>JAESGH010000007.1_pt1 | contig 1119406 bp, 1084 predicted proteins | sample 9269641 | NCBI WGS metagenome assembly JAESGH01 (sample SAMN14515345, study PRJNA621665) | algae metagenome | isolation source: Phormidium tanganyikae FI6-MK23 and co-occurring heterotrophs from granitic... | place: USA: Fort Irwin, California | collected 1998-05-24 | reverse complement strand
GCGCCGCCCCGCCCGACCCCGCCGAGCTCCGCGCCCACCTCGCCGCCCGCCTCCCCGCGCACATGATCCCCGCCGCCTTCGTCACCCTCCCCGCCCTCCCCCTCACCCCCAACGGCAAGACCGACCGCAAGGCCCTCCTCGGCCACGACACGACGGCGGCGCTGGACGAACAGGTCCCGCCGCGCGACGCGACGGAGCGGCGGCTGCGGACGCTCTGGGAGGAGCTGCTCGGCATCTCCCCGATCGGCGTGACGGCCGACTTCTTCGAGCTCGGCGGCGACAGCCTGCTTGCCTTCGCGCTGCGCAGCCGGTGCGAGCGGGAGTTCGGCGTCACGCTGCGCATCGCCGACATCCTGGAAGGCCGCACCATCGCGCAGCTCGCGGCGCGGCTGCGCGCGGGCGCCACGCCGCCGCACGCGCCCGCGCTCGTGACGCTCCGCGCGGGCGCGCCAGGGGTCGCGGCGGCGGGCGCGCTGGTCTGCGTGCACGGGGCGATGGGCGGCGTCGGCTCCTTCCTCGAACTCGCCGCCGCCCTGGCGCCGGACCGCGCCGTGCACGCGCTGCACGCGGAAGGCGGGCCGGAGGGCCCGACGCTGGAGGCGCAGGCGGCGCGCTACGTCGCGGAGCTCCGCGCCGCGGGGCACCAGGCGCCGCACCACCTGCTCGGCTGGTCCTCCGGCGGCGTCGTCGCCTTCGAGATGGCGCGCCAGCTCCAGGCGGCGGGCGAGGCGGTGGCGACCCTGGCGCTGCTGGACAGCCACGTGCCCGGCGCCCTCATCCTCTCGCCCGGAGTGGAGGAGGGCGCGCTGGTCGAGCGGGCGCTCGCGGCGCTCGGCGGCGAGCGCCTGCCGCCGGAGGAGCGCGCGCGCCTCGCGGCCGCGCATCGCCGCACCGCCGCCCTGCTGCGCGGCCACCGGCCGGGGCGGTACCGCGGACGGGTGCTGCTCTTCGTCGCGCGCGACGCGGCGGCGCCGGTGGATCCGGCCCCATGGCGGGCGCTGGTGGAGGGCGATGTCGAGGTGATCGAGGTCGAAGGCGACCATTTCCGCATCGTCGCCGGCGCGGCGGTGCGCCAAGTGGCCGCGCGGCTGGATGCCGGCGGATGAGCGCCGCGCTGATGACCGGCCGCGTCGCCGCCCCCGACCTCGCGCCGGTGCGTGCCGGGCGTGAGGTGGCCGTCGCCATCCTGCCCACCGCGGTGCCGCCGCCGGGGGGATGGCCGTCCTGGGCGGAGAGGCTGGACGAGGGCGAGAGGGCGCGGGCGGCGCGGTTCCTGCGGCCGGCGGACCGCGACGCGTTCATCGCGGCCCATGCCCTGCTGCGCGCCCTCCTCTCGGCCCTGCCGGGGGCACCGCCGGCGGGCGCGTGGCGCTTCCTGGCGGATGCGAACGGCAAGCCGGTGCTGCCCGGCCTCGGGCTGGGCTTCAGCCTGTCCCACACGCGGGGGATGGTGGCCTGCGCGCTCGGGCCGGCGGAGACGGGGGTGGATCTGGAGCCGCTGGACCGCGCCCTCATGCCGGAGGAGCTGGCCCCGGCCTGCCTGACGCCGCGCGAGGCCGCGGCGCTTCTCGCCCTGCCGCGCGCGGCGCGGCCGGAGCGGTTCCTGGCGCATTGGACGCTGAAGGAGGCGGTGGCGAAGGCGACGGGCGAAGGCGTGCGCCGCGACTTCACCCGGCTCGGCTTCGATCTCGCGCCGCCGCGCCTGCGGGAGGGCGAGGATGACGAGGCCTGGTTCCTCGCGCAGTTCCGCCCCGCCGCGGGGCACGTGCTGGCGCTCGCGGCCCGCATCGCGCCCGGCGGGCGGCGGCCGGCGCTGCTGCGGCTCGACGCCGCGGCGCGCGGGGGCTGGCCCGCATGACCGGCGCGACGGCCCTGCATCCCGGGCTGCTGGCGCGGCTGCCCGGCCCGCCCGACTGGCTGCGGCTGGAAGGCGGCGGCGACATCCGCATCCGCCCCGCGACCGAGGCCGACATCCCGGCGCTGGAGGCGCTGGACGCGCTGTGCTGGCACCCGGCGCTGCGCGCGCCGGCCGCCCGCATCGCGCAGCGCATCGCCAACGACCCGGCGGGCCAGATCCTCGCCACGCTCGACGGCGCGACCGTCGCCGCGATCTATGCGCAGCGCATCCGCGACGCCGAGGCGCTGCGCGGCCTGCCCGCGCGCGACTTCGCCGCGCTGCACGACCCCGCCGGGCCGGTGGCGCAGCTCCTTGCCGTCTGCGTCGACCCGGCGCGTTCCGGCACCGGGCTGGGGGAGGCGCTGGTGCAGCTCGCGCTCCGCCTCGCCGCCGCGGCGCCGGGGGTGGAGCGGGTTGTGGGCGTCACCCTCTGCCGCGACTTCGCCCGCTCCGGCGTCGGCGAGGTGGCGGCGTATGTCGCGCAGCGCGACGCGCATGGCCTGCCGCTCGACCCGATCCTGCGCTTCCATGCGGGGCGCGGGGCGCGGATCCTCGGCGTGCTGCCCGGCGCCTTCCCCGGCCATGCGGCGGGGGGCGAGGCGGGGGTGCTGATCGAATACGCGCTCGCGCCGCCGCCCGCCGCGGCGCCGGCGGACACGCCGCGCATCGCCGCCGGCGACGTCGCGACGGCGGTCGAGGCGGCGGTGCGCGAGGTTCTCGGCCCGCACCGCGCCGGCGGCTTCGGCGCGGCGCGCAGCCTGAGCGCGATGGGGCTCGACTCGCTCGACCTGCACGCGCTGCGCGCCGTGCTCAACCGCACCCTCGGCACCGGCATCGAGGCGACGTTCTTCTTCCGCCACCCCACGCCGGCGCGGATCGCGGCGGCGCTGGCCGGCGGGCCGGCCCGGGCGACGGCGGCGCAGGCGACGGCGGCCGAGGAGATGGCGGACGAGGAGCCGGCGACGCCCGCCGCCGCCGGCGCCGCCATGCGCGGCGACGTCGCGATCATCGGCATCGCCTGCCGCTTCCCCGGCGCCGACGGGCCGGAGGCGTTCTGGGACATGCTGGAAGCGGGGCGCGACGCGATCCGCCCCGTGCCGGCGGCGCGGTGGGCGGGCGACCTCGGCGGGCGCATCGCGACGGCGGAGGGCGGCTTCCTCGACGCGGTGGACCGCTTCGATGCGGAGCTCTTCGGCATCTCGCCGCGCGAGGCCGCGGCGATGGACCCGCAGCAGCGCCTGCTGCTGGAGCTGTCCTGGGAAGCGCTGGAGCGCGCCGGCATCAACCCGGCCGGGCTGGAGGGCACCGGCACGGGGGTCACGATCGGCCTGTTCGGGCACGACTACGAACGCCTCGCCGCCGGGCGGCTGGATGGGCACTACGGCACCGGCAATGCGGGCTCCATCGCCTCGGGGCGGATCGCCTTCGCGCTCGGCCTGCAAGGCCCGGCGCTGACGGTGGACACGGCCTGCTCGGCCGGCCTCGTCGCCGTGCACCTCGCCGCGCGGTCGCTGCTGTCGGGCGAATGCGGGATGGCGCTGGCGGGGGCGGCGAACCTGATCCTCTCGCCCGAGCTCAGCATCGCCTTCAGCCAAGCGGGGATGCTGGCGCCGGACGGGCGGTGCAAGCCCTTCGCCGCCACGGCGGATGGCTACGTGCGCTCCGAGGGCGTGGCCGTCCTCGTGCTGAAGCGGCTGGAGGCGGCGCTGGCGGCGCGCGACCCGATCCTCGCGGTGCTCGAGGGCACGGCGGTCAACCAGGACGGGCGGTCCAACGGGCTGACGGCGCCGAGCGGGGCGGCGCAGGCGGCGGTGATCCGCCAGGCCCTCGCCGCAGCCGGCGTCGCCCCGGAGGCGGTCCAGTATGTCGAGGCGCACGGTACCGGCACGCCGCTCGGCGACCCGATCGAGGTGGCGGCGCTGGCGGAGGCGTACGGTGCGGGCCGCACCGGCAAGCTGCTGGTCGGCTCGGCCAAGGCGAATATCGGGCATGCCGAGGCGGCCGCCGGGCTGGCCGGCCTCATCAAGGCGGTAGGCGCGCTGCGGCGGGGGCGCATCCCGGGGCAGATCCACCTGCGCACGCCCAATCCCCTGCTCGGGCTGGACACGCTTCCGGTGGCGATCCCGCGCGCGACGCAGGACTGGCCGGAGGCGGGGTCGCCGCGGCGGGCGGGCGTGTCGTCCTTCGGGTTCTCGGGCACCAACGCCCACGCCATCCTGCGCGAAGCCCCGCCGCCCGCGCCCGCGCGGGGGCCGGAGCGCAGCCACCACGCGCTGGTGCTCTCCGCGCGGTCCCCCGCCGCGCTGCGGGAGACGGCGGCGCGCTTCGCGGCGCACCTCGCCACGGCGCCGGAGGACGCGGCCGGCGACATCGCGCACACGGCCGCCGCCGGCCGCGCGGCGTGGCGGCACCGCCTGGCGGTCACCGGCGAAGGGCCGCGGGACTGGGCGGCGGAGATCGCGCGGTTCCTGGCCGGCGATCCGGCCACCGAGGCGGCGGCGGGCGAGGCGCCGGCGCCGGCGCCGCGGATCGGCTTCCTGTTCACCGGCCAGGGCTCGCAGCATCCGGGCATGCTGGCGGCGCTGGCGCGCACGCATCGCGGCGTGCGGGAGACGCTGGAGGCGTGCGCGGCTGCCTTCGCGCCCTTCCTGGACCGTCCGCTGGCGGAGGTGCTGCACCCGCCGCCGGGCGATCCGGGCGTGCTCGACCGCATGGAGTATGCGCAGCCCGCCCTGTTCGCCGTGGAGCTGGCGCTGGCGCGGTTCTGGATGGAGTCCGGCCTCCGCCCGGCCGCGCTGATCGGCCACAGCCTGGGCGAGGTGGTCGCCGCCACGGTCGCCGGGGTCATGGACCTGCCCGACGCGGCGGAGCTGGTGGCCATGCGCGGGCGGCTGATGGCGGCGACGCCGCCCGGCGTCATGGCCGTGGTCTTCGCGGAGTCCGCCGCCGTCCTCCCGCTGCTCGGGCCGGAGGGGCCGGTGGTGGCTGCGCGCAACAGCCCGTCGAACACCGTCCTGTCCGGCACGGCCGAGCAGGTGGAGCGCGCGCTGGCCGCCTGCGTCCGGGCCGGGCTCGAGACGCACCGGATCAGCGTCTTCCGCGCCGCCCATTCGCCGCTGATGGAACCGATGCTGGCGCCGTTCCGCGCGGTGTGCCGGCGGCTGCGGCTGCGGCCGCCGGTCCTGCCGGTGGTGTCCAACGTGACCGGGCGCGTGGCGGGGGAGGAGCTGGCGGACCCGGAATACTGGGTGCGGCACGTGCGCGAAGCGGTGCGCTTCGTGGACGGCATCCGGACGATGGCGGCGCTCGGCGTGGACGGGCTGCTGGAGGTCGGGCCGCGCCCGGTGCTGACCGGCCTTGCGCGCGACTGCCTCGCGGAGGACGCGCCGGGCGTCTTCGCCCTGCCATCGGTCGTGCCGGCGGAGCCGGAATGGCAGACCGTCTCGCGCACGGCGGCGGAGCTGTTCGTGCGCGGCGTGGAGCTCGACTGGGCGCGGCTGGACGCGGCGCGGCCGCGGCGGCGCGTGGCGCTGCCGACCACGCCCTTCGCGCGCGCGCGCCACTGGCTGCCGACGGAAGCCGGGGCGCAGGCGGCACCGGCGGCAGCGCTGGCCGCGAGGGCGCTGCAGGGGACGCGACAGGACCTCGCCACGGGCGGGGCGGTGTATGCCGCCACGCTCGAGGGGCAGGACTGGCAGGGGCACCGCATCGGCGGGGAGGCGGTGCTGCCCGCCGCCGCGATCCTGCACATGCTGGCCGGCGCCGCCGCCGACCTCGCGCGCCGGCCGGCGGCGCTGCGCGACGTGGCCTTCCTCGCCCCGCTCCGCCTGCCGGCGGCCGGCACGCGAGAGGCGCAGATCATCGCCGGTGCGGGCCTGCGGCTCGCCGCACGGACGGCGGAGGCATGGGACTGGCACGCGGAGGCGCAGGTCGAAGGCGATGTCCCGCCGGCGCCGTGGGCGGATCTCGCCGCGCTGCGCGCCCGGCTCGCCGCGCCGGCCGATCCGGCCGAGCTGCTCCGTGCGCTCGCGGCCGCGGGGTGCGAGATCGCGCCGCCGTTCGCGGGGCCGGCGGCGCTGTTCGCGGGGCGGGGAGAGGCGCTGGGGCTGGTGGAGCTGGACGGCGACGGCGCGCTGGCGCCCGTGCTGCGCCTGGACGCCGCGCTGCTGGCGGCGCAGGCCGCCCTGCCGCGGGACGGCACGCTGCGCCTGCCGGCCGGGGTGGCGCGGTTCGTCGCCTGGGCGGCGCTGCCGGCGCGCTTCTGGTGCCACGCTGCGGCGCGCGATGCGGCAGACGGCACCGCGCTGCTCGACCTCCTCCTCCTCGCGGAGGATGGCACGCCGCTGCTCCGCGCCGAGGCGCTCGCCTTCCGCCCCACGCGGCGCGCGCCGCCCCTGCATCGCTGGGAGTGGGTCGAGGCCGGCCCGCCCGCGGGGCTCGCCGCCGCGCTGGAACGCCGTGCCGCCGCCCTCGCCCGCGCCGGGCTCGCCGCGCTGCCCGCGGCCGACCGCGCGCGGCTGCGCGCCGCGGATGCCGCGACCCCGGCGGGCCGGCTGCTGGCGCATCTCGAAGGGCGCGACCTCCCGCAGGAGGCCGAGCTGCTGCCACGCTTCCCCGGCGCGTCGGCTGAGATCGCACTCCTCGAACGCTGCGGCGCCGCCCTGGCCGAGGTGCTGCGCGGCGCGCGCGACGGGCTGGAGGTGCTGGCGCCCGGTTCCGACCGCGCGGCGCTGGAGGCCCTCTACGCACATGCCCCGAGCTTCGCGCCGGCCCAGGCGGCGCTCGCCGCGGCGGTCGCGCGCCTCGCCGCGCGGCGTCCGGCGGGGCGGCCGTTCCGCATCCTGGAGGCGGGCGCCGGGACCGGGGCGAGCACGCGCGCCATCCTGGCGCGGCTCGGCGACGCGCCGGTGCAGTACTGCTTCACCGACGTCTCGCCGGTGTTCCTCAATGCCGCGCGGGAGGCCGGCCTCGGCGCCGAGTTCCGCCTGCTCGACATCGAGCGCGACCCGCTGGCCCAGGGCTTCGAGCCCGGCAGCTTCGACGCGGTGGTGGCGGCCAACACGGTGCACGCCGCCGCCGACCTCTCGGCGGCGCTGGGGCACCTGTCCCGCCTGCTGCGCCCGGACGGCGCGCTGGTGCTGCTGGAGGGGACGGGCCGGCGGCTGTGGGTGGACCTGATCTTCGGCCTGCTGCCCGGCTGGTGGCGCTTCGCGGACCGAGCGTTGCGGCCGGACCACCCGCTGCTGGACCGCGATGGATGGCGCCGGCTGCTCGACGGACTCGGCCTGCGGGCGGCGGTCGGCCCGGCGGTGGGCGGCGCGGATGCGCCCTTCCCGCAATCCGTCATCGTGGCGTCCCGCGCGGCCGCGCCGCGCCCGCGCTGGGCGCTGCTCGGCGGGGGGGAGGCGCTGCTGCCCCACCTCGCGGAGGCGGGCGTCGAGGGGCGGCCGGCCGCCGATGCGGCGGCGGCGCTGGCGGCGCTGGGGCCGGAAGGCGGGGTGGTGGTGGACCTCCGGCACCTGGAGCCGGAGCGCGATCCGCTCGCGGCCGTCGCGGCGCGGGGGCCGGGCAGCCTGGAACTGGCGCGCGCCGCGGCGGAGGCGAGGGCGCCCGTGCGGCTGCTGATGCCGGTGGCGGGCCGCGGCCGGGCCGACGCCGCCCTCGCCGGCGGGCTCTGCCGCGTGGCCCTGCGCGAGAACCCGGGCGTCCGCCCCTGCACGATCGCCTTCGACGGCGTGCCCGATGCGCCCCGCCTCGCCGCCACCCTGCTGGAGGAGGCGGAGGGCGCGGAGTGGGAGGTGCGCCACGCCGGCACCGGCCGCGCGGTGCCGCGGCTGCGCCCGGTGCCCGCCACCGCGCCGGCCCCCGCCCGGCTGCGCGGCACCTGGCTGGTGACGGGCGGCCTCGGCGGGCTCGGGCGCCACGTCGCGGCGTTCCTGGCGGCGCGCGGCGCGGAGCGGATCGCGCTGCTGGGCCGGTCGGCGCCGGACGCGGCGGCGCGCGCCTGGATGGAGGGGCTCGGGACGCGCGCGCTGCACCTCCGCGCCGACATCGGCGACCGGGAGGCGGTGCGCGCGGCGCTGGCGGGGCTGCCGGAGCTGCGCGGGGTCGTCCACGCGGCGGGGACGCATGATGACGGGCTGCTGCCCGGCCAGGACTGGTCGCGCATCGCGGCGGTGCTGCGGCCGAAGCTGCACGGCGCCTTCCACCTGCACGCGCTGACGGCGGGGATGGAGCTGGACCACTTCATCCTGTTCGGCTCGGCCTTCGGGGCGCTCGGCGCGCCCGGCCTCGCGGGATATGTCGCGGCGAATGCGGGCCTCTCCGCGCTGGCCGAGGCGCGGCGGGAGGCGGGGCTGCCGGCAGTCTGCCTCGACTGGGGACCGTGGCGCGGCGGCGGCATGGTGCGCGCCGCGGAGGGGCAGGCGATGGCGGAGTGGACCCGCCAGGGGCTGCTGCCGCTCGATCCGGCCGAGGGTGTCGCGGCGCTGGAGGCCGCGCTGGGGCTGGGCGAGTCGCGGCTGCTCGCCGCGAGGTTCGATCCGGCGCGGCTGCGCGCCGCCTTCGCCGGGGGCGCGCCGCCGGCGCTCGATGCGCCTGCCGCGACGCCGGACGCGGCGCCGGACGCCGCGCCGCGCGCCGCGCCGCGGCACCGGGCGGAAGCCGCCGGGCCGGGCGCGCGGCTGCGGAGGATGCCGGCGCGTCGGCGCGTGCAGGCGCTCTCCGACCATCTGGCCGAGCTCGTGGCCGCGGCGCTCGGCCATGCGGATGCGGCGGCGGTCGGGCGCGAGCAGGGCTTCTTCTCGCTCGGCCTCGACTCGCTGGCGACGCTCGACCTCCGCAACCGGATCCGGCAGGGGCTGGGCCTCCAGGTGGACCAGACCACGCTGTTCCGCCACGCCAGCATCGCGCGCCTCGCCGCGCATCTCGCGCCGCTGCTCGACGAGGCGGCGCCGGCGATGGCGGTGGAGGAGCAATGAGCGCGCCCGGGCCGATCGCCGTGGTCGGCGCCGCCTGCCGCATCCCCGGCGGGGCGGAGACGCCCGAGGCCTTCTGGACGCTGCTGCGCGAGGGGCGCGACGCCGTGGGCGAGCTGCCCGCCGGCCGCTGGGACGACGCGCTGCACGATCCCGACCCGCGCGCGCCGGGGCGCATCCACACCCGCGCCGGCGCCTTCCTTCCCGCGGTCGACGGCTTCGACGCGGAGTTCTTCGGCATCGCCCCGCGGGAGGCCGCGTCGCTCGACCCGCAGCACCGCCTGCTGCTCGAACTGTGCTGGGAAGCGGTGGAGGGCGCCGGCATCGCCGCGACCTCGCTGCGCGGCAGCCGCACCGGCGTCTTCGTCGGCATCGGCCAGCCGCAGCACGCGCCGCATGAGCTCTACGGGCCGGATCCGGCCGCCATCGGGCCCTATGCGGCGACCGGCACGCTGCTCTCCTTCGCCTCCGGCCGGGTGTCGCATGTGCTGGGGCTGCGCGGGCCGTGCCTGTCGGTGGACACCGCCTGCTCCTCCTCCCTCGTCGCGCTGCACCTCGCCTGCCGGGCGCTGCGCGCGGGGGAGTGCGACGCGGCGCTCGCGGCGGGCGTCCACCTGCACCTGACGCCGCAGGTCTCGCTGTTCCTCGCGCGGACCGGGGTGCTGGCGCCCGACGGGCGCACCAAGGCCTTCGACGCCGCCGCGGACGGCTTCGGCCGGGGCGAGGGCGGGGTGGTGCTGCTGCTGCGCCGGCTGGCGGACGCGCTGGATGCGGGCGATCCGGTGCTCGGCGTGGTGCGCGGCACGGCGGTGAACCATGACGGCGCGGCGAGCGGCCTGACGGTGCCCGACGCCGCCGCGCAGGAGGAGGTGATCCGCGCCGCGCTGCGCGACGCCGGCGCGGCGGCGGCGGAGATCGGCCTGATCGAGGCGCATGGCACGGGCACGCGGCTCGGCGACCCCATCGAGACGGAGGCGCTGGCGCGCGTCTTCGCGCCCGGCCGCGCCGCGCCGCTCCTGCTCGGGGCGGTGAAGGCGAATATCGGCCATCTGGAGGCGGCGGCGGGACTTGCCGGGGTGCTGAAGGCGATGCTGGCGCTGCGCCACGGCGAGGTGCCGCCGCAGCCGGGCTTCCGGGTGCCGAACCCGGAGATTCCCTGGGCGGCGCTGCCCTTCCGCGTGCCGACCGGCGCAGCCTCCCCGGCGCCGTCGCTGCGGCTCGCAGGCGTGTCGGCGTTCGGGATGAGCGGCACCAACGCGCATGCGGTGCTGGAGGCCCCGCCCGCGCCGCCGCCTGCCGCGCCGGGCCGCCCGGGGCCGGCGCTGCTCGTCGTCTCGGCGCGCACCGAGGCCGCGCTGGCCGCGCTGGCGCGCGACACGGGCGACGCCCTGGCGGCTGCACCGGACCGCTTCGCCGCGTTCGCCGCGCTCAGCCGGTCCGGGCGGAGCGTTCACCGGCACCGCCTGGCGCTGGCGGCGGAGGACGCCGCGGAAGCCGCTTCGGCGCTCGATCTCTGGCTGCGGGAGCGCGCGCATCCGGCGGTCCGGCACGGCGATGCGGCCGCCGGCCGGCGCGGCGGCATCGCCTTCCTGTTCACCGGGCAGGGCGCGCAGCGCGCCGGCATGGGCCGCGCCCTGCACGCGGCCGAGCCCGCCTTCCGCGCGGCGATCGAGCGCTGCGCGGCGGTGCTCGACCCGCTGCTGGAGGTGCCGCTCCGCCACCTCGTGCTGGAGGAGTGCGACGCGGCGGCGCTCCGCCGCACCGGCAACGCCCAGCCCGCGCTGTTCGCCTTCGAATGGGCGCTGGCCGAGCTGTGGCGGTCCTGGGGCGTCGAGCCGGACGTGGTGATCGGCCACAGCCTCGGGGAATACGTCGCGGCGACGGTGGCCGGCTGCTGGACGCCGGAGGAGGCTCTCGGCCTCGTCGCCGCGCGGGCCCGGCTGATGCAGGGGCTGCCGCCCGGCGGGGCTATGGCCTCGCTGCGGGCGGACGCGGCACGGGCCGCGGCGATGGTCGCGCCGTTCGGCCGGCGCCTGTCGGTCGCCGCGCGCAATGCGCCGCGGCTCACCGCCGTCTCGGGCGAGGCGGCGGCGCTGGAGGAGCTGCTGGGCCGGTGCGCGCGCGAGGGGATCGCGGCGCAGCGCCTGCAGGTCTCGCACGCCTTCCACTCGGCACTGATGGAGCCGGTGCTGCCGGCGCTGCGCGATGCGATCGCCGCCTGCCCGCCGCGCGCGCCGTCCATCGAGCTCGTCTGCAACCTCACCGGCGGGATCGCGGCGGCGGCCGAGCTGGCCGATCCGGAGCGCTGGTGCCGGCACACGCGGGAGCCGGTGCGCTTCGCGGAGGGCATGGCGACGCTCGCCGCGCTCGACGTCGCGGCCTGCGTGGAGATCGGCCCGGCGCCCGTGCTGGCGGGCCTCGCGCGGCAATGCGTGCCGGGAGACCGGATGCTGTTCCTGCCGAGCCTCGCGCCCGGCATCGAGGACGCCCGGCAGATGCGGGAGGCGCTGGCGGCGCTGTTCGCCGCCGGGCTTGCCGAAGGCCCCTGCCCTGCCCCGCCAACCGGGCCGCGGCCCGCGCTGCCGCGCTACCCGTTCCAGCGCCGGCCGATCCCGCTGCCCGGCGCCGGCAGGGCCGCGCATCACGGCACCGGCGTCCTGCCCGGCAGGCGCCTGCCGCTGCCCGGCAGCGCGGAGGCGCGGTTCGAGGTCGCGCTGCCGGCGACCGATCGCTTCGTCTCGCAGCACGTGGTGAACGGCGAGGTGATCGTCCCGGCGGCCTGGCACCTTGCCGCCGTGGCCGCGGCGTGGCGGGCGCTGCACCCGGGCGAGCCGGTGACGCTGCGCGACATCCTGTTCGCGGAGCCCGCGCGCCTGGCGGATGGCGGGCTGGTGGTGCAGATCGTCCTCTCGCCACGCGGCGACGGCGCCTGGCGGTTCGAGCTGATGAGCCGCGCCGCCGGCGACGATCCCTTCGCGCCCGGCGCCTGGCGCCGCCACGCGAGCGGCGACGCCGCGCGCGACGCATCGCCGCTGGCGGAGGCGCCTCCGGCCCCGGCCGGGGGCGAAACGGCGGCGGCGCTGTACGACGCCGTCGCGGCCGCCGGCTTCGCGCTCGGCCCCGCTTTCCGCTGGCTGCGCCGCCTCGAAGCCGGGGACGAGGCGGCCTGCGCCGCGGCGCTGGACCCGCCGGCGGACCTCGCACCCGTCCCCGGCGCGCCGATCCATCCCGGGATGCTCGACAGCGCCTTCCAACTCCTCAGCCGCTTCTGGCCGCCGGGGGGCGGGAGCTTCCTGCCGTTCCGCCTGGCGGCCTTCCGCCTCGGCGCGCGGCCCGCCGGCCTGCACGGGCTGCGCGTCCTGGCGCGGCGGGAGGGGGCGGCGGAAGCTGGGGCCAGCCCCGCGGCGAGGCTGGTCCTGGCCGATGCGACGGGAACGGTGATGGAGGCGCGCGGCTTCGTGTTCCGCCGCGCCGGCGCCGCGCCGCGGCCTGCGGTGCCTGCCGCCGCGCCCGCGCGGACGCCCGCCGCCGCGCCCGCGCCCGTGCCGCCGGCGGAGACCGGGCTGGAGGCGGCGATCCGCCGCGCGATCGCCGGGGTGCTCGGGATCGCGGAGCCGGACGCCATCGAGCCGCGTGCGCGGCTGTTCGACCTCGGCATGGATTCGATGGCGGCGCTGGAGGCGCGCGACGCGATCGAGGCGGCGCTCGGCCGGCCGCTGCACGCCACCCTGCTGTTCGACCACCCGAGCATCGAGGCGCTGCTCCGCCACCTTGCGCCGCCGCCGGCCGCAGCGGCCGGGCCGGCCGTTGCCCTCGACGAAGCCGCGATCGCCGCGCTGTCGGAGGAGGAGGCCGAAAGGCTGCTGCTGCTCGAGATCGAAAGGGAGGACCGCTGATGGATGTCGCCCCCGAACGCCCGCGCGACACGGCCGGCGGGATGCCCGTGCTCGACGCGGCGGAGCTGGCCGCGCGGCGCGACGAGATCCTCGCGCGCGGCCGGCCGGCGGTCGTCACCGGCCTGTTCCGGGGCCACCCGCTGATGGAGCTGAGCGGGATCGCGGCGGCGCGCGATCGGCTCGGCGCGCTGCCGGTGATGATGGGGCCGAACTACATCGACGCGCAGCTCGACAACATCCGCAACTTCATGGGCGGCACGGCCGCGCCGATCCAGCTCGGCAAGCGGCCCGGCACGCTCGGCGAGTATCTCGACCTCGTGGAGCGCGAGCCGCAGACGCGCTGGCTGATCAGCGAGCAGCCCACCCCGGCCGCGCTGCTGGACGGGCTCGATCTCTCGCCGCTCGGCGTCGCGGCGGCCGAGGGCGGCTACGGCAGCCCGTTCGACGCCGATGCCGCGACGCGCGCACGCTCGCTCACCTTCGCCGCGAACCGCGGCAACGCCTCCGACCTGCACACCGACTGGGATGGGCGGGACGTGGTGCTGTTCCAGCTCTTCGGCCGCAAGCGCATCGTGCTGTTCCCGCCGCACGCCGCGCCGCTGCTGCACCCGATCGACATCTTCTCCACGCTGCGCCTGGGCGGGATGGACGATGCAGCGCGGCGGCGCCTGCTGGACTACGCGGGCGGCGTGGAGCACGTGCTGCGGCCGGGCGAGGGCATGTTCATGCCGGCCTTCTGGTGGCACCACGTGGACTACCTCGACCCCGCGATGAGCGTGTCCTTCCGCTTCGGCGGGGTGCGCGACCCGGATGCGCTGGCGCTGCTGCGCGGCTTCCACCGGGACCGGCACGTGCAGGGCATCATCGCCGGCGTGCGCGACCCGGCGCGGGCCGAGGCGTGCCGCGCCGCGGCCCGGCGGCTGCGCGAGGAAGCGGCGCTGCCCTTCCCCGGCGCGCTCGCGCGCTACCGCGCGATGCGGCGCCTGGCGGCGGAGCTGCACCGCAGCACCTGGCCGGGCGGCGCCCTGCCGCATGCCGAGCCGGTGATCGGCGCGGAGGATTTCCTCGATGGCGCGCTCTGCGCCTTCTACCGCCGCCCGCCGGCGGGACCGGCGCCGCTCCGGCGCCTGGCCGCCTGGCGGGAGCGCGCGGAGGAGGCGCTGCGTCGCGTCGGGCGCCGGCTGGCGGCGCGCGCATGAGCGGAGAGCCGGTGTCGCCCGTCAAGCAGGCGCTGCTGACCATCTCGCGCCTGCGGGCGGAGGTGGCGCGGCTCTCGGCGCCCGAGCCGGTGGCGATCATCGGCATGGCCTGCCGCCTGCCCGGCGCGGACAGCCCCGAGGCGGTGTGGGAGAGGCTGCGGCGCGGCGACGATGCGGTGGGCGAGGCCCCGCCGGGCCGGTGGGACGAGGCGGCGCTCGATGCGCTGGAGGAGGAGGGCCGCGCCGCCGCGCGGCACGGCGCCTTCCTGGCCGGCGCAGACCTGTTCGACGCGGATTTCTTCGGCATCGCGGCGCGCGAGGCGCATGCGATGGACCCGCAGCAGCGCCTTCTGCTGGAGCTGGCGTGGGAGGCGATCGAGCGCGCGAACCTCGACCCTGCCGCGCTGCACGGCAGCCCGACGGGCGTCTTCGTCGGGCTCGGCACCTTCGACTACGCGCAGGCGCAGGCCGCTGCCGGCGTCGATCCGGGCCGGCACTACGTCAGCGGCACGGCGATGAGCGTCGCGGCGGGGCGCGTCTCCTACACGCTCGGGCTCGCCGGGCCGAGCCTCGTGGTGGACACCGCCTGCTCCTCCTCCCTCGTCGCGCTGCACCAGGCCTGCCTCAGCCTTCGCGCGCGGGAATGCCGGATGGCGCTGGCCGGCGGCGCCGGGCTGATGTTCAGCCCGCTGCCGTCGATCGCCTTCGCGCGGGCGCGCATGCTCTCGCCGCGCGGGCGCTGCCGCACCTTCGACGCCTCGGCGGATGGGTATGTGCGGGGCGAGGGCGGCGGGATCGTCGTGCTGAAGCGGCTGTCGGACGCCGCGGCGGATGGCGACCGGATCCTGGCCGTCATCCGGGGCTCCGCGGTGAACCAGGACGGCGCGAGCGGCGGCCTGACCGTGCCGAGCGGCCCGGCGCAGGAGGCGGTGATGCGCGCCGCCTGGGCGCAGGCCGGGGCGATGCCGGAGGACCTGCTGTACCTCGAGGCGCATGGCACGGGCACGCCGCTCGGCGATCCGATCGAGCTGCGCTCGGTGGCGCGCGTCTATGGTGAGGGGCGGGCGGCGCCGCTGCAGGTCGGCTCGCTCAAGACGAATTTCGGGCATCTGGAAGCGGCTGCGGGGATCGCCGGCGTCATCAAGGCGGTGCTCTGCCTGCGCCATGCCGAAGCGCCGCCCCACCTCCACCTGCACGAACCCAATCCGCATTTCGCCTGGGAGGGCAGCGGGATCGCGGTGCCCTCCGCGCCGACGCCGCTGCCCGCGCGGGGCCGGCGCCTCGCGGCGGTGAATGCGTTCGGCTTCTCCGGGACGAATGCGCATGTCGTGCTGGAGGCGCCGGAGGACGCGCCGTCCGGCGCGGCGCGGGCGGGCACCGCCGTGCTGGCGCTCTCGGCGCGCTCGGCCGCGGCGCTGCGCGAGCTGGCGGCGCGCCATGCGGCGGCGCTGCGCGGGCTGGACCCTGCGCGCTGGGCCGACTGGTGCGCGACCGCGGCGCTCTGCCGCGCCGCCCTGCCCCACCGCCTGGCCCTGGTGGCGGACGCGCCGGGCGAGGCGGCGGGGCTGCTTGCAGCCTTCGCGGCGGAGGGTGCCGCGACCGGCGTGCTGGCGGGATCGGCCGCGCCGGGCGCGCCGCCGCCGGCGGATGCGTCGCCCGGCGCCGCGGCCAAGGCCTTCGTCGCGGGCGCCACGCCGGACTGGACGCGGGTGTTCGGCGCCGCGCCGACACGGCGCCTCGACCTGCCGACCATGCCGTGGCAGCGCGAACGCTTCTGGTTCGGGATGGGGGACGCGCCCTGCCGCCCGCTGCTGCTGGCGCCGCTCCGCCTCGCCGCCAGCGACGCCGCGGTGTTCGCCGGGCGGCCGGGCGCGCTCGGGCCGCTGACGCCGGACCATGTCGTCTTCGGCCGGCCCGTCGTCGCCGGCGCGACCTGGCTGGCCGCGTCCCTCGAAGCCGCGATGGCGGAGGGACTCGCGGAGCTGTCCGACATCCGCCTTCCCCAGGCGCTGGCGGCCGAGGCGCCGGAGTTCCAGGTGACGGTGGAGGCCGATGGCGCGGTCGCCGTCGCCGCGCGCGACGCGGGCGAGGCGTGGCGGACCTGCCTTTCCGCCCGGGCGGGGCGTGGCGCTTCCCACTCGCCGCCCGCGCTTCCGCCGGACACGCTGCGCGCGCGCTGCGCCGGGACGACCACGCCGGCCGAGCTCTACGCCGCGGCCGCGCGGCATGGCATCGCGCTCGGGCCGCGCTTCCGCTGGCTGGCGGAGATCCGCACCGGGGAGGGTGAGGCGCTCGGCCGCTGCACCCCCCCGCCGGGCGTCGCCGCGGAGGAGGCCGGGCGGCTGCATCCCGGGCTGCTCGATGCGGGGTTCCAGCTCCTGCTCGCCGCGTCCGGCGCGGAGTATGCGCGCACGATGGTGCCGACCCGCCTCGCACGCGTGCGGCTGCACGCCTGGCCGGGCGAGGCACCGGTCTGGTGCCACCTGCGCCTGACCGGCCGGGACGAGGGCTCCCTCACCGCCGATCTCGTCTTCCTCGACGGCGCGGGACGGGCCTTCCTGGAGGCGGAGGGGCTCGAGGCGCGCGCGACCGGGGAGGCCGCGCTGCTCGGCGGCGCGGCCCGTGCGCCGGATGAGTGGTTCCTCGGCACCGAGTGGCGCGACCGGCGCCTCCGGCGGCCGGCGCTCGCGCCGGTTGCCGCCGGCGTGGCGGAGCCGGTGCGGGCGGAGGGGCTGGCCGCCTATGCTGCGGCGCTCCGCGCGCTCGACGGCGTGGCGCTCGCCTGGATGGCGCGCGCGGCGGGCGCGCTCGGCTGGCGCGCGGGCGACGCGGGCATCCCGACCGCCGTGGCGCCCCGCCACCGCCGGCTGCTTGCGCGCCTTCTCCCGCGCCTGGGCCTCGCGGAGCCGTCCGAGCCGGACGCGGCGACGGAGGCGCTGCTGCGCGAACACCCGGCGGTCGCGGCGGAAGCCGGCCTGGTGGCGCGCTGCGGCCCGGCATTGCCCGCCATCCTGCGCGGCGAGGCCGAGGCCCTGCCCCTGCTCTTCCCGGCCGGCGACGCGGGCGCGCTGGGGCGGACCTACGCCGAAGCCTTCGCCACCCGCGCCGCGAACGCCGCGCTGCGCGACGCGCTCCGCGGCTGGACGGCGGCGGCCGGTCCCTTCCCGGTCTCCGTGCTCGAGGTCGGCGCGGGGACCGGCGCGACGACGGCCGCCGTGCTCGACGCCCTGCCCCACGCCGGGCTGCGCTACGCCTTCACCGACGTCGCGGCCTCGCTCATCGCCCGCGCGCGGGAGCGTTTTCCCGGCGTGGAGCCGCGCGTGCTCGACATCGAGCGCGACCCGGAGGAGCAGGGCTTCACCCCGCAGGCGCAGGATCTCGTGGTGGCGGCCAACGTCCTGCACGCGACGCGCAACCTGCCCGCCTCGCTCGCGCATGTGCGGCGGCTGCTCGCCCCCGGCGGGGCGCTGGTGCTGGTGGAGGCGACGGCGCCGCATGCCTGGCTGGACGTCACCTTCGGGCTGACGGAGGGCTGGTGGCGCTTCGCGGATGAGCGCGCGGCGGCCGGCCACCCGCTGCTGGACGTGGCGGGCTGGACGCGGCTGCTGAATGCCGCCGGCTTCGACGAGGTCCGCGTCCTGCCGGGTACGGCGGCGCTGGGACAGGCGGTCCTGCTCGCCCGCGCCGCACCGGGGCCGGAGGCGTGGCTGCTGGCGGAGGATGGCTGCGCCGAGGCGGCCGCCGCCCTGGCGCGCCTGATCGCCGCGGAGGGCGGCACGTGCCGCGTCCTGGCCGCGCCGCTGGCGGCGGTGGAGGGCGCGCCGACGCGGATCGTTCACCTCTGCGGCGGCACGGGCGACCCGGCGGCGCATGCGGCGCACGCGATCGCGACGCTGCGCGCCGGCTCCGCAGCCGAGGTGCCGCCCGTCGTCACGCTGGTGAGCTTCGGCGCGCTCGACGCCGCGCCGGGCGACCGGGTGGACGGCCTCGGCGCCGCCGGCCTCGCCGGGGTGGCGAAGGTGGCGGCGCTGGAGATGCCGGCGCTGCGGCCGCGCCTGCTCGACGCCACGCCGGATGATCCGCACGGGCTGCTGGCGGCGCTGCGCGAGCCGGGCGAGGTGCCGGTGTCCGCGCTGCGCGGCGGCACGCTGCGCGTGCCGCGTCTGGTGCGCGCCGCCGTGCCGACGGGCGCGCCGGGGCTCGCGCCAGGGTGCTGGCAGGTGATCACCGGCGGGCTCGGCGGCATCGGGCAGGCGCTGGCCGGCTTCCTTGTCGCGCGCGGCGCGCGGCGCGTGGCGCTGCTGGCCCGGCGCAAGCCGGACGAGGCGGCGCGGCGCCGCATCGCGGAGTGGACGGCGTCGGGCGCCGAGATCCGCTGCCTCTCCTGCGACGTGGCCGATCCGGAGGCGGTGGACCGGGCCATCGCCGCGCTGGCGGCGGAGGCGCCGCTGGAAGGCGTGTTCCATGCGGCCGGCACGCTGCAGGACGGCCTGCTGGCCGCGACGGCGGTGGCGGCGGTGGCGCCGAGCTTCCGCGCCAAGGTCGGGGGCGCGTGGAACCTGCATCGGGCGACGCTGGCGCATGCACCGGCGCGGTTCGTCCTGTTCTCCTCCGCCGCCGCCCTGCTCGGCTCGGCCGGACAGGCCGCGCATGCGGCGGCCAATGCCTGGCTCGATTCCTTCGCCGCCCATCGGCGGGCGCGCGGGCTGCCCGCGCTGTCGGTGGCCTGGGGCGCCTGGGCGCAGGTCGGCGCGGCGGCGCGGCTCGGGCGGGACGAGGCGTTCCGCCGCGCGGGTCACGGCACCATCGCGCCGGAGGCAGGGCTGGACGCGCTGGCGCGGCTGATGGCGGCCGACGCGTCCGGCCGCGGCGTCGTGCCGCTCGACCTGCCGCGCTTCCTGGCGGGCCGTCCGGCCTGGCCGCTGTTCGAGGAGATCCTGCCGCGGGAGGACGCCGCCGCCGCGGCGGCGGGCGCCGGCGCGGAGGAGACGGTACTGGCGGAGCTGGCACAGGTGCTCGGCCTGCGGCGCCGGCCCGATGCGGACCGGCCGTTCCTGGAGCTCGGGCTGGATTCGCTCGCCACGCTGGAACTCCGCAACCGGCTGCAGGCCCGTTTCGCACGCCCGATCCCGGCGGCCGCGTTGCTGGACCACCCGACCGCCCGCCGGCTGGCGACATGGCTCGATCGCGCGGAAGTCCTGCCTGCCGACCTGTCCGCCAACCTGTCCCCTACCGGGCCGGCGCCCGAGCCGGAGGATCTGGAGGCGCTGTCGGAAGCGGAGCTGGACGCGCTGATCGGTGGATTGCTGCAATCGGAGGGAACGGCGCCGTGAACCAGGACTTTACGGCGGCCCTCGCGCTGCGGCGCCGCAGCGAGATGCGGGAGGCGACGCGCTTCGTGCGCGACACGACGGAGGCGCTGAGCCGCACGCCCTTCCCGCCGATCCAGCCCGCCTCGACGGTGTTCTTCGGCAGCGTGGACGAGCTGCGCCGGGCCGAGGCCACGCCCCTGGAGGGCTTCTTCTACGGCGGCATGGGCACGCCGGCCGTGGCGGCGCTGGAAGCCGCAATGGCCCGGCTGGAGGGGGGCGAGGCCGCGACCGCCACCTCCAGCGGCAATGCTGCGATCGCCGCCGCGCTCGTCGCCGTGCTGCCGCGCGGCGGGCACCTGCTCGCGACGGGTGCCGCCTATGTGGGGCTCCGGCGGCTCTGCGCCGGGCTGCTGCGCGGGATGGGCGTGGAGACGGAGTTCTATGCCCCAGGCACCGGCGGCGGCATCGCCCGGCTGATCCGGCCGGACACGCGCGCGATCTGGCTGGAGTCGCCCGGCACCTTCTCCATGGCGGTGGAGGACGTGCCGGCGATCTGCGCCGCGGCGCGGCGCGCGGGCATCGCGACGCTGATGGACAACAGCTGGGGGGCCTTCGGCCTGTTCGAGCCGTTCCGGCACGGCGTGGACATCTCCGTCGTCTCGGCCGGAAAGGGCGCCTCGGGACATTCGGACCTGATGCTGGGCGCGGTGATCGCCACGCGACGCCACGCGGCGGCGGTGAAGGAGGCGGTGGTGGCGCTCGGCCAGGCGCCCGGGTCGCTGGAGAGCTTCCTGGCGCTGCGCGGGCTGCGGACGCTGGCCGTGCGGCGCGACGCGCAGGAGCGGGCGGGCCTGCACCTGGCCGAGTGGTTCGCCGGCCGGCCCGAGGTGGCGCGGGTGCTGCACCCCTCCCTGCCGGACTTCCCGGGCCACGCGCTGTGGCGGCGCGACTTCCGCGGCGCGGCCGGCGTGTTCACCGTGGCCTTCCGCGACGCCTGCCGGGCGCACGCGGTTGCGGCGCTGGACCGGCTGCGGCTGACCCGCCTCGGCTATGGCTGGGGCGGGACGGAGAGCCTTGCCCTGCCGTGCCTCGATCCGGCTTCCCATGCGCCCGCGGCGCCGGAAGGGGAGTTCTGGGTGCGGCTTTCGGCCGGACTCGAGGATCCGCGGGACCTGATCGACGATTGGGACGAGGCGCTGGCCGGGGATGGTGCGCCGGCCGTGCATGACGCGCCCTGCACGGAGCTTCAGCCGGGCTTGCGCGCCTCGATCAGCGGGGCGTAGCCGACGTCGCGCGGCAGCCGGCGGGCGTCGGCCAGCCCTGCCGCGCCAAGCAGGCCGAGGAACTCCGCCTCCGTCCGCTCCCGCCCGTGTTCCAGCGTCAGCATCAGCATGTCGCTCAGGATGGTGGGGTCGCCCTGGGTGGCGCGTTCCGGCATGGCGCGTTCGACGAGCAGCAGGCGCGCGCCCGCGGGCATGGCGGCGGCGCAGTTGCGGAGGATTCGGAGGGACTGGGCGTCGTCCCAGTCGTGGAGGATGGCCTTGAGCAGGTAGAGGTCGCCACCCGCCGGCACCCCATCGAAGAAGGAGCCGCGGACGACCTGCGCCCGCGCGGCGACGCAAGCCGCCTCCAGCCGCGCCGGCGCCCCGTCGGGCGAGCGGTCGAACACGGTGCCGGACAGGTGCGGGTGCCGCGCCAGCAGCGTCGCCAGCATGGCGCCGTGTCCGCCGCCCACGTCGACGACGTGTTGGATCGGCGAGAAGTCATAGGCGTCGGCCAGCCGCTCGGCGACCACGGCAGTGGCGGCGGCGGCGCGCGCGTGGAAGGCGGCCCCCGCGGCGTGACGCGCGCGCCAGTCCCAGACCGGCTCGCCGAAGGCGTGCTCGAAAGGCACGCCGCCCTGGCGGATGCCCCGGTCGAGCGCTGCCATGGCGGGAGCGATGACGTCGCCGTACTCCATGACGAGGTCGAAGGCGGAGCCGGCGACGTCGCGGCGAAGGGCCTGACCTGCCTCGGTCAGCGAGAAGCGCCCATCCGGCTCCTCGGTGGCCACGCCGATGGCGACGAGGCCGCGCAGCAGCCGCCGCATCGGGCCGCGCGCGCCGCAATCGCGCGCCACCTCCTCGGCGCTGCGGGGCCCGGCGGAGAGGCTTTCCGCCACGCCGAGCCGGGCGGCCGCGACGGCGATCTGCGCGCGGGCGGCGGCGTGGATGGTTTCGGCGATCATGCAGCGTCCCTGGCCAGCTTGCGCGATGCCAGTATCGCCGCGGGACGGCGCCAAGCGGAAGCCTCAGTGGCGATGCGCCGTGGGTGCCACCCGCCGCGGCGTCACGGCCGCGGCCCGGACGGGCGGCAGGCGAGCCGGGCCGCGAGCACGAGGCCGGCAAGGCCGAGCACGGGCGCGACCGGCAGCCAGGGCGCAGCGAAGGCATGGGTGCGGTACTCCCACACCATCGCTCCCCAATCCGGTCGCCCGGCATCGGCGCCGAGGCCGAGGAAGGCGAGGCCGGCGTAGCCCAACGCGATGCGCGGCAGGCGCGACGCCGCCCAGGCCACCCATGCGTCGCGGATCACGGGCCAGACATGGCGGCGGAGCGCGCGCGACAGCGGGACGCCGAGCGCGGTCGCGGCGCGCACATGTCCCTCGGCCGCCGCGGTCGCCGCAAGGCCGGCGACCACCAGCGCGGCCTGGCCCGCCGCCGGCACGGCGAGCGCAAGGCCCGCCACGGCGGGCGCAAGGCCGCCGCCTGCGACACCCGCAACGGCGAGCGCGACGAGCAGGCCGGGAATGGCGCAGAGCAGTTGCGCGGCCGCCCGCGCGGCAGCACCGGGCGTGCCGGGGGCCGCCCCGGCCAGCCCGAGCGCCAGGCCGGCGCCGGCGGCAAGGGCGGCGCCGGCGAGCACCGCCTCGAGCGTCGGCCAGCCGCCGGCCGCGACGCGCGCCAGCAGGTCGCGGCCGAGATGATCGGTGCCGAGCGGGTGCGCGGGCACCGCAAGCGGCGGCAGGAGGCGGCGGTCGAGGTCGATCTGGCCGCCCCCGCCAGCCGCCAGCCAGGCCAGCAGCGCGAGGGCGACGAGCGGCCAGGCGGGGCGGGCCCGGATCAGGACGCGAATGGGCCCGGCCGCCGATCGAGGGCGCGGCGGGCCGCTTCCGCCGCCGCCTGGGCCAGGGCGCAGACGAGCAGCGCGGACAGCAGCGCGCCCTGCACCGCCGGCCAGTCCCGCGCCCGCGCCGCCTCGGCAGCGAAGGCGCCGAGGCCGGGCAGGCCGAACAGGGTCTCCAGCACCGCCGCGCCGCCGGCGGCGAGCGCCGCCTCCGCGCCGAGCACCGGCACGAGCGCCGCGAGGGCATGGCGGCCCCCGACGCGACGCAGGCCGGCGACGCCGGGCGCCATGCCGCGCGAGAGCGCAGCCTGGTGGAAGGCGCTGCGCGCGACGTCCCGCAGCGTCGCGCGCAGCGTCGCTGCCATCGGGCCGAAGGCGGCGAAGGCGATCAGGGTCACAGGCAGCGCCATGCGCGCCGGCCATGGCCCGGTGAGCGCCGGCAGCAGGCCGAGCCCCGCCGCGACGATCCAGAGGAGCAGCGCCCCGATCCAGAAGGCCGGCACGGCCTGCCCCGCCACGGCGAGGGCGTCCACCACGCGGTCGGCGGGGCCGCCCGGCCGGGCAGCGGCCCGCGGCGCAATGGCGAGCGCGAGCAGCGCGGCCAGCGCCAGCCCGGCGCCGCCGAGGGCGAGGCTCACCGGCAGCCGCGCCTGCACCTCGGCGGCCACCGGCTGGCCGGTGCGGAAGGAGAGGCCGAGATCTCCCGTCAGCGCCGCGCCGAGCCAGGCGAGGTACTGCGCCGGCAGCGAGCGGTCGGTGCCGAAGCTCGCGCGCAGCGCGGCGAGCGCCGCCGGGTCGGCCGCCTGGTTCGCTTCGAGCAGGGCGAGCAGCGCCGGATCGCCAGGTGCCGCGCGCGCCAGCGAGAAGGCGGCAAGGCTGCCGGCGAGCAGCAGCAGCAGCAGCCGGAGCGTCGCGCTCACCGGATGCCGGCGTGCAGGATGTGGTAGTCCGACGGCCAGGGCCGGTAGCCGGCGAGCCGTGCCGAGTGCCCGACATGCCATTCCGGCGTCAGCAGCGGCAGGACGGGCAGGCTGGCATTCAGCATCGTCGCCGCCTCGCGCGCGACGGCATGGCGCGTGGCGGGGATCTCGGCCGCGGCGAGGCGGTCCAGCACGACGTCGAGCGCGGGGTCCGCGAAGCCCATGACGTTGAGCGGCGCGCCGCTGCGCGCGTACTGCTCCAGCGCGAAAGCCGGATCGCCGCCGGGCGCGACATGGGTGGTCCAGAAGGCGATGTCGAACCGGCCCTCCTGGAGGGCGGGCGTGATCGCCTCCACCACCTCGGTGCGCAGGCGCAGGCCGAGCGCCTCGAGCTGGGCGCGCACGACCGGCGCGAGCGTCAGGAAGTCCGGCCGCTGGGGATAGGCGGTCAGCGTCAGTTCCAGGAGGCGGCCCTCGCGCCGGCGCAGGCCGCCCTCCATCCGCCAGCCTGCCTCGTCGAGCAGCGCGGCGGCGCGGGAGCGGCTGGCGGGCAGCGGGTCCGGCAGGCCCCAGGGCATGTAGGCGGGGAAGAGGCCGGAGGCCGGCACGCCGCCGCCGATGGCGCGCGCCATCTGCGTGCGGTCGAGGGCCAGCGACAGCGCCTGGCGCACCCGCGCATCGGCCAGCGCCGGGCGGCGCAGGTTCAGCAGCAGCATGTACTGGTAGGCGACGGGCGTGGAGACGACGGTGATGCCGGGCCGGCCACGCAGCCGCGGCAGCGTCTCCGCCGCGAGGCCGAAGGCGAGATCAAGCTCGCCGGCCTCAAGGCCGATCGCCAGCGCGTTCGGATCGGCGAGGCGGCGGATGACGGCGGCCGGCCGTCCTCCGCCGCCGCGGAAGGCCGGGTTGGGATCGAGCACGATGCGATCGCCGCGGCGGAACTCACGCACCGTCCAGGGTCCGGTGAAGGCGAAGCCGCCCCCTGGCGTGCGCCGATGGATCACCAGCGGGAATTCGGCGAGCAGCGGCGCGAGCGCGCCGACCGGGCGCTCCGGCACGATGCGCAGCGTCGTCGCGTCGGTCGCCTCGACGCGCGCGGCGGCGCCGAGCCCGGTGCGCGCGCGCGGATTCTCGGCGAGCGCGCGGCGGAGCGAGGCGGCGACGGCATGCGCGTCGCAGGACACGCCGTCCGAGAAGCGCAGGCCGGGCAGCAGCGTCACCTCCCAGGCGTCCTCCGGGCCACGTCGGGCGTCGCGCGCCAGGTTCGGCACGGCGGCACCGCTACGGTCGGTGGTGAACAGCGCCTCCGCCAGGCCATGCGACTGCAGCGCCCAACCGGCGCTGCCCTGGGTGGGATCGAGGCTGTCGGCCAGGAAGGCCTGGCCGACCGTGACCGGAGGCACGGCCCCTGCGCCGAGGCGGGCGGGCAGCAGCGCGGCGAGGGGGGCGGCCAGCGCGGCGCGGCGGGGCAACGTCGTCAGGCCGGCCATGCGATGACCTCCCCGGACCCGCCGGAGATCCAGTGAAGCGGGGGCAGGCGGGCGAGGATGCCGCCGCGGAGCCGCTCGGGCCGGGCGGCGCGGGGAAGGAAGCCGTCGGCGCGGGCGCCATGCGCCTGCGCGACGGCAAGCAGGTCGGCCGCACCATCGGCGTCGGGCGGCAGGTCACCGAACAGGTAGCCGACCTTTCCGGGCGCCAGCACCGCGGCGGCGCAGGCGCGCTTGCAACCGGACAGGCAGGCGATGCCGGCGACCTGGACGCCCGGAGCCGCTGCCAGCCGCACGGCGGCCAGCAGCGCCGCGCCGGCACGGGGCGTGTCGGGGTCCGCGTTCGCCGCGCGGCACCGCGTGCAGACGAGCACGATGCTTGAGGACATGCCTCTGTTATGTGATAACATCACTAATGACGCAAGAGGGTTGTGCCGCGCGCGGCTTGCGCCGAAATGGGGCGGACGCCGGCGAGAGGCGCGACCGGGAGGCCCATGCGCGACGGACTGCCCCGCAACCAGGCGCTGGTGCTTGCGGCGTTGCGGGCCGAGCCGGGACGCGTGCTGACCGCCTATGAGCTCCTTGCGCGGCTTGGCCCGGCCGGCGTGCGCGGTCCGCAGACGGTCTATCGCGCGCTGGAGGGCCTGCGGACGTCGGGGCTGATCCATCGCGTCGAGAGCCTCAACGCCTATACGGCCTGCGCCCATGTGCATGCGCACGGAGATGCCGGAGAGGGCCATGACCATGCCCCCCACCGCCCCGCCTTCGCGGTGTGCCGCAACTGCGGCGCGGTGCGCGAACTGGACGACCCGGCGCTCGCCGCCGTGCTGGGCGTGGTGGCGGATCGCTCCGGCTTCGCCGTGCAGGACCGGGTCATCGAGCTAATCGGCACCTGCCCCGCCTGCCGGGAGGCGGCTGGCCGAGCGGAGTGACAGGATAACATCACATCCCGCCGTTTCGCGGCGACGAGGCGAGCTTCGTCAGTGGCGCCGGGCTGTCCGTCGACGGCGACGAAGTCCGGTTCTGACGGGGCGGTTGTGCGGGGCGGTGCGCCGCGGCCCGCGGCTCACCCCACTCGATCGTAAATTGAGCATTCAGGAATTTGATATAATTTACCTTTTTCGGTCGACATTCGCCCAATACCGTCATCGATACCGTCACCTACACTGGCTGACGACGCATGATGCCAGCGACGGTATCACACAAAGCGCCATGCCGAGGGTATCGACAAAGGAAGTCGCTCTGAAGCCCTGGACGGATAACGCGCGAGCCCGTGCCGTTCGGGTGCAGCGCACACGCCTTCGGATACAGGGTCACGATGTGTCCTATCATTCCAAGGCGTGGAACCGTCGCGCGACGATGCGCGTGGATGCCAACCCGCTTCTTCCGGCAGAGCCGAGGGCATCGTCGTCGGACCTTGAGGCTTCGCCATAAGCGATACGTCGCGCGGCCATCGGAGGAGTCCTTCACCTGCGACATTCTGCGACGCTCAGCGAAACCTTTGTCATGCGCCTGTCGCCCAGGAGCAAAGCGGGCAGGTCACCTTCCTCCCATCGCCCATGCACCGGGCGAGAAGGAGAACGCCTTGACGCAAACCCTGAACCGCAACTCCCGCTTCGCCCTTGGCGCCACGACGGCGCTCGCCATCCTCGGCGCCATCGCCACGACCGCGAAGGCGGACGGTCAGCCGGTGGTGTCGCTTGAGCCCGTCTTGCTCGGGCGGACTGGCTTCATGATCTACTCCGACCGGCCGTCCTCGGTCGTGACGCTTCCGGTCCGGCGCGTCGTCACGAACGGCGAGAACGTCGAGGTCGAATACGACACCTCGGCCGCCCCGCGCATGGTGGTGTCCCGCCCGGTCGCGCGCATCGTGGGCAGCGGCGAAAACATCAGCGTGGAATACGATGACGCTGCCGGCGCGAACATCCCGCATGCCATGCCCAACGTCGGCGGTGGGCACAACGCGGCCCTGTGGAACCTCAACTCGCTGCCGCGTTCCCTCCGGTGAAGGCGGCGATGCCCGAGCGTTGATCGCTCGGGCATCGCCGACGCGGATCACGCTGCTCCCGCAGGAGCGCGCGGATTGGTCTGGATCAACGCCCTCCGCCCATGTGCCGGAGGGCGTCGTCGCATGCGCGGCCTGGCTCAGCCTTGAACCGAGAACTCGGTCATCATGCCCGTCGCGAGATGCGGCATGTGATGGCAATGGAACATCCACCGCCCTGCCGTGGCGAATTCCATCGCGAGCGTTACGCGCTCCATCGGCGGGACCTGGACCGTGTCGCGCATCGCGCCGGCGAAGCGCTGCGAGCCCCATCCCACGACCTGGAACACCGTGCCGTGGATGTGCATCGGATGCGCCATCATCGACGCGTTGGTCATCGTCAGCTCGACGCGCTCGCCACGGCGTGCCTCCAGCACCCGGTGCCGCCCCCAGGGACGCTCGTCGATGGACCAGGCATAGGGCGCCATCCCGCCATTGAGCGAGACCGACAGGCTGCGGTCGGCGCGGCGAGAGGGCAGCGGGTTCGTGGCGTGCAGCCCGAGCTCCTGCCGCCCGTCGAAGGCCGGCGCCGATACGTCGGCATCCTTTGCGATCCGCGCGACGGAGGCGCCGGCCGTCGCGAGGATCAGCCCGGTGCGCTCGCGCGCGCCTTCCCGCAGCGCGAGGATGGGGAAGGCGCCGCCCTCGCTGGGCAAAGCGAGCAGGAGGTCGACGCGCTGCGCCATCGCGAGCGCGAAGCGCGTCGTGGACTGCGGACGGAGCGGGTGGCCATCGACCGCGATCACCGACGCCGGCAGCATCCCGGTATCGATCCAGAACACCGTCGCCGCCGCGCCGTTGATGATGCGCAGAAGCACGCGGCCGCCGCGCTCGACCCGAACAACCTGGGGATCGGACAGAGTCCGATCGTTCGCGAGGTAGGCGTCGAAATCGATGTCGTTGAGGTCGGGCGCCCCCATCGGCATGCCGGCATGCGGTGCCGGGCTGGGCTGCATCCCCGCGTGCGGCGCGCCGCCCATTGCGTGGGGCGCGGCACCGCCCGCCCCGAGCCGCGCCAGGATCTCGGCCAATGGGGCGAAGGAGAAGTCGTGCAGCATCATCACGACTTCCTGGCGGTCCGCACGGGCATCCTCGGTGCTGCGCACGATGTGCGGTGCCGCCAGGAGACGCATCTCCTGGTCCGGCACATGGGCGTGCATCCAGTGGGTGCCCGTATTCGGGACAAAGTCGAAGTCACGCGCCGCACCTGCCGCGATCAGCGGCAATGGCGCGTCGGGCACGCCGTCCTGCGCGAAAGGCGGTGTCTGGCCATGCCAGTGTATGATCGTGCGCTCCGCCAGCCTGTTCTCAAGACGTACTCGGAAGCGCTCGCCCGGCTGCTGAACGAGGCCGTGCCCGCCATCGGCGCGCAACAGGCCCAGGACCGTCGCGGCGCGGCCGTCGATGTCGAGGGTGCGGGTGGTCGCGCGGATGACCGTGGGCTCGGTGGCGGCCTGCAAGGGGCGGCCAGGCGCGCTCCAGGCGGAGAATGTGAGTGCGGCGCCTCCGCTCATCAGGGCGCGTCGGGAGAGGGTCATGTCTTGGCTCCGTTGGACAGCGGCCCCAGTGTGTCCATCGTCAGAAGACCCGCAGTTGAACGGCCTGCTACAAAGTGTTGCGCCTCGCGGCGCCGCATCGGCCGGCCGTCGGCGCCGAGCCAGCGTCCGGCACAGAGCCAGGGCCCCGAGAGCCCTCCCGGCCCTGAGGCCGAAGCCCGCCATAGAGCATCCGAAAAAGGAACTCATGCCAAGCGTCGCGTGCCTCGCGCCCGGCCTTCAGGACCTGCGTCACCGCCGCAAGCGTATCCTGCTCGGCACGCCGCATCGCCGGCGCCACATCGCGCCTGGCCTGTATGCGCCCTTGCCGCACCGCGTCCGCCACGAGGGCGAGGCCCCCCATCCAGGGTGCGAAGCGTTCCGAGAGCAAGTAGCGGCTCGTGCGCATCGGGTGCAGCCAGCGCGCCATCGCAGCGCCCGCGGGATTCGCCGCCACGCGCATCCATGGCGCGACGAAAGCGCCGTAGGCGGCGTCGCTCCATGCCGAGACCTCGCGCACGCGTTCGAAAGCTGCCGGCGGCGGATCGAAATGGAGATCCTCCACCCGGCGCTCGAGGAAGCCGACTGCGTATTGCGGCCGGCGGCAATCGGGATCGCCCGTCGGATTGTCGATCGTCAACTCGTAGCGCCCCGGGGCAAGCCGCGCCACATCGTCGAGCGCCTCAAGGATCGCGCGATGCTCGAACCGCGCCACGGCGGCGGAGACGAAGATGCCCAGATGGCCGACCTTCGGGTTGAGCAGATAGACGATGCGCTGCCCCGCTCGCTTCAGATCCCCGGTGTCGCGGTAGACGCGCGTGATCCATCCGAGTGCCTGGTGCGGCGGCGTGATGTTGTCGCCCTCCGATGCGAAGACGACCAGCGGGCTGCTCAGCGCCCGCAAGTCGAGCTGGACGCCATCACCGAGGTCGAGCACGCCGCGTTCGAGATCGTTTCCGATGAAGAGCCGCCGGACGATGGCGGTGATCTCCTCGCGGCTCAGGGCATAGAACGCGTTCCACCAGCGCTCGAAAGTCAGGAACCGGTCACGTTCGCCTTCGGGGTCGAGAAACAGCGGGAGGTACTTCTCCCACAGCGCGTTATCGGGCTTCAGCCCCTCGAAATTCTGCACGAGCCAGGCACCATCGAACTGGCCGTCGCCGAGATCGGCGAGCAGCCGCACCGGCCAGAGGCCACCGGAAAGGCCGCCCGCGAGGCGCATGGGGTTCACGCCTGGCTCCCCTGACCAGTAGGACAGCGGCGATCCGTTCAGGACGATGGGTCCGAGCGGTCCCTCGCAGTGCAGTGCCACCAGCATCGCCGCCCAGCCACCCTGGCAATTGCCGTACAGGATCGGCGCCCTGCCGGCGTGCCGCGCCGACACGGCATCCACGAAGCGGCGCAGCGCGTGCAACACGTCGATCAGGGTCTGCCCCGGACAGGGTGCGGGAAAGAAGCTCACGAAATAGACCGGGTAGCCCTCGTGCAGCGCGAGACCGAGTTCGGAGTCGCGCCGCGTCCCGCCGATGCCCGGGCCATGACCGGCGCGCGGGTCGATCACGATCAGCGGCGGCTTGGCGGGGTCGAGGCAATGGTCGGCCTCGTCCTCGCCATAGGCCGTGATGCGCAGCAGGGCGTAGTTCGCCGGGCGATCGAAGCGCCGCGCATCGAGCAGCGTCTCATGGCGGAAGGCCAGGATGTCGGGCGCGCCAGCACTCATCTGCCCGAGAATGTCGTTGGCGCGCTCGCGCAGCACGTCCCAGAACAGGATGGTTCGCTGCCACGCATCGAGCGCGTAGCCGACCGCATCCGCGAGGCTGGCGACCGTCGGCGCCTCGCTCGGGGCAGTACTGTCGAGGTCTGCCATCAACGCGCCCTTCCGTTCCTGGCGACGCCCCGCGCAGGTGGCTGCGCCGTCACCGCCCCATCGCGCCCGCCATCGGGCCGGGGCCGTTTCCCGGAATGACGAGCCAGGCGAGCGCATCCACCGTGCGCCGCTGTGCCTCGTCGAGCGCGGGCAGGAGCGCGCCGGCCGCCTCCCGGCAGGTCCGCGCCCGCTCGAGCTCGGCCGCCAGGCGCGATTCCGCCGCGGCGAGGCGCCCCTCGAGCCCGGCGGTGGGGCCGGGCATGCGCGCGATCGCTTCGCGGTAGCGAGCCGCGGCGTCGCGGATGCGCCCGCTGAAGGCGTTCCAGGCCGCTTCCTGCTCGGACCGGATTCGCAGCTCGGCGCGCAGGAACGCCAGTCCGCCCTCGACGCGTTCGGCGAGCATTTCGTGAAGCGGGCCAGCCATCGCGGCCGCACCGCCCATGCCCGCCATCCGGCCCATGGCCGGACCGCCCTGCATGCCGCCGGGCATCGCGCCGCGCATCATGCCAGGACCGGGCGCGCCGGCCGGACGATCGGCATCCTCGACCTGGAGATGTATCCCGGGTCCAACATTGATGATGACATTCATCGGCGCGCCAGAGGCGCCATGGTGACGCATCATCCCCATGGCGGGCGGACGCCCCTCGCCGCCCATCATGCCCATCATCCCCATCATGCCCGTGCCCCCGGGCGCCGCCGGCGCCGGCGCGGGGGTCGATTGCGCCGATGGCGCGGTGGCGGCGGGAGGCGAGCCCGAAGGGTGGTGGGGATCAGCGGGCGGCGCCTGTTGGGCGACAGCCGGCACGGCGAAAATCAGGGCCGTGATGGCGATGGCGGCGCGGACTGGGTGGTTGGTCATGGTGTATTCCTTCTCTCTGAAGCCGCGCGCTTTCTCTGGCGCGGGACTGGCGGACCCGGCCGATCCGGGTTCGGGCGCGTGTACAGGCTGGACGAGCGGATCATCGCCTGCCCGCCCGGCCGCCCAGCGCCCGGCGCGCGGCCAGCAGTGCGAGCGGTGGCAGGACAATCCATTGCAGCAGCGGGGCAAGGCCTGTGCCGACCACGGGCAAGCGGGGCATCGCAGCGGCATAGGCCCAGTTGCCGCGGATCTCGACGTTCAGCCATTCGCTGTAGACGGTGTAGGCGACCCCGATCACCAGAGTAGCCGCCAGAACCCGCCCGAAGCCCTGGTCCGGCCAGTTCGGTTCGCCGGCAAGTACGAGAGACGAGGACAGTGCCGCGATCACGATCAGCGCGTCCCCGGCCGTACAGTGCAGCACGGCGAAGGCGATCTCGCGCGTCGTGCCATCGCTCCAGAGCGTGTAGAGCGGCAATTGAAGCAGTTCCCACGCCAGCATTGCGGGCACGATCCGGACGAGCGTCGCGCGCATCATGGCCAGCCAGCCCGGCGCAGGCATGGCCGCTTGGTGGTTCGACATCGCCGAATGCCCGTCCGATCATGACGCCGCGGCGCCGCCACGCGCGACATCGGCCCGCAGCGCGGCCAGCCGCCGTTCCCCCTGTCGGCCCAGCAGGCGCGCATTGATGGCGACCACGACGGTCGAGAGCGACATCAGCGCCGCGCCTATCGCGGGCGTCAGCAGCACGCCCCAAGGCACGCCGATGCCGGCCGCGAGCGGGATCGCCACGACATTGTAGCCGGTCGCCCAGGCGAGGTTCTGCGCCATCCGGGCATAGGTCGCGCGCGCCAGTGCCAGGATCGCGACGACATCGCGCGGGTCGTTGCGCACCAGCACGATGTCGGCGGCCTCCGCCGCCACATCCGTGCCTGCACCGATCGCGATACCGAGGTCGGACTGCGCCAGCGCCGGCGCATCATTCACGCCATCCCCCACCATCGCGACGGTCAGGCCGCGGGCCTGGATGGACTGCACGACCTCGGACTTCTGGTGCGGCAGAACCTCGGCACGCACTTCGTCAAGGCCAAGCGCGCGGCCGACCTGCTCGGCGACAGGCCGCGCATCGCCCGTGAGCATCATGCAGCGCAGCCCGAGTGCGCGCAGCTGGCGCACTGCTTCGCGGCTCTCGGGACGAACGACGTCGGCAAGCGCGACCGCGCCGGCAAGAGCCCCGTTCGCCGTGACGAACACCACCGTCCGGCCCGCGTCCTGCTCCGCCGTAACGCGGGCATCCCCGATCTCCACGCCGCGACGGCGGAGCGTGCCGGGGCTGACAACCTCGACCTCGATGCCCTCGATCGTCGCCCGGGCGCCTTCGCCGGGCAGGTTTCGGAAATCGGTCGCTGCGGGCGGCACGATGCCGCGCGCCTCGGCGCCGCGCAGGATCCCCTTTGCAATGGGATGCTCGGATGACGATTCGAGCCCGGCCGCGAGACGCAGCACCGCAGCCTCATCGAATCCGGCAGCGAGTGGGATTACGGCCGCGACGCCGAAGCGGCCTTCCGTCAGCGTACCGGTCTTGTCGAACACAACCACCTGAAGCGCTCGGGCCCGCTCGAAGGCCGCGCGATCACGGATCAGCAGGCCGTTGCGCGCGGTGAGCTCAGTGCTCACGGCCACCACCAACGGCACCGCGAGGCCAAGCGCATGCGGGCAGGAGATGACCATCACTGTCACCATCCGCTCAAGCGCGAAGGCCAGCGGTGCGCCGAACAGCAGCCAGATGACGAAGGTTCCGCCGCCCACCCCGATCGCCACCCAGGTCAGTATGGCGGCCGCGCGGTTGGCGAGGTCCTGCGTGCGGGACCGCGTGGCCTGCGCCTGCTCGACCAGACGGATCACCTGCGCCAGATAGGTCTCCCCGCCGGTGCGCTCGATGCGCACGGTCAGGGCGCCCTCGCCATTGACCGCACCGCCGACGACACGCGCGCCCACAGCTTTCTCAACCGGGCGGGATTCGCCGGTCAGCATGCTCTCGTCCATCGAGGACCGACCCTCGGTGACGACCCCATCGGTCGGAACCTTCGCACCAGGCCTCACCAGTACGAGGTCGCCCGGCCGGAGTGCCGCAATCGGCACCTCCTCCTGTGTGCCGCCATCGCCAAGCCGTGGCGCCGTCGCCGGCATCAGGCGCACCAGGGCCTGAAGCGCACCGGAGGCGCCCAGCACCGACTTCGCCTCCAGCCAGTGACCGAGCAGCATCACCAGGATGAGGGTCGCGGTCTCCCAGAAGAAGACGTCGCCCGGCAATCCGGCGAGCACCGCGAGCGAATAGACGTAGGCGGAGACGATGGCGAGGCTGACAAGCGTCATCATGCCGGGCTTGCCGCGCCGCAACTCCCCCGACAGGCCAGCGAGGAACGGCCAACCACCGTAGAAGAAGACCGCACTTGCCAGCCCCGCCTCGACCCAGACGCTGCCAGGGAAGGCCACGATGCCAGGCAGGCCCACAAGCATCTGGATGTGCTGCGACAGCACCACGACCGCGGCGGTCAGTGGCAGGCATATCCAGAAGCGACGACGAAAATCGGCGACCATCGCGCCGTGGTCGTGACCAGCCTCGCCATGGCCGGCAAGACTGCTGTCCGACGCAGGATGCGCCGAGTGGTGGTGGTGATGCGTTGCGTGATCGTTCATGCCCGATCCACCGTTACGTCGGTTGTGCGACATCCCCGTCATGGCGCGGTCCGCGATCCGGACGCAGTGTTCTTCCACCTCGGGATCCACGCCGGGACGCGCCGCGCCCAGGCTGCGTGCTGGGCGCCAAACCGGGCTGCGGCCTGTGCCTCCTCGCGTGAAGCGAGGCGGAGGTACATGACGAGCAGCACCGGATACATCGCCAGCGTGAGGAGCGTCGGCCACTGGAGAAGGAAGCCGGTCATGATCAGGATGAAGCCCGCGTATTGCGGATGGCGAAGTCGCGCATAGGGTCCGGCGGTCGCGAGCGTGCCAGACCGGACCGCCCGGTACAGAACCGGCCAGGCCGCAGCGATCAGCCAGAACCCGAGGACGATGAGCACCGTGCTGAGCACGTGGAACGGACCGAAATGCGGGTTGATGCCGGGGCCCGCCACCATCTCGAGCAGGTGGCCGCTGTCATGGCTGAACCAGTTCACCTCCGGCCAGCGTGTCTGCAGCCAGCCCGCGAGCAGATAGATCGTCAGGGGGAAGCCGTACATCTCGGCGAACAGGGCGATGATGAAGGCCGAGAACGCGCCGAAGCCGCGCCAGTCGCGCACGTCAAGCGGGCGTGCGAAGCTGTAGGCGAAGCCGATGAACACCGCCGCATTGACGGCTGCCAGGAGCCAGAAGCCGTACTCGGTGGGCGGAACCATCACGGCTTCCCCGCACCGCCGCCACCGCCGTGGCCGCCGTGTCCCCCATGCATGAAGATGTGCATGAGAGGGCACAGCAGGATCAGCCCGAAGGGCAACCACTGCAGCACATGCGCGGTGTGGCTGAACAGCAGGTAACCGGCGACCGCGACCGCGAATATGCTGAAGGCCAGACCCGTGCGGGTGCGCCAGAACGATTCCGCGGTCGGTTGGCCGGCGGGTCCATGCGAATGCTGCGGCATCTCTCTCACTCCGATCGTTGCGCGGGCGCCGGCTGCCCGGATGCGCCGGCTGAATCGCCAGCGCGTGGCGGACGCTGCGTCACCTGCCTGTCGGTGGGGCCGGCCCGGACCGCTTGGCCCGCCGACGGCTGGACCGCCGGCGCATGACCCGGGATGCGCGCCTGCGGTTCAGGGATTCCCTGCGCCGCCGCCTTGAAGGGCGCGGCCGCGGCATTCAGCAGGCTGGCACAGCATTCCATTTGGATGGCCATGACCGCGAGTGGATGTCGCGCTTCCGCGATCTGGCTGCCGTAGGCGGCAAGCCGATCGAGCGCGCGCTGCGTCACGCCGGCCTGCGCGTCTGAGAATGCCGCAGTCATGGTCTGGAGCCGCGCGGCAATGTCCAGCGTCAGCGCAAGCGGATCGAGATGCCGGAGATCACCCGGCGCTGCTGGCAACCTCGGTTCCTGCTGCATCATGCACACTCCCTTCCATCACAGGGCCGGCAGGAGCATTGCCGGGCCACAGTGGAACAGACGGTGCCGGGACCGCTTCCTTACACGTTCCGTTCGGCAGGCGAAGGACAGGCCCAAGGGTCGAAATGTCCGTTGTCCGAACAGGCGTCGCAGTGCGCGAGGAGCGCCGCCCGCAGGGCCGCCCGCGCACGGTGCAGCCGCACACCGAGTGCATTCGTTGTCACGCCGAGACGCTTCGCCTGCGTAGCGCGGTCATCTCCGTCAAGATCGATCGCGCGCAGGAGCGTGCGGTCCTCCGGCCGCAGCCGTCCGAGGACATCGTGGAGGCAGTCGCAAGGCTCCTCACGACGAAGCGTCGGATCCTGCGGCAGCGTGTACTCGCTCCGCTGCGACAAGGTGCACGGATCATCCGACCGAAATCTACGGCGGTCAGCCGCTGCCGAGCGCCAGTGATCGGCGACCGTGTTGCGCAGAAGGGTTGCCAGCCAGCCACGCACCGCCTCGACATCGCGGAGTTGTGGTGCCCGAGCGAGCGCGCGAAGGCAGAAGGCAGCCATGATCTCGCCGGCAGACTGCGCATCGCCTTCGCAGCGACGCGCTACCCACCGGCGGATCTTCTCGAAGTCGGCAACGAGTACCTCACGCACGGCGGCGTCCGCGGTGGGCGGTGCGGCCAAGTCCGTCAGCCGATCTTCGAGGGCGTACATGGGCCGTTCGCGTCCGGTCAGCGCGCCGGCAGCCGTGCCAGCATCGCACGCATTTGGGCGATCTCGCGCTCCTGCGCGGTGACGATCTCCTGCGCCAGCTGCCGGATCTCGGGATCCTGCCCGTGCTGGAGCACGATCCGCGCCATGTCGATCGCACCCTGGTGATGCGGGATCATGCCCGCGACGAAATCGCGATCGGCGTTGCCGCTGTACTGGATCGCCATGTCGCGGTGCATCTTGTCCATGGCAGCAGCGAAGGCCTGCGAGGACGGCGCGGACGCACCCGGACCCGCCGGCTGCATGCCCTGCTGCATCGGCATCTGGCCGTGCTGCATGCCAGGCATCATCTGCCCGCCAGGCATGCGGTGGCCAGGCGGCATGCCTTGCGCGAGCACATAACCAGCGCCACCGCCGGCAAGGGCAGCGACTGCCGCCGCGGCGAGGATGGAACGACGCATCTCGAACTCCTTCATGGTCTCGGCACCTGATCGGTGACCCCCTGAAGGTCGGCCCCGCGCATGTCCTGCGCATCAACACAGTGTGACAAAACATGAATGCAGCGCGCCGGCCGACACCGGATGTTGGACGGCAGGATCGACGCCTGATCAGGGTGAGCGCGGCAGTTCCACGATGACTGTCAGCCCGCCGCTCGGTCTGTTCGCGAGCATGATCGTTCCGCCATGCTGCGAAATCACCTGGCGCGCGATCGTCAGCCCCAGCCCGGTTCCGCCCGTACCGCGATTGCGTGACGTCTCAAGCCGGCGGAACGGCTCGAAGACCACCTCCATGTCGGCTTCCGGTATTCCGGGCCCGTCGTCATCGATGCGAACGCGGATTCGCGATGGAACGTCATCGAGTTGCACACGGGCAGCCCTGCCGTATTTCACGGCATTTTCGATGAGGTTCGCGAAGGCCCTCTTGATCGCCACCGGGCGGCAGGTCAGCCGCGCCTGCCCGGGTCCCTCGTAGCTTGCCTCCGCGCCGGCATCGGCGGCCGCGTCGCACAGCGTCTCGAGCATGGCGACGATGTCCGTCGGCCGCTCGGGCTCGAGCTCCTCCTCGCCTCGCAGATAGGCGAGCGTGGCGCCGATCATGGCATCCATTTCGTCGAGATCGGCATCGATCTGGCGCTGCGCCTCGGGATCGTCGAGAAAGCCGGCGCGCAGCCTCAGCCGCGCGATCGGCGTGCGCAGGTCATGGCTGACCGCCGCAAGCGCCTGCGTGCGATCACCGATCAGCTTGTTGATACGCGCCTGCATCCGGTTGAACGCGAGCGCCGCGTGACGCACCTCATGCGGCCCTGTCTCCGGCATGCGTACGGTGATGCCCGGCATGCCGATGCGATCGGCGGCATCCGACAATTGCCGCAGCGGGCGGCCGATTAGACGCACGACGAACAGGCCGAGCAGCAGGATTCCCGCTGCCATGGCGCTGGTGGACAGCAGGCTCGCATGCTCGGCCGTGGGTGGCCGGAACAGGCCGGCGGAAAAATTCAGCCAGGACCCGTCGGGCAACTCGACGGCACCGATGATCACATGGCGAAACTGGTCGCCCCCGGGCATCGGCGAGTTTCCATCCTCCGCATAGCCCAGCCGGAGGCCGGTGGTCCGGAGTTCGGGAACCAGCTCGACAAGCCGGGCGCGCAGCGCCTCGATGCGCGGGCTTGTTTCCTCGATCAGACGGACTGTCGGTGCCGGCGTCCAGTGCATGTCGAGGCTGGCGGAAGACAGCGCATGTGCCGTCCTGTCCCGGTCGGCGACCGGAAGCTCCGCCACGGCACGCTTTGCTGCGGCGAGCCGCTCCGCAGTCTGTCGCTCGCGCGTAGAACCGATCAGGGCGTCCGTTCCAACCTGGTGAAGCCAGAGGCTGCCGACGTGGAATGTCAGCAGACCCACCAGGAGGACAAGGACGATGCGCCCGCCAAGGGTGTCGGGGATCAGGCGCAGCCGGAACCGGCCTGGTGAACCGTCGCTCACCCGCGCATGACCGCGGGCACGAACATGTAGCCGGCCCCGCGGATCGTCTTGATAATGGTCGGGCTGTCCTCGGTCGGCTCCATCTTTCGTCGCAGTCGACTCACCATCACGTCCACGGTCCGGTCAAGAGTGTCGGAGACACGGTTGCGCGCGAGATCGAGCAGTTGGTCGCGGCTCAGGACGCGCTGAGGGTGCTCGCAGAAGGCGAGCAGGAGATCGTATTCGCCGCCGGACAGATCGACCGCGACCCCATCCGGCGCGGTGAGATCCCGCCGGCGCGTGTCGAGCGCCCACCCGGCGAACAGCAGGCGATCGGCGACAAGGCCTGATGTCCGCTGCTCGTTGCCCTGCGCGCGGCGCAGTACCGCCCGGATACGTGCCAGAAGCTCGGGGCGCGAAAACGGCTTCGGGATGTAGTCATCGGCGCCGAGCTCGAGTCCAAGCACACGGTCGGTCTCGTCGCCGCGTGCCGTGACCATGATGATCGGCACCTGGGTCTTCGCACGCAGCGCACGCGTGAGGTCGAGGCCCGACTGGCCGGGCAGCATGACGTCGAGCAGGATCAGATCGACCTGCGCGTTCGCCAAGGTCTCCCACATTTCGCGCCCGTCCCGCGCGCCACTGACGCGGTAGCCGTTCTGGCGAAGGAACTTCGCGATCAGCGTGCGCATCTCGCCATCGTCCTCGACGACGAGGAGATGCGCCTCGGGTGCAAGAAGGTCCGGCGCCATTCGCTCCTCCTCCCACTCACCCCTGATCGCGCGGCGTGAAGCGCCCTTGTGCGGGGCGCTGGCCCGGCATGGTCAGGGTGACCACGACCCGCATGCCGGGTGCCGCGGCGAAATCGCCCTGTCCGCGCAGCATGTCGGTGCCCGCCGGTGCCAGAGCGACGGTGGTCTGCCGTCCGCCGGCCAGCACAACCGCCTGGCCGCTGGCGCCCTCGGCTGAGCGCGGACGATACGCGTTGTCGCTCAGGTAGAGGCGGAGTTCGTTGCCCTCGGCGACAAGCTCGGCATGGCCGCCGGCAAGGTCGATCCGCTGCCCACCATTGGGGCCGCGCGTGATGCTGGCACGTGCCCGCGGCGCTGCGATGGGCAGAAGCGCGGCTGCGGCAATGAAGATACGTCGGTTCATGCGTGGCGTCCTTTCGTCCATTCAATAGGCCTCGGCGACCTTCATTTCCTGCTGGCGGTCCATCAGGCTCACAAGCGCGGGCCGCCCGAAGCGATGAAACAGCAGCGGCGTGAGGAAGGTGTCGAGCAAGGTAGCCGTGATCAGCCCGCCGAAGATGGTGACCGCGACGGGGTGGAGGATCTCCTTGCCGGGTTCGCTTGCGCCGATCATCAGCGGAATGAGAGCGAAGCCGGCCGAGAGGGCTGTCATGAGCACTGGCGTCAGGCGTTCGAGGCTGCCGCGCACGACAAGCCCAAGACCCCAGGGTTCTCCCTCGAGCAGGGCGAGGTTCAGATAATGGCTCACCTTCAGGATACCATTCCGGGTCGCGATACCGGCAAGGGTGATGAAGCCGATCATGGAGGCGACGGACAGCGGCTGCCCCGCGATCCACAGCGCGGCGATCGCGCCCACCAGTGCCAGCGGAACATTCCCCATGATGATCAGGGCCAGGACTGCTGATTTGTAGCGGCTGTACAGCACCATGAAGATCAGTGTCAGCGAGACGAGCGACAGCAGGGCGATCAATCGGGAGGCCTCTTCCTGCGCCTGGAAGGTGCCCTCCAGCGCGAAGAAATATCCCGGCGGAAGGGGTGCATTCGCCATCTCTGACCGGATGCGTTGAACGATCGCGGCCGTGTCGCTGCCGTCCGTATTGGCCAGGACCACGATGCGACGCCGTCCATTCTCGCGCAGGATCTGATTCGGGCCGTCTGTGTCGCGGACCTCGGCGAGCAAAGAAAGGGGAACGCGCCCGCCCGGGGTCTCGATCATCAGCGACGACAGCCCGCTGCCCGTGCGGTCTTGGTCGGCGAGGCGCATCACGAGATCGAAGCGGCGCGCACCGTCGACCACCTCGCTGACGACCTGGCCCCCGGACATGTCTTGGACGGCCTGACCGATGGTTGCTGCCGAGACGCCGTGCAGCGCCGCGCGTTCGTGATTGACGGTCACCTGCAGCTGCGGCACGCGCACCTGGCGCTCGATCTGGAGGTCCCGCAGGCCGGCCACCGTTCCAAGACGCTGCTGCATTTGATCTGCGATCGTACGCAGCGTATCGAGATCATCGCCATAGATCTTGAGGGCGATCTCGGCCCGCACGCCCGACAGCATGTGGTCGAGCCGGTGACCGATCGGCTGGCCGATATTGAGGCTTCCTGGAATGATCCCAAGGCGGGCGCGGATGTCGGCGGCGATCTCCTGCTTGCCGCGGCTGGAAGGATGCAGCGTGACGTCGATCTCCGAGGAGTGGACGCCCTCGGCATGTTCGTCGAGCTCCGCCCGGCCCGTCCGCCGGCCGACCGAGCGCACCTCGGGCACCTGCATGATCAATCGCTCCGCGGCGGTACCCAGGCGGTTCGCCTCGGCCAGGCTGATGCCTGGCTGGAACTGCAGACTGATGGTCAGCGTGCCTTCGTTGAAGGGCGGGAGGAATGCGCGCGGCAGGAAGGGCAGCGTCGAGACGGCAATGGCAACGGCACCGCCGGCCAGGACATACATCAGGCGCTCCCGCCGGAAGGCCCACAGCAGCGCACGCTGGTTGCCAGCCTTCAGCTTGCGCACCATCCAGCCGTCGCCGTGGTCCATCCGCTTCATTCGCGGCAGCAGGTAGTAGCAGAGCACTGGCGTGACGGTGATCGACACGATCAGCGACGCCATGATGGACACTATGTAGGCAACACCAAGCGGGGCGAAGAGCCGCCCCTCGATGCCGGACAGCGCGAACAGCGGCACGAAGACCAGGATGACGATCATGGTCGCATAGACGATGCCGGACCGGACCTCCTGGCTGGCCTTCGCAACGACCGTGAAGACCGGCAGTGGATTGCCTTTCTCCCGGTTCTCGCGGAGGCGCCGGAAGACGTTCTCGACATCGACGACGGCGTCGTCCACCAGCTCGCCGATCGCGATCGCAAGCCCGCCCAGGGTCATGGTGTTGATCGACAGGCCCAGCAGATGGAACACCACCACGGTGATGAGCACCGACAAGGGGATTGCCGTCAGCGAGATGAAGGTGGTCCGCACGTTCAGCAGGAACAGGAACAGCACGACTGCGACGACCGCGACAGCCTCCAGAAGCACGGTCTGGACGTTGCCGATCGACGCCTGGATGAAGTCGGCCTGGCGGAACTGCACATTGTCCGCCGTCACTCCGGCCGGCATGACCCGCTGCAGATCGCGTAGCGCTTCCTCCACCGCGCGGGTGACGACAACCGTGTCGGCATTGGGTTGCTTCTGGATGGACAGGATGACCGCCGGCCTGCCCATGCTTCCGGCCTCGCCGCGCCGCAGGCGTGCCGCAAAATCGACCTCGGCGACCTGGCGCAGCAGGATGGGCTGGCCGTTGCGCAGCGTGATCGGGGCGTTGGCGAGATCCTCCAGCCGCGTCGTGCGCCCGATGTTACGGATCAGGTATTCACGTCCGGCCTGATCCACGTAGCCACCGCCGCTGTTCGCGCCGAACTGCCGCAAGGCCGTGACGATCTGCTCATGCGTGATGTCGAGCGCATGCATCCGCGCCACGTCCGGCGTGACGCGATACTGCTTCACCTCGCCGCCGATCGGGATCACCTGGCTGACGCCTGGGATGGTCAGCAGCCGCGGTCTTACGACCCAATCGGCGAGTTCGCGCAGCTGCATTGGGCTCGCGCGGCCGTCGGTCGACATCGCCACGAGCATGATCTCGCCCATGATCGAGGAAACGGGTGCCATCTGCGGCACGACATTCGGCGGCAACTGCGAGCGTACGAGCGACAGCCGTTCACCGACCTGCTGGCGATTGATCCAGATGTCCGTACCCCAATCGAATTCCACGAAGACGATCGACAGGCCGACCCCCGAGACCGACCGAACCCGTGTCACGCCAGGCATGCCGTTCAGCGCGGTCTCGATCGGGAACGAGACCAGCAGTTCGACCTCCTCCGGCGCGAGGCCCTCGGCCTCGGTCAGCAGCGTGACGACCGGCTTGTTGAGGTCGGGAAACACATCCACGGGCAGTTGACGCAACGTGAGCGATCCATAGACGACGAGGATCGCAGCCGCGGCGAGCACGAACAGCCGGTTCCGCAGGCTTGTGGAGACAAGGAAGTTGAACATCCGCGGCGGCCCTCAGCGGATCTGTGCGATGAGGCTGGCGGCCTCGGTGACGACGCGCTTGCCGGGCTCGAGGCCAGCGACGACGAGGACGTTGCGCCCGTCAAGCGGCTGCACGCGCACGGGTCGTGGCACGAAGCGCTCGGCCGTCGTCATCTCGAAGACGATGGGCGGCCCCTCCGCGCTGCGGATCACGGCTTCGCCGGGCAGCACGATGCCTGCCGCGCGTCGGTTCGTCTGCACGGTGACGGTCACGGGCGTTCCGACCGACAGGCCGGGCGGCGCGTCGAGGATGCGGAACTGCAGCGGAACCGCCTGCTGGCGGAGGGCGAGACCCCGCCCAAGGAACGCCAGCTCCAGGCTCGTCCCTGCCGAGGTCGCCGCCCTCGCCCCGCTGATCTCCGCGACCATCCCGCCATCATAGGCGACCGCTTCGACCCAGAGCCGCGTCGGTTCGACGATCTCAAAGAGCGGCTCGCGCGCATCCACGATCTGGCCCCCGACAGCCGCAACCACGCTGATGAAGCCCGATGCGGTGGCCTGGACGGCCAGCCTGCCATTCAGCCCCTCGGCTACTGCCGCGCGACGGGCACGCAAGCCCTCCAGCTCCGCTCGGGCTTCCCCGATCTCCCGCGCCGAAACGCTGCCGGCGAGGCCCGCGAGTCGCTGCGTGCGCTGCTGCGCGATGCCGATCTGCGAGTCCAGTTCGGCGAGTGTTGCCTGCACGCCGCTGCGTTCCTGCGCGCCGAGGACCGGCACCACATACGCCAGCGTCTGGCCGCGTTCAACGCGGCTCCCGAGGGTCGGAAAGCCAGACGGCGGTGCTTCCACGCGGCCGGCCTGCGGCGCCTGCACGCGACCCGACGCGTTCGGGTCGGCGATGACCTGTCCCACCAGCTGGAGCGCGACAGGGGCGTCCGCGCGATCCGCGATGGCGGCGCGCACGCCAAGCAGCCGCTGGGTCGGCTTCGGCACGAAGACGCTGCCATCCGGCTGGCGGCGCGGCTGGTCCATCGGCTGCGCAGCAGCGGGAAGTGCCATCAGTGCGAGAACCACGGCCATTGGCGCGGCTGCCGCGCGCGCCGGCACCCGCCCGGCGGACGCCTTGTGCGAAGGCTCGGACGGGGCCTCGGCTGGCGACTTCACGGGGATCGCATCCGCCGCGACCAGGGGCGGGAGGTTGCGCGGCGCCGCAACCCGCCCGATCAGGACGCCCAGCAGCAGCAGCGCCAGGCCGGCTGCCCAGATCACCGGCTCGACGGCGGCACGCATGGCCGTTTCGCGCCAACCCGATGTTGCGACTGAAGCGGCCGCAGCGGCCGTGACCTCGATGTCCAGCGGCAGCAGGTCCATGTCTGACCCGGCCGTAACGGTCAGGATCAGGCTGCGCGGACCGGCCTGCCCGAGAAGGGGATGGGAAATGACGTAGGTCGCCTCGGCGTTCCGGGTGACAGGCACGGCCTGCCCGTCGAGGGTTGCCGTGATCTCTGCGTTGTCGACGGGCTCGGCGGACGGGTAACGGTCGAGATAAAGCCAAAGCCGCGCATCGGGGCCAAGCACGCCAACGACGTCGAAGATGTCCGAATGCGCAATGCCGCGCGGCGCCGCATTTGCAGGCGGCGGCGCTTCATCCCCGTGGCCGGGATGGGCAAGCGCTCCCGGCGCGGCAGCGAGCAAGCCGAATGCGGCGGCGAGGACGAGGCGACGGATCTTGGACGCGGGCTGCTTCACGGTTCGACCCCGATCGCTTGGTTGTAGCGGGAAATGGCCTGGCGGAGCGCCACCTGCGCACGCCGACGTTCGGCGTCCGCTGCGGTGACGATGGTACGTACCCGCAGCGTCTCCGCGAGGGTCGCCTGACCTTCGCGAAAGGCGCGCTCCCCAAGGGAAGCGGCCTCGGCAAGTGCCGCATGGCGCTGGTCAGCGAGGCGGGCGCCTGCCCGCGCGTCCGCAAGCGCCGCCCGCGCCCGATCACGCTCTGCTGCCACGAGGCGTTCGGCAGCCCCGGCTTCGGCCGTTGCGGTCGTGAGTTCCCCCTGTGCCGTCGCGCGTCGCTCCGCATTTCGCGGCGGATGCGCCAGCGGGATCCGAACACGCACTCCGAAGCGGGTATCCCACCCGGAGTCGCGGTCGTCGCGCTCCTGACGCATGAAGGCTGCGATCTCTGGGCTCTCCCGGTCCTCGACCTCAGCGATCCGGATGCCGGCACGCGCGACATCCAGGCCGAGCCGGGCCGCGACGACACGCGGATGCTCGCTGGGCGCGGCGCCGTCCCGCAGAGTTTCTTGCCATCCGGGCGCGGGGTTCCGGCCGGTCAGAGCGCGAAACGCGAGTTGAGCGTCCCGAGCGGCAGCCTCCGCTTCGCGGAGAGCGCCTTCGCTCTCCCGCGCATCCGCGGTCGCGAGCAGCTCCTCTGCTCGCGACACCTGACCTGCCCGCGCCTGGCGCGCGACATCGCGCGTCAACGCCGCGGTGCTCGACGTTCGTGCGCGGGCTGCCGCAAGGGCGGCGTCCGCCGCGGCCCAGGCCCAGTATGCGTCACGCACCTCGGCAGCCACGATGAGGCGCCGCGCCGCGATCTGCGCCGCGAGACGTGTGCCTTCGGCGTCGGCGAGACCGCGCTGGGCGCGCGACTGCCCTGGCAGCCAAACGGGGACCCCGACCTCGACCTCTGCCTCGCGGAACCCACGGTTCTGGGTGAAGCGATCGGTTGTGTAGCCAAGCCCGACGCTGGGGGCGCCTGGTGTCAGGGCGTTGGCGCCGCGAAGCCGCGCGTCTATGGCCGCACGCTGTGCCTCGAGTGTCCGCAATTCGGGACTCAGCGCAGCAGCCGCCTCGAAGGCGTCTCGCAGGGGGCCGGCATGTGCCGATGCGACGCCGCCCGCCAGGATGGCGATCAATACCAACCGGATCAGCACTGGAACCCCTTCCGCATCGCCCCTGACCGCTTGGGTATGACCATCGGACGCGAACGGGTCTTTTCCGGATCATGACAAAACATTGCAGCGGGCGGCTTGGCCGCTGACGGCGGCACGGGAAAGCGACGCGAGCTCCTTGTGGCAATGCGTGACGATCCGTGGCTTTTGCGGCGGCAAACCCATGCGGCGGGCCGATCAAATCATCGCCGTTGACCTGCCTTGGATCGCTCGCGCGGGCATCCAGGTTGAGAATTCGCTTGACCCTCCCAACGTTGGAGGGGTGACTGAAGCGTCTCCCGCAACGCTGCGACAGGAGACAGAGATGCAGCACTTCGACATTCCGGACATGACCTGCGGCCACTGCGTGAAGACGATCACGCAGGCCGTGCAGGCGATCGACGCGAAGGCGCAGGTGCAGGCGGACCTCACTGCGCACAGCATCAGCGTGACCAGCACCGCGAGCACGGCGAGCCTCTCGGCCGCCATCGCCGCCGCCGGCTACGCGAACATCGCCAAGGCCTGAGGCAGGAGCACGCGCGATGGCCCCCGACACCAACCTCAAGGAATGGATGCCAACGCTCGCGGCCTCCATCCCCGCTGCGCCGGACGCCACGCTCTCGGTCCCGATCGAGGGCATGACCTGTGCCTCCTGCGTCGGCCGCGTCGAGCGCGCGCTCAAGGCTGTGCCCGGCGTCGCCGCCGCCGCGGTGAACCTCGCGACCGAGCGCGCCGAGATCCGCTTCGACGGCGCGCCGGACCTGCCGGCTGTGATCGCCGCGGTGAACCACGCCGGCTACGGCGTCGGCACCGAGGCGACCGACCTCGCGATCGAGGGCATGACCTGCGCCTCCTGCGTCGGGCGCGTCGAGCGCGCGCTCCGTGCCGTGCCCGGCGTGACCGATGCCGCGGTGAACCTCGCGACCAACCGCGCGCGCGTCGCGCACCTGCCCTCCGTCGATGCCGCGGCGCTGATCGCGGCGGTGCTGGCCGCCGGCTACGGCGCCGAGCGCATCAGCGCGGAGGCCCCGGCCGACCGCGGCGACCGCGAGCGCGCCGCCCGCGCGGCCGAGATCCGCGGCCTGGCGCGCAGCCTCGGCCTTGCCGCGCTACTGACCCTGCCACTGGTGGTGCTGGAGATGGGCGCGCATCTGTCGATGGCGCTGCACCATGCCATCCGCGACAGCATCGGCTTCGCCATGAGTTGGAAGATCCAGTTCGTGCTGGCCGCGCTGGTGATGTTCGTCCCCGGCCTGCGTTTCCAGACCAAGGGCTGGCAGGCGCTGCTGCGCAGCGCGCCGGACATGAACTCGCTGGTCGCGATTGGCACGGGCGCCGCCTTCGCCTATTCGACCGTCGCGACCTTCGCCCCCGCCCTGCTGCCCGAGGGCGCGCGCCACGTCTTCTTCGAGGCGGCGGCGGTGATCGTCACGCTGATCCTGCTCGGCCGCTGGCTCGAGGCACGGAGCAAGGGTCGTACCTCGGAGGCCATCAGGCGGCTGATGGGCCTGCAGCCGCCGACCGCGCGCGTGCTGCGCGACGGGCAGGAGCAGGAGATCCCGGCCGCGCAACTCGTCGCTGGCGACATCGTGCTGGTCCGGCCCGGCGAGCGCATCCCCGCCGATGGCGAGGTGACCGAGGGCGCCTCCTTCGTGGACGAGGCGATGATCACCGGCGAGCCCTTGCCGGTGGAGAAGACCACCGGCGCGCAGGTAACGGGCGGCACGGTGAACGGCACCGGTGCCTTCCGCTTCCGCGCGACTGCGGTTGGCGGGGAGACGGTGCTCTCCCAGATCGTGCGCATGGTCGAGCAGGCACAGGGATCGAAGCTGCCGATCCAGGCGCTGGTGGACCAGGTGACGATGTGGTTCGTCCCGGCGGTGCTCGCCATCGCGGCGCTGACCTTCGGCGTGTGGCTGGTGTTCGGGCCGGATCCCGCGCTCGCCTTCGCGCTGGTCAACGCGGTCGCGGTGCTGATCATCGCCTGCCCCTGCGCCATGGGCCTGGCGACGCCGACTTCGATCATGGTCGGCACCGGCCGGGCGGCCGAACTCGGCGTGCTGTTCCGCAAGGGCGAGGCGCTGCAGGCCCTGCGGGACGTCGAGGTGGTCGCGCTCGACAAGACCGGCACGCTGACGGAGGGCCGTCCGACCCTGACCAACCTCGCGGTCGTGCCGGGCGAACAGGAGGAAGCGGTCCTGGCGCTGGTCGCCGCGGTCGAGGCGAAGTCCGAGCACCCCGTCGCCCAGGCGATCGTCGCCGCGGCACGGACGCGTGGCCTGATCCTGGCCGAGGCGGCTGCCTTCGAGGCCGTGCCCGGCTTCGGCGCCACGGCGCTCGTGGATGGGCAGCGCGTCTCCGTCGGCGCCGACCGCTACATGGCGCGGCTCGGTCTCGATGTCGTGCCCTTCGCCGCCACGGCGGCCGCGCTCGCCGACCGGGGCTGCACGCCGCTCTATGCCGCGGTGGATGGGCGGCTCGTTGCCGCGCTGGCGGTTGCCGATCCGGTCAAGCCGGGCACGCCGGCAGCCCTCGCCGCGCTCAGGGCACAGGGTCTGCGCATCGCTATGGTGACCGGCGACAACCGGCGCACAGCGGAAGCGATCGCCCGCAGCCTGGGCATCGAGGAGGTGGTCGCCGAGGTGCTGCCGGACGGCAAGGTCGCCGCCGTCGAGGGCCTGCGCGCGGGCGGGCGGAAGGTCGCCTTCGTGGGTGACGGCATCAACGACGCGCCGGCGCTCGCCGCCGCCGATGTCGGCCTCGCGGTCGGCACTGGCACGGACATCGCGATCGAGAGCGCCGATGTCGTGCTGATGTCGGGCGACCTCGGCGCGGTGGCGACGGCCTTCGGGATCAGCCGGGCGACGATGGCCAACATCCGGCAGAACCTGTTCTGGGCCTTCGCCTACAACGTTGCCCTGATCCCGGTCGCCGCGGGCATACTCTGGCCCTTCGGCGGCACGCTGCTCTCGCCCATGCTGGCGGCGGGGGCGATGGGGCTCAGCAGCGTCTTCGTGCTGGCGAATGCACTCCGGCTGCGGCGGTTCCAACCCGCCGCGGCCACCAGGCGGGAGGGACGGTGATGAACATTGGCGATGCGGCGAAGGCCTCGGGCGTCTCGGTGAAGATGATCCGCCACTACGAGGCGATCGGCCTGCTGCCGGCGGCGACGCGGACCGAGAGCGGATACCGCATCTATCGGCCCGAGGACGTGCACGCGCTGCGTTTCATCCGCAACGCTCGTGATCTTGGCTTCCCGCTCGCCGAGATCGAGGAATTGCTCGGACTTTGGCAAGACAAGGAACGAAGCAGCGCGGAAGTGAAGAACTTGGCCCTCGTCCATCTCGCGACGATCGAACAGAAAGCCCGGTCGCTGCAGGCGGTCGGCGACACACTGCGACATCTCGCGAATGCCTGCCATGGAGATGGCCGGCCCGAGTGTCCGATCCTGGAGGGTCTTTCCGAACAAGACCCGCCAGCGGCGCCCTCGGCGAGGCGCGCAGAACGGCGTAGAGAAGGGCTACGTCACAGAGGGATCGGCGCTGAAACGCGCGGGTGAAGATGTCGGCGGTGTTTTTTCCGAAGTTGAAATAGCGGACAGGGTTCCAGCGCTGCGGCGAGTACCGCAGCAGCGGGCCGAGAGCGGATGATCTCGGGCACGGCTATGTCATCTCGTTTGTCATTGCACGCGGGCAATTGAGTTCGGCATGCTCCCGTCATCGTAGAAGAGAGGGCCGGTCCTGCGCGCCTGGAGCGCGCTCCAAGGCTCGCGCACGACCGGGATCGGGGTCGGCCGGCATTGGAGGCTGGGCCAGGTGCCGCGACGGCTACAGCGGCCGAAACGAGGCGAACCACTTCGGGGCGAAATCGACCTGCGTGGAATGTCGCTGGCGATTTTGGTCGCACGCACCGGGAGCATCCGTTTGGCGGCACGCGAGGCGGGCAGAACTGTTTCGGCCGTCAGTCGCAGCATTCGGGCACTTGAGGACGGGCTCGGGGTGTCGCTTTTCGAGCGGCGCCCGTCAGGAATGAGGCTGACGGCCGCCGGCGACGAGTTTCTTGCTGAGGCAACCCGCGTACTCGGCGGATTGCAATCTGCCGTATTGCGTGCGCGGGAGGCTGGATCGGCTGCGACGGGCCGACTGGTGATCGGCACATATTTCTCGGCTTCAATGGGACAGTTCCGAGAGGAGTTGATGCGGTTCGTGGAGCAGAACCAGGGCATCGAGATCTGGCTTCGCGAAGGAAGCCGCGATGAGCTCCTGTTGACACTGCGCGGCGGCGAGGTGGATCTCGCACTGTTGCTAGGGCCGATGGATGAGTCGGCGCTTGACCGCTTGGCGCTTTGGCAAGAGGCCGGCATGGTCGCCTTGCCAGAACGCCATCCCCTCGCGGACGCCGACTTCGTGCAATGGCGGGACTTGGTGGACGAAACATTCATCGTCACGTCACGCGGTTCAGGACCGGAGGCCCGCGTCACGGTCCAGGGACTGCTTCCGCCTGGGGCGACAGCTCGCTTCGCAGCGCATCATGTCAGTCGGGAGGGCATGTTCAACTTGGTCGGCGCCGGGTTCGGCATCGCCGTGCTCGCGGAGTCTGCCTCAGGTGCGTCCTATCCAGGCGTCGTATTTCGGCCCGTCGGCAATGAGACCGGTCCGACGATGGTGGAGGCTGCGGCGTACTGGGACCCCAAGCGCGACAACCCGGCCCTGCGAAGGTTCCTGGCGCAGCTGCGTGCGCGTCAGGCGGCGGGTTCACGCGGCGGCGGCGCTGGGTGAGAATTTCGCGCGCGCGATCGAGGCGCGGGCCGGCGTGCCGAGCGAAAGCCCCGGTCGCTCGCGAGGAACCGCGCCAACATCGGCGCGACGAGCTTCGTGGGCTCGACCTGCTGCCCCGTCTCGCGTGAGAGCGCCTCCGCGTAGGCGACCAGGTCGCGGTGCAGCTCCGCCGGCAGTTCCACGGTGAGCTTCACCGGACGGTCATCAAGGATCGGACCGAGCTTCAGCTTCGGCATGGGTCAGCCTCCGTAGGGCTCGAGCACGAGGTCGTGGTGGACGATGACGCGCACCGGAAAGCCGGGGCGCACGGTCAGCGTCGGTGGGACGGAAAGCTGCCGGCGGACGATCTCCTCGCCGGCGCGGCCGACGGTGTCCTGGCCGCTTTCTCGGATGGCGCGGGCGATGTCGCTTTCGTCGTCGCGGCCGAGTTCCAGGCCGAGGTTCAGCAGCGTCGCGAGACCCGCGGCGAGGAAGAGCCGCCCCCAGTGGTAGTTCACGCCGTCCTCCAGCCCGGCATAGCCCGCCTCGTCCGCGCCCGGCATGCGTTCCAGCACGATGGATCGGCCATTGGGCAGGATGAGCCGGGTCCAGACAAGCAGGATGCGCCGCTGCCCAAAGCTGATGCGGCTGTCGTAGGCGCCGATCAGGCGCGCGCCCTGCGGGATGAGCAGGTGCCGCCCCGTCGGGCTGTCGAAGACGTTCGCCGTGACCTGTGCCGTGATCTGCCCCGGCAGGTCGGAGCGGAGGCCGGTCAGCAACGCCGCGGGGATGACACTGCCGGCCTGGATGACGAAGGGGCTGGCGGGCGCCTGGAGCCGATCCGGCGAGGTCGTGCGGCGGTCTGCCGGGCCACCCAGGAAGGCGAGCCGCCGGTCGGTTGCATCGGGACCGATCGGCATCGCGCCCGGATCCGCTGCCAGCGATCCGGCGGGGGCAGCACCGCGCGGCTCGCCGCGTGCCTCGACCTGCACGAAGAGCCGGCTGGTGCGGGCCGCCTCGATCTCCTGCATCCGCCGCTGCTCTGCGGGATCGGCGGTCGTGGGCGTGGCCGGCGCCACCACCGGCTGTCCACGCTCCTGTGCTCGTACGATCGGCCGGCCAAGATCGCCCGGTAGCGGCGGTCCCAGCTGCGGTATGCCAGCATAGTCACGCGGCAGCGTGGCGAGGCCATCGGCCTGCGGGTTCCGATCGGTGCTGTAGAGTTCGCGCGGCCCCTCGCCGCCGCTCCGGCCCTGGAGGGCCAGGATCAGCGCCGCCCCGATGCCGAGCCCAGCCACGACGCCGAGCCCGATCAGCACCCGACGGGAGAGTCGCACCACCCGCGGCGGATCGGGGCGCAGGCGCAGCGCCGCGGCGATGTCGCGCTCGCTCCCGCCCCGTTCCGGCGCCGTCCCGCTCATCGCGCCCGGCCATCGGTGCGCACGATGCGCACGCGCTGCTGCCGGTCGCCAAGGCGCAGTTCGGCCGCAGCAAAGAGCCGGTCGACGATCACAAAATTCTGGCGGACGCGGTAGTTGACGAGCTGCCCCTCACCCTCCGGCCCGATGACGAAGAGCGGCGGCATCTCGCCCTGGCCGATGCCGCGCGGGAACTCGATGAAGACCTGTCTGCCATCATCGAAAGCCCTGAGGGGCCGCCAGGCCGGGCTGTCGCCCTCGATCTCGTAGCGGAAGCGCAGCCGCGCGAGATCGAGCCCCTGCTCGACGGGTGCGGCGGCGTTCTGCCGGCGCAGCGCGATCAGCGCGTCCTGCGGATACTGCCAGGAGACCGAGGCCATGTAGGTGCGCTCGGTCGAGCGCAGCTCGAGCAGGTAGGTCCGGCGGTCGGTGTTGATGATGAGGTTGGTGGTGAGGTCGGGCCGCGTCGGCTTGACGATGATGTGCACGCGGCGCGTCGGGCCGGTGCCGCTCTCGGTGTCGCCGATGATCCAGCGCACCGTGTCGCCGGCGGCGACGGGGCCGTTGCCGACCAGCGTCTCGCCCTCCTGCAGCATGATGGCGGTGACCTGCCCGGGCGCGGTGTAGACCTGATAAAGCGCGCCCGGCGTGAAGGGGTAGACCTGCACCGCGTTGATGAAGCCAGCGCGGACGGGCTGCACGCGCGCGGCGGCATTGGCCTGGTTGACGCGCACGGTGGGATCAGGCGGCTCCGGCGTGCGACGCGAAGGCGGGATGCGCTGAAGCTGGCCCGGGAGCGGCAGCGGTGTGGGCACCTCGACGATCTCCACGGGCCGCGGCGGCTCGGGGATCTGCGTCGCCTGGATCGGCTCGTCGTCATAGCTGATCTCGGGCGGGCGGAAGGCGCAGGCGCCGAGGCCGAGCAGGACGAGGGCCAGGGTGGGGTGTACGCGCCTCATTGCCCGAGCTCCCGCGACCAGTTGATGGCGTGGACGAAGATGCCGAGGGGGTTCTTGCGCAGCTGCTCGGCGTCGCGCGCGGGCTGGACGACGATGGTCAGGATCGCGGTCCAGCGCTCGGTGCGGGCGATCTGGCCGTTTTCGTAGGTCCGTTCGATCCAGGCGACCCGAAAACTGTCGTCGGAGGCGCGGATGACGCTGGAGACTTCGACGGCGACCTGCTGGCGCCCGACGCGGCCGAAGGGGTCGCTTGCGCGCGCGAAGTCGTTGAGCGCCAGCGCGCCGCGATCGGTCGCGAAGTCATAGGCGCGCAGCCAGTTCTGGCGGACGATGATGGGGTCAGCGGCGATGCCGCGCACCTGCTCGATGAAGCGCGCGAGATGCCAGGCGATCTGCGGGTCGGTCGGACGGAAGTTGGCGATGGCCGGCGCGACGGCCTGCGCCTCGCCGAGCCGGTCGACCTGCACGACCCAGGGCACGATGGTGCCGCGGGCGGATTGCCAGACCAGGGCGACGGCGAGGCCGGCGATGAGGAAAAGCTCGCCGAGCGCCATGAGCCGCCAGTTGCGCGCCTGGACGCGGGCCGAGCCGATGCGCTCGTCCCAGGCCTGGGCAGCGCGCTGGTAGGGCGTCTCCGGCTCGGGCGTGCGGCCGTAGCGGACGGAGGGGCGGCGGAACATCAGCGATCCTCCGAGAGGCGGATGGAGGAGCCCGCGCCGCCGCCATCGCCGGAGCGGATGGCGTGGCCGAGGGTGGTGACGCCGTGGCTCAGCGCCTGGCCGCGGCGCATGCGGCGGGCCCAGGCAGGGGCGCCGGAGGACCGGGGCGGTTCCGCGGGCGGTGGCACGCCGCCGGAGACGGCCGCACTGCCGGCGGCGTGGCTCGCGCGCAGGCTGCCGGCCGCGCTGCGCAGCGGGCTCATCGTGGCGGATGCCGCTGCCGTGACGACGCCGGAGGCGCCGCCGCTCCGGTAGGCCGTACCGGCAGCGCCGGAGAGATAGGCGCCGCCGCGTGCGGTCGCGCCGACGCCCGAGGCCAGGGCGCCGGCAGCCGCGGCGCCGGTGCGCGCGACGGCGACGCCCGTAGCGGCCGCGCCTGCCACGGCGAGGCCCGTTCCAACGGCCGCGCCTGCGCCGAGCTGCGGCCCGCCGGAGATCAGCCCGTTGGCGATGCCCGGGCCGAAGATCCCGAGTGCGAGCAGCGCCAGCGCCGCGAGCACGATGGACATCGCCTCGTCGATGGTCGGGTGGTTCGCGCCGAAGCCCGCGGTGAACTGCGCGAAGAGCGTCGAGCCGATGCCGATGATGACGGCCAGCACCAGCACCTTCACGCCGGAGGAGACGACGTTGCCGAGCACGCGCTCGGCGAGGAAGGCGGTCTTGCCGAAGAGGCCGAAGGGCACCAGCACGAAGCCCGCCAGCGTTGTCAGCTTGAACTCGATCAGCGTCACGAAGAGCTGGATCGCCAGGATGAAGAAGGACAGCAGCACGACCGCCCAGGCGAACATCAGGATCGCGATCTGGACGAAGTTCGTGAAGAACGAGATGTAGCCCATCAGGCCTGAGACGGCCTGGAGCAGTGGCCGCCCGGCATCGAGGCCGACCTGCGCGACCCGGCCCGGCTGGAGCAGTTGTTGCGCCGTGATGGTCGAGCCCGAGGCGACCAGGCCGAGGCCGGCGAAGCTGTCGAAGATGACCTGGGCCAGAAAATTCCAGTTGCCGATGATCCAGGCGAAGACGCCGACGAAGAGGGTCTTCTTGATCAGGCGCGCGATGATGTCGTCGTCGGCACCCCAGGCCCAAAAGAGCGCGGCGAGGGTGATGTCGATGACGATGAGCGTCGCGGCAAGGAAGGCCACTTCGCCGCCGAGCAGCCCAAAGCCGCTGTCGATGTAGCGGGTGAAGACGTCGAGGAAGCGGTCGATGACGCCGGTGCCGTTCATGGCACGTCCCGAGATGTGCGCGGATGCGGCGCCACGACCACCGCTCAGCGGCCATGGAACATCTGCGCCGAGCCCGGCTGGTAGCCGGCGCCCGGGGCGAGGAAGCGCTCCAGCTGCTCGCGCGCCTGCTCCTCGCCGCTTGCCAAACGCGCGGCCTCCAGCGCCTGGGCGCGGCCCTGCGCGGCGAGAAGCGCGGTGAGGTCGGCGATCTGCTGGGACTGGAGGGCGAGCAGCTGGTTGCCCGCCTGCGCCGCCTGGAGCGCGCCGGTGGCGCCCTGGCTCTGGCCGATCAGCGCCTCGATCTCGGCGCGCGTGCCGGTCAGGTTGCCGACCACGGTCGCCTGGGTCATCAGGGCGTCCTGGAAGCCGGCGACGGAGGTCTGCCAGCGCTCGCGCGCATTGGCGAACATCTGCTGGCTGGAGCCGAGCGAGGCGGCGCTGCCGTACCCTTGGGTGAAGGCGCGCTCGATGTCGGTGACCTCGTAGGCGAGGCGCTGTGCGCGGGCGATCAGCTGCTGCGTGCGCGCGAAGGACTGCTGCAGCCGCATGAGCGAGGAGTAGGGCAGGCTCGCGAGGTTGCGCGCCTGATTGATCAGCATCTGCGCCTCGTTCTGGAGCGAGGCGATCTGGTTGTTGATCTGGTCGAGCGCGCGGGCGGCGGAGAGGATGTTCTGCGCGTAGTTCCACGGGTCGAAGACGGTCCACTGCGCCTGGGCCGGCGTGACCGTGACGGGGAGTGGCAGCGTGACGAGGGCCGCGCCGAGCAGCGCGGCGCGGAGCGGGCGGCGGATCATGGGGCGGTGTCCTCCGGAGGGTCGGGCAGGAGCTCGGCGGCCCAGTCGAGGCCGCGGCGCAGCAGCCAGGCGCGCGCGAAGCCGGCGCGGCCATACGCGGCAAGGGTCTCGGCGATGCCGGCCTGGTCGGTCTTGGACGAGGCCGCGCAGAAGGCGAGCGCAACCTCCGACAGCCCCAGCTCGAACAGCCGATTGCCGCGGCGGGATTGGCAGTAGTAGTCGCGCTTGGGCGTCGCCCGGGCCAGGATCTCGGTCTGGCGGTCATTCAGCCCGAAGCGCGCGTACATCGCGGCGATCTGCGGCTCGAGTGCCCGCTCGTTCGGCAGGAAGACGCGCGTCGGGCAGCTTTCGATGATGGCCGGCGCGATGGCCGAGCCGTCCACGTCGGCCAGCGACTGCGTCGCGAAGACCACCGAAGCGTTCTTCTTGCGCAGCGTCTTGAGCCACTCGCGCAGCTGGGCGCCGAAGGTAGCGTCGTCCAGCGCCAGCCAGCCCTCGTCGATGATGATCAGCGTCGGCCGTCCGTCCAGGCGCCGGCCGATGGCATGGAAGAGGTAGGCCAGCACCGCGGGTGCGGCGGCGGTGCCGATCAGCCCCTCGGTCTCGAAGGCCTGTACCTCGGCCTCGCCCAGCCGCTCGGCCTCCGCGTCGAGCAGCCGGCCCCAGGGGCCGGCCAGGGTGTAGGGCTCGAGCGCGCGCTTGAGCGACTGGGACTGCAGCAGCACGGCGAGACCGGTCAGGGTGCGCTCGTGGGTGGGCGCCGAGGCGAGGCTGGTGAGCGCGGACCAGAGATGGTCCTTCGCTGCCGGGTCGATCGCCACGCCCTCCCGCGCGAGCAGGCCGGCGATCCACTCCGCCGCCCAGGCGCGTTCCTCCGGTGCGTCGATGCGGGCCAGAGGCTGGAGCGCGACCGGCTCGGCCATGTCGCCGGCCAGTGCGCCGCCGAGGTCGTGCCAGTCCCCGCCCATGGCGATCGCGGCGGCGTGGATCGAGCCGCCGAAGTCGAAGGCGAAGACCTGCGCGCCGGCGTAGCGCCGGAACTGCAGCGCCATCAGCGCCAGCAGCACCGACTTGCCCGCGCCGGTCGGGCCGATGACCAGCGTGTGCCCGACATCGCCGACATGCAGCGAGAAGCGGAAGGGCGTCGCCCCCTCCGTCCGTGCATGGAAGAGCGGCGGGCCGCCGAGATGCTCGTTCCGCTCCGGCCCGGCCCAGACGGCCGAGATCGGCACGATGTGCGCGAGGTTCAGCGTCGAGATCGGCGGCTGGCGCACATTGGCGTAGAGATGGCCGGGCAGGCTGCCGAGCCAGGCCTCCACGGCGTTCACCCCCTCGCGGATGACCGTGAAGTCGCGGGACTGGATGACCTTCTCGACCAGGCGAAGCTTGTCGTCGGCGGCGCGGGCGTCCTCGTCCCAGACCGTCACGGTAGCGGTGACGTAGGCCCAGCCGGCGATGTCCTGGCCGAGCTCCTGCAGCGCCTCGTCGGCATCGGCGGCCTTGTTCGCGGCGTCGCTGTCGAGCAGCACGCTCTGCTCGTTGGTCATCACCTCCTTGAGGATGGCGGCGATCGATTTGCGCTTGGCGAACCACTGGCGACGGATGCGCGTCAGCAGTTTTTGGGCGTCCGTCCGGTCGAGGCAGATGGCGCGGGTGCACCAGCGGTACTCGAAGGCGAGTGCGTTCAGCTCGTCGAGGATCCCGGGGGAGGTCGCGCTGGGAAAGCCGATGATGGTGAGTACGCGCAGATGCGCGTCGCCGAGCCGCGGCGCGAGGCCGCCCACCAGCGGCTGGTCGGCCAGCAGCGCATCGAGATGCATCGGCGTCTCGGGGACGCGGACCAGGTGGCGGCGGGTGGAGACCGTCGAGTGCAGGAAGGTCAGCGTCTCGGCATCGTCGAGCCAGCGCGCCTCCGGCACGAAGGCCTCGATCTGGTCGAGCACGCGGTCGGTCCGGTCGACGAAGTTCCTGAGCGCCTCGCGGCCACTCGTTACATCCGCGCCCTCCGTGCCCTCATAGAGAAAGCCCTCGGTGCGGGCGGCATCGTCGGCGGGCGGCAGCCACGCGAAGGTGAGGATGTAGCTGCTCTCGAAATGCGCGCCGGCCTCTTCGAACTGGGCGCGGCGCTCGGCGTCGACCAGGGCCGAGACGGGGTCGGGGAAGGTGCTGGCGGGATAGCCGCGCGCCGGGATGCGGTGCGCCTCCGCGAAGACGGCCCAGCCCGAGCCCAGGCGTCGCAGCGCGCCGTTCAGCCGCGCGGCGGTGGCAGCCAGCTCGGCCGACGTGGCGCTGTCCAGGTCCGGACCCCGGAAGCGCGCGCTGCGCTGGAATGAGCCGTCCTTGTTCAGCACCACGCCGGGTGCCACCAGGGCGGCCCAGGGCAGGAAGTCCGCGAGGGTCTGGGGCTTCCGGCGGTACTCGGCGAGGTTCAGCATCTCCGCCTCACGCGCGCAGCCAGGCGGGGTAGCGCAGGTGCCGGCGCACCACCTCGACGAACTGCGCATCGCGTCGCGCCGCCCAGACGGCGGCAAGGTGGCCGACCAGCCAGATCAGCACGCCCGCGACCCAGAGCCGCAGCCCGAGGCCTATCGCCGCGGCGAGCGTGCCGTTGGCGATGGCGACCGCCCGCGGCGCGCCGGCGAGCAGGATCGGCTCGATCAGCGCGCGGTGCACCGGCGCCGAGAAGCCGGGAACCGGATCGGCCGACGCGGCCATCAGATCAGCGCCCCGCCGCCGAACTGGAAGAACGACAGGAAGAAGCTCGACGCCGCGAAGGCGATCGAGATCCCGAAGACGATCTGCACCAAGCGCCGGAAGCCGCCGGACGTGTCCCCGAAGGCGAGCGTCAGGCCGGTGACGATGATGATGATCACCGCGATGATCTTGGCGACCGGACCCTCGATGGATTCCAGCACCTGCTGCAGCGGCTGCTCCCAGGGCATGTTCGAGCCGGCGGCATGGGCGGGCGTGGCGAGCGCGATGCAGAGTCCGAAGGCAGCCGCGCCGGCGAGGCGCGTGCGCAGCGTGGGCGTCATGGTGTCTCTCCTGTGGGGGTTAGGTCGTAGTCGCCGGTCGGGGTCAGCCCGCGGACCTGGGCGAGCTCGGCGAGGCGGCGGTCGGCGCCGCGGCCGGCGAGCACGGCGATGACGTCGATGGTCTCGGCGATCAGCGCGCGCGGGACGGTGACGACGGCTTCCTGGATCAGCTGCTCGAGGCGGCGCAGCGCGCCGAGGGCGGAGCCTGCATGGATGGTGCCGATGCCGCCGGGATGTCCGGTGCCCCAGGCCTTGAGGAGGTCGAGCGCCTCGGCACCGCGCACCTCGCCGATGGGGATGCGGTCGGGGCGCAGGCGGAGCGCGCGTCGGACGAGTTCCGACAGCGAGACGACGCCGTCCTTGGTACGCAGCGCGACCAGGTTCGGTGCGCGGCACTGGAGCTCGCGCGTGTCCTCGATCAGCACGACGCGGCCGCCCTCGCGGGCCACCTCGGCGAGCAGCGCGTTGGTCAGCGTGGTCTTGCCGGTGGAGGTGCCGCCGGCGACGAGAATGTTGCGACGATCGGCGACTGCGCTGCGCAGCGTGGCGGCCTGGGCGGCCGTCATGATGCCGGCGGCGACGTAGTCCTCCAGCGTGAAGACCGCGACGGCAGGCTTGCGGATCGCGAAGGCCGGGGCCGCGACGACGGGCGGCAGCAGGCCCTCGAAGCGCTCACCCGTCTCGGGCAGCTCCGCCGAGACGCATGGGCGGTCCGCATGCACCTCGGCACCAACATGATGCGCGACGAGGCGGATGATGCGCTCACCGTCGGCGAAGGTGAGGCGCTGCTCGGTGTCAGCTAGGCCGCTTGCGAGACGGTCGATCCACAGCCGGCCGTCGGGGTTCAGCATCACCTCGACGACGGCCGGGTCCTCAAGCCATCCCGCGATGCCGGGGCCGAAGGCCGTACGCAGCATCCGCGCGCCACGCGCGGTCGTCTCGGCCTTGAGCGGATGCAGCGACATGCGGTCCCCGGGTTTGTGCCGCGGCAGAGGCGCCGCAGCGGGCGGGGACGATTAGAGAGCGGCAGATCGGGGCGCGTTCAACAAGCGAGACGGAGGCGTAGTGGCCTGGGGTGCAGAGAGAAGCGGGCGCGTCGATCCGTCCTCAGCTGGCTTCGTCGCCTTCGCTCGCAGTCGCGTCCTGCTCCCCGCCGATCATGTCGATGGATACCTCGCGCAGTAGCGTCGGACCCTTCGACAGACGGCGGCCGAGTGCTTCGAGGAACCGCTCATACCGCTCGCGCCCCTTGGCCTGCGCCGCGGCGTAGTGCGCTTCGGACGGCGCCGGCACCGCGACCAGCCAGTGCCGAATGAAGAGCGCTAGTGTCTCCAGGCTGACGCCGGCGTCACGGTTCAGGCGCTCGAGCTGTCGGCCGATTCGGTCGAGGCGCTTCGTGAGCACAGCCTCCATCCTGTCGGACGCGTCGGGTGAGAGGAACGACGCGATGGATGCTTCGGCGACCACGGAGAGTGACCGGCGCCGCTCCTTCGCGTAGGCTTCAAGCTCCTTCGCGAGCTTTGGATCGAGATAGACGGAAAGGCGGACCTTCTTCACGGCGATGCCTCAAAGGGCGATGCCATCGTCAGGATCAAGCGCCGCCTGGCGCGCCAGGCGTCCGGACCGGATGCGGTGCGCGCGAGCCCGAGTTGCGTCGTCCTCCTGCTCCTCGTCGAGCAGCGGCAGCTCCTTTTCCGCGGACGGCGAGCCCAGCTCGGGCGCGATCTGCTCGTGCTCCGGCAGCGCAGGTTCGCGCCTCACCCCTCCGTCCTGGTCGTCGCTCGCTGCCGATGTCGCCGAGGGTTCTGGTGGTGTCTGTGACGGTGGAGTCAGACTACTCCAGTCGTCGCCGTGGACGGCGATGGGCTCGCTGGGCCGCAACTCCGTCGGCGCCACCACGCGCGCGCGAAGCTGCCGGTCCTCGTAGTAGCGTGCCTTCCGCGCCCGGATCGGCGGGCAGCCCGACACCAGGACAATCTCATCGGTTGGTGGCAGCTGCATCACCTCGCCAGGCGTCAGCAGCGGCCGCGCCGTCTCCTGGCGGCTGACCATTAGATGACAGAGCCACGGGGACAGGCGATGCCCAGCGTAGTTCCGGCTGTCGCGGATCTCAGTCGCCGTGCCGAGCGCATCGGAGACGCGCTTGGCCGTACGCTCGTCATTCGTCGCGAAGGCAACGCGGACGTGGCAGTTGTCCAGGATCGCGTTGTTCGGGCCATAGGCACGCTCGATCTGGTTCAACGACTGCGCGATGAGGAAGGACCGGATGCCGTAGCCCGCCATGAAGGCGAGCTGGCTCTCGAAGAAGTCGAGCCGCCCGAGCGCGGGGAACTCATCGAGCATCAGCAGCAGCCGATGGCGCCGCCGCTCGTTCTCCAGCGCTTCGGTCAGGCGGCGGCCGATCTGGTTCAGCACGAGCCGCACCAGCGGCTTGGTTCGCACGATGTCAGAGGGTGGGACGACGAGGTAGAGCGTGACCGGCTCGCGCGCCTCGACGAGGTCGGCGATCCGCCAGTCACAACGGCGGGTGACCTGCGCGACGACGGGATCGCGATACAGGCCGAGGAAGCTCATCGCCGTCGAGAGCACGCCGGACCGTTCGTTGTCCGACTTATTCAGCAGTTCGCGCGCCGCGGATGCGACTGCGGGATGTGGCCGATCGCCGAGATGCGACGTCGTCATCATCGCCGCCAGCGTGCGCTCAATTGGGCGGCGCGGATCGGAGAGGAAGCCCGCAACGCCGGCGAGCGTCTTGTCCTCCTCGGCGTAGAGGACGTGGAGGATGGCGCCCACCAGCAGGGAGTGGCTGGTCTTCTCCCAATGGTTTCGCCGCTCCAGCGCGCCTTCAGGGTCGACCAGGATGTCGGCGATGTTCTGCACGTCGCGGACCTCGCTGTCACCGCGGCGGACCTCGAGTAGCGGGTTGTAGGCAGCGCTCGCCGGATTGGTAGGGTCGAACAAGAGCACCCGGCCGAAGCGCGCCCGCCAGCCGGCGGTGAGGTGCCAGTTCTCGCCCTTGATGTCGTGGACGATGGCCGAGCCGGGCCAGGTCAGCAGCGTCGGCACGACGAGGCCCACGCCCTTGCCGGAGCGGGTGGGCGCGAAGCACAGCACATGCTCCGGCCCGTCGTGCCTGAGGTAGCGCTGCGCGAACCAGCCGAGCACGACACCATCGGGGGCGAGCAGCCCGGCGTCGCGCACTTCGCGCTCCGTCGCCCAGCGGGCCGAGCCGTAGGTGGTGACATCCCGCGCTTCGCGGGCGCGCCAGACGGACATGCCGATGGCGATGCCGATCGCCGCGAAGCCCCCGGCCGCGGCGATGATGGCGCCCTCGTAGAAGACCCGTGGCGCGTAGGCGTCGTACCAGTACCACCACAGGAAGAAGGCCGGCGGCGGGTAGACCGGCACGCCGGCCCAGACGTCCATCGGCTGCCCGAGCTGCGGTTGGTAGCCGAGGCGCCAGGCGACCCACTGCGTCGCGCCCCAAACCGCGGCCAGCACGATCAAGAAGACGACCAGGACCTGGCCCCAAAGAATCTTGGTGGCTGTCATGGGCACATGGGGAGCAAAGTGAGCATGTCGCGGGACGTGCGCGATTTCGGTTCGCGATCTCAAGGCGGGCGCGGCGCGCGGTGCAGAACCGGCGGCGATGTCGCGCAAAACGGCGGAGCGTGCGTGTTGCACGCGGCCCCACTTTGGTGCCGGCTACAGGTGGGAGCGATGGGTGCCCCTTCGCCCGCGACTGACCTGCCGCGAGCGCGCTGCAACGATCGCCGGATGCAGGCTCGTCACGAAGCCAGAGGCCTCCGCCATCATTCGAAAGCAGTCAGAGACTGGTCGGCGATGCGGGCTCCCGCCTACGGCGTCGGGCGATAGCCGCGCAGGCGCGCGTAGGCTTCGCGCTGCGACGCATCCAACGCGTCGCGCATGTCGATATGCGTCGCGAGGTGCACCTCTCTCAACCGTCCGCTTAATGCCCCCAGCGCCGTCGTGATGGCCGCCAGGCGCCCGGCGTCGGCAGCAGCGCCCGCGAATAGCTCGTCCAACTCATCCTCCAGCACAACGATGCGTGCGCCGAGCACGCGGGCTTCGGCCAGCATCCGGGCGCGCAGCATCTCGGCGGTCGCACGCTGCGCGGCGGTAAGCCCAAGCGCCTGCGCAAGCTCCAGGACGTGCATGGGACCCGGGTAGCCGTTGAGTTCCGCGGCGAGAGCAAGCGCCATGCCTCGCCCCGCGCGCAGATCGGCCTCGCGCTCCGCCGAGAGCGCCTTGATGCGCCGCTCCTGCAGTCCCGCATAGGGTCCCACGGGCGGCGCGCCATGGCCCGGCCCGTGGTGAACGGGTGGCGGAGCATGCTGCGCGGACGCGGGCGCGCCGCACAGCGCCAGGACAATCATGGCCAAGGCGAGACGCATCGGAACCTCCAGCGCAGGTTCCAGTAGCGTGCCGGGCATATGCCCGCGTATGATCTTGATCATATGTCGCCGGACCTGCTTGCCGCCTTGCCGAAGGGCCAGGACCGCCTGCTCACGGCGGGGGAGGCCCTGTTCCGTGCCGGCGATCGCCCGATCGGCCTCGCACTCGTCCGGCATGGCGCCGTCGAACTCCGCCGTGTCTCGGCCGAAGGTCGGCTGTTGATCCTGCACAGGGCCGGACCTGGCGAAAGCTTCGCCGAGGCCTCCCTGTTCGAGCCGCGCCACCATTGCGACGCCATCGCCATCGCGCCGAGCCTCGTCACGGTGCACGCCGCGACCGCGATGCGTCGTGCCGCGGCGGCGGACCCGTCGATCGGCTGGCGGCTCGCCGCGCATCTGGCGGCGCGGCTTGTCGCGGAACGGGCGCGCGCGGAACGCCTTGTGCAGCCGCGCGCCGCCGACCGCCTGCTGGACGCGCTGCATGCGCTGCCTGTGCACAACGACGGAATGCGCCATCTGGGAGGGTCCTGGAAGGCGCTCGCGGCTGAACTTGGCCTGACGCACGAGGCGACCTATCGCGCGCTCGCGCGGCTGGAGCGCGAGGGGCTGGTGCGGCGGGAGGGGCGCGGGGCCGTGCGACTCTTGGCCCGCGCGGGGTGCTGACCGGCGTCGGCGCATTGCGGCTCGCGAAAACGATGGTCGGCCGATCGCGATTGCCCGTTGGCCTGCGCAGACGATCGGCGGCGCATCGTCACCCGCGGGCCGGATCGGGCGGGCGCCGCACCGCGAAGAACGTCAGACAGGTCCGCCTTCCCCGCCATGGGTCGGGTCGTCACAATGCCCGTGCTCGAAATCGGCCAGCGTCTCGATGATCCGGCATTCTCCGATCACCCCACCGGCGCAGGTCGCGGCCATCCGATCCAGCTCGGCGCGAAGCGCTTCGAGCCGGCGCAGGCGGGCATCGATCTCGCGCATCTGTGCCGTCGCCAATCGGTGCGCCGCGCTGCAATCGGCCTCGGGGTGATCGGCGAGGTCGAGCAGGGCGCGGATCGCCATGCTGTCGAAGCCGAGCTCGCGCGCGTGTCGGATGAAGCCGAGGCGGCGCAGATGCGACTCGGAATAGGCGCGGTGGCCGCCCTCCGTGCGGGCGGGCGACGGCAGCCAGCCCTCCTGCTCGTACCATCGGATGGTGGTGGCCTTGACGCCGGTCGCGCGCGCCAGGTCGCCGATCGAGTAGGCAGCGCTCATCGGCCCTTCCTCTGTTGCCTTTCAAGAAAACGGGCGAAGGCGGCCAGCGCCTTCTCGCTGGCATGGTGCTCGAGGCCCTCGGCGTCGGCCTCGGCGGTCTCCCCATCCAGGCCCACGGCGATGAGAAAGCGCACGACAAGCTCGTGCCGCGCCTTTGCCCGTGTGGCCAGGTTCGCTCCGGCCTCTGTGAGGAACAGGCCGCGATAGGGCCTGGTCTCCACCAGACCGTCGCGCTGGAGGCGGGCGATCGTATTCGCGACGGTCGCCTGGGAGACGCCCATGCGCCGGGCGAGATCGACCGCCCGCGCCTCGCCCTCGGCGCGGAGCAGGTCGGCGATCAGCTCGACATAGTCCTCGGCGACGGCGGTCCGGTCCGCCTCGCGCTGGCGCGCGAAACGGGCGGCGTGATCATCCTCGGACGGCAGTCGCTCCAGGGCGGGCGTGCGTCGCATGCGGCGTTCGGGTCTCCGGGCTCGGCGCTCTTGATAGCCGCACAATCACTCTATAGCCTATGCTAAGTTTTGGAGGCGTGCCATGAACCCACCCCCGGATACCGCCGCCGCGCCCGCGACGGGCACGCCGAGCCTGCCGGAGGTCCATCGCAGCGTCGCCGTGCCGAACGCGGGCGGCTTCCTGCGCAAGATGTTCGCCTTCATGGGGCCGGGATACCTGGTTGCGGTCGGCTACATGGACCCGGGCAACTGGGCCACGTCGCTCGCCGGCGGATCGGCTTTCGGCTACACGCTGCTCGCCGTCGCGCTGACCTCCTCGCTCATGGCGATCCTGCTGCAGGCGCTCTGCGCGCGGATCGGCGTCGCGACGGGGCGTGACCTCGCGCAGCTCTGCCGGGACCGCTTCCCGAAGCCCGTCGCCTATCCGCTGTGGTTCTTCGCCGAGGTCGCGATCTGCGCGACCGACCTGGCCGAGCTGATCGGAACGGCGATCGCGCTCGAACTCTTGTTCGGCATTCCGCTTCTCTACGGCGTGATCCTGACCGCGCTCGACGCGTTCCTCATCCTCTGGCTGCAGAACAAGGGCGTGCGCTGGCTCGAAGCGCTCATCTTCGGCTTCATCGTGCTGATCTTCGGCTGCTTCGCGGTGCAGATCGCGCTGTCCGACCCCGAATGGGGCGCGGTGCTGCGGGGCTACGTGCCCGCCGTCTCGATCGTGACGAACGAGACGCAGCTCTACATCGCCATGGGCATCCTCGGGGCCACGGTGATGCCGCACAACCTCTACCTCCACACCGCCGTGGTCCAGTCGCGCGCCTGGACGCTCGACGAGCCGGGCAAGCGGGAAGCCATCAAGTTCGCGACCATCGACAGCACCATCGCGCTGACTCTGGCGCTGTTCATCAACTCGGCCATCCTCATCACCGCGGCGGCGACCTTCCACACCGCCGGCAACACCGAGGTCGCCGAGATCGGCGAGGCGTATCAGCTGATGGCGCCGCTGCTCGGCAGCGTCCTCGCCGCCAAGCTTTTCGCGATCGCGCTGCTGCTGTGCGGCCTCAACGCCACGGTCACCGCGACGCTGGCCGGCCAGGTGGTGATGGAGGGCTTCCTGCGCTTCCGCCTGCCGCCGGTCCTGCGCCGCCTCGTGACGCGGCTGATCGCCATCATACCGGCGATCGTCGTGACCTGGCTCTACGGCGCGTCCGGCACGGCGCAGCTGTTGATCCTGTCGCAGGTGATCCTGTCGGTGCAGCTGCCCTTCGCGGTGATCCCGCTGATGATGTTCGCATCCGACAGGAAACGCTTCGGCACCTTGGCCGCGCCCGCCTGGCAGCTGGCACTCGGCTGGCTGATCGCGGCGGTGATCGTCGGCCTCAACCTCAAGCTTCTCTTCGACGCGGCGTTCGGAGACTGACGTGCGGATCTTTTGCGGGAGATTGCAGATGACGCAGCGCAGACGCCTTGTGGCCGGACTTCTTGCCGTTGCTTCGCTGATGGCCGCACGACGGGCGTCCGCGGCAGGCGATCTGTCGCGCCAGGAGCCCATCGTGGTGACGGTCGAGCTCGGCCGCCCCGACGGGCGTCATGCCTTCGAACCCAACCGGCTGCGCTTCGAGACCGGCCGGCTCTACCGGCTGGTCCTGCGCAACGTCAGCCGCGATCCGCACTACTTCACATCGGACGAATTCGCCGCGCGCGTCTTCACGCGCAAGGTCCAGGTCACGCAGCGCCAGCCCGATGGCCGGGAGGTCACGCTCGCGGAATTCAAGGGCAGCATCCGGGAAATCGAGGTCTATCCCGGCCATGCCGCGGAATGGTGGTTCGTGCCGGTCGCGACGGGACGCATCACGGACCTGCGCTGCGGCATCGTCGCCGCCGATCGTCGCACCCATGCCGAGCACGGCATGGTGGGCGAGATCGTCATCGAGTAGAAGGGCATTCCAGCGGAGGATCGGAGCGCGCCCATGACCACCCGCCGTAGCCTGCTCGCCACGATCTGCGTTGCGGTCCAGCCGATTGCGGCTTTGGCGCAGGCGGGGCCGCGCGTCAGCGTCTGGCGCGACCCGAACTGCGGCTGCTGCTCGGGCTGGGTCGCGCATCTGCGCGCCGAAGGGTTTGCGGTGCAGGATCAGGTGGTGCCCTCGGTCGCGCCGGTCCGGCGGCGGCTCGGCACACCCTCCGACCTGCTGTCCTGCCATGCGGGCGAGGTCGAGGGCTTCGTGCTCGAAGGGCATGTTCCCGCCGCCGCAATCCGGCGCCTTCTGGCGGAACGTCCTGCCGGCATCCGCGGCCTTGCCGTGCCGGAGATGCCGGTCGGCTCGCCCGGCATGGAAGTGCCCGGCGCACCGGTCGACGCCTACGACGTCATCGCCTTCGGCCCGGGTCCGCACCGGCCCTTCATGCGGTTCCGCGGACCGCATCCCGTCTGAGGCCAGCGCCGCCGCGCGCGATCCGCGCGGGGCCGGAGCCGGGTCTCACGCCATCGCGCCGGGCGTGAACAGGATGCCATGCGGCGACCGCCCGACCCGCGTCGTCTGGACCGCGCCACTGCGCGGGTCGAGCTTCGCGATACGGCCGGTCCAGCGCAGCGTCGCCCAGATCGATCCGTCCGCATCGAAGGTGAGGCAATCGGGCCCGCCGCCGATCTCGTGGACGCGCCTGACATCGAGGGTCACGGGATCAAGGGCGGTGATCCGGCTGTCGACGCGCGATGTGACATAGATCAGGCCATCCTGGGGGGATTCGAACACCGCATGGGCGCCGCGGCCGACAGGGATGCGCCGGTCGGCCTGTCGCGTCGCCGCGTCGATGACGGTGACGAAGTCCCCGCCCATCACGCCGACCAGGATGCGGCCGCGATGCCAGAGGATGCCGGCGGGCTCGCGCCCGACATCCGCGCGCCAGACCTCGGTCCGGGTTTCGAGGTCGATGGCGATCGCCGCATCGTCGCCCTGCAGCGTGACGAAGGCATGACGGGAATCCGGGGAGAAGGAGACATGGCTCGGCTTGCGGCCCGCGAGCAGCCGGCCCTCGAAACCGAGCGCCGTGCCATCCCACCGGTAGACGTCCACCTGGTTCCGCCGCAGGCTGGTAACGACCAGCCGCCGCCCGTCAGGCGTGAAGCCGAGATTGTAGGGGTTGCTGATCGCCTCCCGCCGCCGCACCTCGCCGCTGCGCGGGTCGATGAGGAACATTTCGTTTCCCCCCGAATCGCCGACCAGGATGAGGTCTCGCGCCGGCGTCAGGACGAGGTGGTGCGGCTCGCGCAGGACCGGGACTCGGCGCTGCTCGCCGGTGCCCGCAGGGTCCAGCACCTGCACGTTCGCGTCCAGCGAGTTCAGCACGAACAGCGATCCGGCCTGCCGCGGAAGCGGCAACGACGCTGGCGTCTGGCCGCCTGCTGCGCGCGATGCCGCAACCAGCGGCGCTGCGAGCGCAGCGCCGATGACGACACGGCGACGCAGTGCGGAGTCAATTGAAGCGAAGCGTGGCATGGCACATGCCCTATGCCCTGGAGGTGGGGGGAGATCAGGGGGGACATTTCTTGTCCCAAACAACGCGGCGAACGCGCAAGGGGGAAAACCCGCGCGGTCCGATGCGCCCGCCGGTCCGCTGATCGTGTGCCCCGATGATCGGAATGCCTCTTGAACCTCCAGTGGCTGGAAGTTTCATAAGTCCGGTTGGCAACGGTTTGGACGGGCATCATGGGCGCAGCGCCGAAGCTGACCTGGCGGGTGGAGGGCATGGATTGCGCCTCCTGCGTCGCCAAGGTGACCAGGGCGGTCGAGCGCCTTCCGGGCGTCTCGGGCGTCGAGGTCAACCTCATGGCCGAGCGGCTGACCCTGCAACTCGGCGTCGACGGCAGGGCGGACGCGGTCGAGGCTCAGGTTGCGGCGCTCGGCTACGCGACGACGCGGCTCGACGGCGGCGGGGCGCCAGCGCCGTCCGGCGAGCCGCAAGGCGCGTCCGGGCACGTGCATGCGCATGATCATCATCATGAGCATGACCACCAGCACGGCCACGACCGCAACGGCGCCGCCGCGGCCGCGGCCGAGGCGGCCGCACCCGCCGGGCATGCCCACAGCCATGCCGACCACGACGACCCGGCCGATGCCGAGAAGGCCTGGTGGGCCACCGGCAAGGCGCGGCTGGTCTGGATCCTGTGCGGCCTGGTGCTCGGTGCCTACGCCCTCTCACTCGCCCTGCCGGAGCGGCTGACCTACCCGCTCTTCCTCGCCGCGACGCTCGTTGCTCTCGTGCCTTTCGGGCGCCGCGCGATCGCGCTGGCCCGAGCCGGCAGCCCGTTCAGCATCGAGACGCTGATGTGCACCGCCGCGATCGGCGCCGCAATCATCGGCGCGGCCGAGGAGGCGGCCGTGGTCGTGCTGCTGTTCGCGGTGGGCGAGCTGCTGGAGAACGTCGCCGCCGGCCGCGCCCGGGCCGGCATCCGCGCACTTGCCGGCCTGATGCCGCGCAGCGCGCTTCGGCTGCGTGCCGACGGCACGACGGAACAGGTCGGGGCCGACCGGCTTGCCGTCGGTGATCTTGTTCTGGTGCGCCCCGGCGACCGCGTGCCCTGTGACGGGGTGATCGAGGAAGGCACCTCCGCCCTCGACGAAAGTCCGGTGACGGGCGAAAGCGTGCCGGTCGCGCGCGGCCCCGGTGAGGACGTGCTGGCCGGCAGCATCAACGCGGAGGGCGCGATCCGCGTGCGCGTCACGCGCGCCGCGGCCGACAACACCATCGCCCGCATCATCCGCATGGTCGAGGACGCGACCGCCTCGCGCGCGCCGACCCAGCGCTTCATCGAGCGCTTCTCGGCCTGGTGGACGCCGGGCGCGATGATCGTCGCACTGCTGGTGATCTGCATCCCGCCCTTCGCGCTGGGCTGGGACTGGTGGACGAGCCTCTATCGCGGCCTCGCGGTGCTGCTGATCGCCTGCCCGTGCGCGCTGGTGATCTCGGTACCGGCGGCGATGGCCTCCGGATTGTCGGCGGGCGCTCGGCGTGGGCTGCTGATCAAGGGCGGCGCGGCGCTGGAGGCCATCGGCAGCGCGCGGACCGTCGCCTTCGACAAGACGGGCACGCTGACCGAAGGGCGCCCGCGCGTGACCGACGTGCTTCCGGCCGAGGGACGTGGTGCGGAGGAGGTGCTGGCGCTCGCCGCCGCGGTCGAACAGGGGTCCGCCCATCCGCTGGCCAAGGCCATCCTGGCGGAAGCGGCCGCGCGCGCCGTCACCGTGCCGGCGGCCGAGGCGCAATCCGCCGTCCCCGGGCGCGCTGTCGTCGGCACCGTCGCGGGGCTGCGGGTCAGCGTCGGCAGCCCGCGCCACGCGCGCGAATCCGGCGCTGATGGCGGTGCACTCGTGCCGTCTCTCGAACGTCTCGAAGGCGAGGGCAAGACGGTCTCGGTGGTGCTGGCGGGTGGCGTGGTCGTCGGGCTCATCGCGCTGCGCGACGAGCCGCGCGCGGATGCCGCCGCGGGCGTGGCCGCGATCAGCGCGCTCGGCGTCCGGCCAGTGATGCTAACCGGCGACAATCGCCGCACCGGCGAGGCGATCGCCATCTCCCTCGGCCTCGACGCCAAGGCCGAGCTGTTGCCCGACGACAAGCTGCGCGAGATCGGCCGGCTGCGGGAACGCGGCGCCGTCGTCATGGTCGGCGACGGCATCAATGACGCGCCGGCGCTCGCCGCGGCCTCGGTTGGCGTCGCGATGGGGGGCGGCACCGACGTGGCGCTGGAGACCGCGGATGCCGCCGTCCTCAAGGACCGCGTGACGGGCGTGGCCGAGCTCGTCTCGCTCTCCCGCGCGACCATGGCCAATGTGAAGCAGAACGTCGCTGTCGCGGTCGGGCTCAAGGGCGTGTTCCTGGTGACGACGATGCTCGGCATCACCGGCCTGTGGCCGGCGATCCTGGCGGATACCGGCGCGACGGTGCTGGTGACGCTGAACGCGCTTCGGCTGCTGCGGTGGTCGCCGGCGGTGCCGAGGCCACCCGCCTGATGCCTGGAACCTGTGACGGCTCGCGACCCGGGCCGCCGGGCGATGGCGTGCCCCGCGGCGCGGGCAGGCGGACGCGGGCCGGCGCCGCCATGCGTCGGCGCTGGCTCATGCCTGCGCTGGTCCTTTCCTGGCGGCTCCTCGCATCGAACCCGTCGACGGCGCAGGACATCCAGGCCGGCGGCCTCCTCCTCACCGGTGCCTGGGCGAAGGCGGAAGCAGCCGACCAGCGCCTGTCCTTTGCGTTCCTGACGATCCGCAATCGCGGGCCCGAGGCCGATCGGCTGCTCGGCGCCTCTTCCGCAAGTGCCGCGGTGGAGTTGCGCGAACCGGATGCGTCGGCACGCGGCGGCGCCCGTGCCGTCACCGAGGGTTTCGCCATCCCGGCCGGCGGGCTGCTGGCACTGGAACCCGGCGGGCTCCATCTTCTCCTGCGTGATTCGCAGGTCCCGCTCGGACTCGGCGACGAGATCCGCGTGACGCTGCGCTTCGAGCGGGCGGGGATGGTGGTCGTCCCGTTCCGCGCGCATTGGCACTGACGATGGTCCGCAGGGAAGAGGCGCCCTGCGCTCGCGCGCCGGCATCACAGGCCGCGCCGGCGTGGCCGCCAGCGGTCGCTCGGGCGCCTATCCCGGGCTTCAAGCGACGTGCCGCCACGGGCGCCGCGGCGGTCGGGCTCGGTGCCCTCAGTGCCACGGCGCTGGCGCCGCTGCACGTCGCACCGGCGGTCCTCGTCGCCTTCGGCGTCCTGTGGCTGCTGCTGGAACGAACAGCTTCGCTGCGCGGCGCCTTCCTGCTCGGCTGGCTGTTCGGCCTCGGTTCGTTCCTGCTCGGCCTGTCCTGGATCACCGAGGCCTTCAGCGTGGACGCAGCGCGCTTCGGTGCGCTTGCGATGCCCGCACTGCTCGCGCTCAGCGCCGGCCTTGCGCTGTTCCCGGCGATCTCCCTGGCCGCCGCGCGTCTCATCGCCGGGCCGGCCGGCGGATTGCCGCTCGCTCTGGCCCTGGCAGCGGCCTGGGTGGCCGGCGAGTGGCTGCGCGGCACCATCCTGACCGGCTTTCCCTGGAACATCGCCGGCTATGCCTGGGGCGTCAGCGATTCGGGTCTGCAGGTGGCGGCGCTGATCGGCGTCCATGGCCTCGGCCTGCTGGCCGTGCTCGCGGCGGTGCTGGCCGCCGTCGCCCTGCGGCAGCGCCGCGTCGGGCCCGCCGCCGCGAGCGCGCTGATCCTCGCGCTGCCCTGGCTCTGGGGCGCAGCGCGGCTGGCGGATACCGCACCGGCGCAGGTGCCGGGCGCAAGGCTGCGCCTGGTGCAGCCGAACATCGCCCAGGACCTGAAATGGGCGGAGGGCGAGCGCGACCGCATCCTCGCCCGGCTGCTCGCGCTCAGCGCGACACCGCCGGCCGACGGCCCGGCGCCGACGCATATCGTGTGGCCCGAGAGCGCGGTGCCCTTCCTCCTCGCGGAAGCGCCGGCGATCCGCACGGCGATCGCGCGCGTCATCCCGCCCGGCGGCGTGCTGCTGACCGGCGCGGTCCGCCGCACGCGGACGGCCGATGGCACGCCGGCGCTGCTCAACAGCCTGCTCGCGCTCGACGATGCGGGCGGGATCGTCGCCGCCTACGACAAGGTGCGCCTGGTGCCGTTCGGCGAGTACCAGCCGCTGAGGGCGCTGTTCGCGAGCCTGCCGAAACTCACCGTCGGCACCGTCGACTTCATTCCGGGTCCGCCGCGCCAGCCGGTCCGGGTCGCGGGGGTGCCGTCCTTCTGGCCGCTGATCTGCTACGAGGCGGTCTTCCCGGGCCCGCTGCCCGTGGACGCGCCGGCGCCGGGCTGGATCCTGAACGTGACGAACGACGCCTGGTTCGGCACCTCCTGGGGTCCGTACCAGCATGCGCTGGCTGCCCGCCTGCGCGCCATCGAGCTCGGCCTGTCGCTGGTGCGCGTGGCGAACAGCGGCATCACGCTGGTGACGGACGCGATGGGACGCGAAGATGCGCGACTGCCGCTCGCGACCGAGGGGGTGCTCGATGTGTCGCTGCCGGCGGCGGCGGCCGGCAGCACAGTCTACGCCCGGCACGGCGACCTGCCTTTCGGCCTGGGCGTTGCGGCGCTGGCGGGGCTCGCGGTCGTCGGGCGGCGTCGCGGGTGACGCTCGACTTCACCCTGTTCGGGCTGTTCCTCGCCTTCGGCGGCGGGCTCGTGTCCTTCCTTTCGCCCTGTGTGCTGCCGCTGGTGCCGGGCTACGTCGCCTGGGTCGCGGGAACCGACCTTGCCACGGCACGCGCCGAGCGCTGGCGGGCGCTGCGCCTCGCGGCCTTTTTCGTGCTCGGCTTCGGGCTGGTCTTCGTGCTGCTCGGCCTGGGCGCCACCGCGCTGGGCGGCCTGCTGCGGCGCTGGTCGTATGAGCTGACCATCGCCGGCGGCCTGCTGATCGCGGCGATGGGTCTCGTGCAGATGGGCCTGCTGCGCCTGGCACCCCTGATGCGCGACCTGCGCTTCAGGCCCCCGGGGGAAGGCGGCGGTCCGGCCTCCGCAACGTTGATCGGCATCGCCTTCGGATTCGGCTGGACCCCGTGCATCGGACCGGTGCTGGCCGGCGTGCTGGCGGCCGCCGCGGTCACGCCTGGCGCGGGGGCGGGACTGCTCGCGGCCTATGCGCTCGGCCTCGGCGTGCCCTTCCTGCTGGCGGCCTTCTACCTGCCGGCCGCCATGGCCCGGGCGCGGCACCTGGGACGGCTCGGACGCATCCTCCAGGTCGTAAGCGGTGTGGTCATGCTCGCCGCCGGCCTCGCCATCGCAACCGGCGAGATGACGCGTCTCGCCATCTGGATCCTGGAGGCCTTCCCATGGCTGGCACGGCTCGGATGACCGCGGTCGCCGACGGCCCGGCGCGACGCTTCGGCCTCGTCGCGGCGCCGATCGCCGCGGTCATCGACCAAGCCAGCAAGGCGTGGGCCCTCGATGCGCTCTGGCCGCCCTACAGCGAGGGCGTGGTGCTGCTGCCGGTGCTGAACCTCCGGCTCGGCTTCAACACGGGCGTGACCTTCGGGATGTTCGCCGACAGCGCGGCCGGCGCGGTGTGGCTGCTGGTCGGCATCAAGGTCGCGATCGTCGCCTGGCTGCTGCACTGGCTCTGGCGCGCCACGTCGCGGATCGAAGCCTTGGGGATCGGCCTGATCATCGGCGGCGCGTTCGGCAACATCCTGGATCGGCTCCGCATTGGCGCGGTCACCGACTTCGTCGATGTTCACTACAAGGGCTGGCACTGGCCGACCTTCAATCTCGCTGATGTCGCCATCGTCGGCGGCGTCACGCTGCTGGTGCTCTTCAGCTTCCGCGCAACGGACCGGCAGCCGACACCCTCGTGATGACCATCTCAACGCAGGAGGAACCAACGATGCCCCATGCCATTCAACGCCGTACGGCCATTGCCGCCGGACTGTCCCTTCCAGGCGCGGCCGCGCTGGCGCAAGCGCCCGGAGCCCAGCCCTTCGAGCCGACCGCGCCCGGCCCGGACACGCCGCGGCCGCTGCCCGGCGAGCGCATCATCGGCCGCGCCGACGCACCGGTGGCAGTCATCGAGTACCACTCCCTCACCTGCGGAAACTGCGCGCGCTTCCACACCGAGATCTTTCCGCGCATCCGTTCGGCCTTCATCGAGCCGGGCCTGGTCCGCTTCGTGATGCGGGACTTCCCGCTCGACCGCGTGGCACTTGAGGCCGCCGCCATGGTCCATTGCGGTGGGCCCGAGCGCTACGAGGCGCTGATCTCCACGCTCTATGCAAATAAGGAGAGCTGGGCGCACAGCCCGGATGCGCGCGCCTGGCTGCGCCGTGCCGGCACCGTGGCGGGCATCCCGGCCGCCCGTATCGATGCCTGCATGACCGACCGCGGCTTCACCGACCCGATCCTGCTGATGCGGCTTCAGGGAGAGCGCGAGTTCCGCGTCGACGCCACGCCGTCCTTCGTCATCAACGGGCAAGTGCACCGCGGCGTGCAGAGCTTCGAGCGCTTCTCCGCCCTGGTGCGGCCGCTGCTGCCGGCCGGCGCCGTCCCTCGTGGCTGAGCGCCGGTGCTTGCCTCCCGCCGCTCGTCGGGGCAGAGGATCGCGCATGATCCGACACCGCATGATCCTCGGCGCCCTTGCGGGCGTGCTCGCCGCTCCGTCGGCCGTCGTCGCCGCGCCATGCCCGGCGGCGTTGCCGGTTGCGGGGGAGTTCTCCTCGGGCTTCGGGATGCGCCATGGGCGACCGCATCCGGGCGTCGACATCCGCGCGCCGATCGGCACCCCGGTCGAGGCGGCAGGCAGAGGTGCTGTCGTCTTCGCAGGTCGCTATTTCGACTATGGGTTGATGGTTGAGATCGAGCACGCCGACGGATCGCGCGCGCGCTATGCCCATCTCGCCCGCTTCGCGCCGGGAGTCGTGTCGGGCGCCGCGGTACGCGCCGGCCAGCGCCTCGGCGATGTGGGCCGCACGGGACGCACGACGGGCGCCAACCTCCATGTCGAGCTGCGCCGGGACGGGCGCGCTGTCGATCCCTGGCCCTGGCTCACCGCCATCGCCTGCGTACCCATGATGGAAGTGGCGGAGGCGCCGCCGCGCCGATGAGGTCGTTGGCGATCTTCGTGGCCGCGGCCGTGACCGAGATCGCTGGATGCTACGCGTTCTGGGCGTGGCTGCGGCTGGGAAAGCCAGCTATCTGGGCCGCCGCTGGCGTCATCTCGCTGATCGCCTTCGCCTGGTTGCTGACGCTGGTCGAGGTGGAGCACGCCGGCCGTGCCTATGCCGTCTATGGCGGGGTCTACATTGTGGCGACGCTCGCTTGGTTGCGCATGGTCGAGGATTTCGCCCCGGATCGTTGGGACCTGATCGGTGGCGCGGTGGCGCTGGCCGGTGCGGCAATCATCCTGTGGGGGCCGCGCAACGCATGAGGCGCGCCTGGACCGAGTTGCGTACGCCGGTCTCCGTGCTCGTTCTGCTCGGCCTTTTGGCGCGGCTGCTGGCGCCGCTGCCAGCACTCGCGGCGGTGGAAGGGGCGGCCTTCGACGCTGCACTCCGCGCCAGCCTGTGCCTGCCCTCGGGCCTTCCGGCGCCGGATGCGCCCAACGAGGCGCCGCAGACGGCGGCCGGCGCGCATTGCCCCCTGTGTCGGCTGCCCGATGCCGCGGATGCGCCGCCTGCACACGCGCATGTCCTGCCTGCTATCGCCTGGACCGCGCTACCCGCGCTGCGTGTCGTCATTGCCGATGCGGCGCCGCCGTTATCGCCGCGCACGCCACCGCCAGCCCGTGCCCCGCCTGCCGCTCCGAACCTCGACTGAGACGTCTCCCGCTTGTGCGGGGCTGCGCCATTCCTTGTCGGAGTTTCTTTGCATGCGTCGCAACATCCTGCGCGCGGTCCTCGCGACCGGCGTCGCCTTCATCTCGCTGCCCAGCTCTCTTGCCGCGCACGAGTTCCGTGTCGCCGACCTTCTGATCGAGCATCCCTGGACCCGGGCGGTGGGCGAGCGCGCGCAGACCGCGGCCGGCTACATGGTCATCCGCAATGCCGGTGCTGCGCCGGACCGGCTGATCGCCGCGGAGACGCCGCGCGCGTCGCGCGTCGAGCTCCATGAGATGTCCGTTACGGACGGCATCATGCGCATGCGCCCGATCACGGACGGCATCGCCCTGCCACCTGGCGCGGAGGTACGCCTGGCGCCGGGCGGCCAGCACCTCATGCTGATCGCGCCGCAGGGTGGCTTCGCTCAGGGTGCTCGCGTGCCTGTGACGCTGGTCTTCGAGCGCGCTGGACGTGTGGAGGTCGAACTTGCGGTCGAGGCTGGGGGCGCGCGCGGCCCCGCGCCGCATCAGGGCCATTGAGGCGAGCGATGCTGCGAACCATCCGCTGGCTGGCCTGGGGTGCCGTCGGCATCCTGGGCTTCGTGCTGCTGGCGACCACCGGTGGCTGGCTGGTGTCGGATGGGCCGCTGGGACCGCGGCGAGTCGCGACCGGACCGCAGTCGCTGGCCATCGGCGGCCCCTTCAGCCTGACCGATCACCGTGGCCGCGCCGTCACCGAGCGTGACTTCCGCGGCCGTCCGATGGCGGTGTTCTTCGGCTTCACCTACTGCCCCGATGTATGTCCGACGACACTGACCGAAATGGCGGGCTTCATCGAGGCGCTTGGCCCCGACGCCGACCGCATCCAGTGGGTCTTCGTCAGCGTGGACGCCGAACGGGATACGCCGCAGGCCTTGGCCAGCTACCTGGAGGCGTTCGACCACCGTATCACCGGGCTGACCGGTACCGAAGAGCAGATCGCCGCCGCTGCGCGCGCCTTCCGCGTCTATTATCGTCGCGTGCCGCTTGAGAGCGGGAGCTACACGATGGATCACGCGGCCAGCGTCTTCCTGCTGGACGCCGAGGGGCGATTCGCGGGGACGCTGGACTACAAGGAGAGTGAAAGGGTGGCGCTGGAGAAACTGCGGCTGCTTCTGGGTCGCGGCTGATGTGAATGCCGGCCGGATGGTGGGGTGGCGCCGGCCCGGCCGGCGGCGACGCCGGACCTGGACGATGCGGCACCGTCTAGATGGACAGCTTGCGGGCACGCGGTCGCTGCATGTCCGGCAGGGCGAGCGCATCGTGGCGCGCGCGCTGGCTGCGCTGCCGCTCTCGTTCCATCGACGGCTTCCAGGGCACCAACTGGAAGCCGAGCCCGTCGTCGATCATTGCGAAGCGACCCGACGCCAGGTCCAGCCGCCGGGCGAACACGCCAGAGACAGGTGCACCATCATGCCTCGGCCGCCATGTCTTCCCCGTCGCCGCCGTCACTTGTGCCGCGGCCACCGTCAGCTCGCGTTGGCGCAATGTCTCCAGGAGGTCGCGCGCGAAGGTTAGGCGCGCGCCCTCACGGCGGGCGAGGCCCTCCGAGACAAGGTGCTCGGTCCTTGCCGCCATGGCGGCGCGAACCTCGCCGCCGAAGCCGTCCCCATCGACGACACCAGTTGCTCCATCAAGAAGGCGGCGGTCGAGCCATGTTGCTCCCTGCGCCGTGACCTGCGCCTCGATCGGTAGATCGGAGCGAATTGCAAGCGCAGAACGCTGCCGGCCCCTGACGTCGGTGAAGTGCCGGAGCTCGACCACGGCGCCGGGTGCTGCGTCGCCTGTGTCATCCAGATCGCCGAAGCGAAGATGGTGTGCCCTACCGTCGACCCCATCGACGATCGCAAAGGCCGTGCCGGTGAGTTCGTCATCAAAGCCGCGTGCGACCAGCCGCCCGACGATGGTGCTGCGCTCGGCGTCAAGCACATAGCGTTCGGCGCCGCGATCCCATCCTCGACTGGTTAGCTCCCGGTGCATGCGCTTGATGATGTCTCCGCTTTCGCCGAGCGCGCGGAGGCGCGGCTCAAGGTCGTCGGCAAGGCGCCATTGCGCCGGCCCGACCGGTTCGGCGAGGCCGAGGCGTTCCAGCGTTCGAAGGCGGCCGATCCGGCGTGCGGAGTCGGCCCGACCGCTGGCGCCCGGCATGGGCCGAAGGTCGACCACGCGATCGGTCGCATATCGCGTCAGGTCGCGGTCCAGGCTCGTCCACCGCTCGGCCTGGGTCTCACGCTCCATGCTTCGACGGATATCCTGTTCCGTCCTCGGACCCAGCTCCAGGGTGGCGAGGTCCGCGGCGCGGGCGCGCAGCCCGTCGCTGATGTAGTCGCGCGAGATCACCAGGTTCTCCCCGTCGTCGGCCCGACCACGGACGAGAACGTGGATGTGGGGATGCTCCGTGTTCCAGTGGTCGACGGCGACCCAGTCGAGCTTCGTGCCGAGGTCACGCTCCGCGGTCGCCATCAGGTCGCGCGTGTAGGCTCGGAGGTCGGCCAGGTCGGCGGCATCCCCGGGTGAGACGATGAAGCGGAAGTGGTGGCGGTCACCCTCGCAGCGCTCGGCGAAGGCGCGGTGGTCGGCCTCGCCGGTTGCGTCGAACATCTGTCCTGGCGCGCCGTCGCGCGTGACGCCGTCGCGCCGGAGGTACGAGAGGTGGGCAGAGAGAGGCGCGGCGCGGGCGCCGTGCCGGACGACGCGTGCCTTGATGGCGACGACGCGGCTGTGAAGTCGCAGCCGCGCGCGGGCCTGCACGGTGGCGGCGCGGCCGCGGCCGAAGGTGCTGCGGCTGGAAGTCCGACGTTCGCCGCCGCGCTGGAACCCGCCGGCCTTCTCTGTTGCCGCGAGCGCCTGAGCGAGGAAGGTCCGTGCTCGTCGCGGTGGCTTCGCGTCGCGGATGCGGCCGGGTCGGACGTGCAGGTCATCGTCGCGGGTCATGTGCGTGTCGCCCGCACATCGCGCGAAGTCCTGGCGGCGCAGTGTCTGGGGAAATCGCGGAGGCTGCGCGTCCTAGGCGCACCTCGCGCGAGAGCGCGGTGTTCCGTGCCTCCGTTGCCCCGACCGCCGACCCGCACATCGCGGCCTTTATCTTGCGATCTGCGGTCGGGGTTCCTCGGTTCGCCGCCTCCTCCGCTCTGGTGGTCGGCCCTGGAGTAGCCGGCAGCACGAAAGAAGCACCCGAGCATGCGCGCACGTGCGACATCGGAGAGACTACAGGGCCGCGCGATGCCCTGCATCCCAACGCAGTCGCTCACGGTGCACCAGCCGAGCTGCGACGGATGGAGAAGATAGAGCCGTGATGGACCGCATGACCCTCGGCCTCGCGCGCCTCGGCTGCTCGGGTTCGGTCGACGAATGGCTGCGCGGCTGATGTATCGCCTGCGGTTGTCGCACCGGCTAACGGCATGAAGAGTGACCGCGTCGAGGCCGTATCGTCACCGCCGAGCCGCGCGAAGATGCTGTCCGCGTTGCGCGCAGTACGCACCGCAAGCTGGCTAGGCGCAGCGGTGCCGCCGTCACCGGTGAGCAGTGGCGCGAGGGCTGCGACGTAGGCCCGCGTCTCCGCCGGCAATGGCTGACCCGTCGCCAGATGCGCCTCTACCCGACGCGGCCCCGCGTTGTAGGCCGCCAGCATGACAGGCACCGATCCGAACCGGTCCAGCATCTCGCGCAGGTACGCGGTGCCCGCCAGGATGTTGTCCTGCGGCGCGAAGGGATCGGCGCCGAGGCCGTGCTGGGCGCGCAGGCCCGCCCAGGTCGTCGGCATCACCTGCATCAGCCCCATGGCGCCGCGGTGCGACACGGCATGCCGATCTCCGGCGCTCTCCGCGCGCATCACCGCCCTGATCCAGGGCTCCGGAATGCCGAAGCGCTGCGAGGCAGCTGCGATCTCGGCAGCGTGGATCGTCTGCGCCGCTACCCCGGACAGCGGAAGGCTGACTAGTAACAGCACGGTGGCGATGCAGGACCATGACCAGGACGGGAGGAAGAGTGCGTGTGGTCCGCGGCGCTCTGCCTGAGCATCGCGTGCCATCGGCGTGCCCGCGTGGATGGAACTCGTCGCGCTCATGGTCCGCGCTCCGTGATCCAGACAGGACGCAGGCGGGCGACGATGCTCGTGCGCGGTAGAGGCCCGAAGTAGCGGCCGTCGAGGCTGTCCGGCTCGGCCGCATTGAGGAGGAAGACCTCGCCAGATTCGAGCCCGTGGCACCCTTGCCAGGCGGGCAGTACTCGGCCCAGGCGGTCAGCCATGCGACGGTGTGCCACCGTCTCGCCGTCGACCATGATCGCTGTGCCCTCTGCGCACACCACCTGCGGCGGCAGGGCGGCGACATGCTTCAGCAACGGCACGCCGTGCGCGACATAGCCTCGCTCGGCGAGCAACACCGCAAGCGTCTCGGGCGGGCGGACGAGGACCAGATCGCCCAGCGAGATGTCGTTAGCCGGTGCCGCGGCATAGACGCCGAGCGGCACGCTCGCCGATGCGTTCCAGATGATGCGCGGCTGCCAACTCGTGACCGCTGAAACAGCAATCAGGCCTAGCCCGGCGAGCATCGCTACGACCGGCACCGCACTCCGTCTCCGCCGCGCCGTCATGCGTCGATCCTCCGCCGCAGCAGCCAGGCGCGGTGGCGCTCGCGTGTGTAGGTCCTAGGCTGCTCGCCGGCCGCGAGCCGGTTCATCACGTGCCGCCAGTGGTCGGGGCAGGCCTCCTCCGGCGCGACGCCGGTCTGATCGAGAGCGTCGATCGCGCGCAGTACCTCGTTGACCTTCGGCCAGCCGGAGATGCGCAGCAGGATCTCCGCCCCCGGCTCCACGAAGCCGATCGTGCTGTAAGCCTCGCCGGGCGCGACCGCGCGCAGGATGTCGATGCGGCTGACCACAGTTCCGTAGCCGTTGGACGCCCAGCGGACGAAGGCGAAGATCTCGCCGGCGGCGAAGGCGACGACGCGGCGGCGGCGGTCGAGGATCGTCTCCTCGGCGATCCGCCCGAAGCGGATCCAGCGCTCGACGCGACCCTCGAGCCACAGCAGCTCGACGCGGGTCAGAGCCGCCATGGCGCCGCCCCCCGCTCCCCGTCCCGGTCGCGTTTTCCACTGACCGGACTGGGCCTGCCTTCATTAGAATTAGACTCAATTAGAGTCTTTACGGGCCAGAATTCCGTCTGTGCTGCAACGGCTTGCGGGTGATTCGTGCGCCTGATCTGCCGTGTCGGCTGCGCCTGATCTGCCGAATCCTCTGCGCCTGATCTGCCGTGCGGCTCCACAGGCCTGCACAAGTTATCCACAGAGCCGGCGTTGCGGCTGCACGGCGTGATCCGCAACAGTTCGGTGCCGCCGGCATCGCGGCGGATGGCGAGCCGATAGCCTGGCAGGCTCTGCCGGACGGCAATCCGGCGGAGGTCGAGCGCGAAGTCGGCGAAGCGCGCCAGACTGCCGGACTTGGCGTGCAGGTGCCGGAACTCGAACGCCCAGCCGGACGGCTGATGGCCTGCGTGCTTGCGCGCAACACGGTACAGCCAGCGCTCGATGCCACCCGACAGGCGGAAGTACGCCGGGTCTATCGTCAGCAGCAGCTGGCGGTCGAGGACGCCGCGGTAGAACCAGTCCGGTAGCACGAACTCCATGCCGTCGGCGCGGCCGGAGGCGGCGACCCGCTCCTCCCATTCGTTGATCCAGGAGAATTGCTGGCGCCGCCAATGCGCGCCGTGGCGGATCGTGGTGCGGATGACGGTGGACTGGAGGCGGGCGAGCGCCGCCTTCAGCAGCAGGTACTGGTGCTGACCGGCGCCGCGCCCGATGGCAGTCAGTAGCTGGTGGGGCGCGAACCGCATGAACCGGGAGGCTGCGAGCCCGCGGTCGGCGGCCTCGACGATCTGCGAGCCGGCCCAGATCAGCACGTCGGCGTCCCAGATGGTGGCCATGCCATGCTCGGGGACGGCATGGACCTGCACCTCGATGTCGCCGGCGCGGTAGAGGATCGGCGCGACGCGACGACCCTTTGCCAGCGAGAAGAACGGCCGCTCCATGAGATCCCGCTGGTCGCGGCGCGGCGGTCCCTCGTCCGGCAGGGCGTCGAACGGGCTCAGCCTGAGCCGCTCGCTGGGGGTTCGCTCGCCGTGCATCGTCGGGTCAGCGCCGTGCTGCGCCGGCATAGGCCGGCGAGATGGCAGCATGACGCTTGGCGGGTAGCACTGTCTCGCCCGTGTCGTCGCTGGTCGAGGCCTTGGTGCCGCGGTTCACCCAGGCCTGGAGGTCGGTGACGGCATAGACGACACGGCCACCGAGCTTCGAGTAGCGTGGGCCGGTGCCGTAGGTGCGGTGCTTTTCGAGGGTGCGGCCGGACAGGCCGAGAAAGCGCGCGGCCTCGGGCGTGCGCAGATAGCGCGGCGGAAGGCCGGCATTCGGGTCGGGCATCGGGAGCCTCCGGTGATGCTGTCGGATGCCGCGCATCGGGCGCGGCGGTCGGGTCGGAGGCTGGCGAAGCGGGGTCGCGGCGGGGGAGTCCGAAGACTGCGGCGGAGGAAGCGGACCCTCTGTGCGGAGGTCAGAGCCGGACGCTTGGCCCCGCCGTCAGCAACTCCCGGTAGCCGCCATCACGCAGCGCGCGGGCGGTGGCGAGGAGGCGTAGGGTGCGGCTGCGCAGATCGTGGGTTTTCCAGGCAGGGCCGTCGGGGACGTGATCGGCGCCGAACAGGCCGCGCGCCAGGTCGCGAAAGGCGGCGCCGTCGGCGTGTCCATCCAGCGCGCGAAGCCGGAGGATCGACTGCCGCCGCTTGTCACGCGTAATGCGCTCTCGTCCGGGGCGGCCATGCAACGCGTGCCAGAGGCGCAGCGCGGAAGCCATCCTCCTAGGCGTCAGGTCATCGAGCGGGATGAGGACGCCGAGTGGCGCGGCGCGCGGCGGATCGCCGAGCAGCCAGACCGGCAGCGATGGGGTCCCGACGACGCCGTGGAGGCCGTCACTCGCCTGGCGCGGCGAGCTCACAGACGGCAGGGCAGCCGGAGAGCGTGGCGAGGATGACGGCGGCAAGGCCGAGAGCGCCACGGTGGCGGTGCAGAGCGCCGGCAACCAGACGACGCCCGCCGCGCGCGCGTCGAGCTTCGGGTCGGCCGGGAAATCGCAACCCCCAACGCTCGGCGACGGCGTCGGCGGCGTCGTCGGACCGCCGGTCGTCGAGCTGTTCCCAGTCGCGCACATAGCGCGGGTTGCGCCGGAGGAACTCCCAGGCGAGATCGCGCGCCGAGGCGTTCTCCAGCTCTGCGTAGGCGGCCGGCGACCGCCAGTCTCGCGACGGCATGGCAAGGCTCCGGCACAGCGCGGAGCGCACGCTCCGCGCGTAGCATGCGGAGAAATGCGACCATTTGGTGTGTTGTGGAGGCGCGCGCCGGGCAACGCGTGTTGCCGCCGGCGCAACGCCTGTCAGTTGGTTGAGCCGTGCCGCAGTAGGTCGCGGTAGCCGGCCTCGGCCATCCAGCGGGCGCGGGCGAGATGGCTGTCGTGGATTCGTTGTGCCTGGTCGGGATCGCGGTCGGGGTCGAGGCCGAGGACGATGCGCGCAACGTCCCGCCAGTCGGCGCCCTCGGCGGCGGCATCGAGCAGGCGGAGGTAGAGAATCTTGTGGGCCAGGTCATAGGCCGTGATGCGCGGTTCGTCGGGTGGGGTCTCGAGGATCCTCGCGGCGGTCATGCGGGCGCCCCCTCTGCCGGCGTCTCATCGCGCTGTCGTCGCAAGGTCACCCATCCGGGCCGCGAGCGCCAGACGGTGCGTTACATGGGAGCGCGGGCGTCCGATTTACACACTATAGAAGATAAACTCAAAGTATGTAACAGCCCAACCGTGCCGGCATGGACATGCGCCGGCTGGTGGGGAGGAACGTGCGTCGGATCAGGCTGGAGAAGGGCCTGACGCAGGAGGCGTTCGCCGAGCGGTCCGGATTCAGCCAGCAGTATCTGAGCAGCCTGGAACGCGGCCGCCGTAACCCGACCATCGTCACACTCTTCGAGTTGGCGTCCGCCCTGGGCGTCAGTCACGTCGCGCTCGTCGCGCCGGACGGCGAAAGCGGCGCGGCCGCACCGCTTCGCCGTGGGGGTCGCTCAAGAAAGACTACGACCGCACCTGAGTGCCCGTGACGTTCCAACATCGAAGGCGACGTGCCGCGACATAGGTTCCGCTTGACGCATCGGTGTTTCAGGAATAGCTATCTGTGAAACGTCGATGTGTGGGGTGTGCGTTGGCTGCCCAGATCCTCCCTTTCCCGAAGCCCGCCGCGGTACCGTCGTCGCCCATCGCGACCTATCTTTGGGTCGGTGAGGCCCATCGGAAGCTGGCGGATCTGCACGCCGCAGGCCATTTGCCGGCCCGCCGGCTGGTCGTTGAAGCCTCCCGCCTACGTCATCAGCGAGAGATCATCGCCGCGGTCCGAGACGCTGGTGGCGAGATCGTCCTCGATACCGAGGTGGCGGAGCTTGCAAGCCTCGGGAAGCATGCCGGGCGGGCTCGGGGTGCACCGTGGGCACTGCCAGAAGGCACCGGCCCCCTCGGCCCCGATCATTTCCGGGCGGACGCGGCGACCGACGTCATCGGCCAGATCGCACGTTTGGCGGTGTCGTCCGGCGTCACCGCTGTGTTGTCCCCGGCGCATCATCTCGGTGACCCGGGGTTCCGCGACTGGCTGAGCGTCGATTCCGAAGCGTGCATCGCCCTGCGGCGCACGCTGGACCGCGAGGGCGGCCAGGGCATTCCGATCGACTACCCATTGATCGTTCCGAGCGCGATGCTGAACGACCCGAGCCAGCGGGGATTGCTGGTTGCGATGCTTGGCAGGCTACCCATCGACCACGTCTGGCTGCGGGTCGTGGGTTTGGGCGCAGATGCCGGCCCCTTGCAGATGAGCCGCTACCTCTCGGCCGTGGCAGGGCTGCACAATCTCGGCAAGCCCGTGATCGCGGATCACCTGGGCGGGCTGCCAGGCCAGGCTGCATTGGCGTTCGGCGTGGTCTCGGGAATCGCGCAGGGCATCGGCGAACGCGAGCGCTTCGATACGGGCGACTGGCACAAGCCAGTCAAACCACGGACCGACGACGCGAAGTTCGGCCGCGCCGTCCGGGTTTCGATATCCGGCCTCAACCGCACGCTCACACGCGCCGAGCTCGACGTGCTCGCCAGCGCGAAGAATGGCCGCCGCATCTGCGGGTGCGCTGATCGCGCGTGCTGCAAACATGGCTACGACAGCATGGTCGCCGATCCGCGCGGGCATGCGGCGCGACAGTTCTTCAGCAGCATCGCGAGGCTGGAGGCCGTGCCGGACCTTCGGCGCGAGACGTTTTTCCTCGGCCACGACGGTCCCATGGCGAAGGCGGACAGGACGGCGCGTGAGATCAAGGCTCTGCGGCCAGACGCCGCTGAAGCGGCGCGCCACAACGTCGACCCGAAAGCCCTGATGAAACGGCTCGCGGACCACAGCCGGACGACCGAGAAGATACGCACGACCTTGGAAACAATTCACGAGACCCGTGGCAACGACGTGCCACGCGCGCGCGTGGCCACCCTTCGAAGTGGAGGCGTACCCAAGTCGGCAACGGGGAAGCCATGAACGCACGCTCAGGGGCGATGCCCCGCTACATCGAGGATCTGAACGCGCTCGGCGGCCTGTCAGGCACCGACATCGCCAATATCGCCGATGTCTCCAAGGCCACCGTCTCTCGCTGGAAAGCCGGCACCGTCAAGCCGCAGCCGGACACGCAGCTGGTGCTGTCCGACCTGCACTTCATCGTCCAGCGTCTCACCGAGTACTACAGCGCAGATGAAATCCGCACCTGGCTCTACGCGCGTCATCCGCAGCTCGATGGCCAGCGCGCCATCGACCTGATCAACCAGAACCGGTCCGAGGACATCCTGCGCATCCTCGATCGGCTGGATTCGGACGTGTATCTCTGACGCATGGCCGCGGCTCGCTCCCCCCGCGACAACCACCTGCTCGACGCCGTCGAGGCGCTGCCGCGGGAGGCCTGGAGCGGCCCGGTCTGGCGCGTCGTGCGCGAAGGGCGCGACCCGACGCAATGCAGCGCGGTGGGCGGTCGTTGGGACGATCGCAGCTTCGAGGTTCTCTACACCTCGACGCATGAGGACGGCGCACGGGCGGAGATGTTCTTCCATCTCAGCCGCGGCCAGCCCGTGATGCCGTCGCAGGTGCGCTACGGCCTGCACGAGCTTCGCGTCACGCTCGATGCCTGCGTTCGCATCGCCTCGCTGGAGGTGCTCGCGAGCCTGGGTCTCAAGACCAACGCGTTCGGTCAGCTGTCCTACAGCGAACGGCAGCTCGAATATCCGCGCACGCAGGAGATCGCCGAGGCCGCGCATTTCCACGGCCGCGACGGCCTGTTCGTGCCGAGCGCGCGCTCCACCCATCCCAACCTAGTCGTGTTCTGCGGCGTCGCCGGACCGGAGGCGGTCGAGGCCGTGCGCGACCACGGCATCGTCGACTGGACGGCCTGGCGCAACGCGCAGCGCAACGGCTGAGCGGCGCGCCGTCAGCGCGTCAGGGGTCGCCGCCGCCCAACAGATCGCCCTGCGCCGCGACGCGGCGGCGACCGCGACGTGCAGCGGGGGCCTTCGCCGCTTCAGCCGAAACCGCGGCCTGCAGTGCCGACGCGGGCAGCGTCGGGCCGTTGCAGATGCGCTCCAGGAGGTCGGCCTGCGCGCCCTCAAGCGCCACCAGGCCGCCAAGCACGTTCAGCACGTTGAGCAGTTCCGCCGTGTATTCCGGCAGCCAGCCGAGCGGCTGGATGTCGCCGAGCGGCGACGGCTTGCGGCGGTCGCCGATGATCGGGCGCGAGCGGTCGCGGCCGCGATAGCTGAACCATTGCGTCAGCACCTGCTTGCCGGAGACTTCGTAGTCCCAGACGGCACGCGAGACATTGTCCACATGGCCCTGGCCGACATGCAGCCGGCGGGTGGCGTCGTCATAGCGGATCGCGTCCGGCATTGCCGCAGGGTCGGTCGGGATGGCGCCGTCTTCCGGGATGGTCGGGCGGTCCGCGGCGGGCAGGCGCGGCGCGCCGGCGGGGCGGCCCTCGGCCGCATCGACGAAGCGCTCGCCGAAACTGTGAAGCCAGATGACGCGGCTGCCGAGGCGTGCGGCCTCGGCAAACAGCGCGGCGTCGGTGGCGAGCGGGATGCGCAGGCCGGGCTGCACGAGGTCGGGCGCGAAGCGGGTGACATAGGCCGGGTGCGCGGCCACGGCGGCGATATAGGCGAGGAGGTCGGGTGCGGAGACGGGAGCGGCAATCGCCGAGGAGAGCGCGGCCAGCACCGTGGCATTGATGTTTGGCGTTGCCGCAGCGCTGTCGGCCCAAAAGGGAAAGGCGCGACCGCCGCGACCATTGTAGTGGTGCAAATCGGGGATGAGCGAGCAGAAGGTCACTGCCGGGCCTCCGCTCGGCGTGCGGTCATGCGGCGCGGTGAGGTAGACCTGCTTCTCCGAGTGCACGCGCCAGAGGTTCGGATTCGGCCGGTTCAACAGTCGATTGTCAGGGATGATCCACTGGCGATCGAAGGACCGAAAGCCGTAGCGCGTCGGCGGGACGACAGGCCCCTTGTCCTTCGCGATGGACAGCGGGCGATTGTCGTACCCGGGCAGCCCCTCGGTCAGAACCTTGCCGGTGTGGCGATCTCCTAGATCTTCCTCGGTCCCGTGCGGATGAAACAGCACTTCCTTCCGCTCGGGATCGCGCTCGGCAACGAGCCGCTTCCAGCGTTCCTCCAGTGACCAGCGATCCGGCGCGATCACCCAGGTGCGCCCCGGCATGACGCCCGAGCCGTTGTAGTCGAACAGCGCATCGAGCGTCGGATAGGTCGCCCACCCACCGGTCGCGGCAGGCAGGAACGCCGCACGCGCCTCCTCCGGACACTCGATCCAGCTTGCGCCGTCGAGCGTCAGCTGCGCCAGGGCCTCGAACTTCACTTCCCGCCGCCCGACGGGCAGCGCGCGATACCGCACACGGGCAGGCTTCTTCGCATCCGCCTTGCCGGTCCGCGCCACCAGCACGATGCACACAGGCTGCTGCACGCCCTGGAAAATGCGCGAGGCGACGGCGGGCTGATGCCCCTCCGGCGAGCAATCCACCACCCAGATCTCATCCCCCGTCCGGCGCAGATCGGCGCGCATCGCCTGGAAGCCCGGCCCGTTCAGAAACCCCGCCACGGTGATGAAGCACACGATGCCGCGCCGATCCGCCCGCGCCTGCGGCGCGGCCGTCGCATCGCCAAACACCTTCCACGTCGCCCAGCGCCAGAAATAGACATAGAGGTTGCGCAGATGCTTGGAATGCGCGCCGACGCCCCATTCGGGCGGCGGCATCCAGCGCGCGAGCGGCGCGGCCTCAGTCGCATTCGCGCTGCCGGCCTCGACCCAGCCGCCGCGGCCCTTCGCCTTCTCCTTGTAGGGCGGATTGCCGATGACGACGGTGATCGGCTCCTCGCGCTTCACCTTGTTCGCCTCGCGCCGGGATTCCGCGAGCGGCTTCAGGATCTGCGGGATGTACTCCTCATCGGCATAGGGATTGCCGAGGGTGTCCGTGACATAGAGGCGCAGGTGCACGTCGGACGGCACTGTGCCCTTCACCTTGAGCAGGTCGGCGACCTCGGCCAGCAGGCGCAGCTGCGCCACGGCGAAGGGGCCGAACTGCAACTCGAAGCCGATGATGCGCTTCAGCGCGGCGCGGATGACGCCCGGCACGGTACCGGCGCCGTCGGCCCGCGCGGTCTCCGCGATGCGCCGCAGGACGCCGAGCAGGTACGTGCCTGTGCCGACGGCCGGGTCCGCCAGCGTGACCTCGTTCGAGGCGAGGCCCTCCGGCTGCCCGAAGCGCACCGGGTCACGCAGCACGTCATCCACCAGGCGCACCATCGCGGTGACCACCTCGGGCGGCGTGTAGTAGGACCCGGTGAGCTTGCGCAGGTCGTTGTCGTAGGCCTCCAGGAAGTGCTCGTAGAAATACAGCCAGGCCTCCGGGTCGCCCTTGCCGATGGCGGCCCAGTCCACGGCATCGAGCACGCGCGTCAGGGTGCCGAGCGACGTCTTCAGCGCTTCCTGCCCGTCGACATCATCGGTCAGCACACGGAAGGCGCCACCGATCACGGTGTTGGTCTTGGCCAGCGCCCGGGCGACGCGGTCCAGGCCATCGGCGAGCACGATGCCCTGCGCGCGCGCCATCAGCAGGCCGAAGGTGACGGCCTGCGCGTAGCCGTCGGCGAAGTCCTCGTCACTCGCTTCGGGGAACAGCAGCCGGCGCCAATCCTCGGCGAGACCGGTTAGCGCCAGGACCTTCTGTTCGAGTTGCTCGGTGACTTCGTCCCGCAGCAGGCGACACAAGCGGGCGCTGAGCGCGGCGAGCGCGCGCGCATTGGTCGGCGGGATGGGTTCCCACCGCAGGAAGTCGCCGAACAGGCGCGTCAGCGCGTCCGGCGCGGTGAGCGCGGCGCCGGCGTTTTCCACGTCGCCGGACAGCCGCACGATCTCGCCCTGAAGCACGCCATCGCGCCAAAGCGAGAAGGCGTTGCCGTCGGTGTAGATGAGGTTCGGGAGCGACTTGAGCTTAGTCCACTGGTCCCGGTCGTGCTCGTCCTTGAAGCGGCGCGGGTCGGCACCCTTGCCAGGGGCCTTGACCTCAATGAAGCCGACAAGGGCGTTGCGCGCGCGCACGGCATAGTCGGGACGGGTCTTGAGGGAGGCGAGTGTCGTCTCGCCGATGGCAACGACATCCCCGCCCCTGAACAGCAGGATCGCCGCGAGGTCGGTGATCAGCGTCTCCAACGGCGCGCGAAGCTGGTCTTCGGGCGCGCCAACGGCGGCCTTGCCGGAGAGCTTGGCTTTCAGCGAGGCACCGAAGCGGGAAACGGCGTCGGCGAGCGTCATCACGGGCACGCGCGGGGAACCTCGGCTATTGTTGCTATCCCGCCCAGGCTAGGGGACCCGGTGGCCGATTGCCAGCACCGCAGCCGAAACTCGGCTCAGGTCGGCGCTGCGAACCGGAACAGGACGAGAGGCTGTCCACCAGGGTCGGCCGGCGACAGCCGCAGGTCCCAGTCAGTGATGGCGACATCCCCACTTCCAGTCCCGCCGGAAGTGATCTTGCCGGTTGAGATGTCGACATCGCGCGACCCCAACCGCATGCCCCCGCGCCGTCGAGGCACGCGCAGGACGACGCCGGATCGGCGGACGATCAGGCAGCCCTCGCAGCTACGGCCGGACGCCGCGAGCCGGATGCGAGGACTTGTCGGGTCGAAGTGGAAGCGGACAGCGGCGCCGAACGAGAGGACGGACGACGCCTGAAGCCCATGCGGCCAAACAAACTCGGGCAGGCCGTCTGTGCTGCTGTTCAGCAGGACGAGCAGCGCGCCGTCCGCTATGGCTCCACCCGCAGCGTCCTGCGCGCAGAAGCCCACGGCGGGTGATGGCAGGTCGACCAATAGGAATGCGTCGCCTGGGGAGAGTTCCTCGATGGGACGGAGAGTCACGGGCGGCCAGAAATGCATGCGCTGCCTTTCATGCTACCGATGGGCGTCCTACCCTCGTCACCGCCGCATATCGCGCAGGAAGAGCTCCCAGTACGCCTCGGCAGCCGCCTGCGGCATGAGACGTGCCGCATCCTGGCTGCGAATGTTCATGCCGATCGGACGCCAGAACAGGCCGTGTTCATCAGCTTCGACGTTGAGGATTTCATTGTAGCTGTTGCGAGCTTGGCTTTCTGACGACGAATAGGCAATTCCGTCCGGCAGCTTTCCAAGGAAGATGTGGCAGGATGCCGCCTTCTTTCCGCCGCGGTACAGCGCCGCCGTGAACGCTTCGGCATCAATGCGCTTGAAGCGCGCCTCGACGTCGGGGTGTCGCTGCGCCAACTCATTCAAGGAGTTTTCGAAGAAGGCGGCAAAGAACTCGAAGGTTTCGTCACGGAAGCGGTCACGATCGATATCGGTGAAGCGTCGCGGCAACCCAAGATTGCTGGATCTGGGTGCCGGGCGAACGGGCTGTTGTGGGTGCGGCTTGGTCGCCGTCCGGCTCGGCGGCGCCGGCGGCGCAGTCGGCGCGCTGGCTTGCAGGGCCCGCCGGATAGCGCGCACAACCTGGAGAAAGCCTTCGTCCATATCGGCGAACGACCGGACTGGCTTTCCGTCATCCGGTGTTGCAGCGATCTTGCCGAACGGCGTGCCGTGCCAGTCGCAAGGACGCAGGATGACAGGGATGACCCGCGCCTCCCTTGCCGCATGTCGCTCCATGGCGCGGCGCATCTCGATGTCGAAGCAGTATCTCGAAGCGAGGAAATCCGCGCTGACGAGAAGCAGGATGACATCGGCGCGCTCAAGTTCGGCACTGATCGCGTCGTCCAAAACATCGCCGGCTGGGATGCGCCGATCGTGCCAGGTTTCGACCAGGCCCTCGTGCTTGAGCGCAGACAGATGTTTCTCGAGCTGATCGCGCAGTGCCTCGTCAGCGTGGGAGTAGGAAAAGAAGATCGTCGCCATGATGTCCCAGCAGGCCGCTGGAAGGGGCGCACCGTGTGTCGACACGGGCACGCTGGGCGGCGCTTTCATGGATCGGATAGCACGATGCGGCGATTCGGGCTGGCGGTAGCGCGACTGTGGCGGGTGGGGGGCGCCCCGCCCTCCCGGGCGGGGCGCCGTTGGCCGTTCACTCCCTGCTGCGGTTGCCGTTGGGGCGGGACCAGATCAGTTCGAACTCGCCGCCCTCCATCTCGAAGAGGTTCGCCAGGATCGGCGCGGGCAGCGACGGGTCGTCGAGCTTGACCGAGAGGTAGTCGCGGCCCTCGTTCGAGGTCTTCTTCCACGCCGCCCCGATCTCGGCGCGGCCGGCGAAGATGCGGAAGTCGGGGGCCTTGTCGCTGCTCTTCTCGGCCGGCCGGACCTGGACCTTGGCGTCGAGGGTGAGCGTTGAGACGGTGCCGGTGTAGCCGTTCTCGGTGCGGGTGAAGGTGCCGATGGTCGCCATGATGGTCTCCTGTCTGTTGGCCGGGCCGCGCCCATCGCGGCCTCGGTGGCGATCGTCCGGCCGGGGGCGGGCGCCGACGCACCCGCTTGCGGGCCGCAGCGCAGCGGAGGACGGGGCTGGGAGACTTTCTTGCCTCGCGAGGAATGCGCGGCACGCGCAGGGGAAGAAAGTCGCACCGGCGCCGTTGCGGCCGAGGCGCCCGAGGCGTCAGCCGTCCGTCGGCCAGATCAGGCCATCCGAGGCAGCGTGGCAGCGCGACACCGGACGGACCACGGAGACAGCAGTCGACTGTCGCTGCGCCCGGCACAAGGGCGATGAACCAGTCATCGCGGTCCCGGCGCCCATGACGTGCACAAGGGAGGATCCGGCCGGAACGGGGGAGGCGAGATGCTGGACAGGTGACCCATCATCCCGGCTCGGTGGGACGTGGCGTGGATGTTCCCGCCGAGGGCCGCCCTGCTTCGGTTCAGCCGCGCGATTCCGATGACGGCGCGGGCAGGCGTGCCGCGGAGGGGGATGGCAGGCGAGGCTGATCCGGTCCCGCCCCTTCAGCGAACTCGGCGTCGGGACGGCCAACGGTGACCTGCCTCGGCTGGGCGCCGGCGCCCGCGAACGCAGCCAGCTGCACTGCCGCAGAGACACCCACGGCCAGGCCGCCGATCGCCGCAAACACGTGCCGCCAGGCTTCCGACGGCACGAGCATCGCCGAGATCCCCAGCACTGCGTGGTAGCCGGCGACGGCTGCCGGTGCGGCAAACAGCAGTGCGATGACGGCCCGCAGCGCAAGCGAGCGGACGGACGCGAACAGCACCTGAGCGGTGACCAGAGCGACCGCGCCGGCAACAAGCCCGACCAGCACGGCGCCGATCACGCCCGCGCCCGTCTCGAACGCCCACATGCCGACCGTCAGCCCGACGAAGAACGGCACCGCGTAGATGGCGAGCGTGAACAGCAGCACGAGCATCGTGCCGAGGCCGAACAGGCTGACGATGACACCGAGCGTCATGCGACCCTCCCCGGTCGAGGCGCGATGATGCGCCGCGATTGTAGCGGATCGCGGGCGCGCAGCGGTTCGCCTTTGCGCGAGCGCATTGTCGTGCGGGGGGCGTTACCCGCCGCCCCCGCGGAAGTCGAAGAGCGGGATGCCGAGGCGTTTCGCCTTGTCGGCCAGGTTGTCGGTGACGCCCGAGCCGGGGAAGACGATGACGCCGATCGGCAGGGTCTCGAGCAGCGCGTCGTTACGCTTGAAGGGGGCGGCCTTGGCGTGCCGGTGCCAGTCCGGCTTGAAGACGATCTGCGGAACCTTGCGCTGGTCGGCCCAGCAGGCGGCGATGCGCTCGGCGCCCTTCGGCGTGCCGCCATGCAGCAGCACCATGTCGGGGTGCTTCGCATGCACGCGGTCGAGCGCGGCCCAGATGCGCTGGTGATCGTTGCATTCGACGCCGCCAGCGAAGGCGATGCGGACGCCCGGGGGCAGCAGCGGCTCGGTCTCGGCGTGGCGCCTGGCGGCGAGGAAATCGCGGCTGTCGATCATCGCCGCAGTCATCGTGCGGCGGCTGACCATCGAGCCCGCGCGCGGGCGCCAGGCGGAGCCGGTGTGGTGCTCGAAATGCTCGGCGGCGGCATCGCGGAGGAACTCGAAGGCGTTGCGGCGCTCGATCAGAGTGAGGCCCTGGGCGAGGAGGCGTTCCAATTCGACGGAGCGGACCTCGGAGCCGTCCTGCTCGCGCTGGGAGCGCTGCTGCGCGGCCTCGTTGGTGTCGAGCTCGCGGCCGATGCGGTCGATGCCGCGATGGAAGAGGTTCACGAGCGACCAGAGCAGGTCGGGCAGATCGGGCTCGAGGCGCGTCTCGCCGAGGCTGGCGACGAAGGCGTCGACGATGTCGGCGACGGCGCCGGAGAGGCGGTCGGGATCGGGCAATGGCCGCGGGTCGGGCTCGTCGGCGAAGGGGCGGTAGCCGTGGAGCTGGAGCTCGTCGAGCAGATGCGCGGTGGCGGAGGCGGCGTGGGTGGGTTCGGCGGCGTCGAAGCGGTCGGTCATGGCCGGGTCCTCGCTGTCACGGGCCGCGCCCATCGCGGCCTTCGTGGCGATCACCCGGCCGGGGGTGGGACGGACCTGCACCCGCAGGCGAAGCCGGAGGGCCGCAGCGCAGCGGAGGACGGCGGCGCGCGGCTTTCTTGCCTCGCGAGGAAGCGGCCCGTCAGGGCCGCGGGGAAGAAATCCGCGCGACGGCGTTGCGGGGAGGGACCGGCTCCGGCCCGATCGCCGGAGAGAAGGCCGTGGACGCGGTCATGTACGAGGAGAGCCGCTTGGATGAGTTCAGCGCGCAAGAATTCCGAGTGAGCCCCAGGCATCCGAGCATGTCTATCGCGTCGACGTTCGCGCCTTGCCGCAATTGAACGGCTGCTTCTGGCGGAGACTGGACAGTCCGCCTATTCGCGCTGGGCCGCCTCTATACGGACATCGCCTCATGCGGGCGTGAGTCGGTTATGTCGCGAACAGATGACCAGGCGCTTTGCGCCGCGTGTCATCGCGACGTAGAGATGCCTGCGGTCCATCTCGGCGGGATCGAGGACAACTGCGACATCCGCCTCAAGTCCTTTGAGCAGCAGCGTGCTGCCGACGGTCCGTCGCGCCAAAGGTCGTCCGACCAGCCGCGATCGCTCGCGCTCCTGAACCGCTGCTTCGGCAGGAGCCAAGGTGGCGTCGTCGCTGCAATTCTTGAGCATGCGCAAAGCGCCGCGTAGGATTGCTGGCCGGTGGGTACGGACGCCGGCCTCCTTGCCGATTTCGACCAGAAGATCCGCAGCGGAGCGGTAGCAGGGCGCTTCCGCGAATCGCACAGCAGCGGCTTCGGCCGGCGAGGCCGGTTTACGCTCGCGGCCCTGGCGCAGGGTGGCCACGCGCGCGAGCAGGTTGGTACCCCCGGTGTTGGTCATTACATTGCTGGCAAAATTTATGACATGCTCCAGGGCCCCCGGCGAGGCAAGATCGAGCCCTTCGCCGAATGCGACGAGATCGCGCATATCGACGTTCTCGACCGCGACCGCCCCAACAATCTGGCTGGCGAACTGGCGCTGGCCAGCCGGGTTGCGCGAGTCGGCGATGATCAGAACCTTTTCGCCCTCGGCTGCCGCTATGCCGCCTGCACGCAAGCGTTCCTGATGGTCGCTGGCGCCGTCGAGACGGATCCAGGAAACATTTCGTGGTGCTGCCGCGAGATCGATGCCTTGCCCTGCGATCAGCGCGCGGCGAACATCGAGAAGATAACGGCCGAAGCCCTCCTCCCCGACATTGATCCATCGCCAAGGCGTATCGAGTTCGGCTGCAATCGGAAAATACGCGCAGACATGCTTGTCCCAGTCTGCGAGCGCATTGCCTTGAAAGCCAAAGATCGCCTGCAAAGGGTCACCGAGAACACAGGTGTCGAGACTTCGCGCCGCGAAGGCCACGATGGCGTGCTGGATGTCCGAGCAATCCTGATATTCGTCGACGATAAGCCGAGCGTACGTCGCGGCGAGCACATCGGCGACATGGCCGTCGCGCAGCACGATGGCCGCTGCGCGGCGAATTGCCGGATAATCAGTGCGCGGATTCTGAATCGACAGGATCGCCGGATCGTGCCCACCCCGCTTGGGGAACATGGTCAGCAGGCGAATGCACCAGCCGTCGATGGTCGACAGCCGGTACTGCGACGGCCTGACCCCCGCGTAGTCGAGCCGCGCGCGGAGAGCCGCCACACCGGCGTTGGTGTGCGTGAGGACAAGGATTGGCTTCGAGCTCTCGTGGCGCGCGAGCGCCTGAGCAATCAGATGTGTTTTCCCGCATCCAGCGGGCGCCGTCACGGTGCCACGGGCGATCGAGAGAAGATCGACCTCAGGCATCCGCACACCAGTTGAACACGGCCTCGATCGCTGCGCGAAACTCGGGGCGCGCATTCGGCAGGTCCGGGCCGATGATGTCGCGCGCGGCCTCTTCCATGCAGCTCACTGTCTTGAACCAGCTGTTCTTCTTGTACTTGGCGGCGTCGGCGAGGGTAGTCCTGATAAGGTCTGTCATCGGTCCGCGGCAATCCGCGAGGCTCATGATCCCAAACGAGGTGGTATCAATGTGCGCGGCGATCAGCTCCTCGCCGTGGATTTCGACCGCCCTTTCCAGCAACAGGTGGACCCCATTGTCGCTAACTCCGGCGAACAGCGCCTGTTCCAGCGCCTGCCCGTCCTGCCATTTGAACAGATCACCGCCCGCAACCTCGAAGACACCTTCCTCGCCCGCGTCGGGTTTCACGTCGTCGTCGCGTAGCACTGCAACACGGTAACCGAGCGACGCTAGCGCGTTCGCGCGGACGTAGATCTTGGTAACGCCGCCCGCGTCGACCAGCGCGACGCCATGGGCATTAAGGGATACTTGGCCTGCGGTCGTTCTGTGCAGATCGAGACCACGAAGGAGCCCGACCTCGCTGGCACCTTCACAGATGAGCACCGATCGCGCGAGAAAGGCATCAGGCTGCACACGAATCGTTCCCTGGATCGCATCCTCGGTGCCGACTAGCTGTAGGTGGTGGAAACCCGGACGCTTCCTCGCCACCCACAGTTGATCACCGCTAAGCTCTCGAAGGGCGACAGGCGAATGGGTCGTCACGAACGCTTGGATTGGCGCGGGCTTCTCCTTGGCGCCTATTGCTCCGAGCAAACGGATGATGCGATGCGGCTCAAGGCCGTGCTCGAGTTCATCGACGAGCAGAACGCTGGATTCCTTTGCAGCTTGACGCTGCAGGCCAGCGACCAAAAGACGTGTCGAACCGACACCAAGCGCGCGCAACGGCACGCCATCGTCGCCATGCAGCGCGATCGTGCCGCCGCTGAACGAAACGGAGTGGGCGTCCAGCATCGCTTTCAATTTGTCGCCGACGGGAATTCCCAGTTCGCGCGCTGTCTCGGCGACGATCTTGAGAGTCTCGCCCAACTGCTTATCGGCGAGATCACCAAATGCAGATCGCGCGTCACGCGCCGCGCTCGCCAGCGCTGCAGCAGTGTCCGCCTTCTCGTCCGTCAGGCGGTTGAGCACCGAGCCGCGCCGCCACGCGAGATTTTGGTCTGCAAGGGCGCCGATCCGCGTCGGCGAGAGGCGAACCCGGTCGCCCCAAGTCAGATTGCGCGACTGGCCCTGGGCCCGAGCGCGATCGGACACCAAGCTCCAGACCGGGTCGAGATCGCTGCCGATTCTGAGCTCGATCGTGAGCACTGTCTCCTTGCCCGCTTCAGGTTCGTCGTCGATCGTCTCGCTTGCGGCATCGAAGCTGCGGACGTAAGCGCCGTAGGTCTCCATGCTCTTGAGCGCGTCCGAGAGGTCACCGATGGTGATGCGAATTTGGATCGGCTGTGACACGTCGAGAGCGTTGAAGTCGGCATCGCTCAATTGAATGGTGCGGCGCGCGCCGAGGCATAGATCAATCGCGTCGAGGATCGATGACTTGCCGGCATCGCCGGGGCCGATCAGGCAGTTAATACCGGGAGTGGGATGCCATTCGAGTTTCTCAATACAACGAAAATGAACAATCTCGATGTGGCGAATTTGCGCCATTGTATCCTCCGATTATTCTTGGGCGAGAATAGCTAAGCGGGAATGTTCTGACCAGCGTCAGGGGGCGAGATAGTCACCGTAAAGTGCCACCGATCCGGACTGGGCAGGGACGGGCGCGAAGCAGACGAGAGCGGTCGAGCCGCTACACTGAATGCCTTGGGTTAAGTCAGGCGGTGCCGCTAGCCAACAAGTAGGCTGCATCCTCGGGTGCAAGCTGGACGCGCACCCGAGCAGCCAACTCCGTACGGGCGATCTGGCGCAGATCTTCGTTGAAGTCGTCCGAACGCGGGCTCAGCAACACGGGCTCCGTGCCGGCTCGCCCTGTCCTTTCGGCCAGCACTATGGCAGCGCGGGTTCCAGCGCGATCAGTATCTTGGGCAACGTAGATTCGGCGGAGACTAAGCGGCAGCGAGAGCGCGACGAGGTGACTCGCCGACAGCGCGGCGATCATTGGGAGCCTGGGCAGCAAGCACCGCAGCGCCAGCACCGTCTCGATGCCCTCGCCTACTGCGACGACGTCCTGCACAACGCCAAACCGCACACCATTCCCAAGGAGCCGCCCCATCGCGCGCCGCGGCGTAGCGATCGGCGCCTTGCCGCGGCCGTCGCGCGCGAGCCAAGTGCGATGCACGCCGGTGATCGTGCCGTCGAGATCCGTCACCGCGGCGAGCATCGCGGGCCACGTCTCGACCGGCGCGTTCTCGTCCGCGCGGTAGTAGCAGCGCGGGTGGAAGCGCAGCGCGGGCAGGTCGTCCACGTAGGTGATGCCGCGCGCGCGCAGATAGGTCTCGGCCAGCGTGCCCTTGATCGGCAGCCCGGCGTGGAACAGCCGGCGCGCCGCATCCGGCGAGCCGGCAGCGACAGGCGCGCGCGGCTCAGGCCGCTGCGGCGGCGGCAGGCTGAGGAACCGACGCGCTTCCTCCAGCACGTCGCGCAGGCTGTCGAGGCCGCGCGCCCGGGCGATCAGGTCCAGCAGGTCACCATGCTCGCCCGTCGCGGCGTCGGTCCACTTCCCGGCGGCGCCGCGCCCCGCCTCCGGCCCGTGCAGCCGCACGAACAGGCTGCGCCCGGGCGTATTCGCGACATCGCCAACAGTCCACCAGCGCCCCTCGCGCCGGCCGTTGGAGAGGTAGTGGCGGCAGACCGCCTCGGTGTTGCGGGCCAGGCGGCGCGCGAGCGCGGCGGCATCCTCGCGCATCGGTCCCTCCATGAAGATGCGGGCCCGCCTTGCGACGGGCCCGCGAGGTGCAGGGAGGACGGTTACTCGGCGGCGATCGCGGCGGTGGGGATCGCCGCCGCCTCAGTGTCCTCGGCCGGCGGCGCCGAGGCGATGGCCGGTTCGCCGCCATAAGCCGCCGACTCCGCTTCGCCCTCCGGCGTGGCCTCGGTCTCCGGCTCCACCGCCGCGAAGACCTGGCCCGGCGTGCGCAGCGGCTCGGGCACCCAGCCGGTGCCGGCGAGCAACTCCTCGGCGGCCGTCGCCATCTCCGCCTTCTTCAGGCTGGCGATGCGCTCCGCCGCCCGCGTGCCGCGCGCCTCCCGCACGGCGGCGAGGATGCGGCCCTTGGTGACGCGGCCGAGATAGGCCTCCGCCGTCGGCCGCCAGCCGACCGCGGCCATGTCGAGGCTGATCGCCTCGGCGATGCGGTCGGCATGCGCGATCGCCTTGGGCCGGCGGTTGTAGGCCTCGTGCACCGCGTTGACCGTCAAGCCGACGCAGTGCGCGAACAGCGCCTCGCGGCTGTCGGCGTCGAAGCCGGCGAGGACCGGCCAGAGCTCCCCAGGCTCCGTCGGCATCTGCGCCTGCCAGCGCGCGTGGCGGGCCTCGATGGCGCGCGCGGAGGCGGTGTCGGCCAGGCCCGGCGCCTGGGCGGAGAACAGCGCGCTCTTCGGCTCGATCTCCAGGCAGGAGTCGAGGCCGTAGCGGTAGAACAGCCGCAGGCAGAGCGCGTGCAGCGCGGCGAGGAAGGCCGTCTGCGGATCGGCGGCGAGCGCATCGCGCAGCGCGAGGGTGCGGTGCGCGGTGAGTTCGGTCAGCAGCCGGTCGGGCAGCGGGCGGATGCCCTCGTCCTCCTCCGGCGGCTCGGCGGGCGGGGCAGTCGGGTCGGTATCGGTCTCGGGCTCGGCCGTGGTCTCGCCCTCCGGCTCCGCACCGGCCTGGGGCTGGTCGGTCTCCACCTGCTCCTGCTCCGGCTCGGCCGCGACCGGTGGTTCGTCCTCCGGCCGGACATAGCCGCGCTCGACGCGCAGCGCGCCCGAGCCATCGATGCTGACGAAGACACCGGCGCGCGCCATCTCGTCGGGATCGTAGGCGACGGGCCGGTCCTCGAAGGCGGCGAGCGCCTCCTCGATCTCGGCGAGGCGCCGGTCGGTCTCCTCCGGCACCTCGTCGGCCTCCGCGCACTCCTGCTCCAGCCGGTCGAACTCGGCCTGGAGCGCCTCGCGCCGCGCCGTCTCCTCCTCGCTCAGCGGCTGCGCCTCGCCGGCCAAGCGGCGCAGGCCGTAGGTGTGGCCGTAGGGGAAGTCGGGCGCGGCCTCGGCCCAGCGCCAGCCCTCGGCCCGGATCGCCTCGGCCTCGCGCTCCAGCCGCTCGCGCGCGAGCCGGTCGAGCAGCCCGGCATCCTGCCACCAGCCGCCGTCGTCGGGCTGGAACAGGTCGCGCAGGATCAGCCCGCCCGCCGCCTCGTAGGCTTCGGCGCCGACGAAGCGGGCGCGCTTGTCGGAGGCGCGGACGGCGCCCTCGGTCAGCAGGCGGCGGATCTGGTAGGGCTCCTTCGTGTAGGAGCGCTGCAGCGCCTCCCACACCTGCTCCTGGCGCTCGTGGTCGGGGCTGACGGTGAAGGCCATCAGCTGCTCGAGCGTCATGCTGTCCTCGGCGTAGAGGTCGAGCAAGCGCGGAGAGACGGCGGCGAGGCGCAGCCGCTGCCGGACCACGCCGACCGAGACGAAGAAGGCCGCGGCGATCTCCTCCTCCGAGCGGCCGCGTTCGCGCAGGGCCTGGAAGGCGCGGAACTGGTCGAGCGGGTGCAGCGGCGCACGCTGCACGTTCTCGGCCAGGCTGTCCTCCTCGGCGATGCCCTCGGTGCGGATGATGCAGGGGATCGGCGCGGTGCGGGCGAGGCGCTTCTGCTTCACGAGCAGCTCGAGCGCGCGGTAGCGCCGGCCGCCCGAGGGCACCTCGAACATGCCGGTCTCGCGGCCGTCATCGTCCAGTACGCGGCGGACGGTGAGGCTCTGCAGCAGGGTGCGGCGAGCGATGTCCTCGGCCAACTGCTCGACGGCGATGCCGGCCTTGATGCGCCGGACATTCGCCTGGCTGAGCACGAGGCGGTTGAAGGGGATGTCGCGCGAGGCGGAGAGCGCGACCTTGGGGACGGACTTCGACATGGGGGTTCTCCATGACGGGCCGGCCGGGAGCCTCTCTCCCGACCCTCAACCCGTCACGAAGACCGCCTCGGCCCTCTCACTCTCTGCGCGCCGTTGGAGCCGCAGCGGGGATGTTCCACACCTCCGCGCCGGCCGCGCGATAGGCATCCGCGACAGCCGCGAGTGGCGCATAGGAGAAGGCACCCCAGGGCGGCGGGCTGGGGGGCTCGCCGACCGCGACCATCGGGCCGCGCACCGCGAAATCGCAGACGACCTCGAAGGCGAGCGCGCGGCTGTCGATGACCGGTAGGCCAGCGGCGATGCAGGCCGTCTTGATGGTCTCGCAGTCGTGCCCGCTGAGATATGCACCGCGGGCGAAGTACAGGGTGAAGCCGCCGCGGCCGATGGCGAGGTGGCCACCCTCTGTGGCCAATGCTTCGCGGATGTAGTGGCCGTAGCGCTCCTCCGCCTCTGGTGCGATGAGCGGAGCCGTGGCGTTGCTCTGACGGGTCACGACAGAGCCTCCGCTACATCAGCTTCATCGGTGACTGCTTTGGCCTCGGGCGCGAAGGCGAGCAGGAAGTCGGCCGCCCTCGACGCGGCGCTCGCCGCGCGGACGATCGCGCGATTGTCCTCGCGCAGCACCTCCAGCCAGGAGCCGATGTAGTCGGCATGGCGCACCGTCGGCACGATGCCGAGGGGGGCGCAGGTGAAGGCTGCCGTCATCTCGGCGACCAGCTCCTCCTGCGCGTATTTCTTTGAGCCGAAACTGTTGGCGATCTCGCGGCCGAGGCGCGACGCATGCCCCGTCCAGTGGCCGAGCTCATGCAGCGCGGTCCGGTGCCAGTCGATCGGCTTGAAATAGGCCTGCGGCGGCGGCACGCGGATGAAGTCGCCGAGCACGTCGTAGTAGGCGCGTTCCCCGCCAATTCGGAGGTCGGCGCCCGATCTTGCGATCAGCGCCTGCACCTGCGGCTCGATGAGCGACGTGTCAGCGGGCGGCGCCGTCGCAGCGAGCTCGGGCGGCAAGCCGTCGCACTGCTCGACGTTGAACACAGTGAAGCGCTTGAGGAAGTGGATCGCGCGGGCGTCCTTCCCCGTCTCCTTCGCGCGCTGGCGTTCCTCGCCGGGGATGAAGCGGTCGGCATAGACGACGGTCGTGCCGCGCTCGCCCTTGCGCACGCTGCCGCCGAGCGCGAGCGCCTGGCAGAAGGTGAGCCAGCTCTGGCCGGCGTAGCCGCGCTGGACGACGGCGCCCCAGAGGATCAGCACGTTGATGCCCGAGTAGCGCCGGCCGGTCGCGGCGTTCTTCGGCAGGGCGAGCGGTGCGGCGACACCTGAGGTTCCCCAGGGCTGCACCCAGGGCAGGTGGCCGGCTTCGAGTTCAGCGATGATCCTGTCGGTGATCTCGTCGTAGAGATTTGCGCGGTCACCCGAGGCTCGGCCGCTCGGGGCCGGCCGCGTCGCGGAGCGGGTCATGGCGGTTCTCCATGACGGGCCGGCCGCGAGCCTCTCTCTCGGCCCCGAAACCCGTCACGGCGACTGCCGCCAAACTCTCACTCTCGCCGGCGCGGTCAGACGCTCACCTCGCCAGCGTCACGTCATCCGATTTGCGCGCAGCGACGCGACGCAGCACTACGGCATTCACTCTCGTCTTTTCTCTGCTCGATAGATGCCGCTGCATGGCGATAGCGATCGTCACGGAGCGGCACATGTCCGGAAATCAGCCCAGCATTCCCCCCCTTCGCCGCACTCTTCGCCGGCACGAGCTAAGGGAGCTCGTCCCGCTATCGGACACGACGATCTACGAGATGGAGCAGCGGGGCGAGTTTCCACGACGCTTCCACCTGACGCCGCGTTGCGTGGCCTGGGATTACGCAGAAATCGCAGCCTGGCTCGCGGAGCGGCGGTACGGCGCTGACAGTGGCCGATCAACGCGCGCGCCCATACCCGATGTCAGGATGCGGAGGACGCGGCCTGTGAAGGTATGACGTCCTTGGGTCCAAGCTGCATCGCCGGTGGATAGAGCGTGGGCACCCGCTTCTGGCCGCTGCACCATGCGTCGATCATGTCCGCCCACTCCTGGAGCATGTGTCGACGCTGCGGCTCATACTCCGCCTTGTTGTAGACACCGCGCGACGATCGATTGTCCTCGTGGGCAAGGCTTTTCTCGATCCAGTCGCTGTTGAAGCCGAGCTCGTTCAGCAACGTCGCGCCAGTCCGCCGCAGGTCGTGCACCGTGAAGGCGCCCAACGGCAGCCCGCTGGTCTTCGCACGCCCGACAACCGCGTAGATGACGCGATTGAAGGTCGCACGAGACATCGGCTGGTCGGCCTCATAGCGAGAGGGCAACACATAGGGCGAATTGCCAGCGCAGGTTTTCAGCGCGACCATGATGTCGAGTGCCTGTCGCGCGAGATAGACGTTGTGTGCACGCGAGCGCTTCATCCGCTCCTTCGGAATGGTCCAGACAGCGTTCTCGAAATCCACCTCGTCCCAGGTTGCATCGAGCAGCTCGCTCTTGCGCACCATGGTCAGGAGAATTAGGCGGAGCCCGAGCCGAATGGTCGGCAGGGTTGCGACGTGTTTGATCTGGTCGAACAGGATGCGGATTTCCGATGGCGAGAGCGCGCGATCCTTCGGCATGAAGGTGGCGATTGATGCCGGCCCCACTTCGTCGGCTGGGTTCGCAACCTTCTCGCCATGCAGGATCGCGTGGCCGTAGATCTGTTTAATGATGTCGCGGACATGGATCGCGGTCGCGGGCGCGCCGCGCTCCTTCACCTTAGCGCAGAGCCCGCGCAGATCGTCGGGCTTGATCTCCGACAGGAGCCTGTTCTTCCACGTCGGCAGGATGTCCCGGTCGAAGATCGCCTTCCGCATCGCTCGCGTGCTCTCGGCCATTCGCGCGCCCTCGAACCAGCGCTTTCCGGCCGCCGCGATGGTGAGTGCTTCTGCGGCGCGGCGCTTCGCGCGCTGCTTCTCCTGCGCGGGCGACTGTCCGCCCGCAACGGTCTTCCGAGCAACGAGGCAGCGCTCGCGGGCTTCGCCGAGCGTCAGTCCGCCAGGTCCGTAGGCGCCGAGGGTCAGCGTTTCGCGGCGCCCGTTCAGCCGATAGTCGTAGCGGAACGAGATCGCTCCTGACGGCAGGACCGCGACATACATACCGTCACGGTCAGCAACCTTGTACGATTTCTCTCTTGGTTTCAGCCGCTTGATGGCGATATCGGTGAGCATGACGCCCTCCTCAGCGCGTACGGTAAGCCCTCTTCAGAGGCTCAGATACCGTCGAACAGGATACCGTCAGTCGTGCAGAAATGACCAATCAATTCAGCGTATTGGGTGCGAAAAGCGGGATTGCCGTTGATGGACCTCCAGGCGGGCAAATCCGAGATTGCCGGCGCTGCCTGGAAGACGATACCGTCGGTTATGCCGTCAGATCAACGCGCTTGCGCGCGATAGACCGCGAAGCACTACACCAGCGATATTCAATAATTTTAGATAGTTAGTTCAGTTCGAGCAATAGATGGCGAACCATGCCGAAGCCTATCGCATCACTCCCACTCGATGGTCCCCGGCGGCTTGCTCGTGATGTCGTAGGTGACGCGGTTGATGCCGCGGACCTCGTTGACGATGCGGTTGGAGACGCGGGTCAGGAAGGACATGTCGAAGGGATAGACGTCCGCCGTCATCCCGTCCGTGCTCGTCACCGCGCGCAGCGCGCAGGCCATGTCGTAGGTGCGGCCGTCGCCCATCACGCCGACGGTGCGCACCGGCAGCAGCACCGCGAAGGCCTGCCAGATCGCGTCGTAGAGGCCGGCGGCGCGGATCTCCTCCAGGTAGATCGAGTCCACCTTGCGCAGCAGGTCCGCCTTCTCGCGCGTCACCTCGCCGGGGATGCGGATGGCGAGGCCGGGGCCGGGAAAAGGGTGGCGGCCGATGACCGCGTCGGGCAGGCCAAGCTCCCGCCCCAGGGCGCGCACCTCGTCCTTGAACAGGTCGCGCAGCGGCTCGACGAGGCGCATGCGCATGCCTTCGGGCAGGCCGCCGACATTGTGGTGCGACTTGATCGTGACGCTCGGCCCGCCGGTGGCGGAGACGCTCTCGATGACGTCGGGGTAGAGCGTGCCCTGGGCCAGGAAGTCGGCGCCGCCGAGCGCGTTCTGCTCCTCCTCGAACACCTCGACGAAGAGGCGGCCGATGGTCTTGCGCTTCGCCTCCGGGTCGGTGACGCCGCTGAGCTGGCCGAGGAACAGGTCCGAGGCGTCGCGATGCACCAGGCGGATGTTGAAGCGGTCGCGGAAGGTCGCCACCACCTGCTCGGTCTCGCCCGCGCGCATCAGGCCATGGTCGACGTAGATGCAGGTGAGCCCGTCGCCGATCGCTTCGTGCAGCAGCACCGCGGCGACGGAGGAATCGACGCCGCCGGAGAGGCCGCACACCACGCGGCCGCTTCCCACCTGCGCGCGGATGCGGGCGATCGCCTCGGCGCGGAAGGCGCCCATCGTCCAGTCGCCGCGGCAGCCGCAGACGAGGTGGGTGAAGTTGCGGAGAAGCTGCGCGCCGTGGGGCGTGTGCACCACCTCCGGGTGGAACATCGTGCCGTAGAAGCGGCGCGTGTCGTCGGCGATCAGCGCGAAGGGCGCGCCCTCGCTGCTCGCCACCACGCGGAACCCCGCCGGCAGGCGGGTGATGCGGTCGCCGTGGCTCATCCACACCTGCTCGCGCGCGCCTGGCGCCCAGACGCCCTGCGTGATCGCGCAATCGCCCGTCACGTCGATGAAGGCGCGGCCGAATTCGCGCGCGTGCCCGCCCTCCACCTCGCCGCCGAGATGGTGGGCCATGACCTGCTGCCCGTAGCAGATGCCGAGCACCGGCACGCCGAGCTGGAACACGGCCGCAGGGGCGCGGGGGCTGCCGCCCTCGGTCACGGAGGCGGGCCCGCCGGAGAGGATGATGCCCTTCGGCGCGAAGTCGCGGATGCGCGCCTCGGGCGCGGCGTTGAACGGCCAGATTTCGCAGTAGACGCCGGATTCGCGCAGCCGCCGGGCGATGAGCTGCGTCACCTGGCTGCCGAAATCGAGCACCAGCACGCGTTCGTGGCGGGCGGCGGAAGGGGCGGGCGCGGCGGTGGGCAGCGGGGCGTCGGGCGGCGTCATGGCGGGCCATGACCACAGCCGGGCGCGGAAGGCAAGCTCCGCGCGCGGCTGCTCCGTCAGCCCTCCTTCACCGGTGCGGTCGCGGCGAGGAGGGTCTCGATGGGATCCCAGAGCATCGCCACCTGGTAGAGGCCCCGGCCGGCGACGAGGATCGCCTCCTGCATCGCAAGGCGGCCGCCGATGCGGGTGTAGAAGAATCGGCTCGGGTTCTCGCGCAGCACCCAGACGGCGGCGGAGTTGCAGCCGATGACGCGCAGATGCGCCGCCATGGCGCGCATCAGCCGGCGGCCGATGCCGCGCTCGCGATAGTCGTCCAGCACGTAGAGCGTCTCGATCTCGCCCTGGGCGAGGCCGTCGCGGCCCATCAGGCCGGAACGGCGGGCGCGGCCGCCGGAGGCGAAGCCCACCACCGCCGCCTCGGCGCCCGGCGCGTCCTGCGGCTGGTCGCCGCCGCCGGCGGTGGCGACGAACACGGCGTGCCCCGCCTGCCGGTCCGCGATCGCGCGGGCGTAGAAGGCCGCGAGCCGCGCCTCCGACAGCCGCGCGAGGTACTCGTCCGAGAGGATGCCGGCATAGGCGCTGCGCCAGGCCGCGACATGCACCGCGGCGATGCCGTGGGCATCGCCCGGGCGGGCCCGCCGGATGCAGATCATGATGCCTTGCGCTCCAGCACCGCGGCGAAGAAGCCGTCCGTGCCGTGGCGCGCGGGAGAGAGGGCGAGGTGCGGGCCCTCGCCCGGCGGCGGGACGCCGGCGACCAGCGCGGACCAGAGCGCCGGGACCGGCAGCTCGGCGAAGTCGTCATGGCGCTCCAGGAAGGCCGCCATCTGCCGCTCATCCTCCTCGGGCAGGAGCGAACAGGTAGCGTAGACCAGCCTTCCGCCCGGACGCACCAGTTCCGATGCCTCGTCCAGGATCATGGCCTGCTTGGCCGTCAATTCCGCGAGGTCGGCGGCGCCGGTGCGCACCCGCGCATCCGGATTGCGCCGCCAGGTGCCCGTGCCGGTGCAGGGCGCGTCCACCAATACGCGGTCGAAGGCGCGGCCGTGCCGCTTGCGCCACTTGTCGCCGGCCGCCAGCAGCCGCCTTTCGGCATTGTGGACGCCGGCGCGGCGCAGGCGGCGGCCCGCGCCCTCCAGCCGCGGCGCCGAGACATCGAGGGCCACGATCTGGCCGCGGTTGGCCATCGAAGCGGCCAACGCGAGCGTCTTGCCGGCGGCGCCGGCGCAATAATCGGCCACGCGCATGCCCGGTCGCGCATCGGTGAGCAGGGCGATGAGTTGGCTTCCCTCGTCCTGCACCTCGACCAGCCCCTCGCGGAACGCGGCGGTGGCGCCGACCGGGCGGCGGTCGGCGATGCGGAGCCCCCAGGGGGAGAGCGGCGTCGGGGCGGCGTCGATGCCCTCGGCAGCGAGGGCGGCGATCGCGGCCTCCCGCGTCGTGCGCAGGAGGTTCGCGCGCAGGTCGAGAGGGGCGGGCGCCTCCATGGCCGCGGCCTCGGCCGGGAGCGCGGGCCCGAAACGGGCGGCGAGGCCGGGATAGGCCCAGTCCGGCAGGTTCAGGCGCACCGGCTCCGGCATCGCCGGATCGTGCAGGCGCCGGCCGGCAAGGCGTGAGAGGGCGGCGCGCTCCGGCGCGTCCAGCGGCATGGGGGCGAAACGCTCGCCGGAGAAGGCCTTCGCCACCGCCGCTTGCGTCCAGCCCTCGGTGAGCAGGAGGTGGCCGGCGAGGAGCAGGCGCGGCGTCGGCGCGGCGCCGATGGCGGCGAGATGCCAGTCGAGCCGGATGCGCTGGCGGATGGCGCCCCAGGCGAGGTCCGAGACGGCGCGGCGGTCGCCGCCGCCGATGTAGCGGCGGCCGCGGAAGAAGTCGTTGGCGATGGCGTCGGCCGGGCGACGCGGCTCAGCCTCGACGGCGGCGAGCAGATCGATCGCGCCGGCCAAGCGGGCCGCCGGGGTCATGCCGCGAGCCGCGCCGGCAGTTCGGCGAGCGAGGTCATGGGCGGCGCGGCGATCTCGTCCAGCCAGTATTCCACCGGCGCAGCGGCGCGGCGCAGCGGGTGGACGTGGAAGCCGTATCGTGCGGCGCCGTAGCCGTCCCACGCATTGCCGGAGACGAAGGCGATCTCGTGCGGCTGGCAGCGGAAATGCGCGGTGGCGAGCGCGTAGACCGCGCGGTCCGGCTTGTAGCGGCGCAGCGGATGGACGGAGAGCAGCGCATCGAGCAGGCCGGAGAGGCCGGCCCCGGTCACCGCCTCCTCCAGCATCGCGGGCTCCCCATTCGAGAGGATCGCCGTGCGGATGCCGGCGCCGCGCAGCGCGGCGAGCGCGGGTGCCGCGTCCGGGAAGGCATCGAGCCGGCGGTAGGCGGCGAGGAGATCGGCGCGAAGCGCGGCATCGGCGATGCCGTGCGCGGCGAGGGCGTAGCCGAGGGCGCGGTCGGTGATCGTGGCAAAATCCTCGTAGTCGCCGGCGGCGGAGAGGATCCAGGAGTATTCGAGCTGCTTGGCCCGCCATAGCGCGGAGACCGCCCCATGTCCCGGCCCGAGCCGATCGGCGTGCCGCGCGACGGCGGCGTGGACGTCGAGCAGGGTGCCGTAGGCGTCGAAGACGACGGCGGCGGGAACCGGCATGCGGGGGCTTTCGCTTCCTGGGCGGCGATGGTCGCCCCGGAGTTTCGGGAGGGCAAGCCGGGGGAGGAGGGCGTTACATCACCCCTCGATGCGGTAGTTCGGGGCCTCTCGCGTCACCGCCACGTCGTGGACGTGGCTTTCGCGCAGGCCGGCGTTGGTGATGCGGCGGAAGCGGGCGTTGCGCTGGAGGTCGGCGACGGTCGCGCTGCCGGTGTAGCCCATGGCGGCGCGCAGGCCGCCGACCATCTGGTGGATCACGGTCGCGACCGGGCCCTTGTAGCCGACGCGGCCCTCCACACCCTCGGGCACCAGCTTCAGCGTGTCGGCGACCTCGGCCTGGAAGTAGCGGTCGGCGGAGCCGCGCGCCATCGCGCCGAGGCTCCCCATCCCGCGGTAGGATTTGTAAGACCGGCCCTGGTAGAGGAAGACCTCGCCCGGCGCTTCGTCCGTGCCGGCGAAGACGCTGCCCATCATCACGCAGTCGGCGCCGGCCGCGATCGCCTTCGCCACGTCGCCCGAAGTGCGGATGCCGCCATCGGCGATGGCGGGCACGCCGCGCTCACGGCACGCGGCGGCGCTCTCCATCACCGCGGTGAGCTGCGGCACGCCGACGCCGGCGACGATGCGGGTGGTGCAGATGGAGCCCGGGCCGATGCCGATCTTCACCGCATCGGCCCCGGCCTCGATCAGCGCGAGGGCGCCTTCGGGCGTGGCGACGTTGCCGGCGACGATCTGCACGGCATTGGACAGGCGCTTGGCGCGCTCGATGGCCTTGAGCACGCCGCCGGAGTGACCGTGCGCCGTGTCGATGACGAGGACGTCGACCTCGGCCGCGACGAGGGCTGCGGCGCGGCGGTGGCCATCCTCGCCGACGCCGGTGGCGGCGGCGGCGCGGAGGCGGCCCATCGCGTCCTTCACCGCGTTGGGGTTGGCCTGCGCCTTGTCCATGTCCTTCACGGTGATGAGGCCGGTGCAGCGTCCGGCCTCGTCCACCACCAGCAGCTTCTCGATGCGGTGCTTGTGCAGCAGGGCGCGCGCCTCGTCGGGGGTGATCTCGGCGCGGGCGGTGACGAGGTTCTCGCGCGTCATCAGCTCGTAGACGCGGAGGTTGGGGTCCGAGGCGAAGCGGACGTCGCGGTTGGTGACGATGCCGACGAGGCGGCCGCTGTCGCGTTCCACCACCGGAATGCCGCTGATGCGGTGCGTCTCCTGCAAGGCGCGCACCTCGGCGAGGGTCTGGTCGGGGTGGATGGTGAGCGGGTTCACCACCATGCCGCTCTCGAACTTCTTCACGCGGCGGACCTGCGCGGCCTGTTCCTCGGGGCCGAGATTCTTGTGGATCACGCCGATGCCGCCGGCCTGGGCCATGGCGATGGCCATGCCGCCCTCGGTCACCGTGTCCATGGCGGCGGATACGAGCGGGATGTTGAGGCCGATCTCGCGCGTTAGGCGGGTGCGGGTGTCGGTCGCGGTGGGGAGGACGGTGGAATAGGCCGGCACCAGCAGCACGTCGTCGAAGGCGAAAGCCTCCTCGAAGCGCGGGCGTGCCGGCGTTCCGGTGGCGGTGGTGCCGGTGTCGGCGAGTGCGTCGGGGGGCGCCATGGCGGAAACCTCGGGGATCACGACCTTGGCGGCCCGCCCTACACCCGATGGCGGCGCCGCGTCCAGGGCGCGCGTGTTGCGGCGCGGTTGCGGGGATGTGACCGCGGGGCGGGTGATACAATCGGACTCACACCCAGATGGAACAGCGTTGGCGGCAAGACGTTCGGATCGCCATTCGCTGCCATTGCAGGGGTTCTTCTTCATGCCGATCAGCTTCAACATTGACGATATTCGGAACATGGCCCGTAGCGGGGAGGATTTTCTGTCCGGAATCGGGAATGATGTACGGCAGGAGACGTCTGGGATTGAGGATGCGGCGCGACTGCTGCGGGAGTCCGGCATCTCCGACTTCAACGGGCTGGCGGCGCTCGCGGGGCGCCTGCCGGGCGATCTTGCCGGACCGGATTCGACGGGCGAGGTGCCGACCGGCAGCGCCGCGATCACGCGCGCCGAGGCGGAGACCGCTGCGCGGCTGGCTGCCGCGCCGCGCGTGGTCGAGGCGCTGGGTCCGACCACGCTGACGGTGGAGGTGCCGGGCGAATCCTTCGCGGTGGTGGAGCGCTACGAGGATCTGACGAGCGGCTTCTCGGCGGTGCGGCTGCGCCCGGCGGATGGCGGGCCGGAGGTGTTCGCGGTGGACGGGCTGGAGGTCGGCTCGCGCGCCGACGAGGTCTCGGCCGCGGGACTCGGCCGGCTGCAGGTGGAGTCCGAGGCGTTCCGCGCGATGATCGAGGATGCGCAGGCGACGGCGCTGATCGACGGGCGGGTGGTGAGCTTCACCGGCCCGAGCCTCGGCGGCGCGGTGGCGCAGGTCGCGGCGTACGAGACGGCGGAGGGGCTGCTCGGCCATGGCTTCGCCACGGGAGCGGTGGAGCTCGTCACCGTTGACGCGCTCGGCGGACGCGATGCGGCGGAGGCGATCAATGGCGGCGTGCTGAACGCCGACGCGCTCGGCCTGATCGAGGCGCTGAACCTGCGGACGGAGGGCGACATCGTCTCCCGCATCGGCAGCCATGTCGGCGCGACGCTGACGCTGCCGGCGGTGGACGGCGCGGGCAACCCGGTGGTGCTCGATGCGGCGGCGGCGCATGTGAATGTGGCATCGCTGCTGGAGGTGCTGACGCGCGACGATCTGTTCGCGCAGGGGCGGCCCGGCGCTCCGGCCGAGGTTTCGGGCTTCGCCGCGGCGGCGAACGGCGCGGGGTGGGAGCTGGGGCAGGTGTGGCGCGCAACGGGCGGACAGGACGACGGCGCGCCGAACGCGCTGCAGATTCCAGGCGCCGCGAGCTTCGATGCGACGGGCACGCGCTGGTCGCTGGATGCCGATCTGGACGGGAGCGTCGATCTCGCCGCGACGCTCTCGGCGCCGGCGGATGCGGCGACGCGGGATCTGGTGCTGGGGTGAGGGTCGGGCGCTGCGCGCGCCCCTCTCCCCCGACGGGGAAGAGGGATCGGTACGGGCGGGCGGTCTGGTGCGCTACCCCTCGTGCATCGGCGTGGGCAGCCAGGTGAAGGCGTTACCCTCACGGGCGAAGCTGCCGACGCCCGGGAAGGGCATGTGGTAGACGACCGCCTGTGTGCCTGATCCCGAAAGATCGGTCAGCACGCGTCGGCGCGTGGCGGCGCCGGCAGGGCGGTCGCTGTCGAAGATGTTGTGCCATTCGGGATTGCGCAGCAGCACGTGGTGGTGGACCACGTCGCCGAGGTTCACCAGGCGGCGTCCTTCGCTCTCGATGACATAGGAGTGGTGGCCGGCGGTGTGGCCGGGCGTCGCCATGGCGGTGATGCCGGGCACAACTTCGGCCCCGTCGCGCATCGGGATCAGCCGGTCGCGCACCGGCAGCAGGTTGGTGCGGGTGTAGAGCACGAATTCGCGGACGTTCGCATCGTTCAGCAGCGATTCCTGGGTGAAGAACTCGTAGTCGTTCATCGCGATGGCGACGCGCGCATTCGGGAAGTTCAGCCGGTCTCCCGCATCGACGAGGGCCCAGCAATGGTCGATGTGCGCATGGGTGATGGCGACCACGTCGATCGTCGCCGGGTCGATCCCGGCGGCACGGAGGTTCGCCATGAGCTGGCCGGAGTGCGGGCCGAAGGCGCGGGAACGGTCGCCCATGCCGGTGTCGAACAGGACGAGGTGACGGCCGGTGTTGACGACAAGGGCGTTCTGCGGGCCGGTCCAGCGGTCCGCGGGCTCGCGCCGGGCAGCGAGCAGCGCCTCCAGCTCGGCGCGTGGCGCCTCGGGCAGCACGGTGCGCAGCGGCGGCAGGGCGAGCGGGCCGTCGCTGACCACCGTCGCCTCGAACCCGCCGATGCGGAAGCGGTAGAAGGGCGGCGCGTTCACGTTCAGGAAGGGCGCCGCGGCATCGGCGGCACGGCAGAGCAGCGGCGAGGCCGCGGCCGCGGCAAGCATGGCGCGGCGGCCGGTGGTGACGGTCTGCATGGCGGTGTCCCTCTCTCTCCCACGGCAGAAGCGTAGGACAGCGCGGAGGGCCGGTGCCAGCGCGGCGTCAGCCGCGGAAGCCGGTGGCCACGACGTAGAGCTCGGCGCTGTCCTTGCGGCTGGCGGGGGGCTTGGCGTGGCGGACCCCCGCGAAGCGCGCCTTCAGCGTCTCGAGGAACGCCTTCTCCGACCCGCCCTGGAACACCTTGGCGACGAAGGCGCCGCCGGGCGCCAGCACGCGCAGCGCGAAATCCAGCGCGAGCTCGGCCAGCGCCATGATGCGCAGATGGTCGGTCGCGCCATGGCCGGTGGTGTTCGGCGCCATGTCGGACAGGACGAGGTCGGCCTGCCCGCCGAGCGCGGCTTCGACCGCGCGTTCCGCCGCCTCGTCCTGGAAGTCGCCCTGCAGCAGCGTGGCGCCCGGGACCGGGTCCATCGGCAGCAGGTCGAGCGCGACCACCCTGCCCCGCTCCCCCACCTTCGCCACGGCCACCTGCGTCCAACCGCCCGGCGCGGCGCCGAGATCGACGACGCGGCCGCCGGGCTTGAGCAGGCGGAAGCGGGCGTCCAGCTCCTCCAGCTTGAAGGCGGCGCGGGAGCGGAAGCCGCGTGCCCGGGCTTCCTGCACGTAGGGGTCGTTGAGCTGCCGCTCGAGCCAGCGCTGGCTCTGCGGCGAGCGGCCCTTGGCGGTCTTCAGGCGCGTGGCGAGATGCCGGCCGCCCGGTGATTTGCTCATGCGCGTGGTGTCCGGAAAGGGCGTCAGGCGGAGGCGTGACGGCGCGGCGACGCGCGGTCGGCGCGCATCAGGCGCATCAGGATGCCCTCGCGCAGGCCGCGGTCGGCGACGGTCAGGCGCGGCACGGGCCAGATGCGGCGGATCGCGGCATAGACGGCGCAGCCGGGCAGCACGAACTCCACCCGGTCCGGCCCGACGCAGGGATGCGCGGCCAGCCCTTCCCGCCCTAGGGCGAAGAGGTCGCCGAGCGCCTGGTCGGCGACGCAGGATTCGAGCGTCTGGCCATCGACCAGCGGGCGGCGATAGCGTGGCAGCGCCATGGCGACCCCGGCGAGCGTGGTCACGGTGCCGGAGGTGCCCATCAGCCGGACGCCGCCGGCCCGCACCTCCTGCGCGATGCGGTGCACCTCATCGAAGCCGCGCAGGCGCTCGGCGACCTCGTCCACCACGGCGTGGAAGCCGGCCTCCGTGAAGCAGGACGGGCCGCAGCGCTCCGACAGGGTGACGACGCCGACGGGCACGGAGATGTAGCCGATCAGCTCCGGCGTCCGGCCGGGGCCGATGCGGATCCAGGCGATCTCGGTGGAGCCGCCGCCGATGTCGAACAGCAGGGCGCGGCGATCGCCACGCTCGATCAGGGGCGCGCAGGATTCCATGGCGAGCTCCGCCTCCTCCCGCGCGGTGATGACGCGGAGGCGGAGGCCGGTCTCGGCCTCGACACGGGCGAGGAAGGCCGCACCGTTGGCGGCACGGCGGCAGGCCTCGGTGGCGACGGCGCCCACGGCGCGCGGGCGGCGGCGGAGGAGCTTCTCGGCGCAGGTGCGCAGCGCCTCGACGGCACGGTCCTGCGCGGCGTCGGACAGGCGGCCGGTGGCGGCAAGCCCCTCGCCCAGGCGGACGATTCGGCTGAAGCTGTCCACCACGCGGTAGCCGCCGGCCGAGGGGCTGCCGACCAGCAGGCGGCAATTGTTGGTGCCTAGATCGAGCGCCGCATAGGCATGGGCCGCCGGCTCCCGCCGGTGCGGCGGGGCGTGGCCGAAGGGGCGGCCCTGTCGGAGATCGGCGGTGGGGAGGAGATCATCTGGCATGGTGGGGCGGGTGCTCCCATCTCGGCGGGAGCGCAGCCATGATCCGGCGGGCGCGCCGCCGGGGCAAGGCTTTTCGGGCGCATGCCCGCCCCGGCGCGTGTTGCGGGTGCGGGGCCGGCGTGGTAGCAGGCGCGTCCCGCGGGGAGACCCCGCGGCCACCGGTTGGTGGGGGATAGTTTAGCGGTAGAACTCCGGATTCTGACTCCGGCAGCCTTGGTTCGAATCCAGGTCCCCCAGCCAGCCTCCTGTCGGCCGCAGGTGGCCGGCCGTCCCCAGTGACATCCGTCGGCATGACATCCGTCAGCGCGGCGCGAGGAGCCGACCGGCACCGGCCGATCCGCGGTGGCCTGGCAGGAGCCCGGCCAAGCCGTTGACAGGATTGGCGAAGGGGCGGCCCGTCGGGACACACGGCGCCGCCCAGGCATGCCCGGCACGCCGCCCGCCCCTGCAATCAGCGCGGTTTCAGACGCATGACGGGGCGGTCATGATCCCGCCGCGACGTCCGGCGGCCACGCCGGAGCGGGGCGGGCGGCTTGCCGCCTGCCGGCAGGGTGTGGCGCCAGCTGGCGGCCGCACCCCGCCTCCGTGGACCTGCTCCCCGCCTGGATTGCCGCCGGTGCCGACGCCCTGAGGTGACGATGCTCGACACGACCGCCGCGACCGATGCCCCCTGTCCTCCAGCGGCGTACGCGTTCGGGCGGTTCGTGCTGCGCCGGCGCGAGCGCCTGCTGCTGGCCGGGGGCGCGCAGGTAGAGCTTGGCAGCCGCGCTGTCGAAGTCCTGCTGGCGCTGGTGGAGGCCGACGGCGTGCTGCTGACGAAGGAGGCGCTGCTCGATCGGGCATGGCCGGGCGTGGTCGTCGAGGAGAACAACCTCCAGGTCCAGATCTCGGCCATCCGCCGGGTGCTCGGGTCGGCGCATCGGGACTGGATCGTCACCGTCTCGGGCCGCGGCTACCGCTTCACGGGGCCGGTCGTGCCGCTGGCGGAGGCGGAGGCCGGCACGATGGCGGATCCGGCGGAAGCGCCGCGGCTCTCCGTGCTGGTGCTGCCCTTCGCGGGGCGCGGCGAGGGGCCGGCGCGGAGCTGGTTCGCGGATGCGCTCACCGACAGCCTGACGACGGACCTCACCCGGGCGCTGCCACCTGGCGGCACCGTGGCCGCGCAGACGAACGCCGACACGTACCGCGACCAGGGCGCGGATGCCCGGGCGATCGGCCGCGAGCAGCGGGTACGCTACCTGGTGGAAGGCAGCGTGCTGCTGGCGGAGGATCTGGTGCGGGTGAACGCCCAGCTTATCCTGGCCGGGACGGGGGTGCATCTCTGGGCCGAGCGCTTCGACCTGGCGCTGGCCGGCGGCGTGCTGCGCATCCAGGACGGGATCTCCTCGCGGATCGCCCGTGCGGTAGCGCTGCGCATCGTGCAGCACGAGGCGCAGCGCATCGAGCGCGCGGCGCGCGATCGCGCCGGCAGCTTGACGGCGGAGGATTACGTGCTGCTCGGGCTGGCCGCGTCGCATTCGGGCCGCGGCACGCGGCATGCGATCGAGGCAGCCTGCGGGCTGTTCGCCCGCGCGCTGGAGCTGGCGCCCGAGAATGCGGACGCGCTGGCCGGCATCGCCTGCCAGCGGGTGCGACAGGCGACGATCGGCTACCTGCAGGGCGGCTGGACGGTGCGGGCGGATGCCGAGGCGCGGGAGGCCTGCCTGCGCGAGGCGGAGGAGAAGCTCACCCGCGCACTGGCCATCTCGCCCGGGCATGTGTCGGCGCTGGAGGCGCGGTCCGGGCTGCTGCGGGCGCGCGGCGCCTTCGTCGACGCGATCGCGGCCGGGGAGGCGGTGCTGGCGCAGAACCCGGGGGAGCTCGCCGTGCACAAGGAGATCGGGCTGAGCCTGCTCTACCTCGGCCGGGTAGAGGAGGCGCTGGGGTGGTTCCGCCGCGCCGATGCGCTGGGCCCGGGCGATCCGCTGCGCTGGACCTGGCTGCAGGGCATGGGGCGCGCGCTGATCCAGCTCGGCGCCGATGCGGAGGCGGCGGAGGTGCTGCGGCAGGCGGTGGCGAGCAACCCGACCTTCGCCTTCTCCCACGCGCTGCTGGCGGCGGCGCTGGCGCTGGCCGGCGAGGACGCGGCGGCGCGGACGGCGCTGGCCGAGTTCCGCCGCGCGGAGCCCGAAACGCCGGTCGCCACCCTGGCGCGCCGGTCGGCGGTGCCGTTCGAGGCGACGGACGCGCTCTACAGGGCCCGGAACGAACGCCTGCTGGAAGGGCTGCGGCGGGCGTCCGGCCTGGCCGATGCCCGGCCCGCCTAGCCGGACGGCAGCAATCGCCAGGGCACTTCAGGACCGGCCAGCACCACCCCAAGGATCCCTCAAGCGCAACGGTGCATCCTCCACTCGTCAGCACGGAGGGAACGCATGGCGGCACACTTCACCACCTTCACCGCGATGCTGCGCAATGCGCTGGGCTGGGGACTGGCGCCGGGCATCCAGACCTTCGCCGAGATGTTCGCCACGGACGGCGTGTTCGAGACGCCGTGCGCGCCCGCGGGCATGGCGCGCGCGGCGCGTGGGCGCGCGGCGATCCTGCGGCACCTCGCGGAGCTGGACGAGCTGATGCCGGATCAGGTCGCGCGGCCGGTGGTGCGGCCGGTCGAGGGTGCGTGGGCGGTGGTGCTGGAGTACGAGGCGCGGCTCCGCCATGGCGCGACCGGCGCGCCGCAGCAGGCGCGCCGCATTGCCGTGATCGAGCTGCGGGAGGGGTGGATCGCGCTCTACCGCGAATACTGGTCGCCGGCCACCGCGTCGGCGGTCGCGGCGAACCCCGAGGGCGCCGGCCCGTTGTCGCACGGGATGTTGGAGGTGGTGCGGTGAATCGAGGACTCGACTGGCGCTGGATCGGCATCGGCACGGTCATCATGTTCGGCCTGAACTTCGTGGCCAGCCTGCTGCTGCTTGTGCTGTTCGGCGGCGCGGTGCCGGACCCGGCGACCCCTGAGCTGGGCGCGGAGCTTGGCGGCGGGCGGCTGTTCCTGGCGGCGGTGATCTCCTTCCTCAGCTTCGCCATCGGCGGCTACATCGTGGCGACGCGGTCCGCCGGGCATACGGTGGTGGAGCCGGCGATCTCGGCCGCCATCGCGGTGGCGCTCGGGCTGCTGCTGGCGGGCGCCTTCACGCTCGGCAACCTGTTCGCGGGGGGTGTGGTGCCGTTCCTGGCGGGGCTGCTGGGTGGCTGGCTCGGCGAGCGGCGGAGCCGGAGCGCGACGCTGCCACCGGCGGCGTAGGCACGGGCGCGTCGCCGGAGAGGGGGCAGCAAGCCGCCAGCGACGCGGCGGGGGCGGAGGCTAAGCCGGCAGGCGCAGCACCGCTCCCTCGTCGACCGAGAGGCGCAGCGTCTCTCCCGGCGCGGGGGGCAGGCCGCGCCACTCCATCGCGATGTCCTCTTCCGCGCCCCCGGCGCGGAGCAGCAGGCGGTGGCGGCCGCCCTCGAAGAAGGCGGCGCGCACCGTCGCTGCAAGCGGGCCGGCAGGGTCAGCACGCAGTGCCTCGGGCCGGCAGAATCGGTCGCTGCCGAGCGCATTGAGCGTACCGAGGAAGCGGCCGACGAAGCGGTTCGCCGGCCGGGCATAGACCTCCTGCGGGGTGCCGGACTGTGCGACGCGACCGGCCTCCATCACCACGATGCGGCTGCCGAGGGCCATCGCCTCGGTTTGGTCGTGCGTGACGAAGACCGCGGTGACGCGGAGCGCGGCGAGCAGCGCCGCGAGCTCGTCGCGCAACGCCTCCCTCAGCCGCGCGTCGAGCGCGCCGAAGGGCTCGTCCAGCAGCAGCAGGCCGGGCGCGGGGGCCAGGGCGCGGGCGAGCGCCACGCGCTGACGCTGGCCGCCCGAGAGCTGGTCCACGCGGCGGGTGCCGAGGCCTTCGAGACGGACGAGGCGCAGCATCTCCGCCACGCGGGCCTCGCGCTCGCGCCGCGGCGTGCCCCGCACCTCCAACCCGTAGCCGATGTTGCCGGCGACGTCCCGGTTGGGGAACAGCGCGTAGCCCTGGAACACCATGCCGATGCCGCGGCGTTCCACGGGCAACGCGGTGACGTCGCGCCCGTCGAAGGTGACGCGGCCGCCGGGATCGGGCGCCGAAAGGCCGGCGAGGAGGCGGAGCGTCGTCGTCTTGCCGCAGCCGGAGGGACCGAGCAGCGCGGTGACGGAGCCGGCCGGGAAGTCGAGGCTGGTGGGCTGCAGGGCGCGCGTGCCGTCCGGGAAGGTGCGGGCGCATTCGTGCAGGGACGCGGCTATGCTCATCCTCCGGCCTCAGCGCGCGGCGCGGTCGGCGAGCGCCTGGAGCGCGAGCATCGGCGGGACGAGCAGGACGAGGAAGACGAGGGTGAAGGCGGAGGCGACCTCCAGCCGCATGGAGGCGTAGCTGTCGGCGAGGCCGACCGGCAGCGTCATGGTGAAGGGCGTTGAGAGCAGCAGGGTGGTGTTGAACTCGCCGAGGCTGAGGGCGACGACCATCAGCGCGCCGGCCAGGATGCCGCGGCGCGCATTCGGCAGGACGATGCCCAGGAAGCGGCGGAGGAAGCCGGCGCCGCAGGCGCGGGCCGCCTCCTCGAGCATCGCGAGGTCGGCGCCGCGCATGGCGGCGAGGGTGGCGCGCAGCATGAACGGTGTGGTGAAGAGCACGTGGCCGACGAGCACGAATCCGGGATGCGTGCGGAAGTCGCCGACCGCGCCCCAGAGCAGGATGAGGCCGAGCGCGGTGGCGAGGCCGGGCACGGCGATCGGCAGGGTGAGAAGCTCCTCCAGCAGCCGCGCGGAGCGGCCCTCGATCCGGGCGAGCGCGTAGGCGGCAGGCACGCCGATGAGCAACGTGCAGAGCAGGCAGAGCGCGGCGAGGCCGAGGGAGAGGCCGATGGTGTGGGCGTAGAGTTCCCACACGCGCTCGACCCAGCGTGTGGTGAGGCCGCCCGAGAGGCCGAGGAACCAGTTGGCGGTGAGGCCGGCGAGCGCCGAAAGGGCGATCGGAACGACGAGGAAGGCGGCGACGAGGAGCGTGACGCCGGCGGCCAGGAAGCGCGTCATGCCTGGGCCGCGACGGTGCCGCCGCCGAAAGCGCGTGCGAGGGCGAGGGCCGCCCAGGTGACGGTGCCGAGGATGATCGACAGCGCGGCGGCGACGGAGAGATTCGTGGCCAGGGTGAACTCCGTGTAGATGAGCATCGGCAGGACGCGGATGTCGGTTGCCAGCGTGAAGGCGGTGCCGAGCGCACCCATGCAGGTGGCGAAGACGATCGCCGCGGAGGCGACGAGCGCGGGGGAGAGGCCGGGAAGGACCACGTCGCGCACCACGCGCCAGGGTCCGGCGCCGAGTGCGCGGGCCGCTTCCTCCAGCGCCGGGTCCAGCGCCTCGGCCGCGGCGATGCAGGTGGCGATGCAGCGCGGCAGCGAGAAGTAGAGGTAGCCAAGGAAGAGGCCGGCGAGCGAGTAGGCGAAGACGAGCCTCTCACCGGTGAGCGCCTCGGTCGCCGCGCCGATCACGCCCTGCCGGCCGGCGAGCAGGATGACCATGAAGCCGACCACCACGCCAGGGAAGGCGAGCGGCAGGGTGAGCAGCGAGACGAGCAGGCGGCGGCCGGGGAAACGGCGGCGCGCGACGAAGGTGCCGACGACCGCGGCGAGCGCGACGGAGACGAGCGCGGTGGCGGCGGAGAGCAGCACCGTATCGCGCAGCGCCGCGAGGTAGCGCCATTCGGTGAGCGCGGCGAGGTAGCCCGAGGCGCCGCCCCCCTCCCACCCCGCGGCGGCGAGACGCGCAAGGGGCAGGAGGAAGAAGGCGAGCAGGACGGCGAGCGCCGGGGCGAGCAGCGCGGCGCGGAGCAGGCGCGAGGGCAAGTTCAGGCGCCGACCTCGGCACGGTAGCGGGCGACGAAGCCCTCCTGCGCGGCGACCATCCGGGCGATGTCGATGGGGCGGGCGCGGGCGTATTCGCTGGCGGGAAGGAAGCGGGCCGCGGCCTCGGCGCTCATCGCGCCGGCGCGGACGGGGCGAAGGAAGGCTCCGGCCCAGATGCGCTGGCCCTCATCCGAGAGCGTCCAGTCCAGCACGCGGCGGCCATTCTCCGGATTCGGACCGTTGGCGACGAGTCCGACCACGTAGGGGAAGGATACAGTACCCTCGGCAGGCAGGACGAAGCGGCAATCGGCGCCGTCGGTGTACTGCGCGCGCATGGCGTTGAAGTCGTAGTCGAAGAGGATCGGGATCTCGCCGGAGACAACGCGGGCATAGGCGGTCTGCAGCGGCACCACGGCGCCGTTGGCGCGGAGCGCGCGGAAATACTCGATGGCCGGGCCGAAATCATCGTAGCCGCCGCCAAGCGCCAGGTTGACGGCGACCATCCCTACCTGGCCAACCGCGGCGGAGGTCGGGTTCAGGTAGCCGGCCATGCCGCGGTACTCCGGGCGCAGCAGGTCGCGCCAAGCGGTGGGCACCGGTCGGCCGCGCAGCGCGGCGCGGTTGACGAAGAGGCCGAGCGTTCCGGAGTGGACTGTGAACCAGTGGCCGTCCGGGTCGCGCAGCGCGGCCGGCACATCCTCGATCAGCGGCGGGCGGTGCGGGGCGAGGACGCCCTCGGCACGGGCGCGGGGGCCGAAATTGCCGCCGAGGTAGACGATGTCGGCAACCGGCCGGGCGCGCTCAGCGAGCAGCGCGGCAAGGGCCTGGCCGGAGTTCTTGTTGTCGTGCGGCATCTGGATGCCGAGGGTGGTCCGGATGGCGCGGAGCGCGCCGGCCCAGTCCGCCCATTCGGGGGGACAGTTGTAGCAGACCGCGCGGCCGGACTGGGCCAGCGCCTCGTTCCAATGCGCCGCGAGGAAGGCAGCGGCAGGGGTGGCGAGGAGGTCGCGGCGACGCATCGGGGAAACACTCCGTTCGGACGCGCCGCATGTGCCGCAGCCGTGTTGCACCCGCGGGACGGATGCGTTGCGGGACGATGAACAGGAACGGCTATTCCGACGCGACCTCCACCGTCGCCGGCAGGCCGAGGGCGAGAGCGAGGGAGTCGAGACGGCGGGCGACGCTCTCGCCTGCGAAGACGCCGGTGCCTTCGATGAGGCGGAGGCGCAGCTCGGCGCCGACGCGTCGGAGCGCGGTGCCGGCAAGCAGCGCGGGCGTGCCGCCGGAGAGGGTGAACGCCAGGCGCAGCGCGGCGCCGAGCACCTCGGCGCGGCGTGCCGCCTCGGGCGAGAGGAGGGTGCGGGCGATCGACAGGTAGTCGGCGCCGGCCTCGGCTTCGTAGCGCAGCGCCACGACGAGGGCGAGGAAGGCACGCTGGTGGTGATCCAGCCCGACGCCGGGCTGACGAAGCACGCGGTAGAAGCCCTGCACCGCACGGTAGTCCGGATGGTCGTGGCTGCCGGTGTCGGCGATCCAGCACGCGGCTTCGCGCAGCGTCGCCTCCTCGGGCGTCTCATCGGCGAAGAGCGGATCCGTCCAGCGGTGCAGCGCGGAGGGCAGCTCGGGGTCGCGGCCGTAGCGGGCGGCGAGGTCGCGGCCGGCGCAGAGCAGCGGATCCTCCTCCCGCATCGCCGGGGGCAGCAGGCGGGAGTACCAGCCCTCGCGCAGGCCGTTGGCGGAGAAGACGACGCGGCGGGCGCCGGTGGCGCGCAGCAGGCGGCGCAGCACGGTGGCGGCGAAGGGCATGTCGGCGAGGCGCTTGGCCGGCGCGCCGGGGATGCGTTCGAGCGCGCGGCGGTCGGACTTGGCGATCACGCCGGCCATGTCGCGCGCTTCCTCCCGCCTGAGCACGTAGTGATGGACGATGGAGAGCGGGTAGCCTGTCTGGGCGATGTGCATGCGGGCCATGGCGCGCCAGGCGCCGCCGACGAGGTAGAGATCCCTCCCCTCTGCCTCGCGCAGCCAGGGCAGGCGGGCGAGGTCGGCCTCGACAAGGGCGCGGGCGCGCGAGACGTCGCCGCCGGCGCGGTCTGCAAGGCGGATGGCGCCGAGCGGCAGCGAGGCGCTGCGGCCCGTGCGGCCGTTGTCGAGGGCAACGAGCTCGAGCGAGCCGCCGCCCATGTCGCCGAGGATGCCGTCGGCCCCCGGAAAGCCGAGCAGGACGCCCTCGGCCGAATACGCGGCCTCCTCCTCGCCGGAGAGGATACGGATCGGGATGCCCGGCAGGCGGTCGCGGATGCGGTCGATGAAGTCGGCGCCGTTGTCGGCATCGCGCGTCGCGGCGGTGGCCAGCACCTCGACCGGATCGGCGCCCATGGCGCCGGCCACGGCGGCGTAGCGCGACATGACCGTGAGCGCGGGGCCGATCGCCTCCTCGTTCAGGCGGCCGGTAAGCTGGAGGCCGCGGCCGAGGCCGAGGACCGCCTTCTCGTTGAAGATCGGCAGCGGGTTGCGCGACAACCCCTCGAACACGACGAGGCGGACGGAGTTGGAACCGAGATCGACGACGCCCATGCGCGGCGGCGGGTCGGCGCGGCGCGAGCGGGCCGGCATGCGGGCGGGGCCTTCCATGCGGATCAGTCCTGCAATACGCGGTCCTGGCGCGTGCGACGCGCGGGGCGGGCCGGGGCCTTGAGCGCGCTGCCCCGGCCGGAAAGCGAGGGGTTCGTCATGAAATACTCGTGCGCGGAGACGGGCTTCGGCCCGGGGTCGGCGCGGCGGTAGGTGGCATCGGGTTGCAGCCACCAGCTCTGGACCGTGTCGGCGAGGTTCACGGCCATCACCTGATCGAGGATCTGGGCGTGCACGGTGGGATTGTCGATGGGGACCATCGTCTCCACCCGCCAGTCCATGTTGCGGGCCATGACGTCGGCGGAGGAGATGAAGACGCGGGCGCGGCGCGACGGCAGGCGGTGGCCGTTGCCGAACACGTAGATGCGCGAGTGCTCCAGGAAGCGGCCGACGATCGACTTGACGTGGATGTTCTCGGACAGGCCGGGGATGCCGGGGCGGAGGCAGCAGATGCCGCGCACCACGCAATCGACGCGCACCCCGACGGAGGAGGCGCGGTAGAGCGCATCGATGATGCCCTCATCCACCAGGCTGTTCATCTTCAGCCAGATGCCGGCGGGCTTGCCCTCCCGCGCGAAGGCGATCTCGCGCTCGATCAGGCCGAGAAGGGCGGGGCGGATGGTCAGCGGGGCGAAGGCCAGCGCCTCCATCGTCTCGGGCCTGGCGTAGCCGGTCATGTAGTTGAACAGCTTCGCGGCGTCGCGCGTCAGGGCCGGATCGGCGGTGAAGAAGCTGAGGTCGGTGTAGATGCGGGCGGTGATCGGGTGGTAGTTGCCGGTGCCGAAATGCGCGTAGGAGCGCAGGCCCTCGCGCTCCCGCCGGACGACGAGCGAGACCTTGGCGTGCGTCTTCAGCTCGACGAAGCCGTAGACGACCTGGACGCCGGCGGCCTCCAGCTCGCGCGCGAGGGCGATGTTCCGCTCCTCGTCGAATCGGGCCTTGATCTCGACGATGCCGGTGACGGACTTGCCCGACTCCGCGGCCTCGATCAGCGCCTTGACGATGGGGCTGTCGCGCGTGGTGCGGTAGAGCGTCTGCTTGATGGCGACGACGTTCGGGTCGCGCGCGGCCTGGCGGAGGAACTGCACGACGACGTCGAAGGATTCGTACGGGTGGTGGACGACGATGTCCTTTGCCGCGATCGCGGCGAAGCAGTCGCCGCCGAAGTCCAGGATGCGTTCGGGGAAGCGCGGCGTGTACGGGGTGAAGAGGAGGTCGGGCCGATCCTCGACGATGAGCTGGCGAAGATCGGAGACGCCGAGAAGGCCATCGACGGTGATGACGCCGGCACGGTCGGAATCCAGCTCCTCGGCGACGAGGTCGACCATGTCTGCGGGCATGCGGGAGTCGACCGAGAGACGGATGGCGCGGCCCCGGCGGCGGCGCTTCAGCGCCGTCTCGTAGGAGCGCACGAGGTCCTCAGCCTCCTCCTCGAACTCCACGTCGGTGTCGCGGATCAGGCGGAACAGGCCGGATTCGGCGGGGATGAAGCCGGGGAAGAGGCGGCGCATGAACAGGAGGATCAGGTCTTCCAGCACGACGAAGCGGATCATCCCGCCCGGGGCGGCAGGCAGGCGGATGAAGCGTTCGATCTGCGGCGGCACCGGCAGCAGGGCGCGCATCGTGCCGCCATCCTCCTCGCGCACCAGCTTCAGCACCATGCAGAGCGCAAGGTTGGCGATGAAGGGGAAGGGATGCGCCGGATCGACCGCGAGCGGGGTGAGCACCGGGAAAACGCGGTCCATGAACCAGGTCTCGAGCCAGGCGCGGTCGGCCTCGTTCAGCTCCTCGGGCGCGCAGACATGCAGGCCGGCGTCGGAGAGCTGGCGGCGCAGATCGTGCCAGGCGGCCTGCTGGGCGGCGATCAGGCGCTCGGCCTCGGTGTGGATGGCAGCCATCGCCTGGCCGGGGGTCAGGCCATCGGGCGAGCGGCTGACGACCCCTGCCCGCTCCTGCCCGACCAGACCGGCCACGCGGACGGAGTAGAACTCATCGAGGTTCGAGGCGGAGATGGCGACGAAACGCAGCCTCTCCAGCAAAGGGTGGCGGGGGTTCGCCGCCTCCTCCAGCACGCGGGTATTGAAGGCGAGCCAGGAGAGCTCGCGGTTGATGAAGCGCGCGGGGCTGTCGGCGGCGATGCTGCCGGAGACGGCGGCGGGGTGCGGCAGCGTGTCCATGACGTGACCCTAGCCCAAGCGCAGCCGATCCGGGGAGGTTGCGGGGCCGGGTGCCACCGCATCGTCATCCTCGGCGCCGCCGAAGCCGAGGACGGCGCGGGCGAAGGGGCGGGTGATCGGGGATTGCCGGGCAAGCGCCGCGGCATCGAGCGCGGCGACGGCCGCCGCGAGCGAGGCGGCATCGCGCGGCAGACGGGCGAGGAGGAAGGCCTGCACCTCCGGCGCGACGCGGAGCTGGCGGTCGGCGAGGTGTTTCGCGAGCAGGGCGGCGAGCAGCGCATCGGAGGGTGGGCCGAGCGCGACGGCGAGGGTGGCGCGGAGGCGGGAGGCGAGGTCGGGCAGACGGACAGGCCAGCGCGAAGGGGGCGTGCGGGATGCGATGAGGAGCGGCGCGCCCCCCTCTCCGGCGCGGTTGATCAGATGGAACAGCGCCTGCTCGGGCGCGGCGTCGGCCTCGTCCAGCGCAGTGCCCGGGGCATCGCCGAGGGCCTCGGCGTCCGTCAGGGCGGGGCCGTGGAGGAGGCGCCAGCGATGGTCGGCAGCGGCAGCGCGGAGGATGTGGGACTTGCCCGCGCCGGCCGGGCCATGGAGGGCAAGCCGGCGGAGCGGCCAGGAGGACGGGCGGGCGAGGAAGGCCAGCGCCTCGGCGTTGGAGGCGTCCTCCACCAGGTCGGCGCGCGCGGCGGATGCGCGGGGGTTGAGGGGGAGAGGGAGCTGCGTGGGTTCGGGCGGCACGCGGGGGGAGATAGCGCGGATGGGGGAGGAAGGGGACTGTCAGCTCCCGGTTCGCGGGGGATCGAGGTAGAGGGGGCTTTCGAGGTAGCGGCGGAGCCAGTAGCGCGCGATGACGCCGATGGCGGCAGCCATCGGGACCGCCAGCAGCACCCCGAGGAAGCCGAAGGCGACGCCGCCGGCGAAGAGGGCGAAGATCACCCACACGGCGTGCAGCTCCACCCGGTCGCCGAGCAGGCGCGGGTAGATGACGTAGCCCTCCACCGTCTGGCCGATGACGAAGACGGCGACGACCATGCCCACCCCCTCCCAGGTGCCGAACTGCGCGGCGGCGAGCAGCACGCCGGCGGCGAAGCCGGTGAGCGAGCCGACATAGGGGATGAAGGAGAGCAGCCCCGCCATCAGGCCGACGATCAGACCCAGCTCCAGCCCGACGAGCTGCAGCCCGACCGCATAGAACACGGCAAGGATGAGGCAGCAGAGAAGCTGGCCGCGAAGCCAGGCGGAGAGCACCCGGTCCGTGTCGCGGGCAAGCTGGCGGAGGACGTGCGCGGAGCGGCGGGGCAGCCAGCTCTCCACCCGGCCGATCAGGCGCTGCCAGTCGCGCAGCAGGTAGAAGGCGACGATCGGCGTCACGACGAGCAGGGTGAAGACGCTGAACAGCGCGATGCCGCCGCCGATGAGCCGCCCGACGGCAGTGCCAAGAAAGGTGATGATCTGCCCCGCCTGGCCGACCGCGAGGTCGCGGAGCTGGGTGTCCACCACCTCAGGACCCAAGGCCTCCTGCGCCCGTTCCAGCACCTGCCGGACGAGGGTGCCGATGCCCGCCACGTAGGCGGGCAGGCGGTTGAGCAGCACGCCGATCTGGGCGACGAGCAGCGGATAGAGCAGCAGCAGGGCGAGGAGGACGAAGGCGGTCAGCGCCAGGACGAGGAGGAAGGCGCCGAGGCCGCGGGGCACGCCGAGCCGGGCGAGGCGCGTCGCGACGGGATCGAGGAAGTAGGCGATGCAGATTGCCAGCACGAAGGGCGTGAGGATCGGCGAGAAGATCCAGAGTGCAAAGAGCGTGGCGGCGGTGACACCGAGCACGAGGCCGAGCCGCTGGGCACGCGTGGCAGTGCGCGCCCCGGGGGAAGCGGGCCAGTGCGGAGGACGCTCCGGCATGGCGGCCGCCGGCGGCCTGGCAGGCCCCGCGCCGGCCCTCGGCGCCCCTCCCCTGTCCGCCCCCTGCGGCGTCGCCCCGCCCGCCATTGCAGGAGAGGACGAGGAGCCGGGAGGAGCGGGGGCCGGCGGCGGCAGCCGGGGCGTCATGCGGCGCCTCGGCGCGCGGCCTGGATGACGTAGGTGGCGCCGGAGGCGACCGTGGCGGTGGCGGTGGCCCAGACCAGTGTCTCGACGAGCCAGGCGTCGATCCAGCCATGCCCGGCATGGGCGAGGGCGGCGGCGGCGAGCGCGATCTGCAGCAGCGTCGTGAGCTTCGAGATCATCAGCGGCCGGATGCGCGGCGGCTGGCTCAGCAGGGTGAGGAGGAGGACGCCGCCAACGATCAGCACATCGCGGAACACGACGAGGATGGCGATCCAGTCGGGCAGCACGCCGAGCACGGCGAGGGTGACGTACACCGAGACGAGCAGCGCCTTGTCCGCTGCCGGATCAAGCACGGCGCCGAGGCGGGAGCGGGCGTTGCGCACACGGGCAAGCCAGCCATCGATTCCGTCCGAGACGCCGGCGGCGACGAAGACCCAGAAGGCAAGGTCGAGGCGATGCTGCAGCATCAGCCAGACGGCGCCGGGCACGGCGCAGAGGCGGGCGAAGGTGATGGCGTTGGGCAGGGTGAAGACGGCATCCGACGGTGCGTCCCCCTCCCTCGCGCCGTTCGGGCCCTCAGCGGCCCCCGGCAAGGCCGAGGCGCCAGCCCTCGCCGGGGCGGGCCTCCATCGCGGCGGGTTCGAGTGCGAGGCCGGCGCCGGCCAACTCTGTCGCCGCCTCGGGCGGCTGGCTGCGCAGCGCGAGGCGCAGCCGCGCGGCCTCGCCCGAGAAGGCGACGATCTCCGTGCGGGCGACAGCGGGCGAGTCGCGCAGGCGGCGGGTGATCTCCACCCATTCGGGGAAGGAGCGGTAGAGGGCCACCGCTTCCACCGTCGCCACGGCCGGGCCACGGGCGGGGGCGACCGGCGCGCCGGGGGGGCCTGCGCCGGGCGCGCCGGCCATGGCGCCGCCGCGCACCCGGGCAGGGTTGAAGTTCACGGTGATCTGCGCGCTGTAGCCGCGCGGGGTGATGCGCTCGCTCTCGATGATCAGGGACTGGACCATCGCCTCGATCTGGCTGTCGGACAGGCCCGTGGGCAGCCCGAGCTGGCCGGCCATGCGCTGGTAGGCAAGGCGCTGGCCGGCTGCGAGGGCACGATCGCGCGCGATCACGGCATTCTCGGCCGTGGCTTCGGCGGGAACGCCGCGCTGGACGAGCGGGTTGCCCTCCGGCGTCGCCTGGGCCCGGGCGGGAGCCGGCAGCGCGAGGGCCAGGGCGAGGAGCAGGGCCGCAAGCAGGCCGCGCGTGGTTGCGGCGGCGGCGCGCGCGTGGTTGTTTCCGCGCCGCGCAACGGCGCGCGCGGTGCCACGGCTGATCATCGGATCGGTGCTGCGCGTCTCCGGCATCGTCGCATCCAGGTTCATCCCAGGGACTTAGCCGATCGGGGGCCGCCATGACCAGCCTGACCTACCGGGACGCCGGCGTCGACATCGACGCCGGCGACGAGCTGGTGGAGGCGATCAAGCCGCTGGCGCGGGCCACGGACCGGCCGGGGGTGATGGGCGGGCTTGGCGGCTTCGGCGCATTGTTCGACCCGCGCGCGGCCGGCTTCGGGGACCCGGTGCTCGTCTCCTCCACCGACGGCGTGGGCACGAAGCTGAAGGTCGCCATCGAGGCCGGCATCCACCGGCATGTCGGCGTCGACCTCGTCGCCATGTGCGTGAACGACCTCGTCGTGCAGGGGGCGGAGCCGCTGTTCTTCCTCGACTACTTCGCCACCGGCCGGCTGGACGTGGCGCAGGCGCGGGAGGTGGTGGCCGGCATCGCCGAGGGGTGCCGGCAGGCCGGCTGCGCGCTGGTCGGCGGCGAGACCGCGGAGATGCCAGGCATGTACCGCGCCGGCGACTACGACCTCGCCGGCTTCGCCGTGGGCGCGGCGGAACGCGGGGCGCTGCTGCCGCGCGGCGACGCCGCGGCGGGCGACGTGCTGATCGGGCTGGCAAGCTCGGGCGTGCACTCCAACGGCTTCTCGCTGGTGCGGCGGGTGATGGAGCGGGCGCGGCTCGGGCCCGGCGATGCGGCACCTTTCGCGCCGGGCGAGACGCTCGGCGCAGCGCTGCTGGCGCCGACGCGGATCTACGTGCGGGCGGTGCTGGCGGCGCACCGCGCCGGGCTGCTGAAGGCGGCGGCTCACATCACGGGCGGCGGGCTGCCGGGAAACCTGCCGCGCGTGCTGCCGGCGGGTACGGTCGCCGCGCTGGATGCTCGGGCCTGGACGCCGCCGCCGGTCTTCGGCTGGCTGGCGCAGGCCGGCGGCGTGCGCGCGGAGGAGATGCTGCGCGTGTTCAATTGCGGCATCGGCATGGTCGTTGTCGCCGCGCCGGACCGGGCGGCGGAAGCCGAAGCGGCGCTACGCGCGGCCGGCGAGGCGCCGATCCGGCTCGGCGTGGTGGAGGCGGGATCGGGCGCGGCCACGGTGCGGGTGGACCATCTGCCGAAGGACTGGCCGGGGTGAGGGCACGGCGGCGCGTCGCGGTGCTGATCTCGGGCCGCGGCAGCAACATGGCGGCGCTGCTCGAGGCGGCGGCAGCAGCGGAGTACCCGGCGGAGATCGTCCTCGTGCTGTCGAACCGGGCGGAGGCGGCGGGGCTCGAGCATGCACGGGTGCACGGCGTGCCGACGGCGGTGGTGGAGAGAAGCGGGCGCGACCGCGCCTCCTTCGAGGCGGCGATGGAGGAGGAACTCGCGCGGCATGGCGTGGAGATCATCGCGCTGGCGGGGTTCATGCGGGTGCTGTCGGAGCGGTTCTGCGCGGCGTGGCAGGACAGGCTGGTGAACATCCACCCCTCGCTGCTGCCGGCCTTCCGCGGGCTGGACACGCATGCGCGGGCGCTGGCCGCGGGAGTGCGGCTGCATGGCTGCACGGTGCACCTGGTGCGCGCCGGGGTGGATGAGGGGCCGATCCTGGCGCAGGCGGCGGTGCCGGTGCACGACGGCGACACCGAGGCGGCGCTGGCTGCGCGGGTACTGGCGGAGGAGCACCGGATCTATCCCGCGGCGCTGGGCTGGCTGGCGGCGGGCCTCGTGCGGGTGGAAGGCGCGGTGGCGCGGGTGGCAGCGCCCGCAGCCAGCGGCGCACTGGCCAGCCCCTTGCCCGGGCCCCTCGCGCTACCTAAAAACTCGGCACAGCATTGATCGGATCGGACGGACGATGGCGGAGCACCCCGCGCCCCAGGGCATGGATCTGGTGGAGGTGAAGTCGGAGGACATCCTGGCGGAGCGCCAGTCCTTCTACAACGCGTTCATGACCGGCACGGCGTGGTCGGTCGGCGCCACGGTGCTGGTGCTGGTGCTGATGGCGATCTTCCTGCTGTAGCGCAGGCAGCAACAGAGCCCCTCCCCGACCCGGCGTCCGACGCGCCTGGCGCCGGACGCCCCGTTCGCGGGACGGGAGCGGGTCAGGCGACGATCTCGGAACCCGCAAAGAAGTAGGCGATTTCGGTCGCGGCGTTCTCGGCGCTGTCGGAGCCGTGCACGCTGTTCGCCTCGATGCTCTCGGCGAAGAGCTTCCGGATGGTGCCCTCGGCGGCGTTGGCCGGGTTGGTGGCGCCCATCAGCTCGCGGTTGCGGGCGACGGCGTTCTCGCCCTCCAGCACCTGCACGACGACGGGGCCGGAGGTCATGAAGGAGACGAGGTCCTTGAAAAAGGGCCTCTCGCGGTGGACGCCATAGAAGGTCTCGGCCTGAGCGCGCGTCATGTGGATGCGCTTCTGCGCGACGATGCGCAGGCCGTTCTCCTCGAACACCGCGTTGATCCGGCCGGTCAGGTTCCGGCGCGTGGCGTCCGGCTTGATGATGGAGAAGGTGCGCTCGGTGGCCATGGGGGGCAGGTCCTTGTTGCGGCTGCGAAGGTGCGGCGCCGGATAGGCGGGGAACGGGAGCGGCGCAAGCCCTGGCATCCCGCGCCGTGCCGGCGCGTTGCGGTGGCGTGACGCGGGAGGCGGCGATGGCGGAGGAGCCGAAGCGGACCGAGGTGGGACGGAGCCCGGGCTACATCCCGCGCCCGCCTTCGCCCGCGGATGTCGAGAAGGTCAGCGAGCAACAGGGGCTGATCAGCGACGAGTGGGCGCCGGCACCGGGGGAGAAGCCGGAGCGCGACGGCGGCTAGCCGCGCCTGCGCACGGCCGGGTGAGGCTGTTGGCCGACCGCTCCGGCACGCGCCCGGCGCCGCGGCAGTTCTCCCGGTGCGGCGGGCTGGGCTACAAGCTGCCCCCATGACCGTCCTCGTCCTGCGCAACCTGGTGGTCCGCCTCGGAGGGCGGGAGTTGATCGCGGGCGCGGACCTCACCCTCGACACCGGGCGGAAGATGGGGCTGGTCGGGCGGAACGGGGCGGGCAAGTCCACGCTGCTGAAGGTCATTACCGGCGAGATCCAGCCGGATGGCGGCGAGGCGCGGCTGGCGGCACGGGCGCGGCTGGGCCAGGTGGAGCAGGAGGCGCCGGGGGGCGAGGGCTCGCTGCTCGACGCGGTGCTGGCGGCCGACACGGAGCGGGCGGCGCTGCTGGCGGAGCTCGACAGCGCGGAGGGCGCACGGGCAGCGGAAATCCATGAGCGGCTGATCGCCATCCGGGCGGACAGCGCCCCGGCGCGGGCGGCGACGATCCTCGCCGGGCTCGGCTTCGACGCGGCGGCGCAGGCGCGGCCGCTGTCCTCCTATTCCGGCGGCTGGCGGATGCGCGTGGCGCTGGCGCGCGCGCTGTTTCCCGAGCCGGACCTGCTGCTGCTGGACGAGCCGACGAACCACCTCGACCTCGAGGCGACGATGTGGCTGGAGGGCTGGCTGGCGCGATTTCCTGGCGCGGTGATCGTGGTGAGCCATGACCGCGGGCTGCTGGACCGGGCGGTGGACGCCATCGCGCATCTCGACCGCGGGCGGATCGCGACCTACCCGGGCAATTACGAGGCCTTCGTGCGCATCCGGACGGAGCGCGCGGCGCAGCAGGAGGCGGAACGGCAGCGCATCGCGGAGCGGCGGGCGCACATGCAGGAATTCGTTGACCGGTTCCGCTACAAGGCCAGCAAGGCGCGGCAGGCGCAGGCGCGGCTGAAGGCGATGGCGAAGCTGCCGGTCATCGAGGCGGTGGCCGAGCAGGGTGGCAGCGCCTTCGCCTTCCCCGAGCCGGAAGAGATGGCGCCGCCGATCGTCGCGATGCAGCAGGCGGATGTCGGCTACGGCGGGGCGCCGGTTCTGCACGGGCTCGACCTTCGGATCGACGGCGACGACCGGATCGCCCTGCTTGGCGCGAACGGCAACGGCAAGTCCACGCTGGCAAAGCTGCTGGCCGGGCGGCTGGTGCCCTCCCGCGGGGAGGTGCGGCGCGCGGCGCGGCTGAAGGTCGGCTTCTTCGCGCAGCACCAGTCGGAGGAACTTGACCCGGCGGGAACGCCATTGAGCCACATGCGGGCCGCCCTGCCGCGCGCGCCGGACACGGCGTGCCGCGCGCAGCTTGCGCGCTTCGGGCTGACGGCGGAACGCGCGGAGACGCGGGTGGCGAGCCTGTCGGGCGGCGAGAAGGCGCGGCTGCTGCTGGCGCTCTGCACGCGGGAGGCGCCGGGGCTGCTGATCCTCGACGAACCGACGAACCACCTCGACATCGATGCGCGGGAAGCGCTGGTGCGGGCGCTGGCGGAGTACCGCGGCGCGGTCGTCCTGATCAGCCATGATCCGCACCTCGTGGAGCTGGTGGCCGACAGGCTCTGGCTGGTGGCCGACGGTATGGTGAGCCGGTTCGAGGGCGACCTCGACGAGTACCGTGCGCTGCTGGCCGAGCGCGCGCGCGGCCCGTCCCGCGCAGAGGATGCCGGCGGAGGCCGGGGCGCGACGGAACGGCGGGAACGGGCGGAGGCGCGGGCGCAGCAGGCGCCGCTGCGCGCCCGGCTGCGCGAGGTGGAGCGCGCGCTTGAGCGGCTAGGCCTGGAAGCGCGGCTGATCGAGACACGGCTGGCCGACCCCGAGACCTACGCGAAGCGCAAGGCGGAGGACATCGCCTGGGCAACGACGCGACGCGCCACGATCGCGCGGGAGGTCGCGTCGCTGGAGGAGGAATGGATCGCATTGTCCGAACGGCTGGAGGCGGCGTGATCACGCGGCACCTCACGTCCGCGCGAGACGGCGGGCACACGGCTTCTGCGCGTGGCGGCCGATGGGTAACGCTGCCATCGTGAACCTCCGGGTGGAAACGACGTCGTGCCCCTTCGCGTGAGGGGACTGATCCTCGCCATCGCGCTGGCCCTGCTGGCGACGGTGGTGGGCATGCGCGCGGTCACGCTGATGGAGGAGCGCGCCGCGGCGCTGGCCCGGGCCGAAGCCTCCCTCCGGGAGTTGTCGCGCGTCTCGGAGCAGTATGTGCGACGGGTGTTCGAGACCTCCGAGATGGCGCTCGGGGGCGTCGCCGCGCGCGTGGAGGAACTGGGCGGGGCCGCGACGCTGCGCGGCAATGCCGAGGTGCATGGCTGGCTGCGCGACCTGTCCGGGGTGATGGCGGGTGACTACCTGCTGGTGGTGGATGCGAGGGGTCTGCCCGTCGCCATGTCGGGCCGCCATCCCGCGCCGCAGGTCGACCTGTCCGATCGGCCGTGGTTCCGGGCCCATGAGGCAGGCGAGGCGCGGCATGTCGGTGCGGCGCTGCACAGCCGGATCACGGACGAGATCGTCTTCACCTACAGCCGGGCGCTGCGGCGGCGGGATGGCGCCCTCGATGGCGCAGCGCAGGTGGCGGTGCGGGCGGCGTTCTTCCAGCAGCCGGGGCTGCTTGGGGAAATGGGGGGCGGCACGGTGCTCGGGCTGTTTCGCGCCGACGGCGCGGTGCTGGCGCGCACCGGGCTGACGCCGGACCTGCTCGAGCGACGGATGCCGGAGGCATTGCGCCATGCGGCCAACGGAGGCACCACGGTCGTCCTGGCCGAGGACTCCTTCGACGGGCAGGAGCGGATGGTGGCGGTGCGGCACGTGCCGGGCTGGCCGCTGATCGTCAGCGCGAGCGTGCCGCGGGCGCAGGTCCTGGCGGAGTGGCGACGCGCGGTCGGCTGGTCGGTGGCACTCGTGGCGGCGATCGGTACGGTGCTGCTGCTGGCGACCGCGCAGGCCCTGCGCATGACGCAGCGCGAGGCGCGCACGCGGGTGGCGCTGGCCGAGGCGAACGCCGCGCTGCGCCGCGCCACGGCGGGGCTGGAGCGGCGGGTGGAGGAGCGGACACGGGCGCTGACCGCGGCGACGGAGGAGATTGCCGAGCGGGAACGGCGGTTCCGCGCCATCTTCGACAGCACCTTCCAGTTCATGGGCCTGCTGTCACCCGACGGGACGCTGCTGGAAACGAACGAGACGGCCCTGGCTTTCGTCGGCCACCGGCGAGAGACGGTGATCGGACAGCCCTTCGCAAGCGAGGTGTGGTGGCACGATCCGGGCGAGCGGGAACGGGTGCGGGCGGCGATCGCCGCGGCCGCGGCGGGAACACCGCAGCGCTACCAGAGCTTCGTGCGCGGCGCCGAAGGCCAGGTGGTGGCGATCGACGTCTCCATCAGGCCGATCCGCGATGCGGGCGGGCATGTCGTGATGCTTGTCACGGAGGGGCACGACGTCACCGAACTGAAGGCGGCCGAGGCGAGGCTGCGCGAGGCGCAGAAGACGGAGATGCTGGGCCAGCTCACCGGCGGGGTGGCGCACGACTTCAACAACCTGCTGATGGCGGTGCTGGGCAATCTGTCGCTGCTGCGAAAGCGGCTGCCGGAGGACCCGCGGGCGCTTCGGCTGCTGGATGGGGCTGTGCAGGGCGCGGAGCGCGGGGCGGCGCTGACGCAGCGGCTGCTGGCCTTCGCGCGGCGGCAGGAGCTGCGGCCGGTGCCGGTGGAGCTGCCGGCGCTGGTGCGCGGCGTGGCCCCGCTCCTGGAGCGATCGGCAGGACCGGCGATGCGCGTCGTGCTCGATCTGCCGGAGGCGCTGCCGGCTGCGATGGCGGATGCCAACCAGCTCGAACTTGCGCTGTTGAACCTGGTGGTGAATGCGCGCGACGCGATGCCACGGGGCGGGGCGATCCGGGTCTCGGCGCGCGAGGCGGAGGCGCCGTCCGTGGGCGCGCCGGCCGGGCTCGTGCCGGGGCGCTACCTGGTCCTGGCGGTCCACGACAGGGGCGAGGGCATGGACGTGGCAACGCTGTCGCGCGCGACCGAGCCGTTCTTCACGACGAAGGGGCCGGGGCGCGGCTCGGGGCTCGGCCTCTCCATGGTGCAGGGGCTGGCGCAGCAATCAGGTGGCGGTCTTGCGCTGCGCAGCGTGCCTGGCGAAGGCACGGAGGCGGCGGTGTGGCTGCCGCGGGCCACGGAGCCCGCCGCGGCGGAGCCACGGCCCGTCAGGGCGGTGGAGGCACCGCCCGCCGAGGGCTCGTGCCGGGTGCTGGTGGTGGACGACGATCCGCTGGTGGCGCAGGGCACCGCGATGATGCTGGAAGATCTCGGGCACAGGCCGGTCGCCGCGACGACGGCGGGCGAGGCCCTGGCCCGGCTGGCGGAGGATCCGGGCATCGAGCTGGTGCTGACCGACCATGCGATGCCGGGAATGACCGGGATGGAGCTGGCCGAGCGGCTGCGACGGGACCGGCCGGAACTGCCGGTGGCGCTGGCAACCGGCTACGCGGACCTGCCCTCGGGCGTGGCGCCGTGGCTGCCGCGGCTCAGCAAGCCGTACGGGCAGGGCGAGCTGGCGGCGCTGGTGGCACGCCTGACGCGTCGGCGCGCCGCGTGATCGACGCGGGCGGCAACTGACCCTGTGCATTTGACCTCCCGCGATTGATCCTGAGCAAGGATCCGGGCATTCGCGCCGGCGCAGGATGGGCGGCCATGGACGCCCTGCCCGATCCCCGCGCGATGCTGGCGCGCTACGCGGCCGAGAACCTGCCGCGCTACACCTCCTACCCCACCGCGCCGCATTTCGGGGGGTTGAACGAGGCGGCGTACCGGGCATGGCTGGCGGGGATCGGAACGGACGAGCGGCTCTCGCTCTACCTGCACGTGCCGTTCTGCCACTCGCTCTGCTGGTATTGCGGCTGCCATACGGCAGTGACACGCACACCTGCGCGGCTCGCGCGCTACGCGGAGGGCCTGCGGCGGGAGGCGGCGATGCTGGCAGCGGCGCTGCCGGGCCGCAACACGGTGGCGGCGCTGCCGGGCCGCAACACGGTGGCGGCGCTGCACCTCGGCGGCGGCACGCCCTCCGCGCTCGGCGCGGCGGCGCTGGACGGCGTGTTGCGCGCGCTGCGCGGTGCGTTCCCCTTCGACGCCGGGACCGAGCTGTCCATCGAGATCGATCCGCGGCTGCTGGACGAGGACATGGTGGCGTTGATCGCGGCGCACGGCTTCGCGCGCGCCAGCCTCGGCGTGCAGGACGTCTCGCCGGCGGTGCAGCGGCGGATCGGGCGCGTGCAGCCGGCCGCGATGGTCGAGGAGGCGGTGCGGCGGCTGCGCTGGGCGGGCGTACGCTCGATCAACTTCGACCTGATGTACGGGCTGCCCGGTCAGGCCGCCGCGGATGCCGCGGCGAGCGCGCGATTTGCGGCGGCACTCGGCGCCGACCGGGTGGCGGTGTTCGGATACGCGCATGTGCCCTGGATGAAGCCACACCAGAAGGCGATAAGAGAGGCGGAACTGCCCGGCGCCCTGGAGCGCATGGAGCAGGCCGAAGCGGCGGAGCGCGCGCTGCTCGGCGCGGGGTATGTCGCGGTCGGGCTGGACCACTTCGCGCTGCCGCAGGATGCGATGGCGCTTGCGGCGCGAGAAGGCCGGCTGCGGCGCAACTTCCAGGGCTATACGACGGACGCCGCGCCGGTGCTACTGGGGCTCGGCGCGTCCGCGATCGGCGCAATGGCCGCAGGATATGCGCAGAATCACGCTGCGGAGCGCGAATGGCTGGCGGCGCTCGATGCGGGGCGGCTTCCGGTGGCGCGCGGCCTGCCGCTGACGGAGGAGGACCGGCTGCGGCGCTCGCTCATCGAGGCAGTGATGTGCGATCTCGCCCTCGACCTGCGGCGCATCCCGGGGCACGTCTGGGTGGCAGCGCGGCCGCGGCTTGCTCCACTGCTGCGCGATGGGCTTGCCTCGCTCGACGAAGGACGGCTCGTCGTGACCGCAACCGGGCGGCGCTTCGCGCGGCATGTCGCGGCGTGCTTCGATGCACGGCTCGGCAGCGGTGCGGCGCGGCACAGCCGCGCGGTGTAGACGCAGGCGAACCCGTCTCGGCTCTGAATCCTGGCGCGCCGTCAATCCGTTGACTTGCACGCCGCGCATCGGGAAGGTCCGCGCCTCGCAAAGACACGGACCGATCCCCGCATGCCCTGGCGCTGCCGCTTCGCCCTCTGCCTCGCCCTCGTCTGCGCGACGAACGGCGCGTCCGCCGCGGAGACGGAGCATCAGCTCACGGTCAGGCCGGGCGACACGCTCGCTGCGTTGCTGGAATCGGCAAAGGTGGAGCGCGCCGAGGCGCATCAGGCGATCACGGCGCTGACGCCGCACTTCCCGCCGCGCGCGCTTGCGATCGGTCAGGAGCTGTCGCTGCGCGTCGCGCCCGGTCAGGCGGACACGCTGCGGCGGCTGGAGATCGCGACGGCGCCGGGGCGCAGCGTCGTTCTGCGCCGCGCGGAGGACGGATGGTCGGTCGAGGAACGCGCCGTGCCGCGCATCCGCCACCTCGCGCGCATCGAGGCGTCGCTGGACGGCGGCGTCTTCCCGGGGTTGTTGCGCGCGGGGCTGCCCGGACCGCTGGTGCAGGACCTGATCCGTGCCCTGTCGCATGAGATCGACTTCGAGCGCGACCTGCAGCCGGGCGACCGGATCGCCGTCGCGGTGGAGCGGCTGCGCGGGCCGGAAGGCGAGCTGCTGGCGCATGGCGAGGCGCTGCACGTCGTGCTGATGCTGTCGGGCACCCGGCTGGAGCTGTGGCGGCATGAGGATGCGTGGTTCCGCGAGGATGGCAGGCCGCTGGCGGGCGGCTTCCTGCGCACGCCGCTGGACGGCGCACGGCTGACCTCGGGTTTCGGGCGTCGGCGGCACCCGGTGCTGGGCTTCAGCCGGCAGCATGAGGGCGTCGATTTCGCCGCGCCGACGGGCACGCCGGTCTATGCCGCGGCTGACGGCATCGTCGCCAGCGCGCGGTGGGAGCGCGGCTACGGCCGCACGATCCGGCTGCGCCATCCGGGCGGCGTGGAGACGGTGTATGCGCACCTGTCGCGCTTCGCACCGGAGACGAAGGCCGGCGAGCGCGTGCGGCAGGGCGAGGTGATCGGCGCAGTCGGCTCGACCGGCATGTCGACGGGACCGCACCTGCATTACGAGATCCGCATCGCCGGCCGGGCGAAGGATCCGACACGGGTCGCGTTGCCCACGGCGGAGCCGCTGCGCGGGCAGCAGCTCGCCGCCTTCCAGGAGCGGCAGCAGGCCCTTGCGCGGCAACTCGCCGGCATCACCGTCAGCCGTACCGAAGTGGCGCTGGCGGAGTAGAGGCTCCGGCGCCTGCGCCTGCCCGCATGGGCGCTCCGCCTCCATGCGCTCAGGCGTCGGCCGGACTTTCGCGCCCATCATGCTCCCTCGCCAGCCGGCTGGGCAGCAGTTCGCCGCGCCGTTCCAGCAGCGGGTGCGCGACCACCGCGACATGCGCGGAGATGCGGCGGAGGTCGCGCACGGCGTCGAGCAGCAGGCCCGCGGCGGCCCCGCCCGCGGCTGCCGACCGGTCGGCAGCCTCGGCCATGCGGCGGAGCGCGTGGCGTTCGGCCTCGCGCAGCGCCTCCTTCTCCCGCACCAAGCGGCGGGCGGCCTCGACGTCCTCGCGCATGAAGACCGCGACGGCGAGGCGGAGCTGCCCTTGAAGGCGCAGGTGCAGGCCGGTGATCTCGGCGGCGATCGCGGCGGGAAGCGTGATGCCGCGGCGATGGCGCTTGGCGGCGAGCGAGAGGAGGTCGCGCTCGAGCACGTCGCCGGCATGCTCGAGCGAGACGGCGAAAAGGCGCAGCTCCTCCAGTCGGCGCGCATCGTCCTCGCCCAGCGCGTCGCGCGGAATGCGTGCGAGATACGCCTGCACCTGGCGGTGCAGCCGGTCCACCACGTCATCCAGCCGCCGCGCGGCCTTCGGCCCGTCGCGGTCGCCTTCCTGGAAGGCGACGGTGGAGGCGGCGAGCATCGCCTCCACCGTGTCGGCGATCCGCAGCACCTCCCGCGCCGCGTTGGCCAGCGCGACCGGCGGGGATTCCAGCGCGGCGTCGTCCAGGTAGCGTGCGGCGCCCGGGTCCTCCGCAGGCGGGCGGTCCGGCAGCAGCCGTTCCAGCAGACGCGCCAGCGGGCCGAGCAGCGGGAAGGCAAGCAGCCCGGTGGCAAGGTTGAAGCCGAGGTGCAGCGCCGCGGTCAGCGGTGCGGAACCCGTGCCGAGATGCGGCAGCAGCACCGGCAGCAACGCGAGCGCGAGCGCTGCGCCGGCCACCCGGTTGAGCAGGTTGCCGAGCGCGACGCGCAGCCGCGCCCGCTCCGGTCCCGTCCCGCCCATCGCGCCGAGCAGCGGGTTCAGCGCGCTGCCGAGATTGGCACCGAGCACCATGGCTGCCACCGCCTCGGCCCCCAGCGCGCCGGTGCCGGCAAGGGAGGCGACGAAGAGCACGGCGGCGACGGAGGAATGCGCAGCCCAGGCGAGCAGCGCTGCGATCAGCAGGTTGGGCAGCGGCAGGCCGGCAATGGCGTCGAGCACGCGGAGCAGCGCCGGCGATTGCTCCACCGGGGCCATGCTGGCGGCAAGCAGGTGCAGCGCGACAAGCATGAGGCCGAGGCCGATGGCGGCGCGTCCGAGATCCTTGGCCCGGCTGCCACGCCCGCTCCGGAACGCGACGACGCCGGCCAGAATGAGGGCGGGCGCCAGTGCCGCGACCTCGATCGAGAGGGCAAGGACGATGAGCGCGGTGGCGATGTTGGCGCCGAGCATGGCAGCGAGGGCTGGGGCCAGCGCGACGCCCGCGCCGGCAGCGAAGGAGCCGACCATCAGCGCGGTCGCGGTGCTGGATTGCAGGGCGGCGGTCGCGAGCAGCCCGGCGGCGACGGCGCGGAACCGACCGCCCAGAGCGATGCCCAGGATGTGGCGCAGCCGCATGCCGAAGGCGCGGGCGACGCCGGTCTGGACCATGTGCAGGCCCCAGAGGAGGAGGGCGGCCTCGCCCGCCAGCTCGACGAGCAGCAGGGCCTGGGACAAGGGCGGGGCCTCGCTTTGTCATAAAACCGCAACAGAGAGCGTAGGCGCGAGCGGCTGGCGGCGGAAGGGGTGCGGGCGCCAGGTAGGCCCCCCTCCCCGGCCCTCCCCCGCAAGCGCGGGGGAGGGAGAAGAGGAGCAGGGCAACGAAGCGAGCGTCAGGCCGCCTCGCGAGCCTCCGTCGGGGCGGGGCGGACCTCCAGCCCGTCGGGACCGGCGGTGGCGCGAAGGCGGGCGCCGTCGTGCACGCGGCCTTCCAGCAGCATGTTCGCCAGCTTGTCCTGCAGGTTGCGCTGGATGACGCGCTTCAGCGGCCGGGCGCCGTAGACCGGGTCGTAGCCGGCTTCCGCCAGCCACTCCAGCGCGCTCGGCTCCAGGTCCAGCGTGATCTTCCGGTCGTCCAGCAGCCGCCGCAGGCGGCCGAGCTGGATGCCGACGATCGACGCCATGTCGCCGCGCGCGAGGCGGCGGAACAGCACGATCTCGTCCAGGCGGTTCAGGAACTCCGGCCGGAAGCGATCGCGCACGGCCCGCATCACGGCAGGCCGGGCCTGCTCGATCTCCGCGCTCTCCGGCAGTTCGGCGATGGCTCCGCTGCCGAGGTTGGAGGTGAGCACGATGATCGTGTTGCGGAAATCGACCGTGCGCCCCTGCCCGTCCGTCAGCCGCCCGTCATCGAGCACCTGGAGCAGGACGTTGAAGACGTCGTCGTGCGCCTTCTCCACCTCGTCGAACAGCACGACCTGATACGGACGGCGGCGCACCGCCTCGGTCAGCGCGCCGCCCTCGTCGTAGCCGACATAGCCCGGGGGGGCGCCGATCAGGCGGGAGACGGAGTGCTTCTCCATGTACTCCGACATGTCGATGCGCGTCATCGCGCGCTCGTCGTCGAACAGGAACTGCGCGAGCGTCTTGACCAGCTCCGTCTTGCCGACGCCGGTGGGGCCGAGGAAGAGAAAGCTGCCGATCGGGCGGTTCGGGTCCTGCAGGCCGGCGCGGGCGCGGCGCACGGCCTTGGCGACCGCTTCCAGCGCCTCCTCCTGCCCGACGACGCGCTTGCGCAGCTCATCTTCCATGCGCAGCAGCTTGGCGCGCTCGCCCTCCAGCATCTTCTCCACGGGAATGCCGGTCCAGCGGCTGACAACGGCGGCGATACCCTCCTCGGTCACCGCCTCGTTCACCAGGCGGCCGTCGGTATCGCCCGATTCGGCGAGCTTGCGCTCGAGCTGCGGGATGCTGCCGTAGAGCAGCTCGGACGCGCGGGCGAGGTCGCCGCGGCGCTGCGCCAGCTCGACCTCGGTGCGCGCCTTGTCGAGCTCCTCCTTCACCTTCTGGCTCTCGACGACCTTCGCCTTCTCGGCCTCCCAGCGCTGGGTCATCTCGCGGGACCGCTCCTCGAGCTCCGCGACCTCCTTCTCCAGCTTCTGGAGGCGGTCGCGGGAGGCGGCGTCATCCTCCTTCCGCAGCGCCTCGCGCTCGATCTTGAGGCGCATGAGGTCGCGGTCGATCGCGTCCAGCTCTTCGGGCTTGCTGTCCACCGCCATGCGCAGGCGGGAGGCCGCCTCGTCCACGAGGTCGATCGCCTTGTCGGGCAGGAAGCGGTCCGTGATGTAGCGGTTGGAGAGGGTGGCGGCGGCCACCAGCGCGCCATCGGCAATGCGCACGCCGTGGTGCAGCTCGTACTTCTCCTTGATGCCGCGGAGGATGGAAACGGTGTCCTCCACGCTCGGCTCGCCGACGAAGACGGGCTGGAAGCGGCGGGCCAGCGCGGCGTCCTTCTCGATGTGCTTGCGGTACTCGTCGAGGGTGGTGGCACCGATGCAGTGCAGCTCGCCGCGCGCCAGCGCCGGCTTCAGCAGGTTGGATGCGTCCATCGCGCCATCGGCCTTGCCGGCGCCGACGAGGGTGTGCATCTCGTCGATGAAGAGGATGACGGATCCGGCGGCCTCCTCCACCTCCTTCAGCACGCCCTTCAGACGTTCCTCGAACTCGCCGCGGTACTTCGCGCCGGCGACCATCGCGCCGAGGTCGAGCGCCATGACGCGCTTGTCCTTCAGCGCCTCCGGCACGTCGCCCTTGACGATGCGGAGCGCCAGACCCTCGACGATCGCGGTCTTGCCGACGCCAGGCTCCCCGATCAGCACCGGGTTGTTCTTGGTGCGGCGGGCAAGGACCTGGATGGCGCGGCGGATCTCCTCGTCACGGCCGATCACCGGGTCGAGCTTGCCGTTCCGCGCAGCCTCCGTGATGTCGCGCGCATACTTCTTCAGCGCGTCGAACTGGTCCTCGGCGTTCTGGCTGTTCACCGTCCGGCCCTTCCGAAGGTCGGCGACCGCCTTCTCGAGCTTCTGCGCATCCGCGCCGGCGGTGCGAAGCGCGCGTCCGGCGGGCGTGTCGGAGGCGGCGAGCGCCTGCAACAGCCGGTCCTGGGCGACGAACTCGTCGCCCGCCCGCTGCGAGAGCTGCTGCGCGGCGTCGAGCACGCGGACGATTTCCGGCGTGAATTGCGGATTGCCGGCACCGGCGCCCTTCACCGCCGGCTGGCGGGACAGCTCGGCCTCCACGGCGGCCTTCACCTTCGCGGCATCGGCGCCGGCAGCGCGGACAAGGCCGGCGGCCGCCCCCTGCTCGTCGTCGAGCAGCGCCTTCACCAGGTGCTCCGGCGTGATGCGCTGGTGGTACTCGCGGATCGCGATGGTCTGCGCCGCCTGGAGGAAGCCGCGGGCGCGGTCGGTGAACTTCTCGATATCCATCCCTTTGTCCCTCTCGTTGAGCGGACAGGCGCCCTGTCCCCCCGATCGGGCGGGGCGGGGATCGCCTTTCGGTCCGAAAGTGGTATCCCGCCGTGCCGGGCTTCAAGGGGACCGCCATGCGTGTCGAACGGATCACCCGCTATCCGGTCAAGGGCCTGTCGCCCGAGGAGCTAGACGAGGTGGAGCTGACCGGGGGGGAAGGCTTGCCGGGGGACCGGCGCTTCGCCTTCGCGCAGGGGGACAGCGGCTTCGATCCGGCGCATCCGGTGTGGATGAAGAAGCGCAACTTCGCCTGCCTTGCGGCGAACGCGAAGGTGGCGGCGCTGCGGACCGGCTACGACCCTCGCACAGGCACGCTGATGATCAGGCACGGCGAGGCCGGCATCATGGCCGATCTCGACCGACCGGAGGGACGGCGGGACGCGGCCGCTTGGCTCACGGCCTTCCTGGGCGAGGAGGCGCGCGGCGCGCTGACGCTGGCGGAAGCGCCGGGCCACGCCTTCACCGACATCCCGCAGAAGGCGATCTCGCTCATCGGGCTCGCGTCGATCACGGCGCTGGCGGAGCGGATGGAGACGGCGCTGGACCCGGTGCGGTTCCGGGCGAACATCCTGTTCTCCGGCGCCGCGCCCTTCGCGGAGTTCGACTGGGTAGGGCGGGAGGCGCTGCTGGGCGGAGTGCGGGTGCGCGTGTTCGGCCGGATCCAGCGCTGCGCCGCGACCGAAGTGAACCCCGAGACGGCGGAGCGCGACGCGCCGGTGCCGCGGGCGATCCGGCGGCATTACGGGCATGCCGACATGGGCGTCTACGCCGAGGTGCTGGAGGGCGGCACGGTGGCAGTGGGCGACGCGCTGGAGCCGGTGCCGTAGTGGAGAACCCGGCCCCGGCCCGGCCGTTCGGCACGCCGATGCGCGTCGCCGTGGTCCTCAACACCTCCGCCGGGTCGCTGCTCGGCCGCCACGAGGCGGAGGAGGAGGTGGCGCGCCACCTGGCAACGGCGGGGCTGGAGGCGGTGCTGGTGCCCGACAATCCGGGCGGGCTGCTGGCGCGGCTGGACGATGCGGTGGCGCACGGTGCGGATGCCGTGGTGGTGGGGGGCGGCGACGGCACCATCGCCGCTGCGGCGGGCCGGCTGCAGGGCAGCGGCACCGCGCTCGGCATCCTGCCGCTCGGCACGATGAACATGCTCGCGAAGGACCTTGGCATCCCGCTTGAACTGGAAGCGGCGGCGGATGCGCTGGGCCGCGGCACCATCCGCGACATCGACGTGGCGGAGGTGAACGGGCACGTCTATCTCTGCAATTCGGTGATCGGCTCGCCGTCCTGGTTGGGACGCCACCGCGAGCGGCATCGCGGCAAGGCAAGCCTGCGCACGCGCCTCGCCTTCGGGCTGGCCGCGCTGCGCGCCGCCTGGCACCACCGGCCGATGCGGCTGATGGTCGAGGTCGATGGCGGGCGGCGCGTAAGGCTGTGGACTCGCGCGCTGGCGGTGGCGAACAACCGCTACGCCGAGGGCTTCAACCTCATGATGGCGCGGCCGCGATTGGACCGCGGCGAGCTCGCGCTCTATGTCGCGCGGCGCTATGGCATCTGGTGGTGGGTGCGGCTGATGCTCGGTATGTTCCTCGGCTCCTGGCGGGGTTCCCGCCTGGTGCATGAGCGGATAGCGAGGGAGGTCGTGATCCGGTCGCCCCGCCAGGCCATCCGGGTGATGAGCGACGGCGAGGCGATGGTGCTGTCGCCGCCGCTGCACTACCGGATCCATCCCGGGGCGCTGAAGGTCATCGTGCCGCAACCCGCCGACGCCGAATGACCTGCATCGCGCACATCTCCGACCTCCATTTCGGGGCGGAGGACCCGCCGGTGGTGGCGGCGCTCGCGGCCGACATCGCGCTGACGCCCCCCGACCTGGTTGCCATCTCGGGTGACCTCACCCAGCGGGCCCGCCACCACGAGTTCGAGGCGGCGGCACGGTTCATCCGGGCGCTGCCGGCGCCGGTGCTGACAGTGCCCGGCAACCACGACGTGACGCCCTTTGACCTGTTGGAGCGATTCGCGGATCCGTGGGGCCGCTGGCGCCGGCACATCGGAGCGGAGACGGAACCGGTATGGCAGAATGGGCGCGTGGGCGTGGTGGGCATGAACACGGCCCGGCGCGGCGGGCTCTACCTCAACTGGGCGCGCGGACGGGTCAGCGGCAACCGGCTGGCGCGGGCGGAGGCGCGCCTCGCCGCACTGCCGGGCGGGCTGTTCCGGATCATCGTGGCGCACCACCCCTTCGTCGCGCCGGCGCTGCGGCCGGAGGCCAGGACGGTCGGGAACGCGGCGCGGGCGCTGGCTGCCTTCGTGCGGCACGAGGTGCGGCTGGTGCTGACGGGGCATCTCCACCTGCCCGACATCCGGCCGGCGCACGGTGCGAAGGGGATGCTGCTGGTGCAGGCGGCGACCGCAACATCGCACCGGCGGCGCGGCACGCCGAACGCCTACCACCGCATCACCGTCGAGAACGGCACGGCGCGTGTGGTCACGCGGCACTGGGACGGCACCGCCTGGCGCGACGCACCGGCTACGGACGACGTGACGCGGCTCGGGACAGCATGAGGGCGGCGGGCAAGGCGACGGCGCAGAGGGCGGCCATGGCGAGGAATCCGCCGCCGCCGAACGCGGCATAGAGCGGACCGCTCGCCAGGGTCAGCACGCCCATGGCGAGGCCCGGGCCGAAGGCGGCGTGCACCGCCTGGGCGGTGCCGGCCCCTGCACCGCCGGCGAGGCGGCCGAGAATCGTCATCGCCGCCAGGTGCTGCGCGCCGAAGGTGGCGGCGTGCAGAACCTGCAGCGGGAACAGCAGCAGCGGATCGGTGGTGAAGGCGGTGGCGCCCCAGCGGAGCAGGCCGGCAAGCGCCGCGGCCGCAAGCAGCCCGCCGGCGCCGAGCCGCGCGACGACGGCGCGGCCCCATAGGAACAGCGCGATCTCCGCCACCACGCCGGTGGCCCAGAGTGCGCCGATCACCCCCGCACCGAGACCGGCGGCCTGCCAGTGAAGCGTGCCGAAGGCGTAATAGAAGGCGTGGCTGCCCTGCATCAGCGCGGAGGACAGGACAAGCCAGCGGAAGGCCGGCAGGCGCAGCGGGGCGGCAAAGGCGGCCCAGCCGCCGGCGCCCCGCGTCGGGGGCGGAGGGGCCGGCTCCGCGGGCAGACGCCAGGCAGCAAAGGCCGTCGCGGCGAAGCCGAGGCCGACGAGGGCCATCGCGCTCTCCGCGCCGAAGCGCGCGACGGCCTGCCCCCCGGCAAGCGCGGCGAGGATGAAGGCGATGGAGCCCGCGGCGCGCACACGACCGTAGTCGAACCCGAAGCGCCGCGCGGCGGCGACCGATGCCGCGTCGCTCAGCGGGACGACGGGAGAGATCGCGGCGCTGGTGACGACCTGGACGGCAAGCAGCGCGAGCAGGCCTGAGGCGAGGGCGAAGCCGGCCGCGCCGAGCGCGCAGGTTGCGGCGCCCACCGCCATCACCAGCCGCGGCGAGCCGAGCGCATCGGCCAGCCGGCCGCCGAGCGGCGCGCCGACGAGCCGCACGGCGGAGCCGACGGCAAGCACGGCCGCGACCTCCGCCGGGCCGAGGCCGCGTGCGGCGAGAACGGCGGGCAGGAAGGGCAGGATGACGCCGAAGGCGAAGAACTGCGCGGCGTAGAGGAGGGCATGCGCGCGGGCGGGAATCACCGGGACAGGCTGCCCCCGGCGCGGCGCGGCGCCAAGCGCCCTCGTTGCAGGACTGGCGCCCGCTGTTGCCAAGGGCGGCCCGCCGTGCCACGGAACCGGCCCCCGACGGACCCACTGCCCGCACGATGTCCGACCGACAGATGTTTGCCCCCCGTGTCCGTGCCGTGCTCGGCCCGACCAACACGGGCAAGACGCACCTCGCGATCACGCGCCTGCTCGCCCATGCCTCCGGCATCATCGGCTTCCCGCTGCGCCTCCTGGCGCGGGAGAACTACGACCGGATGGTCGCAGCGAAGGGAGAGCGGCAGGTCGCGCTGATCACCGGCGAGGAGAAGATCGTGCCGCCGGAGGCGCGATGGTTCGCCTGCACGGTGGAGGCGATGCCGCTGGACCGCCGGGCGGAGTTCGTCGCGGTGGACGAGATCCAGCTCTGCGCCGATCCGGACCGCGGCCACGTCTTCACCGACCGGCTGCTGAATGCGCGCGGGCTGGTGGAGACGATGTTCCTCGGTGCCGAGACGATCCGGCCGCTGATGCATCGCCTGGTGCCGGGGGTGGAGATCGAGACGCGGGCGCGGCTGTCTCGGCTGACGCATGCGGGGCCGGCGAAGCTGACGAAGCTGCCGCCGCGCTCCGCCGTCGTCGCCTTCAGCGCGACCGAGGTCTACGCGATCGCCGAGGCGGTGCGGCGGCGGCGCGGCGGCTGCGCGGTGGTGATGGGGCGCCTGTCGCCGCGCACCCGCAACGCGCAGGTGGCGCTGTACCAGAACCGCGAGGTGGATTTCCTCGTCGCGACGGACGCGATCGGCATGGGGCTGAACATGGACGTGGACCATGTGGCCTTCGCCGCGCTGCAGAAGTTCGACGGGCACGCGATCCGCGCCCTGACGGCGCAGGAGGCTGCGCAGATCGCCGGGCGCGCGGGCCGGGGCATGCGCGACGGCAGCTTCGGCTCGACCGCCGAATGCCCGCCGCTGCCGGACGAGCTGGCACGGCAGATCGAAGGGCACGATTTCGAGCCGCTGCCGCAGATCGCCTGGCGGAACGCCGATCTCGACTTCGCCAGCGTCGATGCGCTGCTCGACAGCCTCGGCGCACCGCCGCCGCAGCCGGGGCTGGCGAAGGGCAACGACGCGACCGACCACGTCACGCTCAACGCCCTTTCGCGCGAGGCGGAGGTGCGGGAGCTGGCGCAGGGCCGCGCGCGGGTGCGGCTGCTGTGGGAGGCCTGCCAGGTGCCGGACTTCCGCAAGCTGGCGGATGACAGCCACACGCGGCTCTGCGGCCGCATCTTCGCGGAGCTGGCGAAGGCAGGGCGACTGCCGGAGGATTGGGTGGCGGGCTCGATCGCCGGGCTCGGCAACATCGAGGGCGACATCGAGACGCTGATGGCGCGGCTCGCCTCGATCCGCGTGTGGTCGTACGTCGCGGCGCGGGGCGATTGGCTGACGGACGCCGCCTCGCATCAGGCGGAGGCACGCAAGGCCGAGGACGCGGTGAGCGACGCGCTGCACGAGCGGCTGATCGCCCGCTTCGTGGACCGCCGCGCCGCGCACCTGATCCGCAGCCTGGACGATTCCGAGAAGGAGCTGCTCTCGGCCGTCACGCGGCAGGGTGAGGTGGTGGTCGAGGGGCACCCGGTGGGCCGGGTGCGCGGCTTCCACTTCGAGCCCGATCCGGCGGCGGCCGACGAGGAGCAGCGGCGGCTGGTGCTGCGCGCCGCGCGGCGGGCGCTGCGAGAGGAGATGCCGCGCCGCCTCTCGGCGCTGGAGGTGGCGAAGGACGAGGCCTTCGCGCTGACGCCCCAGCACCGGGTGACCTGGGACGGGGCGGAGGTGGCGCGGCTGCGGCCGGGGCCGGAGCCGCTGAAGCCGCATGTGGACGTCATTGCCTCGGAATTCCTCGACAATGCCCAGCGGGAGCGGGTGCGCGTCCGCCTCGCCGGCTGGATCGAGGCGATGGTGAAGAAGGAGCTGGGCGGGCTGGAGGCGGTGGAGGCGAAGGCGGCGGAGGACAACACGCTGCGCGGCCCGGCCTATCGCCTGCGGGAGGCGATGGGCCTCGCGCCCGGCGGCACGGAGCGGGAGATCGCGGCCGAGCTGCGGACGCGCCTGAAGGCAATCGGCATCCGCGCGGGACGGTTCGCGCTCTACCTGCCGGAGGTGCTGAAGCCGCGCGCCATGGCGCTGCGCGCGGCGCTCTGGGCGCTGCGGCGGAACGTGCCGACGCCGCTGCTGCCGAATCCCGGCCTCGTGTCGGTCACTGCGTCGGAGACGCCGCTGCCGCAGCCCGAGGACCCGAACGTGCCGCGCGGGCCGGAGGGCTGGCCGGCGGGATTCGCGATGGCGATGGGCTGGCTGCCGACCGGGCGGTCCCTCATCAGGCTCGACGTCGCGGAACGGGTGGCGGGGGAGCTCGGCTACCTGACGCGTCGCGCGCCGGCGCCGGTGCCGGAAGGGCTGGCCTCCCGCCTCGGGCTGAAGGGCGACACGCTGCCTGAGGCGCTCGAGGCGATGGGCTTCCGGCTGATGCCGGCGGTGCCGCTGGAAGAGGGACAGTTCGGGCCGCCGGTTCCGGCACGCCTCGGCGTGCACCGGCCGGAGCGGCCGGCAGCGCGGGCGCCGCGCCGCCCGGCCCGGCCCGAGCCGCGCCCGGCTTCGGCGCGGGACGGCGCGGGGGAAACCTGGGATCCGGCGGTGATGTTCGGTCCGCCCGCGCCGCTGCGCGAGGCGCGGGGCCCGCGGCGGGAGGGACGTGGCGCGCGGCCTGAGGGGCGGCGGGACGGTCCGCGGCCTGGTGCGCCGGGCGTGCCTGCAGGTCCGCGGCGCGAGGAACGCGGACCTCGGCCGGATCGGGTCGCTGGCCCGGGCGGCGAGCGGCAGGAAGGGCGGCGGGACGAGCGCAGCCCGCGTCCCGACCGTCCGCGCTTCGACCGCGGCCCGGGCGGGCCGCGCGACCGCGACCGGGAACGGGGCGGCGACCGCGCGCCGCGCGAGTGGCAGTCCGGCCCGAAGCCCGATTCGCCTTTCGCCGTGCTGGCGCAGCTCAAGCTGAAGAAGGACTGAGATGGCGGAGCCGGAGGGCGGGGACGACTGGCAGCGCCTCGATCTCTGGCTCTGGTGCGCGCGGCTGGCGAAGACGCGGGCGGAGTGCGCGCGGCAGGTGGCCGGCGGCGCGGTACGGCTGAACCGGCAGCCGACGGACAAGGCGCATGCCCGGCTGCGCATCGGCGACGTGCTGACGATCGCGGTCGGCGGTCGCGTGCGGGTGTGGCGGGTGCTGGCGTTGGCGGCCCGGCGCGGCCCGCCGGCGGAGGCGCGGGCGCTCTACGAGGACCTGTCGGAAGACCTGTCAGGGCCGGGTGTCTGACCGGCTTGTCACCCGCAATCGCGCGGTCCATGTGGAGGGCGTCGCGCGGGGGAAGTTGCGCGACCGGACCAGGGCGAAGCCCCCGTCCGCAGCCCAGCCGGGAGCCGGGACGTGACCTACGTCGTCGTCGAGAACTGCATCAAGTGCAAGTACATGGACTGCGTGGAAGTGTGTCCGGTGGACTGCTTCTATGTCGGCGAGAACATGCTGGTGATCCACCCGGACGAGTGCATCGATTGCGGCGTCTGCGAACCGGAATGCCCGGCGGAGGCGATCGTGCCCGATTCGGATGCAAAGGCGGCGGAATGGGTGGAGTTGAACCGCACCTACGCGGTGCAGTGGCCGAACATCACCCGCAAGGGCGAGCCGCCGGCCGATTCCGAGGAATGGAAGGACAAACCGGGCAAGAAGGAGCTGTTCAGCCCGGAGCCCGGCAAGCCCTGACCGGCCCAGGGGTGGCAACCGGAGGAGTTTTGCATTATATTCTCAAAGGGTTCGGGAAGATGCGGCCATGTCCGGCCCGGCTTCCCTCGCCAGGGATCATGACGGGCCCTCGCCTGGGCGCCCCCGTATTGCCATGACCGGCAGGCGGGTGTCCCCGGCGGCGCCATGAGGAAGCGGGTGGCGTAATGAAGGCAACCGCCCCGTCGAAGAGCGGGAAGTCGAAGCCGTCGGCCAGAGGCCGCGGGACCAAATCCGCTGCCAAGCCCGCCAGGCCGATTGCCCGGCTGGCGGCCAAGCCGAAGCAGGTGGCCACGGCGCGGCGCAGCGCCCCGAAGCCCTCGTCGCGGGCCACGAAGGCTGTTGCCAAGCCGGTGAAGAGCGCGGCACGGCCGGCGGCGAAGCCTGCTGCGGCGAAGGCGCCGGCCAAGTCGGCGTCGCGCAAGCCGACACCTGCCAAGGCCGCGCCCGCAAGGAAGGTGGCCGCGCCGACGAAGGCCGCGCCGAAGCCCGCGGCGAAGCCGGCGGTGGCCAAGGCGCCGCCGACCAAGGCCGCGCCGGCCAAGACGCCCCCCAAGCCCGCAGAGCCGAAGCCGGCCGAGACAAAGGCTCCGGCTTCCGCCGCTCCTGCTCCGAAGGCGCCTGAACCGAAGGCGGCGGAAACGAAGGCGCCTGCGCCCGCGGCGGCATCGGCAGCCCCGGCGGCTGCCGAGAGGGTGCCGCCTCGCCCGCCTGCTGCTCCTTCAGCGGCGCCGACCGGCCCGTTCCCATCGCGCATGTCGGGGCCGCGGCCACCGCAGCCCGAGGCGGGAAGCGACGCCGCCGCGGCACCGCCTCCGCCGCCCAAGCCGAAGGGACCGCCCGTGGAGTTCAAGGCGGGCGATCACGTCGTCTATCCGACGCATGGCGTCGGCCAGGTGCAGGGCATCGAGGAGATGCCGGTCGCCGGCCTGTCGCTGAAGGTGATCATCGTCACCTTCGAGGAGAACCGGATGACGCTGCGCGTCCCGGTCAACAAGGCTGCCTCCTCCGGCCTGCGGAAGCTCGCCACGGGCGAGCAGATGCAGGAGGCGCTCGAGGTTCTGCGCGGCCGGGCGCGCATCAAGCGGACCATGTGGTCGCGCCGGGCGCAGGAATACGAGGCGAAGATCAATTCCGGCGACCCTCTGGCGATCGCGGAAGTGGTGCGGGATCTGCATCGCAATGCCGGCCAGCCCGACCAGTCCTTCTCCGAGCGGCAGATCTACGAGCAGGCGCTCGACAGGCTGGCGGCCGAGCTGGCGGCGATCGACCGGACCGACAAGGCGGCGGCGGCGGAGAAGCTTCAGGGCTTCCTCAAGGCTGCCTGACGAGGGCGGGCCGGCGCCGGATCAGCGGGCGCGGAACAGGCGGCGATCCCAGGCCACCGGCGCCTCGGGCGAGACCACGATGCCCGCGGCCGCGGGATGGCGCGGGTTCACCACGGCGTTCAGATCGAGCTTCGTGACCGCCGAGGGCACGAGCAGGATGGCGGCCTTCCCCGCCTCTGCCCAGGCGGCAGCGAAGCGACGTGGAACGGCAAGATCCTCGTCATCCCAGCCGGGCAGCGCCGCGGGATCGAGGCGTTCCACCGGCGTGTCCTTCGGCAGGTCTGCGGCGACGTAGCGCGCGCGAGACGGCGGGGCGCCGGCATTGGCGTGGACCAGCACCTCCAGCAGCGCGGTAGAATAGGCGAGGGCGGCGTAGATCACCTCCTGCCCCGGCGCGTTCCAGCGGCCGCCGAAGCGGCGCGCCCCCTCCCCGCTCCAGACCGGATAGAGCCCGGTGGCGATGCGCCAGAGACGCAAGCGGAGATCAGACCGGCAGGCCGTGTTCCAGCGCCGCGAGAATGGCTTCGACGCGGCGGGCGCCGAGGTCGGTGAGGCCGACCTCGACCGGCGGCCGGCCCTCCAGAAGGGGATGGGGCTGGCGGAGGAAGTCGCTCGCCTCCTCCTCGGAGCCGAGGGTCTCGGCGGCGTGGGTGAACAGGCGGGCGAGGCGGGCGGTGCGCTCACTCTCCTCAAGCGTGAGCCGACCGCCCGTGCGGCGCGCGAGAGTCGTCTTCGGGACGACGCTGTGCTCGATGGCGGCGGCGCGGTCAGCGTCGCCGCCGATGCGGAGCGCGACGCGGCGGAGCGCGTCCCGGGGCAGGCCGTCCAGGACGAGGCGCTCCAGCCAGGCGGGGCTGCGCATCGCGGGTTCGGCAACGGGGGACTGCACCTCGGCGAAGCCGCGGGACGGGGTAGAGGTGCCGAGCAGCTCGGCAAGTGGACCGGACATCATGGAAGCGCCCTGCTCCATCTGGGTCAGACCTAAGGTCCATCTGGGTCCGGGTCAAGGATGAAAAAACCCGGAAGGTTGCCCTTCCGGGGTCGGAGCGTGCTGCGACCGCCCGGTCCGTCACTCGCTGTTCTGGCGCACGCCCATGAACTGGAGCAGCAGCTGGAACAGGTTGACGAAGTTCAGGTAGAGGCTGAGCGCGTCGAAGACGCTGCGCTTGCCCGCCTGGTCCGTGCCCTCCGCATAGGCGTATTCGAGATAGTCCGCCTTGATCCGCTGGGTGTCGTAGGCGGTCAGGCCGACGAACACGATCACGCCGATGATCGAGATGGCGAAGTGCAGCGCCGAACTCTGGATGAACAGGTTCACCAGGCCGGCGATGATGATGCCGATCAGGCCCATCAGCATGAAGGAGCCCAGCTTCGTGAGGTCCGCCTTCGTCGTGTAGCCGTACAGGCTGACCGCCGCGAACATCGACGCCGTGATGAAGAAGGTGCTGGCGATCGAGGCCGAGGTGTAGATGGCGAAGATGTTGGACAACGATGCGCCCATCACCGCGCAGAACACCCAGAACAGGGCCTGGGCGGTGGTCTTGCTCATCCGGTTGATGCCGAAGCTCAGCACCAGGATGAAGGCGAGCGGGGCGAACATGGCCACCCAGCCGAGCGCCGTCGGCACCGTCGCATTGCCGCGCGGCGTGCGGACCACCTGATAGAACAGGCTGGCGATGTCCGGGTTGTTCGCGATGAGGTAGGCGACGATGCCGGTCAACAGGAGGCCGGAGGCCATCCAGTTGTACACGCGCAGCATGTAAGCGCGCAGCCCGGCGTCGAGCTGGGCGGCATCGACGGCCGTGGACCGCCCGAGGGGCTGGGTCCAGGCCGAGCCGCCCACTCGGAAGCGGTTGTCGGGACCGATAGCCATGGTGAGAAGATCCTCCCGGCGGGACGAGGGTGAAGGCCGTCCCGGCGTCGCCGATCATATGGAGTTTTCGTAATCCAGATCAACGGGGGCAGGTACACCGTGGGAGGGTACCGACTGCGTGATCAGGCTGCGCCGGATGTCCAGTAGCCGCGATGCGGCTCGGCCCCCTCTTCCTCCAGGCAGGGGCCGACGACCTCCACCGGTTCCGCGGCGCTGTCCAGCACAGCGCGGCAGGAGAGGGAGAGACCGGCGGTGTGCGGCTGGGCGTTGCGCAGGTGCAGGATGGCGCCGGCGGACAGGCCGTACACCACGCGGCCGATGCCGGCGTAGAAGATCGCCGCCGCGCACATCGCGCAGGGCTCGCCCGAGGAATAGATGGTGGACCGCCGCAGCCGGTCCCGCGCGACACCGGCGCCGATCACGGCGGACAGGGCGTTCATCTCGGAATGGGCGAGGGTGCCGCCGCCTCCGGCCCCCTGGGTGGACAGGCCTTCCGCCAGGACCTTCCCGTCCTCTGCCACGATCACTGCCGCGAAGGGGCGGTCGCCGCGCTCGCGGGCCAGCCGCGCCAGGGCGAAGGACCGGCGCAGGAAGGCGGTGTCCTCGGCGGCGAGGTCGGTCATCCTACTCGTTCCGCAGCAGCGGCGCCGGGCGCGCGCGGAGGGCGAGCGCGGTGCCGACATAGCCGAGGGCGAGCGTCAGAAGGACGCAGCCGATCACGGTCAGCGCCAGGGTGCCGGGCAGGAACACCCAGTCGCCACGCATCACGAAGCGCACCACCGCCCAGGAGGCTGCGGAGCCGGCGGCGGCGGCGAGCAGGCCGGCGACGAGGCCGAGGGCGCCGAACTCCACCAGCCAGGCGCTGCGGATCTGCGCCCGCGTGGCGCCGACGGTCTTCAGCACGACCGCGTCGCGCACCCGCCGGCGCTGGCCCGCCGCCACCGCGCCGGCCAGCACGAGCATTCCCGCCAGCAGCGTGACCGAGGAGGTCGCCTGGAGGGCGACGCCGACGCGGGAGAGGAGGCCCGCCACCGCTTCCAGCGCATCGCGCACCCGGATGCCGGACACGTTGGGAAACGCGTCGGTGATGGCGCGCAGCACGCCCGTCTCCGCGGCCTGGGTGCTGCGCACCGTCGCGATGTGCGTGTGGGGGGCGGCCTGGAGCAGCCCCGGGGAAGCGACCATGGCGTAGTTGATGCCGAGGCCGCGCCACTGGATGTCGCGCAACGAGGCGATGCGCAGGTCGATGTCCCGGCCGAGCACGTTGATGGTGATCACCGATCCGAGGCCGACGCCCCAGCCGCGTGCGAGGTTGGCATCGAAGGAGACGAGCGGCGGGCCGGCGTAGTCGGCGGGCCACCACCCCCCCTCCACCAGCCGTGTGCCGTCGGGCGGCGTGGCGGCGTAGGTCAGGCCGCGGTCGCCGCGAAGAGCCCAGCGCGTCTCCTCCGTGGCGTTGACCTGCTCGGCCGGCACGCCGTCCACCGCGACGATCCGCGCCCGCAGGCTGGGCGCGCGCCGCACCTCGTCCACGCCGGGCTGGGCGAGGGCAAGGCGGTCGAACTCCGCGGCCTGGTCGTTCTGGATGTCGATGAAGAAGAAGGAGGGCGCGGCGTTGGGAAGGTTCTCGGCGAGCTGCCGGCGGAGGTTGCCTTCGATGGTGGCGACCGCGGCGAGCGTGGTGAGCCCGATGCCGAGCGCGACGAGCATCGTCGGCGTCGGCGCGCCCGGCCGATGCAGGTTGGCAAGGCCGAGCCGGAGCGAGGGGCGGCGGACATGGCGCAGCGCCCGCGCCGCGGCCATCAGCCCGGCGGCGCCGAGGCGGAACAGCAGGAGCGTCGCCGCCGCGCCGCCGACGAAGCCGAGCGCGAAGGAGGGCTGCTCCGCCGTGCCCACCACGAGCGCCGCAAGCGCCGCGCCCGCGGCGATGTTCGCCAGGATGATGCCGCGCGAGGGCCAGCCGGGCGTCGCCGTCACCGTGTCGCGGAACAGGGCCGCCCCAGGAATGCGCCCTGCCCGGCCGAGCGGCCAGAGCGCGAAGGCGAGCGCGGTCAGCAGGCCATACAGGGCGGCGAGCGCGAGGGGCGCGGGATAGACGCCGAGGCGGGGCGGCACCGGCAGCGCGCCGGCCAGCGCCTGCGCTGCGAGCCAGGTCAGCCCGAAGCCGGCGACCAGCCCGATGGCGATGCCGGCGGCGGCGAGGACCATCACCTGGATGAGGTATGTCGCAAGAATGGTGCCCGCCGGAGCGCCAAGGCAGCGCAGCGTCGCGATGGTCCGCGCCCGCGCCTCCAGCCAGGCGCGCACGCCGGTGGCCACGCCGATGCCGCCGACCAGCAGCGCGGTCAGCCCGGCCAGCGTCAGGAAGGAGGCGGCGCGATCGAGGAAGCGGTTGGCCCCCGGCTCAGCCTGGTCCGCCGTGCGCACCCGCCAGCCGCCATCGCCCACCGCCGCCCGCCACTGCGCCCCGAAGGCGCGCGGCGAGGTACCGGGGGGGAGGCGCGCACGCGTGTCGTAGGAGACAAGGGAGCCGGGCTGGATCAGGCCGGTCAAGGGGATCGCCTCCGCCAGGACCATCGCCCTCGGGCCGAGCACGGCGGGGCTGGCGACGCGGTCGGGTTCGGTCGCGATTGTTCCGACAAACCCGAAGGTTGCCTCGCCGATCCGCACCGGGTCGCCGGGCGAGAGGCGGAGGCGCTCGGCGACCGAAGCCTCAAGGGCGAGGCCGGGGCGGCCGTCGCGCGGCGCCAGGGTCGCGTCGGCGGGGGCGAGGACCAGCTCGCCGTACAGGGGATAGGCGCCGTCCACCGCCTTCAGCTCGACGAGCGAGCGCTCGCCCGAGGGGGCGACGGCCATGGCCCGCATCTCGATCACCTCGGAGAGGATCGCGCCGCGGATCCGGGCCCAGTCCTTCGCGGCGTCCTCCATCGGGCGCTGGGAGGTCCGGACCTCCAGGTCGCCGCCGAGCAGGCGGGCGCCGTCGGCGGCAAGACCCGCCTGGGTGGCGCTGCGCAGCGTGCCGACGGCGGCAATGGCGGCGACACCGAGGGCGAGACAGGCGAGCACGATGCGGAGCGAGCGAAGCCCGCCGCGCAGCTCCCGCCGCGCCAGGCGCCAGCCCTGGAGGAGATGCGTCACGGCATCACTCCGCCGCGAGGCGCAGGCCGGCGGTGTCGCCGACGATCTGCCCGTCCTCCATGCGCACCTGCCGGCCGCATCGGTCGGCGAGAGCGGGGTCGTGGGTGATGAGGAGGAGCGTGGTGCCGAGGCGCTCGCGCAGCCCGAAGAGCAGTTCCATCACCGCCGTGCCGGTCTTGCGGTCGAGGTTGCCGGTCGGCTCGTCCGCGAGGATCAGGCGGGGCTCCGCCACCACGGCCCGGGCAAGCGCAACGCGCTGCTGCTCGCCGCCCGAGAGCTGGCCGGGGTAGTGGGTCAGGCGGTGGCCGAGGCCGACCTCGCGCAGCGCCACCTCGGCGCGGCCGAAGGCATCGGGACAGCCGGCGAATTCCAGCGGCACGGCGACATTCTCCAGCGCCGTCATGGTCGGGATGAGGTGGAAGGCCTGGAAGACGATCCCAACTTCATCGCGGCGGAAGCGGGCCAGCGCATCCTCGTCCATCGCGCCGAGGTCCCGCCCCGCGACGGCGAGCCGACCGCCGGTCGGCCGTTCCAGTCCCGCCAGCAGCATCAGGAGCGAGGTCTTGCCCGAACCCGAGGGTCCGACGATCCCGACCGCCTCCCCGGTCTCCACCAACAGGTCCACGCCCCGCAGCACCTGCACCGGGCCGGAGGCGGCGGACGCGGTGAAGACGAGGCCGGCGGCCTCGATCAGCTTCGGTGTCACGGGGCGGTCATCCTCGGCGGGTTCCGCCGGATATGGTCGCCGCGCTGCGCTGCGAAAGGCGGCAGCCGGTTTCGGAATGTTGCTCGGCGGAACGACCCTCGCCCGGGCGCAGGCGCCGGCCGGCGAGGAAATCCGGCTGCTGATGCTCGGCGATTCGATCACGGCAGGCTTCGGGCTGGCAAGGTCCGAAGGGCCCCCGGCGCGCATCCAGGCGCTGCTGCGGGAGCGCGGGCGGAACGTGCGGGTGATCGATGCCGGCGTGTCGGGCGACACCACGGCGGGCGGTCGGGCCAGGCTCGACTGGGCGCTGGCGGACCGGCCGCACGCAGCGATCGTGGCGCTGGGCGGCAATGACGGGCTGCGCGGCCTGACGCCGGCGCAGATGCGCGCGAACCTCACCGCGATCCTCGACACGCTGTCGGGCCGTGGCATTCCGGTGCTTCTGGCCGGCATGCTGGCGCCGCCCAACCTCGGCGCGGAATACGGCCGGGAGTTCCGGGAGGTGTTCGAGGAGCTGGCGCGGGCGCGGCCCGACATCGTGTTCTACCCGTTCCTGCTGGATGGCGTGGCGGGCGAGCCGGCGCTGAACCAGCCGGACCGGATCCACCCCACGGCGCAAGGGGCCGAGGTGATCGCGCGCCGCATGCTGCCCTTCATCGAAACCCTCCTGGACCGGGCGCGTGGTTCCGCCGCAGGCTGACCTGCCTTCGATTCGGGAGCGACCGCCATGCTGCGCCTCTTCGTCGCCCTCGCCCTGCCGTCCCTCGTCAAGGCGCAGCTTGCCGCGCTATCCGGCGGCATCCCGGGCGCCCGCTGGGTGCCCCCCGAGAACTACCACCTGACGCTGCGCTTCATCGGCGAGGTGGAGCCCTGGCGGGCGGAGGAAGTGGATGCGGCGCTGGCGGCGATCCGCGCGCCGCGCTTCGAACTGGCGCTCGCCGGTGTCGGCACGTTCGAGAAGGCGGGGCGGATCCAATCCCTGCACGTCACCGCCGAGCGGTCGGAGGCACTGTCGCGCCTGCAGGCGAAGGTCGAGACGGCGCTGCAGAGGATCGGGCTGGAGCCGGAGCGGCGGCGCTTCGCCCCTCATGTCACGCTGGCGCGGACTGACCGGGCCGAGACCGCGAAGCTGGTCGCCTTCGTGCAGACGCACGCGTTGTTCCGCACGCCGCCGGTGCCGGTGGAGCACTTCACGCTGTTCTCCTCGCTGCTCGGCAAGGACGCGGCGCATTACGTGCCTGAGGTGGAATACGAACTGGCCTGATGCGCTGCCACCGGGGCGGTGCTAAGGACGCCGTCGTGCGTCCCCGCCCTGCCCTGATCCGGCTGCTGGCCGTGCTGCTGCTGGTGCAGTGGGGCACGGCCTTCGGGCATTGCCTTCGGCTCTCCGCGCCGGCGGAGGCGCTGCACCTCGAGATCTGCACGCCGGAGGGGCTGCGCAGCCTGGCGGTGCCGGCGGACCAGGCGCCGGAACCGACGGCGACGGGCGGCGTCTGCCCGGCCTGCGCCGGGCCTGGCGCGGCAGCGGTGCCGCCGCTGCCGGTCGGCGTAGCGCCGCCGGTGGTGCTGGCGCAGGCGGCCGATCCGCCGCCGGTGCCTTCCCCTGCCGCGGTGCCGACGCCACCGCGGTCCTGTCAGCCTAGGGCGCCGCCGACCTCCTGATCCGTTGGTTTGGTCTTTTTTCAGCGGCTTCAGGAAACATCCTCATGCATCGTATCACCTTCGCCGCGGCTGCGGCGATGGCGTTGGCCGCCATGCCGGCGTCCGCGCACGTCACACTCGATCCCGGGCAGGTGTCGGCCGGGACCACCGCCCGGATCGCATTCCGGGTGCCGCATGGCTGTGACGGCGCGGCCACGACCCGCTTGGTGATCCGCCTGCCCGAAGGCGTGACCCAGGCGCGGCCCATGCCGAAGGCCGGCTGGACGCTCCGCATCACGCCGCGCAGCGAGGCGCCGGCAGGCCATGGCGCGGTTCCCGACGCGGCCGAGATCGCCTGGGAGGGTGGACGCCTGGAGGACGCGCATTACGACGAGTTCGTGATGCGGCTGCGCCTGCCGGACCGACCGGGAGAGCCGCTCCACATCGCGGCCATCCAGGAATGCGAGGGCGGGCGGGTCTCGGCCTGGGCGGACATCCCGGAGGCAGGGCGTCGCGTGAGCGACTACCGCCACCCCGCGCCGGCCATCCGCCTGCTGCCGCGCAACTGAGGAGGCGAGGATGAACCCGACACGCCGAATCCTGCCCCTGGCCGTGCTGGCCGGAACCGGGGCGCTGGCTGCCCAGGAGGCCGCCGCCTGCGACCCTGATGCGATGGACGCGCACCTCACCGCGGTCTGCGACGGGGCGCTCGCCCCGGCTCGTGCGGCGTTGCAGGCGGCCCTGCCGCATGCGACGGCCGAGGAGCGCATGGCGCTGCAACGCGCCCTCACCGTCGCCAACGCCACCTGCACGACGGGAGACCCGGTGGCCGGCGCGCGGATCGCCGCCACCCTCGCCCGCATCGCCGGCCGCATCGAGGGTCGGGCCGGGCTGCCGCCCGGCGACCTCGATGCGCTCGCCTGAAGGAGAAAGAGCATGCGCCCCCTTCCCCGCCGCACCCTGATCGGCGCGATGGTCTTCGCTGCCGCGCCGGTCCTTGCGCAGCAGGCTAGCTCGATCCGCGTCGAGGCGGCCTGGACGCGTGCCGCGGGCGCCGGAACATCCGGCGTCGGCTACATGACGATGCGCAACACCGGGCCGGCACCCGACCGGCTCGTCGCCGCGCGCACGCCGGCGGCGCGGACCGTGGAGCTGCACACGCATATCCGGGACGGCGACGTGATGCGCATGCGCCCGGTCCCCGCCATCGACCTGCCGCCGGGTGGCGAGGTGCGGCTGGCGCCGGGCGGGCTGCACCTGATGCTGATCGGCCTGACCGGGCCGCTGCGGCAGGGCGAGCGGGTGCCGGTGACGCTGGTGTTCGAGCGCGCGGGTGAGATGGACGTGGTGCTGTCCGTCGAAGCCGCCGGCGCGCGCGGGCCGGGCGCCGGACACCGTCACTAGACCGGTTTCACCGTTTCCGGCGGCGGTGGAACCGATCCAGCTGATTGTCAGGCCCGGGGTGGGCCGCGCAGCGCCGGCAACCTGCGCCACGCCCATCGCGCGATGGGCCAGAACCACACGAGGAGTGTCACAACGCCCAGCGCCGCGGCGAGGGGCCGGTCGAAGAAGGCCGTGAGGTCGTCGCCCGACTTGAGCATCGAGTTGACGAAGGCCTCCTCGAGGATCCGGCCGAGGACGAGGCCGAGCACGAGGGGAGCGGCGGGATAGCCGTTCGCCTCCATGATCCAGACGAGGATGCCGATGGCCAGGATCACCCATACGTCGAAGATGGCGTTGTTGGTCGCGAAAGCGCCGACTGCGCAGAAGAGGAGTATGACCGGATAGAGCAGTCCGGACGGCATTCCGAGCATGCGCCGGCCAAGCCGGATCGCCGCGAAGCCGAGCGGGACCATGAGAAGGTTCGCCAGGATGAAGACGAGATAGACGGCCCAGATCAGGTCGCCGGATGAGGTGAACACCTGCGGCCCCGGCGTGATGCCCTTGATGATCAGCACGCCGATGACGATCGCGGTGATCGAATCGCCCGGGATGCCGAAGACGAGCGCCGGCACGTAGGCGCCGGAGAGCGCCGCGTTGTTGGCGGCCGACGCCTCGGCGATGCCCTCGACATGACCTTTGCCGAAGCGTTCGGGAGTACGGGAGAAGCGCTTGGCGATCGCGTAGGAGACCCACGCGGCGATGTCGGCCCCGGCCCCTGGCAGTGCGCCGACCACGGTGCCGAGTGCGGAACCGCGCAGCACGCCGGTGCGGTGCTGCCAGAGGACGCGTCCCTGGCCGCGCCAGAGCTCGCGGAAAGGCGTTTTCGGCGTGGCGATCGGTGCGGCCAGCCTCGTGCTGTTCGTCGCCTTGCGCATCAGCTCGGCCACCGCGAAGGCGCCGATCAGCACGGCGATGAGCGAGACGCCGCCGAGCAGGTCCGTGCTGTCGAAGGTGAAGCGCGGCAGGCCCGAGACGACGTCGAGGCCGACCGTCGAGAGGCCAAGGCCGAGGGTGAGGGAGACGATGCCCTTCGCCGGCGAGCCGGCGGCGACGAGCGTGGCGCAGGACAGGCCGAGGAGCGCCAGCCAGAAATACTCGTAGGATGAGAAGGCAAGGGCCCAGTCGGCAAGCAGCGGCGCGGCGAGGATCAGGACGGCGGTCCCGAACAGCCCGCCGAGTGCCGAGGCGGTGACGTTCGTGCCGAGCGCGAGGCCGAGCTCACCGCGCCGCGCAAGCTGGTAGGTGTCCTCGGCATAGGCGGCGGAGGCGGGAGTGCCCGGGATGCGCAGCAGCGCCGCCGGGATGTCGCCTGCGAAGATCGCCATCGCCGAGCAGGTGACGATCGCGGCGATCGCCGCGATGGGCGGCATGAAGAAGGTGATCGGAACGAGCAGTGCGGTCGCCATCGTCGCCGTGAGGCCGGGCGTGGCACCGACGAACAGGCCGAAGACCGCGGCGAGGACGGTCACGGCCAGCACGTCCGGCGCGAACACCATCGCGAAGGCGGCGAGAAGGTCGGTCACGGCAGCACGGCCTCGAACACCCCGCGGGGCAGCGGGACCCGCAGCAGGCCGGCAAAGACGAGGTGGAAGACGAGCGCGGCGCCGAGGCCGAGCAGCGCCGATTCGAGGGGACGTCGGCCCCAGGCAAGCGCCATCGCCGCGACGAGGAGCGCGCCGGCGAGGCCGGCGCCGAGCGGCGCCGCGGCAAGGGCGTAGAACGCGATGCCGACCGGCACCGCGAGGAGCGCGAGGAGCGCCGGCGGGCGGCGCAGCCAGTCATTCGCCCCGCCCTCCGGCACCGTGGTGTCGGCGCGCCGCCGAAGGCCTCCGGCGGCGATGAGCATCCCCGCCCCCGCCATGACGCAGCCGATCAGGAAAGGAAAGAGGCCCGGCCCGGCCAGGCCGAAGTCACTCGGGAAGCCGCGCGAATGGACGGCCATGCCGATACCGAGGGCGGCGAAGGCGCCCCCGGTGACCAGGTCGGGCAGGCGCACGCTACTCGCGCCGCCTCAGTCCGAGCGCGGCCATCGACTGCCCGTTCGCGGCGTGCTGTTCGGCCAGGAAGCGCCGGAACCCCTCGCCCGGCGTGAGCGCATGGCCGAACCCGCGCTCGGCCAGGAAGCCGCGGAACTCGTCGCTGCCTGCCACCTTCGCCACCGCCTCGGTCAGCCGGGCGGTGATGTCGGCGGGCAGACCGGCCGGCGCTGCGACGCCGCGCCAGGTGCCGCCGGAGACGGCAACGCCCTGCTCGCGCGCCGTCGGCACGTTCGGGAAGGCGGGGATCCGCTCATCGGACAGGACCGCGATCGCGCGCACGCGGCCCGCCTCGACGAGGGGGCGCCCTTCCGGCAGCGAGGAAGGGATGATGTGCACACCGCCGGCGGCGAGTTCCTGGAACCCCGGCGCGGCCCCCTGGCTCGGGATCATCGGGACGGCGCGGGGCTCGATGCCGGCGGCCTGGAGAAGCTGGGCGAAAGCGAGGTGGAAGGCCGCGCCGGCCGGCATGCCCGACGCCCGGAAGGTGCCGGGCGCGGCCTCCCGGATTGCCGCGAGAGCGGCATTCAGGTCGCGCCAGGGGCTGTCGGCGCGTACGTGGAAGGCGGCCGGGTCGAAGTTGACGAGCGCGATCGGCGTCAGCCGCTCGAAGGTCCAGGGCGCGGTGCCGGCCCAGTAGTAGGTCGTGACCTCGGCGGTGGCGAGGGCGATGGTGTAGCCGTCGGGGCGCGCGTTCACGAGCTCCGTGTGGCCCACCACGCCGCCGCCGCCCGTGCGGTTCACGACATTGACGTTCCGCCCGAGCTCGCGCTCCAGCCCGCTGGCGAGCTGCCGGGCCACCGCGTCGGTGCCGCCGCCCGGCGCCCAGGGCACGATCATCTGGAGGGGGCGATCCGGCCAGGCCGCCCGCGCGACGCCCGGCAGGGCGAGCGCACCGAGGGGTGCCAATGCGAATGTCCGCCGCTTCATCATGGCCTCGTGTCCTCCATCGTGCTGGTGCCGTCTCCGGCGAATCCGATCCGCGTCCTGCGGCGTGCCGTCACATCACGCCGTAGGTTGCCAGCGCCTCGCAGGCGCTCATGCCGCCCTTGATCGCGTCGGCGACCCTGTTCTCGGTCCTCGCCTTCTCGAGGGCGCGCGCGACCGCTTCCTGCTCCGCCGCGCGCGGGATGACGAGGACGCCCTCGCGGTCGCCGAAGATCAGGTCGCCCGGCGCAACACGGACGTCCTCGACATCGAGGCTGCAGCGGAAATCGATCACCTTGCCGCGGACGCCCTGGTCCTGCGCATAGAGGCCACGCGAGAAGGCCGGGAAGCCGAGCCGCTCGATCTCCGCCGCGTCGCGGAGGTAGCCGTTGAGGACGGCGCCAGCCGCGCGGAGGTGCATCGCCCGCGTGGACATCAGGCCGCCCCAGAGGGCGTAGCGGAACGAGGACCCGGAGGCGACATACACCTCCCCCGGCCTGAGGTCGTCGAGCGCCTCGAGCATCAGCCCGAACGGCTTGCGCGAGAGAGGTCCCCGCGCGGAGGAGACACCCTCATCGGCGACGTCGGCCTCCAGAACCGGCATCGCGCGGCCGGCGATCCGCATGTGCGGCTGCAGGGGCGAGATCGCCGCGGGCAGGAACTGACGGCGCAGCCCCATGACGTCGAGAACGTCGCCCACCACGGCCGTGAACAGCTCCTCCCGGAGCAGGCGGAAGAGTTCCGCATCGTCCTTCGGTGCCACGCTGCCTCCCCGATGAGCGGCGCGCCCCAGCTGAACCTGGACGGCCACACCTGTATTACAGCTTTGGCCGATATGTCCTATAAGCATGCTCGAAGGTCAATCGGGCCGACGCTCCGGCGACGGCACGATTCCGCGTGAGCCCTTCCGCGGCCGGGCCGAGGGTGGCGCCGCGAAGGCCATTCCGGCCGGCCGAGGGATGCGAGGTGGTCCGCGGATGGTGGAGCTGACAAAGCCGGCGGCACGCCGGCCCACGCGCGCCGGCAGCGCGGTGGAGCGGATCGTCGCGCGGATCGATGCCGAGCGCCTTGCGCCGGGCGATCCGCTGCCATCCGAGGCTCGCCTGATGAGCGACCTCGGGGTCAGCAGGGTCGTGGTGCGCGAAGCGCTGAAGATGCTCGAGGGACAGGGGGTCGTGGAGGCGCGAGGCGGTCGCGGGACCGTCGTGCGCAGGCCCGACATGGTGCCTCTTCTCACCTACTTCGCGCATGTCGTCAGGGTGGACGACAACAGCCTTGTCGAGCTGATGGAGCTTCGCGCAGGGCTGGAGGTGTTCGGCGCGCGGCTTGCGGCGCAGCGGAGGACGGCGGCGGAGGCGCGCGACATCGCCCGCACCGCGCGCGAGATGCGGGAGGCGCTGCACGACTTCGACCGCTTCGCGGAAAGGGACGTCGCCTTCCACATCGCGATCGCCGCCGCCGGACGGAACGCCCTGCTTTCGGCGCTCATGGTCTCGATCAGGGAGGCGATGCGCGGCGCGGTGCTGGCCGGCCTCAAGCGCCGAAGGGGCGACCTGGAGCTCGCGCGCGTGCAGGAGCTGCACGAGGAGATCGCGGCGGCCATCATGGCCAACGACGCCGACCGTGCGGCCACGACGATGGACCGTCATTTCCGCGAGGCGGTCGCCGCGCTCGTGCAGGAGTGACGTCCTCCTCGCGTCGCGGGCCGCTCGGCGGCCGTGTGCTAGGAAGGCTTCCGTCGCTTGGTGCTCGACATCTCCATCGCGCCGCCGCTCCCGGGGACGTCGGGAGCCAGCAAAGCCAACGGGGTTCGGCTTGTCCCTCCTCGCCCTCGCCTATCTCGCCTTCATCGGCCTCGGCCTGCCGGATCCGCTGCCGGGGACGTTGTGGCCGGCGGTGGCGCCGGCCTACGGGTTGCCCAACGCGGCGCTCGGGCTGGTGCTGGCGGCGCTGTCGGCGGGGTATGTGGCGGCGGGGCTGCTCGCGGGCCGGCTGATCGGCTGGCTCGGCCTCGGCGGGGTGCTGGCGGCGAGCCTCGGGGCAACGGCGCTGGCGGCGGCGGGGCAGGCGCTGGCGCCGCCCTGGCCGGTCTTCGTCGCGCTGGCGGCGCTGGCCGGGTTCGGCGGAGGGGCGGTGGACACGGCGCTGAACGCCTTCGCGGCGGCGCGCTTCGCGCCGCGGCACCTGAACTGGCTGCACGGGTGCTGGGGCATCGGCGCCACGCTCGGGCCGGCGGCGGCGACCGCGCTGCTGGCGGCGGGGTACGGATGGCAGGCGGGGTACGCCGCAGTGGCGGGGCTGCTGACGGCGCTCACGCTCGGCTTCCTCGTCACGCGGCGGCGGTGGAAGATGGACCCGGACGGCGCGCCGGAGCGGCGCGTCTCGGCGCTGTCGGTGCTGCGCAACCGGGTGGCGCGGCGGCAGATCGGCGCCTTCTTCGTCTATACGGGGCTGGAGGCCGGAGCGGGGCAATGGGCGGCGACGGTGCTGACCGCGGGCGGCGCGACGCCAGCCGAGGGCGCGGCGGCGGCGGCGCTGTTCTGGGGGGCATTGGCGGCCGGGCGGATCGGGCTGGGCTTCGTGGTGGACCGGATCGGGCCGGACCGGCTGCTGCGGATCGCAGGACCGGCCGCGGCGCTCGGCGCGGCGGGCTTCGCGGCGGGACTTGGCGTGCCGGCGCTGGCGCTGCTGGCGGCAGCGCTGGCGCCGGTCTACCCGACGCTGATGGCGCGGACGCCGGCGCGGCTGGGCGCGGCGGCGGCGGTGCATGCGGTGGGGTTCCAGGTGGCGGGAGCAATGGTCGGAGTCGCGCTGCTGCCGGGCGCGATGGGGGTGGCGGCGGACCTGCTCGGCGCCGGAGCCGTGCCGCCGCTGCTGCTGGCGCTGGCGCTCGTGCTGACCGTCCTGCTCTGGCGCCTGCCGGCGAAGGCGGACAGGGTGGGGCGATGACACGTCCGAGCATCGTCATCCTCACCGGCGCGGGGATCAGCCGCGAATCCGGGCTGGCCACCTTCCGCGACGCCGACGGGATCTGGGCCAGGGTACGCATCGAAGACGTGGCGACGCCCGGTGCCTTCGCGCGGGACCCGGCGCGGGTGCACGCCTTCTACAATGCGCGGCGGCGGCAGGTGCGAGACCCGGCGGTGGCGCCGAACGCCGCGCACCTCGCGCTGGCCGAACTGGACCGGTGCTGGTCAGGGGAACTCCTGCTGGTGACGCAGAACGTGGATGACCTGCACGACCGCGCCGGCTCGCGCCGCCTGCTGCACATGCATGGCGAGCTGACCAAGGCCCGCTGCGCACGGTGCGAGGCGGTGCATGCCTGGCCGGACGACCTCTCCACGGAGACCCCCTGCCCCGCCTGCGGCCGCGCCGGATTCCTGCGGCCGCATGTCGTCTGGTTCGGAGAGATGCCGCTGCACATGGAGGAGATCGGCGAGGCGCTGGCGCGCTGCACGCTGTTCGTCTCGATCGGGACAAGCGGGCAGGTGCATCCGGCGGCGGGGTTCGCGGCGGCGGTGCGCGGGCAGGCGCGGACGGTGGAGCTGAACTTGCAACCTTCCGAGATGGCGTCGATCTTCGACGAGGCGATCCACGGCCCCGCGACGGAGGTCGTGCCGCGCTTCGTCGAAGGGCTGCTGCGGCAATGGGGTTCCTCCTCGGCCTGAGCGTGCTGCTGACACTCTCGGCCCGCGCGGCGGCGCAGGAGACGACGCGCCACGCTCCAGGCACGCTGCTGCCCGGCGTCGGCGCGAACGATCCGCGCCAGGTGGTGGACCGCACCGTGGCGCCGTGGCGGGCGCTGGGGCGGGTGCAGACGGAGCTGGGCGGGCGGTGCACCGGCGTGCTCGTCGGGCCGGGCACGGTGCTGACGGCGGCGCATTGCCTCGTCGCGCCCCGTACCGGGCGCTTCGTGCAGCCGCGCTCGGTGCACTTCCTGCTGGGCTATGATCGGGGCGAGTGGGTGGCGAGGGCCGGGGTGACGGGCTTCGTCGCCGCGCCGGAGTACCGCCCGGGCCGAGGTCCGGCCGGCGCCGACTGGGCGTTGCTGACGCTGGATGCGCCGGTCGGCTCGGCCGACCGGGTTCTGCCGCTGCTGCGCACCCCACCGCCGCCGCGCAGCGCCGCGATGCTCGGCGGCTATCAGCAGGACCGACCGGAAGTGCTGCTGGCGGACACCGGCTGCCGGGTCATCGGGCTGCAGCGCGACGCCGGCGGGATGGCCTCGCTGGCACATGACTGCGCCGGCACGCGCGGATCGAGCGGCGCGCCGCTGCTGGTGCGCGACGCGGCAGGGCGCTGGGCAGTGGCCGGCGTGCAGGCCGCGGCGGCGGCGGAGATGGCGTTCGGCCGGGCCGCGCCGGCGAATGCGGTGCGGCCTCTCGATTAGCTCTCGCTACCCCTCGCCTTCCAATCGCTCGATGTCGTCGTCCGAAAAGCCGAAATGGTGGGCAATCTCGTGGATCAGCACGTTGCGGACGAGGCGGAAGAGGTCCTCGCCGGTCTCGATCCATTCCAGCAGGATCGGCTCCCGGTAGAGGGTGACCGTGTCGGGCTCGGTCGGCACGTCCAGCACGCTGCGCTGCGTCATCGGCCGGCCGCGGTAAAGGCCGGTAAGGGCCCAGGGGCTTTCCACGCCGACCTCCGCGGCGGTCTCGTCATCCGCCACATCCTCCACCACGATGGCGGCGCCCCGGACGAGGTCGCGCAGTTCCTGCGGGATGGCGGCGAAGGCGCGTTCGGCCAGGTCGACGATGTCCTCGAGCGTGGGCGGGTGGTGGAAGGCGGTCATCGGCGCATCCACCTGATCGGCCAGCCCGCCGTCAAGCCAGGAGGCCCAGCATGGTCGAGAAACTGTCGCCGGAGGCCCGCGCGGCGCTGGCTGAGACGCTGCCGGGGTGGCGCGTGCTGCCCGGCCGGGACGCGATCCACCGCGCCTTCCGCTTCCGGGACTTCGCCGAGGCCTGGGGGTTCCTGTCACGCGTGGCGCTGCTGGCGGAGCGGCACGACCACCACCCCGAATGGTCGAACGCCTGGTCGCGCGTCGAGATCACGCTGACGACGCACGATGCAGGGGGGCTGAGCGACAGGGACGTGTCGCTGGCAAGGGCGATCGATGCGGTCGCCGGCCCGGGGGATATGCGATGACCGGACACCGATGTCCGGCCGGTTACCGACGCGCGGCAGGCCCAACCCAGCCCGGCAGAGGGAGCCGCGGCAGGCGGCGGCGCCGTTTCGGAAGGCTGGTCACGAGGGCGTTCCCTGGCCTAGCCTTCCCGCCAGGCGGCGCCACCGGCGCCGGCGTTCTTGGGGAGAAGCTGGGATGATGAAGCGCAGGACGGTGATGCTGGGTGCGCTGGCGGCGCCTTGCGTGCTTTCCGCCGGTCGCGGCGCCTTCGCGCAGGGCTCAGGCCCGATCCGCATCGCGACGGCCGGGCCGATGACCGGGCAGTACGCCGCCTTCGGCGGGCAGATGCGCGCCGGCGCGGAGCAGGCGGTGACGGACCTGAACGGCGCGGGCGGCGTTCTCGGGCGGCAGCTTGCGCTCGAGATCGGGGACGATGCGTGCGACCCGCGGCAGGCGGTGAGCGTGGCGAACCAGCTCTCCGGCCGGCGGGTGGCGCTGGTGGCGGGGCATTTCTGCTCCGGCTCCTCGATCCCGGCGCGCGACGTGTATGCGGAGGAGGGCGTGCTGCAGATCAGCCCGGCCTCGACCAACCCGCGCTTCACCGATGAGGGGAAGTGGAACACCTTCCGCGTCTGCGGGCGGGACGACCAGCAGGGGCAGGTTGCCGGGCGGCACATCGCGCAGCAGATGCGCAATCAGCGGGTCGCCATCCTGCACGACAACTCCGCCTACGGCCGCGGGCTCGCGGAGGAGACGAAGAAGGCGATGAACGCGGCGGGGATGCAGGAGGCGCTGTTCAGTGCCTACACCCCGGGCGAGCGTGACTACTCGGCCATCGTCTCGCGCCTGCAGCAGGCAAACATCCAGGTCGTGTATGTCGGCGGCTACCACACCGAATCGGGGCTGATCCTGCGCCAGGCCAAGGAGCGCGGGATGAACATCACCCTGATCGGCGGCGATGCGCTCGTGACCAACGAGTTCTGGCAGATCACCGGCGCGGCGGGCGAGGGCACGCTGATGACCTTCTCCTCCGACCCGCGGCGGCGGCCGACGGCGGCGGCGGTGGTGCAGCGCTTCCGCGCGCGCAACGTCGATCCGGAGGGCTACGTCCTCTACACCTATGCCGCCATCCAGATCTGGGCGGCGGCGGCGCAGCGCACGAACGGCGTCGATCCGCGGCGCATCGCGACGGCGCTGAAGCAGAACGGGCCGTGGCAGAGCGTGCTCGGCGAGATCTCCTTCACCGAGAAGGGCGACGTGACGGTGCCGGACTACGTCTTCTACGTCTGGCGCAACGGCAGCTACGCGGAGATGTGAGTCCGGGGGCCCGCCACCCTGATGCGCTTCGTGGAGGCCGGCGCGCTGCGCGTCGGCCTCCTCGAATTCGGCGATGCGGCGGGCTGGCCGGCGGTGCTGCTGCACGGCTTTCCCTACGACGCGCATGCTTACGAGGAGGTGGCGCCGCGACTGGCCGAGGCCGGGGCGAGGGTAGTGGTGCCGTGGCTGCGCGGCTACGGTCCGACCGCGTTCCTGTCGGAGGCCACGTCGCGCTCCGGCGCGCAGGGCGCGCTGGCGGCGGATCTGCTTGCGCTGCTGGATGCGCTCGGCATCCGTCGTGCGGTGCTCGGCGGCTACGATTGGGGCGGGCGGGCGGCCTGCATCGCGGCAGCGCTGTGGCCGGAACGCGTGGCAGGGCTTGTCACCGTCAACGGCTACAACATGCACCATGTCCCGAGCTTCGCCGAGCCGGCCGCGCCCGAGGCGGAACTGCGCTGGTGGTACCAGTACTACTTCCACGGCGAACGCGGACGCGCCGGACTGGCCCGCAACCGTCACGCCTTCTGCCGCCTGCTCTGGCGGCTGTGGTCGCCCGGCTGGTCCTTCGACGAGGCGTGCTTCACGCGCAGCGCGGCGGCCTTCGACAATCCCGATTTCGTCGATGTGGTGATCCACTCCTACCGCCACCGCTTCGGTCTGGCGCCGGGCGACCCAGCGCATGACAGGATCGAGTCGCGGCTGCTCGAGCAGCCAGCGATCGCGGTGCCGAGCGTCGTGCTGGAAGGTGGCGACGACGGCGTGGACCCGCCGCAGGGAGCGGCCGCACGGCGCAAGGGGTTTGCAGGCGCCTTCGAGCACCGGATCGTGCCCGGCGCCGGGCACAACCTGCCGCAGGAGGCACCCGCAATCTTCGCCGAGGCCGTGCTGCGCGTGCGCGGCATGGGCTGAGGATCGACGGCGGGCGGAGCGGCACGGCGCCTACCCCCCGCGCCGCGGGGAGGGGTGCATCCGGAGCAGGAGTGCGAGGGCGGCATCCCGCAACGCGACGGCGGCCAGCGCCCGTGCTGCTTTCCGCACCCCTTGCGGGTCGCGCCGCCTGGCGGCGCGCCAGAGCGCGAGGCGCCAGTACCCCGCGCTCACTGGATGGCCTCGACGTACGCGGCGGGTGCGGTCTCGCGCCGCGCGGGCGACGCCTTCGCCCAGGGAGCGGGCGAGGGCAAGGTGGATCGCGCGATGGAATGACGACGATGCGGCATGGGAGGTCGCTCCGGTCCGTTCCGTCAAAGGAGAGCGCGAGGTTGGGCGGCCTGTCCCGAAAGCGCGACGAAGGATTGCCGAAAGCGGCGAAATGCGGCTTGCGCATCGTTTCCGCGCTCCAAATCCGCCGCCGCGCTGCTAGCTTGCGATGCAACATCTTCATCGGAGTCAAGGATGCCGGGAGTATCCCGGACCGAGCCGTCGTCGCTGCCGGAGACCGTGCGCTTCGGCTGCTGCGTGCTGGATACCAGCCGCGGCGTCGTCGTCGCGCCCGATGGAACGGAGACGATGCTCCGCCCCAAGACGCTCGAACTGCTGCGATTGCTGCTGCGCCATCCGGGACGCGTGGTCACCCGGGGGGAAATCCTGGACGCGGTGTGGCCCGGGTTGTTCGTGACCGATGACAGCATCACGCAATGCGTCGTGGAGCTGCGGCGTGCGATGGGGCCTGCCGGCGCCTCGCTGCTGCGCACCGTGCCGCGACGTGGTTACCTCCTGGAGCGTGGTGCGGAGCCGCAGGTCTCGGCACCGGCGACGCCAGCGCGTTCGGCAGGCGTGCCCGTGCTCGCGGTGCTGCCGTTCCGGCCCCTGCCACCCGATAGGGACGGCGCGATCCTGGCGGAGGCGATGACAGACGGCGTCATCGGCGCGATCGCGACATTGCGCGAGCTCGCGGTCATCTCGGGCAGCTCCACGCGGCACATGCGGGACGTGGACCTGCTGGAAGCCGGCGCGCGACTCGGCACCGACTACGTGGCGACCGGCACGCTGCAGCGGCAGGCGTCACGCATCCGGCTCTCGGCGGAGCTGGCGGATGCCCGGAGCGGCGCGGTGCTGCTGTTCCGCTCCTTCAGCGGTGACGCCGAGGAAGATCAGTTCGAGATGCAGGACCGCATCGCCTCGGTCATCGCCAACGCGCTGACGCCCCGGGTGAGCGAGCTGGAGCTGACGCGGAGCCGGCGCGAGCGGCCGGCCGATCTCGCCGCCTACTACCTGCTGATCGAGGCGCGCCGCCTGATGCTGAACCTCGACCGCGGCTCGCTGGACGAGGCGGGGCGGCTGCTGCGAAGGGCGCTGGACCTCGATCCCGAGCACGCGGCGACGCATGCGACGCTGGCCAACTGGCACAGCCTGCGGCTGGGGCAGGGTTTGGCGGAGGATCGCCCGGGGGAGGCGGCGGCGCTGGAGGCGGCAGCGCAGGCCGCGCTGGCGCGGGATGCGAACCACGCGCGCGCCCTCGCGCTGCTGGGGCACAGCCGCACCGTGCTTCATCTGCGCCACGAGGAGGCGCTGTCGATGTTCGAGCGGGCGCTGAACGCCGCGCCGAACGATGCCGAGACATGGATGTGGACCAGCCCGACTTTCGCATGGATGGGCGCGGGGGTGGAGGCGGTGAACCGTGCCCAGCGGGCCATCGCACTGTCGCCGGAGGATCCGCTGATGTTCCGCTACACGCATTTCCTGTCGATCGCGCAGTACGCCAGCGGGGATTACGAGGCGGCGGCGCAGGCGGGCGAAAGCTCGCGGCGTGCGAACCCGCACTACGTCTCGAACCTGCGGATGACCGCGGCCGCGCTGGTTGCGGCCGGGCGCGAGCAGCAGGCCCGCGGCATCGCACGGGAAGCAATGGCGCTGGAACCCGCGTTCCGCGTCTCCGCGCTGATGAAGCGGCTGCCGTTGCGTGGCGCCGAGGCGCGCGAGACATACCGCCGCCGGCTGCTCGCGGCGGGATTTCCGGGGTGACGGGTGAGGGAGGACCAAGCGATGGACGCGAACGTATCGGCTGACGGGGGAACCGATGGCGGCACCGATGGCGGAACCGATGGCGGAACCGATGGCGGCACGGACGGGGGTACCGACGGCGGCACGGCGAACGGCGCCCGCCCCCCATCGATCGACGCTGGTTCCATCGAGGGCGAGCGGGGCGAATCCCCCCTGCTGGCGGGAGCGCGGTTTCCCGATGCCGCGTGGTCCCCGGAGCTCCGCGCACAGGTATTGCTGGCCGAGTTCGCCGCGACGGACTGGCGGTCCGACCGACCGGACCCGCCGGATGACAGCGCCGACGCTCTGAAGGACGAGGTGAAGGCGCTGCTGGAGAAGATGCCGCGGCGGCGCGAGCGGCTGGCCGAGACCGTGAGCCAGGCGGAGGCACTCCGGAGCTGCTGGCTGCAGCTGATGGTGGCGGACGCGATGGGCCGGCCCGCGACGACGACGATGGTCTCACTCTGCATCGCCGTCGGTCATCTCGTCGGCATGCATTGGAAGTGGCACTTCAAGCGCGCGCGGCCGGCGCAGGTGTATCCGGCGCTGCTGCCGTCGGTCCCGACGCCGCCGCATGCGTCGTACCCGAGCAACCATGCCTTCCAGTCATATCTCGTCGCCGGCGGACTGCGCTCGGCGTTCGAGGGGCCTTTGGCGACCGCGATGGGCGGTCCGCTCGACGCGCTGGCCGACCGCATCGCGCAGAACCGCGAGATCGCGGGCGTGCACTTCGCCTCCGACACGCTGGCGGGGGCGTGGCTCGCCGAGCGGACGCTCATTCGATTGCGGACGCTGCCCGGCTTCACGGCTCTGCTGGCTGCGGTGGCGGCGGAGTATCCGGGGCTGGTGGCGGGCGACGGACGGGTCAATCCCTCGGCCCGCAAGACCCGGGGCCGGCCGCGCCGGTTCCTCGACATGGCGAAGGCCGAACTGCGCCTCAACGACGCGGAGACCGATCTCCTGCGGCGGGCCGGCGTACGATCCTTCGAGGCGCTGCACGACCTGCTGGTGGAGACCCCTTCCCTTGCGCAGGTGGTCCCCGGCGTGCGCGGCGCGGATCTGCTGAAGCTGATCGAGCCGCGGCTCGGGCCGGCGTTCCGCGAGGCGCGCGACGCCCCTTGGGCACCACCGGCGGAGGAAGCGGGCGCCGCTGCGCCGGCTTCGGTGCGGGAAGGCGGGGTGTGGCCTGGAACCGGACGGCCGCCTCGGCTGGCGTCCGATGCCGACATCGCCCTGCCGGATGACCTCGTCCGCGCATGGCCGCCGCGCAACCAGCAGGGGCGGCCCACCTGCGTCGGCTTCGCCGTCGGCGCCGCGCTCGAGCGGCAGCGGAATGGCGCGAAGCTCTCGGCGATGTTCCTCTACCAGCGTGCGCTGCGGCTGCGACGTCAGCACCTCTCGGCGGACGAGCTGGCCCGGCAGGGCGGCTCGACCAAGCTGTCGGACGCGGCGGAGGTGCTGCAGACCGACGGCATCTGCGACGAGGCGCTGTGGGAGGACGATGTGCCGCTGACGCAGGAGCCGACGCCGCAGGTGCTGGCGGCGGCGGCGGCGAATCGCCTGAACGGCGCCTTCCACTGGGACATCCCACCCGGCTCGCCGCGTCCGCCGAACGTCGCGCGCGTCGTGCTGGATCTGCTTGCGGCGGGGCGGCCCGTCGTCATCGCGCTGCCGGTCTTCAGGGATCCGACGGCGCCGGGCGGGCACAGCAACTGGTGGACGACGGGGGCGCGCGCGCACGGCATCGTTCCCGATCCCGTCGTTCCGCCCTGGGAGCGCTCGACCGGCCATGCGGTGTGCGTGCTCGGCTTCCAGAAGGATGAGGAGGAGCCGGTGGGCGGCTGGTTCATCTTCCGCAACAGCGTGGGCAACGACTGGGCGTTCCGTGCGCCGGCCCCCTTGCACGACGGCCCGCCGCGCGTGCCGGCACGCGGCTGGGGCGCGCTGTCGGCGTCGCATGTCGAGCAGCACTGCTGGGAGATCTTCAGCCCTCCCTAGACGGGCGGCGCGCGCGGCCCCTCCTATTCGAGCCGCATGCCCGCCTCCCGCACCACGCGGCCCCAGTTCGCGTGGCTGCGGGCGAGGAAGGCGGCGACGTCGGTGTCGGGCGGCACCGGTTCGATGGCCCAGCCGGCGAGGCGGGTGTGGGCCGCCTCGCTTGCCAGCGCGCCGCGGGCCAGCGCGGCCCAGTCGGCCAGCGCCGCTTCCGGCGTGCCGCGCGGCGCGAGTAGCAGATTGGCGAGGCGGATTTCAAAGCCTGGATGGCCGCTCTCGGCCACGGTCGGCACCTCGGGCAGCAGCGGTGCGCGCGTGGCGCCGGAGACGGCCAGCGCGCGCAGCCGGCCGGAGCGCACCAGATCCGGCCCGCCACCGATGGCAAGGAAGCCGCCCGGCACCGTGCCGGAGACGATTGCGGTCAGCGCCTCGGCGTTGCCTCGCTGTGAGACATTCTCCAGCGCACCCGCGGGAAGGCCGGCGGTCTGGCGCAGATGCTCCATGGCCAGGTGGCCCGGCGAGCCGACGCCGGCGGAGGCGTAGAACAGCGGCGTGCGCCGCGCCGCGTCGAGGAAGCCGGCAAGGTCCCTTGCAGGGTGCGCGGGATTGACGACGAGCACGAGCTGATAGGCGCCGATCATCGCCGCGGGCACGAAGTCCCGCAGCGGGTCGAATCCGAGGTGGGGGTAGAGATGCGGGTTGACGGTCAGCGGCGTGTCGATGGTGGCAAGGACGGTGCGGCCATCCGGCGCGGACCGCGCCACCGCCGCCGCGCCGATGTTGCCGCCGGCGCCGGGCCGGTTCTCCACCACGACCGTTCCTCTGCCCTCGCGCGTCGCATGGTCAGCGATCAGCCGCGCGCTGCCGTCCAGCGCGCCGCCGGGCGGGAAGTTGACGACGATGCGCAACGGATCAGATTGTGCGCGTGCGAGGCGTGATGCGGCGAGCACCGCGAGGGCGGCGGCGAGCGGGCGGCGTGGCGTCACTGTTCGCTCCTCACCTGTCCGGCGAGGCAGCATGGAGCCGGCATCGCGCCGCGCGCAACCTGCTTCCATGCAATCTCAGCAGCGCAGGACGATGTTGCCGATGACCTCGCCACGCTCGGAAGCTTCATGCGCCGCTGCGATCCCGTCCAACGGCAGGGCGCTGCCGACGGCGTGGGTGAGCCGCCCCTCCTCCAGCCATGCCGTGAGCTGGGCGATGCCGGTGGAACGCGCGGCGGGCGGCAGCTCGTAGACGATGAAGAAGCGCACGGCGGCGCCGGAGAGGATCATGGGGAAGAAGGGCAGCGTCACCTCCGGCCGGCTGGACCCGTAACAGACACAGAGGCCGTCGGCGGCGACGATCGCCGGGAGAAGCGCGGCGTTGGCGGCGAGGTCGACCTCGATCACGCGGTCGACGCCGCGGCCGCCGGTGAGATCGCGCACCCGGGCGGCAACGTCCTCGCCATGGCGGTCGATCACCGCCTCGGCCCCGGCGGCCCGGGCATGGTCGGCCTTCGCCGGGGAGCTGGCGGTGGCGATGACCTGCCGCGCGCCGAGCAGCCGCGCCATCTGGATGGCATAGTGCCCGACCGCGCCGGCGCCGCCGGCGACGAGCACGGACTGGCCCGCGACGCCGCCATCGACCTGCACGGTGCGCCAGGCGGTGAGCGCGGGGATGCCGAGGCAGGCGCCGGTCTCGAAGGAGGCCGCGTCGGGCAGCCTTACGACCTGCGCCTCGGGCAGGGCGACGTACTCGGCGGCGGTGCCGTCGACGCGCTTCCACTGCGCGTTCCAGAGCCAGACGCGTTCGCCGATCCGGCTGCGCGGGACGCCCTCGCCCACGGCCTCGACCGTGCCGGCGCCGTCGCTGTGCGGGATGACGCGCGGCCCCGGCATGGGCCGGCTGCCGCCGCGGGCCTTCCAGTCCGAGGGATTCACGCCGGAGGTGGCGAGGCGGACGAGCACCTCGCCCGGCGCTGGGGCCGGGGTGGGCAGGTCGCCGAGTTGCAGGACCTCGCGGGCGGGGCCGGTGCGTTCGTACCAGGCGGCGTGCATCGTGCTCATCAACTCCCCAGCGCCACGCGCGCCGCGGTCGCGAGTCGGTCGGCGCGTTCGTTCATCGGGTCGCCGGCATGGCCGCGCACCCAGCGCCATTCCACATCATGCGGCTTGGCGGCCGCCAGCAGGCGCTGCCAGAGCTGGTAGTTCGCCACCGGCTCCCGCGCCGAGTTGCGCCAGTCGTTGCGGACCCAGCCCTTTACCCAGCGCTCCATGCCGTTCCGGACATATTCGCTGTCTGTGTGCAGCACGACGCGGCAGGGGCGCTTCAGCGCCTCCAGCGCGGCGCAGGCGGCGGTCAGCTCCATGCGGTTGTTGGTGGTGGCGGGATCGGCGCCTGACAGCTCCTTCTCCGTGCTGCCGAAGCGCAGGATCGCGGCCCAGCCGCCGGGGCCGGGGTTGGGGCGGCAGCCGCCATCCGTCCAGATCTCGACAATGTCGTCAGGCACCGATGTCCCCCGGGGTGGCGGCGCGCGCGAAGAAGCGCAGCTTGCGCAGGTATTCCAGCGGGTCCTTGCGCGTGACCAGCGCACCCTGCGGCGTGTGCGTCCAGTCATAGAGGCGCGTCAGCAGGAAGCGGATGGCCGCGCCGCGGCACAGCACCGGCAGTGCGGCGCGTTCGGTGCGGGCAAGCGGTCGCACGGCGTCGTAGGCGCCGATCATCGCGCGCGCCCTGGTGACGTTGAAGGACCCGTCCGGCTCGAAGCACCATGCGTTGAGGCAGACGGCGACGTCATAGGCCAGCAGGTCGGTGCACGCGAAGTAGAAGTCGATCAGGCCGGAGACGCGCGGCCGCCCCGCCGCGTCGGGCAGGAAGAAGACGTTGTCGGGAAACAGGTCGGCATGGATGTGCCCGGCCGGCAGCGCGCCGGCCGTCGGCCAGGCCGCAAGGATCCCCGCAAGGTGCTCGTCCAGCTCCGCGACCAGGCCGGGCTGCACCTCGTCGCCGCGGGCGCGGCAGCCGTCCAGCAGGGGCGGCCAGCCGGCGGGGCCGAGCGCGTTGCGCCGTGCGGCAAGGTATTCGGCGCCCGCCGCGTGCAAGCGCGCCAGCGCATCGCCGAGCGGCGCCAGATGCTCGGGGCGGACCCGGCGCGGCCAGACGCCTTCGAGGAAGGTGCAGATCGCGGCCGGGCGGCCGCAGAGTTCGCGCAGCGCAGCGCCGTCACGCGCGCGCAGCGGCGTCGGGCAGGGCAGGCCGCGCCCGGCCAGATGCTCCATCAGGCCGAGGAACCAGGGCAGCTCCGCGGGATCGACCCGCTTCTCGTAGAGCGTCAGGATGAAGTCGCCGGCCGCGGTGCGCAGCGCGTAGTTCGAGTTCTCCACGCCCTCCGCGATACCGCGATAGGCGAGGAGCGCGCCGAGGTCGTATTCCGCAAGGAAGGCGCGCAGCGCCTCATCCGAGACTTCGGTGTAGACCGCCATCCGCGGTCAATCGGCCGCCAGCGCCGTGGGCAGTCGGAAGGCGATGCGCTCCTCCGCCACCACCACCTCCTCCACCGTCAGCGCGTAGACGGTCGCGAGGCGGTCCAGCACCTCCCGCACCAGCTCCTCCGGCGCGCTGGCGCCGGCGGTGAGCCCGACCACGCGCGCGCCGTGCAACGCCGAGAGATCGAGACCGGCGCCGCGCTGCACCATCAGGGCGCGGCGCGCACCGGCGCGCGCCGCCACCTCCGCAAGGCGCACGGAGTTGCTGGAATTGGGCGCGCCGACGACGATCATCACCTCTGCGCCGCGCGCGACGACCGCCTTGACCGCGGCCTGGCGGTTGGAGGTGGCGTAGCAGATGTCCTCCTTCGCCGGCCCGGCGAGGCCGGGGAAGCGCGCGGCGAGCACGGCGACCGCCTCGGCCGTGTCGTCGACCGAAAGGGTGGTCTGGCTGGTCCAGGCGAGCGGCACGCCGGGCGGCACGGCGACGGTGCGCGCGGCCTCCGCGTCCTCCACCAGCGTCACGGCGCCGGGCGGAAGCTGGCCCATGGTGCCGACCACCTCCGGATGGCCGGAGTGGCCGATCAACAGGATGTGGCGCCCGCGGGCGTGGTGGCGCTCCGCCTCCCGATGAACCTTCGTCACCAGCGGGCAGGTGGCGTCGAGGGTGAACATGCGCCGCCGCATCGCCTCGTCAGGGACGGATTTCGGGACGCCATGGGCGCTGAAGATCACCGGGCGGCCATCGTCGGGGATCTCGTCCAGCTCCTCGACAAAGACCGCGCCGGCGGCGGCCAGGCGGTCCACCACGAAGCGGTTGTGCACGATCTCGTGCCGGACATAGACGGGCGCGCCATGGCGCCGCAAAGCCTCCTCGACGATCCGGATCGCGCGATCGACGCCGGCGCAGAAGCCGCGGGGCCCGGCAAGCAGGACGATGAGCCCCGGCTTCGGCGCCGCGGGGCTCTGGGGTTCGGGCGGCATGGGGATATCCCGGACGGGGCCCTGGCTCAGGGGATGTTCGCGCGCTGCGCGGGGTGCGATAGACGAGCGGCATATACTGGCCGCCGGGGCGGCTTCAAAGGGGGGAGGACAGCCCATGGCTCGGCATCCGGGTTCCGCGCTGCTGGCGCTGCCGCTGGCGCTCGCCTCCTGTGGGGCCCTGCCCTCCTTCGAGTCGAACCCGGCTGGCACCGCCCCCTGCCCGCGCATCGCCATCCTGGCAGACGGCGCGGACCTGACGCGGTTCCGCCCGGGCGCCGGGCCTGACCTGACGGCGATGGTGCTGGATGCGCGCCTCACCGGCTTCGACGCCCGGTGCGACTATGCGGGGCGGGACCGCCGGTCGCTCGACGTGCGGGTGACGCCGCGTTTCGCGGTGGAGCGGGGCCCCGCCTTCGAGGGCCGGGTGGCGGAGCTGCCCTGGTTTGTCGCAATGACCGATGCGAACGACACCGCGCTGCTCGAGCGCGTGGCAGCGACGACGCGCGTGTCCTTCGCAGCCAACACGCCGGTGGCGACGGCGACTGGCCAGCCGGTGCGGCTGACCGTGCCGGTTGCGGAGGGGCTGCGGGCACGGGACTACACGCTCCGCCTCTCCTTCCAGCTCACGCCCGAGGAACTGGCGCTGAACCGGTCGCGCGGGCCGCGCTGACGCCGCCGCGCGGCGCAGCGCCGATGATCCTGCACTTCGTCACGCATCCGGAGGTGGTCGTCGATCCGGCGGTGCCGGTGACACGGTGGCCGCTCTCCGCCCGCGGCATCGAGCGGCTGCGGCGCTTCGCCGCCGGCGGCGCGATCGAGGGCGTGGCGGCGGTGCATGCCAGCGCGGAGCGCAAGGCCATCGAGGCGGCGGGCGTGCTGGCGGCCCATCTCGGGCTGGGGCTGGCGGTGCACCCGGCGCTCGGCGAGAACGACCGCTCGGCCACCGGCTTCCTGCCTCCGCCGGAGTTCGAGGCGGTGGCCGACGCCTTCTTCGCCCGGCCCGAGGAAAGCGTACGGGGCTGGGAGCGGGCGGTGGATGCGCAGGCACGCATCACCGGCGCGGTGCGTGCCATTGCCGCCGCGCATGCGGGCGGGGGCGACCTGCTGGTGGTGGCGCATGGAGCGGTGGGGGCGCTGCTGCGGGCGGCGCTGCACGGCGCGCCGATCTCGCGCCGCTTCGACCAGCCGCGCCAGGGCTGCGCGGTGCGGATCGGGCTGCCGGGCTGGCAGCCTTTCGACAAAGCCTGGCGCGAATTGCCCGAGGGTTGAGCGTGCCGCCGATTGCGCCGGGCCGCCCGGTCGGGCATACCGGGCTCCTCCCGCTGATCCCGCGCGGGAGAGAGGGGGCCGCAAACCCCCCGCCGAAGGCGCAACCGGCCCCCGGAAACGCTCAGGCAGAAGGGCCGCGCGGGGAAGGGACCTCTGGAAAGCCCGTGCCCCGAACGGGGCGCGGCACCGACGGAGTAAGGCGCCGTTCGCCCGCTCGGGCCGCCGAATCTCTCAGGTCACGGGACAGAGGGGGGCCACGGAGAGGTCCGCGTCATTTCGGCGCGGACGAGCCTGTGGAGGCCCCGTGGCCGATGTCCCAGCGGGCGAGAGCCTGCGCGAAACGCCTCTTGCCGCGCTGCACCGCTCGCTCGGCGGCCGCATGGTGCCTTTTGCGGGCTACTCCATGCCGGTGCAGTACGCCCCCGGCATCATGGCGGAGCACCTGCATTGCCGCGCCGCGGCGGCGCTGTTCGACGTCTCCCACATGGGGCAGGCGGAGCTGGTCGCTGCAGAGGGGGTGGACGCCGCCGCCGCCGCGCTGGAGCGGCTGACGCCCGCCGAGATCCGCGCGCTGAAGCCCGGCCGCCAGCGCTACGCGCTGCTGATGACCGAGGCGGGCGGCATCCTGGACGACTTCATGGTGGCCAATCTCGGGGACCGGCTGTTCCTCGTGGTGAACGCCAGCCGGGCGGCGGTGGACCTGCCGGCGATCTCGGCGGCGCTGCCGCCCGACGTCACGTTGCGCCCCCTGCCAGACCGCGCGTTGCTGGCGCTGCAGGGGCCGGGTGCCGCAACGGCGCTCGGCAGCCTGGCGCCCGAGGCGGCCGCCCTGCCCTTCATGGGCGTCGGCCGCTTCGAGATGGCGGGCGTGCCCGCCCTCGTCAGCCGGTCGGGCTACACGGGGGAGGACGGTTTCGAGATCTCGGTCCCGGCCGAGGCGGCGGAGCGCTTCGCCCGTGCCCTGCTGGCGATCCCCGGCGTGCAGCCGGCGGGGCTGGGGGCGCGCGACTCGCTCCGGCTCGAGGCCGGGCTGCCGCTCTACGGCAACGACATCGACGAGACGACGAGCCCCGTCGAGGCGGCGCTGACCTGGACCATCGGCAAGCGCCGCCGCCTGGGCTGGGATTTCCGGGGCGCCGAGCGCGTGCGCGCGGAGCTGGACAACGGCCCGGCGCGGCTGCGGGTGGGCATCCGCCCGGAAGGCCGGCAGCCGGCGCGCGGCGGCACGCCGATCCATGACGCGGCCGGCGCGCCGGTCGGCGAGGTCACGTCGGGCGGCTTCGGCCCCTCGCTGAATGGGCCGATGGCGATGGGCTACGTCGCCCGGCCGCTCGCCGGAGACGGCACCGCCCTGACGCTGATGGTGCGCGGCCGGCCGCTGGCCGCGCGTGTCGCGCCCACCCCCTTCGTTCCCCACCGCTACGCCCGCTGAGGAGCCGCAAGAGATGGCCGAACTGCGCTTCACCAAGGACCATGAATGGGTGCGGCTGGAAGGCGATGTCGCGACGATCGGCATCACCGACCACGCGCAGAACGCACTCGGCGACGTGGTGTTCGTCGAGCTGCCGGAGCCCGGCCAGGAGGTGACGGAGGGCGAGGGTGTCGCAGTCGTCGAGAGCGTGAAGGCGGCGTCCGACGTCTATGCACCGGTGAAGGGCCGCGTGGCCGAGGCCAACACGGCACTGACCGAGAATCCCGGTCTGGTGAACAGCTCACCGACCGACCAGGGGTGGTTCTTCAAGCTGGAAGGCGTGGATGCCGCCGCGGTCGCCGCGCTGATGGACGAGGCGGGCTACGCCGCGTTCCTGGAGACGCTCGCATGACGCCGCTCGCTGAGCTTTCCGCGCTGGAGGACCACGGAGCCTTCGCGCGCCGCCACATCGCCCCTTCCAAGACCGAGATCCAGGAGATGCTGCGCGTGGTGGGCGCGGACTCGCTGGAAGCACTGGCCGCGCGCACGGTGCCTGCCGCGATCCGTAGCGAGGGCGCGCTGAACCTGCCGCCGCCGATCAACGAGGCGGAGGTGATCGAGGAGCTGCGCGGGCTGGCGGCGCGGAACCGCGCCGACATCAAGTCGCTCATCGGCCTGGGCTATCACGGCACGATCACGCCGCCGGTGGTGCTGCGCAACGTGCTGGAGAATCCCGGCTGGTACACAGCCTACACGCCCTACCAGGCCGAGCTGGCGCAGGGCCGGCTGGAGGCGCTGCTGAACTTCCAGACGATGGTGACGGACCTGACCGGGCTGCCGGTGGCCAACGCCTCGCTGCTGGACGAGGCGACGGCCGCGGCGGAGGCGATGGCGCTGGCCCATGCCGCGACGCGCGGCAAGTCCGACACGGTGCTGATCGCTGCCGACGTGCATCCGCAGACGCGCGCTGTGGTGGCGGCGCGGGCGGAACCGCTGGGGTTCCGCGTGGTGGTCGTCGCGCCGGCCGAGATTGCCGAGCGGACGGCGGCGGAAAAGCCGTTCGCGACGCTGCTGCAGTATCCCGGCAGCACGGGCGAGGTGCGCGACCTGCGGCCGGAGATCGCGGCGGCGCAGGCCGCGGGCGGACTTGCCGTGGTGGCGGCGGACCCTCTTTCCCTCGTGCTGCTGACGCCGCCGGGGGAGATGGGCGCGGATGTCGTGGTCGGCTCCTCGCAGCGCTTCGGCGTGCCGATGGGCTATGGCGGGCCGCACGCCGCCTTCATGGCGGTGAAGGACGGGCTGAAGCGGCTGATGCCCGGGCGGCTCGTCGGCGTGTCGGTCGATGCGGCCGGGGCGCCGGCGATGCGGCTGGCCCTGCAGACGCGCGAGCAGCACATCCGGCGCGAGAAGGCAACGAGCAACATCTGCACGGCGCAGGTGCTGCTGGCGGTGATGGCAGGCATGTACGCGGTGTGGCACGGGCCGGACGGGCTGCGGCGCATCGCCAGGCGCGTGGCGCTGCAGGCGCGGCTGGTGGCGGGCGCGGCGCGGGCCGCCGGCTTCGGCCTGCGGCATGACGCGTTCCTCGACACGGTATGCATCGAGGCGGGCGAGAAGGCCGATGCGCTGGCGACCGCGGCGCTGCGCCACGGCTTCAACGTCGCGCGACACGAGGGCGGCGGCATAGGCGTCGCGCTCGACGAAACGGTCACGCGCGAGGAGCTGGCCCGCGTGGTGGCGGCGATCGCCGAGGCCGGTGGCACTGCACCTCCGAAGCTGGAGGCGTTGGCGGCGGAAGGCGGCGTCCCGGCGGCAATGGTTCGCCGATCAGCTATCCTCACCGCCTCGGTGTTCAACGCGCACCATTCGGAGCACGCGATGCTCCGCTACATGCGGTCGCTGGAGGAGAAGGACGTCGCGCTGAACCGGAGCATGATCCCGCTGGGATCCTGCACGATGAAGCTGAACGCGACGGCCGAGATGATTCCGGTGACCTTCCCTGGCTTCGGCGCGCTGCACCCCTTCGCGCCGGTCGACCAGGCGGCGGGATACATCGAGCTCATCCGGCGGCTGGAATCCTGGCTCTGCACCATCACCGGCTTCGCGGCGGTGTCGCTGCAGCCGAATGCGGGCAGCGCGGGCGAGTATGCGGGGCTGCTGGCGATCCGCGCCTGGCACCGCGCGCGCGGCGAGACGGGGCGCGACGTGTGCCTCATTCCCTCCTCGGCGCACGGCACCAATCCGGCCTCCGCGGTGATGGCGGGGATGAAGGTTGTGGTGGTCGGCTGCGACCGCGACGGCAACGTCGATCTCGACGACCTGCGGGCGAAGGCCGATGCGCATGCCTCGCGGCTGGCGGCCCTGATGGTGACCTACCCGTCCACGCATGGCGTGTTCGAGGAGCGGATCCGCGAGATCTGCGACCTTGTGCATGGGCGCGGAGGCCAGGTGTACATGGACGGCGCCAACATGAATGCGCAGGTCGGCCTGACCTCGCCGGCGGCGATCGGCGCGGATGTGTGCCACCTCAACCTGCACAAGACCTTCTGCATCCCGCATGGCGGCGGCGGGCCGGGGGTGGGGCCGATCGGCGTCGCCGCGCACCTGGCGCCGTACCTGCCGGCGCATCCGATGCTGGCAGAGGCAGGCCCGGCCGCGACCTCGCACGGGCCGGTCAGCGCCGCGCCCTTCGGCAGCGCGTCGATCCTGCCGATCTCCTATGCCTACATCCGCATGATGGGGCCGGCGGGGCTGAAGCGCGCGACGGAGGTGGCGATCCTCAGCGCCAACTACGTCGCGGCGCGGCTGGCGCCGCACTACCCCATCCTTTACCGCGGAGGGAACGGGATGGTGGCGCATGAGTGCATCCTGGACTGCCGCGGATTCCAGCAGAACGGCGGCGCGACGGTGGAGGACATCGCCAAGCGGCTGCAGGATTTCGGCTTCCACGCGCCGACCATGTCCTGGCCGGTCGCGGGCACGCTGATGGTCGAGCCGACCGAGAGCGAGCCGAAGGACGAGCTGGACCGCTTCATCGAGGCGATGATCGCGATCCGTGCCGAGATCCGCGCGGTCGAGCAGGGACGGATGGACCGCGCCGACAACCCTCTGAAGAACGCGCCGCATACCGCGGCGGAGGTGACGGCGGAGAGCTGGACGCACCCCTATTCGCGCCAGCAGGCTGCCTTCCCGCTGCCCTGGGTGGCGCGACAGAAGTACTGGCCACCCGTGAAGCGCGTGGACAACGTCCATGGCGACCGCAACCTGGTCTGCACCTGCGCGCCGCTGGAGGCCTACGCCCAAGCGGCGGAGTGAGGGCGCCCCTGCTGCTGCTCGTCCTGGCGGCGCCGGCCGCCGCGCAGGACGGGCGCGAGGCGCTGCGCGAGCGGCGTTGCACGCAATACATGGCGGCGTGGGACCAGGCGCTGTCGCGCTTCGGCACGGCGGGGCTGAGTGCGGAGTTCCGCGAACGCCACGGCCGGTTCCTCTCATCCGGCTGCCGGACGCGTGTGGTCTGCCCGCGCTCGGCGGAGGAGTTGCGCATCGCGGATGCGATGACGGCGGCGGCCATGAACGCCGGGCTGGCAAGCACCTACGTGCCGTTCACCTGCCGCGAGGGGTGAGCCAAGCTGCCGTTCAGATCCGGTGCGTCTCGAGCGCGCTGGGGTGGAACAGCTCCTCCGGCGTCAGGAGGCGGGAGGAGAGGCCCTGGCGGTGGTGGTGGCGCAGGAACCACTCGAAGACATGGCGGTTGGGCGCCAGGCCATAGCTGAAGAAGTCCTCGCCCATGAGGTCGCGTGCGCGGCGGAGGCCTTCCTCGACGAAGGGCAGCGTGACTTTCGTGGCGGAGGTGTCGGCCAGGCGTTCCAGCGCGATGCGCTTCGACCGCTCAAAGGCCTTCAACGCCGCGGCGGGCAGCCAGGGGTGGCGATCGGCAAGCGCCCGGCGGATGCCAAGCACGTGCATGACAGGAAAGATGCGCGTCTTGCGGTACCAGGCGATCGCGGCCGCGGTCGGGTCCTCCCACAGCCAACGGATCTTCGGGTCGCCGCGTTCGAAGGGAGAGGGCGCGCGCGGGCCCATCACCCCGTCGAGTTCGCCGGCGGCGAGCAGGCCGGAGATGGTGGCGCCGGCCGGGACCTCATCCACCACCACGCCCTCGGGGAGCGTGACGGCGAGCTTCTCGACCCGGCCCGGCGTTTCGTAGCCGCCGCGCACCCAGGTGACGTCGGCGGCGGAGACGCCGTGCTCCTCCTCCAGGATGGCGCGTGCCCATACGTTCGCGGTGAGCTGCCACTCCGGGATGCCGATGCGCTTGCCGCGCAGATCCTCCGGTCGTGCGATGCCGCGGTCGGTCCGAACCACGACGCAGGTGTGGCGGAAGGCGCGGGAGGGGAAGACAGGCACGGCGATGTAGGGGCAGTCGCCGCGCGCGACACGGAGCGCGTAGGAGGAGAGCGAGAGCTCGCAGATGTCGAACGCCTCGTGCCGCATCGCGCGGAAGAAGATCTCCTCCGGCTCCAGCAGCATGAACTGGGGATCGACAGAGTCGATCGGGACCTCTCCGTCCACCAGTGGCCGCATCCGGTCGTACGGCCCGATGGCAACCGAGAGCTGAAGCTTCGCCATGCGCGAGATCTACTCCGCCGCCACCTTCTCCGCAGGCGGCGCGCCAACGAAGCGCGCACGCTCCAGCTCCGTGGTGCCGAGGGTGCGCCAGTCCACGGTTTTCGGCACCACACCCTCGAAGCTCGCAATGTCCCTGAGCGGCACGCGCGGCTCGGTGCGGCCGAGTGCGGGCGCCCCCGCGGCCAGCGCCTTCGCGGCCTCGCTCATCAGGCGGCGCCATTGAACAATGGCGACGTCAGAGGCGCCGAGCCGCTCGCTCGTGCGGTCGGCGATCGGGCCCATGCTCTCCCACATCGCCATGTCCTGGGCAGGGATGCCCTTGATGCCGGTGAAGTTTCCGAGCCGCATCAGGTTGCGGTCCTGCAGGTAGTCGTTGTCGCGCGTGCGCAGCCGCTGCCAGTTCGCGTCCACGTCAACACCGGGCGTCAGCGCGAGGAACTTCCGCCACTCCTCCGTCGAGGGCACGTCCGGCCCGTCACCCCAGGCGAGGAAGTAGAACCAGCTCGTCACGTCGTCGATCGGCACGGTCACCTGCGCCACGTTGTAGCTGGCGTTCGGCGGGATGAGGCTGGTGAGCGGCGCGACGAAGGTGGTGATGCGGATGTAGTCATGTGTCGCAGCGTTCTGGATGGGCCGGCGGATGGCGGCGTAGCGAAAGCCATAGGATGTGAGCTGCACCTGCAGCCGCGGCGCCTTGTCGGTGCTCGGCCGCGTCCAGTTCCGGCTGTTCGCCCCGGCGCGACCGACGCGGGCCGGGACCATGTCGGAGGAGTGGAGCGAGGAGGAGTGGGCGGAATCGATCTGCCCCTCGACGATCTGCGCCCAGTTGCAGCGCACGATCGCCTTGGCGATGGCGACCCTCGTGTCCTCCCGCGGCGCAAAGGGCGGCGGCTCGAAGTCCGGCATCGTCGCGCGGTCGCCGAGATAGGCCCAGACGAAACCGCCAGCCTCGGCGGTCGGGTAGGCGGGATGGCGGAACTTCGCCGCGGCGCAGGCCTCGGGCGGCTCGGACGGCATCTCCACGACGTTGCCGTCCGCGTCCACCTTCCAGCCATGGTAGAGGCAGCGCAGCCCGCCCTCCTCGTTCCGGCCGTAGACAAGGGAGGCCTTGCGGTGCGGACAGAACTCGCCCACCAGCCCGACGCGGCCGTCGGCGTCGCGGTAGGCAACGAGCTTCTCGCCAAGGATGCCGACGCGGACGGGCTTGCCTTCCGGCTCGTCCACCTCCTCGGAGAGGCAGACGGGCAGCCAGTGGTTGCGCATCAGGCGGCCCATGGGCGCGTCACCCTCGACGCGGCAGAGCAGCTCGTTCTCGGCCTGGGTCAGCATCGCGCGCCTCCTCCGCGGCCCCGTCTCCGAAGCCTTGCCCGAAAATACTTAGGACCCTAAGTATAGGGGGTGTCCCCTGCCCTGTCCAGGAGCCGAGCTTGAGTGAGGCTGAAGAATTCCGCCCGTTGCGCGTCGCCGCCGCGGAGCGCATCGCGGAGGACATCCACCGCTTCGACCTGGCCGACCCTGACGGCACGGAGCTGCCGGGCTTCACTGCGGGGTCGCATCTGCGGGTGCGCACGCCGAGCGGGCTGGTTCGCCGCTACTCGCTCTGCTCGGACCCGCTGGATACGGCGGCCTGGTCCATTGCGGTGAAGCGCGAGGCGGGCGGCAGCGGCGGATCGGTCTCGCTTTGCGACGGGGTGAAGGCGGGCGACACGCTGCCCTGCACGGCGCCGCACAACGACTTCCCGCTGAAGGGGCGGCCGGCGGGACACGTCTTCATCGCCGGGGGGATCGGCATCACCCCGATCATCTCGATGATCCGCCACCTGGAGGCGGAGGGCGGGCCGCCATGGAAGCTCTGGTATTTCACGCGCAGCCCTGCGCACACGGCGTTCCGCGAGGAGCTGTCGGCCTTTCGTGGCAAGGTGGTGCTGCACCATGATGGCGGCGACCCGGACAGGGCCTTCGACCTGTGGCCGGTGCTGGAACAGCCCAAGGGACGGCACGTGCATTGCTGCGGACCGCGCGGCCTGATGCAGGCGGTGCGGGATATGACGGGGCACTGGCCGGGCTCGGCCGTGCATTTCGAGGATTTCGGAGCGGCCGCGACCTCCCGCGCCGATGATGTGGCGTTCCGCGTGCGGCTGGCGCGCAGCGGGATGGCGCTGGAAGTGCCGGCCGGCGCCTCGATCCTGGAGACGCTGCGGGAGGCGGGGCACGCCGTGCCCTTCTCCTGCGAGGCGGGCACCTGCGGCACGTGCCGCACCGGGCTGCAGGGCGGCGCGGCGGATCACCGCGACCTGGTCCTGATGGAGCACGAGAAGGCGTCGCAGATCATGATCTGCGTCTCTCGCGCTGCAGCCGGAACGGACGAGCTGGTGCTGGATCTGTGACCAGGCGGCTGCGGCTGGCGCCGGTGGGGCTCGGCCGCGCCTTCACCCTCATGCTGCCGACGCTGGCGCACCATCCGCGCGTGGTGCTGACCGCCTGCCATGACCTGCGCGAGGAGGCGCGGACGCGCTTCCTGTGCGACTTCCCCGGCGCGAGGGCGCATGCGCGCTACGAGGCGCTGCTGGACGACCCCGAAGTGGACGCGGTGTATCTCGCCACGCCGCACGGGCTGCATGCGGAGCAGGCGGTGGCGGCGGCGCGCGCGGGCAAGCACGTGCTCTGCGAGAAGCCGATGGCGGTGACGCTGGAGGAGGCTGCGGCGATGCGCGACGCCGCGGCGGCGGCCGGCACGGCGCTGGTGGTCGGACACAGCCACGGCCAGGACGGGCCGGTGCGGCATGCAAGGCGGATCATCGCCTCCCGCCGCTACGGGGCGGCGCGGATGATGACGGCGCTGGCGCACACCGACTTCCTGTATCGCCCAAGGCGGCCGGAGGAGCTGGTCACGGACCGGGGCGGCGGCGTGGTGTTCAGCCAGGCGGCGCATCAGCTCGACATCCTCCGCGTGCTCGGCGGCGGAAGGATGCGGAGCGTGCGGGCGCAAACCTTCGTTCTGGACCCTGCGCGGCCGACGGAGGGGGCGTATGCCGCGTTCCTCTCCTTCGAGGACGGCGCGGCTGCGACGGCGACCTATTCCGGCCAGGCGCGGTTCGACACGGACGAGTTCACCGGCTGGGTTGACGAGATGGGGGGACCAAAGGACCCGGCGGCCTATGGCACGGCCCGCGCCGTGCTGTCCCGCATCGCGACACCGGCGGAGGAGGCGGCGCTGAAGCTCGCCCGCGCCTACGGCGTCGGCAGCCCGCCTTTGCGGCCGCCTGCGCCCCCGGCGCATCACAACACCTTCGGTCTCGTCCTCGTCTCCTGCGATGGTGCCGATCTGCGGCTGACGGCGGATGGCGTGCTGGCCTACGAGGATGGCGGGCGCGTCCTGCACCGGACGCCGCTGCCGGCGGTGCCGCGCGGCGAAGTGCTGGACGAGTTCTGTGCTGCCGTGCTGGATGGCACCGCGCCGAATCACGACGCGGCCTGGGGCATGGCGACGCTGGAGGCATGCCTGGCGCTGCTGCGCTCGGCGCGGGAGGGGGGCGAGGTTCTGCTGCACCACGGGGTTGCGACGAGGGATTGACGCAATGGCGACGCTGCGCATCGAGCCGCGACAGGACGAGGCCACGGGGCTGTTCTACCTGGCCGTCCACATGCCGGCGGAGGCGGAGGAGCCGTTCGTCACCACCGCGCCTCGCTACGCCTCGGCTGCGGCGGCGGAGCAGGACTTCGTGGCCACGGTGACGGCTACCGCGAACCGGCCGCGATGAGCCGCGCGCTGCCGCCGCTGCGGCTGGAGGAGAGTCTGGGCTTCCAGCTTCGCGACGCCAACCGGCTGATGCAGCGGGCGCTGGCGGCACGCATCCTGCCGCGGGGCGTGACGCCCGGAGCCTGGTATTTCCTGCGCGTGTTGTGGGAGGAGGATGGGCTGACCCAGCGTGAGCTGTCCGGCCGCATCGGCATGCAGGAGCCCACGGCGGTGATCGCCCTGCGCGGGATGGAAGAGGCAGGCTGGATCACGCGGGAGCGCAGCACAGAGGACCGACGCAAGGTGCATGTGCGGCTGACCCCGGCGGGCGCCGCGCTGCGCGACAGGCTGCTGCCCGAGGCGCGGGCGGTGAATGCCCAGGCGACCGCCGGCATGACGACGGAGGAAGTGGCAACCTTCCTGGCCCTGCTGCGGCGCGCGCGGGCAAATTTCAGCCGGGACGACCGGCGGCCGGCCGGCTGAACCGGTACGGGCGGACGGCGCATGCCCGAGCTGCGCTCGCTCGAGATCTTCTTCTGGACAGCGCGGCTGCGGTGCTTCAGCGCCGCGGCGCGGGGAACTGCCTCAGCCCCGATCTTCGGCGGCGCCTCTCTCGCGGCCATCCTGCGCAGGGCGCGCGACGGCATCGGGACTGGCCGTGGTGCCGCCAGCCGTGGCTGCGCGGGAGATTGCCGAAGGCACGCTGCGGCTGGTGGCGACCGGGATCTCCCCGCCGCGCCTCTCCTTCACCGCATCCTGCTGCACGGGACCGGAAGACGTGCTGCTACAGCGCCTCGCGGTGTTGGCCGCAGGCGTGACGGCGGACGAGGCGCGATTAGTGGCGCTTACCGCGGCCGATCCACAATGACGATTGGCGTGGATCGCGAGCCGCGTCATCATCCCCCCGGCACAGGCCGAGGCTTGTCATGGCGCACGATGCCCCCATCGCAGAGCAGCCGGCGGACGGACACACGGTCCGCCTGGCCGCACGCGCAGGACGGCTGACGGGCCATACCGGTGCGCTCGCGCCCGGTTACGTCCAGGGCAACCTGGCGATCCTGCCCGCCGCGCTGTCGGGAGACTTCCTGCGATTCTGCCATCGCAACCCGAAGCCCTGCCCGGTGATCGGCATGTCGGAGCCGGGCAGCCCGCGCATCCCGGAGCTCGGCCTCGACCTGGACCTGCGGACGGACCTGCCGCGCTACCGCGTGTGGCGGCGGGGCGAGTTGGTGGAGGAGCCGGCGGAGATCGGCGCCTTCTGGCGCGACGACCTGGTGGCCTTCGTACTCGGCTGCTCCTTCACCTTCGAGCATGCGCTGAGGGAGGAAGGCATCCGGCTGCGGCATGTGGAGGCGGGGCGCAACGTGGCGATGTGGCGCACGAACATCGCCTGCGCGCCGGCCGGGCCGTTCGCGGGGCCGATGGTGGTCTCGATGCGGCCACTGAGACCGGCGGATGCGATCCGCGCCGTGCAGGTCACCACCCGTTTCCCCGGCGTCCATGGCGCGCCCGTGCATCTCGGCCATCCGCACCTGATCGGCATCGCGGATCTCTCGCAGCCGGATTACGGCGACGCGGTGGAGGTGCGGGAGGATGAGATCCCGGTGTTCTGGGCATGCGGCGTGACGCCACAGGCGGTGATTGCCGCGGCGCGGCCGGACTTCGCCATGACCCATGCGCCGGGATGCATGCTGGTGACGGACCTCCGCAACGCCTCGCTCGCGCTGCTCTAGGCGCGGGCAACGTCAGACAGGGAGACAAGAACGACATGAAGCTTGCCGCCACACTCTGCGCTGCGGCGCTTGCCGCCGCCGCGCTGGCCGGTCCCGCCGCCGCGCAGGGCCCGCAGGTGAACATCCAGGCCGTGACGCAGCCCAATCCCGCGATCCCGCAATACACCCGCGTCGACATGCCCATGCTGCGCGATGGGCTGGCGCAGCGCAGCAACAACCGTATCCGCGTCACCCTTTCCTCCTGGCCGGAGCGCAACCTGAACGGGCCTGAGATCATCCGCCTTGTCCGCTCCGGGCAGGTGGAGATCGGCGGCGTGCCGCTGAACACCGTGGCCGGCGACGTGCCGATGCTGGACATGGTGGACCTTGCCGGGTTGAACCCGACCATCGGGCAGGCACGGCAGGTGGCAGATGCGCTGACGCCGGAGCTGAACCGGCAGCTTGAGAGGTTCGGCGTGCGCATCATCGCCATGGCGCCCTACCCCGCGCAGGTGCTGTTCTGCCGCGAGCGCGCGGACAGCATGGCGGCGCTGCGCGGCCGACGCATCCGCACCGGCGGCGGCTCGATCAACGACTTCGTCGCAGCGATCGGCGGCCAGGCGGTCGGCATTGGCTTTCCCGAGGTGTACGCGGCGCTGGAACGCGGCGTGGTGGATTGCGCGATCACCGGCACCGGCAGCGGCAACGGCGCCCGCTGGTACGAGGTGACGACGCACATGTACGCGCTGCCCGTCGCCTGGTCGGTCTACGGCTACTTCGCCAACCTGAGCTGGTGGAACCGGCTGGACGCGCCGGCGCGGGAGCTGCTGACGCAGACTTTCCGAGAGGTAGAGGACGCGCAGTGGAAGCTGGGCGATGAGGCGAGCGAGGACGGTATCGCCTGCAACATCGGCCAGCGGCAGGGCTGCTCCATTGGCCGCCTGGTGGAGAACCGGCCGATGACCGTGACCCGGCCTACGCCGGCCGATCTGCAGGCGCTGCGCACCGCGCTGACCGACAACGTGCTGCCCGCCTTCGTGCGCCGCTGCGGGGCGGCCTGCGGCGAGACCTACAACCGGGTGGTCGCGCCGATCTCCGGCGTGCGCTTCGAGCCGCGCTGAGTCCCTCCTCGCTCCTTCGCGCCGCGTGGCGCGGGGGGGCTCCCTTCAGGGTGTCCGCGCGATGCTCCGCCTGATCTCCGCCCTCCGCCGCGCCGTCGCCGCGCTGGCCGGTGTCATGGGACTGCTGGCCGGCTGGGGCTTCGTGCTCTGTGCCTTCTTCATCGCGGCCGAGGTGCTCGCGCGCTGGCTGCTGCGCGTTTCCACCGGTTCGACCACTGAAGTCTCGGGATACATGCTCGCCTTCGGCCTGTCGTGGGGACTGGCGCATACCTTGGCGCAGCGCTCGCATGTACGGATCGACATGCTGGTGAACCGGCTGCCGCAGCGTGCCCGGGTGCCGCTGCACCTCGCCGCTCTTGCAGCGCTCGGCGTTTTCGCCGGTTTCGTGGCGAAGGGAGCCTGGGACCTGGTCGAGGAGTCGCTGCTGTTCAATGCGACCGACATCTCGCTGTTGCGCATTCCGCTCGCCATTCCGCAAGGCATCTGGACATTCGGCCTGGTGGTGTTCCTGCTGCTCGTCGTGCTGATGTTTCTGGAGAACTTGCTGCTTGCCCTTTCGGGCGACTTCCGCGCGGTGGAGCGGAGCCTGACCTCCCGCGGCTACGACGAGGAAGCGGCGGAGGCGCTGGAGGCGCTGGGCGTGAAGGTGGACCGGCGATGATCGCGGTCATCTTCCTGCTGCTGCTCCTCGCGGTCGTCGCGATCGCCTCCCTGACTGGCGCCGGCGGACCGGACCTGCCGGTGGCGCCCATCCTGCTGGCGCTGGCGGTGTTCGGTGCGTTCTTCGCCGCCGGCATCTACGTCGGCGCGGCGCTCGGCGTGCTCGGCCTGATGGCGGGCTTCGCCTTCTCCGACCGCCCGTTCTGGACCTTTCTCGGCCAGACGGTGTGGAGCCCCTCCTCCTCCTTCGTGCTGGTCTCCGTGCCGCTGTTCCTTCTGATGGGCGAAATCCTGTTGCGCGCTGGCCTGTCGGAGCGGCTGTACCGCGCGTTGAACGTCTGGCTGGACCGCATGCCGGGCGGCCTTCTGCACACCAACATCGTCGCTTCCGGCATGTTCTCGGCAATCAGCGGATCGAGCGTGGCGACAGCGGCGGCGATGGGCTCGGTCGCGATGCCCTTCTTCCAGGGGCGCGGCTACGACCCGCGGATGGTGCTCGGCTCGCTCGCGGCGGGCGGCGCGCTCGGCAACCTCATCCCGCCCGGCATCACCTTCATCATCTACGCGCTGATCACGGAGACCTCGGTTGGCGCGCTCTACCTCGCGGCGGTCGGCCCTTCTCTGCTGGTGGTCGCGTTCTTCACCCTGGTGATCCTGCTGCGCCGTGCGGCCGCGCCGCCGCCCGGGCCCCCCATACCGCTCGTCGAGAAGCTGCGTGCGCTGGTCGGCCTGGTGCCGACGCTGCTGCTCGTCTTCGTGGTGCTCGGCACGATCTATGCAGGCATCGCGACGCCGACGGAATCCGCCGCGCTCGGCGTGGTGGCGGCGCTGCTGATCGCGATGGCGGAGCGGCGCCTTACGCTGCGCATGCTCCACGCCTCGGCCGAGGCGACGGCGCGCAACACGGCGATGATCGGTCTCATCCTGCTCGGCGCCTATGTGCTGAACTACGTGATCGGCCTGCTCGGCGTGCCGCGGATGATGGCGGAGGCGGTCTCCGCCCTGCCGCTGCCACCCTGGGCGATCATGGCGGTGATCATCGGCTTCTATCTTGCCCTCGGCACCTTCATGGAGGGCTTCTCCATGATCATCACCACCATTCCGGTGATCTTCCCGGTGGTGGTCGCGCTGGGCTATGACCCGATCTGGTTCGGCGTCGTCGTCACCATGCTGGTGGAGATCGCGCTGATCTCGCCGCCGGACGGGACCGTGCTCTATGTGCTGCAGGGATTGCGCCGTGATGGCGGGCCGATCGGCCATGTCTTCGTCGGCGTGCTGCCCTTCGTTGCCGTCTACATCCTGGCGATCGTGCTGCTGATGGTGGCGCCTGAGATTGCGCTGTGGCTGCCGCGCGTGGCGGGTCCATGACCGGCTATGCGCACCGGCTGCGCGAGCTGACCGTGGCCGGCTGGACAGGGCGGGACGAAGCGGCGCTCCGCCACCACATCGAGGAACTGGCCGCGCTCGGCGTGCCGCCGCCTTCTTCGGTGCCGGTGTTCTACCGCGTGGCCGCAGCGAACCTGACACACGCTTCCAGCATCGAGGTGCTGGGACCCGACAGCTCCGGCGAGGCCGAGCCGGTGCTCGTCTCGCTGCCAGAGGGGCTGTTCCTCTCGCTCGGCTCCGACCACACCGACCGGAAGGCGGAGGCCCAGGGCATCGCGCTGTCGAAACAGCTTTGCGCGAAGCCGGTGGCGCCGGCGCTCTGGCCGTTTGCGGAGGTGGAGGGACACTGGGAGCGGTTGGAGCTTTCCTCTTCCATCACCGAGGACGACCGAGAGGTGGCCTACCAGCGCGGCATGCTCTCGGCGATGCGGCCGCCGCGGGAGCTGCTGGCACTGCGGCCGGGTGGGCCGGGTCTGCCGCCCGGTATGGCGATGTTCTGCGGCACGCTGCCCGCCCTCGGCGGCATCCGCCCCGCCACCCGCTTCGCCATGCGGCTGCATGATCCCGTGCTTCGGCGAACCATCGAGCATGCGTACGAGATCCTGCCGCTGCCCGTCGTGTCGTAAGGCACGCCGGGCGCATGCCCCGGGGATTGCTGGCATACCACCCGTGATTGTCCGGACAACCCGCGCAGGCTAACCTCCTGCCCCGTCGCGGAGGACCAGACGCCCCATGCCCGACAGCCTCGGCTGGCGCCGCAAATTCGGTGTCATCGCGCCCTCCACCAACACTTCGGTCCAACCGGAGTTCGACGCGATGCGTCCGCCCGGCATCACCAACCATTTCGGCCGCATCCGCATCCCGAACATGCGGCTGTCCAACGATGCGGACTTCGAGGCGCTGATGGATGCGATCCGCGGCACGATCATGGATGCGGTGGACAGCGTCGTATCCGCCGAGCCCGACTACCTCGTCATGGGCATGTCAGCCGAGACCTTCTGGGACGGACTGGAGGGCTCCTCCGAACTCCAACGGCGCATTGAGGCGCGGGCAGGTGTGAAGGTGGCGATGGGGTCCGACGCCTGCCGCGCCGCGCTGCGCACCCTGGCGCCGGCGGCGCGGCGCATCGCCGTCATTACGCCCTACCAGCCTGTGGGTGACCGGCAGGTCGTGCGCTTCTTCAACGATTGCGGCTATGAAGTGGCGGCGCTGAAGGGCTTGCGGTGCGAGAGCCCGGTGGCGATCGCGCACGTGCCTGAGCGAGCGCTGCGCAATGCGATCCTTGAGCTGAACGGACCGTCGATCGACGCGATCGTGCAGGTCGGAACGAACCTCGCGATGGCGCGCCTAGCCGCCATGGCGGAGTTCTGGCTCGAGAAGCCGGTCATCGCGATCAACACAGCAACGTACTGGTGGGCGCTGCGGCGCAACGGCATCGAGGACAAGGTGCACGGCTTCGGTGCCCTGCTCGAACGGCACTGATGCCAGCGCCCCTCTACCAGCGGATAGAGAAGCGCCTGCGGGAGGCGATCGCCGCCGGACGATATCCGATCGGCTCGCTGTTGCCGACAGAGGCCGAGTTGTGCGCCTCTCTCGACGTCTCGCGCCACACGGTGAGGGAGGCGTTGCGCCGGCTGGTCGAGGCCGGGCTGGTGGAGCGCCGGCAGGGCGCCGGCAGCGTGGTGGTGGCGCGGGAACCGCCGCGGCGCGAAGTCCATGCGCTGCGCGATGTCGCCGCGCTGCTGCAGTATGCGCAGGACACGCGGCTCGACATCCGCCGCTCCCGCCTTGTTCCACTGTCGGCGGAGGACGCGGCGCTGGCTCATGGCGAGCCGGGCGAGACCTGGCTGAAGGTGGAGGCGCTGCGCATCGGCGGCGCCGGCAAGCCGATCGCGGTGACGGACATCCTCGTACCGCGCCGTTTCTCGACCATCGACAGCCAGCTGCCGCAGCACGGTGCGATCTACGCGCTGGTCGAGCGCCGCTTCGGGGTGCGCGTGGCCGAGGTGGTGCAGGAGATCTCGGCCGGGCTGCTACCCACGTCGGTCGTCAACGCGCTGGGACGCCGCCCGCGGGAGGTCGGCATGCTGTTCCAGCGGCGCTACCTGGACGCCGACGGCGGGACCATGATCGCCTCCCGCTCCTGGCATCCGGCCGAACGCTTCAGCTACGCCATGCGCCTCCGGCGCGGGGAGGACGAGTGAGCGTGATGACATGGCCCGAGGAGGCGCGGCTGGCGCTCTCCGTCGTCGTCAACGTCGAGGAAGGAGCGGAGATGTCGCTGCGCGATGGCGACAAGGGCCCGGACCCGGTCGACGAGCTGGGCGTGGTGCTGCGCGCGCCGATCCGCAATTTCGCCAACGAGAGCAATTACGAATATGGTCTCCGTGCCGGCTGGCCGCGCGTTGACGCGCTGCTGGCGAAGCACCGCATCCCCGCCACCTTCACGGCCGCGGCGCTCGCACTGGAACGATCCCCGCAGATCGCTCGCGCCATCGCTGAAGGCGGGCACGAGGCCTGCAGTCATGGCTGGCGCTGGATCCACCAGTTCTCCTACGACGAGGCGCGGGAGCGCGAGTTCGTGCGCAGGGCGGTGGAGAGCATCCGCGCCAGCACGGGCTCCCGCCCGCTGGGCTGGCTCTCGCGCTACCTCCACTCGCCTCGGCTGCGGCGCACGCTGGCGGAGGAGGGTTTCCTGTACCACATGGATGATTTCTCCGATGACGTGCCGCGCTGGGAGGCGGTGGAGACCGATCAGGGACCCAGGCCCATCGTGGTGATGCCCTATGCGCTCGACAGCAACGACATGAAGTTCTGGCTGGCCCCGGGTTACACGCCAGAGCAATGGCTGGATTACGCGGTCGAGACCTTCGACGTGCTGCACGAGGAGGGCGGGAAGATGATGTCGCTCGGCGTGCATCTGCGCATCATCGGCCGACCGGGCAGGATTCGCGCCTTCGACCGCTTCCTGCAACATGCGCGCTCCCGACCCGGCACCTGGATCGCGACTCGGGAGGCGATCGCCCGGCACTTCGCCGCGCAGGTCCCGGCGCCATGAGCTTCGACATCGCGGCCGCCTTCGCCGCCCATGCCGCGAAGGTGCGGCACGGTGACCTTTCGCCGGAGGCGGTGCGGGCCGCAAAGATCTTCCTCCTCGACACGATCGGCGTCGGCCTGGCGGGCTCATCGGGCGCGAACGTCCGTGACGTGCTGCGCCTCGCACAGAGCTGGGGCGCAGGGGATGAAGCCACGGTGTGGCTGGACGGCAGCCGCCTGACGGCGGGTGGAGCCGCGATCGTCAACGCCTACCTTATTCACTGCCTGGAGTTCGACTGCGTTCACGAAGGTGCGGTCGTCCATCCCATGGCCACGCTCGTCTCCTCGACGCTGGCCTGGGCGGAGCGTGCCTCGAGGCGCGGCGCGCCAGTCTCGGGCGCGCGCTTCCTGGCCGCGCTTGCGGTGGGCGCGGACATTGCCGCGCTGCTCGGCGTCGCGACAGACAGCGCGCTGCGCTTCTTTCGCCCGGCGACGGCCGGCGGCTTCGGCGCGACGGCCGCAATCGCCAACCTTGCTGGCTTTGACGGGGACACCACGCGCTCGGCCTTCGGCCACATGTATGGCCAGACCAGCGGCACGCTGCAGCCGCACCTGGAAGGCTCGCCCCTGCTCGGGTTGCAGATCGGCTTCAATGCACGCGGCGCGATCCAGGCCTGCGACCTGGCTGAGGCCGGCCTGGCCGGCCCGCGGGACGTGTTCACAGGCCGCTACGGCTACTTCTCGCTCATCGAACAGGACGTCCATCCGGAACGCGTGGAGGCGGCGCTGGGCCGTGATTGGCAGATCGCGCGGCTGTCCCACAAACCCTTCCCCTCGGGCCGATTGACCCATGGCGTGGTGCATGGACTGCGCGATTTGATGGCGCGCCACGGCTTCGCTGCGGAGGATGTGGCAGAGGTGGTCGCCCGGGTGCCGCCGCTGGTACGCAGGCTGGTTGGGCGCCCCTTGGTGCCGGACCCTGCCTCGAACTATGCCAAGTTGTGCCTGCCCTTCGTCGCCGGCGTGTTCCTGGCGAATGGTGCGGTCGACGTCCCGCATTTCCGCGGGCCGGCTCTGCGCGACCCCCGGGTGCACCACTTTGCCGCCCGGGTCCGGCACGAGCCTGATGGTAATCCGGACGAGAACGCGCTGGACCCGCAGCGAATCGAGGTCCGCCTGGAGGACGGGACGTTGCATGCCGTCGACCTTCCGCACGTCCATGGCCACCCTGCCGTCCCACTCACCGACCGCGAGAACGACGAGAAGTTCTTCCGCTGCCTGCGCCATGCCGTGCCGCCGGTGCCCGAAGCGCGGGGCCGCGCCATTCGCGACCGCGTGATGGGGTTGGAAGGTCTCGCCGACGTCGCCGCCCTCATGCGAGATTGACGGGCGGTTCGGCCGGCCCTACTTGTCCGGACAAATCGGGAGGAGCCCATGGACACCCACGTCCCGCCCGCCGACATGGACTCCGAGCTCCTCGACGCCGTCGAGAAATGGCTTGCTCGCGACGTGCGCCCCCACGTGCTGCGTCTGGACCACGCAGACGAGTATCCGCACGACATGGTCGAGCAGATGAAGGACCTCGGCCTGTTCGGCGCGACCATCCCGGTCGAGTATGGCGGCCTCGGGCTCTCCGCCACCACCTATGCCCGCATCGTCGAGAAGATCGCCGAAACGTGGATGTCCCTGTCGGGGATCTTCAACAGTCACCTCATCATGGCGGCCTGCGTGCAGCGACTGGGCACCCCGGAGCAGAAGGCGGCGTGGCTGCCCCGTTTCGCCAGCGGCGAAGTGCGTGGCGGGCTGGCGCTGACCGAGCCTGATTGCGGCACGGATCTGCAGGCCATCCGCACCCGTGCGCGGCGCGACGGCGATCACTACGTGGTCGACGGCACCAAGACCTGGATCAGCAACGGCATCCAGGGAAGCTGCTTCGCCCTGCTGGTCAAGACCGATCCCGACGCGCAGCCGCGCCACCGGGGCATGTCGATGCTGCTGGCGCCGAAGGGGCCTGGCTTCACCGTCTCCAAGAAGTTGGAGAAGCTCGGCTACAAGGGCATCGACAGCGCCGAACTGGTGTTCGAGGCCTACCGCCTGCCCGCCGCCAACCTCATCGGCGGAGTGGAAGGCAAAGGTCTTCAGACGGCACTCGGCGGCCTGGAGCTTGGCCGCATCAATGTCGCGGCGCGCGGCGTCGGCCTCGCCTCCGCCGCGCTCAGGGACAGCGTGCGCTATGCGCAGATCCGCCGCACCATGGGCAAGCCGATCGCGGAGCACCAGGCCATCCAGCTCAAGCTTGGCGAGATGGCGACGCGGCTGCAGGCGGCGCGGCTGCTCACCTACGACGCCGCACGCATCTACGACACGGGCGGGCGCTGCGACATGGAAGCGGGAATGGCAAAGTATTTCGCCTCGGAGGCTGCGGTGGAGAACAGCCTCGAAGCGATGCGCATACACGGCGGCTACGGCTACTCCAAGGAGTATCATGTCGAGCGCTACTACCGTGACGCCCCGCTGATGTGCATCGGCGAGGGCACGAACGAGATCCAGCGCATCATCATTGCCAAGCAGCTCATCGAGCGGAATCCGGCGTGACGCCTCCGCTGGCTGGCCTTCGCCTGCTCTCCTTCGAGCAGTTCGGCGCCGGGCCCTTCGCGACCATGAATCTTGCCGACCTCGGCGCCGACGTCATCAAGGTGGAGCAGCCGCCAACTGACGGGGATCCGCCCGGCGACATCGCGCGCCACACCGGCGGCTTCCCGCTCGGCGAGAACGACAGCCAGTACTTCCAGACCTTCAACCGCAACAAGCGAAGCCTGACGCTGGACGTCCGCAGGCCGGAGGGCAAGGCCGCCCTGCATCGGCTTGTCATCGGCTGCGACGCGGTGCTGAACAACCTGCGCGGCGACCTGCCGGCGCGGCTCGGCCTGGATTACGCCGCTCTGTCTGAGGTGAAGCCCGCGATCGTCTGCGTCCACCTTTCCGGCTACGGGCGAACCGGGGATCGCGCCTCATGGCCCGCCTACGACTATCTCGCCCAGGCTGAAGCCGGTTTCGCCGCCCTGACCGGTGAGCCCGAAGGCCCGCCTGCCCGTGCCGGCCTGCCGGTGATCGACCTGCTCTCTGGCCTCACCGCCGCGCTGTCGCTGCTGGCCGGCGTTCGCGGCGCGCAGGCAACCGGGCGCGGCTGCGACATGGACGTGTCGCTGTACGATGTCGCGGTGCAGAACCTCACTTATGTCGCGACCTGGTATCTCAACGACCGCTTCGCGGTGCCGAGGCGGCCGCGCGGCGGCCATCCCTTCATCGTGCCCTGCGAGATGGTCCCGACAAGGAATGGGCACCTCTTCGTCATGTGCGTGAAGCCGGTCTTCTGGCGCCGCTACTGCGAAATCGTCGGGATGCCGGAACTCGCGCGTGACCCGCGCTTCCGCGGCTTCGAGGAGAGGCTGGCGAACCGTGACGCGTTGATGGATATCCTCGATCCGGTCATGCGGGACAGGACCTCCGCCGAATGGGTGGCGCTGCTGGCTGGCAAGGTGCCGGTCGGCCCGGTGATGACGCTGGCCGAGGCGCTGGACAACCCCTTCCTTCACGCGCGGGGCGGCGTGTTGGGCCTTCCCCACCCGGCCCGACCCGACCTCTGCACCGTCGCGAACGCCATCCGGATGAACGGCGCGGTGCTGCCCGGCCGCTACGGGCCGTCGTATGGCGGTGACACCGCCGCAGTGCTGGCCGAAGCCGGCTACACCGAGGACGAGGTCGCGCAGCTTCGCGCGCTCGGCGCAGCATGAAGCTGGACGGCGTGCGGGTGCTGGACCTCTCGCTCTTCCTGCCCGGGCCATACCTGACCACGGTCATGGCCGACCACGGCGCCGAGGTGATCAAGCTGGAGCCCCCCTCGGGCGAGCCGGTGCGGCACATCGGCGAACGCGCGGGCGGCCAATCCGTGTGGTTCCGCAACACGCATCGCGGCAAGCGATCGGTTGTGCTGAACCTGAAGGATCCTGCCGGCCTCGCCGCTTTCCACGATATCGCCGCCACCTGCGACGTCCTGCTGGAAGCGTTTCGACCCGGCGTGGCTGACCGGCTTGGTATCGGTGCGGCCGATATGACGCGGCGCAATCCAAGGCTCGTCTACTGCTCGATATCCGCCTTCGGTCAGGACGGGCCCCTGCGCGACCGGCCGGCGCACGATCTGGCGGTGGAGGCGCTGGCCGGGACGCTTTCAGTCAACCTCGGCCGTGACGGGCAGCCCACCCATCCGAACATCCCGATCGCCGATGCCACCGCGTCCCTCCTCGCGCTCTCCGCAATCCTCATGGCGCTGCTGCGGCGCGAGAAGACGGGGCGCGGCGATGTCATCGATGTGGCGATGCTGGACGCGACGCTGTCCTGGCTGCCCAACGCGACCGGCGCCGTGCTCGGCCAGGATCGCGCACCGGTGGTGAAGGAGGTACGGCAATGGGGCGGGGGCTCCTTCTACGAGATCTACCCGACAGCGGATGGCCGCCAGATCGTACTCGGGGGCAGCGAGCACAAGTTTGTCGAGAACCTGCTCGGTGCGCTCGGCCGACCGGACCTTGTGCCGGGCGCCGCGGGCCCGCCAGGGCCGGGTCATCATGCCGCCAGGGCCTTCCTGCGAGAGACCTTCCTGACCCGTACGCGCGCGGAGTGGGAGGCGTGGTTCGAGGGGCGCGACGTGTGTTTCGCGCCGCTGCTCGACTTGCACGAGGCGTTCCGTCATCCCAACGTGGCAGTCCGCCGAATGCTGGTGCGGGACGAGGAGGGCAACCTCCATATCGGCTTGCCGATCAAGTTCCGGGAGGAGCCCGGCCGGCTGGACCCGCGCCTGCCGGAACTGGGCGAGCACACGGAAGAAGTCATCGCCGAGAGCCGCGCGCGGTCCGGCCGCTGATCTGCCATGCTGTCCGCGGCGGCAGGAACATGGACCGGTCGCCGACAGCTGTCGTGCGGGGCAGCCTGGGCTGAAAGGTGCGGCGCCGCCGTGCGACGGGGCGGCGCTTGCGTGAACCGTCCGGCGCACGCCATATGTCCGGACAAGTCGCCGGAGGAGGCGCATGCCCTCGCTCACCGAAGGCCTTGCCGGGTTGCTCGCCCGGCCCGTGGATCTGGCGGACCGTGCGCGCGCCGCATTGCACCTCGTGGATTGGCTGGGCTGCGCGACCGCCGGCTCGGCAAGCGAGGTCGGCGGCGTCTTCCGTGCGCACGCCGCCACCTTTTCGCCTGGCGCCGCACGCATCATCCATGGCGCCACTGTCCCGGCGCGGGACGCCGCCTTCGCGAACGGCGCCTTCGGCAACGTGCTGGAGATGGATGACGTCCATCGCGAGGCGATCCTGCACCCCGGACCCGTGGTCATTCCGGCCGCGCTGGCTTTGGCAGCTGAGCGCAACACCGGCGGGCCCGCGCTGCTGGATGCCGTGGTCCGCGGCTATGAGGCGATGATCCGCATCGGACGCGCAATGGGCCCTGCGCATTACCGGCACTTCCACCCGACCTCCACATGCGGTCCCTTCGGCGCCGCGACCGCCTGCGCCTCGCTGCTCGGGCTGGACGCGGATCGGGTGGCTCATGCGCTCGGCAATGCGGGCACGGGGGCAGGCGGCGTGTGGCAGTGCCGGGCAGAGCCGGTGATGACGAAGCAGTTCCACACCGCGCGCGCGGCGCAGGCCGGGCTGGACGCGGCGGTGCTGGCCGCTGCAGGGCTGACCGGCCCCCGACTGATCCTCGAAGGTCCTTTCGGTGTCTTCGCCGGCCTCGCCCCCGATGCACGGCCGGGGCGCGTGCTGGCGGAGCCGCAGGCGCCGTGGCTGATCCACGCGACGAGCTTCAAGCCCTGGCCAGCCTGCCGCCACTGCCACCCCGCAATCGACGCGGCGCTGGCCCTGCGCCGCCGGGCGCCTCCGGAGGCGGTCGCCGCAGTAGAGGTCGCGACCTACTCCGATGCGATCGCCTTCTGTGACCGGCGCACGCCGCAAACGACCGGCGAGGCGAAGTTCTCGCTGCAGCATGCGGTCGCAGTCGCGCTGCTCGACGGTGAGCCGCCGCTCTCGGCCTTCGATCCACCCTCGCTGACGCGGCCGGACCTCGTCGCGCTCCGCGCGCGCGTCACGCTCCGCGAGGAGAGACGGCTCAGCGCAGCCTATCCGCTGCGGTTCGGCGCAGCCGTCTCGCTCACGCTGCGAGACGGCACGGTTCTGGCGGAATCAGTGCCGGACGCGCTCGGCGACCCGGAGAACCCGCTGCCGGAAGCAGACTTGCTTGCCAAGGCCAGGATGCTGATGATCCACGCCGGCAGCAAGCCAGTACAGGCTGAAGCGGCGATCGCCGCCGCGCTCGCCCTGGCCAGCGGCGCGGCGGCACGGAGCCTCGACGCCGCGCTGCCTGCTGCCGGCCCGCTGCCCGGCACGCGTGCCGCATGACCGATCAGCCGGACTACTTCACCGCAGCCGAATCCTCGGCGCTGCGTCACGCCTATCCGGTCGGCGAGGCCTTCCGTCGCGCCTGCTCCGGCTTGTCGCGCGATGCGTTGCGTGCCCGACAGGAGCGGGACTTTGCGCGGCTGATCGGCTTCGCATGGCGCATCCCCTTCTATCAGCGGCTCTGGGGCGCGAAGGGCATCGAGCCCGGTGACATCCGCAGCCTCGAGGATCTGCCGAAGCTGCCCTCGTACGACAAGGCGGACATCATGGCTGCGGTCGCCGCACACCCGCCCTTCGGCGATCATCACGGCCGCGACCGGCACGCAGACGGCGTACTGCGCCAGATCATCCTGCACACCACAAGCGGCACGACGGGGCGGCCGCAGCCCCTGCTGTTCGGCCCGAAGTCGCGCGAAGTGCAGAATCGCCTGCTCGCACGGTTCTACCTGATGGCGGGCATGACGCGCGCTGACGTGGTGCACTCGGTCTACGGGCACGGCACGGTAAATGGCGGCCACTACGTGCGGGAGGCCGTGCAGCATTGGGTGGGCGCCACCCTGATCTCGGCCGGCACGGGCGTGGAGACCCGCAGCACGCAGCAGGTGTTCCTGATGCGGGAGTATCGTGCCACTGCGATCATCGGCTTTGCGGACTACATCAGGCGCCTCGCCGAGGTGGCGCGGGAAGAGGGGCAGGAGCCCGGCCGCGACATTCCCGTCCGGCTGATCTGCGCCCATCTGGGATCGGAGACGCAGGCGAGCCTCGGCGCCGCCTGGAGCGGTGCCCAGGTGTTCGACTGGTACGGCGTCGGCGACACTGGCCTGATCGCAGGGGAGCTGCCGGATCGCACCGGCATGCACGTCATGGAGGACGCGCATGTGCTGGAGATCGCCGACCCCGACACGGGTGCGCTGGTTGCGCCCGGCCACCTTGGCGACATGATCTGCACCTGCCTGTTCAAGGACGACATCTTCCCCATCATTCGCTTCAACACGCATGACGTGACGGAGGAAGTGGCAGGCGAGAGTCCGCTGGGCCTGCCGTTCCGTCGCATCCGCGGCTTCCTCGGCCGCAGCGACAACATGGTGAAGCTGCGCGGCATCAACGTCTTCCCCACCGGCATCGGCGCGTTGCTCGTTGAGCACTGCGCCGGGGCGACGGGCGAGTTCCTGTGCCGCGTACGGCGGGATGGCGCGCGGGACGAGATGACCGCGCATCTGGAGGTGCACGGGGATCGCGACGAGACGCTGCGCCACCGGCTCGAGGCGGCGCTGAAAGCGCGGCTCGGCGTCGAGATCTCCGTCGTGCTCGACGCGCCGGGAACGCTGGCGCCGCTGACGCAGGTGGAGCTCCGGCAGAAGGCGATCCGGCTGCTGGATGAGCGCCGATGACGGTGGAGGAGATCGCGCGGCGCGATGCGGGCCTCGGCATCTTCTGGCACCTGGCACCGCAGCCTGCGCGGCCCGCGTCAGGGCCGCTCGCCGGCATGCCGGTCGCGGTGAAGGACAATATCGACGTGGCCGGCATGCCTACGACGGCCGGTCTCGCTGCGCTGGAGGGGCAGGTGGCAAAGCACGACGCCCCGGCCCTGGCGCGGCTGCGTGCGGCGGGTGCGGCAATCCTTGGCAAGGTGTCGATGCACGAGGGTGCACTGGGCGCCACCACGGACACGCCGCGCCCTTGCCAGAACCCGCTGCGGCCCGGCTTCACGCCGGGCGGATCGTCGGGTGGCTCCGCCGCCGCGGTTGCGGCCGGCATCGCGCCGCTCGCGCTCGGCACCGACACAATGGGCAGCGTGCGGATCCCGGCAGCCTATTGCGGCGTTTTCGGCCTCAAGCCCACGGCCGGGTTGGTGCCGCGCAGCGGCGTGGTGCCGCTCTCCCCCTCGTTCGACACGGTCGGCCCGATTGCGGAAGCGCCGGGCGTCTGCGCGCGAGCGCTGGAGGTCATGGCCGGAGAGGACCTGGCTGACCCTTGCTCCCGGCCGCCTCCTGTCGGCTGGCACGCTGTGCCGCGCACGCCGGCAGCCGTCCTTGGGCTCCGCGTTGGGCTGCCACGCCCGGCGCTCGACGCCCCGATGGAGCCGGAGGTCCGCGGGGCGTGGGAGGATGCGGCAGCGGCGCTGCAGGATCGTGGCGCCACGGTGGCGCCTGTGGCAATGCCCGGCTGGTCTCCCGGCGTCGCCCGCAGAGCCGGGCTGCTGCTGATCGAGGCAGAGGCAGCCGCGCTGCACGAAGCGCTGATCGACGACCCGCGTGCTGCCACGCCTGCCTTTCGCGCGGCCCTCGATTACGGGCGGCGCCTCGGCGGCGTCCGGTTGGCGCGCGCGCTGTTCGTGCTCGCCGAGGCGCGGGCGGCGGCGTTGCGCGCACTGGATGCGCAGGACCTCCTGCTGCTACCGACGGCGCCGCAGCGTGCCTTCGCGCATGGCACGCCGGCACCGCACGACCAGGCCGATTTCACGGCGCTCGCGAACATTGCCGGCCTGCCTGCGCTGTCGCTGCCCTGGCCAGCAGGCGACAGCGGGCTGCCCGCCTCCGTTCAACTCGTCGGCCGGCCTCACGCAGAAGCGCAGCTTGTCGCCCTGGCCGAAGCGTTGGCCGAGCGATGAGAGCCGCGTCAGGACGCGCGGAAACGGGGCGTCCGCTTCTGCAGGAACGCGGCGCAGCCTTCCCGGAAGTCCTCGCCTGCGAAGCTCTGCTCGAAAAGCGCGTGCAACTCCGGGGCACCCTCGGCGCCGGCCTCGACCGCGTTCACCATCCGCTTGATTCCGCGCAGCGCAGGACGGGAACTGCCTGCCAGAGCGGCGATGAAGCCGGCCGCCTCCTCTTCGGTCACCACGCGCTCCACCAGACCGATGCGGGCTGCCTCGTCCGCCGCCAGATGGCGGGCGGAGAACAGCATCTCCTTGGCACGCGCCGCACCGATGGCCCGGACCAGCCGGCGCGTGTCGCCAGGCGCGTAGGTCAGCCCGAGCCGGACGGCCGTGACCGCGAAGCGAGCGTCCGGCAAAGCCAGTCGCAGATCGCAGGCGAGCGCCAGCGCCACGCCGCCGCCGACGCAGGAGCCGCGCACCACGGCGATGGTCGGTTTGGACAGGGCGGCCAGTGCCTCCACCGCTTCGTGGACCTCCGCGTTCGCTGCCAGCGCCGCCCCGTGAGAGGCGTAGGTGATGGCGAATTCCGAGATGTCGGCACCGGCGCAGAAATGCTCCCCCTCGCCTTCCAGCCGCAGCACGGCCACGGCTTGATCCGCCGCCGCCTGGGCCACCAGGCCAGGCACGGCGCGCCACATGGATCGCGCCATCGCGTTGCGGCGGCCCGGCTGATCGATAACCAGTCGTGCCACGCGGCCCGCCCGCTCCAACCGCACTGCGCCCGACATGCCGCCTCCACCGAATTTGTCCGAACAAGTCGTTGCCACAGCCGCCGGCGCGTGGTCCACTCGCCAGAAAGGGAAGTGGGAACGACACCGATGAGGGCTTTGCACCGCCGCGACACGCTGCGCGCCGCGCTGGCGCTCGGACCGGCCCTGGCGACACCCCCTTCCCTCGCCCAGGCGCCGGTGCGCTGGGACATCTCGATCCCTTGGGGACCGTCGGAGTTCCATACGGTGAACGCCGGCCGATTCGCCAACGAGGTGCGGGCAGCCACCAACGGCGCAATGCAGATGACGGTGCATCCGGGCGGTGCCCTCGGCGTACGGGCGAACGAGACGGTACGTGCCGTCGGCGACGGCGTGGTGCCGATGGCCGAGTTCGCCGCCTTCCAGAACGTCGGCGACCTGCCGATCCTCGGCATTGAGAGCATTCCCTTCCTCGTTGCGAACCATGACGAGCTGAAGATCCTGCATGATCTGGTGCGCTCCACCTGGGAAAGGGAGCTGGAGCGACGGAACCAGACGGTGCTCTACATGGTGCCCTGGCCGATGCAGCTCTTCTATTTCAAGCGGCCCATCGCATCGGCGGCTGACCTGCGCGGCATACGGATGCGGACCTATGACCGGGTGACGGCGGAGATGTCGCAACGCCTGGGCATGGTGCCGCAGCAGCTCACCAACCCCGACATCGTGCCGGCTCTCGCCTCCGGGCGGGTGGATGCCGTGATGACCAGCGGCACCACCGCGGTGGCCCAGCGCTACTGGGAGTTCCTGCGGCATGCGTACGTCACCAACCATCTCTGGGCCACGAACCTGATGGTGGTGAACAACGATGTCTGGAGGCGACTACCAGCCGCCACGCGCAGCGCCATTTCGGATCTGGCCAAGCGAATGGAGCCGGAGTTCTGGAGTGTCTCGCGCGCCGAGCACGACACCCGCATGGGCGAGTTGCGGCAGAACGGCATGACGGTGGAGGATCCGTCGCCGGAGTTGATCGCCGCCATGCGGCAGGCCACTGCGACGATGGTGGATGAGTTCGTCCGCGCCAATGCCGCCGCCGGACCCGTGATCCAGCAGTTCCGCCAACGCGCCGGCCGGGCGTGACACCGGTCGGGGAGGAGGGGCCGGCCCCGCCGGCGCTGACCATGTTGCTGCGCGCGATCGACGCGCTCTGCGCCGCTGGCGCTATTCTGGCGGCCCTGTCTGCCGCGGCGCTGGCGCTGATCCTGATCCTGGAGGTGCTGGCGACGTCCTTCCTCAACTGGTCGCAGCCCTGGGCGGTGGAATACGCCATCTACCTGCAGTGCTTCGTGTTGATGCTGGGGTCTGGCTGGTCACTGCGACAGGGTGGGCACATCCGTGTGTCGGTGCTGCTGCAGGCCCTTCCGCGGCGGGCGGCGGCGGTGCTGGACCAGGCGGCCACGGCGTTCGCGCTCGGTGTCAGCGGCTTCGCGAGCTATGCGCTATGGGCGCAGTGGGCGCGGACCTACGATTTCGGCTCGACCAGCTTCTATCCGATGGGGACGCCGCTATGGATTCCACAGGGATTGCTGGCGGCCGGCGTGACGCTGCTGGCGCTTGCCCTGCTTGCCCGCTTCCTGCGCCTGCTCGGCGGACAACAGCCGGACCTCGCCTCCGGCATCGGCGGCGGCGGACATGAGTGAGCCGGCGCGCCGCCCGTTTGCATGACCGGCCCGCTTCTCCTGGTCCTCGGCATGCTGCTCGCCACGCTGGCGGGCGGCGTCTGGGTCGGCATCTCGCTCATGTCGATCGGCCTCGTCGCGCTGGAGGCGTTCCGCGACATGCGGGTGGACCGTTTCCTCGCGGGCGACATCTGGTCGTCGACCACCGCCGTGGAGCTGATCACCTTGCCGCTGTTCATCCTGATGGGGGAGCTGCTGGTCCATACGCGACTGTCGGAGAACCTGTTCCGCGGCCTTTCGCCCTGGACGCGGCGGCTGCCGGGGCGGCTGGTGCATGTCAACGTGATGGGCTGCGCGCTGTTCGCGGCGGTCTCGGGCAGCAGCGCAGCCACCACCGCCACGGTGGGACGCATCACGCTGGCGGAGCTGCTCTCGCGCGGTTACGACCGGCGGCTGGCGGTCGGGTCTCTCGCGGGCGCGGGCACCCTTGGCTTCCTCATCCCGCCCTCCATTCCGATGATCGTCTACGGCGTCGTCGCCGACGTCTCCATCCTGGAGCTGTTCATCGCCGGCGTGGTGCCGGGCATCCTGCTGGCACTGCTTTTCATGGGCTGGATCGCCCTGCAAGCTGCGCGTGACCCGTCGCTCGTCCCGCCGAGGGAGCCGGCGATCCCGCCGGCCGAGGCGATGCGCTCGCTCGGCCAGCTTGCGCCCATCGTCTTCCTGATCTTCTTCGTCATGGGCAGCCTGTACTTCGGCTTCGCATCCATCACGGAAGCGGCGGCGATCGGCGTGCTGGGAGCGCTCATCGTGGCGCTGGCGCAGCGCACGCTGACACCCGCAGGCCTGTGGGCCGCGCTGCTCGGTACGGTGCGCACCTGCTCCATGATCGGCCTGATCCTGGTGGGGGCGCTGTTCCTCTCAAAGGCAATGGCGCGGCTCGGGCTGCCGGCTGATATCGCCGGGGCGATCCAGTCCTGGGGCCTGGAGCCCTGGGTGCTGATCCTCGTGCTGCTGCTTTTCTACCTGGCCCTGGGCTGCGTGCTGGACGGGCTCTCGGCCATTGTCATGACGCTTCCCTTGACCCTGCCGCTTGCCGTCTCGGCGGGATTCGACCCGGTCTGGTACGGCGTCTTCCTCATCATCACCATCGAGATGGCGCAGATCACGCCGCCGGTCGGCTTCAACCTCTTCGTCATCCAGGGACTGACGAGAGAGGGCATCTTCCGCATCGCCGCCTATGCCTTTCCCTTCTGCGTCATCATGATGCTGTTCACCGCGCTGATCACTGCCGTGCCGGAGATCGTCACCTTCCTTCCCTATTCGACACGAGGCTGACCCGCATGGTCCAGACCCACAGCGAGATCGCGCCGCGTCGCTTCCGCGAGAGCTACGGCCGCTACTTCGAGGAGTTCACGGTCGGTGACATCTACGAGCACCGCCCCAACCGCACCATCACCGAGACCGAGAACACCTGGTTCACCCTGCTGACGATGAACCAGCATCCGATGCACTTCGACGTGGAGTACGCGAAGCATTCCGAGTTCGGGCGCCCGATCATCTGCTCGCCTTTCACTGTCGCGCTGATGGTCGGGATGAGCGTCAGCGACGTGTCGCAGAAGGCCATCGCCAACCTTGGCTGGAAGGAGATCCGGCTGACCCACCCCCTCTTCGCCGGTGACACTCTCACGGCGGAGAGCGAGGTGCTGGACAAGCGCGAGTCGAAGTCGCGGGCGCATGCCGGCATCGTCAGCATCCGGACACGCGGGTTCAATCAGGGCCGGGTGATGGTCTGCGAGTTCGATCGCACCATGCTGATCGCGAAGCGCGGTTATGAGGGCGACGCGAAGGCCGGGTACTGAGCGGCTGCGCACGGGCGCAACAGCCGGATGGCGGCAGCCGGGCGGGGCAGGCATGCAGCACCCATGCCCCGCTTCCGCTGCGTCCCTGTTGCTTCCGGCACCGCGCGGCGCTTCCGCGCCACCGGCCTCGACGATCGCGGCCTCCCCGTTCACCGCCGGGTCGTCGATGGTCCGGGCTTCCCCTGTCGCCACTGCCTGCGGCTCGGCAGGCCGGGCGAAACGATGCTGCTGGCGAGCTACGACCTGCCACGGCCGCGCGGCGTCTACTGGACGCCGTCGCCGATCTTCCTGCACGCGGACGAGTGCCCCCGCTACGAGGCCGAGGACGAGATTGCGCCGATCGTGCTGGCAAATGGCCTCGTGTCCATCCGGGCCTACGACGCCGAGGATCTCTGCCTGTACGACCTCGGTCATGTGTGCGAGGGTGCGGCCGCGGAGTTGCCTCTGCGGCGTGCCCTGTCGGACCCGCGGACGCGCCACGTCAACATCCACACAGCTCGCCCGGGTTGTCTGCTGACGGCGGTGGAGCGGCTCGACGACTGAACGCGAGGGCTGGCCCGCCCCTCCCTTCTGCCGCAAAGATCGACGCAGCCGGCCAGGGAGGCGGCAAGCGGCATGACGGCGATCCGGAACGTCCTGTTCATCATGTGCGACCAGCTCCGCTGGGACCACCTGTCCTGTGCCGGACATCCCTTTCTTCGCACCCCCAACCTCGATCACTTGGCCAGCCGCGGCGTGCGCTTCACCCAGGCCTACGTCCAGTCGGGCATCTGCGGGCCGTCACGCATGTCCTACTACACCGGCCGGTATGTCTCCTCGCACGGCGCCACGCACAACCGCGTGCCGCTTTCGATCGGCGAGGTGACCCTGGGATGGCACCTGAGGGAGGCTGGGCGCGCTCTCGCTCTCGCCGGCAAGACGCATGTCCTGCCGGACGCGCACGGGCTGCGGCGCCTGCAGCTCGACGGGCAGCACGACTTGGCCGCGCTGCTGCGGGAAGGCTGGTTCACGCTGGTGGACCGGCATGACGGCCACCACCCCGAGCCCGACAGCGGCTATGCTCACTGGCTGCGCCGCCAGGGCTATGCCGGCGCCGATCCATGGACCGAGCATGTCATCGCGGTCGAGGGCCCGGCCGGGCGGCCCCTGTCCGGCTGGAAGATGCGCAACGTGCGGTTCCCCGCACGCGTGCGGGAAGAGCACAGCGAGACCGCCTACACCACCGACGTGGCGCTGGACTTCATGGCGGCACAGGGCGATGCGCCGTGGGTGCTGCACCTCTCCTACGTCAAGCCGCATTGGCCCTATGTGGCGCCCGCGCCTTATCATGCGATGTTCCGCCCCGACGAGTGCCTTCCCGTCCTGCGCCATGCCGAGGAACGCGGGCCGGCGGCACACCCGCTATTCCGCGCCTGGCAGGAGGAGGAGGTGTCGCGCAACTTCCAGCGCGACGAGTGCATCGCGACCGTGCGCCCGGCCTATCAGGGTCTCGTTGCGCAACTCGACCATCACCTCGGCCGGGTCTGGGACGGAATGGAGCGGCTCGGCCGCTGGCGCGATACTCTGGTGATCTTCTGCTCCGACCATGGCGACTACCTTGGCGACCACTGGATGGGCGAGAAGGAGCTGTTCCACGATTGCGTGCAGCGCGTGCCGTTTCTGCTGTTCGATCCCTCGCCCGAGGCGGACGCCACCCGCGGCAGCGCGGATGACCGCTTCGTGGAGTCGGTGGACGTCGTGCCGACGATCCTGGAGGCGTTGGCGCTTGACCCGGCGGAGCACCTGATCGAGGGCCGGTCGCTGCTGCCGCTGTCCCGCGGCGCTGCGCCCGCGTGGCGCGACGCGGTGGTCTCGGAGCTGGACTGGACCTTCCGCGGGGCACGCCGGCGCCTGGGGCATCCGGTCGGACAGCACCATGCCTGGATGGTGCGCGACGCGACGTGGAAGTACATCCACTGGACAGGCGGCCATCGCCCGCAGCTCTTCGATCTCGCGGCCGACCCCGAGGAGTTTCACGACCTCGGCGCCGATCCCGCCGCCGCCGCGACTTGCGCCGGGATGCGTGAGAGGCTGCTCGGCTGGTTCACCGGCCTGAAGCGCCGGACCACGCTGACCTGGGCCGAAGCTGAGCTGCGGACCGACCGGCACAAGCAGGCCGGGGTCTTCTATGGCGAGTGGTAGGCCCGCGCTTCCGCCGCAGACCGGGCGGCGGAGCCGGTCAGCGGATCCTCCGGCGCCGGCAGTGTCGCCTCGACGGTGCAGACCAGGCCCTCGGGCGCGAAGTCCAGCCGCACCTGTCCGCGCAGGTCCTGCGCCAGCCCGCGTTCGATCAGCCGGGTGCCGAAGCCGCGCCGCGCAGGCTCGGCCACCAGGGGTCCGCCGCTCTCCTGCCAGCGCAGCCGCAGCCGACGCGCGTGGTCCAGCGTCCAGGTCACATCGACGCGGCCTGCGGAGCCGGGCCGCAGCGCCCCATGCTTCGCCGCGTTGGTCGCCAGCTCATGGGCTGCGAGGGAAAAGGTCAGGGCGAGGCGCGGCACCAGCCAGACCGGCGGGCCGGAAAGGCGCAGCCGGCCTGGCTCGGGGGGCCGGTGTGGGGCCACGGCGTTCTCCAGCACTTCCGTCAGCGCGGCGCCTTCCCAGCTCTGGCGCGTCAGCACGTCATGCGCGGCGGACAGCGCCAGCAGCCGGTCCTGAAGGCGCTCTCCTGCCTCGCCCAGATCGACCGAGGCGCGCAGCGTCTGCGAGGTAATGGAGAGCACGACCGCCAGCATGTTCTTCACGCGGTGGTTCAGCTCGCCGATCAGGAGGCGCTGCCGCGCCTCCTGCTCCTGGAGCGCCTGCATCGTGTGCACGCGCGCCGTGATGTCGAGGGCGGCGACAGTGGCGCCGACCACCTCGGCCGTCTCGGGGTTGCGCAGCGGCTCCGCCATGATGTCGAAGTGCGCGATCGTGCCGTCGAGCTGGCTCCAGGTCAGGTCACGCCGCGCCGGCCGGCCGGTCTCGATGACCTCGCGCTTCAGCGTCATCAGCGCCGCCACTTCGTTGAGTGTCGCGGCATGGCCGCGCAGCTCGTCGTCGCGTCGGCCAAGCACCTCGCTCGCATTGAAGTCGCGGTGCGTGTTGGTGATCCAGGTGTAGCGGAGCTCCCGGTCGCAGGTGTAGGCGATGATCGGCGCAGCCAGCAGCGCCACGCGGAACCGCTCGTCCGAGGCGCGCAACGCCTCCGCCGTCGCCACGCGCCGCGCCTCCCGCAGGCGCAGCTCCTCCGCGGCGCGAGCAAGCGAGGCGCCCACTTCCTCTGCCTCGCGCAGCCCTGTGGGGGACAGCTCTGGTGCGCGCCCGGCGCCCAGCGCCTCGCTTGCCGCGGTCAGCGCCCGGACCGCGGTGGTCAGCCGCCGGCTGACGAGCAGCGCGGAGAGCACTGCAAGCACCAGCGCCGCCGCGCCGAGCAGGCCAAACAGCTGCAGCGCCTCGCGGAGCGGCGCGTCGAGCACCTGCTGCGGGATGGCGACGCTGACGCGCCAATCCGCCACCTCGGACCAGCGATAGGCGACGAAGTGCAGCCGGCCGTCCGGCCCGGGGCCATGCATCGTCCCGCTCCGCTGTCCCGTCTCCGCCGCCACGTTCAGCGAGGGTTGGCCGATCCTCGCCCGCGGGTTCGCGGAATGGGCGACGAAGGTGCCGTTGCGGTCGATCACCACGGCGATCATGCCGGGCTCGAGGGATACCTCTCGCTCCAACACCCGCTGCACCCGCTCCACCGGAAGGGACAGGTTCATGAAGTGCGGCGCGTCCGGCCCACCGTCAGACGGCAGCGGCAGCACGATGGCGAACTGCGCGCGGCCATCCGTCAGGCCGACATGCAGGTTGGAGAAGATGGGCTGGCCGGTCTCCGCGGCGCGCCGATCTTCCAGGCCCAGCCGGGTGAGGGCCGGCGGAGCCTGTCCCCAGGCCACGTTGCTGTTCAGGATCTGCCGGCTGTCGGCATCGCGCAGGCCGATGGCGGTCGCCCCGATGGTCTGCTTGGCTTCCACCGCCCGCGCATGGAAGCCGGCCAGGTCGCCGTTGCGCAGCGAATCGGAGGCGGCCAGAACCCGCGCCGCCCCCAGCATGTCCGTGAATCCGCGGTCGAGGGACACGGCGACCTCGCCCGCCACCTGCTCGGCCCGCACCTCCAGCCGCTCACGCTCCGACTCCGCGAAGCGGAACACGGCAAACCCGGCGAACGCGATGACGGGAATCAGCACTCCCAGGAGCAGCGCGAGGAGGTGCGCACGCATCGTCGGGGGGTGCGTTGCCGTCGCCCTCTCCGCCATGCCCTCCTTCCTCTTGGCCGGATCTCTCCGCGCCGGATTACGGGAAGGGCGGCAGGTACGCAACGATGGGACCGATCCGGGCGCCTCGCCGCCGATCACGGAGCCGTGGCCAGCTCAGGCAGCATCCTCCGTCGTTCCCACCGGGTGATAGCCCCGGCCGTACCATATGAGGGCGCCGCCGGGCACGCCCTGGCGTATCGCCTCGATCTCGGCGAACAGCACGCTGTGCGTGCCCTTCTCCACCACGTCGACGATCCGGCAGTCGAAGGACACCACCGAGGCTTCCTCAAGCACCGGCGCGCCGGTGCGCAGCGCCGTCCAGCGGCCCAGGGAGAAGCGCGCCTCGCTCGTCAGGTTGCCGCGCCCGGCAAACGCGTCCGAGAGCGCCCCTCGGTCCGCCGCGAGCGTGTTGACGCAGAGCACGCCGTTGCACTTGAATACTGCGTTCGCCCGGCTGGCGCGGTTGAGGCAGACCAGCAGGGTCGGCGGATCGTCGGTGACGCTGCACACCGCACTGGCAGTGAGGCCGGCCCGGCCCGCGGGACCGTCCGTGGTGACGACATTCACCGCCGCGCCCAGTCGGGCCATGGCGTCGCGGAATTCGGCGGGGCTGACCGGCATTGGCACCTGCAGGCGGAACGTGCCTCAAATGGGGCGTCCGCCGCCGCTTGGGAAGCGTGGGCGCCGCCGCCGTAGGCCATAAGGTCACGACTCCGTGCCGACCGCGCAGCCGGCACGCCGCCGGCGGCGTTTGTTCCCGCTGATGGGAACGCGCCGGGGGGGCTTCTGAAGCATGCAACGCAGCCTGGGCGTGATGCTGATCGCGGCGGCCATTGCCCTCGGCCCCTTGCCGACCGGAACGCGTGCCCTCGCGCAGACCACGATCGCGATATCCTGCAGCGCCCTTGGAATCGAGGCACAGCTCTGCCGGGAGGGGGCCGAGGAATGGGCGCGCGCCACCGGCAATAGCGTGCGTCTCGTGTCCACTCCGAACAGCGGCAGCGAGAGGCTGGCACTCTACCAGCAGCTCCTCGCCGCCCGCTCGGCGGACATCGACGTGTTCCAGGTGGACGTGGTCTGGCCAGGCATCCTCGCCAACCACCTGCTCGACCTCACCGGCCGGATCGACACGGCCGGTCATCTGGAAGAGGTGGTGCGCAACAACACCGTGGACGGCAGGCTGGTGGCGGCGCCCTGGTTCGTCAGCGCTGGCCTCCTTTACTACCGCCGTGACCTGCTGGAGGCGCATGGCCGGCCGCCGCCGGAGACCTGGCAGGCGCTGGAGGCCACCGCCGCCGCGGTGATGGGGGCGGAGCGCGCCCGCAGCACGGAGCCGGATCGCTTCTGGGGCTATGTCTTCCAGGGCCGTGCCTATGAGGGGCTGACGGTGAACGCCCTCGAATGGCTGGTCAGCCATGGTGCCGGCCGGATCGTGGAGGGTGACGGCCGCGTCTCCGTCGCGACGTCCCTCGCCGCCGAGGTTCTGGCCATGGCCCGCGGCTGGATCGGGCGCATCACGCCGATCGGCGTGCTGAACTACACCGAGGAGGAGGCGCGCGGCGTGTTCCAGTCCGGCAACGCCGTGTTCATGCGCAACTGGCCCTATGCCTGGCCCCTGCTGAATGCCGAAGACAGCCCGGTGCGCGGCCGCGTGGCCGTCACGGTCATGCCGCGGGGCGATGTGGAAGGCGGCGTGCATGCCTCGGGCCTCGGCGGAGAGCAGCTCGCAGTGTCCCGCTACACGCCGCGGGCGGAGCAGGCGGTGGACCTGGTGCGCCACCTGACAAGCCGGGGCGAGCAGCGGCGGCGTGCCATCGCCGGCGCCTTCCCGCCCACCATCCTCGACCTGTTCGAGGATGCCGAGGTGATCGCCGCCAACCCGTTCTTCCGTGATCTCGCGGCGGTGGTGCGCGGTGCTACGGCGCGCCCGTCCGGCGTCACGGGCGTGCGCTACAACCGCGTCTCGGCCGAGTTCGCCAACACCGTGCATTCCGTGCTGTCCGGACAGGCAGAGCCCGCCGAGGCCCTTGCGCGGCTGGAAACCCGCCTGGAACGCGTCGGCCGAGGAGGCCGGTGGTGAACGCGGTGCAGGACGTGCGCGCAACGCGCGGCGGGCTGACGGGAATGGAGCGTCGCCGGCGCCGCGCCGCCTGGCTGTTCCTGGCCCCGATGCTGCTGACGCTGCTGCTGGTCGCCGGCTGGCCGCTGCTGCGTACGATCTACTTCGGCTTCACCGACGCGACTCTGTTTGACATCGAATACCACGACTTCGTCGGGCTGCTGAACTTCCGCTTCCTGGCCACCGATCCCGACTGGTGGCGCGCGGTCTGGAACACGGTGTTCTTCGCCGCCGCCTCGGTCGCGCTGGAAACCGCGCTCGGTCTCGTCATCGCGCTCGTACTGGATACGAAGCTGCGCGGCCGCGGCGCGTTGCGCGCCGCCATGCTGATCCCCTGGGCGATCCCCACCGTCGTGTCGGCGCAGATGTGGGGCTGGATGCTGCACGACCAGTACGGGGTGATCAACGAGGTGCTGCTCGCGCTGGGCGTCATCTCCACCCCCTGGGCGTGGACGGCGGATCCGTCGCTCGCCATGTGGTCGATCATCGCCGTCGATGTATGGAAGACGACTCCCTTCATGGCGCTGCTGATCCTCGCCGCGCTGCAGCTCGTCCCCGGCGCGGTGTACGAGGCGGCGAAGGTGGACGGGCTCGGTCCCTTCGGCACCTTCCGGCGCGTCACCCTGCCGCTGATCATGCCGGGGCTGATGGTCGCCGTGCTGTTCCGTGCGCTGGACGCGCTGCGCGTCTTCGACCTGATGTACGTGCTCACCGGCAACAGCCGCGCGACCGCCTCCATGTCGGTCTACGCGCGGCAGCAGCTGGTGGACTTCCAGGACGTCGGCTTCGGCTCCGCGGCCTCGACCTTCCTGGTGATGATCGTCGCGGCCTGCGCGGCCCTGATCATCACCGCAGGGCGGGTGCGCTTCGATTCGGGCGAGAGGTGACGGCGATGCAGCGTGGCACCCGACGCGCCCTCGGGCGCATGGCACTGTGGCTGCTGGTGGCGGCGATCGTGGTCTACACTGTCTTCCCCTTCTACTGGGCCGTCGTCTCCTCGTTGAAGCAGGGTCAAGCGCTGTTCGGGACGGAGCTGCTGCCCCGCGACCCCGCCTGGGAGAACTACACCGCGTTGTTCCGGGACCAGCCATTCGGGCGCAACATCCTCAATTCCGTGATCGTGGCGGGCAGCGTGGTGCTCGTCTCGCTTGCCCTCGCCTCGGCCGCGGCCTACGCGCTGGGCCGCGTGCGCTTCCGAGGTCGATCGACGCTGCTGGTGGCAATCCTCGGTGTCTCCATGTTCCCCCAGGTCGCGGTGCTGTCAGGCATGTTCGAGCTGATCCGCTGGCTCGGCCTCTACAACACGCTCGGCGGGCTCGTGCTGAGCTATCTCATCTTCACCCTGCCTTTCACGACCTGGGTGCTGACGACCTTCATGCGCGAGCTGCCGAAGGAGCTGGAGGAAGCCGCGGTGATCGACGGCGCGACCCCGTTCGTGACGCTGACGCGCGTCTTCCTGCCGCTGATGGGACCGGCGCTCGCCACCACGGGCCTGCTCGCCTTCATCGCCGCGTGGAACGAGTTCCTCTTCGCCTTGACCTTCACCCTGACGAACGAGATGCGCACCGTCCCGGTCGCGATCGCGCTGATCACCGGCGCTTCCGCGATGGAGCTGCCCTGGGGCCGGATCATGGCGGCCTCCGTCATCGTCACCGTGCCGCTGATCCTGCTGGTGCTGGTGTTCCAGCGCCGCATCGTCTCCGGCCTCACAGCGGGAGCGGTGAAGGGGTAGCGCCTGCTACCGGCAGGGGACGAGCCGCAGCCCCTCCACCTGCACATCGACCCGCGCGCCCGAATCCTCGGCGTCGGAGGAGATGGTCAGTTCGGTCATCGGCGGCACCTCCGCCCCGCCGAAGGCCGCGCGCCAATCGGCGCCGAGGTCCACCCGCTCCTCCACCCACTGGCCGCGCGGCGCGCCGGCCGCGCGCAGCACACGGATCCGCGTGATCCCGCCCGTCCAGGGTGAGGCAAAGAAGCCGGAGCCGTCGCCGAGACCCTCGCGCCCGGTGCCGCCCCAGACATAGGTCAGCACGCTGCGCGGCAGCCGGTGCCCGCCGGCTGAGGCCTGCGCCGCCGCGTGCTGCGTCCGAGTCACCAGCCCGACCGACGGACCAAAGCCGGCGAAGCCGATCGAAACTGCGATCGCGCGGTCATCACCGCCGCGCCGCGTCAGGTCGGTGGGTGGCGGCCCGGCATCGACCCGCCAGCGCCAGGCAAGGCAGGTGGCCGCGCCGCTGAGCGGCCGGACGACGAAAGCACCCTGGCCCTGCCCCTGGATGCGCACCCCGCCGGAGGCCGTGGCGCTGAATTCAGCTGGGCGGATGCCGTTCCATTCCATCTTGCGCCAGCCCAGCGCCTCCACGTCGCCAGGCGTGCGGCCGGGCGAAACCGCTGCACCCAGAAGGGGCGCGGTGGCTGCGGTGACGAGCGCGAGGGCCGGGCGTCGCATCACTCCCCTATGTGAAGGTCGCGCCGTGCCGATGCAAGTGCGGCGCGTTGCCGCGCTTCAGGACGCCACGCGGCTCGCCACCCAGTCGGCCCGGTCGATGGCGTAGAGAAGATGCCGCCGCAGCGCGTGTCCTTCCGGCAGGTTGGGATGCTCGAAACTGCCCTGCCGGCGCATGCCGAGCTTCTCCATGAGCCGCCAGGAGGGCTCATTGCCCGGCACGGTGAAGGCGACGATCCGCTCCAGCCCAGCCGGCCCGAAGCCATGCGCCAGGGCGATGCGCGCCGCCTCCTCCGCGACGCCGCGCCGCTGGGCACGCCGCGCGACCCTCCAGCCGACCTCGACCGCCGGCGTGAAGGGGGCGTCGAAGCCGACGGGCATGATGCCCACCACGCCGACCATCCCCTCGCCCGCGAGGTCGACCACCCAGAAGCCGTAGCCCCGGTCGCCGAATCGTGCCGCAATGCCCTGGCCCCACGTGTCGCTCGTCGCCCGGTCATACGGACGGCCGAAGAAGCGCGTCACCTCCGGATCGCCATTGATGGCCCAGAGCGGATCGAGATCCTCGGGCAGCCGCCACGGGCGGAGCGTGACGCGGGGACCATGCAGCGTGACCGGCGGAGGCATGGCCCCCCCTTACCACGGCGCGTCCGGACAACTACCTTGCTTGGCCGGAGAAAACAGATGAGCCCCATCGCCCTCGACGCAATGGCGGCGAGCGTGCCCGATGGGGCGCTGCTCGCCCTGCCGCCGGACAACTCGCTGCCCTCCGTCGCCCTCGCGCGGGCGCTCGTGCGTCGCGGCGCACGGGGGCTGCGGCTACTCGGCGTGCCGGTTTCCGGCTTCGCGACGGACCTGCTGATCGGCGCCGGATGCGCCGCGGAACTGGAGACGAGCGCCGTCTCCCTCGGCGAGGCCGGATTCGCGCCGCGCTTCACAGCAGCGCTGAAGGCCGGCCGGATCGCCGTGCGGGACGCCACCTGCCCTGCCATCCACACCATGCTCCAGGCGGCCGAGAAAGGCGTGCCCTTCCTGCCGCTGCGCGGCCTGATCGGCAGCGACCTTCTCGCCCACAGACAGGATTGGAAGGTGGTACCCAACCCGTTCGGCGACGGCAGCTCGGACCCGATCGTGCTGCTGCCCGCGATCTCGCCGGACGTGGCCGCCATCCACGGCGTCATGGCAGACGAGGCGGGCAATGTCTGGGTCGGAAGGCGGCGGGAACTGGCAACCCTCGCCCATGCCGCGCACCGCGTCCTCGCCACCGTCGAGCGTCTCGTACCCGGCGACATGCTGGAGGATGAGCGGCTGGCACCGGGCTGCATCTCCGCCACCTACATCGAGGGGGTAGCGGTCGCGCCGCGCGGCGCCTGGCCGGCGGCGTTGCTCGACGAGTACCCCTTCGATGCCGCGCACCTCGCGGAATACGCCCGCCTCGCACGCACCGACGCCGGCTTCCGGGAGTATGTCGAAAGATACGTGCTGAGCGACCGGAAGAGGGCCGCAGCGTGAGCTTCAAGGCGGAAGAGCTGCTTGCGGCGACCCTCGCGCGATTGATCCTCGATCCCGCGGCGCCGGCGGCCCGGCACATTGCCGTCGGCGCCGCCTCACCGGTCCCTGCCGCGGCCTGCTGGCTGGTGCGGCTGCTCGGGCATCCGGTCCGCCTCTCCCTGCTCCACCGACGCAGCGGCAACCCCTTCACCGAGGGCTCGCGCGAGCTGTTCGACCTCGCCGGGCAGGGCCGCATCGACCTGTTCTTCCTCGGTGGCGGGCAGATCGACGGGGAGGCGAACCTGAACCTGCTTGGCACGGGCGCCTGGCCGGGCGGCACCTCGGCAGGCGGCGTGCGCTTCCCCGGCTCCTTCGGCTCCGCCTTCATGTACCTCATGACGCCGCGCACCATCCTGTTCCGCGAGGAGCACTCGCCCCGCGTGCTGGTGCGGCGCGTGGATCATGTCTCGGCGCCCGGCATCTCGCCGCCCGGCGTGTTCCGCCGCGGCACCGCGCAGGCGCTCGTCACCGCCCGTTGCGTCTTCCGCTTCCACCCGGAAGTACGGCGCTTCCACCTGGACAGCGTGCACCCCGGCGAAAGCGTGCAGTCGGTAAGGGAGGCGACGGGCTTCGACTTCGACCTCCCCGACACGGTTCCGGAGACACCCGCCCCGACCACGCAGGAGCTGGAGCTGCTGCGAGGCCCCGTCTGCCGCGAGATGGAGGAGACCTATCCCGACTTCTGCGCCCGCGTCTGGCCGCGCTGCGCCGCCGCGTGACGCAGGCAGGTCACGCCACCGGGTTTTCCAGCGCGCCGATCCCTTCCACCTCCACCCGCACCACGTCGCCAGGTTGGAGGAAGCGCGGCGGATCGAAGCCGATGCCCACGCCGTAGGGCGTGCCCGTGGCGATCACGTCGCCAGGCTCCAGCGTGATTGCAGCGCTGATCGCCGCGATCAGGGTCGGGATGTCGAAGATCAGCTCGCCCACCGACGCGTGTTGCCGACGCTCGCCATTGACCCAGGTGCTGAGCGTCAGCCGCGCCGGATCGGGCACCTCGTCCGCCGTCAGGATCGCCGGACCCATCGGGCAGAAGCTGTCGAGCCCCTTGCCCAGAATCCACTGGCTGTGCCGCTTCTGCAGGTGACGCGCCGTGACGTCGTTGACCAGCGTGTAGCCGAAGACGTGCCGCAGCGCGTGCTCCGCCTTGATGCCGCGGCCCCCGCGCCCGATCACCACCGCCAACTCGCCCTCATAGTCCAGGCCTCCGGTGGGATCGAGCGCGGCGAGGATCGGCTCCCCTGTCGCGATCACCGCGGTGTGCGGCTTGGTGAACACCACCGGATGCGGCGGCACCACATCCTTCGCTCCGCCATCGAAGCCCGAGCCGGCGAACTCCTTCGCATGCTCGCGGTAGTTCTTGCCGACGCAGAAAACGTTCTTCGGCGGACGCGGGACCGGTGCGCAGAGCTTCGCGCCCTCCACCTTCGGCGCGCGGCTGACAGCCCTTGCCAGGCGCGCCAGCATCGCCGGCTCGGCCGCGGCAAGGTCGAGCATCGTCTGGCCGCGGATCACCGGCTCGGCCGCGGCAAGGTCGAGCACGGCGCCATCGGCCGCAAGCGCGCCCACCTCCTGCTGCACCCGCCCGCTGCGTGTGAAGGTTGCCAACCGCATCCGCCCTACCCTCCGACGTCAGCCACAGGCACGCCCGCCGCCCGCTCCAGCGCACGCGCCGCGCGCAAGGCCAGGTCGTCACGGTAGAGCGCGGCGGCCAGTTGCACGCCGCGCGGCATGCCGGATTCGTCCAGCCCCACCGGCACGGCCACGGCCGGCTGCCGCGTCAGGTTGAAGGCAAAGGTCCAGGGCGCCCAGTCGCGCCAAAGCGCTTCCGCCGGCCGCACCGTCGGCTGGTCGGCGTCGAAGGCGGCAGTCGGCGTCACCGCCGTCAGGACCAGGTCGAAGCGCTGGTGGAAGCGCGCCATCGCGTGCCCGCACTCCACCCGCATCAGGTCGGCGCCGAGGAACTCGGCCGCGGTCATTCCCGCATTGCGCCGCGCCACCTCCTCGATGCCGGCATCGAGCAGAGGCCGCCTTTCCTCCGGCGTCGCTTCCCACACACGCGCCAGCGCCACGCCCCAGACGCGGGAGAAGACGGCGCGCGTGTCCGGCATCTCCGGCTCGGCCTCATCCACCACCGCGCCCGCCTCCTCCAGCAGCCGCGCGGCGAGGCGCAGCGCCGCCTCGCCATCCTCGTCCAGCGGCGGCGCGAAGCCCAGCCGGCGCACCAACGCGACGCGCAGGCCCTGCACGCCGCCGTCCAGCCCCGCGCGCCAGTCGCGCGGATCGTCCGGCAGGCAGACCGGATCGCGGAGATCGTGCCGCGCCATGGCGGAAAGCATCAGCGCCGCATCGCCGACGCTGCGCGCCATCGGCCCCGCGACGGCCACCGAGGAGAAGGCACCATGCGGCCATTGCGGCACGCGGCCATAGCTCGGCTTCACGCCCACCAGCCCGCAATAGGCTGCGGGGATGCGGATCGAGCCTCCGGCATCGGTCCCGATGTGCAGCGGCCCGAAGCAGGCCGCCCCCGCCGCAGCCGCGCCGCTGCTGCTGCCGCCCGGCGTGCGCGAGGCATTCCAGGGATTGCGGGTGATGCCGTGTAGCGGGCAGTCGCCTGGCGACTTCCAGCCGAACTCCGTCGTCGTCGTCTTGCCGAGGATAACGGCGCCCGCCGCTTTCAGGCCGATCACCGCCGGCGCGTCCTCTGCGACCGGCGCCGGGTCCGTGGTGCGGCTGCCGCGGCGCGTCGGGAAGCCAGCCAGGTGAAGCAGGTCCTTCACCGTGCAGGGCACGCCGTCAAGCGGGCCGATCGGCCGCCCGGCCACCCAGCGCGCCTCGCTCTCTCCCGCCTCGCGCAGCGCCCGCGGGTTCATGGCGGCGAAGGCATTGATCCGCGGGTTCAGCCGCGCCACCCGCTCCGTCACCGCCTTGAGCGCCTCCACCGGGCTGAGCGCCCGTCGCGCATAGAGCGAAAGGAGCTGTTCCGCCGTCATCAGCGCCGGGTCGGCGGGAGTGGTCAGGGTTGTCATGCCGGCGCAGCATGGCCGCTCCGCCAGCGCAGGAAAACCCCGATGAGCGAACGCAGCCCGAACCCGTGGGAATGGTCGGAGCCGGAGTGGCGCCACCTTGTGGGACGCGCCCGCGCCGGGCGATCGCTGCGGCCGTCCGTCTGGCCGGACGGGGCGCGCTGCTGCGTCACCCTTTCCTTCGACGCCGACCACGAGACGATCCCACTGCGCGACGCCGATGAAAGCCCGATGCGCATCAGCCAGGGCCAGTACGGGAGCCGACAGGGCGTGCCGCGCATCCGCGCCCTGCTCGACCGCCACGGCATCCGTGCGAGCTTCTTCTACCCCGCCGTCTCGGCCCTGCTGCACCCGGAGGAGGTCCGCGCGGTGGCGGCGGAGGGGCACGAGATCGGCATCCACTCCTGGATCCACGAGGCGAACACGAAGCTGCCGCCGGGCGTGGAACGCGAGCTGACGCTGCGCGCCGCCGACACGCTGGAGAGGGTCTCGGGCCGCCGCCCCGTCGGCATTCGCACCGCCTCCTGGGACTTCTCGGTGGACACGCTCTCGATCATCCGGGAGATGGGGCTCCTCTACGACAGCTCGCTGATGGCGGATGACGACGCCTACGAGCTCTTGGAGGGCGGCGAGCCCACCGGGATCGTGGAGCTGCCGCCCGAATGGATCCGCGACGACGCCCCCTACTTCAACTTCGTGCGCTTCTCGGCACTGCGCCCCTACACCCCGCCCTCCGGCGTGGAGGAGGTGTTCCGCGCGGAGTTCGAGGGTGCGTGGGAGGAAGGCGGGATGTTCCTGCTGACGATGCACCCTCACGTCATCGGCCACCGCAGCCGGATCGCGCTGCTGGACCGGCTGGTTGCGCATATGCGCAACCGCGGCGGTGTCTGGTTCGCCACGCATGAGGAGGTGGCGCGCTGGTGCAAGGCGCAGGTCGGTACGTAAGACCTCGCTCACCAGCCACGAGCCCGACTTGATTTCGTTGCGGCATGATTTTATAATCGGTACCGAAACGAAGAAGGGCGCGGCGGCGGATGCATCCCAGGACGATCGGGCGGCTGCTCGCCCTCGCGGCCATGGCCCTTCTGCCGGCCTGCGCCCTGACCGAGGATGTCATCGAGGTGCGCCATGTGCCCGCCTTCGGCGTCCAGCAGCTTCCCGGCGCGAACGCCGTAACGGTGCAGGTCTCGCCCCGCGACGAACGCAACACCAATCGCCACCGGGTGAGCGCCAAGAAGAACGGCTACGGGATGGAGATGGCCTCCATCGTCGCGTCCAATGACGTCGTGGCGGAGGTCGGCGGCATCGTCGCCTCGACACTGCGCAACCTGGGCTTCCGCACCGAAGGCCAGCCCGACGGCACGGTGACGGTGGAGCTGCACAAGCTCTGGAACGACTTCAAGGCCGGCTTCTTCTCCGGGCAGGCGGTGACCGAACTGGCCACGACGGTGACCGTGCGAGACCGCATGGGGCGGATCACCTACTCGCGGCTGCATAACGTGGAAGGCATCCATCCCAACATCCATCTCGCGAGCGGTGAGAACGCGCGGGTCGCCATCCTGCGAGCCTTCGAGCTGCTCGCGCAGCGCCTCCAGTCGGACGGCGAATTTGCACAGGCCTTGCTCGATCTGCGCCGCGCCGACCCGCCCGCGACCGCGCCGGAGATGCCGCGGACGAGAAGCGGAAGGCCGGTGAGCTGAGCGACGTCGCGCACCGGAACGCTTCCGTGAACATCTCCGGGAGGTGAGCGGATGATTGGACGACGGCGCTTTTTCGCGACAGGCGGAGCCTGCGTGCTGTGCGGCTGCTCGGGCGCAGTGCACCGCCTTCCGCAGTTGTCGGGCGACAATCTCGCCCTCGCCCAGGATGAGGTCCGTGCTGCGGCGGGCCAGCCCCCGCGCCGAGCAGTGAGCGACTCCGAGGCGACGGACGCCCTGCGATCCGCGCTCAACCGCATCCGCACCCCGGCCGACCGGCTCTGTCGGGAGATGGGCGTGGGCGTCTGCGAGTGGACCTTCCGGGCCTCTGCTGACCGCTCCCTGAACGCCGGGGCGGGCCCGAACGGCCTCATCCTCATGAACTACGGCATCGTGGACTACGCCGCCAATGAGGAGCAGATCGCCTTGGTCATCGCGCACGAGATCGGCCACCAGGCCGCAAACCACGTCGCGACGAGCCAGCGGAACCAGGCGATGGGTGCCATCATTGGTGCGCTGATCCTCGGCGCCGCCGGAGCCTATGCGGCACGCGGCAGCTACTATCCTGCGAACACGACCCGGACCGCGATGGAGGCTGGCGCCAATCTGGGCGGAGCGGTCGGCCGCATCTCCTTTTCGAAGGAGCAGGAGCGCGAGGCGGACTACTTGGCCGCTCTCATCCTCTATCGGGCCGGCGTGAACCTGGACGCGGCACGCGGCTTCCTGGTGACCATGGCGCGGCTCTCCGGGCGGGCCAACACCGGCATGCTCGATACACATCCCGCAGGGCCGGAGCGCATCGCCGGCTGGGACCAGGCCGTGACGGAAATCAGGGCCACACGCGGCATGCTGCCGCAGCGCGCAGCCTGAGGCTCACAGGGCGGTTTTGGTGCCGGCCCGCCGCCGGTTCAATGCACCGCGCCCTGCCGCAGCAGCGCGGCGTAGACGTCGCGCGTCGCGGCGCTGAGCGAGCGCGAAAGCTCCTCGAGCGCGGCGATCTGCTCGACCCGGGGCGCGGCGCCCTGCGCCTCCTCCTCGGAAAGCAGCAGGGGGACAAGGCCGGTGGCGCGCGCCAGGCCGATCAGCAGGCTGTCCCGCGGCTCGGGGATGTCGCGGTCGAGGATCACGCCCCGCAGGCGCGCGCGCACCTCCGCCGTCTCCCCGCGGCCTTCTGTCTTCGGATAGCGACGCTCGGGGAAGACCCAGAGGAAGCGGTCCTCGACGCGGCGCAGCACGCCGCCTGAGACGAGCCGCTTGGTCACCGAGGCGCGCAACGCCGCGGCGCCCTTCGCTACCTCCGCGATCCACCAGCGGCTGGCGCGCGGCGCCTCCGCCGCGGCGAGCCGCGCCAGCACGCCGTCAAGCAGCGGATCGCCGACGGGTCGATGGTCCGTCACCACCAGGACATCGAGGTCGGTGTCGATGCGCCCGGCAAGCGCCAGCTCCATCAGCGCCGCGCCGGCGAGCGCGAGGTCACCGGCCGGCCCGGGCAACCCGACCGGCTTCCCCGTCTCGTCGTCGAGAAGGAGGAGCATGATCTCCTCCGGCATCGTCAACGCCATCCGCGCTCCCCCCGGCGCGCCGGGGGACGGCACGCATCATCGCGCCGCGCGCAATTCGGGCGCGCTCAACTCACCACGATGTTGAACTGGCGCGCGACGGCGGTCCAGTCGGCGATCTCCTGCCGCATCAGCGCGACGAACTCCGCGCCGGTCGGCGACGGGTTGCGCGGGAGCGTCTGCAGGTCGCTGAACCGGGCCATCAGCTCCGGCCGCTGCAGCATCTGCGGCACCAGACCCACCAGCCGCTCGCCTATCCCTGCGGGCAGGCCCTTGGGCGCGGAGAGGCCGAGCCACTGGGCCGAGGTCAGCTTCGGGTAGCCGAGCTCGGCGAAGGTCGGGATGTTCGGGAAGGCGGGCAGCCGCGCTGGCGAGGAAACGGCGAGCGCCCGCAGCGACCCGTCGCGAAGCTGCTGCACGTTCGTGGTGATCGGGTCGATCATCGATTCGATGTTGTTCGCCAGCAGGTCCTGCATGGCCGGCGCAGAACCCGCATAGGGCACGTGGTCGAGGTTGGGCGCCCGCCCCTCCGCCGAGAGCAGCGCGCCCAGCAGGTGCGGCGCCGAGCCGATGCCGGAGGAGCCGAAGCGCACCGGCCGTGTCCGCGCCGCCGTCACGTACTGATCGAGGGTCTGGAACGGCGAGTTGGCGCGCACCAGCAGGATGTTCGACGCCTCCACCATGTGGACCATGTGGGTGAAGTCGGCGATCGGGTCGAAGGGCAGCGTCGGCCGCGTGGCGGTGGCGAAGACGTGCACCGAGGCATGGCTGACCAGCAGCGTGTGTCCGTCCGGGGCCGCCTTGGCGACGACGTCGGTGCCGATGATCCCGCCGGCGCCAGGGCGGTTCTCCACCACCACGGACTGGCCGAGCGTCTGCGCCATGATCGGCGCGAGCAGGCGCGAGACGGTGTCCACCAGCCCGCCCGGGGGGAATTGCGCGATCAGCCGGATGGGGCGGCTTGGCCAGGCGGGTTGCGCGCGGAGGGTGGCGGGCAGGACGAGCCCCGCGGCCGCGAGGCCGAGGATATGGCGGCGATTCGGCATGGTTGCGCTCCCAGTGGTCAGTCCGGGGCGCCGGCTGCGCGCGGCTTGGGCAGCCTCGGGCCGGCCCGCGCGGGCCGGAGCCCTCGGGGGACCAGGGACTGCAAGGGGTGTGCCGGGCTATGCCGCGCCGATGCGCGCGGCGCGGATGTCGGCTACCGCGGCGCCGAGGGAGCGGTTCAGGCTCTCGATCCGGGTAACCAGCCCGAGCCAGGGCTGCACCCGCGCCAGCTCCTCCGCCGAGAGCAGCAGCGGCAGCAGCCCGGCCGCCCGCGCCAGGCCGAGCAGCAGCGCGTCGCGCGGCTCGGGGATCGTCTCCTCCAGCAGGGTGGCGCGCAGACGCCCGCGTGCCTGCGTCGCATCGTCGCGGCCCTCCGCCTTGGGATGGCGGCGGTCGGCGAAGAGGAACAGGCGGCGGTCCTCCACCCGGCGCAGCACCCCGTCCGCCACCAGCCGGTCGAGCAGCGCCGCACGCGCGGCGGCGGCCTCGCGCGACAGAAGGTGGATCAGGCCACGTGCGTCGCGCGGCGTGCCCGGCGCCGCCACTGCGGCAAGCGCCGCATCCAGCACCGCATCGCCTGTCGGCGTGGCCTCCACCAGCTCGACCCGGTCCCCGTCGGTGTCGAGCCGTCCGGCCAGGGCCAACTCCATCAGCAGCGCGCCGGCCAGCGCCAGGCCGGGCGCCATGCCGCCGCGGCCGACCGGCCGCCCCGTCGCGTCATCGAGCGACAGGAGGACGATTGCCTCCGGCAGCCCGTCCTTCATCCCTGCGCCAGCGCCGCGGACCAGGGGGACATCACGTCGGTGATGCCGCGGCGCTCGCCATCCGGGCCGATGGCGATGAGGTTCGGGCAGGCGAAGTTCACCGGCAGCACGGCGTGCTCCACCACTTCGAGCGGACCACGCCCGGCGAGGGCGGCGAGCGTCTCCTGCGGCAGGCGCCGATCGGCGGTGGCTCCCTCCGGCCCGCTGACGTCGAGCCGGGGGAAGTGCGCTGCCTCCTCCGGATCCATGCCGAAGCCGGCAACGAGGGCGAGGAGTTGGAAGACCGCCGCCAGGATGCGCCGGCCGCCGGAGGCGCCGAGGGCGAGGGTGGGGTCGCCGGAGGCAGCCGTCGCGACGATCGGCGACATGTTGGTCAGCGGCCGCCTGCCGGGCGCCATCGCGTTGGCGGAGCCGGGGCGCGGGTCGAACCACATGACGCCGTTGTTCATCAGCACGCCGGAACGCGGCAGCACGACGCGGCTGCCCATGGAGGAGAGCAGCGTGGTGGTCATCGCCACCATCATGCCGTCGGCGTCGCAGACGGTGAGGTGGGTGGTGCAGCTCTCGGCCGCCTTCGGGTCGGCGTCGCCGAGGCCGGAAAGGCGCTCGGCATAGGCGGCCCGCATCGCGTCCGCGAAGGCAAGGTGCCAGGCCGTGCCCGGCGCACGGCCGGACCAGTCGGCGCGCTCCATCGTTTCGGCCACGCGGCGGAAGGTGGGGGCGGCGGTCAGGCCGTTGGAGAGGTGCAGGGTGCGGCCGCGCCAGGGCATCGCCACCGCCGGCAGCAGCCGGGCGCGGCAGCCGGCGAGGTCGGCGGCGGAGAGCAGCCCGCCCATCTCCTTCACGTCAGCCGCCATCGCGGCCGCGACCTCGCCCTCGTAGAAGTCGCGCAGGCCGGCGCGGGCGAGGCGGTCCAGCGTGTCCGCCAGGGCGCCCAGCCGCAGAAAGCCGGGCGAGCCCTGGTAGGGAGCGACCGGCGGCAGGCCGTTCGGCAGGTAGATGCGTGCCGATTCCGGGTAGAGGCGGAGCGTCGCGGCCGCGTTGGCCACCTTCAGCGTGGTGAACCAGTCCTGCGCCAGGCCGCGGCGGGCAAGGGCGATGGCGGGGGCCAGCACCTCGGCGATCGGCAGCCGCCCATGCGTCTCGTGCAGCGCGGCGTAGCCGGCGACCGCGGAGGGAATGACGAAGGAGAGCGGGCCGTGGATGTTCCGGTCGCCCTCCACCTCCGGCCAGGAGAAGAGATCCTGCTTCATCCTTCCCGTCAGGGGAAAGGCCGAGGGGTCGAGGCCGGCGGGGGCGACCGGGCCGAAATCCACCGTCGCCGGCGCCGTGCCCGGCGCGGCGACCTGCGCGAAGCCGATGCCGCCGAGGCCGGAGTTCCAAGGCTCCATCGCGGCGAGGGCGAAGGCGGCACCGACCGCGGCATCAGCGGCGTTGCCGCCGCCGTCGAGGATCGCGAGACCGGCCTCCGCCGCGGCGCGGGACTGGCTCGCCACCATCCCCTTCCGCCCGCGCGCGGCAGGCTTGCGAAGAGTCCAATGCTGGGACGTATGCGGCGGCGGCTCATAGGCTAGCGGCATCGGCGTTCTCCTCCCCCCGAGGATCGGCCGGGCGGGGGAGCGGGGCAAGTCGCGGGGGATGGGACGGGCCTTTCGCCCGTTTCGGACAAATTCCCCGATCCCGCCCTCAACCCGCTCGGGCGGCGCGCTTGCGCTCGATGGCGGCCTCGAAGTCGATGTCGCGGTGCCAGGCGAGGTGGTCGTCGAGCGCGGCCACGGCGCCGGCGGCATCGCCGGCGGCGAGGCGGTCGAGGATGCGGTCGTGCTCGGCGGCGACGCGGCGGGCTGCCCGCGCCTCCTGCCCCAGGCCCCAGACGACGGAGAGCTGCCGCGCCAGGCCGAGCCAGAGGCCGAGCAGCACGCCGTTGCCGGACAGGCGGCAGAGCTCGGCGTGGAAGGCCTCGTCCGCGGCGACGATGGCGGCGGGATCGTTGGCGGCAGCGACCGCGGCGTAGCGTTCGGCGGCGCGGCGGGCGGCGCCGAGGCGCGCCGCGCTCGGGGTGCCGCCATCGAGGATCTCGCGCAGCGCCAGCGCCTCCAGCGCCCCGCGGGTGCGCATCAGCTCGGCAACCTGCCGGTTGGTCACCTGCATCAGCCGCATGCCCTTGTAGGGAGTGCTGACGACTATGCCCTGGGATTCCAGGAGGCGCAGCGCCTCCCTCACCGGCACGCGGCTGATACCAAGGTCGCGGGCGATCTCCGCCTCGACGAGCCGGTCGCCCGGGAGGAAGGCGCCACGCGCAGCTGCGCCGACCACCGCCTCGGCGGCCTGCTCGACCATGGTGCGCGGCTGGACGGGAGCCAGGCGGCGAGAGGGAGATGGTTCGGCGTGCAACGGCGCCTCGGGCGGCGCGTCCATCGTGGCGGGGGTCACGGCGGCAGGGTTCCGGCTGATCGTAGGCAGTCTAAATTCAATCTATTGGTTTGAGAACTGCCGAGGCGACATCAATCTCAGATATCCAGCCGTGTGACCCAAATAACACGGTTTCGTGAGCTGTCGGTTGTGCGCCGGGCACGCCCCGGCCTGGCTGGCCTTGCCTCGCATCGCGATTGCCCGCAATCAGCCGCCGCCCCGGCGCGAACACACGGAGAGAGATGGTGGCTTCCACGGTCAGGATCGGCGGCCTCGGCGTCGCCAAGACGCTGCGCGAGTTCCTGGAGACGGAGGCGCTGCCCGGCACCGGGGTGGAGCCGAAGCGGTTCTGGTCCTCGCTCGAGGCGATCCTGCGGGAATGGGCGCCGCGCAATGCCGAGCTGCTGGCGAAGCGCGACACGCTGCAGGCGCAGATCGATGCCTGGCACCGCGCGAACCCGGCACGGCCGCTGGACGCCGCGGCGTACCGCACCTTCCTGGAGGAGATCGGCTACAAGCTGCCGGAGCCGGCGGATTTCGCGGTCGGCACGACCGATGTCGATCCGGAGATCGCAACCACCGCGGGACCGCAGCTCGTCGTCCCCGTCTCCAATGCACGCTATGCGCTGAATGCGGCGAATGCGCGCTGGGGCAGCCTGTACGACGCGCTGTACGGCACCGACGCGATCCCGGAGGGAGACGGGGCGGAGCGGGGCAAGGGCTACAATCCCGCGCGCGGCGCGAAGGTGATCGCCTTCGCGCGCGGCGTGCTGGACAAGGCCGTGCCGCTGGCCGGCGGGGCGCTCCACGCCGACAGCACCGGCTACGCGCTGGAGGGCGGCGCGCTGTCCGTCACGCTGAAGGACGGTCGCAAGGTCGGGCTGGCGCGGCCCGGGCAGTGCGTCGGCTTCCAGGGCGAGCCCTGGGCACCGACCGCGATCCTGCTGGTGAACCACGGGCTGCACATCGAGCTGCACATCGACCGCACGCACCCGATCGGCAGGTCCGACCCGGCCGGCGTCTCCGACCTGGTGATGGAGGCGGCGCTCACCACGATCATGGATTGCGAGGACAGCGTCGCCGCGGTGGATGCCGAGGACAAGGTCGCGGTCTACCGCAACTGGCTCGGCCTGATGCGCGGCGACCTGACGGCGGAGCTGGAGAAGGGCGGCCGGACCGTCACCCGGCGGCTGAACGGCGACCGGGTCTGGAAGACGCCGGCGGGAGGCGCGGTGACGCTGCCGGGACGATCGCTGATGCTGGTGCGCAATGTCGGACACCACATGATGACGGACGCGGTGACGCTGGACGGGAAGGAGGTACCGGAGACGGTGCTGGACGCGATGGTGACCGTCGCGCTGGCGCTGCACGACATCCGCGGCAAGCGCCTGAACTCGCGCGCCGGGTCGGTCTACATCGTCAAGCCGAAGATGCACGGACCGGAGGAGGTGGCGCATGCCGACCTGCTCTTCGCCCGCGTCGAGGACGCGCTTGGCCTCGCGCGCGCGACGCTGAAGATGGGCATCATGGACGAGGAGCGGCGCACCACCGTCAACCTGAAGGCCTGCATTCGCGCGGCGCGCGACCGGGTGGTGTTCATCAACACCGGCTTCCTCGATCGTACGGGCGACGAGATCCACACGTCGATGGAAGCCGGCGCGGTGGTGCGCAAGAACGACATGAAGGGCCTGCCCTGGATCAAGGCGTATGAGGATTGGAACGTCGATGTCGGGCTGGCCTGCGGCCTGCGAGGACGGGCACAGATCGGCAAGGGCATGTGGGCGATGCCCGACATGATGGCGGCGATGCTGGAACAGAAGGTCGGGCACCCGAAGGCGGGGGCGAACACTGCCTGGGTCCCCTCCCCCACCGCGGCGACGCTGCACGCGCTGCACTATCACGAGGTGGACGTCGCGGCGCGGCAGGCGGAGATCGCGGCGGGCGGGCGGCGCGCGAAGCTCGATGACATCCTGACCGTGCCGCTGGCCGAGAGCACCAACTGGGCGCCGGCCGATGTGCAGGCGGAGCTGGACAACAACGCGCAAGGCATCCTGGGCTACGTGGTGCGCTGGATCGACGGGGGCGTCGGCTGCTCCAAGGTCCCGGACATCAACGACGTGGGGCTGATGGAGGATCGCGCGACGCTGCGCATCTCCTCCCAGCACATCGCCAACTGGCTGCGGCACGGTATCGTGACGCGGGAACAGGTGACCGAGACGATGCGGCGGATGGCGGCGGTGGTCGACCGGCAGAATGCGGGCGCCCCCGCGTACCAGCCGATGGCGCCAGGCTTCGACGGGCCGGCCTTCGCGGCCGCGTGCGACCTGGTGTTCGAGGGCACGGCGCAGCCGAACGGCTACACGGAATTCGTGCTGCACCGGCGGCGGCGGGAGGCGAAGGCGGCCTAGGGGCAGGATCGCGCGATGCGGTCTCGCTGACGCGCGGATCATGCCGCCGGTCAGGCGGCCGCCTCGATCCGCGCTACTGCCGGGGTGCGCGCTCCTGTCCACGCGGATCCGGGTCCGGGGCGTATCCTAGAGTTGCAGCACCTGGCGCTCCCAGGTTCCGCGGTCGAACACGCCGACGTGGAAGTCGCCATCGTCCGACCACAGCACGCCGAGCCTGTGAGTCCCCGAAAGCCACACATCCAGCCCGTAGAGCAGATCCGGCAGGGTGTGCTGCCGCTGGAGCGCGTGGCGGTAGCCGGGCGACGAGGCCTCTCCGGCGTTCAGCTCGCTGAACGGCGTCCAGTGCTCGAAATGCCAGGCACCTGTGCGCCAGCCGATGACGCGGACAGCGCCGCGCTGCAGTTCGAGGACGCCACGGCTACGGATCAGGGGCAGGACGTGGTCGCGGATCGCCAGCGCTTCTCCGTCGCCCGATGCCACCAGTCTGAGTGCCATGTTCCCTCCGTGGCGGCTCGCACCGCCGCTTCATTCCGGCCATGCCGACGCGCGGAACTGCCGGAGCTGTCCGCGCCTGGCAGGGCGGCGGCGCGCGCCCGCGCCAGACTTCGCCGCCGGTCGCTTGGCCGCGGGTCACGATTTCGACCGATCGGCGTCAGGGCGAACGGCCGCGCCTGCGTGCAGGCGGAAGGCCGGGCGCGCGCCTGTCAGCCGGTTGCCGGTCATGCAGCGCGTCATGCAGCGCAGTGGCACGGTCCGCTCCGCTCCGCGCCAGGGCGGCGAGCCGGCCCCAGCGGCGGCGATAGCGCATGGCGCGCAGCGCGCGGCGGATCAGCGCGAACATGAGGAGACCGGCCCCGTCGCGGCGGGCTGCAGGATGCCGGTCGGCGCGGCTGAGGGCATGCCTGTCACCCGCGCCTTGGCTCGGCGGACGCGTTCCAGGTCAGGCCGAGGCCCATTGTCGCGTGAAGCGTACCGGTCATCAGGACCAGCGCAACGACGCACAGCGCGATCACCACGCGGAAGCGGTGCTCCGACACGAAGCGCCTCATGAGGCGGCAGCCGCGAAGCAGCTCTCGTCTTGCGCCGGCCGGTCGAGGCGCGCGACGCCCGCAAGCCGGACGGCGCGTCGCGGGTCCCCGCGGGTCATGCCTTGTGATCCGCGTCATGCGCCCTGGCCAGATCCCCCGGCTGGACGCTCAGCGCCTGGACGACCATGCCCGCTGGCGCCGATTGCAGGGTTATGGTCATGGCGATCCGTCGGTAGGCCGGGAAGGACAGGCCTTCCAGCAACTCCTCCTCCGTTTCAACAAGGTAGGTTCCCGCCGGCTGCTGTCGCGTCTCTCCGTTCACACGGAAGGGGCGTCCGAAGACCAGCGTCGAACGCTGCGTACGCGTGAGCATGGAAGTCCTCCGGCGGAACGAAGCTCGGCTGGCAGTCTGCCCGGCCGCTTGCCGGGAGCGCCCTTCCGCGGAGCGCACGGCAGCCGTGCGCCATGGGAAAGAGAAACCGGTCCGTCGCCAGCGGCGGGACCGAGACTTCACCAGGACGGAGATGGCGGTGCGGACGTCAAGCGCCTCATCACGGTGCCGGCATCATGCCTGCGCGTGGTCCGGCGCGGCGCGCCTGGCCAGCTGAAACACGCGACAGTGCGGGCGCTGCCGCCACGAACAGTGCTAGGTTGCGGGATGACGACCTTCCGGAACTGGGCCGATGCCATGAATGGCGGGTGGGCGCGAGCCCTCTCGGCGCCGATGACGAGGACTGCGTTTGCGGCACTCGCGCTGCTCATGCTGACGCTCGTGACGCTGAAGTTCTCCGGCCTGAGCTGAGCGGCGACCCGAGGAGACGTCCCACCCGGGCCGCCACAGGGCCTGGCATGGCGTTCGCATTGCGAAGCCGGGCCGCAGCGCTGCGCGGCGGTCAGAAGGCCGGGACGACGCCGCCCGCAAAGGTGGCCTGGACGAAGTCCTTCACCTCCTGCGTGTGGTAGGCGGCGAGCAGGCGGCGGAGCCAGCCGGCCTCCGTGTCCCCCCGGCGGACGACGATCAGGTTGGCATAGGGGCTGTCCGCGCTCTCGATGGCGATGGCGTCGCGCACGGGGTTCAGGCCGGCGGGGATGGCGAAGTTGGTGTTGATGGTCGCCGCCTCCACCTCCTCCAGCGCGCGGGGTATCTGCGCGGCTTCGAGTTCCACGATCCTCAGGCGGCGCGGGTTCTCCGCGATGTCGGCGACGGTGGCGCGGAAATCGGCGCCGTCGCGGAGGCGGAAGGCGCCGTTGGCCGCGAGCAGCACGAGGGCACGGCCGCCATTCGTCGGATCGTTCGGGATGGCGATGCGGCCGCCGGCGGGCACGTCGGCCAGGCGCCGGTGGCGGCGGGAGTAGACGCCCATCGGGAAGACGAGCGTCTTGCCCGCGGCGACGATCGGCAGCCGGCGGTCGCGCACCTGCTGATCGAGGAAGGGCTGGTGCTGGTAGCTGTTCGCGTCGAGGTCCCCGGCGGCGAGCGCGACGTTGGGCTGGATGTAGTCCTGGAACTCGATGATGCGGATGGCGAGGCCTGCGCCGGGACCGTCCGGCCGGGCCGCGATCTCGCGCACCTTCTCCATCACCTGGGCGTGCGGCCCGGCGGTGACGCCGATGCGCAGCGGCCGCGCGGCGGCGCCGATCTCCTGTGCCTGCGCGGCGAGGGGAAGCAGCGGGGCGGCGGCGAGAAGGGTGCGGCGGGCGATCATGAGGGGCTCCGTCAGCGATGGGAAAGGCGGCGGACCAGCCAGTCGCCGAGCGACTGAAGGCCCTGCACGAAGACGATCAGGAGGACCACGACGGTGGCCATCACCTCCGGCATGAAGCGCTGGTAGCCGAAGCGGATGCCGAGGTCACCGAGTCCTCCGCCGCCGACAGCGCCGGCCATGGCCGAGAAGCCGACGAGGGAGACGAGGGCAACGGTGGTGGCGGCGACGAGGCCGGGCAGCGCCTCCGGCACCAGCACCTTCGTCACGATCTGCAGGCGGGAGGCGCCTGCGGCACGCGCCGCCTCCACAACGCCGCGGTCCACTTCGCGCAGCGCGTTCTCGAACAACCGGGCGAGGAAGGCGGTCGCGGCAAGCGCCAGCGGGACAATCGCGGCGCCGGTGCCGATGGAGGTGCCGGCGACAAGGCGCGTGAAGGGCACGATCGCGACCATCAGGATGATGAAGGGCGTGGAGCGCGCGGCATTGACCAGCAGGCCGAGTGGGCGGTTGACCAGCGCGTTCGGGCTGAGCCCGCCCGGCGCGGTGACGTGGAGGAGGAGCGCCAGCGGCAGCCCGAGTGCCACCGCGATGGCGGCGGAGGCGCCGACCATCACCGCCGTCTCCCACAGCGCGGTCAGCAGGAGGTCCTGCATGGCGGGGGTGAGCCAGGTCATGCTGCCTTGCCCTCGATGTCGAGCGCCGAGACGGTGAGGCCGAGGCCGCGCATCCAGGCAAGCGCCGCTTCCACCCCGTCCGGCGGGCCGTAGGCGGCGAGCGCCATGACGCCGAAGGGCTCGCCGGCGATCTCGTCGACGCGGCCGGAGACGATGTTCACGTCGATGCCGAAGTCGCGGCTCGCCTCGCTCACCACGGCGCGGGTCGCGTGCGGGCCGGTGAAGACCACCTGGATGAGCCGGCGCACGCCGCCGGACAAGGCGGGCGGCAGGCGGGCCAGGGTGGCGGCGGGGGCGCCATGGCCGATCACCTCCGCCACGAAGCTGCGCGTTGTCGGGTGGGCGGGGCGGGTGAACACCTCGAAGACGCGGCCTTCCTCGATGACGCGGCCGGCCTCCATCACCGCAACGCGGTCGCAGATCGCCTTCACCACCGACATCTCGTGGGTGATCAGCAGCACGGTGAGGTCGAGCCGGTCGCGCAGCCCGCGGATGAGCGCGAGGATGTCGCGCGTCGTCTCCGGATCGAGCGCGCTCGTCGCCTCGTCGCAGAGCAGGATGCGCGGGCGGGAGGCGAGCGCCCGGGCGATGCCGACGCGCTGCTTCTGCCCGCCCGAGAGCTGGGCCGGGTAGGCGCCGCGCTTCGTCTCCAGCCCGACGAGGGGAAGGATCTCGGCGACGCGGGCACGGCGCGCGGCGGCCGGCATGCCCGCGATCTCGAGCGGGAAGGCGACGTTCTCCGCCACGGTGCGGCGGGCATGCAGGTTGAAGTGCTGGAACACCATGCCGATGCCCCGGCGCGCGGCGCGCAGTGCGGCTGCGTCGAGGCCGAGCATGTCCTGCCCGAGCACCGTGACGCCCCCGGCATCGGGACGTTCCAGCAGGTTGACGGTGCGGATGAGGGTGGACTTGCCGGCGCCGGAGCGGCCGACAATGCCGAACACCTCGCCCGGCGCGACAGCCAGCGAGACGCCGTCGAGCGCCGACGGGCCGTCGGGCGAGAAGCGGCGCGTGACGCCCTCGACAGCGATGGCGGGCGGTGCGCCGGGCGCGGCGCGCGGCGGGGACGCGGCGGGGCGCGGCGGCGCGTCGGTGATCATGGCGGCGGGGTGAAGCATCCGGACACGAGGGGGTCAACGGCACGCGGGGCAGGGCAGCCCTGGCGAAGCCGCGGGGCGACGCCCGCGGGGCCGTGATCATGCCTTCGTTGACTGCGAAGTCACACCAACCCTAGCCTTCTTCTCCAAGGAGCGGGAGAGGACGGGATGGCGGTGCTGCGCTTCGGGCGGAATCCGGGGTCGGAGGGGCGTACGCGCTCGTCGCAGGTGGTGGTGCGGGACGGGACGGCTTTCGTCGTCGCGACCGCGGCGAAGCCCTACGACCCGGCTGCCTCGGCCGAGGAGCAGACCCGGCAGGCGCTGGCCCTGGTGGATGAGCGTCTGGCACGCGCGGGGTCCGACAGGTCGCGCATCCTCGTCGCGCAGGTCCTCGTCTCCGACATGCGGCATTTCGCGGGGATGAACGCGGCGTGGGATGCCTGGGTGGACCAGGACAACCCGCCGTGTCGGTTCTGCTGCGAAGCGCGGCTCGGCCACCCCGACCTGAAGGTCGAGGTCGTGGTGCAGGCAGAGTGCGACATGGACGCGGCGCGGGCCAACCACGCGAATCAGCCGTGAGCGGGAAGGCCGCGGTTCTCGGCGCCGGCGTGGTGGGGCTGGCCTGCGCGCGGGCGCTGCAACGTGCGGGCTTCGAGGTGACGGTGGTGGACCGCGGGCCGCCGGGCGAGGCCGCGAGCCTCGGCAATTCCGGGCATCTCGGCACGGCGTCGATCATCCCGCAGGCGACGCCGGGCATCTGGCGGCAGGTGCCGCGCATGCTGCTGGACCGCACGAGCCCGCTGGCCGTACGCCCGGGCTACCTTGCGGCGAACCTGCCCTGGTTCCTGCGCTTCCTCGTCAACGGGCGGCGCGAGGCAGCGGAGCGCGGCGCCGAGGCGATGGCCGCGCTGCTCGGCCGCGTGGAGGAGAGCTGGGCGCCGCTGGTCGCCGATGCCGGGGCGCAGGGCATCGTGCAGCCGAAGGCGGGGCTGATGCACGTGTTCCGCTCCCGCGCCGCCTTGCGGGGTGCCGCCTGGGCGTACGACCTGCGGCGCCGGCTCGGCATTCGTGCCGAAGAGATGGATGGCGATGCGGCACGCGCTCTCGAGCCCTGCCTTGCTGCGGAGGTCGAGGCTGCGGTCTGGCTGCCGGATGTCGGCATCGTGCGCGATCCGCTCGGCCTGTCGCGCGCCATCGCGGCGCGTGTCGAGGCGGCGGGCGGGCGTTTCCTGCGCGCCGAGGCGGCGGCGGTCGATGCGCGCGGCATCGCGACGCGCGGCGGACGGGTGGAGGCGGATGTGGTCGTCCTCGCCGCGGGCGCGTGGTCGGCGCGCTTCGCCGCGGCGCTCGGGGCGCCGGTGCCGCTGGCGGCGGAGCGGGGCTACCACGTGATGCTCCACGGATCGAACGCGCCGGTGCGCAGGGCGCTGTTGCTGGCGGAGCGGCGCGTCACCGTCACGCCGATGGCAGGCGGGATCCGGCTGGCGACGATGGCGGAGTTCGCAGCGCCGGAGGCAGCGCCGGACCATGAGCGCGCGGCGGCTGCCTTCGCCGGGGCGGAGGCCTGGGTTCCGGGGCTCGGCGGCCGGGTGGCAAGCCGCTGGGTGGGCCCGCGGCCCTCCACGCCGGATAGCCGGCCGGTGATCGGGCGCGCGCCGCTTGCGGGGAACGTGCTGCTGGCGTTCGGGCACGGGCATCTCGGCATGACGCTGGCGGCGCTGACCGGGGAGGTGGTGGCGAACCTCGCGCTGGGGCGGGAAGCAGGGATCGACCTCGCGCCGGTCTCGCCGGCGCGGTTCCGGGCCGGGCGGGAGGCGGCGTGATGCGGATCGCCGTGCTCGGCAACAGCGGACTCGGGATCGGCGTGGCGCTGGCGGCGGAAATGGCCTGTGCGGGACATGAGGTGGCGTTCGCCGCCTGGCCGGGCGAGGCGGAGGCGCTGGAGCCGTTGGCGGCGGGCGGGCGGCTGCCGCTGACGCTGTCGCCGGGGAGCGCGGCGGCACCGCGTGGCGGCGCGGCGGCGCCTGCCTGGCACGGGACGGATGTCGAGGCCGCGGCACGCGCGGCGCAGCTGGTGTTCCTCGACTCGCCACAGCCGGAGCTGGCGCGGCGCGTGGCGGAGGTGGCGCCGGCGCTCGCCCGCGACGCGGTGCTGCACGTCGAGGCGCATGGCTACTGGGCGGCGCTGCGGGCGGATGCCGCGCTGCGGCGCGCCGGGCGGGGCGACGTGACGGCGACGGACGCGGCCGCGCCCTCCATCGCCGCGACGCGGGACGGCGACACGGTGCGGGTCGATGCCGCGCGGCGCGGGTTGGAGGTCGCGGCAGCGCGGCGCGAACGGAGCGCGGCGGCTCTGGCGGCGCTCTCCCCTTCCCTGCCCGGTGCCACGGCAGCCGGATCGGCGCTGCAGACCGGGCTGGAGGGGATCAACCTGATGGTCCACCCCGCGATCGCGCTGCTGAACGTCGGCGCCTTCGACCGGGCGGAGGCGGCAGGGCTGCCCTTCGCCTACTACGCCGAGGGCGGGACCCGGCATGCCGGCGTGCTGGCGGACGCGCTGGACGCGGAGCGCGGAGCGGTGTGCCGCGCCCATGGCGTGCGGCACCGGAGGCTCCCGGAGGCCCTGGCGGCGTATTACGGCGCGACGGGCGACACCGCCTTCGACGCCGTGGCGTCCTGCGACTTCTACAACGCGCTGACGCGGCTTCCGGCGGACAGCTGGCGCCGCTGGCTGGTGGTGGACGTGCCCTACGCGATCCTGCCGCTGGTGCAGCTGGCGGCCTCGAAAGGGATCGGCGCGCCGCTGCATGCGGGGCTCGCGGCGTTGTTCGGCGCGCTGTTCGGCCGCGAGTTCGGGCGCGAGGCGCCGGACATTGCGGGATTCATGGAGAAGGAGGACGTCGCATGAGGCGAAGGACGCTGCTCGCCGCGCCGCTGGCCCTGCCGCTCGTCGCGCAGGCGCCGGGCTTCCCGAACAGGCCGGTGCGGCTGATCGTGCCCTACCCGCCGGGCGGCGGCGTGGACGGGCAGGCGCGGGCGCTGCAACGCCCGCTGGGCGCGGCGCTCGGCGGCGCGTCCGTGGTGGTGGACAACCGTGCCGGGGGATCGACGCGCGTCGGGACGGACGAACTGCGGCGGAGCGCGCCGGACGGGCACACGCTGCTGCTGATGCCGGCGCTGGCCTGGGTCGGCTTCTTCTACTCGCGCACCTTCGACGGCAAGGTGTGGGAAGAGCTGACGCCGGTCGCCGGTACGGCGGAGACGCCGTACAACTTCCTCGCCTCGCGCGCCGGCTCGGGGCAGGACACCTGGCAGAAGGTGGTGGAGGTGGCGCGGCGCCGGCCGGAGGGGCTGCGCATCGGCGGGCCCTCGGCGGGCGGGATCATCGAGCTGGCGGTGGGGGACATCCTGCGCGGCGCCGGGGTGCAGGGGATCTACGCGCCGTTCCAGGGCAGCGCGCCGGCCCATGCGGCGCTGCTCGCGGGCACGGTGGACGTGCAGATCCTGCCCTTCGGCGACGGTATCGGGCAGGTGCGCGCCGGGGCGACGCACGGGCTGGCGGTGAGTGCGGCGGAGCGTCACCCGATGGCGCCGGAAATCCCGACCTTCGCCGAGCTCGGCATCGGGCGGACGCTGATGAACACCTTTTCGATCTGGGCGCCGCCGGCGCTGCCGGCGGCGGTCGCAGCGCGGCTGGCGGAGGCCGTGGAGGCCGCGGTCCGTGATCCGGAATTCCGCACCTTCATGGAGGACCGGCAGGGCTTTCGCGTCGCCTTCCGGCCCGGAGAGGCGGTGCGGCGGGAGCTGCTGGAGTTCGACCAGGACTGGGGACCGCGTCTGGCGGCCAGTGCACGAAGCTGACGGGACCGAGGAGGACGGGAATGCATCGTCGAACGGCGTTGAAGCTGCTCGCCGCCACGCCGCTGGCACGGCCGGCCCTGGGGCAGGAGGCCTGGCCGAACCGGCCGATCCGTCTGCTGGTGGGGTTCCCGCCCGGCGGCGGCGTGGACCTGCTGGCGCGCGTGCTGGCGGAGAAGATGCAGACCGGCCTTGGCCAGCCGGTGGTCATCGAGAACCGGCCCGGCCAGGCGGCCGGGCTGGCGACCGAGACGGGCGCGCGCGCCGCACCGGACGGCTACACGCTGACGATGGCGAACATCGGCACGATGACGATCAATCCGCACCTCTACCGCAACTACCTCGACACGACGCGGGAGGTGACGCCGATCTCGCGGCTGGTGAGCTACAACGTCTTCGTCTTCACGCCGGCGGAGCTGCCGGCCCGTACGCTGCCGGAATTCGTCGCCCACGCGAAGGCGCGGCCGGGGCAGCTCAACTACGGCTCGGCCGGCACCGGCGGCATCACGCACATCGCGGCGGAGCTGCTGAACCGCGCGGCGGGGATGGAGATCGTCCACGTGCCGTACCGCGGCAGCGCGCCGGCGATGACCGATGTGGCGGCGAACCGGGTGCAGATGCAGACCGACATCTGGGGCGTCGGCGAGGGGATGGTGCAGTCCGGCCGGGTGCGGGCGCTCGCGGTGAGCGGCGCCGCGCGCAGCCCCCTCGCGCCTGACGTGCCCACGGCGCGCGAGCAGGGTGTCGAGTTCGAGCTGACGGGCTGGCAGGCGATGGTCGGTCCCGCGGGGCTGCCGCGGCCGATCGTCGACCGGGTGAACGCCGAGATCCGGGGCGCGCTGGCCGACCCCGAGGTGGCGCGGCGCATCCGGCAGCAGGGCAACGAGCCCGCGCCCTCCACGCCGGAAGAGTTGGCTTCCCTCATCGCCACCGGCCGCGAGACGATGGGACGGGTGATACGCGAAGCCGGCATACAGCCGGAATAGGGAGGACAGGACGATGATGCTGCGCCGGCGGACGACGCTTGCCGTGCTGCTCGCCGCACCGGCGGCGGCGCATGGGCAGGAGGCCTGGCCCTCGCGCCCGATCACGATGGTGACCGGCTACGCCCCGGGCGGGCTTACGGACATCATGACGCGGTTGATCGCGCAGCGCATGTCGCGTGAACTTGGCCAGCCGATCGTGGTGGAGAACCGGGCGGGCGGGGCGACGGCGATCGCCTCCACCGCTGTCGCGCAGGCGCGGCCGGACGGCTACACGACCCTGATGGGGGCGTCCTCGCTCGCCATCAACCCGACGCTGCAGCCGAACCTGACGCCGCGCGAGCCGACGAGGGAGCTGGTGCCGGTAGGCATGGGCTACCGCAGCGCCTTCGTGCTGCACGTCCATCCGGAGGTGCCGGCGCGGAGCGTGGCGGAGTTCATCGCGCATGCAAAGGCCAACCCCGGGCGATTGAACTTCGGCTCCTCCGGCACCGGCGCGGTGAACCACCTGTGCCTGGAGCTGTTCCGCACGCGCGCCGGCATCGAGGTGGTGCACGTGCCCTATCGCGGCGGCGCGCCGGCCCTGGTGGACCTGCGCGCCGGGCGCATCCAGGCGATGTTCCAGGCGGCGCTCGAGGCGATCCCCGCGATCCGGGAGGGAGTGACGCGGCCGCTGGCCGTCTCTTCGAAGGACCGGCTGCCGCTGCTGCCGGAGGTGCCGCCGGTGTCGGACACTCTGCCGGGCTTCGACGCGGTGTTCTGGCAGGGCCTGTTCGTGCCGGTCGGCACGCCGCAGCCTGTGGTCACGCGGCTGGAGGCGGCGCTGCGCGCCACGACCGAGGATCCGGAAGTTCGCGCGCGCATGGCCGAGCAGGGCGTCACGGCCGAGACCGGGGATGCCGAGACGCTGCGGCGTGTGCTGGCGGAGGACACGGAGATGTGGGGCCGCCTCATCCGCGAGCAGAACATCCGGCCCGAATGAACCGCGCCCCCGACGTGCTGGTGGTGGGCGGCGGTCTCGCCGGCCTCACGGCGGCGCTTGCCCTGGCGCGGCGGGGTGCGGCGGTGGCGGTTCTCGAGCGCGAAGTGGCCGGCCGGCACGCCAGCACGCTGAACGCCGGCGGCGTGCGGAGGGTGAACCGCCATCCGGCGGAGCTGGCGCTGGCCGAGGCGGCCTTCGCGCTCTGGCCGCGTCTGTCGGAGACGCTCGGCGCCGATGTCGGCTTCCGGCGCTCGGGCCATCTGCTGCTGGCCGAGGACGAGGGCGAGATGGAGCGGCTGCGGAGACGCGCGGCGCTCGGCTTCGCGCATGAGCGGATGGTGGACGCGGCGGAGGCGCGGCAGATCGCCCCCGCGCTGGCGCGCCACGTGGTCGGCGGGTTGTGGGGCGCCGAAGACGGGCACGCGGATCCGCGTGCGACGGTGGTGGCCTACCGCGATGCGGCGGAGCGCGCCGGGGCGGTGCTGCTGGAATGCACGGCGCTGCGCGGCTTGCGGCGGGACGGCGGCGCGTGGCGTGCGGACACGAGCGCGGGCGCGGTGGTAGCCCGGATGGTGGTGAATGCCGCCGGCGGCTGGGGCGGCGAGGTGGCGCTGATGGCGGCCGATCCGCTGCCCCTGGAGCCGCGCGCGCCGATGGCGCTGATGACGGGGCCGCGGCCGCGCTTCCTCAACCCGGTGGTGCAGACGCTGACGCGGCGGCTGACGCTGAAGCAGCTCGATGACGGGCGGGTCGCCATCGGCGGCGGGCACCGGGCGCGGCTGCCCTGGCCCGCCTCAGCGGAGACCGTGGCCGAGGAAGCGGAGGCGAACCTGGCGACGGCGGCGAGCCTGTTTCCCGCAGCGCTGGGCGATGCGCGGCCGGCGCGGATCTGGGCGGGCGTGGAGGGCTATGCGCCTGACGGCGTGGCGATCCTCGGCCCGTCGGAGCGCGTCGCGGGGCTGGTTCACGCCTTCGGCTTCTCGGGCCACGGCTTTGCGCTGATGCCGGCGGTCGGCGAAGCAGTGGCCGCGATGGTGCAAGGCGGCGGAAACGGCGCCGGGCTGGAAGGCCTGGCGCCGTCGCGCCTGCGCGAGAATCAGGCCGCCGGCGGGTCCGGCAGCCGGCCCTCGGGGGTGTAGCGGTCCACGGCGGTCGGCAGCTCCCGCGTCAGGCGCTGCACGATCTCCTGCCGGGAGAGGCCTGTCTCGCGTGCGATGGCGTCCAGCGTATCGGCGCCGAGCGCGGTCTCGAGCTGCGTAGGAGTGACCTCCTGGTTGGGGCCCTGGGCGACCCAGGACTCCGCCACGGGGCCCTGGCCGGACTGGCGGAACCGGTCCACCACGTCGCGCAGACCGCCGTTCAGCAGGCCGCCGAGGCTGCCGCCGGCGAGCAGGCCACCAAGGCCGGACAGCGGCCCTGCCTGCCCGGAAGCGCCCCCGGGCTGTCCGCCAGGACCGGTCGCGCCGCCGGTGGCGCCGCGCAGCAATTCGGCGAGCTTGTCGCGGTTCTGGTAGCCGGCGACGGCGAGGACGGCGAGCAGCGCCGTCATGGAAGGGAAGCCACGGGCCATGGAAGCACTCCTTCGAGTCAGGGGGTCGGAATCCCAACACACTGCGTCCGCGCCGGTTGCATCCTTCGGCAGGGCCGATTCGACCGTCGCGGGCGCGCCGCGCGATGCGCTAGACGGGGGTTGCGCCACGGACGGCGCGTTGGCCTGCGGGCCCATCGGGAGGTGAGGCATGGAACATCCGGGACGCATCGCGCGGTGGAACCGCCTCTATGACGAAGCGCCGGCGGATCTGCGCTTCCAGGTGCTGATCTGGGCCCTGGTGGCGATCGGCGCGTTGAACATGATGCTGACGATCTGGATGGGGTTTCCCTTCGGGCTGCTGCTGGTGATCGCCATCGCGGCGATCGCGTGGATCCGCGTGGCGCCTCGGCTGGATCTGGCGGGCCCGATGCGGGCGCCGGAGCTGATCCGTCAGCCGGACCCGGGCGAGGATGAGCGCACGATCCTGGGTGGCTGGGCGAACAGCTTCCCGGCGTTCAACACCTGGATGGACGGGTTGACGGAGATGCAGCGGCTCGGTGTCCATCTCGGTATCCTCGGCGCGGCGGGGGTGCTGAACATGCTGTTCTCGATACATGGCGACTTCCCCTTCGGGCTGCTTTTCCTGCTGGCGCTGGTCGCGCTGGCGGTGATCCGCGGGCCGTGGGTGCGGGCGCGCACGCGCGCGCAATACCGCGAGGCGCGGGAGGCGCGGCGTGCCCGGCCGGCGGGGCTGCTGGAGCACGGCGAGACGGCGCACGGCGGAGCGCCGGCGCTGCCGGATGCCGGGGCGGCGATGCGCTGACGCCGCGTCGCATGGCCGCAACAGGAAGGGCGGTGGCCGGGGCCACCGCCCTTCTTCGTTCGGCCGGCAGGCTCAGCGCGGCGTTACGGCGGCAGTGCCGGGCGGGCCGTCGCGCACCAGGTTCAACTCGGGGTAGTCGCGCAGCATCGGCTGGCCAAGCAGGGGGCGGGCCACGCCCTGGTGGCAGGTCGTGCAGTTCGCCTTCAGCGTGTCGCCAAGCGGCCCGAGGCGGTGCGGCGGAAAGCTGCCGCGCAGCGGCTCGATGTATGACGTGTTGATGTCGCGCAGCATCCGGATGCCGTGCCACGCGGTGGCGCGCTGCGGCGGGCTTTCGGACCAGTCCGTGAAGTTGCGGCTGTTGTGGCAGAAGGTGCAGTTGACGCCGAGCGAGGCGGACATGTGCATCATCAGCGCGTAGGTCCACTCCGTCTGCTTGATCGAGGTGAGATTGCCGGAGGGCAGGTCGGTCTGCGTGGCGACGCGGATGTTGGCATCGTTCAGGAAATACGGGGTGAACGGATCGTAGGGCAGCGAGGACAGGCCGGCCTGCGGGGCAACCAGGTTCTGGCCCGTCGAGGTGTCGAGCATGCCGACGGCCCGGCCCTGCTGGGGCGAGATCGACCAGACGGCGGCCGGCACGGGCTGCCCGCGGTGGCAGGTGTAGCAGGTGACGCCGGTCTGGCCGACATGCGCCGACCAGTCGGCGTTGATGTGCCGCGTCATCTGGAGCATGCGGCGGGAGATGACCTTCGTGTAGACCTCGTCGGAGGCCATGTTCTCCACGTTGTGGCAGTAGGCGCAGCCGCCGTTCTCGACACGGCCCTCCGGCGAGACCCATTCGGTCATGGCCACCATGATGCGGCCGAACTGGGCGGCGGAGAGGTCGCCCAGGACCTGCACGTTCTCGTAGATCTCCGAGGCCTTCGGGCCCTCCGTGTCGGCGGCTTCCGGCGCTTCCGGCACCGTGTTCGCCGCGAGCGTCGCCGGGGTGAGGCGCGGGTTGTAGACCAGCTCCATCCCCGTGCCGCGGAAGCCGCGCTGGACGGTGGTGACCGGCGGCCTCTCGAAGGTGGTGAGCACGATGGCGCCGAAGACGAGCGTGGCGAGCACGCCGGCGAAGACCAGGACGAAGTTGCGACCGAGGCCCATCATCGCACGCCTCCCGTTGCCAGGGCCGGATCGGGCACCGCGTTGAGGACCGGCGGGTAGATCGGCGCGTAGTCCTGCTTGACGGCCCAGAGGTACCAGTTGTCCACCACCGTGCCGGTGAGCAGGATGCCGATTCCGCCGGTGACCGGCGTGAGCACCGCGAACCACCAGGCCCAGCGGTGGATGCTCTCGAAGGTGGCGTTGAAGCCCATGGTCCAGCGCCAGAAGATGGCGCAGCGCTCATGCGCGGTGCCGCGGTCGATCACCTGCTCGACCTCCCGCTCGGAGCCGAAGCGGCCGGCGGCCAGGATGGTCGCGCCGTGCATGGCGAAGAGCAGCGTGGAGCCGTAGAGGAAGGCGATCGAAAGCCCGTGGAACGGGTTGTAGAAGAGGTTGCCGTAGCGGATGGAGAAGGCCGCCGTCCAGTCGAGGTGGGGAAAGATGCCGAAGGGCACCGCCTCGCCCCAGGAGCCCATTGCGAGGGGACGGAAGAAGCCGAGCACGAGATAGAGCCAGATCGCGCCGGCGAAGGCCCAGGCGGTGTGGGTGCCGAGGCCGAGCTCGCGGGAGCGACGGTAGACGCGCACCCACCAGAGCAGGATGGAGAGGGTGAGGAAGAAGCCGGCGACGAGCCACCATCCGCCTTCGTTCATCGGCGGGAAGCGCAGGCCGTAATGCGGCGGCGGCGGCTCCAGCGCGAGCCAGGGGAGCTGGCGGATGAACTGCACCGGATCCCAGTTCACCGAGGCCCACATGTTGAGGCCGATGATCTCGATGGCGATGAAGCCGCAGACGAGGGAGATCAGGCCCGTCCAGCCGAGGTAGATCGGCCCGACCTGCGCATCGCCCAGCCGCCCGAGCAGGTGGGAGAAGGAGGCAATGCCGCCGCGCGGCTCGGTGGCGCGGACCAGGGGCACGCCGCTGTAGGCGGGCCCGCGCACCTGCACCCGTGTGAAGAGGTTCTGGTATTCGTAGCCCATATCCCGTCCCTCCTCAGGACCAGATCGGCAGGTTGAGCCACCAGCCCCACCATTCGGGCCAGCCGCGCGTCCAGAACGGCCCGCTGATGACGATGCACACCGCGCTCCAGAACCCCGCGCTGAGCGCGAGGAACAGGCCAAGGCGATGGATGCCGAGCGTGCCGATCGAGTAGCCGATGATGTCGCGGTAGAAGGTGTTCTCGTGCTCGGCGGTCTTCACCGGCTCGCCGCGCTTCGGGTTCAGCGCGGCGAGCACGAGCGAGGCGTGCAGCGAGAGGGCGAAGGTCGTGGTGAAGAAGAAGGTCACCGCGATCATGTGCGCCGGGTTGTAGTGGAAATGCAGGTACTGGTAGCCGACGTTGGACACCCAATCGAGGTGGCTCCAGATGCCGTAGGGGAAGCCATGGCCCCAGGCACCGAGCAGCACCGGGCGGACGACGACGAGCGTGATGTAGGCGCCGATGGCGAAGCCGAAGGCGACCGGGATGTGCAGGCCCATGCCGAGCTTGCGCGCGATCTCCGCCTGGCGGAGCGCCCAGGAGACGAAGGCGCCGATGGCGCAGATCGTGATCGCCTGCCAGAGCCCGCCTTCCTTGATCGGCGCGAAGCCGAGGCCGTAGGAGAGGTCGGGCGGGGCGATGTTGATGAGCCAGATGTTGAAGGTGCCCTGCAACGCGGCGCCGTAGATGATCAGCGCGGTGCCGAGGATGGTGAAGAAGATCGTGGTGACGCCGAAGAAGCCCACGTAGAACGGCCCGACCCAGAAGTCGAACAGGTCCCCTCCGAGGAGGGTTCCGCCGCGGACGCGGTACTTCCGCTCGTAGCTCAGCATGGCCATGTCGCGGTCCTCGTTCCAGGTCGTCCGTTCTGCCGGGCGCCGGCGCGGTGTGCGCCGCCGTCCGGCGGCGGGAGAGAGGCCTGTTGCGCCACGCTCCCGCCCTTTGCCGGCCGGGCGGCGCTAGCGCGCCGGGGCCGTGGTGCCGGCGGGGCCGGGCAGCGGGGTCATCTGCCCCGCCACCGGCGCCGCCACGCGACGTGGTCCTTCCAGCCAATTGAACCTGTCGGTGCTGAGCAGGATGAAGTGGATCAGCAGCGCCAGGGTCAGGAGGAAGGTGAAAAGCCCGATCAGCACGCGCCGCGGGTCGAACAGCAGCCATACACGCCACATGTCGCCGTCCTCCTCAGGTCAGCATCGACAGCGCGGTGGTCGCGCCATCGATGAAGGACGTCCGGTAGCCCTGCGGCCCCGGAAGCCACGGACGCCATTGCCACACGAGGAAGTGGGCGATGATGGCGATGACCGTGAAGATGATGAAGCTGGTGACGAAGATGGAGTGGAACTCCCTCGCCTCCGGCTCCGTCAGACCCGACAGCGAGACATCAGCCTTGTCTCTCGCGTCAGACATTCGTCTGCCTTTCGCTCTTGGCCTTTCGGCCGTTGCGGCACGCCTCCCCCGCCGCCGGGACCGCCACGGCCTGCGCCGCGGACGATGGGATGGGACGGCGCGGCCGCCCGTGAGAAGCCGCGGTCATGCGGTCGCCTCCTCGGCCAGCGCACGCGCCACGCGTTCGGCGGTCACGCGCGGCTCGGCCGCGGCGCGCGCCTCGCGCTCCACGCGTTCGCGCAGCCGCTTGGCGGCGGAGATGCGCAGCAGGAACGGTTCCGACTCCAGCCGCGCATCGAGCATGCCGAGCGCCTCCTCGTCCCAGGGCTGCGGCTCCGCGCGGGCCGGCGTGGGATCCACCCGGTCCATCTCGGTGGCGAGCGGCAGGATGTGGAAGAGCGCGTCGAACAGCGCGTTGCAGTATTCCTGCACGAGGTAGGTCGCACCGGCGTAGCCCATGAAGGGCGTGCCCGTCGCGCGGCGGATGATCGCGCCGGGAAAGGAAGCGGGAATGTAGACGGAGCGCGCCTTCGCCTCGGCGGCGTACATCCTCTCGTTGAACGAGCCGAACAGGACGAGCGGAGGCGACTTGCGCACCGCCTGGCGCACCGCCTCATTGTCCGGCTTGGCGCCGGGGCAGCGGGAGAAGGAGAAGGCGCAGGGAATGCCCAGCTCCTCCTCCAGCAGGCGGCGTATGCCGCGGGCGTAGGTCTCGGTCGCGACGACGGCGAAGGACGCGGTGGCGAAGAAGTCCTGCGTGACGCTCCGCCAAAGATCCCAGAGCGGCTTGAGCGTCGTGTGCTTCTCGCGCTCGATGAAGGGCTCGGGGTCCAGGCCGGTGAGCTCGCCGAGCTTGCGCAGGAAGTTCGTGGTGGCGAAGACGCCCATCGGCGCCATCAGGTACGGGCGGTCCAGCTCCTCGCAGAGGCGGCGGCCGAACTCGCGGTAGAGGCAGATGTTGACGTCCGCCTCCGGCAGGCGGGCGACGTCGTCGACATGGCTGCCGAGCGGGAAGACGAGGTTGATCTCGCAGCCGATGCCCTCGATCAGCCGGCGGATCTCGGCGAGGTCGGACGGCATGTTGAAGGTGCCGTAGATCGGGCCGATGAGGTTGACGCGCGGCCTCTCGCCCTCCTTCCTCACCCTCGGCTTCACGCCGCCCCGCTTGAGGCCGAACTCCGACCAGAGCCAATTGATCGCGCGGTCCGCGGATTGCCACTGGTCCTCGTCGATGGTGCGCGGGATGAAGCGCTGGAGGTTCGATCCCTCCGGCGTCACGCCGCCGCCGATCATCTCGGCGATGGAACCGGTGACGACGACCGCGGGCAGGTCGGGGTCCTGCGTCGCGGCGGCGCGCTTCAGGGCGCCTTCGGTGCCGTTCTGCGACAGCGAATCCTCGTCGAGGCCGGTGACGACGATCGGCAGCTCGTGCGGGGGCAGCGCGTCGGTGTAGTGCAGCACCGCGGTGACGGGCAGGTTCTCGCACCCCACGGGGCCGTCGATCACCACGCGCAGGCCGCGGATGGCCGTGAAGGCGTAGACTGCGCCCCAGTAGCCGCCGGCCCGATCGTGGTCGAGGACAAGCATCGTCAGCTCCCCACCGCTTCGGCCGCCTTGGCCCGCATGGCGCGGAGCTTGCGCTGGCGGTCGCGGAAGCCCGGGGGCTCGACCGGCTTGCCGCGGAAGCCGTAGCCGGCGGCGTCCTTGGTGCCGACCCCGTCGAAGAAGGCGACCATGCGGGAGAAGCGCTCCGCGCCGCGGGTCTGGGCAGCGACGATGCCGGCGAGGGACGCGGCGCCGGGCGCGCCCATCAGCGGACGGGCGGAGACCATGTTGGTGAAGTAGAGGGCGGGAATGCCGGCCTCCTTCGCCGCCTGGACAAGCGGCGTGGTGCCCAGCGCGAGGTCCGGCCGCACATCGCGCATTGCGGCGAGGTCCTGCTCAAGGCTCGCGCGGTACTGCACGTGGGTGCCGCGGGCCTCCAGCCATTCGCGGTCCGGCGCGCTCCATTCGGTGCGCGGCAGGGCCGTGCCGACATAGGGGACGGTGGCACCGGCCTCGACGAGCAGGCGGGCGACAAGGAGCTCGGAGCCTTCGTAACCCGAGACGGTGACGCGGGCAGCGATCGGGTTGGCGGCGAGGGCGCCGGCAATGGCCGGCAGGGCGCGGGCCTTTGCCGCCTCGATGCCCGCGGCCGGAGCGCCTGCGGCGGCGCCGATCGCCTCAAGCCAGGCCGCCGTGCCATCGACCCCGACAGGGGCGGAGCCGACGACGGGGCGGCCGGCGGCCCGGAACTCCCGCACGGCAGCAGTGTAGAAGGGGTGGACCGCCGCCGCGGCGATACAGTCCAGCGCCGCGTACAGCTCCCGCCACTCGCGCGACGGCGTTGGCGGGGCCAGGGCGAGCCCCATCGGGGCGAGCAGCGCGCCGAGCACCGGCGGGTCGGCGGGGAACAGCTCGCCGACCGGGGCGATCGTCGGCATGCCCTGCACCAGGTCGCGCGGCCGGGCGACCGGGCCGGCCTCGGCCTCGCCGCGCGCGTAGCGCAGCATCGCGCCGGCCAGCACGTCCTTCGCCTCGGCATGGGTGGGCACGCCGAAGCCCGGAACGTCGATGCCGATGACGCGCACGCCGTCGATCTGCTTCGGCAGCAGGTCGAGCGGCACGCCGGAGGCTGTCGGGACGCAGAGGTTGATGACGACGACGGCGTCGTATTCCTCGGGCCGCGCCGTGGCGTGCACCGCGTCGCGGATGTCCTCGAACAGCTTGCCGGTGACCAGCGTCTCGGAGTTGAAGGGCACGTAGCCGACACTGCGTCGGGCACCATAGAAATGGCTCGTGAAGGTCAGGCCGTAGACGCAGCAGGCCGAGCCCGAGAGGATGGTGGCGGTGCGGCGCATGCGCAGGCCGACCCGCAGGGAGCCGAAGGCAGGGCACATGGATTGCGGCTGGTCGTGCGGACCGCGAGGGTAGTCTTCCATCAGGCGGTCCATCGCCGCGCCCTTGCCGGCGGCCCGCGCAGCCTCCTGCATTGTCTCGCGTCCGCCGTGGCAGCCCGGTGCGGGGGTCGCGCCGCCCATCGTCAGGCCCCCTCGTAGACCACTTCGAGCGACGGCTTCGTCACGGCCTCGGTGCCGCACATGTCCTCCATGGTGGCGGGGTTCAGCACCACGTTGCGGCCGACCGTCTCGCCCTTGAAGAGGCCGAGCAGCGCCTCCTGCGCCAGGGGCTTCGGCCGCAGCGGCGGCGCCTCGGCGACCTGTGCGCCGAGCGCGGCGAAAAGCGGGCCCCACTCGCCGTCTGGACGGCCGATGATCTCGTAGTTCGCGCTCTTGCGCCGGATGTCGTCATGCGCCGGGATGGAGGCGAGGACGGGGATGCCCGCCGCCGCGGCGAAGGCATGTGCCTCCCCCGTGCCGTCGTCCTTGTTCACCACCATGCCGGCGACGCCGACATTGCCACCGAGCTTCTTGAAGTACTCGACGGCGGAGCAGACGTTGTTCGCGACGTAGAGGCTCTGCAGGTCGTTGGAACCGACGACGATCACCTTCTGGCACATGTCGCGCGCGATCGGCAGGCCGAAGCCGCCGCACACCACGTCGCCGAGGAAATCGAGCAGCACGTAGTCGAAGTCCCAGGTGTGGAAGCCGAGCTTCTCCAGCAGCTCGAAGCCGTGGATGATGCCGCGCCCGCCGCAGCCGCGGCCGACCTCGGGCCCGCCGAGCTCCATGGCGAAGACGCCGTCGCGCTTGAAGCAGACATCGCCGATCCGCACCGGCTCGCCGGCCGCCTTCTTGCGCGACGAGGTCTCGATGATGGTGGGGCAGGAGCGGCCGCCAAACAGCAGGCTCGTCGTGTCGCTCTTCGGGTCGCAGCCGATCAGCAGCACGCGCTTGCCCTGCTGCGCCATCATGTAGCTGAGGTTGGCCAGGGTGAAGGACTTGCCGATGCCGCCCTTGCCGTAGATGGCGATGACCTGCGTCTTCCGCGCCGGCTTTCCGGCGTGAGGCGGGTCGGGCGGGATGGCCGCTTCGGTGCGCAGCGCGTCCCGGGCGGAGGCGATCGGGCCGACGGAGGCGTTCATGCCATTCCTCTCCAGTCCAGGACCATCTTGAGGCAGGCGGGGTCTGCGAAGGCCGTGCGATAGGCGGCCTCGGCGGCGGAGGCCGCGCTGCGGTGGGTGATCAGCCCGTCGAGCGAAAGGCGGCCCTCGGCCACCAGGCGCGCGACATGGGCGAGATCTGGCTTCTGCCATTCGGCGGCGATGCGGATCCGCGCCTCCCGCATGAAGGCGGGCGGGAAGGCGAAGCGCACCGGCTCGGCGTAAAAGCCGGCGAGCACGACCTCGCCGCCGGGGGCGAGGCGGGAGATCAGCGTGTCGAGCAGCGCCGGGTCACCGCTGGCGTCGTAGACCGCACGGCGATCGCGGCGCGTGTCGCCGTCGGGCGTCGTCACCTCATAACCCTCGGCGCCGGCGGCGCGGATGGGGTCGCGCTCCCACACCGTCGGCGGCGGCGCGCCTTCGGCAATCGCGAGCCGGGCGAGCAGCCGGCCGAGCACGCCGTGGCCCACGATCAGGTCGGGCGGCGCGGCGCCGGGCGCGGCGAGCGCATGGCGCGCGGTGGCGGCGAGGGCGAGCAGCACCGCGCGTTCGGCCAGTCCCTCCTCGACCGGCGCGGTGCGCGCGGCAGGGACGACGAGGCGCGAAGCTGCGCCGCCGAACAGGCCACGCACCGCCACGCCGTCCAGCGGCGCGAAGCAGCTTGCGCCGGGGACGAAGACCCGTTCGCCGAGGCGGTGCATCGCGGCGCGGCCGGCATCGACGACGCGGCCGACGGATTCGTAGCCGGGGACCAGCGGGTAGCCCATGCCGGGGAAGTCGGGCATGCGGCCGGACCAGAGCAGGCGTTCGGTGCCCGTGCTGATGCCGCTCCACTCGACATCGACGACCAGGTCGTGATCGCCCGGGGCGGCCAGGGCGAGGCGACGGAGCGCGATGCGCTGCGGTTCCTCCAGCAGTACGGCGACGGTGTCCACGTGGGACTCCCCGTGACGGGTGTTCGTCACCCTAGACGGACGTACACATGTGTCAAGTAAAACTGACACTCGCTATCCCGCGTCCGCCAGCACGGCGCGCACCAGGATTGGCATCCGTGCACGCAGCACCCTGGGTGGGCCGAAGCCGGCCGCGTTCAGCAACACCGCGATTTCCGCCGTGCCGCGCGGCCGGCCCTGGCCCATGGCGAGCAAATAGAGGCCAAAATAGGCCGCCCCCATCGCCTCGGCGCCACGCGTGTCGGCCATCGGCTCGGCCAGCAGCAGCCGGCCGCCTGGCGGCAAGGCGCGGCGGACGGCGCGCAGGATGGCCAGAGCCGACGCGTCGTCATGGTCGTGCAGCACGCGAACAAGTGAAACCAGATCGGCGCCGCCCGGCAGCGCGTCGCGCAGCGCGTCGCCGCCGATGGCCGCGGCGCGACCCTCCAGCCCCTCCCGCGCGAAACGGGCACGGGCGCGGTCCGCCACGGCAGGCAGGTCGAACAGCACCAGCCGCAGATGCGGCGCGCGGCGCGCGGCGGCGGCGAGGAACACCCCCTCTCCACCTCCCACATCCATGAGGCAGCGATGGCGAGAGAGGGGCACGGCGTCCAGCACCTGCTCCGCGATCATCGCCTGGGACGCGGACATGAGGGCCGAGTACTCGGCGACCTGCTCGGCGCCGAGGGCTGCGGGGTCGGCCGCGCGGGAATAGGGCCAGAGCGCGGCCAGGCGGCCGGCACCCCCGCCCTCCCCTCGGAGCAGCGCGACGGGGTCGCGGAGGTCCTCGTACAGCGCCGCGTGATGCTCGACGAGCGCGGCGATCCCATCGTCGCCGATCATCGCCGCCCCGAGCGGACCCAGGGCGAAGCGGCCGTCGCGCCGTTCGGCCAGCAGTCCAAGCGCGGCCGCGGCGCGCAGCAGGCGCGCGGCGCCGGCCTCCGGCATGTCGAGTCGCGCAGCCAGAGCCCGGGCATCCATCGGTCCTTCGGCATGCAGCAGCGGGAACAGCCGCAGCCGCACGCAGGCGAGGAGCACCTGCGAGTAGACGAAGCCCGCGCAGAGATCGAACAGCGCCCTGGCCTGGCGGCGCGCGACCGGGCGCGTCGGCGGGAAGCGCACCGCCCAGCGCCGGAAGCCCGGCGAGGCGACGAGGCGCGCATGCAGCGCGCGCAGCCGGTCGAGCACTCCGGGGCCGCGTGGCAAGGCGGCGGCCGGCGTCATCGGCTCAGGCGGCGCTTGCTGCCAGGCTGCGGGGCATCAGGCGCCGCGCCTCGCCGCGGATCAGCGCGCGCAGCTCCGCCGCGCCCGGACACGGCGGGATCGCGCTGGCGGCCGCTGCGGCCAGTTCCTCGAGCCGTGCGAGCGCCGCCGAAATGCCGTGGGAGAGCACGATGCTCGGCCGGCCGAGCGCGGCATCCCGCCCGGCGGGCTTGCCCATCTCCTCGGCGTCGGCGCAGGCGTCGCGCAGGTCGTCGGCCACCTGATAGGCCTCGCCCAGGCGCATCCCGACGGCGCGCCACGGTCCCGGCTCCGCCATGCCGGCCGCGGCGGCGCCCGCGGCGGCGGCGGCGGCGAACAGGGCCCCGGTCTTCTGCCGATGGTACTCGTCGAGGTCGGCGCGCGGCTCGCACTCCCAGGCCTGGCCGGCGACAATGCCGTGGGGCACGCCCACCCCCTCCCCCACCGCCGTGATCAGTGCCGGCAGGCGGGACGGGCTGGCGGCGCCGGCCCGTGCAAGGGTCTGGAAGGCAAGAACGATCAGCGCGTCCCCCGCCAGCACGGCGAGAGGCTGGCCGAAGGCGCGATGGACGGAGGGGCGGCCACGCCGCGTCTCGGCATCGTCGAAGCAGGGCAGGTCGTCATGCACGAGGGAGGCGCAGTGCAGCAGCTCCACCGCCGCTGCGGCGGCGTCGGAGAGCGGCGGGTCGTCCTCGCCGCAGGCGGCAGCGACGGCCAGGGCGAGGCGCGGGCGGACACGGGCACCGCGGGGAAAGACGGCGTGGCGCATGGCAGCGGCCAGCCGGGGCGGGGCGCCGGCGGCCTCGGCGCGGGAGATCGCGGCATCGAGTGTGCGTTCGATGCGGGTGACGCCGTCCATGCTGGCCTCCGCGACGAGCCGTGATCCGACGTGGCGCGCCGGACTGTCAATTTAGATTGACGCTTATGACTGTCCGTCTCTAATGACGCCGAAGTCAAGCGCGATCTCCTTCGCGCATCGAGGCCAGCCCATGCGCACGCATCGCGTCGCCGTCATCGGGGCAGGGGTCGGCGGCCTCGTCGCGGCGCTCGGGCTTGCCGCGCGCGGCATGGACGTGACGGTCCTGGAACGCGCCGCGGCGCCGGGCGGCAAGATGCGGCAGGTCGAGGTGGACGGCCGTCCCATCGACGCGGGCCCGACCGTCTTCACCATGCGCTGGGTGCTCGAGGAGGTGTTCGCCGAGGCCGGCGTGACGCTCGACCGGCACCTGACGCTCCGGCCGGCCTCGGTCCTGGCGCGGCATGCCTGGGATGGGGGCGGGACGCTCGACCTCTTCGCCGACATTGATCGCTCGGCCGAGGCGATCGCGCTTCTGGCAGGGCCGGAAGAGGCGCGCGGCTACCGCGCCTTCTGCGACCGGGCCCGCCGCATCTATTCGACGCTGGAGGGGCCGTTCATCCGTGCGCCGCAGCCTTCCATCCTGTCCCTGCTCACCGCGGCCTGGCCTTACGGGCTGGCGGATCTGTGGGGCGTGTCGCCCTTCGCGACGCTGTGGAAGGCGCTCGGCGAGCACTTCCGGGACGCGCGGCTGCGCCAGCTCTTCGGCCGCTATGCCACCTATTGCGGGGCTTCGCCCTTCCATGCGCCGGCGACGCTGATGCTGATCGCGCATGTCGAGCAGACCGGCGTCTGGCTGGTGGAAGGCGGCATGCACCGCGTGGCGGCGGCGCTGGCCGACCAGGCGCAGCGCTGCGGCGCGCGCTTCCGCTACCGTACCGAGGCGGCGGAGATCCTCGTGGCGAACGGCGCCGTGGCGGGCGTGCGGCTGGCGGATGATGAGCGTGTCGAGGCAGACGCGGTGGTGCTGAACGCCGACGTCGCGGCGCTGGCGGCCGGCCTGTTCGGCGCGGCCCCCGCGCGGGCGGGCGCGAGGGCAGATCGCAGCCTCTCGGCCGTGACCTGGGCAACGGTGGCACGGACAGAAGGGTTCGATCTGGCGCGGCACACCGTGTTCTTCTCGGACGATTACGCGGCGGAGTTCGAGGACATCCTGGCGCGCGGGCGGCTGCCGGCCGCGCCGACCGTCTATGTCTGCGCGCAGGACCGCGACGATGCCGGCCGCCGCGGTGCGCCCGGCGCGGAGCGGCTGCTGCTCCTGGTCAACGCGCCGCCGGTCGGCGACCAGCGGCGCTTCACCGAAGCGGAGATCGAGGCATGCGAGACGGCGACCTTCGGGCTGATGCGGCGCTGCGGCCTGACCCTCCACCGGGAGGCGACGATGGTGACGACGCCGGCGGAGTTCGAGGCGCTGTTCCCGGCGACGGGTGGGGCGCTGTACGGCCGGGCGCTGCACGGCTGGTCGGCGAGCTTCGCGCGGCCGGGCGCGAGGACGTCGCTCCCGGGTCTCTACCTGGCGGGGGGCAGCGTGCACCCGGGCGCGGGCGTGCCGATGGCGGCGATGTCGGGCCGCCTGGCGGCCGCGAGCCTGATGCAGGACCTCGGTTCGATGGGCGGGTCCCGCCGCGCGGGTACGCCTGGTGGTACCTCGACGGGCTGAGCGATGACGGGCGGCACGGGCTGACGATCATCGGCTTCGTCGGCTCCGTCTTCTCGCCCTGGTACGCGCTGGCGCGGCGGGGCGGACGGGCGGCCGACCCGGAGGCGCATGGCTGCATGAACGTCGTGCTCTACGGCGCGGGCGGCAAGCGCTGGGCGATGACGGAGCGCGGGCGCGGCGCCCTGGCGCGGGATGCGCGGGCGCTGCGCATCGGGCCGAGCGCAATGCGCTGGGACGGCACCGCGCTGACGGTCGAGGTGGAGGAGTGGACCTTCCCCCTGCCCTCCCGCCTGCGGGGAGTGGTGCGGCTGACGCCGTTGGCGCCACCCAGCCCGCGGGGCTTCGTGCTGGATGCGGCCGGGCGGCACCGGTGGCGGCCGATCGCGCCGGTCTCCCGTGTCGAGGTCGCGTTCGACAATCCGGCGCTTCGCTGGTCCGGACCCGCCTATCTCGACACCAACGCGGGCGAAGCACCGCTGGAGGAGGATTTCCGAGAGTGGGACTGGTGCCGCGGGCCGATGCCGGATGGCGGCGGGGCGATCCTCTACAATGCCGTGCGCCGTCAGGGCGGCGCGCAGTCGCTGGCGCTGCGCATAGGCCCGGACGGGACGGTGCGGGAGGTGGAGCCGCCGCCGCCGGCTGAGTTGCCGCCCGGGCTGTGGGGCGTGCGGCGGCCGACGCGGGCGGATGCCGGCGCGGCGCCGCGGCTGCTGATGCGGATGGAGGACGCGCCCTTCTACACGCGGTCCGCCGTGGCCACGCGCCTGTTCGGCGCCGAGACGGCGGCCGTGCACGAAAGCCTCAGCCTTGATCGCTTCGCGAATCCCGTTGTGCAGGCGATGCTGGCGTTCCGGATCCCGCGCCGCGGGTGACGGCGCGGTCGCCGGCGCGACGCATGTCGCGCCGGACCGACACGAGCTGCCAGACCGCCAGACCAAGCGCGATCAGCAGCATCAGCGCCCATTCGTAGCGTATCGCCTCTTCCATCCGCCCTTCCGAGCAAGCTCCTTGCGACCGATGTTTGCAGGGCGGAACGTGCTTCACAACCGGCGTCGTGCGCCTCTAGGGTGGACCCGAAGCGGGCGTGCGACGGTGCCGTTCCGCGCTTCACGCGGAGCGGAGCCGGCGACGGATTGCCGGCCGGCGCTGCGGCGCGCGCCCGGTTCCGTTCCGGCATCCGGTTTGCGCCCCTCCTGGCAAAGGAGGCATGGCATGGCGATCGGCACGACAGTTCACGGCAGGGCGGCGGCGGAGGTTTCGGTCCGGCGCATCGGATTGCGCGACCTGTCGGAGGCGCTGCGGGCGGGATGGCAGGATTTCCTCGCCGCGCCGACGCAGCTCTTCTTCCTGACGGTCCTCTACCCGGTGATCGGCGTGGCGCTCTGGCTACTGACCATCGGCGGCAACCTCTGGGAGCTGCTTTGGCCGCTGGTGGCAGGCTTCGCGCTGCTCGGCCCGGTCGCGGCGCTCGGCGTCTACGAGATCAGCCGCCGGCGCGAGCGGGGTGAGGAGCCCTCGCGCTTCGCCGCCTTCGCAGCGCTGCGCTCGCCGGCGATCGGCGCAATCGCGGCGCTCGGCCTGCTGCTGCTGGCGATCTTCGTGGCCTGGTTGCTGGCGGCGCAGGCGATCTACGCGGCGACAATGGGCCATCTTCCGCCCCCCTCGGGTGTCGGGGAGTTCCTGGCGCAGGTGACGGGAACCCCGGAGGGACGGCGGTTGATGCTGCTGGGCAATGGGGTCGGCTTCCTCTTCGCCGCCGCGGTCCTGTGCCTGACCGTGGTGTCCTTCCCGATGCTTCTGGACCGGGATGGCGGGCTGGCGAGAGCGATTGGCACGTCCCTGCGTGCAGTGGCGGCGAACCCGGTCCCGATGGCGGTCTGGGGATTGCTCGTCGCGGTGCTCATCTTCGCGGGATGCGCGGTGCTGTTTGTCGGCCTCGCGGTGGTTCTGCCGGTTCTGGGGCACGCGACCTGGCACCTGTATCGCCGCGTGGTGGCGTAGCCCGTCAGGTCCTCGGGCGGCGGTCGCGATCGCCGGCGCGGCGGATGTCGCGCCGGACGGATGCGAGCTGCCAAACGCCGAGGCCGAGCGCGATCAGGAAGATCAGCCCCTTCCAGATCGCGACGGTGGCGTGGCCCTCTTCCATGGCGGCCCATCTTGGCGTGCGCCTTCCGGCGTCAAGATGACAAGCGCGGCAGCTCAAAACGCCACGACGTGCCGCGGGCGGCCTCGCAGGTGGTATCCACCACCTTCGAACCGGGGGCTGGCCAGTTCGCGGAACACGGCCCCAAAGGCAGCAGCGCGTTGGTCGCAGGGCTGCGCCTTGGCTCGGGTGTCCCGACAGGCGGGGTGGCCCGACACGTATCCGCCTTATCGCGTCAACCTTGGCTTACGCGATTGCTCAGCGGCCGTCCACCCGGTGCGTCACGTCGCGCTCGCCGGGCGGGTGACTGACATGACCGTGCTCGCCGCGCCGTTCGCGGCTGCGTCGGATGGATCGCCACTGCCAGAGGCCGATGGCGAGCGCGGCCAGCAGCGTCATGCCGAACTGCCAGCTCAGGAAGATGTCCCAGCTCATAGGGCGGGGCCCCCGGGTTGTCCGGAAGCTGAACACCGCAACCGCGCGAACGGTGCCGCAATGGACAGGCTGACGGCGATTTGAGGGTTTGTCAGTGCTGGGCGGCTGGCCGGTGGCGCGTGCGGATGCGCACCCAGACATCGTAGGCGATGAGCAGGAACAGGAAGCCGGCAAGGTCGAACAGGGCGAAGCCGGCCTCGTCGGTGACGAGCCACGCCAGCACCACCTGCGCCCCGGCGAAGACCAGCCCGAAGCGGATCAGCGAGGGACCGAGATCGGCCATCAGCACGAGGGACGGATGCAGCGGGGGTGGCGCCTCGCCCCGCGCCGCTTCCGCCCGCGCGCGCGCGCGACGGCGGAGCGCGCCTGCGATCAACCCGACGCCGGCAAGGATCATGAGGAGGCCGGGCCAATACGCCATTCCAGGCGCCTCATCCCACCGCTGCGCCGCGTCGCAGGCGATCCTGCCGTTCCAGGCGGGCGAAGAGGTCGATCACCCAAGGGAAGCGGCCGGTGCTACGCAACGCGTTGCGCTCCGGGGGCGGCCGGGCATGAGCAACCGCCTCCAGCAGGAAGCGGTTGGCCGGCAGCGCAGGCGCCTCCCCGTCGGTCGGCAAGGGGGCGGCGCGCAGGCCGCGCATCAGCAGCGCGAGCTTGCGCCAGCCCGGCACGATCGCGCGGCAGCCGAGGTCGGTGCCGCCGCGCTCTACGGCGCGGCCGATCTCCGCATAGATCAGCCCCGCCGCGCGGATGCCCGGACGGCAGGATGCGGGCAGCAGGGCGATGCCGGCTTCCGCACGCCCGTAAAGATCGTCGGCACGCCCCAGCAGACGCGCTGCGGCAGCGGTCACGGCCGGATGAGGCGCGGGCGAGGCGAGCCAGGCACCGACATCCAGACCGCCGTCACGCAACCAGTCCTGCGGCAGGTAGAGGCGGCCGGCGCGTGCATCCTCGCCGATGTCCCGCACGATGTTGGTGAGTTGCATGGCGGTGCCGAGATCGGTGGCGCGGGCGAGCGCCGCCGGATCCCTTGCGCCCATCAGCAGCGCCATCATCGCACCGACCGCGCCAGCGACGCGGGCGGCGTAGTCTTCCAGCGCCGCGAGCGTGGCATAGCGCCGGCCCTCCGCATCCCAGGCGAGGCCCTCCAGCAACGCCTCCGGCAGGGCGCGCGGGATGGCGTGGTGCGCCACCACCTCGGCGAAGGCGCGGTCGGCGGGGATCGGTGCCGGCCGCCCGGCATAGGCGAGATCGAGCCGTTGACGCAGCCGGCCCAGCGCCTCGGCCCGGCCGGTCAGGCGCAGGTCGATCGCGTCGTCGGCCAGGCGGCAGAAGGCGTAGAGCGCGGCGGCAGGCAGTGCCACGCGCGCCGGCAGCAGCAGCGACGCCATCTGGAAGCTGCGCGACCCGTTGCGCAGCAGCGCGCGGCAGGCGGCAAGGTCGGCGCGCGCTGCCGCAGCTGCGGCGGGGCTATCGGGCCAGCGCATCGCCGTGCGGCACCAGCGCGTCGAGCACGCGCGCGGAGGAAAGCACGCCAGGCAGCCCGGCCCCGGGATGCGTGCCGGCCCCGACCAGATAGAGGTTCCGCACCTCCTCGCTGCGGTTGTGCGGGCGGAAGAACGCGGATTGCGTCAGGACCGGCTCCAGCCCGAAGCCGGCGCCGCGGAAGGAGAGCAGGTCCTGCGCAAAATCGACCGGCGTGGCGACGCGCTGCGTGACGATGTCGTCCCCGAAGCCGGGCAGCACCGTCTCATGCAGGCGGCGGGCGACGAGGCGGCGGAAAGGCTCGGCCTCGCGCGTCCAGTCGATGGCCGCGCCGAGATGCGGCACGGGGGCAAGGACATAGAAGGCGTCGTGCCCCGGCGGCGCGACCGAGGGGTCGGTCGCGGTGGGGCGATGGAGATACAGGCTGGGATCGGGCGGCAGCACCCCGCGGCCGAAGATGTCCTCGAGCAGCCCGCGATATCGCGGGCCGAGCAGGATGGTGTGCTGGCCGACCGCCTCGTGGCGCCGGCGCGTACCGAAATACCAGAGGAAGAGGCCCATGGAGTAGCGCGCCCGCTCCACCCGCCGGTCGGTCCAGCGGCGTCGATGCGGGGCGGGCAGCAGGTGGCGGTACGTCCAGGCGCTGTCGGCGTTCGAGACGACGGCGCCGGCGGCCAGCGTCTCGCCGCTCGTCAGCCGGACGCCGTGCGCCGCGCCGTCGCGCACCAGGATTTCCGCAACCTCTGCGCCGGTGCGGAGCGTGCCGCCCTGGCTCTCGATCAGCCGGACGAGGCCCCCGACCAGGCGGCTCATGCCCCCCATCGGCCAGTGCACGCCCCAGCGACGCTCAAGATGCGCGATGAGGCCGTACAGCGCGCTCGCAGAGAAAGGATTGCCGCCGATCAGCAGCGGGTGGAAGGAGAGCGCCGTGCGCAGCCTCTCGTCCCGCACATGCGACGCGACGAGGGCGTGCACCGACCGCCAGGCGCGCAGGCGCAGCAGCGCGGGCGCGACCCGCATCATGTCGCGCCAGCTCCCAAAGGGAACGTGGCCCAGCTCCTCGAAGCCGATGCGGCAGAGCGTCTCGCTCACCTGCATGAAGGCCTCGTACCCCGCCACGTCGGCCGGCGAGAGCCGCGCCACCTCCGCCCGCATCGCGGCAGGATCGGCGGAGCAGGCGAAGGTGGTGCCGTCGTCGAAGCGCAGCGTGTAGAAGGGAGAGAGGGGGCGGAGCTCCACCTCCTCCTCCATGCGGCGCCCGCAAAGCGCCCAGAGTTCCGCGAAGAGCTGTGGCGCGGTGACGATGGTGGGGCCGGCGTCGAAGGCGAAGCCATCCTGCCGATGGGTGCGGGCGCGGCCGCCCGGGGCATCCAGCTTCTCCAGCACGGTGACACGCCAGCCCCGCGCACCGAGCCGGATGGCGGCGGCGAGCCCTCCGAAGCCGCTGCCGATCACCACCGCATGTGGCCGCCGGTCGTCGGGCGCGGCGCGCGAAGGGACCTCGGCGGTCGTCAGGCTGGACATGCGACGAAGTGTAAGCTGCGGATGACAGGTCGTTCCATCGATTTCAGCCCGGCAGCGCCCCGAGCAGCGCGGCGACGCGCGCCGGCTCCTCCTCATGCGCGAGGTGGCCGAGGCCAGGCAGCGTGACGACGCGTGCGCCGGGCAGGATGCCGCGCACCCGCGCGGCATCCGCAGGCGGGATCGTGCGGTCGCGCTCGCCGACGAGGAGGGTCAATGGCGGGCGGAGGCGCGGCAGGTCGCGCAGCAACGGCCGCAGGTCCCACCCCGCCATCATGCCGAGCGCGGCGCGAAGATGGCCGGGTCGGCGCAGCAGCCGCGCGTACAGCTCGACGCCGTGCGGATCTAGGCGGGAGCCCGTGTCGCGCAGCAACCGCTCGGCGACGCCCCGGTCAGAAGCCAGCCAGGCGAAGGCGCGCGGCACGAAGGGCAGGCCCGCCAGCAGCCGCGCGGCGCCGGTGAAGAAGGCCGAATGTTCCCGCCCGATCGGCATCAGCGCTGCGTTGAGCCCGGCCACCGCCCGTGGCGCGATCGCGCCGTCGAGCGTCAGGCGCAGCACCACCGCAGCGCCAGCGGAATGGCCGGCGGCGAGAACGGGCTGCAGGCCCAGCGTGCGCAGCAGCGCCGCGACGGCAGCCGCCATGCCCGGCAGCGTCAGGCCACGCGAGGGCGGGGCCGAGGTGAAGCCGTGCCCCGGCAGGTCCGGCGCGATGACGGTGAAGCGGGGCGCCAGAAGCGGCGCGAGATCGCGCCAGGAATGGGTGGCGGCGGCGGTGCCGTGCAGAAGCAGCAGCGCCGGCCCCTGTCCCATCACCTGCACGTGCCAGCGCAGCCCGCCGGCGGCGACAAAGCGGCTTGCTTCGCGATTGGGCCAGTCCCGTCCCTCACGCTCCCAGGCCGGGTGATCGGACATGACCGGAGCCTCCGGCGCGCCGCGCCGTGCAGCGGCGATCGCGCTCATCGCGCGGCGCGGACCGCGGCGCCGAGCGCCGCAGGATCGGCGTGCGGCAGGGGAAGGTGCGGCGCGCGCATCGCCTCGGCCAACTGGCGTGCGAAGGGCTGCGGCCGCGGCGCGGTGTCCACCACCAGAGCTGTCGTGCGCGCCTCCAGCGCCAGGCGCCGGGCGGCCTCCAGCGCGTCCTCCTCCGCCCTGCGACGGCCGAGCGCCTGGCCGTCACGCGCGATGTTGGCCCGCCCGTCGGTGAGCAGCACGACAAGCGGCGTGCGGCCGCGCCGGCGCTCCGCCTCCGCCAGCTCGCGCGCGGCGTCGAGCCCGGCGGCCAGCGGCGTGCCGCCGCCGCCGGGCAAGGCAGCGAGGCCGCGCTTCACGCGCAGCAGCGAGGAAGTGGGCGGCAGCAGCAGTTCGGCCGCCGCGCCACGGAACGCAATGAGCGCGACGCGGTCGCGGCGGGCGTAGCACTCGCCGAGCAGCAGCTCGACGGCACCCTTCGCCTCGGCGAGCCGTGCGGCCGCGGCGGAGCCGGAGGCGTCCACCACGAAGACGGCGGTGGTCTCCGACCGGCGCTTGTATCGGGCGATGCGGAAATCCTCGCGCCGAACCTTGACCCGCGGGCCAGCCGCGCCGCGCAGGCGCTGCCAGGGCGCGGCGGCGCGCAGCGTCTCGACGACGGCGAGGCGATGGCCCGCGCGCGGATCGCCCGGCCGGGTGCCGGCAGGGCGCCCGCGTGCGGCGGAGGCGCGCAGCTCGCCGGCGCGTCCGGCCGATGCGGCACCCCGCCGCGCCGCCTGGTTCAGCGCGAGCCGGGCCAGCGTACCGGGCGGGATGGCGGCGCGGGCGGCGGCAAGCACCACATCCTCCAGCACGCCCTCCTCCTCTTTCCGGCGCCGCTCCTCGCCTCCCGATGGCTGCGGCTCGGGTGCGGCCTCGGGCGCAGGTTCGGGCAGGCGGGTGGCGCGCGGGGCGAGGACGAGGCGTGCGGCGAGCGCCGCATCCTCCGGCGTGACGAGATCGCGGCCTGCGAGCGCGGCCGCGGCACGGGCGGCGACGAGAGCCAGCATCGGCGCGCGCAGCGAGGCAATGCCGAGGGCGAGGCCGGCGGCGCAGAACGCCTCGACGGTTCCGGAGGAGGCGGTGACACCGGGCAGGCGCGCACGGGCGGCAGAGACGGCGATGTCCGGCAGGGCCATCTGCGGCACCGCACCATCCAGCGCGACGTGGAAGGCGAGGCGATCGAGCAGAGGCGCGGGCGCGACCTCCTCCTCCGTGACGCCCTCGTCCAGCAGGACGAGGGCGAAGCGCGTTGGCAGGCGAAGCGCCAGACCGTCGCGCTGCAGCGCCACCGCGCCGATGTCGAGCGCGCCGGCGAGATGCGCGGCCGTCCCAGCCGAGAGACGTTCCGCCATGGGCGCGAGGAGCACGCCGCCATCGGCCTCGGCGAGCAGCCCACGCGCGGCGACCGGGCGGCCGGCGGCGAGAGTGGCGGCGATGTCGAGGGCGCCGAGCAGACGGCCATCGGGGGCGCCGGGCGGCAGCTTCCGGAACGGCGCGCCCTCGGGCAACAGGGTCCGGAAAGCGGCGAGCCAGCGTTCCCGCGCCGGACCCGGCGCGCCGCGCAGGACGGCGCCGCCGAGGCCATGCGGCGCGACGGCGAGGAGGGTGGCAGCGGCGAGCGCGTCGGGCCAGGAATCGGCGGCCACGGCCTGCGTCGCCAGGTCCGTCACGGCCCGAAGATCTCCGCGACCGCACGCGCGACCCGGGCGGTGGAGCCGGCCTCGTCCAGAGGATTGCGGCGCAGGCGGTGGCGCAGCGCCATGGCCGCCACGGCCCGCAACCCACCCTCATCCACAGCGGCCTGGCCGTCCAGCGCCGAAAGGGCGCGCGCGGCACGCATCAGCGTCAACTCGCCGCGCAGCCCGTCGGAGCCGAGCGCGATGCAGAGCCGGGCCGCCTTCTCCAGCGCCGCATCCGGCACCGCGACGGCATTGAGGCGGGAGCGTGCGGCAAGGACCCGCTTGCGCAGCCGCGCCTCCTCCTTCGCCCATGCCGCGCAGAACGCCTCCGGGTCGCGCTCATAGGCGTCACGGCGGCGGACGACCTCGATGCGGGTCTTCAGATCCTCCGGCGTGCGCACCTCGACCGACAAGCCGAACCGGTCGAGGAGCTGCGGGCGAAGCTCGCCCTCCTCCGGGTTGCCGCTGCCGACCAGCACGAAGCGCGCGGGGTGGCGCAGGCTGATGCCCTCCCGCTCCACCACGTTCTCGCCGGAGGCGGCGACGTCCAGCAGCAGATCGACGATGTGGTCCTCCAGCAGGTTGACCTCGTCGATGTAGAGGAAGCCGCGATTGGCGCGAGCCAGCAGGCCGGGCTGGAAGGCACGCTCCCCAGCTGCCAGCGCGCGTTCCAGGTCGAGCGCGCCGACCACACGGTCCTCCGTCGCGCCGAGCGGCAGGTCGACCACCGGCACCGGGACGCTGCGGCTGCCGAGCGGCCCATGCGCGGCACGGGCGAGGCATTCCTCGCAATGGCTGCGGGGCGTGGCGGGATCGCAGCCATAGCGGCAGCCCTCCACCACGCGCATCGACGGCAGCAGCGCCGCAAGCGCCCGGACCGCGGTGGACTTTCCGGTGCCGCGGTCACCCTGCACCAGCACGCCGCCGATGCCAGGATCGACCGCGGCGATGGTGAGCGCGAGGCGCATCTCCTCCTGGCCGACGAGGGCGGTGAACGGATACGCCGGGCGCGAGGACGAGGCCGCCGGTTGCGGCACCTGGGGGCGGAAGCGGATCGGCGCGCGCGCCGCGGCATGCAGGCCGTTCAGCGCCGTGCTCATGCCGCGCGCCGCAGGCTGAGCGCCGACCAGATGCCGGCGAGCGCGCCGACCAGGTGCTCGATGTCCTCATCGGTGTGGAAGGGCGAGGCGGTGAAGCGAAGCCGCTCCGTGCCGCGCGGCACGGTCGGGTAGTTGATCGGCTGCACGTAGATGCCGTGGCGGTCGAGCAGCAGGTCGCTGATCGCCTTGCATTGCACCGGGTCGCCCACCATCACCGGGACGATGTGGCTGGGATTGTCGAGGTGCGGCACGCCACACTCATCCAGACGCCGGCGCAGCCGGGCCACGCGGTCATGCATGCGCGCGCGCTCCGCGCCGCTGCGGCGGAGATGCCGGATGGAGGCGCGGGCCCCGGCGGCGACGTGGGGCGGGATCGCCGTGGTGAAGATGAAGCCGGAGGCGTGGCTGCGGACGAAGTCGCACATGGCCGAGGAGCCCGCGATATAGCCGCCCACCACGCCGAAAGCCTTGGCGAGCGTGCCCTCGATCACCGTCAGGCGGTGCGCCACGCCCTCCCGCTCCGCCACGCCGGCGCCGGTCGGGCCGTAGAGGCCGACCGCGTGCACCTCGTCCAGGTAGGTCATGGCGCCATGCGCCTCGGCCACGTCGAGGACGTCCGCGATCGGGGCGATGTCGCCATCCATCGAGTAGACGCTCTCGAAGGCGATCAGCTTCGGCACCTCGGGCCCGAGATCAGAGAGCTTGGCGCGCAGATCGGCCACGTCGTTGTGGCGGAAGACGCGGCACTTCGCGCGGCTGTGACGGATGCCCTCGATCATCGAGGCGTGGTTCAGCTCGTCCGAGAGGACCACGCAGCCCGGCACCTGGCCAGCGAGGGTCGAGAGCGTCGCCCAGTTCGACATGTAGCCGGAGTTGAAGAGGAGCGCGGCCTCGGTGCCGTGCAGCGCGGTCAGCTCCGCCTCCAGCAGCACGTGCTCATGGTTCGTGCCGCCGATGTTGCGCGTGCCGCCGGCCCCGGCCCCGCAGCGGTCCAGCGCCTCGTGCATCGCGGCGATGACGGCGGGGTGCTGGCCCATGCCGAGGTAGTCGTTGGAGCACCAGACGGTGACCGGGCGCGGGCCGGAGGCGGCGTGGTGCGTGGCCCCAGGGAAGTGGCCGGCCCGGCGCTCAAGGTCGGCGAAGACGCGGTAGCGGCCCTCGCGCCGCAGGGCATCGAGCTGGCGGCGGAAGAAGGCGTCGTGCGTCATCGGGTCCTCCTTGCGTCCGTCAGGACAGCGGTTGCGTGGCGCGGGAGCGGAGGCCCCAGCGCCAGAGCGCCTCGGGCGGGATGGGCAGCACCATGAACAGGTGCTCCAGCACCGCAAGGGCAAGCAGCGTTCCGATCAGCGTCAGCCCCGCGGCTCCGAACGGCTCCGCCGCCGCGGCGGCGGCGAAGACCATGAGGCAGGCCGCGGAGGAGAGGACGACCGAGACCGGCAACAGCGGGTTCATCGGCCGGCACCGGAAATAGCTGCGCAGGTAGCGCAGATGGTCCGGCAGGAAGGCTTCGCCAAGGTTCCTGACACCGAGGAACAGGTTGAGCTTGGCGCTGGTTCGCATCACCCAGAGGACGAGGAAGGTCCAGGCCCCGACCAGGTTGTCGGCGTGCCAGGAGATGGCGAGGACGGCGGCGCCGAGCACCAGTATGGCGAGTTCATGCCACAGGATCGCCCCCAGGGCGGCGCGAAGTCGGGGCCAGCCGCGCTCGCCCTCCGGCAAGGCGGTCTGGCGTGGGCCGGTGATGCGGCCGGTGAGGAAGGCGATCTCGATCCAGCCCCAGGTGAGGAGGGCGAAGGTGAAGCCGAGATAGGCGCTGGCCACGCCCGTGCCGTCCCGCGTCGCGTGCAGGCCGAGCAGCGCGAGCGCCAGCAGCGCCGTGGCGGCCGCCATGCTCCAGCCGAAGGTGGCGCGCCGCAGCCCGACCAGATGGAGGATCAGCCCGGTGCTGACCCACCAGAGCAGGACGGCATAGAGGGCGGGCAACCCGTGCTGGAGCATCGGCCGCTACCAGGCGGGCGCCAGGCGGGCATCCGCGGGCAGCGGATGCCGTCGCGGGCGCAACAGGTAGAGCCGGCCGAAGATGGCCGCCGCCTGTACGCCGAGCGCGGCGCGGCGCAACCGTCCGCCGATGCCGCCCGCCGCCTTGCCTCGGCCCATCGCCTCGGTGATGCCGAGCAGGCGCTGCAGACCGCGCAGGAAGGCGGGGTTGTCCACGTCCAGCGTGTCGGGGAAGACCTGGCGGCAGATCTCCTCCGTGATGCGGAAGACGCGCATGTCGTACTCGGTCGGTGTCATGCCCAGCGCCTTGTGGAACTCCGGCCGCTGGTGGTCGCGCACGAACATCGTGGCGAAGACGGCAAGCTGGAAGAAGCGGCACCACAGCCGGTTGCGGCCGCTGACGAGCGCGGGATTGGCGCGCATCAGCAGGGCGAAGGCTTCGCCGTGGCGGAACTCGTCGTTGCACCACTTCTCGAACCACAGGAAAATGGGGTGGAAACGCAGTTCCGGATGCCGCTCGAACTGGCGGAAGATGGTGATGTAGCGGGCGTAGCCGATCTTCTCCGACAGGTAGGTGGCGTAGAAGATGAACTTCGGCTGGAAGTAGTGATACTTCTTCGCCCGCGTCAGGAAGCCGAGATCGACGCCGACGCCGAGATCCTTCAGCGTATCGTTGATGAAGCCCGCGTGGCGGCTCTCGTCCCGCGCCATCACGCCGAACAGCTCCTTCATGTCCGGATTCTGCACGCGCTTCTTGATCTCGGCATAGAGCACGCAGCCGGAGAACTCGGCCGTGACGGAGCTGACAAGGAATTCCAGCAACTCCTTCTGCAGGCCCTCCGGCAGATCCTCGAGGCGGAAGGCATCGAAGGCCTCGGTGCGGGTGAAGTGTCCCTTGTTCGGGTCGGCGCGGAACTCCTCCATCAGCGAGTCCCACTGCGGACGGATATGGTCCACCGTCACGCGATCAATCGCGGCGAAGTCCGTGGTGTAGAAGCGCGGCGACAGCACCGTCTCGGTGGTCGCCATGCGGGTGGTCTCGTTCAGCGGGCCGCGGTCGCGCGGGCCGGGCGAGATGGCGTTCATCTCACGCCTCCTTCGGCTCGAAGCCGCAGTGGTAGAGCTCGGTGAGCTCGATGATCGCGACGAACTGCGTCCAGGCGCGGCGGATCGGCCCGGCACGCATGACCGTGGCGCGGGTCTGGAAGGTGAGCTTCTCGCCGAAGCCGATGCGGGACGGCGCGCCGTGCACCAGCACGCGGTCTCCGGGTCGCAGCTCCACGCCTTCGGGCACGGCATAGGCGTGCAGGCTTTCGGCCGTGCGTTCGATCTCGACGGTGCAGGGCACGTCGAAGCGCCTCGGGCCGCCTGGCCAGAAGGAGCGGAAGCCCTTGGTGGTCGCTGTCATGGCACGCCTCCCCGCGTGTACAGCATGGTTGCGAAGGTCTCGGTCTGGGTGCGGCCGAAGGCGCGAAGATCCACCACATGACCGGTCACCGTATCCTCGAGCGTGAAGGTGCCGTCGGGGAAGGTGGCGAGGCGGAATGGCGCCTCCTCCCCACCTCCGTCGCGGCGCCTCTCCCGCGCCAAGCCGCGCATGGCGCCGCGTACGAAGCCGCCCGTGCCTGGCGCCAGGATTGCGATGGTGCTGCCGTCGCGCGCATCCGTCACCGCGACGCCGCCATCCGGCAGGTCGGCGAAGCGCAGCAGCCGCTGCTCCACCGCCGGCGGACGGGCCGCCGGATCGGGCGGCGTGGGCCGGTGCAGCGCCACCGCACCGAGCACGGCCGCCAGCAGCGTCGCCATCCCGAGGACCGGAAGGCGGCCGATGAAGCGGTCTGCGCTGCCTGCGTGCATGGTGCCTTGCCCCTCCTCAGGCCGGAACCGGCGTCCGCACGTCGGCCGGACGTCGCGCGGGGGTGAGCGTAACGCGCTGACCCGCGTGCTCCGCCTGCGCGGCGAGCGCCCCGGCCAGCGCCTGCGCCGCCGCCTCGGCGTCCGGCAGCGCGCGAAGCACGGGACGCGGCCGCCCGAAGCGCAGGCCGGCCACGTGCGGCCACAGCGCGACCCAGGAGACGCGGTGCGGCGGCTCCAGCTCCAGCAGGATGTCGCCACCTTCCGCGTAGCGCCAGAGATCCGCGCGACGGATGACGGAAAGCGGCAGGTTGACCGTCAGCGGCAGGGCGACGCCGACACGCATCACGAGCCGCCGGTCGGTGACCGTGTAGAGCGTGGTGCGCGCCGCGAAACGGGCGAAGAGCGCAAGCAGCGCCACCGGCACGGCACCGAGCAGCAGCAGCCAGACGGTGCCGGCCGCGATCTCCACCGAGGCTGCACCTTCGGCTGCGAGCGTGCCGCCGCGCCATGCGGCGAGCCCGGCGAAGTAGACCGCGAGGAGCGGCAGGTGGAAGCCGCGGCGGGCAAGCGGCCGCCATGCCGGAGTGCCCTGCCAGAGGATCGTCTCGCCCCGCGGCAGCCGCTCGGGCAGGCCCGGGATGGGCTCGTTCTCGTGCTCCCTCATACCAGCGGTCCGATCCGGTCCGGGGTGGCGTACATGTGCCCGCCGGCGAAGTAGCCGGTGATGCGGTCCTCCTCCTTCAGCGTGACCTGCTCGGGGTGAGCGGTACGGGGCGCAGAGGCGAGCTGGCGCGCCGTGACCGATTTCACGCGCACCCTCCGCCGCCCCTCGTCGATGCGCACGAGCTGCATGGGGACGAGCACCGTGCGCCCGCCGGCCGAAGGCTCCACCTCCAGGAAGCGGACAAAGGTCTCGGAGCGGTCCACCCAGGCATCGACAACACGGCCGGCGACCACGCGATCCATCGTCACCACCTCCATCCCGCGCGGGTCCGGATCCTCCTTCGCCAGGTAGTAGCCGGGGGCGGCGCGCAGCGGGACGATCTTCGGCAGCTGCAGGTCGAAGGTGACGTCCGGCACGTCCAGCCTCTCGGCGTAGGAGGCCGGGCCGACGCCGTCCCGCATCGGGTCGCCGAGCGGGACCATCGGCGCGCCCGGATAGCCCTCGGCCGGCGCGAGGATGCCGGTCAGGTCGCGCTCGCGCCGGACGAACTCATGCGGCGTCGGGTCATGCGCCAGGATGAAGGTCTTGGGCTTCGGGATGGGCGGCCACCCCTGCACCTTGATCCGCCCGCCCGACAGGGCGGTCCGGTCGGAGTCGAGCGGGTACCCCTCCCGCTTGTCTTCGCGGCGCAGGTAGATGACGAGGCCCGCGAAGAAGGCGAAGAACAGGTAGAGCGCGAGCTCCGCCACGTCGAAGGTGGGGGTGAAGGCGGCGGTGGGCATGTGTCGAACCTCCCTTCCGGCGGTTCAGGCGGTGGTGGTGGCGCGCGGCAGCGCAGGGGCCGCGGCCGCCCTGGCAGGGCGGACCAACGGGCCGAGCACGGCGAGCGTGACGAAGAGCAGCAGGATCTCGACGAGGTAGACGGTGCCATAGCCGGTGACGTCGGAGGCCAGCGCCTCTCCCAATGCGCCGGCGGCGGCGAGATGCGCGACGAGGTCGCGCAGCAGCCCGCCCGCCGCGATGGCCAGGCCGGCGGCGGTCGCCTGCACCGCGCCCCAGGCGCCGAGCGCCAAGCCGACCTGGCCGGCAGGCGCGGCACGCATGCAGGCGGTGAGCGTGGCGTGGGCGAACACCCCGCCGCCGACGCCGATCAGCAGGCTGCCGAAGGCAAAGAGCGCCACCGAAGCCACCGGCGCGGCAAGCAGCACGAAGCCGAAGGCGAGCGCCCCGAGCACCGCGCCGAAGCCCGCGGCGCGGTGCGGATCACCGCCGCCGCCGATGGTGCGGCCGGCCCAGAGAAAGCCGGCGATGCCGCCGCCCGCGAGCAGTGCCGTGAGCCCCGTGGTGGCGCCGACGCCGAGGCCGAGGACCTGGCCGCCATAGGGTTCCAGCAGCACGTCCTGCATGCCGAAGGCGGCCGTGCCGAGGCCGGCGGCAAGCAGGCGCCGCCCCCAGGGCCCATCCCGGCGCAGCGCCTGCCAGGAAGTGCGGAAGCCGGGAGTGGCGCGGTCGGCGCGCGTGCGGGCGGGATTCCGCGGCTCCTGCTTCCACATCGCCACGGCGTTCAGCACGAGGGTGAGGACCGCGCAGCCCTGGATGACCTGGATGAGGCGGAGCTGGCTGAACTCGGCGAGCAGCGCGCCGAAGGCGGCGCCGGCGGCGACCATGCCGAGCAGCAGCATGACGGAGAGCAGCGCCACCACCTTCGGCTGCGCCTCCACCGGCGCAAGGTCGGTGGCGAGTGCCAGGCCCACCGTCTGCACCGTGTGCAGCCCCGCACCCACCAGCAGGAACGCAAGCGCCGCGGCCGCCTGGCCGACCCAGGGCGCCGCGTTGCTGTCGCCGGAGAGCAGGATCAGCGCGAAAGGCATGATGGAAAGGCCGCCGAACATCAGCAGCCCGCCGAACCAGAGGTAGGGCACGCGCCGCCAGCCGAGCACGGAGCGGTGCGTGTCGGAGCGGAAGCCGATCAGCGCGCGGAGCGGCGCGAAGACCAGCGGCAGCGCGACCATCACCGCCACAAGTCCCGCCGGCACGCCGAGCTCGACGATCATCACCCGGTTCAGGGTGCCGATCAGCAGCGCCGCGGCGATGCCGACCGCCACCTGGAACAGCGACAGGCGCAGCAGCCGCGGCATCGGCAGCTCCGGCGTCGCCGCATCGGCGAAGGGCAGGAATCGCGGGCCGAGCCGCGTCCAGGCCCGCGCCAGGGCGAGGTTGAGCGCCGTCATGAGGGGACGAGCCTCAGTGCCTGCGAGATGTAGAAGCCGCGCGCCACCCGGTGCGCGTCGGCCACACGCCAGCCGGCAAGCGGCGGTTCGGCGGCAAGCAGTCGGCGCAGCCGCGCCTCGCCCACCGGCTCCACCGCCGGGGCGCGGTCGCCGCGGGGGAAGAGGCGCCCGACGGCATGCATCGCCGCCAGCGCCGGCGTGCGGGGCGCGAAGGTGAACAGCACCGAGCGCCGCGCGCGGGCGGCGAAGGCCGCCGCGGCGCGCGACATCTCCGCCGCAGGATAGTGGATCAGGCTGTCCATCGCCACGACGTGGTCGAAGACGCCGAGCGTCGGATCGAGCATGTCGCCGACGCGCCATTCGATCCGCGCGCCCGCCGCACGGTCCCGCGCCAGGCCGATCAGCGTGGGCGAGACGTCGATGGCCACCACCTCCGCCCCGCGGCGCGCCGCTTCCAGCGCCAGCGCGCCGGTCCCGCAGCCCGCGTCGAGCAGGCGGAGGCCGGAAAGATCGGCGGGCAACCAGCCGAGCAGCGCGGCACGCATCTCCGCTCTGCCGGCGCGCACGGTGGCGCGGATGCGCCCGACCGGCGCATCCGAAGTCAGGCGCGTCCACGCCTCGACCGCCGTGCGGTCGAAGTAGTCCTGCAGCTCCCCGCGCCGCTCGGACCAGGTGGCGGCCATCTCAGTCGAACCCCAGCAGGTCGAAGATCTCCCGATCCTTCAGCGGCACCGCCTCGATCGGCTCGACGCCCTGCCACAGCGTCTCCGCGAGGCGGAGGTACTCGGCGCGCACCGCCTGCACCTCCGGGCTCTCCTCCATCTCGAACAGCGTCGCCTTCTTGAGGCGGGAGCGGCGTATGGCGTCCAGATCGGGGAAATGCGCGAGGGTGCGCAGGCCCGTGGCGCGGTTGTAGCGCTCGATCTGGTCCGTTCCCGCGCTGCGGTTGGCGATCACGCCGCCGAGACGCACGCCGTAGTTCTTCGCCTTGGCGTTGATGGCCGAGACGATGCGGTTCATGGCGAAGATGCTGTCGAAGTCGTTCGCGGCCACGACGATGCCTCGGTCGGCGTGCAGAAGCGGTGCGGCAAAGCCGCCGCAGACCACGTCGCCGAGCACGTCGAAGATGACGACGTCCGTCTCCTCCAGCAGGTGATGCTCCTTCAGCAGCTTGACCGTCTGGCCGACCACGTAGCCACCACAGCCGGTGCCGGCAGGCGGACCGCCGGCCTCGACGCAGAGCACGCCGCCGAAGCCCTCGAACACGAAATCCTCCGGTCGCAGCTCCTCCGCATGGAAATCCACGGCCGCCAGCGCGTCGATGACGGTCGGGGCGAGACGCTTGGTCAGCGTGAAGGTGCTGTCGTGCTTGGGATCGCAGCCGATCTGCAGGACGCGCAGGCCGAGCCGGGTGAAGGCGACGGAGAGGTTGGAGGAGGTGGTGGACTTGCCGATGCCGCCCTTGCCGTAGACGGCGAAGACCTTGGCGCCCTCGATGCGGGTCGCCTGATCCATGTGGACCTGCACGCTGCCCTCGCCGTCGCCGCGGAGGGCGCGCGTGATGGTGGGAACGCGGGTAACGACGGTCATGCGGCGGTTTCCAGGGCTGTGACGCCTTCCACGCGGTCCTCCAGCTCCTCGCCGGCGCGGCGCAGCCGCTCCAGCATCTCGGCGTCGGGCGCCCAGTAGCGGCGCTCCCCGGCCTCGATGAGGCGGTTGGCGATGCGGGCGGAGGCTGTCGGGTTGAGGGCGGCGAGGCGTTCCCGCATCGCCGGGTCGAGCATGAAGGTCTGCGCCAGATGATGGTACACCCAGGGCGCGACCTGGCCGGTGGTGGCGGACCAGCCGAGCGTGTTCGTCACATGCGCCTCGATCTGGCGCACGCCCTCGTGGCCGTGTTCCAGCAGTGGCTCGTACCACCGCGGATTCAGGGCTCGGGTCCGCGTCTCAAGCGCCACCTGCTCGGCCAGGGTGCGCACCAGACCCTCGCCGCGCGTCTGGTCGCCGACATAGACCGCCGCGGCGACCCCGCCCCGGGCGCGCTGCACGGCGCGGCTGATGCCGCCGAGCGTGTCGAAGTAGTGGTCGACGGCGGTGACGCCGAGCTCGACGCTGTCGAGGTTCTGGTACGCCGCCTCCACATGGCCGAGCATCTGGCGCATCACCGCATCCTGCCGTGCGGGGCGGCCATCGAGCCCGTAGGCGAAGCCCTTGCGGCGGAGATAGGCCTCGGCGAGCTCATCCTCCTCCTCCCATGCGCTGCCGTCGACCAGGTGGTTGACGTTCGCGCCGTAGGCGTCCTCGGCATTGCCGAAGACGCGGAGCGCCGCCGTCTCCATCGTGCCGCCGTGCTGGGCAAGGTAGGCCAGGGCGTGGCTTCGGATCGGGTTCAGCTCGGCCGGCTCCTCCGCCGTCGCGGCCAGCAGCGCGGCCTCGGCGAGAAGCTTCGTCTGCATCGGCAGCAGGTCGCGGAAGATGCCGGAGAGCGTCACCACCACGTCCACGCGCGGCCGGCCGAGCCGCTCCAGCGGCACCAGGCTCGCGCCCGCCAGCCGGCCGTAGCTGTCGTGCCGCGGCTCGGCGCCGAGCAGCCAGAGCGCCTGGGCGATCGGGCCGCCTTCGGTCTTCAGGTTGTCGGTGCCCCAGAGCACCATCGCCACCGTCTCGGGCAGCCGCCCCTCGTGCAGCTCGGCGTGACGGGCCAGCAGCCGCTCCGCCTGCCGGGCGCCATCGGCCACGGCGTAGGCGCTCGGGATCCGAAAGGGGTCGAAGCCGTGCAGGTTGCGGCCTGTCGGCAGGATGTCCGGGTTGCGCAGCAGGTCGCCACCCGGCGCGGGACGGATGTACCCGCCATCCAGCGCATGGATCAGCGCCGGAATCTCCCGGTCCTCGGCCAGCAGAGCGTCCAGCGCGGCGCGCCGGGCGGCGTCGGTCACCCCGGCCGCGTCCAGCATCTCCGAGCGCTGCGCGGCAGAGGGCGGCTGCCCGACCACATGCAGCCCGTGGGGAATCAGCGTGTACTCCAGCTCCAACAGCGCGGCGGAAAGGCGGGTGATCTCCGCTTCCGGCGCCGTCCAGGCGGGCTCCGCCGGCGCCAGTTCCACCGCCGAGGCTTGGGCCTGGACCAGCGCCGCAAGGGCGGCGCGGTCGGTGCCGGCGTCCGCGCCGCGCCAGCGATCGACCGACGCCTTCAGATCGAGCAATCCGCGGTAGAGGCCGGCATGCGCCACCGGCGGCGTCAGGTAGGAGATCAGCGTCGCTCCGGCACGCCGCTTGGCGAGCGTGCCCTCCGACGGGTTGTTGGAGGCGTAGAGATAGAAGTTCGGCAGGTCGCCGATCAGCCGGTCCGGCCAGCATCCGGCCGAAAGCCCCGCATGCTTGCCCGGCATGAACTCCAACGCCCCATGCGTGCCGAAATGGAGCACGGCATGGGCGCCGAACTCCTCGCGGATCCAGCGATAGAAGGCGCTGAAGGCGTGGGTCGGGGCGAAGCCGCGCTCGAACAGCAGGCGCATCGGGTCACCCTCCCAGCCGAAGGCGGGCTGGATGCCGACGAAGACATTGCCGAACTGCGCCCCCAGCACCTGGATGGCGCTACCATCGCTTTGCGCGCGACCGGGCGCCGGGCCCCATTGCCGCTCGATCTCCGCGAGGTGCGGCTCCCGCGCCACGTGCCGTTCGGCCGGGACGCGGGCGGCCACGTTGGCCGGCGTGCCGAACCGGGCGGCATTGCCGCCCAGCACGCGCTCGCGCAGCGCCTCCACCGTCGGCGGCACCTCGACCGCGTAGCCTGCCTCGGACAGGCCGCACATCGTGCGGTGAAGCGAGGCGAACACGGACAGATACGCGGCAGTGCCGGTGGCGCCGGCATTCGGCGGGAAGTTGAACAGCACGATCGCGACGCGCCGGTCCGCCCGCTCGCTCCGCCGCAGCGCGACAAGGCGGGCGACGCGCGCGGCGAGCGTCGCGGCGCGTTCGGCATGCGGCACCATGTCTCGCCGCCCCTCGCCCGGCATCTCGGCGGAGCGGCCGCCGAAGGTCATCGGCAGGATGGCGCCGTCGAGCTCGGGGATGGCAACCATCATCGTCGCCTCGACCGGGGTGAGGCCGCGCGGGTCGGCGTCCCACCGCTCGAGCGTCTGGAACTCCAGCGGATGCGCTGCGAGGTAGGGCACGTCGAGCGCGGCCAGCGCCTCCTGCGCGGCGGCGGCGTCGTTGTAGGCGGGACCGCCGACGAGGGAGAAGCCGGTGAGCGAGAGCACCGCATCCACCACCGGCCTGCCGTCGCGCACGAAGTAGCGACCGATGGCCGGGCGGGCGTCGAGGCCATGGGCGAAGGCGGGAATGACGTTCAGGCCGCGCGACTCCAGCGCCGCGATCACGCCGTCATAATGCGCCGCGTTGTCCGCGAGGGCGTAGGACCGCATGAGCAGCAGGCCGACCGTCCCGGCCCGGCCGCCCGAAGGCAGCGCCTTCGGCTCTGCCGCGATGCGGCCCCGCATCCGCGGGTGATAGACGCCGACGTCCGGATACTGGAGAGGCGGCGGCACCTTCAGCGTGCCGGCCAGGCCGGCGCGGGGGCCGGCCGCGTAGCGGTTCACCAGCAGGCGCACCAGGCCGCCCAGGTTCTCCTCGGACCCCGCCAGCCAGTATTGCAGCGCGAGGAAGTAGGCACGCACATCCTGCGCCGTGCCCGGGATGAAGCGCAGCAGGCGCGGCAGCTCCCGCAGCATCCGCATCTGGCCCTGGCCGCTGCTGCCGCTGCCGTTCCTGCGTGAGCCGCGCAGGCGCTTCAGCAGGGCCAGCGGACCCCGTGCCTCGGCCGACATGTCGAAGCGGCCGAGTCGCGTCAGGCGCATCACCTCGCCGGCCGACATCATGCAGAGCATCGCGTCGCACCCGTCCCGCCGCGCGGCGAGCGCCGGCAGCACGGCGCGGATATGATCCTCGAGGAACAGCATGGTCGCGACGACGATGTCGCCCCGCGCGATGTCGGCGTGGCAGGCCGCGAGGGCGACAGGGTCGCCGCACCACTCGTCGGCGGCGTGGACCACCAGCTCCAGCCCGGGGATCTCGGCCCGCAGCGCGGCACGGGCGCGGCCGGCCGCACCCGCCAGATGGCTGTCCATGGTGACGACCACGACCCGCAGGGCGGGGCGGGCCTCACCGCTACCGTGCGAAGTGCGCCTTGGCATCGTACAGCGTCTCGACGGTGATGGCGGGGATGTTGCGCTCGCGCGCGAAGCGCTCGGTGTTGCGGCGTGCCTTGCCGCGGACGAAAAACGGTACCTTGCCCAACTCCCGCTCCGCCTCCGGCGTCCAGGCGGCGTCGGCGGCCGGCGTCCAGGCGGCGTCGGCGGCGGTCGCGGGCAGCGCGATCGGCTCGGCCGCTGGCGCGTGGCCGAGGTGGGACGGCGCGGCACCGTCGCGGAACTCGAAATCCTCGCGGAACATGCCGAGGAGATGCTCCTCCAGGCCCATCATCAGCGGATGGACCCAGGTGTCGAACAGGACGTTCGCGCCCTCATGCCCCATCTGCGGGGAGTGGCGGGCGGGGAAGTCCTGCACGTGCACCGGCGCCGAGATGACGGCGCAGGGGATGCCGAGGCGCTTGGCGACGTGGCGCTCCATCTGCGTGCCCAGCACCAGCTCCGGCTGCAGCTCTGCGATGTGCGCCTCCACCTCCAGGTAGTCGTCGGTGACCAGCGGCTCGACGCCGTGGGCACGCGCGGCGTCCCGCACCTCCCGCGCCTGCTCGCGCGAGTAGGTGCCGAGGCCGCAGAGGGCGAAGCCCAGCTCCTCCGTCACCACGCGCGCGGCGGCGACGGCGTGCGTCGCATCGCCGAAGACGAAGACGCGCTTGCCGTGCAGGTAGTTGGAGTCGACGGAACGCGAGTACCAGGGCAGCCGGGAGAGGCTGTCCGGCAGCTCCGGCGCCTCGGCCAGCCCCGCGAGTCGCGCGACCTCCGCCGCGAAGTCCCGCGTCGCGCCCAGCCCGATCGGCACCGCGCGCGTGCAGGGCTGGCCGAGCGTGCGTTCGAGGTAGGCCGCGGCCTGGCCGGCCACCTCGGGATACATCACGACGTTGAAGGCGGCATCCGCCAGCCGCCCGAGATCGGCCGGCGAGGCGCCGAGCGGCGCCACGACATTCACCTCGACGCCGAGCCGCGCGAGCAGCGCCCGCATCTCGACAAGGTCGTCGCGGTGGCGGAAGCCGAGGGCGGTCGGCCCGAGGATGTTGCACCGCGGGCGAGGCGCGGGCGCGGCCGTGCCGCGCGGCGCGCAGGCGCGGACGATCTGGTAGAAGGTCTCGGCCGCGCCCCAGTTCTCCTTCCGCTGGTAGGCCGGCAGCTCCAGCTTGACGACCGGCACCGGCAGGCCGAGCCCGGCGGCGAGGCCGCCCGGATCATCCTGGATCAGCTCCGCCGTGCAGGAAGCGCCGACCAGCATCAGCTCCGGCCGGAAGCGCTCCTGCGCCTCCCGCAGCGAATCCTTGAACAGCGTCGCCGTGTCGCCGCCGAGGTCGCGGGCCTGGAACGTCGTCCAGCTTACCGGCGGGCGCTCGCCGCGGCGCTCGATCATGGTGAACAGCAGGTCGGCGTAGGTGTCGCCCTGCGGGGCGTGCAGCACGAGGTGGACGCCCTGCATCGCGGTGGCGACGCGCATCGCCCCGACATGCGGCGGCCCCTCATAGGTCCAGACCGCGAGCTTCATGGCGAAACCGCCAGTCGGGCGCGCCGCGCCAGCGGCCGCTCGAACAGCGCCGCCAAGTCGGCGGCCTGGTCGTAGCCCTGGATCGGGGTGAAGACGAGCTCGATGGACCACTTCGTGGCGAAGCCCTCGCGCTCCAGCGGGTTGGCGAGCCCAAGTCCGCAGAGCGTCAGGTCGGGCCGCGCCGCCCGCAGCCGGTCGAGCTGGCGCTCCAGGTGCTGGCCCTCGCTGATCCGCGTGCCGGGCGGCAGGAGGCGCAGCTCCTCCGCCATGTGCTCGCGGTGCAGGTAGGGCGTGCCCACCTCCACCGGCACCATCCCGAGCTCGCGCGAGAGGAATCGTGCGACGGGGATCTCGAGCTGGCTGTCGGGGAACAGGAAGACGCGCGTTCCTGCCAGCCTCTCGCGGTGGCGCGCCAGGGCCGCGGCGGCGCGCCGCTCGGCCAGCGCCGTCGCGTCCCGCACCCGCGCGGCGCCGATGCCGAAGGCCGCCGCCGCGGCACGCAGCCAGAGCGTCGTTCCCTCCGCCCCCAGAGGAAACGGCGCCGCGATCCGGGTTGCGCCGCGCGCCTCGAGCGCTGCCGCGGCAGCGCCGAGGAAGGGCTGCGCCAGGATCAGCCGCGTGGCCGGCCCGACCGGCGGCAGATCGGCGGCGCGGCGCGGCGGCAGGAAGGCGACACGCTCGATGCCGATCGCGGCCAGCAGCCGCCGGAACTGGTCCTCCACCACCTCCGCGAGCGCGCCGGCGACCAGAAGCGAGGCTGGCGCGTCAGCGGGCTCGGCCGGCATCTCGGGAACCAGCGCAGCGAGGCAGGCGTCCTCGCCCTCGGTGAAGGTCGTCTCGATGCCGCTGCCGCTGTAGTGCAGCACGCGCGCTTTCGGCGCGAACCGGGCCGACAGGCGCGAGGCGGCGCGCGCGAGATCGAGCTTGATCACCTCGGACGGGCAGGAGCCGACGAGGAACAGCAGCCTGATGTCGGGCCGCCGGTCGAGGAGCTGGCCGACGACGCGATCCAGCTCGGCATTCGCGTCGGCGAGGCCCGCGAGGTCCTTCTCCTCGATGATCGCGGTGGCGAACCGCGGCTCGGCGAAGATCATCACGCCGGCGGCCGACTGCAGCAGGTGCGCGCAGGTGCGGCTGCCGACGACGAGGAAGAACGCGTCCTGGATCTTGCGGTGCAGCCAGACGATGCCGGTCAGCCCGCAGAACACCTCGCGCTGGCCGCGCTCGCGCAGCACCGGCGCTTCGTCGCAGCCGGCCGCGGCAAGGGCGGCGCCACCGCTCATCCGGCGTAACCCGAGCGCCCGAAGCCGCGCGGCAGCGTGGCCGGCGCGTCCCGCCGCGCCGCGCGCAGCTTGATGACGAACTGCCCGGCGTTGACCACGTAGGCGGCATAGGCCGCGAGGGCGAGCAGCATCTGGCCATGGGCATCGCCGATGCCGCCGAGGAGCGCCCCGAGGTAGGCCGTGTGCAGTGCGAGCACGAGCATGCTGAACGCGTCCTCCCACCAGAAGGCGGGAGCGAAGAGCCAGCGGCCGAAGACCACCTTTTCCCAGATCGAGCCGGTGACCATGATGAGGTAGAGCACCATCGTCTTCAGCACGATCGAGCCGGTGGCGAGCGCCAGGCCCTCTCCAGTCGCCAGGTAGCGCAGCACGAGCGCGAGGCTCACGAGGAACACGGCGAACTGGAGCGGCGCGAGGACGCCCTGCACGAGCGTCCAGGCGGTGGCGTCGCGCCGCGCACGCTCCTCCGGCGTGTAGAGCGGCATCACGGCGCGCCGGTGCTCCCGCCCCCTTCCCGTCGCGCCGCTCCAGGGCGCGATGTCCACTGCCGCGATCAGACGATCGAACACCCTGGCCGTAAGCATTGCTTGACAAGCCCTCCGCCGCGGGAGTGGGCTTCAGGCGCGCAATCGACAGGGCCGGATCGGTTCCGGCCGGTTTTCCTCAGCTTTCCGTGGGATGCCGGGTCATGTGCCGATTGCGAGCCCTAGCCGTCTCCTCGCCTGAGGAAGGAGGCTAGGGCGGTGGGATCGTAAGTGTCAACACAAACTGACGCCTTTTAGCGCCGACATGTAAATCCAGATTGACACACGCTGAGCAGGAGGCGGATAACGCCTCCGGGGAGGGACCAATGGTGGACAAGCCGATCCTCGCCTGGCCCCTTGGGGGCGGCACGAGACACTCAACGGGCGACCCGCTCCCCTGGGTCGATCTCCCCGGCCTCGAGTCCCGGCCGCCCCCCTCCCTGCCCATCCTCCTGCCACGCCGACCGACCGAGCGCGCCTCGCGCACCCCGCCCGGCGCGGCCGACGAGATGCATTCGCTGCTCGCCCGCGCCGTGCGCGACGAGGTGGTGCCGCGCCTGCTGCTCGCGCAGCGCGCCGCCCATCCGCTCGGCTGCGACGACCCCGTCATTGAGCCCGGCATCCCGCCCGAGGACGTGGTCGCGCTCGTCGCGCTGGCGATGACCGGCGACGCCGAGACAACGGTCGCCTTCGTCGATTCGATCCGCGCCCGCGGCACGCCGCTGGAGCGGATCTACCTCGACCTTCTCGCCCCTGCCGCGCGGCGCATCGGCCAGCTCTGGGTCGAGGATCTGTGCAGCTTCGCCGACGTGACCGTCGCCCTCGCGCGCTTGCAGCGCGTGGTGCGGGAGCTTAGCCCCGCCTTCCAGGTCGATGCGCGCGCCACCGACTCGCGGCGCCGCGCCGCGCTGGTTTCCATGCCGGGCGAGCAGCACACCTTCGGCCTGTTCATGGTGGCCGAGTTCTTCCAGCGGGCGGGATGGGACGTCTGGAGCGAGCCCGTCGGCACGGAAGCCGAGCTCGCCTCCCTCGTCGCCGGGGAATGGTTCGCGGTCGTCGGCCTCTCGGTCGGCTGCGACCAAGGGGTCGGCAAGTTGCCCGCCATCATCCGCTCGGTCCGCCGTGCCTCCCGCAACCGCGACATCGGCGTGATGGTGGGAGGGCGCGTCTTCGCGGAGAACCCCGACCTTGCCACCATGGTCGGCGCGGATGCCACGGCGACGGACGGCCGGCAGGCCGCCCTGCAGGCCGAGACGCTCCTCGCATTGCTTCCAAGCAGGGTCGGGCGCTAGTCCATGTCATGGACAAGCGCGACAAGAGCACGAAAACGATGCGCATCGACAGCGCCGCACCGGTGATGGCGTTCAGGTCACCCGGCAAATCCCTGGGCCCGCTCGACGCGGAGGTCGCGGCTTCCGTCATCACTGCCGCTTCCGACATCGCGCTGGTGCTCGATCGCCGCGGCGTCATTCGTGACGTCTCGGTGAACAGCGAGGAGCTGTCGCGCGACCTCGGCACCGGTGAGGCCTGGCACGGCCGCAAATGGGCCGAGACAGTCACCGAGGAGAGCCGCCCGAAGGTAGAGGCGCTGATGCGCGGCGTGGTGGAGCCTGGCGCGCCGCGCTGGCGCCACGTCAACCATCCGCTGCCGCCCGGCGGGTCCGTGCCGATCCTCTACTCCGCCGTGCGACTCGGCGCCGCCGACCGGACGGTGGTGATCGGACGTGACCTGCGGCCGCTTTCCGCGCTCCAGCAGCGGCTGGTGGAGACCCAGCAGGCGGTGGAACGCGACTATGCCCGGATGCGGCAGGCGGAGACCCGCTACCGCCTGCTGTTCCAGGTCTCGCCGGAGCCGGTGCTGATCGTCGACGCGCCGGCCGGGCGCGTCGTGGAGATGAATCCCGCCGCGGCGCGGCTGTTCGGCAAGGCGGCGCGCCGCGCCGTCGGCCGGCCCCTCGTCGAGGCCTTCGCGGCCGAGAGCCAGGAGGCGGTGCAGGCGCTGCTCGCCGGCCTGCGCGCCGGCGGCAGCCTGGAGGAGGTGCGCGCCGCACTGGCCGACGGCGCGCGAGCCGTCACCGTCAGCGCCTCGCTCATGCGCGGCGATGCGGGCGTGTCCTGCCTCGTCCGCCTGTCCACGACCCCGCCGGAAGGCGAGGCCGCGGCGCTCCCGGCACCGAAGTCGAAGCTGCTGAAGGTGGTGGAGCGGGTCCCGGACGCCTTCGTGGTGACCGACGCCGAGGGCCGCGTCCTCACCGCCAACGAGGCCTTTCTCGACCTCGCCCAGCTCTCCAACGAGGACCAGGCGGTCGGCCAGATGCTCGATCGCTGGCTCGGCCGCCCGGGCGTGGAGCTGGACGTGCTGACGGGCACGCTGCGCCAGGCGGGCGCCGTCCGCCTGTTCGCGACGCGGCTGCGTGGCAGCCAGGGCGCTGCGGCGGAGGTCGAGGTTTCGGCCGTCTCCGTCAACGATCCCGGCGGTCGCCCCTGCTTCGGCTTCGCCATCCGCGATGTCGGCCTGCGGCTCGCCGGCAGCGCGCCAGCCCAGCCGCTGCGCTCCGTCGAGCAGCTCACCGAGCTGATCGGCCGCGTGCCGCTGAAGGACCTGGTGCGCGAGGCGACCGACGTCATCGAGCGCCTCTGCATCGAGGCGGCGCTGCAGCTCACCGGCGACAACCGCGCCTCGGCGGCGGAGATGCTGGGGCTCAGCCGGCAGAGCCTCTATGTCAAGCTTCGGCGCTACGGCCTCGGCGATCTCGGCGCCGAGGGCGACGGGCTGGAAGGACCGTAGGCGGCATGGCAAGGCCCCTTCCCGCCGGCGCGCTGCCAAGGCGGGTCCCCGCGCCGGGGGCCGTGCTGGAATTGCTGAAGCCCGTCACCTGGTTCCCGCCGATGTGGGCCTATGGCTGCGGCGTCGTGGCCTCCGGGGCGCCGCTCGCCGAACGCTGGCCGCTGGCCATCGCGGGCGTGATCCTGGCCGGACCCGTGGTGTGCGGCATGAGCCAGGCGGTGAATGACTGGTTCGACCGCCACGTGGATGCGGTGAACGAGCCGCGGCGGCCGATCCCGTCCGGCCGGATGCCGGGGCGGTGGGGCCTTTTCGTCGCGCTGGCCTGGACGGCCCTGTCGCTCGCCCTCGGTGCGACGCTCGGCGCCTGGGGCTTCGCGGCGACCGTCGTCGCGGTGGCGCTGGCCTGGGCCTATTCCGCGCCGCCGCTGCGGCTCAAGGCGAATGGCTGGTGGGGCAACCTGGCCTGCGGCCTCTGCTACGAGACGCTCCCCTGGATCACCGCGGCCGCGGTGATGGCGGGCGGCGCGCCGGACGGGCGCGTCGCGCTGGTGGCGCTGCTCTACGGCCTCGGCGCGCACGGCATCATGACGCTGAACGACTTCAAGTCCATCGAGGGTGACCGGCGCTTCGGCATCCGGTCGCTGCCGGTGCAGCTCGGCGCCGCGGCGGCGGCGCGGGCGGCCTGCCTTGCCATGGCGGCGCCGCAGATCGTCGTCGCGCTTCTGCTGCTCACCTGGGACCTGCCCGGGCACGCCGTCATCGTGATCGCGTCGCTCGCGGCGCAGGGCTTGTGCATGGCGCGCCTGCTGCGCGACCCGCGCGGACTGGCGCCCTGGTACAACGGCACGGGCGTGCTGCTCTACGTGCTCGGCATGCTGGCCAGCGCCTTCGCGCTGCGGCCGGCGGCGGGGATCTGACGATGGCCGCACCGGCACCGCTGGGCTGGCCGGGCATCCTGCGGCTCGGCCTCGTGCAGACGGCGCTCGGCGCGGTGGTGGTCCTGACCACCTCGGCCCTCAACCGTGTGATGGTGGTGGAGCTGGCGCTGCCCGCGACCATCCCCGGCCTGCTCGTCGGGCTGCACTATGCGGTGCAGCTCTCGCGCCCGCGGATGGGGCATGGCTCCGACGTGGGCGGGCGGCGCACGCCCTGGATCCTCGGCGGCATGGTGGCGCTGGCCGCGGGCGGCACGCTCGCGGCGGTGGCGACGGCAGTGCTCGATGCCGGTCCCTTCGCCCTCGGCATGGCCCTCTCGGTGCTGGCCTTCCTGCTGATCGGCGGCGGCGTCGGTGCGGCGGGCACCTCGCTGCTGGTGCTGCTGGCGTCGCAGGTGGCGCCGGCGCGCCGCGCGGCCGCCGCCTCGATCGTCTGGATCATGATGATCGCCGGTTTCGTGGTGACGACGGCAGCCGCGGGGCGCCTGCTGGACCCGTACTCGCCCGGACGGCTGGTGGCGGTCTCGGCCGGCGTCTGCCTCGCGGCGCTGCTGCTGGCGGTCCTCGCCGTCTGGGGGGTGGAGCGGCGCGCCGCCGCGCCGCGCCGCGCTCCCGGCCCACCGGTCGAGTTCCGCGCGGCGCTGTCGGCGGTGTGGGTGGAGCCGGAGGCGCGGCGCTTCACGCTTTTCGTCTTCGTCTCCATGCTCGCCTACAGCGCCCAGGATCTCGTGCTCGAGCCCTTCGCCGGCCAGGTCTTCGGCCTCTCGCTCGGCGAGACGACGCGCCTCGCCTCGCTCCAGCACGCGGGCGTCCTGGCGGGCATGGTCATGGTGGCGGTCGCCGGCAGCACGGCGCGCGGCCGGAGCGCCGCGGCGCTCCGGCTGCTCACGGTGGGCGGCTGCATCGCCGCGGCGGCGGGCGTCACCGTCCTCGCAGCCGGCGGGATGGCGGCCGGCGCCGCCTTCCCGCTGGCCCCTGCCTATGCGGCGGTCGGCCTTGCCAACGGCGTCTTCGCCGCAGCGGCCATCGCCTCGATGATGGCGCTGGCCGCGGGGCCGGACGGCGCGCGCGGCTCGCCGCGCGAGGGCATCCGCATGGGCATGTGGGGCGCGGCGCAGGCGATCGCCTTCGGGCTGGGCGGGCTGCTCGGCACGGTCGTGGCGGATCTCGCGCGGCTCGCGCTCGGCGCCGCGGCGCCGGCCTACGCCGTGGTGTTCGCGCTGGACGCGCTGCTCTTCCTCGGCGCGGCGGCGCTGGCAACCGGGCTGACGGCGCGCCGCGCCGCCTCCCCTCTCGCATCCGGAGGGCATGCGGCATGACCGAGAGCTATGATGCGGTGGTGGTCGGCGGCGGGCCGGCCGGAGCGACCGCGGCCGCCGATCTGGCCAGGGCCGGCAGGTCGGTGCTGCTGCTCGACCGGGCGGGGCGCATCAAGCCTTGCGGCGGCGCGATCCCGCCGAAGCTGCTGCGCGACTTCGACGTGCCGGAGGAGTTGCTGGTGGCGCGCATCGCCGGCGCGCGGATCGTCGCCCCCTCGCGCCGCAGCGTCGACATGCCGATCGATGGCGGCTTCGTCGGCATGGTGGATCGCGACGTGTTCGACGAATGGCTCCGCGACCGGGCGGCGCGGGGAGGCGCGGTCCGCCGCAGCGGCACCTTCCTGCGCGCCGAGCGGACCGGCACGGGCTATCGCCTGCACTATCGCGGGCGGGAGGATCGGGGCGAGCAGGCGGTGACGGCGCGCTCCGTCATCGGCGCCGATGGCGCCATCTCCGCAGTCGCACGGCAATGCGTGCCGGGCGCGGAGGAGGTGAAGCGCGTCTTCGCCTATCACGAGATCATCCGGATGCCCGCGCCGGGCGGCGCCGAGTACGACGGCGCACGCTGCGACGTGCACTATGACGGCCAGCTCTCCCCCGATTTCTACGCCTGGGTCTTTCCGCACGGCGCGACGGCGAGCATCGGCACCGGCTCCATGCACAAGGGCTTCGGGCTGCGGGAAGCGGTCGCCGAGCTGCGGCGCAAGTCCGGCCTGGACGGCCTGGAGACGGTGCGCCGGGAAGGCGCGCCGATCCCGCTGCATCCGCTGAAGCTCTGGGATGATGGGCACGGGGTCGTGCTGGCGGGCGATGCCGCCGGCGTCGTCGCCCCCGCTTCGGGCGAGGGAATCTACTACGCGATGCTCGGCGGCCGGCTGGCGGCCGAAGCGGCGGACGAGTTCCTCGCGACCGGCGACGTCAGGGCGCTGGCCCGGGCCCGGCGACGCTTCATGAAGGTGCACGGGCCGGTCTTCTGGATCCTCGGCATCATGCAGCACTACTGGTACCGCGACGATGCGCGGCGGGAACGCTTCGTCGCCATCTGCCGCGATCAGGACGTGCAGCAGCTCACCTGGGACGCGTACATGAACAAGGAACTCGTCCGCGCGCGGCCGCTGGCGCACGCACGGATCTTCTTCAAGAACATCGCGCACCTGACCGGGCTCGCCCGCGCATGAGCGCCCATCCGCGGGGAGATGCCCGATGACGGTGCTGCGGTCGCTGGACGAGGAGATCGCGGCACGGCAGCGCGCCCTGCCGCCCGGCGAGGACCCCCGCGGGCGGATGCGCAAGGCGCCGCCGCACCTGCGGCCGCTGCCGCTGCGTGTGGGCACGCGCGGCTCACCGCTCGCCTTGTGGCAGGCGCGGCACTTCATCGATGTCGCCTCCGCCGCCTGTCCGGTGCTGCGCGAAGGCGAGGTGTTCGAGGAGCACGCCGTCGCCACCTCGGGCGACAAGGTGCAGGACCGGCGGCTGGCCGAGATCGGCGGCAAGGGTCTCTTCGCGAAGGAGCTGCACGAGGCGCTGCTCGACGGGCGCGTCGACCTGGCGGTCCACTGCCTGAAGGACCTTGAGACCGAGCTGCCGCCCGGCGTCGTGATCGCCTGCACCATGCGGCGGGAGGACCCCCGCGATGCGCTGATCCTCGGCCCGAGCTGCGGCGGCGATTGCATCGGGGACCCCTACGCCGCGCTGCCCCGGCACGCCCGTGTCGCCACCGCCTCGGTGCGCCGGCAGGGGCAGCTGCTGCATGCGCGGCCGGACCTCTCCGTCGAGATGATCCGCGGCAACGTGCAGACGCGCCTGGCGAAGGTGCGCGCGGGCGATGGTCCGGCCGCCTCGCTGCTCGCGATTGCCGGGCTGAACCGGCTGGAGATGACCGGCGAGGCAGGCGTGGTGCTGGACCCCGAGGTGATGGTGCCGGCCTGCGGCCAGGGCACCATCGCAGTCACCACACGCGCCGACGACATGGAGCTGCGCCAGCTCCTCGCCGTCATCGAGGACCGGGAGACGCTTGTCGCCTCGACGGCGGAGCGCGCGCTGCTCTCCGCGCTCGACGGCTCATGCCGCACGCCGATCGGCGGGCATGCACGGCTGCTGCCGGACGGACACCTGCGGCTGACCGGGCTGGTCGCACGGCCGGACGGCAGCTTCCTGCTGCGGCGTCATGTGGAGGGCGGGGTGGGCGATGCGGCGCGGATGGGCGCCGAGCTCGGGGCCGGCCTGCGACGGGACTGCCCCGCCGACATCCTGAACTGAATCGGGGCGCCGCTACTCGGCGGCGGCAAGCGGCGCGCGCCGGCGGCGCACCACCTCCTCCGCCAGCGCCTGCTGCAGCATCCGCACCTGCTCCTCCGCCAGCGAAGCCACCCACAGCTTGGTGAAGCTGAGGTCGTGCACCGGATCGAGGACGGTGCGCGGCGCCGGCACCGACGCGGCGCGGGCGCGGATCTCGGCCGCCGCAGAGGGGCTGACCGCGGCGATGGCCCGCAGCTTCCTCGGATCGGTGGTGACGGTGGCGACGAACGCGTCGAGCGTGGCGAGCGCACGTTCATGCCGTTCGACCCGTCCGGCCTCGCGCGCACGGGCGACCTCCGCCTTCAGCGCGGAGAAGGTGTCGCGGTAGCTTTCCCAGATCATGCGGGACGCCCCTTTCCCATCCGCGACAGGCGCGGCAGTCATCCGCGACTGTCAATTCAACCTTACACCTTTCGGGGCGCGCGGTTTACAGAAAAATGGCCTTTCAGCGCCGCCATCTGAGCCAGAGATCCGCCAGATGAGCGAGCCCCGCCGCGGCAAGCGGCAGCAGGATGCAGGTCGGCCCCGCGCCCATCAGCGCACCGCGTAGCGCCAGCAGCAGTGCGCCGCCCGCGGCGAGCGTCGCCAGCAGTTCACCGGGCGGCAGCCCCCGGCGCCGGAGCCGCCAGATCAGCAGCAGCGCCGCCGCCTCGACGACGAGCAGCAGCAGGATGGCATCCGCGACGGCGCCACCGGCCAGGATCCCCGTCATCGGTTCCGCTCCTCTTGCGCAACGGCCTGGAATCTTTCTTGCTTGTCCGGACAAGCCGCAAGGAGAGCTTCCGATGACACGCCGCCGCATCCTGTTGGCCGCCATGGCCGCCGCGCCGCTCGCCGCGCCGGCGTTTGCGCAGGGAACAGGCGGCTGGCCCAACCGCCCAATCCGGCTCGTCGTGCCCTATCCGCCTGGCGGCGCCTCCGACATCGCGGGCCGGCTGCAGGCGCAGGTGCTCTCGGAAGGGCTCGGCGTGGCCGTGGTGGTGGACAACCGTGCCGGCGCGGGCGGCACCATCGGCACCGCGTATGTCGCGCAATCGGCGCCGGATGGCTACGTGGTGATGATGGCCAGCCCATCGAGCCATCTCGGCGCGCCGCTCCTGTTCCGCAACCCGGGCTACGAGGGCGTGGACGACTTCTCCGCCATCGCCACCTTCGCCACCGGCACGGCCATGGTGTGCGTGCACCCCGGCCTTCCGGTGCGCAACATCCAGGAGCTGATCGCCTACGCCCGCGCCAATCCCGGCCGGCTGAACTACGGCTCCGCCGGCTCTGGCGGCGCCAACCACATGCTCGGCGTGCTGTTCATGCAGCGCACCGGCGTGGAGCTCACCCACGTTCCGTACCGCGGCGCCGCCCCGGCACTCGCGGACCTGATCGCCGGCAACATCCAGCTCGTCTTCGACAGCTATTCGGGCATCATCCCCGCGGTGCGCGCCGGGCAGGTGCGGGCGCTGGCCGTCACCAGCCCGACGCGCTGGCCCCTGGCGCCCGAGTTCCCGACCGTGCAGGAACAAGGCGTGCCGGACTACGACCTGCCGAGCTTTTCGGCCGTGATGGGTCCCCGCGGCATCCCGGCGCCGATCGTCAGCCGCATGAACGCCGTGATCAACGAGGGGCTGAAGAATCCGGGGCTCGTCGAGCGGCTCGCCGCCAACGGCAACGCGCCCTATCCGTCGACGCCGGCCGAGTTCGCCGCACTGATGCGCGCGCAGCGCACCCGCTGGCAGGAACTCGTGCGCGCCTCCGGCCTGACACCGGAAGGATAGCGGCGGGCAGGGGGCGCAGGCCCCCTGCCCCATTCCGCTACTGCGCCGGTGAAGCGAGCAGCGCGTTGGTCAGCCAGCTCGGATGCGCGTCATAGCGCACCTTGTTGCGCAGGCCGGCCCAGCTCACCCGCGTCGCCATCAACGGGATCACGGCCAGGTCCTCCACAGCGGCGCGCATCGCCTGGCCGGTCAGCGCGGTGCGCCGCCCCTCATCCATCGTGCGAAGCGCCTCCTCCAGCGGGCCGTCCACCGCGGGGTTGGAGTAGTGGCCGCGGTTGAAGGCGCCGAAGCCCCGCGCGGGATCGCGCGTCATCACCACCTGCCGCAGCATCACCGCGGCGGTCGGCGCGGTGAAGGTGGAGAAGAAGAAGCTGAAGTCGCGCGCCGTGGCGCGGGTGAAGAAGGTGGCCGGCGGCAGCACCTCCACCCGCGTCTCGATGCCGATGCGGGTCAGCGCCTGCGCCACCGCCTGCAGCATGTCGGAGTCGCCCACGATGAAGCCGTTCGGCCCGTGGATCGTCATGCGGAAGCCGTCGGGGTAGCCGGCCTCCCGCAGCAGCGCACGGGCGCGGCCGAGATCGGTCGGCAGCGGGGGAAGCCCCTGCACGCGGTCCGGCAGCACGCGGGAGGCGATCTGGTCCGCCACCGCGCCCTGGCCCTGCATCAGCCGCTCCACGATTGCCTCGCGCGGCATGGCGAGGCTGATCGCCTGACGCACCCGCAGGTCGCGCAGCGGGTTGCGCGCCATCGGGTTGCCCTGCTTGTCGGTGATGTGCGGCGGGTTGTCGCGCGCCGCGTCCGGGAACATGAAGGCCGTGGTGTTGCTGTCCGTGGTGAAGACCGCGATCCGCGGATCGGAGGAGAGGCGCGGCAGGTCCTGCGCCGGCACCGCGTCGATCAGGTCCACGTCCCCGGCCAGCAGCGCCGCGACGCGCGCGCCGGTGTTGGTGATGTAGCGCGTGACCACGCGGTCCCAGGCCGGCCTCTCGCCCCAGAAATCCGGGTTGCGCGCGATCTCGTGCCGCTCGCCCTGCGCGATGGCGACATGCCTGTAGGCACCGGTGCCGACCAGCGCACGGCCGCTGTTGAAGTCGGCAAGCTGCGCGTCGGCATGGATGCGCCGCGACAGCATGAACACCTGGCTGAAGTCGCGGTCGAGGAAGGGCGTGGGCGCCGAGGTGTGCAGCCGCACCGTCCGCGGATCCACCACCTCCACCCGCGTCACGGCACGGACCTGGACCGTGAAGGGTCCGGGGCTGTTCGGGATGGTCGGGACCCGCGCGATCGAGAAGGCGATGTCCTCCGGCGAGAAGGGCGTGCCGTCATGGAAGCGGATGTTCTCGCGCAGCCGGAACTCCCAGGTCAGGTCGTCCACCACGCGCCAGCTCTCGGCCAGCACGCCGAAGACGCGGCCGGAGGTGTCGAGGTCGACCAGCCCGTTGAAGATCTGCCGGAGCTGGGCGTTGTTGTTGTTCGTCGAGTGGTAGTGCGGATCCATCCCCGTCGGGACGCCGCCCATCCCGATACTGAGCGTCCGCGCCGGCTGCGCGGACGCAAGGCCGGGCACGAGCCCGAGCGAAAGGGCGGTGGCAAGCAGCAGGCGGCGCATGGTGCCTCGTTCTCCCGGCAGGATGTCCGATGATCCTGCCGGAAGACCGGCCCCGTGTGGAAGGGGCCTACCCGGGCAGCGGCGCCAGCTCGGCCGGGGTGATCGTCCAGGCCGCGCCGCCACCCGCCGGCGGCGCCAGGTGCAGCGGCAGCGCGTTCGGCGTGCGCACGTTCGGCTCCAGCCCCGCCGCCTGCCGCAGCGCGCGGAACAGCGCACCATGCGCCACCACGAGGACGGGCGCCGGGCGGCGCAGCGCGTTGTTGACACCACGCACGGCACGCGCGCGCAGCCCGGCGAAGGTCTCGGCGCCGGCCGGCGTGTACCCGCCGGCGATCCAATCGTCGTACCAGTCGCCCATCGGCTGTCCTTCCTGCTCGCCGAAATGCACCTCGGCGAGGTCGCCGTCGGTCTCGACGCCGAGGCCGATCGCCTCCGCCGCGATCTGCGCGGTGTGCAGCGCGCGACCGAGCGGAGAGGAGACGACGGCGGCGATCCCCATTCCCCGCAGCGTCTCCGCCGCGCGGCGGGCCTGCACCAGCCCCACCGCGTTCAGCGGGATGTCCGTGCTGCCCTGCGAGAGTCCCTGGGCATTCCAGTCCGTCTCGCCGTGGCGGAGGAACCAGAACGGCGTCCGCGTCAGCTCCGCCACGGTCAGGCCGCCAGCCCTTCCTGCTGCATCGCACGCTGCACGGCGGGCCGCGCCAGCATCGCCTTTAGGTGCGCATCGAGCTTCGGCGGCAGCGTCATGCCGCTGCGCTTCGCCGCCCAGTACTCGACGAAGAACAGGGCCGTGTCCGCCACCGAATAGCCGTTCGGCAGCACCCACTCGCCACCGCGCCAACCCTTGTCCAGGGTATCGAAATACTTGGACGCCATCTGCTTGCCCTGCTCGACGACCTTCGGCACGTCCTCCTCCCGCACTGCGAAGTTCGTGGGGCGGAACTGGCGGGTGAAGCCCTGCGGGTGCACCGTGCCGCAGATGTAGTCCAGCATCTCGGCGCAGCGCGTCTCCCCTTCCAGGTCGGCCGGCGCCAGCTTCGCCTCAGGGTTGGACTTCGCCAGCCACATGGCGATGACCGGGTATTCGGTCAGGGCCCGCCCGTCGCCGCGGTCGAGCGCCGGCACCTTCGCCTTCGGGTTCACCGCCTGGTACTCGGGCTTGTGCTGCGCGCCGTCCTTCAGAGCAACGAGCGAGAGCTCGTAGGGCTTCCCCAGCTCCTCCAGGATCACGTGGATGCCCATGGAACAGGCACCAGGCGAGTAGTACAGCTTCATCGTTCGATCCCTCCGCGGTGCGCCATCCTCGCGCGGCCGGCCGGCCGGCGCCAGCCCCGGCCCTCTCACATCCGCCAGCGCCGGTGTTGCCAGAGCCATTGCCCAGGGTGCTCCCGGATCCAGCCCGCCACGATGTCGTTGATCTGCTGCGTCGCCGCCGGCACGTCCACCGCGCCACGCCCATCCCGCGCCAGCTCAACCGCTTCGGTCAGCTCCAGCCGGAACCGGTTGCCCGGCAGCCTCACCGCGCGCGCCCCGTGCACCGGGCAGTCGAAGCGGCGGGCGAGCCGCGCCAGCAGGGGGTTCGCCGTCGCCTCGCGGCCGAGGAAGCGGATGCGCGGCCCCCGGCCGAAGCGCTGGTCGACGAGCATGCCGAGGTGAAGGCCGCGGTCCAGCGCCTCCATCATCCGGATCGGCGCGGCGGGGCCGGCGGGGATCAGCTCGCCCATCACCGGCGTCCGCATCGCCAGGATGTCGCGGGCCACCGCGCGGTTGTTCGGCGTGCGGTAGAGCGCCGCGGCGGGCAGCCCGTGGCGCATCGCCGCCACCGCCGGCAGCTCCCAATTCGCGAGGTGCGCGGCGAACAGCAGCGCCGGCCTGCCATCCTCGCGCAGCCGCAGGAAGCGCTCCGCCGTCTCCGGCGGGAACTCGATGCGCGCCTCGTTCCAGAGCGCGCCGAGATGGACGTATTCGCAGGCGGTGCGGCCGAGGTTGCGCCAGCTCTCCCGCAGGATCGCCGCCCGCTCCGCCGCCGGCCGTTCCGGGAAGGCCGCGTCGATGTTCTCCCGCGCCACGCGGTGCGCCGAGGTGAGCGGCCCCAGCACCGGCGCCAGTGCGGCGCCGAGCGCCGAGGCCCGGTCCGGCCCGAGGGCGCGCACCAGCGCGAAGCCCGCGCGGATCAGGGCGGCGAGCGACTCGTCGCGCAGCGTCGCAAGCGTTTCGCGCATGGTCCGGGCCGCCCGGCCGCCGCTACAGCGTCACCACGATCTTGCCGAAGACGCGGCGGGATTCCAGCCGCTCCAGCCCCTCGGCGAAGCGCTCCAGCGGCACCACCGTGTCCAGCACCGGCCGGATGCCGCCGGCCATGTGCGCCAGCCCTTCCGCCACGTTCCGGATCGCGCAGCCGAAGCTGCCGATGATGCGAAGCTGCCGCTGGAAGATCATCATCAGGTTGGTCTCGGCGCCGACGCCGGAGGTGCTGCCGCAGGTCACCAGCCGCCCGCCCATGCGCAGCGACAGCAGCGAGGACGCCCAGGTCGCCGCGCCGACATGCTCGAACACCACGTCGACGCCGCGCTTGTCCGTCACCCGCCGCGCGACGGTGGAGAAGTTCTTCTCGCTGTAGTTCACGACATGGTCGGCGCCGAGCTCCAGCGCCTTCCGGCACTTCTCGTCGTCGCCGGCGGTCGCGACCACGGTGCAGCCGATCGACTTCGCCAGCCGGACCGCGGCGGAGCCGATGCCCGATCCCGCGGCCTGCACCAGCACCGTCTCCCCCGGCCGCAGCTTCGCGTTGTCGAACAGCATGTGCTCGACGGTGCCGAAGGTGACGGTGGCGCAGGCCGCGTCCTCGAAGCCGACGCCGTCGGGCACGCGGACCAGCAGCCGCGCGGGGATGTTCGCCACCTCGCGCGCGAAGCCGTCCACGTGGAAGCCGGCGACGCCGGCGACGTTCTCGCAGAGGTTGTCGCGCCCCTCCAGGCAGGCGGCGCAGCGGCCGCAGGTGCGCGCACCGTACGGCACGGCGCGATCGCCGGCCCGCCAGCCCGCGACGCCCGGTCCCGCCGCCACGACCTCGCCCGAGGCCTCGGCGCCGACGCAGATCGGCAGCTTGCGCTGCGCGAAGGCCATGCCCCGCCAGCCCCAGACGTCGATGTGGTTGAGCGAGACGGCGCGCAGCCGGAGCTGAACCTCCCCCTCTCCCGGCGGCGGCGGCGGCGGCAGCTCCTCCAGCCGCAGGTCGCGGTCGCCGTGCAGGCGCAGCGCGCGCATCAGGCGGCCTCGCCCGACAGCACGAGGCAGACATTCTGCCCGCCGAAGCCGAAGGAGTTGGAGAGCACGTGCGTCACCTTCGCGTCGCGCGCCGCGTTCGGCACCACGTCTAGCGTGATGGCCGGGTCGGGCTCCGCATGGTTGATCGTGGGCGGCAGCTTGCCGTCGCGGATCGCCAGCAGGCTGAACGCCGCCTCGATGGCCCCGGCCGCGGACAGCGTGTGGCCGATCATCGACTTGTTGGAGGAGATCGGCGGCGCATCGTTGCCGAACACCGCGCGCATCCCGAGCGTCTCCATCTTGTCGTTCTCCGGCGTGCCGGTGCCGTGCGCATTCACGTAGGAGATGTCGGAGGGATGCAGCCCCGCATCGGCGATGGCGCGCCGCATCGCGGTGATGATCGCGCCTCCGTCGGGGTTCGACCGCGTGCGGTGGAAGCTGTCGGACTTCTCGCCTGCGCCGCGCACGAAGCCCAGCACGCGCGCGCCGCGCGCCCTCGCGTGCTCCAGGCTCTCCAGCACGAGGCACGCGGCTCCCTCGCTCATCACGAAGCCGTCGCGCGACTTCTCGAAGGGCCGCGCGGCCGATGCCGGGTCGTCGTTGCGCGTCGACAGGGCGGAGAGGAGCGAGAAGCGGATCAGGCTCTCGGCCTGCACCGTGCCGTCTGCGCCGATCGCCACCACCGCCTCCGCCTCGCCCCGCTGGATCGCCTCGACGCCGAGCTGGATCGCGGAGGCGCCGGTCGCGCAGGCAGTGGAGATGCAGATCGGCGCGCCGCGCGTGCCGAGATGCGCAGCGAGCGCGTCGCCCACGCCGGCGAAGCAGGCCTCGCGGTAGAGTTCGTCGCGTCCGGTCGCCGCCTCGACCAGCTTCGCATAGCGCGGTTCGGCCGCGGCGCGGGCGAGGGCGAAGCGGTGCGGCCACTCCACCTCCACCGGCGGCATGCCGAGCATCAGCGGTCCCGGAAAGCCGCCGAGGCCGAGGCCCGACTGCGCCAGTGCCTCCTCCGCCGCCATGCGTGCCATGGTGCCGACGCGGACGGAGGAGACGTAGGGTGCGCCCGGATCCTCGCCCGGCAGGTCCACCGTGCCGGCGATCGTCGTCCGCAGGTGCTCGGTCGGGAAGCGCGCGATGCGCCGGATGCCGGACCGCCCGGCCAGCAGCGCGCGCCAGTTCTCCTCGACGCCGAAGCCGAGCGGCGTGACGAGCCCGAGCCCGGTCACCGCCACCACCGGGCGGCCGAGATGGTCGCGCGTCGCGCCGCTCATGGCTGGTCCTCCGGCTTGATGGCGGCGAGGTGCGCCAGCGCCTCGCCGCGCCAGGCGGCGAAGCCGGTGACGAGGATGTCGGTCGGCTCGCCCTCGAAGGGCGCCTCCAGCCGCTCCATGGCCGCCGGGAAACGGCGGTCCGCCAGGGCGAGCGCGGCGAGCGCGATGCTCGCCGGGAAGGCGGCCTCCACCGCCCAGCCGATGCGGCTGCCCGCCGCCCGCACCGCGATCGGCCGGGTGAGCGCGCCGAGGAACTCCCGTTCTGCCGCCACCGGCGCGGCGACGCCCGTCGCCCCTGAGATCACGGCAAGGCGCCCGCCCGGGAACGCCGGGGCCATGCGGGCGAAGGCATGCGCCATGCCCCCCTCCCCGCCGCGCGACAGGCCGGAGACGACGGTGACGAGCCGCGCCAGGCCGCGCGCGCCGCGCGCACGCGCGCCTTCGGCGGTTTCCAGAACCAGGAAGGCGCCGACCGTGCCCGGGATCGCGCCCGGCGAGTCCTCGCGCGAAAAGACCGGCGCGTAGCCGCCGCGGCGCAGCAGGCCCCCGGCATTGTAGAGCAGCAGCAGGTCGGGCCGCGCCGCGGTGAAGGCGCCACCCGCCAGCGCGATGCGGCCGCGCCCCTCCGCCAGGCGCTGCGCGGCCACGCGCACCGCATCCGCCCCGGCCTGCTCCTCCCCCATCAGCGTGCGGGATGCGCCGGTCACGCCGTGCACGATGGAGATGTTGCCCGCCATGAGGTTGGAGAGCTGCGCAAGGAACAGCGTCGGCCGCAGCCCGCCGGCCAGCATGCCGTTCAGCTTCACCGCGGCCTCGGCCGGGGGCAGCGGCGCCAGCGCAGCCAGCACGCCCTCGTCCAGCGCGATGTCGCGCTCGCCGCCGCCCGCGGCGACGATCAGGTCCATCTCCCCCGCCAGCCCGCGCGCCCCCGCATCGTCGATCGCGAGGCCGGCGGCGTAGGTGCCCAGGCGCTGCCACGGCTCCATCTGCCGCTGGTCGCCCTTCTTCGGGATCTGCGCATCGAGGTTGAGCGCCGGGCCGGGATGGATCGGGAAGGGTGCGTGGCTCGCCGCGTCCAGCGGCGGCGGCGTGCCGGCGGCGAGGGTGGCGCGGTGCGCCTCCCGACCCTCCCCGGCCGGCGAGACGAGGCCGATGCCGGTCACCCAGATCTCGTGGCGTTCCATGTCAGGCATGGCCCGGCAGGCCGATGCGCCGCGCCGTCGCGGTCATCGCCTCCCGCAGCGCCTCCGCCGGGAACGGCATGATGCGGTAGGTGATCTCGGCATCGGCCACGCGCTTGCCGCCGCTCTCGATCCGCGCCTCCGCCACCGCGTAGCCCGATCCGTCATGCGTCCGCCGCGCATGCACCAGAAGCGGCGCACCCGGCCCGACGAAGCCGCGGAACTTCGCCTCGTTCACCTTGGAGAGGAACGGCATGCGGCCGAGCCGCTCGATCGCCAGCAGCAGCCATCCGCCGGCCTGGGCCATCGTCTCCACCAGCAGCACGCCGGGCACGATGGGATGCCCGGGGAAATGCCCCTCGAAGACCGGGCTGGCCTCGGGCACGCGGCTTTCCACGGTGATGCTCTCGGCCTCCAGCGAGACCACGCGATCGATCATCTGGAAGTATTCAAGACGCATGGCGTCGCCGCCGGCTCAGGCCGCGCTCCCCTTGGTCGCGACCAGCTCCTCGATCCGGCGGGCGAGGTTGCCCATGAGGAAGTAGTGCTCCGCCGGCGCCTTCCCCGCATTCACCTCCTGCGTCCAGGCCTCCACCGGCACCTTGATGCCGAAGGCCTTGTCGATGGCGAAGACGATGTCGAGGAAGTCGAGGCTGTCGATGCCGAGGTCATTGATGACATGCGCCTCCGGCGTGATGTCCTCCCGCTTCACCTCGCTGTTCTCGGCGATGATGTCGGCGATGCGGTCGAAGACCGGGGAGGTCATGGCGGCGGACTCCGGCTGCGCGGGAAAGAGCCGGCCTCTTGGCGCGATCCGGCCGGCTTGTCCAGCCGCGCCCCTGCGAAGCGGCCTTGCCTCGCCTGCCCTTCTCGGCTAGGCACCCCCGCGCGTCGGCACCCCTGGAGGCCGGCGTTTTCATTTGAAGGAGCCTGGCAATGGTCCAGACGGTTCGGATCGAAGCCGTGGCGCGCGAGCGTGCAGGTAAGGGGGCGGCGCGCGCGACCCGGCGAGGGGGCATGGTCCCCGGCGTCGTCTACGGGGCGAAGCAGCAGTCCACGCTCGTGGCGCTCGACCCGCGCGACGTGATGAAGGAGCTCATCAAGGGCGGCTGGCAGTCGCACCTCTACGAGGTGGCGGTGAAGGATGGCCCGACGGAGCGCACCATCATGCGCGACGTGCAGTTCGACCCGGTGACGGATCGCCCCGTTCACGTGGATTTCCAGCGGGTTGCGCCCGGCGCGCGGATCCGCGTCCGCGTCCCGGTGGCATTCCTGAACGAGGAGACCTCCCCCGGCATCAAGGCCGGCGGCGTGCTCAACGTCGTTCGCCGCGAGATCGAGGTGATGGCCGAGACCGACAAGGTGCCGGAGCGGTTCGAGATCGACCTCGCCTCCGCGAAGATCGGCGATGGCCTTCGCTGGTCTGCCATCAAGGACCATTTCGGCGCGCGGCCCGTGATCGCCGGCCGTGACTTCATGGTCGCCTCCGTCGCGGCGCCGACCACCGAGGCCGAGGCCGCCCCGGCGGCCCCGCCTCCGGCGCCGGAACCGGCGAAGGGCAAGGGCAAGGCCGCGCCGGCCAAGGCCGGCGCAGCCCCGGCGGCCCCGGCCGCCCCCGCCAAGAAGAAGTAGCGGCCACCCACGCTCTCCCTCCCCCGCCTGCGGGGGAGGGTCGGGCTGGGGGCCGGTATCGCCCCCGCGCAGGAGACCCGCCCGATGCTGCTCTGGGTCGGCCTCGGCAATCCGGGGCCGGAGCATGCGCGGCAGCGCCACAACATCGGCTTCATGGCGGTCGATGCCATCGCCCGGCGCCACGGCTTCTCGCCCTGGCGCCGGCGGCACAAGGGCGAGGTGGCGGAAGGCGTGGTGGGCGGCGCGCGGATCCTGGCGCTGAAGCCGATGACCTACATGAACGGCTCGGGCGATGCCGTGCAGGCCGCGGCGGCCTTCCACAAGATCGCGCCCGTCGCCATCTGGGCCTTCCACGACGAGCTCGACCTCGCCCCCGGCAAGGTGCGGGTCAAGCGCGGCGGCGGCGCGGCGGGACACAACGGCCTGCGCGACACCCAGCGGGCGCTCGGCACGCCGGAGTTCTGGCGCGTCCGCCTCGGCATCGGCCATCCCGGCCACCGCGACCGGGTGCAGGGCCACGTCCTCGGCAACTTCGCTAGGGCGGACACCTGGGTCGAGCCGCTGCTCGACGCGGTCGCCGACGCCGCACCCCTGCTGGCCGCCGGCCGGCCGGAAGAGTTCATGACTCGTGTCGCGCTGCTGACGCAGGAGGCTTGATGGCCCTGGAAGACGAGATGGCGGCGGAGTTCGGCGGCCCCGGGCCGGAGGATTTCGCCAACGCCGCCGCGGCGCTCGCCGCCGGGCTGGTGCGGGAGGCGCAGGCCCTCTCAGCCGCCGCCGCCGCGCTCCGCACCGCCCTGGCGCCCGCCGGCGCGATCGGCGAGGCGCTCGGCGACGTGCGCCGCCAGCGTGCCGTGCTCGGCGCCGCCGGCGAGGCCGCGACCCGTGCCGCCCTGGCGCTGGACGCCGCCGCCACCATCGGCGAGGCGCAGCCGGCCGCCGGGCACGCGGCCCGCATGGCGGAGGCCGCGCGCCGCGTCGGCCTGCCGCCGACGACCCTCCTGCCGCTGCTGCGCGCCGCCGCGCTCGACTTCCGCACCGATGACGCGGCGGCGCGCATCGCCGCCACCACCCTCGCCGCCGAACTCTGCGCCGCCCTCGGGCGCGACGGCGGCTGACCCACCCCGGAACGGCAGGACCATGGGCTTCAACTGCGGGATCGTCGGCTTGCCCAACGTGGGCAAGTCGACCCTTTTCAACGCGCTGACGCAGACCGCGGCTGCGCAGGCCGCCAACTACCCCTTCTGCACCATCGAGCCGAATGTCGGCCGCGTGGCGGTGCCCGACCCGCGCCTCGGCATCCTGGCGCGCATCGGCAAGTCGGCCAAGGTCGTGCCCACCAGCCTCGAGTTTGTCGACATCGCCGGCCTGGTCCGCGGCGCCAGCCGCGGCGAGGGCCTGGGCAACCAGTTCCTCGCCAACATCCGGGAGGTGGACGCGGTCATCCACGTCCTCCGCTGCTTCGAGGATCCCGACGTCACCCATGTCGAGGGCGGGGTCGACCCGGTGCGGGATGCCGCCACCGTCGAGACCGAGCTGATGCTCGCCGACCTGGACAGCCTGGAGAAGCGGAGCCAGGCCCTGGCGAAGCGCGCCCGCGGCGGCGACAAGGAGGCAACCGCCCAGATGGCCCTGATCGAGCCGCTGAAGGCCGCGCTGGAAGCCGGACGCCCGGCCCGGACCGCCGTGCCGAAGGGAGAGGAGGAGGCGGCTCGGCGCCTCCAGCTCATGACCACCAAGCCGGTGCTCTACCTCTGCAACGTCGAGGAGGGCGCGGCCGCCACCGGCAACGCCCATTCCGCCCGCGTCCTCGAGATGGCGGAGACGGAGGGCGCCGGCGCGGTGATCGTCTCCGCCGCCATCGAGGCCGAGATCAGCCAGATGCCGGAGGGCGACCGGCCCGACTTCCTCGCCTCCCTCGGCCTGTCCGACAGCGGCCTCGACCGGGTGATCCGGGCGGGATACGGGCTGCTCGGCCTCATCACCTACTTCACCGTTGGCCCGAAGGAGGCCCGCGCCTGGACGGTGCCGCGGGGCACCCGCGCCCCCGCCGCGGCGGGGGTGATCCACGGCGACTTCGAGCGCGGCTTCATCGCCGCCGAGACCATCGCCTATGACGACTACGTCGCGCTCGGCGGCGAGGCCGGGGCGAAGGAGGCGGGGAAGATGCGCGTGGAAGGCAAGGAGTATGTCGTGAAGGACGGCGACGTGCTGCTGTTCCGCTTCAACGTCTGACGCTCAACCCGCCAAGGGGGTGGCGCGTTGAGCGCGGGCCATGGCAGAGGTTGACCAGAAGGCCGAGCAGGACTGGCGGGCGGAGCACGAGCGGTCCGAGGAGACGCCGCTCGCCGTCGCGCGCCGCCGCGCGCGCGAGCCGGAGCGCGGGCGGGACGCAACCTCGCCCGAGGAGATCCCGGCCCGCGGCTGGCGCGACATCCTCTGGCGCTTCCTCTACGCCATCCCGGAGGACCGCGTGCTGTCCACCGCCGGCGGCGTCGCCTTCTTCTCCCTCCTCGCCTTCTTCCCGGCGCTCGCCACCGTCGTCTCGCTCTACGGCCTCTTCGCCGATGCGGCGGTCGTCTACACCCATCTCGCCCTGCTCGATGACGTGGTGCCCGACGGGGTGCTGGAGTTGCTGGCGGCGGAGCTGCAGCGCGTCACGTCCCAGCGCAGCAACACGCTCGGCCTCGCCTTCCTCATCGGCCTGCTGATCGCGTTCTGGAGCGCCAATTCGGGCGTCGGCGCGCTGTTCGATGCCCTGAACGTCGTCTACAAGGAACGGGAGAAGCGCAGCCTGCTGCGCTTCTACGGCACCACCTTCCTGTTCACCCTCGGCTTCGTGCTGTTCGTCATCCTCGCCGTATCGGCGGTGGTCGTGCTGCCGGCCTGGCTGGCGCGCTTCGGCGTCTCGACGACGGCGGAGGCGGTGCTCGGCATCGCGCGATGGCCGGTCCTGCTGGTGACGGTGATCCTCGGCCTCGCCCTCGTCTACCGCTACGGGCCGAGCCGCAAGGTGGCGAAGTGGCGGTGGATCAGCTGGGGCAGCGTGCTCGCCGCGCTGCTCTGGCTCCTCGCCTCCATGCTGTTCTCCTGGTACGTCGCCAGCTTCGACAGCTACAACCGCGTCTACGGATCGCTCGGCGCCGGGGTGGGCTTCGTCACCTGGATCTGGATCTCGGCCATCGTGGTGCTGCTCGGCGCCGAGCTGAACGCGCAGATCGAACACCAGACGGCGAAGGACACGACCGAGGGCTGGCCCAAGCCGCTCGGCCACCGCGGCGCCGTGGTGGCCGACACCGTCGGCGAGGCGCAGGTGTAGGGGCGCCGCGCCTCCCTACTCCGCCGTCGCGCCCACCGCCTGGATCACCACGCGCCAGCGCTCGCTCTCCTCGCTCATGAAGCGGGCGAACTCGGCGCGGCCCATGCGCCGGGGCAGCGCGCCGCCGGTGATGATGCGCTGTTGCAGCTCCGGCTCCTCCAGCACGGCCGCCAGCTCGCGCTCCAGCCGTGCCAGGATGGGCTCCGCCACGCCGGCCGGGGTGCAGAGGCCGAACCAGCCCGTCGAGGTGATGTCCACCCCCTGCTCGCGCATCGTCCGCAGCTCCGGGAAGGCAGGCACGCGGTCGGTCCCGCTCACCGCGATCGGCCGCATCCGGCCGGCCTGCGCCATCTGCGCCACCGCCGAGATCGACTGGAACAGCATGTCCGTCCGGCCCTCGATGAGGTCCGTGTTCATCTGCCCGCTGTTGGTATACGGCAGGTGCTGCATCGGCAGCCCCGTGATCATGCCGAACTGGCTGCCCGCCAGGTGCTGCGACGATCCGGCGCCGACCGAGCCGAAGTTGATCGGCCGGTTCTGCGCCCTTGCCCAGGCGATGAAGCCCTGCAGGTCCTGCGCCGGCACCGATGGCGGGATCACCACGATGTTCGGCACCAGCGCGATCATCCCGACCGCCGCGAAATCCCGGTCCGGATCGAAGGGCAGGCTGCGGTAGAGCCACTTGTTCGCCGCGTTCGCCGCGATGGAAGCGAGGCCCACCGTGTAGCCATCGGGCGCCGAGCGCGCGACGGCGGCCATGCCGATGTTGGTCCCCGCCCCCGGCCGGTTGTCCACCACCAGCGGCTGGCCGAGCCGCGTCCCCATCCGGTCCGCCACCAGCCGGGACAGCACGTCGCCGGCACCGCCAGCAGGCCCCGGGTTCACCCAGCGTATCGGCCGGTTCGGCCAGTCGCCGGTCTGCGCCCGCGCGGCCGGCGCGCCTCCAGCGGCGGCAAGGCCGATGAGGGCGGCGCGGCGCGGGATGGGGGGCATGGCACGTCTCCCTGGACCCGCGCAGCGTGAATGGCAGGCCGGCGGGGTGCAAGCCCCGGCATGGCCGTGGCACCCTGCCCCTCCATGGCGGGGGAAAGACGATGGGCGACGTGCTGGGCTGGCGCTGCAAGTTCGGCGTGATGGGCCCCTCCACCAACACCGTGGTGCAGCCCGACTTCGACATGATGCGCCCGGCCGGCGTGACCAACCACTACAGCCGCATCTTCACCCCCGACGCCGACGCCGTCTCGAACGAGACCTTCCGCGCCGGCGCGGAGCTGATCGGCCGCAACACGCTCGATGCGGTGCGCAGCGTCATGACCTGCAGGCCCGACCACCTCGTCATGGGCATGTCCGCCGTCACCTTCTTCGACGGCGCGCGCGGCGCCGACCGCTTCGTGAAGGAGGTGGAGGACCTCTCCGGCCTGCGCATCAGCATCGGCAGCCACGCCTGCACCGCGGCGCTGAACGCGCATGGCGGCGTGCGGCGCCTCGCCGTGCTCTCTCCCTACTGGCCGGCGATGAACACCGAGGTCGCGCGCTACTTCGGCGACATGGGCTTCGCCGTGGTGCGCGACGTCGCGCTGCGGCGGACGAGCTGGACCGCGATCGCGGAGACGACGCCGGCGGAATGCGTCGCCGCGCTGAAGGAGCTGGACGGCGACGACGTGGACGCGATCGTCCAGGTCGGCACCAACCTCTCCATGGTGAGGCTGGCGGCGATGGCGGAGCTGTGGCTCGGCAAGCCCGTGGTCGCCATCAACGCCGCCACCTACTGGCACGCGCTCCGCGCCCGCGGCATCCCCGACCGTGTCGAGGGCTGCGGCACGCTGCTGGAGCGGTTCTGACCCGGCGTCAGACCGACAGGTGCCGCTTCACCAGGCCGGGGCTGACCCGGCCCAGCACCTCGCCCGCCGCGCAGAGCGCGTAGTAGCCGAGGGCGAGGCCCATCGCCCCCGCCGCGCCGACCGGGCCGAGGCCGACATCCTTCCGGTGGGTGCCGATCCGCTTCGCAGCGCCGCCGACCGAGCGCACGAAGCGCCACGGCGTGCCGAGGCCGAAGCCGTACCGCCCGCCGCCGCGCAGCCGGTCCTGCTGCACGGCGTCGTGCCCCTCGACCAGCGCGCGACGCACGAAATGCGAGAGCCCGTTCGGCGGCGGGTGGGAGACGCGGGCCCGGCGGTCGATCAGGATGGTGTGCCCATCCGCCCGCAGCCGCTTGGCGAGCTGCACGCACTGGCCGCGCATCATCGGCAGCTCGGGGAAGCGGTAGGCGTTGAACAGCTCCCGCCGGAAGACGACGTTGTTGGCGAAGAAGTGCTCGGATTCCACCGGCGCGGCATCCGGCGTCGCGGCGCTGCGCAGCGGGAAGAACCAGAACAGCGCGAAGGCGCGGGAGGCGAAGTCCTCGGCGTCCACGTAGGTGTTGCCGCACACCACGCCGACCTTCGGGTCCGCGAAATTGCCGAGCAGGGTCGCCAGCCAGCCCGGCTCCGGCACCACGTCACTGTCGAGGAACAGCACGAGGTCGCGGGTGGCGAGCGCCGCGCCGGCGTTCTTCTGGGCGTAGTAGCCGTCGCCCTCGGTCGCCTCGGTGCGCAGCGCGATCCGCGGCGGCGTGCCGAACGCCTCCTCCACGCAGCCGCGCACGAGCGAGGGGTCCACCGCCTCTCCGTCATGCAGCACGATCAGCTCCGGCGGCTCCGCCATGCGGTCCTCCACCTCGCGGAGCTGGGCCGACAGCGCGGCGAGCATCTCGCGCGTCCGGCCAAGCTCGGAGAGGCGGGCATTCTCCCACTCGATGACGACGGAGACGGAGGGGAGCGAGTTCCTCATGGCGGTGTCCCTTGCGGTGTGGCGCGCGCGGCGCGGGACGCCAGCCGGGCGGCCAGCATCGCGCGGAGGCGCGTGATCTCTCCGGCCAGCGGGTGGCGCAGCAGCACCACCGCCAGCAGCCAGGTGGGGCCGGCGAGCAGCGCGGCGCTGCCCAGCAGTACGGCCGCCGAGCCGTCGCGCAGCGCCGGCACCGCCATGACGCCAAGCACGGCGAGCAGGACGGCGCCCGCGGCCGGAATGGATCGCGCCAGCACCCATCCGAGTTCCCGCGCCGCAACATCGAGGTGGCGCGAGAGCAGGCGCTGCGCCGCCGCGCCCTTGGCTGCCGCCTCCAGCGCCAGCACCGCGGCCACCAGCTCGAGCGAGACAAGCGCGGCCGGCACCACCAGCGCCAGGCGGCCGATCTGCAGCCCCGCCTGCACCGGCAGCCATGCGCGCAGCTCGCCGACCGCGACGAGGTAGGGCAGCACGAGGGCCGAGAGCGGCAGGAACAGCCCTGCGAGGCACAGCCAGCGCACCACCGGCACCGCCTCGCCCCAGGCCGGGCCGAGAAGCAGCCGCACCGCAGGCTCCGCCAGCAGCGCGAGCGCGGCGAAGAAGGGCCAGGCGACGGCCGCGAGGCAGGCGACCTGCCGGAGATAGGCCGGCCCCAGCGGCCGCCCGGCGCGCTGCGCGGCGGAGAGCGCCGGCAGCACCACCGGCGTCACGGCATCCATCAGGGCTTTGTCGAAGACCTGCACCACCACCTGCGCCCGCGACAGCACGCCGAGCGGGCCGAGGCCCATCAGCGTGCCGACCGCGAGCCGGGACAGCGCGTCGCCGGCCTGCCGCAGGCCGCCGATCGCGCTCCAGGCCCAGCCGAACCCGAAGACCGGGCGCCAGCCGCGGAAGCCGGGGCGCGGCAGCCGGGCATGGCGCGACAGCATCGCCGCCACCACCAGCAGCTCCACCACGCCCGCGATCGCGATGCTCGCCGCCCCGGCGCCGAGCGTGGCCAGCGCGACCGAGACGCCGGCCAGCGTCGCCGCGCCGGCGACGCCCGAAAGGGCGATGGGCCCGAAGCGCAGCGCCCGCTGCAGATCGGCCGAGAGCACCGCGACGGCCGGCTGCACGACGAGGCCGAGCGCAGCGATGGCAAGCACGGTGCCGACCTCCGGCGCCACCAGGGCGGGCGGCGCCAGCAGCCCGATCCCCGCCAGCACGGCCGCCGCGAGCACGCCGAGCGTCAGCGCCAGGCCGAAGACGGAGCGCCGCTCCGCCTCCGTCACCTCGCGCGCCTGGACGAGATACTGGGTCGCGCCGATCTCGGCCAGCACGCCGGCGAGCTGGACGGCCGCCAGGGCCGCGGCATAGGCGCCGAACTCCTCCGGCGCCAGCAGCCGCGCCAGCACGACGGTGGAGGCGAGCCGCAGCGGCGCGGCGCCGTAGCGGCCCATCAGGGAGAAGAGGAGGGAACGGCGCGCCGCATCGGGCACCGCCGCCGCGGCCGACGTGCTCAATGCTGCAGCCCGGTGGTCACGCTGGCCGGAACGTGCGCCGGCTGCGCTGCGGCAAGACCGTCGCAGAGACCACGCACGAGGGAATCCTGCCATTCCAGCCAGAAGCGCAGCCGGCCGGGCGGCAGCAGCCGGCGCGCCGCCGCGGCCGCGCCGCCATAGGCGAGCCTCCGGCCCGCCAGCCCCGCCGGCAGCCCGCCATCCCGCATCCAGTCGCGGTAGCTCGGTTCGATGCGTGCCGCCCCGAGGCCGCAGCGATAGGCGCGGCCGATCACCCAGTGCTCCTCCATCTGCTCCGGTCGCACCAGGTGGCGCACCACCGCCTTGCGGGCGAACCAGCCGTGGTGGCCGGCGCGCTCCAGCCGCTGGGTGAACTCCGTCTCGCTCCCCATGGGATAGGTGGGGGAACCGTCGGGCCCGACGCTGACGTCGAAGCTGTGCCCCTGGCGCAGAACCCCGCCACGCACGGCCATGTTCGGGCCCCAGATCTTCTTCGCCGCGACCGGCCCCTCGGCAATCGACGCGTTCACCGCGAAGCAGACGTCGAGCGGCACGCGCCAGTCGAACAGCCAGGCCGGCGGGGGCGCCATCCAGCCCGGCTTGATGGTGCCGCCCAGGATGGCGTGGCGCGGCGCCGACTGCGCGGCGGCGGCGAGCTGCTCCAGCCAGTCCGGCTCGGGAACCGCGTCGTCATCGGTGAAGACGACGAGGTCGGCGTCCGAAACCAGCGGCAGGGCGCGGTTCAGCGCCCGGTTCTTGCCGCGCCCGCCTTCGCGCAGGACGGTCAGTCGCAGGCCGGGATTGTCGGAAGCGCCGTGCAGGATCTCGCCCGTGCGGTCCGTGCTGCCATTGTCCACCGCGACGACCTGTTCGGGACGAAGACGTTGCGAGAGGTGGCCGGCCAGGGCAGCGGGCAGGGTCCGTGCGCCGTTGCGCGTCGCGAAAACCACCTTGATCCGCATGCCTCTCCATCCACACCGGCGGCGACCAGCCGCTGCGCTCACGTCGGCCGCTATGGACCGGAGCCGAGAGGGATAGCCCTGATTACGGTGTGAGGGAGCTACACGAGTTCGGGAAACCGGACAGATTTGTTTGCAAATCAGGACATTCCGTGTAAGCTTCGGTTGCCCGCCCCGCGCGGTGCCGCCGGCGGAGCGGGGGCTGGTGCCCGGCGGCACGTGGCACCACGCTGGGTGAATGTCCCAGCCCCACGATGCCGCCGACCGGCAGATCCGCGACCTCCTGCTCTCCACCCGCCGCATCGCCGTGGTCGGCGCCTCCGACCGGCCGGACCGGCCGAGCCATGGCGTGTTCCGCTTCCTGCTCGATCGCGGCTATGACGCAGTGCCGGTCAACCCGGTGCTGGCCGGCCGCCGCATCCACGGCCGCCGGGTGCTGGCTTCGCTGGAGGAGGCCGGCCCGCTCGACATGGTGGACGTGTTCCGGCGCAGCACGGAAGCCGGGGCGGTGGTGGACGAGGCGGCCCGGCTCGGTGCCAGGTCCGCCTGGCTTCAGCTCGGCGTGGTGGACGAGGCGGCGGCGTCCCGCGCCCGCTCCGCCGGGCTTGTCATCGTGATGGACCGCTGCCCGGTCATCGAGTGGCGCCGCCTCGGCCTGCCCTCGCGCATTCCGGCGTGAACTGCGCCCGCCCCGCTTGAATCCGGCGTGGCTTCGGCCACTTTGCGTGAACTGCCGGTAAGGATTCGCGGGGCCCCGCCGGCTGCAGGACAAGCCCGCCCGGGGCCAACTCCCGGACGCCGAGAGGAAAGGCACGAGATGACCGAAGAGGAACGCCGCATCATCACCGCCTTCGTCGAGCGGATGAGCGGCGCCGCGCAGGCGGCGCCCCGCCCCGCCTCGCCATGGGGCGCGATCGGTGCCGGCCAGCAGCCGGCCCAGCCGTTGCCGCCGGTCGATCCGGAGGCCGACCGGCTGATCGCCGACCTGTTCAGCCGGCATTCCGAGGCGCGCTACCGCATCACCCAGACCGCTTTCGTCCAGGAGGCCGCGCTGGTCGAGATGCAGAACCGGGTCCAGCAGCTGGAATGGGAGCTGGAGAATGCCCGCCGCCAGGGCGCCGCGGTGCAGAACCGGGGGATGCTCGGCGGCCTGTTCGGCGGCGGCTCGCGCCCTGCCCCGATGCCGCCCCGGCCGCAGCCGCAATATCCGCCGGGCTACAACCCGGCGATGATGCAGGGGGCCGGCGGCCGCGGCTTCCTCGGCACCGCGATGATGACGGCGGTCGGCGTCGCCGGCGGCCTCGTCCTCGGCAATGCGCTGATGAGCGCCTTCGGCGGCGGTGCGGCCGAGGCGGCGACCGGCGCCTTCGGCCAGGATGCCGTTCCGGCCTCCTCGCCCTGGACCGATCCGGGCGCCGAGGCCGGTGCGATGCCGGCCGATGACGCCTCGGCCTATGGCGACGACGCCGCGGCCTATGACGATGGCGGCGGGTTCGACGAGGAGATCTGACCCCGGCGGGGCCCGGCGGTACCGCGCCGGGCCCTTTCGCCCTTGATTGTTGCGCTGCCCCGGCCTTGAAGGGTGGGCGCGATGCGCCTGCCCGACCTCGACCTCGACCTGCTGCGCTGCTTCGTCATGGTGGCGGAGCAGGGCGGATTCACCGCCGCAGGTGGTGCCCTCGGCCTCACCCAGTCCGCCGTCAGCCTGAAGATCAAGCGGCTGGAGGAACTGGTCCGCCGCCCCGTCTTCCGCCGCACCAGCCGCACCGTGACGCTGACGCGCGACGGCGAGACCTTGCTCGCCTATGCGCGCCGCATGCTCGCCCTGAACGACGAGGCGGTGCGCCGGCTGGTCAGCCCGCCGGTCGCCGGCAGGCTTCGGCTCGGCGTCGCCGACCACTTCGTCCCGCGCAGCCTGGCCCACATGCTCGCCCGCTTCGCCCGCGCCTATCCGGAGGTCCGGCTCGAGGTGGAGGTGGGGCGGAGCCATGAGTTGCGGTCGCGCCTCGGCCGCGGCCTCGACCTTGTCCTCGGCAAGCGGCGGGACGGCGAGACGGGGGGCGTCGCCGTCTGGACGGAGGCGGTGGTCTGGGCGGCCGCGCCGGACTGGACGCCGCCCGAAGGCCGGCCCCTGCCCCTCGCCTTGCTGCCCGAGGGCTGCATGTTCCGCGAGCGCGCGCTCCGCGCACTCGCCGAGGCCGGGATCGCGGGCGAGACCGTCTTCACCTGCGACAGCCTGCTCGGCCTCGCGGCCGCGGCGCAGGCGGGCTTCGCGCTGACCGTGCTCGGCCGCCGCGGCTTTCCGCCCGGGCTGGCCGAGGTGCCCGGGCTGCCGCCGCTGGGCGTGGTGGAGATGGCGGTGTTCGGCGACGCCGCCGGCCGCAACCAGGTGGTCGAACCGCTGGTGAGCTTCCTGCGCGAGAGCCTGGCCGGCTGACCGGCCGCGCCGGGCGCCGCTACTGGAACACCATGTTGACGACCCGGCAGGTGTCCTGCCCGCGCCGGTCCTCGCGCCGCCCGTCCATCCAGACCACGCGAACGTCGTTCACGCAGTCGTTCAGCGGCAGCCGCACCTCCAGGTGGCGGCCGGGCGGCAGGATGTCGGCGCCCAGCCGATCCTCCCCCCAATGCGTCTCGCGCGCCGAGGAGACGTAGACCTCCCGGATCGCCACCCGACCATGGTTCACGAGGTTGAAGGAGGGGTTCGCCGCGCCCGCCGCGGCGCCGCCCGCCGCGCCCGTGCGGGGCGGTGCCCCGGCGCCGAACACCATCTCCGCGATCCGACAGGTGTCCACGTCCCGCCGCTGCTCCGCGCGGCCATCGGCATAGACCACCCGCACATCCTGGCGACACCCCGCCGAGGACGGGATCCGCACCGGGAAGGCACGGCCGTCCGGCAGCACGTCCGCGCCCAGCAGGTCGCGGCCCCAGAACTGCTCGGCGACGGGCGAGACGTAGATCTCGTTGATCGTCTGCCCGCTGCGGTTCACCAGGTTGAAGGAGGGGTCGCCCTGCGCCAACGCCGGCCCGCCCGGCAGGACGAGCGCGAGCAGCAGGAGCAGCCGGCGGAGCATCGGCCTACCGTGCGGCGACCCGGACCGGCGCCGGGGCGGCGCCGGTCCAGCCGGCGATCTCCTCGAGCCCCGCGCGGTCGTGGATGTCGAGCCGGCCCTTCTGGAGAGTCGCCAGCCTGGCACGGCGGAGCTGCGCCAGCGCCCGGTTCGCGTGCTCGACGGAGAGCCCGAGCGCATCGGCCAGATGCGCCTGCTTCAGCGGCAGCGGCGCGCCCGCGGCATCGCCGCCGCCCCGGCGCAAGAGCCTTCCATGAAGCTCCAGCAGGAGATGCGCCACCCGGCCGACCGCATCCCGCCGGCCGAGGCTCGTCAGCCTTTCCCGCAACCGCTCGCGGTCGCGGCTCAACCCCTCCGCGTAGGAGAGGGCGAGGCCGGGGTCGCGGCCCATGAACTCGCAGAGGCGGTCCTTCGACAGGATGCAGAAGGAGGTGTCGGTCAGCGCCTCCACCTCGGCGCCGTCCTCCACCCGCTCCACGAGATCGCCGGGCAGGTGGAAGTCGAGGATCTGCCGCCGCCCGTCCGGCATCGCCGTCCAGGAGAAGGCCCAGCCGGCATAGAGCGTGAACACCGCGTCGCGGATGGCCTCTCCCGCCCGCACCAGGCGCACGCCGGTGCGAACGCGCGCGACCTCGCCCATCCGCGCCTGCGGGACCACGCGGAACAGGGCGAAGGGCCGCACCGCGCAGGCGGCGCAGGCGCCGGGCAGCGGGGTCAATGCGGTGGGGCGGGTCATGATGTCCCTGGCAAGCTTCTTGTCCCCGTCCCATGACTCTGGGTCCCATGACTCCGGGGACGGTGTTCCTTCCCTGTGGAGGCTACCCGCGAAGCCGTGAACAGGGAACCCGTAATCCGGGGACGGTCCGGTCCCCCAACCACAGCTCCGGCAGGCGCTTGCCCGCCACCGGCATCGTGCCACCTTTGCGACGCAAGTGGGGAGCAGCGCAGCATGTCCGGATTCGCCTCGGCCAACGACCTCGCCGACAAGAAGGTGTCCTTCGACGAGCTGGGCCCCGGGCTGTACGCGTACACCGCGGAGGGCGATCCGAATTCGGGCGTCGTGGTCGGCCCGGACGGCGTGGTGGTGGTCGATGCACAGGCGACGCCGGCCATGGCCGCCGACGTGGTGGCAAGGATCGCCGGGGTGACGCGGCAGAAGGTGACGCAGGTGGTGTTGACGCACTACCACGCGGTGCGCGTGCTGGGCGCCAGCGGCTACGGCCATCCCACGGTCATCGCCTCCGACGCGACCCGCGACCTGATCGTCGAGCGCGGGCAGCAGGACATGGAGAGCGAGATCGGCCGCTTCCCCCGCCTGTTCCGCGGCAAGGAGACGATCCCCGGCCTGACCTGGCCGACCCACACCTTCCACCGGCGGATGACGCTCTGGCTCGGCGGGCGGGAGGCGCAGGTGATCCATGTCGGCCGCAGCCACACGGCGGGCGACACGGTCGTCTGGCTGCCGCAGGAGCGCGTGCTCTTCGCCGGCGACACGGTGGAGTTCGGCGCCACGCCCTATTGCGGGGATGCGCATTTCGGCGACTGGGCCTCGACGCTCGCGGTGATCCGGCAGCTCGGCGTGGAGCGCATGGTGCCGGGGCGCGGCCGTGCCCTGATGAGCCGCGCGGAATGCGAGGAAGCCATCGAGGGCACGCGCGCCTTCACCACCGACCTCTTCGCCCGCGTGCGGGACGGCGTGGCGAAGGGCTGGGCACTGAAGGAGATCTATGACGACACGATGGGCTTCATGCGCCCGCGCTACGGCCACTGGGTGATCTTCGAGCACTGCATGCCCTTCAACGTCACCCGCGCCTATGACGAGGCGCGCGGCCTGGACCACCCCCGCATCTGGACCGCGGAACGGGACGTCGAGATGTGGCGGTCGCTGGAGCACGGACAGCCGATGAGGAGCGCGGAGGTGCACGGATAGCCGCCCATGGCAACGACGCACGAGAACCCGCGCTACGCCGCGGCGCCGGTGCCGGACGGCGCGGCGGACCGGCAGCGCCTGGTGGTGGCCGGGGGCGGCCTCGTCGGGCTGACGCTCGCCCTCGATCTCGCGCGCCACGGCGTGGCCGTGACGGTCCTGGACGAGGACGACACCGTCTCCACCGGCAGCCGCGCCATCTGCTTCGCCAAGCGCACGCTGGAGATCTACGGCCGGCTCGGCCTCGGCGGGCGGATGAGGGAGAAGGGCGTGACCTGGAAGACCGGCCGCGTCTTCCACCGCGATCGCGAGGCCTACGCCTTCGACCTGCTGCCGGAGGAGGGCCACGAATACCCGGCCTTCGTGAACCTGCAGCAATACTATGCCGAGGAATGGCTGGTGGATGCCTGCGCCGAGGCCGGCGTCGACCTCCGCTGGCGCCACCGCATCGCCGCCGTGGCGCCGCGGGAAGACGGGGTGGCACTGCGGGTGGAAACGCCGGGCGGCGAGTACATGCTCGATGCCGAGTGGCTGGTCGCCTGCGACGGCGCGCGCAGCTTCGTGCGGGAGAGCATGGCACTGCCCTTCCAGGGCAAGGTGTTCCGAGATCGCTTCCTGATCGCCGACGTGGTGATCCGCGGCGAGGTGGCCTTCCCCACCGAGCGCTGGTTCTGGTTCGACCCGCCCTTCCATCCCGGCCAGTCGGTGCTGCTGCACAAGCAGCCGGACGACGTCTGGCGGATCGACTTCCAGCTCGGCTGGGACGCGGATCCGGAGGAGGAGAAGCTGCCCGAGCGCGTGATCCCGCGCGTGAAGGCGATGCTCGGCGACGTGCCGTTCGACCTTGAATGGGTGAGCGTCTACACCTTCCGCTGCCGCCGTCTGGAGCGGTTCCGCCATGGACGGGTGATCTTCGCCGGCGATTCGGCGCACCAGGTCTCGCCCTTCGGCGCGCGCGGCGGCAATTCGGGCGTGCAGGACGCCGACAACCTCGCCTGGAAGCTCGCCGCCGTGCTCGCCGGCCGCGCGCCGGAAGCGCTGCTAGACACCTATGACGCGGAACGGGTGCCCGCGACCGACGAGAACATCCTGAACTCCACCCGCAGCACCGACTTCATCACCCCGAAGGGCGAGGCGGCGAAGGCCTATCGCGACGCGGTGCTGGAGCTGGCGGCGGGGCACGCCTTCGCGCGGCCGCTGGTCAATTCCGGCCGGCTGTCGCGGCCCTCCGTCCTGCGCGGCAGCCCGCTGAACAGCCCCGACCAGGGCGCCTGGGACGGCGGCGCGGAGGCCGGCGCGCCGGCGCCGGATGCGCCGGTGACGCGGGGCGGACGACCGGACTGGCTGCTGCGCCACCTCGGCGACGGCTTCCGCCTGCTGGTGTTCGACCGGCCCGACCCCTCGCTCGCCAAGGCGCTGCCGCACGGACTCGTGCCGGTTTTCGTCAGCGTGGAGGAGGTGCCCGGCGCGCTCTGGGACCATGGCGGCCTTGCCGCCGCGCGCTTCGGCGCGCGTCGCGGTGCGGCGGTGCTGGTGCGGCCCGACCAGCATGTCGCGGCGCGCATTGCCGACCCCACGATCGGCCGGGTCGCGCAGGCGCTCGACCGGGCGCTTGGCCGATCCGGAGCGAGGATGGCGGCATGAGCCTGCTGACCACGCCCCGAATCGCCGACCCCGACGCGCTGTTCGCGCTGCTCGTCGAGGCGCACCGGGACCTCGACCCCGAGGCATCGCGCCGCCTGGATGCGCGGCTGGTGCTGCTGCTCGCCAACCACGTCGGCGACATCGCCGTGCTGCGCGAGGCCGTCGCGCTGGCGCGGGAGGCCGGCGAGGCTACGGCGCCGGCTCCAGCCCCACGCCGGTGACCTGCCAGCGCGGCAGCAGCGCGCCCTCGGTCAGGCCGAAACGCAGCGTCATCGGCGCGTGGTCGGCGCCGAGCCGCATCTCGAACTCGGTCAGCCCCACCGATTGCAGCCTCGCGCCCGCGCTGCCGGCCGGCGCGGCACGGAACTGCGCCACGGTGGCGATGCCCGCCGGCGTCGCCCAGGCGCGGGCGATGTCCTCCGCAAGGGCGCCGAGATAAAGGGCCGCGGGGTCGTCGCTCGGCCGCGCGGCGACGCGGGCGAGATGGCTGCGCATCTCGGCTTCCACCAGCGCGAGGTCGAGATGGCGGCCGAGCACCGCAACGTCGCGGCTCTCGACCGCGCGAAGCACCTGCCACGCGGCGGCGCCCGGCTCCGCCAGCCAGGCAAGCGGCGCCAGCAACAGCAGGGCGGCGATCTTCAGCCCGAGCCGACGCCGACGCGGACGGGCCGGCGGAACGGCCGGACGGGCTGGCAGGCGGGGGGCGGATGGCTCCGGCGCGGGTGACGCAACGGGATGACGGGCATCGTAATCGGCCCAGCAGGCATCCCATTCATCCTTGGGCGAAGCCACAGGGCTTCGGGCACGCATCGAAGACTCCACACTCTGTGGTTGCACTAACAGCACACCCGACGCCGGAAACCACCTGACGTTGCGTTTACTCTTCGTAAGGTTTTGTCATGGCGACGATCTTTCCCGTCCAGGTTGCTACCGGACCGCTGACACATCCTGCGAGACCTGACCCCAGCCCGCGCTACTGAGTGAGACTGGGACCCGCATGCTGAGAGAAGTGTTAACAACTCACGCGCGTTCGTCGAAAAATCGGGACGCGCGGCGGTGCCCCGCTACCGTGCCGCCCCCGCCAGCACCGCTTCGAGCCGCCCGAAGGCCTGGCCGAGCGCCGCCTCCATCGCCGCCGCCTGGGCCGGCGCCTCCGCCTCCTGCGCCAGCGGCACGGTCGCCGACACGTCGAAGGGCGTCAGCACGCGCGAGGCCAGGCGCTCCTCCCGCAGCAGCACGCCGGCAAGGGCGGCGCGCGCCTCGCCGGCCGGCGGCGCGGCCTCCAGCGCGGTGAGCTGCGCCTCCAGCACCAGGGAGGGCTCCGCCCGGCTGCCCGGCGCGATCACGGCGGAATACAGGCCGGATGCGCCGAGCCAGGACCGCAGCGCAGCCTCGGCGAGCTGCGCGGGCGGCGCGATCCACTCCTCGTAGGGCGCGATGTCGTAGGAGCCGTCCGGCCGCGCGCGCCGCAGGCCGAGATCCTGCAGCCCCGGCACGGCCCGCACGGCGCGCAGCAGCAGCACCGGCGCGCCCCGGCGCGGCGACCCGACGGACGGCCGTCGCGGCGCCAGGCCGTAGCGCCGCACCGGCACGTTCGGCCGGTCGGGCAGGATGCTGCCGCAGGCGCCGAGCGCCAGCGGCAGCAGGAGCAGCGTGCGCCGCGGGGTCATCGGCGGCGATCCGGCGTGGGCGGCGCGCCGAAGATCGCCTGCGAGGGCGACGTCCGCAGCGCCTCGGCCGTGGCGCGAAGGCTGGCGGTGGTGGCGCGCAGGTCCATGAGGATCGGGATCAGCTCCGACTGCACGTCGAGCGTCGTCTCCCGCGCCGTGCGCATGGTGCGCTCGAAGCCGTCGACCGCCGTCGGCAGGCGGCCGGCGGCGCGCCGCAGCTCCGCCGCCGCCGCGGCCGCGTTGGCGACGGCGCCGCGCAGCTCCGGCCCCGCCAGCAGGCCGCGCGCGGCCTCTGCCGTCAGCCGCAGCTCGTTCAGCGCCGCCTCCAGCTCGCCACCCTCCAGCGCGCTGCGGATCACCGTCGCGGCGCGCGCCGTCTCGCCGAGCGTCGCGGCGAGGTCGCCGCCCTCGGAGGTCTGGCGGCTGATGTTGTTCAGCACCGTCGCGATGTCCGTCACGATCTGCTCCACCGGCAGGTCCGCGAGCCGCGCGACGAGCGTCTCCGCCGCGGTGCGGACCTGCGCGGCGGTGGAGGGAACGGAGGGGATCACCGGGTTGCTGGGCGTCCAGGGAACCGGCTGGATCGGGAAGCGCCCGGGCGGCACGAAATCCAGCTCGACATAGTTCACCCCGGTCAGGCCCTGGGCCGTGATGCGCGCGCGCAGGCCATTGGTCACCATCTCCTCCAGCGGCGGCGCGTTCTGCAGCATCCGCGTCTCCAGCCCGAAGCGGACCACCACCATCTGGAAATCCGCGAACTCCGTGGTGCGGATCCCGGCGGCCGCCGCGCGCGAATACTCGGATCCGGCAAGGGTGATCTCCGTCACCCGGCCCACCGGGACGCCGCGGTAGCGCACCGGCGCGCCCACATCCAGGCCCTGCACCGATTCCTGCGTGTAGGTCTCCACCAGCACCGTCGGCCCGCCGCGGTTCCCGGCGAGGAAGACGACGAAGCCCACCGCCAGCACCGCCCCCACGATCACCAGGATCCCGACGCGGAGGTAGAGAGCGCGTCCCGTCATGCCGCCTCGCGCCGGAAGAAGGCGCGCACCGTCGGATGCGTGCTCTCCTCCCGCAGCCGCCGCGGGTCGCCCTCCGCGATCACGCCCTTCGCCTCGCGGTCGAGCATGATGCAGCGGTCGCCGATCGCGAGGATGGAGGCCAGCTCATGCGTCACCACGACGAAGGTCGTGCCGAGCGAACGCGCCAGGTCCCGGATCAGCTCGTCCAGCCCCGCGGAGGTGATCGGATCGAGCCCGGCCGAGGGCTCGTCGAGGAACAGGATCGGCGGGTCCAGCGCCAGCGCGCGCGCGATGCCGGCGCGCTTCAGCATGCCGCCCGACACCTCGGAGGGCAGCCGGTTCGCCGCTTCCGAAAGGCCGACCAGGCCGAGCTTCGCGCGCGCCACCTCGGCGCGTGCCTCGGCGGCAAGGGTGGTGTGCTCGGCCAGCGGCATCTCCACATTCTCGCGCAGCGTCTGCGACCCGAACAGCGCGCCCTGCTGCCACATGACGCCGATGCGCTTCAGCAGGGCGAGCCGTTCCGCACCCTCGGTCGCCCAGACATCCGTGCCAAGTATCGAAATCTGTCCGGCCGCCGGCGGCACCAGCCCGATCATCAGCTTCAGCAGCGTCGACTTGCCGCACCCCGACCCGCCGAGCACGACGAAGACCTCGCCCCGGCGGACGTCGAAGGAGACGTCGCGGAACAGCGTGTTGCTGCCGAAGCGCGCGGAGAGGCCGCGCACCTCGATGACGGCGCCGGCCCCGGCGCCCGGCGCGGCGGCATCCGCCCGCGGGGACGCACCGTCGGGCACCATCAGATGCCGAGCCTCTCGTAGAGCACGGCGAAGATGCCGTCGAGCACGACGATCGCGACGATCCCGCCCACCACGGCCGAGGTCGCGGCATCGCCCACCGCCCGCGGCCCGCGCCCGGCGCCGAGCCCGGCGCGGCAGCCGATCGAGGCGATCGCGAGGCCGAACACCACCGCCTTCGCCAGCCCGCCGAACAGGTCGCCCACCGCCACGAAGCTGCGGATCTGCGTCAGCACGGTCGCGAGCGGGAAGCCGAGCAGCCCCATGACCATCGCCATCCCCGCGATGCCCGCGAGCGTCAGCACGAGCGAGATCACCGGCATCACCAGCATGCCCGCCAGCACGCGCGGCAGCACGAGCAGCGCCATCGGATCGATGCCCATGATGCGCAGCGCCGCCACCTCCTCGTTCACCGTCATCGTGCCGAGCTCGGCCGCGTAGGCGCTGCCCGTCCGGCCGGCGAGGATGACGCCCGCCATCAGCGGCCCAAGCTCCCGCAGCAGCGAGATGCCGACGAGGTTGGGGACGAAGATCTCCGCGCCGAAGCGCCGCAGCGGGATCGCCGACTGGAAGGCAAGGATGACGCCCAGCAGCGTGCCGAGCAGCAGCGCCAGCGGGAAGGCGCGCGTGCCCGCCTCGTCCAGGTGGCGCGTCAGCTCCCGCCAGCGCAGCCGGCCGGGGCGCAGCAGCGTCATCGCGAAGGTGACCATCACCTCGCCCTGGAAGGCGACCGCATCCACCGCGCCGCGGGCCATGCCCACGGCCGACTGGCCGATCCGGGCAAGCAGCGGCAGCCCGGCCTCGACCTTCGGGCGCGGCGCGGCGAGCGCCGCTCGCACCCGGTCCAGCACCGCGGCCACGCCCGGGGAGGCGCCGGTGATCTCGCCCCCCTCCCCCTCCGCGCGCAGCAGCAGCGTCGCCCCGGTGGTGTCCAGCGCCTCGACGCGCGAGAGGTCGAGCGTCGCGCCGCCGCGCGCCTCCCCCACCAGCCGCTCCCACAGCGCGGCGGCCGCGGCGGTGTCGACCCGGCCGGAGAGGAGCAGGTGCTTGCGCCCACCCTCCTGCCGCACCTCCAGCGCCGTGTCGGCCGGCGTCGGGATCCTTGCCATCGGCGCCTTGTGGCCCGCCGCCCTGCCGCGGATCAAGCGAGAGCGCCGAGCGCGCCGCGCGCCGCCGCCTCGCCCGAGAGCCAGGCGCCCGCCACCGTGCCGGCCAGGGTGGAGTGGCAGGCCTCGCCCGCCAGCCGCAGCCGACCCCCGGCCAGCGGCGTTCCGAGCACCGCCCGCGCCCCGGCGCGGCCGACCCGCGCATGGCTGTACACCCCGCGGGAGAACGGATCGCGCAGCCAATGCGTGACCAGCGCGCCGGGGCGGAAGGCGCGAAGCGCCCCGGCGCCGAAGCGGCGCGACAATTCCCGACGCACGAAGGCCTCGGCCGCCGCCTCGCCCTCCGCCTCCAGCGCCGCGGCGGCCGGGCCGCCGAGGTGGCAGGCGACGACCGGCTGGCCGAACGGCCAGAAGTTCATCGCCACCAGCACCTCGCCCGGCGCGACCTGCCGGTCCACCGAGGTGAAGGGCGAGAGGCCGAGCCGGTCCTCACCCGCCGCGGCGAGGCCGACCTTCAGCACGGCGCCGAGCGGCAGGTCCGAGGCGGCGTCGGTCACCGCGGCCGGCAGGGGCGGGTCGAAGCGCACCGCCCCGGCGGCGAGCACCGCCGTCGGCAGGGTGCAGACCGCCGCGCGGGCGCGCAGCGTGCCGAAGCTTCCCTCCGCCACCACCCCCGGCCCGCCCCAGCGCAGGCGCTCGACCGGCGCGCCCAGCCGGATCGGCAGGCCTTCCGCGAGACGCGCGAGAAGGGCGTGCATCCCGCCCTCGGGCAGCATGTTGCGGCCGTGCAGGGCGTTTTGGACAAAGTCCCGCAGGCTCATCGCTGCCAGCGGCCAGGCGGAGATGATGTCGCCCTGGAAGGCGGCGACCGTGGCGTCCCACGGGCCGCCGGAGGGCGCGGCCTCCGCGACGGGGATGTCCGGCCCGCCTTCCGCCGCGCGCGCCTCCACGACGCGGTCGAAGTTTGTCCACGCCGCATCGTACTCCGCCATCTCCCCCGCCGTCGCGCGGCGCGGGCCGATGAAGGTCACCTCCTGCCGCACCGCGTCGGCATCGGTCAGCCCGATGCCGAGTCCCCGCGCGACCGGGACGAGCGGGTTGTCGTCGGCGCCGTGCAGCCAGCGCGCGCCGAGGTCGAAGGGCACGCCAAGGGCGCCGGAGGTCGCAACGCGCCCGCCGACCCGCCCCCGCGCCTCCAGCACCTGCACCGCCCGCCCCGCCGCAAGGGCGAGCCGGGCCGCGGCGATGCCGGCCGCGCCGGCGCCGATGACGAGGAGGTCTGGGTCAGGCATGCGGTGCGGATGTGGGGTGCCCCGGCGAAGCCGCAGCCCGGGCCCGGGCGCGGCCGGTCAACCCGCTCCGCACGCAGCCTCCGCCTGCGCGGCGTGGCGGGCCTCCCCCACCAGCCGGTGCACGAAGCCGAGCTTCTCCATCGCCGGCGGCGACAACAGGAAGGGGTAGAGGTCCGGCTGCCCCATGCTGCGGTTCAGGCTGTTCACCGCGAAGGTCAGGGGCAGCCAGTCGGCGACGAGATCGTGGATGTCATGCCCCGGCGCATGGGGATCGATCTCCAGCGCCGCGTCCAGGGGCCCGCCCGGCGCCACGCGGGGCCGGATCCGCATCCCGAAGGCGCTCGCCGTCTCCAGCGTGTCGACCATGTGCAGGTAGTGGGCCCAGGTCTCGGCCCAGTCCTCCCACGGGTGCGCGCTGGCATAGGCGGTGATGCAGCGCTCCCGCCAATCCGCCGGCGGACCGGCCTCGTAATGCGCCTTCAGCGCCTCCGCGTAGTCCTGCCGCTCGTCGCCGAACAGGGCGCGGAAGGCATCGAGCCGCGCCTGCCCGCCATCCCGCACCAGCACCTCCCAGTACCAGTGCCCCACCTCATGGCGGAAGTGGCCGAGCAGCGTGCGGTAGCTCTCGCCCAGGGCGACGCGCATACGTTCCCGCTCGGCGTCGTCCGCCTCCTCGATGGCGATGGTGATGACGCCCGAGGCGTGACCCGTCGTCACGCGGTGGCCGGTGGGGCCCGGCAGGTTCTCCAGCAGGTCGAAGGCGAGGCCGCGCTCCGGCTGCTCCGCCCGCGTCACCAGCGGCAGGCCGAGTCGCGTCAGCGTGTAGAACAGGCGCCGCTTCGCCAGTTCCAGGCGCTGCCAGCGCAGCACGTTGATCGGCTTCGAGAGGTCCGGGATGGTGCGGTTGTGCCGGCAGGCGCGGCAGAAGCACTCCCCCGTCCCCTCCGGCACCATCCAGTTGCAGGCGCCCTCGGTCGCGTTGACGCAGCGCAGGTAGCGCCGGTCCGGCCGCAGCAGCGCGGTGAAGCCGCCCCCGTCCGCCGGTTCCAGCGCCGAGAGCAGCCCGACCTCGGGCAGGTAGCCGAGCGTGCGGCCGCAGCTCTCGCACCGCGTGTTCTCGAAGTGCAGCACCTGGCCGCAGGCCTGGCAACGGAACAGCCGCACGACCTTACCTTCCTGTCCTGAGAGGGGCCCCAACGCGCCCGCGGCCGGCAGTTCCCGTCAGGCGGGTTCCAGATCCACCGCCACCGTCAACGCCTGCCCCGCCCCGCCGCCGAGCACCACGCCGCGGACCGGGCTGACATCGGCATAGTCCCGTCCCCAGCCCAACACCACATGTTCCTCCGCCACCACGAGGCCGTTGGTCGGGTCCAGCTCCACCCAGCCATGCTCCGGGCCGAGCCAGCACGCCACCCAGGCATGCGACTGGTCGGCGCCGCGCCGCCGTTCCTGCCCCGGCGGCGGCCGCGTCCGCACGTAGCCCGAGACGTAGCGCGCCGCGAGGCCGAGGCCGCGCAGCGCGCCGAGCATCAGGTGCGCGAAGTCCTGGCACACGCCGCCCCGCTGCCCCAGCACCTCGTCGATCGGCGTGGCCAGCGTGGTGACGCCGGGACGGAAGGCGAAGTCCCGCCGCATGCGCGCGTTGAGGTCGAGCATCCCCTCCAGCGCCGGGCGCCCCGGCCCGAAGCTCTCCCGCGCATAGTCCGCCGCGCCGGCATGGGCGGGCGCCATCGGGCTGGAGAGCGCGAATTCGGCCGCCTCGCCGCCGCGGCACAGCTCGGCAAGCGCTTCCCAGCCGGGCGCCGCCCCGGCCGGAGGCGGCGCCGCGGGCGTGACCTCCACCAGCGCCTCGGCCACCACCTCGAAGGCCGGGTGCGGCGTGTCGAGGAACAGCCAGGTGACGGCGTTGCCGAAATGGTCGGTTCCCTCGCGCCGCCGCGCCTCGGCCGGCTCGGCGCGGATTGCCGCCTCGATCACGTGCTGGCGCCCCGGCAGCGTGCGCGGGCGGAGATGCAGCATGTGCGCCGCGAGATCGACCGTGGCGCCATAGGCATGCCGGGTCGCGTGCCGGACCCGGTACCTCACGCGGCGCCGCGCAGCGTCGGCACCACCGCCTCCAGCCCGACGGCGCGCGCCGCGGGGAGCACCGCGAACCAGCGACGCGTCACGCCGTCGGACAGGCCGGCGATCCCGGCCTCCACCGCACGCAGCCGGGGCACCAGCGCCGCCGCCGCCGCCGCCTGGCGCGACGCGGCCGCGACATCCGCGACCATGCGCGCCGCCTCGGCGAGCGCCTCCTCAAGCACGGCGGCCAGCGCATCGCCTTCGCGCGCGCCGAGCTCGGCGAGCAGCAGGCGCGCGGCGGCGAGCTGGAAGGCGAGGCCGCGCGGATTGCCCTCATCCGCCAGCACGAGGTCCAGCACCGGCGCCGGCTGCACCACGCTGAGATAGCGGCTGCGATAGGTGATGACGGAATCGCGCAGCTCCAGCGCCAGCCGCAGCCCGGGTTCCAGCCGTCCCGGCTGGCGGGCCGCCCCTGGCTCGTCGAGCAGCCGCGCCATCTCCGCGGCGATCGCGCCTGCCCTCTCGATCCGCCGGCCGAGGTCGAGGAACAGCCGCCCGCCGCCGCGCACCATGTTCTCCGCCGCCAGTCCGGACACCGCGGCGCAGAACCGCAGCACCCCGGTCATCGCCGCCGCCAGCGGCTCCAGCCCCCGCCGCTCCTCGCGCGCCGGCGGCAACGCCAGCAGCGCGTCCGAGAGGCCGCGCAGCCCGCCCGCCAGCGTGTCCTGCACCTCTCCCGTCATCCGGTCGCGCAGCAGCGCCGAGAGGCGGGCGACCTGCCCGAGCAGCCGGGGCAGCGCCCCGCCCTCGGCGGCGGTGCGCCGCAGCGCGGCGGCGAGTTGCCCGGTCGCCGCGCCGCCGAGGGCCGCCGCCTCCTCCGCCGCCATCAGCCGCGCCTCGGCCAGGCAGTGGCCGAGCACCCGCAGCTCCGCCCGCTCGCGCGGCGTCGGCGCCGGGCGCTCCAGCGCCAGCACCGCCACGCGCGTCAGCCGCGCCGCGGCCTCCAGGCGTTCGAGGTAGCGGCCGAGCCAGTAGAAATTGTCGGCCACGCGGCTCGGCAGGTCGCCCGGCGCGCGGCGGATCGCCAGCGGCGCGAGGGCGAGGTCGGCCGGCCCGAGGAGGTCCGCCGCCTCCTCCTCCGCCGCCACCCAGACATCCTTCGCCGGCGCGTGCAGCGGCATCCGGCCGATCCGCACATCGGCGGAGGAGAGCGCGCGTGCCAGCCCGCCCGGCAGGGCACGCCAGGCGGTGCCGTCGGACAGCAGGAACATCCGCAGCGCGAGGGGCCGCGGCGCCATGCCGCCCTCCGGCGTCAGCCACGGCGCCATCGAGGGCGGGAGCGCCGCCGTCGCCGCCAGGCCCGCGCCACCCGCGACGAGGCGTGCCGCGGCCTCCGGCGCGTCCGCCGGCACGGCGGGCGCCGCGCCGTCCAGCGCGGGGCGCAGGCGCCAGCCCTCCGGCGCCGCCCGCACCCGCGCGGCGGCACCTTCCTGCCCCAGCCACAGCGTCGGCACGGAGGGCAGCAGCAGCTCCTCGCCCAGCAGCCGCCGCGCCAGCACCGGCAGGAAGGCGGCGAGCGCCGGCGCCTCGGCGAAGCCGGCGCCTGGATCGTTGACGATGCGCACCCCGCCGCCCCGCGCCGCATCGATCAGCCCCGGCACGCCGCAGGCGGCCCCGGGCTCCAGCTCCAGCGGGTCGGCAAGCCTGCCGTCCACCCGGCGCAGCAGCACGTCCACCGGCTGCAGCCCGCGCAGCGTCTTGAGGTAGAGCGCACCGTCACGCGCCGTGAGGTCGCCACCCTCGACGAGCGCGAGCGACAATTCGCGCGCCAGCGCCAGGTGCTCGAACCACAGCTTGTCGGCGGGGCCCGCGGTCAGCAGCGCGACACCCGGCGGACGGCCGCGCGCGCCCGAACCGGCCAGCCGCTGCAGCGCATCGGCCATCGCCTCGAGGAACGGGCGCAGGCGGCGGATTTCCCCGGCGCGGAACAGCTCCGGCATCACCCGCGCCAGGGCGCGGCGGTTCAGCATCGCGTAGCCGAGTCCGGCCGCGTCGGCGGTGCGGTCCGCCGCCACGCGCCATCCGCCATCCGGCGCACGGATCAGGTCGGCGGCATAGAGATGCAGCCGCGCCCCGCCCGGCCAGTCCCCCGTCCCCATCGCCCGGCAGGCGCGGAGGAAGGCGGGGTTGGAGAAGACCAGCGCGGGCGGCAGCAGCCCTTCCGCCAGCAGGCTTTGCGGCCCGTACACGTCCCGCAGCAGCGCATCCAGCAGCCGGGCCCGCTGCGCCAGCCCGCGCTCCAGCGCCGCGAACTCCGCCGCCTCCAGGGGCAGCGGCATCGGATCGAGCCGCCGTGCCCGGCAGGGGGACTCGCCGCCCGGCAGCAGGGCGCGGGTGCCCTCCTCCGCCGTGATGCCGTCGAGGGCGGCGAGCCGTGCGGCCAGCGCGTCCTGCCCCAGCGCCGCGACGGTGCCGAGCAGGCGGCTCCAGCCCGGCCGCAGCTTGCCGGCGCCGTCCACCATCTCGTCGGCCGGCGCGTCGGGCGGGGGCGTCTTCGTCATGCGCCCCGCATCGGGCGGCAGGCGGGGTGGGTCGACATGATGGGCGGGAATCGCGGCCGGATGCGAAGCCACGCGGATAGCCCGGCGCGGCGCCTCCTGTCCAACGCACGGCTCTGCCGGCCGCTTGGGCAGAGTCGCGCCGCGGGGCGTGCACCTGCCGCGGCCCGCGGCAGATCGTGGCCTCGCCGCGCCCGTGCCGCGCCCGGCGGCGCTTCCCGCCCGCATGACACCGTGGTTAGGATTTGCCGGATGCAGGTCCAGACACAAAGCCAGGGGGGAGCATCGGCGGCCGGGGGCGGACTCCTTGGCGGCTACGCGCCGCCCGAGGGCTATTTCTGTGAGATGCTGCGCCCCAGCGCCCCGCCCGATCCCGGCATCGCCGCCCTCCTCGCCCGTCTCGACACCCTCTCGCCGGAGGCGATGCGGGCCCGCGCCCGCCGCGCCGAGCGGGAGCTGATGGACCGCGGCATCACCTTCACCGTCTACTCCGACGCCACGGCGATCGACCGGATCCTGCCGCTCGACCTCATCCCCCGGGTCATCACCGCCGCCGAGTGGGCGACCATCGAGGCCGGGGTGCGGCAGCGCGTTGCCGCCATCAACGCCTTCCTCGACGACATCTATCACGATGCCCGATGCGTCGCCGACGGCGTGATCCCGCGCGGTCTGGTCTTCGGCAATCCCGCCTTCCGCAAGGAGATGGTCGGCTTCAAGGTGCCGCTCGGCACCTATTCGCATGTCTGCGGCACCGACATCGTGCGCGACGAGGCCGGGCGCTTCCTGGTGCTGGAGGACAATGCCCGCACGCCGTCCGGTGTCTCCTACGTCATCGAGAACCGGCAGATGTCGCTGCGCCTGCTGTCGGACCTGACGCGCGGCCTCGGCCTGCGCCCGGTCGACGAATACGGCCTGCGGCTGCACCGCGCGCTGGCCGAGATCGCGCCCGGCGGCGTGACGGACCCGCAGGTCGTGCTGCTGTCACCCGGGATCTACAACGCCGCCTATTTCGAGCACGTCTTCCTGGCGCGCGAGATGGGCGTGCCGCTGGTCGAGGGCCGCGACCTGGTGGTGGAGGACGACCGCGTCCTCATGCGCACCACCGCGGGCCCGAAGCCGGTGCACAGCATCTACCGCCGGATCGACGACGCCTTCCTCGACCCCGAGGTGTTCCGGCGCGACAGCATGCTCGGCGTGCCCGGCCTGTTCCGCGCCTGGCGCCGCGGCAATGTCGGCCTGGCCAGCGCGGTCGGCGCCGGCGTCGCCGACGACAAGGCGGTCTACGCCTACATGCCGCGGTTGATCCGCTACTACCTGTCCGAGGAGCCGATCCTGCAGAACGTCGAGACGCGGATCTGCGCCGAGCCGGACGGCCTGGCCGCGACGCTGGCGGAACTCGACCGGCTGGTGGTGAAGCCGGTGGCGGAATCCGGCGGCTACGGCATCCTGATCGGCCCGCGCGCGACGAAGGCCGAGATCGAGGCGTTCCGCGCCCGGCTGCTCGCCTATCCGGCCAACTACATCAGCCAGCCCCTGGTGCGCCTCTCCGTGTCCCCCACCCTGTGCGAGGAGGGGGTGGAGGGGCGGCACGTGGACCTGCGCCCCTTCGCCGTCACCGGCCGCTCCACCTGGGTGCTGCCGGGCGGGCTGACCCGCGTCGCCCTCCGCCGCGGCGGCCTCGTCGTCAACTCCTCCCAGGGTGGCGGGGGCAAGGACACCTGGGTGCTGGAATGAGCGGGGCCGCCGCACGCCGCCGCCCGGACCTGCCGCTGCTGGCGCGCAACGCCGGCGAGATCCTCTGGCTCGCCCGCTACGTCGAGCGGGTGGAGAACCTCGCCCGCATCCTCGACGTCACGCAGGTCTTCGCGCGGGACGAGCGCGATGGCGGACACTGGCGCGCCGTGCTGCGCATCAACAGCGACGAGGAGCGCTTCCTCGCCTCCGGCGGCACGGTGGCGGAGGCGCGCAGCGTCGCGCGCTTCTACCTGCTGGACCGCGCCAACCCGACCTCGATCCCCGCGGCGCTGGCCCAGGCGCGGGAGAATGCGCGCACGCTGCGCGCGATCGTGCCGACCGAGATGTGGCTGCAGCTCAATGTCTTCCACGCGAGCGTGCTGGCGCTGGGCGAGGACGACATCGCGCCCGAGAACCTCTCGCGACTCTGCGCCGCGCTGAAGGAGGGCTGCCAGCAGCATACCGGCATCACCGAGGGCACGCTGTACCGCGACCAGGCGCGCCACTTCTACGCGCTGGGCCGGCAGCTCGAGCGCGCGGACCAGACCACCCGGCTGCTCGACATCGGCTACCGCTCGCTCCGGCCCCTCATGGAGCGCGGCGAGGAGATCGAGGCGGTCCGCTGGACCGCGCTGCTGCGCGCGGCCGCCGGCTACCAGGCCTATCGCCGGCTGCACCCCGGCGGCTTCTCGGCCGCGGGCGTCGTCGGGTTCCTCCTGCTGGACGAGGCCTTCCCGCGCTCCGTCGCGCTGTCGCTGCAGGCGGCGCACGGCCACCTGGCCGCGCTGCGCGACGAGCACGGGATGGGCGGCACGGCGCCCGCCATCGCCTGCGCCGAGCGGCTTCGCGCGGCCCTCGGCGCCGAGCCGGCGGAGCGCCGCATGGGCGACCTCTCGGCCTTCCTCGACTGGACGCAGGGCGAACTCGCCGCGCTGCACGACCACGTGGCGCGCGCCTTCTTCCGCTGACCGGGACTCAGGTTGCCGCGCCGGCTTCCTGCGCGGGCCCGTCGCGCAGCGGCACGGTGATGGTGCAGACCAGACCGCCTTCCGCCCAGCGCGTCGTCACCTCGCCGCGGAGCTGGCCGCGCACCGTCCCCTCCAGCACGCGGGACCCGAAGCCGCGCCGGGCCGGCGCGCCCGTCACCGCGGGTCCGCCGCTTTCCGACCAGCGCAGCCGCAGCAGCGGCGCCGCCCCCCGCGCTTCCAGGCTCCACGATACCTCCACCCTTCCGCCGGGCGTCGACAGCGCGCCGTGCTTCACCGCATTCGTCGCCAGCTCGTGCACCGCCATGGCGAGCGGCTGGGTGACGCCCGCCGGCAGCGCGACGCGCGGGCCGTCCAGCACGGCCTGGGGCTGCGCCTGCCCGGCGGCGAGGAACGGCGCCAGCTCTCCCTGGATCACGCCGCGCAGGTCGGCCGAGGTCCAGCGGTCGGCCGCAAGCAGCGTCTGCGCCCGCGCGAGCGCGTGCACGCGCCCCTCGATGGCGCGGGCGAACGCCGCCGCGTCGTCCTTCGGCGTCAGCCGGACCGCCGCCTGCACCACTGCCAGCGCGTTCTTGGCGCGGTGGTCCACCTCGCGCGCCAGCAGGGTCTGCCGTTCCTCCGCCGCCCGGCGTTCGGTCACGTCGCGCGTCGCGCCGGCGATGCGGATGGCGCGTCCCGTCGCCGGATCGCGCGCGACGACGCGGCCATGGTTCTCCGCCCAGACCCAGCGCCCGTCCGAGGGGCGCTGGAAGCGGAACTCCAGCCGGTAGCCGTCCCGCTTGCCGAGGATCGCCTCCTGCGGCAGCCGCGCCGCGGCCTCGCGGTCCGCCGGGTGGATCCGCTCGGCCCAGATCGGCGAGGGGAAGGGCGCCAGCTCGAACTCGGGACCGACGCCGAAGATCTCCAGCGTGCGCGCCGAGCGGCGGATGGTGCCCGCGCGGAGGTCGATCTCCCACGCGCCGAGCTCCGCCGCCTCGAGCGCGAGGCGCTGCCGCTCCTCCACCCCGCGCAGCGCCTCCAGCGCGCCGGCACGTTCCCGGTGGGCGCGGCGCAGCGCCTCGATGTCCCGGAACGAGACGGTGACGCCGCCATCCGCGCTCGGGTACGCGTCCACCTCCACCCATTGCCCGACGAGCACGGAGACGCCGCAGAGGTGCACCTCCTGCCGCTCGGTGAGCGCGCGGCGCGTCGCCTCCCAGGTCGGGTTGCCGATGATCCGGGGGAACACCTCCTCGATCGGCCGGCCCATGATGGCGTCCGCGGTGACGCCCCATCCCTCCAGCGTGGCGCGGCTGGCGAAGCGGATGCGGCCCTGGCGGTCCAGCGCGTAGAGCCGCTCGCCGAGGCTTTCGAGCACCTCGCGGTTGCGCCGCTCGCTGAGGCGCAGGGCACGTTCGAAGCGCCGCCGCTCGGAGGCCGCCTCGCCGAGCGCGCGCGCCAGCTCGTCCGCCTCGCGCAGCCCGGTCGAGCGGTCCGGGCGGCCGCGCAGCGCGGCTCCCTGCGCGGCCTGGAACGCCGCGACGGTCCGCCGCGCCAGCAGCAGGGCGAGCCCGAGGCCGAGCAGCAGCACGGCACCGCCCGCCAGCACGGTGCGCAGCATGGCGGCGCGCAACGGCTGCTCGAACTCCGCGCGCGGCGTGTTGAGCACGTAGGTGAAGCCGCTGCGGGATCCGCGCAGGAAGGCGGCGACGACGGGGATGCCGTCCCGCGCCTCGATCTCGTTCAGCACGCCCTCGGGCACCGCCATCAGCCGCGGCAGGACCGTCGGGCGCGCCGGCGTGCCGACCATGCCCTCCTCGCCCGCCGTGCGTGCGACGATGGTGCCCGCCCGGTCGATGATCACCGCCGCCGATCCCTGCGGCCCGTCGGTCTCGCCGAGGGCCGCCGCCTCCCGCAGCGCCGCGGACAGCCGCTCCCGCGGCAGCGCCAGCCAGAGGGCGCCGCCGGGCGCCACGTCCGCCGTGCCGGACAGCTGCACGCCGACCGCCACGACCGACGGGCCGCCGGGCGCGCCGAGCAGGTCGGTGACGAGCAGGTCGGTCGGCCCGGGCGTGGCGAGCGTCACCTCGGCCCAGGCCTGCGCGGGCTGGCCCGCGCGGCCGCGCACCTCGGCAAGGATGGCGCCGCCCGGCGCGCGCAGCGCCACCGGCAGGTCGCCGGCGGTGCGGGAGGCGGCGCGCATCTCCTCCTCCAGCGCCTCCATGTCGCCGCGCACCAGCGCGGCGGAGGAGGCGAGCGCGCGGAGCAGCGCCTCGGCGCGGTCGAATTCCCGCTCCGTCCGGGCGGCGACCGTGCCGGCACGGGCCAGCAGCGCGGTCTCGGCCTCCTGTCGGATGCCGAGCTGCGCGGTCCAGACGCCCCAGCCGGCAACCACCAGCAGGGGCACCGCGACCGCGGCGACGAGGGCGGAGAGATGCCAGGCCAAGGTCGGCGCCGAGGACCGCGGCGCGGGTCTTCCCCCGCCGCCCGGCATGGACGTTACCTGCGCGCGGGCATCCACGTTCGTGCCGTCCGGCATGTGCACCACCATACTCGCCCGGGCTTGCCCTGCAGAGTGCAAGTTCCCCTTAAGCGAGCCGCCGAAGGTCGCGCAACCGGCACGTGCACCTTCCTTGTATTTTATCTTATTGCTTGAATTCGCGCCGAATCTTTCGCCGCCCGGACCCGCTTCGGAGGGGGGCTGGCCAGCGAAGCCGCGCGGCGCGAAAACCCTTGCGCGGCCGGCAACCTTCGGGAACCGTCGCGACGGGGAAGCTGGCGCGGCACACCGCGCCGTCGGGACGAAGGACAAGCGCTTGGCCTATGCGCTGCAGCAGCTGATCAACGGGATCAGCCTCGGCATGATCTACGGCCTCATCGCCGTGGGCTACACCATGGTCTACGGCATCATCGGCATGATCAACTTCGCCCATGGCGACATCTTCATGATCGGCGCCTTCGTCGCGCTGATCTCGATCGTCATGCTGCTTTCCGGCGGGTTCATGGAGGGGCCGGCCGGCATCGTGCTCGTGCTGGCCATCTCCATGGCCTTCACGGCGCTGTACGGCTGGTCGGTGGAGCGCATCGCGTACCGCCCGCTCCGCGGCAGCTTCCGCCTCGCGCCGCTGATCTCCGCCATCGGCATGTCGATCGTGCTGCAGAACTATGTGCAGATCAGCCAGGGCGCCCGCGTGAAGCCGCTGGAGCCGCAGGTGCCCGGCGGCATCGAGGTGATGCGCCAGGGCGACTTCGTCGTCCAGCTCTCCTACATGCAGCTGCTGATCATCGTCTCGACGCTCGCGGTGCTGGCGGTGTTCACCTGGCTGGTCACCCGCACGCCGCTCGGCCGCGCCATGCGCGCCTGCGAGCAGGACCGGAAGATGGCCTCGCTCCTCGGCGTCGACACCGACCGGACGATCAGCCTGACCTTCGTCATCGGCGCGTCGCTCGCGGCCGTCGCCGGCACGATGTACCTGCTGCGCTACGGCGTGATCGACTTCTACATCGGCTTCCTCGCCGGCGTGAAGGCGTTCACCGCCGCGGTGCTCGGCGGCATCGGCTCGCTGCCCGGCGCGGTGCTCGGCGGCCTGCTGATCGGCCTCATCGAGACCTTCTGGTCGGCCTATTTCAGCGTGCAGTACAAGGACGTCGCGGCGTTCTCCATCCTCGCCCTGACGCTCATCTTCATGCCCACCGGCCTGCTCGGCCGGCAGGAAGTGGAAAAGGTATGACCCCTACCGATCGCCGGAGGGCGCAGCCGCCGGCGGCGGCGAGCACCGGAGGCGCGGATCGGTCGGGCAGCCGCCTGTGGGGCGCTCTTCGCGACGCGGCGCTCGCCACCGCCGTCGCCTTCGGCCTCTTCGTCGTCATGGTCGGCCTGCGCACGGACGTGGCGCCGAACGGCGCGCTGTTCCTCCGCCAGCGCTGGGGCGATGTCGCGATCCTCTGCGCCCTCGTCTTCGCCGGGAGGCTCGTCGTCTCGCTCTGGGGCCTGCGCCCGCAGAGCCTCGGCACCTCGCCGCGCCGCGCCGCGCTTGCGGCACAGCTCGGGCGGGTCTTCGCGCCCGCCCTGCTCGCGCTTGCCCTCGTGCTGCCCTTCATCCCCGGCATCGCCCGCTACGAGCTCGACCTCGGCATCCTCGTGCTGACCTACGTGATGCTGGGCTGGGGGCTGAACATCGTGGTCGGCCTCGCCGGGCTGCTCGACCTCGGCTACGTCGCCTTCTACGCGGTCGGTGCCTATTCCTACGCGCTGCTGGCGCAGACCTTCGGCCTGTCCTTCTGGATCTGCCTGCCGCTGGCCGGCATCCTCGCCGCCTTCTGGGGCATCCTGCTCGGCTTCCCGGTGCTGCGGCTGCGCGGCGACTACCTGGCGATCGTCACCCTCGCCTTCGGCGAGATCATCCGCATCGTGCTGCTGAACTGGGTCAGCCTCACCGGCGGGCCGAACGGCATCGGCGGCATCCCGCGCCCGAGCTTCTTCGGCCTTCCCTTCGACATGAGCGGCGGCCCCGGCACCTTCGCCGGCACCTTCGGGCTGGAGCCCGACCCCGTGCACCGCGTCATCTTTCTCTACTATCTGATCCTCGCCCTCGCCCTGCTGACCAACTGGGTGTCGGTGCGCATCCGCCGCCAGCCCATCGGCCGCGCCTGGGAAGCGCTGCGCGAGGACGAGGTCGCCTGCCGCGCTCTCGGCATCAACGTGCGCAACACGAAGCTCACCGCCTTCGCACTCGGCGCCATGTTCGGCGGCATCGCCGGCGCCTTCTTCGCCACCCGCCAGGGCTTCATCTCGCCCGAGAGCTTCACCTTCATCGAAAGCGCGATCATCCTCGCCATCGTCGTGCTCGGCGGCCTCGGCAGCCAGATCGGCGTCGCCGTGGCGGCGATCGTCATGATCGGCGGGTTCGAGCTGTTCCGCGACCTGGAGGAGTGGCGGATGCTCGTCTTCGGCGCGGCCATGGTGGTGATCATGGTGCTCCGCCCGCGCGGCCTCGTCGGCAGCCGCACGCCCTCCGTCGCGCTCGGCGAGAGACGGGCGATCGGCGCCGCCCATGTCAGCGAGGGCCGCGGATGAGCGCCGCCCTTGCTCCCGGCGACGACGCCGCCTTCAACACCTCCGACCCGATCCTCGCGGTCGACGCGCTGACCATGCGCTTCGGCGGCCTGCTGGCGGTGGACGCCGTCTCCTTCACCGCGTCGCGCGGCGACATCACCGCGCTGATCGGCCCCAACGGCGCCGGCAAGACGACGGTGTTCAACTGCATCACCGGCTTCTACCGCCCGACCGGCGGCGCCGTCCGCCTGCACGCCGAGGGCGGCATCGCGGAGCTGCACCGCCTGAAGGAGCACCGCATCGCCCGCGCCGGCGTCGCCCGCACCTTCCAGAACATCCGCCTCTTCCCCGGGATGACCGCGCTCGAGAACCTGCTGGTGGCGCAGCACGCCCCGCTGACGGCGGCGACCGGCTTCGGCATCGGCGCGCTGCTCGGCCTCGGCGGATACCGCGCGGCGGAACGCGCGGCGATCGACCGCGCGGCGGAGTGGCTGCGCGCCACCGCGCTGCTGGAACGCGCCGACGACCCGGCCGGCGCCCTGCCCTACGGCGCGCAGCGGCGGCTCGAGATCGCGCGCGCCATGTGCACCGCCCCCGCCCTGCTCTGCCTCGACGAGCCGGCTGCCGGCCTCAACCCGCGCGAGTCCGAGGATCTGGCCCGCCTGCTGCGCGCCATCCGCGACGGCAGCGCCGCCCCTGGCGCCGCGCCGACCTCCGTCCTGCTGATCGAGCACGACATGGGCATCGTCATGCGCATCTCGGACCACGTCGTCGTCCTCGACCACGGCAGGAAGATCGCCGAAGGGCCGCCCGCCGCCGTGCGCAACGACCGCCACGTGATCGCCGCCTACCTGGGCGAGGACGACGCGGCGTGACGCAGCCGATGCTGGAGGTGAACAACCTCGTCGCCGCATACGGCGCGGTGCAGGCGCTCAAGGGCGTCTCGCTGCACGTCGCGCGCGGCGAGATCGTGACGCTGATCGGCGCCAACGGCGCCGGCAAGTCCACCCTGCTGATGACCATCTGCGGCGATCCGCGCGCCCGCGGCGGCCAGGTGCTGCTGGAAGGCGAGGACATCACCGCGCGGCCGACCCACGCCATCATGCGCGCCGGCGTCGCGCAGTCGCCCGAGGGCCGGCGCATCTTCCCGCGCATGACGGTGATGGAGAACCTGCTGATGGGCGCGCAGGCGCAGGGCCACGACCCCGCGCCGGGCCTCGGCAAGGTCTTCGCCCTCTTTCCCCGGCTGAAGGAGCGCCAGGCCCAGCGCGGCGGCACGCTGTCCGGCGGCGAGCAGCAGATGCTCTCCATCGGCCGCGCGCTCATGTCCCGCCCGCGCCTGCTGCTGCTGGACGAGCCCTCGCTCGGCCTCGCCCCGCTCGTCGTCCGCGCGATCTTCGCCGCGATCCGCGAGCTGAACGAGAAGGAAGGGCTGACCGTCCTGCTGGTGGAGCAGAACGCCAACCAGGCGCTCCGCCTCGCGCATCGCGGATACGTGCTGGTGACCGGACGCATCACCATGGAGGGCAAGGGCGCCGATCTGCTGGCCCGCCCGGAAATCCGCGACGCGTATCTCGGCGGAGGGCACTGACCGCCAGCGGCCACGCGGCTTGCCTCCACCTCATGGCGCGCGCACGCCGGCGCATCTTGCGACGGCCCGCCTCCGGCGCGAAGCTCCCGCCGACGAGCGAGGGACGAGCCATGCCCATCCAACTCACCCGCCGGGCGGCCCTGGCCGCCGCGCCCGGCCTCCTGGCCCCCGCCATCGGCCGCGCACAGCAGGCCTCCTTCCGCGGACGGGAACTTGCCGCCACCGCCTTCGGCGGCCCGAGCCAGGATCTCATCCAGCGCGTGGTCTACGACCAGGTGAACCAGCGCACGGGCGCGAGGACGACGCAGATCCCCCTGCTCTCCGCCCAGGCCTTCGCCCGCATGCGCGCCGAGGCGGCCGCGCCGCAGCTCGACCTCTTCATGTTCTCGGGCGGGCAGGAACGCCCGGCCAAGGCCGACGGCCTGACCCAGCCCATCCCCGCCGGCCCGAACTTCGCGGGCGTGCCCGCCAACCTGAAGGACCCCGACGGCCACTGGATCGCTTGGGGCGTCGTCACCCAGGGCATCCTCTACCGCGAGGACAAGGTGCCCAACCCGCCGCGCTCCTACGCCGATTTCTTCCGGCCCGAATTCGCCGGCCACGTCGCCTTCCCGCACATCACCAACGGCTACGGCACGGACTTCCTCGTCATGCTCGCGCGGATGAATGGCGGGGGCGAGAACAACATCGCCCCCGGCATCGAGGCGCTGAAGCGGATCGCGCCGCGCGCCACCATCTTCCGCGCCGCCGCCGAGGTGCAGACCCTGTTCGCCAATGGCGACATCTGGATCATGCCGTATGACGGCGCCTCCGCGATGCGCAGCCGGGGCATGGGCATTCCCGTCGGCTTCTCCGTCCCGCAGGAGGGGTCGCCCTTTGTGCTGCTGGTCGGCTGCGTCGCAAGGCGGTCCCGCAACGCCGACATCGCCTCCGCCGTGCTCGACCGCCATCTCGACCCCGAGGTCCAGGTCGCGGTCGCGCGCGAGATCGGCTGGGCGCCGGTCAACGGCGCAGCGCAGCTTCCGTCGGATGTCGCGCCCTACATGGCGCCGACGGACCGCCTCGCCACCTTCGACCGCGACGTGATCAACGCCAGCCGGCCCGCCTGGACGGAGCGCTTCAACCGAGAGATCGCGCGTTGACCGATGCGTCTCGCCGCGGGCTCGTCGCGGCGGCCCTGATCGCCCCGGCGGCGCTGCTCTTCGCCACCCTCTTCGTCTGGCCGCAGGCAAGCCTGCTCTCGCTCTCGGCGGCCGGCGGCGGCGCGTCCTATGCGCGTTTCCTCGGCGATTCCTACTACCTCGGCACGCTGTTCAACTCGCTCGCGCTCGGCGTCGCGGTCACGGCGATCACGCTTGTTCTCGGCTTCCCGCTCGCCTTCGTGCTGGCGCGGGCCGAGACGCGCTGGGCGGGGCTGCTGCTGCTGCTCACCACCTTCCCGCTCTGGGTGTCCGCCGTCGTCCGGTCCTTCGCCTGGATGGTGCTGTTCTTCCGCGGCGGCGGCGTCAGCCGCCTCCTTCAGGGCAGCGGCCTCGTGCCGCCGGACTTCCAGCTCCTCGGCACCTTCGCGGGGCTGACGATCGCCCTCGCGCAGGTGCTGCTGCCGATCATGGTGCTGACGCTCTACGGCGTGATCCGCGGCATCGACCGGGACCTCGAAGCCGCCGCCATGAACCTCGGCGCCTCGCCCGCCGCGGCGCTATGGCTCGTCACCATCCGCCTCGCGCGGGGCGGCATCGCGGCGGGATCGCTGCTCGTCTTCTCGCTCTCCGTCTCGGCCTTCGCCACGCCTGCCCTCGTCGGCGGCGCGCGGGCGCATCTCATGGCGGTGACGATCTACGAGCAGACGCTGGAGCTGCTCGACTGGCCCTTCGCCGCCGCCATCGCGGCGATCCTGCTGGCCATCTCCGTCAGCGTTGCGCTGCTCTACGGCCGCCTCGTCGGCGGGGCGGCCGCCGCGGCGGGGCAAGGGCGATGACCTCCCTCCGGCATCCCTTCGGCTGGGTCCTGCTCGGCCTCTGCGCCGTCGCCTTCGTCTATCTCCTCGGGCCGCTGCTGGTCATCGTCGGCGCCTCCTTCTCCGACACCGGCTACCTCGCCTTCCCGCCGGAAGGAGTGTCGCTCCGCTGGTATCGCCAGATGCTCGGCGACCGTCGGTGGCTCGACGGCTTCCTCGTCTCGCTCCGCCTCGCCGCGCTCGTCGCCTGCCTCTCCCTGGTCATCGGCACCGCCGCCGCCGTGGCGCTGACCCGCTTCGACTTCCCCGGCCGCGCCTTCCTGGAGGCGCTGTTCCTCTCGCCCCTCGTCCTCCCCGGCCTCGTGCTCGCCGTCGCGCTGACGCTGTTCTTCGCGACCACGCCTCTCGTGCCGCCCGGCTTCTTCCGCCTCGCCGTGTCGCACCTGCTGGTGGGCGTGCCGCTCGTGCTGCGCGTGATGCTGCCGGTGCTCCGCCGCGTCGATCCGGCGCTGGAGGAAGCCGCGCGCAACCTCGGCGCCTCCCCCGCGAAGGCCTTCCTGCTCGTGACGCTCCCGGTCCTGCGCCCCGGCCTGTTCGCCGCCGCGGCGCTCGCCTTCATCTTCTCCTTCGACGAGGTCGAGATGGCGCTCTTCCTCGGCTCCGCCCGGGAAGCGCCGCTCACCGTCGTGCTCTACGGCGCGGCGCAGATGGCGTTCGATCCGACGGTCGCCGCGGTCTCCTCGGTGCTGATCGGGCTCGCCCTCCTCCTGATGCTCGCGCAGCAGGGTTTCGCGCGGCGATGACCGACGCCCTTCGCCTCGACTCCCTCTCGCGCCGCTACGGCGCGACGGTGGCGGTGGACCGGCTGGACCTCGCGGTCCGGCCGGGCGAGCTCGTCGCCCTCCTCGGCCCTTCCGGCTGCGGCAAGACCACGACGCTCCGCATGGTGGCGGGCTTCGTGGAGCCGTCGGGCGGCCGCATCCTGCTCGACGGCGCCGACATCACGCGGCAGCCCGCGCACCGGCGCGGCATGGGCATGGTGTTCCAGTCCTACGCCCTGTTCCCGCACCTGACGGTGGCCGAGAACATCGCCTTCGGCCTGCGCCGCCGCGGCACGCCCCGTGCCGAGATCGGAACGCGCGTCGCCCGCACGGTGTCGCTCCTCAGGCTGGACGGGCTGGAAGGTCGCCTGCCGCGCCAGCTCTCGGGCGGCCAGCAGCAGCGCGTCGCCGTCGGGCGCGCCCTGGTGATCGAGCCGCGCATCCTCCTGCTCGACGAACCCTTCTCGAACCTCGACGCCCTGCTGCGGGAGGGGACGCGCGTCGAGCTGCGGCGCCTGCAATCCTCGCTGCGGCTCACCACCCTTTTCGTCACGCACGACCAGGCCGAGGCCATGGCGATCTCCGACCGCGTCGCGGTGATGAGTGCCGGCCGGCTCGAGCAGCTCGGCACCCCGCGGGAGGTGTATGAGCGCCCCGCCTCCCGCTTCGTCGCGGGCTTCATCGGCCGCGCCAACCTCTTCACCTCCGACGGCGCACGGTCGGAGGACGGCATCGCCCTCGACGCCGCCGCGCCGGGAACGCTGCTTCTGCGGCCCGAGAGGATCGCGCTGCGGAGCGGCCCGGCCGAAGGCCCGAACACCGTCTCCGGCACGGTGGAGGTGCTGTCCTTCCTCGGCGCCGGCGCGCAGGCGCTGGTCCGGCTGCCGGGCGGCCGGGCGCTGCTGGCCGAGGGGCCGGCCGCCTGGGCGGACGCCTTCCCCCAGGGCGGCGCCGTCACCGCAAGCTGGTCGCGCGACGACCTCGTTCCCATCCCCGATCCCGAGGCAGACCATGCGATTCGGCACGGCTGAGGCCACCCCCGGCGAGCTTGCGCGCGGCCTCATCGCGCTCGCCACCGAGCCCAACGGGCCGCTCGTTTCGCCCGTGCTGCTCGCGCGCGGCGCACGGCCGGGCCCGCGGCTGCTCGTGCAATGCCTGATCCATGGCGGGGAGAATGTCGGGCCGGTCGCGACGGCGCGCTTCCTCAAGGCGCTCGACCTCGGGGAGCTGCGCGGCAGCGTCGCCGCGATCCTCGTCGCGAACCCGCTCGGCCAGCGGCTGCATTCGCGCCTCACGCCGCAGGACGGCATGAACCTCAACCGCGTCTTCCCCGGCAATCCGCGCGGCACGGTGACGGAGCAGCTCGCCCACCGCCTGCTGGAGATCGCGGGCGAGGAAGGCGGCGACTGCGTGCTCGACCTGCATTCCGGCGGCGAGCTGACGATCACCGCCTTCTACGTCATCCACGACGCGAAGGGCGACGGCGCGCCGGAGCGCGAGGCGCGGCGCCTCGCCGGCCTCGTCGGCTCCCGCTACCAGTGGGGCACGACGGAGGCCTGGCTCGATGGCGGCTACTTCACCAACGTCACGCGGGTCCACCGCAAGCCGGCGCTGATCGTCGAGAGCGGCGGCGGCGCCAGGGTGCGCGAGGAGGATCTGGCCAATTTCGGCACCGCCCTCGCCGGCCTCACCCGCGCCCTCGGCATGCTGCCGGGCGATCCGCCCGCGGTCTCCGACATCCGCCGTGGCGGCAATGCGGTGCATGTGAAGTGCACGCAGGCCGGCTTCTGGCACCCGTTCATCGCGCCGGGCGACGACATGACGGGCGGGCAGCCGATGGGCGAGATGGTCGACATCCACGGCGACGTGGTGGAGACGATCGACTGCCCCATCGGCCGCGCCTGGGTCGGCTCCATCCGGCGCGCCTGGATGCCCCTCTACCAGGGCGAGCAGGTGGTCGAGGTGGTGGAGCGCCTGTGACGGAGGCGGAGTTCGCCGCCTGGGCGCGCCGGCTCGGACTGACGCGCCTGTCGGAGGAGGACCTGGCGGCGCTGCGCCGGGGCTGGCTCAGCCTGCAGCCGCAGCTTGCTCTCATCCGCGAAGGGCTCGGCCCCGAGGACCGGCCGCCCCGCCCGCCGCTCGGCATCGCGCATTGAGCGACCTGCGCCGGCTCGCCGCGGCCGAGGGCGCGCGAAGGCTCCGCACGGGGACGCTGACCTCCGCCGCCTGGACGGAGGCGGTGCTGGACGCGGCGGAACGCGACCAGCCCCGCCTTGCCGCCTGGATCACGCTCGATCGCGCGGGGGCGCTCGCCGCGGCGCGCGCAGCCGATGCGCGCGGCCATGCGCTGGGCCCGATGGACGGCGTGCCGGTCGGGCTGAAGGACGCGCTCGACACGGCCGGGCTGCGCACGACGGGCCATTCTCGCCTGCATCTCGACCGCGTGCCGGCGCGGGACGCCGCCGTCGTGGCGAACCTCCGCGCCGCCGGCGCTGTCCTTCTCGGCAAGCAGGCGATGTACGAGCTCTCCTACGGGGGTCCCTCCTTCGACCTGCCCTTCCCGCCGGCCCGGAACCCCTGGGACACGGACCGCATCCCGGGCGGCTCCTCCTCCGGCTCCGCGGCCGCCGTGGCGGCCGGGCATGGGCCGGTCGCGGTCGGCACGGATGCGGGCGGGTCGATCCGCCAGCCCGCCGCCTATTGCGGCGTCGTCGGGCTGAAGCCGACGCTCGGCCTGGTGCCGACCGCGGGCGTGCTGCCGATGACCTTCACCCTCGGCGAGCCGGGGCCGATGGCGCGCACGGCGGAGGACGCGGCGCTGCTGCTCGACGCCATGGCGGGCACCCGCACCGCCGCGACGATCGGTGACCCGGGCGCGGGGCTGCGCGTCGGCGTGCTGCGCACCTTCTTCGACGGCGCAGTACGCGCCGCCGACGCCGTGATCGCCGGCGTCGAGGCCAGCCTGGGGCACCTTGCGGCGATCGGCGCCCGGATCGCGGAGGCGGAGGCGCCCTCCCCGCACGCGATGGATGCGGCGGGGCGGGTGATCCTGCTTGCGGAAGCCTATGCGAACCACGAGGCGCAGCTGCGGGCCGACCCGTCGGTCTATGGCCGGCTGGCGCGGCACCGCTTCGCGCTCGGCGCCTTCCTCTCGGCCGCGGATCTGCTGCAGGCGTGGCGCGCGCGGATGGCGCTGGCGGCGCGGATGGACGCGCTCTTCGCGACGCATGACGTGCTGGTCTGCGCCGCGGAGGTCTCGGGCGCGCCGCGCTTCGCGGACACGACGGGCGACTCCTTTCCCTTCACCCGCCAGCCCTCGCTGCGCATCCCCTTCAACCTGACCGGTCATCCCGCACTCGCGCTGCCGATGGGCTTCGACGCGGACGGAATGCCGCTTTCGCTGCAGCTCGTCGGGCCGCGCGGCGGAGAGGCAAGGCTGCTCGCCGTCGCCCATGCGCTGGAGCGGCGGCTCGGGGTGGCGGGCGCTACGCCCCCCGCTTGATCTCCAGCCGCTTCGCGCCGTGCAGGCGGATGTCGGCGCATTCGGCGGCGAAGCCGGGCAGGTCCTCCGGCACCACGCTCCCGAAGATCGTCACCGGCGTCCAGCCGAGCGGCCCGAAGACGCGCCCGCCCTCGCCGTAGAACAGGCCGATCTCCCAGAACTCGTCCGTCAGCCCCTTCATCATCCGCGGCGCCTGGTAGAACCACAGCACGTCGCCGGGGGACGGGATCACCGTCTGGTTCTCGGGCGGCAGGTTGGGGTCGAAGGTCTGCGCGGATTTCGGCAGGCCGACCATGATCTCCGGGCCCGCGAACATCGCGTGGAAGGTCAGCTCCTCGATCGGCTGCGCCAGCGCGGTCCAGATCGTCTCGACGGTCTTCGGCGCCAGCGTCTCGTGCAGGGCGATCCGGGCGGAGATGCCCTTCTGCGTGAAGGTGAACCTCAGATGGCGCGGCATGCCGGATCCCCTCGTGCTGGCGGGACAGGTTCGCGTCCGCGCGGGAGGCTGGCAAGGGCACCCGCCCCCGTCAGACCACCGCCGGCATCGCCTGGCTCAACCTGCCGCCCATCCGCAGCGGCTCGACCCGCGTGGCGAGGCCGGTCGCGTCGTCGGTCTCCACATAGACGCCGCAGAGCGTCGCCTCGCCCTCCGCCGGCGCCAGCCGCTCGCCGGGCACCTTGCGCCAGAAGCGCAGCGCGGCGGCGCCCTTCTGCATGCCGATCACGCTGTCGTAGTCGCCGCACATCCCCGCATCGGTCATGTACGCCGTGCCGCCCGGCAGGATCTGGTGGTCGGCCGAGGGCGTGTGCGTGTGCGTGCCCACCACCAGCGAGACCCTGCCGTCGAAGCTGTGCGCGACCGCCAGCTTCTCGCTGCTCGCCTCGGCATGCACGTCGATGACGATCGCCGCGACGGTGCCGCCCGCGCCGATGCGGTGCCCTGCCAGAACCGCCTGCAGGCCGCGGAACGGGTCGTCCAGCGGGTCCATGAACAGCCGGCCCATCACCTGCGCCACCAGCGCGCGGCGCCCATCCGGCAGCTCGGCCACCACGCTGCCCTGCCCTGGCGTGCCGGGCGGGTAGTTGAGCGGCCGGATCAGCCGGCGCTCGCCTTCGATGAAGGGGATGATCTCCTTGCGGTCCCAGGCATGGTTGCCGAGCGTCACCACATCGGCCCCCGCGGCAAAGAGGGCGCGCGCCATGTCGGGCGCGAGCCCGAAGCCGTGGCTCGCATTCTCCCCGTTCACCACCACCAGATCGAGGCCGAGCCGCGCCCGCAGGCCGGGGATGGCAGCCGCCGCCGCCTCGCGGCCGGAGCGGCCGACGAGGTCGCCGAGGAACAGGATCTTCAAGCCGTGGCTCCGAACCAGGTCAGGCCGCGCTCCGTCGCCACGGCATGCAGCGCGACGTCCTCCGGCCCGGCGGGCACCTCGTCAAGCCGCTGGCAGGCATAGGCGCAGCCGATCCGCGTCGCCCCGGGCAGCGCCGCGAGTGTCCGGTCGTAGTAGCCGCCGCCGTAGCCGAGGCGGTGCCCCGCCCCGTCGAAGGCGAGCAGCGGCACCAGCAGCCAGTCGGGGCGCAGCGCCTGGGCCTCGGGCGGCGGCTGGCTCGTGCCCATCGGCCCGCGCGCCATCGCGTCCCCCGGCGTCCAGCGGCGGAAGGTCAGCTTCTCGCCCCGCCGCGGCGTCACCGGCAGCGCCACCGCATGCCCGCGCGCATGAAGCGCATGGAGCAGCGGGCGGATGTCGATCTCGGGCCCCATCGGCCAGAAGCCGGCCACCACCGCGCCGGCGGGCGGCGGGGCCTCGCGCAGCACGTGGTCCGAGAGAAGGGCGCCGAGCGACGGATCCATTGCCGCGCGCCGCGCCAGCGCCACGCGCCGCGCTTCGGCCTTCAACTCGCCCAGGAGAAGGGAACAGCTCACCCGCCGCAGATAGCGGGGGTTCCTTGCATCCTGCAAGGAACCCCCGGCGCTCCGCCGGGGTTCGTGCGCTGGTGCCGTTGCAATCTGCAAGGCGGATTGCCGGCATGGCGGGTGCAGCGGGGCCCCGGGACGAGAACGACGGAGGCCGGGCGATGCATCGGGCGAGGCTCAGCGTGGTGATCCCGGCGCGCAACGCGCTGCGCTGGCTGCCGGGGGCGATCGCCTCCGTCGGCGGCGGGCCCTCGATCGAGGTCGTCGTGGTGGATGATGGCTCGACCGACGGCACGGCGGAGTACCTCCGCAGCATCGCGGCCGGCGACCGGCGTGTCCGGAGGCTGGAGACGGCCGGCATCGGGCCCGCCGCGGCGCGCAATGCCGGGCTTGCGGCGGTGACGGCGCCGCTCGTCGCCTTCCTCGATGCCGATGACCGCTGGCGCCGCGGCAAGCTGGCCGCGCAGATGGAGCTGCATCGGCTGGAGCCGGAAATCGGCTTCTCCTTCACCGACCACCGCCGATTCGCCGAGGACGGGACCGAGCTGGCCGACGGCTTCACGCGCTGCCCGAACTTCGCCGCGCGCCACGCCATGCGGCAGGAGGGGTTCGTGCTGGACCGCGACGCGCAGGCACAGATCTACGCCGAGCCGCTGGTCATGACCTCGACCGTCATGGCGCGCACCTCCCTCCTGAAGGCGGTGGGCGGCTTCAACGAGACGCTGGCGCGGTCCGAGCATTGGGACCTGTGGCTCCATCTGGCGGCCTGCGCCCCGGTGGGCTGCCTGCCGCGGCGCCTGACCGACCGGCTGGTGCGGCCGGTCGATCCGGATTCGGCCGAGGGGCTGGCGCGGCGGACGGCGCGTCGGCGGGTGGCGGAGGCCTATGCCGGCGCGGCCTCGGCCCTGGATGGCGGGGCGGTGCGGCTCTGCCGCTCCACCCAGTTCGCGCTGGAGGCGGACGGCGCGGCGCTCGCCGGGCGGCGGGCCCGGGCGGCGCTGCTGCGCCTGACCGCGCAGGTCGCCCGGCGGGAGGTCCCGCTGCTCGGCTGGCGGGTGGCGCAGGGCGCCGCATGACGGGACCGAATTGACCGCCGCGGGCCAGGGTGCGAAGGGTTTGTCGTGAGCGCGATCGATCCCGAAATAGCCGGCCAGCTCGCGGCGGACCTGCCGCGGGAGGATTTCGTGCGCATCCTGCGCACCTTCGAGGAGGATCTCGGCCGCCTGGCGGCGGAGCTGGAGGCCGCGGCCGGTTCCGGCGACCTCGAGGGCTACCGCCGCGCGGCGCACAGCCTGGCCGGCGCGGCGGCGGCGGTCGGTGCCAGGCGGCTGGAGGCGGTCGCCCGGATCGCCATGGACCGCAAGCGGACCGAGGAGCCCGTGGTCCTGGCGGCCGAGGTGCGGCGGGAGGCCCGGGCCGCGCTGAACGAGCTCGCCGCCCTGACGGCGTCGCCTCCGTAGCGCAGGAATGCCGGGCGCCGCACGCGTCCTGATCGTCGAGGACACGCCGACCCAGGCCGAGGTGGCCCGTGCGCTGATGCGCGACCTGGGGCACGAGATCCGCGTGGCGGAAACCGGCGCCGCGGCGCTGCGCCAGGCGGCCGAGTGGCGGCCCGACGCCATCCTGATGGACATCGAGCTGCCCGACTTCTCGGGCTTCGAGGTGATGCGGCGCCTGCGGGCGGAGGGCGTCGAGGCGGCCGTGATCGTCGTGACCGCCCATGGCAGCGTGAACCACGCCGTGGAGGCGATGCGCGAAGGGGCGGTGGACTTCATCGTCAAGCCCTACGCCAAGGCGCGGCTGACCGTGACGCTCGGCAACGCGCTGGAGAAGCGGGCCCTCGCCTCCGAGCTGCGCGAGGTGAAGGCGCGGCTCGCGCGCGACCGCTTCATGGGCTTCATCGGCGCCTCCGCGCCGATGCAGGCGGTCTACCGCACGATCGAGAGCGTCGCGGCGTCGCGCGCCAACGTCTTCATCACCGGCGAGAGCGGCACGGGCAAGGAGCTGGCGGCGGAGGCGGTGCACCGCACCAGCCCGCGGGCGCGAAAGCCCTTCGTCGCGCTGAACTGCGCCGCCATCCCCCGCGACCTGCTGGAGAGCGAGATCTTCGGCCATGTGAAGGGCGCCTTCACCGGCGCGACGGAGACGCGGCCGGGCGCGGCGAAGCAGGCGGATGGCGGCACGCTGTTCCTGGACGAAATCGGCGAGATGCCGCCCGAGATGCAGGTGAAGCTGCTGCGCTTCGTGCAGACCGGCACCCTGCAGCCGGTCGGCGGGTCGCGCACCGAGCGGGTGGATGTGCGGATCGTCTCGGCCACCAACCGCGACCCCTGGGCGGAGGTGGAGGCAGGACGGTTCCGGGAGGATCTGTACTACCGGCTCTACGTCGTCCCGCTGGAGATGCCGCCGCTGCGGGACCGGGAAGGCGACGTGACGCTGATCGCCCGCCATTTCCTGGCCGCCTTCGCGCGGGAGGAAGGCAAGCGGTTCCGCGGCTTCTCGATGGAGGCGGAGGCGGCACTGGCCGGCTATGCCTGGCCGGGGAACGTGCGGCAGCTCCAGAACGTGGTGCGCAACATCGTCGTGCTGCAGGACGGCGCGCTGGTGGAGCGGGCGATGCTGCCCGGCATGCTGCTGCGCGGCGCCCCCCGGCCGGCCGAGCCGACCCCGCGGCCCGAGGCGGCCGAGGGAATCCCGCCGGGTCGCCTCGCGCCCGTCGCGCCGGCACCGCCGGCCGCCCAGGCGTGGGCCGCCCCGCCCGAGGGCGCGGAGCCCCCTGCCCCGCAGCCCGCCGCGTGGCAGCCCGAAGCCTTCCCGCCGCTCGCCGAGATGGAGAAGCGCCACATCCAGGCCGCGCTCGACCGTTCGGGGGGCGACGTGGCGCGGGCCGCGGCGCTGCTCGGGGTGAACGCCAGCACGGTCTACCGGCGGCTCCAGGCCTGGCGGGCGGCGGGCTGACGGCCTCGCCTCCCTCCATCTCCTGCGCCGGCTGGCCGGCCGCGCGGTCCCCGGGCGTGAAGGGGAGAAGGCCCCAGGACTGATCTTCGCTGGCGCCACGAACGGGAGAACACCGGCCCGGATCGCGTCGGTTGGAACGATCACGAGGCTTTCAACGCGGTGGTGACCGGGCGCCTGCGGGGTTTGTTCCTGCCTTGCGACAAACCCCAGCCGGCGTGGCGCGCTGGCTGGGCACGGAGGCCCGCCGCCTGGGGGCGGCGCGGCGACTCAGGGTCGGGCGGCACGGGTGGACGAGACGGAGACGGGCACCGCAGAGGCGGGCCGGGGGGAAGGCATGCGGCCATGCGGCGACCCGCCGCTGCCGCCCGAAGTGGCGGCGGTCCTGCCGCTGCTGCACGCGCATCCGCGCCCCGTCCTCGCCGTGCCGCGGCGAACGCGGCAGGTCGTGCCGAACGCCGCCGCCACCGCATGGCTCGACGATCCGGGCGGCGCAGAGGGGATGGCGGCGTGGGAGCGGGCCTGGCCGGGGCTGCGCCCCTTGCTGGACCGCGCCTTCGCCGGCGAGGCGATGAGCGGCGCCCCCGCGGAGCGCGCCGGCGGCGCGGCCTTCGCCGCCGACCTGGTGCCGCTGCGCGGCGGGGATGGCGGGGTGGCCGGGGCGATCGTCACCCTGCTGCCCGCCGCCTGCGCGACGGCGCCGGAGGGCGGGGCGCGGGCGGCCGGGATCGCGCAGGACGTGGCCGGGACGCTGCGCGAGCTGCGGGAGAGCGAGGCGCGGTTCCGCACCCTGGCGCACGGTGTGCCGCAGCTCGTCTGGCGGGCCGGGCCGCGGGGCGCGTGGCGTTGGGCCAGCCCGCAATGGGTGGCGGCGACCGGGCTGTCGGACGAGGCGAGCCGCGGTGACGGATGGCTGGAGGCCGTGGACGCCGCGGACCGGCCGGCGGCGGAGGAGGCGTGGCGCCGGGCGCCCTGCACCGGGCAGCTCGCCTTCGACGCAAGGCTGCGCACGGCGGCGGGCCCCCGCTGGTTCCAGACGCGCGCGGCCCCGGTGCGGGACACGCGGGGAGGCATCGTCGAATGGCTCGGCACCTGCACGGATGTCGAGGAGGAGGTGCGCGCCCGCGACGCGCTGCGGCGAGGCGGCGAGACGCTGGAGGCGGCGGCCGCGCACCGCACCGCCGCACTGCACGAGACGATGCCGCGGCTCCGGCGCGAAGCTGCGGAGCGCCACGCGCCGGACGCGAAGCTGCGGCAGGGTGAGAGGCTTCAGGCGATCGGCCAGCTCACCGGCGGGATCGCGCACGACTTCAACAACATGCTGCAGGCGGTGCTGGCCGCGCTCTCGATGATGCGGGCGCGGCTGGAGGCGGGCCGCGTGGACGGGCTTGCGCGCTACATCGACCGCGCGGAGGCGGGTGCCGAGCGCGCGGCGGCGCTGACCCGGCGGCTGCTGGCCTTCGCGCGGCAGCAGGTGCTGCAGCCCGAGCCGGTGAACCTCGACCGCGTGGCGCGCGGGATGGCGGGGACGATCCGGCGCAGCGTCGGGCCCGGGATCGGGGTGGAGCTGCGGCCGCGGGACGGGCGCTGGCTGGTGCTGTGCGACGCCGGGGGGCTGGAGAACGCGCTGCTGAACCTCTGCGACAATGCGCGCGACGCCATGCCGGAAGGCGGATGGCTGACGGTCGCGACGGAGGACACGGTGCTGACCGGGCCGGAGGCGGCGGGGATCGAAGGGGCGCGGCCGGGGCGCTTCGTGACGCTGACGGTGGCGGACACCGGCACCGGCATGCCGCCGGAGGTGGCGCAGCGCGTGTTCGAGCCGTTCTTCACGACGAAGCCGGTCGGCAAGGGAACCGGGCTGGGGCTGAGCCAGATCTGGGGCTTCGTGCAGCAATCCGGCGGGTTCATGACGATCGACACCGCCCCGGGGCGCGGCACGGCGGTGCGTATCGCCCTGCCCTTCCACGCCGAAGATCCGCAGCCCGAGGCGCCGGCCCGGCCCGACCTCGGGCGGACGGTGCTGCTGGTGGATGACGAGGAGGACGTGCGGGAGCTGGCGGCCGAAAGCCTGCGCGGCGAAGGCTACCGCGTGCTGGAGGCCGCCAGCGCGGAAGCGGCGCTGCGCCTGCTCGGCGCGCGGCTGCCTGTCGACGTCCTGGTGACGGATGTGGGGATGCCGGGACCGATGGACGGGCTCGGCCTGCTCGCGGCGGTGCGGCAGGACCGCCCGGGGCTGCCGGCGGTGGTGGTGACCGGGCATGCCGGCGGGCAGGCGGTGGGCGGTGCCGTGCTGCTGCGCAAGCCCTACAAGCCGGCGGCGCTGATCGAGGCGCTGCGGCGGCTGCGGGAGCGCCGCGGCTGACCTACTCCACCTGGTCGAGGCCGGCTCGCAGGCGGGCCGAATCGGCGTCGCTCAGCCGCAGAAGGCCGTGGCGGAGCGCGAAGTCGATCAGCACGAGGTTGACGTTGAACTTCACGTCCTCGGTCTCCGCGACGAGGCGCAGCACCTCGGCGGCGGAGCGCAGCTCGAAGCGCTCCACCTCGTCGTCGGCGGGGGTCGGGGTGACGCCCTCGGGCAGTTCCAGGTCGAAGAGGTGGAGCACGTCGCGCCGCAGCCCCTCCTCGTTCGCCATGACGTAGGAGACGCGGCCGACCGGGACGGCGCGCGCGGCGAGTTCCGCGGGAAGCGATGCCTCCTCGGCCGCTTCCTTCACCAGCGTGCGCTCGGCGTCCAGGCCGGCGGGGATGCCGCCGGCCACGATGTTGTCGAGCTTGCCGGGGGCGATCGCCTTGTTCCGCGCACGCCAGCCGACCCACAGATGCGGCTCGCCGCCGCGGCGGACGATGCCGTTGACATGGACGCCCTGGCTGATGATGCCGAAGGGCGGCAGCGCGCCGCGGTCGAGCCGGGCCAGCACCGGACCATCGGGTTCGGCGCGGACGTCGAAGGGTTCGCCGCGCAGCGCGAAGTGGCCGCGCCCGGCCAGCGCCGTCACCAGGCGCTCCAGCGCGGCGGTGCGCGCCGCCTCTCCCCTCAGCCGGGCGGCGAGCGAGACGCCGCCGCCGTCGAAGTGCACGTCGCGGGGAAAGAAGGCGAGCGCGCGGGCGAGGTCGGGCGACAGCCAGCCGACCTGCGCGGCGCCGAGCCGGAAGGGCAGGAGCGCGGCGGGCGAGGCGATGTTGTTGCAGGCCTCGACATGGCGCCAGAGCGCGGCGAATGGGATCATGGGCCGGCTGTAGAACGGGGCCCGCGTCCGGGGAAGGTCTGGCATGCCTTCCTGGCGGCGGCGGCATGCCCAACTGTGCCGGGAAGAAGTTTCGGAGAGCGACTTGGCGGACGGGACGATCAGGCCGGAGGAAACGGGGCACCTGCGGACGCTCTTGACGCTGGCCCCCTACCTGTGGCCGCGGGGCGAGCCAGGGCTCCGTCTGCGCGTCGTGGCCAGCCTGCTGCTGCTGGTGCTGGCGAAGGTGGCCAACGTGACCGTGCCGATCGCGCTGGCCCGCGCCGTGGACGCGCTGACGCCGGGCGGCGTCCAGGGCAGCGCCGCGGCGGTGGTGGTGGCGGTACCGCTGGCGCTTGTGCTCGGCTACGGCGCGCTGCGGCTGCTCAGCTCCGCGCTGAACGAGGCGCGGGACGCGATCTTCGCCCGCGTGCAGGGCAACGCGATGCGCGACATCGCGCTCGAGGTGTTCCGGCACATGCACGGCCTGTCGCTGCGCTTCCACCTGGACCGGCAGACCGGCGGGCTCTCGCGCGTGATCGAGCGCGGCACGCGCGGCATGACCTTCGTGCTCGACTTCCTGCTGTTCCACATCGTGCCGACGCTGTTCGAGATCGCGCTGGTGGCGCTGATCCTGTGGGGGTTGTTCGACATCTCCTTCACCGCGGTGATCGTGCTGGCCGTCGGCCTCTACGTGGCGTGGACGCTGCTGTTCACCGAGTGGCGGCTGCGCTTCCGGCGGGAGATGAACGAGACCGACCAGGACGCGAACACGAAGGCGGTGGACAGCCTGCTGAACTACGAGACTGTGAAGTATTTCGGCAACGAGGCGCACGAGGCGCGCCGCTACGACGCGAGCATGCGGCGCTACTCGGAAGCCTATGTGCGGTCCGAGGTGTCGCTGAACGGGCTGAACTTCGGGCAGCAGGCGATCATCGCGGCCGGGCTGACCCTCGTCATGCTCATGGCGGCGCAGCGCGTGGCGGCCGGCACGATGACGGTGGGCGACTTCGTGCTGGTCAACACCTACATGCTGCAGCTCTTCCAGCCGCTGAACTTCCTCGGCTTCGCCTACCGCGAGATCAAGCAGGGGCTGACCGACATGGAGGCGATGTTCCGCCTGCTGCGCGAGGAGCGCGAGGTGCGGGACGCGCCCGGCGCGGGGCCGCTGGCCGCCGGCGCCGGCGAGGTGCGGTTCGAGGAGGTGCGCTTCGGCTACCGGCCGGACCGCGAGATCCTGAAGGGGGTGGGCTTCGCCGTGCCGCCCGGGCGGACGCTGGCGATCGTCGGGCCGACCGGGGCGGGGAAGTCCACCATCTCCCGCCTGCTGTTCCGCTTCTACGACGTGACGGGCGGGCGCGTCGCGATCGACGGCCAGGACATCCGCTCCGTCACGCAGGACAGCGTGCGGGCCGCGATCGGCGTGGTGCCGCAGGACACGGTGCTGTTCAACGACACGATCCGCTACAACATCGCCTATGGCCGCCCCGGCGCGAGCCAGGAGGAGATCGAGCGCGCGGCGCGGCTCGCGCAGGTGCACGACTTCGTCCTCCGCCTGCCCGACGGCTACGACACGAAGGTGGGCGAGCGCGGGCTGAAGCTCTCGGGCGGGGAGAAGCAGCGCGTGGCGATCGCGCGGACGCTGCTGAAGGACCCGCGCATCCTCATCCTCGACGAGGCGACCAGCGCGCTCGACACCCGGACGGAACAGGAGATCCAGGCCGCGCTGCGCGACGCGGCGCGGGGCCGGACGACGCTGGTGATCGCGCACCGGCTCTCCACCGTCGTAGAAGCGGACGAGATCCTCGTGCTGTCCGACGGGCAGGTGGCGGAGCGCGGCAGCCATGCCGAGCTGATCGCGCGCGACGGCGTCTACGCCGCGATGTGGCGGCGCCAGTCGGAGGCCGTGGCCGCCGCCGAGGCGGCGGCGCTCGCGGCGCGGGCCGCGGAGGAGGCCGAGCGCGAGACGGCGTGACCCGGGCCGCCGGGGGGTTCCGCGGGGCCCCCGCCGCGCCTATGTGCCGGTCCGGACAGGAGAACACCGCATGCAGCTCGACCCCGAGGGCGTCGCCCCGGAAGACCTCAGCCATGCCGGGTCGGTGGTGGACAAGGCGATCGAGTACATGATCGAACAGGGGATCGCGCCCATCTCCGTGGCGTCGGCGCTGCTTGGCGGCGCGCTGGGCATGCTGTCGCGCAGCATGGACGACCGCGCGGTCGCCGGCGTGCTGCGCAGCGCCCTCGCCTCGGTCGAGGCGGGGGAGCTGGCGGCGATGCGCGAGACCGGCGAGGGATAGGGGCTGGCGCCGCCCAGCCTCAATTCCACAGCAGGTCCGCCGCCTCGGCGTAGCCGATGCGCCGCTCGGGCGGCACGGGGTGGCGGCCGGCGGCGCGTTCCAGCAGCATCCGCGCATCCTCCTCCAGCCCCGCCTTCAGCGCGGCGTCGAGGAAGAGCTGCTCCAGCACGTCCCTCTGCGCATGGCTGCCGCCGAGCCGGTACAGGCCGCCGAGGGCGGGGCGCAGTGCCGCGCAGGCCTCCGCGTGGCGGCCGCGCGCATGCGCCAGCACGGCGCGGCAGGCCGGCAGCGCCGCGTCCCGCAGGATGGCGGCGTGCGCGGTGTTGGCGCGTCCCGCCTCCTCCAGCGCGTCCAGCAGCCTCGCCGCCGCCGCGTCGCGCCCCGCCGCCGCCAGCGCCATCATCCAGTGCGGCTGGGTGAAGGCGGACAGCGTGTCGCCGATCCGCGCCTCGGCCTTGTCGGCCAGCTCCTCCCACCGGTCGCCCGCCGGCACGCCCTGGCGGCCCAGCCGCCACAGCATCGAAGCCGCGTTCTGCACGTCGATGTACAGGTCGGGCTGCGCCTGCGTCACCGCGCTGGCGTGGTCGCGGAAGCGGCGGTCGTAGAGCGCCAGCACGGCGTCGAACTCCCGCCGCTCCAGCCGGAACATCGCGGCGTGCCACCAGAGATGGTGCATGAGGTTGTTGCCGCCGTCCCAATGCGGCGCGCCGCGCTCGATCCAGGCGATTCCCTCGGCGCGGCGGCCCTCCATCTCCATCACATGCGCCACGCCATGCGTTGCCCACAGGTCGCCCGGGTCGAGCGCCACGGCGGCGCGCCCGGCATGCTCGGCAACCGTGTAGCTGCCGCATTCCTCATGCGCGAAGCAGCGGCAGGCGAGCACGCTGCCCCAGCCCGGCACCTCCGGCGACCACCGCGGCAGCACGCGCTCCACTGCCGCCAGCATGCGTTCCGGCGCGCCCATCCAGAAGGCGGTGAAGTGGTGCAGGCGGAAGGCGAGCACGTCGTGCGGATGCGCGTCGAGGATCGCCTCCCACACGGCAAGGGCGCCCTCAGGCCGTCCCTCCGCCCAGGCGCGCAGCGCGGACATGTGGGCGCGCTCGCGCGGGTTGCCGGGCAGCGCCTCAGCCTTCGCGAGCGCGGCCTCGGCGCGCGGCACCGCGGCGCGGTCGTAGGCCAGCATCGCGAAGTAGCCCGCCGTCACCCGCGCCAGCGGCGCCTCCGGGTCGAGCGCCAGCAGCGCCTTCAGGCGCGCCCCGGCATCGAAGCGGTAGCGCAGATAGCCGTCCGTCACGTGGTCGAAGCCGCGCGCCGCCGCCTCCGAGGCGACGGTCAGCGCGTTGCCCTGCGCGTCGCGGTGCATCCCGGAACGTCTCCTCAGAACGTCTCCACCCATGGGCGCAATTCGATCTCATGCGTCCAGGCGTTACGCGGCTGCCGCACCGCGGCCAGCGCGGCCGCGGCGATCGCATCGGGGTCGAGCAGCGTGTCGTCCCCGGGGTCGGGGCGCCGCGCGGCGCGGATGCCGCCATCCACCACGATGTGCACCACGTGGACGCCCTGCGGGTGCAGCTCCCGCGCGAGGGACTGGCCGAGGCCGCGCAGCGCGAACTTGCCCATGGCGAAGGGGGCGGAGCGCGGAAAGCCCTTCACGCCCGCCGAGGCGCCGGTGAGCAGGATGCACCCCTCGCCGCGCGGCAGCATGTGCCGCGCCGCGGCCTGCGCCACGAGGAAGGCGCCGAAGGCGGTGACCTCCAGGCTGCGGCGCACCTCCTCCGGATCGAGCCCGGTGACCGGCCCGCGCACCCGGTACGACGGGTTGTAGAGCACCACCCCTGCCTCCGCGGCTTCGGGCGCCGCGAACAGCGCGGCGACCTCCGCCGGGTCGGCGGCGTCGCAGCGATGCGTCGTCGCGCCGGTCTCCGCCGCCAGCGCGGCGAGCTTCGCCACGTTCCGCGCGGCGAGCGCGACCCGAAAGCCCTCCCGCGCCAGGAGCCGCGCGAAGGAGGCCGAAAACCCCTCTCCCGCGCCCACGATCAGGGCCTGCCGCATGCTCTCATCCCGTCCTCGGCGCCAGCAGGATGACCGCGGCGCCGCCGAGGCACAACGCCGCGCCGAGCAGGTCGGCCCGGTCCGGCCGCGCCCCCTCCACCGCCCACATCCAGCCGAGCGAGGCGGCGATGTAGACGCCGCCATAGGCCGCGAAGGCGCGGCCGGCGAAGCCCGCCTCGGCGCGGGTCAGCAGCCAGGCGAACAGGGCGAGCAGCAGCAGGCCCGGCAGCAGCCACCAGCCCGGCCGGCCGAGGCGAAGCACTGCCCAGAAGGCGAAGCACCCGCCGATCTCGGCAAGGGCGGCGAGGAGGAAGAGCGGCAGGGTCATGGGTGGATCATGCCCCCACCCCGGCCCTCCCCCGCAACCGCGGGAGAGGGAGGGGACCGCGCTATTCGATCTCCTCCAGCAGCGCGCACAGCGTGGCGCAGCGCGGCGCCAGGTCGCGCCAGAGGATGTGCTCATGCGGCGCATGCGCGCCCGCGCCGGTGCAGCCGAGGCCGTCGAGCGTCGGCACGCCCATCGCGGCGGTGAAGTTGCCGTCCGACCCGCCGCCCCGGTGCTGCGAGGGCAGCGCATAGCCATGCGCCGAGGCGAGCGCGCGCGCCTGGTCGTACAGCGCGCGGATCTCCGGCGTCTCGGCGAAGGGCGGGCGGTTCATCCCGCCGGTCACCGTCACCGCGATGCCGTCGGCTTCGCCCGCCAGCGCCAGGATCCGCCGCTCCATCTCGGTCCCCAGCGCGGCGGTCGGCACGCGCAGGTCGACCTCGGCCGAGGCCTCGGGCGGGATCACGTTGGGCCGCGTGCCGCCGCGGACCGGCGCGACGTTGGTGGTGATCCCTGCCGCAAGGTCGGTCATCGCATGGATCTCGAGGATGATGCGCGCCAGCGCCACCACCGCGCTCCGCCCCTCCGCCCAGTTGCCGCCGGCATGGGCGGAGACGCCGCGCACGGCGATGTCGAACCGCCCCACGCCCTTGCGCGCGGTGACGCAGGCGCCGCCGGCGCCGGCGGGCTCCGGGATCAGCACGGCGCGTGCGCCGCGGGCCGCGTCCTCGATCGGCGCGCGGCTCGTCGGGCTGCCCACCTCCTCGTCCGGCGTCAGGAGCAGCGTCAGCGGCCGCCGCGTCGGCACCTTCTGGCGCAGGATCTCCCGCACCGCGTGGAACGCCATGAAGCTGCCGGCCTTCATGTCGTAGATGCCGGGGCCGAAGGCCTTGTCGCCCTCCACCCGGAACGGCATCGGGCCGGCGAGCGTGCCGTGGTCCCAGACCGTGTCGAGATGGCCGGCGACGACGACCGGCGCGCCCTCGCCCGGCGTGCGGCAGACGATCGTGTCGCCGAAGCCGTCGCGGCCCGGCAGGCGCCGCACCGCGCCCCCGGCCTCGCGCAGCGCCGCCTCGCAGCGGTCCGCCAGGCGGTTCACCGCCGCCGCATCGGTGGTCGGCGTCTCCAGCTCCACCCAGCCGCGCAGCTCGTCCAGCAGGCGTTCGGAGGTGCCGATCTCGGTCGCGGGCATCATGGGATCCGTGCTGTGGAAGGCGTGTGGCGAAGGCCGGGCGGGCCTTCTCGCAATCCCCCGGGGGCTTGTCCATGGCGGCCCTTGCCGCCCCGCCGCCCGGGGGCTAACGGGTGCGGATGCCGCAGCGCAGCAGGAGACCGGGCGGATGAGCGAGGGCTGCTTCTTCGAGGACCTGTCCGTCGGGCAGAAGGCGTCCTTCGGCAAGACCATCACGGAAGCCGACATCGTGCTCTTCGCCGCCGTCACCGGCGACACCAACCCGATGCACCTGAACGAGGAGTACGCGCGGGAGGGCTTCTTCGGCGAGCGCATCGCCCACGGCATGCTGGCGGCCGGCCTGATCACCAAGGTGATGGGCACGCAGCTTCCCGGCCCGGGCACGATCTACATGTCGCAGTCGCTGCGCTTCCGCCGCCCCGTGCGCATCGGCGACACGGTGACCGCGACCGTCGAGATCACCGCGCTGAACGCCGAGAAGCACCGCGTCTCGCTGCGCACCGTCTGCTGCGTGAAGGGCGAGCCGGTGCTGGAGGGGGAGGCGCTGGTCGCCGTGCCCTCGCGTGCCGCCGTCGCCGCGCGCGCCGCGGCGCGGGAGGCCGCCGAGTGACCCAGCTCCGCCGTGTCTGCGTGTTCTGCGGCTCCGCCATCGGCAACCGCCCCGCCTATGCCGAGGCCGCCCGCGCGCTGGGGCAGGAGGTGGCGCGCCGCGGCATCGGCCTCGTCTATGGCGGCGGCGCGGTCGGGCTGATGGGCATCGCGGCCGATGCGGCGCTCGCCGCCGGGGCCGAGGTGATCGGCGTCATCCCGCACGGCCTGCTGAAGCGCGAGGTCGGGCATGGTGGCGGCGTCGAGATGCACGTCGTCGACACGATGCATGAGCGCAAGGCGCTGATGGCGAACCGCTCCGACGGCTTCATCGTGCTGCCGGGCGGCTACGGCACGCTGGAGGAGGCGGTGGAGGCGCTGACCTGGGCGCAGCTCGGCATCCAGGCGAAGGGCGTCGTCTTCCTCGATGTCGAGGGCTACTGGGCGCCGTTCCTCGACGTGCTGGACCACATGCTGGCGGAGGGCTTCGTCCGCCCGACCCAGCGGCCGCTCGCGATGCGCGCGGCGACGGTGGCGGAGGCGCTCGACAAGCTCGCCGGCTTCGAGCCGCCGCCGGGCACGCAGGTCTGGCTCCGCCCCGAGCAGGTGTAGCGCGGTGGCGGCACCGGCGATCGTCGGGGATTGGCGCGACGTCCCGGCCGCGCTGCGCGGCGCCACCGTCGCGCTCGGCAATTTCGATGGCGTGCACCTGGGCCACCAGGCGGTGGTGCGGGCGGCGCATGCCGCGCGGCCGGACCTGCCGCTCGCCGCCCTGACCTTCGAGCCGCATCCGCGCGAGCATTTCCGCCCCGACGACCCGCCCTTCCGGCTGACCCTGCTGCCCGCCAAGGCCGCGGCGCTCGGCGGGCTCGGCGCCGCCATCGTCTACGCGCTGCCCTTCGACGCCGCGCTCGCCGCCATGCCGGCCGAAGGCTTCGTCGAGGAGGTGCTGCACCGCGGCCTCGGCGCGCGGCACCTGGCCTGCGGCGGCGACTTCGCCTTCGGCCATCGCCGCGGCGGCGACATCGCCTTGCTGACGCGGGAAGCGGAGCGGCGCGGCATCGGCCTCTCGGTGGTGCCGCCGGTCGCGGACGAGGACGGGCCGGTCTCCTCCACACGCATCCGCCGCGTGCTGCAGGATGGCTACCCGGAGCGCGCCGCGCGCGGGCTCGGCCGGGACTGGGAAGTGCGGGGCGAGGTGTTCCGCGGCGACCGGCTGGGCCGGGAGCTCGGCTGGCCGACGGCGAACATCCTGCTCGGCCGCCACCTGGAGCCGGCGCGCGGCGTCTACGCCGTCACCGTGGTGCTGCCGGACGGCGCGGTGGTGCCGGGCGTCGCGAATGTCGGCCGGCGTCCGACGCTCGGCGGCGATCCGGTGACGCGGCTCGAGGTTCACCTGTTCGGCTGGTCCGGCGACCTCTACGGCCTTGAGATCGGCGTCCGCCTGCGCTCCTTCCTCCGCGCCGACGCGACCTTCACGGGGCTGGAGGAGCTGAAGGCGGCGATCGCCGCGGACGCGGCGGCGGCGCGGCGCGTGCTGGGGGTCTGAGGCTCAGGAAACGCCGCCGAGCTTGGCCAGGCGACGCACCCCCCGATCACTTGGCATGGAGCAGCCGTCCGGTGCGGCGGAACTCCATGATGGCCAGGTTGATGTCCGAACGCGGGCGCGCATCGCCCCGCGCGCGGGAGCCGAACAGCCGCACGCCCTCCGCCTCCGGGATGGCGGCCAGCCGCTCGGCGACCAGCATCTCGGGCCCCGCCGCCATCAGCCGATCCCGAGCGCCGCGTAGAGCCGCGCGGCCGGCGGCCAGGCGGCGACGATCTCGGCGCGCCACGCATGGGCCGCCCAGGCAGCGCCGGCGAGCAGGAGGAGGCTGGCGATCCAGGCGGCGAGCGCCGCGCCGCGGCCCGGCGCCTCGGGCTGCGTCGGCGGCAGCGGCGGGTCGATCGGCGCGTGCCGGCGCGGCCCGCGCGCGGGGACGGGGCGCGGCACCTCCTCCGCCGCCTCGCGCCAGGCCGGTGCGGCCGTCGGGGCGGCGGGCGGCGCGGCGGGCGGCGGCAGCGGGGCGGGCGATTCGGCGCGGAACGCGGTGCCGCAGCGCGCGCAGCGCAGCGTCCGCGCGCCGGCTGCCAGCATCGTGTCCGGCACCTCGTATTCAGCCCCACAGCCGGGACAGGCGATTCGCATGCGGTCCCATCTGGCCACGCCGCCCCGCCACCGTCCAGCGCAGCGCCCCCGCCTGTGGCGCGCCGCCCGACGGCGTGGCAGACAGCGCCGATGGTGCGCTTCGAGGCAGTCGGCCTCCGCTATCGCAGCGGGGCGGGCTCCGGCGGATGGGGGCCGGACAGCCTCTCCGACGTCAGCTTCGCCCTCCCCGCCGGGTCCTTCACCTGGCTGCTCGGCCCGTCCGGCGCCGGCAAATCCTCGGTGCTGCGGCTGATGCACCTGGCGCTCCGCCCGACCCGCGGCGAGGTCGAGGTGCTCGGCCTCCGCACCTCCCGCGCGCCGCGCTCCGCGCTCGCCCCGATCCGCCGGCGCATCGGCGTGGTGTTCCAGGATTTCCGGCTGCTGCCCTATCTCTCGGCCTTCGACAACGTGGCGCTGCCGCTCCGCCTCGCCGGGCGGCCGGAGGCCTCGCTTCGCGCCGACGTGGCGGAGATGCTGCGCTGGGTGGGGCTGGAGGCGAAGGCCGGCGCGCTGCCGCCCGAACTCTCGGGCGGGGAGCAGCAGCGCGTGGCGATCGCCCGCGCCGTGGTGCACCGCCCTGCCCTGCTGGTGGCCGACGAGCCGACCGGCAACCTCGACGGCCGGCAGGCCCGCCGCCTGCTCGCGCTGCTGAAGGAGATGAACCGCCTCGGCACCACCGTCGTCGTCGCCACGCATGACGAGGAGCTGGTCGCGCGCTTCCCCGCGCCCGCGCTGATGCTCCACGACGGCCGGCTCCACGACCCGGACGAGACGCGCGGCGCCTTCGCGGGCGAGGAGGCGGACCTTGGCTAGGCGCGCCCGCTACTCGCGCGATCCGCTCGGCCTGCGGCGCGCCCTCTCCGGCCCCCTGCTGCCCGGGCTGGTCGCGGCGATGGCCCTCCTTGCCGCGCTCGCGCTGGCCGGCGCCGGCGGCGCGGCGGCGCTGGCGGAACGCTGGCAGCGCGGCGCCGCGGCCGCGGTGACGGTGCAGATCCCGCAGGCCGACGCGGAGCGCGTCGCCCGCGCCCTCGCCGCGCTGCGCGCCATGCCGGAGGTGGCGGAGGCACGGGCGATGGAGGCCGAGCGGCTGGCGGCGCTGCTGCGCCCCTGGCTCGGCGGCAGCCCCGCCCTGCCGGTGCCGGGCGTCATCGAGCTGCGCCTGCGCGACCCGCGGGCGGATCCGGTGCTCGTCGGCGACCGGCTCGCCACCGCCGTGCCGGGCGCGCTGGTCGAGGCGCACGGCCTCTGGGTGCAGCGGCTCGCGGCGCTGGCGCGCAGCCTGCAGGGCCTCGCGCTCGCGGTGCTGCTGCTGGTGGCGCTCGTCGCGGCGGCGGTGGTGGCGGTGGCGACGCGCGCCGGCCTCGCCGCGCGCCGCGACGCCATCGAGGTGCTGCACGGGCTCGGCGCGCGGGACGGCGACATCGCCCGCCGCTTCGCGCTGCGCCTCGGCGGCATGGCGGCAGGCGGCGCGGCGATCGGGGCCGTCGCGGCCGTCCCGGCGCTCGCCCTGCTGTCCGACCTCGCCGGCCCCTGGCTCGGCGCCGAGCCGGGCGGCGGCATGGCGGCGACGCTCGCGCGCCTGCCCTGGCCGGCGCTTCTCGCCCTGCCGCCCACCGCCTTCCTCGTCGGCTGGGCGACGGCGCAGGCGACGGTGCGGAACTGGCTCCGCCGGCTGCCGTGAGCCGCACGGACCGGAAGGCACGCCGGCGCCCCTCCTGGCGCGCCGCGCTGCCGCTGCTCCTGCTGGCGGGCCTTGCCTTCGGCTTCGCCCGGTTCCGCGACGCCGCCTCCGCCGCCGCGGCGCCCGGCGGGCGCACCGATGCGGTCGTCGTGCTCACCGGCGGGGCGGAGCGGGTGGAGACGGCGCTGCGGCTGCTGGAGGATGGCGCAGCGCCCCGCCTGCTCGTCTCCGGCGCTGCGGCGGGGCTGACCCTGGCCGAGCTGGCGCGCGCCCATGGGCGGGACCCGGCGGCGCTGGCCGGGCGCGTCACCCTCGGCCACGCCGCCGCGACCACGGCGGGCAACGCGGCCGAGACGGCGGCCTTCGCGCGCGCCCGCGGCCTCCGCTCGCTCCGCGTGGTGACGGCCGGCTACCACATGCCGCGCGCCCTGCTGGAACTCCGCCGCGCCCTGCCGGAGGCGGAGCTGGTGCCGCATCCCGTGCAGCCCTCGGCGCTGCGCGACGGCACCGTGCCGGCCTGGCGGGCCTGGACGCTGCTGCCCGGCGAGTACCTCAAATACCTCGCCGCGCTCGCCGGGGCGACGCGGCTCCTTCCCGCCCGGACCAGTCCCAGCCGATGACCGCGCTCCGCTCCGCCCTGTTCAACGTGGCGTTCTTCGGCCTCACCGCCGTCACCGTCGTGCTCGCCCTCCCGCTGCTGGCGCTGCCCCGCGCGGCGATCCGGGAGACCGCGCGCCTCTGGGCGCGGATGGTGCTCGGGCTGCTGCGCGCGATCTGCGGCGTGCGGGTGGAGCTGCGCGGGATGGAGCGCATCCCGGAGGGCGGCGCGGTGCTGGCGGCGAAGCACCAGTCGGCCTTCGACACGATCGTCTGGCTCGCCCTGCTGCCGGACGCCGCCTACGTGCTGAAGCGGGAGCTGCTGGCGATCCCGGTCTATGGCTGGCACGCCCGGAAACTCGGCATGATCCCGGTGGACCGCGCCGGCGGCGGGGCGGCGCTGCGGGCCATGCTGCGCCGTGCCGTCGCGGCGGTGCAGGCGGGGCGGCAGGTGGTGATCTTCCCCGAGGGCACGCGCAGCGCGCCCGGGGAGCGCGTACCCTATCAGCCCGGTGTGGTTGCCATCGCCGCCGCCACCGCGGCGCCGGTGCTGCCGGTGGCGACCGACAGCGGCCGCGTCTGGGGCAGGCGGGCCTTCACCAAGCGGCGCGGCGTGATCCGCATCTCCGTCCTGCCCCCCCTGCCGCCGGGCCTGACCCGCGGCGCGCTGATGGCCGCGCTGGAGGCCGCCATCGAGACGGAGACGGATGCGCTGCTCCTGGAGCCTGTGGACAAATCTGTGGGTCGCCCCTTCGCGGCGCGTTAGAGCAGCGCCCGCCAAGCCACTGACATAACGCCTTTTTTAACCCTCCGACCGGCGCGACCGCGCGATATCCACAACTTCCCGTGAAGCCAAGTCATTGATCCGACACAAAAGCTTCGCGGGGCTCCCGCGCCTGCGCCGGGCGGGCGATGGAGCAGGAGGCCGACGCGCTGCCCCGCCCCTCCGGCCGGCCCATCTGTGGACAAGCCGGTGCGCGACGGAGCGCCTCACGCCGCGCCGATCAGCGCCGCGATCCGATCGAGGCCCGCATCGCGCACGCCCATCTCCCGCAGATGCGCCACCGTGTTCAGCAGGTAGTCGCGGTTCGCGCCCATCTGCCCGACGCCGCGGGCGATCGCCGCCGCCGCGGCCTCCGGGTCGAGCGACGGCGCGTAGAGCCGGCAGGCGCGGTTCGCGACATAGGCCACCGCCGGCACCACCTTCGGCGCCGCGATGTCGAGCAGCCGCACCGGCAGCACGCGGCGGTGGTAGACCACCTCCGCCCCGTCCGGCAGTTCCCGGTCGTCGAGATAGGCGAGCACCTCGGCCGCGTGCGCGCCGGGGACGCGGAAGGCGACGCCGCGGCACGCCCCGCCGCGATCCAGGCCAAGCACCAGGCCCGGCGACTCGGGCGTGCCGCGGTAGCGGTGGGACCAGAGGCAGAAGCGGCGGTGGAAGCCGCGCAGCAGCGCCGGATGGCTGCCGGCATGCGCGAAGCCCGGCCGCCAGATGAGCGAGCCATAGCCGAACACCCACATGTTGCCGTCGTGGGCGAGGGGCGGGTGGTGGCGGGCGGGCGTCTGCACGGTCGGAAGGTTGCAGGCTATACCTTGCCGCAGGATGGAGATGAAGCCACGCACCGGCCGCAGGCGGCTCGGTCCCCTTCTGGCCCTGCTGGCGCTGTTGCTCGTCGCGCTGCTCGGCGCGGCGCACCTGCTGCTCTGGCGCCACATGGCCGGGCAGCTCGAGACGGGGCTGAACACCTGGGTGGCGGTGCGGCGCGCGCAGGGCTGGCGGGTGGAGCACGGCCCGCCGGCGCGCGGCGGCTGGCCGTTCGCCGCGACGCTCACGGTCCCGGACGTGCGCGTCGAAGGCGGCGCGGCGACGCTGCCCGGCGGCATCGCCTTCGCCTCGGAACGCATGGTGCTGCGCGTCGCGCCGCCGCGCCTCGACCGGCTGGTGGTGGAGTTCCGCGGCGCGCAGAGGCTGGCGGTGAACGGCACGGAATACCCCTTCGCCGCCGACAGCCTGCTGGCCGTGCTGCCGCTCGAGCCCGATGCGCCCCCGCGCGAGGCGGAGCTGCTGGCCGACCGGCTGCGCATCGGCACGCCCGCCGGCGCGCTGGAGCTGCGTGGCGGCCGGCTGGCGCTGCAGGGCTCCTCCTCCGCCACCGAGGCGGAGCCGGCGCTGAATGCCGAGCTCTGGGCCGAGGGCATCGAGCTGCCGGCAGCGCCCGCCGGCCGCGCGGGCGGCGCCTTCGGCCGGCGCATCCAGTCGCTCTCCGCCGATCTCGCCCTCTCCGGCCCGGTCCCGCCGGGCCGGCAGCCCACGGCGCGCGCCGAGGCCTGGCGTGACGGCGGCGGCACGCTGGAGCTGCGCAACCTGGTGCTGCGCTGGGGCCCGGTCGGCGCCAACGCCGCGGCGACGCTGGCGCTGGATGACGCGCTGCAGCCGATGGGCGCCGGCACGCTCCGCCTCTCCGGCGCCGGAGAGGCGCTGGATGCGCTGGCCGAGGCCGGCGCGATCGGCCGGCGCGCCGCGGCCACGGCGCGCACCCTCCTCCCCCTGCTCTCCCGCCCCTCGGCCGACAGCGGCGCGCCGGAGGTGGAGCTGCCGCTGACGCTGGAAGACCGGACGCTCGCCGTGGCACGCATCCCGGTGACGCGCCTGCCGACCGTGGACTGGCCCGCGCCGCGGCGCTGAGCGCGCGGTTACGGAAGGCAACGGCGGTTGCGTGCCGCTGGCCCCCCGCCACATGCTGGCCCGAGACGTCCGGGAGGAAGCCCATGCTGCGCCGCGACATCCTCGCCCTGATCGGCACGGCCGGCGCGGCCTCGGCGCTGCCGCGCCGCGCCGCCGCCGCCACGCCGCCGGGCTTCCGTGTCACCCGGTTCGATGCGGCGGGGCCGGGCGGGGCCCGCGTCGGCTCGCGCGACGTCACCGCGGCGGGCGATGGCACGATGTGGTTCTGCGGACAGCGGAACGGCACGCTCAACCGCCTCGATCCGCGCAGCGGCGAGATCCGGGTGGTGAACCTCGGCCAGGGCGCCGCGCCGCACGGCGTGGTGCGCGGGCCGGACGGCGCGGCCTGGGTGACGGAGGGCGGGCAGAACGCGATCGCGCGGGTCGATCCGCGCGACCATCGCGTGCAGCTCTGGCGCCTGCCGGAGCGCTTCGCCAACGGCAACCTCAACACCGGCGTGTTCGACGACCGCGGCACCTACTGGTTCACCGGCCAGAACGGCCTCTACGGCCGCTTCACCCCCGCCAGCGAGCGGCTGGAGGTGTGGGAGGCGCCGCGCGGCCGGGGGCCGTACGGCATCACGAAGACGCCGTCGGGCGGCATCTGGTACGTCTCGCTCGCCGGCAACCACCTCGCGCAGATCGAGGATCTGGACAGCGCCCGGGTGCGGATCGTCGAGCCGCCGACGCCGAACCAGGGCGCGCGCCGCGTCTGGAGCGACCGCGGGGGCCGGCTCTGGATCAGCGAGTGGAACAGCGGCAACGTCTCGATGCACGACCCGCGCGACGGCTCCTGGCGGGTCTGGCGCCTGCCGGGCGAGCGGCCGCGCGCCTATTCGGTCTGGGTCGATCCGTCGGACAAGGTGTGGCTGACCGACTTCCCCGCCAATGCGATCGTCCGCTTCGATCCGGCGACCGAGACCTTCCTCTCCTTCCCCTCGGACCGGCCGAACGCGAATGTCCGGCAGATGGACGGCGTGGCGGGCGAAGCCTGGGGCGGCGAGAGCGGCACGGACCGCATCATCCGGATCCAGTACGGCTTGTGATCCGGGCGCTGCTGGCCGCCTTGGTGGCGGCCTCACCGGCGGCGGCGGAGGATGGGCGCGCGGTGTTCGAGGGGCGCTGCGCCTCCTGCCACGCCGCCGCCCCGGAGGCGCCGCCGATGGCGGGGCCGAACCTGCACGGCGTGCTCGGCCGCCGCGTCGGCGCCGCGCCGGGCTTCGACTACTCGCCCGTGCTGGAGGGCGCCGGCCGCGCCGGCGAGGTGTGGGACGTCCCCCGCCTCGACCGCTTCCTGGCCGATCCCGAGGAGGCCTATCCGGGCGTGTGGATGGGCGGCAACGGCCTGCGCGACGCCGCCGAGCGCCGCGCCGTCATCGCCTTCCTTCAGGCCGGCAGGCATCGCCCGTGATCCCACTGCGGCCGATGCCGCGAATGCGGCCCGCCGCCTATGCGGCGAAGCCAGGCGGCCGGAGGCCGCGCCCGGCGTCCGAGGGGCATGAATGCGCCGGCATTCATGTCCCTCGCTTCAACCCTCCAGGTAGCGCCTTGTCAGGTGCGTGGTGAAGGCGGCGGGATCGAGCGGCCGGCCCGTCGCCTCCCGCAGCAGGTCCTGGAAGCCGAGCCGCGCGGCATGCGCGTGCACGTTCAGCCGCAGCCAGCGCATCATCGCCGCCATGTCGCCCTCCACCAGCATGTCGTCGAGTTCCGGGATGTCGTCGCGGATCGCCGCCATGAGCTGCGCCGCCGCCATGGCGCCGAGCGTGTAGGACGGGAAGTAGCCGAAGGCGCCGTCGTGCCAGTGGATGTCCTGCAGGCAGCCCTGCGCGTCGTCGGGCGGAACGATGCCGAGCAGCGCGCGCAGCCCCTCGTTCCAGGCGCCGGGCAGGTCCCGCACCTCCAGCTTGCCGGCGATCATCGCGCGCTCCAGCCGGAAGCGCAGGATGACATGGGCGGGATAGGTCATCTCGTCCGCGTCGACGCGGATGAAGCCGCGCTCCACGCGCCGCCAGAGCCGCGCGAGGTTGTCCGCCGAGGCGACCTCCGGCGCCACGCCGAGCGCGGCGCGCAGCCTGCCGCCGAGGAAGCCGAGGAAGGCATCGGACCGGCAGGCCTGCATCTCGACGATCAGCGACTGCGATTCATGCGCCGCCATGCCCGCCGCCTCGCCCACCGGCTGGCGGGCGAAGCCGGCCGGCAGGCCACGCTCGTACATCGCGTGCCCGGTCTCGTGCAGCACGCCGAGCAGCGCCTTCGCCGGGTTCGCCTCGTCGTAGTACGTGGTGATGCGCACATCGGCGGGGTTGCCGCCGCAGAACGGGTGCAGCGATTCGTCGAGCCGCGCATGGCTGAACTCCAGCCCCACGCGCTCCGCCATCTCGCGGCAGAGGGCGCGCTGCGCCTCCACCGGGAAGCGCCCGGCGAGCGGGCGCGGCGCGGGCCGGCGGGCCTGGATCTCCTCCGCGCGCGGCAGCGCCTCCCGCAGCCAGGCCTCGTAGGCGTCGAACACCGGCTCGACATCCGCGGCGGCGACGCCGGGCTGGTAGCCATCCATCAGCGCGTCGTACGGATCGAGCCCGAGCCGCGCGCCGAGGGCGGCGGCGATCTCCCGCTGCAGCCGCACCACCTCCGTCAGCAGCTTCTCGACCTTCGCGAAGTCGGCATCGCCCTTCGCGACGCGCCAGACCTTCTCGCAGGCCGAATTGGCGCGCTCCGCGGCTTCCACCAGCGCGGTGGGCAGGGCGGTGGCGCGGTCATGCGCGCGGCGCATCAGGGCGAGGTTCGCGTCGTCCCACGGATCCGACGCCGTCGCGGCGGCGAGGTCGTCCGCCACCTCCGGCGCCGTCAGCAGCTCGTGCCGCACGCCGGCGAGCGCGGCGAGCTGCTCGCCACGCGCCGCGCCGCCGCCCTGCGGCATCATGGCGCTGGCATCCCAGGCGAGGATGCCCGCCGCCTCGCCCAGCGCGCCGATGCGCCCGAAGCGGGCCTTGAGCCGGTCATAGGCGGCGCTGCTCATCCTCGTCTCCCCGTGCGGAGGGCCCAGGCCAGGAACACGGCGACCAGCGCCAGGGCCAGGCCGTACCAGGTGATCACGTAGCCCAGGTGGTTGTTGGGCGGGCGCGGGAGGGAGCGCGCGGGATCGGGCGGCGTTCCCGCCGGTCCGCCGAGGGCCACGACCGCGTAGGGCGCGACCGCCGGCAGCCCGAGGGCCGCGCCGATCGCCGCCGGATCGAGGGTGAAGAAGCGGCGGGAGGCCGGGTCGTCCCGCGCGGCGAAGAGGCCGGCGCGGTCGCCGGGACGCACATAGCCCTCGACCGTCACGACGCCCTCGGGCCGGGCGATCGGCCCGCGGCTCTCCGCCGGCACCCAGCCGCGGTCCACCAGCACCGGGGCCGCGCCGTCGCGCAGCAGCGGCGTGACCAGCCGCGCGCCGAGCACCGCGCTGCGCACCTCGAGGCCGAGCAGCGCCTCCCGCGCATGGTCGAAGCGTCCGGTGACGGCGACCTTCGTGAAGGGCAATGGCGGATCGCGCAGCGGCGCGGCGGGCGCTGCCTCTGCCGCCGCGAGGTCGGCCAGCAGCGCGGTCTTCCAGTGCAGGCGGCCGAGCTGCCAGGTGCCGAGGAAGACGAGCAGCGCGAGGACCGGCAGCGCGACGAAGCCGGCGATCAGGATGCGGCGCATGCGCCCGATCCCGGTGCCCGGCCTCCCCCGCAAGCGGGGGAGGCCGGAGTACTCAGTGGTGCGCGATCTCGCCGGCGCCCCACCAGTAGATGCAGACGAAGAGGAACAGCCACACCACGTCCACGAAGTGCCAGTACCAGGCCGCCGCCTCGAAGCCGAAATGCCGTTCCGGCGTGAAGTGGCCGCGGATCGCGCGGAACAGGCAGACCGCGAGGAACAGCGTGCCGACGAGCACGTGGAAGCCGTGGAAGCCGGTGGCCAGATAGAAGGTCGAGGGATAGATGCCGCCCGTGAAGGAGAAGGGCGCGATCATGTACTCCTTCACCTGGAAGCCGGTGAAGGCGACGCCGAGCGCGACCGTCAGCGCCAGGCCGCGGATGAGGTTCTTGCGGTCGCCCTGCAGCAGGGCGTGGTGCGCCCAGGTGACCGTGCAGCCCGACAGCAGCAGGATCATCGTGTTGAGGAAGGGCAGGTGCCACGGGTCGAAGGTGTGGATGCCGGCGGGCGGCCAGACCGCGCGCTCGGCGCCCGAGACGTGTTCGGGGAACAGCGCGAAGTGGAAGTAGGCCCAGAAGAAGGCGACGAAGAACATCACCTCGGAGGCGATGAACAGCACCATGCCGTAGCGCAGGCCGAGCCGCACGACGGGCGAGTGCAGGCCGGGCGTCCGGCTTTCCCGCAGCACGTCGCGCCACCAGAAGAACATGGTGGCGAGCGTGGCGAGCAGGCCGACGGCGATCAGCCACCAGGACCCGTAATGCGCCTGGACGACGATGCCGAGCACGAGCGCCCCGCCGGCGAAGGCGCCGAGCAGGGGCCAGGGCGAGGGATCGACCAGGTGGTAGGGATGCTTGTAGGGGCTGCCGCCCCCGGTGCTCTGCGTTGCCATCGCGGATCCTGGTCATCACGGCGGAGGCCACGGCCCCGCCCGGAAGCTGCGCCGCATCAATCCCGGAAAAGCCCCGCCGGATCAAGCCCGGGGACGGGGCCCAAACGCCGCTGTCAACGCGCCGTTGCCGGGCGCCCGACATGCGGCCCGGCACTGGCCAGCGCGCCGGCGCGCTCGGCGTCGCCCAGGCTGCGGAAGAAGGTGTAGTTCACCGTGATGGTCCGGATGCCGCGCGTGTTCGGATCGGTCGCGATCCGCGGATCCACCCAGAAGGTGAGCGGCATGTCCACTTCCTGCCCCGGGGCGAGGGTCTGCTCCTCGAAGCAGAAGCACGCGGTCTTGTGGAAATACTTGCCCACCACCTCCGGCGTCACGTTGTAGGTGGAGATGCCGGTGGCCGGCGCGGCGGAGAGGTTGCGGGCGCGGTAGAAGCCCATCCCCTCCTCCCCCACGCGCAGATCCACCGCGCGCTGCGCCGGCTCGAACCGCCAGGGCAGGTTGGGCTGGGTGTTGGCGTTGAATCGCACCGTCACGGCGAATTCCCCGGCGCCGGGCGCCGGGCGGCCATCGACCATCGGCGTGCCGCCGAAGCCGGTGACGCGGCAGAACAGGTCGTAGAGCGGCACGGCCGCGAAGGAGACGCCGACCATCCCCGCGACGACCGAGAAGGCGGTCAGCGCCGTGCGGCGGTTCCGGCGGGAGAGGGCGGCGCGGCGTTCGGCATCCATGCCGGATGAAGTTGGCGTCGGCGCCACGGCGCTCAACCCCGCAGCAGCCGCGCCGCGGCGATGAAGTAGAACAGTACCGTCAGCGCCAGCAGCACGGCGAGGATCGCCCAGTTGCGGGCGCGCCGCCGGCGCTCGAACACCGTGCGTTCCTCCGGCGTCACGCGAGCACCAGCCGGTCCACGGCGAGCGCGGCGAAGAGGGCGAATAGGTACAGCAGGGAGAAGCGGAACGCCTTCCGCGCCGCGGCATCGCCGGCGAGGCTGCGGCCCGTCTCGTCCTGCTTCTCGCGAAGGATGCGGACGGCGTGGAGCACGAAGCCGGCGCCGAGCGCGGCGGCGACGGCGGCATAGGCCGGCCCGGCGAAGCCGACCGCCCAGGGCGCCAGGCCGAGCGGCGCCAGGACCAGCGTGTAGAGCAGGATCTGGCGCCGCGTCTCCCGCTGTCCGGCGACGACGGGCAGCATGGGCACGCCGGCGCGCGCGTAGTCGCCATGGGCCCAGAGGCTGAGCGCCCAGAAATGCGGCGGCGTCCAGGCGAAGATGATGGCGAACAGGATCAGCGGCACGAGCGTCACGTCGCCCGTCGCGGCCGCCCAGCCGATCACCGGGGGAAAGGCGCCGGCGGCGCCGCCGATGACGATGTTCTGCGGCGTGCGGCGCTTCAGCCACATCGTGTAGACGAGGACGTAGAACAGGATGGAGAAGGCGAGCCATCCGGCCGCCGCCCAGTTCGTCGCCAGCCCCATGACGGCGACCGAGGCGGTGCCGAGGGTGAGCCCGAAGCCGAGCGCGGCGCCGGGCTCGATCCGGCCGGCCGGGATGGGCCGGCGCGCGGTGCGGCGCATCAGCGCGTCGATGTCCCGGTCGTACCACATGTTGATCGCGCCCGCCGCGCCGGCGGCGACCGCGATGCACAGGATCGCGGTCAGGCCGAGCACGGGATGCACCGGCACGGGCGCGACCAGCAGGCCGACAAGGCCGGAGAAGACGACGAGCGACATGACGCGCGGCTTCAGCAGCGCGATCCAGTCGCGCACCTCCGAGAGGTTCGCCCCGGAAAGGTCGAGGGGGGCTCGCGCCCCCCCCTGCTCGATGGCCGTGTCGCTCATTGCGGCCTCAGCGCACCCGTGGCAGCTCGTCGAAGGTGTGAAAGGGCGGGGGCGAGCTCACCTGCCACTCGAGCGTGGTCGCGCCCTCGCCCCAGGGGTTCGCCGCGGCCTGCTCGCCGCGCCGGAAGGTCACCCAGAGCACGTAGAAGAAGAACAGGAAGCTCGCGACCGAGATGTAGGAGCCGACGGAGACGATCGCGTTCCAGCCCGTGAAGGCGTCCGGGTAGTCCGGGTAGCGGCGCGGCATGCCTTGGTTGCCGAGGAAGTGCATCGGGAAGAAGGTCAGGTTCACGCCGACGAAGGTCAGCCAGAAGTGGATCTGGCCGAGCCGCTCCGGGTACTGGCGGCCGGACATCTTGCCGATCCAGTAGTAGATGCCCGCGTAGATACCGAACACCGCGCCGAGCGACAGCACGTAGTGGAAGTGCGCCACGACGTAGTAGGTGTTGTGCAGGATCTGGGTGATGCCGGCATTCGCCAGCACGACGCCGGTCACGCCGCCGACGGTGAACAGGAAGATGAAGCCGATGGCGAAGAGCATCGGCGTGTCGAAGCGGATCGACCCGCCCCACATCGTCGCGATCCAGGAGAAGATCTTCACCCCGGTCGGCACGGCGATCACCATCGTCGCCGCCATGAAGTAGGCCCGCGTGTCCACGTCCATGCCGGAGGTGAACATGTGGTGCGCCCAGACGATGAAGCCGACGAAGCCGATCGCCACCATCGCGTAGGCCATGCCGAGGTAGCCGAACACCGGCTTGCGGCTGAAGGTGCTGACCACATGGCTGACGATGCCGAAGGCCGGCAGGATCATGATGTAGACTTCGGGGTGGCCGAAGAACCAGAACAGGTGCTGGAACAGCACCGGATCGCCGCCGCCGGCGGGGTCGAAGAAGGCGGTGCCGAAGTTGCGGTCGGTGATCAGCATGGTGATCGCGCCGGCCAGCACCGGCACCGCGAGCAGCAGCAGGAAGGCGGTGACGAGCATCGACCAGACGAAGAGCGGCATCTTGTGCAGCGTCATGCCCGGGGCGCGCATGTTGAAGATGGTGGTGATGAAGTTCGCCGCGCCGAGGATGGAGGAGGCGCCGGCGAGGTGCAGGCTGAACAGCGCCAGGTCCATCGCCATGGACGGGTGGTAGGTGTTGTCGGTCAGCGGGGGATAGATCGTCCAGCCGCCGCCCGGCCCCTCGCCCACGAAGAGGCTGGCGCCGAGCATCAGGAAGGACGGCACCAGCAGCCAGAAGCTGATGTTGTTCATCCGCGGGAAGGCCATGTCCGGCGCGCCGATCATGATCGGCACGAACCAGTTGCCGAAGCCGCCGATCAGCGCGGGCATGACCACGAAGAACACCATGATCAGGCCGTGCGCCGAGACATAGGCGTTCCACATCTGGCCGTCGGCGAAGATCTGCATGCCCGGCTGCTGCAGCTCCATCCGCATCAGCAGCGACAGGCCGACGCCGACGATGCCGGCGATCAGCGCGAAGATGATGTAGAGAGTGCCGATGTCCTTGTGGTTGGTGCTGAACAGCCAGCGCGCCACGAAGCCGGGCTTGTGGTCGTGGTGGTCGTCGTGGGCGTGGGCGGAGGTCGCCATCTCGATGTGTCCGCTGTCGGTTGCGCTACGGGGCCCGCCTCAGCGGGCCTCGGCGACGTTGATGGAGGACGGCGCCTGCGCCACCGCCGAGGGCGGCGGGCCGGGCGGCAGGCCCTCGGCGAAGCGCTGGCGGGCCTGTGCCGTCCAGGCCTCGAACTCGGCAGCCGGCACCGCGCGCACCTCGATCGGCATGAACCAGTGGTTCACGCCGCAGATCTGGTTGCACTGGCCGTAGTAGATGCCGGGGCGGTCGGCGCGGATCCACGTCTCCAGCGTGCGGCCGGGGATCGTGTACTTCTGCACGCCGAGAGAGGGGACGAAGAAGCTGTGGATCACGTCCTGGCCGGTGGTCAGGATGCGGATGCTGGCGCCCACCGGGATCACCAGCGGGTTGTCGACCGAGAGGCTGCGGATCTGGCCGGGCTGCAGGTCGGCGTCCTGCACCGGGTAGCTGTCGAAGGTGAAGTTGCCGTGGTCGGGATAGGCGTAGTGCCAGTACCATTGCCGGCCCTGCACGTTGATCGTCATCTCCGCATCGACCGCCCGGTCCTGGTAGTAGATCAGGCGGAAGGACGGGATCGCGATGACGACGAGGATCAGCACCGGCACGACCGTCCAGGCGATCTCGAGCGCGGTGTTGTGGCTGGTGCGCGACGGCTCCGGGTTCGACTGCGCGCGGAACTTCACGATGACATAGGCCAGCAGGGCCGCGACGAAGATCGTGATCCCGACGATGATCCAGAACACCAGCGCGTTGAAGGAGGAGATCGCGTCCTTGATCGGGCCGCCGGAGGCCTGCAGGCCCATGCCCCAGGGCTGCGGCGCGCCGAGCATGGGCGCCTCGCCCTGCGCCAAGGCCGCGCCGGAGGCGAGCGCCAGCCCGAACAGCGCGGCCGCGAGGGCGGCGGGAAGGCGCGCCGTCATCCGCCCCAGCCCCGAGATGGCACGCGCACCGATCACTTGCAGCATCCTGTCGTCCCGTCCGCACGCCTGGCCGCGCACGCGAAATCCGCTCTCCGGCCCGGGGCCCAGCCACCCGGCCGCACGGCTCTCCAGCCCCGCCTCGGCGGGCAGGAGTGTCGCGCGCGACCTATAGAAGCGCCTCCCGCGCCGCACAAGTGAGGCCGACCTTCGTTGATGCAAGTCGGCGCGATGGCTCCGAGAGCAGGAACGCGCAGGAGGGCGCGTCAGCCGCCGGGCGCCGCCTCCGCCTCCGCCTCGCCCTCCGCGACGTGATCCACCATGTCGGTCAGCATCGACCGGATGTGGCTGTCGCCCACGACGTAGAAGACCTGCCGGCCGCGCCGCTCCGCCTGCAGCAGGCGCGCCGCGCGCAGCAGCCGCAGGTGGTGCGAGACGAGCGAGGCGGAGATGCCGAGCCCGTCGGCCATGTCGCCCACCGACACGGGCGCATCCAGGCAGGACAGGATGATGCGCAGGCGCGTCGGGTCGCTCATCAGCCGGAACATCTCGGCGAGTTCCACGACCTGGTCCTCGCCGATCCTCTCCCGCCCGCGCATCGCGCTTCCCTCGCCTGGACGCGCGCAGGATCACGCCGCGGCGCGGCCGCGTCCAGCGCCCTTGACGGCGAGGGCGGCGCGACCTCACCTTCGGCATCGCGCTAAGTCCCTGATTTCAGGGCAACATCTGAAGAGATGAACAACCGAAAAGCTCGACAGGAATACAGGTGAACAACCGTTTGATCCTCCGCCGCCGCGGTCTCCTCGCGGCGGCGCTCGCCCCTGCCCTGCCGGCCGCCGCGTCCGCCCAGGGCACCGCCGCCCGCCCGCCGCGAAGCGTGATCGCCACCGTCGCCATGGTCGGCGACGCGGTGCGCGAGGTGTCCGGCGGGCGCGTCCGCGCCGAGACGCTGATCGGCGAGGGCGTGGACCCGCATCTGTTCCGGCCGACGCGGGCCGACATCTCGCGCCTGCTCTCGGCCGATGCGGTCTTCGCCAACGGCCACCGGCTCGAGGGTCGGATGGCCGACGTGCTGGATCGGGTGCGCGCCGCCGGCAAGCCGGTGGTGCTGATGGCCGAATCGCTGCCGCGCGAGCGGCTGCGCGCCCACCCCGACTACCCCGACGCCGCCGACCCGCATGTCTGGATGGACCCGACGCTCTGGGGCGAAGCGGCCGGCGCGGTGGAGGCGGCGCTGTCGCGCCTCGTCCCCGACGGGCGGGAGGGCTTGGCCGACAACCTCGCGCGCTTCCGCGCCCGCTGCGCCCGGCTGCACGCCTACGCGCAGGAGGCGATCGGCAGCATCCCCGCCAATGCGCGGGTGCTCGTCACGGCGCATGACGCCTTCTCCTACTTCGGCGCGCGCTACGGCCTCGACATCGAGAGCATCCAGGGCGTCTCGACCGAATCGGAGGCGAACCTTGCCGCCATCGAGGCGCTTGTCACCAAGCTGGTGGAGCGCCGGGTGCCGGCCGTCTTCGCCGAGAGCTCGGTGCCGGACCGCGCCGTCCGCGCCCTCATCGAGGGCGCCGGCGCGCGCGGCCAGCGCGTCGCGCTCGGCGGCAACCTGTTCTCCGACGCGATGGGCCGGCCGGGCACCTACGAGGGGACCTACGAGGGCATGATCGACCACAACATAACGACCATCGCCCGCGCCCTCGGCGGCCGCGTGCCGCCGCGCGGCCTGAACGGGAGGCTGGCAGGCTGAGCACGCAGCAACCCGCGCCGCCGCTCTCGGTCTCGCACCTCACCGTCGCCTACGGGGAGCGGCCGGCGGTGTGGGACGTCACCTGGGCGGCGCCGCCGGGGCTGACCGCGATCGTCGGGCCGAACGGCGCCGGCAAGTCCACCCTGCTGAAGGCCGCGCTCGGCCTCGTGCGGCCGCTGTCGGGCGAGGTGCGGTTCTTCGGCCGGCCGCTGGAGGAGGTGCGCGACCGCGTCGGCTACCTGCCGCAGCGGGCGAGCGTGGACTGGGACTTCCCCGCCACCGCGCTCGACGTGGTCTGCATGGCCCGCTACCCGCGCATGCGCTGGTGGGGTCCGGTGCCGCGGCGCCACCGCGAGGCGGCGCGCGCCGCGCTAGATCAGGTGGGTATGGCGGAGTTCGCGGGGCGGCAGATCGGCCGGCTGTCGGGCGGGCAGCAGCAGCGCGTCTTCCTCGCCCGCGCGCTGGCGCAGGATGCCGACCTCGTGCTGATGGACGAGCCCTTCGCCGCGGTGGATGCGGCGACCGAGACGGCGATCGTCGGCGTGCTGCGCGACCTCGCGGCGCGGGGCCGGCACGTCGTCGCGGTGCATCACGACCTCGGCACCGTGCCGGAGTATTTCGAGAGCGTGCTGCTGCTGAACGCGCGGGTCTTCGCGGCCGGGCGGGTGGCGGAGGTGTTCACGCCGGCGAACATCGGCGCGACCTACGGCGCACGGCTCGCGCTGCTCGACCAGGCGAGCCTCGGCGCCGAAGCGGGGGTGCGATGATCCCCTACAACACCGCGGTGGTGCTGCTCGGCTGTGCCGCGCTCGGCCTGGCGGCGGGCGTGGTCGGCACCTTCGCGCTGCTGCGCGGCCGGGCGCTGGTGGCGGATGCGGTGGGGCATGCGGCGCTGCCCGGCGTGGCGCTGGCCGCGCTGCTGGTCGCGGCCCTCGGCGCCGATCCGCGCGCCCTGCCGCCGCTGCTGGCGGGCGCGGCGGCGGCCGGCGTCGCCGGCGTGCTGGCGGTGCAGGCGCTGGCCCGCACGCGCCGCATCCGGGAGGATGCGGCGATCGCCGTCGTCCTCTCCGCCTTCTACGCGGCGGGCGTCGCGCTGCTCTCCTGGCTGCAGACGGTGCCGGGCGCGGCGCAGGCGGGGCTCGACCACTTCATCCTCGGCCAGGCGGCGGCGATGCGGGCGGAGGATGCGACGATCGCCGCGGCCGTCGCGCTGCTGGCGCTGGCGGTGGTGCTGGCGTTCTTCCAGCGGCTGCGCGCCGCCTGCTTCGACCCCGATTTCGCGCGGGTGCAGGGCCTGGGCGTCGGCGCGGTGGACCTGCTGCTGCTCGGCCTGATCGTCACGGTCTGCGTCGCCGGGCTGCAGGCGGTGGGGCTGATCCTCGTCGTGGCGCTGCTGGTCCTGCCGGCCGCCACCGCGCGGCTGCTGACGCACCGGCTGCCGCGGATGCTCGGGCTCGCCGCGCTGATCGGCGCCGCCTGCGGCGCGGGCGGCGCCTTCTTCTCGGCGCGGCGGCCGGAGGTGCCGACCGGCGCGGCGGTGGTGCTGGCGGGCGCCGCGCTGTTCACGCTGGCGCTGCTGCTGGCGCCCGGGCGCGGCCTGCTCGCCCGCGCCGTCACCCGGCTGCGCCGCCGCTTCGGCGCCGATTCCGAGCATTTCCTCCGCGCGGCGTGGGAAGCACAGGAAGCCGCCGGCGCCGGCCCGGGCACCGCCGGCGACCGCTGGGCGCCGATCGAGGCCGTGGCCGCGGCGCGCGGCTGGAGCCGCGACAAGGCGCGCTGGCTCGCCTTCCTGCTGGCGCAGCGCGGGCTGGTGGCGCGCGCCGAGGGCCATGTCCACCTGACGCCGCGCGGCACCGCCGCGGCCCGCCGCGCGGTGCGCGCCCACCGCGCGGTGGAACACCACCTGCTGGCGGCCGGCGCCGCCGATGTCGCCTCGGCCGACCGGCTGGCGGATCTGGTGGAGCACGGGCTGCCGCCGGACATGGCGGCGCGGCTGCTGCCGGAGCCCTCCGCCCTGCCGGCAAGCCCGCATGCGGTCGGAGGACGGGCGCGATGACGCTCCGCGATTTCCTCATGCTGGACCTGTCGCCGCTGCTCGCGGCGCTGCTGGCCGGCGGGACCTGCGGGCTGCTGGGCTCCTTCCTCGTGCTGCGGCGCGAATCGCTGGTGGGGGATGCGCTGTCGCACGCCGTGCTGCCGGGCATCATCCTCGGCTTCGCGGTCACCGGCGCGCGCAGCGGCCTGCCGATGCTCATCGGCGCGCTGCTGGCGGGGCTGCTGGCCGTGGCGCTGATCGCGGTGGTGCAGCGGGCGGCGCGGCTGGATCCCGGCGCGGCGATCGGCGCGGTGTTCACCACCTTCTTCGCGATCGGGCTGGTGCTGCTGGAGGTGACGGGCGCGCGCAGCGTCGACCTCGACCTCGATTGCGTGCTGTTCGGCCAGATCGAGACGCTCGTCTGGACCGGCGGGCAGTCGCTCGGCTCGCTCCTCGACGCGGAGGCGCTCGCCTCCCTGCCGCGGCAGCTCGGCCTGCTGGCGGGCGTGGCGCTGGCGGTGGGAACCGCGGTGGCGGTGCTGTGGCGGCCGCTGAAGCTGATCTGCTTCGACCCGACCTATGCCGCGGCGCTCGGCCTGCCCTCCCGCGCGCTGGAGCTGGCGCTGGCGCTGATGGTGGCGGCCGCCGCGGTGGCGGCGTTCGAGGCGGTGGGCTCCATCCTCGTCGTCGCGATGCTGGTCTGCCCGGCGGCGGCGCTGCGGCTGATGACCGACCGCTACGCGGTGCAGGTGCTCGGCGGCGCGGGGCTCGGCGCGGGGCTGGGGGTCGTCGGCTATGCGCTGGCGGGGCCGGTGCCGGCGGCGCTCGGGCTCGACGTCTCGCTGAACGCGGCCGGGGTGATCGGCACGCTGGGCGGGCTGGTGGTGGGCGGCGCGGCGCTCGCCGCCGCTATGCGGCGGCCGCCAGCGTCCCGGCCGGCCGGTTCCGCACCCGCACCAGGGTGAACAGGCCGGCGGGCTGGCAGGGCTCCATCGCCTCCACCGCCTCCACCGCCGGATCGAGCAGGTCGCGCAGGGCGAAATCCGGGTGCCAGCCGAGCAGGCGGGAGAGCGGGGCCATCGCCCGCTCGATCCACCAGCGCGGCCCGTCCTCGGCGGCGAAGTGGTTGACGAAGAGCAGGTGGCCGCCCGGCCGCACCACGCGCGACATCTCGGCGTAGAGCCGCTTCGCGTCCGGCACGACGGAGGCGGTGAACATCGCCACCGCGATGTCGAAGGCGCCGTCGGCGAAGGCCATGTGCTCGGCGTCCATCTCGGCGAGGCCGACGACCTGGCCGAGGCGTTCCTGCCGCACCCGCTCCTCCGCCTTCTCGAGCATCTCGCGCGAGAGGTCGATGCCGACCACGCGCTTGTCGCCGCGGTAGTGCGGCAGGGCGAGGCCGGTGCCGACGCCGACCTCCAGCACCCGGGCGCCCGGCAGGCGGTTCACCTCGGCGACCGCGCGGCGGCGCCCGAAGGCGGACACGCCGCCGAACACCGCATCGTACACCCCGGCCCAGCGGCGGTAGGCGTCCCGCACGCTGCCGGCGTCCAGGGCGGCGCGGGGGTGGTCGCGGTCAGGGGTATCGGTTCGGATGGTCATGCCGGGCCAGGGAAGGGGTCGGCGATGGGCTAGTCCCATCGGGCCCGCGGTGCAAGCGGCATGATGACTGTTCCGCGACAGGCGCGGCCCTTCAGGGCGGACCGGGGCGGCGCCCGCCGGGCAGCGCGACCAGCACGCCGCCGGCGGCGATCACCGCCGCGCCGAGCACCGTCCAGCCATCCGGCCAGTCGCCGAACACGAGCACGCCGGCGAGCCCCGCCCAGAGGAGCTGGGTGTAGGACATCGGCGCGAGCACGGAGGCCGGGGCGCGGGCGAAGGCGAGGACGAGCAGGCAGTGGCCGAGGCCGCCGAGCAGCCCGAGCGCGGCGAAGAACGGCCAGTCGAGCGGCGCGACCGGCTGCCAGACGAAGGGCTGGGCGAGCCCGGTCACCACCGCCGCGGCGACGCCGGTGTGCAGGAAGGTGGTGCGCGGGTCGTCCACCGCGGCGAGGCGGCGGGTGAGGAGCTGATAGGCCGTGTTCGCCACGGCGGTGACGAGCGGCAGCAGCATGGCGGGGTGCAGCGGCTCCCCGGTCAGGAAGGGCGGGCGGAGCGCGACGAGGACGCCGGCGAGGCCGACGGCGACGCCGATCCAGCGCCGCGGCGACACCTTCTCCCCGAGCCACAGCGCCGCCAGCGCGACCGTGAGCACCGGGGCGGCGAAGCAGACCGCGGTGGCGTCCGCGAGGGGGATGTGGATCAGCGCGAGCGACAGCGCGGCGTTGGCGGTGGCGAGCGTCAGGCTGCGCAGCGTCTGCAGCAGCGGCGCCCGGCTGCGCCAGGGCAGCGCCCCGGTGAACAGCCGCACGCCGACCGCCACGATCGCCACGTGGAAGACGAAGCGGACGAACATGAGCTGCGGCACGGGATGGTGCGCCACGAGCAGCTTCAGCAGCGCGTCCATGGCGACGAAGAAGGCGAGCGCGACGAGCTGCAGCAGCACGCCCTGGAGGGTGCGGGACATCCCCGCGACTGTGGCAGGGCAGCCCGGGGCAGGTCACGCCCCGGCCGGAACGCTCAGGCGTGGCCGGCGGCGTCGCTCAGCAGGGCGGGGTCCACGTGCAGCTTCGCCAGCGCCTGCCGCCACAGTGCGTCGGGGCGCGCCGCGAACAGGAGCGATTCGTCGGGCGCGACGCTCAGCCAGGCATTCTGCTGGATCTCGGTCTCGAGCTGGCCGGGGCCCCAGCCGGCATAGCCGAGGGCGAGCAGACCTTCGCGCGGGCCGCCGCCGCCGGCGATCGCCTTCAGGATGTCGACGCTCGCGGTCAGCGCGATCTCCGGGTTGACGCGAAGGCTGCCCTCCGTCTCCCAGTCGGCGGTGTGCAGCACGAAGCCGCGCCCGCCCTCCACCGGGCCGCCCGCCATCAGCCGGATGCGGCGCTGCGGCGGCACGGGATCGAGGTTGAGCTGCTTCAGCAGGTCATCGAAGGTGAGGTTGGGCAGCGGCTTGTTCAGCACGATGCCCATCGCCCCGTCGGGCGAGTGCGCGCAGAGGCAGATGACCGTCCGGGCGAAGCGCGGATCCTGCATGGCCGGCATGGCCACCAGGAGCTGCCCGCCGAGATAACCCTCTCCCGCGGGCCCGGAGCCGGCGAAGGGTGCGGCGTGACGAGCCATGGTACCTGCCAAGATGGCGACCCCGACCCTACGCCGCAAGCAGGCCGGGGGTTGCCCCCGGCCCGAAACTTTGCCGGCGCCTCATGGACGCCCCTGATCCTGCGGGATAGGGTCCGGCCCTCTGGCGGCAGCCCCCCGGGAGACAGGAACGATGACGATCAAGGTCGGCGACAGCATCCCGTCGGTGAAGATCATGCAGGCGACCGCCGAGGGACCGAAGGAGGTCGACACGGCCGAGCTGTTCCGCGGCAAGACCGCGGTGCTGTTCGGCGTGCCGGGCGCCTTCACCCCGACCTGCTCGGCGAAGCACCTGCCCGGCTTCGTGCAGAACGCCGCGGCGCTGAAGGCGAAGGGCGTCGACCTCGTCGCCTGCGTGTCGGTGAACGACGCCTTCGTCATGGCGGCCTGGGGCAAGGACCAGGGCGTGGGGGCGGATGTCGTCATGCTCGCCGACGGCTCGGGCGACTTCACCAGGGCGCTCGGGCTCGAGCTGGACCTGACGGCGCGCGGGCTCGGCGTGCGCAGCCAGCGCTTCGCCCTCGTCGCGAAGGACGGCAAGGTCACGCATGTCGGTGTCGAGCAGCCTGGCGCCTTCGAGGTGTCGAAGGCGGAATCGGTGCTGGCGGCGCTTTGATCGCCGGCGGGGCGAGCTTCCGGCGGCGCTGCGCGCTTCATCGCCGACGGCAGGGGATGCGGCACGCGTGAGGACGCCTTCGGAGTATGCGCTGTTCGCCTGGCAGGCAGGCTGGGTTTTCGCGCTGCGCAGCGCGCAGCTCTGGTCCGCCCCGGCCACGGCCGCGGGAGAGCTGGCGGCGATGGCGGCCGAGAAGCAGCGCGCCTTTGCCGAGGGCGCGGTGGCGGCCGGAGTGGCGGCGCTGAAGGGCACGCGGCCCGACCTTGTCGCGGCGGCCGCCCTGCGCCCGGCGCGTCGCCGCGTCTCGGCCAACGTGCGGGCGCTGCGCGCGGCGAAGCAAGGCCGCTGAGGCGGCGCAGGCGGTCACGCCGCCGCGGTTGACGCGCCAAGCGGCGCGGCGCGATGTGCGGCGATGAATGCGTTCCGCCTCTTCGAGAGCGCCATCGACCCGGTGGCGCCGCCGGGGGCGCCGGCGGCGCGGTGGCTCGGCGTGCCGGTGCCGGACGCGCCGCCCCCGGCCACCCTGCTCGGCTTCTACTGGCATTTCGCGCGCCAGACGCGGGCGCTGTTCGGCCTGCTCTTCGCGGCGGGGCTGACGGTGGCGCTGCTCGACCTGACGATCCCGGTCTTCATCGGGCGCGTGGTCGGCCTGCTGGAGCTGCACGGGCCGGAGCGGATCTGGGCGGAAGCGGGCGGCGCGCTGGCGATGATGGCGCTGGTCCTGCTGATCGGCCGGCCCTCGGCCATCCTGTCGCAGAACCTCGTCACGCAGCAGGCGATCATCCCGGGCGTCACCGCGATGATCCGCTGGCAGAGCCACTGGCACGTGGTGCGGCAGGGCTGGTCCTTCTTCCAGGAGGATTTCGCCGGGCGCATCGCCAACCGGGTCATGCAGGGCGGCCCGGCGCTGCGCGAGAGCATCGTGCAGTCGGTCAACGCCGTCTGGTACATCCTGGTCTACGGCACCGGCGCCGTGGCGGTGCTGCTGTCGACCGACCCGCGGCTCGCGCTGCCCATCCTGGTGTGGTTCGCGCTCTACGGCACGCTGCTGCGGCTGATCGTGCCGCGGATGCGCGACCGCGCGCGGAGGGCGAGCGAGTCGCGCAGCGCGCTGACCGGCCGCGTGGTGGACAGCTACACGAACATCGTCACCGTGAAGCTGTTCGCCCGGGCCGAGCAGGAGGACGCGCATGTGCGGGAGGCGGTGGAGCGGCTGACCGCCGACTTCGCGGCGCAGACCCGCCTCGTCACGCTCAACGGCCTGCTGCTCTCCACGCTCAACGCCTCGATGCTGGTGGCGACGGGGGCGCTTTCGGTCTGGCTGTGGTCGCGCGGCGAGATCCCGCTGGCGGTCGTCGCCTCCGCGCTGCCGATGGCCTGGCAGATCGCCAACATCTCCGGCTGGGTGGCGTTCAACGTGGCGGGGATCTTCGAGAACATCGGCGTGGTGCAGGAGGCGATGGGATCGATCGCCGTGCCGCCGACCGCGGCCGACCCGCCGGGCGCCCGGCCGCTCCGCGTCACGCGCGGCGGGATCCGCTTCGAGGGGGTGCGCTTCGGCTACGGGCGGGAGACGGGGGTGCTGGACGGCTTCGACCTGACGGTCGCGCCGGGGGAGCGCGTGGGGCTGGTCGGGCATTCGGGCGCCGGCAAGACCACCGCGCTGAACCTGCTGCTGCGCTTCTTCGAGCCGGAGCAGGGGCGCATCACGATCGACGGGCAGGACATCGGCGGCGTCACGGCCGAGAGCCTGCGCGCCGCGATCGGCGTGGTGACGCAGGACACCGCCCTGCTCCACCGCTCGATCCGCGAGAACATCCGCTACGGCCGCCCCGCCGCGACGCAGGAGGAGGTGGAGGCGGCGGCGCGCCGCGCCGAGGCGCACGGCTTCATCGAGGCGCTGGCCGACTGGCGCGGCCGCCGCGGCTACGATGCGCATGTGGGCGAGCGGGGGGTGAAGCTCTCCGGAGGGCAGCGGCAGCGCGTCGCGATCGCGCGGGTGCTGCTGAAGGACGCGCCCATCCTCGTGCTGGACGAGGCGACGAGCGCGCTCGATTCGGAGGTCGAGGCCGCCATCCAGGAGAGCCTGGACCGGCTGATGGCGGGCAAGACCGTGATCGCGGTGGCGCATCGCCTCTCCACCCTCGCGCGGATGGACCGGCTGGTGGTGCTGGAGGCGGGGCGCGTCGCGGAGGCCGGCACCCACGCGGAATTGCTGGCGGCGGAGGGCGCCTATGCGCGGCTGTGGCGCATGCAGTCGGGCGGCTTCGTCGGCGGCTGAGGCGATGCTGCACCGCGGCGCTCGCCTTGACAGGGGTGCCCCCGCGCCGTAGGAGCGGGCCGCCTTCCGGGCGGGGGACCGCAAGGAGGAGCGCGCGTGTCGGAACAGGACGGCTTCGAGGAGCGGTTGCGGCAGGCCCGGGCGCGGCAGGGGATGGACAATCCCGGGCCGGAGCGCGGGGGATCCCTGCCGCAGGGCAATTGGGGCATCGGGTTCCGGGCGGGTGTCGAGGTCGTCTCGGCGCTCGTCGTCGGCGTGGCGGTCGGCTGGTTCCTGGACCGCTGGCTCGGCACCTGGCCGTGGCTCTTCCTCCTGTTCTTCGTGCTCGGCAGCGCGGCCGGGATATTGAACGTGTATCGCCTGTTCAACCCGCGCGGCGGCCGCCGGTAGGCACGGCTCGACACGATCGCGCACGGCGCGGCACCGGGGGATCGGAAGAGTGGCGGCGGAAGGCAGGACGATGGACGCGCTCAGCCAGTTCGAGCTGAAGCCCGTGCTCGGCGGATTGGGCGATGCCGTCGGCCTGACGCAGTCCACCGCGCACATGCTCCTCGCGGTCGGGCTGATCACGCTGCTGATGCTGTGGGGCACGCGGCACCGCGCGGTGATCCCGGGGCGGCTGCAGGCCGCGGCGGAGACGGCGTACGAGTTCGTGCAGGACCTCGTCGTCAGCCAGGTGGGGGAGAAGGGCAAGAAGTTCTTCCCCTTCGTGTTCAGCCTGTTCATGTTCATCCTCTTCGGCAACCTGCTCGGGCTGCTGCCCTACGCCTTCACCTTCACCAGCCACATCGCGGTGACCTTCGCGCTGGCGATGGTGGTGTTCGTGGTGGTGACGGTCGTCGCCCTGGTGATCCATGGGCGGCACTTCTTCAGCTACTTCTTCCCGGAAGGCGCGCCGATCTGGCTGGCGCCGATCATCATCCCGGTGGAGGTCATCTCCTACCTCTCGCGTCCGGTCAGCCTGGCGATCCGTCTCTTCGCCAACATGACGGCGGGGCACGTGCTGCTGAAGGTGTTCGCCACCTTCGTCGTGCTGCTCGGCGGGCTCGGCGCGGTGGGGCCGTTCATCGCGATCCTGCCGCTCGCGACCAATGTCGCGATCGTCGGGTTCGAGATCCTGGTCGCGCTGCTGCAGGCCTATGTCTTCGCCATCCTGACCAGCATCTACCTGCACGACGCGGTGCACCTGCACTGACGCGTCGGCGCGGCCGCGTTCCCCTTCTCTCCTGTCGCTGAAAGGACAGATACATGGATCCGCAAGCCTACGTTGCCGCCTACAAGGCCCTCGGCGCCGGCATCGCCGTGATCGCGCTGTTCGGCGTGGGCCTCGGCATCGGCAACATCTTCTCGTCGCTGATCACCAGCGTGGCGCGCAACCCCTCGGCGCGGGACGCGGTGTTCCCGATCGGCATCCTGGGCTTCGCGCTGACCGAGGCGGTGGCGCTGTTCGCGCTGCTGATCGCCTTCCTCATCCTGTTCGCGTGACCGGCGCGCATGGATGCGCGGCATCCATGCGCAGCCTGGGCCGGGCCGGAGAGCCGCCCGGCCCGTTCGCGTGAACGGGTGACAAAGGAACACGCCATGCGCGGGCTGATCACTGCCCTCGTCGTCGGGGCCGCCGCCCTGCCCTCCCTCGTCCTCGCCGCGACGGCGCCCGGCGCGGTGCCGGTCGAGGGAATGCCGCAGCTCGCCTTCGGGCATCCGCTGCAGGGCCGCTACCTGATCGCCAACGTCTTCTGGCTGCTGGTGATCTTCGGGCTGCTCTACTACGTCATGGCGCGCTACGCCCTGCCGCAGGTCGGCGCGGTGATCGAGAGCCGGACGGCGCGGATCGGCGCCGACCTCGCCGCGGCGCAGGCCGCGAAGTCCGAGGCGGATTCGGCGATGGCGGCGCACCGCGAGGCGACGGCGAAGGCGCGCGCCGAGGCGCAGGCCCAGATCGCCGGCGCGCTGCAGCAATCCCAGGCCGAGGCGCAGGCGCGCTCCGATGAGCTTGCGGCACGGCTGGCGCGGCAGATCGAGGAGGCGGATACCCGAATTGCCGCCGCGCGGGACGCGGCGATGGGGGCGATCCGCCAGGTGGCGTCCGACACGACGGCGGCGCTGGTGCAGCGCCTGGGCGTGCCGGCGGAACCGGCGGCGGTGGGCGCGGCGGTGGACCGGGCGCTCGCCGCGCGCCGGGCGGCCTGAGGAGGGCCGGGCGATGGATTACGGCTACGAGCATTTCTGGTTGGACCCCAAGTTCTGGGTTGGCGTGTCCTTCGTCGTCTTCTTCCTGCTGTTCGGGCGGAAGATGTGGTCGCTGCTGACCGCGGCGCTCGACGCGCGGGCGGCGAAGGTGCGTGCCGAGCTGGACGAGGCGGCGCGGCTGCGGGCGGAGGCGGAGGCGATGCTCCGCCAGGCCGAGGCCGACCGCGCGGCGGCGCAGGCCGAAGCGCAGGAGCTGCTGACCCGTGCGCAGGCCGAGGCGGCGCGCGTCGCAGCCGCTGCGACGGCCGAGGCCGAGGCGGCGGCGAAGCGGCGGGAGCGCATGGCGCTCGATCGCATCGCGGCGGCGGAGGCCGGGGCGGTGGCCGAGGTGCGCAACGCGGCGGCGGAGATCGCGGCGGCGGCGGCGCGCGACGTGCTGGCGCAGACGGTGGATGCGCAGAAGGACGCGGCGCTGATCGACCGCGCGGTGGCCGACCTGCCGCGGGCGCTGCGCGCGGCCTGAGGCGACGCGGGAAGCACATGGGTGTACAGCGGGGGGGCGTACAGCGGGGGCCGGAAGGCCCCCGCTTCGTTTGCGGGTCCGGTCATGGGTCTGCTCTGGGCTGGGGTTCGGCGGCCGGTGCGCACGGAGCCTGACGGGCGGGCGCAGCTCGGGCCTTGATGGGTTGAGCCTATACGGAACTCTTTTCCCAGATCAAGGGAAAAATTCAGAGGCCGCGCGTTTCCAAGCGGTCGGAGGGGCGAAGCAGCTCCGGCGCTCCCGCCAGCAGCGCGGCACGGGCCTCCGGATCGCCTTCCAGCACGGCGCGAAGGAACAGCACGCAGAGCGCCCCGGTGCGGGCGTGGTGTGTCGGGTCGGCCCAGCGCGGGCCGGCCGCCGCCTCGTCGGCAAAGGCGGCATGGTTGGCGCCGTCCAGCACCGCGAGCGCGGCGGGCGCGCCGCGCGTGGCGCGGAAGGGGATCTCGCGGTCGGCGGGCGTCGCGCCTTCGACAAAGCCGCTGTCGAGCGTGCCCGTGACGTGCAGGATCGGCGCCGTCATCCGCGCGAAGGCGACCGGCGGCGGGAGGCCGCGCGGCGGGCTGGGCGAGAGGGCGATGCCGGCGGCGAGCCGCCGTTCCGGCACGGGCAGGCCCCGGTCGCCGCCCGGGATGCGCTGGCCGAGCAGGTGCTGCACCGTCCAGGCGCCGAAGGAATGGCCCGCGACGGCGAGCCGCGCGGCATCGACGCGGCCGGAGAGCGGGTCGCCGCGCGCGGCGGCTCGGCGCAGCACCTCCTCCACCGCGAAGATGGAATCGAGCAGGCGGGCGACGGCGTTCGCCGGATCGAAGGCGGCTGCGCCGAGCGCGGTGACGCCGCCCGGGCCGCGCCAGAGCGCCTCGTCGGATCCGGGGTGCTGCAGGTGCAGCGCGTGGAACCCGGCGGCGGCGAAGGCGCGGCCGAGATAGCCAAGTCCCTCGCGCGAGCCGCCGAGGCCGTGGCTGAGCAGCACCAGCGGCCGCGCGCCGGCGGCCTCGGCGGGGCGGAGCAGGATGGGAATGTCGCGGCCACGGGCCGCGTCGCGCCAGGTCTGGCGGAGCGGCTCGGCTGCGGCGGTCGTGGCGGCGGCGGCGGCGAGGGCGACGAGGAGCGCGCGGCGGGTCATGGTCGGGGGGCAACGCGGGGCGGCGGGCGGTGTTGCGGGGGGCGAGGAGGACCCCCACCCGCCCTCGCTTCGCTCGGGCACCCTCCCCCGCGACAGCGGGAGAGGGAAATGAGCAATCGTCTCCGCCCCACCCCCTGGTTTCCTAGGGCAGGGTCTGGAGCTGACGCTCGACGAGGGCGCGCCAGGGGGCGTCGCGGGGGGCGTCGGCCAGCAGGGCCTGCCACACCGACCGGGCATTGGCGGCGCGGCCGGCGCGCGCCTCGGCCAGGCCGCTGAGATAGCGCAGCCGCGGATCGCCGGGCGCGGAGCCGAGGGCGCGGGCGACGAGCTCGGCCGCGGCGGCGGTCTCGCCACGCTCGATCTCGAGCTCGGCGAGGTCGCCGGCGAGCTGCGGGTCGAACCGCACGGCGAGCGCCGCCCGCCAGGCGGCGGCGGCCGCCTCGTCGCGGCCGCGGTTGCGCTCGGCGCGGCCGAGCAGCAGGTTGCCCTGCCGCGCCTGTTCGCTGTTCGGATCCACCGCGGCGATGCGGGCGCGCAGCGTCGCGAGCAGCGCCTCCTCCGCCTCGGCCTGCTGGCGGCGGAGGTCGTAGGGGGCGGAGGGCATGTCGGGGATGCCGCGGAGCAGGTAGAGCCCGAACGCCGCGGCCGGCAGCAGGAAGAGCAGCGCGCCAAGCACCGCGGCGCTGCGGCCTCCCCCGCCGGGCGCGGTCTCCTGCGGCGCGGCGAGGATGCGGCGCTGCACCTCCAGCCGTGCCGCCTCATGGGCTGCGGGACCGAGGCGCCCGGCCTCCCGCTCCCGGTCCAGCTCGGCAAGCTGCGCGCGATACAGGGCGAGGTCGGCTTCCGTCCGGCCGCGGGCGCGGGCGGGGCGAAGCAGCGCGAAGGCAAGCGGCGCCAGCGCGAGCGCGGCCAGGCCGAGGAGCAGGAGCCAGATCACGCCCGGTCGGCGTCCCCTGTCTCGAGCGCGGCGAGGCGGCGGCGCTCCTCCTCGGTCAGCGGCGCGGGGGCGCCGGCGGCGGCAGCGCGGCGGCGCATGCCGAGGATGAGGCCAAGGCCGAACAGGACGGCGACCAGCGGCGTTGCCCAGAGGGCGGCGGTGGACCAGGAGAAGGGCGGGCGGAGCAGCACGAAATCGCCGTAGCGTGCGTGAAGGAAGGACTTCACCTGCGCGTTGCTGTCCCCGGCGGCGATGCGTTCCCGCACCAGCAGGCGGAGGTCACGGGCGAGGCCGACCTCGCTGTCCTCGATGGACTGGTTCTGGCAGACCATGCAGCGGATCTCCCGCCCCAGGTCGCGCGCGCGCGCCTCCTGCGCCGGGTCGGGCAGCATGTCGGCCGGGCGGGAGACGGCGCCGGCGTGAAGCGGGACGAGCAGCACAAGGAGCTGCGCGAGGCCGGCGAGGCGGGGGCGGGCGGTCTTCATGCGGCGTACCGCCGGATGAGCGGCCGGAGGTCCTGCGACAGGACGTCCTCGGTGATCGGGCCGGCCCAGCGCCAGCGGATGATCCCCTCGCGGTCCAGCAGGTAGGTCTCCGGCACGCCGTAGACGCCCCAGTCGATCGCCACGCGCCCCGGCTCGTCGCGCGACAGCAGGCGGAACGGGTTGCCGTGCTGACGGAGGAAGCGGAGGCTGTCGGCCGGACGGTCCTTGTAGGCGATGCCGAGCACGGGCACGCCCTCCCGGTGCAGGCGCATGAGCTGCGGATGCTCGATGACGCAGGGGACGCACCAGCTTGCCCAGAAGTTCACCAGCACGGGGCGGGCGAAGCCGCGCAGTTCGGCAGAGCCGAAGGCGGGCACGCCGCTCTCCTCGATCGGCGGCAGGGTGAAATCGGGTGGTGCGCGGCCGATGAGGGCGGAGGGGACGCCGCGCGGGTTGTACTCGCCCGTCCGCATGCCCTGGAGCATGCCGTAGAAGGCGACGCCGCCCGCGGCCGCGACGGCGAAGGGCGCGAAGAGGAGCGCGCGGCGCGTCACCGGCGTCATCTCAGCCCGCCCCGGCCGACATGCGGCCCGCTTGCGCGGGTCGGGCGCCCGAAGGGGCGCCGCCGCCGATGCGGCGAGCCAAGCGACCGGAGGCCGCGACCGGCGCGTGAGGGCAGGAGATCTCTCATGCGGTCTGCGCGGCCTTCGGCACGGCGCGCCGGCTGGGCGCGGAGACGCGCACCCGACGGTCGGCGAGCGAGAGCGCGCCGCCCAGCGCCATGATCGCGGCGCCGATCCACAGCCAGGGCGCGAGCGGGTTGTAGTGCATGCGCACCACGGCCTGGCCGGTCGCCGCATCCTCCTCTCCGATCACCGCGTACAGGTCATAGAGCAGGTTGGTGCGTATCGAGACCTCGGTCGTGTGCTGGCGGCCGATCGGGAACCAGCGGCGCGAGGGCTCCATCACGTGCAGCACGCGGCCGTCGCGCAGCACGGTGATCGTCGCCTTGCGGGCGGTGAAGTTCGGGCCGGTGAAGTCCCGCACCCCGTCGAGCCGCCACTCGTAGCCAGCCAACTGCGCCGACTGGCCGGGGGACAGGGCGACGAGGCGTTCCTGCGCGAGGCCCATGCCGGCGATGCCGGCGGCCAGCACGCCGATGCCAGCATGCGCCACCGCGGCGCCCCAGGCGGCGCGCGGCAGGCCCCTGGCACGGTTCCAGGAATTGCCGAGCGGCGTGCGGAACAGCGCGACACGGTCGGCGATGTCGGCGACCGCGGCGCCGATCACCCAGGCGGCGAAGGCGAAGCCCACGGCCGGCAGCACGCGCTGGCCGGAGAGCAGCAGGGCGAGGAAGAAGGTGGCGAAGGCGATGACCGCGCACCACCAGAGGCGCTGCACGACGGGCCAGAGCTGCGCGCGCTTCCAGGGCATCAGCGGCCCCGCCGCCATCGCCAGCAGCAGCGGCACGACCAGCGGGAAGGAGGCGGCGTTGAAGAAGGGCGGGCCGACCGAGACCTTCGCGCCGAACAGCGCGTCGGCGAACATCGGCCAGAGCGTGCCGACGAAGACCACCGCGGTGATCGAGCAGACGAGCAGGTTGTTCAGCACGATCGCGCCCTCGCGCGAGACGGGGGCGAAGAGGCCGGCCGGCGCCATCGCCGCGGCGCGCCAGGCGAACAGCAGGAAGGCCCCGCCCATGTAGAACATCAGCAGCGCGAGGATGAACAGCCCGCGCTCCGGATCGTTGGCGAAGGCGTGGACCGAGTTCAGCACGCCGGAGCGGACGAGGAAGGTGCCGAGGAGCGACATGCCGAAGGCGATGATGGCCAGCAGCACGGTCCAGACCTTCAGCGCCTCCCGCTTCTCCACGACGATGGCGGAATGCAGCAGGGCGGTGCCGATCAGCCAGGGCAGCAGGCTGGCATTCTCCACCGGGTCCCAGAACCAGTAGCCGCCCCAGCCGAGCTCGTAATAGGCCCACCAGGAGCCGAGCGCGATGCCGAGGGTGAGGAAGCTCCATGCCGCGAGCGACCAGGGCCGCACCCAGCGCCCCCAGGCGGCATCCACGCGTCCCTCGATCAGCGCGGCGAGGGCGAAGGCGAAGGTGACCGCGTAGCCGACATAGCCGAGGTAGAGCAGCGGCGGATGCAGCGCGAGGCCGATGTCCTGGAGGATCGGGTTGAGCCCCTGCCCGTCCGGCGGCGGCGGCCACATCCGCTCGAAGGGGTTCGAGGTCTTGAGGATGAAGAGGAGGAAGCCGACCGAGACGAGGCCGAGGATGCCGAGCACGCGCGCGCGGAGCGAGGAGGGCAGCTCCCGCCCGAAGGCGGAGACGGCCGCGGCGCAGAGCGCCAGGATCAGCACCCAGAGGATGAGCGAGCCTTCGTGGTTGCCCCAGGTGCCGGTGATCTTGAACAGCATCGGCTTCGCCGAGTGGCTGTTCTGCACGACGTTCAGCACCGTCGTGTCGTTGGTGGCGTAGGCGTACATCAGGCAGGCGAAGGAGGCGGCGATCGCGATGCAGCCACCGAAGGCGAGAGGCGGGCCGGCGGCCATCATCCGCGCGTCGCGCGCCTCGGCCCCGTAGAGCGTCAGGACGGTCTGGCCGAAGGCGAGGATGAGGGCCAGCGCGAGGGCGAAATGGCCGAGTTCCGCGATCATGATCCGGTCCGTCCCGCCGGGCGGGCCGGCTCCAGCGTGTTCCAGGTGGCGGCCGGGGGCGGCGCGCCCTGGGCAGGGTTCCAATGGCCGGCGCGCTTCAGCGCGTCGGCGACCTCGGGCGGCATGTAGGTCTCGTCGTGGCGGGCGAGGACCTCGGTGGCGCGGAAGGTGCCGTCGGGCGAGAGCCGGCCGAGGGTGACGACGCCCTGCCCCTCCCGGAACAGGTCCGGCAGCACGCCCTGGTAGGTGACGCGCACGGCGTGGGCGCCGTCGGTGACGCGGAAATGCACCACGGGGCGCTGCCCGGGGACGGGCGATTCGCGCTCCACGCTGCCCGATTCGACGAGGCCGCCGAGGCGGAAGGCGCGGTCCGGCGCCGGGCGCTCCGCCAGGATGTCGGAGGGCGAGCGGAAGAAGACGAGGTTGTCCTGGAAGGCGGCGAGGGTGAGGGCGGTGGCGCTGCCGAGGCCGATGGCGCAGAGCAGCACGATCCACATCCGCCGGCGCTTGCGGGAGGTCATCCGGATGTTCCTTCCCTCACCGCGCCTGCCTCGCCGGCCGGGCATCGAGGCCGCGCAGGCGGGCGGCAGCGGCACGATGGCGGAGCGTCGCGGCGACCGCCAGCGCGCCGAAGCTGCCGAGCACCAGCGCCCAGGAGATGGCGACGTGCCAGAGATGCGCCGTCATGCCGGGACGTCCAGCCGCCGGGCGCGCGCGGTCTCGAGCGCCCTGATCCGGCGCTCCATCACCGCGGCGCGGGTGCGGGCCAGCACGGTGGCGGCGAAAAGAAGGCTGAAGCCGAGCGCGCAGACGAGCAGCGGATAGAGCATGTCCACATGCATCCCCGGCGCGTCGAGGCGGGTCAGGCTGGCCGGCTGGTGAAGCGTGTTCCACCAATCGACCGAGAACTTCACGACCGGAAGGTTCACCAGCCCGACCAGCGCGAGGATGGCGCCGGCCCGCGCCCCGCGCTCCGGGTCGTCGAAGGCGCGGGTCAGCGCGGCATGGCCGAGCCAGAGGAAGAACAGCACGAGGACGGAGGTGAGCCGCGCATCCCACACCCACCAGGTGCCCCACATCGGCTTGCCCCAGAGGCTGCCGGTGGCGAGGCAGAGCGCGGTCACCGCCGCACCGACCGGCGAGAGCTCCCGCGCCGCGAGGTCGGCCAGCGGGTGCCGCCAGATCAGCGCCATCAGCGAGAGCACGCCGAGGCCGAGATAGCCGCCCATGGCGAGCCACGCCATCGGCACGTGCACGTACATGATGCGCACCGTCTCGCCCTGCTGCCAGTCGGCCGGGGAGAGGAACAGAGCCCAGGCGGCCCCGGCGCCGGTCGCAAGGATCGCGGCCGCCCAGAGCCAAGGCAGCAGCACCTCCGTCAGCCGCAGGAAGCGACCCGGATTGGCGAAGCGGTGCAGCGACCGCGGCGGGGCGGCGGCCGGGGCGGAAGGGGTGACGTCCACGGCCCTAAACTAAGGGGTTGTCGCCCTGGATTGAAGGCGGCGCGGCAGGGCGTTACGTGCCATGGGGAGAACCTTTGCGGAGCGGACCGTGGCGAAGCGGCAGCACTGGCTGGTGAAGTCGGAGCCGGACGCCTTCTCCTGGGCGCAGCAGGTGGAGCGCGGCGTCGAGCCCTGGACGGGGGTGCGCAACCACATGGCCCGCGCCAACCTCGAGGCGATGCGGGTGGGCGACCTCGCCTTCTTCTACCACTCCAACATCGGCAAGGAGGTGGTCGGCGTGGTGGAGGTGGTGCGGGACGCCTACCCCGACCCCACGGTGAAGCCCGACGATCCGAAGGGCGCCTGGGTCTGCGTCGATGTCCGGGCGGTCGGACCCATGCCGAAGCCGGTGACGCTGGCGGCGATCAAGGCGGAACCCGCCCTGGCCGATTTCGCGCTGGTGCGGATGTCGCGGCTCTCGGTCATGCCGGTGGGCGCGGCGCATTGGCGGAAGATCTGCGCGATGGGCGGGTGGAAGGGCTGATGTCCGATCTTGCGGCGGATGAGCGCGTGCTGTGCCGGCTGGAGGAGATCCCGGAGGGCGAGAGCCGCGGCTTCGCGCCGGCGCCCGGCGCCTTCACCGGCCTGTTCGCGGTGCGGCGGGGCGGGCGCGTCTTCGTCTACGTCAATTCCTGCCCGCATCTCGGCCTGCCGCTGGACCCGGCGCCGCACCGCTTCCTCGACGCGAAGCGGATGGCGATCATCTGCTCGGCGCACGGGGCGCGCTTCCGGGTGGAGGACGGGGAATGCGTGTCCGGCCCCTGCTACGGCGAGAGGCTGGAGGGCGTGCCGGCGCGGGTGGACCCGGAAGGGCGGGTGATCGTGCCCGCGGCGGCGGGGCTGTAGCGGCCGGCGCGCCGGCGGGCAGCCGCCCCACCCCGACGAGCCTTCGCATGGGGCAGCGTCGCTGCCCCGGCTCCGGCGTCCGACGCCTTCGGCGTCGTACCCCCCGCAACCGCGCGTAGGGTGGGGGTGGCTCAGGGCAGTTTCCGGTCGTAGGTGATCCACATCGTCCGCGTGGCGAGCCGGTCGTAGACGCCGCGGCCGCGGTAGTTGTCGTCGGCGGTGATCCAGCGCAGCACGGTCCAGCCCCGGCGCCGCCCCTCCTCCGCCAGGGCGTCGATCAGCGCGTCGGCGACGCGGCGGCCGCGCATCGCGGGATCGACGAAGAGGTCGTCGAGGAAGCCGCCGGTGGAGGCGGAGAGCGGCCGGGCGAAGGCGCGCCAATGCGCCAGGCCGACGGCGCGGCCGGCCTCGTCCTCGGCGACGAAGGCGTTCACCTCATGCGCCGGGTCGTGGATCCAGCCCCAGACGCGGGCGCGCATCTCCGGCGTCTGTGCCGTCCGGTAGAAGGCGGCATAGGCGGCGTAGAGGCGTTCCCAGTCGGGCCGGTGGCGCTCGGCGAGCGGGACGACGGAGACGGTCACAGCGCGATCCTCCCGGCGGCGGCGAGCCCGACGAGGATCGCGCCGACATGCATGGACTGGCCGATCATGCCGCTTCCGATGCCGGCGAGCACCTCCGCCACGGGCAGGCACTCCGTGCTGATGTGCTCTCCCGGCTCCGGCGTCGCGGCCGCGACGGGGCGGGCGGCGGTGCCGAGCACGACATGGAGGCGGTTGGTCTGCATGGCCGGGTTGGCATGCGCGGCGTAGAGATGGCGCCAGCCCTCGGCCTCGTAGCCCGTCTCCTCCCGGAGCTCGCGGGCGGCGGCGGCGGCGGGATCGGCGTCGGCGCGGTCGATCACGCCGCCGGGCAGTTCGAGCGACCAGCTCTGCGCGCCGTGCCGCCACTGGCGGACGAGGACGAGGCGGTCATCCCCGGTGAGCGCGACGGCGACCACCCAGTCGGGGTAGTCCAGCACGTACCAGGGATCGAGCACCGCGCCGGCGGCGGTGCGCAGGCGGTCGGCCCGGAGGCTGATCCAGCGATCCTCGAGCAGGGTGCGGCTGGCGAGGCGTGTCCAGGGCGCGCGGGGCGTATCGGGCATCGCGTCGTGACGCCCTCCAGGGCAGCGCGCCGGGAAGATGGTGCCGACACCCGGATTTGAACCGGGGACCTACTGATTACGAATCAGTTGCTCTACCGCTGAGCTATGTCGGCGACGCTTGCGGCTGCGCCGTATAGACCGCGCGGGGGGACGCGGCAACCGCCCGGCCCCGCCGCGCCGGCAGCAGCTCCGTTGCATTTCGACACCGGATGAGGGCCATCCCCACGCGGCAGGCGGGCGGCGGCGTGCTAGGGGTGCCGCCATCATGCGCCGCCGTCTCCTCATCCTCCTCCTGCTGGTCGTGGCAGGCGGCGCCGGATACTGGCTCTGGGCCGGGCTGCCGCCCCGCGTCCAGATCGCCGCGGCAACGCAGGGGCAGGCGCTGGAGGCGGTGTACGCCACAGGCAGCGTCGAGCCGGTGCACTGGGCGCGCGTCGGCCCGGCGACACGGGCGCGGCTGGTCGCGGTGCTGGCGGAGGAAGGGGAACGGGTCACCGAGGGACAGCCGCTGGCCCGGCTCGATGACCGGCAGGCGCGGGCCCTGGCGGAGGAGGCGGAGGCGCGCGCCCGCTTCGCGGTGGAGGACCTGACCCGGACGCGGGCGCTGGTGGCGCAGAACATCCAGGCGCGGGCCAACCTGGAACGCGCCGAGCGCGATGCGCGGGCCGCCCTGGCGACCGCCGACGCGGCGAACCAGCGGCTGGAGGACTACGTGGTGCGGGCGCCGACCGACGGCCTCGTCCTGCGCCGCGACGCCGAGGCGGGCGAGGTGGTGGACACGCCGGCAAGCCTGTTCTGGATCGGCGAGCCGCGGCCGCTGCGCGTGACGGCGGAGGTGGATGAGGAGGACATCGCCCGCATCTCGCCCGGGCAGCGCGTGCTGCTGCGGGCCGATGCCTTCCCCGGGCGCGTGATGACGGCGGAGGTCGCCCAGATCACCCCGAAGGGCGACACGACGCGCAAGGCCTATCGCGTGCGGCTGAACCTGCCGGACGACACGCCGCTGCTGATCGGCATGACCGTCGAGGCGAACATCGTGCTGCGCGACTCGCCGGATGCGGTGCTGGTGCCGCCCGGCGCGGTGGTGCTGCCCGAGGCGCCGCGCGGCAACGGCGCGGCGGCGCGCGCCGCGCCGACGGGCCCGGTGCGGCGCGGCCATGTCTTCGTGGTGGAGAAGGAGACGGCGCGGCGGCGGGAAGTGGAGGTGGGCGTGCAGGGCGCGCGCAGCACGGAGATCCGCCGCGGCCTCTCGGCCGGCGAGACGGTGATCGTCGATCCGCCGGCGGAGCTGCGTGACGGCGCGGCGGTGAGGCTGGCGCCGTGAGGCTGCTGCTCGACCTTGCGCGGGGAATGCTCTCGCGCCGGCGGCGGCAGACGCTCGTCTCGGTGTCGGGGGTGGCGCTGGGCGTCGCGTTCTTCATCGCGATCGCGGCGCTGATGCGCGGCTTCCAGACCTATTTCGTGTCGCAGATCATCGACGTGGCGCCGCACGTCACGATCAAGGACGAGACTCGGTCGCCGCCGATGCAGGCCGCCGAGATGGCGGTGACGGCCGGCGCGGTGGAGGTGCGCGGGGTGAAGCCGCGGGACCGGGTGCGCGGCATCCGCGCCGCCGGCGACAAGCTGGCGATGCTGGAGGCGATGGAGGGCGTGGCCGCGGCGCCGGTGCTGACCGGCCAGGCGCTGCTGCGCTACGGCGCGCGGGACGTGTCGGCCGCGGTCACCGGGATCGACCCGGCGCGGCAGGTGCGCGTCTCGAACATCGAGAAGGACATGAGCGCCGGCCGGCTGGAGGATCTGCGGGCGACGGCGAACGGCATCATCCTCGGCGAGGGGCTGGCGATCCGCCTCGGCGTCGGGCAGGGCGACACCATCGCCGCCGTGTCGCCGACCGGCGTGACGCTGTCGATGAAGGTGGTGGGGCTGTTCCGGACGGGCATCCAGACGCTGGACCAGCAGCAGGCCTACGCGCTGCTGAAGGTCGTGCAGGTGCTGCAGGACAGGCCGAACGTGGTGAACCAGATCCTGCTGCGGCTGGCCGACGTGACGCGCGCGGAGCCGCTGGCCCGGCAGATCGAGGCGCGGTTCGGCGACCGCACCGAGAGCTGGGAGGAGCAGAACCAGAACATCCTCGCCGCCTTCGTCATCCAGAACGCGATCATGTACTCGGTGACCGGCGCGATCCTGCTGGTGGCGGCCTTCGGCATCTACAACATCATCTCCACGGTCGTGTTCGAGAAGACGCGCGACATCGCCATCCTGAAGTCGCTCGGCTTCACCGAAGGCGACATCCAGCTTCTGTTCCTGGTGCAGGGGCTGGTCGCGGGGCTGCTTGGGGCAATCGCGGGCTGCGCCCTCGGCGCGCTGATGATCGAGGGGCTGGGCCAGGTGCGCTTCGGCATCGACACGCCGGGCGGCAACGACCGCTTCATCCTGGCGCGCGACTGGCGGGTCTACGTGGCGGCGAGCCTGTTCGCGATGATCGCGGCGGGGCTCGCCTCGCTGATCCCGGCGCGGCGGGCGAGCCGGCTGGACCCGGTGCAGGTGGTGCGGGGGGCGGCGTGACCCCCCTCCTCGAGGCGCGGGGCGTAACGCGCACGCTGCCGGAAGGCGTGACGCTGGTGCGCGACGTCAGCCTCTCCGTCGCGCCGGGGGAGTTCGTGGCGGTGACGGGGCCTTCCGGATCCGGCAAGTCGTCGCTGCTCTACCTGCTCGGGCTGCTCGACCGGCCGAGCCAGGGCGCGGTGCTGCTCGAAGGGCGCGACACGGCGGGGCTGCCGCCGACGGAGATGGCGGCGCTGCGGCTCGCGCGGATCGGCTTCGTGTTCCAGTTCCACTTCCTGCTTCCGGAGTTCCGGGCGCTGGACAACGTGCTGATCCCGATCCGCCGGCTTGGGCGCCTCGGCCCGCGGGAAGCGCGGGAGAAGGCGATGGCGCTGCTGGAGGCCTTTGGCCTGGCGGAGGCGGCGGCGAAGCTGCCGGAGCAGCTCTCGGGGGGCATGCGGCAGCGCGTGGCGATCGCGCGCGCCCTGGCGAACGACCCGGCGCTGCTGCTGGCCGACGAGCCGACCGGCAACCTCGACACGCGGAACGCCGCGGCGGTGTTCGACATCTTCGCCCGGCTGACCGCGGAGGAGAGGCGGACCGTGATGGTGGTGACGCACGACACCGACCTTGCCGCGCGGGCGCGGCGGCGGGTGCACCTGGTGGATGGGCGGCTGGTGTCGGACGAGGCTCAGTTGCCCGTGTCGTAGCGGCGGCGGCGGGTCGTGCTGCTGATGCCGAAGGACAGTTCCAGGATCAGCCGCCGGTCGCGCCGCACGGCGGAGCCGGTGTGGTAGCCGAAGGGATCCTCGACGAAGCCGCTGCCGGCCGGGCCGGTGATGACCTGGATGGCGTGCCGGCCGCGCAGCGCGGCCACCTGCTCCTCCCGCCGCGCGCTGAACGGGGTGAGCTGGTCGCGCAGCGGCCGGCCCGCATGCGTGCCGCGGGCATAGACATGCGCGCCCGTCTCCTCGTCCACATCGGTGATGTAGAAGAAGAACTTGAGCTGTCCCCAGTCGGCCAGGTCGAAATGGAAGGTGTCCTGCGCCACGCGGCTCAGCTCGCCGCGGCTGGCGCCCGCGGCGGGAAAGCTCCACCACAGGCGCAGGTCGATCAGCCCGGCGCGCGAGCCGAGATAGCCGCTGGCCACCTCGTGCAGCCACGGATTGCGGATGAGCGACGCGACGGCCGGACATTCGCGGTCCGTCCAGGGGAAGTTGCCGGCGAGCAGCCTGCCGCCGTGGCGCCGCTCGGCGCCCGGGTGATCCCAGGGCTCGATCGGCGTCGTCCAATCCGGGCCGCCATAGCAGACATGGGTCTCGGCATAGGCCCGGATGGCGGCGACGGTTTCGGGCGGCAGGGCCAGGCCGGTGCAGATGCCGTCGCGCCGGAGGCTGGCCAGCACCTCGGCAATCGGACGCTGGGCGAGGCTTTCGCCGGCCGGCTCATGCGCGGCGAGCGGGCGCAGCCGCGCGGCATAGGCACGGGCGAGCGAACGGGCGGCGGTGAAGCGGCCGAACGTCAGGAGGGCGAGGCGCCGCGGATTCCGGGCGTCCCGCGCGGCGAGACGCGGGAGGGCGGCGCGCAGGCGCGCCAGCCTGTCCCACCCCCCGCGATCGCCCACCCGGTCCATGTGCAAGCCGCCCCCCGCCAGTATCCTGCGATGCGACACATACATGGCGCGGAAGCGAGGGAAGGGGAAAGCAACATTCCGGGAGGGCAAATGTCAATGCGCGGTCGCGCCGCCGGGTCATCCGCCGGCGTAATGCAGGCTCGCGCTGCCCGGGGCGTAGGCCGAAAGGATGGGCCGGAGCGCCGGATCGGCGCCGGGCTGCCCGGCGAACCAGGTGCCATACAGCCCCTCCAGCACCGCGCCGATCCAGCTTCCATCGGCGTCGGAGCCCGCGCCGAGGGCAGGGGCAGCGTAGTGCGACACGATGAGCCGCCGCGCCCCGGTGTCCACCGCGAACTCGGCATAGCCCCATTCGAGGGAGGCGAGCACGTCGTTGACCCGCCCCTCCATCTCCGCGAGCGTGTCGCAGGGCGGCAGGGGGTTGGCATCCGCCATCCGGCCGCCGACGGCCCGCATCAGCCCGGCGCGGCCCTCCGCATCCAGGTGGCCGTCGAGCGTCTCCACCAGGGCGCGGAGGAAGCTGCGCCACTGGGCGGAGACGCCGCGCCGCGCGAGGTAGGCGGCGGTCATCGGCTCGGTCGTCGCGTTCATGCCCGTCCCCTGCCCGTCAGCGGTCGAAGCGGTAGCGGGCGTAGACGACGCCGCGCCCCTCGCTCCAATCCGCTGCCTGGTCGAAGCGCAGCGCACCGCCGATGCGGAGCTGCGGAGTGACCATGTACTCGATATCGGCGCGCAGGCCGCCGGTCAGGCCGGTCTTGGTCTGGCCGGGATAGAAGGCGTTGATGTCCGCATTGCCCGCCGCCTGCCCCTCGAGCTGGCCCTGCAGGCTCGTGTCGTTCGGGAAGACCGCGGTCCGGTCCTCGGTGAAGGTGGTGAGGCCGAGCGTCGCGCCGAGCCGGTAGGAGAAGTTGCCCGAGCGCCCCCGGTAGTCGACCGGGATGTTGGCCGAGATGAAGGATTGCGGGCTGAAGTAGCCGCCATGGCCGAGGGTGAAGAAGCGCAGGTTCTTGTCGTAGGCGAAGTAGACGAGGTCGAGCCCGGTGACGAGCTCGTCGGTCGCGCCGCGCCAGATCGGCGTCTGGAAGCCGGCGCCTGCCTCGATGCGGCTGTTCTCGGCCACGCCTTCGCCGTCGAAGCGGAAATAGCCGCCGGCGACGTAGAAGTTCGTCTCGCCGCTGGTGAACTCGATCTGCGCGCGGCCGCCCGTGCGCACGACCCCGCCCCATTCGCGGCCGGAGGTCGGGTCGCGCAGGCCGCCCCAGGCAAGCAGGCTGTCCATCATCGCCCGGCGCTCCGCGGTCAGCCGGACGCGCACGCCATCGGCGATCTCGGGCGCGATCTCGACGCCGCCGACGATGTTGGTCTGGTTGAAGCCGATCGGCGTGGAGCCGATGTCCACCGAGAAGTTGGGCCGCGTATAGGCGAGGCCGAGCGCGATGCCCGACTGGCTGCTCTCGGTGTCCGTGACGGCGCGCAGCTGCTGCACGGAGGCGGTACCGTTCGGCCCGGGCAGGTTCAGCGCGTTGCTGCCGAAGCGGCGCGCCGTGCCGAGGTTCGGCGCCAGGCTGCCGATGTCGGCGTTCACGGCGGCGGCGCGGGCGGTGAGCCGGCCGCCGATGCCGGGCATCGCGACGCTGCCCTCGGCGCCGGCATGCGTCTCGGTCAGCCGGTCGATGCCGGCATCGCCGGAACGGGAGCGGAGGCCGAAGGCAGGGGTGATGCGCGGCGCCGATTCCTCGCGCACCTCCTGGAGCTGGCGGTTGATCTCGCCGAGCAGCGGATCGGCGGGAACCGGCGCGACGGGCGACGTGGCCTGGGCGAGCTGGAATTGCTGCCCCTGCATGCCGGGCGACATGAGCTGACCGCCGAGCGAGGCCCCCTGCCCTGCCAGCGGCACGCGGCGGAAGGGGTTGTCCACGCTCATCGGCTGTCCCTGCGGCAGCGTCGCTTGCGGCACGGCCGTGCCGCCGAGGATGCCGGGCTGGCTGTCCGCGCCGATCTGCTGGCGGCGGAGCTGCGCCGCCTGCTGCAGGGCGGCCTGCGCACGGCGGCCGTCCCCCCAGGCGCGGGCCAGCCGCGCCTCCAGCATCGGGATGCGCGCATCCGTCGGCATCAGCGCGCGGCCCTCGGCGAGCAGCGCCTCCGCCCGGCCCCAGTCGCGGTTGGCGATGGCGGCGTCCATCGCCGCCTGGCGGGCATCGGTGTCGCGCGGGTTGCGGCTGAGCACGGCCTCGGCGATGCGCTGCGCCTGGTCGGGCTCGCGCGCGCCCTGGTAGAGGCGCCCGAGGGCCAGGTTGGCGGCAGGGTTCTGCGGGTCCTGCCGGAGCGTGGGGGCCAGCACCTCGAACGCGGTCGCCTGGTCGCCCTGGCGGTTGAGCTGGTCCGACTGCCGGATCGCGAGGCCGGCCTGCAGCCCGGCGGCCGCGCGCCGCTGCTCGGCGGTGAGGCGGGACGCATCGACGGCCCCCGCGCGCATCGCCGCCTCCTGATCGAGCCCGGCCTCCAGCAGCGCGCCCGCGGCGGAGAGCTGCGCGGTCGGCGACTGGCCGCGCGCCGCGATCGCCGCCATGCGCGCCGCCTGCTGCGCGGCGACGGGATCGTTCATGCGGTTGAGCGCGCGCACCACCGCCGGCCCGGCCTCGCCGCTCGGGTCCGGGCGCGCCGCGATGGCGAGCAGGCGCTGCCGCGCCTCCTGCCGGCGGCCGAGCGTCGCGAGGGCGGCGGCGGCATCCACCTCGCCCTGGATGCGCGCGGAGGCGAGCATGCGGTTCTGGTCCGCGCTGCGGGCCCGTGGCGGCAGGCGCTCCAGCAGGCGCACCGCATCGGCCCGGCGCCCCTGCTCGCTGGCGAAGATCGCGGCGGCGTGCAGCGCGTCGGGCGTGCTGCGCCCGGCGACGCTCTCCTCCATCATCTGCCGCGCCGCGGCGCCCTGGCCGGAGCGCGCCATCAGCCGCGCGAGGTCGAGGCGCGGCCACGGATTGTCCGGCTCGTTCTGGACCGCGGCGCGGAGCAGGGCCGCCGCCGCGGCGGGATCATCGGTCCGCCCCGCCTCGGCGCGCAGCGCATCGGCGCGGAGCTGCGGCGAGGGCGCCTGCCCGAGGCGGCGGAACACCTCCTCGGCTTCGGCGAAGCGGCCCTGCGCCTGCAGCGCGGAGGCAAGGCCGGACATCGCCGCGCCGAAATTGCCGCGGCGCTGGAGGGCGGCGCGGTAGCGCGACTCCGCCGTCGCCGCATCGCCCTGGCGGAGCGCGATGTCGCCGAGCAGCGCCTCGGCATCCGGGCGGTCGCCGCCGTTGCGCGCGATGATGCGCGCGAGCAGCGGCTCCGCCTGCGAGAAACTGCCCGCCTCGACCAGGTTGCGCGCGGCCTGGATGTCCGGCCCGGGGGCTCCGCCGCCTGGCGCCCCGCGCCCCGGCGCCCCGCCCCGCCCGGCGCCCGCCAGCGCGCGTTCCCAGGAGGAGCGGCGGGTGGGATCGGCCGCGATCGCCGCCTCGAGGTAGCGCCGCGCCTCCTCCCGGCGGCCCTGGCGCAGGCGGATCAGGCCGAGGCCGCCGAGGCCGTCGGCGTCGTTCGGCTCCGCCGCGAGGACGGCGGAGAACCGCTCCTCCGCCTCGCGCAGGCGGTTGGCGTTGAAGGCGCGCCAGGCCGCGACCCGGGCTCCGCCGGCGGCATCCGCGGCGCCCTGCGGCGGGTTCCGCGCCTCCTCCAGCCGACGCTGGATCTCGGCGTCGTTCGGGTTCTGCTCGAGATAGCCCTCCAGCGGCCGCACCGCCTCGGCGCCCGGTCCGATCCAGGTCAGCGCCTGGCGCCAGGCGGCCGTGGCGGCGCCCTGCGTGTCCGGCTGGCCGGAGAGGCGGCGGAGGATCTCGATCCCCTGCGCGCGCGTCTCCTCCCGGTAGGTGAGGGCCTGGGCATAGGCGAGTTGGACGGGCGTGTTGTTCGGCGAGCGCCGGGCGAGCGCGGCGAGCCCGTCCCGCGCCTCGCGCCAGCCGCCTTCGGTCCCGGCCAGGGTCTGGTAGTATTCGAGCGCGAAGCTGTCCGGCACGGTGCCGCGGAACAGCGCACGGTAGCGCTCCACCGCCTCCGCGTTGCGGCCGGCCTGGGAGAGCTGGCGCGCCTGGGCGAGAGCGCCCGCATCGACCGTGGCCGTGCGCACCGCCACGTCGGCCTGGCCGGTGCGGGGGTCGACCGGGGCACTGGCGCGCAGCCGCGCCAGCGCGTCCTGCGCCTGCGCGGCGTTGCCGAGCTGCGCCTGCGCCTCGGCGAGCCCGGCCAGCGCCTCGGCGTTGCGCGGATCGGACTGGAGCACGCGCTCCAGCGTGCGTACCACCTGGTCGGGGCGGTTCTGCAGCTTCCAGTAGTTCGCCTGGTCGAGCAGGGCCTGGATCCCGCGCTCCTGCGCGAGGGCGGGCGCGGCGCCGAGCGCGGTCGCGACCAGGGCGGAGGCGAGGAGGCGGGCGCGGAAGCTCGTCATGTGGTGCGGGTCCGGAGGCGCATGGCGGCGCGGCGACGCAGCGCCCAATAGGCGGGGATGGCGACGATGGCGCAGGCGAGGGCGAGCAGCAGCAGCAGCAGGTCCGGCCGGGTCTGCAGGAAATACTGCGGCCAGACATGCGGCGGCAGGCTGCCCACCGTGTAGCGGCTGCCGAGGGTGAAGGAGTTGACCCGCCCGCCCTGCAGGATGGCGAGGTCGCCCTGCACGCGCGGCGCCTGCTCGGGGTCGCGCAGCGCGGCCAGCATCATCTCCAGCCCCTGCGGCGTGGTGCCGGTGAGCGCCACGACGGAGCGGCCGGAGCGGAGCGGGCTCTCGAAGCCGAGGAGGATGCCGGAGCCCTCGCCCGGCGAGGCGAGGAGGGCCTGCGCCTGCTCCCGCGCCACGCGCGGCTCGTCGCCGAGGAACAGGTTGCGGAAGCCCTCCATCGCGTCCGGCAGCGCGACGGTGAGGCGGTTGCCCTCCAGCGTCACGGGCCCGTCGCGCAGCAGCGTGTTGAGCGCCGGCTGGCGGCCGAGCGCGCCGATCACGAGCAGGTCCCGCCCGGCCACCGCCTCGAGCCCGTTGGGCCGCACCACCTCGATGCCGGTGGTGGCGTGGCCGACATGGGCGGCGAGCTTGCCGAACAGCGAGAGGAAGGCCGTCAGCTCCTGCGTCGTCGGACGCTCGGGCAGCACCACCGCCGTCTCGCTGAAATCCGCCATGCGGGTGAAGGGGAAGCCGGAGCCGCCGAAGAAGGCGAGGTTCGGCAGCGTGGTGAACCGGTACGCGTCGGTCAGGTCGATCGTGCTGTCCGGGTCGATGCCGGCGCGGACATCGGCCGGCACGGCGATGCAGTCGCCGCGGTGCATCGGGCGCATGTCGAAGCGCAGCTGCAGCTCGTTCATGCCGAAGATGAGGTAGGGCGGCAGGCCGAAGCGGGCGCTCTGCCGCTCGCTCGCCGCGAACTGGCGCGAGACGAGGCTGAGCGGCCAGGCCGGCTCCGCCTCGCGCAGCGGCAGCGAGCGCAGGTAGATGTCGTTCAGCGCGACGTCGAGGCGGGAGACCGCGACATCCATGATCGGGCCGGGCGGGGCGCGGTAATGCGCCTCCACCGGCAGCGGCCGGCCGCGCCAGGTGTAGAGGTCGGGCGCGGTGCGGAAGGGGATGGCGACCGGACCCGGCGCGTAGCCGAAGGCCTGGAGCTCGGAGGGGTCCACCAGCTCGCCGAAGCGCACCGGGCGGTCGCTCCGGATCCAGCGCGGCGCGTCGTAGGGCTGGCGCGGCGGCAGCCGGATGGCCTGCACCTGCGCGATCTCGCCGGCCAGCGCCTCCTTGCTGCCGGCGAGCACGGTGGCCGCCTGCATCGCCTCGGCGCCGTTGCGGCCGCCGACGATGAGCAGCAGGCCGAGCGGATCCGAGGGGTTGGGGACGAGGGCGAGCGTCGGGCCGTCGAAGCGCGGCAGGGCGAGGCCGGGCAGCCCCTCCGGCCCGCCGGCGATCACCACGGCATTGCCGCGGGGCGGCGCGCCGAAGGAGACCGGGAAGTTGGCGCCGCGGTAGTCCGCCTGCACCGCGAACCACGATGCGACGGTCGCGGCCGCCTTCAGCACGTCGTTGCCGGCGCCGTCCGGCACGATCACGGGCAGCACCAGCGGCTCGCGCAGCAGGCGCGGGTCGAAGAAGGGCTCCGGCAGGCGGGCGAGGTCGCGCGCCAGGGGCAGGCGCTCCAGCGTCACCTGCAGGGTCGAGAGGTCGGAGATGTTGGCCCAGAGCAGGCCGGAGAGCGGGTCGTTGCACTCCACCGTGTAGCGGCCGGTGAAGCGGAAGTTCAGCCGGTTCAGGTCGGCGAAGAACACCGGGTTGATGGGGAATTCCAGCGGCCCGAAGGCAGGGCGGTTGCGGTCGGGATTGATGACGCCGACGAACTGCTCGTTCAGCGTCAGGTTGATCTGGCTGTACTCCGGGATGAGCGCCGGGGAGGTGGCGCCCTGCAGGACGAGTCGCGCGCCGGTGACGACCTCGTCGCCGCGCACGCCGAACAGGATGCCCTGCAGGTCGGAGGTGCCGCGCATCTGCATCGGCGCGCGCAGGCCGAGCTGGCGGAGCGTGCGCGTCTCGGTGCGGGAGGTGCCGACGGCATTGGCCGGCGCGCCGAAGTTGCCGACGCTCGGCATCGAACCGAGGAAGCCGGGCTGGGCCTGCGGCAGCGGCGGCAGGCCGGGCGCGGCGGCCGGGGCGCCGAGCTGGGCGAAGGGGCTGGAGGGCTGGCCGGCCGGGGCGCCGAGCGGCACGGCAGCGCCCTGGGTCGGCGGCGCGCCGAAGGTGCCGATGCCGGGCGACTGCGGCGGCAGCTGCGTCGGCAGCCCCTGCGGGCCGGGCTGCAGCGGCGTGGGCGGCGGCGGCGCGCCGCGGAGGCTGCCCTGCGCCAGCGCCGCGCCCGGCGCGGCGAGCGCCATCGCCAGCGCGACCGCGGCGGCACGACGCGCCCGCTCCTCGCCCCGCATGCGGGGCGCGGCCGGAGGCGCCTCGGGCACGGCACCCTCCGGCGCCGGCTGGGCAGCGGGGCGGGGCGCCGCGCGGCCGGCGCGCGTGGCGCGCCGGACGAAGAACTTGAACTGGCTGTCGCCGCGGAACAGGCCGCCGATCGAGCGGGCAACCTCCGTCAGGCTGCGCAGCGGCTTGTCCTCGCGCACGTCGTCCCAGTCCACCCACGCATCGGCGCGGCCGAGCACGGCCCTGACGATGTTGCCCTCGTCGTGCAGCGTCTGGGCTGCGAAGCGGATCTGCATGCGGCCTTCCTGCCAGCGGAGCACCTCGGCGGGGATCGCCACCCATTCGGGCCCGACATCGAGCTCGAGCGTGATGGCGGCGTCGTCGGGCACGCCCTCGGGGCGCTGCACCGCGACGGCGGCGCCGCCGAGCGAGAGGTCCATCGTCTCGCCTTCCACGACGCGGCCGTCGGGCAGCACGACGTTGGCGGCGACGACGGCGCCGACGCGCGCACGCTCGCGCACCTGCCGCCGCTCGCGGCCGACGGCGAGGCCCGCGAGGACCACCACGAAGGAGAGCACGGCCCAGAGCAGGTTCAGCGCGAAGGCCTGGAAGTCCAGGCTGTCGACCGGGTTGGTGGAGAGGCCGTAGATGCCCGAGAGCACGCCGGCGATGAGCGCGAGGGCGAGCACCATGTTGGGGCCCACGGCGCGCAGGTCGAAGAAGCCCTCCTGCAGCGTGCCGCCCTTGTCCGTGACGTTGAACTTGCCCTTCTTCGGATCGAGCAGCGTCGCGAGCATCACGGGGATGAGGTAGAGGGCGAGCACCGTCTCGTAGATCTCCGACCAGAAGCTGTGGCGGACATGGCCGGAGAGGCGGCTGGTGGCGCCGATCGAGTGCACGATGTGCGGGCCGGCATAGGCGAGGATGGCCAGCGGGCTGGCTGCGATGATGCTCTCGCCGAACAGCAGGAAGGCGAGCGGCGCGGTCAGGAAGACGAAGCGCGGCAGCGGGAACAGGAAGTGGAACTGCGACATGAAGTAGCAGCAGCGCTGGAACCAGCGGAGGCCGGAGGCCGTCATCGGGTTCTCGATCCGCAGGATCTGGATCATGCCGCGGCCCCAGCGCATGCGCTGGCCGATGTGCAGCATCAGGCGCTCCGTCGCGAGGCCGGCGGCGAGCGGGATGCGGAGATAGGCGGTGCGCCAGCCCCGCCGCTGCATCTTCAGCGAGCAGTGGCAGTCCTCGGTCACGGTCTGGGTCGGCACGCCGCCGACCTCCTCCAGCGCCTCGCGCCGGATCACCGCGCAGGAGCCGCAGAAGAAGGCGGCGTTCCACAGGTCGTTGCCCTGCTGCACGAGGCCGTAGAACAGCAGGCCCTCGTTCGGCACGCGCTGGCCGGAGGCGAGGTTCCTCTCGAACGGGTCGGGCGAGTAGAAGTGGTGCGGCGTCTGGACCATGCAGAGGTCCTTGTCGCGCAGCAGCCAGCCCACCGTGAGCTGGAGGAAGGCGCGCGTCGCGACGTGGTCGCAATCGAAGATCGCGATGAACTCGCCGCCCGTCTTCGTCAGGGCGTGGTTGATGTTGCCCGCCTTGGCGCCCTTGTTGTCGGGCCGGATGATGTAGCCGCAGCCCACCTGCTCGCAGAACCGGCGGAACTCGTCGCGGCGCCCGTCGTCGAGCACGTAGACGTTCATCTTGTGGCGCGGCCAGTCCATCGCCAGCGCGCCGTAGATGGCGGGCTTCACCACCTCCAGCGGCTCGTTGTAGCTCGGGATGAAGACGTCGATCGTCGGCCACTGCTCCGGATCCTCGGGCAGCGGCACGGGCTTGCGGTCGAGCGGCCAGATCGCCTGGAAGTAGGCGAGCAGCATGGTGGCGATGGCGTAGACCTCGGCGAGCAGCAGCCCGGTGCCGAGGAAGGTCTGCATGAAGCTGGTGAATTCGAGCGTGTCCACCAGGCGCCAGTGGATGTAGCGCAGGGAGACGAGGCAGGACATCAGCACGAGGAAGATGGTGACCGCACGGCCGGGGATGCGGTTGCACACGAGGAAGAGCAGAAAGCCGGCCACGGCGAGCCAGGCCTGCTGCTCCGCCTCCAGCGGCGCCACGATGAAGGTGAGCGCGATCAGCGTGCCGAGGATCATCACCGGCCAGGCGAGCCAGCTGCGGCCGAACAGGCCGCTGCGGAAGGCGCGGCGGTGGCGGAGGGCGGCCGCGAAGCTCATCGCGCGCCCCAGCCGATCGGGAAGGTGTCCTGGCTGGTGGGCAGCGCGGCCTCGATGGCGCGGGCGATGCCGCGGATGTCCTCGGAGGCGCGGCTGTCCGGCGCGATCTCCTGCACCAGCTTCTGGCAGGCCAGCGCCTCGGCCAGCGTCTCGTCGCGGCTGACGGCGCCGAGCAGCCGCGGCCCGAGGTGGCGCGCCACCGCGTCGGCCGCGGCGCGCGAGAGGCGCGAATTGAGGTCCACCTCGTTCAGCACGACGCGCAGCCGGCCGGCGAAGAGCGCGGCCATGGTGCCGGAGCCGAGGAAGCGGCCGCTGTCGATGTCGGGGATCAGCGCGGCGCTGATCGCCTCGGCCTGCAGCACGGCCACCACCATGGAGGCCATCGGCACCAGCACCGCGAGCGCGTGGGACGGCCCGGGCGAGGTGTCGGCGATCACGGTGAGGCCCGGATCGGACAGGATGGCGCGCATCGGCGCGGCCAGCAGATCGGGGTCGCGCTCCAGCGCGGCGGCGAGGCCGAGGGCGCCGCGCAGCTCGAGCGCGCCGTGCGGCAGCACCTGCACGCCGGACGGCGTCTCGCGCACGCAGGCGCGCCAGTCGGGGCGGCGCGGCAGCTCCGCGGCGAAGCCGCCCATGTCGGTCAGCGGCACGCCGAAATGCAGGCGCAGCGTGTTCTGCGGGTCGAAGTCCACGGCCAGCACGCGGCGGCCGTCGCGCTGAAGCGCATCGGCAAGGTTGGCCGCGAGGGTGGTCTTGCCGACCCCGCCCTTGGGGGACGCGAAGCAGATCAGGGGCATGGGGAGGGCTCCGGAATCGGGTCAGGCGTCCGCGGCCGCGCGCCGTGGGGCGCGCAGGGCGGCGAAGGCCTCGTCGGGTGCGGCCGGGCCGGCCGCGAGCAGTCGGAGGAGTTCGGCAAGCGGTGCGTCGACCTCGACGGCCGAGAGGATCGGCGGAGGCGGCGGGGGCTCCGCGACCGGGGGTGGCGGCTCGGCCGCGGCGCTGCGGCGCGGCGGCAGGGCCGCGGGAAGCTCCAGCGCCTCGATCAGCGGGAAGGCATGGGCGATCGGCCGCGGCGTCTCCGCGCTGCCGAGGCTCTCCAGCGTCGGACGGATGGGTGGCGCGGGCGGCTCCCCCACCACGTCCATCGCGCGGAGCAGCGTCATCTCCGGCGCGGGGGGCGCATCCGGGGATGGCAGGACCGGCGGTTCCGCCGCCGGCCGCGACTTGGCAGCAGGCGGCGCCGCGCCGGACCCGGCCAGCGGCGGCGCGGCCTTCGGCGGCGGCGGCGGTGGGATGGAAGGGGCGGGCGGCGCCGGCGAGGCGGTCCAGTTCGGGTTGGCCGCGACGGGCGGCGGCGGAACCTCCGGCAACGCGGCCGGCGCGGGCCACGAGGCGGGCGGGGTCACCTCCGCGGCTGCCACAGAGTGGTTCGACGTCGCCGGCAATGCTGGCGGCTCGGGCGGGCTCGGCGGCGCGGGCGCGGGGGCTGGATCGGTCATCCAGCCGGCGGGCGCCGCCTCCGCCGCGCCCCAACCGGCGGTGGAGGGCTCGGGCCAGGCGGGGGCGGGTTCCGGCTCGGGCCAGGCCGCGCTCAACGACTCCCGTGCTGTCGTCCAGGTGGCGGGGGTCGACCACCCTGCATCTTCTGCGGGTGGCGCGGGAGGCGCGGAGAGGGGCGGCTCAGGCTGGGAAAACGAGGGCTCGGCGGCGGCAGGCTCCGCACGCGGAGCGGGTGCGGCGGAGGGCCCGCGCACCGCCTCGTTGCCGAAGCTGCGATACCGGATGGCCGGCGCCCGCAGAGCCGCGGCGACCCGGGCCACATCCGTGTCCTGCCCCATAATTGATCCCTCATCCCCGGCACAATTTGCCGCGATCACGCCCGTTAAGGAATACCTGAACCGCGCCGGTACTCAACAATTATGTCGAAGTCGTCAGAGAATCTCGGCATGCGAGACGCGTCAGGAGGGTCAAGATGGCTGAATAATAATCTCGCGCCTCCGTGACCGAGGGCAGCGGCGGCGGCGTCACGTCCTCCAGTTGATGCGCCGCCGTCAGGCGCGCAATCGCCTCGATGCCCGACGGGGCACGGTAGGGCGATGTCGCGTCGGAGCTGAGATCGGCCCAGGCCGGCAACCGGGCGTGGGCCGGGTCGGACCAGAATCGCGCGGCGCTGACCGCCGCCGACTCGCGCGCGAGGCCGGCCCAGGCGAGATAGAGCGGCACCCGCACGGCGTCATAGGAGAAGCGGGCCGGCCAGCCCGGTGCCGGAACCGGGCGGCCCCCGCCCCGCGGCAGCGCGACCCAGTCCGCCGGCAGGCTCCACCGGCCGAAGCGGGCGCGGCGCAACAGGCCGAGCCCGTCGGAAGCGAGGCGAAGCCAGAGCGGGTCCGGCACCGCCTGCGCCAGGGCGCGAAAGGCCGGGAAGGTATAGTATGAGGGATTGACCACGACCTGCTCGCGGCTCTCGAACCCGGCGATGCCGGGCAGCAGGACGACGCCTTCCCCGAAGGGGCGGACCAGCAGACGCAGGACGTCGCGCGCGATCGCGCTGCCGGCCGCGACATGGGCGGGCTCCCGCCAGCGCTGGCCGGCGCGGAGCAGCGCCCAGGCGATCATCAGGTCGCCGTCGGTGGCGTTGTTGGGATCGTCGACACCGGTCTCGGGCCGGTAGCGCCACGCGAAGAGGTTGTCGCCGGGGCGGTTCAGGGTCCGGCGGGTCCAGCCGTAGAGCAGATCGAAGCCCGCGCGGTCGCCCGCCCGCTCCGCGCAGAGCATGCCCCAGCCCTGCCCCTCGCTGTGCGAGATGCCGCCATTGCCGGTATCGATGATGCGGCCCTCGGGGTGCATGAACCGGCTGCGGAACACCGCCCATTCGGCCGCCTCGCCGCCGCGTGCATGCGGCGGAGCTGCGCTGGCGGTGCGCAGCACAACCAGCGCGGGCAACGCCAGGATCGCGCGACGGGCGACACAGCTCGGCATGAGACCGGTATCCCAACGCGGGGTGAAGCGGGCGTTGACTTCCGCAACTCCCAAATGCGCCGTCCGGTCGGGGAAAACACCCGCCGAAGTTGTAATATCTTGTTGAATTCGTCACAACGGGGCGCAGGCTTCCTTCAACCAGAAGGTGTCGTTTCGCGGCAGCAGCGGCCCGATCTCGGCGGCGACGCGGGCATGATAGGCATCGATCCAGCCCCGCTCGGCCGGGGTGAGTTTGTCGACAAGGATCAGCCGCCGCTCATACGGCGCCATCGTCAGCGTCTCGAACCTGAGGAAGCGCCTGGTGCTGCCGGGGCGCTCCTCGGCCGGTCGGACCATGAGCAGGTTCTCGATGCGGATCCCGTAGGCGCCCGTCCGGTAGAAGCCGGGTTCGTCGGAAAGGATCATGCCCGGCCGCAGCGCGATCGCCTTGGCGGTGCGGCTGATTCCGGCCGGCCCCTCATGCACGGAGAGGAAGCTGCCGATGCCATGGCCGGTGCCATGGTCGTAGTCGAGCCCGTCATCCCAGAGCGGCCGGCGCGCGAGGGCGTCGAGATGCGGGCCGGCCACACCCTCCGGAAATCGGACGGTGGCGAGCGCCACATGGCCACGGAGCACGGCGGTGTAGCGCGCCGCGATCTCGGCGGGCGGCGCGCCGGGACCGGTCCAGAGGGTGCGGGTGACGTCGGTCGTGCCGTCCCGGTACTGGGCGCCGCTGTCGATCAGGTACGCCTCGTCGGGCCGGATGGGGCGGTCCGTCGCGGGGGTGGCGCGGTAATGCACCACCGCGCCGTGCTCCCCGGCGCCGCTGATCGCGGGGAAGCTCTCCGCGACGAAGAGGTCCCCCTCCGCACGGAGGGCGCGCAGCCGGGCGGCGGCGGAGATCTCGGTTTCCGTGCCCCGCGGCGCGGCTTCGACAAACCAGGCGAGGAAGCGGATGAGGGCGACGGCGTCGCGCCGATGCGCGGCCCGGGCGCCGTCCTGCTCGACCGGGTTCTTGCAGGCGCGCGGCAGCCGGCAGGGATCCTCGCCGAAGGCCGGCTCGGCGCCCGCCGTGCGCAGGCGGCGGGCGATCCAGGCCGGGGTGACGTCCGCGTCCAGGCGCACCCTCGCGCCGGACAGCGCATCGAGCGCCGCGCCGAACGCGTCCGGCGGCCGGAGCGCGACCCCGTTGCCGAGATGGGCGCGCAGCGCCTCGTCCGCCCGGCCGGCGTCGAGGAACAGCTCCACCCCGCCATCGTCCCGCAGCAGGGCGCGGGCGAGGACGAGCGGCGTGTGGGGGAGGTCGGCACCGCGGATGTTCAGCAGCCAGGCGACGCTGTGGGGATCGGCGAGCACGGCCGCGACCTCCCCCGCCTCCTGCAGGATCTTGGCCGCAGCCTCCCGCTTGGCGGCCGGCGACAGGCCCGCGAAGCGCAGCGGATGCGGCGCCGCCGGGGCGGCGGGCGGCGGCGGGCGGTCGCGCCAGACGGCATCGACCGGGTTTGTCGCAAGCGGCACCAGCTCCGCCCCCGCCGCCGAGAGCTTTTCCAGGCTCGCCTCGGTATGGACCCACGGGTCGTAGCCGAGGCGCAGGCCGGCGGCTTCCGCTCGGATCGCGTCGGCGGGCGGCTGCTCGATGATGTGGCGGCGCTGCCAGAGCGCCGGGTCGGTCTCGGCGGCTGCCTGGTCCGTGTAGCGGCCATCGACAAAGAGCACGGCCGTTTCAGGCAGCACGAGGGCGAGGCCGGCGCTGCCGGTGAAGCCGGTGAGCCAGGCCAGGCGCTCGGCCGCGGGCGGCACGTACTCGCCCAGGAATTCGTCGCTGCGCGGCAGGAGGAAGCCGTCCACCCCCTGGCGGGCGAGCTCGGCGCGGAGGGCGCCGAGGCGGGAGGCGGGACTGGTCACGCTGGCGACCGCCCAAGCTTCCACTTCGTGACATAAGTCCGCACGAAGCCATGCAGAAACTGCATTCCTCGACTGTGGCACTGACGCATCACCTGTGGCCACACCCCTCCTATGTTGCACATGCGAAGCGCGGCGAGAGAGCCATCGTGGATCCCCAACGCCGCGCCAGCCAGACAGAGAGCATCATGGACCCCCGCCGAACCCAGGAACAGATCGGCCTGTTCCAGATCGCCACCCCGGACTCCCGGTCCCGCGAGATCGACGCCATCCGCGCCGCCGCGATGCGCGCGCGCGACGAGGCGATCGCCGCCGGGCTGCGCCGCCTCTTCGCCGGGCTCGGCCGCGGCCTCGCCGCGATCGGCACCGCCCTGGTGAGCTGGCCGGAGCGCCGCCAGACCTACGAGAACCTGCGTGGCCTGACCGACCGTGAACTGGCGGATATCGGCCTTGCCCGCGGCGACATCAGCCGGGTCTTCGAGCCCGGGTTCCGGCTCCCGGCCCGCAAGGCCGTCGACGCGACCCAGGCCGGCCTGCCGGCGACGCCGCGCGCCGCCTGACGGATCGCCCACTCCGCGGGGGTCCTTTCCCCCCCTCCCTTCGGACCCTCGCGGACGCACAGGGCCGGCACCCCTCCCTCCGGGTGCCGGCCCTGTTTTTCTGCCGTCAGCCCCGCCGGCGCAGGACGAGCGTCGTCCAGGCGCCCTGGGGCAGCCGCCGCTCCAGCACCAGGCCGCGGCGCCTGTGGGCGGCGAGCACCATCCGCGATTGCGTGCCGAGCAGCCCGGCCAGGATGGCCGTGCCGCCGGGCGCGAGCGCGACCGAGAGGTCGCGCGCCATCGCGCAGAGCGGGCGCGCGAGAATGTTGGCGAAGACGAGGTCGTAGGGCCGGCCGCGGCGGACGTGCCGGTCGCGCCAGCCATCGGCCACGCGGGCCCGGAACAGCGGGCCGAGGCCGTTGGCGCGCGCATTCGCCTCGGCGACGCGAACGCTCCAGGGCTCGATGTCGGTGCCGAGCGCGGGCCGGCGCAGGGTCTTCGCCGCGGCCATGCCGAGGATCCCGGAGCCGGTGCCGAGATCGAGGATGCGGGACCGCCGTCGCCGGTCCTGCGCCACGCGTTCGAAAGCGACGAGGCAGCCGCGCGTGGACCCGTGCTCGCCCGAGCCGAAGGCGATGCCGGCATCGAGGGTCAGGGCGATCCGCCCATGCGCGGCGCGCGGCGGCAGATGGCTCGGGCGGATCAGGAAGCGGCGGCCGATCGGCGCCTCGGGGAAGGACGCGAGTGTGCGGGCCAGCCAGCCCTCCGCCTCGACGGGCGCGGCGTGCAGCGGCGGCGCATCGGTGCCGGCGACGATCGCGGCGATGGCAAGCGCGCCGGCCAGCTCCTCCTCCCCTGCGCCCTGCGGGCGGACACCCTCGACCCGCCAGGTGTCGGTCGCCTCGTCGCGGAACAGCGCGACCGAGCGGCAGACGGTGGCGAGCGCCGCCTCGAAGGAGGGGACGGCGATCTCCGGCACGCCGTCGAGCCAGATCGTCTCCAGCGGTTCGGCGCGGCGGTCGCGCCGCCGCGCATAGGCGTCGCGGACCATCAGGCCTCGCCCGGGCGCCGGACGAAGCGGTCGAGCACGCGTTTCGACCCGGCCTTGTCGAAGGCGACGTCCAGGCGGTCATCCTCGACCGCCGTGACGGTGCCGTCGCCGAACTTCTCGTGGAAGACGCGGTCGCCGGCGGCGAAGCTTCCGGCCCGCGGCGGGCGTTCCGCGACCTCCCAGGCGCCAGCCTCGATGACGCGGGGCCGGCGCGCGAAGACGCCGCCCGCCGCGAAGACGGAGGGCATGTCGGCCATACGCTGCGCCCGGATCGCCGCGCCGCCTTCCCGGGTGACCATCGCGTCCGGCAGCTCGTCGAGGAAGCGGGAGGGGATGGCCGGCGACCAGTTGCCATAGATGCGGCGGTTTGCCGCGTGGCTGATGATCGCGTGCCTGCGGGCGCGCGTGATGCCGACATAGGCGAGCCGCCGCTCCTCCTCGAGCGCCTTCTCGCCGCCCTCGTCCAGGCTGCGCTGCGAGGGGAAGACGCCTTCCTCCCAGCCCGGCAGGAAGACGGTGTCGAACTCCAGCCCCTTGGCCGCGTGCAGCGTCATGAGCTGGATGCGTTCGCCCTCGGCGTTCTCGTCATTCTCCATCACCAGCGCGACGTGGTCGAGGAAGCCGGCGAGGGACTGGTAGTCCGAGAGCGCGCGCAGCAGCTCCTTGAGGTTCTCGAGCCGGCCGGGCGCCTCCGGCGAGCGGTCGGCCTGCCACATGGCGGTGTAGCCGCTCTCCTCCAGGAGTTGGGCGACGGCGACGACGTGCCCTTCCCGCTCATTCGTCTGGCGCCAGCGGGCGAAGCCCTGCATCAGCTCGCGCAGGGCGGTGCGCGGCTTCGGCTTCAGCGTGTCGCCCTCGACGATGCGCTCCGCCGCGCGCGCCAGGGGCACCGCCTGCTCGCGGGCCGCGAGGTGAAGCGCGCGCATGCCGCTGTCGCCGAGGCCGCGCTTCGGCACGTTCACGATGCGCTCGAAGGCGAGGTCGTCGGCCGGCTGGTTGAGCACGCGCATGTAGGCGAGCGCGTCGCGGATCTCCTGGCGCTCGTAGAATTTGAGGCCGCCGACCACGCGATAGGGCAGGCCGATCGCGATCAGCCGCTCCTCGAAGCTGCGGGTCTGGAAGCCGGCGCGGACGAGGATGGCGATCTGGGAGAGGGAATGGCCGGCGCGCCTGGCTGCCTCGATGCGGTCGCCGACCATGCGTGCCTCCTCCTCGCTGTCCCAGAGGGCGACGACGCGCACCTTCTCGCCCTCCGCATCGGCGCGGCCTGCGCGGAGCGTCTTGCCGAGCCGGCCGGTGTTGCGGGCGATGAGGCCGGACGCCGCGCCGAGGATCGGGCGTGTGGAGCGGTAATTGGCTTCCAGGCGCACCACCTTGGCGCCCCGAAAATCCTTCTCGAATCGGAGGATGTTCTCGATCTCGGCGCCGCGCCAGGAATAGATCGACTGATCGTCGTCGCCGACGCAGCAGATGTTCTGCGGCGCCGGCGGCTCGCGCTGCGCGAGGAGGCGCAGCCAGAGATACTGCACGAGGTTGGTGTCCTGGTACTCGTCGACGAGGATGTAGCGGAAGGCGCGGTGGTAGTCCGCCAGCACGTCGGGCCGGGTGCGCAGGATCTCCGTCATGTGCAGCAGCAGGTCGCCGAAATCGGCGGCATTCAGCCCGACGAGGCGGTTCTGGTAGGCGTCGTAGATGCCGCGGCCGCGGTTGCCGGCATAATCTGTGTCCTCCGCGGGGGTGACGCGCGCGGGCGTCAGGCCGCGGTCCTTCCAGCGCTGGATGACGGCCATCATGCCCGGCGCGGGCCAACGCTTCAGGTCCACCGCCGCAGCGTCCATCACCTGCTTCAGCAGGCGGAGCTGGTCGTCGGTGTCGAGGATGGTGAAGTTGGTGCCGAGGCCGATGATCGGCGCGTGGCGGCGCAGCATGCGCGCGCAGAGCGCGTGGAAGGTCCCGAGCCAGAGGCCCTCCACCGGGCGGCCGAGGATGGCCGAGACGCGCTCCCGCATCTCGCGCGCAGCCTTGTTGGTGAAGGTGACGGCCAGCACCTCCCAAGGGCGGGCGCGGCCGCTCATCAGCAGGTGGGCGAAGCGCGTGGTGAGCACGCGGGTCTTGCCCGTGCCGGCCCCGGCGAGCACGAGCAGCGGCCCTTCCAGCGTCTCGACGGCCTCGCGCTGCTCCGGGTTCAGAGCGGCCAGGTAGTCCGTCACTGGCAGGTGCCCACGCTGCCCGAGGCGCAGATCCGCTGCCCGTCCGTCCAGCGCGCGCCATCGAGCGTCGCGCCCGAGAAATCCGTCGCGGTGAGCTCGGCGCCGGTGAGGTCGGCGCCGGTGAGGTCGGCGCGGAACAGCCGGGCGCGCCGCAGGTCGGCGCGGACCAGCCGGGCGCCGCGCAGCGCGGCGCGGGTGAAGTCCGCCTCGCGCAGGGTCGCGCCGGTGAAGTCGGCGCCGGTCAGGTCCGCCGAGACGAAGCGGGCATCCGTCGCGTCGGCGCCGGCCATCCGTGCTTCGCGCAGGTTGGCGCGCTGGAAGGACGCGTCGCGGAGCTGGGCGCGCGCGAGATCCGCGCCGGCGAGTTCCCGCCCGTCGAGCAGGCAGCGTCGCCAGATCACCTCCGGGGCCGGCGGGTCGGTGCAGGCGCCGAAGGCGGGACCCGCGACGAGCGTCAGCAGGAGGACGAGGGCGGAGAGGTGGCGCTGGGACACGGCCGTCGATATAGAACAGGGGTCGAACAACTCCAACCGCTCACCGCACCGCCGGACCTCTTGGCCTCTCTCCGACATTTCCTGGAATGGGCGGCGCGGCACGGAGGCGTGCTGCTGGCCGGCTGCATCTTCGTGGGTGTCGCGGTGCCGCCGCTGGCCGCGCTGCTGCGGGAGACGCTGACCATCACGGTCGCAGGGCTGATGACGCTGGTGCTGCTGCGCATCGACCCCGCGCAGGTGCTGGACTACCTGCGCCGGCCGGTGCTGGTGGCGGCGCTGCTGGCGTGGCTGCTGCTGGCCTGCCCGCTGCTCGCCTTCCTGATCGTGCGGCTGACCGGGATGGACGGGCCGCTGGGCGCCGCCTTCGTCATCATGGCGACCGGCTGCGCGGCGACCTCCTCTCCTGCCTTCGCGCGGCTGGTGGGGCTTGATGCCTCGATCTCGCTCGTCGTGGCGCTGCTCTCGACGCTGCTGGTGCCGTTCACGGCACCGCCGCTGGCGCTCGGGCTGATGGGCATCGACCTGTCGATCTCGCTCGGCGGGCTGATGGCGCGCCTCGCGCTGATCGTGGGCCTGCCGCTGCTGCTGGCGGTGATCATCCGGCGCCTGGCGCCGGCCGAGCGGCTGACGCGCCTGTCGGGCGCGGTGGACGGCACGGTCGTGGTGCTGCTGGTGATGTACGGGATCGGCGTGATGGACGGGATGCAGGCGAAGCTGCTCTCGGAGCCGAGCTGGGTGGCGGGCGGGATCGCGCTGGCCTTCGCCGGCAATCTCGGGCTGAACGCCCTGACGGCGCTGGCCTTCCTGCCAGCCGGGCGCCGGGTCGCGCTGGCGGCGGGGCTGCTTTCGGGCAACCGCAACATGGCGCTCTACCTCGCGGTGCTGCCCGCCGCGACGGATGCGCGCATCCTTCTGTTCTTCGCGCTCTGCCAGTTCCCGCTGTTCCTGTCGCCCTTCCTGCTGCGGCCGGTGTACGACCGGCTGCGCAGCACCGGGCTGACGGGCTGAGTCGCTCCGTCAGGCCTTCGCGCCGACGGCCGAGACGGGGGCCGTCGCGGCGACCTTCTCCTCGGCCGGCGCCGCCGGCTCGACCGGATGGCTCGCCGCCCGCTGACGCACGCCGAGCAGGTGCGCGATGGCATAGGTCAGGTCGGCGCGGTTGAGCGTGTAGAAGTGGAACTCGTCCACGCCGTTGGCCTGCAGCAGGCGCACCTGCTCCGCCGCGACGACCGCGGCGATCATGCGCCGCGTCTCCGCATCGTCGTCCAGACCGTCGAACAGGCGCGCCATCCAGGGGGGCACGGAGGCGCCGCACATGGCGCTGAATTTCTGCACCTGCTTGAAGTTCGACACGGGCAGGATGCCCGGCACGATCGGCACCGTGATGCGCGCCGCGCCGCAGCGGTCGAGGAAGCGCAGGTAGATGTCGGTGTCGAAGAAATACTGGGTGATGGCGCGGGTCGCGCCGGCGTCGATCTTGCGCTTCAGGAAGTCGAGGTCGGCGCCGCCGGACCGGGCGGCGGGGTGGGTCTCGGGGTAGGCGCCGACGCTGATGTCGAAATCGGCGATGCGGCGCAGGCCCCGCACGAGGTCCTCGGCCTGGGCATAGCCCCCGGGATGGGGCTCGTATTGCGTGGCGCCGGCAGGCGGATCGCCGCGCAGCGCGACGATGTGGCGCACGCCGGCGGCGAGATAGCCGCGCGCCACCTCATCCACCTCGGCCTGCGTCGCGCCGACGCAGGTGAGGTGGGCTGCGGGGGTGAGGCTGGTTTCCTTCACCACGCGCGCCACGGTCTCATGCGTGCGGGCGCGGGTGGAGCCGCCGGCACCGTAGGTGACCGACACGAAGCGGGGGCCGAGGGGCTCCAGCCTCCGGATCGCGGCCCAGAGGCTCTGCTCGAGGGTCTCGTTCTTCGGCGGGAAGAACTCGAAGGAGAGCTTCGGCGGCGGCAGCTCGGTGGGCTGCGGCAGGCCGGCCACGCGCGGTCCCGTGAGCCAGCGCTGCAGCGTGCCGCCGAAGGGGCTGTTCAGGGCGATGTTCATCGGGTGGGCCCCCTGGAAAATCGTGATCACAACCGATGCGAGCAGAGGGTCGATCAGAAACCGTCACCGTTCCGCTCGGCGCCGCAGGCGCATATAAGGGGCGGGCCGCGTTCCGGGGAAGGCCTCGGATCGGGAGGCCTCGGGATGTGCCCCCGGGCAGGTGTCGAAGGGAAGATCAGAAGCGGATGCGCAGCCTGCACGGAGCCCTGGCCCGCCCGGCCCTTGCCCTACTCGTCATGTTCGGTGTCTCAGCCTGTGCCACCCGGCCCGATCCGCAGGATGCGGAGGCGGTCGCGGAGTTCCGGGCGACGAACGACCCGCTGGAGCCGCTGAACCGGGGCATGTTCTTCGTCCATGACGGGATCGACACGCTGGTGCTGCGGCCGGCGGCCGAGGCATATCGCATCCTGCTGCCGCCGCAGGTCCGCACGGCGATCCGCAACGTGCTGGCGAACCTGCGGACGCCGGTGATCCTAGTGAACGACGTGCTGCAGGGCGACCCGCACCGCGCCGCCACCACCATGGGCCGGTTCATCGTCAACACGACGGTCGGCATCGGCGGCATCTTCGACCGCGCGACGGATTTCGGGCTGCTCGGCCATACGGAGGATTTCGGCCAGACCCTGGCGGTGTGGGGCGTGCCGGAAGGACCATACCTGTTCATCCCGGTGCTCGGCCCATCGAACCCGCGGGACCTGTCGGGGACGGCGGTGGACATCGCCGTCAACCCGTTGACCTACCTGACGGGCAACGAGACGCTGGAGGCGATCAGCATCACCCGAACCGGGCTGACCGCGGTGGACGCCCGCGAATCGGTGATCGAGCCGCTCGACGCGCTGCGGGCGGGCTCCATCGACTATTACGCTGCGTTACGCAGCGCGTACCGGCAGAGGCGCGTTGTGGAAATCCGGAATCAGCGGTCGGGCGCCTCGCCCGCCGCGATCGGGACTGGTTTCGGCGTGGGCACCGGGGTCTCAGGCCCGCCACGCTGACCTGACCAGGACACCACAGGCGCCTTCGGCGCCCGCCAGGAGACCAGAGATGAGCCCGAGTCGACGCTTCCTCCTGCTCGCCGCGCTGGCGGGCAGCGCCCTGCCCCGCGCCGCGGCGTCCCAGACGGTAGACATCGCGCGCGCCGCCGCCTTCATCCAGGATACGGGCGAGCAGATGGTGGCCGCCATCAATGCCGCCGGCGCGCCCGTTGCGCAGCGGCGGGAGCGGGTGGCCGCGATCCTGCGCCGCGCGGTGGACGTGGAGGGCGTGGGCCGCTTCATCCTGGGGCGGTTCTGGCGGACGGCGACGCCGGAGCAGCAGGCCGAGTACCTCCGCCTGTTCGAGGAGGTGCTGCTGCGCAACCTCTCCGCCCGGTTCGGCGAGTACCAGGGCGTGCGCTTCGCCCTCGGCCGCAGCCAGGCGCGGACGGAGGAGGACGCGCTGGTCAACACGGTCATCGAGCGTCCGGGCAGCCCGGCCTTCGCGCTGGACTGGCGGGTGGCCGAAGTCGGCGGGCAGCCGAAGATCGTCGACGTGATCGCCGAGGGGACGAGCCTGCGGCTGACGACGCGGAGCGAGTACAGCAGCGTCATCACGCGCAACGGCGGCGACGTCGCGGCGCTGCTGGCGGCGATGCGCCAGCAGATCCAGCAACTGGCGGCGCGGGAAGCCGGCTGAGGGGGCGGGCGGCTACCGCACGCTCTCGAACACCAGCATGCGGTGGCCCTGGTGGCGGAATTCGCCGCATTCGCGCATGCCGACTTCCGTCAGCACGGCGCGGGAAGCGGCGTTGCTCTCCCGCGACACGGCGATGATGCGCGGGAGCCCGGCGCGATGGCCGAAATCGAGGGCGGCCGCCGCCGCTTCCCGCGCGTAGCCCCGCCCCCGGCAGGCCGGCCAGAGCGCGAAGCGCAGGGCGACGCCGCGCCCGTCAGGCCGTTCCATCAGGCCGCAGATGCCGAGGAACTCGCCGCTGCCGCGCTCGAACACGCTCCAGGTGCCGTAGCCGCGCACGAGCCAGAACTCGATGTCGTCCTCCAGCTCCTCCCGCGTGCGTTCGGGCGTGCGGGTCCCGTGGAGCATCAGGCCGAAGGCCGCCTCGTCCGCCTTCAGGCGGATGAGGTCGGGCAGGTGCTCCGCCCCGGGCGGGAGGAGGGAGAGCCGCGCCGTCGTCACCGTCCGCGGCGCGGCGAGGATGGGCGCCGTCACCTCGCCAGCGGGCGGTATTTGATGCGGTGGGGCTGGTCGGCCGCCGCGCCCATGCGGCGGCGCTTGTCCGCCTCGTAGGCCTCGAAATTGCCCTCGAACCACTCGACATGGCTGTCGCCCTCGAAGGCGAGGATGTGGGTGGCGAGGCGATCGAGGAACCAGCGGTCGTGGCTGATCACCACGGCGCATCCGGCGAAATCCTCCAGCGCGTCCTCGAGCGCGCGGAGCGTGTCCACGTCGAGGTCGTTGGTCGGCTCGTCGAGCAGCAGCACGTTGTGCTCCCGCTTCAGCATCTTGGCGAGGTGGACCCGGTTGCGCTCGCCGCCCGAAAGCACGCCGACGCGCTTCTGCTGGTCGGCACCCTTGAAGTTGAAGGCGGCGACGTAGGCGCGGGACGGGACCGTGCGCTTGCCGATGGTGATCTGGTCCATCCCGTCGGAGATCTCCTGCCAGACGGTCTTGCTGTCATCGAGCGCGTCGCGGCTCTGGTCGACGTAGCCGAGCTTCACGCTGTCGCCGATGGTGAGCGTGCCGGCGTCCGGCTGCTCGACGCCGGTGATCATCTTGAACAGGGTGGACTTGCCGGCGCCGTTCGGCCCGATGATGCCGACGATGCCGCCGGGCGGCAGCTTGAAGTCGAGATCCTCGATCAGCAGGCGGTTGCCGTAGCCCTTGCGGAGGTTCTCGGCCACGATGACGGTGTTGCCGAGCCGCGGCGCGGGCGGGATGACGATCTCGGCGTCGCCCGGGCCCTTCTCCTGGCTCTTCTGCAGCAGCTCCTCATACGCGGTGATGCGCGCCTTCGACTTGGCCTGCCGGGCGGCGGGGGAGCGGCCGATCCACTCCTGCTCGCGCGCGAGCTGGCGCTGGCGTGCGCTCTCCTCCCGCTCCTCCTGCTGCAGGCGCTTGCGCTTCTGCTCGAGGTAGGCGGAGTAGTTGCCCTGGTAGGGGAAGCCGCGGCCGCGATCGACCTCCAGGATCCAGTTCGTCACGTTGTCCAGGAAGTAGCGGTCATGGGTGACGACCAGCACGGCGCCCTGCCACTCGCGCAGCGTCTTCTCAAGCCAGGCGACGCTCTCGGCGTCGAGATGGTTGGTGGGTTCGTCCAGCAGCAGCAGGTCCGGCTTCTCGAGCAGCAGCTTGCAGAGCGCCACACGCCGGCGCTCGCCGCCCGACAGGTGGGTGACCGGGCTGTCGAAGGGCGGGCAGCGCAGCGCATCGAGCGCGATGTCGATGCGGCGGTCCAGCTCCCACCCCTCCGCCGCGTCGATCTTCTCCTGCAGCTCGGCCTGCTCGGCGAGCAGCGCGTTCATCTCCTCCTCGTCCATCTCCTCGGAAAACCTGTCGGAGATCTCGTTGAAGCGGCGGAGCTGGGCGGTCAGCTCGCCGAACGCCTCCATCACGTTTTCCCCGACCGTCTTGTCGGGATCCAACTTCGGCTCCTGCGGCAGGTAGCCGACCTTCGCCCCCTCTGCCGCCCAGGCCTCGCCGCCGAAATCGGTGTCGAGGCCCGCCATGATGCGCATCAGCGTCGACTTGCCGGCGCCGTTCGGGCCCAGCACGCCGATCTTCGCGTCGGGGAGGAAGGAGAGGGTGATGCCCTTGAAGACCTCGCGCCCGCCCGGGTAGGACTTGGTGAGATCCTTCATGACGTAGACGTACTGCCAGGCAGGCATGGCGGCGTTCCGGCGAAGTGGGGAGGTGGAGAGGCGCGGGGTTCTATCCCGCCGGGCGCCGGGGTGCAAAGGCGGCCGCGGACGGGCGTGCCCTCAGGGCGGCAGGGCCGACCGCCGCGGCGCGCGCCCGATCTCGCGATACGTGAACGTCTCCGCCCCGCCCGCCGCCTCGGCCACCGCGAGGTCGAGCAGCGCATGGTGTGGCGACAGCGAGCAGGCCGGGTCGGTCGCGGCGGCGTCACCCGTCAGCGCGAACGCCTGGCAGCGGCAGCCGCCCCAGTCGTTCTCGCGCCGGTCGCAGCTTCGGCACGGCTCCGGCATCCAGGCGGTGCCGCGGAAGCGGGTGAAGGCGTCCGCGCGCTCCCAGGCGGCGCGCAGCGAGGTGTCGCGGACGTTCGGGAACTCCATCCCCGGCAGGCTCTCCGCCGCGTGGCAGGGCAGGATCCTGCCCTCCGGAGAGACCGCCAGCACCACGCGCCCCCAACCGCCCATGCAGGCCTTCGGGCGCTTCGCGTAATAGTCGGGCACCACGTAGTCGATGACGAGCCGGCCCTTCAGCCGCTCACGCGCCGCCTCCACGGTCGCCGTCGCGGCCTCGAGCTGCGCGCGGCCCGGCAACAGCGCGGCGCGGTTGGCGAGCGCCCAGCCATAGTACTGCACATGCGCCACCTCGATCCGCCCGGCGCCGAGTTCGAGCGCCAGGTCGATCAGCTCCGGCAGCCGGTCAAGGTTCTGCCGGTGCACCACGGCGTTCAGCGTGAGCGGCAGCCCTGCGTCCCGCACCAGACGCGCGACCGCGAGCTTCCTCGCATGCCCGCCGGCATAGCCGCCGATACGGTCGGCGTTGCCCGCCTCGGCGTCCTGCACCGAGAGCTGGACGTGATCGAGCCCCGCCTCCGCCAGCGCCGCGAGCTTCGACGCGTCCAGCAGCACGCCGGCGGTGATGAGGTTCGTGTACAGCCCCGCGCCGGCCGCGTGCCGCACCAGCTCCGGCAGGTCGCGCCGCGCGGTCGGTTCGCCGCCCGAGAGATGCACCTGCAGCACCCCCAGCGCCGCCGCCTCCCCGAACACGCGCGCCCAGGTCGCGGTGTCCAGCTCCGCCGCCGCCCGCGCAAGCTCCAGCGGGTTGGAGCAGTATGGGCAGCGCAGGGGGCAGCGATGCGTGAGCTCCGCGAGCAGCCCGAGCGGCGGCTCGATCGCGCTCATGTCGTCACGACGCCCTTCTCCGCCAGCTCCCGCAGCATCTCCAGCACATCCGCCGCGATCTCGTCGCGCGGTGCGGCGTAGCGCAAGGCGAGCTCGTCCACCACCGCGTCCACGCTGCGCGATCCGTCCAGCAGGCGCAGCACCTCCATCGCCGTCTCGTCCGGCACCAGCATGCGCTCCGGCGCCAGCACCACCCAGCGTCCGCGTGCCTCGTCCTCGCGCAGCCTCACGCCGCGGGCCAGCCGCGGCACGGAAGCGCCGGTCGGCGGCATCACGGCCGGAAGGCGCCGGGCGGCGGCAGGCCCGGCTCCACGTAGGCGAAGTGCAGCGCGTCGAGCTGCGCCCAGAGCAGGTCGCACTTGAAGCGCAGCGCGCCCAGCACCGCTTCCTGCTCCGCCCGCGTCCGCGCCTCCCGCTTCACGTAGTCCAGCGCAAAGGCGACATCCTGCGGCGCCTGCGTCAGCCGCGGCGTGAAATAGGCCAGCGTCTCCTCGGTGACGAAGTCGTAGTTGCGGAGCATGCCCGAGACGCGCTGCGAGATGATCGCCGGCGAGAACATCTCGGTCAGCGAGGAGGCGATCGCCTCGAGCAGGCTGCGATCGCGGACGAAGGCGACGTAGGCGTCCACCGCGAAGCGCGTGGCCGGCAGCAGGCCGGCGAGCGAGACGACATGCCCTCGCTCGAGCCCGAGTCCGTCGGTCAGCTTCAGCCAGCGCTCCACGCCGCCCGGCCGCTCGCCGTCGCCATCGTGGTCCAGCAGGCGGCGGCGCCATTCCCGGCGCAGCCCGGGCGTCGGCAGCCGCGCCAGCAGCGTCGCGTCCTTACGGGGGATGGAGGCCTGGTAGTAGTAGCGGTTGAGCGCCCAGGCCTGCACCTGGCCCCTGTCCAGCCTGCCGTCATGCAGCAGACGGTGGAAGGGATGGTGGACGTGGTAGCGCTCCTCCCCGATCGCACGCAGGCGGCGCTCCAGCTCGGCGGGCGGCAGCAACTCTTCCGTCACAGCAGGATCTCCATCCCGTCCTCCGCCACCTCCCAGCCCTCGGCGAGCACGCGCGCGCGTTCGGGGCTGTCGGCCAGCAGCACGGGATTCGTGTTGTTCATGTGCACCAGGATGCGGCGGCGCACGGGAAGGCCGCGGAACGCCGCGAGAGTGCCGTCCGGCCCGTCGAGGCTCATATGGCCCATCCGCGCCGCGGTCTTCGTGCCGGCACCGGCCCGGATCATCTCGTCATCCGTGAACAGCGTACCGTCGAACAGCACCGTGTCGGCTGCCGCGAGGCGCGCGCGCAGGGCGGGCGTCATCGCCGCGCAGCCGGGGATGAAGAGCAGCGCAGGCCCGCCCGCATGCAGCGCGAGCCCGATCGTCTCGCCCGCCTCGGCCCTGCCCGGATCCCCGTCCGTCTCCTCGAACAGCGGCACCTTGCCCGGGACCGCGAAGGCCTCCGCCGCGATGCCGAGCGGCACGCCCGCCGCATCGGTCACCTCGAACGGCTCGTCGAGCGGCATCCGCCGCCGCGGCACGAGCGCGGGGTCCAGCACGCGGAAGATCGGGTTCGCCGACAGCACCCCGAGCGCCGCGGCCGAGGCGTGGATCGCGAAGGCGTGCCGCTCGCGCAGCGACAGAAGGCCGGCGATCGTGTCCACCTCGGCCCCGGTAAGCAGGACCGCCGCGATCGGCGAGTGCCGGACGGCGCCCCGTGACGGCTGCGGATGCAGCACCGGCGTCGAGGCGATCTGCGAGGTAAGTTCCGGCGCGGCGTTCAGCAGAGCCCAGCGCGCGCCATCGGCGCTGACCGCGAGGGAGGTCTGGGTGCGCGGCCGCGCCGCCGGATCACCGGCGCGCGCACGCCGACAGCCCGGACCCGCGGAGTTCCACTGCGGAAATCCGCCGCCGGCGGCAGAGCCCAGCACGCGCGCGCGAAGCATGGCGAGGCGCCCCCCGCGACCCGTTCCGGATCATTCCTGGAAGGCCCGGCCGGGCCGCAGGGCCCGCCCGGGCCGGCGCGTCAGATCTTGGCGCAGGCGTAGCAGTTGATCTCCATGGCAACGGAGACCTCGACAATGCGGGGCTTCTTCCAGGCCATCTGCGTCTCTCCTCTGGCGACCCGGGCGACAAACCTGCCGGGCCTTCAGAAGGATGGGTCCGGCATCACCGGGCCGCAAGGCACCGGGGCGGCAAGTATGGGCCCGGAGGGACTCGAACCCCCAACCAAGCCGTTATGAGCGGCCCGCTCTGACCATTGAGCTACAGGCCCGGTCCGTACGCACCTTTTCCGGAGAAGTCCGCTTCACGCAAGCCCGGCCTCGACCTTGCCCGAGGCGCCGCTCAGCGCGCCGAGCTTCTCGCCGGCGGCGCAGCGGGCCTGGGTGGCGGCCCCCCTCTCCTGCCGGGCGATGGCGGCGCGTGCCTCGGACTCGGCTTCGCCGGGGGGCAGGATAAGCACGCCGGATTCGTCCGCCAGCACCGCATCGCCCGGCATCACGACGACGCCGCCGATCGCCACCGGCACGTTCACCCGGCCGCCCAGGTCGTAGATCCGGGTGGTGATGGGCGACAGGCCGCGGCACCAGAGCGGGAAGTCGGAGGCCTCGACCTCCTCGATATCGGTGCAGGGCCCGTCGATGATGCCGGCCTTGCAGCCCGCCGCCTTCGCCGCGACGGTGACGCCGCCGCCCCAGCAGGCGTGGCGATCATCCCCGAGCCGGTCCACCAGCAGGATGTCGCCCGGCCGCAGCAGGCCGAGCGCATGGTGCAGCACCGTGCTGTCCGGGCCGGGACATTGCACCGTCACCGCCGTGCCGGCGACGCGGCGGCGCAGCAGGCCCTGCACGCGGCGGTCAACGAAGCCCCAGTGCCGCCAGTGGCCGACCGTCGCGGTCTCGGTCCGCTCCAGCAGCGCCACGACCTCGGCGCTGATCTGCGGCGGCATGGGACCGACCGTGTATTTCGCCATCGTTCAATCCCTTCCCAAGGCGCGGGTGAAGCCGACCAGCCGCTCCACCGCCAGCACGACGGCCAGCGCGATGCCGATCAGCGCCATGGCAAGGGCGGCGACGAGCGGGTCCGTGCGGTTCTCGGCATAGCGGAACATCTCGACGGGCAGGGTGGAAAGCCGCGGTCCGACGAGGAAGAGGGAGATCACCGTCTCATCGAAGGAGACGAGGAAGCAGAGCGCGGCAGCGGCGGCGGCGCCCGGGGCGGCGATCGGCAGGGTGACGCGCAGCGCGGCGCGCAGCCGCGTGGCGCCGAGCGTCCAGGCGGCTTCCTCCACCTCGCGCGGCACGGCGGCGAAGGCTGTCGTCATGATCCGCACTGCGAAGGGCAGTGCCACGACCGAATGTGCCAGCAGCAGGCCCGGCCAGGTCGCAGCCAGGCGCAGCGGCTGCAGCGCCAGCAGCAGCGCGAGGCCGAGGACGAGCGTGGGCAGCAGCAGCGGCGCAGTGATCAGCCCGGCCAGCGCATCGCGCCCCGGGAAGCGCAGGCGCGCGACTGCGTAGGCGGCGGGAAGGCCGGCGAGCAGCGCGAGTACCGCGACACCGAGCGCCAGGATCGCCGAGTTGCGCAGGGCGGCCATCAGTTCGGCATTCGAGAACAGGGCCGCATACCAGCGCGTGGAAAGGCCGGGCGGCGGGAAGGTGAGGAAGTCGCCGGCCGAAAAGGAGAGCACGAGGACGAGCGCCGCCGGCGCGAGCAGCAGCGCGTAGCCCGCCGCCGCGAGAAGGCGGAGGACGAACCCCGGCCTCACGCGGGCCTTCCCCGTGCAAGGAGGCCGCGCAGCAGGAGCGCGAAGCCGAGCGCGCCGAGCAGCGTCATCGCCAGCACCGCGGCGGCGGGCCAGTCCACCGTCTCCAGCGCCAGGTCGAAGATCTCCGTGGCCACGACGAAGACGCGCCCGCCCCCCATGAGCCGCGGCGTGACGAAGGCGGAGACGCCGAGGACGAAGGTGAGCAGGAAGGCGGCCAGCAGCGCCGGCGCGGCGAGCGGCAGCGTCACGCGCATGAAGGTGCGCGCGCGCGTCGCGCCGAGCGTCGCCGCCGCTTCCTCCAGCCGCGTGTCGAGCCGCCCGAGGCCGGCGATGAGGACGAGGCACGCATAGGGCATCAGGCTTTCGGTGAGGCCGATGCGCACGCCCGTCCAGTTGTTGATCAGGCGCACCGGCTCGGCCGTCAGCGACAGCCAGGAGAGGGTTGCGTTGACCATGCCGCGATCGCCGAGGATGACCATCCAGCCGACCACCCGCGCGGTGCCGGAGACCAGCAGCGGCGCCACCGCCATCAGCGAGAGCAGGCCGCGCCACCGCGGATGCGCGCCGCGGATCAGCAGGGCGATGGGCAGGGCCAGCGCCGTGGCGGCGGCGGCGCAGCCGAAGGCGAGCGTTGCCGTGTTCCATGCCAGGTCCCAGGTGAACGTGTCGCCAAGGATGCGCGCATAGGTCTCGCTCGTCAGCGCGGGCTCCATCGCGCCGGTGTCGGCGGTGCGGTTCAGGCTGATGCGGGCGAGCAGCGCAACCGGGTAGAGGAAGCCGGCCGCCAGGATCAGCAGCGCCGGCAGCAGGAGCAGGAGCCCGGTCACGCCGGGAACACGCGCGGATCGGCCGCCGCGAAGCCGAGGCGGAGCGCGGCGCCGGGCACCAGGGCAGCTTCCGGCGCACCGCCCGGCAGCTCGGCGAGCACCCGCCCGGCCGGGGTCTCGCATTCCAGCGCGACGGTCTCGCCGGTGTAGGTGCGGCGGAGCAGCCGTGCCTGCAGCACGTTGTCGGCGTTCGCACCCTCGGGCAGCGGCCGGATGCGGTGCGGGCGGATGAACACCTCCACGGGGCCGGAGGGCGGGGCCTGCACGGCCTGCAGCGTGGCGGCGCCGCACCGGATGCGACCGGCGCCCTCGATCCGGCCGGAAAGCCGCGTCGCGCGGCCGACGAAGGTGGCGACGAAGCGGGTGGCGGGGCGCTCGAACACCGCCTCCGGCGTGTCGAGCTGATCGATGCGGCCGTCATTCATCACGGCCACGAGGTCGGCCATCGCCAGCGCCTCGGTCTGGTCGTGCGTGACGAAGACCGCGGTGGCGCCGAGGCGCTGCTGCAGGGCACGGATTTCGTCGCGCACCTCCTCCCGCCGCTTCGCGTCGAGGGCGGAGAGCGGCTCGTCGAGCAGGAGCAGGTCGGGGCGCGGCGCCAGGGCGCGGGCGAGCGCGACGCGCTGCTGCTGCCCGCCCGAAAGCTTTGCCGGCTTGCGGTCCTCCAGCCCCGTCAGTCCGACGAGGGCGAGCGCCTCGGCCACGCGCGCGGCGCGCTCGGCCCGGGGCACGCCGCGCATCTCCAGGCCGAAAGCGATGTTGCGCGCGGCGGAGAGGTGCGGGAACAGCGCATAGGACTGGAACACCACGCCCATGTTGCGCCGGTGGGGCGGCAGCGCGGTGACGTCCGCCCCGGCGACGAGCACGCGGCCGGCATCCGGCACCTCGAGCCCGGCGATGATGCGCAGCGTCGTGGTCTTGCCGCAGCCCGACGGGCCGAGCAGCGCGAGCAGGGCGCCGCGCTCCAGCCCGAGGGTGATGCGGTCCACCGCCGGATGGGCGGCGCCGGGGAAGCGGCGGGTCAGACCCTCCAGGCGGAGGTGCGTCACCGCCCGGCCGCGATCACCTCGCGCCGCCAGCGCTGGTTCCAGCCGTCGCGCAGGCGCACCATCTCGGTCCAGTCGAGCGGGATGACGCGGTTGCGGAATTCCGGCGCGAGCGCGGTGCGGCCCAGCGCCTCGGCGGAGACCTGGGCGCGCGGGTTGGTGGGGCCGTAGAACATCCGCTCGGTGAACGCCTTCTGCGCCTCGGCCGAGAGCGCATGGGCCATGAAGGCGAGGCCCTGGGCGCGGTTCTTCGCGTTGGCGACGAGGTTGATCGTATTGATCTGGAACACCGTGCCCTCCTCCGGCAGCGCGACGCCGATGCGGCCGCCGGACTGGTCGCGGTAGAGCTGGGCGCGCGCGTTCCAGCCGGTGGCGAAGCGCACCTGGTCGTTGAGGATCAGCGTGTAGCCATCGGGGTTGGGGTCGAAGGTCTGCACGGCCGGCGCGAGTTCCCGCAGGCGCGGCATGGCGGCGCCGATGTTCCGCCAATCGCCGGAGGAGGCGTGCGCGAGGATGGCGGTCAGCGCCAGGCCCTGGATGTTGGGCGGGGCGGAGAGCGCGACGCGGCCGCGATGCGCCGGATCCCACATCGCCGTCCAGCGCGTGGGCGCCGGCGTGACGGCGCGCGTGTCGTAGACCAGGACGAGATGGTCGTAGGTGACGGCGGGTCCGCAGGCGCCGCCCGATTCCCGCGCCTGCCCGTCGAGTTCCGCGACGACCGGCAGGGCCGAGGCGTCGATGCGCTCCACCAGCCCCTCGGCGCAGGCGATGGCGGCGGTGGTGACGTCCATGATGACCACGTCGATCTGCGGATCGGCGCGCTGGGCGCGCAGCGTGCCGAGCATCTGCGCGCTGGTGCCGCCATCATGGTACTGCACCTGGGTGCCGTGCGCGGCGGTGAAGGGGTTCACCACGACCTGCGTGTAGTTGTCGCGGAAGATGCCGGCATAGGCCTGCAGCGTCATCCGCCCGCCGGGCTGCCCCGCTTGCTGCGCCAGGGCCGGAGCGGCAAGCAGGCCGAGGGCGGCCATGGCTGGGATCAGGCGGCGTCGCATGGTCGGTCTCCCGGGCGGCTGCGTGCAGGATGGCAAGCCGCGTCGCGGCTTGCCAAGGCCCGCACTCTACTGGGCGAGGAAGGCGCGGATGCGGTCGCCGGCCGGCGCCATCCCCACCACACCGTTCAGATGGCCCAGCGGGCCGGAGAGCTCGATCAGCTCCGCCGGGCGGCCGAGGCGCGTCAGGGTGGCCACCAGCTCGCGGTTGTAGTCCATCAGGAAGACGCGGTCGGTCGGCGCCGCGGCGACGAGCCAGCGCGCCCGGCTGCGCGACAGCGCCGCCTCCGTGCCGGTGTATTCGTGGAGGAAGAGCTGGTTGGCCCGCGTCAGGTAGAGGAAGTGGTTGGCGTCGGAGGCGCGGGCGCGGGCCATCGCCGCCTCGTCCAGGAAGCGCTCCGCCTCGAACCGGTCGCGGATGTTGCGCGCGGGGTCGGCACCCTCGGCCGGGCGGCGCCCGAACCGGGCCAGGGCCGGCCGGTCCTGCGCATGGACGGTGACAATCTTCAGCGCCTCCGCCAGGCCGCGGTTCGGCGGCTCCCGGCCCTGGCCGTAGTAGTCGCCGTCCCGCCAGTTGGGGTCGAGGCGGATCGGGCTCTCCCATATGTCGAGCCAGGCGAGCATCCAGGGATCGATCTCCCCCGTGCCGATCACGGGCATCACACGCTCCACCATGTCCGGGTAGGCGGCGGCCCATTCGATGGCCTGGAGCGCGCCCATCGAGGCACCGGCGACCAGTGCGAGGCGGCGCACGCCGAGGTGGTCCAGCAGGCGCTTCTGCACCTCGACGAAGTCGCGGATCGAGACGACGGGAAACTCCATGCCCCAGGGCCGGCCGGTGGCCGGGTTCACCGAGACGGGGCCGGTGGTGACGGTGCGACCGTCGCGGACGTTCAGGTTCACCAGCGTGTCGGAGGAGATGACGAAGAAGCGGTCCGTGTCGATCGCCTTGCCGGGACCGATGATCGCGTCCCAGTAGCCGGCGGGCTGTCCTTCGGCGTAGCGGCCGAAGGCGTGGCTGTTGCCGGAGAAGAAGTGGGTGACGAGGACGGCGTTGTCCCGCGCCTCGTTCAGCCGGCCGGCGGTCTGGTAGCCGATGCGGACGTTCGGGACCGCGCCGCCGGCGCGGGTGCGGTATTCGCCGGCCTCGAAGGTCTGCTTCTGCACGATCTCGGTCTGGGCACGCAGCGGCGCGGCGGCGCACAGCGCGGTCAGCAGCAGAACGCCCGGCAACAGGCGGCGTCGGATCATCGTGGCGGTTCCCCTCCCCTGGGATGCGGCATGGTGGGGGGCGATCGCGGGCGGAGGCAAGCGGCGTTGCCCAGCCCTGGGAAGGCTGCTACGGGGCGCGGCATCTCGCGTCGCCGAGGCCCCCCGCGCCTTCGCGGGCCGGGCCCGTCCGCGCTGCCCAGAGGTCCCGCCCGATGAACCTGGCCAACATCCCGACCGGCAAGGCCCCGCCCCACGACGTGAACGTGGTGGTGGAGATCCCCCAGGGCAGCCAGGTGAAGTACGAGCTGGACAAGGAGAGCGGCGCAGTGGTGGTGGACCGCTTCCTGTTCACGCCGATGGCCTATCCGGCCGCCTACGGCTTCATCCCCGGCACGCTGGCCGATGACGGCGACCCGGCGGACGTGCTCGTGCTCACGCCGGCGCCGGTGGTGCCGGGCTGCGTCATCCGCGCCCGCCCGATCGGCGTGCTGCACATGGTGGACGAGGCGGGGTCGGACGAGAAGATCGTCTGCGTCCCGCATGACAAGGTCCACCCGATGTATTCGGGCGTCAGCAGCGCCGAGGAGCTTCCGCACATCACGCGCGGCGCCATCGAGCACTTCTTCGCCACCTACAAGGATCTCGAGAGCGACAAGTGGGTGAAGGTGCGGGGCTGGGGCTCGGCCGCGGAGGCGGCCGAGATCATCCTGCGGTCGATGGCGGCCTACAAGGCAGCCGCAGCGGGCGGCTGAGGCCGCGAAGCCCCGGCCGGGGCAGGGTTTTTTGCCGAATCCCGCCGGGGGTGGCGTTGCCAGCCGCGGCGCTTCCTGCCTAGCCTCCCGCCGGTCCGCAGCGGTTCCGGCGCCCTGGCGCCGGCGAGTCGCCTTGCCGGAAATTGGGGAGCAGAGGGGGGACATCGCCTTGATGACCTTGGCGATACTGTTGATCATCGCGTTGGGTGCCCTGTCGATCGCCTATGGCGTGATCACCGGCAGGGATGTCCTGGCGCGCGATGCCGGCAATGCGCGGATGCAGGAGATCGCACGCGCCATCCAGGAAGGCGCCTCCGCCTATCTACGGCGGCAATACACCACCATCGGCATCGTCGGGGCGGTGCTCTTCGTGCTGATCCTCGTCGCGTTCGGCTTCGGCGGGCACGCCTTCGCCGTGGCGATCGGCTTCCTGATCGGCGCCGTGCTGTCCGGGGCTGCGGGCTTCATCGGCATGAACGTCTCCGTGCGGGCGAACGTCCGCACGGCGCAGGCGGCGACGCAGTCGCTGGCCGCGGGCCTCGACGTCGCCTTCAAGTCGGGGGCGATCACGGGAATGCTCGTGGCCGGTCTCGCGCTGCTCGGCGTCGCGGTCTACTTCCTCATCCTCGTGCCGATCGGCGGGCTGGCGGCGAACAGCCGCACGGTGATCGACGCGCTGGTGGCGCTGGGCTTCGGCGCCTCGCTCATCTCCATCTTCGCGCGGCTTGGCGGCGGCATCTTCACCAAGGGTGCGGACGTCGGCGGCGACATGGTCGGCAAGGTTGAAGCCGGCATCCCGGAGGACGACCCCCGCAATCCCGCCACCATCGCCGACAACGTTGGCGACAATGTCGGCGACTGCGCCGGGATGGCGGCCGACCTGTTCGAGACCTACGCCGTGACGATGGTTGCGACGATGGTGCTGGCCGCCATCACCTTCCCGGCCGAGACGCGGATCGCGGCCATGCTGTTCCCGCTGGCAATCGGCGCGGTCTGCGTCGTCACCTCCATCGCCGGCACGTATTTCGTGAAGCTGCCCGCGAACAACTCGATCATGGGCGCGATGTATCGCGGCTTCGTGGTCACCGGGGTGTTGTCGCTGGTCGCGCTGCTGCCGCTTGCGTTCATCACCTTCGGCTCCGGAACGGTGACGTCGGGCGGGCACAGCTTCGGCGCCTTCAGCCTGTTCCTCTGCGGCGCCGTCGGGCTGGTCGTCACGGCCGCGATCGTCTGGGTGACGGAATACTACACGGGCACCGACTTCCGGCCCGTCAAGTCCATCGCCGAGGCGTCGCAGACGGGGCACGGGACGAACGTGATCCGCGGCCTCGCCGTCTCGATGGAGTCCACCGCCCTGCCGGCGCTGATCATCATCGCAGGCGTCCTCTCGGCCTACGGGCTGGCCGGGCTCTACGGCATCGCCATCGCGACGACGACGATGCTGGCGCTGGCCGGCATGGTGGTCGCGCTCGACGCCTTCGGCCCGGTGACGGACAACGCGGGCGGCATCGCCGAGATGGCCGGCCTGCCGAAGGAGGTCCGCGTCTCCACCGATGCGCTCGACGCGGTGGGCAACACGACGAAGGCGGTGACGAAGGGGTATGCGATCGGCTCGGCCGGCCTCGGCGCGCTCGTGCTCTTCGCCGCCTACACGCAGGACCTGAGCTACTTCATCGCCAATCCGCAGACCTACCCGTATTTTGCTGGCATCGGCGAGCTGACCTTCAGCCTGTCCAATCCCTACGTCGTCGTCGGGCTGCTGTTCGGCGGGTTGCTGCCCTACCTGTTCGGCGGCATGTCGATGACCGCGGTCGGCCGCGCCGCCTTCGCGGTCGTGGAGGAGGTGCGGCGGCAGTTCCGCGAGAAGCCGGGCATCATGCAGGGGACCGACAAGCCGGATTACGGCCGCGCGGTCGACATGCTGACGCGCGCGGCGATCAAGGAGATGATCATCCCGTCGCTGCTGCCGGTGCTGAGCCCGATCGTCGTCTTCCTCGTCATCCTGCTGATCGGCGGCAAGGCGGCGGCGTTCAGCGCGGTGGGCGCCATGCTGCTCGGCGTGATCGTCACCGGCTTCTTCGTCGCCGTCTCCATGACGACCGGCGGAGGCGCCTGGGACAACGCGAAGAAGTACATCGAGGAAGGCCATTACGGCGGCAAGGGGTCCGAGGCGCACAAGGCGGCCGTGACCGGCGACACCGTCGGCGATCCGTACAAGGACACGGCCGGCCCCGCGGTGAACCCGATGATCAAGATCACCAACATCGTGGCGCTGCTGCTGCTGGCGATGCTCGCCCATAGCTGATCCAGTCGCCTGACGCCTGTTCCGGGGCCGGTGGGCAACTCCACCGGCCCCTTCGTGTTCCAGCCCCAGTCCCGCCGCGCGATGCCGGCGATGCGACAGCCGGGCCGATGCAGCGCTCACGAGGCGCGCTCCCCGGCGCCATGCATCGTTCCGCCCGAGCCGTGCCCGCCCGCGCGGATGCGATCCGGGCACTGTCCACCCTGCCGTGCCGTGCCTCGCCGCCGACACCTGCGGGAGAATGACCGATCGCGCGCCCAGTTGCCCACCGCTACGAGCCGCCCGTGCGGCACGGGCCGTCATCCTCCATGCCACCCGTGGAGGATGCCGGCGCGGCCGGCGCGATCAGCGTCGCGGTCTTCGACGAACCCGGTCCGCTGCGCCACGTCTGGACCGAGGCGGAGCCGGGCTGCGCCTTTCCCTTCCAGCGATACGAGTTCGTTGCGACCTGGTGCCGCGTCGTGGCACCTGCGACGGCGGCGCAACCACGCATCGTCCTCGTCAGCCGCGGCGGGCGGCCCCTGATGCTGCTCCCCCTCTGCATTCGCCGCACGGCGGGGACCAGCTTCCTCGAGTTCATGGATGGCGGCGTCAGCGACTACAACGCGCCGATCCTCTGCGTGCCGGCCGCCGACCTGCCGCCCTTCGCGGCCGTGTGGGCCCGCCTTCTCGCCGCCCTGCCCGCGCTGGACGGCGTGCGGCTGCGGCGGATGCCCGTTGAGCTCGGCGAGGCGCGCAACCCGATGCTGGCCCTCGGCGCCCGCGCGGATGGCGAGGTCGGCCACTACCTGGACCTCGTCCATGACCGCGCGGCGGCCCGGAGCCTCAGCAAGGAGGGTGCGCGCAAGCTGCGGCGCCTGCAGCGCCACCATGTGGTCGCCCTTGTCGAGGATGGGGGCGATGCTGCCGCGCTGCGCGAGTTGATCGGCTTCCGGCAGGCGAAGTACGGCTGGAACCCCGACCGGCATGCCGCGATGGTCGCGTTCTATGGTGCGCTGCTCGGCCAGCCGGGGATCGTGCGCTTCTACCGCCTGCAGGCCGATGGCCGTACCATCGCCGCGCAACTCGCCTTCACCTGCGGATCGAGCTGCACCGGCGTGGTGATCGGCTACGACCTGGCCTGGGCCGACGCCTCCCCGGGCCGCGTGCTGCTTGCCGAGCTGATCGAGCGGCTGTCGGCGGGGGGCTTCGCGGTGTTCGACAGTGGCCACGGCGACGAGGCGTATAAGCGGGAGTACTGCTCTCATCGCCGCACCCTGCACAGCCACGAACAGGCGCTGACCACGCGCGGCCATGCCTGGATGCTGACCCAGCGCGCGCTGCGGCGCGCTTATTGGGCCGGCCGCGCAGGGTTGCGGCGTCTGATACCGGCCTCGGCCGCGGCGGGGACCACGGATCGGCCGCTGCTGCGGAGGCGAGCGGACGCCGCTCAGCCGGCCCGGGAAGGCTAGGCGGCGGGACGCAGCACCCCGGCCAGCCCGAAGGCATAGGCGGCGAGGAAGAGCAGCTCGAGCAGCTCCTCGGCCCAGGCCAGGGTCATCTCCGACAGCCCCGGCAGGCGGAACACGTCACCATCGCCCAGCTCGACGAGGATGTAGGCGCTCTGCAGCAGGTAGCCCAGCACGAGCGCGGCGGCGTAGGGCTGCGGCAGCCGCTCGAAACGCGCCATCAGGGCGAGCACCACGCCCGACCCGAGCCAGAGCACCACCTTGGCATAGTCGTCATTGCCGGCGACAGCGGAGGTGCGCTCGTGGAATGCGAAGATCTCATCGATGGCCAGACCGCCGAGCGCCGCCGAAGCCAGCATCCAGCCGAGGAAGCCGAGACCCAGGAACCGGTGCCGCACGGCGGCAAGCAGCGCGATCAGGCTGAGCTGCCAAAGGAGCGCCGCGGTGAAGTATTCGATCGGCGACCGTTCGGCGGAGGGCGGCATGTCGCTTCTCGCCTGGAAGACGATCGCGGCGCCGATGAGGCAGAGCAGGAAGGCGCCGAGCAGCAGCGGCATGGCATCTGCGCGCGAGGCAGCAAGGCCTTGATCCACCGTGGCACCACCGCTGCGAGGCAGCGCACGCACCCGAACGGCGGATGCAAGCTCATTGGCCATTCCAAAAAACCCATCTCTTCGTGACAATCGCGCACAATATTCAAGAAATTGTCGCATTTGTGTCACAAAAAGCGGCGCGTTATGCCTTCCGAACGGTGTTTCGCCGGCGACGCCGTGGGGGGTCAGACCCTCAGCCGCTCCGGGACCCGCAATCCCAGGCGATTCGGCACAGGCCATACCTCCCGGACGGTGCGCAGGACCCTGAATCCCGCGGCGATGTAGTTGGGCAGGGCACGCGGGTGGTCGGCCGTACAGGTGTTCACCGTCATCGCCCTCGGCTTCTCCGCCCACGCCGCGTCCACGGCGTGCCGCAGCAGCGCCGGTCCGACCCCGCGGCCGAGGGCATGCGGCATCAATCCGAAATAGGAGAGATTGGTCCCGGCCTCGCCACCGCGCCGCTCCAGTTCGTAGAAGCCGGCCGGCTCCCCGCCCTCGTACAGCACGTGCAGGGAGACCTCGGGCCGCGCCAGCATCGCCGCGATCTCGTCATCGGGCACGGTGCGTCGCAGCCACCAGACCCAGTCACGCCCGACCGTGTCGTAGAGGTAGCGGTAGAAGGGCACCGAAGGCCGCCGCACGCGCACGACGTCGGTGCCCGTCGGCAGGGCGGGCGCCGCCGCGTCCGGCGCCGCGTCCATGCGCAGAAAGGTGACGTCGACCGCGATGCGCGTCACCGCGTCGCGGGTCGCCACGGCGGACACCTCAATTGTCCAGGAAGCTGCGCAGCTTCCTGGAACGCGACGGATGCTTCAGCTTGCGCAGCGCCTTCGCCTCGATCTGGCGGATGCGCTCGCGCGTCACGTTGAACTGCTGGCCGACTTCCTCCAGCGTGTGGTCGGTGTTCATGCCGATGCCGAAACGCATGCGCAGCACCCGCTCCTCCCGCGGCGTGAGGGAGGAGAGCACGCGCGTCGTTGCCTCCCGCAGGTTGGACTGGATGGCGGCGTCCAGCGGGATGATCGCGTTCTTGTCCTCGATGAAGTCGCCGAGGTGGCTGTCCTCCTCGTCGCCGATCGGCGTCTCGAGGCTGATCGGCTCCTTGGCGATCTTCAGCACCTTGCGCACCTTCTCGAGCGGCATGCCGAGCTTCTCGGCCAGCTCCTCGGGCGTCGGCTCGCGGCCGATCTCGTGCAGCATCTGCCGACTGGTGCGCACCAGCTTGTTGATCGTCTCGATCATGTGGACCGGGATGCGGATGGTCCGCGCCTGATCCGCGATCGAGCGCGTGATGGCCTGCCGGATCCACCAGGTGGCGTAGGTGGAGAACTTGTAGCCGCGGCGATACTCGAACTTGTCCACGGCCTTCATCAGGCCGATGTTGCCCTCCTGGATCAGGTCGAGGAACTGCAGGCCGCGGTTGGTGTACTTCTTGGCGATGGAGATGACGAGGCGGAGGTTGGCCTCGATCATCTCCTTCTTCGCCTGCGTCATGTCGCGCTCGCCGCGGCTGACCGTGGCGTAGACGCGCTTGAACTCGGCCACCGGCAGGCCGGTGTCGGCGGCGACCTTGCCGATCTCGGCGCGCACCTGCTCCACATCGTCGCGGGCGCGGCCGACAAACGCCTGCCACGCCTTACCCTTGAGCTTGGCGATGCGGTCGAACCAGGCTGGGTCGAGCTCGCTGCCCCGCCACTGCTCGACGAACTCGTCACGCTTGACCTTGTGGGCCTCGGCAAGGCGCAGCACCTGGCCTTCCAGGGTCGTCAGCCTTCGGTTCAGGCCCTTGAGCTGGTCCACCAGCTCCTCGATGCGGTTGTTGTGGAGGTGCACCTTCTCCACCAGCGCAACCAGCTCCTGGCGCTGCTTCTCGTACGTCTTCTCGCTGCGGGCCGAGGTCTCGCCGCCCGAGGTGTAGGCATCCATCCGCTTGGAGGAGAGCTTGCTGAGCCTGCCGTACGCGCTCTCGATCGCCTCGAAGGCGACCAGCGCCTCCGGCTTCAGCTTCTCCTCGAGCGCGGAGAGCGACAGGCCGATGCCCCCCTCGCCCTCATCGCCTTCCTCGTACTCCTCCTCCTGCGGCGCCGCGCCCTCGGGCGTGTTGGCGCCGGCGGTGGCCTCCAGGTCGATGACGTCGCGCAGCAGGATGCGGCCGGCCTTCAAGTCCTCGTGCCACTTCACGATGGCGCGGAAGGTCAGCGGGCTCTCACACAGCCCGCCGATCATCATGTCGCGCCCGGCCTCGATGCGCTTGGCGATCGCGATCTCGCCCTCGCGCGAGAGCAGCTCGACGCTGCCCATCTCGCGCAGGTACATGCGGACCGGGTCGTCGGTGCGGCCGAGGCTCTCCTCGTCGACGTTGCCGCCGCTCTCCTCGTCCTCCTCCTTCTCCTCCTCGGTCTTGGCGGGCGGCTTGGCGGCCGGGCTCTCGGCGTCCTCGCTCTCCTCGTTCTCGACCACGTTGACGCCGATCTCGCTCAGCATCGCCATGGTGTCCTCGATGAGCTCGGAGGAGACCTGCTCGGAGGGCAGGGCGGCGTTCAGCTCGTCGTACGTGACGTACCCGCGCTCCTTGCCGCGCGCGATCAGCTTCTTGACCGCGGCGGTGAGGGTATCGGCAAGCACGCCTTCCACCGCCTCGTCGCGGCCCTCCGCCGTCTCGGCGCCGTTCGCCACCTTCGTCGCCATGCCTTGCCCTGCTCCGTAACCAATCGGGCGCGCTCGGGGCGGGTCCCGTCCCGCAGCGCGCCTGTCCTCTACACCTAGGGGGTGCCGCCGCTCCCCTCCGCCTCGGCCCATTCCCCGCGACGCAGGGCGGCCAGCGCCTCGGTCAGGCGGATCAGGCGGCCCTGCGCAGCGGGATCATTGGTCTCGGCAAGCGTGCGGCGGGCTGCCTCCCGGTCCTCCGCCAGCTCCGCCTCGCCGCGGAGCAGGCCGAAGAAGTGCCACCAGGCGTCCAGCGCCTCCTTCGGCTGGGCGTCCGGCCCCGCGGCTGCGGGAAGGCCCGGATCGCGAAGCAGCGCCGCCACGAACTCCCCCATGCCGCTTCTCGCGAGGTGGTCTATCAATCCCGTCGAGTCAAGCTCGTGCGAGGCGGCAAGCCATGCGAAGACCTCCGCGCGGCATTGCGCAACCGCGCCGGTCCCGAGGTCCAGCACCCCGAAACTCTCCTCCACCTCGTGCAGCAGCCAGGGGTGCCGGAGCGTGATGGCGAGCACCGCCCGCGCCTGCGCCTGCCGCACCCGGTCGGTGGTGATGGGCGGCCGGGGAAAGGCGATCGCCCTGCGGCCGCCGCCGCGCGGACCCGGCCGGGTCTCGGCGAAGAAGCGGTCCAGCAGCGCGCGCCGGTACTCGGCCGCGAGCGCCCGGTCCGGAATGGTCGAGGCCACGACCGCCAGCCGGTTCCGCAGCGCCGCGCGCCCTTCCGGCGTTCCGGGCGGGCGCCCTTCGGCGATCAGACCGTAAAGCGCCTCCGACAACGGCCGGGCCCCGTCCAGCACGGATTGGAACGCGGCCGGGCCGCCCTTTGCGACGAGGGTGTCCGGATCCTCGCCGCCCGTCAGCGTGGCGAGCCGGAGCGTCCGCTCGGCCGAGAGCAGCGGCAGCGCGGCCTCCGCCGCGCGGGCGGCGGCACGGGCGCCGGCGGCGTCCCCGTCGAAGCACAGGACCGGCTCCGGCGAGAGGCGCCACAGCTCCTCCATCTGCTCGGCCGTCAGCGCGGTGCCGAGCGGCGCGACGGCCCCGGCAAATCCGGCCTGGTGCAGGGCGATGACGTCCATGTAGCCCTCCACCGCCACGACCGTGGCGCCCCGGAAGGCTGCTTCCCGCGCGGTGTCGAGGGCGTAGAGCGCCCGGCGCTTCTGGAAGACCGACGTTTCCGGGCCGTTGACGTATTTCGGCTGGCCGTCGCCGAGCGTCCGCCCGCCGAAGGAGATCACCCGCCCCCGGCGGTCACGGATCGGGAACATGACGCGGTTGTAGAAGAGGTCAGAATGGCCTTCGCCCTCCTCCCGCACCCGCAGCAGCCCGGCCTCGGCGAGCTGGTCGGGGGTGACGCCCTCCGTCCTCAGATCCGCCGCGAGGGCGCCGCGCCCGCCACCGGACCAGCCAAGCCCGAAGGCCGCGATGGTCGCCTCCGTCAGGCCGCGGCGGCGGAGATAGGCGAGGCCCTCGGTCCCCTCAGGCAGGCGCAGGCGGCGCTGGAAGGCCGCGGCAGCGGCTTCCAGCACGCCGTGCAGGTCGCGCGCCCGGGCCTCGCGGGCTGCGGCTTCGGGGCTGGGCTTCGGCACCTGCATGCCGGCCTCGGCGGCCAGGCGCTCCACGGCTTCGGGGAAGGACGCGCCCTCCGCGCGCATGACGAAGGCGATGGCATCGCCATGCGCGCCGCAGCCGAAGCAGTGGAAGTGGTCGTCATAGACGTAGAAGCTCGGCGTCTTCTCGCCGTGGAAGGGGCAGCAGGCCTTCCAGTTGCGGCCGGAGCGCACGACGCGCGCCTTGCGGCCGACCAGCGCGTGCAGCGGCGTGCGGGCGCGGAGCTCGTCAAGGAAGCTGGGCGGAAGGGCCATGTGCGCGGGGCGGACATCTAGCCGCCCAGCCGCGCCTTCACCAGCGGATTGGCGCGCGCCATGTCGAGTGCGGCGCCGTGCCTCGCCTTCAGTGCGCCCATGACCTTGCCCATGTCCTTCACCGTCGCGGCGCCGGTCTCCGCCACCGCCGCGTCGACCGCGGCGGCGAGCGCGGCCTCGTCCATCTGCTGGGGAAGGAAGGACTCGATGGTCGCGATCTCCGCCTCCTCCTTCGCGGCGAGATCGGTGCGGCCACCCTGGCGGTAGAGCTCCACGCTTTCCCGCCGCGACTTGACCATGGAGCGCAGCATGGCCGTCACCTGGTCGTCCGGCACCCGGTCGACCCCTGCAGGGCGGGCGGCGATGTCCACTTCCTTCAGCTTGGCAAGGATCATGCGGAGCGTGGAGGTGCAGGCCGCGTCCCTCGCCAGCATCGCCTCCTTGAGCGCCGTGTTGAAGCGGGTGCGCAGGTCGTCGGGCATGGCAATCTCCTCCCTCGGCAGCCTAGCACAGCAAAAGGCTGGGAAAAACTTTCCCGGTCGGCGATGCTGCTTGCGCTGGGAAGCGATTTCCCACATACCTGGGGGATGCGAACGGTCGAAGAGGTGATCGGCCTGCTCGGCGGGCCCGAGGGCGCCGCCGCGCGGCTCGGCGTCGGGACGGAGGCGCTGCGAAAGTGGCGACAGGCCCGTGCCGTGCCGGCGAAGCATTGGCCCGCGATCCTGGCCGCGACCGGCCTCACCCTTGCCGACCTGCCGCAGCCTGCCGACGCCCACCGCAAGCACCGCCCGGAGACCGCCGACGTGACCACCGACCCGAACGCCCCGGACGGCCAGGCCACGCCCCGCGTGCCCGAGGGCGCCACGGCCGTCCTCGCCCTCGCCGATGGGGCGGTGTTCTGGGGGCGGGGCTTCGGGGCCCACGCCACCACCGTGGCCGAGATCTGCTTCAACACCTCCATGACCGGCTACCAGGAGGTGCTGACCGACCCGTCCTACGCCGGGCAGACGATCTGCTTCACCTTTCCCCACATCGGCAATGTCGGCGCCAACCCGGAGGATATCGAGGCGATCACGCCAGCGGCGCGGGGCCTGATCGTGAAGCAGGATGTCACGGAGCCGTCGAACTGGCGCGCGACCCGGCACCTGGATGACTGGCTGAAATCGCAAGGCGTGCCGGGCATCGCCGGGGTGGATACGAGAGCGCTCACCGCGCGCATCCGCGACGGTGGGGCGCCAAGCGGCGTGCTGAGCTTTCCGGCCGACGGGCGCTTCGACATTCCTGCCCTCGTGCAGCAGGCGCGCGACTGGCCGGGGCTGGAAGGCATGGACCTCGCGAAGCAGGTCTCGACGCGCCAGACCTATGACTGGGACGAGAGCGCCTGGGTAATGGGCGAGGGCTACGGCCGCCAGGCGGCACCGCGCTTCAAGGTGGTGGCGGTGGATTATGGCGCGAAGCGCAACATCCTCCGATGCCTGGCAGAGGCGGGCTGCGCCGTCACGGTGGTGCCGGCGACCGCGACGGCCGAGGACATCCTGCGGCACGATCCGGACGGCGTCTTCCTCTCGAACGGTCCGGGCGACCCGGCGGCGACGGGCGAATACGCCGTGCCGGCGATCCGTGGCGTGCTGGAACGGGGCGTGCCGACCTTCGGCATCTGCCTCGGCCACCAGCTCCTGGCGCTGGCGCTCGGCGCGAGGACCTACAAGCTGGAGCGCGGCCACCGCGGCGCCAACCAGCCGGTGAAGGACCTGCGCACCGGGAAGGTCGAGATCACCAGCCAGAACCACGGCTTCGCGGTGGACGAGGCGTCGCTGCCGGCGGAGGTGGAGGTGACGCATCGTTCGTTGTTCGACGGGTCGAACGAGGGGATCGCAAGCCGGGAGAGGCCGGCCTTCAGCGTGCAGTATCACCCGGAGGCCTCGCCCGGTCCGACGGACAGCCACTACCTCTTCCGGCGCTTCACCGACCTCATCGAGACGCGCAAGGCAGGCTGACCCGTGGTCGGGCCCGAAACCCTCTTCGCCTTCTCGCTGGTCGCGCTGGCCATGGTCCTGACCCCAGGGCCGAACATGGTCTATCTCGTCAGCCGCAGCATCGCGCAGGGCCGCATGGCCGGGCTGATCTCGCTGGCAGGAGTCGCCTGCGGTTTCGTCGTCTACATGCTCTGCGCCGCATTCGGCATCACGGCGCTCGTGATGGCGGTGCCCTACGCCTACGACGCGCTCCGGCTGGCGGGGGCCGCATACCTGGCCTGGATGGCGTGGCAGGCGGCGACCGGCCGCGTCGCGCCCTTCACGCCGCATTCGCTGCCCCGTCACGGTGCACGCAGGCTTTTCGCGATGGGCCTGGTCACCAACCTGCTCAATCCGAAGATCGCCGCGCTCTACCTCTCCCTGCTGCCGCAGTTCATCGATCCCTCCGCCGGGCCGGTGCTGGGGCAGAGCCTGGCGCTCGGCGCGACGCAGATCGCCATCAGCGTCATGGTGAACGCCGGGATCGTCTTCGCTGCCGGCTCGGTCGCCGTTTTCCTGGCGGGTCGGCCGCTGTGGCAAAGATTGCAGCGGTGGCTGATGGCGGCAGTGCTCGGCGGCCTCGCCCTTCGCCTGGCGCTGGACGACAGGCGCTGAATGCCCTCCGCCGAGACCCTCCTCGTCTTCGCGCTGCTCTCCCTCGGCCTCGCCGTCACGCCGGGGCCGAATATGCTGTATCTCGTCTCGCGCGCGCTGGCGCAGGGTACGGGGGCGGGGATGGTGTCGCTGGTCGGCTGCCAGGCCGGGTCGCTCGCCATCATGCTCTGCGCCGCGGCCGGCATCACGGCGGCGCTGATGGCCGTGCCCTATGCGTGGGACGTGTTGCGCCTCGGCGGCGCGGCCTATCTGCTGTTCCTCGCCTGGCAGTGCATCCGGCCGGGCGGCCAGCCGGTCTTCGCGCCGCGGCCGATGCCCAGGGAACCCGCCACCCGGCTGTTCTGGGTGGGCTTCGCCACCGCCGCGCTCAATCCGAAGGTCGCGCTGTTCTACATGGCGGTGCTGCCGCCCTTCCTGGACCCCGAGCGCGGCAGCCCCTTCCTGCAGGCCGCAATCCTCGGCGCGACGCAGATCGCGGTCTGCGCGGCGTGGGACGCGCTGCTGGTCTGGGGCGCGGCCGGCACCGCGCGCTTCCTCTCGACAAAGCCGGCCTGGATGGCGGCGCAGCGCTGGATCCTCGGCGCCGCGCTCGGCCTGCTCGCCGTGAAACTCGCCGCCGAGAACCGGGGCTGAGCGGATGGAGATCGCCCTCGGCCTCTTCGCCCTCGCCTATTCGGGCCTCGTGCTCTTCGTGCTCTCGGGGAGCCTGCGGAAGCTCTACCCGCCGATGCGGGCGGCGCTGACGGCCTTCGCCATCTCCGCCGCCGTGCATGGCGCGACGACGCTGATGCTGGAGGCCGAGCAGCGGCCCCTTGCCCTCGCCTTCTGGGGGATCCCGCACCTGCTGATCCTGCCGCTGCTGCTGCACGCCGCGCGGCGACAGACGAACTCACGGACCTGACCCATGCCGAAGCGCACCGACATCCGCTCCATCCTCATCATCGGCGCCGGCCCCATCGTCATCGGCCAGGCCTGCGAGTTCGACTATTCCGGCGCGCAGGCCTGCAAGGCGCTGCGGGCGGAGGGCTATCGCGTCATCCTCGTGAACTCCAATCCCGCGACGATCATGACCGATCCCGGGCTGGCCGACGCGACCTACATCGAGCCGATCACGCCCGAGATCGTCGAGAAGATCATCGCGAAGGAGCGGCCGGACGCGCTGCTGCCGACCATGGGCGGCCAGACCGCGCTGAACACCGCGCTGAAGCTCGACGCCGCGGGCGTGCTGAGGAAATACGGCTGCGAGCTGATCGGCGCGAAGGCCGAGGTGATCGACAAGGCCGAGGACCGCCAGAAGTTCCGCGACGCCATGGCGAAGATCGGCATCGAGAGTCCGAAGTCCGCCATCGCGCACAGCATGGCGGAGGCGCAGGCGGCGCTCGACCTCGTCGGCCTGCCTTGCGTGATCCGTCCGTCCTTCACCCTAGGCGGCACGGGCGGCGGCATCGCCTACAACCGGGAGGAGTTCGAGCAGATCGTCTCCGCCGGCCTCGCCGCCTCCATGACGACGGAGGTGCTGGTCGAGGAATCGGTACTCGGCTGGAAGGAGTTCGAGATGGAGGTGGTCCGCGACCGCGCCGACAACTGCATCATCGTCTGCTCCATCGAGAACCTCGACCCGATGGGCGTGCATACGGGCGATTCCGTCACCATCGCGCCTGCGCTGACGCTGACCGACAAGGAATACCAGCGCATGCGCGATGCCTCGATCGCCTGCCTGCGGGAGATCGGCGTCGACACCGGCGGGTCGAACGTGCAGTTCGGCATCAACCCGGCCGACGGCCGCATGGTGATCATCGAGATGAACCCGCGCGTCAGCCGCTCCTCGGCGCTGGCGTCGAAGGCCACCGGGTTCCCGATCGCCAAGGTCGCGGCGAAGCTCGCCGTCGGCTACACGCTGGACGAGCTGGCGAACGACATCACGAAGGTGACCCCGGCGAGCTTCGAGCCGACGATCGACTACGTCGTGGTGAAGATTCCGCGCTTCACCTTCGAGAAGTTCCCCGGCACGCCCGCGACGCTCACCACCAGCATGAAGTCGGTGGGCGAGACGATGGCGATCGGCCGCAGCTTCGCCGAGGCCTTGCAGAAGGGCCTGCGCGGGCTGGAGACGGGCCTCTCGGGCCTCGACGAGGTGGAGGCGGGCGACGGCAGCCCGGCGGCGCTGCGCACCGCGCTCGCCACGCCGAAGCCGGACCGCGCCCTCGTCGTCGCACAGGCGCTGCGCGCCGGCATGAGCGTGGAGGAGATCCACGAGGCCTGCCGCTTCGACCCCTGGTTCATCCGCGAGATCGGGCGCATCGTCGCCGCCGAGGCGCGGGTGAAGGCCGAGGGACTGCCCCGCACCGCCGCGGCGTTCCGCGCGGCGAAGGCGCTCGGCTTCTCCGACCGGCGGCTGGCGATGCTGGCGCGCCGCACGGAGGCCGAGGTCGCCGCCGCGCGGGAGGCGCTCGGCGTGCGGCCCGTCTTCAAGCGCATCGACACCTGCGCGGCCGAGTTCGCCTCCGACACGCCGTACATGTACTCGACCTACGAAGGCGGGTTCGGCGAGCCCGTCTGCGAATCGCGGCCGACCGACCGGCGCAAGGTCGTCATCCTCGGCGGCGGGCCGAACCGCATCGGGCAGGGCATCGAGTTCGACTATTGCTGCGTGCACGCCGCCTATGCGCTGCGCGACGCGGGGTTCGAGACCATCATGGTCAACTGCAACCCCGAGACGGTCAGCACCGACTACGACACCTCCGACCGGCTCTACTTCGAGCCGCTGACGGCCGAGGACGTCATCGCGCTGGTGCGCAAGGAGATGGAGCGCGGCGAGGTGCTTGGCTGCATCGTGCAGTACGGCGGGCAGACGCCGCTGAAGCTCTCCCAGGCGCTGCACAAGGCCGGCATCCCGATCCTCGGCACCAGCGCGGAGGCGATCGACATCGCGGAGGACCGCGAGCGCTTCCAGGGCCTGCTGAAGGGGCTCGGCCTTAAGCAGCCGGCCAACGGCACCGCGCGCGACCTGGACGAGGCGGAGCGGGAGGCGGAGCGGATCGGCTACCCGGTCGTGGTCCGCCCGTCCTACGTGCTCGGCGGCCGGGCCATGGAGATCTGCCACGACCGCGCGCAGCTCCGCCGCTTCGGCGCGGAGGCCGTGAAGGTGTCCGGCGACAATCCGATCCTGGTGGACCAGTACCTGCAGGACGCCATCGAGGTGGACGTGGACTGCATCGCCGACGCCGGGGGCGAGGTCTACGTGGCGGGCGTGATGGAGCACATCGAGGAGGCCGGGATCCATTCCGGCGACAGCGCCTGCTCTCTGCCACCCTATTCCCTGCCGCCCGCCATCATCACCGAGCTGAAGGCGGAGACGGAGGCGATGGCGAAGGCCCTGAAGGTCAGGGGCCTGATGAACGTGCAGTACGCGGTGAAGGACGACGAGATCTACGTGCTGGAGGTGAACCCCCGCGCGTCCCGCACCGTGCCCTTCGTGGCCAAGGCCACGGGCGTGCCGGTCGCGAAGATCGGCGCGCGGGTCATGGCCGGCGCCAGCCTGCGGGAGTTCGGCCTCGACGACAGCGCCGTGTCCCGCCATGTCGCGGTGAAGGAGGCGGTGTTCCCCTTCAACCGCTTCCCGAACGTCGACGTCATCCTCGGCCCCGAGATGAAGTCGACCGGCGAGGTGATGGGCCTCGACCTGTCCTTCGAGCGCGCCTTCCTCAAGTCGCAGCTCGGGGCTGGGGTGCGGCTGCCCGAGGCCGGCACCGCCTTCATCTCGGTGAAGGATGCCGACAAGGCCGGCGCGGTGACCCTGGCCCGGCGGCTGACCGAGATGGGGTTCCGCATCAGCGCCACGCGCGGCACCGCGGCACGCCTGCGCGAAGCCGGGCTTGACTGTACCGTGGTGAACAAGGTGGCCGAGGGCCGGCCGCATTGCGTGGATGCGATCAAGTCCGACGCCATCCAGCTCGTCATCAACACGGCCAGCGGCGGGCAGTCGGTGGCGGACAGCTTCGACATCCGCCGCAGCGCCCTGACCCATGGCGTGCCCCACTATACCACCATGTCAGGCGCCCGGGCCGCGGTGCACGCCATCGCCGCCCTGAAGGGCGGAACCCTTGATGTGGCCCCCCTCCAGGGTTATTTTGAGCGATCATTCTGAGCGGGCGGGGGAGAGGGGTCCACCCTTCCCCCGCCCTCTCTGCTTCTATCTCTCCCGCCCTTTGGTGCAGGATCGAAATTCGGCCCGACGGGCCGTCTGGAGGAAGACGCGACGTGCAGAAGTTCCCCATGACCGCGGAGGGACTGTCTCGTCTGCAGGACGAGTTGCGGCAGTTGAAGGCGGAGGAGCGTCCGGCCGTGATCCGCGCGATCGCCGAGGCGCGCGCCCATGGCGACCTGTCGGAGAACGCGGAGTACCATGCCGCGCGGGAGCGCCAGTCCTTCATCGAGGGACGCATCGCCGAGCTCGAATCCATCATCCCCTCCGCCGAGGTGATCGATGTCTCCAAGATGTCCGGCGACCAGGTGCGCTTCGGCGCGCATGTCACCGTGATCGACGAGGAGACGGAGGACGAGAAGACCTACCGCATCGTCGGCGCCTTCGAGGCGGACATGAAGGCCGGCTCCATCTCCATCTCCTCGCCGCTGGCGAAGGCGCTGATCGGCAAGAAGGTCGGCGACAGCGTGGAGGTGCCGGCCCCTGGCGGCGCGCGCGTCTATGAGATCGCGGCCGTCCGCTTCGGCTAGCCGCGTGTCTGCCGTGCGCGGCGGCCTGGCCGCGACCCTCGAGCCGCCGCCCGCACCGGCCGTGACGCTGGCTGATGTGCGCGCCGCGGCGGCGCGCATCGCGGGCGCGGTGATCCGCACGCCGACCATCCGCTCGGACGCGCTGTCGCGCCGGGCCGGCGCCGTGCTGCATCTGAAGCTCGACAACCTCCAGGCCACCGGCGCCTTCAAGGAACGCGGCGCGGCGAACCGCATCGCGCTGCTCTCCGCACGGGAACGTGCGGCCGGGGTGATTGCCATGTCGGCCGGCAACCACGCCCAGGCGGTGGCGCGGCACGCCGCGCTGGCCGGCATCGCCGCCACGATCGTCATGCCGCGCTTCACCCCCGCGACAAAGGTGACGCGCACCGAGGGTTTCGGCGCGCGCGTCGTCCTGCATGGCGAGACGCTGGCCGAGGCAGCGGCGCATGCGCATGAGCTGGCGCTCCGCGACCGCCTGACCTTCGTGCATCCTTACGACGATCCCGCCGTGATCGCCGGCCAGGGCACCTGCGCGCTGGAGATGCTGGAGGATGTGCCGGAGCTCGACTCGCTCGTCGTCCCGGTCGGCGGCGGCGGGCTGCTGACCGGCTGCGCCGCCGCGGCGCTGGAGCTGAAGCCCGGCATTGCCGTCTTCGGCGTGGAGGTCGAGAACTACCCGGCCATGGCCCAGCGCCTGGCGGGCCAGCCGGTGCAGGTCGGCGGGCCGACGGTTGCCGAAGGGATCGCCGTCCGCGACGTGGGCGAGGTGCCTCTCTCGCTCATCCGCGGCTGGGGCCTCGAGGTGCTGGTGGTGCCGGAGCGGGCGGTGGAGGAGGCGGTCGCGCTGCTGGCCGAGGGCGCGAAGGTGGTGGCGGAGGGCGCCGGCGCCGCCGGCCTCGCTGCCGTTCTCGCCTATCCGGAACGCTTCGCCGGCCGCGCCGTGGGCGTTCCGGTTTGCGGCGGCAACATCGATGCGCGCGCGCTCTCGAACGTGCTGCTGCGGCAGTTGCTGCGTGACGGGCGCATCCTGCGGCTGCACTTCGACATCCCGGACCGACCCGGCATGCTGGCCGACATCGCGACGCGCATCTCGGCACTCGGCGGCAACGTCATCGAGGTGAACCACCAGCAGCTCTTCGGCGCGCCGACGGTGCAGAGCACGGAGCTGCACCTGATGGTGGAGGTGCGCGACGCCGCGCAGGGCGAGGCGATCCTGGCGGCGCTGCGGGCGGGGGAATACGTGGTGCGGCGGGGCTGACCGCTACCGCTGCGCCGACATCGTCTCGGGCGCGGCGCGCGGGTTGACCCGCGTCTCCCAGGGCTGCGGCACGTGGTCCGGCAGCAGGCGGCAGTCGCCGCCATGCCGCTCGCGCAGCGTCTCGCAGCGGCCCCGCACCTCTTCGACCGAGGGCCGGCGCCGCGTCTCGACCCAGCCGCGCAGCGCCGCCAGCGCCGCCGGGTAGAGCGCGGCGGACAGCTTGGCGTGCTCCGCCTCGTCCACGAAGACCTGCAGCAGCCGCGCACCGTTGCCGGCACGCTCCACCGTCTCGCGGTAGGCGGCCGCGTTCTCGACGAACACGGTCGCATCGCCAGTACCGTGCAGGGTGAGCACCGGCACCTCTATCGTCCCGGAGAGGTCGCCATCCGCGGCCAGCCGCGCCCGCGCCTCCGGATCCGCGGCGTAGCGCGGCACAAGGGCGTTGAAGGCAGCATCGTCCGAGGTGCCGCGGTAACGCACGCCCTCATTGCCGAAGGCGCTGCGGCCGCCGGTCAGGTTGGCGCTGATGTCGGCAAAGACCTGCGTCGCCCACCAGAGATGGCCGGGCAGCGCGAAATCCGGAATGCGGCTGGCAGCGGAGAGATCCGCGATCGCCCTCGACTGGGCCGGGCTGCGCGCCTGCGGCGCCAGATCGGCGCCGGTGCAGGCGAGGTAGCGGGCGATCACCTCCTCCCGCGTCAGCCTTCCGCCGCCGGGCGGCTGGCCGAGCGTCGCGTTGTACTGCGGCTCGTGCGGCGCGGGATGGGTGCCGCAGACGGCCTGGAAGGCGGCGCGCAGGTCCACCCGCATGTCGTAGGCGCGGGTCGGTCCGGCCAGGACGCCGGAGGTCAGCAGCGCCGCGTCCCAGGGCCGCCGCCCCTCGCTGTCCGGCGCGTTCATCGACTCGACGGCCTTCGCCGCGACGGCGGCGCCCCAGGACTGGCCGTGCAGCACCGTCATCCTCGGTTGCCCGAAGGCCGCCAGAGCGGCGCGGCGGGCCTCTCCGGCATCCTCGGCCGCGCGGGTCACGCCGAAACCCGCCTGGCGCCGGCTGGTGGAGGCCCAGGCCCAGCCCTCGCGCACGAACTCGGCGAAGCGGATAAGGTCCTCATTCGTCGTCGAGGGTCCGGGCGCCGCCATGCGCGGCCCGCCGAAGACATGCACCACGAGCCCGCCATTCCAGTTCGCCGGCCGGGCGAGGAGCAGATGGGCGCCATTGGGGTCGCGCCCGCGCAGGCAGGCCAGGTCCGCGGGCAGGCCGGGCGGGCACTGGGCGGGCGCAGGCGGTTCCGCCGCCTGCCCCGGCCAGGCCAGGAGCGCGGCGGCGATCGCGGCAGCCCGGATCAGCCCTCCACCAGCTCGCGCTCGACCGGCACGCCGGTCACGTCCCGGGCCGTGCGGATGGTCTGCAGCGTCTGCACGCGGAGCACGTGCGGCGCCTCGGTCAGCCTGGAGGTCAGGGCATTCTCGTGCGCCGTGTCCCGGGCGACCAGTCGAAGCAGGAAGTCCCCGCCGCCGCGGATCATGTGGCACTCCCGCACCTCCGGCCAGCCGCACACCATCCGCTCGAAGGCGGAGAGCACCGCCTCCTTCTGCGTCTCGAGCCCCACCAGGGCGAAGAAGGTGATCTGCCATCCCAGGACGCCCGGGTCGAGATCGGCGTGGTAGCCGCGGATCACCCCCGCCTCCTCAAGCCGGCGGACGCGGCGCAGGCAGGGCGGCGCCGAGAGGCCGACCCGGCGCGCCAGTTCGACATTCGTCATCCGGCCGTCCGCCTGGAGTTCCGCAAGGATGGTGCGGTCCACCTGGTCGAGATCGGGGGAATCGGAGCGCTTCATGATCAGGCTTTCGTGTCCCGGCTTCGGCGTCGCAAGGAATAAGGTTACACATTAACGTTCTGCAAGGCTCCAATGCCTCGAATGTCGTGTTTCCGACACTTCGACAGCGCCGCCCGGGGAATCGGTTGAGCCCCGGCGCGGGCCGCACGATATGGGGAGTCCAGCTCACCATTCCGGACCCTCCCGTGCCCCAGACACATCGCAGCCGGCTGCTGATCATCGGCGCCGGGCCTGCCGGCTACACGGCCGGCATCTATGCCGCCCGCGCCGGCCTGCAGCCGATGCTCGTCGCAGGCCTGCAGCCGGGGGGACAGCTCACCATCACGACGGATGTGGAGAACTATCCCGGCTTCGCGGAGGCGGTGCAGGGCCCCTGGCTGATGGATCAGATGCGGGCGCAGGCCGAACATGTCGGCACGCGGGTGATCGGCGACGTGATCACGCGCGTCGACCTGTCGCGGCGACCGTTCCGGGCGGAAGGCGATTCAGGGGACGCCTACCTCGCCGAGTCGCTCGTCATCGCCACCGGGGCACAGGCGCGCTGGCTCGGCATCCCCGGGGAGAAGGAGCTTTCGGGCTTCGGAGTCTCGGCCTGCGCCACCTGCGACGGGTTCTTCTTCCGCGGCAAGGATGTCGCCGTCATCGGCGGCGGCAATTCGGCGACGGAGGAGGCGCTCTACCTCTCGAACCTCGCCCGGACGGTCACGCTCGTTCATCGGCGCGACAGCTTGCGATCCGAGAAGATCCTGCAGCAGCGTCTCCTTGCCCGGCCGAACGTGTCCTTCCGCTGGAATGCGGTTGCCGAGGCGGTGCTGGCCGACACCTCCGGCCGGGTCCCGGTCGCCCGCGCCTTGGCGTTGCGCGACACGGTGAGTGGGGAGCGGAGCGAATTGCCGGTCCAGGGCGTGTTCGTCGCCATCGGGCATGATCCCGCAACGGTGCTGTTCCGCGGCCAGCTCGACATGGATGCCGACGGCTACATCCTCACCGAGCCGGGCAGCACATGCACCTCGGTGCCGGGCGTCTTCGCCGCCGGCGACGTGCAGGACCGCATCTACCGGCAGGCCGTGACCGCCGCCGGCACCGGCTGCATGGCGGCGCTCGAGGCAGAGAAATACCTGGCGCACATGCCGGCGGACGCCCCTGCCGTCGCAGCATGGGAATGAGCCTCAGGGGCGTCCGGCGGGGCACAAAAGGCTGCCATTCGCGGCGCGCATGCCCTAACTAGCCGCCGGGCGTCACTGCGGGGCGGCCGAATCGGGGAAGACGAGGGACGTCGCGGGAATGCCGCTCGACTGGGATAAGCTGCGCGTCTTTCACGCCGTGGCGGAAGCCGGCTCCTTCACCCATGCGGGGGAGACGCTGAACCTCTCGCAATCCGCTGTCTCCCGGCAGATCCAGGCGCTGGAGGAGGCGCTGTCCGTGCCGCTGTTTCACCGGCACGCCCGCGGTCTGATCCTGACCGAACAGGGCGAGACCCTGAACCGGGCCGTGCGCGAGGTCTTCGCCAAGCTTGCGATGACCGAGGCGCTGCTGACCGAGAGCCGGGAGCGACCGACCGGCCGGTTGAAGGTTACCACCACCGTCGGGTTCGGCAGCGTCTGGCTGGCGCCGCGGCTGCACCGCTTCCTGGCCATGCATCCCGACGTGACCCTGACCGTGCTGCTGGACGATGCTGACCTCGATCTCGCGATGCGGGAGGCGGATGTCGCGATCCGCATGCACCCGCCGCGGCAGCCCGACCTGATCCAGCGCAACCTCGGCACCTTCGGCTGGCGGGTCTGCGGCGCGCCGGATTACCTGAAGCGCGCCGGCATGCCGCAGCGGGCCGAGGACCTCGATGCCCACCGCATGATCGTCTACGGCGACTACCGGCCGCCGGTCGAAAGCGTGAACTGGCTGTCGGAGGCGGGGCGCCGTCCCGGCGCCCCCCGCCGCGCGGTACTCGAGATGAACAGCCTGCCGGGCATCCTCCAGGCCGTCCGGAGCGGCCTCGGCCTCGCCGCCCTGCCCGACTACATGGGCGAGGAGTTGGACGGGCTGGTGCAGGTGCTGCCGGAAATCAAGGCGCCGCGCATCGAAGCCTTCTTTGTCTACCCGGAGGAGTTGCGTCACTCCAAGCGGGTCGCCGTATTCCGCGACTTCCTGGTTTCGGAACTCGCCGGCGGCGTGCGCATCGCGGCACAATGAACACAGGGCAACCCGGTTCAGCCGCGCATCCATGCGCTGCGCGCATGTCCGCTCGGGATTTTTCACCAACCGCGCATGCGGCGCTGCACACTATCTTCGTGGTGTTCCGGCGGTGACGCTGGTTCAGGGTCATTCGGGATGTCGTCCCGAACCCCTTCGTCTCCCAGACGTGAAGCCTCCCTGTTTGACTGCCCCGCCCGCCACCAGGCCGGCGGGGCTTCTTTTTTGTCCTGTCCCAATGGCTTGCCGCTTCCAACCTGGGCCTGCGGCCCTCTCGCCCGTCGCGAACTGACACACGCGGCCGTCGTGTTCCGGGCGCCCCGGGCACGTGGCAAGGGCGCTCGTATCGCCAGGCACAACCTGCCTTGGCCGGGTCGACCCGGCGCCGCCGTCAACGCGGTGGAGCGCGGCGACGTGGAAGGCGACCTCACCTTCGCCTGGGATGCAGGGCCTCGGCCACGCCCGCGCTGCACAATGCCGACAGCTATGCATGGTTCGCGGTCCGCCTCGGCCACGCCTTCAACGGGCTGCATGCCGGCAACGCGAACCGAGCGGACAGCGCGGCGCCGCTACTCCTCGGGGAACAGGGGCAGCGCCTCCGGCACGCGCGGCGCGGCGCGGCGGCGCGCCGCCTCGGCACGCAGGCGCAGCAGCTCGTCCAGCAGCCGGTCCACCGTGCGCCACAGCGGCTCGTCGCCGATCCGCTCGTTCATGACCAGCCGGTGCGCCGCGAGCGTGACGTTCAGCGTACCGCGCGTCGTCTCCGGTCGGGGCGAGCGCATCTGCACCAGCGCCTTCTCCACCTCGGCGACCGGCACGCCGAAATGCGCCGCGATCGCCTCCGGCTCCTCCCCCCTGCGGCGGAGGGCACGGGCTTTCGCCGCCTCCTCCGGCGTCAGCGCGATGCTGGGGCGGAGCGCGGCCGTGCGCCGTGACATCTCGCCCGATCCGGCGCCCGGCGGCTTGCCCTTGAACGCCACGGCACTCCCCTGCCCTGCGGGTCTCCGCCCAGCATAGCGGGATGCCGCCGCGCCGGTTTCACTCGGCGCGCAGCGCCGCTCCGGCCGCCAGGGGCGCCAGCGGCGCCGCCACCGCCAGGAGAGCGCCGAGCAGCAGCAGGAAGGGCCGTGCCGGCAGGCCGCCCGCCGCCGCCTCGATGGCGGCCGCCCCGAAGATCATCGCCGGGATCGAGAGCGGCAGGACCAGCAGGGGCAGCAGCACGCCGCCCCGGCGTGCCCCGAGCGTCAGGGCCGCCCCCGCCGTGCCGAACAGCGACAGCACGCCGGTTGCCAGCGCCAGCGCGAGCGTCGCGACCCCCCAGGCTTCCACCGGCAGGTTGAGGAGCGCGGCCGCGACCGGCGCCGCAAGCAGCAGCGGCACCCCCGTGGTGATCCAGTGCCCTGCCGCCTTCGCTGCCGCCAGCGCCGACGGCGCCAGCCCGGAGAGGAGAAGCTGGTCGAGCGACCCGTCCTCCGCCTCCGCCCCGAACAGCCGGTCGAGCGGCAGCAGCGCCGCCAGCAACGCGGCCGCCAGCAGCGCACCCGGGGCAAGCCGCGAGAGCAGTTCCGGCGCCGGGCCGACGCCGAAGGGGAACAGCGCGCAGACGAGCACGAAGAACAGCACCGCGGCGAGCGTGTCCGCCGGATGGCGCAGCGCCAGCCGCACTTCCCGCGCCAGCACGGCAAGAAAGGCGCTCACAGCCGCAACTCCCGCGCATCGGGCAGCGGCAGCGGCAGGTGCGTGGCGGCGACGACAGCGCCCCCTGCCCCGCGATGCCGCGCCAGCAGCGCGCCCAGCCGCTCCACCGATGCAGCGTCGAGCCCAACCGTCGGCTCGTCGAGCAGCCAGAGCGCGCAGGGCGCCAGCGCCAGCCGCGCCAGCGCCAGCCGCCTTCGCTGGCCCGAGGAGAGAACGCGCCCCGGCAGTTCCGCCAGTTCCGCCAGCCCGAGCGTCGCCAGGGCATCCTCCACCTCGCCGCCCCAGAGCCGGGCGTAGAAGCGGAGGTTCTCGGCGACGGTCAGGGAGGGTTTGAGGGCGTCCGCATGCGCCAGGTAGCGCAGCCGCCGCGCATGCGCGACACGGTCCGCCAGCGCGTCCTCGCCCATCCAGAGCAGCTGCCCCTCCGCGGCGGGCAGCAACCCTGCAAGCAGGCGCAGCAGGCTCGACTTGCCAGCGCCGTTCGCCCCCGTCAGCAGCAGCGCGCCGCCCGGCGCCAGCCTGAAGGACACCTCGGCGAAGACCACCCTCTCCGCCCGCCAGCAGGCCAGCGCCTGCGCCTCCAGCATCGCGCTGCCCTCCCCCGGGGCCCGGATGGACCGCCCCCCCTCCCTGTGGTTTAAGCCGCGCACCGCAGCCGCGGAAGCGGCGCGGCCGAAACCGCGCCCCTGCCGGGGGGCTGCGCCCCGCAAGCGGGCACGCACCCCGTCACGGCGACATGACGAGACGGGGATCCGGAACCATGCGGATGATCGGGCAGGACAGCCTGAAGACCCGCCGCACCCTCCAGGTGGACGGCAAGGACTACCACTACTTCAGCCTGCCGGAGGCGGCGGCGGGCATCGGCGACATCTCGCGCCTGCCGTTCAGCCTCAAGGTCCTGCTCGAGAACGTGCTGCGCTTCGAGGACGGCCGCAGCTACACGGTGGACGACGCCAAGGCCATCGCCGAATGGGTGAAGGAGGGCCGCTCCACCCGCGAGGTCCCGTTCCGTCCCGCGCGCATCCTGCTGCAGGACTTCACCGGCGTGCCCGCTGTGGTGGACCTCGCCGCGATGCGCGATGCGCTGAACACGCTCGGCGGCGACCCCCGCAGGGTCAACCCGCTCGTGCCCGTCGATCTCGTCATCGACCACTCCGTGATGGTCGATGTCTCCGGCACGAAGGACGCGCTGCAGAAGAACGTCGACATCGAGTTCGAGCGCAACGGCGAGCGCTACGAGTTCCTCCGCTGGGGCCAGTCGGCCTTCGCCAATTTCCGCGTCGTGCCACCGGGGACCGGCATCTGCCACCAGGTGAACCTGGAGTACCTGGCGCAGGTGGTCTGGACGGCGGCCGACGGGCCGGACGTCTACGCCTTCCCGGATTCCTGCTACGGCACCGACAGCCACACGACGATGGTGAACGGCCTCGGCGTGCTCGGCTGGGGCGTCGGCGGCATCGAGGCGGAGGCCGCGATGCTCGGCCAGCCCATCGCCATGCTCATTCCGGACGTCATCGGCTTCCGCCTGACCGGGCGGCTGAAGGAAGGCGTGACCGCGACCGACCTCGTGCTGACCGTCACGCAGATGCTGCGCAAGAAGGGCGTGGTCGGCAAGTTCGTGGAGTTCTTCGGCTCCGGCCTCGATGACCTGCCGCTGGCCGACCGCGCGACGATCGGCAACATGGCGCCGGAATACGGCGCGACCTGCGGCTTCTTCCCGGTGGACCGGATCACGCTGGAGTATCTCCGCCTGTCCGGCCGCGACGAGCACCGCATCGCGTTGGCCGAGGCGTACTGCAAGGCGCAGGGCATGTGGCGCGACAGCACGACGCCCGATCCCGTGTTCACCGACACTCTGGAGCTTGATCTCTCGACGGTCGAGCCATCCATGGCCGGGCCGAAGCGGCCGCAGGACCGCGTGCCGCTGACGCAGGTGGCGCCCTCCTTCGCGAAGGACCTGGCGGCGGGCACGATGGGCGTGCCGGGCGACAAGGCCGAGCTGCGCGTGCCGGTGGCCGGCGCGAACTACGACCTCGGCCATGGCGACGTGGTGATCGCCGCCATCACCTCCTGCACCAACACGTCGAATCCCTACGTGCTGGTGGCGGCCGGGCTGGTGGCGCGCAAGGCGCGCGCGAAGGGGCTCAAGCCGAAGCCCTGGGTCAAGACCTCGCTCGCGCCGGGGTCGCAGGTGGTGACCGAGTACCTGAACAAGTCCGGCCTCTCCGCCGATCTCGACGCGCTCGGCTTCCAGACCGTGGGCTACGGCTGCACCACCTGCATCGGCAATTCCGGCCCGCTGCCGGATGCCATCGTCGACGCGGTGGAGGAGAACAAGCTGGTGGTCACCAGCGTGCTCTCCGGCAACCGCAACTTCGAGGGGCGGGTGCATGCCAACGTCCGCGCCAACTACCTCGCCTCGCCGCCGCTGGTCGTCGCCTACGCGCTGGCAGGCACCGTCAAGATCAACCTCACGGCCGAACCCCTCGGCACCGGGAGCGACGGCCAGCCTGTCTACCTCCGCGACATCTGGCCGACGCAGCGGGAGGTGAACGACGTCGTCCACTCCGTGGTGACGCGCGAGATGTTCCGCGAGCGCTACGGCGACGTCTTCAAGGGCCCGCAGCAGTGGCAGGCGATCCGCGTCGACGCGGACAGCGACACCTATCGCTGGAACAGCGGCTCCACCTACGTGCAGAACCCGCCCTACTTCACCGGAATGACGATGGATGTCGCGCCGATCTCCTCGGTGCGCGGCGCGCGGGTGCTCGCCTCGCTCGCCGACTCGATCACCACGGACCACATCTCGCCGGCGGGCTCGATCAAGAAGGCCTCGCCCGCGGGAGAGTACCTGCTGGAGCGGCAGGTCACGCAGCGCGACTTCAACAGCTACGGTGCCCGGCGCGGCAACCATGAGGTGATGATGCGGGGCACCTTCGCCAACATCCGCATCAGGAACGAACTGGTGCCCGGCACCGAAGGCGGCATGACCAAGCACCACCCGTCCGGGCAGGTGATGCCGATCTACGATGCGGCCATGCGCTACAAGGCCGAGGACGTGCCGCTGGTGATCTTCGGCGGCAAGGAATACGGCACCGGTTCCTCGCGCGACTGGGCGGCGAAGGGCACGTTCCTGCTCGGCGTGAAGGCGGTGATCGCCGAGAGCTTCGAGCGGATCCATCGGTCCAACCTCGTCGGCATGGGCGTGCTGCCGCTGGTGTTCCGCGAGGGCGAGGACCGGAAGACGCTCAACATCACCGGCGCCGAGACGATCGACCTGCTCGGGCTCGAGGCGCTGCGCCCGCGCATGGATGTCGAGATGGTGATCCACCGCCCCGACGGCTCGACGCACCGCACGACGCTGCTCTGCCGCGTCGATACAGCAGACGAGGTCGAGTACTACCGGAACGGCGGCATCCTGCACTACGTGCTGCGGGGCATGGCCAAGGCCGCCTGACGGCGCCGGCACCACGCGAAAGGGGCGCGGTCCGACGGCCGCGCCCCTTCTTCGACTCGGCCTGTTTTGCCGGCCTATACCGGTTCGCGCGGGTCCTGCTGGTCCGCGGGCGCGTCCTGCTCGGCGTCCAGCGCATGCCCGTTCGGCCCGGAATGGCCGTTCAGCTCGGGCTGCTCGCCCACGCCGTCCCCCGCATGGTCCTGCGACTCAGGGCCATTGTTGTAGCGCCGATGGGCGCCCTGATGGTGGTGTCCGCCGCCCTGCTGCTGCGCCTGGTTCATGGCGTTCAGGATGCGGAAATAGTGCTCGGCGTGCTGGAAGTAGCCCTCGGCCATCACCCGGTCGCCGGAGCCCGTGGCGTCACGGCCGAGCTGGAGATACTTCTCGAAAAGCTGCTGCGCGGTGCCGCGCAGGCGCATGTCCGGACCATTGCTGTCGAACACGTGGTTCCGGTTCATCGGCTGATGGCCGCCTCCGCCACCGCCACCCTGACGGTACTGGCCACCCCCGCCTCCGTGGCGATGGCCGCCACGGCCGCGCATGCGTTTCATGTTCATTGGTCAGGCGTTCGCCATCTCGCAATCGCCGTGCCGGAAAGGGCTTCGCCCTGCCCGCATGGCTGCATCATCTGGTTGCGTCATCGCGGCAGGCCGGGACGCGGTGCGGGACCCGATCTGCCTGAGGCTGGCCCGGCCGCATGACCCGGCGGTCTCCGGGGCGCATCCAGGTGCCCAGGGCCGCAGGAGGAACCTAATGCGGCGTGGCCCGGGCGCCAAACGGTTTTTTCAGGCAGGGCTCAGCCCGGCCGCCGCAGCAGCAGGGCCCGGTCGATGCCCCCCAGATCGGGACGGCACCCTGCCGGCACCAGGCCTGCCCCAAGCGCCAGCGCTTCGACCGCCCCGCGCTGCCCGCGGCCGAGTTCCAGCACCGTGGCCCCACCCGGCACCAGCAGCGCCGGCAGCGTGGCCATGACGGCACGGTAGGCATCCAGCCCGTCCGCCCCGCCATCGAGCGCGAGACGCGGCTCGTGCCGGGCAACCTCCGGCATCAATCCCGCGATCGCCGCCGATTCGATGTAGGGCGGGTTGGAAAGGATGAGTTCGAACCCGCCCGACAACGCCGCACCCCAGTTGCCGGCGAGGAACGCCGCGCGCCGGTCGAGCCCGTTGGCCCGCGCATTCGCCGCGGCCAGCGCCGCAGCCTCGGGCCGCAGATCCACGCCGACGCCGAAGGCGCGCGGGCGCTCCGCCAGCACGGCCAGCAGCAGGCAGCCCGTGCCTGTCCCGAGATCGAGAACCCGGAGCGGGCCATCGGCCTCCGGGCAGGCTTCGAGCGCCGCTTCGACCAGCGTCTCGGAATCCGCGCGCGGGATGAGCGTCGCCGGCGAGACGGCAAGGTCGAGCGTCCAGAACCCCTGATGGCCGAGGAGATGCGCCATCGGCGCCCCGCCGAGCCGCGCCTTCACCGCGGCCGCGAAGCGCGCCGCGGCCTCCGGCGGCACGGCGGCGCGCGGGTCGCGCAGCAGCGCCTCCGGCGTCACGCCGAGGGCATGGCCGAGCAGCAGGCGGGCCTCACCACGCGGGTTGGGGATCGCCGCGCCGCGAAACAGCTGGCCGGCCTGGCAGAGGAAGGCGCCGATGCTCGCGCCGGGCTCGCAGCGCATCCGACACTCCGTTCAGGCGGCCGCCACCGCCTCGATCTCCAGCAGCCAGGCCTCGTCGAAGATGCCCGTGATGATCGCGGTCAGCGCCGGCCTGTGCTCGCCGAGCACCGCCTGCCGGATCTCCCGGTTCTCCGCCGAGTAGCGCCGGTCCGAAAGGAAGATTGTGACCTTCACGATGTTCGCCAGCGTCATGTTGGCGGCGCGCAGCTGCGCCTCGATGTTGCGCCAGCACAGCCGGCATTGTGCGCCGAACTCCGTCGGCACCTCGCCGGTCGTCGAAACGGGGATCTGGCCGCTGACGAAGAGCAGCCGCGACGCCCCGGCCACCTCGAACGCCTGAGCGTAGCGGCTCGGCGGCGGCGGCGCGTCGGGTGCGACGATCGCGCGGGTCGTCACTGGCATGCGGCTCCTCCGTCTCTCAGCCTCACTCGCCTTCCGCCGCAAGCCGCGCGGCCTGGTCCTCGGCGATCAGCGCACCGATGATCTCGTCGAACTCGCCCAGCATCACGCGGTCGACCTTGTGCAGCGTCAGCCCGATGCGGTGGTCCGTCACGCGGCCCTGCGGGAAGTTGTAGGTGCGGATGCGCTCCGACCGGTCGCCGGTGCCCACCTGCCCCTTGCGGTCCGCGGCGCGTGCCCCCGCCAGGCGGGACCGCTCGGCCTCGAACAGCCGGGCGCGCAGCACCTTCATCGCCTTGGCGCGGTTCTTGTGCTGCGACTTCTCCTCCTGCATCGCCACCACCACGCCTGTCGGGATGTGGGTGATGCGCACAGCGCTGTCCGTCTTGTTGACGTGCTGCCCCCCGGCGCCCGAGGCGCGGTACGTGTCGATGCGCAGGTCGCCCTCGTTCACCTGCACGTCCACCTCCTCCGCCTCCGGCAGCACGGCGACCGTGACGGTGGAGGTGTGGATGCGGCCTTGCGTCTCCGTCGCCGGCACGCGCTGCACGCGGTGGACGCCGGATTCGAACTTCAGCCGCGCGAAGACGCCGCGCCCCTCGACGGCGGCGGTGGCGCCCTTCACGCCGCCGAGGTCGCTCTCGTCGTAGTCCAGCACCTCGAAGCGCCAGCCCTGGGCGGCGGCGTAGCGCTGGTAGGCGCCGAACAGCTCGGCCGCGAACAGCGCCGCCTCGTCTCCGCCGGCGGCCGGGCGCACCTCCAGGATCGCGCTGCGCTCGTCGGCGATGTCGCGCGGCAGCAGCATCAGCCGGATCTCGCGCTCCAGCGCCGGGACGCGGTCCTTGAGGTCAAGGTACTCGGCCTCGGCCAGCTCCTTCAGCTCGGGATCGCCGAGCATCGCCTCGGCCTCGTCCCGCGCGCGCTCCGCGGCGCGGTACGCCTGCACCTTCCCGACGAGCGGCTCCAGCTCCGACAGCTCCTTCGACAGCGCGCCGACCTGCGCGCCATCGGCCGTGTTCAGCAGGTGGCGCACCTCCTCGGCGCGCGTCAGCAGCCGGTCGAGCTTCTGGGGAAGGCTCATGGCCGAAGGCGACCCACCGCCTCGTCGAGCGGCAGGCTCTCCTGCGTGCCCGCGTCGAGGTCGCGGAGCAGCACCACGCCGCGGGCGGCCTCGTCGGCACCGAGGATCAGCGCGGCGCGCGCCGACAGGCGGTTGGCGCGTTCCATCCGCCGCTTGAGGTTGCCGCGATAGGCGATCTCGGCCGCGATGCCGGCGCGGCGCAGCCGCTGCAGCAGCGCGACCGCCGCGCCCTCCTCCGCCTCGCCGACCGGGATCACCGCGACGGGCCGCGGCGCGGGCGGCGCGGCGGCCAGCAGCATGGACAGGCGCTCGATGCCCGCCGCCCAGCCGACCGAGGGCGTGGAAGGCCCGCCCATCTCCTCGACAAGGCCGTTGTAGCGGCCGCCGGCCATCACCGTGCCCTGCGCGCCCAGCCGATCGGTCACGAATTCGAAGGCGGTGTGGCTGTAGTAGTCGAGGCCGCGGACGATCCGGTCATTCTCCCGGAACGGCACGCCGAAGGCGGCCAGGTGGTCCTGCACGCGCCGATAGAAGGTCGCGGCCGCCTCGGTCAGGTGGTCGCGCATCGCCGGCGCGCCGGCGACGATGCGCCTGTCACCCTCGTCCTTGCTGTCCAGGATGCGCAGCGGGTTGCGTTCCAGCCGCGCGCGGCTGTCCTCCGAAAGCGCGTCGCGGTGGCCGGTGAAGTAGGCGACGAGGGCGGCGCGGTAGGCGTCGCGGCTCTCGGCGTCGCCGAGCGTGTTGACCTCCAGCACCACGCCCTCGGCGATGCCGAGGGCGTTCAGGATATCCCACCCCGCGGCGATCACCTCGGCATCGGCCAGTGGCTCGGCGGCACCGAGGATCTCGGCCCCGATCTGGTGGAACTGCCGGTAGCGACCCTTCTGCGGCCGCTCGTAGCGGAACATCGGGCCGGCGTAGAACACCTTGCGCGGCAGGTTCGCCTGGGTGAGGCCGTTGGAGACGAGGGCGCGGCAGACGCCGGCGGTGTTCTCCGGCCGCAGGGTGACGGAATCCCCGCCGCGGTCGGTGAAGGTGTACATCTCCTTCGTGACGACGTCCGAGGTCTCGCCGAGGGTGCGGGCGAAGACGCGCGTATCCTCGAAGACCGGGGTCGCCCATTCCTCGAAGCCGTAGAGCGCGACGACGCGGCGCGCGGTCTCGACCACGTGGTGGTGCGCCCGGAACTCCTCGCCGATCAGGTCACGGGTGCCGCGGACGGGCTGGAGAGGGGCGGACATGGCGCGCTTGTGTCGCGGGCCGGGCTGGGGGGCAAGGGGGCGGGTCAGGGGGATCCTCGGCCGGCGGCGTCAGCGGCCGGAGCCGGCCTGCCAGCGATGGATGTCCATGGCACGTCCGGCACACCGGCCCGGACCTCAGGCGACAACTTGCTTGCCGCCTCGCCGATGATCGAGATGCAGCGTTCCACAGCATGGCGATACAGGTCGCTGCTCCGAAACGCCGCAAATCTAACCCTCTCACGTAATCGGTCGCATGCTCGCAGGGCCATACGATGTCGAGTACGAGTGCCCGGTCACGAGCTTGCGCTCCAGGCAATTGGTCAGCCTGGAAAGCGGGGCCGCGCATCTGCAAGGATGCTACGCCGGCGGATATAGTTGCAGCCCATCATGAGCGCAGCCCGGTCGATCACATCGACGGAACGCCCAGCTCGGCTTCGAGTGCTTCCTGGAATTCAACCAGTGCTTCGAGGTGAGGCTTGGCACCCGGCTCGTCATCAACCAGCAGATCGACGTCGCTCCGCGCGGTGCCGAAATCCTCACCCCGCGCTGCGGTGGCGGAGGATCTCGGGGTGCATGGCTACTCCGCCGCCGCCTTTGGCGCCTCCGCCTCGGCGGCCTTCTGCGCCTTCATCTCGGCCGCCTTCGCCTCCACCAGCCCGACGATGTGCTCCACCATCTCCTCGGTCCGCACCGTGTGGCTCTGCCGGCCCATGCCGTAGACCATGTGCGTCCCTGCCCCGCCGCCGGTCAGGCCGATATCGGTCATCAGCGCCTCGCCCGGCCCGTTCACCACGCAGCCGATGATCGAAAGGCTGATCGGCTGGTCGATATGCGCCAGCCGCTCTTCCAGCCGCTCCACCGTGCGGATCACGTCGAAGCCCTGCCGCGCGCAGGAAGGGCAGGAGATCACCTTGACCCCGCGGTGCCGCAGGTGCAGCGACTTCAGCATCTCCCACCCGACCGAGACCTCCTCCTCCGGCTCGGCCGAGAGCGAGACGCGCAGCGTGTCGCCGATCCCGGCCCAGAGCAGGCTGCCGAGGCCGATCGCACTCTTCACCGTGCCGGCGCGCCGCCCGCCCGCCTCGGTGATGCCGATGTGCAGCGGATGGTCGCAGGCCTCGGCAAGCTGCTGGTAGGCCGCCACCGCCAGGAACACGTCGGAGGCCTTCACGCTGATCTTGAACTCGTGGAAGTCGTGCTCCTGCAGGTGCGCGGCGTGCCAAAGTGCGCTCTCCACGAGCGCCTCCGGATTCGGCTCGCCGTATTTCTCCAGCAGGTGGCGCTCCAGGCTGCCGGCATTGACGCCGATGCGGATGGCGCAGCCATGGTCCCGCGCCGCCTTCACCACCTCCTTCACGCGTTCCTTCGATCCGATGTTGCCGGGGTTGATGCGAAGGCAGGCCGCGCCGGCCTCCGCCGCCTCGATGGCGCGGCGGTAGTGGAAGTGGATGTCGGCGACGATCGGGACGTTCACCTCCCGCACGATCTCATGCAGCGCGGCGGTGCCTTCCTCGGTCGGCACGCTGACCCGCACGATGTCGGCGCCGGCCACCTCGCAGCGGCGGATCTGCTCGATGGTGGCCTTTGCGTCCTCGGTCGGCGTGTTGGTCATGGTCTGCACGCTGATCGGCGCGTCGCCGCCGACCGGGACCTTGCCGACATGGATCAGCCGGGCCTTGCGACGGGTGATCTGCTGGTAGGGGCGGTAGGACATGCGTATCCCGTCGGCGGTTCACTCCACCCAGAATAGGGGTGGAAGCGCGTCGATCCCAGGGGAAGCCGCCTCAGTTCCGGGGGGCGGAGGTCCCCGCGGCTGCCGTCGGCGCCGAGACACGGCTGCGCAGCCGCTCCGGATCCAGCGCGATGTTCCGCCGCACGCCGACCTGCCCGTCCAGGAAGGGGCTCGGCTGGCCGTCGACCAGGATTTCCAGCCCGTCCGCCTTGCCCGTGTCGAGCACGAGCCCGTCCCGCAGCGGCGCGGGCCAGACCTCGCCCGGACGAAGCACCCGGCTGACCACGACGGCGCCGGACCTTGTGTCCCGCACCTGCACCCAGGCGCCTTCCGGCATGCCCACCCGGGCGCGCAGGACGATGCGCGTGCCGTCGGGCACGCCGGGGATCGCCGGGGCAGGTGGTGCAGCCACCGCGGCGGCTGGTGCGGGCGTGGGCGGGGGCGCGGCCGCCGCGATCGCCGTCGGCGCGGCTGGCACCGTGGCCGCCTGGGCCGCGGTGTTCGCCCCCGGCGCGGGCAGCAGCGGCGGCAAGCCGCCGGGCGGCGGCAGAGCGGCGAGGGGCAGCGCGCCCGCCTCGCTCCTCCCGCCGAGCTGGGACCGGCCCTGATCGGCGGCGGCCTCGAGCCTCGGCGGCACGGGCGGCACCACATCCACGGCCCTGTCGCCCGCCCCGGACATGTTGAACCAAGCGACGTAGCCGAGCACCGCCGCCACGGCGCCGACTGCGGCGACCCGCCCCATCGGCAGGCCGCGTTCCGGCACCGGCTCCGGGAAGACAAGCTTTGGCCGCACCGCGCCCGCGCCGGGAAGATCGCGGTAGCGCCGCGCCATTTCCTCGGCATCCAGTCCGAGTGCGGTGGCGTAGCTGCGGACGAAGCCGAGCACATAGGCCAGGCCCGGCAGCTCCCCCGTCCTTCCCTCCTCCAACGCATCCAGATAGGCCCGGCGGATGCGCAGGCGCGCCGCCATTTCCTCCACGGAGTAGCCGAGGGCGAGCCGCGCGTCGCGCAACTCCTCCCCCACACGGACGGCTTCGCTGCCGCCCGGCTCGGCTCTTCGGGGGATGCGCTTGAGTGTCGCGGTTTTCACGGTCCCAGGACTGCGCTCAGGGTGCGTCTTGCACCATGCACAACTACCCCGAGCAAACCGTAACCGCAAATCGAATCACGCGTTTACGAAGTTCAATCCTCGTGCGCGCAGACCGACGTTGCGCGAATGTCTCATTCCCGCCGCGCCAGCGCCTCCGCCGCCTGCCAGACGAGCTCCCGCACGATCTCCGCCGCGGGCTGCTCCCGCGTCACCATCCCGACGCTCTGGCCAGCCATCAGGGAGCCGTTCTCGACATCCCCGTCGATCACCGCACGCCGCAGCGCGCCGGCCCAGAAATGCTCGATGTCCAGCTGCGCGTCGCCCTTGCCGACCTCGCCCGCCAGGTAGCGTCGGATCACCGCCGCCTGGTGTTCCAGGAAGCGCTTCGTGCCCTCGTTCTGCAGGGCACGCACCGGGATCACCGGGAACCTCTCGTCAAGCTGCACCGTGGGCAGCGCGTCGCGCGCCGCGCCACGGATGAAGGCCGCCTTGAAGCGGGGATGCGCGATGCTCTCGGCCGCGCAGACGAAGCGCGTCCCGAGCTGCGCGCCCGCCGCCCCCATCTCAAGGTAGGAGAGGATCGCCTCCCCACGGCCCAGCCCGCCGGCGACGAAGACCGGCACGTCACGGATGTGCGGCAGGATCTCCTGCGCCAGCACGGTGAGCGAGACGGGGCCGATATGCCCGCCCGCCTCGCTGCCCTCGATCACCAGCGCATCGGCGCCGGAGCGGACAAGCTTCTTCGCCAGGGCCAGCGCCGGGGCGAAGCACACCACCTTCGCCCCCCCCTCCTTCGCCGCCTTGATCGCCGCGCCCGGCGGGATCCCTCCGGCGAACACGATGTGCCCGACCCGCGCCTCCAGGCAGACCCGGACCAGCTCTTCCAGCCGCGGGTGCATGGTGATGAGGTTGACGCCGAAGGGCTTCGCGGTCAGCGCCTGCGTGCCCGCGATCTCCTCAGCCAGCCGCGCCGGCTCCATGGCGCCGCAGGCGATGACGCCGAAGGCCCCCGCATTGGACAGCGCCGCCACGAGGTGCCGCTCGCTCACCCAGGACATGGCGCCGCCCATCAGCGCGTAGCGGCTGCCGAGGAAGGCCGCGCCGCGCGCCATCAGGCGGTCCAGCGCGGCGAGCGCCGCCTCGGGCGGGGCCTCGGCCACCGGCGCGTCCATCGCTCTCACCCCTCCGCCCGCCGGTCGGGCTCCGGCCCGTCTAGCCCGTACGCGGTGTGCAACGCGCGCACCGCCAGCTCGGTGTAGTCCACCGGGATCAGCACGCTCACCTTGATCTCGCTCGTCGAGATGACCTGGATGTTGATGCCCTTCTCCGACAGCGCCTTGAACATGGTGGAGGCGACGCCCGCATGGGTGCGCATGCCGATGCCGACCACGGAGATCTTCGCCACGTCGGAATCGGCCAGCAGGTCCTCGTAGCGGACATCCGGCCGCGCCTTCTCCAGCACGTCGCGCGCCCGCGGCAGGTCGGCGCGGCCGACGGTGAAGGTCATGTCCGTGGTGCCGTCCGCGCCGATGTTCTGGACGATCATGTCCACGTTGACGTTGGCCGCCGAGAGCGGCCCGAACACCGCCGCGGCGATGCCCGGCCGGTCGGGCACGCGGCGCAGCGTCACCTTCGCCTCGTCGCGGGAATACGCAATGCCGGACACGATGGGCTGTTCCACGATCTCGTCCTCGTCCACCACCAGGCTGCCTGGCTTGTCCTCGAAGCTGGAGAGCACCTGCACGCGCACCCGCTGCTTCATCGCCAGCTCCACCGAGCGCGTCTGCAGCACCTTGGCGCCGACCGAGGCCAGTTCCAGCATCTCCTCGTAGGAGATGCGGTCGAGCTTGCGCGCCCGGGGCACGATCCGCGGGTCCGTCGTGTAGATGCCGTCCACGTCCGTATAGATGTCGCAGCGATCCGCGCGGACCGCCGCGGCGACCGCGACCGCCGACAGGTCGGAGCCGCCCCGGCCGAGGGTCGTGACGCGGTTCCGCGCCGGCTCCATCCCCTGGAACCCCGCCACGACCGGGACCTGGCCGGACTGCATCCTGCCGATGAGCGTCGTTCCGTCGATGCTCTCGACGCGCGCCTTGCCGTGCGCCCCGTCGGTCAGGATCGGCACCTGCCAGCCCTGCCACGACCGCGCGTCGACGCCGATCGTCTGCAGCGCGATCGCCAGCAGCCCGATCGTCACCTGCTCCCCGGTCGCGACCACCGTGTCGTATTCCCGTGCATCGTACAGCGGCGAGAGCTCCTGGCACCACCGGACGAGCTGGTTGGTCACGCCCGCCATGGCGGAGACCACCACCGCCACCTCGTTCCCCGCCTCCACCTCGCGCTTCACCCGCCCCGCCACGTTGCGGATGCGGTCGAGATCGGCGACGGAGGTGCCGCCGAACTTCATCACGATGCGGGCCATTCTCGGATCCGGGGCCTCGGTAGGGGTGTTCGCAGGGGCCACCGCTGTTGCGCGCCACCGGCGGGCGCGGGGATAACGCGGGCGTGCGTCCGGGGCAACCGGCCGCCGCCGGGGACAGGGCATGAGCGGAACGGCGATCGAATCGGAGGTCCGGAAGTTCGGCGCCCTGGCGGCGCGCTGGTGGGACCCGGACGGGCCGATGAAGCCCCTGCACCGCATGAACCCGCTGCGCACCGGCTGGATTGCCCGGCGCATCGCGCGCCGCCATGGGCGGCAGGGCACCGATCTGTCGGGCCTGACGCTCCTCGATGTCGGCTGCGGCGCCGGGCTGGCCAGCGAGGCCTTCGCCCGGATGGGGGCGGAGGTCACGGGCGTGGAGGCGGCGGCCGAGGCGCTGGAGGCCGCGCGGGTGCATGCGGCGGCCGGCGGCCTGCGCATCGACTACCGCATCGGCGGCCCGGAGGACCTCGCCGCCGAGGGCGCACGCTTCGACGTGGTGGTGGCGCTGGAGGTGATCGAGCACGTGGGCGACCACCGGCGCTTCCTGGCGGCGCTGGCGGCCTGCCTTGCACCCGGGGGGCTTGTCTTCCTCTCCACCCTCAACCGCACGCCGCGGTCCTTCCTAATGGCGAAGGTCGGCGCGGAATACATCCTGCGCCTGCTGCCGGTGGGCACGCATGACTGGCGGATGTTCGTGACGCCCGGCGAGCTCGGCGCCGGCCTGCGTGCGGCGGGGCTGCGGGTGACCGACCTCGCCGGCATGACGATGGACCCGTTCTCGGGACGCTGGCGGGAGGGCCAGGACCTGGGCGTCAACTACATCGCCATGGCGGAGCGGTAGCGGAGCTCCGTCAGCTCTCCCGCATCATGCGGCGGGTGATCCGCCGCGCCTGGCAGGAACCGGACGCGACCTTCGGCTCGACCATCGCGACCACGTCGGGCGAGAGGGTGATGGTCATCGCAGCCCCCTCTTCCGCCTCCCATGGCACATTCGGCCGCCCCGGCCCTCACCCATCCGCCCGCGGCACCCAGGGCAGGCGGGACACCTCGATGCCGTCCTCGGCCAGCGCCTCGGCCTCGGCATCCGTCGCCTCGCCGTAGATGCCGCGGGCCTCGGCCTCGCCATTGTGGATGCGGCGCGCCTCCTCCGCGAAGTCCGGGCCGACATAGTCGCAGCTCTTCTCCACCTCCGCCCGCAGCCGCTGCAGCATCGCGAGGATCTGCGCCGGCATCGGACCCGCCGCCATGCGCGGCGCGCCGGCGGGCGCAGCGGGCGGCACTTCCGCCGGCCTGGCCTCGGGCGGGGGCGCCGCCTTGCGGCGCGAACTGACCACGGCCGGCGCCATCAGCGCCCGCTCGACCTCGGCGGAGCCGCAATGCGTGCACTCGACGAGTCCGGCCGCGGCGAGCTTCTCGTAGCCGGCGCTGTCCTGGAACCAGCCGTCGAACTCGTGCCCGGCGGCGCATCGCAGCTTGTAGTGGATCATGCCCTTCGCCTTGCCTGCCCACGATGGCAGGCTGATGACGATATAGTCTGGCACTCACGAAGGAGGAGTGCCAGACGGCCGGACGTCACGCTGCGAGAAGGGGTTCGAGCCCGCCCTTGCGATCCAGCGCAAGCAGGTCGTCGCAACCGCCGATATGCCGGCCGTCGATGAAGATCTGCGGCATCGTGGTCCGCCCGCCCGAACGCTCCGAAGCCTGCCGCCGCGCGGCGGAGCCGTGCGGGGCGTGGATTTCCTCGAAGGGCACCCCCTTCTGGCGGAACAGCCCCGCCGCGCGGGCGCAGTAGGGGCAGAAATCCTGGACGTAGATCTCGATCTTGGCCATGGGCGCCGAGATCGTGCCCGGCGCGTCCGGGGTCAAGCCTCGGGCGAAAGGCGCGGGTCCGGCACGCGTGCGGCGGCGATCACATCCACGGCGCGCGCCCCCGCGCCGAGCAGCGCGACCGCGCAGGCCTCGGCCGTGGCGCCGGAGGTCATCACGTCGTCGACCAGCAGCACCCGCACGCCCCTGATCCGGGCGTCGCGCCGCACGGCGAACGCGCCTTCGAGGATCTCCGCCCGCTCGGCCGAGCCGCGCTCGCCGAGCGGCGGGGTGGGGCGGATCCGGCGCAGCAGGTCGGGCAGGAAGGGGAGGCCCGCCCCCGCCGCAAGGCGCCGCCCCAGCAGCGCGGACTGGTTGTAGCGGCGCGACAGCAGGCGGCGCCAGTGCAGCGGCACGGGCGCCACCAGCCCGGCCCGCCCCAGCAGCGCCGGGCCGGCCGCGGCCATGCGCACGGCGATCGGCCCTGCCAGCTCCGTCCGGTCGGCGTGCTTGAACGGCAGCAGCAGCCGTTTCGCGCCCTCGTCGTAGCGCAGCGCGGCGCGCGCGGCGGCGAAGGCGGGACGGCGCGCGAGGCAGCCGGGGCAGAGCCCCCCCGGCCCCGCCTGCCCCGGGTGCAGGAAGGGCACGCCGCAAACGGCGCAGAGGGGCGCCGTGATCGGCGTCAGCCCGCGGAAGCACTCCGCGCAAAGCGTGCCCTGTTCCGCGACCGCGGCGTCGCAGGTCAGGCAATGCGGCGGCAGCAGCGCATCGAGCGCCGCGCCGCCGAAGCGCCGCAAACCGATCCTCAAGGGAAGCGGCCGGCAGAGCCGGCCGAGGCCGCGGATGCGGCCGGCGCGCAGGCGAGCGGCCGGAGGCGGCGCCCGGCGGCCGAGGGCATCTCAGCAGGCGCCGAAGGCGGCGTCGCCATCGCGCTCCACCGCCCTCACCAGGTCGACCTCCCAGGCGAGATAGGCGCGCATCGCTTCCTCTACCCCGCTGTTCCGGTCATAGGGGCGGAGATAGGTGTCCACGCAGGCTTCGTCCGGCGGATCCCGCCGATCGGCGGAGAGCGGGAAGCCGGCGGAGACCCAGGCGGCGGTGCCGCCCTGCAGGACGGCGACGGGCGCGCGGACCAGGCCACGCAGCTCCTCCAGCCCCAGCGCGGCAAGGCGGGGATCGGGCGCCGTCACCACCACGCGCCGGTCCGCCGGCAGGCGCGGCGCCACCTCCTCGAGTCGCGTCCGCACGCCCCAGACCGCCCCGGGAATGTGCCCGGCGCGGAAGTCGATCGACCGCGCCAGGTCCACGACCGAAGCCCCGCCTTCCGCCAGCGCCGCCGCAAGCTCCGGCACCGCCAGCAGCGGCGTGCCGCGCGGCGCGGCGGGCGGAACGGCGGTTTCCAGCCGCCCGGACAGGCCGCCCTCCAGCACGAACACCTCCCACCCGCCGAGCTGGCGGAGCCAGCCCGCCGTCATGTTCGCCCGGGTGCCCGTGTCGTCGACCAGAACGATGCGGGCGCCGCGCACCGCCACCCAGCGGTCGGTCGCCTGCACGAGCTGTCCGCCCGGCGCGCTGATCGATTCCGCCAGATGCCCGGCCGCGAACTCGGCCGGATCGCGCACGTCCAGAAGGTAGGTGGTGCGGCCGGAGTCGGAGAGCATCGAGCCGAGCCGCCCGCGGTCCAGCGCACGCACGCCCCGCCCCGTGGCGAAGCGCCGGGCGCGCGCGAGGCTTGCCGCCGCGTCGGCCGGCGTGCCCTCGGCGTAGCGCTCCGTCCGGCCGCGGTCGCAGCGGAGGCCCGCCAGCTCCCAGCCCATGGTGCCGTTGCGCAGCGCGACGACGCGGTTCGGCAGCCCGGCCTGCCGCAGGCTCTCGGCGCCGAGGATGGAGCGCGTGCGGCCGGCGCAGTTCACCACCACCGTCGTGTCCGGTCCCTTGACCATCCCCGGCACGCGGTAGGCCAGCTCCCCGCCCGGCACGTTGATGCCGCCCGGGATCGACATGGCGCGGAACTCGTCGAGCGGCCGGCTATCCACCACCAGAAGGTCGTCGCCGCGTTCCTGCATCGCGCGCAGCTCGGCAGGGTCGACCGAAGGCGTCCCGTAATGGTGTTCCACCCATTCGCCGAACGCCTTGGAGGGCACGTTCACGCCCGAGAACACCTCGTACCCGGCCGCCGCCCAGCCCGGCGTGCCGCCGGCGAGGAGGTGGACATCCGTGCAGCCCATCCCCTGCAGGGTCGCGGCGAGCCTTCCGGCATGCCCCTCGCCGCCATCGGTGCAGACCACCCGCACGCCGCGCCGCGGCAGCAGCGCCGGCGCGCGCAGCTCGGCCCGCGAAAGCGGGCAGGGCACCGCCCAGAAGAGATGCGAGGCGCCGAACTCCCCCTCCTCCCGCGCATCGAGGATGGCGAACTCGGCGCCGTCCCGCAGCCAGCCCTTCAGCGTCGCGGGCCGGACGCCCCGCGCCATCAGCCGCGGGCCTGGGCGGTCGGCTTCATGTGGTTGCGGTTGTAGGGCGCGACCGTGCCGGTTTCCGGGTCATAGGCCTTGCGGTCGTCGAGCCGTTCCAGCGCCAGGCCGTACATGTGCAGGTGCCGGGTCGGCCGGTCCCCCGTCGTGTGGATCGAGTGGATGTCGTCCGGCATCAGGCAGATGCCGCGGCCCGGCTCCACCGTGATCTCCTCCCGCAGCCGGAGCTCGCAGCGCTCCGGGTCTGCGCCGTCATCCATCCGCTGATAGACGCGGTTCAGCTCCTGCCCCTCGACCGCGACCACCACCGCCCAGGTGGTGTGGTCGTGCGGCTTCGTCTGGTTGCCCGGGTTCAACGCGTTCAGGTAGAGCGCGAAGCGGTTTCCCGGATCCTCCTGCAGCAGGTAGCGGTTCGCGCCCTTCTCGCCCGGCGCGGGCGGCGGGAAGACGTGGGTCGGGAACAGGTGCTGCTGCGCCGCCAGCGCCAGCAGCTCTGCCTTGATCTTCTCGAGCGCGGGGCGCGTCACCCCGTCCTGCGCCTCGATGGCGCGGATGCGCTCGACGGCGGCGGACACCGCGGCGCTGCGGGCGGCGGAGATGTCGGTGGCGTTCATGGCGTTCGTCTCCTGGCGTGTCCCGCGAAAGCCTAGCCCGGCTTGTGCCCCCGGCGAAGCAGGCTCATCTCCTCCCGCGATGGATCCCATGCAGGTCTTCGACCGGCGGCTGGTGCGGCTCCGGCGGGACCGCGCGGCGGTGACGGTCGGTCGTGTCGCCCCGATCCTGGAGGACGCGGCCGAGCGGCTGCTCGACCGGCTGGACGACACGACGCGCCGCTTCGCCCGGGCGCTCGACATCGGCGGTCGCGGGATCGTCGCGCCGCGCCTCGCGGCGCGCGGGATTCCGCTGGTCGTCTCGGCCGACCTGTCGCCCATGATGGCACGCGGCGCCGGCGGCCTGCCGGTTGCGGCGGACGAGGAGGCGGTGCCTTTCGCGCCCGGGAGCTTCGACCTCATCGTCGCCTCGCTGTCGCTGCACTGGGTCAACGATCTGCCCGGCACGCTCATCCAGCTCCGCCAGGCGCTGGCGCCGGACGGGCTGTTCCTCGCCTCCCTGCCCGGCCTCGGCACGCTGCAGCCGCTGCGGCAGGCGCTGGCCGAGGCCGAGACCGGGCTGCGCGGCGGCCTGTCGCCCCGCATCTCTCCCTTCCCCGAGCTGCGCGACGCCGCCGGGCTGCTGCAACGCGCCGGCTTCGCCCTGCCCGTCGCGGATGCCGAGGAGGTGCCGATCGTCTACCGCAATGCCCTCGGCCTCTTCGCGGACCTCCGTGCGGCCGGCGAGGGCAACGCGGTTCTCGCGCGCGACCGGCGAACCCCGCCGCGCGCGCTGTTCCCGATGGCCGCCGCCACGCTGCCGAAGGGACCGGAAGGCATCGAGCCGGGCTTCCGGCTGCTCGTCCTCACCGGCTGGGCGCCGCACGAAAGCCAGCAGAAGCCCGCCCGCCCCGGCAGCGCCACGCACCGCCTGGCGGATGCGCTGGGCACCACGGAGCACCGCACGGGCGACAGGGCAGGCACCTGAGCCGCCGCCTTGCAACCCCCCGCCCCTGCGCGCATCTTTCGCTGCTGACCCTGTTTCCAGCCCCGGACGCCTCGAGACCATCATGGACCAGCAGGCCGGCGAGACGCGCCGCATCTCTATCCACGAGCCCGCCGACTTCGAAGGCATGCGCCGGGCCGGGCGTCTGGCTGCCGAAACGCTCGACATGGTCACCCCGCATGTCCGCCCCGGCGTCACCACGGCTGAGCTGGACGGGCGCATCCACGACTTTATCGTCGCCAACGGCGCCGTGCCGGCCACGCTCGGCTATCGCGGCTACATGAAATCCTCCTGCACCTCGATCAACCACGTGGTCTGCCACGGCATCCCGGGCGAGCGCTCGTTGTCCGAAGGCGACATCGTCAACGTGGACGTCACCGTCATCCTCGATGGCTGGCACGGCGACACAAGCCGGATGTTCGTGGCGGGCCAGCCCTCCACCCGCGCGCGGCTGCTGATGGACGTGACCTACGAGGCGATGATGCGCGGGATCGCCGCGATCCGTCCCGGCGCCACGCTCGGCGACCTCGGCCACGCCATCCAGTCCTTCGTGGAGCGCAACCGCTTCTCCGTGGTGCGCGACTTCTGCGGCCACGGCATCGGCCGCCGCTTCCACGAACCGCCGAACGTGCTGCATTTCGGCCGTCCCGGCGAGGGCCCGGTGCTGCGCCCGGGGATGTTCTTCACCGTGGAGCCGATGGTGAATGCCGGCCGGCCGGAGGTGAAGATCCTCGACGATGGCTGGACCGCGGTGACCCGCGACCGCTCGCTTTCCGCCCAGTTCGAGCACATGGTCGGCGTGACGGAAGACGGGGTGGAGATCTTCACCATTTCCCCGGCCGGCCTGCACCGACCGCCCTATCGCGCATAACCGACTCGCCTTCCGCGCTTAACGAGGTGTGGCGCTAATGTGAATGTTTATCACATCAACATAGCGACCCGCCCATGTCCCTCGCTCCCCTGCTCGCCGCACCCGCGTTGGTCCAGGTCCATGCCGCCGCCGCCCTCCTCGCCCTCGCGCTCGGGCTCGTCCAGCTCGCGCGGCCGAAGGGCGACGCGCTGCACCGCGTGCTCGGGCTGGCTTGGCTGGCGCTGATGGCCGCGGTCGCGCTGTCCTCCTTCGGGATCACCGGCGTCGCCGGCGCGGGTAACCTCTCCTGGATCCACCTCCTCTCCGGCTGGACCCTGCTGATGCTGCCCCTTGGCCTGCTCGCAGCGCGCCGCGGCCGCATCGGCGCGCATCGCCGCACCATGCTCTCCCTCTTCTTCGGTGCGCTGATCGTCACCGGGGCCTTCACCCTTCTGCCCGGACGGATCATGGGCGCCGCCGTCTTAGGCTGGTGACCTCACCCCAGGGTTGAATTTCCTGCCGCCCCGGCGCAGCCTCTCGCCGTTCCGCGCGGGAGCCGCCATGGCCCGGAAGCCGCAATTCGCCGAGGCGCTGCTCAGCCTGCCCGGCCTCGCCCCGGATCCCGAGCCGCCGCCCGGCCATCTCGGCCACCGCGCCCGCATGCGCACGAAGCTCCTGAACGCCGGGCCCGAGGCACTGCTCGATCATGAGCTGCTCGAGATGCTGCTGTTCCAGGCCCTCCCGCGGCGCGACACCAAGCCGATCGCCCGCGCGCTGCTCGCCCGCTTCGGCGGCTTCGCCGAGGCGCTTGCCGCACCGCCGGCCGAGCTGCAGGAGGTGGAAGGCATGGGCGAGGCCGGCGCCGCCGCGCTGAAGACCGTGCAGGCCGCCGCGCTGCGCATGATGCGCGCCGAGCTGCGCGACCGTCCGCTGCTGAACAACTGGGACAGGCTGGTCGCCTATCTCACCGCCGCGCTGGCGCGCGAGAAGGTGGAGCAGTTCCGCGTCCTGTTCCTCGACTCCCGCAACCGCCTGCTGGCGGATGAGGCGCAGGCCCGCGGCACCGTGAACCACACGCCGGTCTACCCGCGGGAGGTGGTGCGCCGCGCGCTCGAGCTCGGCGCGACCGCGCTCATCCTCGTCCACAACCACCCGAGCGGCGATCCCGCCCCCTCCCGCGCGGATATCGAGATGACACGGGAGGTGAAGGGCGCCGCCGCCACGCTCGGCATCGCGCTGCACGACCACCTCATCATCGGCCACGGCACGCAGACCTCGTTCCGGCGCGAAGGCCTTCTGTAGCGCTCGCCCCGGCGGCAACCCGGCCGCGCGCGCAGATCTGCGGCGTGTTGCACGCAGCCGGATCACGCCGCGGGCGCATTGACCCGGATGGAGGGTGATCGGCATGCTGCGCGCCATGCCCCGGCATGCCCTGCTGCCCGCCCTGTTGCTCGCCGCCGCCGCGACCGGCGCGCTGGCGCAGGGCAAGCCGCCGCCGACGAACGCGCCGCAGGGGCCGGTGGCCAGCGCCTTCCCGCCCCTGCCGACGACCAAGCCGCCGCCGCTCGGCGCGGCGCCGGGCGGGGGTCCGGCCGTGGCCGGCAAGCCGGGCGGGCCGCTCCCGGCACCGCCGGGCGGCACCGGGCGCATGCTCTCCTCCGGCACCGGCTTCGTCGTGGCGCCCGGCCGGGCGCTCACCAACGCCCATGTCGTCGAGGATTGCCGCGGGGTGCGCGTCCGCGCCCCGGGCGGCGCCGACCTGCCCGCCCGGGTCCTCGCCAGCGACCGCGGCCGCGACCTCGCGCTGATCGAGGTGCCGGACGGCGCCGGTCCGCCGCTCTCCTTCCGGCGCGACATGAACATCCGCCGGGGGGAGGGCGTGGTCACCTACGGCTTCCCGCTCGCCGGCCTGCTCTCCTCCGGCCCGACGCTCACCACCGGCGAGATCTCTGCGCTCGCCGGCCTCGCCGACAACCAGCGGCAGTTCCAGATCAGCGCCCCGGTGCAGCCCGGCAATTCCGGCGGGCCGCTGCTCGACAGCGGCGGCAACGTCGTCGGCGTCATCGTCTCCAAGCTGAATGCCCAGCGCGTGGCGCAGCGCACCGGGGACATCCCGCAGAACGTCAATTTCGCGGTGAAGGGGAGCGAGGCGCTGGACTTCCTCCGCCAGAACCGCGTCGAGCCGCGCTTCGGCGAGGGCAGCGGTCGGCCCGCCGCCGAGGTGGGCGAGATCGCCCACCCCTCCGTCCTCTTCATGCGCTGCATGGGATGAGGGCCGCGCGCCGTCGCCCTACCCGTCCAGGTTCGACGCCACCTTCGGCCGTCCGGCCTGGTTCCAGGCGTTGCGGATCGCCTCGCTGACCGCCACCGGGTCGGGCACGCCGCGCAGCACGTGGGTTTCCTCCGTCCGGCCCTCGGTGCTCTTGATCACCACGTCGCCGATGCCGAACAGCCGGTGCCGGAGCGACTGCTTCGATACCACGTCGCGGATGCGGAACACCTCCACGTCGTCGCGCACCTTCGTCCAGAAGCCCTGCTCGAGAACGATCCGCTCCGTCGTCACCCGGATGCGCTGGCGGCCGAGGAAGGGCAGGCCGAGCAGCAGGATCGCGACGGCACCCCAGAGGAGGCCGTAGCTCCGCCGGCTCTCGCGCGTCACCAGGATGTCGGTCTCCGCCATCATCCGCCTCCGCAACGGCGGCAGGATGGGACGCATGCGCGGGTGTCGCAAGCGGGCCCAACGGTCAGCGCGGTCCTGCGACGAGGACGCGGAACAGGAACTCCGTCACCTGCGCGGCCGAGAACTGCGCGAGTTCGGGCCAGTACCGCGCCGGCACCGTGCCCCGGCCATCGGGGGAGGGTTGCAGGGTCGTGCCGCCGCCGCCGGTCTGCGGCAGGTCCCATGCATAGGTCGCGCCGCGATAGGACCGATGGCGATGGAGGTTGGCGCCGCCCAGCTCCGCGGCCAGCGCCCGACAGTCCCCCTCCGCATTGGCTGGATCGTCCGCGCCATGCAGCAGCAGCACGGGCGATCCCACCGGCCACCGCCGCCCGGTTTCCGCATCGGTGTCCCGCAGCGTCTCCAGCAGGCCGCCACATCCCGGGTAGAGCAGGACGACCGCGGCGAAGGGCCGGACGCGATGGGCGAGCGCGACGGCACGTGCGCCGGTGCCGAACCCGACCGCCCCGATGCGCGCCGGATCGACCCTCGGATCGCCGGCGAGCATGTCCGCTGCCTCCGCGACGTGCCGCGCCGCCACGCGTGCCTCGCGCTGCGGTGGCGGAACGCCGTCGAGCGGATTGGCATCGGTTTCGACCTCCAGGGCGAGGATGCCGCCCGCGCCGAGCTGCGCGATGGTGGGCAGCGCCCGTGTGTCGAGCCCGAACAGGTCGTGCACCAACAGCGCGGCGGGCCAGGGGGACGGGGCGGCGAGGGGGTCAGGCAGGTAGATCAGCCCGGTCACCCCCGGTGGGCCGTGGAAGGCGAGGCCCGGCGGAAGGTCGCGGGCCTGACCCTGCCCCGCGAAGAGGACGGCGCCGAGCATGGCCGCACAGCGGCGCCGGTGGCCGAGGGTCCAGCGTATGCCCATCGTGCTCCCTCCCCGATCCGGGGGTGGAGCAGCCCTTGGGACGAGGTGTCCTCGGCGCCGGGCGGCTGCTGAAGGCCCGGATATCCTGAGGGGCAGGATGGATGTAGGAGCGCCCGCGCGCGCCAAGCACGCAAGCGAGGCTTTCTCGTGCCCCGGCTAAGCGTTCTCGCGCCCCTGCTGCCGCCCCCGGTGCAGCCGCACGCAGCGATGCGGTAGCCTGCCGCGATGGCCCGGCGCCTGCCCCCGCTGAACGCCTTCCGGTCCTTCGAGGCCGCCGCCCGCCACGGCAGCTTTGCGCGCGCGGCGGAGGAGCTGTGCGTGACGCCCGGCGCAGTGAGCCATCAGGTCAGGTCGCTCGAGGCGACGCTCGGCATCCGCCTGTTCCATCGCAGCGGCGGAGGCCTGGCCCTGACGCGACAGGGCGATGACTACCTCGAGGTCGCGCGCGACGCGCTGGACCGCATCGCCATCGGAACCGACCGCCTGCTCGGCCGCGGGCCGCCCCTGCTCACCATCAGCGCCTCGCCCGACTTCGTCGCGCGCTGGCTGGTCCGGCGGATCGGCCGGTTCGCCACCCTGCATCCCGCGATCCCGCTGCGAATCCAGGCACAGGCAGAGCACGCCGACTTCGCGGCGGACGGCGTGGACGTGGCGATCCGTCATGGCGGCGGTCGCTGGCCAGGGCTCGTCGCCCTGCCGCTCGGCCCCGAGCGGGTGTTCCCGGTCTGCAGCCCGGCCTTCCTCGACTTGCGCGGCGGGATCGCCGTGGCGGACCTGCCGCGGCTGCCGCTGCTCAGGCTGGAGGGCAGCTCGGCGTGGGAGGCGTGGTTCCTCGCGGCCAGGGTGCCGGGACCCGTGCCCCCGGGAACCACGCTGAACCGGGCCAGCCTCGTCATCGATGCCGCCGTCGAGGGCCACGGCCTGGCCCTGGCCCGCACCACACTCGTCGTGGAGGAGATGATCCGGGGCCGCCTCGTCAGGCCGCTGCCCGGCAGCATCGCGCCCGCGTGCACCTACTGGGTGGTGCGTCCGGCGGCAGGCGCCGCGCCGGCCCGCGTGGACGCCTTCCAGGACTGGCTGCTCGCCGAGAGCGAGGAGGACCGCAAGCGCCTCGCCGTGATGGGCGGCGACTGATCCGCGAGGCGCCGTCAGCCGGCGGCAAGCCACCCGCGCAGCAGTCGCGTCGCCGCCCCCGGCGCCTCCATCGGCAGCAGGTGCCCGGCGCCTGGCACGCGGGCCAGCCGCGCGCCCGGGATCAGCGCCGCCATCTCCTCCGCCAGCTCCGGCGGCGTCAGCGCATCGCCCTCTCCCACCGCGACGAGCGTCGGCACTCGTATGCCCGGCAGGTCCGGGCGGCTGTCAGGCCGGTGCATGATGGCGCGTTGCTGGCGCTGAAAGGCGGCGCGGCCGACCCGCTCCGCCATCGCCGTCACCTCGGCACCGAGCGGCCCGTGCAGGTTGTCGGGATGCAGGAGCTGCGGCAGCAGCCGGGGCGTCACGCCGCGGAACATCCCGCTCTCCGAGAGCACGAGCAGCGCGCGGCGCCGCCGCGTCTGCTCCGGCGTGTCCGGCCGGGCCGAGGTGTCGAACAGCGCCAGCCTTGCGACGCGGCCCGGCGCGCGGCGCAGGATCTCGAAGGCGACGTAGCCGCCCATCGAGAGGCCGCACAGCGCCACCGGCGCGTCCCCCGGCACCGCGGCCAGCGCACGGTCGGCCATCGCCGGCAGGCTGTCGTCCTGCGTCAGCTCCGCGATGACCGGCCGCGCCCATTCCTCCATCGCCGCCGCCTGGTCGCGCCACAGCCGCGCGTCGCAGAGCAGGCCGGGGAGAAGCAGCAGCACCGGGCGCGTCATGCGCGCGCCATATGGCCGACACCAGGGCGCTTCAACCCGCCTGCGCTTGATTTCCGCGCCCTGGCGGCGCATATGCCGCAGGTCCCGCCGGCCCGAGTGCCGCGCGCGCCGTTGCGTATGCGGGACGCCCCCGACGCCCGTTTGCGTCCAGGTGGGCAGGCCCGAGGCAACAGAGAACCGATCGCCTTGAACGACCAGAGTGACGCGACCGCCCCCCGCGCGGCCGAGACCGAGCACAACCCTGCCGCGGAAATCACCGCGGCAGCCGCCCCCGTGGCCGCCGCGCCGGAGCCCCTCGAAGGCACGCCGGCCCCCGAGGAACAGGTCGCCGGACGTCCCGAGGAGCCGATCCTCGCCGACGCGGACGAGGCGTCTGACGACGAGGCTGACGAGGACGATCCGGAGGAGGCCGACCCGGACGAGGAGGAGGACGCGGAGGACGAGGACGGTCCGACCGAGGAGGACGAGGCCCTCGCCGAGGAGGCCGCGAAGACCACCTTCGCCGATCTCGGCCTCTCCGAGCCGATCCTCCGTGCCGTCACCGAAGCCGGCTATCTCTACCCCACGCCGATCCAGGAACAGGCGATCCCCGTCGTGCTGATGGGGCGCGACGTGCTGGGCTGCGCCCAGACCGGCACGGGCAAGACCGCCGGCTTCACCCTGCCCATGCTCGACATCCTGGCGGGCAGCCGTGCCAAGGCGCGCATGCCGCGCTCCCTCATCCTCGAGCCGACGCGAGAGCTCGCGCTCCAGGTCGCCGAGAACTTCGTGAAGTACGGCAGGCACCTCTCGCTCACCCACGCGCTGCTGATCGGCGGCGAGAGCATGGAGGAGCAGAAGGCCGTCCTCGAGAAGGGCGTGGACGTGCTGATCGCCACCCCCGGCCGGCTGCTGGATCTGTTCGACCGCGGCCGCATCCTCCTCGCCGACGTCAAGGTGCTGGTGATCGACGAGGCGGACCGGATGCTCGACATGGGCTTCATTCCGGACGTCGAGCGCATCGTCTCGCTGCTGCCCCGCATGCGGCAGACGCTGTTCTTCTCCGCCACCATGGCGCCGGAGATCCGCCGGCTGGCCGACGCCTTCCTGCAGAACCCGCGGGAGATCACGGTGACGCGCCCGGCCAGCGTCGCCACCACCATCCGCGCCGGCCTCGTCTGGGTGCGCGAGCACGACAAGCGCGAGGCGCTGCGCCGCCTGCTGCGGGCGGAGGAGGTGCAGAACGCGCTGATCTTCTGCAACCGCAAGGTCGACGTCGACATCCTATACAAGTCGCTGCGCAAGCACGGCTTCTCGGTCGGCGCGCTGCACGGCGACCTCGACCAGTCGCAGCGCTTCGCGACGCTGAACCGCTTCAAGTCGGGCGACATCAAGCTGCTCGTCTGCTCGGACGTGGCGGCGCGCGGCCTCGACATCGGCGGGCTGTCGCACGTCTTCAACTTCGACGTGCCCTTCCACGCCGAGGACTACGTCCACCGCATCGGCCGTACCGGCCGCGCGGGGCGCGAGGGTCACGCCTACACCCTGTCCATGCCCGAGGATGCGCGCTCCCTCGCCGCCATCGAGAAGCTGACCGGCGTGCCGATCCCGCGCATGGAGATCGACGGCCTCGATCCCGTGACGCCGGAGGAGATCGCCGAGGGCGCCAAGGCGCGGCGAGGCCGCGGCGGCCGGCCGGAGCGCGGGCGGGCCGACCGGCCCGAGCGGGGCCGCGGCGGCGAGCGCGAGCGTGCCGGCCGCGGCGGGCGCGACCGCGGCGGCCGCGGGCGCGAGGCGCCGCGCCGCGAGGAGGCGGCCGAAGCCGCCCCGCGGGAGGAGCGCCGCCCCCGCCGCGAGGCCGCCGCCGAAGCGCCCCCGCGGGAGGAACGGCGCCCTCGGCGCGAGGACGGCCGCCGCCCCGAACGCGAGCCGCCGTCCGATCCGCCGCGCGCCGAGAGCCGCCGCGACGAGTTCCGCCGGGAGCGGCGGGAGGATCGCGATGCCGGCCCGACGCCCCGTGGCTTCGGCGACGCCGTGCCGGCCTTCATGCTGGTGGCGATCCCTCGCCCCCGGCGCGAGGCGAGCCCCGCGGAGCCGGAGGCCGAGGCCGCCTGATCGCCGCTTGATGCCGCGCGCGCTGTTGCCGGGCGCGGCAAAGGCCTAGATTGGATGCTGGAGACCGCCGCGGCCACCCGCAGGGACGCGGTGCGGTATGAATCGCCAGGAGAGCACAATGAACGTCGTCAGCCAGGTCGCCCCCGAGGCCGCGCCGAAGAAGAGCTCGGCCTCCTCCTTCCGCTGGGACGACCCGCTGCTGCTCGATGAGGAGCTGACCGAGGATGAGCGGCTGGTCCGCGACAGCGCCCGGCAGTTCTGCCAGGAGAAGCTGATGCCGCGGATCCTCGAGGCGAACCGCCATGAGCGGTTCGACCGCGAGATCATGAACGAATTCGGCGAGATGGGTTTCCTCGGCGCGACGCTCGAGGGCTATGGCTGCGCCGGCGTCTCCTACGTCGCCTACGGGCTGATGGCGCGCGAGGTGGAGCGCGTCGATTCCGGCTACCGCTCCGCCTTCTCCGTGCAGTCCTCCCTCGTCATGTTCCCGATCCACGCCTACGGGTCCGAGGAGCAGAAGCAGAAGTTCCTGCCGAAGCTGCGCACGGGCGAGTGGGTCGGCTGCTTCGGCCTGACCGAGCCCGATGCCGGTTCCGACCCCTCCTCCATGCGCACCCGCGCAAGGAAGGCCGATGGCGGCTACCTGGTCTCCGGCTCCAAGACCTGGATCACCAACTCCCCCATCGCCGACGTCGCCGTGGTCTGGGCGAAGGACGACGAGGGCGTGCTGCGCGGCTTCATTCTCGAGAAGGGGATGAAGGGCCTGAGCTTCCCGAAGATCGAGGGCAAGTTCTCGCTCCGCGCCTCCACCACCGGCATGATCATGATGGATGAGGTCTTCGTGCCGGAGGAGAACCGCCTGCCCGGCGTGAAGTCGCTCGCCGGCCCCTTCTCCTGCCTCAACCGCGCGCGCTACGGCATCGCCTGGGGCGCGATGGGCGCGGCGGAGTTCTGCTGGCACGCGGCGCGCGAGTACACGCTCGGCCGCAAGATGTTCGGCCGCCCGCTAGCCCAGACCCAGCTCGTCCAGAAGAAGCTCGCCGACATGCAGACGGAGATCACCCTCGGCCTGCACGCCGTGCTGCGCGTCGGCCGACTGTTCGACGAGCACAAGGTGGCGCCGGAGATGATCTCCCTCGTGAAGCGCAACAATTGCGGCAAGGCGCTCGACATCGCCCGCGTCTCCCGCGACATGCATGGCGGCAACGGAATCGTCGACGAGTACCATGTCATCCGCCACGTCATGAACCTCGAGACGGTGAACACCTACGAGGGCACGCATGACGTGCATGCGCTGATCCTCGGCCGCGCCCAGACCGGCCTCAACGCCTTCGGCGGCTAGCCGCCCTCCTTATTCTCCCTCTCCCGCCGTTGCGGGTGTTCGACGCCGAAGGCGTCGAACCGGGGGTGAGGGCCTCGGCCGCGCAGACCCATGCCCCTCCTCTCCATCACCCGCCTCGGCGCTGCCGGCGACGGCGTCGCCGAGACACCCGACGGCCCGCTGCACATTCCCCGTACGTTGCCCGGCGAGACCGTCGCCGCCTCGCCCGCCGGCCCCGGCCGGGCCCTGCCGGAGCGCGTCGAGCGCCCCTCCCCCGACCGCGTCCCCCCGCCCTGCGGGCATTTCGAGGAGGGCTGCGGCGGCTGCGCCCTGCAGCACTGGGCGATGCCCGCGCAATCCGCCTGGAAGCGCGCACGCCTTGCCGAGGCGCTGGCCCGCGCCGGCTTCCCCGACGCCCCTGTCGCCGACGCCGCCGAGACACCCCCCTTCGCCCGCCGCCGCGCCGATTTCGCGCTCCGCCGCCGCGCCGACGGCACCGTCGCCATCGGCTTCCACCCGCGCGGCTCCGCCGAGGTGCTGGACCTGCGCGAATGCCACGTGCTGCGGCCCGAACTCTTCGCGCTGCTGCCGCCGCTGCGCGCCGCGCTCCGCCGCCTGCCCGCGCTGGGGCGAGAGGGTTCGGCGGTGGTCAACCTGCTCGACACCGGCCCGGACCTGCTGCTGCGCACGGACCGGTCGCTTGACCCCGCAGGCCGCCGCATCCTGGCGACCCTCGCAGCCGCGCTGAACCTGCCGCGGGTCGCCTGGGCGCGGGGCGACGGCCCGGCCGAGACCGCGGCCCAGACCGGCCCGGTCCGCCTCACCCTTTCGGGCGCCGCGGTCGCGCCGCCGCCGGGCGCCTTCCTTCAGGCGAGCGCGGAGGGCGAGGCGGCGATCGTCGCCGCCGTCCTCGCCGGCCTGCCCGCTTCTCTCCCGCGCGGCGCAAGGCTGCTCGATCTCTATGCCGGCCTCGGCACCCTCGCCTTCCCGCTCTCGCGCCTCGGCCGGGTGACGGCGGTGGAGGGCGACCCGGCGGCGGTGGCGGCGCTCGACGCGGCGGCGCGGGCGGCGGGCGGGCGCGTCGCCGCGCTGCGCCGCGACCTGGCGCGCCAGCCCTTCCTGCCCGCCGAGCTGAAGCCCTTCGCCGCGGTCGTGCTCGACCCACCCTATGCCGGCGCCGCCGCCCAGGTGGCGCAGCTCGCCCGCGGGGCCGTGGACCGCCTCGTCTACGTCTCCTGCAACCCCGCGGCCCTCGCGCGCGACGCGGCGGTGCTGCGCGAGGCTGGCTTCCGGGCCGTCTCCGCGGTACCGGTGGACCAGTTCCGATGGTCCGCGCATCTCGAATCCGTGGTGGGCTTCTCGCGCTGACGGCGCTCGCCGCCGCCGGTTGCGCACGCCTGATCGGCGGCGAGGCCGGCGTCGTGCTGGAGGCGGTCGAGCACGGCACCGCCCGCACCGAGCTCGGTCGCACCACCCCGCCGCCGCTGCTCCAGCGCATGGCAGACGCCGATCTCTGGCTGCCGGCCGACCGCACACCGGCCGCAAGCCTCGTCCTCGCCCCCGGCTTCTCCGAGCTCGGCCGAGACGACCCGCGGCTGATCCCGGTCGCCGAGGCGCTGGCCCGCGCCGGCTTCGCGGTGCGCATCCCCGTGCTTCCCGGGGCCGCCCGCCTCACCCTCGACCCCGCCGACATCGCCGCCATGCGCCGCGCGGCGGAGGCCGAGGGCGCGGCCGGCCGCCGCGTCGCCCTGGCCGGCATCTCCTTCGGCGCCGCGCCGGCCCTGCTCGCCGGACAGGCGCCGCCGGCCTCCCTCGTCGTCACCCTCGGCGGCTTTCACTCCATGGCGGCGGTGGCGACCTTCGCCGCCACCGGCGCCCACCGCGCGCCGGGCGAGGCCGCGTGGCGCCGCGGCGCGCCGAACACCCTCGCCCCTGGGGCCTTCCTGCTCGCCATCGCCGAGGCGATGCCCGGCCCCGCCGACCGCGCCCTGCTCCGCGCGGCCGCGGAGAGGCGGCTGTCCGACCCGGTGGCGCCGCTCGACGAGCTTGCCGCCCGCATGGGCCCGGACGGCCGCGCCGCCCTCGCCCTCGTCGCGGAGCGGGAGCCGGAGGCGATCCCCGACCGCCTCGCCGCGCTTCCGGCAGAGGCGCGGGGCGCGCTGGCCGCACTCGACCCCTCCGCCGCCGCCCTCCGCACCTGCACGCTGGCGATCCACGGCCTCGCCGATCCGGTGATCCCGCCCACCCAGTCGCAGGCGCTGGCCGCGGCGCTGCCCCCGGGGCGGTCGGTGCTGGTGCTCGTGCCGGGCTTAGGCCATGTGGAGCCCTCGGGCGTGCCCCTCCCCGGCCAGCTTGCGCTGATCCGCGCCATGCGGCAGCTGCTCGGCTGGCGGGATGGGACGGATCCTTGCGCGACCGCACTTGCGCCCGGCGAGTCCCGACCGAATCCTTGATGCGGGAATGACCCCGGGGAAGGGACTCCGATGGACCGCCGAAGCACCTTGCTGGGGGCGGCCGCCGCCCTCGCGACGCCCGCCCTGCTCCGCGCCACGCCCGCCGCGGCTCAGGCGTCCCCGGCGCCGCTGGCCCAGGCCCCCGGCTTCTTCCGCTTCCGCCTCGGCAGCCTGACGGTGACCATGCTGCATGACGGCAGCCGCGCCGTTCCCCTCCAGGGGTTTGTCCGAAACGCACCGATCGAGGAGGTCCAGGCCGTTCTCGCCCAGAGCTTCCTGCCGACCGACACGCTCCGGATCCCCTTCACGCTGACCTGCGTCGAGACGCCGCGCGGCCTCGTGCTGTTCGACAGCGGCAACGGCCCGCAGGCGCAGCCGAATGCCCCGGTCGGGCTGCTGATGGCCAACATGCGCGCCGCGGGCCTCGACCCGGCGCGGGTGACGACCGTCGTGATCAGCCACTTCCACGGCGACCACATCTCCGGCCTGACCGACGCCGCCGGCGCCGCCGCCTTCCCGAACGCCGAGGTCGTGGTGCCGGACGCCGAGTGGCGCTTCTGGACCGACACGGGCAACGAAGCCCGCACGCCGGAGAACCAGCGCCCCACATTCGCGAACACCGCCCGCCGCTTCGCGCCCTATCGCGAGAAGCTACGGCAGGTGGCGGACGGGGCCGAGGCGGCGCCCGGCATCCGCGCCGTCGCCGCGCATGGCCACACGCCCGGCCACACCGCCTGGCACATCAGCGACGGGGCGGAGCAGATGATGTTCCTCGCCGACCTGACCAACCGGCCGGAACTGCTGGCCCGCCGGCCCGGCTTCCACATCGTGTTCGATCTCGACGCGCAGGCCGCGGAGGCGACGCGCCGGCGGCTCTTCGACCGCGTCTCGTCCGAGCGCATGCGCGTCAGCGGCTACCACTTCCCCTTCCCCGCGACCGGCTTCGTCGCGAAGGAGGGCGAGGGCTACCGCTTCGTCCCGGCCGACTGGGCCGCGGCGGGCTGACAAGGGGAGGAACAACGACATGCACATCTCACGACGCGGCCTGATGGCCGCCGGCACCGCCGCCGCCCTCGCGCCGCGCCTGGCCGCGGCTCAGCCGGGCACGCCGGCCACGCACCGCGTGACGCTCGGCGAGGTGGAGGCCGTGGTGATCACCGACGGCTTCAACGTCCGCCCCGATGCGACACAGGGCCTGGTGGTGAACGCCAGCCCGGACCAGGTGCGCGCCGCGATGGGTGCGGCGGGCATCCAGGGGCCGGCACTGCCCAACCCGTACAACGTCACCCTCGTCCGCACGCCGCGCGGCCTTGTGCTGCTGGATGCCGGCACGGGCGGCGCGGCAGGTCCGCAGACCGGCGCGCTCCTCGCCAACATGCGCGCCGCCGGCTTCGATCCGGCTGCGGTCACGATCATCGCCCACACGCATTTCCACGGCGACCACATCGGCGGCCTCGCGACGAACGAGGGCACGGCGAACTTCCCGAACGCGCAGGTGATGGTGCCGGAGCGCGAATGGAACTTCTGGACCGATGCCGGCGAGGAGAGCCGCGCGCCGGAGAACCGCCGCCCCGGCTTCGCCCTGACCCGCCGCCGCTTCGCCGCCTATGAAGGCAAGGTGACGCGCTTCGCGCCGGGTGCGGAGATCGCGCCCGGCATCACCGCGGTCGCCACCAACGGCCATTCGCCGGGCCACACCTCCTTCCTCGTCGCCGGCGGCAACCGCCAGCTCCTCGTCATCGGGGACGCGATCACCACGCCGGCCTTCTTCATGACCAACCCGGAGTGGTACCCGGTCTTCGACATGGACCCGGCCATGGCGGTGGAGGCGCGCAAGCGCCTGCTCGACCGCGCGGCGACGGAGCGGATGCAGGTGGTGGGCTACCACTTCCCCATGCCCGCCACCGGGCGCGTGGAGCGCTCCGGCAGCGGCTATCGGCTGGTGCCGGCGGACGCCTGAGGTCTGCGCCTGCGCGGTCACATCCGCGCAGGCGCCCCTTGCCCGGGGGGGCATTTCCGGCTTTCTGCGGCGCAACGCACGCAAAGGAAGCGTCCATGCGCCGCCGCCACCTCCTGCTCGCCGCCCCGTCCCTCGCCCTTGCGCCGCGCGGCGCCGCGGCTCAGGCTTTTCCCTCCCGCTCGATGCGCATCGTCGTGCCCTTCGCGCCCGGCGGCGCAGTTGACATCACGGCGCGCCTGCTCGCCGAGCGCCTTCAGCCGATCCTCGGCCAGACCGTGGTGGTGGAGAATCGCGGCGGTGCCGGCGGCAACCTCGGCGCGGATGCGGTGGCGAAGGCGGACAAGGACGGCCACACGGTGGTGCTCGGCACCGCCACGATCCTCGCCGCCAACAAGTTCCTGTTCCGCCGCTCCATGCCGTTCGATCCGGTGCGTGACCTCGCGCCGGTCACCCGTGTCTCGACCGGCACGGTGCTGCTGGTGGTGAACGCCCAGCGGCCCTGGCAAAGCTTCGCCGAACTCATCGAGCATGCGCGCCGCAACCCGGGCCGGCTCACCATGGGCTCCTCCGGCACCGGCACGGTCAGCCACCTGACGATCAGCGCCGTATCCCGCGCCGCCGGCGTCGAGATCACCCACGTGCCCTACCGCGGCGGCGGTCCCGCCATCTCCGACCTGCTCGCGGGCAACATCGACATGATGTTCGACGTCATGCCCGCGCTGATGCCGCATGTGCGGGAAGGGCGGTTCCGCGCGCTCGCCGTCGGCAGCGCCGACCGCGTCGACTATGTCCCCGGACTCGAGAACGTGCCCGGCATGCGGGAGCTGATGCCGAACGCCAACATCGACATGCAGAGCTGGTACGCGGTGAACGCCCCTGCCGGTACGCCGGAGGACCGCATCGCCACGCTGCACCGCGCGATCGTCCAGGTCGTCCGCACCGACGACTTCCGCAACCGGCTGGAACCGCTGGGCTTCAAGCCGATCTGGGACGAGACGCCCACCGCCTACGGCGAGTACCTCCGCGCGCAGGAACGCGTCTGGCAGCCGATCGTCGAGGCGAGCGGCGCGACGCTGGACTGACGCTGGACTGAACCTCGCCCTGCGCGAGATCGCGCAGCGGCGCGAAGCCCCGATGGGATCTCTCCGCCCCATGGCCGGCGTGCAGTGCGCCGGCCATGGGGCGGAGATACCCATCGCCATGACGTGCAAGCTGCCTGCCTTCATCGCGGCACTCGCGCGGGAAGATCCGCCTGGCCATGGCCGGCAATTTCTGCCGCTGCGGCACCTACCACCGCATCGGGGCCGCCGTCGCGCGCGCCGCGGGCAGGCCGCCGGATGGACGACCGGCATGGCCATGACATGGCTCCGACGCACGCCCCGGAAAGCGGTGCCCCACAGCCTAGCCCCCTACGGCGACGCCGTGACCGCACCCGCCTTCCCGCGGCACATATTGCGAATGACTCGCAATCGCTCTACATGCGGATTGCCAGCCAAGCCAGCCAGCCGCGGCCCATCCCCGCGCGAGCCAGCCAGGCGCCGAAACACGTCGGAACGCCCATGCCCTCGCGCCCCCTCCTCGCCGCCCTCGGCGTGCTCACCGCCCTTCCCGCCGCCGCGCAGCAGGCGCCGCCCGCTGCCACGCCGCTCGATGCCGTCACCACCACCGCCACCCGCACCCGCGCCGTCGCCGGCGACGTCGCCGTGCCGGTCACGGTCGTCCCGCGCGAGGAGATCGAGCGCCGCGACGCCCGCTCCGTCCTCGACCTCATCCGCGACATCCCCGGCGTCGAGAGCTCCGGCGTGCCGCGCACCACCGCGCTCCAGCCGGTCATCCGCGGCCTCGGCGAGGAGCGGATCGTGCTGCGCACCGACGGGGCGCGGAACAACTTCAACGCCGGCCATCGCGGCCGCACCTTCGTCGATCCCGAGCTGCTGCGGCAGGTCGAGGTGCTGCGCGGCCCCGGCAGCACGCTGTACGGCTCCGGCGCGCTCGGCGGCGTCGTCTCGCTCCGCACCATCGAGGTGGAGGACATCCTGCAGCCCGGCGCCCGCTTCGGCGGCTTCGCCGGCGCCGGCTGGCAGAGTCAGGGCAGCGGCCCGCGCGGCAGCCTCGCCCTCGGCGCGCGGGGCGGCGACTTCACGGTGCTCGGCGCCGTCGCCGGTTTCACCAACAACAACTTCACCGATGGTCGCGGCACCACCATCCCCTTCACCGGGGACAACGCCCTCTCGGTTCTAGGCAAGCTCGGCTGGAACCCGGGCAACCACCGCTTCCAGCTCTCCGCCCTGCGCTTCCGCGACGACCACCAGCTTCCGATCTCCGCCAACACCGCGAGCACGACCGGCATCGCCGACCGCGACACGGTGTCGGAAAGCCTGTCGTTCCGCTGGTCCTTCAGCGACCCGGCCATGCCGCTGTTCGAGCCGCAGCTCGTCCTCTACCGCACCCATGTCGATATCGAGGAGCGGCGCATCGCCGGCAGCCGCGCCACCGAGCGGACCGAGCTGACGACGCTCGGCCTGGACGCGCAGAACACCGCGCGCTTCTCCCTCGGCGCCTTCGGGCGCCACGCCCTCACCTTCGGCACCGAGATCTACCGCGACGAGCAGGAGGGCCGCACGAACGACGCGCCGCGGCCGCAATTCCCCTCCGCCAGCCAGAGCGTCTTCGCCCTCTTCGTGCAGGACGAGATCACCCTCGGCGCCTTCACGCTGACGCCGGGGCTGCGCCTCGACCGCTTCGATCAGGAGAGCCCGGACGGCCGCAACGACCGCGAGACGCAGCGCGTCTCCCCGCGCGTCTCGCTCGCCTGGCAGGCGACACCCTGGCTGCAGCCCTATGTCAGCTACGCCGAGGGCTTCCGCGCGCCCTCTCTGACCGAACTCTATGTCGGCGGACAGCACTTCCCCGGCAACCGCTTCGTGCCCAATCCCGACCTGCGGCCGGAGGTGTCGCGCAACAAGGAGATCGGCGTGAACCTCCGCTTCGCCGACGTGCTGCGTGGCGGCGACCGGCTGCGCATTCGCGTCAGCGCCTTCCGCAACGACCTCGACGACTTCATCGAGCAGATCGTGCTGCCGACGACGACGATCGCCCGCAACGTCGGCCGCGCGCGGATCGACGGCGTCGAGGCCGAGGCGCAGTACGATGCCGGAAGCTGGTGGCTCGGCCTCGGCGCCGCGGCGCTGAAGGGCGACAACCTGGACGCCGACCAGCCGCTCGGTTCCATCCCGGCGCACCGCGTCACGCTCAACGCGGGCTACCGCTTCCTCGAAAGCGGCGTGACCGTCGGCGGCCGGTTGACCGCGACGGCGGAGCAGGACCGGGCACCGCGGCTGCCGGGCGTGGCGCAGCAGACCTCCGGCTACGGCGTGCTCGACCTCTTCGCGAGCTGGCAGCCGGCCTTCGCGCCGAACCTGCGGCTGGCGGTCGCCGTGGACAACGTCTTCGACCATGCCTATCGCCGCGCCAACTGGAACAGCGACCCCGCGCCCCCCTTCTACGAGACAGGGCGGAACATCCGCGGCAGCCTGCGGATCGCGTTCTGATGGCAGCGCGGGCGGCGGAAGGTCCGGCGATGCGGCGGGGCGCCTTCGGCGCCTCGCTGGCGTTGCACGGGCTCATCGCCGCCGCCGCGGTGCTGCCCTTCCTGCGCCCCGAGCCGGTCCGCCCCTCGGCGCCTGGCGCGCTCGAGGTGGTCTGGACCCCGTCCGCGGCGCCGCCGGGGACCGAAGCGGCCGCAGCCCCGGCCGACACCGACGACCCGGCGTCCGAACCGGTCGAGCCCTTCGAGGAGGCGCCGCCGCTCGCGCCCGACCTGGCGGCCTTTGCGCCCCCCGCGCCAGCCGCCGAACCGCTGCCCGAGCCGCCGCCCCTTGCGCCGAACCTCTCGGCCTTCGCGCCGCCGCCCCCGCCGCCCGAACCCCTGCCGGAGCCCGAGGCGCTGCGCGTGCCCGACGCCCCGGCCCCACCCCTGGCCGAGACGCCACCCGAGCCTGCCCACGATGCTCCGCAGCCCGATCCGCCGCCCGTGCAGGTTGCGGAGCCGCTGCCTCTGCCGCCGCCTGCCGCCCCTGTACCGCCCCAGGCGGCCACGCCGCGCCCCCCGCCCCGGCCCGCCGCCCCGCGCCAGGCCCAGCCTCGCCAGCCGCCGCGTGCCGAGGCCGCCGCGGAGCCGACCTCCGGCGGGTCGCCCGGCCCCGTGCATGTCGCGGCCGCCGCGCCTGCCGCTCCCGCCATGCCGCCCGGGCCGGTGCTGATCACCGCGCCACGCTACCGCAGCCCGCCCTCGCCACCCGTCTACCCGCCTCGCGCCGTGGAGTTCGGCCTGACCGGCACCGTGCTCGTCCGCGCCCACGTCGCGCCCGATGGAAGCACCGGCGAGACCCGCGTCTGGCGCTCCTCCGGCCATGCCCTGCTCGATGCCGCCGCGCTTGCGGCGGTGCGCCGCTGGGCCTTCGAGCCCGCCTCCGTCGGCGGCCGCCGCGTCGAGGCCTGGGTCGAGGTGCCGGTCCATTTCCGGCTGAACTGAGTCGAGGAGCCCGATCGATGAACACCCTCACCGAGCGCCACCAGGACCTCATCCGCCAGCACGGCCCGCTGCGGGCGCGCGACGCCGCGGAGCGCCTCGGCACCACCGAGGCGGCGCTGGTGGCCTGCGGCGCCACCGGCGCGGCCACCCCGCTGCGCCCCGACTGGCCGGCCCTGATCGGCACCCTGCCCCGCGCCGGCCGCGTCATGGCGCTGACCCGCAACGAGCATGCGGTGCATGAACGCCACGGGGCCTATCTCGACGTCTCCTCCGGCCCCGGCCACATCCTCGTCCTTGGCCCGGACATCGACCTGCGGCTGTTCCCGGGACGCTGGGCGCACGCCTACGCGCTGGGCGGCGAGCGCCCCTCCATCCAGATCTTCGACCGTGACGGCGTCGCGGTGCACAAGGTCTTCTGCACCGCGGAGACCGATCGCGCAGGCTGGGACTCCCTGCTGCACGACTTCGTCGCCTTCGACGCACCGCCGCCGCCCGGGGCCCCGACGCAGACCGCGGCCTCCGACGCCGAGGCCGAGGTGGACGCGGCGGCGCTGCGCGCCGCCTGGCTCGGCCTGCGCGACACGCACGACTTCTTCCCCATGCTGCGCAAGCACAAGGCGACGCGCCGACAGGCCTTCCGGCTCGCCGGCGAGGATCTCGCGCTCCGCCTCTCGCCCGAGGCGGGCGCCGAGGCGCTGCGCCAGGCGGCGGAGCGGGAGGTGCCGATCATGGTCTTCGTCGGCAATCGCGGCGCCATCCAGATCCACAGTGGCCCGGTGCGGCGGCTTCGCGCCACGCCCGGTTGGTTCAACGTGCTCGACCCCGACTTCAACCTTCACCTGCGCGAGGCCGGCGTGGCCGCCGCATGGCGCGTCGTGAAGCCGACCGAGGACGGCGACGTCACCTCCATCGAACTGATGGACGCGGCGGGCGAGGTGGTGGCGATGCTCTTCGGCGCCCGCAAGCCCGGCCTGCCCGAGCGCGAGGAGTGGCGCGCGGTCGCCGCCGAGGTCGCGTCCCGCCACGCGGTCGCGGAGGCGGCGGCATGATCCCGCGCCGCTGGCTCCTTCCCGCCGCATTCGGCGCGGCGGCGGGCCTCGTCGCTGCCCGCGCCCGCGGCGCGGAAGGAGGGCCGGCACGGATCGTCTCGGTCGGCGGCGCGGTGACGGAGATCGCCTTCGCGCTCGGGGCCGGGCCGCGCCTCGTCGCGGTGGACAGCACCAGCCGCTTTCCCGCCGCAGCGCGCGGCCTGCCGCAGATCGGATATCTCCGCGCCCTCGCGCCCGAGGGGCTGATCTCGCTGCGGCCGGACCTGCTGCTGCTGTCGGACGAGGCCGGGCCGCCGCAGGCGCTGGCGGTGCTGCGCGCCGCCGGCCAGCCGATGACCGTGGTGCCGGACGATCCCGGCGCGGCGGGGATCGCGCCGAAGATCGCGGGCGTGGCCGCCGCGCTTGGCCTGGACGGCGCCGCGCTGATGGAAGCCGTCGACGCCGATTGGCGGGTTTTCGACGCGCCGGTCGCCGCGCTGCGGCCGGTGCGCGCGGTCTTCGTCCTCTCCGCCGCACGCGGCGCGCCGCTCGTCTCGGGCGGCGGCACGCATGCGGATGCGATGCTGCGCGCGGCGGGCGCGGCGAACGTCGTCACCGCCTTCACCGGCTATCGCCCCCTCTCGGCCGAGGCCGCGGCGACGCTGGCGCCCGAAGCCGTGGTCATGATGGAGCACGCGCTGGCCGAGGCGGGCGGGGTGGAGGCCGTGCTGCGCATGCCGGCACTCGCCGTCACCCCCGCCGCGGCGACGCGGCGCCTCGTCGCGATCGAGGGGTCCTACATGCTGAACTTCGGGCCGCGCGCGGCGCATGCGCGGCGCGACCTGACGCGGCTGCTGCACCCCCGCGCCGCGCTGCCGGACCTGCCGGCACGTCCCTGGACGTGACGCCCGCGCTGGCCGCCGCCGCACCGCGACGGCGCCAGGTGGCGGCTTTGCCGCTCCTCCTGGTGCTGCTGTTCGCGGCGATGCTCGCCGGATGCCTGCTCGGCCCGGCGCATGTCACCGCCACCGGGCTGGCCGCGGTGCTCGCCGACCTGCTCCGCATCTCGCCCCTGCCGGAGGAGCATGCGCGGGATGCCGCGATCCTCGGCGTGGTGCGCGCCCCGCGCGTGCTGCTCGCGGCGCTCGTCGGCGCGGGGCTCGGCGCGGCGGGCGCGGCGATGCAGGGGCTGTTCCGGAATCCGCTGGCGGATCCGGGACTGATCGGGGTTTCCGCCGGCGCTGCCCTGGCAGCGGTGGCGGCGATCGTGCTCGCGGGCGGGATCTTCGGCGCTGCGGCGGGCCTGCTCGGCCTCTGGCTCCTGCCGCTCGCCGCCTTCCTCGGCGGCCTCGGCGCGACGGCGCTGATGGCGCGGCTCGGTACGATCGGCGGCGTCACGCCCGTCGCCACGCTGCTGCTGGCCGGCGTCGCGGTGAACGCGCTCGCCGGCGCGCTGACCGGCGTGCTGATCTTCATGGCGGACGACCGCCAGGTGCGCGACATCACCTTCTGGACGCTCGGCAGCCTCGCCGGCGCGCGCTGGGCGCAGATCCCCGTCGTCCTGCTCCTCGTCGGGCTGCCCGCGCTGCTGCTCTGCGCGCTCGCCCGCCCGCTGAACGCCCTCCTCCTCGGCGAGGCCGAGGCCTTCCACCTCGGCACGAGCGTCGAATCGGTGAAGCGCCTTGCCGTGGTGCTCGCCGCCATCGCCGTGGCGGCGGGCGTCGCCTTCACCGGGCTGATCGGCTTCGTCGGCCTCGTCGTCCCGCACCTGATCCGGCTTGGCTTCGGTTCGGACCACCGGCTTGTGCTGCCCGGCGCCGCGCTGCTCGGCGCCGCGCTGCTCGTGCTGGCGGACCTCGCCGCGCGCAGCCTCGCAGCGCCGGCGGAGCTGCCGGTCGGCGTCGTCACCGCGCTGCTCGGCGCGCCCTTCTTCCTCTGGCTGCTGCGCCGACGCGCGGCCGGCGGCATCGCATGATCGCGGTGCGCGGGGCGACCGTACGGGCCGGCGGCCGCGCGCTGCTCGCCGGCGTCTCCCTCGATCTCCGACCGGGCGAGGTGCTGGCGGTGGCCGGCCCGAACGGCGCCGGGAAGTCCACCCTGCTGCGCGCCATGACCGGCGAGCTGCGCCTCTCCTCCGGCGAAGTGGCGCTCGACGGGCGGTCGCTCGCCGCCTGGCCGCCGCTCGCCCTCGCGCGGCGCCGGTCCGTGGTGAGCCAGGCATCCTCGCTCGCCTTCCCCATGGCGGCGGAGGAGGTGGTGGCGCTTGGCCGGCTGCCCTGGCACGGCACGCCCGGCGCGTCGCGCGACGCCGCCGCCGTCGCCCGCGCACTGGACGTCGCCGGCATCACGCATCTGTCGCGCCAGCCGCACGCGACGCTTTCGGGCGGGGAGCGGCAGCGCGTGCAGGTGGCGCGCGCGCTCGCGCAGCTCGATGGCGCGCCGCGGCCGGCCGCGCTGCTGCTGGACGAACCGACCGCGAGCCTCGACGTCCGCCACGCCGCGCTGCTGCTGCGCCTGCTGCGGCGGCTGGCGGCGGAGGGGCTCGCCGTGCTCGTCGTGCTGCACGACCTGAACGAGGCCGCCTTCGTGGCGGACCGCGTGGCGATGCTCGCGGAGGGTCGGCTCGCCGCGCTCGGGCCGCCGGAAGAGGTGCTGGCCGCCGGCGCGGTGGAGGCGGTGTACGGCATTGCCTTCCGCACCCTGCCGGGCGGCTTCGTGCTGCCGCGGTACGACGCCGTTGACGCCGGCCTCGCCGCGGGTGTGGCATCGCCGCCGGCCGCCCTTCCGGCGCGCGGCCCAAGCCAAGGGGAACGCCACGCCATGCAACGCCGTGCCCTGCTCGCCGTCCCGCCTGCCCTCGCCCTTGCCGCGCTGCACGCCCGCGGGGCCGCCGCGCAGCCCCAGCCCCTGCCCGGCGCCGCCGCACCGCCCCTGCCCGTGGTGCGCCCGGCCGAGGTCGGGCTGAACGCGGAACGCCTCGGCCGCATCCGCGAGGTGTTCGAGGCCGAGGTCGCCGCGAACCGCCTGCCCGGCGCCGTCATCCTGATCGCCCGCCGCGGCCGGCTCGCGCTGGCCGAGGCGATCGGCTTCCGCGACCGGCAGGCCGGCGCGCGCATGGAGCCCGACGCGGTGTTCCGCATCTACTCCATGACCAAGCCGCTCGTCTCCGTCGCCGCGATGATGCTGGTCGAGGAGGGGCGCATTGGCCTCGCCGACCCGGTCGGCCGCTACCTGCCGGGCATGGACCGCCCGCAGGTGAGCGTGGCGCGCGACGGCGGCGGGTTCGAACCCGTGGCCGCGACACGCCCGATGCAGGTCTATGACCTGCTGCGCCACACCTCCGGCCTCGCCTATGGCGAGCTGACGCAGAACGCGCCGGTGCGCGACGCCTATGCCCGCGCCGGCCTGTTCCAGCCCGGCGTCATCGACTTCGACAGCCGCCGCATGACGCCGGAAGAGTTCACCCGCGGCCTCGCCGCCGCGCCCCTGGCGCGCCAGCCCGGCACCACCTGGGAGTACAGCCTGTCCAGCGACGCGCTCGGCCGCGTGGTGGAGGCCGCCTCCGGCCGCACGCTCGACGCCTTCCTGGAGGAGCGGCTGTTCCGGCCGCTGGGCATGCCCGGCAGCGGCTTTGCGCTGCCGCAGGGCGGCGCGGGGCGGCTCGCGATGCACAGCGGCGTCGATCCGGCCAACAACAACCAGCCGGTCGCGATGATCGACGTCTCCCGCCCGCCGGGCAATGCCTCTGGCGGCGCCGGCGCGGTCGCCACCGCGTCCGACTACCTGCGCTTCTCCCAGATGCTGGCGAATGGCGGGCAGCTCGACGGGGTGCGGATCCTCTCCCCCGCGACGGTGCGGTGGATGATCTCGGACCACGTCGCCGGCCTTGCCCAGCCGCTCGCGCCGGGGATGCTGCTGCTCGGCTCGCCCGGCTTCGGCTTCGGCCTCGGCTTCGCCGTGCGGCTCGCCGATGGCGGCGCGCTGGTGCCGGGCCTCGAAGGGCAGTTCATGTGGGCCGGCTATGGCGGCACCTATTTCTGGGTCGATCCGCGCGCCGACCTCGTCGCCGTCTGCATGACCGCCGCGCCGAGCGTCGCCCGAGCCGGCTACCGCCGCCTCCTCATGAACCTGACCTACGCCGCCATCGAGGGCTGAGCGCAGCACCGCCCGGCCGGGCAACATTCGCCCGGCCCGGCTTTCCCCCGTGCCGCTCCGCTTCCTATCCTCGCCTCGGGCAGGGGAACGTCGCGCATGGCGGACAGCTTCGACTACGTGATCGTCGGCGCCGGCGCCGCCGGATCGGTGCTGGCGAACCGGCTGAGCGAGGACCCCTCCGTCACCGTCTGCGTCCTGGAAGCCGGGCCGCCCGACCGCAACCCCTGGATCCACGTCCCTGCCGGTTTCCTGAAGACGCTGCAGGATCCGGCCGTCACCTGGCAGTTCCGCACCGAGCCCATCGCGATGACCGGCGGCCGGCGCATCGCGACGGTACAGGGCCGCACGCTCGGCGGTTCCTCCTCGGTCAACGGGCTGATCTACAACCGCGGCCAGCCCGCCGACCTCGACAATTGGGCGCAGCGCGGCAACCGCGGCTGGAGCTATGCCGACTGCCTGCCCTACTACCGCCGCACCGAGAACCGCATCGGCCCCGGAGACGAGACGCGCGGCCGTGCGGCGGAGGGCGTGCCCGTCACCGACATGGACTGGCTGCACCCCGTCTCGGAGGCCTTCATCGCCGGCTGCGTCGGCCTCGGCATTCCGCGCGCGCGCGACTACAACAGCGGCGACCAGGCGGGCGTCGGCTACTACCAGCGCACGATCCACGGCCGCCGCCGCGTCTCCGCCGCCCGCGCCTTCCTCAAGCCCGTCATGGCGCGCCGAAACCTGGAGGTGCGGACGGATGCGCGCGCCAGCCGCATCCTGTTCGAGGGCACCCGCGCCGCGGGCATCCGCTACCTCGCCGCGCGCGGCGGCCCGCCCATGGAGGTGCGCGCGCGGCGCGAGGTGATCCTGGCCGCCGGCACGGTGAACACCGCGCGGCTGATGCAGGTCTCGGGCCTCGGCCCGCCGGACCTGCTGGGGCGGATCGGCGTGGACGTGGTGGCGGCGCTGCCCGGGGTCGGCGCCAATTTCCGGGACCACTACGCCTCCCGCCTCGTCATGCGCGCGAAGCCGGGGACGGTGACGCTGAACGAGCTGTCGCGCGGCTGGCGGCTGGCCGCGCAGCTCGCGCGCTGGGCGGCGGGGCGGCCGAGCATCCTCGCCACCTCGCCCTCCCACGTCCACGTCTTCTGGAAGAGCTTTCCCGGGCTGGACCAGCCCGACCTGCAATGCGTCTTCACCCCCGGCTCCTACGCCGCGGGCAAGGTCTACGTGCTGGACGACTACCCCGGCGTCACCGCCGGCGCCTGGCAGCACCGGCCGGAGAGCCATGGCTGGGTGCGTGCACGCAGCGCCGACGTGTTCGAGGACCCGGCGATCAACCCGAACTACCTCTCGGATCCCATGGACATCCGCATCCACCTCGCCGGCATGCGCCTGGTGCGCCGCATGCTGCACACGCCCGAGCTCGGCCGCTTCGTCGCGGCCGAGACGCTGCCCGGCCCGGAGGTGCAGTCCGACGACGAACTGCTGGATTTCGCGAAGCGCAACGGCAGCACTACCTATCACCTGATCGGCACCGCCCGGATGGGTCCGGAGACCGACCCGACCGCCGTGGTGGATGACCGGCTGCGGGTGCGCGGCGTGCGGGCGCTGCGCGTCGCCGATGCCTCGATCATGCCGACCATGCCCTCCGCCAACACCTACGCGACGACGCTGATGATCGCGGAGCGCGCCGCCGACTTCATCCGGGGGCGGGAGGCTGCGGCGGAAGCCGCGTAACGGATCGGGCCGCAGCCGCGAAACAGCGCTGGAAGCGGCCGCGTCGCCCTTGCCATCATTGCCGTTGCCGAAAGCCCAAGGACCGAAGGGGAACAGCCATGCAGAGGTCAGTCCGCCTGCTCGCCGCCATCGCCGGTACGCTCGGGGCCTTTGCCGGGCTGCCCGGCCGGGGCGCGGCGCAACCCTCGCCCGACGCCATCGTCGACGCCTTCGAGGCGGTGCTCGGCCCGGTCCGCACCCACCGCCCCAGCCATGCGAAGGGCACCTGCGCCGCCGGCCACTTCACCGGCACGCCGGAGGGGGCGCGCTTCTCCGTCTCGCCGATCTTCAACGGGTCTCGCGTGCCGGCGATCATCCGCTTCGCGGTGGGCGTCGGCAACCCGAACGGGCCGGACACCGGCCGCACCACCCGCGGCCTCTCCATCCGCTTCGAGGCGCCGAGCGGCGAGACCTGGGACATGGCGAACATCTCGGCCCCGGTGTTCGGCGCGCCCACGCCGCAGGTGATGGTGGACGGGCTGCTCGCGCGCCGCCCTGACCCGGCGACCGGCCAGCCGAACGCCGATCGCGTCGCCTCCTTCGTCGCCGCCAATCCCGCCACGACCCATCAGGGACGCTGGCTTGCCGCCAACAATCCGCCGGCGAGCTGGGCGACCACCCCCTACTGGGGCGTCAACGCCTTCCGCTTCCGCGGCGCCGACGGAGAGGTCCGCCACGCCCGCTGGGTGTTCGAGCCGCGCGCCGGCGTGCAGCGCCTGACCGAGGAGCAGATGCGCACCATGCCGGCCAACTTCCTCGCCGATGAGCTGCGCCGCCGCGTCGGCGCCGGGCCGGTGGAGTTCGACATGGTCCTGCAATTCGCCGGCCCCGGCGACGACCTGACCAACCCGACCATCGCCTGGCCCGAGGACCGGCCGCGCGCGGTGGTGGGACGCCTGTCGGTGACGGAGGTCGCCGCCGGCCCCGGCGGCCCCTGCGACCCGATCAGCTTCATGGTGCTCGACCAGTCGCCGGGCGTGGAGCTGAGCGACGATCCGACCCTGCAGGCGCGGGCCGCGGCCTATGCGGTGTCGCTGTCGCGCCGGCTGCAATAGGCGCACCGGGGCCAGCGCAGCGTCGCGCCGGTCCCGGACGCCTCATACCGCCGAGCCTTTCTGCTGACCTGCGGCCGACGCAGTCGGCCGAGGCCGCGAATGCGGCCCGCGGCCGGTGCCGCGAAGCCAAGGCCCGGAGGGCCGCCGGCGTTTGAGGTGCCTTTCCGTGTCAACGGAAAGGCTCGCCGGTATCAGACGTGGAAGGACTCGCCGCAGCCGCAGCGGCCCTTCTCGTTCGGATTGACGAAGGTGAAGCCGGCCGACATCGCCTTCACCTCGTAATCCATCATCGTCCCGGTCAGGAACAGCGTCGCCTTGCGGTCCACCAGCACCGTGATGCCCTTGTCGGTCACCACCTCATCCGCCGGCCCGGCCGCTTCGACCCAGGACAGGTCGTAGGACAGGCCGGAACAGCCCTTGGTGCGCACCGCGATGCGCAGCGTCTTGCCGGCCTCTCCCTTCGCATACAGCGCGCGCAACCGCTCCGCCGCCGCGTCGGACAGCGTCATCAGCGGCGGCAGCGCCCGCTTCGGCCGGGCCGGCGTCTCCGTGGTCGTGCTCATCGTCGTGCTCTGCCTCAGAACATGTTCAGGGCGAGGCGCGCATCCTCGCTCATCCGGCTCTGGTCCCAGGGCGGGTCCCAGACCACTTCGACCACCACCTCCGTCACCCCCGGCACGGCGCGCACCGCCTCCTCCACCTGGGCCGGCAGCTCCTGCGCCGAGGGGCAGGACGGCGTGGTCAGCGTCATCTCCACCTTCACCGCGCCGTCATCCGCGATCTCGATGGCGTAGATCAGGCCGAGCTCGTAGATGTCGATCGGGATCTCCGGGTCGAACACCGTCTTGATCACGGCGATCACCGCATCCTCGCTGATGCGCGGCGGGGGCGGCGGCGTCTCGCCTTCCGGCGTCCAGGCGCCGTGCAGCGGCAGGGTCGGCGTCTCACTCACTCGTCGCCTCCTTCGCGCCGTCCAGCGCCGCGTTCAGCGTGTGCCAGGCGAGGGTCGCGCACTTCACCCGGCTGGGGAATTCGTGCACGCCCGACAGCGGCGCCAGCCTCTCCATCTCCTCGCCGCACTCCGGGCAGCTGCCGGTCATCGCCAGCGTCCGGAACTTCTCGCCCATGCCACGCGCCTCCTCGGGCGACTTGCCGCGCACCGTTTCCGTCATCAGCGACGCGCTGGCCATGGAGATGGCGCAGCCGCGCCCCTGGAACGCGGCTTCGGATATGGTGCCGTCGGGCGCCGTCTTCAGGAACAGCTCCATGCGGTCTCCGCACATCGGGTTGTCGCCCCGCGCAGAGAGGTCCGGGTCGTCCAGCCGCCGGAAGTTCCGCGGCTTGCGCCCGTGATCCAGGATCACCTCCTGGTAGAGGTCGCGCAGGTCGCCGAAGATGTCGCTCATCGCCCGGTCACCTGAAGAACTCCCGCGCCTGCGTCAGCGCGTCCGCCAGGAAATCCACCTCCTCCGCCGTGGTGTACAGGCCGAAGGAGGCGCGGCAGGTGCTCTCCACGCCGAAGCGCCCGTGCAGCGGCTCCGCGCAGTGCCGCCCCGACCGCACCGCGATCCCCGCCCGGTCCAGCAGCGTCGAGACGTCATGCGCATGCGCCGTGTCGAGGGCGAAGGCGAACACCCCGCCGCGGTCCTGCGCCCGGCCGAGCAGCGTCAGCCCCTCGATGTGCGGCAGCCGCGCCATGGCACGGTCCACCAGCGCCCGCTCATGTGCCTCCACCGCCGGCATGCCGATGCGGGTCACGTAGTCGATCGCCGCATGCAGCCCCACCGCCTCGATGATCGGCGGCGTCCCCGCCTCGAACTTCGCCGGGATCGGCGCCCAGACGGACCTCTCGAAGGTCACCTCCGAGATCATGTCGCCGCCGCCGAGGAAGGGCGGCATCGCCTCCAGCAGCTCGGCCCGCGCGTACAGCACGCCGATGCCGGTCGGGCCGTACAGCTTGTGTCCCGTGAAGACGTAGAAATCGGCGCCGATCGCCTGGACGTCCACGCGCCGGTGCACCGCCGCCTGGCTGCCGTCGAACAGCACCTTCGCGCCGTGCCCGTGCGCCAGCCGCACGATCCGCTCCGCCGGCGTCACCGTGCCGAGCACGTTCGACATGTGCGTCACCGCCACCAGCCCGACGCGCCCGTCGGCCAGCTTCGCGGCGAGGTCCTCCAGGTCCAGCTCGCCCGCGTCGGTCACCCGCGCGACCCGCAGCTCCACCCCATGCGCGTCGCGGAGCATCTGCCACGGCACGATGTTGGCGTGGTGCTCCATCTCGGAGATCACCACCGCCTGCCCCGGCTTCATCACGCCCCGACCGTACGAGTGCGCGACGAGGTTGATCGCCTCCGTGCTCGACTTGGTGAAGACGATCTCGCGTTCCGACCCGGCATTGAGGAACTGCGCCACCGCGCCCCGCGCCGCCTCGTACGCCTCGGTCGCGCGCTCGCTCATGTGGTAGGCGCCGCGATGGACGTTGGCATACGCCGTCTCCATCATCCGCACCATCGCGTCCATGACCTGCCGCGGCTTCTGCGCCGAGGCGCCGGAATCAAGGAACACGAACGGCTTCCCGCGCACCGTCTCAGACAGGATCGGGAAGTCGGCGCGGATCGCCTGCACGTCCAGCCGGGGCGACAGCAGCCCGTCCATCACGCCTCCTTGCGCAGGGCGACGCCCTGGCGCACCCACCAGCCCGAAACCGCACCGGCCAGCGCGCCGCGGATCGTCTCGTCCGCCACCGCTTCCACCGCCTCGGTCAGGAACGCCTCGACGAGGATCGCCTTCGCCTCCGCCTCGGGGATGCCGCGGCTGCGCAGGAAGAACAGCTGGTCGGCATCCAGCTCGCCCACCGTCGCCCCGTGGCTGCACTTCACGTCGTCGGCGTAGATCTCGAGCTGCGGCTTGCTGTCGATCTCCGCCTCCGGACTGAGCAGCAGCGCCTGGTTCATCTGGTAGCCGTCGGTCTTCTGCGCCACCCGGTGGACATGGATCTTGCCCTGGAACACGCCGCGCGACCGCCCCGACAGCACCGTCTTGTAGGTCTGCCGGCTCGCGCAGTCCGGCGCCGCGTGATCGAGAGAGGTGGTGGTGTCCGCGTGCTGCCCCTCTCCGGCAAGCTGCACGCCGTTCATGTGCGCCTCGGCCTTCGGCCCGGTCAGCGCGACGTGGATCTCGTTCCGCGCCAGCCGCGCGCCGGCGTTCAGCGTGAAGTTGTCGTAGGCCGCACCGGCCGCGACGCGCGCATACACGGTGGACAGGAAGAACGCCTCCCGTCCCTCCGTCTGCAACCTTCCGTGGTTCAGCCGCGCGTCACGGGACAGCTCGATCTCGAACACCGGGTTGTGCAGGTAGCGCGAGGCCGGCCCGACCGCCCGTTCCATCAGCGTCAGCGACGCGCCGGCGCCGAGCCGCACGAGATGCCGCGGGTGGAAAGCCGGCGCGCGCTCGCTCTCCGTGCCGAGCGACAGCAGCTCGAGGGTGCCGCCCGCGACGCCCGCCGGCACGTCGATCACCAGCCCGTCCTCGAACAGCATCGTGTTCAGCGCTGCCATCGGCTGCGCCTCGGGCCGCGCCAGCGCGCCCAGCCGTCCCTCCAGCTCCGGCAGCGCCCCGGCCAGGCTCGTCGCCGTGAAGGACTGGCCGCCGAGGGTGGAGAGGTCGGCGCGGAACCGCCCGTCCACGAACACGGCCCGCGGCGCATGCGCCTCCGGCAGCGCGGGGGCATCGCCCACGGCGGTCAGGGGCTCGCCGAAATTCGTTCCGGCGACGGCGGCCAGGTCGGTGTATTTCCACGCCTCCATCCGCCGCGTCGGGAAGCCCTGCGCGACGAAGGTTTCGGCCGCGCGCTCGCGCATCGCCGCCACCCAGCCGATCTGCGCGCCGGGCAGGCGCGGTCGCAGCCCCTCATAGCGGCCGCGGAACAGCGCCGCGCCGGTCGCCGCCACCGCCGTCATGCCGCGGTCTGGATGGCGCCGTAGCCCGACGCCTCCAGCTCCTCCGCCAGCTCCGGCCCGCCGCTGCGCACGATCCGCCCGGCCGAGAGCACATGCACCCGGTCCGGCACGATGTGGTTCAGCAGCCGCTGGTAGTGCGTGATCACCAGCGCGGAGAAATCCGGCCCGCGCAGGCTGTTCAGCGTGTCCGCCACCAGCTTGAGTGCATCGATGTCGAGCCCGCTGTCCGTCTCGTCCAGCACCGCGAAGCGCGGCTGCAGCATCGCGAGCTGCAGCATCTCGTTCCGCTTCTTCTCGCCGCCGGAGAAGCCGACATTGACGTTCCGCCGCAGCATCTCCTCCGGCATGTTCAGCACCTTCATGCGGGCGCGCGCCAGCTTCAGGAACTGCATCGCGTCCAGGTCCGCCTCTCCCCGCGCGCGGCGGATCGCGTTCAGCGCGGTGCGCAGGAAGTTGGCATTGCCCACGCCCGGCAGCTCAACCGGCGCCTGGAACGCCAGGAACACGCCCGTCACCGCGCGCTCCTCCGGCTCCATCGCCAGCAGGTCGCGCCCATGGAAGGTGACGGAACCCTCGGTCACCTCGTAGCCCTCGCGCCCGGCGAGGACGTAGCTGAGCGTCGACTTGCCGGAGCCGTTCGGCCCCATGACCGCGTGCACCTCGCCCGCCGGGATCTCCAGCGTCAGCCCGTTGAGGATCGGCTTGCCCTCGACGCTCGCGTGCAGCTTCTCGATCTTCAGCATGTTAGCCAACCGACCCTTCCAGGCTGATCTGCAGCAGCTTCTGCGCTTCCACTGCGAATTCCATCGGCAGTTCCTTCAGCACCTCGCGGCAGAAGCCGTTGACGATGAGGCCCACCGCATCCTCCTCGGTAAGCCCGCGCTGCCGGCAGTAGAACAGCTGGTCCTCCGCGATGCGGCTCGTCGTCGCCTCGTGCTCCACCTTCGCGCTCATGCAGCGGTTCTCGATGTAGGGCACGGTGTGCGCCCCGCAGCGGTCGCCGATCAGCAGGCTGTCGCACTGCGTGAAGTTGCGTGCGCCCGCCGCCTTCGGGCTGATCTTCACCAGACCGCGATAGGTGTTCTGCCCCTGCCCCGCGCTGATGCCCTTGGAGACGATGGTGCTGCGCGTGTTGCGGCCGATATGGAACATCTTCGTCCCGGTATCGGCCTGCTGGTGGTTGTTGGTGATCGCGACGGAGTAGAACTCCCCCACGCTGTCGTCGCCCTGCAGGATGCAGGACGGGTACTTCCAGGTGATCGCGCTGCCCGTCTCCACCTGCGTCCAGCTGATCTTGCTCCGCGCCCCGCGGCAGGCGCCGCGCTTCGTCACGAAGTTGTAGATGCCGCCGCGCCCCTCGGCGTCGCCCGGATACCAGTTCTGCACGGTGCTGTACTTGATGGTCGCGTCATCCAGCGCCACCAGTTCCACCACCGCCGCGTGAAGCTGGTTCTCGTCCCGCTGCGGCGCCGTGCAGCCTTCCAGGTAGCTGACGTGGCTGCCCTCGTCGGCGATGATCAGCGTGCGCTCGAACTGCCCCGTGCTCTTCGCATTGATGCGGAAGTAGGTGGACAGCTCCATCGGGCAACGCACGCCCTTCGGGATGTAGACGAAGCTGCCATCCGTGAACACCGCGCTGTTCAGCGCCGCATAGAAATTGTCGCCCTGCGGCACCACCGTGCCGAGGTACTGCCGCACCAGCTCGGGGTGTTCCTGCACCGCCTCGCTGATCGAGCAGAAGACGATGCCCTCCTTCGCCAGCCGCTCCTTGTAGGAGGTCGCGACCGAGACGCTGTCGAACACCGCATCCACCGCCACCGGCATGCGGCCGCTGTCGGCCGGGCTCTCGCCCGCGCCCTCCACCCCCGCCAGGATCGCCTGCTCCTTCAGCGGGATGCCGAGCTTCTCGTAGGTGCGCAGCAGCTCGGGGTCGACCTCGTCCAGCGACTTCGGCTTCGCCTTCTGCACCGGCGCCGCGTAGTAGTACGCGTCCTGGTAGTCGATCGGCGGGTACTTCACCGCGGCCCAGCGCGGCTCCTCCATCTTCTGCCAGATCGCGAAGGCCTTCAGCCGCCACTCCAGCAGCCAGGCCGGCTCGTTCTTCTTCCGGCTGATGAAGCGGACGATGTCCTCGTTCAGCCCCTTCGGGGCGAACTCCATCTCGATATCCGTCTCGAACCCCCACTTGTAGCCGGAGTCGGTGACGGACTGGACGGTCTCGAGCGTCTCGGTGACGGCTGGCATCTGTCTTGATCCTACTCCGCGGCGAGCACGGGAACGGGGCTGGGGGAGGCGATGCGGCTGACCGTGATGGCCGAGAGCGCGTCGCGGATCGCGGCGTTCACCGGATCCCACCGCCCGCGCACCGGGCAGACATGCTCCGCCTCGCAAAGGCCGAACCCGCCATCGACGCAGGCGGTCAGCGCGATCGGCCCGTCGACGGCGACGATCACCTCCGACAGGGAAAGGCGATCGAGCGGGCGCAGCAGACGGTAGCCGCCGCGCGCCCCGCGCAACCCCTCCACCAGCCCTGCCTGCCCGAGCAGCTTCAGCACCTTCGCCACCGTCGGCTCGGCGATGCCGGTGCCGGCGGCGAGGCCGGGCGCGGTCTGCACCCCGCCCTCCGCCTCCAGACGGCTCAGCACCACCACGGCGTAATCGGTCAGTTTCGAGACGCGCAGCAAGCCGCCCCTCCCCCGAAATCCGGACTTCTGTAGTCCGGATTGGCAGATGCGCCTGCCTGCTCTCCCCGTCAAGGGCTTGTTGCCCTTCCGGTGCCGCCGCATCCTGCCCCTGCCACGCGGACCGGAACGCCATGCCGAAGCTCGCCACCGATGACGGCGTGACCCTGCACTACGAGGAAGCCGGCGCCGGCACGCCGATGGTCTTCGTCCATGAATATGCGGGCGACCACCGGAGCTGGGAGATGCAGCTCCGCTTCTTCTCCCGCCGCTACCGCTGCATCGCCTTCGCCGCGCGCGGCTACCCGCCCTCGGACGTGCCGCAGGACCCCGCCGCCTACGGCCAGGACCGCGCAACGGACGACATCGCCGCCGTCATCCGCGGCCTCGGCCTCGGCGCCGCGCATGTCGTCGGCCTCTCGATGGGCGGCTTCGCCACGCTGCATCTCGGCCTGCGCCATCCAGCCCTGGCGCGCAGCCTGACCGCCGCCGGGGTGGGCTACGGCGCCGCGCCCGACAAGGTGGCGCAGTTCCGCGCCGAGACGGATGCGGCCATCGCCCGCATCCGCGCCGAGGGGATGGACCGCTTCGGCCGGACCTATGCCCGCGGCCCCACCCGCCTGATCTTCGAGCAGAAGGACCCGCGCGGCTACGCCGAGTTCGTCGCCCAGCTCCGCGAGCATTCGACGGAGGGCTCGGCCCTCACCATGGCCGGGGTGCAGCGCATGCGCCCCAGCCTGTTCGATCTGGAAGCCGGCTTCCGCCGCATGACGGTGCCCACCCTCGTCATCGCCGGCGACGAGGACGACCCGACGCTCGAGGCCTCGATCTACCTCAAGCGCACCATCCCCTCCGCCGCGCTGCTGGTGATGCCGAAATGCGGCCATACCATGAACCTGGAGGATCCGGACGCCTTCAACCGCGCCGTGCTGGACTTCGTGACGCAGGTCGATGGCGGCACCTGGCGCACCCGCATCCCGGAAAGCCTGTCGGGCGGGATCATCGCCGCGGCGAAGACAGGCTAGCGCGCGCCGTCCTGCCGGCCGAGTTCCCGCGCGCGCCGCGCCAGCCATTGGTCAGCCTGGGCCTGGCCGTCCCGCGCCACCCGCCGCTCGTATTCCGGCCGGAGTTGCTGCATCCGCTGTCGGCGCAACGCCTCGGCCTCGGCTGATCGCGCGCCCGGCGCGGCGCGCGGCGGCTGCCTGTTGCGCTGCTGGTGGCGGCGCAGGTTGTTCCAGCGCTGCGCATCGAGGTGCGGGTTCAGCCACTGGGCCCTGGCAGGCATCGCCCACAGCGTCGTGGCCAGCAGCATCGCGGTGCGCCGCAGCATCCACCCCCTCCTGCCTGTCGTCATCCCGCTTTGGCACAAGCGGCCGTCCGCGTGGATGACAAGCTGGTGCGCCTCAGATCCGCACGCGTTCCGGCGCCACCGCGCGCAGCGCGTCCGGCCAGATCACCCCGGCCGGCGTCACCTCACGCGACAGGCGGTTCATCCCCCGAAGCTGGTCGATCGCAAGCTGGATGTTGGCGACCGAATCCGTCGTCAGGTTCATCCTGTACTCCACCTTCGTCATCAGCTCCGCCACCAGGCCTCGATCGAGGCGCAGGAAGCGGCTGACCTGCTGCGCCGCCTCTGCCGGGTTGCTCGCGCAGAATTCCTGCGCCTGGATCATGGACCGCATGAAGCGCCCCGTCGCCTCCGCATTTCCCTCCGCCCAGCCCTTGTTCATGTAGACGAAGTTGCGAACGATCTGGATGCTCTCGTTCGACAGCACGATGCGCGTGTTCGGTATGGCGCGCAGCGCCCGCGTCGGCCAGGGCTCCCACACTGCGAAGGCGTCGATGTTCCCCCGCTCCAGCGCCGCCACCATCTCCGGCGCCTCGACATTGACGATCGTGTAGTCCGCCGGGTTGAGGTTCAGCCGCGAGACGACCGAGAGCCAGAAGGTCTCGCTGCCGGTGCCGCGCGCTACGCCCACCCGCTTGCCCTTGAGATCATCCATCGAGGCGACGTTCCGCCCCAGCACGCTGATCCAGCGCAGCAGCGCCGTGCCCTCCGCCACCGCCACCACGTTCGCGTCCACCAGATGCGCCGAGACGCCGGCCTGCTCCGCCCCGTAGGCCGAGTTGATCTGGTTGCCGATGAGGAAGGCGATCATCGCCGAGCCCGAGGGACCGGTGTTCACCGTCACCTCCAGCCCGTTGCGCGCGAAGAACCCGCCCTCCCGCGCCACGTAGTAGGGCGCGAAGGAGGGATCGACCCCCGTCGCGATCGTCATGCGGATCGGCGCGCCCTGGGCGAGGGCCGGCAGCGGCAGCGCCGCAGCGCCGGCCAGAAGCAGATCACGACGCAGCATCGTTCCCTCTCCTCTACATGGTCGGGTTGAAGCGCCCCGCGAAGGCGCGGATCAGCAGCCGGAACACGCGGTCCGTGGCGAAGCCGAGAAGCCCCAGAGAGATCAGCGCGACGAAGATGTCCTCCACCTGCATGAAAAGCCGCGCGTCCCACAGCATCTTGCCCAGCCCGTCATTGGAGGCGACGAGCTCGGCCGCCACGATCGTGACGAAGGCGTTGGCCATGGCCAGCCGCATACCGGTCAGGATGTATGGCACCGTCGCCGGCAGCGCGACGAGGGCGAAGACCTGCAGCCGGGACGCGCCGAGGCACTGCGCGGCGCGGATCTTGTCCCGCCCCACCGCGCCGACGCCCGCCGCCGTGCTGATCACCACGACGAAGACGGTGGTGTAGGCGATGAGGAAGACCTTGCTCTCCTCCCCGATGCCGAACCAGATCACCGCCACCGTGATCATCGCGACCGCCGGGATGAAGCGGAAGAACTCCGTCCACGGCTCCAGCAGCAGCCGCACCGGCCGGAAGCTGCCGATCGCCAGCCCGACGGGGATGCCGATGGCGCTGCCGATCAGGAACCCCTGCAGGATGCGCCGCATGCTCGCCAGCACCTGCTCCTGCAGGATGCGGTCCTCGATCAGGGCCACCGCCCGCTCCAGCACCGGCAGCGGCGGCGGGAACAGCACCGACCGCACCAGCACGGTGGAGGCGAGGTGCCACACCAGGAACAGCAGCGTGAAGCCCGCCGCGTAGCCGCCGATCGTCGCGGCGCGGCTATTCATGCGCGTGGATCTCCTCGTGGATCAGCGCATGCACCTGCCGGAACGCCGCCATGAATCCGTCCGAGGTGCGTTCCCGCGGGAAGGGCAGGTCCACCGGCACCACCGCCTTCAGCGTCCCGCCCGGCCCGCGCCGCATCACGCCGATGCGGGTCGCCAGCGCGCAGGCCTCCTCGATGTCGTGCGTGATGAACAGCACCGTCTTGCGCGTCGCCGCCCAGATGCGCGACAGCTCCCCCTGCAGCACCGCGCGCGTCATCGCGTCCAGCGCGCCGAAGGGCTCGTCCATCAGCAGGATGCGCGGCTCGTTCGCCAGCGCGCGGGCGATCTGGATGCGCTGCTTCATCCCGCCCGACAGCTCCGCAGGGTGCTTGGCGCCCTGTCCGGTCAGCCCCACCATCTCCAGGAACCGGTCGGCCGTCGCGTGGCGCGCCGCGCGCGGCACGCCGCGCAGCCGCGGCCCGAAGGCGATGTTGTCGCGTGCCGAGAGCCAGTCGTACAGGCTGTCATGCCCCTGGAAGACCACGCCGCGATCCGCGCCCGGCCCGCGCACCGGCACGCCGTCCAGCAGGATGCGGCCCGCGGTCGGCGCCTCGAACCCCGCCAGCATGTTCAGCACCGTCGTCTTGCCGCAACCGGAGGTGCCGAGCAGGCAGAAGAACTCGCCCTCCTCCAGCTCCACGCTGAAGTCGCGAACGGCCTCCCAGGTGCCGGTGCGCCCCCGGAAAGTCTTGCCGACCCCCTCCAGCGCGACGATGGCCAAGCCGGACGTCCCCCGCTTCCGGCATGAGTTTACGGGGCGCACGCCATGCGGCAAGCCGGCTTCACGCCCCCCGCACGCGCGACTAGAACGCCCCTGCACAAGAGGGAGGCAGGCGCATGATGCTGGCAGGCAAGGTCGCGGTCGTCACCGGCGCCGGCGGCGGCATCGGGCGGGAAGTCGCCCTTGCCATGGCGCTTGCCGGCGCAAGGGTCGTGGTGAACGACATCGGCGCCAGCCTCTCCGGCGAGGGCCCGACCAGCGCCACGCCCGGCGAGCAGACGGTGGCGATCATCAAGCAGCGCGGCGGCGAGGCGGTGGCCAACACCGACAGCGTCGCGGATTGGGGCAGCGCCGGCCGCATCGTCTCCGCCGCGCTCGACGCCTTCGGCCGCATCGACATCGTCGTCAACAATGCCGGCATCCTGCGCGACCAGATCTTCCACAAGATGTCGGCGGAGGAGTGGCTCGCCGTCGTCAACGTCCATCTCAACGGCTCCTTCTTCGTCTCCCGCGCCGCCGCCGAGCATTTCCGGAAGCAGGGCTCCGGCGCCTTCGTCCACATGACCTCCACCTCCGGCCTGATCGGCAATTTCGGCCAGGCGAACTACGCCGCGGCCAAGCTCGGCATCGCCGCGCTGTCGAAGTCCATCGCGCTCGACATGGCGCGCTTCGGCGTCCGCTCCAACTGCATCGCCCCCTTCGCCTGGTCGCGCATGACCGGCGCCATCCCCGCCAACACGGAAGCCGAGAAGGCCCGCGTCGCGCGCCTCCAGCAGATGACGCCGGACAAGAACGCGCCGCTCGCCGTCTTCCTTGCCTCCGACGCGGCGAAGGACGTCACCGGCCAGATCCTTGCCGCCCGCATGAACGAGATCTTCCTGTTCTCCCAGCCGCGCCCCGTGCGCAGCACCCATGCCGCCGGCGGCTGGACGCCGGAGGCGATCGCCGAAGTCGCGCTGCCCGCGCTGCGCGCCCACTTCGTCCCGCTCGACCGCAGCGGCGACGTCTTCTCCTGGGATCCCGTCTGATGCATTTCGGCCTGGCCGAGGAACAGCGCGCCTTCCAGGACAGCGTCCGCCGCTTCGCCGAGACGCACCTTGCCAAGGGCGCGCTGGAACGCGCGCATGACGAGCGCTTCCCCTGGGACGTCGCGAAGCTGATGGCGGAGAACGGCCTGTTCGGCATCATGCTGCCGGAAGCCGATGGTGGCGCCGGCGGCACGCTGTTCGACGCCGTCCTCGCCATGGAGCAGATCGCCTACGTCTGCCCGCGCAGCGCCGATGTGCTGCAGGCCGGCAATTTCGGCGCCTTCCGTACCTTCGCCGAATACGCGACGCCCGAGCAGAAGGAACGCTTCTTCGGCCCCCTGCTGCGCGGCGAGACCATCGCCGCCGTCGGCATGACCGAACCCGACGCCGGCTCCGCCCTCACCGATCTCAAGACGAACCTCCGCAAGGACGGCAATGGCTGGCGCCTGAACGGCGGCAAGGTCTTCACCTCGAACACGGAGGATGCCGGCGTCTTCGTCGTCTACTGCCGCTTCGGCCCCGGCGTGAACGGCATCGGCAGCGTCCTCGTCGAGCGCGGGATGGAGGGCTTCCGCCTCGGCCAGCCCAGCCGCTACATGAACGGCGAGACCTGGTGCGCCCTCTACTTCGACGAGGTCTTCATCCCGCCGGAGAACGTGCTGCTCGGCGAGGGCGGGTTCCGCCGGCAGATCGCCGGCTTCAACGTGGAGCGCGCCGGCAACACCACCCGCGCGCTTGCCCTCGGCGAATACTGCTTCCGCGCCGCCAAGGCGCATGCCGAGACGCGCCGTCAGTTCGGCCGCCCGCTGATGGAGTTCCAGGGCCTGCAGTGGAAATTCGCCGAGATGCGCGTCGCGCTCGATGCCGCGCAGCTCCTGCTCTACCGCGCTGCCGTCAACGCCGCCGACGGCCTGCCCGATGCGCAGGAGGTCGCGATCGCGAAATACGCCTGCAACGGGGCCGGCTGGATGGCGGCGAACGAATCCATGCAGGTGATGGGCGGCACCGGCTACAGCCAGGACCTGCTGATCGAATACTGCGTGCGCAAGACGCGCGGCTGGATGATCGCCGGCGGCAGCCTGGAGATGATGAAGAACCGCATCGCCGAGGGCGTCTTCGGCCGCAGCTTCCCGCAGCGTCCCCCGAAGTGAGCGACCTCGCCCGGGCCTTGCTCAACCCGCGCCGCATCGCCCTCATCGGCGCTTCCGCCGACGCCGCGCGCCTCACCGCCCGCCCGCAGCGCTACCTCCGCCGCCACGGCTTCGACGGCACGCTGTTTCCCGTGAACCCCCGCGCGCCCGAGGTGCTCGGCGAGCCCGCCCACGCCTCGCTGCACGACATCCCGGGCCCGATCGACTTCGCCTACATCCTGCTCGGCACCGACGCCGTCGAAGCGCAGATCGAGGCCTGCGCCGCGCGTCGCATCCCCGTCGCCTGCGTCCTCGCCGACGGCTTCGCCGAGGCGGGCACGGAGGGCGCCGCGCGGCAGGCGCGCGTGCTCGCCGCCGCGCGCGCCGGCGGCGTGCGGCTGCTCGGCCCCAACTCCATGGGCGTCGTGAACCTCCACGCGCGCACCGCCCTCACCACCAACGCCGCGCTGGAAGCCGAGAGCCTGCCCGCCGGCCGCGTCGCCCTCGTCTCGCAATCCGGCTCCATGATGGGCGCTCTGCTCTCCCGCGGCGCCGCGCGCGGCCTCGGCTTCTCCCACCTCGTCGGCACCGGCAACGAGGCCGACCTGACGGCGGGCGAGGTCGCCTCCCTGCTGCTCGACGAGCCCGAGGTCGACGTCGTCGCGCTGTTCCTGGAAGCGATCCGTGCGCCCGAAGCCCTCGCGGCAGCGGCGCGCAAGGCGCATGCGCTCGGCAAGCCGATCGTCGCCGTCAAGCTCGGCCGCTCGCCCTTCGGCGCCGAGCTCGCCACCAGCCACACCGGCGCGCTCGCCGGCAGCGACGCCGCGGCCGAGGCCTTCCTCCACGCCCACGGCATCCTCCGCGTCACGATGCTGGAGGCGCTGCTGGAGCTGCCGCCCCTGCTCGCCGGCCGCCGCGCGCCGGCGCACGCCCATCGCGCCATCGGCGTGATGACCACCACTGGCGGCGGCGGCGCGCTCGCCATCGACGCGCTCGGCGTGCTCGGGGTCGAGGCGCGGCGCCCCGATGCAACCGCCGCCGCGGCGCTCGACGCCGCCGCCCTGCCGCATCACGGCCGCCTGCTCGACATGACGCTCGCCGGCACGCGGCCGGAGCGCGTGATGGCCGGCCTCGCCGCCCTCCGCGCCGCCGGGGACACCGACCTTGTGCTCGCCGTCGTCGGCTCCTCCGCGCAGTTCCGCCCGCATGACGCGGTGGCTGGCATCGTCGAGGCGGCGAAGCTGCCCGGCAAGCCGGTCGCCGCCTTCCTCGCGCCGCAGGCCGAGGCCTCGCTCCGACTGCTCGCCGAGGCCGGCATCGCCGCCTTCCGCACGCCCGAAGGCGCCGCCGACGCGATCCGCGCCTTCTGCGACTGGCGCGCGCCGCGCGAGGCGCCCGCCGTCGATCCGCCGACGGTCACCCTCACCGGCGCCCCGGACGAAGCGGAGGCCCGCGCCCTCTTCGCGGCGCTCGGCCTGCCCTCGGATGCGGCTGTGATGGGGAACGATCCGCCGCCCGGCCTGCGCTACCCCGTCGCGCTGAAGATCCTGTCGCCCGACATCGCCCACAAGACCGAGATCGGCGGCGTGATGCTGGACATCGCCGACGAGGCCGCGCTCCGCGCCGCCGCCGCCGCGATGCGCGCGCGCATTGCCGCCGCTGCCCCCGCAGCCCGCGTCACGGGCCTGCTCGTCCAGCCCATGGCGCGCGGCCTGGCGGAGGCGATCCTCGGCTTCCGCCGCGACCCGGAGGTGGGCCCCGTCGTTCTGCTCGGCGCCGGCGGCGTGGCCTCCGAGCTGCATCGTGACATCGCCCTCCGCCTCGCCCCTGTGGACGCGGAAGAAGCGCACGCCATGATCGCGGAGGTGCGCGCGCTGAAACCGCTCGCCGGCTGGCGCAACCTGCCGCGCGGCGACCTCGACGCGCTGGCCCGCGCCGTCGTCGCCATCTCCCGCCTCGCCGCGGTTCAGGCGGTCGCGGAAGCCGAGATCAACCCGCTGATCATCGGGCGCGAGGGCGAGGGTGTCACCCTCGCGGATGCCCTCCTCGTGCCTTCCCGCGCGCCCGCCCCGGTGGCAGGCTGACCGGATGCAGGATGCCGAGACGCTGCTCCGTGGCCGCTACGGCGCGGCCACCTTCACCCCGCCCGCACTGCCGCCCGCCCTCGCCGCGCTGCTCGACCGGCGGGTGACGCGCCGCTACCGGCCCGACCCGGTGTCGGAAGCCACGCTGCACACCGTGCTGGCCGGCGCGCAATCCGCGCCCTCGAAATCCGACCTCCAGCAATACTCCATCCTTGTCACGCGCGACACGGCGAAGGTCGCCCGCATCGCCGACGCCATCGGCACCATGCCCTGGATCCGGGAAGCGCCGGTGCTGCTGCTGTTCTGCGGCGACATCCGCCGCGGCCGGCGCATCTGCGCCGCGCAGGGCCGCGCCCACGCCAATGACAGCATCGACACCTTCCTGAATGCGAGCGTGGACGCGGCGCTGGCGATGGGTTTCGCGATCGCCGCGGCGGATGCGCTCGGCCTCGGCACCTGCCCGGTCAGCTATGTCCGCAACCACCTCCCGCTGATCGAGGAGATGTTCGCCCTCCCCTCCGGCGTCTTTCCCGTCGCCGGCCTCACCCTCGGCTGGCCCGCGGCGCGCAACGCGCCCTCGCCCCGCCTGCCGGCCTCGGTCGTCGTGCATCACGAGCGCTACGACGATGCCGGCCTCATCGCCGCGTTGCCGGCCTACGACGCGCTGCGCCCGCCCGGCAAGCCGCGCTACCCGGAGGTGCATGGCCCCGCGCGCGAGGGCTGCCGCTGGAGCGAGAACGCCGCGCGCCAGCTCTCCGTGCCCGAACGGGCGGGCTTCCGCGCCTGGCTCGCCACGAAGGACATCTCCCTTGGCTGACGCCGCCAGCGACAACCCCGGCGACCTCGATCGCGTCCCGGCGAAGGCGCCGCGGAAGCGTGCGGTGGTGCCGCGCCACGCCGCCAGCCTCCTCCTCTGGCGCCGCCACGGCGCGGGGGAGCCGGAGATCCTGATGGGAACCCGCCACGCGAAGCACAAATTCATGCCGAGCGTCCTCGTCTTTCCCGGCGGCCGCGTCGACCGCGCCGATCACGGCGTGAAGGCGGCGTCCGAGCTGCGGCCGGAGACGGAGGCACTGCTCCGCCACCGCGCGAAACCCTCCCTCGCCCGCGCCCTCGGCGTCGCCGCCGCGCGCGAGCTGCTCGAGGAAACGGGCCTCCTCCTCGGCGAGCGGCGCGGCGAACGCCTGCTCGCCGATCTCGGCTCGCTCGACTATCTCTGCCGCGCCGTCACGCCGACCAGCCGGGCCATCCGCTTCAACGCCCGCTTCCTCCTTGCCCCGGCGGACGCCGTGCGCGGCGAGCTCGCCGGCTCGGGCGAGCTGGAGGGCCTCGCCTGGTACAAGCTGTCCGACGCGCTGTCCGCCCGCCTCGCCGACATCACCCGCAAGATCCTCGGCGAGTTCGGCGACTGGCTCGACACCCCATCGGAGCGCCGCCACCTGCGCCCGAAGATCGTTTACCAGGGCAACGACAACCGGATGAGCGACGAGTAGCTACCGCGCCTCGAACGCCTCGCCGTCCCGCACCGCCTCGCCCTCCGCCGCCAGCTTGATCAGATGCGCCAGCAGGCTGCGCGCCGCCGCCGGCGCCAGCCTCGGGTCCAGCTCCGGCCCGTAGGCGGCCGGCACCAGCTCCGCCGCCGTCGCGCGCCGGGCCGCGCGCAGCGCCTCCCGCACCCGCGCCTCGCGCTCCCGCCGGTGCGCCGCGAGCGCGGCGACGAAGGGCGCGGGCTCCGGCAGCGGCGGCCCGTGCCCCGGCAGGTACAGCCGGTCCTCCCGCGCCGCGATCCGCGCGAGGGAAGCCATGTACGCCGCCATGTCGCCATCCGGCGGGCTGACGATGCTCGTCGACCAGCTCATCACATGGTCGGCCGAGAACAGCACCCCGCCGCCTCGCGCCGTCTCCAGGGCGAAGCACAGGTGGTTGGCGCAATGCCCCGGCGTGTGCAGCGCGGTCAGCCGCCACTCGCCGCCCTCCACCGCCGCGCCGTCCGGCAGCACGATGTCGGGCCGGAAGGCGTGGTCGCCCCCTTCGCCGCCCGCCTCCGGCGGCGTCAGGTGCGGCCCGAAGCCGAGGCTCGGCGCGCCCGTCGCCCGCGCCAGCGCCGCCGCCCCCGGCGAATGGTCGCGATGCGTGTGGCTGACGAGGATGCGCGTGATCCGCTCGGCTTCCGTCGCGCCCAGGATCGCCGAGAGATGCGCTGCGTCCTCCGGCCCCGGATCGATCACCGTCACCTCGCCCCGCCCGACCAGGTACGTGTTGGTGCCCCGGAAGGTGAACGGCCCGGGGTTCGGGCAGACGATCCGCCGCACCAGCGGCGCCGCCTCCTCCGCCGCGCCGTGCGGCAGCGTGTCGTCGCGCAGGAACCTCATCGCCGTCTCCGCCCGAGCACCAGCTCGCGGTGCATGATGTAGAGGCTTGCCGCCACGATCAGCGCCGCCCCCGCCAGCGTCGCCACCCCCGGCACGTCGCCGAACCCCACCCAGCCGAACAGGATCGCCCAGAGCAGCGAGGAGTAGGTGAAGGGCGCAAGGGCGGAGACCTGCGCGCTCGCCCAGGCTTCGGTCAGCAGCACCTGCGCCACCCCGCCGATCAGCCCGATCGTGACCAGAAGCAGGAACTCGGTCGCCGTCGGCGTCACCCACAGGAAGGGCAGCGCCGCGGCGGTGATGCCGGTCATCAGCAGCGACTGCCACAGCACGATGGTGGAGGAGGTCTCGGTCCCCGACAGGCTGCGCACCAGCATTGTCGTGAGGGCCGAGAACACGCCGTGCAGCACCGCCGCCGCCAGCCCCCACCGCGCCGCGCCGGAGAGGTCGCCGCCGAACGCCCCCTTGCCGAGCGCGATCACCAGGATGCCGACGAAGCCGAGCAGCACCGCGGAGCCCCGGTGGAGCCCCACCTTCTCGCCGAGGAAGGGGATGGAGAGCAGCGTGATGAAGATCGGCGTCGCGCCGGTCAGCGCCGAATGCTCCGCCAGCGGCAGCACCGTCAGCGCGTAGAAGGAACAGCCCATCGCGAGCGTACCGGTCACCGCCCGCAGCGCGTGCCCGCCCGGCCGCCGCGTGCGCAGCGCACCGCCCAGCCCTCCGCGCGCCGCCCCCCGCAGCACCACCAGCAGCACCACGGGCAGCGCGAAGGCGCTGCGGAAGAACATCTGCTCGGCGAAGGGGATGCGGTCGCCCAGCGCCTTGATGACGACGTTCATCGCCGTGAACAGCGCGCAGGCCGCCAGCATGAACAGGACGCCGCGCTGCATGTCGTGCCGCAACGGCATCACGCGCGGCCCGCAGGGCCGGGCGGCTGGTCGCCGCCGGTGCGCGGCGCGCGGGCCTCGCGCTGGCGCACCCTCTCCCGGTGCAGGTTGTACAGCCCCGCCGCGATCACCACCGTCGCCCCCGCCAGCGTCGTCAGGGCCGGCACCTCCGCCCAGATCAGGAAGCCCAGCGCCCCGCCCCAGACGAGCGTGGTGTACTCGTACGGCGCCAGCACCGATACCGGCGCGATCGCGAAGGCCCGCGCGAACAGGAAATGCGCGCAGCCATTCGCCAGGCCGAGGAAGGCCAGCGCGAAGGCCGCCCCCGGCGATGGCACCAGCGATGCCGGCGGCGGGAAGGCCGGCAGCAGCAGAAGCCCGATCGGGACATGGGTGAACAGCAGCCAGAAGGCGATCGCCTGCGGCGTGTCCGTCGCCGCCAGCACCCGCGTCCAGATCCGCGTCACCGCGAGGAAGCCGATGCCGCCGAGCAGCATCGCCGCCTCCCACCGCCACAGCGCGCCGCCCGGCTGCAGCATCACCAGCACGCCGGCGAAGCCCACGCAGGTGCTCGTCCAGCGCCGCCAGCCCACCTTCTCGCCCAGCAGCGGGATGGCCAGCAGCGTCATCAGCAGCGGCGCCGCCGCGCCCACCGCGTAGCTGTCCGCCAGGGGCACGCCGTTGAACCAGGCGAGGTAGAAGGTGACGGTGACGCCGCAATGCAGCACCGACCGCAGGCCGAGCAGCCCGACGCGCCGCGGCAGCAGCCCCCGCCCGCCGCACAGCGCCGCGATCGCCAGCATGCCGAAGACGCCGCGCCAGATCATCGCCGCCGCCACGCCCGCCTCCGGCAGCGCCCACTTCACCGCCGCGTCGGACAGGGAGATGACGGCATAGCCCGCGCTGATCGCCGCGATGCCGCGCACCGCATCTTGCCGCAGCGGCAGGGCGCGCCCCGCCGCTGCGGCCGCGCCGGGTTCAGGCAAGGACCGCCTCGCCCGTCATGCAGGTGGCGCCGTCCTCGTCCCGCGTCTCCAGCCGGACCGCGCCGGCCTCCTCCCGCGCCAGCACGCGCAGCCGCCGCCCGTCGAAGGCCGGCCGCCGCCCGCGGAAGGCGAAGCGCGCCAGCCGCCGCCCGCCGCCCCGCTCCACCGCCAGCCCCGCCATCAGCGTCGCCTGCAGCGGCCCGTGCACGACGAGGCCAGGATACCCCTCCACCCCCGTCACGTAGGGGTGGTCGTAGTGGATCCGGTGCCCGTTGCCGGTCAGCGCCGAGTAGCGGAACAGCATCACCGGATCGGGCACCACCACGCGCTCCGCGGCATCCGGCCATTCGGGCGCGGCCTCCCCGCGCTTCACCGCCGCGCCCTCGGCGCCGCGGTAGACGATGTCCTGCTCCTCCTCCACCGCCACCCCGGCCGGGCCGCTCACCAGGTGCCGCACCGTGACGAAGACCAGCCGCCCCGACCCGCCCGCCTTCTCCTCGACGGAGAGGATCGTGCTCTCGCGCCGCACCGCATCGCCCACATGGAGGCCGGCGCCGGGGAAGCGCAGCCGCCCGCCCGCCCACATGCGCCGCGGCAGGTCGTGCACCGGCGGCAGGAAGCCGCCGCGCTTCGGGTGCCCGTCCGGCCCGATCCGATCCGGCATCACCCAATCCTGGAACAGGGTCCAGTGCCAGGTCGGCGGCAGAGCCTCCGGCAGCCCGACGCCGAGCGTCGCCGCCATCCCCGCCACCAGCCGCGCATCCAGCCGGTCCTCCCGCATCTCGGTCCGGCCGATCCAGTCGGAGTGGCTCATCAATCCTCCCGCAGGTACAGGCGGTACGTGTTCATGTGCACCACCCGCGTATAGCCGGCCCAGCCCTCCTCGAAGGCCGGGTGCCGGCTGAAATAGGCGATCGGGTCGAACTCCTCCGCCCCGCACCGCGGGATGCCGGAGTGCTTCGCCACCAGCACGCCGGCCGGCGGGGCGCGCGCGAAATCCTCCGCCACCGTGCGGTAGACGAGGAACTCGGTCCGGCTCATCTCCCAGGTCGGCCGGTAGCGCGGCGCGCCTTCCGGGCAGTCGGGATAGGCGCCGATCAGCATCCAGAGGTTCATCGTCCGGAGCGTGGAGCGCGCCCGCGCGTAGTTCAGCGCCGGGTACACCGGGAAGATGTCGGGCGAGAGCACCAGCAGCCGCTCCCCCGCCACCTCGCGCCGCAGCACCCCCGTCAGCTCGCCTGCCGCGGTGCGGCCGAACCAGATCTGCCGCCAGGGACTCTCGCCCCGCATGTGCACCAGCGCCACGGCCATCGCCCCCGCCAGCGCCAGCAGCGGCGCCGAGGCCGCCGCCCGCGCCGGCGACAGGTTCCGGTCCAGCCACCGCGCCCCGACGATCCCGGCCGCCAGCGCGCTCGCCGCCGCCACCGGCACCACGTGGTAGCTCCAGCCCTTGTGCTGCACCCAGGCCGCGGCCAGGCCGCCCGCCGCGACCAGCCCCAGCATCCGCGCCGTCATCCCCGCCCCGCGCCAGGCCAGCGCCGGCACGAGCACCAGAAGCCCGAGCGCCGCCGGCCCCAGCCTCTCGGTGAACAGCACGTCCGTCAGGCCGAGCCCGTGATTGTCGAGGTAGAAGCCGATCACCAGCGGCACGACGAAGCCGAGATATTCGGGGAAGACCACCGGCAGGCTCGCCAGGTACACTCCCCACAGCGCCGCCATGCCCCAGGGCAGCGGATCGCGCAGCGCCGCCGTGCCGCGCCGCCACAGCACGAAGGCCTCCACCAGCGCGGGCACCGCCAGGAAATGCGGCTTCAGCGCGAAGCCGAGCGCGGCCGCCAGAGTCACCGTCCACGCCAGGCCCCGCGGCGTCGCCACCCCTTCCGCCCGCCGCGCCGCCAGCAGCGCGTACGGCACGGCGAAGAGCGTCATCAGGTGCTCCCGCTGCCCCGCATCATAGGCCGCGACGAGCAGGCTCAGCGGCACCAGCGCGTCCAGCGCCGCCGCCTCCACCGGCCCTTCCTCCGCCCGCCGCCGCAGCCGCACCGTCAGCCGCCACGAGAGCAGCAGCAGAAGAAGCAGGCAGGCGAGCAGCGCCTGCGGCCCGTCCAGCGGCGACCACCACGCGATCGCCGCCGGGATCGCCGTCAGCACGAAGATCAGCGGCGGGTTCACGTCGATCAGGTCGCGGTACAGCCGCTCCCCGCCCACCCAGCGCTCGGCGAAGTTGAGGATGGCGGCCACGTCGTGGTTCAGCGGCGGCGCCAGCACCATCAGCAGGAAGGCGGCCGCCGGCAGCAGGGCCAGCAGGCGCAGCGCCCTCTCCCGCGGCAGCATCCCGCTGAATATCCGTGCGGCCCGGACCGGCTGGGGGGGATGGGTGGTCATCGCGCTCGCATGGCCGGCGACATCCTCGGCCCGCCGGCGCCCCTCTGCAACCGCATTGCGGCGCCGCCACGGCAGGTCTGCCCCGTGCCCGCCGCCGAAGCGCCTTGCCCTCGCCTCCCGGTGCAGCCACAACCGCTGGGAAGGGGACCAGCCTTGGAACACGCCGAATACGCGTTAATGGACGCGGCCGAGGATGGCATGTGGTGGTACCGCGCCGCCCATGCCCGCGTCCTCGACGCGCTGCGCGACCGGCCCGGCGTTCCCGGACCGCTGCTCGATGCCGGCTGCGGCACGGGCGGGCTGCTCGCCCGGATGGCCGGCGGCGCCTGGGACCACCCCGCCTACGGGCTGGACTACCTTCCCACCGCCGCCGCCCGCGCCGCCCAGAAATCCGGCCGCCCCGTCGTCGCCGGCGACACCAACACCCTGCCCTTCGCCGGCGCCAGCTTCGGCGCGGCCGTCAGCATCGACGTGCTCTGCCACGCCGGCGTCGACACCGCCCGCGCGCTCGCGGAGTTCATGCGCGTGCTCCGCCCCGGCGGCACCCTCGTCCTCAACCTGCCCGCCTTCGAATGGCTGCGCAGCGCCCACGACATCCGCGTCCACAACGCCCGCCGCTTCACCGCCCGCGCCGCGGCCGGCATGGTGGAGGAGGCCGGCTTCGCCCGCGTCGCCGCCCGCTACTGGAACGGCCTCCTCCTGCCCCTGATGGTCCTTCAACGGAAAGTGCTCAGCCGCGCGCCGGATGCTCCGTCCGATGTGACCTCGTTCCCTCCTTGGATCGACAGAACCCTGTATAGCGTCTCCGCATTCGACCACTGGTTGTCCCGCCGCGGGCTGTCGCTGCCCGCCGGCGGGTCGGTGCTCGTGCTGGCAACGCGGCCGTGAGTGTGAGGAGTATCGAAGGTGATTGAGCAGGACCCCCCGGCGGGCCATCCCGTCGGCCTGTCCATCGTGGTGCCGGTCTACCGCGGCGCCGCCACCGTCGGCGCGCTGGTCGATGCGCTGTCCGCGCTCCGCCCCGAAGGCGGGCTCGAGATCGTGCTGGTGAACGACGGCAGCCCCGACGATTCGGGCGAGGTCTGCCGCACCCTCGCCCGCACCGCCGCCGTGCCGCTGACCTATGTCGAGCACGCACGCAACTTCGGCGAGCACAACGCGGTCATGACTGGCCTGCGCCACGCCCGCGGCGCCTACGTCATCACCATGGACGACGACCTCCAGAACCCGCCGGAGGAGGTCGTGAAGCTCTACGACCACGCCCGCCTCGGGGGCTGGGACGTGGTCTACACACGCTACGCGGTGAAGGAGCACGAGGGCTGGCGCAACCTCGGCAGCCGCTTCGCCAACGGCGTGGCCGACCTGCTGCTCGACAAGCCGAAGGGGCTGTACCTCTCCTCCTTCCGCTGCATGTCGGCCATGGCGGTGCGGGAGGTGACGAAGTACCGCGGCCCCTACCCCTACGTGGACGGCCTGCTGATGCAGGTGACGCAGCGCCTCGACAGCATCGAGGTGAAGCACCTGCCGCGCGCCGAGGGGCGCAGCAACTACACGCTGAAGCGCCTCATCCTGCTCTGGCTCAACCTCGCCACCAACTTCTCCGTCCTGCCGCTGCGCCTCGCCATCCTCGCCGGGCTGGCGATGGGCGCCCTCGGCATCGTCGGCGCGCTCTACGTCTTCTGGGAGGGGCTGCAGGGCAACACGCCTTCCGGCTGGGCCTCGACCATGACGGTGACGCTGCTGATCGCCGGCGTGCAGTTCCTCATCCTCGGCGTGCTCGGCGAATATGTCGGCCGCGCCTTCCTCTCGGCCAACGGCAAGCCGCAGGGCGTGGTGCGGCAGGTGATCGCCGCCGGTCCGCCGGCGGCCGAGGCTGCGCGCCCGCAGGAGGAGACGCAGCCCCGCATGCGTGCGGTGTCCTGACCGCCATGTCCATGTCGCTCGCCTGGATCGTCCTCGCCGCGGCGATCGCCACCTCCCTCGTCGGCCAGATCCTGCTGAAGGTCGGCGCGTCGGACTCCGTCGCCGCCTCCGCCGGCTTCGTCGACCAGCTCCTGCGCTGGCAGACGATCGTCGGCCTCGGCGCCTATGGCGGCGCCGCGCTGCTCTACATCATCGCGCTGCGCAAGATCCCGATGAGCATCGCCCTGCCCTGCACCGCCGCCAGCTACGTCATCATCGCCCTCATCGGCTGGGCGGCGTTCGGCGAGGCGCTGGGCCCGCACAAGATGGCAGCGATCGGCCTGATCTGCGCCGGCGTCGTCCTGCTCGCGACGACGGCGTGACGCGGCCTCACGCGATGCGCGCCGCCCTCCTCGCCCTGCCCCTCCTCGCCGGCTGCACCGTCGCCCAGGTCAGCGTCGGGGTCGAGGCCTGCCCCCCCGGCACCGGTCCCGCCACCGTCGTCGAGGCCTTCCTCGGCCGCAGCCATGCCGGGCGCGAGGTGGTGGGCGAGGCCGAGTGGGCCCGCTTCATGGACGAGATCGTCACCCCCGCCTTCCCGGACGGGCTGACCGTGCTCGATGCCGCCGGCCAGTGGCGCGGCCGCGACGGGCGCGTGGCGCGGGAGCGCAGCAAGCTCCTGCTCGTCGCCCTGCCTGGCGCCACGGCGACGGAGGCGGTGGCGCGCCTCGCGCCGCTCCGCGCCGAATACCGCCGCCGCTTCGCGCAGGAAAGCGTGATGGTCACGACGCGCCCCGCCTGCCTGGGCTTCTGACACCGCGACTGACGCCCCGGCCTCGCTTGCCGACGGCCGGGGGCCGGCGCAATCTCGCCGCATGATCGTCCTGGAACGCCCCGGCGGACCCGGCCCCGCGCTCGCCGCGGCCTTCGACCTGCGCCGGCTCGACCCGGGCTTCTACGCCGACCCCTACCCCACCTACCGCGCCCTGCGGGAGCACGAGCCGGTGCGGCGGATGCCGGACGGCACGCTGTTCCTGACAAGCTGGGCCGACCTCGACCGCATCTACCGCGACACGCGCGTCTTCTCCTCCGACAAGCGTGTCGAGTTCCTGCCGAAATACGGCGACAGCCCGCTCTACGAGCACCACACCACCTCCCTCGTCTTCAACGATCCGCCGCTGCACACCCGCGTCCGCCGCCTGATCTCCGGCGCGCTGACGCCGCGCGCCATCGTCGCGATGGAACCGGCGCTGCGCATCCTCGTCGCCCGGCTGCTCGACGCGATGGAGCGGCGCCGCGAGGCCGACCTGATCGCCGACTTCGCCGCCGCCATCCCGGTGGAGGTGATCGGCAACCTCCTCGACGTGCCGATGGCGGAGCGCGATCCGCTGCGCGGCTGGTCGCTCGCCATCCTCGGCGCGCTGGAGCCGGTGCCGACCGACGCGCAGCGCGCCGCCGGCGACGCGGCCGTGACCGGGTTCCTCGCCTATCTCCGCGGCCTCGTCGCCCGCCGCCGCGCCCGGCCCGGCGACCCGCGCACGGACGTGCTGACCCGCCTCATCGCGGGCGAGGGCGAAGGCGAGCGGCTGACCGAGGCCGAGCTGCTGCACAACTGCATCTTCCTGCTCAACGCCGGCCACGAGACCACCACCAACCTGATCGGCAACGCGCTGGAGCTGCTCTGCCGCGTCCCGGAGGAGCGCGCCCGCCTCCTCGCCGATCCCGCCCTGCTGCCGACCGCGGTGGAGGAGGCGCTGCGCTACGAATCCTCCAACCAGCTCGGCAACCGCCGCGTGGTGGAGGATACGGAGATCGGCGGCGTGCCCGCGCCCGCCGGCACGCTCGTCACCCTCTGCATCGGCGCCGCCAACCGGGACCCAGCGCGGTTCGACGACCCCGAGAGGTTCGACGTGGCGCGGCAGCCCAACCGCCACCTCGCCTTCGCCGGCGGGCCGCACATCTGCGCCGGCGCCGCGCTGGCGCGGCTGGAAGGACGGGTGGCGCTGGAGCTCTTCCTCGCCCGCTTCCCGCGCTACGCCCTGGCCGGGCCGCCGCTGCGCGCCGCGCGCGCCCGCTTCCGCGGCTTCGCCGCCCTGCCCGCACGGCTCGGCTGACCCATGGGAGGACACGGCATGATCCGCATCGGCCGCCGCGCGGCGCTGGCAGGCGCCCTCGCCCTCGCCGCGCCCCGCCCCGCCCGCGCGCAGGGCTGGAACCCCGATCGCCCGATCCGCTGGCTCGTCGGCTATCCGGCCGGCGGCGGCACGGACGTGCTGGCGCGCCTGCTGGCGGCGGGCATGTCGGTGCGCCTCGGCGTGCCGCTGGTGGTGGAGAACCGGCCCGGCGCCGCCACCAACCTGGCGGCGGAGGCGGCGGCCAATGCGGCGCCGGACGGCACCACCGTCTTCACCGCCGGCAACGAGACGCTGGTGTTCAACCCCGCGCTCTACCGCCGCCTGCCCTTCGATGCCGATGACGGCCTGCGGCCGCTCGGCCTGATGGCGCGCTTCCACCTCGTGCTCTGCACGCGGCCCGGCGGCCCCGCCACGCCGGCCGCCTTCCTCGAAGGCGCAAGGGCGAGGTCGGGACGCATGGATTACGGCTCGCCCGGCATCGGCTCGCCGCACCACCTGGCGACCGAGCGGCTGGCGCGCGAGCTGGGCGTGGCGCTCAACCACGTGCCGTATCGCGGCATGGCGCCGGTGATGACGGACCTGCTGAACGGCACGGTGGAGGCCGCGGTGCTCGACATGGCCGCCGGCGCCGAGATGATCCGCGCCCGCCGCGTGCAGCCGCTGGTGCTGCTCTCCGCCGCGCGCCTTCCGGGCCTTGAGCTGCCGACCGCGGACGAGGCCTTCGGCACGCGCGGCTTCTCCGCCCATGCCTGGCAGGGCCTGACCGCCCCGGGCCGCACGCCCGACGCGATCGCCGGCCGCCTCTCCGCGGAGCTCGCGGCGGCGGTGGCGGACCCCGCCGTGGGGGCGCGCATGCGGGAGATCGGGCTGGACCCGCTGAGGGGCGGCCCGGCGGAGCATCGCGCGCTCATCACCAGCGAACGCGCGATCTACTGGCCGCTCATCCGCGCGCTGAACCTGAGCCTCGACTGAGCCGCAGCCATGCACCCTGAGCCCCGGACATGAATCGCCGCCATCTCCTCGCCGCCGCCGGCACGCTCGCCGCCGCCCCGCTGCATGCCCAGCCGACATGGCCAGACCGGCCGCTCCGCATCGTCGTGCCCTTCGCCCCCGGCTCCGCGCCCGACATCCTCGCCCGCCTGCTGGAGCCCGGGCTCCGCGCCGCGCTCGGCCAGCCCGTGGTGGTGGAGAACCGGGCCGGCGGCGGCGGCAACATCGGCGCCGCGGCCGTGGCACAGGCGACCGACCGGCACGCGATCCTCGTCTCCTCCTCCGGCCCCGCCGCGCTGAACAAGTACCTGTTCGACGGCCTCGCCTTCGATCCGGAGCGTGACCTGCAACCCGTCTCTCTCACCGTCAACGCGCCGCAGCTCCTCGTCGTCGCGAACGAGGTCCGGGCGCGCGACGTGGCGGGGCTGGTCGCCGAGGCGCGCGGCGGCGCGCCGCTGTTCTACGCCACCACCGGCGCCGGCACGCCGAGCCACCTGACGATGGAGGATTTCCGGGCCCGCGCCGGCCTGCGGATGGAGATGGTGACCTATCGCGGCTTCGCGCAGGCCATCCTCGACATGGTGGCGGGCCGCATCCACGCGATGTTCGCCCTCGCCCCCGCCGTGCTGCCCGCGGTGCGGGACGGGCGCATCCGCGCCCTCGCCGTCGCCAGCCGCGCGCGCTTCGCGATGCTGCCCGACCTGCCGACGATGGCCGAGGCCGGCGTGCCCGATTTCGAGGCGCTGGCGTGGATCGGCTTCTTCGCCCCGGCGAACCTCGAGGCGCCTTCCGTCGCGCGCCTCAACGCCGCCATCCGCGATGCCGCGCGCCAGCCCGCGGTGCGGGAGGCGCTGGAACGCCAGGCCTACACGATCGACGTGGAGGACGGCCCCGATGCCGTGCGCGCCGCGCTGGCGCGCGACGTGGCGCGCTGGGTCGCGGTGATCCGCGCGCACGGCATAAGGGGCGAGGCGTGAGCGGCCCCGCGCGCGACTGCGCCTCCCTCGCCGAGGTGCGCGCCGAGATCGACCGGCTCGACCGGCTGATCGTGCCGCTGCTGGCCGAGCGCGCGGGCTACGTGCTGCAGGCCGCGCGCTTCAAGTCCCGCGCCGAGGAGGTGCCCGCCCCCGCGCGGGTCGAGGAGGTGGTCGCGAAGGTCCGCGCCCTCGCCGCCGAGGCCGGCGCCGACCCCGCGCTGATCGAGGCGATCTACCGCCCGATGATCGCCGCCTTCATCGCCAGCGAGATGCCGGAGTTCGAGAGGCTGCACCGCGGCGACGCGGGGTGAAGGCGCGTCGCGCCGGCGGCTGCCCCGGCACCATGCACGCCTTCGCAAGGATCGCGTCGGGCGGTCAGCCGCCGGGCGGCTGCCCCTCCACCCCCTCGCTCCCCGCCCGCCAGCGATGGGTGGAGGCGCCGAAGGCCACCAGCGCGCCGTCGGCGCCGAACACCTCCGTCCGGCAGAAGAAGATGTTGCGGCCGCGGCTGAGCACCCGGCCCTCGGCCACCAGCCGCCCCTCCCGCACCTGGCCGGTGAAGCGGCAGTCGAGGTCGAGCGTCACCGCCCGGCGGATGTTGCCCGGCACGCTGCACCACAGCCCCGCATAGGCCGCCGCCTGGTCGATCATCGACAGGATCACGCCGCCATGGGTGATGCCGGAGCGGTTGCGGTGCTGCGGCCCGGCGTCCACCGCCACCCGCGCGAAGCCGTCCCGCCATTCGAGGAGGGTGAGGCCGAGCAGGTCGTGATAGGCCGACCCGCCGGGATCGAGATCGGGTTCGCGAAGGTCATCGGTCATGCCCCTGCCCTCGCGCCCTGCCGCGCGGCGGTCAAGCGGGGCTTCACCGGCGTCGGCCAGCTACATTATAACATCTTCATGTGCTTGCCTGCCTCCGACGACAACGACATCACCGCCCGCGCGGGGATCTGGCGGGAGCTGCCGGGCGACCGCTGGGCTGCCTTCGATGCGCTGCCGCCGGCGATCCGCCGCCGCATCGCCGAGCACGCCTACGATCCGTGGAGCGTCAACGCGCTGGCGCTCTGGCGCGCCTTCCTCCGCCGCACCGGCAGCCGGGAGCGTGCGGAACGGCGGCTGCTGCGCCACATCGAGGAGTGCGAGGCGCTGGAGCGCGCGAACTTCGCCGCCGCGCACCGCGCCGCCCACGGCACGCCCCTGCCGCACGAGGCGGCGCGGGCGAGCGTGCTGCGGTACTGCCCCCTTCCCCAATCCTCTTGGGGCCGGTCTGCCCCGACACCTGCGGCGCGTCGGCGTCCAGGTGCGCTAGTGGGGCAATAGAGCCCGCGAAGAGATGCGAGCCTGACTGCAATCAGACCGCCTCTCCCCGCGGCAGCAATCGCAGAACTCGCGGGCGGAGCGAGTTTACAAAGGCGTTCGACGCCGCCAGGAGCCAGTCCAGCTGCTCCGCTTCCTGTTCGGGCGACCACGCGCCTGGATAGGTCCGCGCCAGCGCCACGCGGCATGTCTCCTCGCCTTCCGACCACTCCATCGTCCCATTCGGCACCGCCGCAGCGATCTCCGCCTCGATTGCCTCGCGCTCTTCAGCGAGCGCAGCGAAGACCGCCCTGCCAGCTTCACCCCGCAGCGACAGGAAGTCGCCAACGCGGTTCTGACTTCTGCTCGAATAGGCCGTGATCCGCCCCCAAGGCACGGGAAGGGGAAGATAGACGCGACCAAAGCCGGACGACCCTACCGCCTGGGCCGGATCGTCGAACCGGATCCGCCGCGCGAAATCCGCGCGCCAACGCCGATCGGCTTCCTTGACGACCGGGTCGAAACCCCGCCTTGCCAGTGCTCCGTTGGCCGGTTGTCCGGCCGCCTCGTCGGCCTGCTCATCTGCCGTGGCGGCATCCCCCAGCGACACGACCTCTGCGAGGTCGGCACCGAGTCCTTCGACCCTCACCACGACGCGTTCGACGCTCGTCGTGCGCGCGAGAAGGCGAGGCTGCACCAGCAGGCGACCGTCCGGCATCTCATAGCCGGCCATCTCGACCAGGCCGAAAGTCAGTTGCAGGCCGGCATGGCGACTGACGTATTGGACGATCGCTTCGGTTCCCTCGCGGATGCCGTCGCCGGCAACCAGTAGCATCAGCCGACCACGCGCGAGGTTTCGCGAGACCGCATCCACGAAGGCTGCCTGGACGATGTCGGGGTGGTGGCCCGCCACGATGCGATGCAACGCGTCCACGCCGCGCTCGCCGCGCGCGATCGACACCTCTCGCTGAAGGTCGGAGTAGTCCCAGGCCGCGAGCTCCTTCGCGTAGTCGAGGATCTGTCCGACGACCTCGCGCCGGGCCTGGGGGTTCCGCCACAGCTTGCATTCCACGACGACGAGCCCGCCGAAGCGGGTGACGAACAGGCAGTCCAGAGGTCCCGCAGGGGTGCGCAACTCCCGGCAGACCGGAAGGGGGTCGGCATAGGCAGGGTCGATAGCGCCGGTCGGAAGCGCGGATGGATGCTTGAGAAGGAAGTCGCGAAGCCATGCCTCGTTCCGTCCGCCGGCCGCGAGGGCAACGGGGCGAAGGACGACATCCGCGGCAACATCGGGCCGCTCTGGACTGGTCAGAACGATTGAAGAATAAATTACGAGATCGTTGCATAGAGCGGCGGCGACTTCAAGCTGTCAACTGCCTCGGCAAGACGAGCTCGGCCACTTTCTTCAGGGCCACAGTATGGCCCCTTCACCCGATCTGCAGCTCCTGCAGCCGCTCCTCGAGTTCCAGGAAGCCCGGCATGTGCTGCGTCGGCGCCATCTTGCGGCCCGTCTCCACCGCCACCTGCGGCGCGTTGCCGTGCAGATGCGCCACCAGCACGGCACGGATCACCTCGAGGTATTTCGCCTCCTCCTCCACCACGCCCTTGAGCCGCGCGGCGAGCGGCCCGACGAGGCCGTAGGCCAGCAGCACGCCGAGGAAGGTGCCGACCAGCGCGCTGCCGATCATCCTGCCGAGGACCGCCGGCGGCTGGTCGATCGAGGCCATCGTCTTGATCACGCCGAGCACCGCGGCGACGATGCCGAGGGCAGGCAGCGCATCGGCGATGTTCTGCAACGCGTGGGAGGGGTGCATCTCCTCCTCCCGCACCTTGCGCAGCTCGCGCGCCATCACGTCCTCGATCTGGTGCGGATCGTCGGCGTTCATGCCGACCATGCGCAGGTAGTCGCAGATCAGCGCCGTGGCGTGGCGGTCGGCGAGGATCTTCGGGAAGCGGGCGAAGGCCGGGCTCTCCTCCGGCTTCTCGATGTGCGGCTCCAGCGCCAGCGCGCCCTTGGTCTGCACCAGGCGCACGAACCAGTAGAGGAGGGACAGCATCTCCACGTAGTCCGCCTTGCGGTAGCGCGCCCCGCGCAGGATCTTGCCGAAGCCCGCCAGGGTGTGGCGGATGTCGTGCAGCGAGTTCGCCATGACGAAGGCGCCCGCCGCGGCGCCGCCGATGATCATCATCTCGAAGGGCAGCGCGAGGAGGATGATGCCGAAGCTGCCGCCGGCGAGCAGGTAGCCGCCGAACACCATCGCCAGGAGGAAGCCGAAGCCGGCCAGCGACATCATCGCCCGGCGCCTCCCTCCCGCGGCGCGGCGCGCAGCAGCGTGACGGCGACGCGGCGGTTGGCCGCGGCCGCAGGCTGGTCGGGCAGCAGCGGCTCGCGCTCGGCGTGTCCTGCGACGCTGCGGATGCGCGCTTCCGGCAGCCCGGCCTCCACCAGCAGGCGCCGCGTGGCGTTGGCGCGCTCCGCCGAGAGGTCCCAGTTCGAGCGTTCCCCGCCGCCGCGGAACGGCGTGGCGTCGGTGTGGCCGGTGATCGTCACCGCGTTCGGCAGCCGCACCATCACCGCGGCCACGCGCGCCAGCAGCAGCCGCGCCCGCTCGTTCGGCGCCGAGCCGCCGAGCGCGAACATCGGCTGGCGCTCCGCGTCGAGCAGCTGGATGCGCAGCCCCTCCGGCGTCTGCTCGACAAGGAGCTGGCGGCCGAGGTCGGCGAGCGCGGGGTCGCGCGCCACCGCCTCCCGGATCTCCTCGGCCGCACGCTCGAAGGCCGCCCGCTCGCGCCGCGCCGCCTCCGCGCGCAGCGCGGCGTCGGAGAGGCCGCGCGCCGCCTCGTCCTCCTCGCCTTCAGGCGCGTCGCGGCGGGGCACGGGGCGGGCGGCGTGCTCGCTGTCGTCCTCCGTCTCGACGTCGGGCAGCACGGGCAGCGGTCCGCGCTGGAGTCGGATGGCGCCGGCGGCCTGGGTGATCGGCTCGGATTCGTGGGGCGTGCGGCCGCCGAAGGGCTGCGCGGTGCCGCTCTGTGCGCGGCTCATCGGGTGGGCGGGGGCGAAGAAGTCGGCGATGCCGCGCCGCTGCTCCTCCGTCGTCGCGTTGAGCAGCCACATGAGCAGGAAGAAGGCCATCATCGCGGTGACGAAGTCGGCGTACGCCACCTTCCACGCGCCGCCATGGTGGCCGCGCGCGCCCTCCTCCGTCCGCCTCAGGACGATCGTCGATCCTTCGCTGCGCCGCCTCGCCATCCGCCCCGGTATCCGGCGGGGGCGGTTAAGGCGGGGCTAACCCGGCAGCATGAACCCCCGCAGGCCGAAGCCACTGATGCCGTGCTGCCGGCCCGACGCGCGCAGCGCGTTCCACAGCATGGCCTGGTTGCTGCTGACGACGGGCACGCCCAGTTCCCGCTCCAGCGGCTCGATCACCTCGATGGTCCGCAGGTTGCCGCAGCTCAGGAACAGCGCGTCGCACCGGCCCGCCGCGGCGGCTGCGCGCCTTCCGATCGCCGCGACATCCTCCGGCGGGATGCGCGTGATCGCCCAGGATTCGACCGTCGGGCGCGCGTGGAGCGCCGCGATCTCCAGCCCCGCGGCCTCCAGGTAGCGGCACAGAAGCCCGTTCACCTCCGCGCCGTAGGGGTTCGCCACGGCGATGCGGCGCGCGCCGAGGGCGGCGAGGGCCGCGACCGCGCTGCGCGCCATGGTGACGACCGGCCGGCCGGCGGCCAGGGCCAGACGCCCGACCAGCTCATCCTCTCCGGCCGGCCCGCGGTGCACGCAGCCGATCGTGCAGCCGAAGCACAGCACGCTGATCCGCGCATCGGCAAGCAGGCCCGCCGCACCCACCGCGGCCTCCTCCATGCGGGCGAGTTCCTCCGGCGTGCCGTTGCGGAGCGCCATGCGGGTCACGTGCATGCTGACGCCGGCCGGCAGCATCCGCGGCCACTCATGCTCGATGGTGACGCCGGCCGACGGGTTGAGCAGGCCGATCCGCGTTCCGTCCGCAAGGGCGTCGGCGGCCGAGGATGGCGGGGGCGGGCCGGGCGGTGCGGGCATCTCCTCAGGTCCCGCGCGCCATGACGAGCTGCGGCAGCCACGTCGCGATCCCGGGGAACAGCGTGAGCAGCAGGATCGCCACCACCAGCAGGCCGAAGAAGGGCAGCGCCTGCCGTGCCACGTAGGTGGCGTCTCGCCCGCTCATCGATTGCAGCACGAAGAGGTTGAAGCCGACGGGCGGGGTGACGGCCGCGATCTCCACCAGCAGCACGATGAAGATGCCGAACCAGATCAGATCGATCCCGACCGCCTGCACCATCGGCAGCACGATCGATGTGGTGAGCACGATCATCGACACGCCGTCGAGGAACATGCCCAGCACCACGTACAGCACCACCAGCACCGCGATCAGCTCGTATTTCGAGAGGCCCGCCGCGGCGACCTGCTCCGCCAGGGCGCGCGGCACGCCGGTGAAGCCCATCGCCACCGTAAGGAACGCCGCGGCGCCGAGGATGAACATGATGACGCAGGACATGCGCGTGGCGCCGTGCAGGCTCGCCATGAAGCTGGCGCGGTTCAGCGCCCCGCCGAAGGCGGCGATCGCCAGCGCGCCCGCCACGCCGAAGGCGGCGGATTCCGTGGCGGTCGCCAGGCCGCCGATGATCGACCCCATCACCGTCAGGATGAGCAGCAGGCAGGGGATCAGCTCGCGCGAGTTGCGGAACTTCTCGCGCAGGCCGACCCGCGGCTCGCCGGCGGGCACGCTGCGGGCGTTCATCGCGCCCCAGGCCGCGACGTAGCCGTGGAACAGCAGCATCACCATCAGCCCGGGCACCAGCCCGGCGAGGAAGACCTGGATCACCGACACGTTCGCGGCCACCGCGTACACCACCATGATGACCGAAGGCGGTATCAGGATGCCGAGCGTGCCTGACCCGGCAAGCGTGCCGATCGCGATCCCGGGCGGATAGCCGCGCCGGGAGAGTTCCGGCAGCGCGATCTTGGAGATCGTCGCGCAGGTTGCCGCCGATGAGCCGGACACCAGCCCGAAGATGCCGGAGCCGAGCACGTTGACGTGCAGCAGCCTGCCGGGCAGCGGCGCCATCCACGGGGCAAGCCCCTTGAACATCTGCTCCGACAGCCGCGTGCGGAACAGGATCTCGCCCATCCAGACGAACAGGGGCAGGGCTGCCAGCTCCCAGGACGCCGCCGAGGCCCAGGTCGCGGTGACGAGGTTCAGCCCCGGCGGCGAGCCGGACGCCAGCACCATGCCGAGCCACGCCACGACCGCGAGCGCGAAGCCGACCCAGAGGCCGGCCGCGAGCATGACGCCAAGCCCGCCGAGGAGGACGAAGCCGAGCAGCGTGACCGACATGCCGCGCGCGCCCTACACGTGGTCCGGCACGCCGTCGGCGCGGCGGGCCTCGCCCGCGGCGTCGTAGCTCGGCCGCCCGCCGCGGAGCAGCGTGACGAGGTCGTCCAGCACGGCGACGAACAGCGCGGCGGTGCCGGCGAGCATCGCGAGCTTGGGGATCCAGATCGGGATCGCCAGGAGACCGTGCGCACGGTCGCCGAACTCGATGTGCTCGGCGACGGTCACGGCGGTCCAGAACGCCCAGTAGCCGGCGAAGGCCGCGGCCGTCACGAGGCAGCCTGCCTCGCAGATCCGGCGGAGGCGCCGCGGCAGGCGCCCGAGCAGCAGCGCCATGCGGATGAACTCGCCCTGCCTGTAGGTTCCGGCCAGCGCGAGGAACACCGTCGCGCCGCAGAGCCACGCCGTGATCTCGTCGGCGGCGGGAAGCAGGATGCCGCCGTTCCGCAGGAGCGCCTGCAGCAGCATGACGGCGGCGATGGAGGCGAGGCACAGCGCAGCCAGGGCGCCGCTCGCCCGGTACGCGGCGTCCAGCGTCCGGCGCAGGGCGTTGCGGCGGACGGGAACCGCGGCCGCCGCCACGGCCTCCCGCATCATTGCCGGAACGCTGCGATCAGTCGCTGACCCTCCGGTCCGGCCTTCTGCAGCCATTCGCGGAGGAGCTGGTCGCCGATGCCGCGGAACTCCCGCAGCATCGCCTCGCTCGGCGGCGACACGACGACCCCGTTGCGCGCGAGGCGTTGCGTGCCCTCCTCCTCGGCCTGGCGGGACAGGTCCCAGCCGCGCCGCTCCGCCTGCCGGGCGACGTCGAGCACGGCTGCCTGCAGGTCGGCCGGCAGGCTGCGGAAGGCGCGCTCATTCGCGCCGAGGGCGTTGCGCGGCAGCATGGCCTTCGTGTCGTAGACGTAGCGGATGTACTCCCACGCATTGGCATCCGCCGCCGCGGCGGTCGATGTCATCATCGCGCCCACGATGTTGGTGGCGAAGGCCTGCGGGATCTCGGGCAGCTGGACGGTCACCGGCGTGGCGCCCAGCAGGTTCGCCATGCGCGAAGTGACCGGATTGGCCGAACGCAGCCGCACGCCGCGGAAATCCGCCAGGCTGTTCAGCGGCTGGCGCGAGAACAGCGCCTGCCCGGGCCAGGGCACGGAGTAGAGCAGCCGCACGCCGCGGCGCTGCAGCCGCTCCTGCAGGAAGGGGCGCTGCACGGCGTAGAGCCGTTCGGCCTGCTCGTAGCCGACCGCGACGAAGGGGATCCCGTCGATCTCGAAGAACGGATCCTCGTTCCCGAAGGCGGAGAGAAGGATCTCCCCCGCCGGAACCTGGCCGCTGCCGACCGCCCGCAGCATGTCGTTGGTGCGGATCAGGGCGCCGTTGGTGTGCAGCCGCATCTCCAGCCTGCCGCCTGTCGCGCGGCGTACCTCCTCGGCGAACCAGCGCAGGTTCTCCGCGTGGAAGGACGCGTCGGCGACGAAGGTCGCGACATCCCAGCGGGACTGCGCCAGGGCTGGCGCCGCGACGGCGGCAAGGCCGATGCCGACGAGCGAACGGCGTGGCAATCGGGCGCTGGGCATCCTGCTTCCTCCTGCTGCGCCGGCTGCGGGCGGCGCCTTGGGACAGCGTGGCGGAGCGAGCGCAGGGGTCATGCCGGAAGGCATCGGGCCGCGCTCGCCGCGCCGTGCATGGCCAAGCGTCGTTCAGCAAGCCGCATGCCAGCGCGCCGCGCCTCCCCCCGCCGCGCCGGAATGTCCTCTGCGACGACATGTCCCGCGGATGTGTCTCCTCCTGCAACATGCCGCCCGCCGATCGCGCCGGCACGGGAGGGGAGGGCTAGGCCCGCCGCGCCTCGAAGCGCCAGGGCGCGGCGGCGTCCTCGTTGGGGTCGAGCATCAGCCGGTGCTCGAGCGGGGGGAAGGCGCGGCTGCGGCAGTCGGCGCGGTCGCAGAGCCGGCAGGACAGGCCGATGCCGACGGTCGCGCCGCGCAGATCGAGCCCGTCGGCATAGGCGACCTCCGCCGCGCGCGAGACGTCGCAGCCCATCGCCACCACATGCACCGGCGCGGGCTCGCCCCAGCGCGTCGTCGAGGCGGCGATGGCGCGGGCGAAGCAGAGGAAGGTCGCGCCGTCCGGCAGCTGCGCCACCTGCACGCGCGTGGTGCCCGGGCTGCCGAAGGCGCGGTGCACCACCCATTTGGGGCAGGAGCCGCCGAAGCGCGCGAAGGGGAAGCCGGCGGCGGAGAAGCGCTTGTCCACGTTGCCCGCCGGGTCGACGCGCAGGAAGAAGAAGGGCACGCCGCGCGCCCCTTCGCGTTGCAGGGTGGAGAGGCGGTGCGCCGCCTGCTCGAAGCTCACCCCGAAGCGCGCGGCCAGCGCCTCCACCTCGTGCCGCAGGTCGCGCGCGGCGCCGAGGAAGGCGGCGTAGGGCATCAGCAGCGCGGCGGCGGCGTAGTTCAGCAGGCCGAGGCGGATCAGCGCCGCGGCCTCCGGCGTGCTCGGCTCCGCCGGCGCGACCGCCGCCTCCACCGCCTCGCGCGCCTCGAGCAGCATGAGCTGGAAGGCCATCTGGAACCCCCGGCTCTCCCGCGGCAGCGATTCCGAGAGGTCGAGGCGGCGGGAGGCGGGGTCGTAGCGGCGGAGCGCGCCGTCGAGCGGGCCGACATGCACGGTGAGGCCATGCGTGCGGCGCAGCCTTTCGGCCACGGCGTGGTTCATCTCGGCGGGTGCGGCGCGCAGCTCGGCGCCGAGGCGCTCGGCCACGGATTCGAGGGCGGCGAAGTGGTTGGCGCGGTCGTGGAAGAAGTCGCGCGCCTCCTCCGTCGGCAGCAGCAGGCGCCGGCCGGTCGGCAGCGCGATGCCGGACGCATCCTCCCGCGCGACGCGCCAGGCGCGGTAGAGGGCGAGCACCGCGCGCGCGGCGTTCGGCGCGGAGGAGGCGAGCGCCGCGACCTCGGCCTCCGGCACCGTCTCGAGGCCGAGCATCGGGTCGGACAGCACCTCGCGCAGGCCGGATTCCATCTGCCGCTCGCGCGCGCCCGACAGGGAATGGAGGTCGACGGCGAGGGTTTCGCCGAGCTTGATCAGCAGGCTGGCGGTGACGGCGCGCTGGTCGTGCTCGATGAGGTTCAGGTAGCTCGCCGAGATGCCGAGGCGGGCGGCGAGCGCCTGCTGGGTCAGGCCGCGCTCCATGCGCAGGCGGCGGACGGTGCGGCCGATCAGCGGGCGGGCCATCCTTTACATCCCTTTACAATACCCCGGCCGAGGTCTGTGAAAACCGCCACCGCCTTGCCGGTCCCAGGGCAAGATCGGGCCTGAACCCGGGCGGTGCAATGTCAATTATTGACGCATGCCGCGGGACCCGAATGCGGCAGCAGGAGAGACGATGACAAACCCCACCCCGAATTTCGCGCCCGATGGCAGCCATGGCGGCGGGCCTCAGCCGGGCCGCTTCGACGGCATCCGCCGGGACTACGCGCCGGCGGATGTCGCGCGGCTCGCCGGCAGCTTCCGCATCCGCCACACGCTGGCCGAGATGGGCGCGCAGCGCCTGTGGCACCTGCTGAAGACCGAGCCCTACGTGAACACGCTCGGCGCGATGACCGGGCTGCAGGCGGTGCAGCAGGTGAAGGCCGGGCTGAAGGCGATCTACCTGTCGGGCTGGCAGGTGGCGGCGGATGCCAACACCGGCTGCCAGATGTACCCGGACCAGTCGCTCTACCCCGTGGACAGCGTGCCGGCCGTGGTGCGGCGGATCAACAACGCGCTGCGCCGCTGCGACCAGATCGCGGTGCAGGAGGGCAAGGGCGATGCGACAAACTGGATGGCGCCGATCGTCGCGGATGCCGAGGCCGGGTTCGGCGGGGCGCTCAACGCCTATGAGCTGATGCGGGCGATGATCGAGGCCGGCGCCGCCGGCGTGCATTTCGAGGACCAGCTCGCCAGCGAGAAGAAGTGCGGGCACCTGGGCGGCAAGGTGCTGGTGCCGATCGGGCAGCACATCCGCACGCTGAACGCCGCGCGGCTGGCCGCCGATGTCGAGGGCGTGCCGACCGTGCTGCTCTGCCGCACCGATGCCGAGAGCGCGCAGCTGCTGACGAGCGACGTCGACGAGCGCGACCGGCCCTTCATCACCGACGACCGCACGCCGGAAGGCTTCCGGCGGATCAGGCCCGGCATGGGCAAGCAATACGCGATCGCGCGCAGCCTGGCCTACGCGCCCTATGCCGACCTGCTGTGGTGGGAGACGTCGGACCCCGACCTTCAGGATGCGCGGGACTTCGCCGAGGCGATCCATCGCGAGCACCCGGGCAAGATGCTCGCCTACAACTGCTCGCCCTCCTTCAACTGGGGGCGGAAGATGGGCGTGGAGGCGGCCGAGCGGTTCCAGCGGGAGCTGGGCGCGATGGGGTACAGGTTCCAGTTCGTGACGCTCGCCGGGTTCCACAGCCTGAACCTGTCGATGTTCAGGCTGGCGCGCGGCTACGCCGAGCGCGGCATGGGCGCCTATTCCGAGCTGCAGGCGGCGGAGTTCGCGGCGGAGGCCGAGGGCTTCACCGCGGTGCGCCACCAGCGGGAGGTGGGCGTCGGCTATTTCGACGCGGTCGCGACCGCGGCTTCGGGCGGCACCGCCAGCACCACCGCGCTCGCCGCCTCGACCGAGGCGGCGCAGTTCCAGCCGGCCCATTGAGGAGGAGCACGACCATGGGTGACGACATGCACGATGACGGCCTGGTGCACGGGCATGACTGGGCGCGGGAGAAGCCGAACGTGACGGCCTTCCTGTATCGCCCGGCAGATCCGGGTCCCGACATCGCGGCGGCGATGTCGACAAAGCAGGATGAGTGGCACGATGACGGCCTCGTCCACGGGCATGGCTGGGCGCGATCCGGGTGAGTGCCGGCGCATGGACAGGGTTCGACACCCTGTCCTGTTTCGGCGGCGTGCATCGCCGAAGCGGCCAGCCCCCACCCCGCCCCTCCCCCGCAAATGCGGGGGAGGGAGAGGCGGGCGAAGCACACCAGGAAAGGCGCCGGGACAGGGACCGGCGCCTTTCCGCCGTACCAGGGGCCGCGCTCATCGGATGCACCAGCGTTGCGGGGAGGCGCCGGTCATGGCGTTGCCGACGCGGCCGATGGCCATGATGAGGGCGGCTTTCTCGCCGAGGTTGGCGGGGACGCAGCGCTTCAGTTCGGCGAGGTAGGTCGACAAACCCGGCCGGGGGAGGAGGCGGGGGTGGACCGGGAGGGCGGCGTGCAGGCCGATCTGCTTGGCAAGCAGCAGGGCGGCGAGGGGGATGCGGCGGCTGATGCGGCGGATGCAGCGCAGGACGCGCCAGGCCAGCGGGGCGAGGGCGCGGTCATGGGTGGGGCGGCCGGCGATGAGGGCGGCGAGGAGGCGATCGAGCAGGCCGGCGGCGGCGGCGCGGGAGAGGGTGCGGTGGGCGGAGCCGGGCTTGCCGAGGTGTTCGGGCAGGGAGCGCCAGGGCTCGCGCGAGGCGGCGACCCAGAAGACGGCGTCCCAGGCGCGGCGTCGGTCGGTGGGTCGGCCGCCGAGGGTGGGGTCGGGGAGGTAGGGTCGGAGGGCGGCCCATTCGGCGTCGGACATCGGCTCCCACGGGTGGTGGAGGGGGGAGCGGTCGGGGATGTCCGGCTCGGCGAGGGCGTCGGGGAGCGGGGCGCGGAGGTGCGGGGGGAGGTATTTGAGGAGAGCGGTGAGGGTGGCCATGGGAGAGGGCTCCTTTCATCCGGGCCATCTTCCACGACTATCGTCCTAGATGCAAGGGGAAAGATTCTGAGTGGTGGGTGTGGGCGGCTCACTCTGGGGCGTGTCGCGCCGTTGGCTGCGATCCCGGGGCTATCGGGGTATGAGGCGGAACAACGGAGACGGACGGGAGGTGGGCTTCGGGGCGGTGGACAGCCGCTTTGCGCCCATCCCGGTCGCTTTGTGGCCCACCTGCTAATCCCACAAGCGGACATCGGCTAGCCGATCAGGCCTGCCGCAACTTCGCCGATCACCGACCTCAGCCAGCGGTGTGCCGGATCATGGCGGTATCGCACGTGCCACGCCATCTCGACGGGGAAGGTCCCGAGGTCGACCGGCAGCGGTAGGACCTTCAGCCGAGGGTCGTGTTCCAGTCGGCGGCAGATCAGGTTGGGCAGCGTCGCGCAGTAGTCGGTCACGGCCACCATCTCGGCGACCGCGAAGAAGTTGGTTACGGAGATGGCGACCTCGCGCTTGAGCCGCTGCTGCGCCATGGCCTGGAAAAGACCTGTCCGCATGCGGCCGGCTGGCACCACGTTGACGTGCCTGAGCCGTTCGAACCCGTCGCGGGTCATGCTCCCGCCGACCTCGGGATGGTCCGCCCGCACCACGCAGGCGAGCCCCTCATCCAGCAGGTGCTGCACGACGAGGTTGTCCGGCGGATCGACGATGCGGCCGAGCACCAGCGCGGTGGTGCCGGAGGTGATGCCGGTCTCCACCAGGTCGTTGTTGTATGGGATCAGCTGTAGCCTGATGCCAGGGGCGACCTGCCGGAGCCTCGCAACGAGCGCGGGCACCAACGCGAACTCCACGTAGCCGTTGGGCGCGATGGTCAACAGCCGCTCGGCCTTTGCGGGGTCGAACTCCTGTTGCCCGAGCACCGCGTCGTCCAGCCCCGCCAGCGCCTCGGCAATTCTGGGCGCCAACTCCAGGGCGACGGGGGTCGGCTGAATGCCGTAGCGCTCGCGGATGAAGAGCTGGTCCCGCAGCACCGTCCGCAGGCGGGAGAGCGCATTAGACAGCGCCGGCTGGGTCGTGCCGAGCCGCTCCGCCGCGCGCGTGACGCTGCGCTCCTCCATCAGAGCGACGAAGATCGGCAGGAGGTTCAGATCGTACCGCACGACTTATACTCTCGCCAGCATATCTGAAATCAACAACATAAACTTCTGGAATACCCTCTCCGGGCCCAACTTCGGCTCGTCCGCAGAAGGCGGACACCGTGACGGAGGCAGAGATGACCAAGGGCAGAGTGCTGGTGGCTGGTTCCAATGCCACGCGGATCGAACTCCAGGGCGGCGGATCGGCCGCCATCGGACAGTACCTCAACGAGACTGTCGTGCCGGCCATGGCCCTCATCGAGGCTGGCTACTCCGTCATGCTCGCGACGCCGGACGGGACCAAGCCGACGCTCGACGAGGCGTCGGACTCCCCGCAGCACTTCGGGGGCGATGCGGCGGCCCATGAGCGCGCCAGGCGGTTCTATGCCGAGGATCGCTCGATGAACCGGGTACGCACCCTGCGGTCCGTGGTCGAGGACGGGCTGGACGGCTTTGCCGGCCTGTTCGTGCCTGGAGGCCACGCGCCGGTGGTCGACCTGATGCAGGACGCCGAATTGGGCGTGATCCTGCGGCACTTCCACGAGGCTGGGAAGCCGACGGCGCTGCTCTGCCATGGACCGGTCGCCGTCGCCGCGGCGATGCCCCGTGCCCGCGAGTTCCGCGCCGCGCTGATCGCCGGGGATAAGGCCCGGGCGGCCGAGTACGCCGTGAGTTGGATCTATGCGGACTATCGGATGACCGTCTTCTCGGCCAGCGAGGAGCGGGTTGCCGAGGACGCGTTCCTGCATGGCAGGCTGTACTTCGACATGCCCGAAGCGTTGCGGGCCGCGGGAGCCAGGGTAATCACCAACCCGGTGGACTTCGCATCGAACGTGGTCGTCGATCGCGAGCTGATCACCGGCCAGAACCCGAGTTCGGACCACCAGCTTGCCGCGAGGCTGGTCGAGGCACTCGATCGTCCCCTCGCGGGAGCGACAGGATCCGGCCTTCTCCGCCATCTGACCACATCGGCATGACCCCAACGCGTCGCGCGCGATCAAACAGGCGGCGCTGGCTGCGGTCGAGATCGTCGAGTGTCAAGGAGCGCCCATTATGCCCAATCTGCTCAACCCGAAGACGTTGGCGAACGCCGTCCCGTTCAAGCCCTTGCAGGTGTTGGGCGGCAACGAGGGTCGCATCGTGCGGCCGCTCGGCTTGGCGTTCCGGTGGAAGGTGACGGGCGCCGACACGGGCTATGCCTTCGCCGTGTACGAGATGGAGTTGGAGCCGGGTTCCGCCATCCCTGTGCACGTCCATCCCTTCGCCGAGTTCTTCTACGTTCTCGAGGGCCGGGTCGAGGCACTCGGCCTTGACGACGACGGCCAGGCGTCGTCCCGCCCGCTCTCGTCCGGCGAATGCGCCAACGTGCCGGCCAACACGCCCCATGGCCTGCGCAACGCATCGGATCGGCCCGCGCGGTTCCTCAGCGTGGCGAGCTTCGAGCACGAGGAGGCCTTCAACCGCATCGAGCGGGGCATGGTCGAAGCGGGCGGCGAAGCCTTACCCGGGAGCAGGCAGGCGGAGATCTTCATGCAGCTTGCTTCCGAGATGCAGATCCACTTCCTGGCGGCCTGATCGCCGGTGACCGGCCGCGCGGAGCGCAAGGGTCCCGTGCGGTGCGGAATGGAAGCGAGCATGCGGGCTGATACCAATGGGGCCGGTGCCCGCTGGCCCGGTCGCGGGCCATGGAGGGCCGCCCCGACCCTATCGCCTCTCCACAGCCGCCCGGCCGCTTTCGCCTCCGCCTGCATGGGGCGGCACTACCTGGCAGGGGAGCGGATGCTCGACGGGGGGCGCGGGAGCGCCTACATGTGACGGCTGAATGGAATCGTCATAGCGTCAGGCCATGAGCACGAGCACCAGCACGAGCACGAGCACGGCCCCCTCCCCCGCGGCCGAGGCGACCCGGGCGCGGATCGCGGATGCGGCCGAGAGGCTGTTCCGGACGATGGGCTACCAGAAGACCGCGGTGGCCGACATCGCGCGGGACCTCGGCATGTCGCCGGCCAACGTCTACCGCTTCTTCCCCTCGAAGAGCGCGATCAACGAGGCGATCACGGAGCGGCTGCTGACGGGGATCGCCGATGCGGTGGAGGCGATCGCGCGGCGCGACGCGAGCGCGGAGGAGCGGCTGACGGCGATCGCGGAGGCGTTCCGCGCCGCCTCGCTGCGCCTGTTCTTCGACGAGCGGCGGATGCACGACATGGTGGGCGCGGCGATGACCGAGCATTGGGGCGTCATCGAGCGCTACCTGCTGCGCTTCCTCGGCGCGCTGGAGGCCGTGGTGCGGGACGGGATGGCGCGGGGCGAGTTCGCGCCGGGGGACGCGGCGGCGGCGGCGGTGGCGATCAAGCAGGCCACCCTCGCCTGGCACCACCCGCTGATGGTCGAGGAATGCATGCGCATGGGACGGTCGCCGGAGCAGGCGGAGGCGGATCTGCGCGTGACGCTCGGGCTGATGATCGCGGGGCTGAAGCGGGGCGTGCGGTAGGGGTGGAGCTGCTTTGCTTCAGGGGTTTCGCATCGACCTTCTGCTGCGTGTCGAGGAAGGCGGGGCGGCGCCCCCCTGCCCTCCCCGGCAGCAGCGGGGGAGAGAGTCCAACTGATAACTGATCACTGTTGATTTTCGCTTTTCGTCAGTCCATGGTCGCGGCGACGGAGACATCCCGATGCCGCGATCCCGCCTCCTGCCCCTCCTGCTTCTTCTCGCGGCCTGCCGACCGGGGCCGGAGGCCGCCGTGCCGGCGGAGGATCCGCCGAAGCCGGTGCAGGTCGCGGTGCTGCGCCACGCGCCGTCCGATTCCGCCACCGCGCTGACCGGCACGGTGCGCGCCCGGCGTGAGGCCGATCTCGGCTTCCGGGCCGGCGGGCGGATCGCGGAGCGGCTGGTGAATCTCGGCGACCTCGTCGCGGCGGGGCAGCCCCTCGCGCGGCTCGATCCGCGCGACCTGGCGCTGGCGGCGCAGGCGGCGGAGGCGGAGCTGGCGGCGGCGCGGGCGGGGGCCGTGCAGGCGGCGAACGATGCCGCGCGCTCCGCCCGGCTGCTCGCGGCGGGGCATGTGGCGCCGGCCTTCGACGATGCGCGGCAGGCGGCCGCGCAGTCGGCGCGGGAGCGGGCGGCGGGGGCCGCGGCCAACCTCGATCTCGCGCGCAACCGGCTGTCCTACGCGACGCTCGTCGCGCCGACGGCGGGCGTCGTCACCGCGGTCCTCGCCGAGGCGGGGCAGGTGGTGACGGAGGGCGTGCCGGTGCTGCGCCTGGCCGATCCGGCGGAGCGCGAGATCCTCGTCCAGGCGCCCGAATCGCTGCTGCCGCGCCTGGCCGATCCGGCGGTGGCGGGGTTCTGGGCGCGGCCGGGCGAGGCGGTGCCGGTGACGCTGCGCGAGGTGGCGGCGCAGGCGGAGCCGGGCTTGCGCACCTTCGCCGCGCGCTTCGCCATCCCGGCCGCGCCGGAGTGGGTGCGGCTCGGCATGACGGCGACGGTCCGCCTGTCCTCCGCGGGGGCGGAGGCCGCGTCCCGCGTGCCGCTCTCGGCGCTGCACGACCGCGGGGCGGGGCCGATGCTCTGGCAGGTGGAGGAGGAGCGGCTGCGCGCGGTGCCGGTGCGCGTGCTCGCCCTGTCGGAGACGACCGCCCTCGTCGAGGCGCCGCTGCCGGAGGGGGCGCGGATCGTCGCTATGGGGCCGCAGCTTCTCTCGCCCGGGAGCCGGGTGCGCGTGGTGGACACGCGCCTTGCGGAGACGCTGCGGTGACCCCGGCGCGGCGCAACCCCTCGGAGGCGGCGATCCGCAACGGGTCGCTGACCTTCTTCGCGCTCCTGGTCGTGCTCGCGCTCGGCGTCGCCTCCTGGCAGAGGCTGGGGCGGGCGGAGGATCCGTCCTTCACGGTGAAGGTGATGGTGGTCTCCGTCGCCTGGCCGGGTGCCACGGCGGCGCAGGTGCAGGATGCGGTGCTGGACCGCATCGAGGGGCGGCTGCAGGACCTCGCGTATCTCGACGTCATCCAGAGCTATGCGCGGCCGGGCGCGGGGACGCTGACGGTGACGCTGCGCGACGACACGCCGCCGGCGCGCGTGCCGGAGCTGTGGTACCAGGTGCGCAAGAAGGTGGGCGACATGCGCCACCTGCTGCCCGCGGGCGTGCAGGGGCCGGTGCTGAACGACGAGTATTCCGACGTCTATTCCGCCGTCATCGCGCTGACCGGCGCGGACAATGCCGAGCTGGCGCGGCAGGCCGAGCGCCTGCGCATCCGCCTGCGCCGCCTGCCGGGGGTGGAGAAGGTGGTGGTGGACGGCGAACGGCCGCAGCGCATCCATGTGGAGGCGAGCCATGCGCGGCTGGCCACGCTCGGCATCCCGCCGCAGGCGATCCTGGACGCGCTGGCGCGGCACAACCCGCTGCCGGGTGCCGGGGTCGTCGAGACCGGGAGCAGCCGCATCCACCTGCGCCTGCCGGACGGCATCGACGGCGTGGCAGCGGTGGGCGCCGTGCCGATCCCGCTGGAGGGGCGCAGCATCCGGCTCTCCGACATCGCGACGGTGCGCCGCGGCGCGGCCGACCCGCCGGCCTCCGCCATCCGCTTCCGCGGCGAGGAGGCGGTGATGATCTCGGTCGTGAAGGAGCGCGGGCATGACGTGCTGCGCCTCGGCGCCGCGCTGGGGGCGGAGCTGGCGGCGATCCGCCGCGACCTGCCCGTGGGGCTGTCGCTGAGCCTCGTCTCGGACCAGCCGCACATCGTGGCGGAGAGCGTCAACGAATTCCTGCTGAAGCTTGCCGCGGCGCTCGGCGTGGTGCTGCTGGTGTCGTTCCTGTCGCTCGGGTGGCGGGCGGGGATCGTGGTGGCGCTGTCGGTGCCGCTGACGCTCTCGCTCGTCTTCGCGTTCATGCTGTGGCGCGGGACGGAGCTGGAGCGCATCTCGCTCGGCGCGCTCATCCTCGCGCTCGGGCTGCTGGTGGACGATGCGATCATCGCCATCGAGGCGATGCTGGTGAAGCTGGAGGCGGGGTGGGACCGGCTGCGCGCGGCGGGCTTCGCCTGGACGAGCACGGCGGGGCCGATGCTGACCGGCACGCTGATCACCGCGGCGGGCTTCATCCCGGTGGGCTTCGCGCAATCCTCGAGCGGCGAATACGCGGGCGGGATCTTCTGGGTGGTGGGCGCGGCGCTGGTGGCGAGCTGGGTGGTGGCGGTGGTGTTCACGCCCTGGCTCGGCGCGAAGCTGCTGCGCGTGGTGCCGCGGCCGGCGCACGACCCGTACGGGGGCCGCGCCTCGCGCGCGCTGCGCGCCGCGGTCACATGGTGCGTGGACCGGCGGTGGATCGTCATCGGCCTGTCGGTCGCCGCGCTGCTGGCGGGCTTCGCCGGGATGGCGGCGACGCGCAAGCAGTTCTTCCCCGTCTCGCAGCGGCTGGAGCTGCTGGTGGACGTCAACCTGCGCGAGGGCGCGGGCTTCGCGGCGACCGAGGCGGTGGTACGGCGGCTGGAGGCGGCGGTGGCGGACGACGCGGATGCGCGGCACTTCGCCGCCTATCTCGGCGCGGGCGCGCCGCGCTTCTTCCTGGCGCTGAACCCCGACCTGCCGAACGAGGCGTTCGGCAAGCTGGTGATCGAGACGTGCGACATCGCGGCGCGGGAGCGGCTGCGCGCGCGGCTGATCCGGATGGTGGAGGACGGCGCCTTCCCGGAGGCGCGGGTGCGCGTGTCGCGGCTCGATTTCGGGCCGCCGGTCTCCTACCCGGTGCAGTTCCGGCTGGTGGGGCCGGACCCGGCGGAGCTGCGGCGGCTGGCCGATGAGTGGGTCGCGGCGCTGCGGGAGGTGCCGGGCGCGCGGCAGGCGGGGACGGACTGGTCGGAGCGGGCGCCTTCGCTGCGGCTCGAGCTCGACAGGGAGAGGATCGCGCAGCTCGGCCTTTCGCCGGCGGCGGTGGCGACGGGGACGGCGGCGCTGCTGTCCGGCGTCACGGCGACGCAGCTGCGGGAGGGGAACCGGCTGGTGGACGTGGTGCTGCGCGCGCCGGCGGAGGAGCGGCTCGGCCTCGGCGCGCTGGCGGATCTGACGCTGGTGACGCCGGCGGGGCCGGTGCCGCTGTCCCAGGTGGCGCGGCTGGTGCCGGAGGCGGAGGAGCCGATCCTGTGGCGGCGCAACCGCGAGTCCTTCATCACCGTGCGCGCGGAGGTGGCGCCGGGCGTGCAGGCGCCGGACGTGACGGCGGCGGCGCTGCCGCGGCTGGAGGCGCTGCGGGCGGCGCTGCCGGTCGGCTACCGGATGGAGGTGGGCGGGGCGGCGGAGCAGTCCGGCCGGGCCAATGCCTCGCTCTTCGCGCTGTTCCCGGTGATGGCGGGGGTGATGCTGGTGCTGCTGATGCTGCAGCTCCGCCGCTTCGGGCCGGCGGCGCTTGTGCTGGCGACGGCGCCCCTCGGCATTCCCGGCGCGGCGGCGGCGCTGCTGCTGGCGGATGCGCCCTTCGGCTTCGTCGCGCTGCTCGGCGTGATCGCGCTGGCGGGGATGGTGATGCGCAACACGCTCATCCTGGTGGACCAGGTGCGGCAGGACGTGGAGGCGGGGCACGCGCTGCGGGAGGCGATCGTCGAGAGCACGGTGCGGCGGGCGCGGCCCGTGGTGCTGACGGCGCTGGCGGCGATCCTTGCCTTCGTGCCGCTCACCACCTCGGCCTTCTGGGGCCCGATGGCGGTGGCGATGATCGGCGGGCTGGCGGTGGCGACGGCGGCGACGCTGTTCGTGGTGCCGGCGCTGCACGCGCTGGCGCTGCGGCGGGAGGCGGCGCCCGCGCCGGCGGTTCAGGCGGGGGCGGCCAGCCGCTCCTTCGCCGGGGCGTCCGGATAGAGGTCCGGGGCGACGCATTCGAAGTGGCCGCGCACGGCGCCCCAGCATTCGCAGCTCCGCGCCTCCAGCCGCTTGCGGTTGGCGACGACGAGGCGGCCGCGGCCGCGGCGGATCAGCCCGTCCCTGTCGAGGTCGCCGAGCACGCGGGCGACGGTGCTGCGCTGGACGCCGAGGGTCTCGGCCAGGTGTTCCTGGGTCAGCCGCAGCTCGGCCTTGCCGGCGCGGTCCTGCATCTCGAGCAGGCGGCGGCAGGCGCGGGCCTCGACGGGATGGAGCGCGTTGCAGGCGGCGGACTGCATGACCTGGGCAAGCAGCGCATCGGAGAAGCGGGTCAGCAGGTCGTGCAGGGCGGGACAGTCGTGGCGCAGCTTCTCGAGCCGCGTGCAGTCGATCCGCAGCGCGTCGCCGCCGATCTGGGTGACCGCGCGGGCCGAGGCGGGCTTGCCGCCTGCGCTGACGAGGCCGCCGGCCGCGCCCTCGCAGCCGATCACGGCGAGCTCGGCGGTGCGGCCATCCTCCATCACGCCGACCATCGAGATGACCGTGCCTTCGGCCGGGAAATGGGCGTGCTCCACCTCCTCGCCCGGCTCGAAGAGCACGGCGCGGGCGGGCAGGGCCACCTTCTCGAGGTGCGGCAGGAGACGTTCCAGCTCCTTCGCCGGCAGGGCGGCGAGCAGCCGGTTCCCGAGCAGCCTGGCGTCGCCTGCGGCGGAAGGGGCGGAGCGCTTCGTCCTTCGTGTTGTCGTCACAATGGTATCAACGCGGGGCGCCCCTCCTTGGCGGGTCGCGGGCGGCTCACCTTCCCGTGCGCCGGGTCAGCCGACGGTGACCCTCGTGCGGGGGGCGGATGGGTAGAGGCCCGGCGCGATGCATTCGAAATGCCGTCGGACCGAACCATAGCACTCGCAGGCGCCCGCGTGCAGGCGATTGCGGTTAAGGATGACGATTCGGCCGCGCCGGGGCTCGATGGCTCCCGTAGTCGCAAGGTCGGCGAGGACGCGGGTGACGGTGGTGCGCTGGACGCCGAGCAGCTCGGCGACGTTCTCCTGGGTCACCGGCAGTTCGTCGGTGAGGCTGCGGTCCTGGATGTCGAGGAGGCGGCGGCAGGCGCGGGCGTCGGCGCCGTGCAGGGCGTTGCAGGTGACGGATTGCAGGACCTGGGCCAGCAACGCGTCGCAGAAGCGGTTGAGGAGGTCGCGCAGCGTGGGGCTGGCGTGCTTCGCCTCCTCCAGCCGGGCGCTCTCGATGCGGAGGGCGGTGCCGCCGACGCTGGCGACGGCGCGGGTCGAGGCAGGCTTGCGGCCGGCGCTGATGAGGGCGCCGAGGGCACCCTCGCAGCCGACGATCGCGGCCTCGGCGGTGCGTCCGTCGGCGAGCACGCCGACGAGGGAGACGACGGTGCCGGCGCCCGGGAAATGCGCGTGCGTCACCTCGTCGCCCGGTTCGAACAGCACCCGGCGCGTCGGCAGGGTGACGCGGTCCAGGTGGGGCGCAAGGAGATCCAGGTCTCTCGGGGGAAGGGCGGCCAGCAGCCGGTTCCCGAGAAGCTCGCCGCGTCCGTTGGGCTGCGGCGACTCACGCTCTTCCACCATTCGGGCCGTTGTCACTCCGGAGGCGAGCGGGCCGCTTCCCTTCGATGCGGCTCCGGCTCACCCGGCCGTGTGTGACAAGCTTGCGCGGCCACGTCTGTCCGCTATGCGGCATTTCCACGATGCCGCCCAAATTGGCGGCATCGTACGCATGACGATCGGTCAGGCGACGCGGTTCGCCACCAGGTCCTGCACCACGGCGGGGTCCGCGAGGGTGGATGTGTCGCCGAGGCTGTCCGTCTCGTTCGCGGCGATCTTGCGCAGGATGCGGCGCATGATCTTGCCGGAGCGGGTCTTCGGCAGGCCGGGCGCCCATTGGATGGCGTCGGGCGAGGCGATGGGCCCGATCTCCTTGCGCACCCAGGCGACGAGCTCCTTGCGCAGCGCCTCGGTCGGCTCCTCTCCCGCCGTCAGGGTGACGTAGGCGTAGATGCCCTGGCCCTTGATCTCGTGCGGCATGCCGACGACCGCGGCCTCGGCCACCTTCGGGTGGGCGACGAGCGCCGATTCGATCTCGGCGGTGCCCATGCGGTGGCCGGCGACGTTGATCACGTCGTCCACCCGTCCGGTGATCCACCAGTAGCCATCGGCGTCGCGGCGCGCGCCGTCGCCGGTGAAGTACATGCCCTTGAAGGTGGAGAAGTAGGTCTGCTCGAAGCGCGCGTGGTCGCCGTAGACGGTGCGCATCTGGCCGGGCCAGCTGTCGAGGATGACAAGGTTGCCCTCGGCCGGACCCTCCAGCAGCCTGCCGTCGCCATCGACCAGGGCCGGGCGCACGCCGGGCAGCGGCAGCGTCGCCGAGCCGGGCTTCTGGGCGATGGCGCCGGGGAGCGGGGAGATGAGGATGCCGCCCGTCTCGGTCTGCCACCAGGTGTCCACCACGGGGCAGCGTTCCTCGCCGACGACGCGGTAGTACCAGAGCCAGGCCTCCGGGTTGATCGGCTCCCCCACGCTGCCGAGGATGCGGAGGCTGCGGCGGGAGGTCTTCCTGACCGGCGCCTCGCCGTCGCGCATCAGCGCGCGGATGGCGGTGGGGGCGGTGTAGAAGATGTTGACCCCATGCTTGTCCACCACCTCCCAGAAGCGGGAGACGGTGGGCCAGTTCGGCACGCCCTCGAACATCAGGGTGGTGGCGCCGTTCGCGAGCGGGCCGTAGACGATGTAGGTGTGGCCGGTGACCCAGCCGACATCGGCGGTGCACCAGTAGATCTCGCCCTCGCGGTAGTCGAAGACGTTGGCGTGGGTGAAGCTGGCCCAGACCATGTAGCCGCCGGTGGTGTGCAGCACGCCCTTCGGCTTGCCGGTGGAGCCGCTGGTGTAGAGGATGAAGAGCGGATCCTCGGCGCCCATCGGCTCGGGCTCGGCCTGGTCCGGCTGGCCGTCGCAGAGGTCGCCCCACCAATGGTCGCGGCCGGGCTGCATCGGCACGGCGGCGCCGGTGTTGCGCGCGACGACCACGTGGCGGACGCTCGGGCACGCCTTCAGCGCCTCGTCCGTGTTGGCCTTGAGCGGCACGGTACGGCCGCCGCGCCGGCCTTCGTCGGCGGTCAGCACGACGCTGCACTCGGAATCCTGGATGCGGGAGGCGAGGCTGTCGGGCGAGAAGCCGCCGAAGACGATGGAATGCACCGCGCCGATGCGCGCGCAGGCGAGCATCGCGACCGCGGCCTCGACGATCATCGGCAGGTAGATGCAGACGCGGTCGCCCTTGCGCAGGCCGAGGCCGCGCAGCGCGTTGGCGAGCCGGCAGACGCGGGCGTGCAGCTCGCGGTACGTGACCTTGGCGTCGCTCGACGGGTCGTCGCCTTCCCAGAGGATCGCGACCTGGTCGCCGCGCGCGGCGAGGTGGCGGTCGAGGCAGGAGACGGAGGCGTTCAGCACCCCGTCCTCGAACCAGCGGATGGAGACGCGGCCGGAGGTCGCGCCGAAATCGGTGTCCTTGATGCGGGTGGGCGGCGTCATCCAGTCGATGCGCTTCGCCTCCTCGCGCCAGAAGCCCTCGGGGTCGCGCAGGGCGGCCTCGGCCATGGCGCGGTACGACGCCTCGGTGACGCGGGCGCCTGCCGCGATCTCGGGTTTCACGGGGATGAGCGTCTCGGTCATCGGCGCGTGCCTCCCAGGCCTTCTTGCGTCCGGCACCCGATGTCGGGTGGCGTGGATTGCTTGGGCCATGGGCGGGCGGGGGCGTCAACCGAGTCGCCGGTGCGGCGAACGGGCGTCTGCGCGGGGAGGGGGATCCGCGGCGGCTCCGGCTGCCCCCACCCAGACCCTCCCCCTGCCCCCACCCAGACCCTCCCCCGCGAAAGCGGGGGAGGGAGAAGCGGGTGGCGTCAGTTGGTGGCGCGCGGGGCGGGCGCAGGGTTGGCCGGCGTCGCGGGCGTGGCGGGGGTCGCCGGGCGCGCGGCCTGGCCCTGGTTCTGCTGGGCGCCAGACGGGCGCGTGGCGGGCGCGGTCACGGCGCCGCCGGGATTTGCCGGCGTCGCGGTGCCGGCGCGGTGGCCGGGTGCGGCCGGGGTGGCGGGCGTCGCCGGAGCCGCAGGGCGCATCTGCGTGGTCGGCGCGGCCGGCGCGGCCGGCGCGGCGGGAGTCGCGGTGCCCTGCGCCACGACGGGGACCGCGCCCAGCATCAGCAGCGCCGCGGCGATCGGAAGGGAGTGGGAACTGCGCATCTGGACCTCCTCGGTTTGAGCGCGGGAGGAGGGTGGGCGCGGCGCGTGGCGGCGCTTCGGTGGCGAAGGGGTCATTTCGCGGCGTCGGCGGCGAGGTCGTGGCGAAGGTGGCGGGGACGCGGCGGGCGGGTGCGGGCGGCCTCAGCAGCCGCGGGCGCGGCCCTCGACGAAGTCGAGCAGGCAGGCGGCGTAGCCGAGGGTGAAGCGCCAGTCATTGCCGCCGCCATGCCCCTGGATGCCGCGCGGCCGGTCGAGGAGCAGCAGGCCGCCGGCGCGGCCGGTCAGCGCGGAGAAGATGGCGGAGCGCTGCGCCGGGTCGGGGTCGTATTCGTCACCGGCGAAGTTGGCCACCACGACGCGCGCGCCGGGTGCCCGCGCCTGCGCGACGACGCGCCGCAGGTCATCGAGCGCCCAGGCATGGGCGGGGCTGCCGGTCGGGCCATGCGCCGCGGGGGCGATGGCGACGACGCCGTCGACCAGCCCCGGCTCGGACAGCGCCTGCAGCGCATTCCAGGCGCCGCGGGACTGGCCGCCGACGACCACCCGCGCATAGCCGCGGCGGCGGAGGTCCAGCAGCGCCTCCCGCATCCAGGCGGCGCCGGATTCGGTCTCATCCATCTGGGGGTCGCGGTCGATGCGGAAGACGTCGTAGCCGGCGTTGTTGAAGGCGCGGACATGCGGCTGCGGCTGGCCGCCGCGGCTGTCGGCGCCGCCGGCGGCGCGGCCATGCGCCCAGAGATAGGCGCCGCGCGCGGCCTCGGCGCCCTGCCAGAGGAAGCGCCGGTCCGGCGTGAGATGCCAGTGGCGGCCGCCGGCCAGGCGCGTCTCGGCCACAGTCTCGCCCTCCGCCTCCAGGCCCGGCCAGACCACGGCGAGATCGCGCGCATAGAGCCGGCAGCCGCTGCCGGCGAAGCGGTTGCAGTTCTCGAGCGCCCGCCTCTCGGTCGCGGCGGCGTCGTCCTCGATGGCGGCGGCCCAGCCCCACGCGCCGTTCGGGGCGAGGGCGAAGGCGCGCGGCATGGGCTGGAGGAGGTAGCGGCCGTAATCCAGCCGCCCCTCATGGCTGAGATAGGGAAGGCGGGCGGGATCGAGGAGCGCGGGCGGATCCGGCTGGGCGGCCGGCATGGCGACCGGGCCGAGGAGCAGAAGCACCGCCGCGACAGCGGCGATCCGGCCGACCACACTGAAGATTGCGTTCAACATGCCGTGAGGAAGGAAACCAGAGCCGATTTCGGCTGTCCAGCGCCGATTCGCGGCCCCGGCGGCGGCCGGGCCGCCGTTCCGCGCGCGCTCTTGCCGTGCCACGGGGGCGGCGGCATGTTCCGCCGCCTTTTCTCCCGGGGACTTCCTGAAGATGCGCGTCAAGGACGTGAAGAAGGTCGTGCTCGCCTATTCCGGCGGGCTCGACACGAGCGTGATCCTGAAATGGCTGCAGACCACGTACCGCTGCGAGGTGGTGACCTTCACCGCCGATCTCGGCCAGGGGGAGGAGCTCGGGCCGGCGCGCGACAAGGCGCTGCTGCTCGGCATCCGGCCGGAGAACATCTTCATGGACGACCTGCGCGAGGAGTTCGTGCGCGACTTCGTCTTCCCGATGTTCCGGGCGAATGCGCTGTACGAGGGGATGTACCTGCTCGGCACCTCGATCGCGCGGCCGCTGATCGCGAAGCGGCAGATCGAGATCGCGGAGGCGACGGGCGCGGATGCGGTGGCGCATGGCGCGACCGGCAAGGGCAACGACCAGGTGCGGTTCGAGCTGAGCTACTACGCGCTGAAGCCGGAGGTGAAGGTGATCGCGCCCTGGCGCGAGTGGGAGCTGACCAGCCGGACGCGGCTGATCGAGTTCGCAGAGGCGCACCAGATTCCGATCGCGAAGGACAAGCGGGGCGAGGCGCCGTTCAGCGTGGACGCCAACCTGCTGCACAGCTCGTCCGAGGGGAAGATCCTGGAGGAGCCGTGGGAGGCGCCGGACGAGGCGGTGTGGCAGCGCACGATCAGCCCGATGGAGGCGCCGGACCGCGCCACCGACATCAGCGTGGCGTTCGAGCGCGGCGACGCGGTGGCGATCGACGGGGAGAGGCTGTCGCCCGCGTCGCTGCTGACGCGGCTGAACGGGCTTGGTCGGGAGAACGGGATCGGGCGGCTCGACCTGGTGGAGAACCGCTTCGTCGGCATGAAGTCGCGCGGCTGCTACGAGACGCCGGGGGGCACGATCCTGCACGCGGCGCACCGGGCGATGGAGAGCATCACGCTGGACCGCGAGGCGGCGCACCTGAAGGACAGCCTGATGCCGCGCTATGCGGAGCTGGTCTACAACGGCTTCTGGTTCGCGCCGGAGCGGCGGATGCTGCAGGCGCTGATCGACGAGAGCCAGCGGAGCGTGACCGGCGAGGTGCGGCTGAAGCTCTACAAGGGGAACGTGATCGTCACCGGTCGTCGCTCGCCGCACAGCCTCTACTCGATGAAGCACGTGACGTTCGAGGAGGATGGCGGGGCCTACGACCAGTTCGACGCGCAGGGCTTCATCAAGCTGAACGCGCTGCGCCTGCGGCTCGGCGCGATGGCGGGGCGGCGCGGCGGGGCGCTGTGAGGGCGTTGCCCTCGCGACCGTGATCGTCCGGGAGGGCGGGAAGGCTTGCGCGGCCACGCAACCCGCGCCGGGCCGCCACGTTGAGCCTGCAACCGTCGCAACTCCCCCCCAGCGACGGCCTAGGCAGGCGGCGGCACGGTCATGGTCCCACCCGTGCCGCCGCCCGCCCCCCTTCCCTTCCCTCCTCGCGCGCACTCCCGCCGCTTTACGCGGCGCGCGGCGCGTCGGAGTGTGACAGGGCGGTGACGGCGGTTCGGGGGGCGTCTTCCATGGCATTGCGCATCGGCATCGCGGGCATCGCCGGCCGCATGGGGCAGCTGCTGGCCGAGGAGGTGGCGGCGTCCGGCGCCGCGCTTTCCGGCGGCACGGTGCGGCCGGGCTCGGGCAAGGCGCCGCCGGCGGGCGCCGCGGCGCTGCCCGACGCGGCGGCGCTGTTCGCGGCGAGCGACGTGGTGATCGACTTCACCCATGCGGAGGAGGCGGTGCCGCACGCGACCCTCGCGGCGCGCACGGGGCGCGGGCTGGTGCTCGGCTCCTCCGGCCTGTCCGCGGCGCAGGAGCGCGCGGTGGCGGAGGCGGCGGCGCGTGCGCCGGTGGTGTACGCGGCGAATTTCGCGCCGGGGGTCAACCTGGTGCTGGCGCTGGCGGAGCGCATGGCGGCGGCGCTGCCGGCGGAGGGCTACGACGCCGAGATCCTGGAGATGCACCACCGGCAGAAGGTGGACGCGCCGTCGGGCACGGCGGTCGCGCTCGGCCGCGCGGTGGCCGCGGGGCGCGGCACGACTCTGGAGGAGGCGGGGCGCGAGAGCGGGCGCGACGGGCACACCGGCCGCCGCGCGACGGGCGCGATCGGCTTCGCGGCGCTGCGCGGCGGGCAGGTGGTGGGCGAGCACACGCTGCTCTTCGCCGCGGCGACGGAGCACATCGCGCTGACGCATCGCAGCTTCGACCGCCGCGCCTACGCCACCGGCGCGGTGCGCGCGGCGCTGTGGCTGCGCGGCAGGGCGCCGGGGCTGTATTCCATGATGGACGTTCTCGGCATGCGGTGAGACGCCGGCCGGGCGCGTTCATCGGGGCGCAACGGCCGCTGCCTTGACCCCTTCCCGCCCCGCTGCGATACGCCCCCGTCCCGGATTCCGCCGGGCATCCTGCCAGGCCGGGGCGAACCGGCCCTCCGCGACAAGAGGCCGAACCACGCCATGCGCGACAAGGGCGAATACCTGTTCACCTCGGAGAGCGTCTCCGAAGGCCATCCCGACAAGGTGGCCGACCGCATCTCGGACACCGTCCTCGATGCCTACCTGACGGCCGATCCGTATTCCCGGGTCGCGTGCGAGACGCTGGTGACGACGAACCGCGTCGTGCTGGCCGGCGAGACCCGCGGGCCCGGCAGCGTGACGCCGGAGCTGCTGATCCACCTGGCGCGGATGGCGATCCACGACATCGGCTACGAGCAGGACGGCTTCCACTGGAAGGACGCCGAGATCGCCTGCCACCTGCACGCACAGTCCGAGCACATCGCGCAGGGCGTGGACGCGGCCGGCAACAAGGACGAGGGCGCCGGCGACCAGGGCATCATGTTCGGCTACGCCTGCACCGAGACGCCGGAGCTGATGCCGGCGCCGCTGTACTATGCGCACACCATCCTGCGGCGGATCAGCGAGCTGCGGCGGATCAAGGATCCGGCGGTGGCGGGGCTGCTGCCGGATGCGAAGAGCCAGGTGACGCTGCGCTACGTCGACGGCAAGCCGGTGGGGGCGACCTCCGTCGTCGTCTCGACGCAGCACGAGGAGCGGCTGGACCAGGCCGAGATCAAGCGGATGCTGCGCCCGATCGTGGAGAGCACGCTGCCGAAGGGCTGGATGTGCCCGGACCCGGAGTTCTACGTGAACCCGACGGGCAAGTTCGTGATCGGCGGGCCGGACGGCGATTGCGGGCTGACCGGACGGAAGATCATCGTCGACACCTATGGCGGCGCGGCGCCGCATGGCGGCGGTGCCTTCTCGGGCAAGGATCCGACGAAGGTGGACCGATCGGCGGCCTATGCGTGCCGCTACCTGGCGAAGAACGTGGTGGCGGCGGGGCTGTCGGAGCGCTGCACGATCCAGGTGAGCTACGCGATCGGCGTCTCGAAGCCGCTGTCGGTCTATTTCGACCTGCACGGCACCGGGAAGGAAGTGGACGAGGCGAAGCTGGCGAAGGTGGTGAACGAGATGGTGAACCTCTCGCCGCGCGGGATCCGGGAGCACCTGCACCTGAACCGGCCGATCTACGTGCCGACGAGCGCCTACGGGCATTTCGGCCGCACGCCGGACGGCGAGAAGGGCACCTTCACCTGGGAGAGGACGGACCTCGCGCCCGAGCTGAAGCGCGCCTTCGGGCGCTGACGCCGCGGAGGAGGGGGGAACGGGGCGGCGGGCGGGGGCCCGCCGCCCTTTTGCGTCGGAGCGGGTTCGCGATGGAGCAGGCAGGATGACCGCCGACCGTCCTCCCCTCGCGGACGGCATCCCGGACCGGCTGTACGGCCGCCGGCGCGGGCATCCGCTGCGGCCGCGGCAGCAGAGGCTGCTCGACGTCACGCTGCCGCGGATGCGGCTGACGGGGGCGCAGGCCGCCGATCCTCGAGCGGCCTTCGGCATGGAGGGCGCGCCGCTCTGGCTCGAGGTGGGGTTCGGCGGGGGCGAGCACGCGCTGGCGCTGGCGGCGGCGCATCCGGGCGTCGCGCTCATCGCCTCGGAGGTGTTCGAGAACGGGCTGTGCGCGCTGCTGTCGCGGCTGGTGCCGGAGGGCGGGGAGGCGACGGCGCCGCTGCCGCGGAACCTGCGGCTCTGGCCGCAGGATGCGCGGCACCTGCTGGCGGCGCTGCCGGAGGGCGCGCTGGACCGGCTGTTCCTGCTGTTCCCCGACCCGTGGCCGAAGGCGCGGCATGCCAAGCGGCGCTTCGTCAACCCGGCGCTGCTGCCGGTGGTGGCGCGGGCGCTGCGGCCGGGCGGGGAATGGCGGATCGCGTCCGACGACCCGACCTATCAGGCGTGGGTGGAGGAGGTGATGGCGGGGGCGCGCGACTTCGTCCGCCTGGCGCGGCACGAGGCGCGGCCGGAGGGCTGGCCTGGCACGCGGTATGAGGCCAAGGCGCTGCGGGAGGGGCGGCGGCCGCTCTACTGGGCGTTCGGACGACGCTGAGGGCCCAACACACGCTTGCGTGATCGTATACCTCACGCTATCGTGAGGTCCTGTCGAGCAGCCAGGGCCTGCCATGTCCGCCTCGTTCCCCGCCAATGACGATCCCCGCCGCCCGCGCCTGCGCCGGCCCGAGGATTTCGCCGGGGAGCGGGGCGGCTATGCGCCCTGGTGCGGGCCGGCAGCGGTGGCGACGGCGGCCGGCCTCTCCTACGCCTCGGCCTGCGAGCTGCTGGGGCGGGTGGCGCCGGAGCGGTATCCGACGGGGCGGGAGATCGTGACGGCCTGGTGGCGGGACCTGCTCCATGCCCTCGATCTGGCGGGCGTGGCGGCGCGGCCGCACCCGGTGGAGGGGCGGCCGACGCTCTGCCAGGCGGTGCGGGGCGGCCTGCCCGAGGGATGGTGGCTGGCGCGCGTCACCGGGCATTTCTGCCTGCTGGAGGTGGCGCGGAGCGGCAGGGCGCGCGTGTTCGACAACCGGCTGCACGCCGTGCCGCTCTCCACGCGGGCGCATGGGCGGCGGCGGGTGACGCACCTGGCGCAGGTGCCGGCGCCGCCGGGCGCGGAGATGGGGTGAAAGGCCCCGCGCCGGCTTGTTCGCCGGCGCCGCACCGTCTATATGAGGCGTCGAGATCGCTTTCCGCGCCGAACGGAGGGTGGCCCGGAAACGGGCCGCCTTTTTTGTTGGCTGGCCCGCAGACGAAGTGCCATGAGCCCATCCGAGACCCAGGACGACCACGACCTGCCCCACCATGAGGGGCTGGAGGCGCGCATCGCCGAGGCGATCCTGCCGAGCCTCGGGCAGATGGGGTACGAGCTCGTGCGCGTGCAGGTGAGCGGCAAGGAACGCCCGGTGGTGCAGGTGATGGCCGACCGTGCCGACGGCGCCGCGTTCAGGGTGGAGGATTGCGAGGCGATCAGCCACACGATCGGTGCCGTGCTGGACGTGGCGGACCCGATCCGCGGCGAGTGGATGCTGGAGGTTTCCTCCGCCGGCATCGACCGGCCGCTGACGCGGACGAAGGACTGGAACCGGTACGCGGGCCACCTCGCGCAGCTGGAGCTGGCGGTGCCGGCCGAGGGGCGGAAGCGCTTCAAGGGCGTCGTTCTCGGTGCCGATGCGTCGGAGGCGCGGCTGCGCACCGAGGACGGGGCGGAGCACGCCTTCCCGCGCGGCAACATCCGCCGCGCCAAGCTGGTGCTGACCGACGAGCTGATCGCGGCGACCGCCGCGCAGGCGACATCCGTCGCGGCGACCGCCGCGCAGGCGACATCCGTCGCGGCGACCGCCGCGCAGGCGACATCCTCCGACACGCAAGGCGCCGAGGGCGCGGAGAGCGGGTCCGGCGGGCAACAAGGCAAGAAGGGACACTGAGAGCCATGGCCATCGACGTCGCCATCGCGCGCCCGGAACTCCTGCAGGTGGCCGATGCGGTCGCGCGGGAGAAGATGATCGAGCGCGAGGAGGTGCTGGAGGCGATGGAGCAGGCCATCCAGAAGGCCGGCCGCGCCAAGTACGGCCACGAGAAGGACATCCGCGCGGTGATCGACCGGAAGTCGGGGGAGGTGAAGCTCTCCCGCTGGACGGAGGTGGTGGAGGCGGAGCCGGTGGAGAACGAGGCGACGCAGATCCCGCTGCGCATCGCGCAGAAGATCCGCCCCGGCATCGGGGCGGGCGAGTTCATCGTCGATCCGCTGCCGCCGATCGATTTCGGGCGCATCGCGGCGCAGACCGCGAAGCAGGTGATCGTGCAGCGGGTGCGCGAGGTGGAGCGCGCCAAGCAGTTCAACCAGTACAAGGACCGCGTGGGCGAGATCATCAACGGCACGGTCAAGCGCACCGAGTACGGCAACCTGATGGTGGACCTGGAGCACGGCAAGGCGGAAGGCCTGCTGCGGCGCGACGAGACGATCCCGCGCGAGCAGTTCCGCAACGGCGACCGGGTGCGGGCGTACATCTACGACGTGCGGGAGGAGCCGCGGGGCCCGCAGATCTTCCTCTCGCGCACGCATCCCGGCTTCCTGGCGAAGCTGTTCGCGCAGGAGGTGCCGGAGATCTACGACGGCATCATCGAGATCAAGGCGGTGGCGCGGGATCCCGGCAGCCGGGCGAAGATGGCGGTGATCAGCCGCGATTCCGGCATCGACCCGGTGGGCGCCTGCGTCGGCATGCGCGGCAGCCGCGTGCAGGCGGTGGTGCAGGAGCTGCAGGGCGAGAAGATCGACATCATCCCCTGGTCGCCCGACCAGGCGACCTTCATCGTCAACGCGCTGGCGCCGGCCGAGGTGACGAAGGTGGTGCTGGACGACGATGCGCGCCGCGTCGAGGTGGTGGTGCCGGACGACCAGCTCAGCCTGGCGATCGGCCGCCGCGGCCAGAATGTGCGCCTTGCCTCGCAGCTCACGCGCTACGACGTGGACATCCTGACCGAGGCGGAGGAGAGCGAGCGGCGGCAGGACGACTTCCGCAAACGCAGCGGGCTGTTCGTCGAGGGGCTGGACGTGGACGACGTGATCGCCGGCCTGCTGGTGACGGAGGGCTTCGGCTCCATCGAGGACATCGTCAACGTGGACGACGAGGAGCTGGCCGGCATCGAGGGCTTCGACGAGAACGTGGCGGCCGAGCTGAAGCGCCGCGCCGCCGCCTTCCTCGAGAAGCGCGACGTGGAGCTGGACGGGAAGCGGCGCGAGCTCGGGGTGGAGGATGCGGTGGCCGAGGTCGGCGGCTTCTCCCCCGCGATGCTCGTGGCGCTGGGCGAGAAGGGCGTGAAGACGCTGGAGGATCTGGCGGACCTGGCCGGGGACGAGCTGGTGGAGATCCTCGGCGCCGAGGCGGTGGACGAGGAGACGGCGAACGCGGTGATCATGGCCGCGCGCCAGTCGGCCGGCTGGTTCGGCGACGAGGATGTGGTCGGCGCCGGCGGAGCCGGCGAGGAGGAGGCGGAGGCCTCCGGGACGGAGGCGGCCGACGACGCGGCGGAAGCCGGGGCTGAGGCCGAGGGAGACGGGGAGGCGGACGACGCGCGCGCCGGCTGACACCGCCCCGGAGGCGGACGGGCCGGAGGAGGGCGAGCGAGGCCCCCTCCGCCGCTGCATCGTGACCCGGGAGAGCGGACCGAAGGAGGGAATGATCCGCTTCGTGCTCTCTCCGGGGCGGGACGTGGTGCCGGATCTCGCCGGGCGGCTGCCGGGGCGGGGAATGTGGTTGAGCGCGAGGGCCGATGTGATAGAACGGGCCGTGACCCGTGGGGCCTTCGCCAAGGCCGCGCGCGGTTCGGCGCACGTGCCCTCCGACCTTCGCGCGCGGATCGAGGACGGCTTGCGGGCCCGCGTCCGCGACCTCGTCGGCTTCGCGCGGCGGGCGGGACAGGCGGTCAGCGGCTGGCAGGCGGCCCGGGAGTGGCTGCTGGCCGACCGGGTGGGGCTGGTGGTGCAGGCGTCGGACGGCAGCCCGGCGGAACGGGCCAGGCTGCTGGGTCCGCGCCCCGTGCCGGTGGTCGCGCCGTTGCGCGCGGCCGAGCTCGGGGCGCTGTTCGGCCGTGAGCGGGCGGTGCATGTGGCGGTCGCCCGCGGGCGGCTGGCGGAGAGGATCGCGGCGGAAGCCGCACGGCTCGCGGGCGTCGCCGCCGCGGGCCGGGAAACGGACGCCGCGCCCCCGCGCGGCGGTGGCGACGGGGCGGCGAGCCGCCCGGACGAGGACTGACCTGACGGCCGCGTCCCCTCGGGGCGCGGACAACCACCGCCCTGGCGCGGACAGAACGAGGGTGCCGCGCCCCGGCGCGGCGGGACATGACGGACGAGAAGACGGGTTCGGATCGGCGGATGAGCGACCAGAACGACGGGGAGGCGGCAAAGGGCCGGCTGTCCCTGCGGCCAGGCGGCCGGCTGGAGTTGGGGAAGACGGTGGATGCGGGCAGCGTCCGCCAGTCCTTCAGCCATGGCCGCAGCAAGGTCGTGCAGGTCGAGGTGCTGAAGAAGCGCGCGCCCGCGCCGGCCGCCAAGCCGGGCGCGGCGCCGGCGGCGGGCGGCAAGCCCGGCGCCCCGGCGGGGAAGCCCGGCGCCTCGGCGGGCGGCGGGTCTCGCGGCGCGGCAGCGCCCGGCCGGCCGCTCACCCAGGCCGAACAGGCGACGCGCCAGCGCGTGCTGGAGGAGCAGCGCAAGGCCGACGCGCACCGCCAGCGCGAGGAGCGCGAGCGGCAGGCGCTGATGGTGCGCTCCGCCGCCGAGGAGGCCGCACGGCGCGCCGAAGAGGAGGCGCGCGCCGCCGAGGAGGCGCGCCACGCCGCCGAGGAGGCCCGCCGCGCCGAGCAGGAGGCGCGCGTCGCCGCGCCGGACCCCGCGCCGGCGCCGGAGGCGGCCGCCGCGCCGCAACCCCAGGCGCAGCCGCAGCCCGCGCCGCCGCCGCGCCGCGACGCGCCGGCCGGGCCGCCGCCGCGCGATGGCTACGGCCCGCGCCGCGATGGCCCGCCGCCGCGCGACGGCTACGGCCCGCGCCGCGACGGTCCGCCGCCGCGCGAAGGATATGGCCCGCGCCGCGACGGCCCGCCGCCGCGAGACGGCGGCCCCGCCCGGCCCGGCTACGGGGCCCGCCCCTCGGGCGGGTTCGGCGGCGGCCCCGGCGGCCCGCGTCCGCCCGGCGGCGCGCCGCTGCGCTCCGGCCGCCCCGGCCAGGTGCCGGTGGGCGTCGGCCCGCGGCGCCCGCCCGGGCCCGCCGTGCCGACCATCGCGCCGCCCGGCGACGCGCCGCCGCCGTCCAAGCTGACGCTGAAGCCGCGGCCGCCGCGGGACGACGACGACGACCGCGGCGGGGTGCGCCGCGCGAGCGGCGCGCCGGCCGCGCGGAAGCCGGTGGCGACGCCCGCCAAGAAGGGCCCGAGCGTCGCCGACCGCAGGCGGGAAGGCCGCATCGACGTCGCCGCGGCGATCGAGGGCGAGGACGAGCGCAGCCGGTCCATCGCCTCGGTCCGCCGCGCGCGCGAGCGCGAGCGGCGGCAGCAGGAGCTGGCGCGCCTCCGCTCCGGCGCGGAGCGCGTGGTGCGCGACGTGGTGGTGCCCGAGACGATCACCGTGCAGGAGCTGGCGAACCGCATGGCCGCCCGCGGCGGCGAGGTGGTGAAGGCGCTGTTCCGCATGGGCGTGATGGCGACGCTGACGCAATCCATCGACGCCGACACGGCGGAGCTGGTGGTGCAGGAGTTCGGCCACCGGGTGCGCCGCGTGGCCGAGGGCGACGTGGAGCTGGGGCTGGAGGGCGAGGAGGACACCGACACCGACCTGCAGCCGCGCCCGCCGGTGGTCACCATCATGGGCCATGTCGACCACGGCAAGACGTCGCTGCTCGACGCGCTGCGGCAGGCCGACGTGGCGGCGGGCGAGGCCGGCGGCATCACCCAGCACATCGGCGCCTATACGGTGAAGATCCCCACGGGCGACCGGGTGACCTTCATCGACACGCCGGGCCATGCGGCCTTCACGGCCATGCGCGCGCGCGGCGCGAGCGTGACGGACATGGTGGTGCTGGTGGTCGCGGCGGATGACGGCGTGATGCCGCAGACCATCGAGGCGATCAGCCACGCCAAGGCGGCGGAGGTGCCGCTGATCGTCGCGATCAACAAGATCGACAAGCCCGGGGTGCGCCCGGACCGCGTGCGGCAGGAGCTGCTGCAGCACGAGATCGTGGTGGAGTCGCTCGGCGGCGAGACGCAGGAGATCGAGGTCTCGGCGACGCAGAAGCTGAACCTCGACAAGCTGCTGGAGGCGATCACGCTGCAGGCGGAGATCCTCGACCTGCGGGCGAACCCGGACCGCTCGGCCGAAGGGACGGTGATCGAGAGCAAGCTGGACCGCGGGCGCGGGCCGGTGGCGACGGTGCTGGTGCAGAAGGGCACGCTGCGTCAGGGCGACATCGTGGTGGCGGGCGCCGAATGGGGCCGGGTGCGCGCGATGCTCGACGACAAGGCGCGGCAGGTGAAGGAGGCCGGCCCGTCGGAACCGGTGGAGGTGCTCGGCCTGTCGGGCGTGCCCTCTGCCGGCGAGACCTTCACGGTGGTGGAGGATGAGGGGCGCGCACGGGAGATCAGCGAGTTCCGCCAGCGGAAGCTGCGGGAGAAGCAGGTCGCGGCGATCGGCGCCGGGCGCGGCAGCCTGAACGAGATGCTGGCCCGGATCCAGGCGGGCGAGCAGAAGGAAGTGGCGGTCGTCGTCAAGGCGGACGTGCAGGGCAGCGCCGAGGCGATCGGCGTGACGCTCGGCAAGATCGGCAACGAGGAGGTGCGCGTGCGCGTGCTGCACTCGGGCGTCGGCCAGATCACCGAGACGGACATCCAGCTCGCCAAGGCGTCCGATGCGGTGGTGGTGGCGTTCAACGTCCGCGCGACGGCGCAGGCGCGGGAGCTGGCGCAGCGGGACGCGGTGGAGATCCGCTACTACTCGATTATCTACGAGGTGGCGGACGACATCGAGGAGCTGGTGCGGGGCAAGCTGGCGCCGATCCAGCGGGAGAAGTTCCTCGGCTACGCGCAGATCCTGCAGGTGTTCGAGGTCAAGCGCTTCGGCAACGTCGCCGGCTGCCGCGTGACCGAGGGCGTGGTGAAGCGCGGCGCCGGGGTGCGCCTGCTGCGCGACGGCGTGGTGGTGCACCAGGGCGAGCTGTCGACGCTGCGGCGCTTCAAGGACGACGTGCGCGAGGTGACCAGCGGCTACGAGTGCGGCATGTCCTTCGCGAACTACAACGACATCCGCGTCGGCGACCAGATCGAGTGCTACGAGACGGAGACGGTCGCCGCCACGCTCTGACCGCGCGGCCGGGACAGGAATCGGGGGGGCGCGGCCTGTCGGCTGCGCCCTCTTGCGTTGGAGGAGGCGGAGCATGGCCCGCAAGCACGCCCCGAAGGGCGACCAGCACGGCCCGTCGCAGCGGCAGCTGCGGGTGGCGGAGGAGGTGCGGCACGCGCTGTCCGCCGTCTTCGCGCGGGAGGAGTTCCGCGACCCCGACCTGCAGGGGCTGCACGTGACGGTGACGGAGGTCCGCGCCTCGCCGGACCTGAAGCACATGACGGCCTTTGTCAGCGGCCTCGGGCGCGACCTGACGGAGGCGCAGTTCGCCGGGCTGCGCCGGGTGGCGCCGTTCCTGCGGCGGGAGGTGTCGCGCGCGGTGCGGCTGAAGTTCGCGCCCGACCTGCACTTCCAGCCGGACACCGCGCTCGGCTACGCGATGCACATCGACGCGGTGCTGAAGCGGCCGGAGGTGCTGCGCGACCTGGGGCCGGCGCGCGAGGAGGATTGAAGCCGGGGCGCCCCCTGGCCCAAGTCACGCGCGACGGGCCGTGGACGGCGTGCACGCCCGGCATGGACTCCGGAGCACCGCCTGGGCCGTGCAGCCCAGCAGTCGGAGCCCTGGCGCGGCAACCGCGAGGAGATCCACCTGGACCGCATCGATCGCAAGTGATCCCGCGATCCGCCGACGCCATCACGGCGGCGGCCGCGCCAGGCGGTCGCGGCCGTGGTGGTACTGTCGCGGGCGCGTGCGGTGGAGCTGCGCGGCGAAGGCGGCGATGTTGGCGGGCGTCGCGTCGTTCGCCCCCGAGGTGGCGAGGCCGCCGAGCGTGTGCATGTCCCAGCCCTCGCGGTGCGCCGCGTCGATGCGGTTGTGCATCGCCTCGTGGAAGGCGGTGCGGCCGATCATCCGGCCGACCTCGTCGCGCACCTGCTGGGGCCAGTCGGCTTGCCGGGGGTAGCGCGGGAACAGCGTGGGGAAGCCGCGGGCGCAGATCTCGTCGACGTAGACCTCGGACGCCGTCCAGGGCGCGCCGGTGTTGCCCGGCACATGCGCGGGCGTGACGGTGAAGGTCAGGCCGAACTCGGGCAGCGGCCGGCCGGGCGCGGGGGGCAGGCAGTTCGTGTATTGCTGCGTGTAGTGGGGGCGCAGTGCCGGCGGCATGGCGAACAGCCGCAGCACGTCGAGCGACGGCTGGATGACGCCGCGCATGAAGCCCGGGGTGAGGTAGACGACGATGTCCGCGCCGGTCGGCGCGAGGGTGGCGAGGCTGTTCGCCTCCACCCAGCGGAGCGCGATGGTGCCGATGCCGGGGCGGGCCTGGAGCCGGTCCAGCAATCCGCGCAGCGTCGACCCGGTGCCCTGCTGGATGGCCTCGGCCTGGCCCATCGCGTCGCCGGGCTGGCGCGGCGTGCGCGGACCGTTGTCGGGGAAGGGCGTCAGCTTCACCAGCCAGAAGGTCAGGTTGAGCGGCATCGCGCGGATCCGTCCGTTCCGGTTCCGTCAGTATGGCCCCCGGCCGGCAGGGATGGAACGGCGAAGGTTCGGTCGTAACCGCCCGGCCGGTGCGGCGTTGGGCCGGCCATGGATGCACTCCCCGACACCCCGGCCGTCACGCCCCGCATCGGCTGGGTGTGCAACTGGCTCAGCCCCGAGCTGCCGGAGAAGGAGGCGAAGGCGCTCAACCTGCGGGACACGACGGTCAGCGCGCTGCTGCGGCTGGAGCCGGCGGCGCGCGTCGGGAAGGTGCTGGAGCTGGTGCGGCACAACGCCGCGGCGCTCGGCCGGCAGGTGGCGCTGACCGCGGCGCTGCCGCCGGACCAGCGGGCGATGCGCATCGCCAGCCACGTCCTGCCCTGCCACACCCATCCGGAGACGCGGCCGCTGTACGACGAGCCCGCGGTGCGGGAGGCGGTGGAGGCGCTGTTCCCGCCAATCGGGCAGGAGGCGGAGCGGGGCGGCGTGCGGCTCTCCACCCATCCCGGGCAGTTCTGCGTGCTGACCAGCGCGCGGGAGGAGGTGCTGCGGAGCTCGGTGGACGAGGTGGAGTACCACACGGAGATCATGCGGCTGCTCGGCCTGGCGGGCGGCTGGCACCGGCGCGGGGCGCACATCAACATCCATGGCGGCGCGAAGGGGCCGGGCATCGCCGCCTTCCGCGCGGGCTTCGCGCGCCTGTCGGAGGCGGCGAAGGGCCTGCTGACGGTGGAGAACGACGAGGTGGCCTACGGCCTCGATGACCTGCTGCCGCTGGGCGACACGCTGCCGGTGGTGCTCGACCTGCACCACCACTGGGTGGCGACGGGGGAGTACATCGGCCCGGACGATCCGCGGGTGCGCGCGGTCCGCGCCTCCTGGCGGAGGGTGCGGCCGATGGCGCATGTCAGCGCGCCGCGCGAGGCGTTCGCCCCGCTCTGCGCCGAGGCGCTGCCGGACCGCGCGGCGCTGCTGGAGGCGGGCTTCACGGCGCGGGACCTGCGCGCGCATTCGGCGCGGCTGTGGAACGCGTCTCATGCGGCCTGGGCGCGCTCGCATCTCGGCTGGACGGATCTGGAGGTGGAGGCGAAGGACAAGAACATCGCCAGCGCCGCCTTCGCCGCGGCCTGATCCCGTGCTAGCCCCCCGCGCCTGATCCTGCGTCGCCCGTGCATGGCGGGCGCAGGGATGCCCCCACCCCGGCCCTCCCCCGCGACTGCGGGAGAGGGAGAAGCGGCAGCGGGTGATCGGAGAGCGGTTGGATGAGTGAAGGGTCGGGTGGGCGCCGCGGGAAGCCGGGCGGCAGGCGGCGGCGGCCGAAGGGCGTGGCGCTGGATGGCTGGCTGATCGTGGACAAGCCGTCCGGCATCGGCAGCACCGACGTGGTGAACCGCGTGAAGCGGCTGTTCGATGCGCAGAAGGCCGGGCATGGCGGCACGCTCGATCCGCTGGCGACGGGGCTGCTGCCGGTGGCCTTCGGCGCGGCGACCAAGACCGTGCCCTACGTGATGGACGGCACGAAGACCTACCGCTTCACGCTGCGATTCGGCGAGGCGCGGGACACGGACGATGCGGATGGGAAGGTCGTCGCCACCTCCGACGCGCGGCCGAGCGACGCCGAGATCGAGGCGGCACTGCCGGCCTTCCGGGGCGACATCCAGCAGGTGCCGCCGGCCTATTCGGCGGTGAAGATCGCCGGCGAACGGGCCTATGACCTGGCGCGGGAGGGGCAGGTGGTGGAGATCGCGCCGCGCCCCGCGCGGGTGGACCGGTTCGAGCTGGTGGCGCGGCCGGATGCGGACACGGCGGTGTTCCACGTCGAATCCGGCAAGGGCGTGTACATGCGCAGCCTGGCGCGCGACCTGGCGCGGGCGCTCGGCACGGTGGGCCATATCGCCGCCCTGCGGCGGCTGAGGGTCGGGCCGTTCCGCGAGGAACACGCGATCCCCCTGGACAGGCTCGGCGGTTCGGGCGATACCCCCGGCCCTTCCCCGGACCTCCTGCTTCCGGTGACGACCGCGCTGGCCGACATCCCGGCACTGGCCGTCACGGCGGAGGAGGCCGCCCGCCTCTCCCAGGGCCAGGCGATCAGCCTGGTGGACCTGATGGGGCGGGTTCCCCGCGAGGCCGACCCCGAAGGGGGGCTGCTGCGCGCGATGGCGGGGGGGCGTCTCCTCGGCCTGTGCCGCCTGGAGGCCGGGTGGATGCAGCCGGAGCGGCTGGTCCAGCACGGCCGGGGCGAGGTCGCGGAGAGCGGTCGCTAGCCCCCAACGCGAAGGAGTTTCGCGATGTCGATCACCGCCGAGCGCCGTGCGGCGCTCATCAAGGACTATGGCACGAAGCCGGGCGACACCGGCTCGCCCGAGGTGCAGGTGGCGCTGCTGTCGGAGCGCATCTCCTCCCTCACCGAGCACCTGAAGACCCACGCCAAGGATTTCCACAGCCGTCGCGGGCTGCTGGTCCTGGTGGGCCAGCGGCGCGGGCTGCTGGACTACCTGAAGCGCAAGGACGCGTCGCGCTACGAGAGCCTGATCGGCCGGCTCGGCCTGCGGCGCTGAGCTGAACAGAAAAGGCCGGGAGGGTTGCCCCTCCCGGCCCTTGCTGGTTAGCCCGAACGCGCGTCAGACGCGGTCCTTGCCGTCCACCGCGTCGCGCACCGTGTCCTTGGCGCCGCCGACGGCGCTCTGGGCCTTGCCCTTCGCCTTGTCGGCCATGCCCTCGCCCTGCAGCTTCGCGTCGCCGGTCAGCTCGCCGACGCCCTGCTTGATGCTGCCCTTCACCTGGTTGGCAGCGCCCGAAATCCGATCCTTGTCCACCATTCTGGCCTTCTCCCGTGTTGGCGCGGCCGGATGCCGCGGCTGGAGGGACAACGCCTGCGGCAGCGGAGGGTTCAGGGCGGGGTGAGCAGGCCGACCACCGCACCGGTCATGCAGCAGGCGATCGTTCCGCCGACGAGCGCCGGAAGTCCGAGCGAGACGATTTCCGCCCGCCGTTCCGGGCACATCGCCGTCATGCCGCCGAGCATGATCCCGACCGAGGCGAAGTTGGTGAAGCCGCAGAGCGCGTAGGTCAGGATGAGCTGCGACCGCGCATCGAGGCCGAGCCCGCCGCCGGTCGCGAGCGCGTGGTAGGACACGAACTCGTTCACCACCACCTTCGTGGCGAGCGAGGCGGCGACCGTCCAGGCGTCCTCGCCCGGAACGCCCATCGCCAGCGCCACCGGCCAGAACAGGACGGCGCCGATCCGTTGCAGCGTCAGGCCGGCAAGGGGCTGCAGCACCATGTCAGCCAGCGCGACGAGCGCGACGAAGACGACGAGCATCGCCATGATGCCGAGCAGCAGGGCCAGCCCGTCGGCGGTGCCGCGGACGATCGCCTCCATCGTGCTGTCGTAGAGGCGGGGCGGCGGCGCGGCCTCGGCCGGCGCGTCCGCGGTGGCGCCCGGGATCATCAGCAGCGCCGTCAGCACCGCGGCAGGCGCGCTGATCAGGCTCGCGGTGAGGAGCTGGCCCGCGGCGTCCGGCACGACGGGGGCGAGGAGCGTGGCGTAGACCACCAGCATGTTGCCGCTGATGGTGGCGAGGCCCGCCGTCATCACGACGAACAGGCCGGGGCGCGCGAGGCGCGCCAGCCAGGGGCGGATGAGCAGCGGCGCCTCCACCATGCCGACGAAGACATTGGCGGCGGTGGCGACGCCGGTGGCGCCGTCGATGCCGAAGCCGCGGCCGAGCAGGCGCGACAGGGCCGAGACGATGAGCGGCAGGACCCGCCAGTGGTAGAGCACGGCGGAAAGCGCGCCGACGACGAGGACCAGCGGCAGCGCCTGGAAGAACAGGATGAAGCTGGCGCCCGGCGCGGCCTCGGCGAAGGGCAGCGGGCCGCCGCCGAGATAGCCGAAGACGAAGGACGTGCCCGCGCGGGTCGCGGCGGCGAGCGCGGCGACGCCGTCGCCGAGCAGGCCGAAGGCGGCGCGCAGCGGCGGCAGGTGCAGCAGCGCGGCGGCGAGGGCGAGCTGGAGACCGAGCCCCGCCGCGACCACGCGCGCCGAGACGCCGCGGCGGCAGCCGCCGAGGATCCAGGCCAGGAGGCAGAAGCCGAAGAGGCCGGCGGCGGATTGGAGCTGGAGGGTGGTCACTCCGCCGCCCGCCGCGGCGCCTCCTCGGGGATGTCGAGGGCGCGGATCGCCTCGCCGCGCCGGGCGATGCGGCCGGCGGTGGTCTCGATGTCGCGCATGTCGCCGGCCATGGCGGCGTGATGTCCGCGCAACGCGGCGACGCGGCGTTCCAGCCGCGCCGTCTCCTCGGCCAGCGCCTCCACCTCGACGCTCAGGCGCCGCGCCTCGGATTGCAGGCGCGCGTCGCGCATCAGGCCGCGCATCGTGTTCAGCACGGCCCAGAGGGTGGACGGGCCGACGACGTGGACGCCGCGGCGCGCGGCCTCGGCCACCAGCTCGGCGAATTCGGCGTGCAGCGCGGCGTGCACCGCCTCGGAGGGGACGAACATGATCGCGCCCTCCGCCGTCTCGCCGGGGAGGAGGTACTTGGCCGCGATGTCGCCGACGTGGCGGCGGATGTCGGCGATGAAGCGGCGGCGCGCCGGGTCGCGCGCGGCGGGGCCGGCAGCGTCCTGCATCGCGGCCCAGGCCTCGAGCGGGAACTTGCTGTCCACCGGGATCGGGCCCGGCGGGAAGGGCAGCAGGATGAGGCAGTCGGGCCGGGTGCCGTTGGACAGCGTCGCCTGCCAGCGGAACCCCTCGGCCGGCAGGCGATCCGCGACGAGGTCGCGGAGCTGCACCTCGCCCAGCGCGCCGCGCGCCTGCTTGTTGCCGAGCACCGCCGCGAGGGAGCCGACCTGGCCGCCCAGCGCCTCGATATTGGCCCGCGCGGCGTCGATGACGGCGAGGCGCTGGTGGATGGCGCCGGCGGCTTCCTGCGTGCGGTCGGCCGCGGCGTCGAGCCGGGCGGCGATGGCGCGCTCGCCGTCGCGCAGCCGCTCCTCGGTGCGGGCGGCGAGCCGGTCCTGCGCGGCGGCCAGCGCCTCGAGCGAGGCGGAGAGGCGCGCCAGCGCCTCGCCCTGCCGCCCGCGCAGCGCCAGCGCCAGCAGCGCAGCCGCCAGCCCGAGCGCAGCGACGAGCAGCGCCGGCACAAGCCACTCCCCCAACCCCGGTCCCCCTGCCGATTCGGCCGCGAGTCTCGCATGGCCGGCGATGCTCAGGCGAGGCGGAACTCGCCGCTGGCGGGGTCGAGCAGCATCAGCCTTCCGGTCGCCACGCCGAAATGCGCGCCGTGCAGTTGGAGGCGGCCGGCCTCCACCGCCTCCCGCACCCAGGGGAAGGTCATGAGGTTGGCGAGCGAGATGCGCACCGCCTCGTGCTCCGCCGCCTCCTGCGCCGCTTCCGGCGTGTCGCAGCGCAGCGCGGCGGCGCGCGCGCCCTCGGCGATGCCGATCCAGCCGGCGACGAAATCGCCCGCGCCGGGCGGCACGCCTTCCCGCACCGCGCGGATGCCGCCGCAGAGCGCGTGGCCGAGCACCATCAGCACCTCCACGCCGAGGACGCGGACGCCGAACTCGACGGCCGCGCTGGTGCCGTGGAAGGCGGCATCCGGCATGTAGGGCGGCACGAGGCTGCCGACGTTGCGCAGGACGAAGAGCTCGCCGGGTTCGGCCGAGAAGATCATCGCCGGATCGACGCGGCTGTCGGAGCAGGCGATCACCATGCGGCGCGGCCGCTGGCCTTCGGCGGCCAGCGCCTCGAACCGCGCGCGCTGGGCGGGCCAGGTTTCCTCGCGGAACTTGCGGTAGCCGGAGATCAGGCGGTGCATGATGATCTCCATGTACATGACCGCTTCGCGGTCATGTCCCTCAACGCCGGGCGCCGCGCATCCGCGCGGCTTGGCTTGGCAGCACAAGCGGCGGGCCGCATGCGCGGCCTCGGCCCGCGCAAGGAGCGCGGGCCGTCATCGGAGCGCTGCGAACGCCCACCATGATCAATGCCGGAAGTGGCGCAGGCCGGTGAAGACCATGGCGAGGCCGGCGCGGTCGGCGGCGGCGATCACCTCCTCGTCCCGGATCGAGCCGCCGGGCTGGATGACGGCGGTGGCGCCTGCGGCGGCGGCGGTCTCCAGCCCGTCGGCGAAGGGGAAGAAGGCGTCGGAGGCGACGACGGAACCCTCCGCCAGCGGCCTGTCGAGGCCGGCGGCCTTCGCCGCCGCCTCGCTCTTCCACGCGGCGATGCGGCTGCTCTCGACGCGGTTCATCTGGCCGGCGCCGATGCCGACGGTCGCGAGGTTCCTGGCATAGACGATCGCGTTCGACTTCACGTGCTTGCAGACGCGGAAGGCGAAGAGGAGGTCGGCGATCTCCCGTTCGGTCGGCGCGCGGCGCGTCACGGTGCGGAGGGCGTTCTCCGTCACGCGGCCGTCGTCGCGCGTCTGCGCGAGGAAGCCGCCGGCGACGGACCTGACGAGGAGGCCCGGTGCCGCGGGGTCGGGCAGGCCGCCGGTCAGCAGCAGGCGCAGGTTCTTCCTGCGTGCGAAGACCGCCTTCGCGCCTTCGTCCGCGTCGGGGGCGACCACCACCTCGGTGAAGATCGCCGCGATTCGCTCGGCGGCGGCGGCGTCCAGGGTGCGGTTCGCGGCGACGATGCCGCCGAAGGCGGAGACCGGGTCGCAGCGCAGCGCGAGATCCCAGGCGACGGCGAGATCCGCGGCCTCGGCCACGCCGCAGGGATTGGCGTGCTTGACGATGACGATCGCCGGGCGGTCGAACTCGGCGACGCATTCGAAGGCGGCGTCGGTGTCGTTCAGGTTGTTGTAGGAGAGCTCCTTGCCCTGCACCTGCGCCGCCGTCGCGATGCCCGGGCGCGCCGTGCCGTCGGCGTAGAAGGCGGCGCGCTGGTGCGGGTTCTCGCCGTAGCGCAGCGTCCCCCGGAGCACGCCGGAAAGGGCGAGGCGCGGCGGGAAGGCCTCCCCTTCCCTTGCGGCGAACCACGCCGAGATCGCGGCATCGTAGGCGGCGGTGCGGGCATAGGCGGCGGCGGCGAGGCGGCGGCGGGTGCCGAGCGTGGTGCCGCCGGCCTCCAGCTCCGCCGTCACCTCCGCGAGCTGCGACGGCTCGGTGACCACGACGACGGCGGCGTGGTTCTTCGCGGCGCTGCGGATCATGGCGGGGCCGCCGATGTCGATGTTCTCGATGCAGTCGTCGAAGCCGGCGCCGCGCGCGACCGCCGCCTCGAAGGGGTAGAGGTTGACGGCGACGAGGTCGATCGGCGCGATGGCGTGCCGCTCCATCTGCGCCGCGTGCTCCGGCAGGTCGCGCCGGCCGAGCAGGCCGCCATGCACCCCCGGCACGAGCGTCTTCACGCGCCCGTCGAGGATTTCGGGGAAGCCGGTGTGCTCCGACACGTCCTTCACCGCGATTCCGGCCGCGCGGATCGCGGCCGCGGTGCCGCCGGTGGAGAGGATCTCGGCGCCGCGCGCGGCGAGGAAGCGGGCGAACTCCACGATCCCCGCCTTGTCGGAGACGGAGAGCAGGGCGCGGCGCACGGGAAGGCGTTCGGTCATGTCGTCCTGTCCGGAGGCGGGCCGCGGTATGGACCGGCGGGCCTTCGGCATCAACCTTCGAGCAGCGCAGCGGTGCGGGCCACCACCGCGGCCTCGTCGAAGCGCGCAAGGGCGAGGGCGCGGCCGGCCTCGCCCATGCGGGCGCGCAGGGCGGCATCGGACGCCAGGCGCGACAAGGCGGCCGCCAGCGGCTGCACCGCCGCGGGGGGGACGAGCAGGCCGGTCTCGCCCTCCACGACCTGTTCGCGCGGGCCGCGGATGCCGGTGGCGACGACGGGCAGGCCGGTGAGCATCGCCTCGATGACCGACATGGGCAGCCCTTCGAAATGCGAGGGCAGGCAGAACACGTCTGCGGCGGCGAGCAGGCGCGGCACGTCGTCGCGGTAGCCGAGGCGGAGCAGGCGCGGGCCGAGCGCCGCGGCGGCGCGGGCGAAGTGCGGCTCCAGCGCCTCGCCATGGTCGCTCGGCAGGCGGTCGCCGACGATCCAGAGGCGGCAGTGCGGCGGCGTCGCCTCCATCGCGCGCAGCAGCTCGGGGTGGCCCTTATGGCGGACGAGGCGGGAGACCGCGACCACCACGCAATCGCCCTCCGCCGCGCCGAGCTCGGCACGGATCGCCGCGCGGGCGGCGGGGTCGGGGCGGAAGCGCGCGGGGTCGCGCCCGTTCAGCACGGCGACGGCGCGGGGATGGATGCCGAGGCGGCGCGCATCCCCGGCCTCCTCCTCGCTCACCGTCAGGAAGGTGTCCGTGATCCGGCCGGCGGCGCGTTCGAGCGCGAGGGAGAGGCGGGCGCGCCAGGCGGGGCCCGGCTGGTTGAAGAGGAAGCCGTGGCAGGTGTAGGCGACGCGCGGCACGCCCGCGATCCGCGCCGCGGCGCGCGCGAGGACCCCGCTGATCGGCATGTGCGCGTGCACGAGGTCCGGGCGCTCCGCGCGCATCAGGCGGACGAGGGCGGCAAGGCAGCGGGCCTGCGCGGCGGGGTTCAGGCTGCGCGCCATCGGCACCGGGGCGATCCGGAACCCCTCGGCCCGCGGCAGGTCGAGCAGCGGGCCCTCGGCGCAGGCGCCCACCACCTCATGCCCGCGGGCGCGCAGGCCCCGCATCAGCGGCAGCAGGAAGTGGCGCAGCGAGAAGTCGACGTTGGTGACCTCGAGGATCTTCACGCGCCGGCGCCGCGGGTCAGCGGCCGAACAGCCCCTCCGTCACGCCGCGCTGGCGGGGCTGGACCACCGGGGTCGTGCCCTCCGTGCTCTCGCGCCCGAGGGCCGCGTTCTCGCGCAGGCGCTGGGCTTCGCGCGTCGGGTCCACCGCGATGCCGGGGGGCGGCGGGTCGCGCCAGAACATCAGCCGGTCCACCACGCCCTGGTTCGGCCGGTCGAGGCGGAGGCTCTCCTCGTCCACCTGGCGGCGGACGTCGCCGGCGACGGGCCGGCCCGCCTGGGCGACGAGCGCGCGCTCGGCGCCCGAGGGGGCGGCGGCGGTGCCGGCGGAAGGGGCGAGCAGGCCGGACGCCGCGCTTCTCTCCTGCGGGCGGGAGGCGCCGGGGGTGGGCACCGGCAGGGCGCCGAGGGCGGGCGGCATGGAGAGCGGCGCCCGGGTGGTGACCTGGAACTCGTCCGGCGGGTCCCGGGTGAAGCCGAGGGAGCGGGCGGTGTCGCCGCCGCAGCCGGCCAGCGCCAGCAGGAGCGGCACGCCGAGGATGGCGGTGCGGGTCGTCCTCATGGGGTGGAACCCTTAGCCCTGGGCGATGGCCGGAACAAGGCGTCGGCGACGAGGACGAGGACGCCGATCACGATGGCCGCATCCGCCACGTTGAAGACGTACCAGTGCCAGCCCCAGGCATGGGCGTCGAGGAAGTCCGCCACGGCGCCGAAACGCACGCGGTCGATCACGTTGCCCACCGCGCCGCCGACGACGGCGCCGAGGGCAAGGGCGGTGGTGCGGTTCTCGGCGCGGGCCATCCAGCGGACGAGGAAGCCGGCGATGAGGAGGGCGAGGGCGCCGAGGACGAGCTGCGACAGGGGATTGTCGCCGGCGAACATCCCGAAGGTGACGCCGCGGTTCCAGACCATCGTGAGGTCGAAGCCGAAGGGGCCGAGGGCGAGCAGCGGGATGTGCCGCACCTCGGGCAGGCGCAGCACCTCCAGCATGAACCACTTCGTCGCCTGGTCGAGGAGGAGGATGAGCGCGGCGAGGGTGAGGCCGGTGCGGAGCATGGACATTCGGGATCCGGTCGGGTCGGGCGCGGTCATCAGGCCCCCACCCCGACCCTCCCCCGCAAGCGGGGGAGGGAGGGGGGCGCGCTGAGCTGCTTCAGGCGCAGCAGGGATGCGTGCGGACGCGGCGGGCGTGCCATGCGGTCAGCCCTGCCCCTCCACCACCGCCTCGCAGCGGCGGCAGAGCGTGGGGTGGGCGGCGGAGGCGCCGACCTCGGGCAGGACGCGCCAGCATCGGTCGCATTTGTGGCCGGGGGCTACAACGACCTCGATCAGCGGGTATGTTCCGCCTTCAAGTGCCGAGCAGTCTCTTGCCTCGACTTGCGACACGATGGCTATTTCGGCCCACTGTTCAGCCGTCAGGTCCATAGGTGGCGATCCGTTCGGACTGTTGACCATAAGCTTGGCCTGCAGCGCAGCGCCAATCAGTCCAGCACGTCGGCCCTCCTCCAACTTTGACGTAATGACGCTCCGGAAGAACCGAATATCCGACCATCGTTTGGCCAGCGCCTCATCCCGCCAGGCGGCCGGCACCTCGGGCCAGTCGCGCAGGTGGATGCTGTCCGCCTCGTCCGGGAAGCGCGCAAGCCACGCCTCCTCCGCGGTCGCGACCAGCACGGGGGCGAGCCAGGCGGTGAGGCAGCGATGCAGGTGGTCGATCACCGTGCGCGCGCTGCGGCGCCGGTGGCTGCCCGGCGCGTCGCAGTACAGCGCGTCCTTGCGCACGTCGAAGTAGAAGGCCGAGAGGTCGGTGGCGCAGAAGGCGTGGATCTCGGGGTAGACGCCCGTCCAGTCATGCGTCTCCACCGCGCGGCGCAGGCGTGCGTCCAGCTCGGACAGGCGGTGCAGCACCCACCGCTCCAGCTCCGGCAGGTCGGCGTGCGGCACGACCTCGGAGTCGCCGAAGCCGTCGAGGTTGCCGAGGATCCAGCGCAGCGTGTTGCGGATGCGGCGGTACAGCTCCGCCTGCTGCTTCAGGATCTCCCCCCCGATGCGCTGGTCCTCGGTGACGTCGGTGTTCATCACCCAGAGGCGCAGGATATCGGCGCCATACTGCTTCACCACGTCCTGCGGCGCGACGACGTTGCCGAGCGACTTCGACATCTTCCGCCCCGCCTCGTCGAGCACGAAGCCATGCGTGAGGATGGCCCGGAAGGGCGCCTCGCCGCGCGTGCCGACGGATTCCAGGAGGGAGGAATGGAACCAGCCGCGGTGCTGGTCCGAGCCTTCGAGATACAGATCGGCAGGACGCGGCAGGCCGCGCTCCGGCGTCAGGACGAAGGCGTGGGTCGAGCCGCTCTCGAACCACACATCGACGATGTCCATCACCTGCTCGTAATCCTCGGCGCGGCGGTCGGGGCCGAGGAAGCGGGCGGCGGCGCCGGGCTTGTACCAGGCATCGGCGCCCTCCTCGCGGAAGGCCTGCACCACGCGGTCGATCACCGCCGCGTCGCGCAGCGGCTCGCCAGATTGCTTCGACACGAAGACCGGGATCGGCACGCCCCAGGCGCGCTGGCGGCTGATGTTCCAGTCGGGCCGCGCGGCGACCATGCTGCCGATACGGTTGCGGCCGGTGTCCGGCACGAAGTGCGTGTTCGCGATGGCGTCCAGCGCCTTCGCGCGGATGCAGTTCGCGTCGTCCATGGCGATGAACCATTGCGGCGTGGCGCGGAAGATCACCGGCTTCTTCGACCGCCAGGAATGCGGGTACGCGTGCGTCAGCCTCGATTTCGCGACGAGCGTGCCGCACGCCTCGGCGGCGGCGTAGACCGCGTCATGCGCCTTGAAGACGTGCAGGCCGGTGAAGCCGGGCGCCTGGGTGGTGAAGGTGCCGTCGTCGGCCACCGTCTCGGGGACCGGAAGGCGATAGGCGCGGCCGAGATTGAAGTCGTCCTCGCCGTGGCCGGGGGCGATGTGGACGAAGCCGGTGCCGGCCTCGGTGGTGACGAAGTCGCCGGGCAAAAGAGGAACAGGAGTGTCGTAATTAGGTAATGAGTCGAGCCAGTCCCTAAGTGGGTGTCCTACGAGGCAGCCTTGGAGGTCCGCGCCTTTCAGGATGCGGCGGACCGTATGTGCGCCGAGGCCGACATCCTTTGCGAATTGCGGGAGCAGCGCGAGCGCGACGAGGAGGCATTCGCCGGGGCGGAGATGGCTGCCCGCCGCCACGCCCTCGACATGCACGAGCGCGTAGTCGATCTCCGGCCCGTAGGCGACGGCGCGGTTGCCGGGGATGGTCCAAGGTGTTGTTGTCCAGATGACAACGCTGGAGCCGCGAAGATACTCTTGCTGCTTAGAAGTTCCCACGATCCGGAAGCGCGCCCAGAGGGTGGGCGAGACGTGGTCGTGGTACTCGATCTCGGCCTCGGCGAGGGCGGTCTTCTCGACGGGGCTCCACATCACGGGGCGCAGGCCGCGGTAGAGCGAGCCGTTCATCAGGAAACGGCCGATCTCCCCGGCGATCACCGCCTCGGAGGCGAAATCCATCGTGGCGTAGCGGCCGTCCCAGTCGCCGAGCACGCCGAGGCGCCTGAACTCGTCGCGCTGGACGCCGAGCCAGTGCTCGGCGTAGGCGCGGCATTCGGCGCGGAAGTCGAGCACCGGGACCGCGTCCTTGTCCTTCCCCTTGGCGCGGTAGCCTTCCTCGACCTTCCACTCGATGGGCAGGCCGTGGCAGTCCCAACCGGGGACGTAGTCGGCGTCGCGGCCGGCCATCTGGGCGGCGCGGTTGACCACGTCCTTGAGGATCTTGTTGAGGGCAGTGCCGATGTGCAGCGGGCCGTTGGCGTAGGGCGGGCCGTCATGGAGCACGAATTTCGGGCGTCCCTTCGACTGCGCGCGCAGACGCTTCCACAGCTCCGTCCTCTCCCACCGGGCCAGCCAGCCGGGCTCGCGCTTCGGCAGGTCGCCGCGCATGGGAAAGTCGGTCTTCGGCAGGAAGACGGTGCCGCGGTAGTCGCGGGCCGGGGTCTCGGCGGGGGCGTCGTTCATCGTGCGGTCTCGTGCGGCCCGGTCGGGGCGGCTGGGGTTTCGGCGCGCGTCGTGTCCCGGCCCTCAGGCGAGGGCCGGGTGGCTAATTCGGAGGGCGCGCATCCCGCGGGACATTCCGGACATATGCGGAGGGCGGGGCGGGGGGGTCAAGCGCGGGGTGCGAGGCCGATGGCGGCGGCGAAGGCGGTGAGCTCGTCGCGCAGGCGGGGGATGGTGGCGGCCGCCAGCGGCACCATCGACGCCGCCCGCTCGTATTCGAAGCCTCCATAGATGTGGCGGAACACGTGGCGGAACGCGACCAGCCGCGCCAGGGCGTTGGCTGTCTCCGGAGTGATCATCGCATCGCGGCCACCTTGCACCGGCCCGGCAGCGCGACGGATCAGGTCGCGATGGAAGCTGCTGCCCTTCGGCAGCTCCCCATCCACCAACTCGACCAGTCGTTCCAACGCCTTCTCGGCGGCCGAGCAGGCGTCATGCACCAGCTTGCCAATGGCAAGCTCGCGGTCCTCGCGCGCCTCGCCATCCAGCGCCGGCAACCCCGCCGCCTTTGCCGCGGCCCGCTGCGCGGCGCTGATGGCGGTCTCCAGATCGGCGGAAACGTCAGTCCAGTGCCGCAGGGTCACGCCCGGTCTCCCGGATGCGGTCGGCCAGCCGTGGCGACGCGTGGCGCAGCCAGACGATGTCAGGCTCGAAGCCGTGGTCCGCCGCTGCTCCGAAGGCCGCGCCCTCGGCTTCAGACAAGGCATCCGCCGGCCCCTCCAGCGCCAGGTCGAGGTCGGAGCTGCGATGGAAGCGGCCGGTGGCGAGGGAGCCGAAGACGATGACCCGCACCCCGTACGGCGCGGCGGCGGCGGCGGCGGCGCGCGCGGCCTGGACCGCCCGCGCCCGGTGCGCGGCGACGTGGCGGGCCTGGATGGTGGCCCAGTCGGGATAGGTGGGCTTCGCCTCGCTCATGGCGCTTTCCCTAGCATGGTCCCCTGCCCTCACCCCAGCGCCGCCTGCGCCGCCCAGACGCCGGCGACGCCGGCGCAGATCGCGAGGCCGAGGTTGCGCGTGGCGAGCTGCACGGCCACCACCGCCGCCGCGCCCGCCCAGGCCGGCAGCGCGCCCGCCACCAGGGGCGGGGCGACATAGGCGACGAAGAGCGTGCCGGGCAGGTGGCGCAGCATCGCCTCGACGTAGCGGGGCGGCCGCACGACGCGCAGGACGGCGTAGCCGCCGGCGCGGCAGGCATAGGTCACCGCCGCCATCGCGAGGATCGCCAGCAGCACGTCCGTCCTGACGGTCATGGGGCGCGCCGCCTCGCGCGGAGCTCGATCGAGGCGCCGAGCGCCGCGCCCGAAAGGCTGCCGAGCAGCAGCGGCAGGGGGGCCGGGAATCCGGCGCGGTGCGCCGCCAGCGCCACCAGCCCCGCCACCGCCCAGGGCGCGAGGTCGACCCGCGGCCCGCGCCACAACCCCACCAGGATCGAGAGGAAGGCGGCGACCGAGGCGAAGAACAGCGGATGCCCGGGCGGCAGCCGCACGACGCTGCCGGCGAGGTGGCCGGCGGTTGTCGAGGTCACCCACCCCACCCAGAGCGCCAGGCCGATGCCGAGCAGGTAGCCCGCATCGCGCCCGCCCGCCCGCTGTTCCTGCACCGAGAGGGCGAAGGAGTGATCCACCAGTGTCGCGAGCGTGCCCCAGAGCCGCCAGCCGCGCAGCCGGTCCAGCCAGGGGGCGAGCGCCGCCCCCTGCGGCGCCATCCGGATGTTGACCACCGCCGCGGCCACCGTGGCGGCGAGGATCGGCGCCGGATCCGTCCAGAACTCGAGGACGAGGAGCTGCGCCGCCCCGGCATAGACGATCGCGCTCATCAGGGATGTCTCGAGCAGGCTGAGCCCCTTGGCGTCGGACATGACGCCGATCACCAGGCCGAAGGGCACCAGGCCCATCCAGAGCGGTAGGCTCGCGCGCACGCCGCGCCGCACGCCGGCGGCGGTGAAGACGACGCGGCCGGTCATCAGCCCTGCCGTGCCGCGATCAGCCGGGCCTCCGCTGCCTCGGGCTCGAGGCGCAGCGCCTCGGCCGCGACGCCGCCGCCGAACCCGGCGCGCGCGAGGGCGCCGAGCCATTTGCGGCGCGTCTCCGGCTCGGGCGCCGCGGGGCCGAAGGGGCCGATGCGCCGGCGGCGGCAGAAGGCGAGCGCGGCGTCGAGCTCCACCCCCTCTCCTTCCGGCAGCGCGCCGGAAGCGGTCTCGGCATCCACGCCCTTGCCGCGGAGATGGGCGACCGTGGCGCGGCGGGACCGGCCGCCGCGCAGCAGCCGGCGCGCACGGCTGGCGGCGAAGGCGGCATCGTCCACCGCGCCCTGCGCCACCATGCGCGCGGCGACCTCGGCCACCGCGCGCCGGGCGGCGGCGACGCGTGGCGCCACCTCGGCCTGGCCCTCGGCCTCCGCGGCGCGGGCCCAGCGGTCCACGCGCCGCTGCAGCACGCGGCGCAGCCCGGCCTCGGTCGCGGCGAAGCGCGCCAGGTGGGCGACCGCCGCCTCGGCCAGCCCGGCACTGTCGGGCGCCGGCCCGGCCGGGCGCGGGCCCGGCCGTTCGCGCCGCCTCTCTTGTCCCATGCGTCGATCCTGCCATGGTCCGCGCCGCCATGGCGACCCGTCCCCCCATTCCTCCCGGCCCGGCCCTTGCGGGAACCGGCCGTGCGCCCTCCGCATGGCGCGGCTTCCTGGCGCTGGCGACACGCGAGACCTGGCGCTTCCTGAAGGTGTGGGCGCAGACCCTCGGCGCGCCGGTGGTGACCACGCTGCTGTTCCTCGCGGTCTTCGTCCTCGCCCTCGGCGACACGAAGCGGGAGGTGGGCGGGATCCCCTACCTCGAATTCCTCGGCGCCGGGCTGGTGATGATGGCGCTGGCGCAGAACGCCTTCGCCAATTCCTCCTCCTCCCTCGTCATCATGAAGGTGCAGGGGAACATCGTGGACCTGCTGATGGCGCCGCTGCCGCCGGCGGCGCTGCTCGGCGGTCTGGTGGCGGGCGGGGCGCTGCGCGGGCTTGCGGTGGCGGCGGTGGTGCTCGCGGCGATGTGGCCGCTGGTCGGCTTCGCCGCGCCCGCGCCGCTCACCGCCCTCGTCTTCGCCGCGCTCGGCGCGACGATGATGGCGATCCTCGGCGTGCTCGCCGGGCTGTGGGCGCAGAAGTTCGACCAGATGGCGACTGTGACGAATTTTGTCGTCACGCCGCTCGCCTTCCTCTCCGGCACCTTCTACTCGGTGGAGCGCCTGCCGGAGCCGTTCCGCGCGGTGGCGCATGCCGATCCGCTGTTCTGGATGATCGATGGGTTCCGCGCGGGCATTGCGGGCCATGCGGAGGGAAACACGGCACTTGGCCTGACGGGGCTGCTGCTGGCGAATGCGCTGCTCTGGTGGCTCGCGCTCCGTCTTGTGCGCCGGGGGTGGCGGCTGCGCGCCTGACGCTCACGCCCGCGTCACGGAGCTTGCGGTTTCGTCAACCTGGCGCAGAAGGCCGAACGGCCATCGCAACCATTTGCGGAGCAACGGCGTTTGCGCGGGGGACAGCCTCGGGAGAAGCCAGCATGCTCACGCGCAAGTCTATTCTGACGATGACCACCGCGGCCGCGCTCTGCGCCGCCCCCGTTCTCGCCTTCGGCCAGGCGAACACCGGCGGCAGCAGCATGCAGCAGGGCACGACGCAGACCACGCCGCAGCAGGGCCCGCTCGGCGGCAGCCCCGCGGCGCGCGGCGCCGCCACCACGGGCAGCGACACCGGCAGGGCGCCGAACGCCGCCGATGCGCAGCGCCCCGGCACGGCCAACCGCCAGGACGGCACGCCGGGCAACCCGCCCTCCACCGCGACGCAGCGCGCGGTCGATGCGGTGACCGGCAACCGCACCGACGCGGACGGCACGGGCAACAACCCCCCGGGCACCGCCGCGGGCCGGGCGCTCGATCGCGCCGGGAATGCGGCCTCGGGCGCCGCGAACTCCGCCGCGGATGCCGTGCGCCCCGGCCAGCCGAGCCGCACCGACGGCACGCCGGGCAACCCGCCCTCCACCGCGACGCAGCGCGCGGCGGATGCGGTGACCGGCAACCGCACCGATGCGGACGGCACGGGCAACAACCCTCCGGGCACGGCGCTCGGCCGCGCGCTCGGCACCTCGCCCTCGACGGGCAATGCGCCCGGCAACGCCGCGACCGGCGCCGCCGCCACCGGCGCCGCGACCGGCGGGATGATGGCGGTGGACAGCGCCCGGCTGCGTGACGGCCGCCGCGCCAGCCAGGTGATCGGCTCCACCATCTACAACGAGAACAACGAGAGCATCGGCGAGGTCGAGGACCTCATCGTGCCGTCGGCCGGCGGGCAGCCGGTCGCGATCCTCTCGGTGGGCGGCTTCCTCGGTATCGGCGCGCGCCTGGTCGCGGTGCCGTATGAGCGGCTGCAGCACAATGCCGAGCGGAACCGCTGGATGCTGCAGGGCGCGACGAAGGACAGCCTGCAGAGCCTGCCCGCCTACCAGCACGAGAACACGAACCGCCGCGGCTGATCCGGCCCCGGCGTGACACCGGGGATGGCCGCAGGAGGCGGCCATCCCCTTCCCTGCCCCTATGGAGAGACGACAATGAACAGCAAGCTCATCCTCGCCGCGCTGGCGGGGCTGTCCGTCGCCGCGTGCAGCAACATGGGCCGCGAGATGGCCGGCCGCGACGGCGCGCCGGGCAACCCGCCCTCCACGGCGACGCAGCGCGCCTTTGACGCCGCGACCGGCTCGCCGCGCACCAGCCCGGACGGGACGGGCAACAACCCGACCGGCACGGCGGCGGAGCGCGCCTTCGACCGCGCGGCGGGCACCAACACCTCCGGCGCCTATCCGTCCCAGTCCGACGGCACGCGCGCGAACCCGCCGGGCACCGCCGCGTCCCGTGCCTATGACCGCGCGACCGGCTCCAACACCTCGGGCGCCTATCCGGCGAACAGCGGCGGCGTCCGCCAGCGCTGATCGGCGCCAAGGCCTGAGGGCGGGCCCGCGGGACCCCAGGGTCCCGCGGGCCCGTCGCGTTTTGACCGCTGTGGCGGATTCGGGCATTTTCCGCCGTTCCGCGCCGCCCTGCGGGCAAGGGGTCCGGGGCCGCGCGGCGACGAGGAGGGAGGATCGCACGTGATCCCCGCCCTGATGCCCACCTACAACCGCGCCGACCTCGCCTTCGAGCGGGGCGAGGGCGCCTGGCTGTGGACGGTGGACGGGCGACGATTCCTCGATTTCGGCGCGGGCATCGCGACCAGCAGCCTCGGCCACGGCCACCCGCACCTGACACGCGCGATCGCCGAGCAGGCCGCGCGGGTGATGCACGTGAGCAACCTGTATCGCGTGCCGGAGGCCGAGCGGCTGGCGGCGCGGCATGTCGCGGCCTGCTTCGCCGACAGCGTCTTCCTCTGCAACTCGGGCGCCGAGGCGAATGAGGGCATGGTGAAGGCGGTGCGGAAATACCATGCCGAGACCGGCCGCCCCGAGCGCTTCCGGATGATCTGCTTCGAGGGCGCGTTCCACGGCCGCACGCTGGCGATGCTCAGCGCCACCGGCAACGCGAAGTACCTCGCCGGCTTCGGCCCGCCGGTGGACGGATTCGACCACGTGCCCTTCGGCAACATGAACGCGGTGCGGGACGCGATCGGCCCCGCCACCGCCGGCATCATGATCGAGCCGGTGCAGGGCGAGGGCGGGGTGCGCCCGGCGGACCTGCGCTTCCTGCGCGAGCTGCGCGCGGTCTGCGACGAGTACGGGCTGCTGCTCGCCCTCGATGAGGTGCAGACCGGCATGGGGCGGTCCGGCAAGCTCTGGGCGCATCAATGGGCGGGCATCGAGCCCGACGTGATGTCGGCGGCGAAGGGCATCGGCGGCGGCTTCCCGCTTGGCGCGGTGCTGGCGAAGGAGGCGGTGGCCAAGCACCTGAAGGCCGGCACGCACGGCACGACCTATGGCGGCAACCCGCTGGCCGCCGCGGCGGGCAATGCGGTGCTGGACGTCGTGCTGGCACCCGGCTTCCTCGACGGGGTGGACCGCGTGGCGCGGAGCCTGTGGCGCGGGCTGACGGAGGTGGCGCACCGCCATCCCTCGGTGGCGGAGGGCGTGCAGGGCGCGGGGCTGCTGCTCGGCCTGCGGCTGCGGCCGGAGGTGTCGAACACCGAGATGCAGGCCGCCGCGGTGGCGGAGGGGCTGCTGACGGTGGCCGCGGGGATGAACGTGCTGCGCCTGGCGCCGCCGCTGGTGATCGGCGAGGCGGAGGTGGCGGAGGCGCTCGACAGGCTCGACCGCGCCTGCCGGCGGATGACGCCGGGGCAGGCGAAGGTCGCCGCCAAGTGAGTGCGGCCCTGAAGATGGCGGGGGCGGACGAGCGCGCGCCCCCGCGCCACTTCCTGGAGCTGATGGACCACGATGCGGCGACGCTGCGCCGGATGCTCGACCTCGGCGCGCGGGCGAAGCGCGGGGAGATCGCGGGCAGGCCGCTGGCGGGGCGTACCGTCGCGCTGATCTTCGAGATCCCGTCCACCCGCACCCGCGTCTCCTTCGAGGTGGGGATCCGGCAGCTCGGCGGCGATCCGCTGGTGCTGACCACTCGGGACATGCAGCTCGGCCGCGGCGAGAGCCCGGCGGACACGGCGCGGGTGCTGTCGCGCTACGTCGACGCGATCATGCTGCGCACGGCGGACGTGGCGAAGATCCGCGAACTGGCGGAGCACGCGACGGTGCCGGTGATCAACGGGCTGACCAACATCAGCCATCCCTGCCAGCTGATGGCCGACGTGATGACCTTCGAGGAGCATCGCGGGCCGATCGCCGGGCAGGTCGTCGCCTGGACGGGCGACGGCAACAACGTGGCGCAGAGCTTCATCCAGGCCGCGGCCCGCTTCGGCTTCCGGCTGCGCATCGCGACGCCGCCGGAGCTGGCGCCGCCGGCGCGGCTGGTGGAATGGGCGCGGCGCGAGGGCGCGGAGATCGAGCTGACGACGGACCCGCACGAGGCGGTGCGCGGGGCGCGCTGCGTGGTGACGGACACCTGGGTGTCGATGTCGGACGAGGCGGAGGCGAAGCAGAACCGGCACAACCTGCTGGCGCCGTACCAGCTCAACGGCGCGCTGCTGCGGGGCGCGGCGCCGGACGCGATCGTCATGCACTGCCTGCCGGCGCACCGGGGGGAGGAGATCACCGACGAGGTGATGGACGGCCCGCAGAGCGTGGTGTTCGACGAGGCGGAGAACCGGCTCCACGCGCAGAAGGGCGTGCTGCTCTGGGCGCTGGGGGCGGGGGCAGGGTGAATGGCGGGGCAGGACCCCGCCCCGCCCGTCGCACTCCGTCACCCTACGCTCCCTTGGCCGCCGTGGCGGGCGGGGCCAAGTTGGCGGGCATGAACGCCCTCACCCGCCGCGCCGCGCTTCGGGCGGCCGCCGCCGCCGCCGCGGCCGGCACCGTCCCGGCCTCCCCCTCCCTGGCCGAGACGACCCGTGCCGCATCCGTGGCGGACCGGCCGCTGTTCGGCGCCACGCTCCGGACCCTGCCGAACGGGCTGCGCGTCGCGCTGGCGGAGCAGCGGCGCGCCCCCGTCGTGGCGCACTACGCCTATGTCGCCGCCGGCGGGGGCGAGGATCCGCCCGGCCGCTCCGGCGTGGCGCACTTCCTCGAGCACATGATGTTCAAGGGCAGCGCCCGCGTCGCCTCGGGCGAGTTCTCGCGCCGCGTGGCGCGGGAGGGCGGCACGGACAATGCCTTCACCTCCCGCGATGTCACCGGCTACTTCCAGCATGTCGAGGCCGGCCGCCTGCCGCTCGTCGCCATGATGGAGGCCGACCGCTTCGCCACGGCGGTCATCCCGCCGGCCGAGATGGAGAGCGAGCGGCAGGTGGTGCTGGAGGAGCGCGCGCAGCGCACCGGCTCCTCGCCCCGCGCGCTGTTCTTCGAGGCGTTCGACGCGGCGATGTGGGGCCCGCAACACTGGCGCGGCCGCCCGATCATCGGCTGGGAGGATGAGATCCGCGCCATCCGGCATGAGGATCTGGTGGCCTTCTTCCGGGCCCGCTACGCGCCGGGCAACGCCGTGCTGGTCGTGGCCGGCGCGGCCTCGGGCGAGGAATTCTGGCGCACCGTGGAGTCGGAGTGGGGTGCCGTGCCGGCCGGCCCGCCCGTGCCGCGCGACCGCGCGCCGCCGCCTGCGGCGCCGCCGGTGCCGCGATACCTGCGCAACGACCCGCGGCTGCGGGGCGAGGCGGTGTTCCTCCGTTCCTGGCAGGCGCCGTCGATGACGGCGGGCGAGCGCCGCCACGCCGAGCCGCTGGAGGTGCTGCGCCACATCCTCGGCGGCGGCGCGGGATCGCGCCTGCACCGCGCGCTGGTGGAGAGCGGCCTCGCCCTGTCGGCCGGCTGTTCCTATGACGGCGACGTGGCGGGCCACACCGATCTCGACATCTCCGCCACGCCGCGCCGCGACACGCCGCCCGAGCGGGTGGAGGCGGCCGCGATGGCCGTGGTGAAGGGCCTGCTGGACGAAGGCGGGCCGACCGAGGCGGAGGTGGCGCGCGCGGTGCGGCAGATGACCGCCGGGGCGATCCTGGCGCTGGACGGCCTGGGCGCGGCACCGCGGATGATCGGCAACGCGCTCTCCATCGGCCTGCCGCTCGAGACGGTGGAGTTCTGGCCGGCGAGGCTGCGCGCCGTGACGCGCGCGCAGGTGGCGGAGGCCGCCTCCGCGGTGCTCGGCCGCATGCCGTCGGGGAGCGGCTGGCTGCTCCCCGACGGCATCGCGGCGCCGGCGGAGGTGCGGCTGTGAGCGGCGCCTTCCGCCTCGACATCCAGCAGGTCACGGCCGGGACCCGCACGGCGTGGCTGATCGAGGACCACTCGGTTCCCGTCGTCTCGCTCGCCTGGGCGTGGCGCGGCGGCGCGGCGCTCGACGCCGCGGAGCACACGGGCGCGCTGGCGGTGGGCGCCGCGCTGCTGACCGAGGGCGCTGGCCCGCTCGACAATGTCGCCTTCGCCGACGCGCTGCGCGACCAGGCGATCGGCCTCGGCTTCGAGGCGCAGCGCGACGGCTTCGAGGGCGGGGTACGCGCGCCGCGCGACGCGCTGCCCGAGGCGGTGCGGCTGGCCAACCTGGCGATGCGGTCGCCGCGCCTCGACCCGGCGGCGGTGACGCGCGTGCGCGGGCGGGCGTTGGCGGGCGCGCGCTCGGCCCTGGAGACGCCGCGGGGACAGGTGGGCCGCGCCTTCTGGGCGGCCGGCTTCCCGAACCATCCGGCCGGCCGGCCGACCGGCGGCACCGTGGAGACGCTGACCGCCCTGCCCGAGACGGCGATCCGCGAGGGCCTGGCCCGGCAACTCCGCGCCGAGGGGATGCTGGTGGCGGCCGCCGGCGCGATCACGCCGGCGGAGCTGACGGCGCTGCTCCCCGCCCTGTTCGAAGGCCTGCCGGCCGGCGCGCCGCCCGCGCCGCCGCCGCTGCCGCCCTTCCGCGACTTCGGCCGCCTCGTGGTGGAGGTGCCGGCGCCCCAATCGGCCATCCTGTTCGGGCATGACGGCCTGCCCGTCTCCGACCCTGACTGGGAGGCGGCGAGCGTCGTGCTGCGCGTGCTGGCGGGGGGCGGCTTCTCCTCCCGCCTCATGGAGGCGGTGCGGGTGCGGCGCGGCCTTGCCTACGGCATCGGCGCGGGGCTCGACACGCTGTTCGCGCGCGGGATCGTCACCGGCTCCTCGGCGACCGACAATGCGCGCGTGGCGGAGACGCTGGCGGTGACCCGCGCCGAGTGGTCGCGCATGGCGGAAACCGGGCCGACGGCCTCGGAACTCGAGGATGCGGTGGCCTTCCTCACCGGCAGCCTGCCGCTGGGCTTCACCGACAGCCGGCGGATCGCGGGCACGCTGCTGGCGCTGCAACGCAACGGCCGCCCGCGGGACTGGCTGAACGAACGCGCCGACCGGCTGCGGGCGCTGACGCCGGAACGCACGAGGGACGTGGCGCGCCGCCTGCTGCGGCCGGAGGCGCTCTCCGTCGCCATCGCCGGCCGTCCCGAGGGCGTGTAGCGCCGGCGCCTTCGCATCTCCCGCCGCCCCCGGTATCTGTGCGGCGGAGAGTGCGGGAGCGCGGCATGACGGAACCGGCCTGGGAGAGGTTCGTGGCGCTGGCGCGGCGGCCGGGGACCGGGGCCGTGCGCGCGCTGCTGGAGGCCGATCCGCGCCGCGCCTCGCGTTTCACCCATCGCGGCGCGGGGTTGCTGCTTGACCTTTCCCGCACCTCGGTGACGGAGGAGGTGCTGGCGACGCTGCTGGATCTCGCGCGGGAGCGCGGCGTGGCGGGCTTCCGCGATGCGATGGCGGGCGGCGAGGCGGTGAACGGGACGGAGCGCCGCGCGGCGCTGCACATGGCGCTGCGCGCGCCGGATGGGGCATTCCAGGCTGGGGAGGAGGACGCCTCGGCCGCGGTGCGCGGCACGCTCGAGGCCATGGCCGGCTTCGTGCGCGCGGTGCATCGGGGCGAGGTGCGGGGCACGACGGGCGAGGCGTTCACCGACGTGGTGAACATCGGCATCGGCGGGTCGGATCTCGGCCCCGCGATGGCGACCCGGGCCTTGTGGCGCGCCGGCATGCCGATGCGGGCGCACTACCTCGCGAATGTGGACGCGCATGCGTGGGAGGCGCTGCGCGCGGGCCTTGATCCGCGTCGGACGCTCGTGCTCGTCGCGTCGAAGACCTTCACCACGCAGGAGACGATGGCGAATGCGGCGCTGGTGAAGGGTTGGCTGGCGGAGGCGCTGGGGGCGGAGCGCGCGTCGGCGCATCTCGCCGCCCTGTCCACCAACCTGACGGCGACGGCAGCCTTCGGCGTGCCGGCGGATCGGGTCTTCGGCTTCCGCGACTGGGTGGGGGGACGCTTCTCGCTGTGGTCGGCGGTCGGGCTCTCGGTCGCGCTGGCCTGCGGGTGGGAGACCTTCGCCGCGCTGCTCGACGGCGCGCGGGAGATGGACGCGCATTTCCGCGACGCGCCGGAGGCGTCCAACCTGCCGGTCCTGCTGGCCGCGGCGGAGGTGTGGCACGTCAACGGCCTCGGCCTGCCGGCGCGGGCGGTGCTGCCCTATGACGAGCGCCTGTCGCGCTTCGCCGCGCATCTCCAGCAGCTCGAGATGGAAAGCCTCGGCAAGCGGGTGACGGCGGCGGGCGAGGCGGTCGGCTGGGCGACCGGGCCGGTGGTGTTCGGCGAGCCGGGGACGAATGCGCAGCATTCCTTCCTTCAGCTCATCCACCAGGGGACGACGAAGGTGCCGGTGGACTTCGTGCTCGTCGCGCGGCCCGACCACGGGCACGCGGCGAGCCACCGCATCCTGCTGGCGAATGCGCTGGCGCAGGCGGAGGCGCTGGCGCGCGGCCGGACGGAGGCGGAGGCGCGGGCGGAGTTGGCGCGCGCCGGCCTGCCCACGGCGGAGATCGACCGGCTGGCACCGCACCGCACCTTCCCCGGCGACCGGCCGAGCACGACGATCCTGCTGCCGCGGCTGGATGCGCGGGCGCTCGGCGCGCTGGTCGCGCTGTACGAGCACAAGGTGGCGTGCCTCGGCGCCTTCTGGCGGATCAATCCCTTCGACCAGTGGGGCGTGGAGCTGGGCAAGCAGCTTGCTGCCGGCATCCTGCCCGCGCTGGAGGGCGGCGCCGCGCCGGAGGATCCGGCGACGGCGGCGATGGTGGCGGAGATCCGGGCGCAGTGGGGATGAACGCGGCGCTGCCCTACCGCGACAATGTCGGCGCGCTGCTGTTCGATGCGGCGGGCCGCGTGCTCGTCGCGCGCCGCGCCGACCTGCCGAATGCGGAGGGCGCGGCGGGCGGCTGGCAGCTGCCGCAGGGCGGCGTCGACCCGGACGAGGATCTGCGCCGCGCGGTGATCCGCGAGCTGGCGGAGGAGATCGGCACGGACAAGGCGGAGATCATCGCCGAATATCCCGGCTGGCTGAGCTACGACTTCCCGCCGGATCTGGCGGTGCGCGGCATGCGGATCGCGCAGCGCTACCGCGGCCAGCGGCAGCGCTGGTTCGCGCTGCGCTTCACCGGCACGGATGCCGACATCCGTCTGGATGCCGACCCGCATCCGGAGTTCGATGCCTGGCGCTGGGCGCGGCTGGAGGAGTTGCCGGGCCTCGCCGTGCCGTTCAAGCGCGCGATCTACGAGGAGCTGGCGCGGCACTTCGCGGGGTTGGGAGCCAGGTAGAGCTATCCCGCCGGCAAGGCAGGCACCGGCAGGCGCCCGATTTCCGGCCGCGCGAAGAGGTAGCCCTGCATCGCGCGGACGCCGAGCGCCCGCAGCGCACGGTACTCGCCTTCCGTCTCGATGCCCTCCACCACCGGCACCAGCCCGAAGGCGCGGAGTTGTGCGAGGGTGCCGCGCACATTCTCCCGCCGGGCGGTGTCCGCATCGAGGCCGCAGACCACCTCCCGCGCCAGCTTCGCGCCGTCCGGCCGCCAGACCAGCAGCAGCGGCATGCGCGCATGGCCGGTGCCGACATCGTCCAGCGCGACGCGCACCCCGCGGCGCTGCAGGGCCGAGAGCCGCGCCGCCAGCGCCGGCGGGTCCTCCACCGGCTCGGTCTCGCTCACCTCGAACAGGATGCGCTCCGGCGGGAAGCCGATCGCCTCGGCCGCGGCGATGGTGGCGTCCAGGCCATGCGCCGGGTCGGCGACGGCGCCCGGGTAGAAGTTGAGCGTGAGCGACGCCCCGGTCCGATGCAGGCCGAGACGGTGCGCCTCCTCCACCGCGGCGCGGCGGATCAGCGCATCGACGCGGTAGCGGTCGGCGGGCGCGACGGCGCCGATCACGGTGCCTGCCCCCTCCCCCGCCGGGCCGCGGACCAGCGCCTCCTGCGCCAGGGTATGGCCGGTTTCGACATCGACGATGGGCTGGAAGGCGATGCGGAAGGGGGGCGGCGGGATCACGGGTCCAGGGGAGGCGCGGGAGCGCATAGCTTAGCGGCGGCCTTGGGGGTTGCGCCAGGGCGCGGCAGCGCGCATCGCGGGCGCATGCCCCGCGGCCCCGACGCCACGCTCCGCCTCCTCCTCGTGCTCGGGCTGGGGTGCCTCGCCTCCAACCTCGCCATCCGCATCTTCGACCCGCTGGTCGGCGTGCTGGCGGCGGAGTTCGGCACCGTGCCAGCGACGGTCGCGCTGCTCGGCACCGCCTATGCGCTGCCCTATGCGCTGGTGCAGCCGGTACTGGGGCCGGTGGGCGATGCGGTGGGCAAGCTGCGGGTGATCCGCGGCGGATTGCTGGTTCTCGCCATCGCGCTCGCCGCTTCGGCCTTCGTCGGGGATTTCGCCTCCCTGATGGCGCTGCGCGTGGTGGCGGGCGCGGCGGCGGGCGGCATCTTCCCGCTCTGCATCGCGATCATCGGCGACAGGGTGCCGGTGGAGCAGCGGCAGGTGGCGCTGTCGCGCCTGATCGTGGCAGGGCTGGTGGGGTCGGCCGGCGGCGGCGCCCTGGCAGCGGCGCTGGAGCCGCTGATCGGCTGGCGGGGCGTCTGCCTGCTCTGCGCCGGCGCGGCGGTGGCCGCCTTCCTCGTACTGCGGCAGGGCGGGGCGGAGCCGGTGGGGCGCCGGCTCGACCTCGGCGAGGCGATGCGCCGCTACCGCGCCATCCTGGACCTGCCGGCCGCGCGGCGCCTGTATGCGGCGGTGTTCGTGGAAGGCGCCCTGGTCTTCGGCGTCTTCCCCTTCCTTGCCCCGCTGTTCGAGGCGCGGGGCGCCGCCGCGGCGCAATCGGCGGGGCTGGCCATCGCCGGCTTCGCCCTCGGCGGCTTCGCCTTCGCGGCGCTGGCGCCGGCGCTGCTGCGGCGGCTCGGCCAGGCACGCATCGTCGTCACCGGCGGGCTTTCGGCGGCGGCGGGGCTGGTCCTGCTGGCGGCAGCGCCGGGCACGGTGCCGGCCATGCTGGGCTGCCTCGTGCTCGGGCTCGGCTTCTACATGATGCACTCCTCCATCCAGACCCGGGTGACGGAGGTGGCACCCGCCGCGCGCGGCAGCGCGGTGGCGCTGCACGCCTTCAGCTTCTTCCTCGGCCAGGCGGTCGGGCCCGTGGCGATGGGGCTGGGCTGGGCCGTGCTGGGGGCGGAGGCATCGCTGCTGGTGGCGGCGGCGGGGCTGGTGGCGCTGGGTGCCTGGCTGGGTCCGCGCGGCCGGTAGCCGGGTTCGCGATTCGCCCCAGAGTGGGAACGCCGGCCAGGCGCAGCGGCCGGAAAGGCCGACGATTTGCGACGAATCAGCGACTTGCAAGCCCGTCCTGCGCCGTCCAGGCGGCAGGTCGCGAAGGCGGCGGACACAACGGATGGGGGGCCGGCGGCGGGGCCGGCACAAGCGTGTTCCCCCGATTCGCGGTGGCCTATTCCACCCGGCCGATCCGCGCGACGGCCCGCACCAGCCGGGCCGAATCCTCGGCGAAGAAGCGGGCGAAGTCCGGCGCGTCGAGATACGCCACCGGCGCCCCGGCCGCCGTGAAGGCACGCACGAGGTCAGGGTCCATGACGGCCTGGCGCACCGCGTCCCTCAGCCTTGTCATCACGGGCTCCGGCACGCCGGCGGGAACGAAGAGCCCGGCCCAGATGTAGAACTCCACCTCGTTGAAGCCGCGTTCCAGGAAGGTCGGCACGTCAGGGAAGGCGGCGACGCGTTCCCTTCCCCAGCAGCCGAGGACGCGCAGCCTGCCCTCCCGCACATGGCCGGTGAGCGTGCCCGGCGCCGAGGCGAGCGCCCCGATCTGGCCCGAGAGCAGCGCGGTGATCGCCGGTCCCGCCCCCTGGAAGGGCACGTGCAGCAGGCGGATCCCCGCGCTCGCGGCCAGCATCTCCATCGCCACGTGCAGCGTGCCATAGGTGCCGGAGGAGCCGTAGGCGATCTCGCCGGGCCGTGCGCGGGCGGCGGCGATGAACTCCTCCATGCTGCGCCAGGGCGCCGAGGCGGGCACGGCGAGCATGGTCGGGTCGGCATTCACCAGCGCCACGGGGGCGAGCTGGTCGACCGTATAGGGCGGCGTGCGGCCGAACAGGCGCTCGGCCTCCGGGATGACGGCGAGGGAGGAGAGCGCCATCAGCAGCGTGTGGCCGTCCGGCGCGCTGCGGGCAACGAAGGCGTTGCCGATGGCGCCGGCCGCGCCGCCGCGGTTCTGCACCACCACCGGCTGGCGCAGCACGCGCTCCATCGCGACCGCGGTCGGCCGGGCGGCGAGATCCGCCTGCCCGCCCGGCGGAAAGGGCACCACCATCGTCAGCGGGCGGGAGGGGAAGTCCTGGCCCCGCGCCCCGCGCGGCAGCAGGGTCGGGGCGACGGCGGCGGCGAGCAGCGCGCGGCGGTGCATGGGCGAACCTCCTCCTGTTCGCCCGAGCCTGCCATCGCGTCGCGCGCCCGGCCAGCGAGGGGCTGCCGGCACCTGGGCCGCCGCCCACCCCGGTCCGACGCCTTCGGCGTCGGACCCCCCGCAACCGCGGGGGAGGGAAAGGCGACGGCGAAGGCCTGCTACATCCGCGGCGGCTCCAGGCGGAAGACGCGGCCGTGGATCTCGTCGGTCAGGACGTAGATGAAGCCGTCCGGGCCCTGCCGCACGTCGCGCACGCGCTGGCCGATGCGCAGCGATTCATGCGTCGCGACGCCGCCATCCGCGTTCAGCACCGTCCGCCGCACGTCCTGCGTCGCCAGCCCGCCGGCGAAGAGGCTGCCACGCCAGTCCGGGAAGCGGTCGCCGGAATAGACCATCAGGCCGGAGGCGCCGATCACGGAGGGGTACCAGACCAGCAGAGGGTCCACCATGCCGGGTGCCGAGCGCTGGCCGGTGCCGACCGGCGTGGCGCCGACATAGTCGCGCCCCCAGCCCACCGCGGGCCAGCCGTAGTCGGCGCCGGCGCGGATCAGGTTCAGCTCGTCGCCGCCGAGCGGCCCGTGCTCCGTCGCGAAGATCCGCCCGTCCGGGTGCCGCGCCAGGCCCTGGATGTGGCGGTGGCCGATCGAGAAGACCTCCGGCCGCGCGCCCTGGCGCCCGACGAAGGGGTTGTCCGGCGGGGCCGTGCCGTCGTCGCGCAGCCGCAGGATCTTGCCGATGTGGCTGTCGAGGCGCTGCGCATTCAGCCGCGCGAGCTGCCCACCGACCGCCACCGGCGGGTTGCCGCCGTCGCCCACGGCGAGCAGGAGCGTGTTGTCGGGCAGCCAGAGGATGCGGCCGCCATAGTGCTGGAAGTCCGGCTTGCCCTGGCTGACCTCGAACAGCACCTGCAGGTCGCGCAGCGCCGTGCCGTCGAAGGTGGCGCGCGCCAGGCGCAGGCGGTTGTCCTCCGCCGTGCCGTGCGCGTAGGTGAGGTAGAGCAGGCGGTTGCGCGCGAAGTCGGGGTGCGGCGAGACCTCGAACAGCCCCGACTGGAAGACGAGTCCGCGCTCCGGCGCCACCAGCACGGGCGGGAGACCGGAGACGGGCTCGGCGCGGAGCCTGCCGTCGACGATCACGCGCAGCCGTCCAGGCCGCTCCGTCACCAGGGCCGTGTTGTCCGGCAGCCAGGCGATGGACCAGGGATGTTCCAGCCCCTCGGCCACGGTGACCTGGCGATAGCTGAGGTTCAGCGGCGGGTCGCCCGCCGCCTGGAAGGTTCCCTGCGCGACCGCGGGCACGGGCGCGGCAAGGGCCATCGACGCGGCGAGGGCCGCGCCGGCGAGGACTCGCACCATCTTCTCCCTCCCATCCTTGGCGATGCGACGGGACCCGCAACGGGCGCGCTTCCCGCGCGGCGCCGACGCTATGGCAACGTCGAGCGTCGGCGCAACCGGAAGCTGCACCGCCCCCCAGGTTCGACAAGCCCGACGGCCTGACGCATGGTGCGGCCCCGCCGCAGGAGGACCCCATGGACGCGCCGATGCCCGCCGGAAAAGGCCTCGCCCTCTCACCCGGCGCGCTCGCCGGGCTGAAGGTGATCGACCTGACGCGGGTGCTCGGCGGGCCGTACTGCACGATGATCCTGTCGGACCACGGCGCCGAGGTGATCAAGATCGAGCCGCCGCAGGGCGACGAGGTGCGCGACTGGGGTCCGCCCTTCCACGAGCATGGCGAAGGCGTGGCGGACGCCAGCTACTTCATCGGCGTGAACCGCAACAAGCGGTCGCTCGCTCTCGATCTCGGCAAGGAGGAGGGGCGCGCCGTGCTGCTGCGCCTGCTGGAAGGCGCCGACGTGCTGGTGGAGAACTACAAGCCCGGCAGCATGGAGAGGTGGGGCATCGGCTACGAGGTGCTGTCGGAGCGCTTCCCGCGCCTGGTGCATTGCCGCGTCTCGGGCTTCGGCGCGGACGGGCCGCTCGGCGCATTGCCGGGCTACGATGCGGTGATCCAGGCCATGGTGGGGCTGATGTCGGTGAACGGCGACGGCGGCACGGGCCCGATGCGCATGGGCACGCCCGTCGTGGACCTCGCCACCGGCCTCTACTCCTGCATCGCGATCCTGATGGCGCTGCAGGAGAGGGAGCGCAGCGGCAGGGGGCAGTTCCTTGACATGAGCCTGCATGATTGCGGGATGGCGCTGCTGCACCCGCAGGCGGCCAACTTCTTCCTCAACGACCGCCGGCCGAAGGCGACCGGCAACCCTCATCCAAACATCAGCCCCTATTCCAAGTACCGCACCCGCACCTGCGAGATCTTCGTGGCAGTCGGCAACGAGCCGACGTTCCGCCGGTTCTGCGCCTTCCTCGGGCTCGAGGCGCTGCCGGGCGACGAGCGCTTCCGCAGCAACGCGCTGCGCGTCGCCAACCGCGCCGAGCTCGACGCGATCCTCGATGCGCGGCTGGCGGAGGAGGACGGGCACGACCTGGCGGACCGGCTGCTGCGCGCCGGCATCCCGGCCGGCCCGGTGCTGCACGTGGACGAGGCGATGGCGGCGCCGCACACAGCGCATCGCGGGATGGTCACCGAGCTCGGCTGGTACCGGGGCGTCGGCACGCCGATCAAGATGAGCCGCACGCCCGGCGGCACCCGCGCCGCCCCGCCGCGCTTCAACGAGCAGGGGGAGGAGATCCTCTCGCGCCACGGCTTCGACGCGGAGGAGATCGGGCGGCTGAAGGAGGCGGGCGTGGTGGTGGAGAAGCGGCGCGGATAGCTGCCGCAACGGCCGGATGGCGCAGCGCGCCGCGCCGCGCCAGTGCTGACCGCGCACCGCGCGGGAGCGTCAGCATGACAGGGTTGGAAGCGCCGCGCATGGGTGCGCGGGAATGGGCGATGCTGCTCGCCCTCTCGCTCCTCTGGGGCGGTTCCTTCTTCTTCGTCGGCGTCGCGGTGCGGGAGCTGCCGCCGCTGACGATCGTGCTCGCCCGCGTCGGCATCGCCGCGGCGGCGCTCTGGGCCACCCTCGCGGCGCTGCGCATCGAGATGCCGCGCATCGGGGGGCTGTGGCCGGCCTTCCTCGGCATGGGGCTGCTGAACAACGCCCTGCCCTTCCTGCTCTTCGCGTGGGGGCAGGCGCACATCGCCAGCGGCCTCGCCGCGATCCTCAACGCGACCACGCCCTTGTTCACCGTGCTCGTCGCGCACCTGCTGACGCGGGACGAGCGGCTGACGGGGCCGAAGGCGGCCGGCGTGCTCGCCGGCCTTGCCGGTGTCGTCGTGATGCTGGGCGCCGACCTGCTCCAGGGCGTCGGCACGGCGGCGCTCGCGCAGCTTGCCTGCCTCGCCGCCGCGCTGTCCTACGCGCTGGCGGGCGTGTTCGGGCGGCGCTTCGGGCGCATGGGCGTGCCGCCGCTGGCCACCGCGACGGGGCAGGTCACCGCCTCCACCCTGCTGCTGCTGCCCTTCGCGCTGGTCGTGGAGCAGCCCTGGTCGCTTCCGGCGCCGGGGCTGCCGACGCTCGGCGCGCTGCTCGGCATCGGGCTGCTCTCCACGGCGCTCGCCTACGTGCTCTACTTCCGCATCCTCGCCGTGGCGGGCGCCACCAGCCTGGCGCTGGTGACGTTCCTCATCCCGGTCAGCGCCATCCTGCTCGGCGCGCTCGTTCTCGGAGAGCGGCTGGAGGCGCGGCACCTGCTCGGCATGGCGCTGATCGGCGCGGGCCTGCTGCTGATCGACGGGCGCGTCATTCGCCGAGCAGCGGCACGACCATGAGGGCATAGAGCACGAGCACCAGCACGAGGCCGCCGAGGAGCATGCCGAGCGCGACCGCCGCTGCCCGCCTCCAGCCACGGAGGCGCATGCGGCGCGTCCAGAGCCAGCACACGGGCACCAGCGCACCCCAGAGCAGGCTCGTGAAGATCATGAAGGGCCAGGCGCTGTCGCGCGGGAAGGCGTTCGGCGCCGGCCAGAGCAGGTCGATGACCGGCGTCGCCAGCGCGGCGAGCAGCGCGCCGGGAATGCCCATCAGCACCGTCGCGCCGACCAGCGACACCGCCGCGCCGGCAAGCAGGCTGCCGAGCACGGTGCGGGTGGTCAGCGGCGCCGGAGGATCGCTCATGGCCGGCCGAACGCCCGGCCGCGGCCCGCTGTTCCCCCCGCGCGCCTCAGGGCATCGGCGGCAGGCTGCGCAGGTAGGCGATCAGGTCGGCCATGTCGCCTTCGCTCATGCCGCGATAGGCGGCATAGGCCATCGGCGGCGCGAGCGGCCGGCCGTTCGCGGAGACGCCCTCGCGGATCGCGCGCGCGATCTCGGCATCCGTCCAGCCGCCCAGGCCGTTGGGGTGCGGCGTGATGTTGCGCGCCACCGAGACGCCCCACGGGCCGCGGAACTCCATCCCCCCTGCGCCGGTGCGGGCGAAGTCGTGGCGGCCATCCGCCATCGGGGTGTGGCACTCGATGCAATGCGCGACGGGGCCCGCCAGGTAGGCGCCGCGCGCCACCGGGTTCTCGGCAGGCGGGGGCACGGCGCCAAGCGGCGGGCCATAGGCCGCCGGCAGCGGGATGCGATAGGCGCTGCGCTCCGTCGCGTTTGCCACCGCCGGGACGGTGCGGAGATAGGCCACCATCGCCGCCGCGTCCGCATCGGACAGGCCGCGGTACAGCCCGACCGGCATGGGCGGCCCGACCGTGCTGCCGTCCGGACGCTTGCCTTCGCGGATCGCGCGGATGATCTCGGCGTCCGTCCAGCGGCCGAGGCCGGTCTCGGCGTGCGGGGTGATGTTCGGCGCGACGGCGCGGAAGGGCGGCTCGTCGAACACCGTGCCGCCGGCCAGATGGCGCGCGGCCACCGGCCCGGTCGGCCCCATCGGCGTGTGGCAATTGCCGCAGGCGCCGGTCACCTCGACAAGGTAGCGCCCGCGCTCGATGGCCGCGCGGTCCTGCGCCGCGGCGGGCATGGCCAGGGCAGCCGCGGCGATCGCCGCGGCGACTGTCTTCCGCATGGGTGGTCCCCTCCCTCGCGCCCCGGCCGCGCGGGAGGAAGCTGCCTTATTCGTTACGCCGGCTCAAGCTAGCGCTCGACGTGCACGCCGCCCCAGAAGGCGATGTGGTCCTTGATGTTGGCGGCGGCGGGCTTGGGATCCGGGTAGTACCACGCTGCGCCCGGATTCACCTTCCCGTCCACGACAAGGTCGTGGTAGCGCGCCGTGCCCTTCCAGCCGCAAACCGTCGTCTTCTCCACGGGGCGCAGGAACTCCGGCTTCACCGCTCCGGGCGGGAAGTAGACATTGCCCTCGACGAGCTCGTAGCGCTCGCTCTCCGCCACCACCTGCCCGTTCCATGTCGCGCGCGCCATGCCGGTGCCCTCCTGCCCTCCGTCGCGACGTGGCGCCGCGACGGGCCGCGTCAAGGCGTGCGGGGCGCGGGCTCGGCGACCTGCTCGATCATCGCCTCCGCCTCCCGCTTCAGCCGCACGTAGGAGCGGATGGAGAAGGGGATCATGCCGAGGAAGATGATTCCCGCGGCAGCCAGCGCCGCCCAGGGCTCCGCCACCAGCAGCGCGACGTAGAAGCCGACGCCGAGCAGCAGGGGCAGGATCGCGTCGCGCGGCACCTTGAAGTTCTTGAACGACCAGGTGGGCAGCGTGCTCACCATCAGGCCGCCCACGAGGACGAGCACCGCGCCGACGACGAAGGGGTGTCGCACGGCCATCTCGGCGCGGATCCAGCCCCATTCGGTGAAGGCGAGCCCGGCGAAGAGCGGAAACAGCGCGCAGCCCGCACCGGCCGGCGCGGGCACGCCGGTGAAGAAGTTGTACGCATAGGCCGGCTTCGGCTTCTCCCCCAGCCCGAGATCGAGCGAGGCGTTGAACCGCGCCAGGCGCAGCGCCGAGCAGACGGCGAAGAGCAGACAGGGGATGAAGCCGAGCGGTCCGACCGCCTGCATGGACCAGAGGTACAGCACCAGCGCCGGCGCGACGCCGAAGCTGAGGAAGTCCGCCAGGCTGTCGAATTCCGCACCGAAGCGGGTGGTCGCCTTCAGCAGCCGCGCCAGCCGGCCGTCCAGCCCGTCGATCACGCCGGCCACCACGATCATCACCGCCGCCGGCGCCCAGCGCCCGTCGATCGCGAAGCGGATGGCGACGAGCCCGGCGCAGAGGCCGAGCATCGTGAGGATGTTCGGGATCAGCCGGTTGAAGGACAGGCCCTCGAAGCGCGGCCGGGTGCGCGGGCGGAAGCGCCGGCGGAACCGGTGCAGCGGCTGCGGACGCGCGTTCGGGTCGCTCATGGGCGGGGCACCACCGGCGGCAGCTCCGCCACCACCGTCTCGCCGCCGATCATCGTCTGCCCGACCGCGACGAGCGGCCGCACGCCTTCCGGCAGGTAGACGTCGGTGCGGCTGCCGAAGCGGATGATGCCGTAGCGTTCCCCGGCCTGCAGGCTGTCGCCCTCCCGCACGTGGCAGAGGATCCGGCGGGCGATGAGGCCGGCGATCTGCACCACCGCGACGCTGCGGCCATCGGTCATGCGGATCGCCATCGCGTTGCGCTCGTTGTCCTCGCTCGCCTTGTCGAGGGCGGCGTTGACGAACTTGCCGTGGCGGTAGGCGATGCGCGTCACCACCCCTTCCACCGGGCTGCGGTTCACGTGCACGTCGACCACCGAGAGAAAGATGCACACGCGCGGGCGCGCCGCCTCGCCGAGGCCGAGCTCCGCGGGCGGGACGGCGGGACCGACCATCACCACGCGCCCGTCGGCGGGCGCGACGACGACGTTCGCACGCGGCGGCGGCACGCGATCCGGGTCGCGGAAGAAATAGAGGCAGAACAGGGTGAAGAACACGGCCGGCCAGAACAGCCAGCCGCCCAGGACCAGCCCGCCCACCACCGCGACCGCGGCGCCGCCCCAGATGAAGGGCCGGCCGGCCGGATGCGGCTTTGCCAGCACCATGCGGATGGTGCCCGCCAGATCATTCGCCATCAGCGCGCGCCCCCGGGCTGGCGGAGGGTGCCGTTCGGTCTTGTCATGCGCGCGCTTATCGTCCGTTCACCACTGCCGGACAACATGGGGTCCATGGAGCCCTTCTCCCACGGTCCTTTCACCGTCGCACCGGACGGCACGCTGCAGGCGGACCGCCCCCCCGCGCTGCGCTTCGCCTGGCGCGACCGGACGGTGGAGGCGCGGCTGGAAGGCGGCCGCGTGCGGCTCTCCGCGCCGGCCGGGGCGCTGCCCTTCACCGCCGAGCGGCCGGCGGAGCGCGCCGGGGCCATCGCCGCGGTGCGTCGCCTGCCGGGGGAACTGCCGGGCGGCTGGCGCCTGCTGGTCGCCCCCGACCACCGGCTGCGGCTGGAAGCGGCGATGGCGATCCGGGGCGCGCCCACCGCCGTGGCGCTCGTCGGCGCGATGGTGGGCTTCGCCCTCGCCCTCGATCCCTATCTGGACCGGCTGGAATCCGCCGGGGTGGGCGCGGTGGCGGGAACGGCGAAGATCTGACCGGGGAAGATGAGGTTCGGGTTGCGGATCTGGTCGCGGTTCGCCTCGTAGATCACCGTGTAGCGCACGCCCCGGCCGTAGGCGGACCGCGCCATCCGCCAGAGGTTCTGGCCCGGCTGCACCACCACGCGCCCGTCCGCCACCTGGCCTTCCGGGATCTCGTCGCGCTGGAACGGCACCTCGATGCGCGCCGCGACGGCTCCGGCCGCGGCCACCTGGTCCACCCGCAGCCGGTGCCGGCCGACCGCCGGCGCCTCCTCGGGCACGAGCGCCCATCGCCCCTGCCCGTCCGCCTGGGCGTCGCCCGCGTGCCGGTCATCCACGTAGATCCGCACCGTCGCGCCGGGCGGCGCGGTACCGGCGAAGCGGATGCCGCCGGTATCGTCGTAATCCACCACGTCGAGGCCGAGGCGCCCCCCCGCCGGCACCGGCGGCTGGGCCGCCTGGAGCACCCGGGCCCCGCCCTCCAGCGCCGGCAGCAGCACGACCAGCGGCTGCGAGGGGATGGCCGGCAGGAGCGCCTCGTCGCGCCGCGCCGCGCCGCCCGGCGGCGCGGCTGCGGCGGCCTGGGCCGCCGGCGCGGCGTGCCCGGCGGCGGGTGAGGATTGGGCCGGCGCGGCCGGTTCGATCGCCGCCGTCCGGGCCGCGGCCCCGGCCTCGCCACGCGGCTCCGGGCGTGCGGCGGCGGCCCCGCCGGCCGCGGGTTCGTGACGCGGGGGCTGGCGGATCACCTCGGCCCGGCGCGGCTCCGCCTGCGGCGCCTCGGCCACCGCCGCCGGCGGCTCCGGCACCACCACGACGACGATGTCCGGGCCGCTCACCTCCTCGCCGCCGAGCCGGGCGCGGAGCGCGAATTGCCGGCTGCCGGGGCGCAGCGGCTCGGCCGGGAGGATCACCCACTCGCCGCGCGCATCGGCGCGGGCGCGGCCGATCTCCCGCCCATCCTCGAGCAGCACGACCTCGGCGCCCGGTGCGGCGCGGCCGGCGACCACCGCGACGCCGCGCGCCCCGACGCGCACCACGTCGAAGCGGGGCGGCTCGGGTGGGGGCGCGGCGCTGGCCGGAGCCTGCGCGGGCGGCGTGACGGCAGCGGGGGCGGAGGGCGCCGGCTGCCGCGCTTCGGCCTGCGGCGCGGGCGGCGCGGCCGGCACGGCCTGCGGCCCGGCGCCGGCCGGCGGCGCCGGCACGGGTCGCGTCACCGTCTCCGGCGCCTCGTGCGTGGCGAAGCGGACGGTGAGGAAGGCGGCGGATCCGGCGAGGACCACCGCCACGATCAGGAGGGCGCGCCCGCTGGCCGTCATGCTCGCGTAACTAGAGTGCGGCGTGATCGGGGCACAAGGTCGGTGGACAAGTCAATTCACTCTCACCGTAGAAAGAACGAGACCGCGACGAGCGGGCCGGCCGCGAGCGTCGCGGCCAGCGCCTCATGCATCCTCCAGGGCAGCGCCCGTGCGAGCACCGGGCCGAGGCCGAGCGCCGCGACGGGCACCAGCGCCGCCGCCCAGTCCGCCCCGGTGCCGCGCGCCAGCACCGGCAGGGCCGCGAGCGCCGCGACAGCACCCGCCGCCGGCAAGGCGCCGACCGGGGTGGCCGGGCCAGGGCCGATCGCCGCCGCGCCGAGGCAGGCCGCGAGCAGCGCCGCGCCGAGCACGAGCCACGGGCCCGGCGCAGCCGCCCCGACGAGCCCAGCGAGCAGCGCGCCGGCCGCCACGGCGCTGCGCCATCGCCCGGTGCCGCGCAGGGCGAGGAGCAGCGCCGCCGCGGCCACCCCGGCCAGCACGGGCGCGGCGCGGCGAAGATCGGCGCCGGTCATCGGCGCGCCCGCCATCCACCAGCCCGCAGCCGCCGCACCCAGGGCGGTGAGCGCGAGGCCCACGCCCCGCCCGCGCACCGGAACTCCACTGCCGAAACCCGCGAGGAGCACGAGGCCGAGCGCCAGCAGCGGCAGCCTTTCGGGCAGCTGCCGGGGCGTCGCGGTCAGCAGCCCGAAGGTGAGCCACCATCCGGCCAGCACGCCGAGACCCGCTGCCATGACGACGAGCCGCGGCCGAAGCCGGAGCGCGGCGAGCGCCCAGCCGAGCGCGACGGCAAAGGCCAGCGCCGCGCCGCGCCAGGGCCACAACTCCCACCCCATCGCCGCCCCCTGACCGTCACGATCCGCAACTTGCCGCCCCTGGCCGGCGGCGGCCAGAGTGCTGCGATGCGGCAGAGCAGCTCCGTCTCCCCCGGCCCCGTGCGCCCGGCACCGACGCGCCGGCTGAAGGTGTGGGATCCCTGGATCCGGCTGGTCCACTGGGCCATCGTGATCCTGCTGCCCTTCTCCTACTGGACGGCGACGACCTCCCGCTTCGACCTGCACTTCCTCTCGGGCTACGCGATCCTGGCGCTGGTGCTGTTCCGCATCGCGTGGGGCTTCGTGGGGTCGCAGACCGCGCGCTTCGTGCATTTCCTGAGGAGCCCGGTGGAGGCGCTCCGCCACCTCGGCTATCTGCGGCGCCGTGCCGCGGCGGTGGAGATCGGGCACAATGCCGCGGGCGGATGGATGGTGCTGCTGCTCCTCCTGCTGCTGCTGGCCCAGGCGGCGAGCGGGCTGTTCGCCGACGACCTGATCTTCACCCGCGGCCCCCTGGCGCGGCGCGTGGACGAGGCGTGGAGCAGCCTCGCGACCTCGATCCATCTGCGGGTGTTCTGGGTGATCGTGGCGGCGGCGGTGCTGCACGTGCTGGCGGTGATCGCCTATCGCGTGCTGCGCGGGCAGAACCTGGTCGGGCCGATGGTGACGGGCGTGCTGAAGCTGCCGGTGCCCTATGCAGGCCCGCAACCGCGCATGGGCCACCCGCTGCTGGCGGCGGTGCTGCTCTGCGGTGCGGTCGGGCTGGTGTGGTGGATCAGCACGCTGGCGCCCGCCTCGATGTTCTGATGGCGGCCGCGCTCTCGCCGCGGCTGCGGGCGGTGGAGTTGCGTGATGGCGACGCAGACCGGAAGCGGGCGCAACGGCTTACATCCCGTCGTCGGTCGCCTTCCCGGAGACTGCCTCTGCGGCCACGGCCGCCTGCAGCGCGCCGAGCGCTTGTTCCACCCCGAGCTGTTCCAGCGGTGTCAGACGGTGCAGCAGGGCGAGTTCCCAGCGACGCGAGACCTCCGAGATCTCGGCATGCACGCGGCGCCCCTCGGCCGAGGGGCGGTGCGGCGCGGTGCGCCTGTCCGTCGCGAGCCCGGCCGGGCGCTCGAGCAGGCCACGCTGCGTGAGGCGCGCAAGGATCCGGCTCGCACGCGCCTTGTGCAGCCGCGTGACGGCGCAGATCTCGCGCGTGCCGGCCTGACCGAGCTCCGCAACGACCGCGAGAGCGCGCCACTCGGCCACCGAAAGCCCGTGGCGCGGACCATACTGGCGCCAGATCGCATGGCTCATGTCCCAGGCCAGCACGTTCAGGCGGAAGGTGAGGCGCTCGATCAGCGGGCTGCCGGAGCTCTGCGTCACGTCAGCAGCTCCGCCAGCCGCGCCTTCTGCACCTTGCCCGTGGGGCTGACCGGCAGAGCGGGCACGAGCACGATGCGCGCCGGCCGCTTGTAGGGCGCGAGATCGCGGGCGAGGACGGCGGCGATGGCCGCCGGATCGGGCGATGCGCCCGGCGCCGGCTGGACGAAGGCGATGATTTCCTCGTCATAGCCCGCCTTGCGCCCGACCACCGCAGCAAGGGCGATGCCAGGCTGCGCGGCGATCAGGTTCTCGATCTCGGCCGGGTGTATGTTGAAGCCGCCGCGGATGATCAGATCCGTCGTGCGCCCGAGGATGGAGAGGTTGCGGGCGCCGTCCATCGTGGCGATGTCGCCGGTGCGCAGCCAGCCGCCCTCGGCAAAGGCGGCGTTCGTCGCCGCCTCGTCGCGCCAGTAGCCGAGCATCACGCCAGGGCTTCGTACCCAGAGCTCGCCCTCCCTGCCAGGCGGCAGGTCGCGGCCGACGGCATCGACGATGCGTGTTTTCACGAGCGGCAGGGGTGGCCCGACCGAGAGGCCCGGAGCAGGTGCGCCAGGTCGTCCGAAGGCGATGGACGGGCCGGCCTCCGTCACGCCGTAGCCGTTGCAAAGCGGCACGCCGAAAGCGGCTTCGACCCGGGCCTTCAGCAAGGGATCGAGCGGGGCCGAGCCGACTGCGAGGATGCGAAGCGTGTTGCGCGAGAGGTCGAGCGCCGCGCGCCCCGCGTGTTCGAGCAGCCGCGCGTACAACGCAGGCGGGCCGTTCAGGACGGTCACTCCGCGGCGCGTGACCGCCGCTGCCAGATCCTCGATGTCGAGCCGCTGCACCACCTCGTAGATGCCGCCGGCCGCGAGCGTCGGCAGCAGGATCCCGCCCAGGCCGAGGCTGTGGGTGAGCGGCGCGATGCCGTAGACGCGGTCGGCCTCGCCGTAGCGCCGTTCCTGCATCACCGCCGCCGTGTTCCAGGCCAGGTTGCGGTGCGTGAGCATGATGCCCTTCGGCCGTCCCGTGGAGCCGGAGGAGAAGATCATCGCCGCCACCTGCCGTCCTGCCGGCAGGCCGGCCGGCTCCGCCCGGCTGTCGCGCACGGGCTCCACCGCGAGCCGCCCGAGCAGCGGGGCATCGAGGGGCTGCGCGGCTGCGGCATCGGCATGCAGGGCGGCGTCGGGCGACAGGTCGGGCAGATGCAGGACGAGGCGCGGATCGCAGAGCTCGCGCACCGCCGCGACCTCGCGCACCGACAGCCGGGCATTCACAGGCACTGCCCAGGCATCGAGCGCCAGCGTGCCGAGGAACAAGGCGATCGCCGCGGGCGCGTTCTCCTGCACGATCATCACGCGGTCGCCGGCACGCACGCCATGCGCGACCAGAAGGTCACGGGCCGCGGCGACACGCGCCTCGAGCCCCGCGCGCGTGACGATCTCCCCGCCGGTGACGAGCGCGGGCGCATCGGGCTGCGCGGCGGCGGGAGGCAACAGATCGCCGAGGCGAAGTCGTTCGTCGGCCAGGAGGTTGGACAGGGCGCGCATGGCGCCGAGAGGATAGTACACGGCCAAATCCGTCGCAATCGCAACTTTGCCATTGCCGGTTCCAACGGAAATCTGCTCTGCTTGTCGAAAGCGCAACGGGAGGATCGTCGCATTCGTCGCAAATTTCACGGCTGGGGGTTCGAGGGAGAGGAGCTGACGGCCGAAGAGGTCGCCGGGCTCGAGGCGCGCTGGCTGCCCTTCTTCGGCTTCGACGCGTCACCCGACGTGCTGCCGCCGCCGCGGCTTGACGGGTTGCGGCTTCGCCCGTCTCGCCTGGCGCCGCCGGCCGCGCTGGCGCATCTGCTGCACAACGACGCACATGCGCGCGCCTTCCACGCCTATGGCCGAGCCTTCCCGGAGAGTGTGCGGATCTGGGCCGGTGACTTCGCCGACGCGCCGGACTGGGTCGCCTATCCCGAAAGCGCCGATGACGTCGCGGCCCTGCTTGCCTGGTGCGGCGACGCCGACGCGGTGGGCGTGCCCTTCGGGGGCGGTACCAGCGTTGCGGGCGGGGCCGCGCCGCCGCCGGGCGGCCCGCGGCCCGCGGTGACGATCGATCTCTCGCGGCTGTCGCGCGTTCTGGAGGTGGACCGCATCTCGCTCTCCGCGCGCATCCAGGCCGGGGTGCGCGGCCCGGAGCTGGAAGCGCAGCTCAAGCCGCACGGGCTTACGCTGCGCCACTACATGCAGAGCTTCGAGTTCTCGACGCTCGGCGGCTGGATCGCGACGCGCTCGGCGGGGCACTTCGCGACGCTGTTCACCCATATCGACGACATGGTCCAGGGGATGGAGGTGGTCGCGCCCTGCGGCGAGCGGATCGCCACGCGCCGCCTGCCTGCGTCCGGTGCGGGTCCGCAGCCGGAACGGCTCTTCCTGGGCAGCGAGGGCACCCTCGGCGTCATCACCGAGGCGTGGGTGCGGCTGCACCGGCCGCCTGGCCGGCGGGGCGGCTTCGTCGCGCGGTTCCGAGACTTCCCTTCCGGCGCCGAGGCGGTGCGCGCGATCGTCCAGTCCGGGCTGCTCCCGGCCAATCTCCGCCTGCTCGACGAGGCGGAGGCGGGCGCCTCCGGCGCCGAAACGGGGGGCGACTGCCTTCTGCTGATCGGATTCGAATCGCCCGAGCTCGACGTGGCGGGGGACGTTGCCGCGGCCGAGGAGATCTGCCGCGCTGCGGGCGCGGGCGGCATCGAGCTTTCCGGCGCGCGCGGGGGGTCGGCCGGCGCCTGGCGCAGCAGCTTCTTCCGCCTTCCCTACTACCGTGAGTTCTTCCTCCCGCGGGGCATCATCAGCGATACCTTCGAGAGCGCCGTCACCTGGGACCAGCTGCCCGCCTTCCACGCGGCGGTGATGCGCGCCACGCGCGCGGCGATCCGCGATGTGACCGGGCGCGAGGGCTGGGTGGGATGCCGGCTGACGCATGTCTACCGCGACGGCCCGGCGCCCTACTTCACCATCCGGGCGCGCGGCCGCCATGGCGAGATGTCCGAGCAGCACGCCGCGATCAAGGCGGCCGCCATGGAAGCCGTGCTGGCGCATGGCGGGACGACCACCCACCACCACGCCGTCGGGCGCCTGCACCGGCCCTGGTACGAGCGGGAGCGGCCCGCCGCCTTCGGCACGGCGCTCGCCGCCGCCAAGCGCGCGCTCGATCCGCGCGGACTGCTGAATCCGGGCGTGCTGCTGGACCCCGAGCCCGAGCCCACGACGACGAAGCGGCAAACCGGGAGGAACGACGCATGACCAGACGCAGCATCCTGCTCGCCAGCGCAGCCGCGATTCTTGCCGCGCCTCTTGCCGCGCCGGGCACCCGTGCGCAGGCGCCAGCCTTCCGGCCGCAGCGCGTCGTGCGGCTCATCGTGCCGTTCCCGCCGGGCGGGCCCACCGACCTGCTCGGCCGCCTGCTGGCGGAACGCCTGGGCGCGCTCTGGGGCCAGACCGTGATCGTGGAGAACCGCGCGGGCGGCGGCACGGTGGTCGGCACGCACGCCGTCGCACGCGCCGCGCCGGACGGCCATACCCTCGGCATCGTGATCAGCGCGCACACCATCAATCCGGCGCTGCGTGACGACCTGCCTTTCGACCCGCTGCGGGATCTGGCGCATGTGACGCAGATGACGGCTGCGCATGTCGTGCTGGTGGCGAACGCCGCGGTGCCGGCCGACGACCTCCGCGCCATGGTGGCCCTGTCGCAGCGCACACCGGAGGGCCTCTCCTACGCATCGCCCGGGGCCGGTTCGTTGTCGCACCTGGTGGGCGAGTTGCTGGCCGCGAGTTCGGGCGCCCGGCTGGTGCACGTGCCCTATCAGGGCTCGGCGCCGGCGCACACCGATCTGCTCGCCAACCGCGTGCCGCTGATGTTCGATGTGTGGCATTCGGTGAAGGCGAATGTGGAGGCCGGGCGGCTCAAGGTGCTCGGCGTCGCGTCGGCCGAGCCGATCCCGGGCCTTGAGCGCCTGCCGCTGATCCGCGACACCTACCCGGACATCGCCGTCGCTTCGATGTTCGGCATCGTCGCGCCGAGCGGCACGCCGGCGCCGATGGTCGAAGCGATCTCGGAAGACATCCGCGCCGTGCTGCGGCAGCCCGACATGGTGTCGCGCGTGCGCGAGCTGGGAATGGAGCCCGTCGCCTCGACGCCGGCGGCCTTCAGCGCGCATGTCGCGGCAGACATCGCGCGCTGGCGGCAGATCGTGCGCGAGCGCGGCATCCGCGCCCCGTGACCGACACTCGGCCCGCCGCGCTCCAGACGCGCCGGCTGCCGAAACGCACCGATCAGCGCCGTGGCCGGCCTGCCGGAGAGCGGCCCGCGTGAGATCTGGCGGATGGGGTGGGATTCGAACCCACGAGACGCTTTTGACGTCTACACACTTTCCAGGCGTGCGCCTTCGACCGCTCGGCCACCCATCCGGCGCGAGGGCGGGGTTCTAGCCAGCCGGGGTGCGGGCGGCAACCCCGGCCCCGCACGGCTCCTCCTCGATCAGCCGGCGGGCCGCCGCCGCCGGGACCGGACGGCCGAACAGCCAGCCCTGCCCCTGCGCGCAGCCCTGCGCCAGCAGCCACGCCACCTGCGCCTCGGTCTCCACCCCCTCGGCCACCACCGTCATCTCCAGGCTGCGGCCGAGGCCGAGCACGCTCTGCACGATCGCCGCCGCCCGCCGGTCCTGCGGGAGGCCGGGCAGGAAGCCGCGGTCGATCTTCAGCTTGCCGAAGGGCAGCCGCCAGAGATGCGCGAGCGAGGACCAGCCCGTGCCGAAATCATCCATCGCCAGGCCGATGCCGAGCGCGCGCAGCTCCTCCAGCAGCCGGCCCGCGGCGGCGAGGTCGCGGTGCAGCGCGCTCTCCGTCACCTCCAGTTCCAGCCGGTGCGCCGGCAGGCCGCTCGCGGCCAGCGCCCCCGCCACCTCCTCCCGCAGGCCGGGCGCACGGAACTGGGCCGGTGAGAGGTTCACCGCCACGGTCAGGCCGCCCGGCCAGGATGCCGCCTCGCGGCATGCCTGCTGCAGCACCCAGGCGCCGAGCGGCACGATCATCCCCGTCGCCTCCGCAATCGGGACGAAGACGTCGGGCGGCACGGACCCGCGCTCCGGATGAGGCCAGCGGAGCAGCGCCTCGAACCCGGTCAGGCGGCGGTCCGACAGGCGGCGCTGGGGCTGCCAGTGCAGGGTGAAGGCGCCGGCGGCGACGGCAGCGCGCAGCTCCTCCTCCAACGTCGCGCGGCGACGCAGCGCGGCGTCCCGCCCCGGATCGAACAGCGCCACGCCGGGCTGCGGACGGGAGCGGGCAAGGGCCAGCGCCGATTCCGCGCGGCACAGCAGCATCCCCGCCTCCGTCCCGTCGGCCGGCGCCACCGCGACGCCGATGTCCGGCTGGCAGCGCAACCGGCGCGGGCCGAGCGGCAGCGGCCGGCCGATCTCCTCGGCCAGCCTTGCCGCCAGCTGCGTCGCACCATCGGGCTGCGGCACCGCAGCCTGCACCACCGCGAAACGGTCCGCGCCGAGGCGCGCCACCGTGTCCTCCCGCCGCACGCCCTCGCGCAGCCGGCGGCCCAGCGCCTCCAGCACCGCGTCGCCGCCGGCGCGGCCCACCGCCTCGTTCACCGCGCGGAAGCCGCGCAGGTCGATCGCCAGCACGCCGACATGCCAGCCCTGCCGCCGCGCAAGCGACAGCGCGTCCTCCAGCCGGGCGCGGAATGCGGCCTCGTTGGCGAGGCCGGTGCGCGGATCCTCCCGAACGAGGCGCCGCAGCGCCGCGACGCCGCGCGCGGCCCGGAGCAGCGCGAGGCCGAGCGCCAGCGCCGCCAGGAGCGCCGCCGCGCCCAGCGCCGCGTCCGAGACGTGCTGGCCGGCCGCCGGCGGCAGGCCCCGCGCCGCCGCCTGCCAGAGCAGCACGCCGGAAAGCGACAGCCCTCCGAGCAGGAGCGCGCCGAGCAGGGCGGCAAACGTGGCAAGGCGCGGCGGGCGGCCTGCGCGGGGTGCGGGAACGGCCATGCGTCCACCCTGCCCGCGAATCATGAACCCGGTGTTGCGCCGCGCCCGATTTGCCGCCGGGCGGCCGCCCCCGGTATAGGGGCGCCAACCGGCGGGCCCATCCGCCCACACCCCGAGACGAGCGAGAGCGAGAGGCGGCGATGGCCGGCCATTCCCACGCCAAGAACGTGATGCACCGCAAGGCCGTGCAGGGCGCCAGGCGCGCCCGCGCCTACGGCAAGCTGATCCGCGAGATCACCGTCGCCGCCAAGTCCGGCCTGCCCGACCCGGCCCACAATCCGCGGCTGCGCGCCGCGGTGAAGGCCGCGCTGACCGCGAACATGACGCGCGACACGATCGACCGCGCGATCAAGCGCGTGGCGCAGGGCGCCGCCGGCGAGGATTATCAGGAGGTGCGCTACGAGGGCTACGGCCCGCACGGCATCGCCGTGATCGTCGAGGCGCTGACCGACAACCGCAACCGCACCGGGGGCGACCTGCGCTCCCTTTTCGCCAAGTCCGGCGGCGCGCTCGGCGAAACCGGGTCGGTGGCCTTCCAGTTCGAGAGGAAGGGCGTGCTGCGGTACCCCGCCGCGGCGGCGGATGCGGAGACGATGCTGGAGGCCGCGATCGAGGCCGGCGCCGAGGACGTGGAGAGCGACGAGGCAGGCCACGAGGTCAGCACCTCGGTGGAGGATTTCGCCGCCGTGCGCGATGCGCTCGAGGCGCGCTTCGGCACGGCCGAGGCGGCCCGCCTGGAATGGTGGCCGACCACCAGCCTGGCGCTGGAGGAGGAAAAGGCGCGCGAGGTGATGAAGCTGCTCGACGCGCTGGACGAGCATGACGACGTGCAGCAGGTCTTCGCCAACCTCGACGCGGAGGAAGGCGCCGTCGAGGAGATGGGTGCGTGAGCGGGGCGGCCGGTGCATGGCGTGTCAGGACGCCGCGGATGCTCAGGCCGGGCGCGGAGTGGCGCGCCGGCGCGGTTGGTGAGGTGGCACGACACGGCGTTCGCGCGGGTTGATCGACGCGCCTCGCCAGAGCGCGCTGCGACGATGGGGTGGCTGCCGGATCTCTGCTTCGGCTGCCCACCGGCTTGAATCGGCTGCGCCCTCCTGGGATAGGGATTGGCCCGACATGCCCTCCGCCGCGCTCCGGATTCTCGGCCTCGATCCCGGCCTCCGCCACACCGGCTGGGGGCTGGTCGAGCATGACGGGTTCCGGCTCCGCTTCCTGGCCGAAGGCGTGGTCAGCACCACGACGGCCGACGAGCTGCCGCGGCGCCTGCTGGCGCTGCATCGCGGCCTCGCCGCGGTGATCGCCGAATGGACGCCGGACGAGGCGGCGGTGGAGCACACCTATGTCGCCCGCAACCCGGACAGCGCGCTGAAGCTCGGACAGGCGCGGGGCGTCGTCCTGCTGGCGCCGGCGCTGGCCGGACTGCCGGTGCGCGAATACGGCGCCATGGAGGTCAAGCGCGCCGTGGTCGGCACCGGCCACGCGGCGAAGGAGCAGGTGCAGGCGATGGTGCGCCAGCTCCTGCCCGGCGTCGTCTTCGGCCGCGCCGATGCGGCGGATGCGCTGGCCATCGCCATCTGCCACGCGCACCACCGCAGCACGCGGAGCGTGTTCTCCGCCGCGCTGGCAAGGTCCGCGCCGTGATCGGGTCCCTCACCGGCCGCGTCGAATCGGTCCACGAAGGCGGCTGCGTGCTGGACGTGAACGGCGTCGGCTACCTCGTCGCCTGCTCGCGCAAGACGCTTGACCGGCTGACCGCGCGCGACGGCGTGCAGCGCCTGCTGGTGGAAACCCGCGTCAGCCAGGACGCCATCACCCTCTACGGCTTCTTCGACGCGGCGGAGCGCGACGCCTTCCGCGCGCTGATCGAGGTGAAGACCGTCGGGCCGCAGAAGGCGCTTCTCGTCCTCTCCGGCCTCTCGCCGGCCGAGCTGGCGCAGGCGCTCGCGGCGAAGGAGCGCAAGCGCCTGGCCGAGGTGAAGGGCCTCGGCGCCGCCACCGCCAACCGCATCGTCGACGAGCCGGCGATGCAGAAATGGGCGGTCGGCCGCGCCACGCCTGACCCCGACGGCGCCGGCGGCACCGCTGCGCCGGCCGCCGCGCCCGGCGGCGCCGAGGCCGACGCGGTCTCGGCCCTCGTCAACCTCGGCATGCGGCGGCCCGAGGCGGCGGCCGCCGTCGCCCGCGCCGCGAAGCGCATCGGCGGGGGCGTTGCCCTCGAACCGCTGATCACCGAGGCGCTGAAGGAGATGGCGCCGCGATGAGCGACCGCCTCACCAGCGGCGACCGCGCCGAGGAGGATGCGGCGGAAGGCAGCCTCCGCCCGCAGACGCTGCGCGACTTCATCGGCCAGCGCACGCTGCGCGAGAACCTCGAAATCTTCGTCGCCGCCGCGCGGGGGCGCGCCGAGGCGATGGACCACGTGCTGCTGTCGGGCCCGCCGGGTCTTGGCAAGACCACGCTTGCGCAGATCGTCGCCCGCGAGCTCGGCGTCGGCTTCCGCGCCACCTCCGGGCCCATCCTGCAGCGCGCCGGCGACCTCGCCGCGATCCTGACGAACCTGCAGCCGCGCGACGTGCTGTTCGTCGACGAGATCCACCGCCTGCAGCCGGCCATCGAGGAGACGCTGTATCCCGCGATGGAGGATCACCGCCTCGACCTCATCATCGGCGAGGGGCCGGCTGCCCGCACGGTGCGCATCGACCTGCCGCCCTTCACCCTCGTCGGCGCCACGACCCGCGCCGGGCTGCTCAGCCAGCCGCTGCGCGACCGCTTCGGCATCCCGCTGCGCCTGCAGTTCTACGACGTGGAGGAGCTGCTGCTGATCGTCCGCCGCGGGGCGGAGAAGCTCGGCTTCGAGCTGGCCGGGGACGGCGCGCTGGAAATCGCCCGCCGCTCGCGCGGGACGCCGCGCGTCGCCGGCCGGCTGCTGCGGCGGGTGCGGGATTTCGCCCAGGCCGCGGGCCGCGCGGCCGACCGCGCCATGGCCGATGCGGCGCTGGCGCGGCTGGAGGTGGACCACCTCGGCCTCGACGCGCAGGACCGGCGCTACCTCCGCCGCATCGCGGAGCACCATGGCGGCGGCCCGGTCGGGGTGGAAACGCTGGCTGCCGCGCTGGCCGAGAGCCGCGACACGCTGGAGGAGGTGATCGAGCCCTTCCTCATCCAGGAAGGGCTGGTGCTGCGCACGCCGCGCGGCCGGGTGCTCGGCGAACCCGGCTGGCGGCATCTCGGCCTCACCCCGCCGCGCCTCCCGCCGGCGCCGCAGGGCGACCTGCCGCTGGAGGAGTAGCGGGAACCGCATCCCGCAGCATCGCCACCGTCATCACGGTACCGATCAGCGACAGCAGGGTGGCGCCCGCGAAGAGCGGCCCGTAGCCGAACGCATCGGCGATCCGCCCGGAGGCGAGCGAGCCGGCGAGATAGACGACAAGCTGCGCGCAGGCCAGCACCGTGAAGTCCGTCCCCGGCTGCTCGCGCGAGGAGACCGCCATGAACAGGCTGTACAGCGCGACGATCTCCATGTAGCGGATCAGCGTCTGGAAGCCTGCCGCGCCGAACAGCGGCCAGGCGCCGGTCACCGCGCCGAAGGCGTGCGCGGCGAACAGCGCGAAGCAGAGCGTGCGCAGCCCGCCGAGCAGCGTCAGCACGTCCGCCACGCCGCGCCGCAGGATCAGCCAGGCCGCGGTCGCGGAGCCTGCCAGCCCCGCCGTTGCCGCCGCGATGCCGGAGATGTAGCCGATCATCTCGAGCGGCACGCCGGCATCCACCATGTAGGGTGCCTCCATCGCCTTCACGAAGCCCTCGCTCAGCCGGTAGGTCAGCGCGATCCAGAGGATGCGCCGCGCCTCCGGCCGGGCCAGGAAGGCGCGCAGCGAGGGCCTTGGCGCCGCCGCTGCGGGGCCGGGCGGCGGCTCCGCCATGGCGAAGGCGGCCAGCAGCGGCAGCAGCGACAGGGCGGCGATGGTCAGCACCATCACCTGCCAGCCGAAATACGCATGCAGCACGAGGCCGAGCGTGCCGCCCACCACCACGCCGAGCGCGACGGCGCCGCCCTGGATGGCGTTGCCGACGGCGCGGTCCGCCTCCGGCAGGTGCTTCGCCGCGTAGCCATCCGTCGCGATGTCCTGCGTCGAGAGCAGGAAGGAGGCGGCGAGCCCGATCCAGAGAATCGTCCACACATCGTCCGGCGTCACCAGCGCCAGCGCGGCGATCAGCAGGATGATCGCGCCTTGCGTCGCCACCACCCAGCCGGCGCGGTGGGCGCGCGCGACCGGCCGCCAGCGGTCCACCATCGGCGCCCAGAGGAACTTCAGCACCAGCGGCAGCAACAGCAGGCTGAAGGTGCCGATGTCGGTGCGCGACACTCCCGCCTCGCGCAGGATCGGCGGGATGGCCGCGGCGAAGAGGTAGGTCGGCACCGCCTGCGCGACGTAGAGGCCGCCGAGCACCGCGAAGAGCCGCGCCCGGCCTGGACCTGCCGGACTCACGCGGCCTGGCCTTCGAGGCATTCGGCAAGGAAGGCGCGCGCCGCCGCCTCGTCCGGCACGGCGCGGACCGGGAAGGCGAACATGCGCGCGAACCCGGCCGCCGACCGCTCGCCGCCCTCCGGCCGGAGGATCGCGAGGCCGCGGCATGCCGCCTCGACGCGCGCCCGGTTGGCCTTGAACCACAGCGCGTTGTCGCGGCGCCCCCCCTGGGTGAAGGGGCCGCTGCCGCGCACCTCCACCAGCAGCCCGTATGGCCCGGGCAGCTCGGCCACGCTCTCCAGCGCGGCGAGGTAGGCCGCCTCCTCCGCCAGCGTCGCCGGAAGGTCCACGCGGATCGCGCAGAAGCCCGCGCCGTCGCTCTCGAACGCCACCATCAGAAGGTCCGCCGGTAGCCGACCGTCACGGTCCGCCCGAAAGCCTCCACCGGCACGTTGCGCACCGAAGTCGCGGTGGGGTTCCAGTAGGCGGCGTCGAACAGGTTCTCCACCGCGGCGTAGAGCGTGCCGCCGGCCAGCGGCGTCTCCGCCGCCACGTTCATCGTCGCGCCCGCCGGGATCTTGAACCGCGCGCCCGCCGTGCTCGTCCGCTCGTTGCGGCCGGAGAAACCCTCCGCCTCCACCCGCAGCCGCGTGCCGTCCTCCAGCCGCCAGGTGGCGCGCAGCGCGCCGCGCAGCGGGGAGGCGATCCGGTTGTTCGGGAGCGCGCTGTCGATCCGGCCGTCGCGGTTGGAGTCGTACCGCCCCTCCCGCCAGGCGACCAGGCCGCCGACCGAAAGCGTGTCGGTGATGTCCACCTCGCCCTCGGCCTCGGCGCCCCAGATCTGCTCCTTCTGCTGCGAGATGACGTTCGCCGTCGGGTCGTAGGTGACGCCGCCGTCGGTGGTGCTGAGGAAGCCGACGACGCTGCCGCGCCAGCCCGGCCCGCGGCGGCGCAGCCCGGCCTCCCAATTGTTCACCACCGCCGCCTCCAGGCCGATATCGGCGTAGGAGACGGAGGTGCCGGCCGGCAGGCAGCCCGGATTCGCCACCGGGCAGGCGAAGGCGAGCGACTGCCCCGCGCGCCGCGTGAAGGCGCCGACATCGGGCAGCGCGAAACCCTGGCTGAAGCCGCCGTAGAGCTCCGCCGTCGGGGTCAGCCGCAGGGTGCCGCCGAGGTTGAAGGTGAGCTGGTCGTAGGTGAAGGCGCCGCCGCGCACCGGCAGGTCCGGCAGCACGCCGGTCGTCACGCCGCCACCGGCGGCCTGCGCGAAGTAGGTCGACGGCCGGGTGAAGTCCTCCACATCCAGGTCGAAGCGCTCGTACCGCAGGCCGCCGCGCAGCGTCACCCGATCGCCCACCGGCACCTGGAGCTGCGCGAAGGCGGCGTAGGTGGTCTGCTCCAGCGGCGTGAAGACCGGGCGGCCGCTGGTCAGCTCCTGCCGGGTGCGGTCGCGCACCAGGTCGCCGCCCCAGGTCAGGCGCCAGCCCTCCGCCAGGCCGGAAAGATCGGTGTCCACCGTCACGTTCAGCCCGCTGCGCGTCGAATGCAGCACGGACTGGTTGTCGCGGCCCGTCGGGTTGGCCGGGTCGCCCGAGTAGTAGACGAAGGAGTTGGCGGGAAAGGAGAACCGGGTGAAGGTGAAGCGCTTCTCCACCTCGTTGTGGTAGCCGAGGATCGACAGCCGGCCGAGCGCGAAGCCGGCATCGCTGTAGCGCGCCGAGAAGGATTGCGTGTCCTCGGCGATCGACAGGCCTTCGTAGGGCGTCGCGAAGTCCGGGCGCGCCCGCGGCGCGCCGATGATCGTCTCGTGGTCGGGCGACTGGTCGAAGCGCAGGCTGGTGGCGGAGAACTCGACGCGCCGTTCCGCATCCAGGTCGTAGCCGAAGCGCGCGAAGAGGTTCGTGCGGGTCGCGCGGTCCGCGCCGCCCTGGCCGAGCAGCGAATCGGAGGGCATCTCGCGCCCTGCCCCGTCATAGGTCAGCCGCGACAGCGCCGCGGAGCCCTGCAGCAGGTAGTCGAAGCCGCCCTCCGTCCGGCCCGACACGCCGAGCGAGGTGCGCGGCGCGAGGGACCGCCCTGGATTCGCCGTGAAGGCGCGCAGCGCGGTGTCGATCGAGAAGACCGGCCCGCCCGCCGCGCCGCGCCGCGTGATGAGGTTGATCGTCCCGCCCGTCGCCCCGGCGCCGTAGAGCGAGGAGGCGCCGGACACCACCTCGATGCGTTCCACCGTCGAGAGATCGAGCACGCCGAGGATGCGCGAGACGTCGCGCAGCGGCGTGTTGAGAGGCACCCCATCCAGCAGCACGAGCGTCTCGCGCCCCCGGAAGGTCTCGGAGGCGGAGGAGACGGTCTGCGTGCCGATGGCCGCGTAGCCCGGCACCAGCCGCGCCACCGCATCGGCGGGACTCGGCGAGAGGGCAAGTTGCCGCTCGATCTCCTCGCGCCGGATCACCTGGATGGTGGCGGGCACGTCGCGGGTGGCGCGGTCGGCACGCGTCGCGGTGACGGTGAGTTCCGGCAGGGCGGTGACCTCCGGCACCTGGGCGAGGGCGGGCGGGTCGGCCGGCGCGGCCACGAGGACGAGGGCAAGGGGAAGGGCGGCGCGGCGCGGCATGCGAAGGTCCGTGTAACAATTTGCGCCAAGTTATCGCGAATGATTCTCACTTGCAAATCATGCCGCATCGCGGCATCTGCCCCTCCTGGCCTTCAGCAGGCCGGCGGCCTGCTGTACCTCCGCCGGCATGCCCCCGCACCGCCATCATCTCCGCGTCTATTTCGAGGATACCGATGCCGGCGGGGTCGCCTACCACGCCAACTACCTGAAATGGGCCGAGAGGGCGCGGACCGAATCATTGCGTTCCATGCACTTGCCCCATGCGCTTATGATGGAGCGTCACAATTCGATGCTCGTGGTGCGGCGCATCGAAGTGGAGTATGTGCGGCCCGCCCGGCTCGACGAGGCCCTCCTCGTCGAGACGCGCGTGCTGGCCGTCGGCGCCGCCACCCTCGATCTTGCGCAGGACGTGCTGCGCGCGGCGGGGGAGGAGGTCCTGGCCCGCCTCGCGGTCGGGCTGGTCTGCGTCCGCGCGGACGGCCTGCGCCCGGCGCGGCTGCCCGAGCCGTGGCGCGGCCGGCTGCGGGCACTGGTGGGGGACGCGGCGTCCCCCTGAGGGTCTGGTGGGTTTTGTGCCGGGGCGCGCCCTGGCGGGATGAGGAGTTCGGGCCTTGGACAATGTCGGCGCATCCGCGCTCGCCCCGCTGACGCACGACCTGTCGCTCTGGTCGCTGTTCCTGCAGGCCGACTGGGTGGTGAAGGCGGTGATGATCGGCCTTCTCCTCGCCTCCGTCTGGGTCTGGGCGATCGTGTTCGAGAAGATCGCCACGCTCCGCCGCATCCGCCGCGCCGCCGACGCCTTCGAGGACCGCTTCTGGTCCGGCGGCAGCCTCGAGGAGCTGCACAACGCCGAGGGGGAACGCCCCACCCACCCGATGGCCGCCGTCTTCGGCGCGGGCATGCGCGAATGGCGCCGCTCCGCCGGCCGCGGCGGCTTCACCGACCTGGCCGTCACCGGCATGAAGGAACGCGTGGAGCGCGCCATGGCGGTCGCCGTCGGGCGCGAGATGGAGCGGCTGGAGCGCTGGATGGTCTTTCTCGCCACCATCGGCTCCGCCGCGCCCTTCGTCGGGCTGTTCGGCACGGTCTGGGGCATCATGAACAGCTTCTCGGCGATCGCCGGCATGCAGAACACCAGCCTTGCCGTCGTCGCGCCGGGCATCGCCGAGGCGCTGTTCGCCACGGCGATCGGCCTCGTCGCCGCGATCCCGGCGACCATCGCCTACAACAAGTTCGCCTCCGACTTCGGCCGCTTCGCCGCGCGGCTGGAGGGTTTCGCCGCGGAGTTCGGCGCCATCCTCTCGCGCCAGTCGGAGGCCGCGGCCGCCGAGCCGGCGCGTCCGCGCGCCGCCGCGCCGGCGGCGGAGTAGCGCCGTGGCCGGCCCCCTGCTGGGCGGGCGCGGCGCCGGGCGCCGCTACCGGCCGATGAGCGAGATCAACGTCACGCCCTTCGTGGACGTGATGCTCGTGCTGCTGATCATCTTCATGGTCGCCGCGCCCCTGATGACCGTCGGCGTGCCCGTCGACCTGCCGCGCACCAACGCCGCGCCGCTGAACCAGGAGCAGGAGCCGCTGACCATCACCGTCGATCCGCAGGGCCGCATCTTCCTGCAGGAGACGGAGGTCGCGCTCGACGCCCTGGTGCCGCAGCTCCAGGCGATCCTCCGCAACCAGCCGCAGGGCCAGCCGGAGCGCCGCATCTTCGTCCGCGGCGACCGCGCGATCAGCTACGGGCGCGTGATGGAGGTGATGGGCACGGTCAGCAGCGCCGGCTTCTCCCGCGTCGCGCTGCTCGCGGAGCAGCCGCAGGGTCGCGCGCCGGCCGCGCCCGCCGGCCGCCCGGCGCAGCCTCCGGTGCCCGTGGCGCCCGCGCCGCAGACCCGCCCCGCCCAGCCGGCGGGACGCTGAGGAGAGCCATTGTCGTGTCGGGCGTGCTCGCCCTTCGGCCCGGTCCGGACGACGCCAGGCTGCGCTTCTGGGCGACGGTCTCGCTCGGGTTGCACCTCGCGCTGGCCCTGGCCGGCCTGATCTACGGCTACGTCCGCCCCCTGCCGCCCCCGCTCGAGATGGCTGTCGCCGTCGAGTTCACCTCGCCCGAGCCGCCGCAGCAGGCGCGTGGCGAGCAGCCGGGGCCGGCACCCGCCCCGGTGCCGGCCCCGCCCCTGCCGCAGCCCACCCCCGAACCGGCGACGCCGCCGCGGCCGGAGCCGCCGCAGCCCGCGCCGCCGCCGCCGCCTCCGCCGCCTGCCCCGGCCCCCCAGGCCGCGCCGCCGGTGCCGCAGGCCGCGGCCCCGCCCACCCCGCCATCCCCGCCACCGCCGCAGGTCGCGCAGCCGCGTACTGAGCCGCCCCCTCCGCCTCCGCCTCCGGCACCGACCCCGCAGGCCGCGGTGCCGCCGCCGCCGCCGCCGGCACGCCCGGCCCCCCCGGCCCCGACGCCGCCCGCCCCCCCGGCGCAGGCACGGCCGGAGCCGCCGGTGCCGATGCCGCCGCCCCCTGCCCCGCCGCCGCCCCAGCCGGCACAGACCGCCGGCACCGGCCGCACGCCGCCGGTCGCCCGGCCGGAGGAGCGCAGCAGCTCCGTCCAGAACACGCTGGAGCGGCTGCGCCAGCTCCAGGCGCAGAACCAGGCGCCGACGGCGCGCCCGAATCCGCAGGCCGGCCGCCCGGCGCAGGCTGGCGGCTCGCCCAGCGCGACGGACCTGCTCAGCGCCGGCGAGCGCGCCGCGGTCGGCGAGCGGATCGGCGAGTGCTGGCGCGTGGACCAGGGGATGCTCGGCCTCAGCGAGATGCGCGTCTCGCTGCTGGCCATCGTCGACGGCGGCGGCGTTATCCGGGATGTGAGGCCCGGACCGGGGGGCGTGCCCGGTGATCCGCGCGGCCGGGCGTTGTATGAGACCGCGCGCCGCGCGCTGCTCGACACGAGCTGCAGCCCGCTTCCCGTCCCGCGGGAGAAGCTGCAGGCGCGCAACGAGTTCCAGTTCAACTTCTCGCCGAGGGGGTTCATCCGATGACGGGTACCGGCTTCGACATCACGCGTCGTCTGGCGCTGTTCTCCGCCGCCGGCGCCGTGACCGCGGGCCTGCTGCCCGAGGGCGCGCGCGCCCAGTCCACCGTCATCGACGTGACGCGCGCGCGCACCGACCCGATCCCGATCGCGGTGCCCGACATGGCCGGCGCCAGCCCGGACGCGCAGCGCTTCGGCCGGCAGATCGCGGCGGTGATCCAGGCGAACCTCCGCAACTCCGGCCTGTTCCGCCCGATCGAGCGCGGCGCCTTCATCCAGACGCCGGAGGCCGCGGCCGCCACGCCGCGCTTCCAGGACTGGCGCGTGATCGGCGCGCAGGCGCTGACCACGGGGCGAGTCGATGCGGGCGGCGACCGCCTGCGCGTCGAGTTCCGGCTGTGGGACGTGCTGCCCGAGCAGCAGCTCCAGGGCACCGCCTTCACCGCGCCGACCGCGCAGTGGCGCCGCATCGCGCACCTGATCTCCGACGTGATCTACGAGCGGCTGCTGGGCGAGCGCGGCTATTTCGACACGCAGATCGTCTACATCGCCGAAAGCGGGCCGCGCGACCGGCGCACCCGCCGCCTCGCCATCATGGACCAGGACGGCGAGAACCACCGCTTCCTCACCGACGGCAGCTTCCAGGCGCTGACGCCGCGCTTCCACCCGAATGCGCGGCAGATCGCCTTCATGAGCTATTTCCGCAACGAGCCGCGGGTCTACCTGTTCAATCTCGACACCGGGCAGCAGCAGGTGCTGGGCAGCTTCGGCGGCATGACGTTCAGCCCGCGATTCTCGCCGGACGGGCGGGGCGTCATCCTCTCCGCCGCGCGGGGCGGGGACGCGAACATCTTCGTCGTCGACGTCGCGTCCCGCCGGGAGAGGCAGCTCACCTCCGGCGGCTCGCTCGACGTCTCGCCCTGCTACTCGCCGGACGGGTCGCAGATCGTCTTCAACTCCGACCGCGGCGGCGACCAGCAGCTCTACGTGATGAGCGCGGATGGCGGCGGGGTGCGGCGGATCTCCTTCGGCAGCGGCCGCTACGCGACGCCGGTCTGGTCGCCGCGCGGCGACCTCATCGCCTTCACCCGGATCAGCGGCGGGCAGTTCGCCATCGGCGTGATGCGCCCGGACGGCAGCGGCGAGCGCATCCTCTCCGAGGGCTGGTCGATGGAGGGCCCGACCTTCGCGCCGAACGGCCGCGTGCTCGCCTTCTACCGCGAGACGCAGGCCCGCGACGCGCGGGGCGGCGGCTACTCCTCCCGACTGGCGCAGATCGACATCGCGGGGTTCAACGAGCGACAGATGGTGACGCCGACCGACGCCAGCGACCCGGCCTGGGGCCCGCTGCTGTCCTGATGCCCTCGGCGGCGGGCGCCGCCCCTGGGCGCGGGCCGCAGGTCAGAGCCTCGGCGCGGCGTCGACAATTCTCGCCACACTCGCGCCATTCCTTGACCTTGCGATGCCGCACCGGTAACCGCCCGCCGCACCGGACCGATGAACCGGACCGACGAAAGGACCCGCCCCTCCATGAACACCAAGCTCCTGAGCGCGCTCGCCGCCCTCGCGCTCCTCGGCGCCTGCTCGAGCAACTCCGACCAGAACAACGCCGCGACCTCCACCGGCGCCGCCACCTCCGGCACCGCCGGCGCGCCGCGCCCGGGCAGCCAGGAGGACCTCGTCGCCAATGTCGGGGACCGCGTCTTCTTCGAGACCGACAGCTCCTCCGTCCGGGGCGACCAGCGCCCCGTGCTCGACCGCCAGGCCGCCTGGCTCGGCCGCTACCCGCAGGTGCAGGTGATGGTGGAAGGCCACGCGGATGAGCGCGGCACGCGCGAGTACAACCTCGCCCTCGGCCAGCGCCGCGCCAACGCGGCGCGCGACATCCTCGTGGCCGGCGGCGTCGCCTCCTCGCGCATCGCCACCATCTCCTACGGCAAGGACCGTCCCGCCGCGCTCGGCTCCTCCGCCGATGCCTGGGCGCAGAACCGGCGCGCGGTGACGGTCGTTCGCTGAGAGCCGCGCCGCGCGCCGACGCGGCGCTTCTCGGGAAAGGACCCCAATGACGGCATTCCTGCGCGCCGCGCTCGTCGCGGCCGCCATCCTCCTTCCCGGCGCCTCCCTCGCCCAGATGGACAGCCGCGAGGGGATCGCGCTGCAGAACCAGATCCTCCAGCTCCGGCAGGAGCTGGAGGCGCTGCGTCGCGGTGGGCTGGCGGCGCCCTCCGCCCCCGCTGGCGGCGGCGGCTTCCTCGGCGCGCCGGTGCCCTCCGGCCGCGCGCCCGCCGGCGCGCCGCAGGGCGAGCTCGTCGCCCAGCTCCTCGACCGCGTGGCCCGGCTGGAGGAGGAGCTGCGGAGCGTCCGCGGCCGCGCCGAGCAGAGCGAGTTCCGCGAACGGCAGCTTCGCGAGCGGCTGGAAAAGCTGGAGGGCGACATCGACTTCCGCCTCCAGGGCATCGAAGGTCAGCGCCGCGGCGACGCGGCCCCCCCGGCCGCGCCGCCGGGCCGTGCCTCGCCCGCCGCACCGGCCACCCCCGCGCAGCCCGCCCTCGCCCCCGTGTCGCGCCCGCCGCAGCGGGCGCTGGCCGAGGGCCAGGCCGCGCTCGCGCGCCGCGACTTCGCTGCCGCCGAGACCGCGGCGCGCGAGGTGATCGCGAGCCGGGAGGCGGCACGGCAGGCGGACGGGCAGATCCTGCTCGGCGACGCGCTGCTCGGCCGCCGCGATTTCGCGGGCGCCGCCGTTGCCTACGACGACGCGCTGCGCCGCAACCGGGGCGGCAGCCGCGCCCCCGAAGCCATGCTCGGCATTGCCAACGCCCTGATCGGCCTGAACAACAACGGCGACGCGTGCGCCCAGCTCAACGACCTGCGCCGCACCAACCCCACCCTCTCCGGCCCCGTCGCCGAGCGCGCGGCCGAAGCACGGCGACGCGCGAGGTGCGGCTAGGTCGCGCCGGGAGAGCGGGGGGGCTCTGCCCTCCCCGAGCTCCACCCGCCAGGGGCATGGCGCACCCGAGCCACAGTGCGCTTCCGTGACGCCCCCTCCCCCTCCATCCCAGATCATGGGTTCCAGGGGCCTTCCGGCCCTTGGCGGGGAGGGTCCGGGAGGGGCAGCGCCCCTCCCGCTCACCGACGCCGACTTTGCCGCTCTGATGGCGCCGTTCGCGCCGTTCGCCCCGGCGCCGCGGGTCGTGGTCGGGGTGTCGGGGGGGCCGCACAGCCTCGCCTTGGTGCTGTTGGTCCGGGGGTGGGTTGGCGCGCTCCGTGGGGCGGTGCTGGGCGCCGTCTGCGATCACGGGCTGCGGGCGGAGAGTGCCGTCGAGGCGGCGGGGGTCGCGGTCTTGCTGGAGGAAGCGGGCGTGGCGGCGCGGGTGGTGCCGCTGTCGGTGCCGCCGGGCGCAGCGATGCAGGCACGCGCGCGCGCCGCGCGGCTGCAGGCGCTTCTTGCCGCCTGCCGGGAGTGGGGCGCCCCCTGGCTGCTTCTCGGACATCATCGTGGCGACCAGGCCGAGACGGTGCTGCTGCGCGCCCTCGCCGGCAGCGGGGCGGAGGGGCTGGCCGGCATGGCCCCGGTCCGCGCCGCGGACCAGGCGCTGGTGCTGCGGCCCCTGCTGGGCGTCCCGCCGGGCAGGCTGGAGGCGACGGTCGCGGCGGCCGGCCTTTCGCCCGTGCGCGATCCGTCGAACCGGGACGTCCGCTTCACGCGCGTGCGCCTCCGCCCGCCTGCGGCGCGGGCGGAGGCAGCGCTGGCCGAGGCGGCGACGCGCCTGTCCGCCCGCCGTGCGGCGGGCGACGCCGAGGTCGCCGCGCGGCTCGCCGCCGCCTGCGTCATGCACCCTGAGGGCTTCGCGCGTCTCGACCTCCGGGCGCTCGGGGCGGATGCGGTGGCGGTGGCGGCGCTGCGCACGCTGCTGCGGACGGTGGCCGGGCGTGCCTTCGCCCCGCCCTCCGCTGCGGTCGCCGCGCTGCTGGCGCGGGGCGAGGGCACGCTCGGCGGCGCCGTGCTGCGGCGCGACGGGCTGCTGGTGCGGGAGGCCGCGGCCCTCGGCCCTGCGGTGCCGGCCGTGCCGGGTGCCCTGTGGGACGGGCGCTTCCGCCTGCTGGGTCCGGGGGCGCCTTGCTGCGCGGTCGGCGCGCTCGGCGCCGCGGCCGCGCGCTTTCGCCGCCCGGCCTGGCTGCCGGGCCCGGCGCTGCGCGTGCTGCCGGCGGCATGGCGCGACAAGGTGCTGGTCGCCGTCCCGGCCCTCGCCTATCCTGAGCCGGAGACCGCCGCCCGCTTTCGGCTGGGCTTCGCGCCGGCGGGCGGCGCGGTGACCTGACCGGCCGAAGTCGTTGCCGGCAGGGTGATGTCTGTCGTGCCGCCGCAGCCGGATGGAAGCCGGGGGCAGGCACCCTATCTCTGGCGTGGCGCGGCCCCCCGGCCGCGGGACATGGGAATCCCAAGGTGAACAATTTCGGCCGGAACCTGGCACTGTGGGTCATCGTGGCGCTGCTGCTCGTCGCGCTGTTCAACCTGTTCCAGCCCTCCTCCGGGCCGGGGCGGACCGCCCAGCAGGTGGCCTATTCCGACTTCCTGAACGAGGTGAATGCCGGCCATGTCCGCGACGTCACCATCCAGGGCCGCAACCTGACCGGGCAACTGACCGACGGGCGCAGCTTCTCCACCTACACGCCGGAGGATCCGGCACTGGTCAGCCGGCTGACCGAGCGCGGCGTGCGCGTCGTCGCCCGGCCGGAGGAAAGCGACGTCAACCCGCTGTTCCATTACCTCCTCTCCTGGTTCCCGATGCTGCTGCTGATCGGCGTCTGGGTGTTCTTCATGCGCCAGATGCAGGGCGGCGGCGGGCGCGCCATGGGCTTCGGCAAGTCCCGCGCGCGCCTGCTGACCGAGAAGCAGGGCCGCGTGACCTTCGACGACGTGGCGGGCATCGACGAGGCCAAGGGCGAGCTGGAGGAGATCGTCGAGTTCCTGCGTGACCCGCAGAAGTTCCAGCGGCTGGGCGGCAAGATCCCGAAGGGCGTGCTGCTGGTCGGTCCGCCCGGCACCGGCAAGACGCTGCTCGCCCGCGCCATCGCGGGCGAGGCGAACGTGCCCTTCTTCACCATCTCCGGCTCCGACTTCGTGGAGATGTTCGTCGGCGTCGGCGCCAGCCGCGTGCGCGACATGTTCGAGCAGGGCAAGAAGAACGCGCCCTGCATCATCTTCATCGACGAGATCGACGCGGTCGGCCGCCATCGCGGCGCCGGCCTCGGCGGCGGCAACGACGAGCGCGAGCAGACCCTGAACCAGATGCTCGTCGAGATGGACGGCTTCGAGAGCAACGAGGGCGTCATCCTGATCGCCGCGACGAACCGGCCGGACGTGCTGGACCCGGCGCTGCTGCGCCCGGGCCGCTTCGACCGGCAGGTCGTCGTGCCGAACCCGGACGTGAACGGGCGGGAGAAGATCCTGCGCGTCCACATGCGCAAGGTGCCCCTGGCCTCCGACGTCGATCCGAAGGTGATCGCGCGCGGCACGCCGGGCTTCTCCGGCGCAGACCTCGCCAACCTGGTGAACGAGGCCGCGCTGCTCGCGGCGCGCTCCGGCCGGCGCACCGTCGGCATGGCGGAGTTCGAGGCGGCGAAGGACAAGGTGCTGATGGGCGCCGAGCGCCGCAGCCTCGTGATGAGCGAGGCCGAGAAGCGCATGACCGCCTATCACGAGGCTGGCCACGCGCTGGTCGCGCTGCACGAGCCGGAATGCGACCCGGTCCACAAGGCCACGATCATCCCGCGCGGCCGTGCGCTGGGACTGGTGATGTCCCTGCCGGAGGGCGACCGCTACTCCAAGCACAAGTCCAAGCTGAAGGCGGAGCTCGCCATGGCGATGGGCGGCCGCGTGGCGGAGGAGCTGATCTTCGGCGCCGACAAGGTGTCGAACGGCGCCAGCGGCGACATCAAGATGGCCACCGACCAGGCGCGCCGCATGGTCACCGAGTGGGGCATGAGCGACAAGCTCGGCATGATCGCCTACGGGTCGAACGACCAGGAGGTGTTCCTCGGCCATTCCGTGACCCAGTCGAAGAACATCTCGGAGAGCACGGCGCAGCAGATCGACGCCGAGATCCGCAACATCATCGACGGCGCCTATACGCGCGCCAAGCTCGTGCTGTCCGAGAACATCGACGAGCTGCACCTGCTGGCCAAGGGGCTGCTGGAGCATGAGACGCTGTCGGGCGAGGAAATCCGGCAGGTCATCAAGGGCGAGCCGATCATCCGCCAGCGGCCGGACGAGCCGGTGAACCAGGGCCGCGGCAGCGTCCCCACCAGCGGCCGGCCCAACCCGCGGCCGAGCGCCGGCCCCTGGAGCGGCCAGCCCGCCCCGGGCACCTGATCCGCGCTTCTCCCTCCCCCGCCTGCGGGGGAGGGTCGGGGTGGGGGTCGGCGGCGTCCCGGCCCTTTCCCCGCCCCCGCACTCCGGGCATCGTCCCCACCCACCTGCCGCCTCGGGGTCGCCCATGCCCGAAACCTGGGTCGAGCCGCTCGGCCTCCTGCACGGCCGGGCCGCCGCCGCCGCGGTCGCGGCCGACCTCGCCCTCCCCCTCGCCGGCGGCCCCGCCGCCTTTGCCCTCGTCCGCCTGATCGGCCCCGGCGCGCCCGAGGCGCCGATCGCGCTTGCCGAGGTGCCGGAGCCCTGGCAGGCGGCCGTCCTCGCCGCGAGCCGCGCGCCCGCGCCCTTCGCCGGCCTGCCGGCGGGCCGGCCGCTCGTCATGGGCATCCTGAACGTCACGCCCGACAGCTTCTCCGACGGCGGCCGCCACGCCGACCATGCCCGCGCGGTGGAGGCCGGCCACGCCATGCTGGAAGCCGGCGCCGACCTTCTCGACATCGGCGGCGAGAGCACGCGGCCGGGGGCGGCGCCCGTCCCGCCGGAGGAGGAGTGCCGCCGCGTCCTGCCGGTGATCCGCGACCTGGCGAAGGCCGCGACGGTCAGCGTGGACACGCGCAACGCCGCCACCATGCTCGCCGCGCTGGAAGCCGGCGCCGAGATCGTCAACGACGTCACGGCGTTGCGCCACGATCCGGCCGCCGCGCGCGTCCTCGCGCGGTCGGAGGCCTCGGTCATCCTGATGCACATGCTCGGCGACGATCCGCGCACCATGCAGCGCGACCCGCGCTACGCCGACGTGGCGCTGGAGGTCGCGGGCTTCCTCGCCGACCGGCTCGCCTGGGCGGAGCGACAGGGGATCGCGCGCGGGCGCATCGCCCTCGATCCGGGGATCGGCTTCGGCAAGCGCATCGGCCACAACCTCGCCCTCATCGAGCGCCTGCCGCTGCTCGCCGCGCTTGGCTGCCCGGTGGTGCTCGGCGCCAGCCGCAAGCGCTTCCTCGGCGAGCTGACCGGGGTCGAGGAAGCGGAGGCGCGGGTGACAGGCTCGGTCGCCGCGGCGCTCGCCGGCGCCGCGCGCGGCGCGACGATTTTGCGCGTGCACGATGTCGCAGAAACGGCGCAGGCGCTCGCCGTCTGGCACGCCATCGAAGCAGGCGCGCTGCCGGCGGAGCATCAAGCAGCCGAAGCTTGACGCGGCGCCTCCGCGCGTCGGAGCCTCCCCGCCGGCGGCACCTATCCCGGTGATCGCCGGCTGGGAGGACAACGCCATGTCACAGCCCCGCAGCGGCGCAGTACCGCGCCGCCTCCTGCTCGCCGCCAGCCTCGCCCTGCCGGCCGCCGCCTTGCGCGCCCAGGGCCGCGGCCCTGCCATCGGCGTCTCCTGGTCCAACTTCCAGGAGGAGCGGTGGAAGACCGACGAGGCCGCCATGCAGGCCGCCATCCGCGCCGCCGGCGGCAGCTACGTCAGCGCCGATGCGCAATCCTCGCCCGCGAAGCAGCTCACCGACATCGAGAGCCTGCTCGCCCGCGGCGTCCGCGCGCTGATCGTGCTGGCGCAGGATGCGCAGGCGGTGCGCCCCGGCGTGCAGCGCGCGATCAACGAGGGCGTGCCGGTGGTCGGCTACGACCGCCTCATCGAGATGCCGGAGGTCTTCTATCTCACCTTCGACAACGTCGAGGTCGGCCGCATGATGGCGCGCGCGATCCACGCCGCGAAGCCGGAGGGCAACTACGCCTTCATCAAGGGCAGCTCCGCCGATCCCAACGCGAACTTCCTCTTCCAGGGCTCGATGGAGATCCTGCGCCCGCACATCGACGCCGGCCGCATCCGCAACGTGGGCGAGGCCTTCACCGATGGCTGGCTGCCCGCCAATGCGCAGCGGAACATGGAGCAGATCCTGACCCGCAACAGCAACCGCGTGGATGCGGTGGTCGCGGCCAATGACGGCACGGCCGGCGGCGCCATCGCCGCGCTCGCCGCACAGGGGCTGGCCGGCAGCGTCCCCGTCTCCGGCCAGGATGCCGACCGCGCGGCGCTGAACCGCATCGCCACGGGCGCGCAGACCGTGACGATCTGGAAGGATGCGCGGGAACTCGGCCGCGTCGCCGCCGAGATCGCCGTGCGCCTTGCCGGCGGCGCGCGCCTCGCCGAAATTCCCGACAGCGTGCAATGGGCCGAGGGGCCGCAGCGCGCGCGGATGACCGCGCGCTTCCTGCGCCCCGTCCCGGTGACGCGCGAGAACCTCGGCATCGTCATCGACGCCGGCTGGGCGCCGCGCGCGGCGGTCTGCCAGGGCGTGCCGGCGGGCCGCGTGGCGGCCTGCGGCTGACGGCAGCCGCCGCGTGCTCCGGCGGCTGGAGATCGACCCCCGGCTGGTCGGCATGCTCGGCGCGCTCGCCGCCATCTGGGTGGGGTTCGACATCCTGTCGGGCGGCGCCTTCCTGACGCCGCGCAACCTGTGGAACCTCTCCGTCCAGACCGCCTCGATCGCGGTGATGGCCTGCGGCATGGTGCTGGTGATCGTCACCCGCAACATCGACCTCTCGGTCGGCGCCGTGCTCGGCTTCGTCGGCATGGTGGTGGGCGTGCTCCAGGCGCGGCTGCTGCCGGAGCTGCTGGGGCTGGAGCACCCGGCCACCGCGCCGCTCGCCGTGCTCGCCGCCGTGGCGCTGGGCGGCGCCATCGGCTTCCTGCAGGGCTCGCTCGTCGCCTGGCTCGGCATTCCCTCCTTCATCGTCACGCTCGGCGGGCTGCTGGTCTGGCGCGGCGCCGCCTGGTGGGTGACGCAGGGCCAGACCGTCGCGCCGATGGACGGCCGCTTCCGCGCCCTCGGCGGCGGCATCGAGGGCGCGGTCGGCGCCGCCGCCTCCTGGGCCATCGCCGCGCTCGGCTGCGCCGCGATCGTGCTGGGCACCGCGATGATCCGGCGGCGGCGCGCGCGCTTCGGCTTCCCCGTCCGCCCCGCCTGGGCCGAGGGGCTGGTCATGGGCCTGCTCTGCCTCGCCGTGCTGGGCACCGTCGCGGTGGCCAACGCCTATCCGCTGCCGCCCGGCATCGCGCGGCGGGTGGCGGAAGCGCAGGGCATGCCCTGGCCGCCGGAGGGGCTGTTCATCCCGCATGGCCTTGCGCTGCCCGTCATCCTCGCCGTCGCGGTCGGCATCGCGGTGACCGTGCTGGCGACGCGCACGCGCTTCGGCCGCTACGTCTTCGCCATCGGCGGCAACCCGGAAGCGGCGGAGCTCTCGGGCATCAACACGCGGCGGACTCTCGCCACCGTCTTCGCGCTGATGGGCGCGCTGGCGGGGCTCGCCGCCTGCATCTCCACCGCGCGGCTGAACGCCGCGACCAACGCCGCCGGCACGCTGGACGAGCTCTACGTCATCGCCGCCGCGGTGATCGGCGGCACCTCTCTCGCCGGCGGCCTCGGCACCGTGCTCGGCGCCATGCTCGGCGCGCTCGTCATGCAGTCGCTGCAATCGGGCATGGTGCTTCTCGGCGTCGACACGCCGCTGCAGAACATCGTGGTCGGCGCGGTGCTGGTGCTCGCCGTCTGGATCGACGGCGCCTGGCGGAGCCGGATCCGATGACCCCGCTGGTCGAGATGCGCGACATCCACATCGCCTTCGGCGGCCTGAAGGCGGTGGATGGCTGCTCCGTCGATCTCGACGCCGGCGAGGTGGTCGGCCTGCTCGGCCACAACGGGGCCGGCAAGTCCACGCTCATCAAGGTCCTCTCGGGCGCCTACCGGCCCGACGCCGGCGAGATCCGCATCGGCGGCAGCCCCGTCCGCATCGACAGCCCGCGCGACGCCAAGCGCCACGGCATCGAGACGATCTACCAGACGCTCGCGCTGGCGGACAACCTGGACGCCGCCGGCAACATCTTCCTGGGGCGCGAGGTCGTGACGCCTCTCGGCATGCTCGACGACGCGGCGATGGAGGCCGCGACACGGGAGGTGATGGGCCGCCTCAACCCGCATTTCCGGCGCTTCAAGGAACCGGTGCGCGCGCTGTCCGGCGGGCAGCGCCAGTCGGTGGCGATCGCGCGCGCCATCCACTTCAACGCCCGCATCCTGATCATGGACGAGCCGACCGCCGCCCTCGGCCCCGCCGAGACCGCGCAGGTGGGCGAGCTGGTGAAGGAACTGAAGCGCCAGGGCATCGGCATCTTCCTCATCAGCCATGACATCCACGACGTGTTCGACCTCTCGGACCGCGTGCATGTGATGAAGAATGGCCGCCTCGTCGGCACCGCGCGCACCGCGGAGGTGACGAAGGACGAGGTGCTGGGCATGATCATCCTCGGCAGGTGCCCGCCGGCGGCCGTGCCGGGACCGGGCGCGGTGGCGGGATAGGCTCCGCATGGACGGCGCGCGCCGCCTTCGCTAGACCGGCGCCGCGAACACCAGGCACCGGGAACTCAGGCGATGGCTGCGCCCGCACGGCGTCTCTTCGGCACGGATGGCATCCGCGGCACGGCGAACCGGCCGCCGATGGATGCCGGAACCGCGCTCCGCCTCGGCCAGGCGGCGGGCCGCTTCTTCAACCGCGGCAACCACCGCCACCGCGTCGTCATCGGCAAGGACACGCGCCTGTCGGGCTACATGCTCGAACCGGCGATGACCGCCGGCTTCATCAGCGCGGGGATGGACGTGATGATCGTCGGCCCCCTGCCGACGCCGGCCATCGCCATGCTGACGCGGAGCCTGCGCGCCGACCTCGGCGTGATGATCTCCGCCAGCCACAACCCGTTCGAGGACAACGGCATCAAGCTGTTCGGCCCCGACGGCCTCAAGCTCTCCGACGCCGAGGAGGCGGAGATCGAGGCGCTGATGGACGCGCCCGACTTCGCCGCCGGCCTCGCCGCGCCCGGCAGGCTCGGCCGCGCCTCCCGGCTCGAGGATGCGCCCGGCCGCTACATCGAGGCCGCGAAGGCGAGCTTCCCGAAGGGCAGCAGCCTGGAAGGGCTTCGCATCGCCGTCGATTGCGCGAACGGCGCCGCCTACAGGGTGGCGCCCACCGTGCTGTGGGAGCTGGGGGCGGAGGTCGTCCCGCTCTCCGTCGCGCCGGACGGCTTCAACATCAACCGCGATTGCGGCGCCACGGGCCCGCAGCGCATGGCGGAGCTGGTGCGGGAACGTCGCGCCGATCTCGGCATCGCGCTCGATGGCGACGCGGACCGGCTGGTCCTGGCCGATGAGCGCGGCCAGGTGATCGACGGCGACCAGATCCTGGCGACCGTGGCCGGCGCCTGGGCGCGCGACGGCCGTCTCAAGGGGGGCGGCGTCGTCGCGACCGTGATGTCGAACCTCGGGCTGGAGCGCCACCTGGAGACGCTCGGCCTCGCGCTCCATCGCACGAAGGTCGGCGATCGCTACGTGGCCGAGCGCATGCGCGAGAGCGGCTGCAACGTCGGCGGCGAGCAGTCGGGCCATGTCATCCTGTCGGACTTCGCCACCACGGGCGACGGCCTCGTCGCCGCCCTGCAGGTGCTTGCGCTGCTCGTGGAGGAGGGCCGGCCCGCCTCGGAAGTCTGCCGCCGCTTCGCGCCGCTGCCGCAGCGGCTCGAGAACATCCGCTACAGCGGCCGCTCGCCGCTCGGCGACGCCGAGGTGGAGCGCGCCATCGCCGCGGCGGGCGAGCGCCTGGGCCGCCGCGGCCGCGTGCTCGTCCGCGCCAGCGGGACCGAGCCGCTGATCCGCGTGATGGCCGAGGCGGAGGACGAGGCCGAGATGCGCCGCACCGTGGAGGAGCTCGCGCAGCTCATCCGCGCCCGCGCCGCGGCGGCGCCGCGCAAGGACGCGGCGGAGTGAACGCAGCCCCGAAGGGCCGCGTCCTGATCTGCGCCGGCTCGGATTCCGGCGGCGGCGCCGGCATCCAGGCGGACATCAAGGCCGTCACCGCCCTCGGCGGCTACGCGGCCACCGCCGTCACCGCGCTCACCGCGCAGGACACGCGCGGCGTGGGGGCCGTGCTCGGCGTCGATCCCGGCTTCATCCGGCTGCAGATCCGCATGGTGCTGGAGGATCTCGGCGCCGACGCGGTGAAGACCGGCATGCTCGCCGACACGACGACGATCGCGGCGGTGTGCGACGCGCTGGCCGCGCACGGGCCGGCCCTGCCGCTGGTGGCCGACCCGGTGATGGTGGCCAAGGGCGGCCACCGCCTGCTGGCCGAGGACGCGATCGGCACGCTGCGCGAACGCCTGCTGCCGATGGCCGCGGTCATCACGCCCAACCTGCCGGAAGCCGAGGTGCTGTCCGGCGTGCCGATCGACGGCGTCCCCGCGATGCACCGCGCCGCCGAACGCCTGCTCGCCGCCGGCGCGCGCGCCGTGCTGCTGAAGGGCGGCCACCTGGAGGAGGAGGTGCTGACGGACCTCCTCGCCACGCCCGCGGGCATCGAGGAGTTCCGCTCCCCGCGCATCGCCACGCGCCATACCCACGGCACGGGCTGCACCCTCGCTTCCGCGGTCGCCTGCGGCCTCGCGCAGGGCATGCCGTTGCGCGCCGCGGTGGTGCGCGCGCGCGCCTATGTCCGCGCCGCCATCCTCGCCGCGCCGGGCCTCGGTGCCGGCCACGGGCCGCTGAACCACGGCATCACCCTCGACCCCGCACGGCTGGAGGCGCTGTCGTGAGGACCTGCCGCTTCGTCACGCTCGACGTCTTCACCGACCGCCGCTTCGGCGGCAACCCTCTCGCCGTCTTCCCCGATGCGCGCGGCATCACGGATGCCGAGATGCAGGCGCTGGCCGCAGAGTTCAACCTGAGCGAGACGACCTTCGTCCTGCCGCCGGAGGACCCGCGGAACACGGCGCGCATGCGCATCTTCAACCGCACCGAGGAGATGCCCTTCGCCGGCCATCCCAACGTCGGCACCGGCTTCGTCCTCGCCGACCGCGCGCGCGACGGCCTGCTGCGCTTCGAGGAGATCGCCGGCCTCGTCGAGGTGCGGCTGGAGCGCGATGCCGCCGATGCCGTCATCGGCGCGACGGTCGCCGCGCCCGGTCCCCTCGCGATCGGCGCCACGCTGGCCGCGGACGTCGCCGCCGCCTGCGCCTCCCTCCCGCCCGACGGCGTCGTCACCGCGCGCCACCCGCCGGCCCTCGCCGCCGATGGCGGCAATCCGCGACTGCTCGTCGAGGTGACGGAAGGCGCGCTCGGCGCCGCCGCACCCGATGCCGCGGCCTTCCGGCGGGCCGTCGCCGCGCATCCCGAGCTCGGCGGCCGCCTCTCGCTCTACCTCTACCGGCGCGACGGTGCGGCGCTGCGCGCGCGGATGTTCTCGCCCCTCTCCGGCACGCCGGAGGACGCGGCGACAGGCAGCGCCGCGACGCCGCTGATCGGGTTCCTGCTCCACCTCGATGGCGGCGACCGCCTCGCCCTCGACATCATCCAGGGCGTCGAGATGGGCCGCCCGAGCCTGCTGCGCGCCGCCGCGCGCCGCACCGATGCAGGCATCCGCGCGGCGGTGGGCGGCGGCTGCGTGCCGATGTTTCGGGGCGAGGTGACGCTGTGAACGCCCCGGCCGCGCCCGTCGTGTCCTCCCTCGCGCACCTGCCGCTGGTGCTGCTGGCAGCCCCGATGGGCCTCGGCGGCGTCGGCCTCGCCTGGCGGCAGGCCGCCACGAGCCTCGGCGCGCCGCCGGCGATCGGCGAGGCGGTGCTGGCGCTGACCGCGCCGCTCTGGCTCCTCGTCGTCGCGCTGCACGTCCTGCGCGCGCTCCGCCATCCGGCCGCAATGCTGGCCGAGCTGCGCCACCCGGTCCGCGCCGCCTTCGTCGCGGCGCCCACCATCGGGCTGATGCTCCTCTCGGCGGCCGCCTTTCCCTACCTGCCCCGCTTCGCCGCCATGCTCTGGGTGCTTGCCTCGGCGCTGCACCTGCTCGTCGCGATGCTGCTGCTGCGTCGCATTCTCGGCGGCGGCGGAGACGCCGCCATGCTCGCGCCGCCGCTGCTCCTCCCCTTCGTCGGAAGCATCGTCGCCCCGGTCTTCGGCCCACGCATGGGTTTCATCGACGCCTCCTGGATGATGTTCGGCGTCGGCTGCCTGCTCTGGCTGGTGGTCACGCCGCTGCTGCTGCACCGCCTGCTGGCCGGCCCGCCGCTGCCGCCGGCGCTGAAGCCCTCGCTCGTCATCCTGCTTGCGCCGCCCGCGCTCGGCGCGGTGGCGGTGGCGGAGCTGAGCGGCACGATCGGCGGGCTGGCGCTGGCCTTCGCCGGCGTGGCGCTGCTGATCGCGGCCGTGCTGCTCTCCCTCGCCGCCGATTTCGCCCGCCTGCCCTTCACGCCCGGCTGGTGGGGCACGACCTTCCCGACCGCCGCCTTCGCGGCGATGCTGATGGCCCTCGGCGCCCACCCTGCCCTCGGCTGGGCCGCGCTTCTCGTCACCACCGCGCTGACCGCCTGGGTGGCATGGCGGACCCTCCGCGCCGCGCAGGCCGGGGCCCTCACCCGCCCGGAGGGGTGATGGTCCGCTCCTCCCGCCCGAGCCAACCCTCGACATAGGCGCGCCGCACGATCACCAGCCCCACCGCCGCAGCCGGTGCCGCCAGCATGACGCCGAGCAGCCCGAACATCGCGCCCATCAGGATCTGCACCAGCAGCAGCAGCACCGGCGGCAGATCCGCCGCGCGGCTCTGCACCATCGGGGTGATGAAGTTGCCCTCGATATTCTGGATGACGAGGAACAGCACCACCACCCAGACGGCCAGCGCCGGTGACTGCACCACCGCCAGCAGCACCGCCGGCACCGCCGCGATCACCGGCCCGAGGATCGGGATGAAGCCGAGAACCGCCGTGATCACCGCCAGCACGCCTGCCAGCGGCACGCCGAGCAGCGTCAGCCCGATCCAGGTGAGCGTGCCGGTCAGCACCATCGCGAAGCCCTGCCCCAGCAGGAAGCCGCGCAGCACCTCGCGGCATTCCGCCAGCGTCGCCCGCGCCGCCATGTCGAACGATGGCGCCAGCAGCGCCCGCAGGCCGCCGAGGTAGTCCCGCGGCCGTATCGCCAGGTAGACCCCGATCAGCACCACCAGCAGCGTGTTGCCGAGGATGCCGAGCGTGCCGCTCGCCACCGAGATGGCGGAGGACATCGCGTTCTCCGCCGCCCGCGGCATCTCGCTCGCGATCCGCTCGGCCAGCCAGCCGCCCATGCGCGATTCCGACATGCGCTCCTGCAGCGCCATGATGCCGCGCGGCAGGTCCACCGAGAGCTGCGTCGCCTGGTCCGCCAGCGGCGCCCAGGCGAACCATCCGGCCAGCCCGATCCCCAGGACCAGGCCGCCCACCAGCGCGAGCACCGCGACCCAGCGCCGCATGCCGACATGCCGCGCCAGCCACGCCGCCGGCAGGCGCAGCGCCACCGCGAGCAGGACCCCCGCGAAGCCGAGCAGCGGCACCTCCGGCGCCAGCCACAGCAGAAGCAGCAGCACGCCGAGCAGGATGAGGAGGGAGGCCGGCGCGCGATCCATTCCGGGTGAACACGCACCCCGCGCCCCGGTTGCGGCGGCCCGTTGCGGCGGTCCGTCGCTTCGCCTATTCGTCACGGCGGGCCACGCCCCCCCACCGGGGCGCATATGCTTCTGGAAGGGAGCACCGCGATGCACGCGAAGCCGGACCTCCGTCCGTCGAACCCCCGATTCTCCTCAGGTCCCTGCGCCAAGCGCCCCGGCTGGACGCTCGCCGCCCTCGAAGGCGCCCTCCTTGGCCGCAGTCATCGCGCGAAGGAGCCGAAGGCCCGCCTCGCCGAGGTGATCGACCGCTCGAAGGCGATCCTCGGCATGCCGGCCGACTGGCGCCTCGGCATCGTCCCCGCCTCGGACACCGGCGCGGTGGAGATGGCGCTCTGGTCCCTCCTCGGGCCCCGCGGCGTCGACATCCTGGCGTGGGAGAGCTTCTCGAAGGATTGGGCGACGGACGTCACGAAGCAGCTCCGGCTGCCCGATGCCCGGATCCTGTCCGCCCCCTACGGCCGCCTGCCGGACCTGGCGCAGGCGGACCCGGCGCGCGACCTCGTCTTCGTCTGGAACGGCACGACCAGCGGCGTCCGCCTGCCCGATGCCGATTTCATCGCCGGGGACCGCGAGGGCCTTTCCATCTGCGACGCGACGTCCGCGGCCTTCGCGATGAAGCTGCCCTGGCAGAAGCTCGATGTCGTCACCTGGTCCTGGCAGAAGGTGCTGGGCGGCGAGGCCGCGCACGGCATGCTCGCCCTCTCGCCCCGCGCCGTCGCGCGCCTCGAATCCCACAAGCCCGCCTGGCCCATGCCGAAGATCTTCCGCATGACTAAGGATGGGGGGCTGAACGAGGGCATCTTCCGCGGCGAGACGATCAACACGCCCTCCATGCTCTGCGTCGAGGATGCGCTGGACGGACTTCGCTGGGCGGAGTCGGTCGGCGGGCTCGACGGGCTGGTCGCGCGGTCCGAGGCCAACCTCGCCGCCATCGCGCGCTGGGTCGGGCGCACGCCCTGGGTCGACTTCCTCGCCGAGCGGCCCGAAACCCGCTCCCCCACCTCCATCTGCCTGCGGATCGTCGCGCCCTGGTTCGCCGCGCTCGACGCCGAGCGCCAGGCCGCCGCGGCGAAGCGCCTCGCCGCGCTGCTGGAGAAGGAGGGCGTCGCCCTCGACGCAGCCGCCTACCGCGACGCGCCGCCGGGGCTCCGCCTCTGGGGCGGCGCCACCGTCGAGACCGCGGATGTCGAGGCGCTGCTGCCCTGGCTCGACTGGGCCTTCGCGACCGTCGAGGCCGAGCAGAAGAAGGCCGCCGCCTGATGCCGCCGAAGGTCCTGATCAGCGACAAGCTCTCGCCCGCCGCCGTCGAGATCTTCCGCAGCCGCGGCATCGAGACGGATGTCCGCACCGGCCTGAAGCCCGCCGAGCTGCGCGAGGTGATCGGCGGGTACGACGGCCTCGCCATCCGCAGCGCCACGAAGGTGACGCGCGAGCTGCTGGACGCCGCGCCCCGCCTGCGCGTCGTCGGGCGCGCGGGCATCGGCGTCGACAACGTCGATGTCTCCTCCGCCACCGCGCGCGGCGTGGTGGTGATGAACACGCCCTACGGCAACGCCATCACCACCGCCGAGCACGCCATCGCCATGATGTTCGCGCTCGCCCGCCAGATCCCGGAGGCCAGCGGCTCCACCAAGGCCGGCAAGTGGGAGAAGAACCGCTTCATGGGCGTCGAGCTCTCGGGCAAGACGCTCGGCCTGATCGGCGCCGGCAACATCGGCTCCATCGTGGCGGACCGTGCCAACGGCCTGCGCATGAAGGTCATCGCCTACGACCCCTTCCTGTCGGAGAAGCGGGCGCTGGAGATCGGCGCCGAGAAGGTGGAGCTGGACGCGCTTGTCGCCCGCGCCGACTTCGTCTCGCTGCACGCGCCGCTCACCGACCAGACGCGCAACATCCTGGACCGCACGCGCCTCTTCGCGATGAAGCGCGGCGCGCGGCTGGTCAATTGCGCCCGCGGCGGGCTGGTGGACGAGGCCGCGCTGGCCGAGGCGCTGAAGGCCGGCCATCTTGCCGGCGCCGCGCTCGACGTGTTCGAGACCGAGCCCGCCACCGACAGCCCGCTCTTCGCGCTGGAGAACGTGGTCTGCACCCCCCATCTCGGCGCCGCGACGGCGGAGGCGCAGGAGAACGTGGCCCTGCAGGTCGCCGAGCAGATGAGCGACTTCCTGCTGACCGGCGCGGTGAGCAACGCCATCAACATGCCCTCCGTCACGGCGGAGGAGGCACCGCGCCTCAGGCCCTACATGGAGCTGGCGCGCCTCGTCGGCACGCTCGCCGGCCAGCTCACCGCCGCGAACGGCGACCCGCTCGGTGCGATCCGCGTGGAGTACGAAGGCGCGGCGGCGGAGCTGAACCACCGCCCGCTCACCGCCGCCGCGCTCGCCGGCGTGCTGACGCCGATGTCGGGCGCCGTGAACATGGTGAACGCCCCCGTCGTCGCGCGCGAGCGCGGCATCGACGTGGCGGAGACGGTGCTGGAGCGCAGCGGCGACTACGCGACGCTGCTGCGCGTGACGGTGGAGACCGGCCACGGCACGCGCAGCGTTGCCGGCACGCTCGTCGGCACCGGAAGGCCGCGCCTCGTCGAGATCAAGGGCATCGCGGTCGAGGCCGATTTCGCGCCGCACATGCTCTACGTCACCAACCAGGACCGGCCGGGCTTCATCGGCCACTTCGGCACGACACTGGCCGAGGCCGGCATCAACATCGCCACCTTCCACCTCGGCCGCACCGCGCCGGGCGGCGACGCGATCTGCCTTGTCGGCCTGGACGCGCCGGTGCCCGACCCCGTCCTCGCCTCCGTCCGCGCGCTGCCTCTCGTGGTCCGCGCCGTCCCGCTGGCGTTCTGACCGCGGCGGATCGCACCCGTCGCCGGGGCCCGTCCAGCGTTCGGATCTCGCCCACCCGCAGCGCTGCCAGTGGCGCAGCCCGTGCGTCACCCGATGGCCGTGGATGGCTGCGATGGCGGGAATGTCGGCGTCGCGGCTGTCGCGGATGCAGGTGGGCCTCCGCTCCGCGTGCGGTGCGCGCAGCCCCGGCGCAAGCGGCTAGCCTGCGGCGGGGTCAGGCCTTCGCGATCTCGCCCCGCTCGATGACGTAGGTCGTCTCGACGAGCGGCCGCAGCAGCTCGGGGTTGCTCTCCGTGATGAGGATGGCGACATCCGGCAGCGCGTCGCGCAGCCGCCGCAGCGCCTCGGCGTAGCGCAGCGCCAGCGCGGGGGCGAGGCCCTGGAACGGCTCGTCCAGCAGCACCGCCCGCGTGCCCGCCATCAGTGCGCGGCCCAGCGCCACCATCTTGCCCTGCCCGCCCGAAAGCCCCGCCGCCGGCCGCGCCGAGAGCTCCCCGAGCTCCGGCAGCAGCCCGAGGACGAGGTCGAGCCGCCGCGCCAGCTCCGCCCGGTCGAGGCCGAGCACCTGGCCGGGCAGCAGGATGTTCTCCCGCACGGTGAAGGCGCCGAACAGGCGCCGATCCTCCGGCGCGTAGCCGACGCCGCTGCGCGCCCGGTGGTGCGCCGGCAGCCGCGCCGCGTCCTCCCCCGCCAGCGTGAGCGCGCCGGAGGAGAGCGGGACGAGGCCCATGATGGCGCGCAGCGTGGTCGTCTTCCCCGCGCCGTTCCGCCCGATCAGCGCCACGCGCCCGCCGGCCGGCAGGACGAGGTCGACGCCGCGCAGCACCGGCACCCCGGCGATGGCGACGGACGCGCCCGAGAGCGCGATCATGCCCCCGCCCCTGTCTCGATGCCGATCACCTCGCGCCGCACCACCGGATCCGCCAGCACGGCGGCGGGCGGGCCGAGCGCCGCGATCCGCCCCTGGCTCCACACCGCGACGCGGTCGGCGAAGCGGGACACGACCTCCATGTCGTGCTCGACGAACACCGCGGTCACCCCCGCGGCGCGCAGCACGCCGACCAGCGTCTCGACGATGCCCATCTTCTCCGCCGCCGCCACGCCGGAGGTCGGCTCGTCCATCAGCAGCAGCCGCGGCGCCAGCGCCACCGCCATCGCGATGTCGGCCAGCTTGCGCGTCCCCTCGTTCAGCGCATCGGCCCGTGCCTCGGCCACCGGCAGCAGGCCGAAGCGGTCGAGCAGCGCATCCGCCTCCGCCACGCGTGCCGGCGACAGCAGCGGCGCGAAGGGGCGCCAGAACCCGGCCCGGGCGGCCAGCGCCAGCGCGACGTTCTGCCGCACCGTGTGTTCCGTCGAGAGCTGCGGCAGCTGGAACGACCGCGCGACGCCGAGCCCGACGATCGCCCGCGGCGGCATCCCGATCAGGTTCCGCCCGTCGAAGGCGATGGTCCCCGCCTGCGGCCGCAGATAGCCCGTCGCCATGTTGAGGAAGGTCGTCTTGCCCGCGCCGTTCGGCCCGATGATCGCGAGGAACTCGCCCTCCATCACGTCGAGGTCGATGCCGTCCGCCGCCTTGACGCCGCCGAAGGCGAGCCGCAGGCCGCGCGCGGAAAGCAGCGCGCTCACCGCGCCCGCCGCCCGAGCAGCGACTCCGCCACGCCCCAGAGCCCCCGCCCGGCAAACAGGATGACGCCCAGCAGCACCGCGCCGAGGATCATCTGCCAGGAATCGGCGAAGCTCGCCGCGGCATAGACCCGCACCAGCTCGTACGCCGCGGCGCCGAGGAACGGCCCGAGCACGCCGCCCGCGCCGCCGAGGATGGCGATGAAGACGAGCTCGCCGGACGCGGTCCAGTAGGCCAGGAGCGGAGTCACGTGGCGCGTCGTCATGGCGATGATCGCCCCCGCGCAGCCCGCCATCAGCGCCGAGCCGACATAGGCCGCGAGCAGCGCGGCGCGGGCCGGGATGCCCATGAACTCCAGCCGCGTCTCCCGCGTCTTGATCGCCGACAGCGCCTCTCCCATCGGGCTCGCCAGGTAGCGGCGGCAGGCCCAGCCGAACAGCAGCGCCAGCACGAGCGCGGTGCCGAACATCGTCCACTCGTACTCGACGCGGCCGAGCGCCTGGCCGAGCACGCGCGGCGCCTCCACCCGCAGCCCGTCCGTGCCCTTCGTGACGTGGTAGAACTTCTCGAGCAGCGAGTAGAAGACCATCGACAGCGCCAGGTTCAGCATGCCGAAGAAGATGTCGCGGTAGCGCGAGACGAACAGGCCGACAGCCAGCCCGAGCGCGGCCGAGACGAGCGCGCCGAGGGGCAGCAGCAGCGCGAGGTCCGGGAAGACGGGCGCGGCGAAGGCCACCGCATAGGCCGCCGCGGCGACGTAGAGGGCGTGGCCGAAGCTCACCTGCCCCGCCCGCAGCAGCAGCAGGATGCCGAGCACCGCGATGCCCTTCGCCAGCGCGATGGTCAGCACGAATTTCAGCCAGGGCGCGCCGAGCGCCGCCACGACCAGCGCCGCGGCGAAGGCCAGGGCCAGCAGCGCCTCGGTCCGGCGGGACACCTCAGGCATCGGGCACCTCACACACGCCGCGTCTCCGGCACGCCGAACAGGCCCTGCGGCCGCACTAGCAGCACGGCCACCATGATGAGGTAGGGCACCACCACCTCCAGCTCCGGCGCGAAATACACCGCGACGGAGCGGCCGAGGCCGATCATCAGCGCCGCCACCGCCGCGCCCTCGATCCGGCCGAGGCCCGCCGTGGCCACCACCGCGAAGGACAGCACGATGGTGGAGGCGCCGATGCCCGGCACGAGCGACGCGGTGGGCGAGGCGAGCGCCCCGCCAAGCGCCGCGAGCCCCGCGCCGAAGGCGAAGGTCAGCAGGAAGACCCGCGCCGCATCGATGCCGATCGCCGTCGCCGCCTCCCGGTCCGTCGTCACGGCGACGATCACGCGCCCGGTCAGCGTGCGCCGCAGGAACAGGCTCAGCCCGACCAGCGTCGCCAGCGCCACGCCGGGCAGCAGGAAGAGCTGGTAGGCGGTGAAGGGGATGCTGTCCGCGCCGAACGGCACCTCCACCGTGCCGAGCGCGCGCATCGGCGCGTCATGGTGCAGCGGCTGCACGCCCCAGACGAGCTTCTGCACATCCTCCAGGATCATGAACAGCGCGAAGGTGACGAGGAGCTGCAGCACCGGCTCCTTCGCGTACACCCGCCGCAGCACGAGCCGCTCGATCAGCGGGCCGAGCACGGCGCCGACCGCCGCGGCCGCCAGCAGCAGCACGGGAAGGGAGGCCCAGACCGGCAGCCCCCGTGCCGAGAGGAAGATCCCGAGGCTCGCCGCCGCATAGGCGCCGATGGCGTAGAGCGAGCCATGCGCGACGTTCAGGATGCGCAGCACCCCGAACACCAGGTTCAGCCCAACCGCCACCATGAAGACCAGCCCGGCATAGGAGATGCCGTCGAGCAGCGCGAGGCCGAGCAGCAGCCCGTTCGCGGCGAACCACTCCGCCATGCGCCGCGGTCAGCCGGCGCGCACCGGCGCCGGCACGCGGCTCATGATGTCGGGCGTCAGGGTGCGCAGCCAGGCGATGCTGTTCTGGCCCGCCGGCGCGGTCACCAGCTCCGGCGGGAACACCGTCATCTCCTCGAGCACCGCGAAGGGGAAGCGGTCGGAATGGACGGTCCGGCCGATGAGCTGCGCCTCAAGCCCCTGCCCGTCCTCCCGGATCCGCATGCGCGAGGTCGGCGTGTCGAACTCCAGGTTCGGGAAGGCCGCCGCCAGCTCCGCCTCGTTCGGCCAGCCGCCGCCTTTCGCCGCGATCGCCTTGTCGTACGCCGCCTTCAGCGCCGACAGCGCCTGCGCCATGTGGTAGGTCGGGTAGATCGGGTAGGCGTTGAAGCGCCTCCGGTAGCTCTCCACGAACCGGTCCAGCGCCGCCCGGTCGCGCGGCGCCGGGTGCTGATGCCAGTGGTCGCCGCGGCTGCCGACGATGTGCCCCGCCGGCAGCGAGCGCCCCACCCGCTCCAGCGAGCTCTCGGCCAGCGGCATGACGAAGGTGCTGCGCTCGAACAGCCGCCGCTCCGCCGCCTGGCGGATGAAGGTGTCGAGCTCGCCGCCCCAGGACGTGGTCAGCACCACATCCGGCCGCAGCGCCAGCAGGCGCGTGATCTCCGTCGAGAAGTCGGTCGCGCCGAAGCGCGGGAACAGCTCCGCCACCACCCGCGCATCGGGCTTCAGCGCGCCCATCCCCGTGCGCCAGATCTCCCACGAATCCCGCCCCCACGCGTAGTCCTGGTTCACCACCGCGATGGTGCGGAAATCCGGCCGCGCGCGCAGCGTGTAGAGCAGCGGCGCCAGGATTTCCGGTGTCGCATTCGCCTGGGTGCGGAAGGCGTACTGGTAGCGCCGCTCCTCGAAGATGCGCTGCGTGCCGCAATCCCACAGCAGCGTCACCTTGCGCAGCTCCTCCGCCAGCGGCGTGCAGGCGAGGCACGAGCCGGAGGAGATCGAGGCGAGCATCACGTCCACCCGCTCGTTCTGCACCAGCCGGCGGAACTCCCCCACCAGGTGGTCGACGCCCGGCGCCTCGTCCACGAAGAAGGCGCGCAGCGGCACGCCGCCGATCCCGCCGGCGGCGTTCATCTCCTCGATGAGCATCTCCGCCGCCTGCCGCCCGGGCACGCCGAACACCGAGGCCGGGCCCGACAGGAAGGTGGTGATGCCGAGGCGCAGCTCCGCCGGCCTTCCAGCCGGCGCCTGCGCCCCCGCCCCGCCGCGCAGCGCCTCCGGCAGCCACACGCCGCCGAAGCCGGCGCCGATCATCAGCCCGCGACGCGAGATGCCGTTGCCCATCGCCCGTTTCCCCGGTGTTTCCTCTGCCGGGGAGTATGGGCGCGCCGCGCGCGGGCCGGCAAGCGCCCGCCGGCTACCCCGCGAAGGGATCGCGCAACACGATCGTGTCGTCCCGGTCCGGGCTGGTCGAGAGCAGCACCACCGGCGCCTCCACCAGCTCCTCGATGCGGCGGACGTACTTCACCGCCTCCGCCGGCAGCTCCGCATAGCTCCGCGCCCCGCGCGTCGAGCCCGCCCAGCCGGGCAACTCCTCCCACACCGGCTCCGCCCGCTCCTGCGCCGCGATCGAGGCCGGCAGCCGCCGCACCACCTCCGCGCCGAGCCGGTAGCCGGTGCAGATGCGCAAGGCCGGCAGCCCGTCCAGCACGTCGAGCTTCGTCAGCACCAGCCCGTCCACGCCGCCCACCTTCACCGCCTGCCGCACCATGCAGGCGTCGAACCAGCCGCAGCGCCGCGGCCGCCCCGTCACGGTGCCGAACTCCCGCCCTCGCTCCCCGAGCACCCGCCCGACCTCGTCCGTCAGCTCCGTCGGGAACGGCCCGCTGCCGACCCGCGTGGTGTACGCCTTGGCGATGCCGAGGACGTAGCCGATCCGCGAAGGGCCCACCCCCGCCCCCGCCGCCGCATTCCCCGCGACGGTGTTGGAGGAGGTGACGTAGGGATAGGTGCCGTGGTCCACGTCCAGCATCACCGCCTGCGCGCCCTCGAACAGCACGCGCCGTCCCTCGTGGTGCGCCGCGTCCAGCCGCTCCCACACCGCCTCGGCGAAGGGCAGCAGCCGCGGCGCCAGCGCCAGCAGCCGCTCCAGCAGTGCCTCCTTCGCGAAGGTCTCGGCGCCCAGCCCGCGCAGCAGCGTGTTGTGGTGCAGCAGCAGCTCATCGAGCTTGCGCGACAGCACCTCCGGCTCCGCCAGGTCGCCCAGCCGGATGGCGCGCCGCGCCACCTTGTCCTCGTACGCCGGCCCGATGCCGCGCCCCGTCGTGCCGATCTTCGCGGCGCCGCGCGCGGCCTCCCGCGCCTTGTCCAGCGCGGGATGCACCGGCAGGATCAGCGGCACGTTCTCCGCGATGCGCAGGTTCTCGGGCGTCACCGACAGGCCCTGCGCCGTCACGCGCGCGATCTCGTCCAGCAGCGCCTCGGGGTCCAGCACCACGCCGTTGCCGATCACCCCGAGCTTGCCGCGCACCACGCCGGAAGGCAGCAGCGACAGCTTGTAGGTCTGGTTGCCGACCACCAGCGTGTGGCCCGCATTGTGCCCGCCCTGGAAGCGCACGACGATGTCCGCCCGGCTGGCGAGCCAGTCCACCACCTTCCCCTTGCCCTCGTCGCCCCACTGGGCGCCGATGACGGCGACGTTGGCCATCCCGCTACTCCCCCACCGGAACGGCCCGGCCGCTCCCGTCCATCACATGCGTGCAGCGCAGCCGCGCCGGCGTGTCCTCGGCCGAGAGCTGCGCCACCGTCGCGTGCCCCGCCGCGCGCAGCGCCCGCGCCTGCGCCGCATCGGCCCCGATCGCCAGGAACACCCGCCGGCGCGGCGCGGCCGGCGGCGCGGCGCGCAGCATCGCATCCGGATACAGCGTCATCCCGGTCGCCGGCTCCTCGCCCGACAGGTAGCGCCCGCCCCGCCCCAGCTCCCCGGTCCGCCCGCTGCCGAACAGCGTGAAGGCGACGCCCGTGTGGTAGCGGAAGCCGCGGAACTCCACGGGATCGAGCGTGATGCGCAGCGCCGGCGCCCGCGCGCGCAGCGCCGCGACCACCGCGGCGGCGTTGTCGGCGATGGCGCGCGCCGCCTCCGGCAGGGCCGCCGCCTCCAGCGCCGCCAGCGCCGCATCCGCCGGTCCCGCCGCGGCCAGCAGCGCCGGCAGCACATGCGCCGCCGCGCCCGCCCCGGCCACCCGCTCCGCCACCGCCGCCGCATCCTTCCGGTCGAGCGCGCGCGCCAGCGACCGCCGCGCCTCGCCCTCCACCCCCGCGGCCTCCAGCAGCGCGGGCGACAGCCGCGGCAGCGTGATGTCGAGCGTCGGGTCGCCGACGCCCACCGCCGCCAGCGCCTCCACCGCCACCGCCGCAACCTCGGCATCCGCCTCCGCCGCATCGACGCCGATCAGCTCGACGCCCGCCTGCGGCAATTGCCGCGCCGGCGAAAGCTGGGTGCCCTGCACCCGCAGCACCTGCCCGGCATAGCTCAGCCGCAGCGGCCGCGGCAGCCGCGCCAGCCGCGTCGCGGCGATGCGCGCCACCTGCGGCGTGGTGTCGGCGCGCAGCCCCATCATGCGATGGCTCACCGGGTCCATCAGCCGGAAGGTCTGCTCCGCCACCGCCGCGCCCGAGCCCGCCAGCAGGCTGTCCTCGAATTCCAGCAGCGGCGGCTTCACCCGCTCATAGCCGTGGCGGGCGAAGGTCTCGGCCAGCACCTCGACGAGCGTCGCCTCCCGCTCCGCCTCGGGCGGCAGCAGGTCGGAGAGGCCGGCGGGCAGCAGGGCGGGGCTGGGCGGGTCGTCGGTCATCGGCGCGGCGGCTCAATGGCAGCGCCACCCCGCCCCCGCAACCCCTCGCGCAACGAGGCTCCGGGTGCGCCTGCCGAATCCATCTTGCCCTCCCCCGCCCCGCCGCCCCAGAACGATCCCATGCCGGATCACCCGCAGCCCCGCCATGACATCGCCGCCCTCAAGGCCGCGCTGCCCGGGATGGCGCTGCTCGACGATCCGGCCCTCGTCCGCCAGCGCTCGCGCGACTTCTTCTGGTTCAGCCCGATCCTGAACCGCACCCTGCGCGGCAAGTCGGCCGAGATCGTCGCCCGCCCCGCCGACGAGGCCGGGCTGATCGCGCTGGCCGCCGCCTGTGCGCGCCTGCGCATCCCCGTCACGCTCCGCGGCGCCGGCACGGGCACCTACGGCCAGGGCGTGCCGGAGCGCGGCGGCGTCCTCCTCGACACCACGGCGCTCGACCGCGTGGTCTTCGCCGACCCCGCGCGCGGCGTCCGCGCCGGCGCCGGCGCCCGCATGCTGGCGGTGGAGGACGCCGCCCTCGCCGCGGGAGGCGAGCTGCGCATGCATCCCTCCACCAAGCGCATGGCGACGATCGGCGGCTATTTCTGCGGCGGCTCCGGCGGCATCGGCAGCCTTCTCTGGGGCGGGCTGCGGGAGCCGGGCAACCTCCAGGCCGCCCGCGTCGTGACGCTGGAGGAGACGCCGCGTGTGCTGGAGCTGCGCGGCGAGGACTGCAACCTTGTCAACCGCACCTACGGCAGCACCGGCATCGTCACCGAGGTCGAGGTCCCCCTCGCCCCCGCGCGCGACTGGCGCGACGCCGCCGCCGCCTTCGACACCTTCATGGACGCGGCGCGCGCCGGCGACGCGCTCGCCCGCTCCGGCCTCGGCGCCAAGTTCTGCGACGTGCTGGAGGACACCGCCGCGATCGGCCTGCCGCCGGTGCTCGGCGCGGATGCGGCGCCGCCCGGCGCGCACCTCCTCATCGCCATGCTGCCCGCCGGGGCCGAGCGCGACTTCGCCGCGCTGATGCGCGCCCATCGCGGCCGCGTCACCCTCTGGGCCGGGAGCCGCGCGCGGGAGGCCGATCCGGACGCGACGCCGATCTACGAATGCGCCTGGGGCCACACCACGCTGCACGCCCGCAAGATCGACCGCGGCCTGACCTACCTGCAGACGCTGAACCCGCCCGGCCGCGTGCTGGACGCCATCGAGTGGTCCTGGCGCAACTTCGGCGGGCAGGAGATGCCCATCCACCTCTGCTTCATCCTCTACGAGGGCGAGGTGGCGGCAAACGGCGCCCACCTGCTCCGCCTGCCTCGGGAGGATGCGGCGGCGCGCGCGCGCCTCGCCGAGATCATCGCGGCGCATGAGGCGGCGGGCATCCCCGTCGCCAACCCGCATGTCAGCACGCTCGAGGCCGGCAGCCGCCACAAGCGCGTGCCGGGCGACCAGCTCGGCTTCAAGGCGGAGGTCGATCCGCACGGGCTGCTCAACCCGGGCAAGATGGAATCCTACGTGCCGGTGCGGCCGTAGCGTCTGGGAGAACAGGGAATGGCGATGCGGAACAGGATCGGTGCCGACATGCGGCCCGCGCAGCGGGCCGAGGCCGCGAATGCGGCCCGCGGCGGATGCCGCGAAGCCAAGCCGCGCGGATGCGCGGCGCCGGCGTCTGAGGGCATGGATGCGCCAGCATCCATGCGGACGGCAGGATCGGCCATCAACCGGCGGGCCGCGCTCGGCCTCGGCGCGGGCCTGCTCGCGGCGCCGCGCCTCGCCCGCGCGCAGGCGCAGCGCGTGCGCTTCACGCTCGACTGGGCCTTCCAGGGCCCCTACGCCTTCGCCGCCGCCGGCGAGCGGGAGGGCATCTTCCGGGCGGCCGGGCTCGACATCGCGATCAACCGCGGCTTCGGCTCCGGCCGCGTGCCCATCGACATCGCCGCCGGCACCTACGACATGGGCTTCGGCGACATCACCCCCGTGCTGCGCTTCATGGCGGAGAACCCGGCGCGCGACATCGTCGTCTGCGCCGTGCTCTATGACCAGTCGCCCCTCTCCTGCACCGTGCGCGGCGACGGGCCGATCACCGAGCCGCGGATGCTCGCCGGCCGCACCCTCGCCGCGCCGGAATTCGACGGCGGGCGCCAGATCTTCCCCGTCTTCGCCCGCGCCGTCGGGATCGACCCCGCCTCGGTGAGCTGGATCAGCGTCACGCCGGAGCTGCGCGAGCCGATGCTCGTGCAGCGCCGCGCCGACGGCATCACCGGCTTCGTCACCTCCACCGGCATGTCGCTGAAGGCCCTCGGCATGGACTGGCCGCAGCAGCGCATCTTCCGCTACCGCGAGCACGGGCTGAACTTCTACGGCTCCGGCCTCACCACCACCCGCGCCTTCCTGCGCGAGAGGCCGGAGGCGGCGCGCGCCACGATCGCCGCGATGATGCGCGCCATGACATGGTCCTTCCGCAACCCGGACGGCGCCATCGCCCATCTGCGCGCCCGCGAATCGCTGACCGACGTGGCGGTCGAGACGGAGCGCCAGCAGGTGGCGTTCCGCGAGATGCTGGTGACCGATGCGGTGCGCCGCAACGGCATGTCCGACGTCCAGGCCCCGCGGCTGCAGGCGCAGCTCGACGCGGTGCGCCAGGCCTTCAACCTCCAGAACATGCCCGCCGCCGACCAGGCCTACACCGACGCCTTCCTGCCGCCGCGGGACCAGCGGATGCTGTGAGGCCGCGGTTCCGCTTTACCCCATACTGCTCCGCAAGCAGGAGTCCGACGTCAAGGGCGCGTCGGCGCCTCTGCTCCCTCTCCCGCGAAGCGGGGGGTTCGACGCCGAAGGCGTCGAACCGGGTGGGGGTCGAGGATCGCCCCACCTTCACCTGTGAACTGCTCGACGTTTCGGGCCGAGATGCCCCTCACCCAACTCCGGCGAACGGATTCTCGATCGTCAGCCCGCCATAGCGCCGTCCGGCCTGCATGTCCTCGGTCAGCAGCGTCGCGCAGCCGGCCTCCAGCGCCGCCGCCACGATCAGCGCGTCGTAGAAGGAGAGATCGTGTGCCGCGGACAGGCTGCGCGCCGCCTCACTTATGGAGAGCGTCACCGGCAAGGGCGGCGCCGTCACTGCAAGCACGTCGCGGATCGCATCCTCGATCTCCGCCCAGGACCTGCCGAGCTTGCGCCGCGACACGGCGACGAACTCGTTGACGACCTGCACGCTGATGACGCCGCCCTCAGCCACAACGTGACGCGCGGCATCACCCTTCGCTCCCTCCTGCTGGGCGTAGATCAGCAGGTTGGTGTCGAAGAACCGGCTCACCGCGCATTCGCCTCGTCGCGGTCGAAGCGGTAACCCTCGGGGCACACCCACCCGCGCGCCGCCATGCGCCGGATCGCGGCAGCGCGCGCATCGGCCTTCGCGACCGCAAGCCTGTCGCGGGCGGCGTCGACGATTTCGATCTCATCCCCGGGTTGCAGGCCCAGCTCATCCACCAGGGCCTTCGGCAACCTCACGGCGAGGCTGTTGCCCCACTTCGCGACCTGCATCCGTCGCCTCCAGACCGGTGAAGTATATCGCATTAATGATATACATATCGGTGCCGAGGGCAACTTCCCCCTCACCCCGCCTCCGCCAGCAACGCCCGCACATCCAGCCGCCGCGTCCCCATCGCCAGCCCGCCCGACGCGTCCCGCGGCCATTCCGCCGGCTCCCGGTCCCGGTACAGCTCCACCCCGTTCCCGTCCGGGTCGCGCAGGTACAGCGCCTCCGACACCCCGTGGTCCGAGGCGCCGTCCAGCGGATACCCCGCCTCGACGATCCGCTTCAGCACCGCCGCGAGCGAAGCGCGGTCCGGATACAGCAGCGCGACGTGGAACAGCCCCGTGGTGCCCGGCGCCGGCGCCCCCCCGCCCGCGCTCTCCCAGGTGTTCAGCGCGATGTGGTGGTGGTAGCCGCCCGCCGAGAGGAACACGGCCTGCGACCCGTACCGCTGCTGCTCCTGCAGCCCGATCAGGTCGCGCCAGAAGCGCAGGCCCCGCTCCAGCTCGGAAACCTTCAGATGGACATGCCCGATCCGCAGCCCGGCGGGCGCGGCATAGGCATCGGTGCGGGTCTCGGCGGCGGTGGACATGGCGGCTCTCCTGCTCGGCCCCCGATCTGGGGCCGCCGCCCTGGCCGGTCCAATTGCCGCGCGCGATGATGCCGATGCGTCGCGCCAATCGCCGCGCCGCCACCGCATTTTCTTACATGACCACGATCGGAAGGGTTGGTAGAGCGTCCAGGGCACGCAACCTGTGCGTGTCATTTGAACGCGTTCGAACCTCTTCCGGTTGGGCATTGCATCATGCGATTTCCGTTCGTCCTGCGCATCCGTACCCTGGTCGTCCTGCTCTGCGGCGCGGTCGCCCTGGTGTCCGGCGTGGTGCTTGCCTTCGTGACGGCCAACGTCACGCGCGACGTGACGGAGCGCGAAAGCACCGTCGTGCTCCGCACCCTCGGCCAGCAGGCGGCAAACCAGTTCGCCCGCGCGCTCTACACGCAGTGGCGCGAGCTTGAAGGCCTCGTCCGCTTCGCGGAGGAGATGCAGGGTCCGGCGGATCTCCGCGTCCGGCTCGACACCGTCGCCCGGCTCAACGACCGGTATGCCTGGGTGGGCTTCGTCCGGCCCGATGGGCGGGTCGCGGTGGCAAGCGGCGGCCTGCTCGAGGGCGAGAGCGTGGCCCAGCGGCCCTGGTTCCGGGCCGCGCTGCAGGGCCCCTTCGGCGGCGACGTGCACGATGCGGTCCTGCTGCAGCGTCTCGTGGCGCCCAACGCCACCGAACCGCTCCGGCTGATCGACTTCGCGGCGCCGGTCCGGGCGCGGGATGGAAGCCTGCTGGGCGTGCTCGGCAGCCACGTCTCCTGGCGTGCGATCCGGGAGGTGCTGCGTGACGTGCTGGGCGATACCGGGCGCGACGTGCTGCTGGTGAACCGCGCCGGCACCATCCTCGCCGGCCCGCCGGATGTCGAAGGGCGCAACCTGGAACTGCCGAGCATCCTGGCAGCACGCCAGGGCGCGGCGCGCAACTCGGTCGAGACCTGGCCGGACGGCGAGACCTACCTCGCCGCCGTCATCACGCCGGTCAAGCACCGCAACCTGCCGAACTTCGGCTGGAGCATCATCGTCCGCGAGAAGGCGGACGCCGCCGCCGCCCCCGCACGTGCGATCGTGCGGCAGATCGCCGTCGGCCTCGGCGCCAGCGCCCTGATCGTGCTGGCCGGCAGCTTCCTCCTGGGCGGCCTGCTGGAGCGCCCGCTGCGACGCCTCGGCAAGAGTGCTGCGGCGCTGGCCGAGGACCGGCTGACCGGGCCGGTGCCCGACCTCCGCACCTACGCCGAGGTCGGCCTCGTCGCCGACTCCCTGGCCAGGCTGCAGGCGCGGCTTGCCGCCCTGCGCGAGGCGCCGCCCGTCCTGCCGCCGCAGGGCGCCCGCCGCCCGACCGAGCTGGAGCGCCGCCCGGCCGAGTTGGAGCGCATTCCTTGAAGTTGCGCCTCGTCAAGGTCCTGCTCGGCGTCGCCGCGATCCTCCTCGCGCTCTACGCCATCGTCGGCGAACAGCTCGCCGGCACCAGCGCCAGCGCCGTGGTGAACGCCCAGGTCGCCATCCTTCGCGCGCCGATCGACGGCGAGGTCGACTTCGCGGTCCGCAGCCTCGGCACGAGGCTCGAGGCCGGAGAGCAGATCGCGACGATCACCGATCCGCGCCCCGACGGCGAGCGCCTGGCGGACATGGAGCACGGCGCCCGCGTCGCCGAGGTCGAGCTGCGCCGGATCGAGGCGCTCATCGCCGTGCTGGTCGAGACCCACCAGGACTACGATCGCCAGGCCGAGGCCTATGCGGCAGGGCGGATCCGCCAGCTCGAGGCCCGCATCGCCGAGACGCAGGCCACCATCGCCGCGGCCGGCGCGAAGCTCCGGGAGGCGGATGCCTCGATGCGCCGCACGGTCGACCTCAGCCGGACCGGCGTGCAGACGGTCGCCGAGCTGAACCGCACCCGCTCCACCTTCGAGGTCGCGACGCAGGACGTCGAGGCCGGCCGCAACCGCCTGCGATACCTCACGGTCGAGCTGGACGCCGCCCGCCAGGGCGTCTTCGTGGGCGATTCCTACAGCGACAGCCCGCAGTCGCAGCAGCGGGCCCGCGAGATCGCGGCCCGGGTCGCGGAGCTGCGCACCGACCTTGCGGAGCGCCGCCAGCGCGCCGCGCTGCTGCGCCAGCAGGTCTCCGACGAGCGGGTGCGCGCCGCGCGCTTCACCGAGGCCAGGATCAGCGCCCCGACGCGGTCGATCCTCTGGGAGAAGGTCTCCGGCCAGGGGGAATACGTCCGTCGCGCGCAGGACGTGGTCCGCGTGGTCGACTGCACCACCACGATGGTCACCGCGACCGTGCGGGAGAGCCTCTACAACCGGCTGAGGGTCGGCGATCCCGTCCAGTTCCGGCTGCTCGGCACCAACCGCGTCTTTCCGGGCACGGTCGCCCGGCTCGCCGGATCGGGCGCCGAAAGCATCTACCGCAGCCTCGCCATCGGACCGAGCGGCGAGCAGCTCAAGCGCTTCGACGTCGCGCTCGTCGTCCCCGGCCTGAACGGCTCGTCGGACCTCGCCTGCGCCGTCGGCCGCACCGGCCGGGTGGTCTTCGCCTCCCGCCCGCTCGACATCTGGCGGCGGCTGGTGACCCAGATCGGGCTGCTCTGACGCGTCATGCTGTCGCTCGACCCGATGGCCGTCAGCTTCGCGCCGGCGGCGCTGGTGCTCGGCCTCTGCCTCGTGGTGCTGCCGCTGGCGCGCCCGGACCAGCAGCCGGTGCGCGCCGCCGCGCTTCTCGTGGTCGTGTTCCTGGCCTGGCGCTACACCGCCTGGCGCATCTTCGAGACCACGGCGCCGCTGGACTGGACCGTCGACGCCCTCGCCTCCTGGAGCTTCGCCGCGCTGGAGACCGGGACCGTCATCTCCTCCACGCTCGCCTTCGCCATCCTCTCCCGCACGCGCTCGCGCAGCGCCGAGGCGGACCGCCATGCCGGCTGGTGGCTGCCCGGCCGCCCACCGCGCGTCGACATCCTGATCGCCACCTACAACGAGGAAGCGGCGATCCTCGAGCGCACCATCATCGGCGCGCTGGCCACGCGGCATCGGCCGACGCGGGTCTGGGTGCTGGACGATGGGCGGCGCGGCTGGCTGGCGGAACTCTGCGCGGGGCTCGGCGCGCGCTACCTCACGCGCGCCGACAACAGCCACGCCAAGGCGGGCAACATCAACGCCGCGCTCCGGGTGCTGGGCGCGCTCGACGATCCGCCCGACTTCGTCGTCGTGCTCGACGCCGACTTCGTGCCGCATGTCAACTTCGTCGAACGGGCCCTGGCGCTGTTCCACGACGCCGGCGTCGGCCTCGTCCAGACGCCGCAGCACTTCTTCAACCCGGACCCGATCCAGCACAACCTCGGCATCGAGCGCGCCTACCCGGACGAGCAGCGCTTCTTCTTCGACCACATGCAGCCCTCCCGCGACGCCTGGGGCATCGCCTTCTGCTGCGGCACCTCCTCGATGATGCGCTGGCAGGCCCTGATGGCGATCGGCGGCTTCCCGACCGACAGCGTCACCGAGGACTTCCTGGTCACGCTGAGGCTGAGCCAGAAGGGCTACGCCACCGTCTACCTGAACGAGCCGCTGACCGAGGGCCTGGCTCCCGAGGGCCTCGGCGAGTACATCACGCAGCGCGGGCGCTGGTGCCTCGGCCTGATCCAGATCGCGCGCGGGCCGCTCGGCCCGCTGTCGCGCAGCGGCCTCCGGCCGATCGAGCGCCTCGGCCTGCTCGACAGCTTCCTGTACTGGGTGACGACCTACCCTTTCCGCCTCGCCTGCCTCGCCGTTCCCCTGCTCTACTGGTTCTTCGGCGTCACCGTGGTCGACGCCACGGCTCCCCAGGTCGTCTCCTATTTCCTTCCCTACTTCCTGGCGGTGATGATCGTGCTGAACTGGATCACCGGCGGCCTCATCGTGCCGGTGCTCAACGACGTCAGCCAGCTTGTCGGCGCGCGTGAGATAACCCGGGCGGTCATGACCGGCCTGTTCCGCCCGCACGACCAGAAGTTCAAGGTCACCGCGAAGGGTGGCGACCGCACCCGGATCGTCGTGCAGTGGCCCATGCTGTGGCCCGTGCTGACCGTGTTCCTCCTCACCTGCGCGGGCCTGCTGTTCACGCCCGTCACCGACGCCGTCTTCGAGCGTGACGCCGGCGACGGCAAGTCCGTCATCGTCACCTGGACCCTCTACAACCTCGTCGTGCTGGCGGCGACCATGGCGGTCTGCATCGAGATGCCGCGCAGCTCCTCGGCGAACGCGGCTGCGCCGGTCGCGGTGACGGTCCGCGGCGGGGGCGCGATCATGCGCGGATGGGCGATGCGCCTGACGGCGGAGGATGCCTGGATCCGCGGCGCACCCGTCCCTGGCGTCGGGGCAGCCGTCGAGATCGACCTGCCCGGCGTCGGTCCGGTGCCCGCCGACGTGACGCGTGGCGAGGCAGCGGGCGTCGCGCTCGCGCTGCGCCCCGCCGCCGGCCAGCGGGCGGCGCTGCTCCACCTGCTGCACACCCGGGAGAATGCGGCCGGCACGCTGCGGACCGACCTCCCCGGCCTCGCATCCGGGCTGCTCGGGCGGGCCTTGAAGCCGCGCCGGTGAGGCGCGCGAGCCGCCCTATCCCCGCACCACCTCCGCCCGCCCCTCCGGCACCACCAGCCGCGCCTTCTCCGCCACCGGCGCGCCGGGCCGCGTGACGTACTCCACTGCGCGGAACGCGACCTCCATCCGGTCCGCCCGCGCCTCGTGCAGGCAGTAGCCGCGGCGGTTGTTGTGGAAGGCGATGTGCGGGTTGCGCGAGAGGATGCGTGCCGCCGCCGCCACCTCCTCGCTTCCGTCGCCGTTCGAGGTGACGGAGCTCGCGCAGAACTCCGTCATCAGCCCCGGTCCGCGGGGATCGGCATCCTCGGCGTGCACCACGCCGGCCCAGGCATTGTGCAGGTCGCCCGTCAGCACCACCGCGTTGCGCACGCCGCGCTCCGCCACCCCGCGCAGCAGCCGCCGCCGCGCGGCCGGGTACGCGTCCCACTTGTCCATCGAGATGACGCGCCCGCGCGCCTCGTCGCCCCCGGGGGGAGACAGGTCGCGCGGCATCACCATCACCTGCTGCGCCAGCACCTGCCAGGTCGCGTGCCGGTCGCCGAGGTTGTCCAGCAGCCATCGCTCCTGCGCCGCGCCGAGCATCGTCGCCGCCTCCGACGCCACCTCCGCGCAGGGCGGCCCGGTCACGTCGTCGCAGGGCTGGTCCGTGCGGTACTGCCGCGTGTCGAGCACGTGGATGTCCGCCAGCCGCCCGTAGCGCAGCCGCCGGTGCGCCAGGATGGACGGCCCGCGCGGCAGCGCCGACCGGCGCAGCGGCATGTGCTCGTACCAGGCCTGGAAGGCGATCTGCATCCGCAGCGCGAAGATTTCCGGCGGCACCGCGATCGGGAAGCGGGCGGATCCGTCCTCCTCGCTCTCGCCCCCGGCCCAGTTGTTGTCGACCTCATGGTCATCGAAGGAGACGAGGAAGGGATGCGCCGCATGCGCTGCGGCCAGATCCGGGTCGAGCCGGTACTGCGCGTAGCGGTTCCGGTAGTCGTCCAGCGTGTGGATCTCGTCGCCCTGGTGCTGCCGCACCGCCGGCGCCGATCCCGGCTGGTTCTCCCGCGCGCGGTACTCGTAGACGTAGTCGCCGGAGTGGAACACGAAATCCAGCTCCTCCTGCTCCGCCACGTCCCGCCACAGCGTGAAGTGCCCGTGCTCCAGGTGCTGGCAGCCGGCCGAGGCGAAGCGCAGCCGCGCCGGCATCCCGTCCGGCGCCGGCGCGGTGCGCGTGCGGCCGATCGGGCTCGCCTCCCGCCCCGCGCGGAAGCGGTAGTGGTAGGTGCGTGCCGGCTGCAGCCCGCCCACCTCGACATGGACGGAATGGCCGAGTTCCGGGCGCGCCAGCGCCACGCCGCGCGCCACCGGCCGGCGCATCGCCGCGTCCTCCGCCACCTCCCACGAGACCTCGACGGCCGCCGCCGGCATGCCGCCCCCGGCCAGCGGGTCGGGCGCCAGCCGCGTCCAGATCACCACCCCGTCCGGCGCCGGCTCGCCCGAGGCGACGCCGAGCCGGAACGGATAGCGGTGGAACACCGGCGCCGCGAGCACGCGCCGCGCCACCACCGGCGAAACCGCGGCCAGCGCCGCCGCCGCGACCGCCCCCCGCAGCACCCCCCGCCGCGAGAGCTCGAGGATTTCGCGCCGCGCGCTGTCCATGGCCGACTCCTGTACAGGACTGTTGCGCCCGCAGCGTGTCTACACCGCCGAAGCGACGCCCGTGCGACGGTCCCGTGTCATCCCCTGGTCACGGGTGGCGCGGGGCCGCCGGGTGGATTATGCCCGAAACCATGCGCGCCGCCCTCCTCCTGCCGCTCGCCCTGCTCGCCTGCGGCCCCCGCTATTCGCCCGACGCCTATGCCACCCGCGCGGTGCAGCAGACCAACCAGGTGGAGCAGGGCGTGATCATCGGCCGGCGCGAGGTCCGGGTGCAGTCCGACGGCGCGACCGGCGCGGCCACCGGCGGCGCGGCGGGCGGGGTGATCGGCTCGCAGACGCCGGGCAGCAACCTGACGGGCGCGATCGGCGCGGTCGGCGGCGCCCTCGTCGGCGGCCTGTTCGGCACGGCGGCGGAGCGCGTGGCGGGCGACACGAACGCCTTCGAATATATTGTGCGCAAGAATGACGGCACCCTCGTCTCCGTCACCCAGCGCGACGCCGCGCCGCTGGACCTCGGCACCCGGGTGCTGGTGATCGGCGGCGCCCAGGCCCGGATCGTCGCCGACTACACCCAGCCCGGGCCCGCCGCCCCGCCAGCGGCCGCGGCCCAGGCGACCCCGCCCGCCCCCGACCCTGCCGCCCCCGCCGAGCCACCGGTGCCCGTCTTGTGACATCCCACTGATTTCCATTGACTTTTGGAACAGGGTTCGGAATACCGTCCTGCCATACGCTGGCCGAACCGGGAATTTGTCGGAAGCGGGCGAATAGATCGTCTCATTCCTGAGACATTCCTGGCACGCCCCTTGCCCTGCCCGCGGCATGCGCCGCCTCCTCGCCCTCTTCCTCCTCCTCCCCACCTTCGCCCTCGCCGAGCCCGGCCGCCTCTGCCGCGCCGCCATCGCCACGGCCGAGCGCGAGGCCGGCATCCCCCCCAACCTGCTGGCCGCCATCGGCCGCGTGGAATCCGGCCGCCGCGACCCCGCGACCGGCGCCGTCCACCCCTGGCCCTGGGCGATCAATGCCGAGGGCGCCGGGCAGTACCTGCCGAGCCGCGACGCCGCCCTGGCCGAGGTCCGCGCCCTCCAGGCCCGCGGCGTGCGCTCGATCGACGTCGGCTGCCTGCAGGTGAACCTGCGCCATCACCCGAACGCCTTCGCGGGCCTCGAGCAGGCCTTCGACCCCCTCGCCAATGCCCGCTACGCCGCGCGCTTCCTGGCCGAGCTGCACGCCCGCCTCGGCGACTGGCCGCGCGCCGCCGGCGCCTACCATTCCCAGACGCCGGAATTCGGCGAGCCCTACCGCGCCCGAATCCTCGCCGCCTGGGCCGAGGAGGGATCCCGCCCGGCTCCCGCCGCCGCGCCGGCGCCGCCCCTCCGCCTGGCCGCCGCGCCCGGCGCGGGCGGGGTGCCCGTCGGGGGCGGCGCCTTCCTCACCAACGGCGCGGACCGTCCGCCTGCCGCGACCGGCCGCGGCCTCGACGCCTACCGCGCGCTGCCCGTCCCGCTCGCCGGGCGCACGCCCGCGCTGCTCGCGCTGCTCGGGCGCTAGTGTTGCCGCCGTGCGCCGCCGCGCGCACCATTCCGCGGTCCGCACGGAGCCTCGCCATGACCAGCCGCCGCACGCTCCTCCTCGCCGGTGGCGCCCTCGCCGCCCCGCCGCTCCATGCGCAGGAAGCCTGGCCGACCCGGCCCGTGCGCTTCGTGGTGCCCTGGGCGCCGGGGGGTGCCACCGCGAACATCGCCCGCATCGTCGGCGACGCCATGGCGTCCACCCTCGGCCAGCCGCTGGTCTACGACCACCGTGCCGGCGCGGGCGGCGCGATCGGCAGCGAGAACGTGGCGCGGTCGCCGGCCGACGGCTACTCCATACTGATCGCCGGCGCCGGCACCTTCTACCGCCCGCTCATCGAGCGCGACGTGCCCTTCAACCCCGATCGCGACTTCGGCTTCGTCGGCCCGATCGGCGACGGGCCCTTCGCCCTCGTCACCCGCACCGGCCTGCCGACGACGCTGCGGGAGTTCATCGCCCACGCGAAGGCGGGGCGGGGGCGGCTGAACTTCGCCTCCTCCGGCCAGGGCTCGACAAGCCACCTGGCGGCGGAGGCGTTCAACGCCGCCGCGGGCATCGAGGCGCAGCACGTGCCGTACCGCGGCGCCGCGCCGGCCGTGACCGACCTCGTCGCCGGGCGCGTGGACTACCTGTTCGACGCCTTCTCCACCGTGCTCGAGCACATCCGCGCCGGGCGCATCGGGGTGCTCGGCGTCAGCACCGCGGCGCGCGCGCCGCAGGCGCCCGAGGTGCCGACGATCGCCGAGGCCGGGCTGCCCGGCTTCTCCGCCGCGCCCTGGTGGGGGATCGTCGGTCCCGCCGGCATGCCGGCGGCCGCCGTCTCCCGCCTCTCGGCCGCGCTGCGGACGGCGCTGGAGCAGCCGAACGTCGTGCGCCTGCTCTCGGAGAATGGCTGCCGGGCCTTCTTCCTGGACCCGGCGGCCTTCGGCGAGTACGTGCGGGCGGAGAACGCCAGGTGGGCCCGCGTCATCGAGGGCGCGGGCCTCAAGGCGAGCTGAAGGGAACGGCCGGCCGCGCGGCGCATTGGAGGCCGAATGGACTGGAACTGGACGTCGATCCTCGCCCTGCTCGGCTTCCTCGGCGCCTGCTTCGCCGCGGGGGTGAGCGGCGCCGTCTTCGCGCCGGGCAACTGGTATCTCTCGCTCCGCAAGCCGTCCTGGAACCCGCCGGCCTGGGTGTTCCCGCCGGCCTGGACCGTGCTCTACATCACCATCGCCGTGGCCGGCTGGCTGGTCTGGCGCCGCACCGGATGGGGGGCGGAGATCTGGCTCTGGTGGTTCTCGCTCGCCCTGAACGCCGCCTGGTCCTGGCTCTTCTTCGGCCTCCGGCGGATGGACCTGGCGTTCTGGGAACTGGTGGTCTTCTGGCTGTCGATCGCCGCGATGATCGCCGCCTTCGCGCCGGTGAGCGCCACCGCCGCCTGGCTGCTGGTGCCCTACCTCGCCTGGGTCACCTTCGCCGGCGCGCTGAACCTCACGCTGTGGCGCATGAACCCGGAGGCGAACGGCGCGCCGGCCTGAGCGCCGGTGCGGCCTTCCCCCCGCGTCAGCCGAGCTCTTCGAGCACCATCGGGAACAGGCGCTGATACGCCTCCCCGTACGTCATCGGCGTGCCGGCGTTGCGGCCGCCCTGCATGCCGCGGTTCAGCGCCACGCGCTCGTAGTAGTCCCACAGGTGACGCTGCGCGGGCAGGCAATCGAAGGCACGCCGCTTCGCCTGCCACGCCGCGTCGATGTTCAGGATGACGTTCGGCACGAAGCCGCACATCTCGGGCTGGTGCGGCTCGAACAGGAAGACCGGGGGCGCGTTGTAGGCGTAGTCGGCCGACGGCTTGTGCCCCATCGCCTGCGCCACGATCCGCGCCGCCTGCGCGAAGCGTGCCGCCTCCGGATGGTCGAGGTTGTAGGGATCGGCCAGCGCGTGGGTCAGCACGAAGGCGGGGTTCAGCTCCCGGAACAGGTCCGCGGCCCGGTCCAGCATGGCGGGCGTGGTCACCAGCGGATAGTCGCCGGCATCGAGGAACTCGATGGTGGCGCCGAGCACGCGGGCGGCGGCCTCGGCCTCCGCCTGGCGGTCCGCCTTCACGGCGGCCAGCGTCGCGCCCGGTTTCCGCCAGGCGAACTGGCTCTCGCCCCGTTCGCCGAAGGAGAGGCAGAGGATGTGCACGCGCCAGCCGCGCGCGGCGTGCAGCGCGATGGCGCCGCCGGCGCGCCAGACGAAGTCGCCCGGATGGGCGGCGACGACGAGGCCGGCCTTCGACATGCGCGTCCTTCCTTTCCGACGGCCGCGACGATGCGCCGGCGCGGCGGGGGCGGCAACCCGCCGCCGCCGCTACTCCGCCGCGCGCGGCAAGCCGCGCGGCAGCGCGAGGCCGGTGAGGTCGGCAACGCGGCGGATGCCCTTTCGCGCGCAGAAGGCGGCGAGCCCATCCAGCACCGCGGGCATGGCGGTGGGGCTGACGAAGGTGGCGGTGCCGACCTGCACGGCGGCGGCGCCGGCCATCAGGAACTCCACCGCATCCTCGGCGGTGGCGATGCCGCCGACGCCGATCACCGGCACGCGCACCGCCTGCGCCACCTGCCAGACGAGCCGCAGCGCGATCGGCTTGAAGGCCGGGCCGGAGAAGCCACCCATGCCGGCGCCGAGGCGCGGCGCCGCGCGCTCGATGTCGATGGCGAGGCCGAGGACCGTGTTGGCGACGACCAGCGCATCCGCGCCCTCCGCCTCCGCCGCGCGGGCGACGGCGGCGATGTCGCCGGTGTTGGGCGAGAGCTTCACCCAGAGCGGCAGGCGCGTGGCGGCGCGCAGCGCGCGCGTGGCGGCCGCGGCGGCGCCGGGCTCGGTGGCGAAGGCCCGGCCGTCGGCCTCCAGGTTGGGGCAGGAGATGTTGGCCTCGATGGCGGCCACGCCGGGCGCGGCGGAGAGGCGCGCGGCGGCCTCCGCGAAGGCGGCCACCGTCGGGGCGGAGAGCGAGACGACCAGCGGCGGGCGGAAGCGCCGCCAGCCGGGCAGCGCCTCCGCCAGGAAGTGGTCGAGCCCCTTGCCGGGAATGCCGATGGAGTTGAGCACCCCGGCCTCGGTCTCGCAGAGGCGCGGCAGCGGGTTGCCCTCGCGCGGGCCGGGCGTGACGGATTTGGTGACGAGCGCGCCGAGACCATCGAGGTCGAAGACCTGCGCCAGCTCCGGCCCGAAGGTGCCGGAGGCCGGCATCACCGGGTTGGCGAGGGCGAGGCCGCCGATGCGGACCGAGAGGTCTACCATGCGATCGCCGCCTGGAGGTCGAAGACCGGGCCCTCTGCGCAGACGCGCAGGTTCAGCACCTCGCCCCCGGCGCCGCGGATCTGGCGGACGCAGCAGAAGCACATGCCGAGGCCGCAGCCCATCTGCTGTTCCAGCGCGACCTGGCCGGGCACGCCATGCGCCGCGGCGAGGCGCTGCAGCAGCAGGAAGAGGCGGTTGGAGCCGCAGGTGAAGACCGCATCGGGCGGCGCCGCGGCGAAGCGCGCCGCGAGCAGCACCTCCACCCGCGCCGGATCGGCGGTGCCGTCCTCGTCGAACACGGCGGTGACACCGGCGCCGCAGGCGCCGGCGAACTCGGCCGCCATCAGGTCGGCGGGGGCACGGGCGGAGAGCACCGCATCCACCGCGAGGCCGCGGGCCGCCGCGGCGGCGGCAAGCGGCGCGAGGGTGGCGAGGCCGACGCCGCGCGCGAGGATGAGGATGCGGCGCCACGCCGGATCCAGCACGAAGCCGCGGCCGAGCGGCCCGACAAGGGAGAGCGCGTCGCCCGGCCGCAGCGCGGCGAGCGCCGCGGTGCCGCGGCCCTTCACGTGGAACAGGAAGCCGAGCGGGATGGCGGGACCGCAGCGCCAGATGCTCATCGGCCGGCGCAGGAAGGGGCCGGCGCCGGCGCCGTCGCGGCAGAGCAGGTGGAAGAACTGGCCGGGCCGTGCGCGCGCCGAAAGGTCTGGCGCGTCGAGCGTCAGGCGGTGGTAGCGGCGGCCGACCGGCGCGCTCTCCAGCACCGCCGCGACGCGCTCGGCCACGGGGAAGGCGGCCGGTCCGAGGTCCATGCGCGGACACATCCCCTCATCAGCGTCCGATGTTCGGGCACGGCGGCGCGAAGTCAAGCGCGGCTTGCCGGGGGGCGGTGCACGGGGGAGACTGGCGCGCCATGGACGCCCCGCCGGCCGACCTGCCGCTCCGCATCGCGCCCGACCTGGCGGAGCTGGCGCGCGGGCTGTTCGAGGCGCTGCGCACGGCGCATCACGACGGCGTCGGCATCACGCGGGAGACCTACGGCCCGGGCGAGACGGCGGCGATGCGCCGGGTGGAGGCGGTGGCCGTGGCGGCCGGCCTGGATTGCGCCTGGGACGCGGCGGGGAACCTGCGCATCACGCTGCCCGGCGCCGATCCGGGGCTGCCGGCGGCGGCCTGCGGATCGCACCTCGACAGCGTGCCGCAGGGCGGCAATTTCGACGGCGCGGCGGGCGTGATCGGCGGGCTGCTGGCGCTGCTCGGCGCGGCGCGGGGCGCCCGGCCGCGGCGCACGCTGCACCTGCTGGTGCTGCGCGGCGAGGAGAGCGCGTGGTACGGCCGGCCCTACCTCGGCTCCTCCGCGCTGCTCGGCACCTTCGATCCGGCGTGGCTCGACCTGCCCTGCCTGCGCGACCCGGGGCTGACGCTGCGCGCGGCGATGCGGCGCGAGGGGGCGGAGCCCGAGGCGGTGGCGGCAGGGCGGCCGCTGCTGGACCCCGCGTCGCTGTCGCATTTCGTGGAGCTGCACATCGAGCAGGGGCCGGTGATGGTGGCGCGCGGCGTGCCGGTGGGGCTCGTCTCCGGCATCCGCGGCAATCACCGCCACCCCTCGGCGCGGTGCAGCGGCGAGGCGGCGCATTCCGGCGCGGTGCCGCGCTGGCTGCGGCGGGACGCGGTGCTGGCCGCGGCCGATTTCGCGATGCGCCTGGATGCGAGCTGGCGCACCCTGCTGGAACGCGGCGAGGACCTGGTGATGACCTTCGGCATCTTCACCACCGACCCGCGCGAGCACGCGATGACGCGCGTGCCGGGCGAGTGCCGCTTCACGCTGGAGTACCGCAGCGAGAGCGAGCGGACGCTGGACGATTTCGGCCTGCTGGCCGCGACGGAGGCGGAGGACGTCTCGCGCGAGAGGCGGGTGCGCATCGCGCTCGGCCCGGGCGTGCGCACGCCGCCGGCGGTGATGGACGGGCGGCTGCTGCGCCATGCCCAGGCGCTGTGCCGCGGCGCGGGCCTGCCGCACGAGGTGCTGGCCAGCGGCGCCGGGCACGATGCGGCGATCTTCGCCAATGCCGGCGTGCCGGCGGCGATGGTGTTCGTGCGCAACGAGAACGGCAGCCACAACCCGCGCGAGGCAATGGAGTTCGACGATTTCCTGCACGGCGCCGGGCTGCTGCAGGCGCTGCTGCTGACCGGCGCGGAGGCGGCGGGGCGATGAGGGAACAGGCCGGGCGCCGCGCGGCGCAGGCGCTGCTGGACACCGGCAGCATCCTGCTGCGGCCCGACCGGCCCTTCACCTTCTCCTCCGGCTGGAAGAGCCCCGTGTATCTCGACATGCCGCGCGCCCTGTCCTTCCCGCTGGCGCGGGCGGCGCTGCTGGAAGGCGCGGAAGCGCGCATCCTGCACGAGGTGGGGTTCGACGGCTTCGACTGCATCGCCGCGACCGAGCAGGGCGGCATCGCGACCGGCGCGATGCTGGCGGAACGCTTCCGCCTGCCCTTCCTGACGGTGCGCCGCCGCGCGCAGGGCTTCGGGCCGGACGCGCATGTGGAGGGCGCGCTGCGCCCCGGCAGCCGCGCGCTGCTGGTGAGCGACGTGACCACCGACGGGCGGAGCAAGGCCGGCTACTGCCGCGCGCTGCGGCGCGCGGGCGCGGAGGTGACGCAGATCTTCGTGCTGTTCAAGTACGGCATCTTCGACCGCGTGGTGACCGACATCGCCGATCTCGGCGCGCGGCTCTTCGCCCTGGCGACCTGGGAGGACGTGCTGCCGGAGGCGGAGCGCCGCGGCGCGCTGCCGGCGGATGCGCTGGCGGAGTTGCGCGGGTACCTCGCCGACCCGGTCGGCTGGTCCGCGGCGCGCGGCGGGCTGGCAGGCGTGACGAGGGAGGGAACGGGATGAACAGGAGAGGGCTGCTGGCGGCCGCGGCCGCGCTGGCCGCGCCGCGGACCGGCCGCGCGCAGGGGGCGCCGACGATCCGCTTCATCGTCCCGTTCACGCCGGGCGGCAGCAACGACGTGCTGGCCCGGCTGATCGCGGAGCGCATGCCCGGGCGCCTGGGCCAGGTGGTGGTGGAGAACCGGCCCGGGGCCGGCGGCAACATCGGCGCCGAGGCGGTGGCGCGCGGCGTGCCGGACGGAACCACCTGGCTGCTGGCGCCGAACCAGATCTTCGTCGCCAACCCGCACCTGCTGCGCGCGGCCTTCGATCCGCTGCGCGACCTGGCGATCGCGCTGCGGATCGCCGACGTGCAGGTGCTGATGGTGGCGCATCCCTCGCTCGGCGTGCGGGGCGTGCGGGAGCTGGTCTCGGCAGCCGAGGCGCGGCGCGGCGCGCTGACCTATCCCTCTTCCGGCATCGGCTCGTTCCAGCACCTCGGCATGGCCGGCGTGGTGGGCACGGCGATGGAGCACGTGCCGTACCGCGGTGCGTCGCAGGTGCTGCCGGACCTGCTCTCGGCCCGCACCCAGGCCTTCGTCGGCGCGCTGAACTCGCTGCTGCCGCATGTGCGTGCCGGCGCGCTGGTGCCGCTGGCGGCGATGGGGCAGCGGCGCATCGGCGCGCTGCCCGAGGTGCCGACGATCGCCGAGGCCGGCTTCCCGGGCGCCGAGACGGAGATCTGGGCGAGCGTCGCGCTGGCCGGCGGCACGCCCGCGCCGGTCGTCGCGCGGGTCGCCGAAGCGGTGGAGGAAAGCCTGTCCGGCCCCGAGCCGCGGGCGCGGATGGAGCCGCAGGGCATCGAGATCGGGTTCGTGCCGGGCGAGGAGGCGATGCGCCTCGCCCGCGCCGAGCATGCCGCGACCGGCGCGCTGATCGCGCGCCTCGGCATCCGGCCGGAGTGACCTGCATGGCGCGCGCCATCCTCGGCTACTTCTCCCACTTCACCGATCCGGTGGCGGAGCGCGTGCTGGGCGCGGCGCCGGAGCTGGCGCTGCGCCGGCTGGACTTCGCGCAGCCGCGCGCGGAGCTGGACGCGGCGATGGCCGACGCGCACGGCTACCACGCCCTGCCGCGCGTCGAGCTGCGCGAGCCATGGTTCTGCGACGCCGCGCTGCTGCGGCGCTGCCCGGCGCTGCTGGCCGCGTGTTCCACCGGGGCGGGCTACGACGTGATCGACGTGGAGGCCTGCACGGCGGCGGGGGTGATCGTCTGCCACCAGTCGGGCACCAACAGGGAAGCGGTGGCGGAGCACGCGCTGGGCATGATGCTGATGCTGTCGAAGCGCGCGGCGCAGGCGGACAAGGCGCTGCGGCGCGGCGCGCTGCCGGACCGCTTCGGCATGACCGGGCGCGACATCCGCGACAAGGTTCTCGGGATCGTCGGCCTCGGCCAGATCGGCACGCGGCTTGCGGAGCTGTGCCGCGGCGCCTTCGCGATGGAGGTGATCGCCTGCGATCCCTACCTGACCGAGGCGCAGGCGGCGGCGCGCGGCGCGCGGAAGGTGACGCTGGAGGCGCTGCTGGAGCGGGCGGACTTCGTCTCGGTCCACGTGCCGCGCAACGCCGGGACGCTCGGCCTGTTCGGCGCGGCGCAGTTCGCGCGGATGAAGCGCGGGGCGTATTTCATCCAGACCGCGCGCGGCGGCATCCATGACGAGGCGGCGCTGGCCGAGGCGCTGGCGGCAGGGCGGATCGCCGGCGCGGGCCTCGACGTGTTCCTGGAGGAGCCGCCTCCGGCAGACCACCCGCTGCTGCGGCTGGAGAACGTCATCGCCACGCCGCACATCGCCGGCATCACGGAAGAGGCGCTGCACGACATGGCGCTGGGGGCGGCGGAGCAGTGGATCGCGATCTTCCGCGGGGAGGTGCCGCCGCGGCTGGTCAACCCGGAGGCCTGGCCGCGCTACGCCGCGCGGTTCCGCGAGGCGTTCGGCTTCGCGCCGGCGGCACTGAAGGACGCGGCGGCGTGAGGCGCGTGGCGATCGTCACCGGCGCCGCCTCGGGCATCGGCGCGGCGTGCTGCCGCCGGCTGGCAGGGCCGGGCACGGCCGTGCTCGTGCACACGCGGAGGAACGCGGCGGGGGCGGAGCGCGTGGCGGAGGAGGTGCGCGCGCGCGGCGGCGAGGCCGCGGTGATGCTGGGCGACATGGGCGATGCGGCGGTGCCGGCCGCGCTGGCGGCGCGCGCGGCCGAGGCGTTCGGCGGACTCGACATCGTGGTGGCGGCGGCGGGCTTCGCCGACCGCACGCCGGTCTCCGCGATGGAGGATCCGGTGCTGGCGAAGTCGCTGGACGGCGTGCTGTGGGGCTTCGCGCGGCTGGCGCGCGCGGCGCTGCCGCTGCTGGCGGGACGGAGGGCGCCGCGGATCGTCGCCATCTCCTCCTTCGTCGCGCATGTGTTCCGCACGGATGTCGCCACCTTCCCGGCCAGCGCGGCCGCGAAGGCGGGCCTGGAGGCGCTGGTGCGGGCACTGGCGATGGAGGCCGCGGCGGCGGGCATCACGGTGAACGCGGTGGCGCCGGGCTACACGCGGAAGGACCCGGGCGCGCACGCCGCGCTGACGCCGGAGCAGTGGGAGGCGGTGACGTCACGCATCCCGCTGCGGCGCCTCGGCACGCCGGAGGATGTGGCGGCGATGGTGGCGTTCCTCGCTTCGGAGGAGGCGGGATACGTCACCGGGCAGGTGGTGCATGTGAACGGAGGGCTGGTGTAGGCCCTTTGAAGGCCACCACCCCGGCCCTCCCCCGCGAAAGCGGGGGAGGGAGAAGAAGGGCGGCAAGCCTCAGTTGGGCCGCATGCGGACGTAGCGGAGCTCCAGATCCTCCTGCGCGCGCATGGTGAAGTCGGCCACCGTCTCGCGCACCGCGAAGACCTGCGGCTCCTGGTGCAGGGGGATCATCGGCAGCAGCTCGCGGAAGCGGGCCCAGTACTGCCCGGCAAGCTGCTGGCGGCGCGGATTGTCCGGCGCCAGCGTGCCGATCTCGCGCACCCACTCCTCCATCTGCGGGTCGCGGAAGCGGCCCCAGTTGAAGCTGCCCTCGCCCAGCAGCTCCCGCGCCGGGTTGGTGATGTCGAAGTTCCCGGGGGTCCAGCCGAGCATGTAGAACTGGAACTCGCCGTTGCCGCCGCGCTGGAGGAAGCGGCCGAAGGGCATCGCATCCAGCCGCGCCTGGATGCCGACGCGCTGCAGCATGCCGACCGCGGCCTGGCAGATCGCCTCGTCGTTCACGTAGCGGTTGTTGGGGCAGTTCAGCGTGATGCGGAAGCCGTTCGGGTAGCCGGCCTCGGCCAGCAGGCGGCGCGACGCCTCCGGATCGAAGGGCAGGCGCTCATTCGCCTCGCGCACGAAGCCGCCCACCGCGGGCGCGATCGGGATGCCGGCGGCGATGGTGGAGTTGCGCAGCACGACGCGGGTGATCGTCCCCATGTCGATCGCCTGGTACATCGCGCGTCGCACGCGAACGTCGCGCAGCGGGTTGGGGCGGCCCGGCTCGTCCAGGCTTTCCTCCCGCGCCACGTCCATCTGGAAGTAGATGCTGCGCGCGGTCGGGCCCGGCATCAGGCGCACGCCCTGCGTCTGCTGCACGCGCGGCATGTCCTGCAACGGCACGTGGTACATGATGTCGAGCTCGCGCGACAGCAGCGCGGCGACGCGCGTCGGCGCCGAGGCGATCGGGCGGAACACCGCGCGGGTGATGCCGTGCCGCATCTCGCCGGCGTTCCAGTACTGCGGGTTCGGCACCAGCACCGTGCGCTCGTCCGGCAGGCGCTCCACCAGGCGGAAGGGGCCGGTTCCGTTGGCGTTGAGCTGCGGGAACGCGGTGCCCGCGCCGGGCTGGCCCGCGCGCGCCACGGCCATGGCGTTGTTCGCGCGCACCCAGCTCTCGTTCATGATGAAGAACAGGGTCAGGTCCTGCAGCAGGATCGGGTTCGGCCCCCGCGTCTCCATCTCCACCGTGTGCTCGTCGATCGCGCGGACGCCGGTGACGGACTGCAGCACGTAGGCCATGTCGTTCTGGCGCACGCGCTCGGCGGACATCACCACGTCGGCCGCGGTCAGCGGCTCGCCCCCGTGGAACCGCACGTTGCGGCGCAGGTGGAAGCGCCAGGTGTTCGGCGTCGGCTGTTCCCAGCGCTCGGCAAGCGCGGCGGACAGCGAACCGTCGGCGTTGCGGCGGACCAGCGGCTCGTAGACGTTGATCTTCATGGCGTTGGTGACGCCATGGTTGTTGGCGTGCGGGTCGAGGCCGAGGATGTCGTTGGCGGTCGCCCAGGTGAAGGTGGTGGCGGAGGCCGGCGCGCCGCCGAGCGCCGCGCCCAGCGCCGCGGCGCAGGCCGCACCGCGCAGGAGGGCACGGAGGGTGAGCTTTCGCATCTTGGTCGTTCCCAGAGTGACGGGCGGGGAAGATGCGTTAACCGGCGTCCACCTGTCCAGGGGCAGCGCCGGCGCGGAAGGACAGGTCCTAGACCGCTCCCGGCGGCCCGGCCTCCTGCTCCGCCGCCTCGTCACGGCCGAGCAGCGCCGCGTCGATCTGCGCCACCAGCTTGGAGAAGTCGACCGGCTTCGGATGGTAGTCGTCGCAGCCGGCCTCCAGCACCTTGCCGCGGTCGCCCGACATGGCGTGGGCGGTCAGCGCGATGATCGGGATGCGCGCGGTCTCCTCGTCCCCGCGCAGGGTCCGGGCAGCCGTCCAGCCATCCATCACCGGCAGGTTCATGTCGAGCAGGATCACGTCCGGCCGCTCGGCCCGCGCCTTGTCCACGCCGTCCTGCCCGTCATGGGCCAGCACCACCTCGAAGCCCCGCCGCTTCAGTCGGCGAGAGAGGAAATCCCACAGCTCCTCGTGGTCCTCGACCAGCAGGATCTTCGTCATTCGGCAGCCTCCGGCTTGTCAACCGTCGCGATCCGGCGGAGTTCCGTCAGCAGCTCCGCCTTGGCGCGCCCCTCGGCCGTCACCACGCCGGCCACCTCGCCCTGCAGCTTCTCGAGCTGCTCCGGCGCGACCTCGCCCTCCGTGATGACGAGCAAGGGCATCTCGCGCAGCTCCGGCCGGCGCCGGATCTCGCGCAGCAGGCCGAACTCGGCGCCGCTGGCGCCGGCGTGCAGCTCCATCACCAGCACGGCCGGCACGGGCGGCCGGGCGAGGCGGGCGAGCGCGGCCTCCGGGTCCGGCACCGCCTCGGCGGTGAAGCCCTCGCCGGCGAGCCGGGAGAGGATCTCGTCGCGCTGCGCCGCGTCGCTCTCCACGACGAGGACGAGGCCCGGGGAGGGCTCCCGCCGGAAGCGGTCGAGCACCCGCTTCAGCCTCTCCCACCGCACCGGCTTGTTCAGGTAGTCGGCGGCGCCGAGGGAGAAGGCGAGCCCGCGCTCCTGCACCACCGTCACCATCACCACCGGCGTCTCCGCCAGCTCCGGGTCGGCCTTCAGCGCGGAGAGCACGGCCCACCCGTCCATGCGCGGCATCATGACGTCGAGCAGGATCGCGACCGGCTTCAGCTCCCGCGCCAGGGCGAGGCCGCGGGCCCCGTCTTCCGCGCAGCGCACGGCGAAACCCTCGCGCCGGAGGAAGCGGGAGAGGAGGTCGCGGGTCGCGGCATCGTCGTCGACGACAAGGACGAGGCCGGCGGGCCCGTCCTCCTCCGCCGCGGCGGCCTCGCCGATCGCGACGGCGGCGTCGCCCTCCTCCGCCCGCGCGGTGCGCAGGTCGGCGGGCAGGCGGATGATGAAGGCGCTGCCCCGGCCGGCCTCGCTCTCCACCTCGATGTCGCCGCCCAGCATCGTGCTGAACGCCTTGGTGATGGCAAGGCCGAGCCCGGTGCCGCCGAAGCGGCGGGTGGTGGACGCGTCGGCCTGGCTGAAGCGCTTGAACAGCTTGTCGAGCTGCTCGGGCGTCATGCCGATGCCGGTATCCTCGACGCGGAAGGTCAGCCAGGCCGCGCCGTCCCTCGTCTCGCGCCGGACGCCGAGGGTGATGCGCCCCCGCTCGGTGAACTTGGCGGCGTTGCCGAGGAGGTTGAACAGGCACTGCCGCAGCTTGACGGGGTCGGAGTGCATGGCGCCGAGCCCGTCCGGCACCTCGAGGACGAGCGTGTTGTCCTTCCGCGCGACCAGCGCCTCCACCGTGCCGGCGACCTCGCGCACGAGGGCGGCGGCATCGAAATCCTCCGGCGAGACCTCCATCTTGCCGGCCTCGATCTTCGAGAGGTCGAGCACGTCGTTGATGAGGGAGAGGAGGTGGCGCGCGTTCGAGTTGATCTTGCGCAGGTCGTCCAGGAAGGCGTCGCCGCCCTCCACCTCCGCCGCCTCCTCCTCCAGCATCTCGGCATAGCCGATGACGGCGGAAAGCGGCGTGCGCAGCTCGTGCGACATGTTCGCGATGAACTGGCTCTTCGCCAGGTTGGCGTCCTCGGCGGCGGCCTTGGCGGCGGCCAGCGCCTCCTCGGCCTCGCGCAGCTCGGTGATGTCGGTGTTGGTGCCGAACCAGCCGATCAGCTCGCCCTCCGGATCCTCCTCGTCCGGCGCGTCGCGCAGCGGCATGGCGCGGGAGAGGAACCAGCGGTAGCGGCCGTCGGCGCCGCGCAGCGGGAAGGTGTCCTCCCAGGGTTCGCCGGCGTTGATCGCCTCGCGGAAATGCTCCTCGACGCGCGCAAGGTGGTCCGGATGGTGGACGGTCCGCCAGCCCTCCCCCTCCATGTCCTCCTGCTTCGTGCCGGTGAACTCGTACCAGCGGCGGTTGTACCAGCGGATCTCGCCGGTCGGGCCGGTCATCCAGGCGAGCTGGGGAATGGCATCCACCAGGTCGCGCAGCCGCTTCTCGCTCCGGCGCAGCCGGTCCTCGGCGCGGCGGCGCAGCGTGTCGTCCATCGCGACGAGGCCGACGCCGTCCACGCCCGGCTCGCGATCCGTGTGCAGGGGGAAGACGCCGAGCAGAAGGTGGCGGAGCGCGCCGTTGGCCTTGCCGGGGGGCCGGACGGAGACCTTGATGCCGGTCTGCGGCCCGGCGCCGCGCAGCACCGCCTGCATGCGCGGCAGCAGCTCGGTGCGCACCGCCTCGGGCAGCTCCGCGCCCTCCCCGTCCAGTCCCAGGGCGCGTTCGCCGAGCGTGGAGAGCGTCTTGTTGGCGTGGCTCAGCCGCAGCTCGCGATCGAGGAAGCCGAGGCCGATCGGCGCGTGCTCCATCACGCCGGAGAGCAGCGCATTGGCGCGCCGCTCCATGCGGCGGCGCGCGAGGGCGAGGCCGCCGAGCAGCAGGCAGGCGGCAAAGGCGGCGCCGAGCGGCAGCACGCCGAGCCAGAAGGCCCGGCGCTCGGCCCGGCCGAGCGCCTCGGCGGCGACGGCACGCGCCGATTCCTGCACGCGCGCGGCCTCGGTGCGCACGCTGTCCATCAGCGCCTTGCCCTGGCCGGAGGCGACGAGGTCGCGCGCCGGGCCGGCGGCGCCTTCGCGCCGCAGCCGCACCACCTCCGCGGTATGGTCCAGCTTGGCCTGAGCGGCCTCGCTCAGCGCCGCATAGGTCGGCAGGCCGGCGCGCGCCGCCTCGTCCTCCATCTCCCGCAGGCGGTGCGGCACGGCGGAGGTGCCGGTGACATAGGGGTCCAGGAAGGTCTCATCCCCCGTCAGCAGGTAGCCACGCCCGCCCGTCTCCGCGTCCTTCAGCGCGGAGAGCAGGCCCTCCACCGCAAGGATGAAGCCGTTGGCGGCGGTGGCGCGGGCGTCGTCGCGCCCGGAAGCCAGCCAGTTCCACGCCACGAGCGCGAGGGCGAGGGCGACGAGCACGCCGACCCACAGGGGGGCGCGACGCGCCCAGCCGGGCAGCACGGCCTGGATCACGGGTTTCGGAGCGGGGGCGGCGGTCTCGGGCACGGGCGGGAACCGGGGAGTTGGGTGCGGGTGCATAGCGCGGCCGCGGCCGGCGGGTTCGCCGCCGCGAACCTCCGCGCGGCGGTTGCGTTGCAGGCGCGCAACGCCAACCTTCGGGACCGAACCGCCGTGGAGACCACCCCCCCGGACCGCCGCCGGCGCAGCCTGCGCGGCGCAGCCACGCCGACCGGAAACCTCTTCGCGCTGGCGCTCGCCACCGTCGTGGTGGCCGCCCTCTATCTCGGGCGGGACCTGCTGGTCCCGCTGGTGCTGGCGGTGCTGCTGGCCTTCGTCCTCACGCCGCTGGTGCAGGGCCTGAAGCGGATCGGGCTGCCGCGGGTGGCCGCGATCATGCTCTCCGTCCTCCTCGGCGTCGCCGTCATCCTGGGTGTTGCCGGCCTGGTGATCGGGCAGCTCGTCTCGGTGGCGGGGGAGCTGCCGCGCTATGGGGAGAACGTCAGCCGCAAGCTGGAGCAGCTGAACCTGGACGGGCTGATCGCCCGGGCGGAGGAGGCGGTGCGGGGCCTCACCTCCATGTTCTCCCGCGCGAGCGACCGGCTGGCGCCGGACGTGCCGCAGCCGGTGCCGGCCGCAGCCTCGCCCTTCGAGGTGCTGGGCGGCTTCGCCGAGCCGGTGCTGCACGTCGTGGCGACCGGCGGCATCGTCGTGGTCTTCGCGCTGTTCGTCCTGCTCTACCAGGCCGACCTGCGCGACCGGCTGATCCGGCTGGCCGGGGTGCGCGACCTGCACCGCACCATGGGGGCGATGGACGATGCGGCGTACCGGCTCTCCCGGCTTTTCCTCTCCCAGGTCGCGCTGAATTCCGCCTTCGGGCTGATGATCGCGGCGGTGCTGTGGGTGATGGGGCTGCCGGGCGCGCCGATCTGGGGCGTGCTGGCGGCGCTGATGCGCTTCGTCCCCTTCGTCGGCACCTTCATCGCGGTGGTGCCGCCCGTGCTGATGGCGCTGGCCGCCGACCCGGGCTGGGCGCTGGCGATCATGGTGCTGACGCTGTTCCTGATCACGGAGCCGCTGATGGGCCAGGCGGCGGAGCCGCTGGTGTTCGGCCATTCCACCGGGCTTTCGCCGCTGTCGGTGATCGTCGCGGCAACCTTCTGGACCTTCATGTGGGGGCCGATCGGCCTGCTGCTGGCCACGCCGCTGACGGTGCTGCTGGTGGTGCTGGGCCGGCACGTGCCGCGGCTCGAGTTCCTCGACGTGATGCTCGGCAACAGGCCGGCGCTGCAGCCGGAGGAGAGCTTCTACCAGCGGGCGCTCGAGGGTGACGCGGACGCGCTGGTGGCGCAGGCGCGGGCGCACCTGAAATCCGGCGGCAGCCTCGTTGCCTGGCACGACGACGTGGCGCTGCGCGGGCTCGCGCTGGCCGAGCGCGACTGGTCGCGCGAGGTGCTGGAGCCGGAGCGGCTGGAGACGATCCGCCAGCAGGTGGACACGCTGGTGGACGAGCTGTCGGAGACGCCGGCGGCGGCGGAGGCGGCCGCGCTGCCGGCGGAGTGGCGGGCGGAGGGCGCGGTGGCGGTGGTGGCCGGCCGCGGAAGGCTGGACGACCTGGCGGCGGCGCTGGCGGCGCAGGGGCTGAAGCAGGCGGGCTTCGGCGCCGTGGCGGTGCCGCGCGGCGCGCTGGAAGGCGCGCCGGACCCGCTCCTTGATCCCTCGCGCGCCCGGTTCTGCGTGCTGTCGGTGCTGGAGGAGGGCAGCAGCGCCGCCTCGGCGCGCTACTTCCTCCGCCGGCTGCGGCGGCAGGTTCCGGGAATCCGCGTCGCGCTCGGTCTCTGGCACGCGCCGGCGGACAGCACGATGCTGGCGGAGCTTCGGCAGGACAGCGGCGGCGCAGACAGCATCGTGACCACGGTGCGGGAGGCGGTGGCCCTGGCGCAGGCCACGGCCGGCACGCCGGAGGAGCCGGCCGTGGCCAGCACCAGTACCCCGCCGGTGGCCGCCGGCAAGGCGGCGTAGCGCGAAGCCGGACCGGTTTCACCGCCCCTGGCGAAGGTGCAACCCGTCCGGCTTGCTGGCCTCGCGCATCTTCCGGGTCGCCAGGCAATTCCGCTTGGCCTGAGAATGCTCAGGCCGTCACCTCCTCCACCAGCAGCGGAAAGCGGCGGGCGAGGTCCGCGGCATCGGGCGCCGCCTCGCCGGGAAAGCTCTCGACCACGCGGCGCAGATCGGCCGGGCTGAGCTTGGCACAGGGCACGTCCGGCCCGGCCGCCACGCGGTCCAGCAGGGCGAGCAGCCGCTCACGCGGCGGCAGGGCGGCGAGCCGGTCCGCCTCCTCCGCGCTCGCCTTCGCCCTCCGGGCCTCGAGGTCGTCGCGGGCCTCGACCGGCAACCAGCCGAGCCCGACGGTGGCGTCGCTCATCCCTCTGTCCCTCCTGCGGATCAGGGGCAGCGCAGCGGTGCTGCCGCGGTTCCCGCTTCACCGCGGGACGAGGGGCCAGACGGCGGCGATCATCGGCACCCCGACGATCACGACGATGGCCGAGAGCGGCAGGCCGAGCCGCCAGTAGTCGCCGAAGCGGTAGCCGCCGGGACCCATCACCAGCGTGTTGCACTGGTGCCCGATCGGGGTGAGGAAGTCGCAGGCCGCGCCGATCGCCACCGCCATCAGGAAGGGGTCGGGATTCAGGCCCAGCCGCTCCGCAAGGCCCGCGCCGATCGGCGCCATCATCAGCACCGTGGCGGCGTTGTTGAGGAAGGGGGTCACCGCCATCGCCGCCACCATCACCAGCGCCACCGCGGCGAGCGGCGGGACGAGGGAGGCGACGCCCGAGAGCCAGGCGGCGATCAGGTCGGTTCCCCCGGTCGTGCGGATCATCTCGCTGACCGGGATGAGCGCGCCGAGCAGGATGAGGACGGACCACTCCACCGTCTCGTACGCCTCGCGCATCGCCAGGGCGCGGAGCGCCAGCAGGGTGACGGCGGCGCCGAAGAAGGCGATGGCGACTGGGACGAGGTTGAGGCCGACCAGCGCCATCGCCAGGCCGAGCACGCAGGCGGGGATCAGGCTGCGCCGGCGGCGGCCGAGGGCGATGTCGCGGCCGGAGAGCGGCAGCACGCGCAGCTCGCCGAGGATCGGCGGCAGCGCCTCCTCCTCTCCCTTCAGGATCACCACGTCGCCGGCGCGGAAGCGCAGCGCGGAGAGGCGGCGGGTGACGCGGTGGCCGCTGCGGCTGACGGCGAGCAGCGCGATGCCGTGCCGGCGCTGGAGGTCCAGCTCGGTCGCGGTGCGGCCGACCAGCGGGCTCTCGGCGGTGACGACGCCTTCGACGACGCCCGCCGCCTCGGCCGGGGCGGCGCGGCCGGCGTGGCGCTCGCCGGCCAGTTCCAGGCCGGCGCGGGCGGTCAGGCGCTCCAGCTCCGCCGGCTCGCCTTCGAGCAGCAGCATGTCGCCCTCGCGCAGCACCAGGGCGGGCGAGGCGGGGAGGCGGCGGAAGCGCTCGCGGATGACGGTGACGGCGCGCGCGCCGCCATCGGCCATCGCCTCCAGCTCGGCCACCGTGCAGCCGAGGGCGGCGGCGCCGGCGGGCAGCCGCGCCTCCGTGGTGTAGGCCTCCAGCGTGAAGGCGGCGTCCATGCCGGCGACGGGGCGGCGCCCCTGCGGCAGCAGGCGCCAGCCGACGGAGAGGAACAGCAGGCCGGCCGCCGCGATGGCGAGGCCGACCGGCGCGAAGTCGAACATGCCGAAGGGGGTGCCGAGGATCTCCTCCCGCACGCGGGAGACGATGATGTTGGGCGATGTTCCGATGAGGGTGACGAGCCCGCCCATCAGCGAGGCGAAGGCCATCGGCATCAGCAGCGCGGAGGGCGAGGTGCCGGTGCGGCGGGCGAGCTGGAAGGCCACCGGCATCAGCAGCGCGAGGGCGCCGATGTTCTTGATCAGCGCCGAGAGCAGCATGACCGCGCCGGCCAGCACCGGCACCTGCGTCGCGGCGCCGCGAAGCCAGGGGATCACCGGGCGCATGACCGTTTCCACCACGCCCGATCTGGCGACCGCGGCGCTGACCAGCAGCGCGCATCCGACGATGATCACCACGTCGTCCGCGAAGCCGCGGAACGCGTCCTTCATCGGGATCAGCCCGGCGACGATGCCGGCGAGCAGGGCGAGCAGGGCGACGAGGTCGTAGGGCAGCCTCCCCCAGATGAAGAGCGCGATGGTCACGCCCACGATGGCAAAGGCGAGCGCCTGGTCGGGTGTCATGGGGTCTCCGGCCGGGCCCGCTGCCCGGCGCCGAGGGGCGGAAAGCCGCCTCAACCGGGCGGGTTCCCGGAACCCGGCGCGGCCCAGGGCGTCACCGGGAGCATGGCCGATGGATGGATGGGCCGGCTGCTCGGCCGGGAAGAGGCTGCGGGCGCGCCGCCGGTTGATCCGGCGCCGGATCCCGGGCGGGCGATGCTGCGGGACGCGCTGGCGGCGAAGGTGCTGCATGGCTGGGCGCAGAACCGTCAGCAGGTCATAGTACCGCTGGCCGTCAACCTGTCGCGGCTCGAGCCGGGGCAGCGGGCGCTGATCGTCCAGGTGATGGTGGCCGGGCTTGCGGCCGACGGCGCGGTGACCGAGCGCGACCGGCGCCGCCTGGCCGCCGTGGTGGGGAGGATCGGCGGCGATCCGGCCGAGGCCGCGGCGGCGGCGGAGTGCCTGCCGGATGTCCTTGCCATGCTGGCGGCGGTGGAGGCGCAGTCGCTCGGCGCGCATGCGTATGCGGCGTCGCTGATGGTGCTCGATCGGCAGGGCAAGGTGGCGCGCGCCTGGCTCGGCTACCTCGCCGCGCGCTTCGGGCTGCCGGCGGAGACGGTCGCGCGGCTCGGGCGGCGGTACCGGGGCTGAGAGGCGCTACCGGATCTGGGGCATCTCGCTCAGCGCGGCGAGGGCGGTCTGCAGCTCGGAACTGTCGTGCAGCATGCGCCGCGCGAGGTCGGCGAGCGTCACCCAGCCGGTGACGCGGCCGCCGGCGTCCAGCACGGCGAGGCGGCGCAGGTGGTGCGCGGCCATCGTGTCGAGCGCGGCGGCGACCTCCTCCTCCTCCCGGCAGGTGACGACGGGCGCGGACATCACCTCCTCCACCCGAAGCTCCGCCGCGTCGGCGCCGCGGGCGACGACGCGGTAGAGCAGGTCGCGGTCGGTCACGATGCCGCGCAGGTCGTCGGCGCTGCCGACCGGCACGGCGCCGACATCCAGCTCGCCCATCAGCTCCGCCGCGGCGGAGACCGGCGCATCGGGGGCGACGAACTCCACCTCGCGCGTCATCACGTCGGAGACTCTCATGACCGCGGCAACGCCGGCGCTCCTGCGCCGTTCCGGCGCGCATGAACGCCGCCGCACCCCCACGCCGCCTCGCCCTCGTCCTGTCCGGGGGCCTGGGGCTGGGCGCGTGGGAGGCCGGGGCCAGCGCCGCGCTGGAGGAGGCGGGGCTGTGGCCGGACCGGCTGGTCGGAAGCTCGGCGGGCGCGGTGGTCGGCGCGATCCTCGCCGGCAACCGTCCGGAGCGGGGGGTGGAACGGCTTCGGGCATTCTGGGCCTCGCTCGCCTCCGATCCGGCGCCGTTCACCTCCTTCTGGTTCGGCCCGCCGCCGGCGGAGGGCGCCTGGCGGAGGCTGCAGAATGCCGGTTCGGCGCTGCAGAACCTGCTGCTCGGCCGGCCGGGGCTGTACCGGCCGCGCCTTCTCTCCGGCCCCGCGCTGCACGACCTCTCGCCGCTGGCTGCGCGCCTGCCGGAGTTCGTCGACTTCGCCCGGCTGAACGGCCCGGAGGCGCCGCGCCTGGCGATCGCCGCGACCGACGTGGAGAGCGGCGAGCGCGTGGTGTTCGACACGGCGCGGGGGGACCGCATCGGGGTGCAGGAGGTGCTGGCCTCCTGCGCGCTGCTGCCGCTCCTTGCGCCGGTGGAGGTGGGCGGGCGGCTGCTCGGCGATGGCGGGCTCTCGGCCAACCTGCCGCTCGACCTTGCGCTGGAGGGCGCCGGGGAGGTGACCTGCCTGGCGGCAGAGCTGTTCGCCCGGCGCGGATCGCCGCCCCCCGGCCTGTCGGCCGCCGCGGCGCGGGCGGGCGACCTCGTCTTCGGCAACCAGACACGCCAGAGGGTGGAGGCGCTGCGGCGCGAGCACCGGCTGCGGCGCCTGCTGGAACGCGCCGCCGACCGGGCCGACCCGGAGGTGGCGGCGGCACTGGCCGAGGCACCACGCACCGTGGCGCTGGCGCTGATGGCCTATCGCGGCGGCGCGTCGGAGGCGGGGGTGATCAAGCCCTTCGACTTCTCCCCCGCCACCCTCGGCGAGCGATGGGATTCGGGCGCGGCGGCGATGCGCGCCGCGCTGGCGCGGCTCGACGCGGCGCCGCCCGCGCCCGGCAGCTTCACGGTGCACGACATCGAGGGGTGATCACGGGAAGGGGTGATCACGGGGAGGGGTGATCACGGCGGCGGGGTCGCGGTGCCCATCGCCTCCGCCATCAGCGCGATCTCCTCGATCTTCGTGCGGAAGCGCGACCAGTCGTCCCCCTCCGCGATCGGCGCCCAGATCGCCTCGACCTCGTCGATCAGCATGGAGCAGGGGCGGTCGCGCCCGGCGAAATACGGGTGGTCCAGGTTGGCTCCCGCGGCGGGCTCGTGGCCGCGCCACGCGTCGCGCAGCGCGCGGAACCCCGGCGTGTCATACTGCGCCGCGGCCGGGCTGCGCGCGGCGCGGCCGGCGCTCGCCTCGCCGCCGCGCCAGTCGAAGAACACCTGGTCCAGCGGGGCCTGGCTCTCGATGAGGACGTCGTACAGCGCGCGCACCAGCGCCGCATCCGCCTCCGCCTCCCGCGGCGCGAGGCCCAGGCGCCAAAGCACGGCCGCGGAGAACGCCGCATGCAGCGCCGGCTCGAACCCGGCGAGCGCCTCCTGCAACGCCTCCTGCGGCGCGAGCGGCAGCAGGCAGCCGCCGAGCCGCGCGAGGTTCCACATCAGCGCCTCCGGCTGGCGGCCGAGCGCGTAGAGGCCGGAGTGGTCGAAATAGGCCGCGGTGAACTCCGGCTGCCAGGAGGGCGCCCAGCGCCAGGGGCCGTAGTCGAAGCTCTCGCCGGTGATGTTGATGTTGTCGGTGTTCAGCACGCCGTGGACGAAGCCGGCCGCCATCCAGCCCGCGCCCATGCGCGCGACGCGGCGGCAGACCGCCGCGTAGAAGGCGACGGTCTGCGCCGCCTCATCCTCCCGCGCCGCCTCCGGCAGGTAGTGCCTCACGCAATGCGCGACGAGGCGGCGGAGGTTCGCCTCGTCGCCATGGTACGCCAGGCGCTGGAAGGTGCCGATGCGGATGTGCGAATGCGACAGCCGCACCAGCACGGCGGCGCGGGTGGGAGAGGGCTCGTCGTGCCGCGTCAGCGCCTCGCCCGTCTCGACGAGGGAGAAGGACTTGCTCGTCTCGACGCCCTGTGCCTCCAGCATCTCGGTGGCCAGCACCTCGCGCACGCCGCCCTTCAGCGTCAGCCTGCCATCGGCGCCGCGGTGATACGGCGTGCGGCCGCTGCCCTTGGTGCCCAGGTCGAGCAGCCTGCCGTCGCGCAGGTCCCGCAGCTGCGCGAAGAGGAAGCCCCGCCCGTCGCCGAGATCGGGGTTGTAGGAACGGAACTGGTGGCCGTGGTAGCGCAGCGCCAGCGGCACGGTGAGGCTGCCGGGCAGCGGCTCGAACGCGCCGAAATGGCGCGCCCACTCCTCCTCCGTCAGCGCGTCGAGCCCGACGCGCCGGTCCCAGCGGCGGTTGCGCCAGCGGGTCACATGCGCGGGGAACCTGGCGGCCGCGACCGGATCGAAGAACGCCTCCCCCAGCTCGGCATGGATCGTCTCGGGGCGGAACGCGGCAGCGGGGGGCATTCCGGGCAGATGCTGCGGCGCGCGGCGATTCTCAAGCGGCCGCGCGCGCCCCTTCCTCCAGCGTGTCGAGCAGCGCGGCAGCGCCGGCAAGGCGCGCGGCGGCGTCCGGCATGGCCCGCCGCAGCAGCGCGCGGCCGTCCTTCAGCACGAGCGGCGGCGCGAGGGCCGGCGGCGGCGCACCGCGGAAGCGCGCGGCGGCCGCCTGCGGCCCGACCTCCAGCCGCGCAACGCCGAGCGCCCGGCAGCGCAGCGCGAGCCACGCAAGGGCGAACAGGCTGGCAAGCGGCTCAGGCGGCTCGCCGAAACGGTCCTCCGCCTCCTCCTCCAGCGCGTCGAGCGCGGCGGCGTCGCCCTCCCGCAGGATGCGGCCGAGCCGGACGTGCAGCTCCACCCGCAGCGCGTCCTCCGGCACATGGTCCGGCGGGATGAAGGCGTCCACGCCGAGGGCCAGCGTCGGCGACCACTGCTCGGGCGGCGCCTCGCCGCGCGCCTCGGCGAGCGCGCGGCCGAGCAGCTCCGCGTGGAGCTCCACGCCGACCGCGCGCAGGTGGCCGGCCTGCTGCTCGCCCAGCAGTTCCCCCGCGCCGCGCAGGTCGAGGTCGCGCGCCGCGATGGCAAAGCCCGCACCGAGCCGGTCCATCGCGGAAAGCGTCCGCAGCCGCCGCTCCGTCGCCGGGGCGAGCTTTCGGCCGGGCTCGGTCAGCGCCCAGAAGACGCCGCGGCTGCGCCCGCGCCCGACGCGGCCGCGCAGCTGGTGAAGCTGCGCCAGGCCGAACCGGTCGGCGCCGGCCACGAGCATCGTGTTGGCCCGCGGCACGTCGAGCCCGGTCTCGACGATGGCGGTCGCCAGCAGCACGTCCCCCTCGCCCTCGGCGAAGCGCAGCATCGCGTCGTCCATCTCGGCCGGCTTCATGCCGCCATGCGCGACGAGGAGCGTGAGGTCCGGCACGGCGGCCGCCAGCCGCGCCCGCATCGGCGCGATGTCCTCGATGCGCGGGCAGACGAGGAAGGTCTGCCCGCCGCGCGCCGCCTCGCGACGCAACGCGGCGGCGATCAGCCCGTCCTCCGACTCGGCCCGCAGCGTGCGCACGGGCTGGCGCCGCACCGGCGGCGTGGCGATGACGGAGAGGTCGCGCAGGCCGATCATCGCCGATTGCAGGGTGCGGGGGATCGGCGTCGCCGTCAGCGTCAGCAGGTGCAGCGCGCCAGCCCCGCGGAGCCGCGCCAGCGCCGCCTTCTCCCGCGCGCCGAAGCGCTGCTCCTCGTCGATCACCAGCAGGCCGAGGTCGCGGAAGCGCACGCCCCTGGCGGCCAGCGCCGTGGTGCCGATGGCCACCGCGACGGACCCATCGGCGATGCCGGCGCGCACCGCCTTCGCCTCTCCCGCCGGCGTCAGCCGCGACAGCGCCTCGACGCGCAGGCCGAGCGGCGCGAGGCGGCGGCGGAAGGTGCCGAGGTGCTGGCGCACCAGCACCGTGGTCGGCGCGACGATCGCCACCTGCCGCCCGGCCAGAGCCGCCGCCGCGGCGGCGCGAAGCGCCACCTCCGTCTTGCCGAAGCCGACATCGCCGCAGACCAGCCGGTCCATCGGCCGCTCGCGCGCGAGATCGGCGAGCGTGGCGGCGATGGCCGCGGCCTGGTCGGGCGTCGGCTCATGCGGGAAGCCGGCGGCGACGCGGCGCATCGCCTCCGCCTCGGGCCGCAGCGCCGGGGCGCGCGCCGCCTCCCTCTCCCGCAGCAGGGCGAGCAGGCGGTCCGCCTCCTCCCGCGCGCGGCGCTCCGCCTCCGCGCGGCGCTTCGGCCAGGCGGCGCCGTCCAGCCGGTCGAGCGTCACGTTGGCGGCCGTCGCGCCGTAGCGCCAGAGGTGCGACAGCTCGTCGAAGGGGACGAGCAGGCTGTCCGCCTCGGCGTAGTCGAGGCGGAGGCAGTCGGTCGTCGCCTCGCCGGCCGTCACCGGCTCCACCCCGCGCAGCGCGCCGAGGCCCTGCTCGAGGTGGATCACCGCGTCCCCCGGCTGCAACGCCGCGGGCGCCAGGGCAGGCACGCGCGGCGCGTCGGGCGCCGGCACCGCGGCGGGACGGACGGAAAACAGCGGCACCACGGCCGCCTCCGCCGTCGCGAAGCCCTCGGCCGAGGGGGCCTCGGCCAGCAGAGCGACGCTTCCGGCGGGCAGCGCGCGGAGCCCGGGCCAGCCATCGGCGACCGGCACCGCGCGCCGCCCGGCCAGGCGCGCGGCAAGGCGCCGCGCCCCCTGCCCCACCCCGCCGGCGATCGCCACGCGCGCCCCGGCGCCGAGCAGCGCGCGGGCGTGGCGCAGGAAGGCGGCATCCGGATCACGCTCCGCCGCGAAGTGGGGCAGCGCGGAATCGGCGGATGGCGGGCCGGTCTCGGCAACCCGCCGCCCACGCAGCGCGGCCTTCCACGCCTTGTCGTCGAGGTGCAGCGCCTCGGGCGGCGGCAGCTCCGGCAGGCCCGGCACGGCGGGCGCCGCGAGCCGCAGGCGGTACGCCTCGGCCAGATCCTCGGCACGGATGCGCCGCGCCTCCTCCGCGCCCGCATCCATCGCCACGGCGGCCCCGGGCAGCAGGTCGAAGGGCGTGATCAGCGCCGCCGCGAAGGCGGGCAGGAAGTGAACCAGGCCGGGCGGCCGCGGCAGCCCGGCCTCGGCTTCGGCTTCCGGGAGCAGCAGCTCGCTCGCGGGCCCGACCGTCAGCTCCGGCACGGCCTCGTCGAGGCTGCGCTGCGTCGCGGGGTCGTACGGCTCGATGGCGGCGATCCGCCCCTCCTCCAGGCGCAGGCGCCAGGCGCGGTCGCCGACAGCCGGGAAGATGTCCACCACGCCGCCGCGGGCCGCAGCCTCCCCCGGCTCGTCCACCACCTCATCCAGGCGATGGCCGAGCGCGGCGAGGCGGCGCAGAAGCGCCGCGGCCTCTGCCTGCCCGCCGACCTGCAGGCGCAGGGCGTCCCTCGCATCGGGGCGCGGCAGGCGCTGCGTCGCCGCCTCCACCGAGAGGATCAGCAGGCGGGGCGCCGGCCCGGCCGCCAGCGCCATCCGCGCGCCCATCACCTCGGCCGAGGGCGAGACGCGGTCATAGGGCAGGCAGTCCCAGGCGGGCAGCCACCCGATGGCGAGGTCGCGCGGCGCCAGGGTGCGGGCGGCGCGGTGCAGCCGGGCGGCGCGCGCCTCGCTCCGCGCGACGAGGATGAGGGGGGCCTCCGCAGCGGCCTCGGTCAGGCGGGCGGCGAGGAGCGGTTCGGGCTCGGCGGGAAGGTCTTCGGGCGGCATGTCGCGCCCGGGAACGCGCGGCGGCCGCTTCGGCTCCGCCCCCTTCCGCCGGGGCGCGTGCGCGGCCAGGATGCGGGCACGAGGCGCGAGGAGCGGGCGTTGCAGCAGGACATCGCAGGCCGGAACGGTTTCTCCCTGGCCTGCGAGAAGGCCCCCGCCAGCGGGTCGCGCGGCGTCGTCGCCAGCAACCACCCGATGGCCTCGGCCGCGGGGGCGGAGGTGCTGCTGGCCGGCGGCAACGCGGTGGACGCCGCGGTGGCGACGCTGCTGGCGCTCACCGTGGTGGAGCCGATGATGGTCGGGCTGACCGGCGGCGGCGTCTGCCACCTGCGGATGGCCGATGGCCGTCACGCCGTGGTGGACGGCCTCAGCACCGCGCCGGCGGCGGCGCGGCCGGACATGTACCGCCCCGTGCCCGGATCGCCGCCCGAGGAGCGGGAGACGGAGGGGCGCGCCAACGCCGTCGGCCCTCTCGCCGTCGCCGTGCCGGCCGCGCTGCCGGCCTGGGCGCATGCGCTGGCGCGCTACGGCACCTGGACCCTCGACGACGTGGCGCAGCCGGCGATCCGGCTGGCGGAGCGCGGCTTCACCGTCACGCCCTACCTCTCCGACGCGATCGGCGAGGTCGCCCCCGACCTTTCGCAGGATGCCGCACTCGCCGCGCGCTTCCTGCCCGGCGGGTCGCGGCTGAAGGCGGGCGAACGCCTCGTGCAGGCGGAATACGGCGAAACGCTGCGCGCCGTGGCGGCGGAAGGCGCCGCGGCGCTGCACGGCGGCGCTCTCGGTGCCCTGCTCGCGGAGACGCTGGCGCGCGCGGGCGGGCTGGTGACGGCGGAGGACCTGCGTGCCGCCGGCCCGGTGGAGCGCGCGCCGATCCGCGGCGAATACCGCGGGTACGAGGTGTTCGGCCCGCCGCCCCCGGCCTCGGCCGGCGTGCACGTGGCGCAGATGCTGAACATGCTTGAGGGGTTCGACGTCGCCGCCCTCGGCTTCGGCACCGCATCCGGCTGGCACCTGGTGGCGGAGGTGCTGAAGGCCGCCTTCGCCGACCGCGCCGTGGCGACCGCCGACCCGGATTTCGTGCGCGTGCCGGTGGCGCGGCTGACCTCGAAGGAGTACGCGGCGGCGCGGCGCGCGGCGATCGATCCCGGCCGCGCCGCGGAGTGGGCGGCCGATCCCTCCCTGGGCGAGGGAAACTGCACCACCCATGTCACGGTCGCCGACGCCGCGGGCAACGTCGTCGCCACCACGCAGACGATCAACGCGATGTTCGGCGCGCGCATCGCGGTGCCGGGAACCGGGCTGATCCTGAACAACTACATGCACAATTTCGACCCGCGGCCGGGCCTCGCTCTCTCCGTCGCGCCGGGCAAGCGCGTCTACACCTCGATGGCGCCGACGCTGGTGGTGCGGGACGGGCGGCTGCGCCACGCCTTCGGCCTGCCTGGCGGCCTGCGGATCTTCCCCTCGGCGCTGCAGGCGGTGCTGAACCTGATCGACCACGGCATGACGCTGCAGCAGGCCTTCGAGGCGCCGCGGATCTGGACGATGGGCAATCTCCTCGAGCTGGAGCCCGCCGTGCCGGGCCAGGTGGAGCGCGAACTGGCGGCGATGGGCCACCGCGTGAAGCGCGTGCGGACCATCGGCGGCGGCATCAACGGCATCGCCTTCGCGGAGGACGGCACGATGAGCGGCAGCGCCTGCTGGCGCGCCGACGGTTCCGTCGTCGCGCTCGGCGGCGGGCTCGCGCGCGCGGGCGTGCGCTTCACCACCGAACCCTGACGGATGACCACGGGATGAGCCATGTGATCGCGATCCTCCAGCCGATCGGGGCGGAGCAGCAGGAGATCATCGCCTCGCTCCTGCCGGAGGGCTGGCGCATCGCCCTGGCTGCCGGCCGCGGCGAGGAGGACCTGAAGGCGGCGGTGGCGGAGGCGGATTTCGCGCTCTGGTGGGACGTGCCCGTCACCGCGGGCATCATCGGGGCGGCGCCGCGCATCCGCCTGTTCCACAAATGGGGCGTCGGCGTGGACAACATCGACATGGCGGCGTGCCGCGCCCGCGGCATCCGCATCGCGCGCACCACGGGCAGCAACGCGGTGCCGGTGGCGGAGTACACGGTGGGGCTGATGATCGCCCTCGGCCGGCGGATCCCGCAGGCGCATGCCAGCACGCGCGCGGGCGGGTGGGAGAAGAACGAGGTCTGGCGCCATTCCATCCTGCTTTCCGGCAAGACGGTGGGCATCGTCGGGCTCGGCGCGATCGGCAAGGGCGTGGCGAGGCGCCTTTCGGGCTTCGACTGCCGGGTGCTCTACCACAACCGCAACCGCCTGCCGGCGGAGCAGGAGGCGGCGCTGGGCGTCGAGTACCGCGGCCTGGACGCGCTGCTGGCCGAGAGCGACGTGGTCTCGCTCAACTGCCCGCTGACGCCGGAGACGAAGGGGATGATCGACGCCGCCGCGCTGGCCCGCATGAAGCGCGGCGCGCTGCTGGTGAACGTGGCGCGCGGCGGCGTGGTGGTGGAGGCGGACCTCGCCGCGTCGCTGCGCGAGGGCCACCTGGCCGGCGCCGCCGTCGACGTGTTCGAGCAGGAACCGCCACCGCGCGACCACCCGCTGCTCTCGCTCGACAACGTGATCGTCACCCCGCACACCGCCTCCACCGCGCGCGAGAACTCGCGCCGGAGCATCGGGCACTGGCTGGGCAACATGCGGCGCGTCGCGAGGGGCGAGGAGATCCCGGCGCAGGATCTGGTGCTGTAGCGCGGCTACTGCTTCGCGAAATGCGCGCAGAAGCGGGCGCCGATCTCGGTCAGCCGCTCCGCGATGAGGCGACCGCTCTCGGCGCTGCACAGGCGCGGATCGCCGCTGCCGACCGCGTTCGGGCTGACGACGTCGTACTCCAGCGGCACCGTCACCTCCGCCCCCTCGAAGCTCAGCGATCCCCAGCCCTGGAAGGGCAGGCCCAGCGCTGTCGGCTTCGGGCCGGTCGCCGGGGCGGGGATCAGCTCCGGCCGCACGCGCTCCGGGAACAGGTGCATGCAGAGGCTGGTCAGCGGATCGGCGCCGTGGCTGGAGACCGCCTTCGCCTTCTCCGCCCCCAGCAGCTTCGGCATCTCGGCATAGGCGATGCGCCACAGGTACAGGGCCGGGATGATCACGCCGGTCCGGTGCATCACGGCGCGCGTCGCCTCGTTGATCGCGGTGACGTTGCCGCCATGGCCGTTGATGATGACGAGCTTCGTCAGCCGGTGGCGCAGCAGCTCCCCGAACAGCTCGTCCAGCACCGCGCGGAAGGTGACCGCCGACAGCGCGATGCCGCCGGGCATGGGGCCGAAGAAGTCGCCCTTGCCGAAGGGCAGCACCGGCGCCACCACCGTCCTCGTGCCGTCGGCCGTGGCGCGGGCCGCGATCAGCTCCGCCATGCGCTCGGCCAGCACGTAGTCGCCCATCGGCGCGTGCGGGCCCTGGTCCTCATGGCTGCCCATCGGCAGCAGCACGACCGGATTGGTGGGATAGAGCGCGCGCGCCTCGTCGCCGGTGATGTCGGCCATGCGCACCTTGGTGGCGGGAATCTCGACCATCGCGTCCTCTCTCAGCTGATCTCTTCGGCCCGGATGCAGGCGACGCGGCCGCCCGGCGCGCCGAAGGAGCGCAGCGCCGGCACCTCCTCGGCGCAGCGCGGCCGCGCATGGGCGCAGCGCGTGCGGAACACGCAGCCGGAAGGCGGCGCCGTCGGGCTCGGCGGGTCGCCCGGCAGCAGGATGCGCGCCGCGCGCCGCGCGGGATCGAGCATCGGCGTGGCGGAGAGCAGCGCGCGCGTGTAGGGATGCGCCGGGCGCGCGAACACCTCCGCCACCGCGCCCTCCTCCATCACCCGCCCCAGATACATCACCGCCACCCGGTCGCAGAGGTGGCGCACCACCGGCAGGTCATGGCTGATGAACAGCATGGCGAGGCCGAGGTCCCGCCGCAGCTCCGCCAGAAGCCGCACCACCTGCGCCTGGATCGAGACGTCGAGCGCGCTGACCGGCTCGTCCGCCACCAGGAAATCCGGCCCGGTCGCCAGCGCGCGCGCGATGCCGATGCGCTGCCGCTGCCCGCCGCTGAACTCGTGCGGGTAGGCGTCCATCCGCCGGGGATCGAGGCCCACCCGCGCAAACAGCGCCGCCACCCGCGCCCGCCGCTCCGCCGCCGGCACCGTGCCGTGGATCGCCAGCCCGTCCGCCACCTGCGCGCCGACGCTCCGCCGCGCATCCAGGCTGCCGAAGGGATCCTGGAACACGATGCCCATGCGGGCGCGCAGCGCGCGCCAGGCGCGGCTGCCCGGCCGCGGCAGGGGCGCGCCGTCGAAGGCCACCGTCCCGCCGCTCGGCGCCAGCAGGCCGAGCAGCAGGCGGCCCAGGGTGGACTTGCCGCTGCCGCTCTCCCCCACCACGCCCAGCGCCTCGGCGCGCGCGACGGCGGCGTCCACGCCGGCCACGGCGCGCACCGCGCGGCCGCGTCCGAACAGCCCGCGCGGCGCGAAGGTCTTCGTGACGCCGCGCGCGTCGACCAGCGGTGCCGTCACGCCGCCAGCTCCCGCCAGCGGATGCAGCGCACCTCGCGCTCGCCCGCCCCTTCCAGGGCCTGCGGCCGCTCGCATTGCGGCGCGGCGTGCGGGCAGCGCGGCGCGAACCGGCAGCCCGGCGGCCAGGCATCGGGCCGCGGCACGACGCCGGCGATCCCCTCCGGCTGGTTCTCGCCGTCCGGCACGGCGGCGAGGAGCGCGCGCGTGTACGGGTGCAGCGGGCGGGCGAAGACCTCCGCCACCGTGCCCCGCTCCACCACCTGCGCGGCGTACATCACCACCACCTCGTCCGCCACCTCCGCCACCACGCCGAGCGAATGGGTGATGAGGATCAGCCCCATCTCCTCCTCGCGCCGCAGCGCCGCCAGCAGATCGAGGATGGCGGCCTGCACGGTGACGTCGAGCGCGGTGGTCGGCTCGTCCGCGATCAGCAGGCGCGGCCGGTTGGCCAGCGCCATCGCGATCATCACCCGCTGGCGCATCCCGCCCGACAGCTCATGCGGGAAGGCGCGGGCGCGCCGCTCCGGATCGGCGATGCCGACGCGGCGCAGCAGGGCCACCGCCTCGCGCGCCGCCTCCGCGGCCGGCATGCGCCGATGCGCCAGGATCGCCTCCGCCACCTGGTCCCCGGCGCGGTGCACGGGGTTCAGGCTGCTCATCGGGTCCTGGAAGACCATCGCCATCGCGCCGCCCCGCAGCGCCCGCCGCGCCTCTTCCGGCATGGCGAACAGGTCGCGCCCGTCGAAGAGCGCGGCGCCGGCCGCGACGCGCGCCACCGGCGGCAGCAGCCCCATCACCGCCGTCGCGGCGAGCGACTTGCCCGACCCGCTCTCCCCCACGATCGCCAGCGTGCGGCCCGGCGCGACGGCGAAGGACACATCCTCCACCGGGCGGATCGGGCCCGCCGGCGTCGCGATCTCCACCGTCAGTCCCCGCACGTCGAGAAGCGGCGCCGGATCGCGCACCGGCAGCAGGCCCGGCAGCACGCGGTCGATCGCGCGCGGGCGCGGCGGGCGGGCCCCGCCCCGCTTGTCCACCGCATCGCGCACCGCATCGCACAGGAGGTTCATGGCCAGCACCGTGAGCGTCAGCGCGAGGCAGGGCCAGAGCAGCAGCGTCGGCGCCGCCTCCATCGTCGCGCGCGCGCCGCGGATCATCAGCCCCCAGGACGGCGTCGGCGGCACGACGCCGAGGCCGAGGAACGAAAGCCCGCTCTCCACCACCACCGCCGCCGCGACGGCAAGGCTGAACTGCACCAGCACCGGCCCGGCGATGTTCGGCAGCACCGACCGCGCCAGGAGGCGCGGCGTCGGCGCGCCGAGCGCACGCACCGCCTCGACATAGTCCTGCCCGCGCGCGGAGAGCACCTCGGCGAAGGTCACGCGGACGAAGCCCGGGAGGTAGAGGATCGAGAGGACGAGGATGAGCGTGCCGGTGCCCGGGCCGAGCAGCGTGACGACGAGCAGGGCCAGCAGGATGGGCGGGAAGCACAGCACCACGTCGGCCGCGCGCACAGCCAGGAATTCCGCCACGCCGCGGAACCAGCCGGCCAGCAGCCCGAGCGCTATGCCGACCAGGCCGGCGATGGCGGCAGAGGCGAAGGCGACGGCGAGCGAGGCGCGCGCGCCCCAGATGATGCGCGACAGCACGTCGCGCCCGAACTCGTCGCGCCCGAGCGGGCTGCCCGGCAGCCACGCGGCCAGCCGGTTCGCCACGTCCTGCCGCACCGGGTCGGGCAGCGGCAGCACCGGGGCCAGCAGGGCGGCCAGCACGATCAGCGCGACGAACGCGCCTGGCAGGAGAAGCCGAGTCATCTCGTGCCCTCGGACGCGTCGTGCCGAAGGCACGCCTGCGGCATGACGCGGCCGCATCCGCGGCCTTGGCGTCGCCGCGCTTGCGGCGGCCCGCATCCGCGGGCTCGGCCTGCCTCGCAAGCCGCCGTCACGAACGGCCGATCCGCGGATCGAGCACGGCGTAGAGCAGGTCCATCACCAGGTTGATCAGCAGGAACAGGCCGGAGACGGTCAGCACGATGCCGACCACCATCGGGTAGTCCCGCCCCTCCACCGCGCGCAGCAGCGGCGTGGACAGGCCGGGCCAGTTGAAGACGTATTCCACCAGCACGGTGCCGCCCAGCAATGTCCCCATCTGGAGGCCGAGCACGGTCGTGACCGGGATCATCGCGTTGCGCACCACGTGGCGCCGGATCACCTGCCGCGGCCGCAGCCCCTTGGCCCGCGCCGTGCGGACATGGTCGCGGGAGAGCTGGTCCAGCACGCTCGCGCGCGTCATGCGGAACACCGTCGCCGCCAGCCCCTTCGCCACCGCCAGCGCCGGCAGCGCCAGCAGCAGCAGGTGCCGTCCCGGATCCTCGGCGAGCGGAACGTAGCCGCCGGCCGGCATCAGCCGCAGCCATTGCGACAGCACGAGGATCAGCAGCGTGCCCAGCACGAAGACCGGCAGCGCCTGGAGCACCGCGGCAACGCCGGACGCCGTGCGGTCGAAGGCGCCGCCGGCCCGAACCGCGGCGAAGGTGCCGGCCGGCAGCGCGACGACCACGGCGATCAGCGTGCCGGCCGCGATCAGCTCCAGCGTGCGCGGCAGGCGCAGCAGGATCTCCTGCGCCACCGGGTACTCGTCGACCAGCGAGGTGCCGAGATCGCCGCGCGACAGCCTTTCGAGGAACTCGGCATACTGCACCAGGATCGGGCGATCGAGGCCGAGGCGCTCGCGCAGCTCCGCCACCGCGTAGGGGTCCGGCGCCGTGCCGCCGGTCGAGAGCAGCAGCTCCGCCGGATCGCCCGGCACCATGTGCAGCGTCAGGAACACCACCGTCGCCACCACCCAGACGAGCAGGAGCGAGGTGGCGATGCGCTTGACCAGCCAGAGCATCAGCCGAGGGCCGTGAACTCCAGGAGCGAGCCCGAGGAGGCGCTGAGCGCCCCCGGCATCATCGCGAACCCGGTGACCCGGCGGTCGACGCCGTAGCCCTGCTCGCGCCAGGCCAGCCCGACGATCGGCACCTCCTCGAGCGCGGCGCGCTGCATCTCCTTGTAGATCCCGACACGGCGCGCCGTGTCGAACTCGGCGCGGCCGCGGCGCAGCGCCTCCGTCGTGCGCGGCGTGCGCAGGCCGAAGCTGCGGCCGTGCGTGGCGGAAAGCGACGTGTCCAGCACCACCGTCAGCCCGTCCGGGTCGTTGAAGTCGGCCGAGACGCCGTGGACCGCCAGCTCGTACTGCCCGCGCGTGCCGCGGCTGACGCGGGTGGACCAGTCCACCACCTGCATCTCCGCCTGGATGCCGACGGCCGCCAGGTGCTGCTGCACCACCTCGGCCGTGTCCTTGTGCATGTTGAAGGTGCCGGTCGAGAGCAGCGTGGTGTTCAGCCCGTTCGGGTGCCCGGCCTCCCGCAGCAGGGCACGCGACCGCTCGGGGTCGTAGGCATGGCCGCGCGACAGCTCGGCATCCCACCAGGGCGTGCCCTCGACGATCGGCATGCCTTCCAGCGGCTTGCCGCGGCCGGAGAAGGCGACGCGCACCACATCCTCCCGCCGCACCGCATGCGCCACGGCGCGTCGCACCAGCGGGTTGTCGAAGGGCGGGCGGGTGCCGTTGAACAGGATGTCCATGAACGGCCCGACCGTGCTGAGCAGCCGGAAGCGCGGGTCGGATTCCACCGCGGCCATGCCCGTCCAGGGCACGAATTCGATCATGTCCACGTCGCCGGATTGCAGCGCGGCAAGGCGCAGGTTCTCGTCCGCGTAGACCGTCATGCGGATGGTGCGGGTGCGCGGCAGGCCCGCCACCCAGTAGTTCGGCGCGGCCTGCAGCTCGATCCAGCTCCCCCGCTCCTGCGCACCGATGCGGTACGGGCCGCAGCCCATCGCCTGGTTCATGTCCCGCGTGCCGCGCCAGATCATCGGCATGTTGTAGTTGGCGAACCAGAGCGGGACGGTGGCGATCGGCTCCCTCGTGACGAGGCGCACCGTGTGCGCGTCCGGCGTCTCGACCCGCGCGATCTCCTGCATCTGGGCGCGGTAGTAGGCGGTGGAACGCTCGCCCGCGATCTGCTCGATGCTCCACTTCACGTCCTCGGACGTCACCTTCTCGCCGTTGTGGAAGACGGCGTCCTGGTGCAGCCGGAACACCCAGGCGCCGTCCTCGTCGCGGGAGAACTCGCGCGCCAGCTCGCCGCGCAGTTCGCCCCGCTCGTCGAAGGCGGTCAGGCGGCGATGGGTGAGCATCTTGATCATGCCCGCCGCGGCGCCGGTGGACGGCCAGGGCTGCAGGTTCGGCGGCCAGACCGAGAGGCCGTAGCGCAGCACGCCGCCGCGGGGCTGCGCCCCGGCGCGGCGGGCCACCGGCACGGCACCGAGGGCGGCAACGGCGCCCAGCGCGGCGCGGCGGGTCAGCATCGGCATCTCTCGGCCTCCGTTCCGGCGTGGGGATCCGGGGATCGCACGCGCCAGGGCAGGCGCTGTCAAGCGTCAATCGGCGCGGCCGGCCCTCAGAACATCTCGAAGTATTCGCGCTGCTCCCATTCGTGCACCTCCGCCTCGAACCGCGCGATCTCGGCGCGCTTCAGGCGGACGAAGTAGTCGACGAAGCCATCCCCGAAGGCCTCGCGTGCCGCCCCGCTCGCCTCCAGCGCGGCCAGCGCCTCCGCAAGGTTGCGCGGCAGCGCGGGCGCGCCCGTCTCGTACGGCGTGTCCGCCGGCGGCCCGGGATCGCGCGCGGCGGCGAGCCCCTCCAGCCCGAAGGCGATCTGCGAGGCGATGTAGAGATAGGGGTTGGCCGCCGGCTCGCCGACGCGGTTCTCCAGCCGCGTGGCGCCGCTGCCCGCCGGCCCGATGGCCCGCACCATCACCCCGCGGTTGTCTACCCCCCAGATCGCCCGGTCTGGCGCCAGCGAATAGGGGCGGTAGCGTCGATAGGCGTTGAGCGTCGGCGCGGCGAAGGCCGCCGCCGCCGGCGCGTGGTGCAGCAGCCCGCCGAGCCAGGCGCGCGCCAGCGGCGACAGCAGCTCCCCCTGGCCGGCGAACAGGTTCCGCCCCGTCGTGGCGTCGCGCAGCGACTGGTGCAGGTGCCAGCCGCTCGACATCACGTTCGGGATGCGCGGGCGGCACATGAAGGTGGCGTGGTGGCCGTGCCGGCGCGCCACCTGCTTCGCGGCGCTGCGGAACAGCACCATCAGGTCGGCCGCCTCCCGCGCCTCGCGCGCCGCGAAGGTGAACTCCACCTGGCTCGGCCCGTATTCCACCTCCATCGAGCGCAGCGGCAGGCCGAGCGCCTCCACGTTCCGCCGCAGCACCTCCAGCATCGGCTCCAGCGCGTCGTAGCGGCTCTCGGTCAGGTAGTTGTAGCCCTGCGTCAGCAGCGCGACCTCCGGCGGCGTTCCCGGCTGCCCCGCATCCCCCGGCGCCAGCCGCGGATCGAGCAGCCGGAACAGGTGGAACTCCACCTCGATGCCGATCACCGCCTCATGCCCCGCCTCGGCCGCGCGTGCCGCCTGCCGCCGCAGCAGGGCGCGGGTGGAGAGCGGCACGGCGCGCCCGTCCGGGAAATGCGCGTCGCACAGCATCCAGCCCGTGCCCGGCGCCCAGGGCAGCACGCGGAAGGTGCCGGGGTCGGGCAGCAGCAGGCAATCCGCCGCGCCCTCCATCTCCTTCAGCCCGATCCCGCCGCCGGCGGTGAAGACCGGGAAGGCGGTACGGTGCGCGGTGTCCTTCAGCAGCAGCGTCGTCGTCATCGCGACGCCGTCCTCCAGCGCGCCGGCAAGCTCCGCCGCGACGATCGTCTTGCCGCGCAGGATGCCGTGCTGGTCGGGCCAGGAGAGGCGGATCGTGGCGAGCCCCTCCGCCGCCGCCCGCGCCACGACCTCCCTCGCCCGCGCCTGCCCCTCGGCATCGCGCAGGCCGAGCCGCCCGGCGAAGCTCATTCGGCGGCGAGCGCGGGGGGATGCCAGGGGGCGGCGGCGCGGCGGCGCGCCACGGCCTCGCGCCAGTGCGCCTGCCACCGCTCCGACGGCGCCATGCCGTCGATCGTGCCCGGGCCGGTCATCCGCGCGGCCGCCGCCTCGTCCAGCACCATGAGGGAGGGCCTGCCCTCCTCCTCCGCCGCGATGGCGCGGAGCAGCAGGCGGCGATGGGCGGCGATCGCCTTGTCCGTGCTCGCCAGGTGTTCGCGCGTGCGGTCCTGGATCGCGCCCTGGCTTTCCACCGCCCACTGGTCGTGCACGTTGATGTCGTGGCCCATGCCCGTGTAGGTGGCGCGCGCCTGCTCCTCCGCGTCGAAGCCGTATTCGTTGCCGCGGTGCTTCTTCGGCAGGTAGTCGGGCAGGCTGTAGCTCTCCAGCCGCTGCGCGCGCATCGCGGCGCGGTCCACCGGGCCGGCGAAGCTCGTGAAGATCGCGTACCAGTAGCACCGCGTGTCGTCCACCGGCACGTGCCACTGCGTGATCGTCATCTCCGCGCTCATCGGGATGACGAAGGCCTGCGGGAAATACCCGTTCGTCACCCGCACATGCGTCGTGCGGTCGTTGATCCGGCGCAGCGCCGTCAGGCGCAGGCCGTACTCCGTCGCCTCCACCTCGATCTGCGGGCGCGGGAATTCACGCAGCACGTAGGTCATCGGCAGGTCCGACCCGTCGGAGGCACCGCGGAACTGCCGGCCGTACGCGTCCTTCGCGTCGCCATCCTCGAAGAAGCGGTGCAGGAAGGAGGCGTGCGCCGGGTCGATCCCCACCTCCAGCGCCTGCAGCCAGTTGCACTCGATGAGGCCCTTGAACGCGAAGGTGTGGCTGTCCGGCGCGACGAAGCAGTCGAACCGCGGCAAGGCCGGCGCCTCGCCCGGGCCGAGATAGGCGAAGACGATGCCGGAGCGGAGCTGCACCGGGTAGCTCCGCGTGCGGATGCGGGTGCAGAGCGTGCTGCCCTCGGGCTCCGCCGGCGTCTCCAGGCAGCGCCCCGCCACGTCGAACAGCCAGCCGTGGAAGGCGCAGCGCAGCCCGCCATCCTCCAGCCTGCCATAGGCCATGTCGGCGCCGCGGTGCGGGCAGCCGCGGTCGATCAGGCCGAGCCGCCCGCCCTCGTCGCGGAACAGCACGTAGTCCTCGCCGAGCACGCGCACCGCGCGCACCGGCCGCCGCGGGTCCAGCTCCTCCGCCAGCGCCACCGGCTGCCAGTGGCGCCGCAGCAGCCGCCCGAGGGGCGTGCCCGGCCCGGCACGCGTGATCCGCTCGTTCTGCTCGGCGCTCATCATGGCGTCGCGCTTCCCTTCCGGCCGTCCTCGCCGCCCAGGATAGCGTCGCGCCGTCCGGGGCGTCCATGTGGCCCGGCCGGGGCTTGATCCGCGCCGCGTCCCGCGCTCCGCTCCGCGCATGACGGAGAACGCGCCGCGCCCGCGGCCCGGGCTGGCGGCGCTGGTCCTCACCTATCTCAAGATCGGGCTGATCGGCTTCGGCGGCGTCAACGCCTGGGCGCGCCGCGTGATCGTCGAGGAACGGCGCTGGCTGACCGAGCAGGAGTATGCGGAGGTGCTCGGCCTCGGCCAGGTGCTGCCCGGGCCGAACGCGCTGAACGTCGCCGTCCAGCTCGGGGAGCGGTGGCACGGCGCGCGCGGTGCGCTGCTGGCGCCGGCCGCGCTCTTCACCGGGCCGCTCGCCGTGCTGATCGGGCTTGCCCTGCTGCACGACGCCTATGGCGGGCTTCAGCCGGTGCGGGCGGTGCTCGCGGGCGTCGCCTGCGCCGGGGCCGGCATGGTGATCGGCACCGCGCTGAAGATGACGGCCAAGCTCCGCCCCCCGCCGCCCGCCGTCGCGGTCGGGCTCGCGGCGATCCTCGGCGCGACGGTGCTGCGCCTGCCGCTGCCCGCGATCGTGCTCAGCCTCGCCCCGTTCGGCATCGCGGCGGCGTGGTGGAGGGAGCGGCGGTGACCGCGGGCGTGATCTGGCAGCTCGTCACCGGCTTCGCCGCGATCTCCCTCATCGCGGTCGGCGGCGGCATGGCGGTGCTGCCGGAGCTGAACCGCCTGGTCGTGGAGGTGCATGGCTGGATGGACGGCCCGCGCTTCGCCCAGCTCTTCGCCCTCGCCCAGGCCGCGCCGGGGCCGAACGTGCTCGTGGTCGGCCTGATCGGGTGGGAGGTGGCGGGCCTCTCCGGCATGCTCGCGGCGACGCTGGCGATGACCGCGCCTTCCGGCCTGCTCTGCTACGGCTTCGCGCGCTTCCGCCGCCGCCTCGCCGGCTCCCGCGCGCTGCGGCTGGCGGAGCGGGGGCTGGTGCCGATCGCGGTCGGCCTCATCCTCGCCTCCGGCCTCATCCTGGCGGAAGCCGCGGCCCGCGGCGCGGTGGCCGTGGCGCTGGTGGTCGGCTCGACGCTGTTCGTCTGGCGCACCGACCACAGCCCGCTCTGGGTGCTGGCGGCGGGGGGCGTCGCGGGCGCGGTTTTCCTGTAGAAGCGCGGCATGCCCGACGCCCTTCCCCCGGCCGCGCTGCTCGACCGGCTGCACGGCATCCTCGGCCCGCGCGGCCTGCTGACCGAGCCCGCCGACCTCGCGCCCCATCTCTCCGACTGGCGCGGCCTCTACCGCGGCGCGGCGCTCTGCGTCGCCCGCCCCGCGACGACGGAGGAGGTGGCGGCCGTGGTGCGGCTCTGCGCCGAGACGCGCACGCCGGTGGTGCCGCAGGGCGGCAACACCTCGATGGTCGGCGGCGCCACGCCGGAGGAGGACGGGCGCGCCGTGGTGCTCGCCCTCGGCCGCCTCAACCGCATCCGCGACATCGACCCGGTGGACATGACGATGACGGCGGAGGCGGGCGTGGTGCTGAAGGCGGCGCAGGATGCCGCGGCGGCCGCCGGCTGCCTCTTCCCCCTCTCGCTCGGCGCCGAGGGCACGGCGACGGTGGGCGGCGTGCTCAGCACCAATGCCGGCGGCAACACGACGGTGCGCTACGGCAATGCGCGGGAGCTGATGCTGGGGCTGGAGGCGGTGATGCCCGACGGCGCGGTGTGGAACGGGCTGCGCCGGCTGCGCAAGGACAACACCGGCTATGCGCTGCGTCACCTGCTGGTGGGGGCGGAGGGCACGCTCGGCATCGTCACGGCGGCGGTGCTGCGCATGTTTCCCCGCCCGCGCGACGCCGCCGTGGCCTTCTGCGCCGTGGCGGACGAGGATGCGGCGCTGGGGCTGTTCCGCCGCCTCCGCGACCGGGACGAGAGCGCGCTGCGCGCCTTCGAGTACATGTCGGGCACCGGCGTCGACCTCTGCCTCCGCCACATCGAGGGCGTGACCCTGCCGCTCGAGGCCCGCGCGGACCACTACGTGCTGGTGGACCTCGCGACGCCCCGCCCCGATGCCGGGCTGCGCGCGATGCTGGAAGCGGCGCTGGAGGAGGCGTTCGACGCCGGCGAGGTGACCGATGCGGCGATCGCCGAGAGCGAGGCGCAGGCCGCGCGGCTCTGGCGCATCCGCGAGGAACACCCGGAGGCGCAGAAGCGCGAGGGCGCCTCGGTCAAGAACGACGTCTCCGTCCCCGTCTCGAAGGTGCCGGAGATGATCCGTCGCTGCTCCGCCGCGCTGGTGGACCTCATCCCCGGCAGCCGCCCGGTGCCCTTCGGCCATATCGGCGACGGCAACATCCACATGAACCTGGAGCAGCCGGAAGGCGCCGACCCCGCCGCCTTCCTCGCGCGCGGGCACGACATCATGGACTGCGTGAACGAGGTGGTGCGCGACCTCGGCGGCAGCTTCAGCGCGGAGCACGGGATCGGCCGGCTGAAGACCGACATGATGGACTCCTGGCGTGGCGGCGCCGAGCTGGCGGCGATGCGCCGCATCAAGGCGGCCCTCGACCCCGACGGCATCATGAATCCCGGCAAGGTCCTGCCCTGAGCCCAGCCATGCGGAAAGTAGTGCCTGCGGCGCTGCCGCTGCTGCTGGCCGCCTGCGCCGCGCCGCCGCCGCCGGGGCGCGCCGCCGATCCGGCGCTGCGCGCCACGACCGCGGTGGCCGACATCCGCTCCGGCGCGCCGCCGCGCTGCGACGCGACGGGCGCCGCCGTGCATCTCGGCGGCGGGCGCTTCCTCACCGCCGCGCATGTGGTGGACGGGTCGGTCCAGCGGCTGCGCGGCGGCTGCCCCACCGCGCCCGTCCTCACCCTCGCGATCCGCGGCAACCCGGTGCCCGTCGGCCTCAGCCGCGTCGGCCAGGACCGGCTCGACCCGCGCGAGGGCCAGCGCTACCTGGACGCGGAAGACCTCGCCGTGCTGCGCGTGCTGGCGCCGGCGCCGGGTCTCGGCACCGCGGCGCCCTGCGCGGCCGACCCGGCGATCGGCGCCGCCGTGCTGCTCGCCACGCCGCGGCGGAACCTGCGGACCCGCATCTCCGGCCTGTTCCGCGACCCCGATCCGCGCTTCGGCACCTATCTCGAGATCCCGGTGACGCTGGAGGGCGGCGAATCCGGCGGCGCGGTGTTCGAGGCATCGGGCGGCTGCCTCGCGGGCGTGGTCAGCCATCGCGACGCGGAAAGCCCGGCCCCGGCCACGCGGCTCGTGCCCGCCTCCGTGATCCGTCGCTTCCTCGGCCCGTGACGCCCCCCTCCCCGGCTGGTAGTCTGCCCTCCGGATGACCCGCATCGACCGCTACATGCTGCGCCAGCTCGCCGCCGGCCTGCTGGCCGTGACCTGCGGCCTCGCCGCCCTCGTCTGGCTCACCCAGTCGCTCCGCTTCATAGAGCTGGTGCTGGACCGCGGCCTGTCGCTCGCCGTCTTCGTCGAGCTGACGAGCCTGATGCTGCCCGGCTTCGTCGCGGTGATCCTGCCGATCACCACCTTCATCGTCATCCTCTTCGTCTATGTCCGGATGAACAGCGACCGGGAGCTGGTGGTGATGCGCGCCGCCGGCCTTTCCCAGCTCAGCCTGGCGCGGCCCGGCCTGGTGCTCGCCCTCGTCTCGGTGGGCCTCGGCTACCTGCTGCATCTCTGGCTCGTGCCGATCTCCCACACCGCGTTCCGCGTCTGGCAGTTCGAGATCCGCAACCAGATGGCCGCGATCCTGCTGCAGGAAGGCGTCTTCTCCTCGGTCGGCGGCGACCTGACCGTCTATGCCCGGCTGCGCGACCGCGACGGCACGCTGCGCGGCATCCTCGTGCACGATGCGCGGGAACGCGGCGCGCCGGTCACCATCCTCGCGGAATCCGGCCGCATCATCCCCTCGCCCCAGGGCCCCCGCGTGGTGCTGGAGAACGGCGTGCGCCAGCAGCTCGAACGCGTGCCGCCCCCTGCCGGCAGCCCGCCCGGCACCCAGCCGCAGACGCGCCTCAACGTCCTCTCCTTCCAGGAGAACAGCGTCGACCTCGCCCGCGCCACGCGGCAGGAGGAGGCGCGGTTCCGGGATTCCCGCGAACGCGGCGTGGCCGAGCTGCTGCACCCCGACCCCGCCGAAGGCCTCCGCCCGCGGGAGGTCGCGCGCTTCGCGGCGGAGGCGCACCAGCGCCTCTCCGCACCGCTCACCGCGCTGTCCTTCGCGCTCGTCGGCCTCGCCGTCGCGCTCACCGGGCAGTTCCGGCGGCACGGCGGCGGCTACCGGCTGGTCACCGGCATCGGCATCGTGGTCGGGCTGCTCGCGGTCGGCCTGACGATCGGCAACCTCGCGACGCGCGACAACGCCTTCATCTGGCTGATCTGGGTGCACGCGGTCGCGCCCGGCGCGGCCGCGCTATGGTGGATGCTCGGCGCGCCCGGCCTGCCCCGCGCCGGCGCCGTGGCCCCGGGCTGACCCCGTGACGCTGACGCCCACCCTCACCCTCTACGTCGCGCGTGGCTTCCTCGGCGCCACGCTCGCGATGCTCGCCGCGCTCACCGGCCTCGTCGCGCTGTTCGACTTCATCGAGCTGCTGCGCCGCGCCGCCAGCCGCCCCGAGATCGGCTTCGCCCTGCCGCTGGAGATCGCGGCGCTGCGCCTGCCCTTCGTCGCGATGCAGATCCTTCCCTTCGCCGTGCTGCTCGGCGGGATCGTCGCCTTCTGGCGCCTCACCCGCTCCTCCGAGCTGATCGTGGCGCGCGCCGCCGGCGTCTCGGCCTGGAACTTCCTCACCGGGCCGCTGCTCGTCGCCGTGCTGCTCGGCGCGCTCGCCACCACCGGCATCTCGCCGCTCTCCTCCTCCCTGCTGGCGCGGGCGGAACGGCTGGACCAGGCCTTCCTGCGCACCGGCGCCGGCCTCTCCGCGCTCGCCGGCGGTCGGCTCTGGCTCCGCCAGGCGGATCGCGAGCTCGATGCCGGCGGCGTCGCCATCATCGCCGGCCGCCCCGTCGCCGCCCGCTTCGGCCCCGACAGCCCGCCGCGCCCCGGCGATGTCGCGCGGTTCGAGCTGCAGGAGGTCTCGGTCTGGCGCCTCTCCGGCTCCGACGCGCCGCTCGCGCGCATCGAGGCGCCGCGCGCCCGGCTCACCCCCGGCCTCTGGGTGTTCGAGGACGCCGTGACCTTCGGCGCCGACCGCCAGGCCGGCCCGCCCGCGCGCCTGGAGCTGCCGACCGAGCTGACCCCCGGCCGCATCGAGGACAGCTTCTCCTCGCCCGAGACGCTCGGCTTCTGGTCGCTGCCCGGCTTCATCGAGGTGCTGGAGGAAGCCGGCTTCTCCGCCGTGCGCCACCGCATCCAGTTCCAGTCGCTGCTGTCGCTTCCCGTGCTCGCCCTGGCCATGGCCCTGCTTGCCGCGGGCTTCTCCATGCGCCAGACCCGGCGCGGCGGCGTGGCGCAGATGATCGCCGGCGGCATCGCCGCCGGCTTCGCCCTGTTCCTTGTCGACCGCGTCAGCAACGAGTTCGGCGAGGCGGGGTCGCTGCCCGTCATCCTCGCCGCCTGGGCGCCGGCGCTATCCGGGCTGCTGCTCGCCCTCGCCTTGCTGCTCCACCTGGAGGATGGCTGATGCCGCGGACCACCCGCCGCCACCGCAACGGGCGAAAGCTCCCGCCGCGCCTCCCCTCCCTCGCCGCCGCGGCCGTGGCGGCGCTCGCCCTTCTTCTCCCCTCCCCGCCGGGTGCCCAGACCGGCCTCGGCGCGCTCGGCGGCAACCGCCAGACCTCCGACGAGCCGGTGACCTTCACCGCCGAGGAGGTCGAGTACGACCAGAACACCGACACCGTCTTCGCCCGCGGCCGCGTCGAGGCGTGGCAGGGCGACCGCGTGCTGCGCGCCGACGAGTTCACCTATGACCGCCGCACCGGCGTGGCCACCGCGCGCGGCAATGTCGTGCTCATCGAGCCCGACGGCCAGGCGCTGTTCGCCGACCGCGCCGAGCTCTCGGGCGGCATGCGCGACGCCGCCATCGAGGGGCTGCGCGGCCTCCTCACCTCCAACGCCCGCCTTGCCGCCGCCGGCGCGCGGCGGACGGGCGGCACGGTCACCGACCTCGCCCGCGTGGTCTATTCCGCCTGCGACCTCTGCCCGGACGATCCCACCCGCCCGCCGCTCTGGCAGCTCCGCGCCCGCGTCGCCAGCCTGCACTCCGACGAGCAGCGCGTGCGCTACCGCGACGCCACGCTCCAGTTCGGCGGCTGGCCGGTGCTCTACACCCCCTATCTCAGCCATGCCTCGCCGGATGCGCCGCGCGCGTCGGGCTTCCTCTCGCCCTCCTTCGGCGTCACCCGCCTGCTCGGCGGCTTCATCGAGCTGCCCTACTACTGGGCGATCGACGACAGCTCCGACCTGACGATCACGCCGACCTTCTCGACGCGCCAGCTCGGCAACCTCAACCTCGGCTACCGGCGCCGCTTCAACAGCGGCCAGATCTCGCTCGAGGGCTCCTTCGGCTACCTCGACCGCGACACGGAGCAGGCGGGCCTCGGCGGCCATGTGCTCGCGCGCGGCCAGTTCTCGCTCGACGAGAACTGGCGCACCGGCTTCAACCTCAACCGCGCCTCCTCGCGCGAGTATCTCCGCGCCTACCGCTACGGCGCGCCGCGCGTGCTGACCACCGATGCCTATGTCGAGGGCTTCTGGGGCACCCAGGGCTACGCACGGCTCGACGGAAGGCTCTACCAGGGCCTCTACGACCTGGACGAGACCGGCCGGATCCCGCTGGTGCTGCCGCTCGGCTACGCCGACTACGTCTTCCCGCGCGATGCCTGGGGCGGCTACCTCAGCGTCGACGCGCAGGCCTTCAACATCTACCGCAGCAGCGGCACCGACACCCGCCGCATCGGCACCCGCGCGAGCTACGAGCTGCCGATGGTCGGCGGCATGGGCGAGATCTGGACCTTCCGCAGCCAGGCCGACATCCTCGGCGGCTGGGTGAGCGAGCTGGACCAGGCGCCGTTCTTCGGCCGGGCGAGCGACAACGGCACCTATGCCAACGGCAACATACGCGCCGCGATCGACTGGCGCTGGCCGCTGATCCGCCCCACCGGCGGCTGGGGCACCCAGATCATCGAACCGCGGCTGCAGCTCGTCACCGGCCCGAACACCGGCCTGCAGGCGGCGATCCCGAACGAGGACAGCCTCGACTTCGAGTTCACCGACGCCAACCTCTTCGCCCTCAACCGCTTCTACGGCCGCGACCGGCTGGAAGGCGGCACGCGGCTGGACGCCGCCTTCCGCGCCGGCTGGATGTTCCCGAACGGCGGCCAGGTGGATGGCCTCGTCGGCCGGTCCTTCCGCGCCGACACCGACCGCACCTTCCAGGTCGGCACCGGGCTGGAGAACCGCGCCTCCGACTGGGTCGGCCGCCTCCGCCTCGCCCCGGTGCCCTGGTTCGAGCTGACCGGCCGCACCCGCGCCGACGGCGACACCTTCGAGCCGCGCTTCTGGGACGCCACCGGCACGGTGTTCGCCGGCCGCACCTCCTTCAGCGCGGGCTACCTGCGGACCGATCCGGTGGCGAACAGCACCATCCCCCGACGCGAGGAGGTCTCCCTCGGGACCTTCTTCAACCTCACCCAGCACTGGCGGGTCGGCGCCTTCGGCCGGCACGACCTGGCCCGCGACAAGCCGGTGGCGGCGCAGCTCGTCGCCGCCTACGAGGATGAGTGCCTGATCTTCGAGACCCGCCTTCTCCGCCGCTGGGCGCGGGAGACCGGCGAGGCCGGCACCGGCCGCGACACCTCCTCCAACACCATGCTCCTGTTCCGGGTGACGCTGAAGACGGTGGGCGATTTCGGCATCCGCGCGCTGTAGGGGCGGGCCCGGGCGGCTGCTGCGCCGCCCCCCTGCCCCCTTCCCTCGCGCCCCGGCCCCGCCTAGGAAAGCCTGATGCGACCCGTCCTCCGCGCGCTCGCCCTCGGCGTCCTGCTCGCCGCCGGCCCCGCCCCTCTCCGCCCCGCCCCGGCGCAGGAGACGAACCGCATCGTCGCGGTGGTGAATGGCGACATCGTCACCCGCGCGGACGTGGAGGGGCGCCGCCGCCTCTTCGCGCTGAATGCGGGCCTCGCCCCCTCGCGGGAGGTGCTGGAACGGCTGACCCCGCAGGTGGTGCGGCTGCTGATCGACGAGCGCCTGCGCATGCAGGAGATCCAGCGCCGCCGCGTGGCCGTCAGCGACGAGGACATCGCCGGCGCCATCAACGAGCTGGAGCGCCGCAACGGCCTGCCGCCCGGCGGCCTCGTCGCGCAGCTCCGCCGCGCGGGGGTGGAGCCCCGCGTGCTCTACGACCAGATCCGCGCCCAGATCGGCTGGGCCCGGCTGATCCGCGGAATCCTGGGGCCGCAGGCGACGCCCTCGGATGCGGAGGTGGCCGACTACGTCGCCTCCCAGCGCGCCCGCACCGGCCAGCCCGAATACCTCGTCTCCGAGATCTTCATCCCGGTCGACGAGCCGGGCGAGGAAGCGGAGGTGCGGCGCTTCGCCGACGACGTCATCGCGCAGCTCCGCCAGGGCGTGCCCTTCCCGGTGGTGGCCACCCAGTTCAGCCAGGCGCAGACCGCGCTGCAGGGGGGCGACCTCGGCTGGGTGGGCGCCGAGGCGCTGGACCCCGAGGTCTCGCGCGTCGTCACCCAGATGCCGCCCGGCGCCATCAGCAACGCCATCCGCGTGCCCGGCGGCTTCCAGATCGTCGCCCTGCGCCAGCGGCGCGAGGTCGGGCGCGACGAGGCGACGATCCTCAACATCCGCCAGGTGTTCTTCCCCTTCTCCTCCAACCTGAACCCGCAGGCGCCGACGCCGCAGCAGATCGGGGTGGTGGAGCGCGCCCGGGCGCTGGCCGGCAGCGCGCGAAGCTGCGAGGCGCTGGAAGCGGCGTCCCGCACCAGCGGCAGCGACCGCCCGGCCGATCCCGGCCCGCTGCGGCTGGAAAGCGTGCAGCCGCCGCCGCTGCGCGCGCTGCTCGCCAACCTCCAGCCCGGCCGCGCCAGCCAGCCGATCATCGCGCCCGACGGCGTCGCGGTGGTGATGGTCTGCTCGCGGGACCGCCGGAACGAGGCGGAAATGACGCCGGAGATGGCGCGCCAGGCGCTGCTGCGCGAGCGTGCCGAGCTGCTCTCCCGCCAGGCCCTGCGCGAGCTTCGCCGCCGCGCGCAGATCGAGATGAGAAGCTAGCCGATCGCCCTCCCCTCCCTCCGCGACACCGTCGCGCGCCACGGGCTCGATGCCCGGAAATCGCTCGGCCAGCACTTCCTCCTCGACGAGGCGCTCTGCGCCCGCATCGCTGCGCTGGCCGGCGACCTCACCGGCCGTCACGTGCTGGAGGTCGGGCCCGGTCCCGGCGGCCTGACCCGCGCGCTGCTGGCCACGCCGGCGGCGCGGGTGCTCGCCGTGGAGCTGGACCGCCGCGCGGTCGCCGCGCTGGCCGAGCTCGCCGCCGCGCATCCCGGGCGGCTCGAGGTGGCGGAGGCGGATGCGCTGGCCGTCGATCCCGCCGCCGCCCTCCCGGCGCCGCGGCGGATCGTCGCCAACCTGCCCTACAACGTCGCGACGCCGCTGCTCGTCCGCTGGCTGCGCGGGGCTGCGGCCCTCGAGGGCATGACGCTGATGTTCCAGCAGGAGGTCGCGGAGCGCATCTGCGCCGCGCCGGACACGCCGGCCTATGGCAGGCTCGGCGTGCTGGCGCAGTGGCGCTGCCGCACGGCCTTCCTGCTGCGCCTGCCGCCGGGCGCCTTTTCGCCGCCACCGAAGGTGTATTCCGCCGTCGTGGGGCTGACCCCGCACGCCGAGGACCCCGGCGCGGCGCTGTTCGCGGCGATGGAACGCCTCACCGCCGCGGCCTTCGGGCAGCGCCGCAAGATGCTGCGCGGCGCGCTGCGGCCCCTCGGCGGGGCGGAGGCGCTGCTGGACGCGGCCGGCATCGCCGGCGAGCGCCGGGCCGAGACGCTGACGATCGCCGAGTTCGACCGGCTGGCCCGGCTCCTCCACGCGCGCGACCGGGGCGGCTGAACCGGCTGCGCCCGCGTGACGGCCGCACGCGCCGGTGGCAGCCCGGATTGCCGCGGTGATAGCCTTCCCGGGCCCGGGATCCGGGAAGGGAGAAAACACCATGCCGCTGTCCCGCCGCGCGCTGTTCGGCGCCGCCGCCCTGCCCCTGCTGCCGGTCTCCGCCGAGGCCGCCGCGCCCTTCCGGGGCGATCTGCCGCCCGCCTGGCACCGCTTCCGCATCGGCGCCTTCGAGGCGACGGTCGTCTCGGACGGCGCGCTGCCGCTCGGCGATCCCACCCAGGCCTTCCTCGGCGCCTCGGCCGAGGAGATCGCGGCGATGCTGCGCAGCGCCTTCCTCGCGCCCAATGCCGCGACGCTGGAGCAGAACGCGCTGATCGTGAACACCGGCCGCGGGCTCGTCCTGTTCGACACGGGCATGGGCGACAGCATGGGCGAGGCCAGCCGCATGTTCGGCCCGACCACGGGCCGCCTGCTCGCCAACATGCGCGCCGCCGGCATCGACCCGGCGCAGATCGACCTCGTCTGCGCCACCCACGCGCATTGCGACCACATCTGGGCGCTGGTGGACGCCAATGGCCGCCGCAACTTCCCCAACGCCCAGGTCGCGATCGCCGAGGCCGATTTGCGCTTCTGGACGGATGACGGGAACAAGCGCGGCCCGGCCTTCATGACCGCCTTCATCGACGGCGCGAAGAAGAACCTCGACGCCTACCGCGACCGCCTCGTCATGATCCGCGACGGCGCGGAGGTGACGCCGGGCGTCACCGCCATCGCCACGCCGGGCCACACGGTCGGCCACCACTGCTTCGCCGTCACCTCCGGGGGCGTGACCGTGGTGAACACCGGGGACCTGGCGCACCACCAGGTGCTGCTGCTGCGCCGGCCGGGGCTGGAATTCTCCTTCGACACCGATCCGCGGCAATCGGCGCAGACGCGCACCCGCATGCTCGACCGGCTGGCGACGGACCGGCACGCGGTGCTCTCCTACCACTTCCCCTGGCCGGGCCTCGGCCATGTGGCGAAGGAGGGCGAGGGCTTCGCCTGGCACCCGACGCCGATGAACGTCACCACCCTCGGATAGGCGGAGGGCCCGGGGGCGGGCATGATCGGGGGCGCCGTGCCGGAGTCCCCGATGCCCTTCCCCGACCGCCCGACCCTCCTCTTCGCCCATGTCGCGTACGGGTTCGGCGCGCGCTACGCCGCGCGCGGCGGCACGCTGCCCTTCATCGAGGCGCGCAGCGCGGAGGAGATGGCGGCAAGGCTGCCGGAGGCGGACGTGCTGCTGGTCTCGGGCTTCTGGCGCAACCACCTCGCCGCACCGGGCGGGCGGCTGCGCTTCATCCAGTCGATCAGCGCCGGCACCGACCAGTACGACCGCGCCGCCATCGCCGCCGCCGGCATCCGCCTCGCCTCGGCGCAGGGCGCCAACGCGCATGCGGTGAGCGAGCACGCGATGGCGCTGATCCTCGCCCTCGCGCGCCGCATCCCGGAGGCGCGCGACAACCAGGCCAGGCGCCACTGGCGCGGCATGATCGGCGATCTCTCGCGCCGCGAGGACGAGCTGGGCGGCAAGACCCTTCTCGTCGTCGGCATCGGCCGCATCGGCGGGCGTCTCGCGCGCCTCGCCAAGGCGTTCGACATGACCGTCGTCGGCCTGCGCCGCGACCCTGCGCGCGGCGCGGAGGGCGCCGACGAGATCCACGGCATGGACGCGCTGCACGCCCAGCTTCCCCGCGCCGACATCGTCGCGCTCTGCTGCGCGCTGACCGAGGAAACGCGCGGCCTGATGGATGCGCGCGCCTTCGCCGCGATGAAGCCCGGCGCGAGGCTGGTGAACGTCGCGCGCGGCAAGGTGTGCGACGAGGAGGCGCTGGTCGCGGCGCTGCGCTCCGGCCGGGTGGGCGAGGCCGCGCTCGACGTGACGGAGGAGGAGCCGCTGCCCGAGGCGAGCCCGCTCTGGTCCATGCCGAACGTGCTGGTCACGCCCCATACGGGCGGCGAGACGCGGTCCTACGAGGACAATGTGCTCGACCTGATGGAGGAGAACCTTTCGCGGCTGCGGCGGGGCGAGGACGCGCTGAAGAACCAGGTGGTGTGACCGGCCGCATGCGGCTGCCGCGCTGGCCCGGCGGCGCGCTCGCCGCGCTGATCGGCGCGGCGGTGGTCGCCCACAGCTTCGGCCTGCATGTGCTGCCGCCCGGAAACACGGGCTGGATGCTGACGGGCACGATCGGCCCCGATCCGGTGCAGTACTGGCTCGGCTACACCTTCTTCAAGCGCGCCCCCTGGACATGGCCGCCGGGCCTCAACCCGGATTGGGGGCTGGAGATCTCCTCCTCCGTCTTCTACTCGGATTCCATCCCGCTGCTGGCCTTCGCCTTCAAGGCGCTGCATCCGCTGGTGGAGGTGCCGCAGTACTGGGGCCTGTGGCTCTACGCCTGCGGCGCGCTCCAGGCGGTGATGGCCTGGCGGCTGGTCGGGCTGTACACGGCCGATCCGCTGCCGCGCCTCGCCGCCGCCGCGCTCTTCGCGCTGTCGCCGACGATGCTCAACCGGCTCGGCGGCCACTTCGCGCTCGGCGCGCATTTCCTGCTCCTCGCCGGGCTCTACCTCTGCCTGACGCGCGCAACGCCGGCCCGCCGCCTCCTGCAATGGGTCGGGCTGGTCCTCGCCGCCTCGCTCATCCACTCGTACCTGCTGCCGATGGTCGCCGCGCTCTGGGCCGCCGATTGGCTGGCCCGCGCCGCCGCCTCGGCACGGCGGCGCGCCGCGTGGCTTGCCCTCGAGTTGCCGCTGGTGCCCGGCGCCGGGGTCTTCGGCCTCTATCTTGCCGGCTTCTTCGCGCTGCGCGCCGGCTTCGGCGGCACCTGGGGCGGCTATGGCGAGATGCAGCTCGACCTGCTCGCCCCCTTCGACCCGCCGCCCTGGGGCGCCGTGCTGCCCGACCTGCCGGGCCCCGACCATTGGGAGACGGGGCATTCCTATGCCGGCCTCGGCGTGCTGCTCGCGCTTCTCCTCGGCGCCGTGGCGTATCTCCGGCGCCCCTTCCCCTTCCTCGCGCGCCGCTGGCCGCTGATCCTCGGCCTGCTCGCCACCCTCGCCGTCGCGATCAGCCACCGCGTCTCGATCGGCGGGCGGGTGTTCGAGATCTTCGCGATGCCCGAACCCGTGCTGGCCTACGCCGACGCGCTGCGCGCCTCGGAACGCTTCCTCTGGCCCTTCGCCTACGCGCTGCTGCTCGCCGCGATCGTCGCGCTGATCCGCGGCTTCGGCGCGCGCCGCGCCGGCCTCCTGCTCGTGGTCCTCGTCGTCGTCCAGTTCCTCGACATGCGGCCCGGCTTCGCCCGGCTGGAGCGCTACTTCCCCGCCGGGCCCGCCGTGGCGCCGCTGCGCCTCCAGGACCCGTTCTGGACCGAGGCCGCGCGCCGCCACGCACGCGCACGCCTCACGCCCACCGGCATGCAGGCCCGGCACTGGGAGGAGATCGCCGTCTGGGCCGCCACGCACGGAATGCCGACCGACGCCGTCTACCTCGCCCGCCTCGATCCCGCGGCGGTGGAGGCGCTGAACGCACGCACCCTCTCGGCGCTGTCGGAGGGCCGGTTCGAGCCCGGCAGCCTCTACGCCCTGGGCAGCGAGGCGACGCTGGACGCCGCGCGCCGCGGCCATGATCCCGCGCGCGACCTCCTCGCCCGCTTCGACGGCATCTGGGTCCTCGCGCCGGGGTGGCACGTCCGCTAGGCCACCTCCTCCAGGTCGCGCAGCGACTGGATCATCGAGCTGCGCAGCAGATAGGCGCGGTGCCGCGCCGGATCGGCGACGGTCGCGCGCAGCTCGTCATGGTGCGCCGCGCGCACCGCGGGCTCGCGCTGGTTCAGGATCTGCCGGTTGCGCAGCGCCTGCGCCTGCACGACATCCAGCGCCACCTTGCGCCGCTGCCGCCCGTACCGCCCCATCAGCGCCGGATCCGCGCCCTTCCACACGAGCGTCAGCTTCTCCGCCAGGTTGAAGGCGTCGTGGATGCCGCCATTCATCCCCATGCCGCCGAGCGGGTTGTTGATGTGCGCCGCGTCGCCCGCCAGGAAGACGCGGCCATGCACGTATTCGTCGGCAACGCGCTCATGCACCCGGTAGATGGTGCGGTGGCCGAGCGCGTATCCCGCCGGGTTCGGATGCACCGCCTGCAGCCGCGCCTCGATCAGCGCGGGGTCCATGATCCGCTCCTCGCTCTCCTCCGGATCGGTCGGCAGCAGCACGCGCCACAGCGTGCGCGTGCGCAGCAGCACGAACCACTCCTCCGGATCCGAGATGTAGGAGATGTCGGCGAGGTCCGGGATCGCCTCGTGGAAGGGAAACGGCGTGGAGAGCGTCAGGAACAGCTCCGGGATCGTCATCCCGCGGAACTCGGTGCCCGTGGCCTTGCGCACCGCGCTGCGCGCCCCGTCCGCGCCGACCAGGTAGGCGCCGCGCAGCGCCTCCGTGCTCCCGTCCGGGCGCTCCACCGTCAGCGTCACGCCATCCGCATCCTGCGTCACGCCGGCGGCGCGCGCATCGTAGACGAAGCGCACCTCCGGGTTCGCCGCCAGCCGGTCGCGCAGCAGGCGCGTCAGCCGCCACTGCTCGCATTGCAGCCGATAGGGGTGGCCCGTGTCGTCCTTCAGCCGCGCCATCTCGAAGGTGGCGATCACCCCCTTCTGCCGGTCGCGGAACTGCCAGAAGGGACAGACCAGCCCCTGCGCGACCAGCGTCTCCACCACGCCGAACCGCTCCAGCATGTCGAGCGTCGGCGGATGGAAGGTGGAGGCGCGGAGGTCGTCCGGCAGGTCCCGCTCCGCCTCCACGACCGTCACCGGGATGCCCTCGCCCGCCAGGTACGCCGCGGCCACCAGCCCCACCGGGCCGGCGCCGGCGATGAGGACGCGTCGGTCGTCTGGCATGCGCTCTCTCCGGAACGGTGCCAGCATGGCGGGGCGCGCCCGCTTGGCAAGTGCTTGGCGCCGGGCCGCCGCCGCCGCATCTATGCGCGACGATGAACCTCCCCTTCCTCGACAAGAGCCCCCGCGTGGCGCTGCTCCGCCTCTCCGGGGTCATCGCCGCGCGCGGCGGCCTCACCCCGTCCGGCATCAGCGCCGCCGGCATGGCGCCGCTGATCGACCGCGCCTTCGGCCTGAGGCGCCTGGCCGGCGTGGTGCTGGCGATCAACTCGCCCGGCGGCTCTCCCGTGCAGTCCAGCCTCGTCGCGCAGCGCATCCGCCGCCTGGCGGAGGAGAAGGGCGTGCCCGTGATCGCCTGCGTCGAGGATGCCGCCGCCTCCGGCGGCTACTGGCTGGCCTGCGCGGCGGATGAGATCGTCGCCGACCCGGCCTCCATCCTCGGCTCCATCGGCGTGATCAGCGCCGGCTTCGGCGTGGAGGAGGCGGCAAGCCGCCTCGGCATCGAGCGCCGGCTGCACACCGCGGGCACCGAGAAGAGCTTCCTCGATCCCTTCCGCCCCGAACGCGCGGAGGATGTGGAACGCCTCCACGCGCTCCTCGCCGAGATGCACGAGGTGTTCAAGGCCTGGGTGCGGGCGCGGCGCGGCGCGAAGCTGACGGCGCCGGAGGAGGAGCTGTTCACCGGCCGCTTCTGGATCGGCCGCCGCGCCGTCGAGCTCGGCCTCGCCGACCGCGTCGGCGAAGTGTCGTCCGAGGTGAAGGCGCGCTTCGGCCCCGAGGCGAAGCTCGTCCCGATCGAGCCCCGGCGCCCCCGCTTCCCGCTGCGCTTCATCCCCGGCCTGCCCGGCGCCGAGATCGCCGAAGGCGCGCTGGCCGCGCTGGAGGACCGCGCCGCCTGGGCGCGGCTGGGATTGTGACCCGCTACCCCTTCGCCCGCCGCCCGACGAGGTAGGTCGCGCCCTCCGGCCCGAAGCTCTCGGCATGGCGCTCGCCGGCCGGCACCTCGAAGGCCTCGCCCGGGCCGTAGCGGCGCACCTGCCCGCCGCTCTCCAGCACGAACTCGCCCTCCAGCACGAACAGCCGCGCATCGAAGGGATGCGCATGGTCCGGCGCGGTCTGGCCCGCCTCCATCCGGCGCGTCAGCACCTCCCCGAACCCGTCGGCCTTCAGCCCGGCCTCGAACCCCGCGCGGTCCATGGCTTGTTCCCCTATCCCGAGACCTGCGCGATCCAGTCGCGCAGGTTGTAGGTGGTGGTGACCCGCGCGATCCGGCCGCCGCGGATCTCGAAGAAGGCGCCGGCCGGCAGGCGGTAGCGCTGGCCCCGCGCCTCCGGCATGCCGAAATCGGTCTGCAGGTACTGCCCCACCACGATGAACTCCGCCGCGGCGCGGGTGCCGCTCGGCTCCGTCATCACCACCAGCTCCTCGACGCTCTCGTCATAGGCGGTGTCCATCTGCGCCAGGAAGGCGCGGAACGCGTCCACGCCCTGCCGCCGCGCGCCCTGGTTCACGTCATGCACCACATCCTCGGCCAGCAGGGCGCACATGCCCTCGTGGTCGTCCGCCCCGAAGGCGGCGTAGTAGGCGCGGATCAGGCGCTCGGCCTCTGTCATCGGCGTGGTTCCGCTCGGCTTGCCGGGTTCGGCGTCTCGTCTATGGTGCGCCGCCGAACCGCCACGGCAAGACCCCGGCCGCCCGAATGCCCGACACCCCGCCTTCCTTCCAGGACATCATCCTGCGCCTGCACCGCTTCTGGGGCGCGCAGGGCTGCCTCATCCTCCAGCCCTACGACATGGAGGTCGGCGCCGGCACCTTCCACCCGGCGACGACGCTGCGCGCCCTCGGCCCGAAGCCCTGGTCCGCCGCCTACGTCCAGCCCAGCCGCCGACCCTCGGATGGCCGCTACGGCGAGAACCCGAACCGCCTGCAGCACTACTACCAGTACCAGGTGATCATGAAGCCCGTGCCGCGCGACGCGCAGGACCTGCTGCTGGCCAGCTACCGCGACCTCGGCCTCGATCCGATGCGGCACGATTTCCGCTTCGTCGAGGATGACTGGGAAAGCCCCACCCTCGGCGCCTGGGGCCTGGGGTGGGAGGTGTGGTGCGACGGGATGGAGGTGGGCCAGTTCACCTATTTCCAGCAGGTCGGCGGCATCCCCTGCGAGGTGCCGAGCTTCGAGATGACCTACGGGCTGGAACGCCTGGCCATGTTCATCCAGGACGTGGACGACGTGTACGAGCTCGACTTCAACGGCCGCGGCGTGCGGTACGGCGAGGTGTTCCGCCGCGCCGAGGTGGAGTACAGCCACCACAACTTCCGCGCCGCCAGCACCGAGCTTCTGTTCCGCCACTTCGCCGACGCCGAGAGCGAGTGCGAGAGCCTGCTGGCGTACGACCCGCCGCTTGCCCTGCCCGCCTACGACCAGTGCATCAAGGCGAGCCACCGCTTCAACCTGCTCGACGCCCGCGGCGCGATCAGCGTGGCGGAACGCCAATCCTACATCGGCCGCGTCCGCACCCTGGCGAAGCGCTGCTGCGAAGCCTGGGTGGCGGGGGAGCGGTGAGCTTGTCCCGGTCCGCAGATTCTACCATATTACGGATGCATTCTACCAAACGGGCGTCATGGGCCAGTTGAACATCAAGAGCGACCGCGCGGACGACCTTGTGTCCCGGCTGGTCGCGCTGACCGGCGAGAGCAAGACCCAGGCGGTGGTGACCGCGCTGGAGGAGCGCCTCGCGCGGATGGAACAGGGCCGGGAAGCGGAGCTGCGGCAGCGCGCCCGCGCCATCCTCGACGCCGCGCGCGGCCTGCGCGAAGCCCTGGATGGCGGGATGATGAGCAACGCCGAGCTCGACGCCGCGCTGTACGACCCGGCGACGGGACTGCCGCGTTGATCGTGGACACCTCCGCGCTGGTCGCCATCATCCGCGACGAGGAGGAGGCCGAGGCCTTCGCGGTCGCGATCGCCCGCGCCGCTGCTCCCGTCATCTCCGCCGCGAACTGGCTGGAAGCGGCGATGGTGGCGGAAGGGCGCGATGCGGCGCGCGGCGGCCCGCGCTTCGATGCGGTGCTCGCGGCCGCGCGGCTGGACATCCTCCCGGTCACCCCGGCCGTCGCGGCGGGCGCGCGGATCGCCTGGCGCCGCTACGGAAAGGGCCGCCACCCGGCCGGGCTCAACTTCGGCGACTGCTTCTCCTATGCGCTGGCGCAGGACCGCGACGAGCCCCTTCTGTTCAAGGGCGAGGACTTCGCCCGCACCGACGTGAAAAGGGCGCTCTAGCCGCATGCCGGAACTCCTGCTCGAGCTGTTCTCCGAGGAGATCCCCGCGCGCATGCAGGCGCGCGGCGCCGAGGATCTGTGCCGCGCCTTCGCTGCCGCCGCCGCGCCCCTCCTCGAAGCCGCGCCGCGCGGCTTCCACGGCCCGCGCCGCATCGGCCTCTCCGCCGCGCTGCGCGCCGCCGTCGCGACCGAGGGCAGGGAGGAACGCGGGCCGCGCGTGAACGCGCCCGACGCGGCGCTGCAGGGCTTCCTCCGCAAGCACGGCGCAACGCGTGAGGCGCTGGTCGAGGAGAACGGCTTCTGGGTGCTGCGCAGGCCGGGCGGGACGGTGACGGCCGCCGAGCTGATCGCGCGCGAGATGCCGAAGCTCATCCGCGGCTTCGGCTGGCCGAAATCCATGCGCTGGGCCGGTCCCTTCACCTGGGTCCGCCCGCTGCACCGGGTGCTCTGCGTGCTCGACGGCGCCGTCATCCCCTTCGGCATCGAGGAGCTGCCCGGCATGGCGTCGGGCAACGAGACCGAGGGCCACCGCGTCATGGCGCCCGGCGCCTTCGCCGTGCGCGGCCTCGCGGACTACGAGGCCGGGCTGCGCGCCCGCAAGGTGGTGCCCGACGGCGCCGAGCGCGCCCGCCTGATCGAGGACGGACTCTCGGCCCTCGCCGCCGCGAAGGGCCTCTCGGTCGTGCCCGACCGCGGGTTGCTGGAGGAGGTGGCCGGCCTCGTCGAATGGCCGGTGCCGCTGCTCGGCCGCATCGACGACGCCTTCATGGACCTGCCGCCCGAGGTGATGCGCACGACGATGCGCGTGAACCAGCGCTACTTCGCGCTGACGCGCGCCGAGGGCGGCGCCGCGCCCTGGTTCGGCCTCGTCGCCAACATCGAGGCGACCGACGGCGGCGCGACGCTCGTCGCGGGCAACGAACGCGTGCTGCGCGCCCGCCTCTCCGACGCGCGCTTCTTCTGGGACGGCGACCGGCAGCAGAAGCTGGAGGACTTCCTGCCGAAGCTCGCCGGCGTTGTCTTCCATGCGAAGCTCGGCACGCAGGGGCAGCGCGTGGAACGGCTGGAGCGGTTGGCACGGTCCATCGCGCCGACCGTCGGCGCCGATCCGGACCTCGCCGCCCGCGCCGCGAAACTCGCCAAGGCGGACCTCGCCTCGGGCATGGTGGGCGAGTTCCCCGAATTGCAGGGCGTGATGGGCCGCTACTACGCGCTGCATGGCGGCGAGGACCCGCGCGTCGCCGAGGCGATCGGGTCGCAGTACCGCCCGCTCGGTCCGGGCGATGCCGTGCCCTCCGAACCCGTGGCGATCGCCGTCGCGCTGGCCGACAAGCTCGACACGCTGACCGGCTTCTTCGCGGCCGGCGAGAGGCCGACAGGATCAGGTGACCCATACGCGTTGCGGCGCGCGGCGCTTGGGGTGATTCGGATCGTCCGCGAAGCCCAGTTGCGTCTGCGACTTCAAGAGATCTTTCGTGAGGCCTATGACGCGCTCATTGAGACGTGGATTGCCGGTTTTCACTTAGCGCGTGAGGTGTCGCGCGAGCGCAAAGCAGCGGGTGATCCTCTGGATGTTGAAAGGCTGATGGACGACTTTGAAGCGGCAGAAGTGGATCAGCGTGAGCTGCTGCTCGTTTCAACTGGCGTCATTGACGAGGGGCCAATCGAGCTTCCTGAGGGAAAGATTGAGCGCCTAACAAGAGTAACACGGGTAGCGCATAAATCTGATGCGTCCCCGCTTACTCCACGCGAAATGCTAGCGGAACAGCTCCTCGACTTCCTCGCCGAACGCCTGCGCGTCCAGCTCCGCACCGAAGGCGCGCGCCACGATGTCGTCGCCGCGGCCTTCGGCGCCGGCGGCGAGGATGACCTGCTCCGCCTCCTCGCCCGCGCCGATGCCCTCAAGGCGCTGGTGGAATCCGACACCGGCGCCGACCTCCTCGCCGCCTACAAGCGCGCCGCCAACATCCTGCGCATCGAGGAGAAGAAGGACGGCCCCCACACCGGCCCGGTGGAACCCGCCCTCCTCTCCGCGCCCGAGGAACAGGCCCTCGCCGCCGCGCTCGACACCGCCGAATCGGCCGCGCGCGCCGCCCTGGCCGCGGAGGATTACGAAAAGGCAAGCTCCGCCCTCGCCGCGCTCCGCGAACCGCTCGACGCCTTTTTCGACCGCGTGACCGTGAACGACCCTGAAAAGGAACTCAGGCGAAACCGTCTGCGCTTGCTCACCCGGCTGCGCGGCGCCATGGATGCCGTCGCCGACTTCTCTCGTCTCGAGGGCTGACCCGGACCGGCAGGCCGCCCGTCCCGGCACGCGGCTTGCCGTGGCCGGACCGGTTGCAGCACGCTGCCGGGACATCCCCGCACTTTGCAGGAGACCGCCATCCCATGACCAAGTGGGTGTACAGCTTCGGCGCCGGCCACAACGAAGGCCGGGCGGACATGCGCAACCTCCTCGGCGGCAAGGGCGCCAACCTGGCGGAGATGGCCGCCATCGGCCTCCCCGTCCCGCCCGGCTTTACCGTCACCACCGAGGTCTGCACCTGGTACTACGCCCACGGGAAGTCCTACCCGGCCGAGCTGCGCGCCCAGGTCGCCGAAGCCCTGGCGGGCGTCGAGAAGGCGGTCGGCACCAGGTTCGGCGACAGCCACAAGCCGCTCCTCGTCTCCGTCCGCTCCGGCGCGCGCGTCTCCATGCCCGGCATGATGGACACCGTGCTCAACCTCGGCCTGAACGACAGCACCGTCGCCGGCCTCGCCTCCGGCTCCGGCGACGCCCGCTTCGCCTGGGACAGCTACCGCCGCTTCATCCAGATGTTCGGCTCCGTCGTGCTCGGCGTGGACCACCACCGCTTCGAGGAGATCATCGAGCACGTGAAGCTCGACCGCGGCGTCACCGAGGACACCGAGCTGAACGCCCAGGACTGGCACCGCATCGTCGACGGCTACAAGGACATGGTGGCGGAGGTCACCGGCCAGCCCTTCCCGCAGGACCCCAACGCCCAGCTCTGGGCCGCCATCGGCGCGGTGTTCGGAAGCTGGATGAACCAGCGCGCCAACACCTACCGCCGGCTGCACGACATCCCGGCCGACTGGGGCACCGCGGTGAACGTGCAGGCGATGGTGTTCGGCAACATGGGCGACGACTGCGCCACCGGCGTCTGCTTCACGCGCGACCCCTCGACCGGCGAGAACGTGTTCTACGGCGAGTATCTGGTGAACGCCCAGGGCGAGGACGTGGTCGCCGGCATCCGCACGCCCCAGCCCATGTCGAAGGCCCGCGCCAAGCCCGGCGAGCGCCCGATGGAGGAGGTGATGCCCGCCGCCTACGCCGAGCTGGTGAAGGTGCGCGAGACGCTGGAACGCCACTACCGCGACATGCAGGACATCGAGTTCACCGTCCAGCGCAACAAGCTCTACATGCTGCAGACGCGCAACGGCAAGCGCACCGCCGCCGCCAGCCTGAAGATCGCGGTGGACATGGCGCGCGAGGGCCTGATCGACGAGACGGAGGCGGTGAAGCGCGTCGATCCGAAGGCGCTCGACCAGCTCCTCCACCCCACGCTCGACCCGAAGGCGCCGCGCAAGCCCCTCGGCAAGGGCCTTCCCGCCTCGCCCGGCGCCGCCTGCGGCGTCGTCGTCTTCACCGCGGACGAGGCCGAGGCCCGCGCCGCCAAGGGCGAATCCGTCATCCTCGTCCGCATCGAGACGAGCCCCGAGGACATCCACGGCATGCACGCCGCCAAGGGCATCCTCACCACCCGCGGCGGCATGACCAGCCACGCCGCCGTCGTCGCCCGCGGCATGGGCCGCCCCTGCGTCGCCGGCGCCGGCTCCATCACCGTGGACTACGCCGCCCAGGCGCTCTCGGCCGGCGGCAAGACCGTCCGCGCCGGCGAGACCGTCACGCTCGACGGCGCGACCGGCGAGGTCTTCCTCGGCTCCGTCGCGATGATCGAGCCGAAGCTCTCCGGCGACTTCGCCACGCTGATGGAATGGGCCGACCGCACGCGGAAGATGAAGGTCCGCGCCAATGCCGAGACGCCGCTGGACGCCGAGACCGCCCGCAAGTTCGGCGCCGAGGGCATCGGCCTCTGCCGCACCGAGCACATGTTCTTCGACCCGGAGCGCATCGGCGCCGTGCGCCAGATGATCATGGCCGAGTCCGAGGGCGGACGGCGCGACGCGCTGGCAAGGCTGCTGCCCTTCCAGCGCGCCGACTTCACCGACCTGTTCCGCATCATGGCCGGCCTGCCCGTCACCATCCGCCTGCTCGACCCGCCGCTGAACGAGTTCCTCCCCCACAACGCCGAGGAGATCGCCGCCGTCGCGCCCACCCTCGGGATCGACGCCAAGACGATGAAGCGCCGGATGGAGGAGCTGCAGGAAGCCAACCCGATGCTCGGCCACCGCGGCTGCCGCCTCGGCATCACCTATCCCGAGATCTACGAGATGCAGGCCCGCGCCATCTTCGAGGCCGCGGTCGCCATCGGCCAGGAAACCCACAAGGCCCCCGTGCCGGAGATCATGATCCCGCTGGTCATGGCGAAGCGTGAGCTCGAGATCCTGCGCGCCCTCGTGGACCGCGTCGCGGGGGAGGTCTTCGCCGAGAGCGGCTACCACGTCGAATACCTCGTCGGCACGATGATCGAGCTGCCGCGCGCCGCGCTCACCGCCGATGCCATCGCCGCCAGCGCCGACTTCTTCTCCTTCGGCACCAACGACCTGACGCAGACCACCTTCGGCCTGTCGCGCGACGACGTCGGCAAGTTCCTGCCCCACTACGTGGAGAAGGGCATCCTGCCGAAGGACCCCTTCGTCTCGATCGACATCGACGGCGTCGGCGCCCTCGTCGAGATCGCCTCCGAGAAGGGGCGCGCGGTGAAGAACGACCTCAAGCTCGGCATCTGCGGCGAGCATGGCGGCGACCCCGCCTCCATCGCCTTCTGCGGCAAGGTCGGGCTCGACTACGTCTCCTGCTCGCCCTACCGCGTGCCGATCGCGCGGCTGGCCGCGGCGCAGGTGGCGCTCGCCGGCGGCGGGACCGACCGCACCGCGTGACGGCCCCGATGCCGCGTGCGGCGGCCACCCCCTGGCACCGCGCGCCGAGCCTGCCCGTCACGGTCATGCTCGCCGCCGGACCCGCGCTGGCGGTCGCGCAGTTCCGCGCGCTGGCGCCGGCGGTCACCGTCGCCTTCCTCCTCGCCGTGCTCGCGCATTGGCGCGCGCACCGCGCGCTGCCGGCCCCGCGCGCCACGCCCGCCCTCGCGCTGGCCGGCGCGCTGCTTCTCTGGGCGGCGCTCTCCGCGCTCTGGGCGCCGGAACCCGCGCGGGCGCTCGGCACGGTCGCGCAGCTCGGCGCGCTGCTGCTGCTCGGCGTCCTCGCCGCGCGCGCCGTCGCGCTCGACGATCCGGCGCATCTCCGCCGCCTCGGGCCCGCGCTCGCCGGCGGGCTCGCCCTCGCCGCGGCGCTGCTCCTCTTCGACCACCTGACGGACAACCTGTTCCGCCGCGCCGTGCGCGGCTTCCCGCCGCCGGGCGGCACGATCGGCTTCGGCCTGAAGCCCGCCGCCTCCTTCCTCGCGCTGCTGCTGCCGCTCGTGCTCGCCGCGCCCGGCGTCGCGCCGCGCCTGCGGCTGGCCGTCGCCGCCGCCGGCCTCGCCGCCGCGCTGATCCTGCCCGGCGAGACGGCGAAGATCGCCGCCCTCCTCGGCCTCGCCATAGCACTCGCCGCCACCTTCCTGCGCCGCCCCGTCGCCGCGGCCTCCGCCCTCCTGCTCGCCCTCTTCTTCCTCGTCGCGCCGCTCCTCCTCGCGCAGGGCCTCGCCCGCGCGCCGGACCTCTCCGCCCTGCCACGCAGCGCCGCCCACCGCATCCTGATCTGGGATTTCGTGACGGAGCGCATCGCCGATCGCCCCGCGGCCGGCTGGGGGATGGAGGCCAGCCGCGCCATCCCCGGCGGCAGCGAGGGCTTCGACCCCGCCACCCTCGCCCGCTTCGGCCTGGTGGCGGAGGAGACGCGCGCCTTCTTCGCCCATCCCTCCACCCAGCGCCTGCCGCTGCACCCGCACAGCGCGCCGCTGCAGGTCTGGCTCGAACTCGGCGCCGTCGGTGCGGTGCTTGCCGCGGCACTCGCCGCCGCCCTGCTGCTCGGCGCCGCCGCCACGCCGGTCGCCGGCCCCGCCCTCGGCGCCGCGGTCTCCGCCGCCGTCACCGCGCTGCTCTCCTTCGGCGCCTGGCAGCCCTGGTGGGTGGCGAGCCTGCTGCTCGCCGCCGCCGCCGTCGCCGGACTCTCCGCCGCCCGCCGCTGACGTTCCGCGCACGGCGCCGAACCGTGCCCGCCTCGGGCCGTTCCCCGGGTCACCCCCGGAGACTCCGCGCCATGCCCGACACGCCGCAGCCGCCCCAGCAGCAGGACCACCAGCCCGGCCGCGAGAGCGAGATGACGCCCCGCCCCGCCTCCGCCATGGAGCGCTGGAAGGCCTCCGGCAAGCTCGCCGGCCTCGCCGCGATCGTCACCGGCGGCGACAGCGGCATCGGCCGCGCCGTCGCCATCGGCTTCGCGAAGGAAGGCGCAGATGTCGCGATCCTCTACCTCGACGAGAGCGAGGACGCCGCGGACACGAAGCGCCTGATCGAGGCCGAAGGCCGCCGCTGCATCGCCATCCCCGGCGACATCGGCGATCCCGCCTTCTGCCAGTCCGCCGTGAAGGGCGCGGTGGAGCGCTTCGGCCGGCTCGACATCCTCGTCAACAACGCCGCCGAGCAGCATGTCTGCGAGGATTTCGCCGAGATCCCGGTGGAGCAGGTGGAGCGCACCTTCCGCACCAACATCCTCGGCATAATGTGGCTGACGAAGGCCGCGCTGCCGCATCTCAAGGAAGGCGCGTCGGTCATCAACACCACCTCGATCACCGCCTACCAGGGCAACCCGACGCTGATCGACTACGCCAGCACCAAGGGCGCCATCGTCGCCTTCACGCGCAGCCTCGCCAAGGCGCTCGAGGAGCGGGGCATCCGCGTCAACGCCGTCGCCCCCGGCCCGATCTGGACGCCGCTGATCCCCGCCTCCTTCTCCGCGGAGCGGACGGCCCAGCACGGCCAGGGCGCGCCGATGGGCCGCGCGGGCCAGCCGGACGAGGTGGCGCCGAGCTACATCTTCCTCGCCAGCAACCTCGACAGCTCGTACATCAGCGGCCAGGTGCTGCACCCGAACGGCGGCACCGTCGTCAACGGCTGAGGGCGCCTCCGCTCAGGCGCATTCGCGGCGGAGAAGCTGCTCCTCCGCCAGGGTGCGGCGCATGAAGGTCGGCCACAGCGCGGCCGGCGTGGTCGGCTCCGGCGTCGTCGGCCGGCCGGCCGGCCCGGCCGGCCGCATCGCCTCCTCGGTGCGCGCGGCGGGCGCCGCGTCAGCCTCCGCCTGCATCTCGCCCTCCTCTTACGCGCCGCTCCGGGGCGGCTTGCGCCGGCAATCTGCCCGACCGAAGCGGGCCGATGCAACGGCGGGTTGCACCCCCCATGTCACGGTGACACGTGCTGCAACATGTGTAATGCGGATTTGTACCTATCCCGGAAAGACTTGCCATTTCGCTTCCCGAACGCGAAACGATCAAACGAACAAGGAGAGTTGCAATGAGGGCTGGACGTCGGTTGGTACTGGGTGGTCTCGCCGCGGGGGCCCTCGCGCGTCCCGCCGTCTCGCAGGGCGAGAGGCCGGTGCGGCTGATCGTCCCCGCACCCCCCGGCGGCCCCACCGACATTCTGGCGCGCGTGACGGGGGAGCGCGCCGCGCAGGCGCTCGGCCAGCCCGTGGTGGTGGACAACCGCGCCGGCGGCGGCGGGGTGATCGGCGCGGAGGCGACCCACCGCGCCGCGCCGGACGGGCTGACGATCATGGTCGGCCACAACCAGACCCATGCCTCCAACGGGCACATGATGGCGCGGCTGCCCTTCCACGTGGTGGAGGGGTTCACCCCGGTCGCCGGCCTCGCCACCGTTCACCACGCCACCGTCGTCGCCGCCGGCCACCGCGCCCGCAGCATGGCGGAGCTGGCGGCGATGGGCCGGGATGGCGGGCGCGTCACCTACGCCTCCTCCCAGGCCGGCTCGGCGAGCCACGTCATCGCCGAGACCTTCGTCCGGCGCTCCGGCATGAACGCCACGCATGTGCCCTATCGCGGCGCCGCGCCGGCGGCGACCGACACGGTGGCCGGCGTGGTGGATTTCTTCGTCGCGACCTTCCCGACCGTCTCGACGCTGGTGCGGGACGGCCGGCTCCGCGCGCTTTCGATCGGCGCGCCGCGCCGCCTGCCAGACTTCCCGCAGGTGCCGACGGCGGAGGAAGCGGGCGTGCCCTTCATGGCCGTCGATGCCTGGTTCGGCCTCTTCGGACCCGCCGGCCTGCCCGCCGCGGTGACGGAGCGCCTGGCCGGCGCCTTCCTCGGCACGCTCGACGAGCCTGAGGTCGCGCGGCGGCTGGCAGCGGCCGGATTCGCCCCGATGCCGATGGCGCCGGAGGCCTTCGCAAGATTCCAGCGGTCGGAAGTCGATCGCTGGGGGGACATGATCCAACTGACCGGGGTGCGGCTGGAGGACTGAACCGCACAAGTTTCAGAGGGTACTGTCACGCACTGTGCAGACGCACCGGCACGGTTCGGTTTTCTTCTGCGTCATCCTCGGGACGGGAGGGCGGGTCCATGCATGTCGGGTCGCGACGACCCTGTCCGGAAGCGCGGCGGCTCTCGCGGCCGCCGAGCCTCCGTGGCCGGCTCGTGGCCCTCGTCGTCGTGCTGGCGCTCGGGCTCGTCGGCATGGCGGGCCTGGCCATCTGGCAGGCGAGCATGGGCTCACGCGCGCGGATGGCCGAGCAGATGCTCGGCGTCACCCGCACCCTTGCGATGCTGGTGGACCAGGAGTTCTCGCGTGCCGAGGCGGCGCTGCACGGCCTCGCCGCGATGCCGGATGTGGCGCGCGGCGATGCCGATGCCTTCCTGCAGGCCGCGCGCCGGCTTCGCGTGCCCTCCGTGGGGCTTGCGATGGCGGAGGCGCCGGGCCGGCAGGTGGCGAACACCCTGCAGGGCCTGCAGCCGCAACCGGCCACGATGCCGCCCGGCCTGGACCGGGTGTTCGTCACCGGCGAGACGACCTGGTCGGAGTTCTACCGCGGCCGCGTCAGCGGCAACGGGGTGGTGAGCATCGCCGTGCCGGTGCCGCCGCCCGCGGGGGGGCCGCCGCGCTACGCTGTCGGCATGTCGATCGGCGCGGAGCGGATGCGGGCCGTGCTGATCGATGCGGGCCTGCCCGAGGGCGCGGTCGCGGCCGTGTTGGACCGGTCGGGCGTGGTGGTCGCCCGCACCCGCGCGCAGGAACGCGTGGTCGGGACCCGCGCGACCGAGCCGGTGATCCGCGGCCTGGCGGAGAACGAATCCGGGCTGATCGGCGGCATCCGCAACCAGGATGGCGAGGTCTCGGTCGTCGCCTATGCCCGCGCGCGGGAGAGCGGCTACGCGGTGGCGATGGCCTTCCCGGAGGCGGTGTTCACCGCGGAGCGCAACGCGGCATTCCGCACCCTGCTGCTCACCGCGGCGCCGGTGGCGGCGGCGGGCCTGCTCGTCGCACTGCTGCTGGGCCTGCGGCTGCGCGGCGCGCTGGCCGGCGTGACCCTCGGGCGCGGGCCGGTGCTGGCGGAGGTGCAGGAACTGGTGCAGGCGCTCGCCGTCTCCGACGCCGCGCGGAACGCGAGCGAGGCGGCGCTGCGCGACCGCAACGCCTGGCTTGAGGCGACGCAGCGCGCCGCGCAGGTCGGCACCTGGGACTACGACCTGCGCAGCGGTGCGCTGCGCTGGTCCGACACGATGTGGACGCTCTACGGCCTGGACCGCGACCGGGACGGACCGCCGAGCCGGGAGCTGTTCATGTCCCGCATGCTCGAGGAGGACCACGAGCGGATGGCGGGACTGGAGGAGGCAGCCCGCCGCACCGGAACCTACGAGGCGGAGTTCCGCATCCGCCGCGGCGACGGCGCGGTCCGCTGGATCCGCGCGCAGGGCCTTGCCGAACGCGGCGCGGACGGCACGCCGCTGCGCATCCTTGGCGCCAACCTCGACGTCACCGAACGCCGCGAGCTGGAGACGGAGCGCGAGGCGCTGGCGGCGCGGAAGGACCTGCTGGTCGCGGAGATGCACCACCGCGTGAAGAACAGCCTGCAGCTCGTCCAGGGCCTGCTGCTGCTGCAGGCGCGCGCGGCGGAGCCGGACATGGCCGAGAAGCTCAGGGAGGCGGCGGGCCGCATCGTCTCGATCGCGGCGGTGCACCGCCGGCTGTATGAGGGCGGCGACCGGCCGGAGCAGGATGTGGGCGACCACCTGTCCGGCCTCGTCGAGGACCTGCGGCGCTCCGTCGGCGGCGGCGAGCGCGAGATCACGCTGGAGGCCGATGCGGGCATGACCTTGCCGCCGGAACGGATGGCGGCGCTCGGCCTGCTGGCGACGGAGCTGGTGACGAACGCCCTGAAGCACGGCGCGGGCGCGGTGCGGATCATCCTGGCGCAGCAGGGCGACGAGGCGGTGCTGTCGGTGCGGGACGGCGGTCCGGGCTTCCCGGAGGATTTCGACCCGGCGCGGTCGCGCGGCCTCGGCATGCGCGTGGCCACGGCGATGACGCGGCAGCTCCGCGGCGGGCTGCGGGTGGAGCCGGGGCGCGGCGGCGGCGTGATCGTGACCTTCCCGCTCGGCGCTACGCCTTCTTCTCCCAGCCCCGAGGAGTCTGCTGCCAGTAAGTGAGCGCGTGGCCGGCCTCCCGCGCCGCGCGCCAGCGCATCCGCGCGGCCGCCACCGCCGCCTCGTCCGCGCCGTCGAACAGGTCCAGGATGCGGTCGAAGCTTTCGGAGCGCGCCGTGCTGCAGCCCTCCAGCAGGAACAGGAACCGCGCCCCGTTCGGCGCGCCGGCGGCCGGGGCATCCTCCGTCGTCAGCCAGATCGGCTGGTGTTCCGGATGGCCGCTGCGCGGCGTGCCGTGCGGCAGCCAGTCCGGATCGGCGGAGAGCCAGAGCGCGGCGTCCAGCGCCTCCAGCCGCTCCTGGCTGGCGCAGAGCACCATGGCGCGCCCGCCCGCCTCCAGCACGCGGCCGAGCAGCCGCGGCAGCGCCTGGTCGAGCGGCGTGCGCGTCAGGTGATAGAAGCCGTACTCCGCCATCAGGCGTGCAGCACCGCAAGCCCGAGGTGCCGTTCCATCGCGTCGTAGTCGCGGTCGCGGTGCAGGAGCTGGTGGCGGTTTCGGATGCACCAGGTGCCGATCAGCAGATCGATCGTCTTGCGCATGGTGATGCCACGGCGGCGCAGGTGGCGGAAATGCCGCGAAGCCTCCGCCGCGAGTGCGTCATCGACCATCCGAACCACCAGGAACTCCCGAAGCAGCTCTTCCGTCCGGCGGGCCACGGCCTCCGTCGTCACGCCGTTCAGCACCTCGCACAACACGAGGTCGCCGACGATGATGCGCTCCCGCGGCAGCAGATCGTCGAGCAGGCGGGACTCCCGGCTGGGCGTGTCGCGAAGGAAATCGACCCAGACCGAGGTGTCCACCACGATCACGAGGTGCGGCTTTCCTCCAGGTTGCCTTCCCATGCGACCTTCCCGCGCAGTTCGCGGATACGGGTCTGCCGGCGCAGCCGCAGCAGCAGCCGGAGACCCTCCTCGATCGCGGCGCGCTTGGTCGGCAGGCCCGTCTCCTTCATCACATCGGCCATCAACCGGTCGTCGATCTCCACGTTCGTGCGCATGGCGCCCTCGATGTGTATCAATCAGCGCTGACTTACACATCACTCGGGGCGACTTCAAGGGGCCGCCGGGTGGTGCTCCTCCTCCTCGAACCAGGCCCGCACCAGCGCGTCCAGCAGGCGCACCCCGAAGCCGGTCGGCCCCGCCGGCCCGAGCGCGTGCGGCGCCTCCGCCGTGTCGACGCCCGCGATGTCGAGATGCGCCCAGGGCACGTCGCCGGCGAAGTCGCGCAGGAAGGCGGCGCCGTGCGACGCGTCGGGCAGGAACCGGCCGTGCCACCCGCCCTCGCCGCGCGCGGCCGGCACGCATTGCCGCAGGTCGGCGATGTCGGACCGCAGATCCTCGCGATGCGCGTCCGCGATCGGCAGGTGCCACAGCTCCTCGCCCACCGCCTCCCCCGCCGCGGCGAGCGCCGAGAGCAGCGCGGCGTCGTTGCCGAACAGCCCCGCGCGGTGATGGCCGAGCGCCGCGACCACCGCGCCGGTGAGCGTCGCGAGATCGACCAGCGCGCGCGGGCGGAAGCCGCGCGCATGGTGGATCGCGTCGGCGAGGACGAGGCGCCCCTCGGCATCCGTGTCCACCACCTCGACGGTGCGGCCCGACGCCATGCGCAGCACGTCGCCGGGGCGGTAGGACGCGGCGCCGACCGCGTTCTCCGCCAGCGCCAGCACGGCGACCGCCGGCGCGGGGGAGCGGCGCAGCGCGAGGGCGAGCATCGCGCCGGCGCAGGCCGCGGCGCCCGCCATGTCCGCGCGCATCGCCGCCATCCCGCGCGCCGGCTTGATGGAGACGCCGCCCGTGTCGAAGACGATCCCCTTGCCGACGAAGGCGACCGGCGGCGCGGCGACGCTGCCGCGCCAGCGCAGCACCGCGAGCCGCGGCGGCGAGGCCGCGGCGCGCCCCACCGCGAGCAGCCCGCCGAAGCCGCCGCGCGCGAGGCGCTTGCGCCCGAGGATGTCCACCGCGATGCCGTGTTCCGCCAGCCGTTCGAGCCGCGCGGCGAAGCCCCGGGTCGTCAGGTGGTTCGCCGGCTCCGCGGTGAGATCGCGGGCGAGGAGGCAGCCGCGGATCGCCGGCGACTGCGCCTCCCACGCCGCGCGGGCGGCAGGCGGCGCGTCGGTCAGCACCGTCAGCTTGCGGAGACGCCCCTCGCGCTCCCGCGTGCGGTGCGCGTCGAAGCGCCAGGCGCCGAGGCAGGCGCCGGCGGCGAGAGAGGCGGCATCGTCCGGCGCCACGCCGCGCGCATCCAGCACGAGATGCGCGGCGTCGCCGGAATGCGCGGCGGCGGCGGCGCCGGCGCGCTCCCAGTCCAGCCGCCGCGCGGGCCGGCCGAGGCCGAGCAGCGCGCGCCGCGGCGCCGCCGGCAGGTCGAGCACCTGCCCCGCCTCCGCCCGGAAGCCCGCGGCGGCCGCCGCCTCGCGCGCCGCGTCCGGCACGGCGGCGACGGCGCGGATCAGCGGCGCCGGCTCCTCCGGCGGCGCGCGGCGGAAGCGGATGTGGAGCATGCCCGCCGGGCCGGCTCAGCCCTCCTCCGCCATGTCGGCCACCAGCCGGTCGAGCAGCCGCACGCCGAAGGCGCTCGCGCCCTTCGGCACCGTCGGCCGGTCCTTCGTCGTCCAGGCGGTGCCGGCGATGTCGAGATGCGCCCAGGGCCTGCCGTTGACGAAGCGCTGCAGGAACTGCGCCGCGGTGATCGACCCGCCGGGCCGGCCGCCAACGTTCTTCATGTCGGCGATGTCCGACTTGATCTGCTTGTCGTACGCCTCGCCGAGCGGCATGCGCCACGCCGCCTCGCCCACCGCGCGGCCGGCCGCGGCGATGCGGGATGCCAGCTCGTCGTCGTTGCTGAACAGGCCGCAATGCTCGTGGCCGAGCGCCACGACGATGGAGCCGGTGAGCGTCGCGAGGTCGACCATGCAGCGCGGGTCGAAGCGGTCCTGGCAGTACCAGAGCACGTCGGCGAGGACGAGGCGGCCCTCGGCGTCGGTGTTGATCACCTCCACCGTCTGGCCGGAATGCGTCCTCACCACGTCGCCCGGGCGCTGCGCGGTGCCGGAGGGCATGTTCTCCACCAGCCCGACGAGGCCGATCACGTCGGCCTTCGCGCGGCGGCCGGCGAGCGCGGCCATCGCGCCGATCACCGCGGCGGCGCCGGCCATGTCGTACTTCATGTCCTCCATGCCGCCGGCCGGCTTGATGGAGATGCCGCCGGTGTCGAAGGTGACGCCCTTGCCGATCAGCGCGATCGGCTTCGGCGCGGGCTTGCGGGCGACGCGCGTCGCGCCCTTCCACTGCATGACGACGAGCCGCGGCTCGTGCTGGCTGCCCTGCGCGACGCCGATCATCGCGCCGAAGCCGAGGCGCCGCAGCTCCTTCAGCCCCATCACCTCCACCTCCACGCCGAGCTTCTCGAGCGCGCGGCAGCGCTCCGCCATCTCGATGGGGTGCAGCACGTTCGGCGGCTCGGAGCCGAGCTCGCGGGCGAGGAACACGCCGTCGGCGACCGCGCGCATCGGGCCGAAGGCGGCCTTCGCGGCAGCCGGGTTGGCGGCGGCGAAGGACAGGCGCTCGAGCTTCGGCTTGTCCTCCTCCTTCTCCTTCGTGCGGTAGCGGTCGAAGCGCCAGGCGCGCAGCGTGGCGCCGAGCGCGAGATGCGCCGCGAGCTCCGCCGGCAGCCCGTCGGCCGCGACGGTCGCCTCGCGCTCCGAGGCGGTGGCGCCGGCGATCGTGCCGCCCGCGGCCTCGGCCGTCTCGGGCGAGAGCTCGGCGGCCTTGCCGAGGCCGATGGCGACCACCTTCGAGAACCCCGCGCCGGGCGCCCAGAGGGTGGTGGACTGGCCCTTGCGGCCCTTGAACCCGGCGGCCTCCAGCGCGCGGGCGATGGCGCCGCCGGACGCGGTCCCGGCCTCGGCGGCGAGGCCGGCGGGGGGCTCGCCTTCGGGCATCAGCAGCACCAGCGCGCCGCCCCGCGGCAGGGCGGGCTTCACGAAGGCGATGTCGGGCATGGGGGTCCTGTCGTCGTCCGGTCATCGAGCCTAACACCTTGCGGCACCGCCGCGTCAGGGGGGCGCGGCTTGGCGGGCGGGCGGGGCTTCGGTAAGGGCTGGCGCATGGCTGAAGCGCTGACGCCGGAACGGCTTCTCGAACTCGCCGCGGGGCTGGCGCGCCGCGCGGCGGAGGCGATCATGGCAGTGCGCGAGGGCGGCTTCGCGGTGGAGCGCAAGCGCGACCACTCGCCCGTCACCGCCGCCGACCGGCTGGCCGAGGCGCTGATCACCGAAGGCCTGCGCGAGGCCGCGCCCGGCATCCCCGTGGTGGCGGAGGAGGCGGTGGAGGCGGGGCAGGACGGCGTGCCGCGCGGGCGCTTCTGGCTCGTCGATCCGCTCGACGGCACGCGGGAATTCGCCGGCGGGCATGACAGCTTCGCGGTGAACATCGGCCTGGTGGAGGATGGCGTGCCGGTGCTCGGCGCCGTGGCGCTGCCGGCGCATGGCGAGGTGTTCGCCGGCATCCTCGGCGGCGCGGCGTGGAAGGAGGGGCGCGACGGCGCGCGCCGGCCGATCCGCGCGCGACGCGTGCCGGCGGGCGGGCCGGTGGTGATGGCGAGCCGGCATCACGCCGACGACGCGCGCATCGCCGCCTTCGCGCGGGAGCACGGCGCGGCGGCGGTGGTGAACATCGGCTCGGCGGAGAAGTTCTGCCGGCTGGCGGAGGGTGCGGCGGATCTCTACCCGCGCTTCGGCACGACGATGGAGTGGGACACGGCGGCGCCGGAGGCGGTGCTGCGCGCGGCGGGCGGGCGCGTCGCGCGCTTCGACGGGGCGCCGCTGCGCTACGGCAAGGGCGACTGGCGCAACCCGCCCTTCCTCGCCTCCGGAGCCGCATGACGCGGCTGCTGCACGATCCCGCCGAGGCGGCGGGGCTGCTGCGGGCGGGCGGGCTCGTCGCGTTTCCGACCGAGACGGTCTACGGCCTCGGCGCCGATGCGCGGAACGGGCGCGCGGTGGCGGCGGTGTTCGCGGCGAAGGGGCGGCCGCATTTCAACCCGCTGATCTGCCACTTCGCCGACGCCGAGGCGGCGTTCGCGGAGGTGGCGGCGGACCCGCGCGCGCTTGCGCTGGCGGCGCGGTTCTGGCCGGGGCCGCTGACGCTCGTGCTGCCGCGGCGGGCGGCGAGCGGGGTGGCGCTGCTGGCGGGCGCGGGGCTCGACACGCTCGCGGTGCGGGTGCCGGCGCATCCCGTGGCGCTGGCGCTGCTGCGCGCGGCGGGGGGGCCGGTGGCGGCGCCCTCGGCAAACCGCTCGGGCACGGTGAGCCCGACGACGAGCGCGCATGTGCTGGCGGGCCTTTCGGGCCGGATCGCGGCGGTGCTGGAGGGCGGGCCCTGCGCGGTGGGGGTGGAGAGCACGGTCCTCGATCTCGCGGCCGGGGGGGCGGCGCTGCTGCGGCCGGGCGGCGTGCCGGTGGAGGCCATCGAGGCGGCGATCGGGCCGGTCGGGCGGCCGGTGCCGGTCGCGGCGGCGGAGGCGGCGCGGAGCCTGCGCAGCCCGGGGATGACCCTCTCGCATTATGCGCCCGTGCTGCCGCTGCGCCTGGACGCGGAGGCAGCGGGGGCGGAGGAGGCGCTGCTGGCCTTCGGGCCGCGCGTGCCGGCGGGGGCGGGGGCGATGTGGAACCTCTCGCCTTCCGCCGACCCCGCGGAGGCGGCGGCGCGGCTGTTCGCCGGGCTGCGCTGGCTGGATGCGGAGGGCGCGCGGCTCGGGCTGCGGGGGATCGCGGCGATGGCGGTGCCGGAGGCGGGGCTCGGCGCCGCGATCCGCGACCGCCTGGCGCGGGCGGCGGCGCCGCGAGGGTAGCCCTCCCCGGCCGCGGAGCGGATGGGGGTGCTGAACCAGGGCCGGAGGCCTGCCGACAAACCCCCGGGTCTCGGGGGCCGCTGCCCCCGCCGCGTGGCGGGGTGGGGGGTGGGGGATGCGGGTTCGCGCAGGCCTTCGACAATCCCCGGGCGGCGGCGCGGTGGGGCGGCCGCGGCCTGTCGACATACCCCCGGGCGGCGCGGTGACCCGGCCGGCGCGGCGGGGGCCTCGCCGGGTCGGCGGCTTCGCCGCGGGGCGCGGGTGGCGGGCGCGGGGCGGGCGCGGGGGATTCGGGAGGGCGCGCGCGGGCGCGGTGCCTGGTGGGGGGGCCGGCGCGTGGGGCGGCCAGCGGCGGGCGGGTGGCCCGGAGCCGCCGGGCGGTCCGCAGCCGCCGGGCGGTTCCTGGGCGGCGGTGCGTCCGTGTCCTGCGGGGCGGGGTCTCCGCCGGGCGGGGCGCTGCGGCGCGCTGGGGCGCGGGCGGGGCCGCCGGCGCGCTCATCGGATGCACCAGCGTTGCGGGGAGGCGCCGGTCATGGCGTTGCCGACGCGGCCGATGGCCATGATGAGGGCGGCTCTCTCGCCGAGGTTGGCGGGGACGCAGCGCTTCAGTTCGGCGAGGTAGGTCGACAAACCCGGCCGGGGGAGGAGGCGGGGGTGGACAGGGAGGGCGGCGTGCAGGCCGATCTGCTTGGCAAGCAGCAGGGCGGCGAGGGGGATGCGGCGGCTGATGCGGCGGATGCAGCGCAGGACGCGCCAGGCCAGCGGGGCGAGGGCGCGGTCATGGGTGGGGCGGCCGGCGATGAGGGCGGCGAGGAGGCGATCGAGCAGGCCGGCGGCGGCGGCGCGGGAGAGGGTGCGGTGGGCGGAGCCGGGCTTGCCGAGGTGTTCGGGGAGGGCGCGCCAGGGCTCGCGCGAGGCGGCGACCCAGAAGACGGCGTCCCAGGCGCGGCGTCGGTCGGTGGGTCGGCCGCCGAGGGTGGGGTCATGGAGGTAGGGACGGAGGGCGGCCCATTCGGCGTCGGACATGGGTTCCCACGGGTGGTGGAGGGGGGAGCGGTCGGGGATGTCCGGCTCGGCGAGGGCGTCGGGGAGCGGGGCGCGGAGGTGCGGGGGGAGGTATTTGAGGAGGGCGGTGAGGGCGGCCATGGGAGTGGGCTCCTTTCATCCGGGCCATCTTCCACGACTATCGTCCTAGATGCAAGGGGAAAGATTCTGGCGGTGCGACGTGTGCGGGCCGACTGTTGTTGGCTGAGACGTGCTGCTACCCGGCCGTGTCGCAGGCAAGACGCGGCACCAGGCTAGCGCTATTTCGGCTGCCGACCCTAAGCGGACTTTACCGCCGTGACACCTTCAGCGCGGATTGGCTGTAGACGCCCCCGCGGAAGCTTGGCTAGCTTCCGATCTTAGGAAGAAATTTTTACGCATCTCGCCGGATCGGTATTTTGCGAGGGTCGTTTAATGGGCGGGCAAAGCCTCTCAGCAAAGGCATGAAATCCGGACGGCATTTCGGCTTTGGACGCGAATACGCCTAACGTAAATTCAGATTGCCGCACGCGACTGGTGGCGCTGATACCATTAAATAGCTTAGTGTTACGCTGCGCATATTCGTTACACAGCTCAAAAAGCCATTTTTGAAAGAACAACAAAGCAAACTTTCCTCTAAAACGACTTCGAGGGTCTATTAGTTCGAATTTATCATTTACCATCTGCTTTTCTTCTGATGATAATTCTCGCGGGAGCTTAATCAAAGACTCTGGCTCACTATAACTCTCTTGAACGGCGTCTAAACTGACCACTGCCAAAGCGCCAACTTTCTTTGGTAAGCTGTCGCCCAGTTTTGCTCCAATCAGCTTGGCGGCGAAAAGGCGTTGGTTCAAGGGCCTCGTCAGAGTCAAAAACTCCATGTAGACATTCCTGAACAAATCGATAATCCGCTGCCGAACATCAGGGTTCGCATGGCACTGGAACTCGTTCTTCAATATGTCATTCAAAACCGTATCTGTTACCACGTAATTTTCTACCGAATACCGATCAGTCATGAACAGGTCTGGGCCCGGGGATCTTCCTTGCAAATCATCGAAGTCGCGGTCCACGAAAAAGAAAACGCATCGACCTAATTCGTTTACATCTTCTTGGACCGCATCACGCAACCTCAAAACCTTCTCCTTGCCTCCGCAGGGGAATGGTTCATAGTCTAAATCAGAACGGACTCTGCGTATCCATTGCGAGTACACTATTTTGTCATCATCGCCTTCAAAGACGCAGATCGCCGTATCAGGTAGACGCTGCCGCAACTGAATAAGGCGCAGTTTCAGTACAGAGCGACTGTCTCGGGACGCTCTGAAGTGTGCAACGTACGCATCCTCATGGACGGACGAAGGTTCCATGGTCAAGGAGACCTCGCGTCCGCTTCGGTCTCTGGCGGCATGAAACAGTTCTGCAAAGACCTAGCAAATGGCTCCAACTCGTTTTCAAAGACAAACGGGGAATGGGTTATCGCCACGATCTGTCGGCACAGCGGTGCATTTAGGACGTCAACCAAGATCGATCTCTGCCACTCGATTGATAGAGATAATTCCGGCTCATCAATGAGAACCAGCTTTTGGTTTTGATAAAGGTACAGTTTAGCAAATAGCGATATCATCTGCTTTTCGCCAGACGACAACGCGTCCAGTGGGATTTGTCGTCCACCTGCGACACTCTCCACAGAAACTGAAAGATCATTCCTGTTGAGCTTCAGGTGCTTGCCGTCGGCAGGAGTTCGGTATGTAAATTCTCCGCTCTCCGGGCGCACCGTACTGATCTCGTCCGCCATTAGGTATTTATTGCAGCGATTGACGAAGTTCTCGACAGAACGTTCAATATCCTTGGTGGCGTCGATCACTGTGCCAAGCTGATTCAGAAAGTAATTAAGAAACTTGCTTGATCCAGGTGGTGCGGCTTGCTTGTTGTTGAGCTTGTCCAAGGACGACATTTGGACGCGAAAAAAGGGATTGTAATGGTGGCTCGCTTCTAGTCTTGCAATAAACAGCCGCAAATCATCAGACGACGGCGTTGGGCGAGTGCTTTCAAGCCTTTGCTCGAAGCCTCCTTCAAGGAGGTCGTTGATAACCGTGGCACTCAGTTGCATGTAGCCAGAATTAGACTGCGCGACGATCTGAGAATTAAGCTCTTTGAGGCGATCGGAAATATCGCCCAGACCAAACTGTATATCGCCCGTGAAGATACTTCCCGCCGCCACATTGAAACGGGGTCGCCGATACGCATGGCGACGCTCGTCGTCGTCAGACTGCAAAGCCAACTCGACACGCCGGTATGTGGGCAGATAGACAATCTCGTAATTGGCAAGATTAGCATCGAGCGTCGAGAGCAAAGACATGAGACGACTATTACGCCCAATAAGCCGCGCAACAAGATCGTCGAATATATCACTTGTTCTGGATCTATTATAGTCATTATTACGCAAGACTGCCGCATAGAGGCGATTGTGAAGGGTCGGATTTCTGCGGACAGACTGCCAATCGCTAATTGCGAACTGGAATATTTCTCGTGCTGGTATTTCTAGTCTTTGACTTAATCTTGAAAGCTCAATATCTTCAGGTGGAGTTAAAACTTCGTCTAAGTCCTCTCGATAGAGCACAATGTCTGAATCCACGCCCCTGAGCCTACAGCGGATTTCTCTGAATTGCAGTTCGCTCAGCCTAAAAAATTGTTTTTTCAGCAAGGCGTCCATCGCGCCGAGCAATGTGGTCTTGCCCGATCCGTTGCGTGCAATGAGAATGGTTGCTGCGTGCTTCGACGAGAAAGAGACCGAACGGTAGCCATGCAGACCCTCAATGCTGAAGCTCTCGATAACCGACTCCGATGCGCCTTTCGACGGGGTTGCGCTGCCCTCGTTGGCCTTCTCCGACATACTAGCTCCTCGCGACTCCCCCAGATCATAGATGCCCTGAGCCCATTCTGTCATCGTGAGGCCGCGCGCCGTCAGCTTGGTGGCACTTGCTTGGCCGGCCGCAGCTCCGAACTTAAGTAGCGATGGTTCCGGCGTCGGGCGTAGGCCGACGTTTTCCGTCTGATGCTACTTGCGGCAACGCCCTCGCTATACTGCAGGGTGGCAAAGCCCGCCCCCCGCCCTCCTCTCCTGTTCACCTTGGTTCCGAAGCAGAGCGCAATGGTGTCAAGAGAAGGAGCAGCCACCGGACGAGCCGAAGGAGCGCGCGGCCGCGCAGGCCGAAGCGGCGGGGGTCAGCCTGAACCAGTACATCGCGACGGCCGTCGCGGCGCGCGTCGGCGCGCAGGCGGAGGCGGAGCGCTACTTCGCGGCGCGCGCGGCGCGCGCGCAGCCGGGCCGCGCGCGCGAAATCCTCGGGCGCGCAGGGCGAGCCGGGGCGCCGGCGGAAGGGGACGAGGCGCCAGGGTAGACGGGTCCGATACGCGCCCACCCTCCGCTGCCGGTCGCGCGCCCGCCACGGTCCGACGCCTTCGGCGTCGAACCCCCCGTGAACGGGGGAGGGAGAAGGGGTCAGTCCTCGGCGAGCTGGGCGTCGTGCTGGCCGCTGGCGTCGAGGGCGAGGCGGAGGGCGCCGGTGGCGCGGAGATCGGCCAGGAAGGCGGCGACGAGGGCATGCGCCTCGATGCGGGAGAGGGGGACGGCCATCGCCTGCTCGATGCGCATGAAGGCGCCGTCGAGGAGGCGGAGCGCGGGGTCGGCGGCGGCCAGCGCGGCCAGGGGCTGGCGGATGCCGGCGAGCATGTCGGCGCCGCCGGCCTGCCAGAGCGCCTGCGCGGCCTCGCCCGTCGCGGCATGGACCAGCGAGGCGTGGCGCAACTGGCGCGACAGGTGAAGATCGTAGGCGGAGTGGCGGGCGGCGGCGATGCGGAGGCCGGGGCGGTCGATCCCGTCGGCGCCGCGGATCGGGCTGTCGGCGCGGACGAGGGCCGTGCCCTCGATGACGAGGTAGGGCGGGGTGAAGCGGAGCTCGGCCGCACGCTCGGGGTCGCGCGCGAGGAAGCCGATGTCGCACGCCTCGCGCGCCAGGGCGGCGAAGGCGCCGGCGGCGGTGCCGAAGGGGTGGAGATCGAGCGGCAGGCCGTGGCGGCGGGCGAGCGCGCGGGCGAGGGCCACGGTGATGCCGCCGAGCCGGCCGTCCGGGTGCCGCTGCGCGAGGACGGGGTTGCCGAGGTTGATCGCGGCGCGCAGCCGGCCGGTGGGAGCCAGGATGAACGCCGGGGCGGCCTGCGCCGCTTCGCTCTCCGCCATGAAAGGCCCCTGCCCTGCCGCGGCGGGCATCCTGCCCTGATTGACAGCCGGGCGACAGGGTCGCCACAAGCGGGCCGGGATGGCCACACGCAACGGAGACGACCCATGACGCCCAGGCTGCCGAAACGCGCCCTGCTTGCCGCGGGGGCGGCGGGGCTGGCGGTGGCGGCGCTGCCGCGCGGGGCGGCGGCGCAGGGCACGCCGCGCAACGCGCTGGTGATCGCGGCGCAGATCGACGACCTCGTCGCGCTCGATCCGCACCACTCCTTCGAGGTGACGGGCAGCGACCTGCTGAAGAACGTGTACGACCAGCTCTTCACGCTCGATCCCGCGAAGGACCGGGCGGAGCTGCAGCCGGCGATCGCGGAATCCTTCACGGTGTCAGAGGACGGGCGGACCTTCACCTTCCGCATCCGCCAGGGCGTGCGCTTCCACTCGGGCAACGCGCTGACGGCGGAGGACGTGGTGTATTCGCTGCGGCGCCCTCTGCTGATCAACCGGACGCCGGCCTTCATGTACCGCTCGGTCGGGCTGACGCGCGACAACGTGGAGCAGGCGGTGCGGCGGAGCGGCGAGCACGAGGTGCAGGTCACGTTCGACCAGGCCTATGCGCCGACGCTCATCCAGAACCTGTTCACGGCGACGATCGCGAGCGTGGTGGACAGCCGGCTGGTGCAGCAGAACGCCGGCGAGGACATGGGGAATGCGTGGCTCAACCGGAACTCGGCGGGGTCGGGCGCCTATCGGCTGACGCGCTACCAGCCGAACGAGAGCTACACGCTGGACCGCAACGACGCGTGGTGGCGGGGGCGGGCGAACCTGCAGCGGGTGGTGGTGCGGCACGTGCCGGAGGCGGCGACGCAGCGGCTGCTGCTGGAGCGGGGCGACGTGGACGTGGCGCGCAACCTGACGCCGACGGACATCGCGGCGCTGCGCGGGCGGCAGGGGATCTCGATCGCGGAGTATCCGCGCGGGACGATCCAGTATTTCTCGGCCAACCTGGCGGATCCGGTGCTGTCCAACCCGAAGGCGGTGGAGGCGCTGAAGTGGCTGGTGGATTACGACGCGATCGCGACCAACCTGCTGCCGGGGCAGGTCTTCCCGCACCAATCCTTCATCCCGCGCGCGATCCTGGGCGAGGTGGAGGCGCGGCCGTACCGCTTCGATCCGGAGCGGGCGCGGCGGCTGCTGGCGGAGGCGGGGCATTCGAACGGCGTGCGGCTGACGATGGACACGGCGAACACCTTCCCCTCGCTCGACGTGGCGCAGGCGCTGCAGGCGAGCTTCCGGGCCGGGGGCGTGCAGCTGGAGGTGCTGCCGGCGACGGGGGCGCAGGTGCTGGCGAAGTTCAGGGCGCGGAACCACCAGCTGTTCATCGGGATCTGGGGGCTGGGGTATCCGGATCCGCACTACAACGCGGACAGCTTCGCGCACAACCCGCCGGGCGGGAACAACCCGGGCAAGCTGACCTGGCGCAACAACTGGAACATCCCGGAGCTGACGGCGAAGACCGAGGCGGCGATGCGGGAGCGGGACGAGGCCGCGCGCGGCGCGCTGTACCGCGAGATCCAGGAGGAGTTCATGCGCAGCTCGCCCTTCGCGGTGTTCGCGCAGCAGCAGGTGCAGGTGGCGGCGCGGGCGAACCTGACGGGGTACCTCGCGAGCTCGCCGGGGCTGAGCGCGATCTACTGGCTGGCGAACAAGCGCTGAGATGGCGGCCGCGCTCGGCACGGCGCGCCGCTTCGGGGGCTTCGCGGTCCAGGTCGGGCTGACGCTGCTCGGCCTGCTGGCGGTGACGTTCTTCATCGGGCGGGTGGTGCCGATCGACCCGGTGCTGGCGGTGGTGGGGGACCAGGCGCCGCGGGACGTGTACGAGGCGGTGCGGGCGGAGCTGGGGCTGGACCGCTCGCTCCTCGTGCAGTTCGGCATCTATGTGGGGAAGGTGCTGGCGGGGGATTTCGGCACCTCGCTCGTCACCAACCGGCCGGTGATCGAGGACATCGCGCGCGTCTTCCCGGCGACGCTGGAGCTGGCGACGATCGCGACGGTGATCGGCGTCGCGCTCGGCGTGCCGATGGGGATCGCGGGGGCGGTGTGGCAGGACCGCTGGCCGGACCAGGTGGTGCGGGTGGTCGGGCTGGTCGGGTATTCGGTGCCGATCTTCTGGCTCGGCATCGTCGGGCTGCTGGTGTTCTACGGCATCCTCGGCTGGGTGGAGGGGCCCGGGCGGCTCGGCGTGTTCTTCGAGGACATGGTACCGGCGGTGACCGGGGTGATCCTGCTCGACGCGGCGATCGCGGGCGAGTGGGAGGTGTTCCGCAACGCCTTCGGGCACGTGGTGCTGCCCTCGGCGGTGCTGGGCTACTTCTCGGTGGCGTACATCGCGCGGATGACGCGCAGCTTCATGCTGGAGCAGCTGAGCCAGGAATACGTGGTCGCGGCGCGGGCGAAGGGGCTTTCGCCGGCGCGGGTGGTGTGGGTGCACGCGATGCGCAACATCGCGGTGCAGCTCGTCACCGTGATCGCGCTGAGCTATGCGCGGCTGCTGGAAGGGGCGGTGCTGACCGAGACGGTGTTCGCGTGGCCGGGGCTCGGCCGCTACATCACCACGGCGCTGCTGGCGGCGGACATGAACGCGGTGCTGGGGGGGACGATCGTGGTCGGGCTGGTCTTCGTCGGCATCAACCTGCTGTCGGACCTGCTGTACCGGCTGCTGGACCCGAGGGCGAAGTGAGCGGGGCGAAGGCGTCCTGGCGGGAGCGGCTGCTGTCGGACACGCCGCGGTCGCGGCAGGAGGCGCGGCTGGGCGCGTTCTACCGCGGCTGGCTGCGCTTCCGGCGGAACCGGCTGGCGGTGGCGGGGCTGGCGATCGTGCTGACCCTGGTCCTCGTCGCGGCCTTCGCGCCGCTGATCGCGCCGCACGATCCCTACGTGCAGAACCTCGCGCAGCGGCTGCTGCCGCCGGGAAGCGCCGGGCACCTCCTGGGGACGGACGAGTTCGGGCGCGACATCCTCTCCCGCCTCGTGCACGGGGCGCGGATCACCCTCTACATCGTGGTGCTGGTGGCGCTGATCGCCGCACCCATCGGGCTGATCGTCGGCACGGCGGCGGGGTATCTCGGCGGCTGGGTGGACGCGGCGCTGATGCGGGTGACGGACGTGTTCCTCGCCTTCCCGAGCCTCATCCTCGCGCTCGCCTTCGTCGCGGCGCTGGGGCCGGGCATCGAGAATGCGGTGATCGCGATCGCGCTGACGTCCTGGCCGCCCTATGCGCGGATCGCGCGGGCGGAGACGCTGACGATCCGCGGCAGCGACTACATCGCGGCGGCGCGCATCCAGGGGGCGGGGACGGGGCGCATCCTGTTCGGGCATGTCATGCCGCTGTGCGTGTCCTCGCTCACCGTGCGGGTCACGCTGGACATGGCGGGGATCATCCTGACGGCGGCGGGGCTCGGCTTCCTCGGGCTCGGGGCGCAGCCGCCGATGGCGGAATGGGGGGCGATGGTCTCGGCGGGGCGGCGCTACATCCTCGACCAGTGGTGGGTGGCGACGATCCCGGGGCTGGCGATCTTCGTCGTCTCGCTCGCCTTCAACCTGCTCGGCGACGGGCTGCGGGACGTGCTGGACCCGAGGGCGGCGCGGTGACGGCGCTGCTCGAAGTCGACGATCTGCGGGTCTCCTTCCCGACGCCGACCGGGCCGTTCCATGCGGTGCGGGGCGTGTCCTTCGCGCTGGGGCGCGAGAGGCTCGGCATCGTGGGCGAGAGCGGGTCGGGGAAGTCGCTGACGGGGCGGTCGATCCTGCGGCTGCTGCCGGCGAATGCGTCCGTCTCGGCGCGGCGGCTGCACCTCGACGGGATCGACCTGCTGCGGGCCTCGCCGCGGGCGATGCGGCGGATCCGGGGGGCGCGGATCTCGCTCGTGCTGCAGGATCCGAAATACTCGCTCAACCCCGTCATGACGGTGGGCGAGCAGATCGCGGAGGCGGCGCGGGTGCATGGCGGCGCGTCGCGCGCGGCGGCGCGGCGGGTGGCGCTGGAGATGCTGGAAGCGGTGCGCATCCGCGATCCGGAGCGGGTATACGGGCTGCATCCCCACGAGGTGTCGGGCGGGATGGGGCAGCGGGTGATGATCGCGATGATGCTGGTGCCGGAGCCGGACCTGCTGATCGCGGACGAGCCGACCTCCGCGCTCGACGTCACGGTGCAGATGCAGGTGCTGGCGATCCTGGACGAGCAGGTGGCGAAGCGCGGGATGGGGCTGATCTTCATCTCGCACGACCTCGATCTGGTGGCGAGCTTCTGCGACCGCGTGCTGGTGATGTATGCCGGGCGGGTGGTGGAGGAGCGGGCGGCGCGGGACCTCGGCGCGGCGACGCATCCCTACACGCAGGGGCTGCTGCGCAGCCTGCCGCGGCTGGAGGCGCCGCGGGCGGTGCTGCCGGTGCTGTCGCGCGACCCGGCCTGGGCGGCGGAGCCGGGGGCGTGATGCCAGATCTCGCGGATCGTGACCGATCCGCCCTCAGTCGCCGGCGCGCGCCTCCGCCCGCCTGGCTACGCCGCACAAGCGGCGGCGGCCATTCGGCCGCTCGCCCGCCTTCGGCGGGCGCAGGTCGCGATCCATGGGATTTGGCATGATCACCGTGCGCGACCTGTCGGTGCGCTTCGGGCGCGGGCGCGATGCGGTGCAGGCGGTGCGGAGCGTGTCCTTCGACGTGGCGGAGGGCGAGAGCTTCGGCCTGGTCGGCGAGAGCGGCAGCGGCAAGTCCACCGTGCTGCGGGTGCTGGCGGGGCTGAACCGGGAGTGGGAGGGATCGGCGGAGATCGGCGGCCTCGACGTGGCGGCGGGCGACCGTCGGCTGCCGCGCCTGGTGCAGATGGTGTTCCAGGATCCCTATGCCTCGCTGCATCCGCGGCACACGGTGGATCGCGTGTTGTCGGAGCCGCTGGAGATCCACCGCGTCGCCGATGCCGGCGGACGGGTGGAGCGGGCGCTGGCGGATGTGGGGCTCGGGCCGGCCTTCCGCTTCCGCTACCCGAACCAGCTTTCCGGCGGGCAGCGGCAGCGCGTGGCGATCGCGCGCGCGCTGATGCTGGAGCCGAAGGTGCTGCTGCTGGACGAGCCGACCTCGGCGCTCGATGTCTCGGTGCAGGCGGAGATCCTCAACCTGCTGGCGCGCATCCGGGCGGAGCGGCGGCTGACGACGCTGCTGGTCAGCCACAACCTGGCGGTGGTGGGGCACATGTGCGACCGGCTGGCGGTGATGAACCGCGGGCTGGTGGTGGAGGAGATGGAGGTGGCGGCGCTGCGCCGGGCGGAGCCGCGGATGGAGTACACGCGGCAGTTGCTGCTGGCGAGCCGCGGGTATGACCGCGAGGTGGCGGCGCGGATGGTGGCGGGCGGGCAGGCCTGATCAGTCCGCGCCGGGTTCCAGCCGGCGGGCGCGGAAGGTGGCGAGGAGGTTTTCGCGGGTTGCCTCCTCCACCGGCTCCGTGGGCAGGGCGCGCAGCCGCTCCACCGTGCCGGCGAATTGCCGCAGGTAGCGGCGGCAATGGACGCAGAGGGCGAGGTGGGCGCGCAGCGCCAGCCTCTCGCGCAGGGTCAGCCGCCCGTCGAGGCGGTCGCTGGCGCGCTCCGTGACGTCCCGGCAGGTGAACATTATGGTGCCCTCAGACGGCGGGCGCCGCCTCCGGCGGCTTGCCTTCGCGCGGGCCACGGTTGCGCCCGGCCGCGAGGTCGGGTTGCGCGCGGCGCGCATTCGCGCGCTCGGCCGGCTTCGCCGGCCGCGTGTGCCCTCAGACGGCGGGCGCCGCCTCCGGCGGCACCCCTCCGCGCGGGCGGCTGGTGCGCCCGGCCGCGAGGTCGGGTTGCGCGCGGCGCGCAGTCGCGCGCTCGGCCGGCTTCGCCGGCCGCGTGCGCCCTCAGACGGCGGGCGCCGCCTCCGGCGGCACCCCTCCGCGCGGGCGGCTGGTGCGCCCGGCCGCAAGGTCGGGTTGCGCGCGGCGCGCAGCCACGCGGCGCGCCTGGGCGAGGGGCGCCGGTCGCCATCGGATCACGGGGAACGCGCGTCGGCATCAGCCACTTCTCCCGAAAGGTAGTCGCGCGGGTTTCGGATCCGTGACATGGGCCGGGCGCATGGCCGGTTCCAGCGCCGCGCGCAGCCTCGTGCGGCCGCGGTGGAGGAGGATGCGCATGTTGCCCTCGGTCAGGCCGAGCATGCGGCAGACCTCCGGGCCGTCATGCCCCTCGACGTCGCGGAGGAGGACGACGGTGCGCTGCGCCGGGGGCAGCGTGTCGAGCGCGGCGGCCAGGCGTTCCATCATCTGCCGGTCGCCGGCCAGGCGCTCGGGCGTGCGGGCGTCCCAGTCCTGGACGGCGGCGGCCCAGTGGCCATCCTCGCGGAAGCGCGCGGCCTCGAGGCCGGAGCCCGGCTCGTCCAGCTCCGCGCGGGCGAGGTCGGTGAAGGGGACGAGGCGGGCGTCGCGGGCGGCGCGGGTGCGCGCCTTGTTCACCACGATGCCGGCGATCCAGGCGGCGAGCGGCGCCTCGCCGGTGTAGCGGTGCAGGCCGGTGATGACGGCGATCCAGGCGTCCTGCACCACCTCCTCGGCGGTGGCGCGGCTGCCGCGGCAGAAGCCGCGGGCGAGGCGGAGCAGGCGGCCGTGCTGGGCGCGCACCAGCGCGTCGAAGGCGGCCTCGTCGCCGTTCATCAGGCGCAGGGCGAGGGCGGCATCTTCGGTCATCATGCGTAACGCCAGCCCCGTGCGGCGGGAAGACGCAGCAGGGATGCCGCGGCGCGATCCGGCGGCGCGGACCCCGACGGAGAGACGGGATGGCCGCCAGCACGATGCCCCTGCCCGCGACGGCGCGGGCGCAGCCGCCGGTCGGCGCGGCAGGCCTTGCCGCGCTGTCGCGGCCGGCGCGCATCGCCTCCTGGCTCGCGGCCGGGTGGATCGCCTGGGAGTTCGGCCATTACGAGCAGTATAAGCTCACCGGCAACGAGGGGTCGGTGTATCTGTTCGGCATCCTGTCGGACTGGCTCGGCACGCCGGGCGGAGAGAAGCCGTTCCGGCTGTTCGTGGCGATCCAGGAGATCATCGCCGCGGTGCTGGTGCTGCTGCCCTGGACGCGCGTGCCGGGGGCGGTACTGTCCTTCGCGACGATGGCGGGCGCGATCTTCTTCCATGTGGTCAGCCCGCTCGGCATCGACCCGTACGGCGATGGCGGCGTGCTGTTCCGCGAGGCGGTGATCACGCTGGGGGCGGCGGCGCTGATCCTCGTGCTGCACCGGCGGGAGATCCCGGGCTGGCTGTCGATGCCCGGACGCCTGCTGCGGCGGATGTAGGTCATGCCGTGGCGCGGCGCGCGGCGGCGCCGCGCTCCAGGTGGCGCGCGAACAGGATGATGAGCCCGATGGCGGCCGGCACCAGCAGCGCGTCGAGCGCGGCGGCCGCGCCGGGATGCATCCGCAGCGCGGCGGTGACGATCCAGGAGAGGATGAGGCCGAGGCAGAACACCGGCAGGCTGTTGCGGCCGACCGCGGCCAGCGCCGCGCCGGCGGGAGACGCCATCCAGCGCGCGTCGCGCGGCAGCAGGCGCGCCGCGACCCAGGCGAGCGCAAGCGCATGCAGCAGGCGGAGCGGGGCGAGATCGGTCTTGCCCTCCTCCAGCCCGCCGAGGCCGAGATCGGGCAGCACGCCATGGTCGGCCAGGCGCGCCACGAGGCCGAAGGCGAGCACCGCCAGCGCCGCGGCGGTGGGCAGCGGATGGGCCGGCAGCACGCGGCCATGCAGCAGCGCCTGACGGCCGCACCAGGCGCCGAGCAGGAAGAGGAGCTGCCAGGCGAGCGGGTTGTAGGCGACCGGCGTGCCGCCGAGCCCCGGCACGCCCCAGCCGAGGAGCTGCACCGCGGCGTAGAGCGCGACGGGCGGCAGCAGCGCCCAGGCGCCGGCCCTGTCCGCCAGCAGCATGAAGCCGGGAAGCAGCAGCATGCACCAGACGAAGACGGGCAGGATGCCGGTGAACTCCGGCTGGTGCAGGGTGACCGCGATGCCGGCCATCGCGGCGGCCGGCCTCTCGACGAGCAGGCGCCAGCCCAGCCGGTCCACCTCGCCCGGGACCAGCCCGGCCATGTCGGCGGCGACGACGAGCGCGGCGAGGATGGCGACGGTGGTGAGATGCGTGACGTAGAGCCGCCGCGTGCGGGCCGCGAGGTCCGCGACCGCGCGCGGCGCGCCGTCCCGCGCCGCCTTCAGGGCGAAGACGGAGCCGAGGGCAAGTCCGGAGAGGAAGACGAACTGCTCCGAGCTGTCCGAGAAGCCCCAGGCCGAATGGATCAGCCAGGCGAAACCGGTGCCGACGATGTGGGAGACGAGGATGCTGACCTGCATCCAGCCGCGCAGCACGTCGAGCCGCGCGTCGCGCGGCGGGCGGACGAGGCGGGGCGCGGCCGGGGATGTCGGCATCAGGCGGCGAGGCGACGGGGCCGGCGCGGCGGCCGGCCCCGGATGGGGTCAGCGCGGGGTGGCGGCGCGGGCGCGGCCCATCATCTCCACCATGGCGCGCGGCACGTACACGATCTGCTGCGATTCGCCGGAGCCGATGGTGAGCGGGACGAAGCCCTCGCGCGGCTGCTGGGAGAACATCGCATCGAAGTGCAGCACCTGCACGTCCATGCCGGAGGGCTGGCTGACCATCACGCGGCCGCCGCCGACGAGGGTGCCCTGCCCCATCGGCCCGTAATCCACCATCATGTTCTCGCCGGTGCCGGTGACGCGCGGGTAGGATTGCGCGCTCGCGCCCGGCGCGGCGAAGGCCACGCCGGCGGCAAGCAGGACCGCCGCGAGGGCGGCGCGGGTCGGGCTACGCATCGTCTGCACTCCTTGTCGATCGCAACCGGTGTTCGCGCGGGGCTCGTCCGGCGTTACGGCGGGGGCGCGAAAAACCTGCGTCCCGCGCGGCGATCGGCAGTGCGGCGCCTCAGCGCCGCTGGGGCGGCACCTCGCTGATGCGCACGGTGGCGCGCTGCGGCGCGGTGCGGTCGAGCGTGCCGATCCAGATGTTGTAGTTGCCCATCAGCGGGCGCTGGAAGACGAGGCCGGGGTTCAGCCCCTCGAAATCGTCGTTGCAGTGCCAGGCGCCGGCCGGGTCGTTCACCACGATCGTGGTGTCCACGTTGGCGACGGCGGAGATGTAGAGCGGGTAGCTGCCCTGGCCCGGCGCGTAGTTCAGGTCCACGTCGGGGCGGGAGAAGTCGATCCAGCCGAGGCAGTCGGGGCGCACCGCCGTCGCCTCCCGGTCGCCGCCGGCCTCCACCGCGACCTCGCGCGGGTCGGGCTCGAAGCCGACCTGCAGGTTGAGCGTGGCGTAGCGCGGCTGGGCGCGCCAGTCGGGCAGGGCCTGCTGCTGCGGCGCCTTGGAGCCGGGGGCGGAGGGCGCCTGGGCGCGCGGCATCTGGGGCGCCTGCGGCATCTGCGGCATCGGCGCGGGCTGGGCCTGTGCCGGCGGCTGGGCCTGCGGCGCCTGGGCGGGCGCATCGCTCTTCGTGCCCTGGGAGAGGGCGGCGCCGGCGACGAAGACCGCGGTGGCGGCCAGGGCGGCGGCGGCAAGGGTGGCTCTCATCGCGGTCGGTCCTTCCAGAAGTGCAAGGTCCGATCCCACCCCTCCCCAGGCGATCAGGCAAGCCTCGCCGGCGTGATGGAACGGTGGCGGAACGGCGTGCCGTCCGCCGCCGGTCACCCGCGGATCAGCGTGCCCGCGCCGGCGTCGGTGAACAGCTCCAGCAGCACCGCGTGCTTGACGCGGCCGTCGAGGATGACGGCGCCCTTCACGCCGCGCTCCACGGCGTAGATGCAGGTCTCGACCTTCGGGATCATGCCGCCGGAGATCCAGCCCTCCGAGATGCCGCGGCGGACCTCGGCCACCGTCATCTCGGGGATCAGCGCGCCGTCGGGGCCGAGCACGCCGCGCACGTCGGTCAGCATCAGCAGGCGTTCGGCGCGCAGCTTGCCGGCGATGGCGCCGGCCACCGTGTCGGCATTGATGTTGTAGGTCTGGCCGTCCGCGCCGACGCCGACGGGGGCGACCACCGGCACGATGTCGGCGCCGATCAGCAGCTCGAGCACGCGGGGGTTCACCTCCTCCGGCTCGCCGACGAAGCCGAGGTCGAGCACCTGCTCGATGTTGCTGCCGGGGTCGCGGATCGTGCGCGTCAGCTTGCGGGCGCGGATCAGCCCGCCATCCTTGCCGGAGATGCCGACGGCGAGCGCGCCGGCCCGGGTGATCGCCTCGGCCACCTGCTTGTTGACCGGTCCGGCGAGGACCATCTCGACGACGTCGAGCATCTCCTCGTCGGTGACGCGCAGGCCCTGGACGAAGGTGGACTTGACGTTCAGGCGCTTGAGCATGGCGTTGATCTGCGGGCCGCCGCCATGCACCACCACGGGGTTGACGCCCACCTGCTCCAGCAGCGCGATGTCGCGGCCGAAGCGCAGCGCCGTCTCCTCCTCCCCCATCGCGTGGCCGCCGTATTTCACCACCACGATCTGGTCGTCGTAGCGCTTCAGGAAGGGCAGCGCGCCGGCGAGGATCGCCATCTGGTCGAGCGCGTCGTCGGTCATGGTCGATGGCGTCCCCCGGGGTCCGCGCGCCGATAGGGTTGCGCGGCGCGGCGGTCAAGGCACGGGGATGGCCGTCTCCAGCAGCTGGCCGGGGGCGAGGCGGAGCGGCGCCTCGTGCCAGGTGCCGTCCACGCGCAGGCGCACGGCGTAGTCGCCGGCCGGCAGGATGAAGCGCGGCCGCGCGGCGCCGGAGGTGGCGAGGGGCCGCGCCTCGCCGGCGCGCCGCACCTCCCAGAGCGTGGCGGCGACGGGCGTGCCGCCGCGCGAGGCGACGAGCGTGGCCTCGCCGGCGTCGAGGTCGAGCCGCGGCGTCACGGTGGCGCCGGCGGGGACGAAGACCTCGGTCTCCGCCGTCGCCTCGCCGGCCTGGAAGCGGAGGCGGTAGCTGCCCTGGGAGAGGCGCATCGCGGGCTCCGCGGCGCCGGAGCTCGTCACGCCCTCGCCGGGGCGGTAGCCCGGCGCCTCGTCGGCGAAGACCGCCCAGTTGCCGCCGCGCGGCGGCGCCCCGGGGGCGAGGGCGCCGACCGGGCGGAGCGTGCCGATGTTCATCACCACGCGGTGCGTCATCTGCGCGCCCGAGGTCTCGAACCGCTCGACGAGGCGCGCGGCGCCGGCGCGGAGCTGCACCTCGTAGCGGCCGGCGGGGATGCGGAGGCTTGGCCGCGCGGCGCCGCTGTTCGACAGCACGGTGCGCGGCGGGTCGGTCAGCGCGAGGAGCGTCCAGGCGCCGACGGGCACGGTCGGCCCGCCCTCCACCTCCACCGCTTCGAGGGTGAGGTTCGTCTCGGCGGCGGGCGGCGGGCGCGGCGCCTCGGCCGGCGCGGGCGGCGGCAGGGTGGCGGTGACCTCGGCCAGGGCGCGGCCGAGATCGGCGGCGGAGGCGGCGGGGACGAAGCGGCCGCCCGTCGCCTCGGCGATGCAGCGGAGCTGCGCCTGGTCGCGCGCCTCGGCGACGTCGAAGGCGACGACGTGGACGGTGAGGGCGGAGTCGGCGCGCTTCAGCAGGCGCACGGCGCCGCAGGGATCGGGCACGCAGGTCTCGACGCCGTCGGAGACGAGGATGAGGCGCGGCGCGACCCGGGCCGCCTGGGTCAGGCCTTCGGCGATCGGCGTGCGGCCGCGGGGGGAGAGGTTCGCCGCGCGGGCGAAGGCGGCGGGATCGACGGGGCCGGGCGGGATCAGCAGCTCGATGTCGGCGCAGTCGCCGGCGCGGCGGTGGCCGTAGGCCATGAGGCCGATGCGGGCGCCGGCGGGCACGGCGCGGGCGAGGGCGGCGACGGCATCGCGGGCGATGGCGGTCTTCGGCCTGCCGTCGATCCGGCCCCACATGGAGTTGGAGGCATCCAGAACGAGGAGCGCATCCTGCGCGCGGGCCGGCGTGGCGAGGGCGAGGAGGAGAAGGGCGAGGGCGGCGCGCATGGGGGGATGGGAGCGCGGCGGGGGCGGGGAATGCAACGGGCACGATACAGAGGAACTCCAGCTCCACGCCGGAACCGCTGCACAGAGACCCTACGCCGGAGGTCGTTCCTCGGCAGGAGGGGGGGACCCGCCGCCGCTAATATCTTCTTCGAGCTGGTCTACGACCGCTGCGACAACAACCTCAAGATCAGGAGCCTCTTTAAGCACGTAAGCAGTTATTGGATCGCGGACGGACAGAACACCAACGTCGTCCGGAGCATCGTCACGCTGCGCATAGCCCTCTTCAGCCAGATACAATGCCAAGTAACATTGAGTCTGCAATAACCTGGGGTATTGAGTATTCCAGATATGAAACGCGGTGCGCTGACCAGCTACTCTTATTGAGAAATCTGGCTCAAATCGAACCCTGAACACCTTGGAGGGACTCTCGTAAACGGAAGGCTCACACGACTCGATGATCCCTGGCACGCCTTGGCGCCACGCTGCCAGCCGCTGCAAGGCAGACGTGACAGACTGTCTTTCAGAAAGCTTGGTTATTGTGGCGGCTGAGGCAAGCACACCAGCCAGCGACTCATTCCCAGCCAACAGTCGACGCGCCTGAAGCCTCAGGCTGCGATGGTAGTCGTAGCCTCCGCTTGCAGGCGCAAGCCTTCGCCGCAGTTCGGTCCGCCGCGACCGTTCGCTCAGGCACAAGTATTTGAGAAACGCCGAAAATCCGAAAGTCAGCACGTGGACCTCGCGGCACGCCGTTCATGCCGACAGATCGTTGCCTGTTTTAACCGTTTCAAGGTGCCCTGAGTGCGGCAGTTAACCCGGTTCGCTATGATGCCCAAGCCGTTTGAGGAACGCCCCCGCATTCGCCGGCGTGTGGAGCTTCACCGTCTCGTCGCCGGCGGCGTCGAAATAGGCGAAGACGTCGTGGCCCTCGGCGGCCCAGGCCTCGGCCTGCACGGCCCAGGCGGCGATCTCCTCCGGCCTGTAGCCGCCCTCCGCCTGCTCCGCCGAGAGGTGCAGGCGGAGATAGGCGAAATCGGCGGTCAGCTCGCGGAAGCGCGGCCAGTCGGGGATGCCGTCGGTGATCGCGAGCGCGACGTCGTGCCGGCGGAACAGCGCGACGGCGGCGGGATCGGCGAAGCTCGGGTGGCGCGGCTCGACCGCGTGGCGCACCGGGCCGGGGGCGCCGGGGTCGAGGAAGGCGCGGCCTTCCATGCGTTCCTCGTGCCGCGCGGCGAGGGCGGCGGCGGCCTTCCGGTCGTGCGGCAGGAGGGAGAGGAACGCCTCCATCCGCTCCGCCTCGAAGGGCAGGTTCGGCGGAAGCTGCCAGAGGATCGGGCCGAGCTTCGGGCCGAGGCGGAGCACGCCGCTGGCGAGGAAATTGGCGAGCGGCGCGGCGCAATCCTTCAGCCGCTTCATGTGGGTGATGAAGCGCGGCGCCTTCAGGGAGAAGACGAAGCCTTCGGGCGTCTCGGCGTCCCAGGCCGCGAAGGTCGCGGGCTTCTGCATGGCGTAGAAGGTGCCGTTGACCTCGAGCGTGGTGAGCGCGCGGGCGGCGTGGCGCAGCTCGTCCTTCTGCTTCAGGCCGGGCGGGTAGAAGACGCCGCGCCAGGGCGCGAAGGTCCAGCCGGCGATGCCGGCGCGGATGCGGCCGCCCTTCCCCCTCGGCGTCGCGCGCCCAGCCATCGCGTCACTCCCCGGCGAGGGCGGCGATCTCCGCCCGCAGTTCCGGCATACCCTGCCCGGTCTCGCTGCTGGTCACCAGCACGAGGGGATGGGCGGCGGTGCGCTTGCGGGCGATCTCCTCCACCTCCGCCACGCGGCGCGCGAGGGCGGCGGGCTTCACGTCGTCGGCCTTGGTGACGACGAGCTGGAAGGCGACCGCCGCTTCGGAGAGCAGGTCCATCGCGGCGCGGTCGGCCGGCTTCGTCTCGACGCGCGCATCCATCAGCAGGAGGACGCGGCGGAGCGTGGGGCGACCGCGCAGGAAGCCGAACATCAGGCCCTGCCAATCCTCCTTCACGGTCTTCGAGGCCTGGGCGTAGCCGTAGCCGGGCATGTCCACGAGGGTCAGCCGCCCCTCGTCGAGGTCGAAGAAGTTGAGCTGGCGGGTGCGGCCGGGTGTGTTGCTGACGCGGGCGAGCGCCTTCTGGCCGGTGAGGGCGTTGAGGAGGGAGGATTTGCCGACGTTGGAGCGGCCGCAGAAGGCGACCTCCGGCCCCGCAATCGGGGGCAGGCCGTCGAGCTGCTGTGCGGCGAAGACAAAGCGGCAGGGGCGGGCGAAGAGGAGGCGGCCGGCCTCGATCAGGGCCGCCCGCTCCTCCTCGGTCCGGGCTTCGATCAGTCCGCCGGTGCTGGGCATCCGATTCACGCCTCCGGTGCTCGCCGCTGCGCGGCTGCGCCCTCCGGCGATCGGTTGGCTGTGCCGGGCATCCGATTCACGCCTCCGGTGCTCGCCGCTGCGCGGCTGCGCCCTCCGGCGATCGGATGGCTGTGCCGGGCATCCGATTCACGCCTCCGGTGCTCGCCGCTGCGCGGCTGCGCCCTCCGGCGATCGGATGCCGCTCACTTCTTCGCAGGCTTGGGTGGTGGCGCGACGTAGGTGCCCGCCGCGACCTGGCGCTTCTTGTCGAGCTGCATGATCCAGTACTGCTGCGCGATGGAGAGCAGGTTGTTCCAGGTCCAGTAGATCACCAGGCCGGCCGGGAAGCTGGCGAGCATGAAGGTGAAGATCAGCGGCATCCAGGCGAAGATCTTCGCCTGGATCGGGTCCGGCGGCGTCGGGTTCAGCTTGAACTGCAGGTACATCGTGATGCCCATCAGGATGGCCCAGACAGGCATGTGGAACAGGCTGGACCACTGCATCGGGTCGAAGGGCAGCAGGCCGAACAGGTTGAACAGGTTCGTCGGATCGGGGGCCGAGAGGTCCCGGATCCAGCCGAAGAAGGGGGCGTGGCGCATCTCGATGGTGACGAAGAGCACCTTGTAGAGCGCGAAGAAGACCGGGATCTGGATGAGGATGGGCAGGCAGCCGGAGGCGGGGTTGATCTTCTCGCTCCGGTAGAGGGCCATCATCTCCTGCTGGGCCTTGGTGGGGTCGTCCTTGTACCGCTCCCGGATCTCGGTCATCTTCGGCGCCATGGTCTTCATGCGCGCCATCGACTTGTAGGCCTTGTTGGCGAGCGGGAAGAACAGGATCTTCAGCACGAGCGTGAAGACGAGGATCGCCACGCCGAAATTGCCGAACAGCACGCCGAAGAAGTGCAGCACGTGGAAGAACGGCTTGGTCAGGAAGTAGAACCAGCCGAAGTCGATCGCCTTGTCGAAGTCGAGGATGCCGAGGCGGGCGGCGTAGCCGTCGAGCACGCTCACCTCCTTCGCGCCGGCGAAGAGGCGGGTGGCGAAGCCGGCCTCGGCACCCGCGGCGACCGAGAGCGCGGCGGGGGTGGCGAGGTCCACCTGCCAGCGGTCCTGCCCGCCATCGGAGACGTGGCGGTAGGCGGCGCGGATGCGCGTCGTCTGCTCGGCCGGGGTCAGCGCGGCGAGCCAGTATTTGTCGGTGAAGCCGATCCAGCCGCCCGTGCTCTCCTGCTCGAAGGCGGGGCCGCGGCGGCGGTTCGCCTCGTCCCGCGCGTCGGAATAGGTCCATTCGTGCAGGCGGCCCTCCAGCACGCCGGTGAAGCCCTCATGCAGGATGAAGAAGCCGGCGACCTGGGGCGTGCGCTCGCGCCGCACCCGCGCCCAGGGCAGCACCTGGATGGGCTCTCCGGAGCGGTTCGCCACCTCCTGCCGGACGGTGAGCATGTAGAGCTCGTCGAGCTCGTAGCGGAGGCGGAACTCGACGCCCGCGCCATTGTCCCAGCGCAGCGTCACCGGCGCGCCGGGGGCGAGGCGCGCGCCCTCGGCCGTCCAGTCCGTGTCGTTGTCGGGCACGCGGGTGCGGCCATCGGCCGCCGTCCAGCCCCATTGCGCGAAGTAGGGCTGCTCGGCGAGGCGGGGGGCGAAGAGGCGGACGAGCGGCGAGTTGCGGTCCACCGTCTCGTGGTAGCCCTTGAGGACGAGGTCATCGAGGCGGGCGCCGCGCAGGTTGAGGCTGCCCTGGAGGCGGGACGGGTTCTCGACGGGCAGGCGCTGCTCGGTCGCGCGGGCGGCGGCCTGGGCCTGGGGCGCGGCTTCCGCCGGGGCGGGGGCGGCGCCGCCGGGGGCGGCGGGCACCGGCACGTCGGGCGCCGGGGCCTGCGCCTGCTGCGTGGTGCGCTGCTGTTCCAGCCGGCGCTGCTCGGCCTCCCGCGCGGGGCGGTTCCACAGGTCGAACAGCAGCAGGATGCCGATCGAGAGCGCGATCGCGGCGATGAGGCGCTTCTGGTCCATCACGGGCGGGCAGGGCCTTTCGGTCCCCCGCGGAGGGGGGAGGGAGCGGGGGGCACCGGGTCGTAGCCGCCCGGGTGCCAGGGGTTGCAGCGCAGGATGCGGCGGCCGGTGAGATAGGCGCCCTTCACGGCGCCGTGCTCGGCCACGGCCTGCAGGCCGTATTCGCTGCAATGGGGAAGGAAGCGGCAGTTGCAGCCGATCACGCCGCGCAGGGTGTAGCGGTAGGCGTGGATGGCGCCGCGGAGCGCATGTTGCGCGGGAGTCATTCTTCTGGCCTCAGGCGCCGGCGCCGGCATCCGCCGGCTTGGATCCACTTTGCCCTCAGGCGCCGGGCGCCCGCTCCGCGGGCCTGGCTGGGCGCAGGCCACCGTCGCGCCGGCGAAGCGGGCGGGTTGTCCGCGGGCCGCATTCGCGGCCTCGGCCCGCTGCGCGGGCCGCCAGCGCAGATGGGCGGTCATCGGCCTGCCTCCGGCAGCGCGACGCCGGCCTGGCGCAGGGCGCCGCGGAGGTCGCCGAGGAGGGTGGCGAAGTCGCGCGTGGCCGTCGCCTCGCGGCAGATCAGCACCACCTCGTGCCCTTCCCGCCCCTCGCCGAGCAGTAGGCGCGCGGCCTCCCGCAGGCGGCGCTTGGCGCGGTTGCGGATCACGGCATTGCCGATGCGCTTGGTGGCGGTGAAGCCGACGCGGAGCCCGCCGGGCGCGGGGAGCGCCTGCACGACCACGCCGGGTCGCGCGGCCCTGGTGCCGCGGGCGGCCACGCGCTGGAACTCGCGGCGGCGCTTCAGGCGCGGCGGGCGCGCCGGCATGGCACGGTCCTCGCCGCCCGGGGCGTCAGGCGGAGAGGCGCTTGCGGCCCTTGGCGCGCCGGTTCGCCAGCACGGCGCGGCCGCCCACCGTCGCCGAGCGGGCCCGGAAGCCGTGGCGGCGCTTACGGACGAGCTTGGAGGGCTGGTAGGTACGCTTCACGACACACTCCCGGGGGTGCTGGGGCCGGCGCCGGTGTTGCGGCGACGTGCCGGCCCTTACGAACAGATTCGCCGGCGGCAGGAAGCTGCCCCGGCGAGGTGGCGGAGGTATAGGGAGCGGGGCGGGGGGGCGTCAACCGGCGTGTCCTGTTGGCCCGGAGGGTGCGGCGAATTCCCTCCGGGCCCACAGTTCGCGGCTACATCGGGTGGGCCATGCCGGTCAGGCCGGAAGCCGCGAGCGCCATCCACACCGCCATGGCGACCATCATCAGGTTCTCGGTGAGCGAGACGAAGCCCAGCGGGACGTTGCTCGACCCGCCGACGCAGGCGCATTTCAGCTCGCGCCTGTCGACGTAGACGGCCTTGAACACCGAGACCGCGCCGATCGTGCCGATGAAGAGGGCGATCGGCACCGACAGCCAGGTGAGCACGCCCGCCACCATCAGCAGGCCTGCCAGGCCTTCGGCGAAGGGATAGACGTAGCTGTAGGGCACCCACCGCCTGGCGAGCAGGTCGTAGTTCAGGAACATGGTGGCGAAGGTCTCGACGTTCTGCAGCTTCAGCAGCGCCAGCACGACCATGGAGAAGCCGATGAACCACTCCGCCGCGCGGAGGGTGAAGGGGTTGCCGTAGGCAGCGTGACTTACGGCAAGCGCCATCAGGGCGGTCATGGCGAACAAGGCGATGACCGGGCGGTAGCTCGTCGCCTTCGGGTCCGCCACGGGCTTGCCGAGGAACCGGCGCAGGTCGTCGTAGCCGCCGATGCGCGTGCCGTCGATGAAGATCTGGGGGGTGGTCGCCACGCCGTGCTCTGCCTTGAAGGCGTCGGTCTGTTCGCGCGTGGTGAGGTGGTGGTCCTCGACCTCGTACCCCGCGCGCCTCAGCAGGTCCTTTGCCTTGAGGCCGTACGGGCAGGTGTGTTGCGGCATCACCATGCGATGGACGACCGCCCTCCTCGCCGCGGCGGGGCGGCTCGAAGCGGGTGCGGGGATGGTCGTGGCCGACATGTTCGATCTCCTTGAGATGCGGTCGGCAAGGATATAGGTTCCGTACCATGATACGGAGTCAAGAGGCTCAATCGCCTGCCGTCGGCAGGCGCGGCAGGGCCGTATCGCTGACCATCGGCGCGCTGGCCGCAGCCGGAGGCGTGGGTGTCGAGACGATCCGCTTCTACCAGCGTCGGAACCTGCTCAGAACGCCGCCGCGCGGGGGCGGGATCCGGCACTACGGCCAGGACGACCTTCGGCGGCTGCGGTTCATCCGGCAGGCGCAGGCGGCGGGGTTTACGCTCGAGGAGATCAGGGGGCTGCTGGAGCTGGATGCGGGCGAAGACCGCGCCCGTGCGCGCGAGCTTGCGAAGGCGCGGATCGAAGCGCTCGAGACGAAGATCGCCGACCTTCAGCGGGCCCGGGATGCCCTCCAGCGGCTGGCGCGGGCGTGCGCGGAAGGCAGCAGCGGACCCTGTCCGATCCTGAATTCGTTCGATGTCTGAGGCAGGCGGGGAGCCGCCGCCCCGTCGATCTTTACCCCCGCATCGGCTAGGCCGGTTTCACCGCCGCTCGAGGCGGCGAAACCGGCCTAGTTGATTGTTTGGACGCATTTTCCGAGTCGCCAAGCGATTCCGCTTGGCTTGAAAATGCTCTAGGCCGCGATCCACAGGAGGCCGCATGGCGGAATTCGACGTGGTGGTGATCGGCGCCGGGGCGGCCGGGCTCTCGGCGGCGTCCCTCTCGGCCGCCCTCGGGCTGAAGGTCGCGCTGGTCGAGCGGGAGAGGATGGGCGGCGACTGCCTCAACTACGGCTGCGTGCCGTCCAAGGCGCTGCTCGCCGCCGCGCATGCCGCCGCGGCGGCGCGCGCGGCCGGGCGGTTCGGCGTGCGCCTGCCGCCGCCGGAGATCGACTGGGCGGCGGTGCGCGCGCATGTGCGCGGCGCCATCGCCCACATCGCGCCCACCGATTCCGAGGCGCGCTTCCGCGGCATGGGCGTCGAGGTGATCCGCGCCGCCGCGCATTTCACCGCGCCCGACGAGATCGAGGCCGCGGGACGCCGCCTCACCTTCCGGCGCTGCGTCGTCGCCGCCGGCTCCGCCGCGATCGTCCCGCCGATCCCCGGCCTCGGCCCGGTGCCGTGGCTGACCAACGAGACGCTGTTCGAGACCGAGGAGAAGCCGGGCCACCTGCTGATCCTCGGCGGCGGGCCGATCGGGCTGGAGATGGCGCAGGCCCATGCCCGCCTCGGCTGCCGCGTCACGGTGCTGGAAGCCGGCACGATCGCGGGGCGCGAGGATCCGGAGCTGGCCGAGGGGGTGCGCCGGGCGCTGGCGCGGGAGGGGGTGGCGATCCTGGAAGGGGCGAAGGTCGCGGCGGTGGAGCCCGCGCCGCCGCCAGGCGGCGGGCCGGGCCTCGCGGCGGTGCTGGAGGACGGGCGGCGGGTGGAGGGCACGCACCTGCTGCTGGCGGTGGGCCGCGCGCCGCGGCTGCGGGGCCTCGATCTGGAGGCGGCGGGCGTGCGGGCGACGGCGCGCGGCATCGCCACCGATGCGGGGCTGCGCTCGCTCACCAACCGGCGCGTCTGGGCGGCGGGCGACATCGCCGACCCGGAGGGGATCGGGCCGCGCAACTTCACCCATGTCTGCTCGCAGCATGCCGGCGTGCTGGCGCGGCGCATGCTGTTCCGCCTGCCCGCGCGGGTGGAGTACGCGGCGCTGCCGCGCGTCACCTACACCGACCCCGAGCTGGCGCAGATCGGCCTGACGGAGGCCGAGGCCCGGGCCGCGGGGCACGAGATCCGGCTGCTGCGCTTCCCGCTGGCGGAGACCGACCGCGCGGTGACGGAGGGGATCGGCGAGGGGCTGGTGAAGCTCGTCGTCACGCCGTCCGGGCGCCTGCTCGGCGCGGGAATCCTGGCGCCGCATGCGGGCGAGATGGCCGGGATGTTCGCGCTGATGATCGCGAAGCGGATGAAGCTTTCGGCGCTCGCCGGCCTCGTCCTGCCCTACCCCACCCTGGCCGAGGCGGCGAAGCGCGCGGCGACGGAGTTCTACGCGCCGCGGCTGCTCTCCGGCCTCCCGCGGCGGCTCGTCGGCTTGCTGCGCCGGCTGCCTTAGGCAACCTTCCGCCCCCGCCACGGGTTGGCGCAACGCAACAGAGGGAACACGGCGCATGGGCATGCTGGAGGGCCGGTCGGCCCTGGTCACCGGCTCCACCTCCGGCATCGGGCTCGCCATCGCGCTCGCCTTCGCGCGGGAGGGGGCGAAGGTGATGCTGAACGGCTTCGGCCGGCCTGAGGAGATTTCGCGCGCCCGCGCGGAGGTGGGGGCGGCGATGGGCGGCGGCGAGGCGCCCTACTCGCCGGCCGACATGGCGCGGCCGGCGGAGATCCGCGCGATGGTCGCGGAATGCGAGAGGGCGGTCGGCGGACCGGACATCCTGGTGGACAATGCCGGGGTGCAGCATGTCTCGCCGGTGGAGGACTTCCCGGAGGAGCAGTGGGACCGGGTCATCGCGATCAACCTCTCCTCCAACTTCCACGCCATCAGGGCGGTGCTGCCGGGGATGAAGGCGCGCGGCTTCGGGCGGATCGTCAACATCGCCTCGGCGCACGGGCTGGTGGCGAGCCCGTTCAAGACCGCCTACGTCGCGGCGAAGCACGGCGTGCTGGGCCTGACGAAATCGGTCGCGCTGGAGATCGCGCGCACGCCGGTGACCTGCAACGCGATCTGCCCCGGCTTCGTCCGCACACCGCTGGCCGAGGCGCAGGTGAAGCCGCTGGCCGAGAAGCACGGCGTGAGCGAGGAGAAGGCGCTGACCGACTTCCTGCTGGAACGCCAGCCGACGAAGCGCTGGGTGGAGGTGGAGGAGATCGCGCAGGCGGCGCTCTACCTCGTCGGGCCGCACAGCGGATCGATCAACGGGTCCGCGCTGTCGGTCGATGGGGGCTGGGTCGCGCAGTGAGGGACGGGGAGCTGCCCGAGGGCGCCGCCGTGGCCGAGCCGGCCGCGCCGGCGCGGCCGGCGGTGCGGACGGGGGCGACGACGCGGCGGGTGAACCTCGCCCTGCAGGGCGGCGGCACGCATGGCGCCTTCACCTGGGGCGTCCTCGACCGGCTGCTGGAGGAGGAGCGGCTGGAGTTCGAGGCGGTGTCCGGCACCTCGGCGGGCGCGCTGAACGCGGCGGTGTTCGTGCAGGGGCTGTGCGAGGGCGGGCGCGCCGGGGCGCGCGCGGCGCTCGACAGGGTGTGGGGGGACGCGGCGGCGCGGCTTGCCGTCTCGCCGCTGCAGAACACGCCGTTCGAGAAGGCGATCTGGGGCTACGACCTGACCTGGTCGGTGGCCTACCAGACCTTCGAGACGCTGACGCGCGTGCTCTCGCCCTACCAGATCAACCCGACGCCCTACGACTGGAACCCGCTGCGCCGCGTGCTGGAGGATGCGATCGACCCGGAGGTGCTGCGCAGCGGCAAGGGGCCGAAGCTGTTCATCTCCGCGACGAGCGTGCGCACGGGCAAGCCGCGCGTCTTCACGCGCGACGAGGTGACGGTGGAGGTGGTGCTCGCCTCCGCCTGCCTGCCGCAATTCTTCAAGGCGGTGGAGATCGAGGGCGAGCCGTTCTGGGATGGCGGCTACCTCGGCAACCCCGCGCTCTGGCCGCTGTACGAGCAGGGCGGCGCGCCGGACATCGTGCTGGTGCAGCTCAACCCGACCGTGCGCGAGGAGCTTCCGACGCGGCCGACCGAGATCATGAACCGGCTGAACGAGATCAGCTTCAATGCCAGCCTGATGGCGGAGATGCGCGCGATCGACTTCGTGCAGCGGCTTCTCGATGCCGGGCGGCTGGAGCAGCCGCGCTACCGCCGGCTGTTCCTGCACGTCATCGAGGATGAGGAGCGGATGCGCCAGTTCAAGCTCTCGACGAAGCTGAACGGCGACTGGGAGTTCCTGACGACGCTGCGCCGCTACGGCCGCGAGGCGGCGGAGCGCTGGCTGGCGGAGAGCTTCGACAAGCTCGGCCGCGAGAGCAGCGTGGACCTGCGCACGCGGTTCCTCTGACGGTCAGCGCGGTGCCCCGCGCGGCGGCGGGCGGCGCGCGAGGAGGATGCGCGCCGGGCGGCGCGGCGAGACGACGACGACGGCGTGCTGGCGGAAGCGCCGCGCGAGGCGCGCCGCAAGGCGCGGGTCGCCGGCCAGCAGCAGGTGGCGCTCGGCCCATCCCCTGCCCCTCCCCCAGCCCTCGGCCAGCACGCGGCCGCGCGCAGCCTGGCGCAGGCGGTCCTGCATGCGGTCGTTCCAGCCGCGCGGCATGCGGCGGCTGAACGGGTTCCAGGCGGTGACGAAGGCGGCGTGGCGCGCCCCGCGCGCGGCCAGCAGCGCATCCACCGACGCGCTGCGGCGGCCGATGCGCGCCACGGCGCCGGCCGCCTCGTACGCCGTCGCCGCATAGGCGCGGCGCAGCGCCGGCGGCAGGAGGGCCTGCATCATGCGAGGTGCAGGAGCTGGCCCTTGAGGTAGGCGCTCTCGGGCAGGGCGGGATGCACCGGGTGGTCGGGGCCGGCCCCGACGCTCGCCAGGATGCGCGCCGAACGCCGCGCCCGGCCGACGCCCCAGGCGACCGCGGCGGCGAACTCCGCCACGCCGACATGGTGCGAGCAGGAGGCGATGAAGAGGATCCCGTCCGGCGCCGTCACCGACGCCGCAAGGCGCGCGAGCTTCGCGTAGCCGCGCGTCGCGGCGGGGATGTCCTTGCGGGTCTTGGCGAAGGCGGGCGGGTCGGCGACCACCACCTCGAACCGGCGTCCCTCGGCGGCCATGCGCTCCAGCGCCTCCATCGCGTCGGCGCGCAGCGGCGCGACGCGGTCGCCGAGCCCGGCAGCCGTCGCGGCCTGCATCGCGAGGTCCAGCGCGTGCTCCGACCGGTCGAGCAGCGTCACCTCCCGCGCGCCGGCGCGGGCGGCGGCGAGGCCGAAGCCGCCGAGATGGCAGAAGGCGTCGAGCACGGTGCGGCCGGCGGAAAGCCGCGCCACGGCGGCGCGGTTCGGGCGCTGGTCGAAGAACCAGCCGGTCTTCTGCCCGCCGAGCAGGTCGACGGGAAAGGACAGGCCGCCTTCCTCCACCACCGCCGCGCCATCGGCGCCGTGCAGGAGGGCGACACGCTCCTCCAGCCCCTCCAGCCGGCGCACTGCGCTGTCGTTGCGCGCGACGATGGTCCGGGGCAAGAGAAGGGCGTGCAGCGCCTCCACGATCGCGGGCGTCGCGGCCTCCATCCCCGCGGTGTTGGCCTGGAGCGCGAGCGCATCGCCGTAGCGGTCGATGACGAGGCCGGGCAGGCCATCGGCCTCGGCGTGGACGAGGCGGTGGAAGGGCGCGTCGAACAGCCTTTCGCGCAGGGCGAGGCAGGCGGCGAGGCGGGCGCGGAACCAGGCGGCGTCGGCCGGCGCGTCGGGGTCGGCGTCGAGGCGTCGGGCGGCGATGAGGCTGTGCGGGTTGAAGTGCCAGGCGCCGTGGCGCGTGCCGTCATCGCCTTCCAGCCGCACCACGGTGCCGGGCGGCAGGGCGCGGGCGGCGGCGGTCATCGCGATCTCGTTCGAGAAGGCCCAGGGGTGGCCGGCCTTGATGCGGCGGTCTGCGCCGGGATTGGTGCGGATGAGCGGGCGGGGGATCATGCGCGACCGGTTGTGCCGCCGTCAGCCGCGGATGGCCAGCACGACGCCCGTCGCGGTGAGGGCGAGGGCGGCGAGTTCGCGCAGGCCGAGCGGCTCGCCGAGGAAGAGGGCGGCGCCGAGCACGCCGACCACGGGCGTCAGCAGCGTGCCGGAGGCGGCGGCGGAGGCCGGCAGGCGGCGCAGCGCCGCGAACCAGGCGAGGTAGCAGAGGCCGAGCGGGAAGACGCCGCCATAGAGCAGCAGGGCCCAGTTCAGCGGCGTGACCGCGCCAAGGTCCACGCTCTCGAAGGCCAGGCTGCCGAGCAGCAGGGGCAGGCAGCCGATCGCCATCTGCCAGGCCGTTCCGGCGGTGGGCGGCAGGGCGGGCGGCCAGCGCTTGGTGACGACGGTGCCAAGCGAGAACAGGATCGCGGCGGCAAGCGCGACGGCGACGCCGGGCAGCTTGGCGAGCCCCACCTCGACCCCGTTGCCGAGGACGAGCACGCCAAGGCCGGCGAAGCCGACCGCGAGGGCCGCGAGACGGCGCGGCGAGACCGGCTCGCCCAGCAGCGCCCAGGCGAAGATCGAGGCCCAGACCGGCACCGTGTAGCAGACGATCGTCGCCTCCCCCGCGCCGAGCCAGAGGAGGGAGAAGGAGGCGAGGCCCATCCAGGCGGTGACGTTGAGCAGCGCGGCGAGGGTGAGGCGGCCCCAGAGGCGCGTCGGCACGGCGAGGGACTCGCGCCGGGCGGCGGCGATGGCGAGCAGCACGGCGATGCCGGCCGCCGCGCCGATGCTGCGGATGGCGAGCGGCGGCACCTGTTCGAGCAGGTGCTTCATCGCCGGCCAGTTCAGCCCCCAGCCGAAGACGGTGGCGACCAGCAGCGCGAGGCCGGCGGGCTGCAGGCGGACGACGGGGGTGGGCATGGGCATGCCTTACAGGAGGCGGGGCGATTCCGCAGGCCGGGGACCCGCAACCTTGCCGGAAGGCAAGATGGCGGAAGCCCGACGCGGCCCGCTACCGCGCCGGCGCTGGGCGTGGTGGGGCCGTCAGGCTCCGGCAAGAGCATGCTGACGAAGCTGATCCAGCGGCTGTATGTGTCGGAGGGGGGGGTGACGGTGGACGGGGTGGATCTGGCGCTGGTGGACCCCGCCTGGCTGCGGCGGCAGGTGGGGGTGGTGCTGCAGGAGAACGTGCTGCTGAACCGCTCGGTGCGGGACAACATCGCGCTGGCGGTGCCGGGGGCGTCGATGGAGGCGGTGGTGCACGCGGCGCGTCTGGCCGGGGCGCATGAGTTCATCCTGGAGCTGCCCTTCGGCTACGACACGGAGATCGGCGAGCGGGGGCGACGCTGTCCGACGGGCAGCGGCAGCGGATTGCGATCGCGCGGGCGCTGATGGCGGAGCCGAAGGTGCTGATCCTGGATGAAGCGACGAGCGCGCTGGACTATGAGAGCGAGCGGGTGGTGCAGGAGAACCTGCGGGCGATCTCGCGCGGGCGGACGGTGATCGTGATCGCGCACCGGCTGGCGGCGGTGCGGGAGGCGAACCGGATCATCACGGTGGAGCGGGGGCGGATCGTCGAGGACGGGACGCATGAGGAGTTGGTGCGGGCCGGGGGGCGGTACGCGGGGCTGTGGAGCATGCAAGTCGAAGGCAGTTTCACATGAGCCGATTTCAGATAATCTGTTCGATTACGATCCTTCAGATTCCAATCTTCTATTACATATCATATCGTGGCGTTAAAAGAATTTGGATGCATTCGAACAGAGTCTTGGGCTTTTCCAGATTCTACTCGCATGCAATATTCTTCAATATAAGAGATACAAGCAGTTTTCCTATTCAGGATTTAGCCGAGAAAAGCAATAAACATCTTGCGCAAGCCCGGAATTATTCTGTAAGACTGGCGTCTTTTCAAGTAGTGCTCACCTTCGTAGCAATCTCCCTCGTGGCTATATGGTAGGAGGAAAGCTGTGTCTGACACGTCAGGAAAGATTGTTTCATCTGGATGGCCGTTGGGTTAGGAATTCCTTTCGTCCCGCTCGCCAGTTCGATGAACGGTGCTCTTTCCGGGATCGTGCTCGATGAGACGAGTTAGAAAGTCGGCGTACTGACCGGACTCAGGTCGAGCACCGGCGTCGGTGGATCCTTTGGATATCAATGGGTAATGGCTGCGCCTCCCGATTAACGGGAACGGCATCTCAACTACATCACATATCATTAATTACGGACCAATAGATTACCGTGTTGAGACTATGACTTATTTGTACAATGAAGCTCAGGGGACTGTTCGCGTTCATACTATGGATCAAATCTTCCACGTAGCAGAACCCGGAGCGCCCCCGGTACTCGTATATGAGGGCTCCAGAAGCGAAGTATTGCTTCCCGCCTAGATGAGAGCGCGCGGCTTTATCCCAAACCCTCGCTGCTTCCTCTCCGGCACGCCCATCCTCATGGCCGACGGCACCGAAAAGCCCATCGAGCAGATCCGCATCGGCGACCTCGTCATGGCCTTCGACCCAGCCGCCCAGCACGGCCGCAGCGCCCTTACACCCTCCCGCGTCACCCGCACCTTCCAGAACACCGCCCGCATCATCGTCGACCTCCGCGGCACCCGCATGACCCCAGGCCACGTCTGCCTAACCGGCGACGGCACCTTCGCCACCATCGCCGCCATCCTCGCCGCCGACGGCTCCCTCGTTGAGGCCGACGGCACCCCCATCCGCGCCCGCACCGGCGCACCCCTCGCCTCCCCCGAGGACGCCCTCGTCGCCGCCTCCTACCCCGACCCGACCAACACCGAGACCCGCCGCGTCACCGTCCGCGCCGGCATCCCCTGCGGCCTCATCCCCACGCCCGAGGGCGGCCAGGCCGTGCTCACCCTCGCACAGGCCCTCGCCGCGGCCGGCCTCACCCCCCGCCCCGACGGCACCCTGCGCGACGCCGCCGGCGCCGCCTTCGACACCGCCGACTGGCCGCCCGGCACCACCCCGCTCGACACCCCCGAACAGCAGGACTGGGTGGTCGCCGGGCCCGACGGGCAGCCCTACACCCCCGACTGGATCCGCGGCCTGGAAGAGGAGGCCGAGGCGGAGATCGCCCTCGGCGCCGCCACCCGCACCGTCACCGCCGGACCGGGCACCGCAACAGGCTTCCGACCCCGCCTCGTCGGCGGCGCGCTCGCCGCCATGCCCACACTCGGCGCCTCGCTCGGCAGGGCGCCGTGAGTAGGCCCATGGCAATGTTGATAGCTGCTGAAGAACGACATCACGACAAAGGCGGAGCGTGCCGACGCCTCGCTCGGCGAGGCTCTTCGGCGCCGCGCCCGACAGATCTGACGAGGTGCGTGGGGTCGTCCAGCGCGCGACCGCGCGAACACGCTCAGCGCGGCATCGTCGCGGTCTCGGCACCGGGGCTCCACAGGTGCCGGAACCGTGGAGGCGCCTACACCGCCCGCACCGCCTCCAGGAATCGCCCCGCCTTGTCGCGCAGGGCGGCGGCCTGGCCGGCGAGGGCGCCGCTGTCGTCGCGCATGGCGGCGGCGGAGCTGCCGGTGGCCTCGGCGGCGCCGCGGATGCCGGCGATGCGGCCGGCGACCGTCTGCGTCGCCTCGGCCACCTGCGCGGCGCTGCGCGCGATCTCCTGCGTCGCGGTGCCCTGCTGCTCGACCGCGGCGGCGATGGCGGTGGCGATCGCGCTGGTGCGCTCCACTGTCTCGCCGATGCCGCGGATCGCGGCCACGGCCTGCGCGGTCGCGCCCTGCATCTGGCCGATCTGCGCGGCGATCTCCTCCGTCGCCTTCGCGGTCTGGCCGGCGAGGGACTTCACCTCGCTCGCCACCACGGCGAAGCCCTTGCCGGCCTCGCCGGCGCGCGCCGCCTCGATGGTCGCGTTGAGCGCGAGGAGGTTGGTCTGGCCGGCGATGTCGCCGATCAGCCGCACCACGTCGCCGATGCGCGACGCGGCCTCTGACAGGCCCTGGACCGTCGAATCCGTCGCCCGCGCCTCGGCCACCGCGCGGCCGGCGACCTCGGCCGCCTCGGCCACCTGGCGGGTGATCTCGGTGACCGAGGCCGCCATCTCCTCCGCCGCCGCGGCGACCGACTGCACGTCGCCATGCGCGCGCCCGCCGGCCTCGGCGACGGTCGCGGCTTCCCGCCCCGAGGTCTCGGCGGTGGCGGAGAGATCGCGGGCGGAGGCCTGCAGGCGCTCGGCGCTCGCGGCCACCGCCTCCACCACCGCGCCGACCTCGGTCTCGAAGGTGTCGGCGAGGCGCGCCTTCTCGGTGGCGAGCGTCCAGCTCAGCATCGTCGCGGCGTAGCGGCCGGCGGCGTCGCGGATGGCGGAGACGCGCAGCTCCAGCACCTCCTCGCCGAGGCGGAGGCGCTCGCTGTGCGGCAGGCGCGCCGGGTCGGCCAGCAGGGCGCGCTGCGCGCCGAACTCCCGGTGGACCGCCTCGATGCCCCTGCCGAGCAGCGCGTCCGGCGGGCAGGGCAGCAGGTGCGCGATGCGCGCCAGCAGGCGCCCCATCTCGGCATTGACGTAGGTGATGCGGAAATCATCCGCCGGATCGGCGCTCATCACCCCGGTCGGGAGCTGCTCGAGCATCTGGCCCTGCGCGAAGGCGCGCGCGACGGTGCCGCGCAGCGCCTCCAGCGCGCCGGCGATGGCGCCGATCTCGTCGCCGCGGCCGCGCTCCGGCACCTCCACCGCCGCGTCGCCGTCGGCGATGCGGCGCATCGCCTCGGCCAGCCGGCGCAGCGGCCCGCCGACCGCGCGGGCCAGCAGCCAGCCGGAGAGCACGAGGACGAGGGCGATGGCGAGGCCGCTCCAGAGCGAGACCTGCCGCACCTCGGCGGCGATGCGCTCCAGCCCCTCGCGGCGGCGCTGCGAGGCGGCGGCCGAGGCCTCCGCCACCGTCGTCAGCGCGGCGTCGAGCGCGGCGCGGGCGGGCTGCACGCGCTCGGTGCGCAGCTTCGCCACCGTCTCGCTCGCCGCCAGCAGCTCCTCGGCTGCGGCGGCGATGGCCTGCGCCCGCTCGCCGAGCCGGCCCAGATCCTCGCGCAGGCGGGGCGGCGCGGGGAGCGCGCCGAGCCCGCGGCCATGCACGCGCGCCTGGGCGGCCCCGCGGCGCACCCGGCGCACCTGCGCCTCCTCCCCCGCGGCGAGGAAGCGCTGGATGCCGATGCGCACGTCGTTCACCGCGGCATGCACCGTCATCACGCGCTGGCGCGCATCCTCCGCCGCCTCGCCGGCCATGTCGAAGCCGATGCTGGCGGTGACCGCCTCGAACAGGCTGTCGTAGTCGGTGCTTCCGCCGAACAGCCTCTCGTCCCGGATGCGGAGCATGCGCGACCGCTCCGCGGCGAGAGCGTCCAGCGCCTCCCGGTAGGCGGCGACGGCGGCGCGCAGCGGGGCGGCGGCGGCGGCCACCGCGGGGTCGCCATGGCCCTCCGCGGCGCGCGCCGCCTCGGCCAGGCCTTCGTCGAGCTGCGCCAGCAGCCGGTCCCGCGCGGGGGCCTGGCCGGCGAGGTCCTGGGTCAGCAGCAGGTCGCGTTCCAGCACCGCGACACCGCGGATGGCGGCGGCGCCGGCCTCCATCCTGTCGAGCGCCGCCTCGCTCCGCGCGGCGTCGTACTGGGCGTCGAGGATGCCGCCCGTGTTGTGCCACAGCACGCCGACCAGCCCGCCCAGCAGCAGCAGCGCGAGGGTGGCGGAAGCCGCCAGCTTGCGGCCGACCGAGAGGTTGCGGAGGAGGCGCATGCGGTGATCCCCGGGAGCGGTTCGCCCGAGGATCACCGCGGAGTCGTTGACGCCCGCTGAAGGCGCGGCGGGACGGGGTCAGGCCTGGACGAGGGTGTCCGGCACCTGCTGCCCGACCTCGCGCAGGTAGCGCGCGGCGCCGGGGTGGAAGGGCAGGAAGCTGTTCTTCGTCCAGTTCTCCGCCACCGTCTCCGACGCCGCCGCGATGGCCTGGCGGAAGCGGGCGTTCTGGCCGAGCACCGCCTTGGTGATCTCGTAGGCGAGGTCGTCGGGCAGGGAGCGGTGGCCGATGGCGAAGTTGTACATGCCGACGATGCGCAGCGGCCGCTCCTGCTTGCGGTAGGTGCCGACCGGCAGCGTGCCGGCCGCGAGCTCGGGATACTGGGCGGTCAGGCTGCGCACCTCCTCCTCGGTGAAGTCGAGGAAGTTGACGTCGGCCTGCACCTCGAGCTCGGAGAAGGCCGGGGCGGGGACGCCGGTGGCGAAGAGGAAGGCGTCCAGCAGCCGGTCCTGGATCTGGCCCGCGAGGTCCGAGGCCGAGCCGTAGCGCACCGCCGAGGGGCGGATGCCGAGGTGCTGGAGCATCAGCGGGTAGTAGGTGCCCGGCGTGCCCCCGCGCGGCCCGACGCCCACGCTCCGTCCGGCGAGCTGCGCGTGGCTGGCGATGCCCGACGCCTTCAGCGCGATGCCGTGGAACGGGGTGTCGTACATGGGAAAGAGGGCGCGTATGTCCCTGAATCGGTTGCCTTGGGTCCAGTCGCCCTGGCCGTTCCAGGCCTGCAGGGCGACGCCCATGGTGACCATGCCGAGCTCGACCTCGCGGCGGTTCACGAGGATGATGTTCTGGTTAGGCCCCTGGGTGGTGCGGTAGCTGATCTGCACGCCCGTCGCCTCCTGCGCGATCTGGCCCCAGGCGGGGCCGTAGAGCGCGTAGGTCCCGCCGGGCGCGGCGGTGCCCATGGTGAGCGCCCGCGGCCAGGAGGCGTTGCGCGGCTGGGCGAGCGCGGGCAGGGCGAGCAGCAGGCCGGGCGCGGCCAGGATCAGACGACGGCGCATGGCGCCTCCTCCCTTTCGTGTTTTTCGGTCGCGCCGGATTGGACACGAGCCCGGCCCGACCCGCAAGCGAGGCTTGCCCGGACTCGGCCGCGCGCCACATGGAAGCTTCGTGACCCACCTGATCAAGCTCTGCGTCGGCGTGAAGGAGGTGGCGGAGCTGGCCGAGTGGCAGGCCCGCCGGATCAAGTCCGACCCGCCGCTGCGCCACCAGACGCGCATGGCGCCGAAGCGCGCCGCCGAGCTGCTGGACGGCGGCTCGCTCTACTGGGTGATCGGCGGCTTCGTGCGGGTGCGGCAGCGCCTGCTCGACATCCGCGAGGAGAGCTGGGACGACGGGACCGCCTGCTGCGGCCTCGTGCTTGACCGCGCGCTGGTGCCGGTGGAGCCGCGCCCCCAGAAACCCTTCCAGGGCTGGCGCTACCTGGAGCGGGAGGCGGCGCCGCCCGACCTCCCGCGCGGGGCGCCGGCGCCGGCCGGGCTGGAGAGGCTGCCCCCTGCCCTCCGCCGCGAGCTGCAGGCGCTCTGCCTGATCTGAGAGGCCTCCGAGAGCCTCTGCGGCGGTCTGACGCTTTGTCGCGCCGGGGAACCGGACGGGGCGTTGCGGCGTCCTGTTACGCAGATGGCGCGATCGCGCGCCGCCCCCCGAGATGGAGTTCCGGCAATGACCTGGCGGGCCGCCCCGGCGCTCGCGCTCCTGCTGCTGGCCGGCTGCGAGGAGCCTTCCCCCATTGCGGAGCGCGAGGCGCCGCGCGCGGTGCGCGCGGCCCAGGCGGCGCCTGCCGCCCCGGCGCAGCCGGCGACGGCCGAGCAGGAGGCGCGGCGCCTGGCCGAGGAGCGACTGCGCGCGCGGCTGCGGGCGGAGGGCGAGCTGACCCAGCGGGCGGTGCAGGTGCACCGGCAGGCGCGGGCCGACACGCTGGCGGTGTGCGGCCAGGTCCATCCGGCCGCCCGGCCGGACGACACCTTCATCCCCTACGTCGCGGTGGTCGCGCTGGAGGAGGGGCGGCCGGCGCGGGCGGAGCTGCACCTCGCCGCCTCCACGCCGGAGGCGACGCGCGTCTATTTCGAGATGGTGGACCGCTGCTTCGACGGCGGCGGACCGGCGCATGCCCGCGCCGCGGCGCGGCCGCTGCCCCCCGCCCCGTCCGGGCTGGAGGTGGTGCGGGAGGTGACGACGGCGCCGGTGGCCACCCAGGCGACCGGCGCGGCGATGCCCGTGGCGGCGGCGGCGGGCGGCGGCGGGCCGGGGATGGCCGCGCTCGGCACGGCCGGCATCAGGTCGGCGGCGAACCTCCGGGCCTCGCCTTCGGGCGGCGGGGAGGTGCTGCGGGTGCTGCCGCGCGGCGCCACGGTGGAGGTGTTCGGGCAGGCGCCGGGCAACTGGTTCCAGATAGGCGAAGGCGAGCCCTGGGGCTGGGTCCATGGCTCGCTGATCGAACCGCGTTAATTCTGCCCGCTTTTCTCGGGTGATCTGCCGGACGGATGGCTGGTTTCATCGGGAATTCTGGCCAGGCCTTTCAAATCGCTCTTCTTTTCATGCCGTTCCCCACCGCCCGGCCTCTCGGGGCGGGGGGCGGTGATCGCGTGGCGTCATCGCTCCAGCGCGGCGGCGCCGCGCGACGGGAGGCGGGGGCTTCCGGTGCAGGCGGCGCCGGGTAGGCTCGACTCCGGAAAACGGAGGAACCGTCCATGCCATCGCCCCAGCACGCGGCGCTGTTCGACCTGACGGGGCGGGTGGCGCTGGTCACCGGCGCGTCGCGCGGGCTGGGGGCGGCGATGGCGGCGGGGCTCGCGCGGGCCGGCGCCGAGGTGCTGCTGAACGGGCGCGAGGCGGCGACGCTGGAGCGCCAGGCGGAGGCGCTGCGCGCGGAGGGGCTGCGCTGCCGCACCCTGCCCTTCGACGTGCGCGACGCGGCGGCGATGGCGCGGGCTGTGGAGGGCGCCGGGCCGGTCGACATCCTGCTGCACAATGCGGGCAACCAGTTCCGCGGCCCCGTCGAGACCCTCACCGAGGAGGGCTGGCAGGGCGTGATGGACACGCATCTGACGGCGCTGTTCCGCCTGTCGAAGCTGGTGGTGCCGGGGATGAAGGCGCGCGGGCGGGGGAAGATCATCGCCACCGGCTCGCTCGCCTCGGAGCTCGGGCGGGGGACGATCACGCCCTATGCGGCGGCGAAGGGCGGGCTGAAGATGTTCATCCGCGCGCTCGCGGTGGAGCTCGGGCCGCACAACGTGCAGTGCAATGCGATCGGGCCGGGGTGGTTCGAGACGGAGATGAACGCGGCGCTGGCGACGAACCCCGACTGGCTGGCGGCGATCCGGCGGCGGTGCCCGGCGGGGCGGTATGCGAAGCCGGAGGAGATCGTCGGCACGGCGGTGTTCCTTGCCGCACCGGCGAGCGACTTCGTCTCGGGGCAGATCCTGTTTGTGGACGGGGGTGTCACGGCGAACATGATGTGAGGGGGCGCTTAGCAGTACCAGGCGGGTCTTCGGTGTCTTGCCGCTCATGATGTTGCGGTAGCTTGCCGATGGCCTGACTCAGGCTGCGCTTCTTGCCGGGACTTGAGGAGATCGGCCATTCATGAACAGCGGCATGATGCCTGTCATGTCGGACAACGAAGTCCTGTTGTTCGAAAGCCTTGCGCGATGTTCAGATATCTATGTCGAGTTCGGTGCCGGCGGAAGCACCCTGTCTGCCTGCAACCTGGTTCGTTGCACCGTATTGTCAGCCGAATCTTCGCGGGAGTGGGCTGGCAAGGTCCGGGATGAATGCCTGCGCGCGGGCACGAGGATCACACCAGCCATACATCATGTCGACATTGGTCCTACCCGGAGGTGGGGATACCCCGACACAGAAAACCACAAACATCTCTGGTGTCGCTATCATCAGGAGATCTGGGGGCACCAAGCGGCACAGAAAGCTGACCTATACTTCATTGATGGGCGCTTTCGAGTAGCGTGCGCCATGCAGATCTTGATCAGGGGCGATGTTGATTGCACTATAGCTATTCACGATTTTCCGCTTCGTCAATACTACCATGTCATACGTGATTTCGCCAGAGAAGTCGCAAATACGGGCACTCTTTCAGTTTTCAGGATCAAGAACAACTTCGATCGGCGTCGTGCCGCCGCAATACTGGAAGAATACCAGTATGATCCGAGATGATCAGGGCCCCGTCGGTCCGCGCGCTGTCTTCGAGGCGCAGCCCGGTCCAGCGCGCGGCGAAGGGCCACGAGTCGGCGATCTCCTCGATGGCGTTGCGATCGGGCCGGGTGGTTCGAGACGGGGATGAACGCGGCGCTGGCGACGAACCCCGACTGGCTGGCGGCGATCCGGCGGCGGTGCCCGGCGGGGCGGTATGCGAAGCCGGAGGAGATCGTCGGCACGGCGGTGTTCCTCGCCGCACCGGCGAGCGACTTCGTCTCGGGGCAGATCCTGTTCGTGGACGGGGGTGTCACGGCGAACATGATGTGAAGGGCCGATCCCGGATCGAACCCCGCCCCGGAGACCCCGTTGCGGAGGCTTCCCCGATCGCCAGGAGACCCCATGCCCCGCATCACGACGGCCGACGGCACCGAGATCTTCGTGCAGGACTGGGGCAGCGGGCCGCCGGTGGTGCTGATCCACGGCTGGCCGCTGAACGCCGACATGTGGGAGTACCAGGTGCCGGCGCTGCTGGAAGCCGGCATGCGGGTGGTGGCCTATGACCGGCGCGGCTTCGGCCGATCCTCGCAGCCCGGGACGGGATACGAGTACGACACGCTGGCGGACGATCTGCGCGCGGTGATCGAGGGGCTGCGGCTCGACGGTGCGGCGATCGTCGGCTTCTCGATGGGCGGGGGCGAGGTGGCGCGGTACATGTCGCGCCACGGCGGCGCCGGCGTGAGCCGGGCGGTGCTGATGAGCGCGGTGACGCCCTCGCTGGCGCAGTCGGCGGCGAACCCCGAAGGCGTGCCGCGGGCGGAGGTGGAGAAGATCCTCGACGGGCTGGCGAAGGACCGGCCGCATTTCCTGGCGGCCTTCGGCAAGCAGTTCTTCGGCGCGGGACCGCTGAGCTTCTCGATCTCGAGCGAGATGCTGCAATGGACGCTGATGCTGGCGCTGCAGGGCTCCTCGCTGGCGACGCGGCGCTGCGTGACGGCCTTCGCCGAGACGGATTTCGGCGCCGACATGGCGGCGTTCCGCGTGCCGACGCTCGTGATGCATGGCGACGGCGACGCCATCGTGCCGATCGGGGCGACGGGGCGGCGGGCCGCGCGGATGATCGCGGGGGCGCGGCTGGTGGAGTACCCGGGCGCGTCGCACGCGGTGTTCTACACGGAGCGCGAGAGGGTGAACGCCGACCTCGTGGGCTTCCTGCGGGGCGGGTAAGGCGGGCATGATCCGCCCGGGCGGCGAAGCAGGCGGACATGACATCCACGCCGAGATCCGTGCTGATCGTGTTCGGCGGGCTGCCGGGCACGGGCAAGTCCACCGTCTCGCATGCGCTGGCGCGGCGGATCGGCGCGATGCACCTGCGCATGGACGTGATCGAACAGGCGATGCAGGACGCCGGCATCGAGCGGGTCGGCGCGGCCGGCTACAGCGTCGGCAACGCGCTCGCGGAGGCCAATCTGCGGCTGGGCCACCCCGTGATCGCCGACTGCGTCAACCCCGTTGCGGAGAGCCGCGCCGCCTGGGCGGAGACGGCCGGCCGGGCCGCCGCGGCGCTGGTGGAGATCGAGGTGGTCTGCTCGGACCCGGGTGAGCATCGCAGACGCGTCGAGGAGCGGGCCTCGGACATCCCCGGCCACCGGTATCCGGACTGGGAAGCCGTCGCGCGATTCCGCTACGAGCCCTGGACCGGCGACCGCCTCGTCCTCGACACGGCCGGTCCGGCCGGGGAGGTCGCCTTCGACCGGGCGGAGGCTCACGTCCGGGCGGTTCGCGGCCAGGCATCCGCCGGGCGGTGACTCCCGAGGCCGGGGGCGCTACCCGCCGAGGCGCAGCCCGGTCCAGCGCGCGGCGAAGGACCACAGGTCGGCGATCTCCTCGATGACCTTGCCGATCGGCTTGCCCGCGCCGTGGCCGGCGCGGGTCTCGACGCGGAGCAGGCGCGGATGCGGGCCGAGATCGGCAGCCTGGAGCGCCGCGACATACTTGAAGGAATGGCCCGGGACGACGCGGTCGTCGGTGTCGGCGGTGGTGACGAGCATCGCAGGATAGGACCGTCCGGCGCGGATGTTGTGGAGCGGCGAGTAGGAGAGGAGGTTGCGGAATTCCTCCTCCTTCTCCGGGTCGCCGAACTCCTCGATCCAGAGCCCGCCGCCGGTGAAGCGGTGGAAGCGCAGCATGTCCATCACCCCGACGCCGGGCAGCGCGGCGGCGAAGAGGTCCGGCCGCTGGTTGACGACGGCACCGACCAGGAGCCCGCCATTCGAATCGCCCTGGATGGCGAGGCCGTCCTGCGCGGCGATGCCCTCGGCCTTCAGGTACTCGCCGGCGGCGATGAAATCGTCGAACACGTTCCGCTTGTTCGCGCGGCGCCCGGCATCGTGCCATGCCTTGCCGTATTCCCCGCCGCCCCGGATGGCGGCGAAGGCGTAGACGCCGCCCGCCTCCACCCAGGCCAGGGCCGCGGGCGAGTAGTAGGGGACCATGCTGATCCCGTAGCCGCCGTAGCCGTAGAGCACCGTCGGCGCCGGACCGTCCGCGCCGGCGCGGCGGAGGACGAAGATCGGCACGCGCGTTCCGTCCTTCGAGGCGGCGAAGCGCTGCTCGACGGCGAAGGCGCCGAGGTCGATCCCGACCTCGGGCCGAGCCCAGACGGTCCGCGTGTTGCGGGCCACGTCGTAGCGGTAGATGGTGGTCGGCGTGTCGTAGCCCGTGAAGGCGAAGAAGGCCTCCTGCTCCGTCGCGCGCCCGCGGAACCCGCCGGCGGTGCCGATGCCGGGCAGATCCACCGACCCGTCCGGCGTGCCGTCGAGCGTGAAGCGCTCGACCTCGGTCTTCGCGTCGACGAGCCAGGAGACGAGCAGGCGGTTGCCGACCAGCGCCGCGCCGTTCATCACGGCGTCCCGCTCCGCGACGAGCGTGTCGACGCCCGGCGGGGCGGCGCCCGGCGGAGCGGCGCCGAGCTCGAGCGTCACCAGCCGCCCGCGCTCCGCGCCGTCCTGCGTCAGTAGGTAGAATCTCGGGCCGACATTGCCGACGACCGTCCAGGCGGTATCGAAGCCCTCGACCAGGGCGCGGGACGTCCAGCCGGGCGTCGCGAGGTCGATGACGGTGAGCGCGTTGCCGCCGGAACCGGGCGTGGAGAGTATGACGGCGTAGCGCCCGTCCTCCGTCACCTCGGCGAGGTTCACCAGATGCGGCCGCTGCGGCGTGGCGTGGACCAGCCGGTCCGCCGGCTGCGCGGTGCCGAGCGCGTGGAAGTAGACGGCGTGGCCGGTGACGGGGGCGGCGGAGGCGCCCTCCCCGGGTTCCGGGAAGCGCGAATAGAAGAAGCCCGATCCGTCCGCTGCCCAGGAGATGCCGGAGAAGCGCACCCAGGCCACGCTGTCGTCGAGGATGGTGCCGCTGTCGATGTCGAGGACGCGGATCGTCCGCCAATCCGTCCCGGCCTCCTGCACGGCGAAGGCGACCCGCCTGCCGTCCTCGGACACGGACCACTCGGCAAGGGCGGTGGTGCCATCCTCCGACCAGGCGTTCGGGTCGATCAGCACGCGGTCCTGCCCGTCCACGCCGTCGCGCAGGACGAGGACCGGCTGGTTGTCGAGGCCGGCGTTGCGGGTGAAGACGTGGCGCGTGCCGCGCCTGTGCGGAACCGTCAGGCGCTCATGGTCGAGGAGCGCGGTCAGCCGGTCGCGGAACAGGGCGCGGCCAGGCAGGCCTTCGAGATGCGCCGCGGTGGCGCGGTTCTGCGCGGCGACCCAGGCGGCGACGTCCGGGTCGCGGCGGGCGTCGTTCTCCAGCCAGCGGTATGGATCGGCGATGCGGTGTCCGAACTGCTCCTCGACGAGGTCGGCGCGCTTCGTCACGGGATAGATCATCGGCAGGCCCCCTCGGCGAGGGCGGGAGATGGCCGCGGGCACGGCGGGTGCAAGCACGCATTCCGCTTCCCGGTGGCGGCGCGCGGGGGATAGGCTGGGTGCCGCCGCAGGGCCTGGCCTGGCGATGCCCTGTTGCATGCGCCGCGGAGGCGACCATGGGCGATGCCCGTCCGGAGGGCGCCGCGCGCGCGGCGCCCGGTCTCGCGGTTTCCGCGGTGATCGTGCCGTCGCCGCGCGCGGCGCGGCTGGAGCGTGTGATCCTCGGCGCGCCGGGCGCGGAGGAGGCGGTGGTCCGCGTCGAACTCTGCGGCATCTGCACGCCGGAGCAGCGCGTGTACGGCGGGCGCCGCCGCACCTATCCCTATTGGGGCGGGCACGAGCTCTGCGGCGTGGTGGAACGGGTGCCGGCGGGGGCCGGGCCGGGGCTGCGGCCGGGCAGCCGCGTCGCGGTGGCGCTGATGCGCCGCTGCGGCGCCTGCCGGGAGTGCCGGGCGGGGCGCGACAACCACTGCGCCTATCTGCATCCGGAGCCGGCCGGAGACCTGCCGCAGGGACCGCGCGGGTTCAGCGACCGCGTCGTCGTGCCGCCCTACAAGCTGTTCGCGGTGCCGGACGGCGTGCCGGCGGAAGCCGCCGCGCTGGCGGAGCCGGTGGCCTGCGTGCTGCACAGCATCCGACGCGGCGCGCCGTGCGCGGGGGAGGCCGCGCTGGTGCTCGGCGGCGGCACCATGGGGCTGCTGCACGGGCTCCTGCTCGGCCTGCACGGCTGCCGGGTCCTGATCCTGGAGGAGGAGGCGGCGGCGCGCGCGGCGGCGGAGGCGGCCGGGATGGCGGCGGTGCCCGCCGGGTTGCTCGACGATCCGGCGGCGCTGCGCGGGCTGTCGGGCGGGGCGGGCTTCGACCTTGTCTTCTGCACGCGGTTCGGCCCGCGCGGCATCGACGCCGCGATCCGGGCGGCGGCGCGCGGCGGGCGCGTGGTGCTCTACCAGTCGGTGCGCGGCGACGATGCGGCGGCGGTGCCGGCGAACCTGCTCCACTACCAGGAGGTCTCGGTGGTCGGGACGATCGCGCAGACGGCGCGCGACATGGCGGATGCGGTGGCGCTGATCGCGGCCGATCCCGGGCGCCTGGGCTGCCTGCGCACCGCGACGGTGCCGGCGGCGCGGGCGACCGACGGCTTCGAGCACGCGCTGCGGCCCGAGGTGAACCGGGTGATGCTGGATTTCCGCGGCTGATCAGCCGGGCGGCCGCTTCCCCGCCAGGGCCGCGGCGAGTTCCGGCGCGAGGGATAGCCGCTCGATCGGCGGCCCTGGCGAGGTGGCGCAGCCGGTGCCGTCGGTGACCAGGAGCAGGTCGAGGCCGCCGGCGCGGAGCCGCTCCTCCGCCCCCGGCGCGAACAGGGCGTGCGTCGCCGCGGCGGTCACCGAGGCCGCGCCGCGGCGCCGGAGGATCGGCGCGGCGGAGAGCAGGGTCTCGCCGCTGTTGATCTCGTCGTCGAGGAGGACGGCGTGGCGGCCCGCGACGTCGCCGAGCAGCTCGAAGCTCTCCTTCACCTCGCCGTGGCGGCGCTTGCGCATCACCGCGACGGGGGCGGCGAGGGCGGCGGCCAGCCGCTCGGCGCGCTTGCCGCCGCCGAGATCCGGCGAGACGACGACCCAGCCGTCCGGCCGCGTCGCGCGCAGCCGTGCGGCGATGAGGCGGGAGGTGTCGATCTCGGTGACCGGGGCGCGGAACAGGCCGCGGAGCTGCGGGGCGTGCAGCTCCGCGGTGATCAGCCGGTCCAGGCCGGCGCATTCGAGCAGCGCGGCGAAGAGGCGCGCCGGGACCGGCCCGCCCGGCGAGGCCGGGGCGTCGGAACGCGAATAGGGCAGGTACGGCAGAACGGCGGTGACCCGCCGCGCGCCGCGGGCGCGCAGGGTGTCGAGCGCGAAGAGCAGCTCCGTGATCCGGTCGTGCACCCGGTCGGGGAAGAGCTGGAACAGCGCGGCATCGCCGTCCAGCGCGGCCTGCGGCAGGTCCACCTCGATCTGGCCGTTGGAGAAGCCGCGCGTGCGCAGCTCCAGCAGGCCGGTGCCGAGCAGCGCCGAGACGGCGCGCGCGAGGGGCGCGGCGCAGGCGGAGGCGACCACCGTCAGCACCGCGCTACACCTTGATGACGTAGGGGTCGCGCAACCCGCCGGGCGGCAGGAACCGCGTCTCGAAGGCGACGGCGCCGGAGGAGAGGTCCTCGGCCAGGGTGGTGCCGGGCACCACGGCCAGGTGGGCGAGGATCTGCCGCCGCAGCTCGTCGAGCCGCGCGGGGTGGCAGTGTGGGGCGTAGCGCAGCTCGGCCGAGAGACGGAGGCGCAGCCGGCCATCCTCCGCCGGCTCCGCGGCGAGTGACATGACGGGCAGCGAGCCCACGGTGCGGTCGCGCGCGACGCGGACGTTGGAGAACCACTCGTACAGGTTGAGATCGGGCAGCGTCGCGAGCACCTCGTGCAGCTCGGCGGAGAAGACGAGCCACCGCCGCCGCCCTCCCTCGACGCGGCTGGCGGCGTTGCGGGCGCGCCCGAGGAAGCGGAACACGGGGCGCGCGGAGAGCGGGCACCCGCGCAGCTCGACGAGGTCGCCCGTGTCGTAGCGGAGCAGCGGCTGCATCTGCACGAAGGGGTGGAGGTTGGTCAGCACGAGGCGGCCGATGCCGGCCTGGAGCGGTTGGCCGCTGTCGTGGTCCACCGCCTCCGCGATCAGGTGCGGGTCGGGGTGGAAGCAGCCGCAGCGGGCGCAGAGCGAGGCGCCGGCGGCGCTCTCGGTGAGGGAGAAGCGGTCCTGCACGCGGGCGCCCCATGCCCCTTCCAGGAAACGCCGCCAATGCGCGGGCATGAAGCCGCCCGCGACGTTCACGGCGGCGATGCCGAAGCCGCGCGGGTCCACCCCCTGTTCGAGCAGCCAGCTGGTGAAGAACAGGATCTGGAAGCCCATGCCGCCGAGCACCGAGATGCGGCGGTCATGGCCCGGCACGTCGTATTCCGTGCGCAGCACCCGGAGCGCATCCTGGATCAGCGTGTCGTCGGTGACGCCGCTGACGAAGGCGATGCCGGGGCCGGGCACCGGCAGCGGCACGCCGTGATGGGGCGTGGGGAAGCTCAGCGTCAGGGGGCGGCGGGGCAGCTGGCGCAGCAGCGGATCGAACAGGCGCGAGAAGAAGGCGCCGATGAACTGCACCTCCTGGAACGACTTGTAGATCTCGAGCGGCCGGCCGGTGGTGCCGGAGGTGTGGCACACGGAGCGGAGCTGCACGTCGCGGGCGAGGAAGTCCGGGAAGCGGTCCGCGACGGTCTGGCGCGAGATGATCGGCAGATCGTCAAGCCGGGGCGGCAGGCCGGGCTCCGGCGGCGTCCATCCGGCGAAGGACGGATGCGCGGCGTAGAAGCGCGTGCTGGCGCGGGCATGGGCGAGGGTGCGGCGCAGCAGCTCGGCCTGGAGCACGTTCAGGACCGGGCCGTGCAGATCGCCGGCCGCCATGGCGAGGTTGAAGAGATCGGCGAGCGGCGCGGGCTCGATGGCCGGCGCCCCGGCGAGGCGGGCGGCAAGGTCGGCGAGGAAGGAGGCGGGGTGCGGGGCGCCCTTCGCCCCACACCCCGCCGCCGGCTTTGTCGCGGCCCCCACGCGGCGGCTAGCGGCCGAACATGCGGGAGCCGAAGCTCGTCGCCTCCATGGCGGCCTCGGACGCTGCCTCGGCGGCGCTCTCGGAGGCCGCTTCCGCGGCGGCCTCGGCGGAGGATTCCGCGGTGATCTCCGCGGTCACCTCGGCGAGCAGGGTCGAGCTGCGCTCGGCGAGCTGCGCGTCGTTCAGCTTGCCGGCGGCCATCTCCTTCAGGCTGGCCTGCACGAAATCGACGATGGGCTGCATCTCCGTTCTCCTCTGGTGGACGGTGGCTCCTATCCCGGGTTCCGGGCCGCGGGGCCCGGCCTCCTGACCTCCTCGGCCGGGTCCGTGCCGAGCTCGAGGGCGAGCTCGTCGAGGAAGGCCCGCATGATGGCGACGCGGCGCTCTCCCTCGCGCCGCGCCGGCGCGGTGTTGAGCGTCGCGGGGAGGTCGAGAAGCTTGGTGAAGAAGTGGTCGATCGTGTAGCGGCTGTCGTCCAGCTCGCGCCGCCGCGCGAAGGGATCCGCGGGATGGTAGTAGCCGGCGCCGAGCCGGCCTCCGCAGGTGGCGGCGCGCAGGATGCCGACGGCGCCGAGCGCGTCGATGCGGTCGGCATCCTGCAGCACGGCGGATTCGAGGGAGGAGGGCGGCCGGCCGAGCGTGTAGCTGTGCTCCACGATCAGGGCGGCGATGCGCGCGATCTCCTCCTCCTCGTATCCCGCCTCGACGAGGATGGGGCGCGCGGCGGCGGCGGCCTCGCGGCTGGAATCGGGCCGCCGCGGGTCGTCCTTCGGGTGGTTGACGATGTCGTGCAGCAGGGCGGCGGGCAGGAGGATGCCGAGATCGGCGCCGACCTCCCCGCCGATCGCGGTGCAGGAGGCGAGGACGCGCTCGACATGCGACCAGTCATGGCCCGGGTCGTCGCCCGCGTAGAGCGCGCGTGCCTCCGCGGCGGCCGCGCCGAGGCGCGGATCGCCGGAAGGCACGCGCAGCAGACCGCTGCTGCCGAACAGCATGTCAGGGACGCTGCTGGCGGGCCGCGGCCGCAAGCTCGGCCCTGGCCAGCTTCATGAAGTGGTGCAGCTCGGTCGGCGGCGGCTCGGGCCTGCGGGAGGCGATGACGCCGCGGCGGTAGGTGCAGTCGCGCTCCGGATCGGCCAGGGCGTAGGCCGGGAAGTCGCCGGCGTTGTAGATCTCCTGGCAGAGCGGATAGGGGGCGTCCTTCTCGCCGTAGTGGGACCAGCTGCTCATCTTGCAGACGCCGCGGCACGCCGCGTAGAAGACGCAGTTGCCGCACACGCCCTTCACCTGGCCGGCGCCCACCTCTCGCAGCTCGCGGAAGAACGGGCTGCTGCGCCAGATGTCCATCAGCGGCGCGTCGAAGGCGTTGCCGCCGATCATCTCGGGGTCGTCGTAGGAGGCGCTGCACATCGAGATGTCGCCGTTCGACAGGATGCCGAGCACGCTGTCGCCCCAGCCGCAGGTGTGGACGCCGTTGAGGTGGCGCAGCGGCATCAGCGCGGGCGGCAGGGTCATGTAGGCGCGCCCGGCCTCGAAGTGCGGCGAGCGGAGCAGGTTGCCGATCAGCTCCTCGCACTCCTCAAGCGTGATGGCGTTGTCGAGGTGGGAGCGGGCGTTGCCGAGGGGATGGATGTTCAGCAGCGTGCGGTGGCGCCGGATGCCCCAGCCCAGCACGAGGTCGACGATGCGCAGGATGCGGTCGTAGTTGCTGCGGTACGCGGTGGTGGTGACCACCGTGTCGATCTCCGTGCGGCCGAGCTGGCGGAGAACGTCGGCGGTCTGCTCGAAGGCGCCGGCCTTGGCGCGGAACCGGTCATGCTCCTCGGGGCTGTCGTGGTCGAGGCTGATGAAGACCGAGAGCTTCGGCAGACGCGCGAGGCGCTCGACCGTGTCGGGCTTGAAGAGCGTGCCGTTGGTCTCCAGCACGAGCTCGTGCAGGCCGCAGCCGCCGAGGTACTCCATGACCTCGATGAAGTCCTTGTGGACCATCGGCTCGCCGCCCGAGACCTTCACCTTGCGCAGCCCGTGCGGCAGCGCCTGCTCGATGAGGGTGCGGATGGTCTGCAGGTTGAAGTCGACGCCCTTGGCGCGCGGGCCGACGCCCTCGATGTAGCAGTGCTGGCAGCCGAGGTTGCACTTGCGCGTCAGGAACAGATAGATCGTCCTGATCTCGTCGGCGGAGGCGCGGCGGCGCAGGGCCTCGCCTTCCACCATGTCGGCCAGTCGGCGCCGCACGGCGGATTCGTCGGGGGGCGGGGGCAACCAGCTCAGACCAGTCATGTCCGGTCTCCTCTGATGGTGGCGCTCCTGGGACTCCGCCGCGGTCAGCAGCGGAGGATGGCGGTCACCGGCGCATCGGCGAGGCGGCTGCGGCCGCCGATCGCCGCGATCTCGAGAAGGAAGCCGTAGCCTGCGACGACGGCGCCCTGCGCCTGCGCGAAGTCGGCGGTGGCGCGGGCCGTGCCGCCGGTCGCCAGCACGTCGTCGACGACGAGCACGCGCTGGCCCGGCGCCAGGGCGCCTTCCGTCACCTCGAGCCGGCCGGAGCAGTATTCGCAGGTGTAGTCGAAGGCCTGGACCGCGCCGGGAAGCTTGCCCGGCTTGCGCACCAGGACGAGCGCGGCGCCGAGGCGGTCGGCCAGCACCGCGCCGAGGATGAAGCCGCGCGCATCGATCGCCATCACGGCGTCGGCGCGCAGCTTTTCCATGGCCGGCGCCATGGCCGCGGCGATGCGGGAGACGGCGCCGCGCCGCGCCAGCAGCGGCGCGATGTCCTTGAACATGATGCCGTCGATGGGAAAGTCGCGGACGTCGCGCAGCGCGCTGCGCAGAAAGCCGTCCAGGCCGTCCGGTGCCGCGAGGGCGCTGCCATCCATGTGCGTCCTCTCCTCTCGGGCGGGGCACAGAGCGAGCGGGGCGGAGCCTGCGCGCGGCTGCATCCCCGGTGCAATGACAAATGTCAGTTGCATCGGCGCGTAGCGGCGCCGATGTGCACTTGCGCGGCGCGGCACCCTTCGCGCGCGGCGCGATGCGCGGGCCGGCCCTTCGCCGCGCCGGGGACGGTCAGGCGGCGGCGGCCCGCCGGGGCGGCAGGGCCAGCGTGACCGTCCAGCACGCGGCGAGCATCAGCGCGGCGCCGGCGAGGCAGGCGACGAGGCCGCCCGTGGCGTAGAGCAGGCCCGAGAGGAGCGTGCCGAGGAACCGCCCGGCGGCGTTGGCGGCGTAGTAGAAGCCGACATCCTCGGCCGCCTTCTCCGACCCCGCATAGGCGAGGATGAGGTAGGAGTGGACGGAGGAGTTCACCGCGAAGACGAGGCCGAAGACAGCCAGCCCCGCCACCACGACGAGGTCGGGCCGCGGCACGCCGAGGGCGAGCGCGCCGGCGAGCGCGGCGGTGACGAGGACGAGCAGCAGCGACCAGAGCCGCGCGGCCGGCACCTCGGCCGAGAGGCCGTCCTCGCTGCGGCGGATGAGGGCGGGGGCGGCGGCCTGCACGGCGCCGTAGCCGATCGTCCAGAGGGCGAGGAAGAAGCCGACGGCGGCGAAGCTCCAGCCCGCGGCGTAGAGGAAGACGGGCAGGCCGACGACGAACCACACGTCGCGCGCGCCGAACAGCGCGACGCGCGCGGCGGCGAGCAGGTTGACGCCGGGATGCTTCGCCAGGAATTCGCGCGCGGTGCGCGAGGGCTTCGCCCTGCCCATCATCCGCGGCAGCGAGAGGACGACGCCGAGGAGCACGACGGCGAGCGCGGCCGACATGGCCCAGAGAGCGCCACGGAAGCCGAGAGTCTCAAGCAGCAGGCCGCCGAGGAAGAAGCCGCCGCCCTTCATGGCGTTCTTGCTGCCGGTGAAGAAGGCGGTCCAGCGGAACAGCCGCCCGGCCCCCTGCCCTGCGGTGAGCTTGATGGCCGATTTGCTCGCGGTCTTCGTCAGGTCCTTGGCGATGCCGCAGACGCCCTGCGCGACGACGACCCAGGCGACGGAGAGCGCCGCCGTCCAGTCCGGGGAGACGGCGGAGAGCATGAGGAAGCCGGCCACCTGCGTGGCGAGCCCGACGGCGAGCATGCGGGCGATGCCGAAGCGCGTGGCGAGCCAACCGCCGACGAGGTTCGCGCCGATGCCCGCCGCCTCGTAGAACAGGAACAGGAGCGCGAGGGTGAAGGGCGAGTAGCCGAGGCGGAAGAAGTGCAGCAGCACGAGCATGCGCAGCGCGCCGTCGGTGAGCGTGAAGCCCCAGTAGGCCGCGGTGACGATGGCGTAGTGGTGCATTTTTTGTGCCCTCAGACGGCGGGCGCCGCCTCCGGCGGCTTGCCTTCGCGCGGGCGGCTGGTGCGCCCGGCCGGAATGTCGGGTTGCGCGCGGCGCGCAGTCGCGCGCTCGGCCGGCTTCGCCGGCCGCCGGTGCCCTCCGAAGGCGGGCGCCGCCTCCGGCGGCTTGCCTTCGCGCGGGCGGCTGGTGCGCCCGGCCGGAATGTCGGGTTGCGCGCGGCGCGCAGTCGCGCGCTCGGCCGGCTTCGCCGGCCGCCGGTGCCCTCCGAAGGCGGGCGCCGCCTCCGGCGGCTTGCCTTCGCGCGGGCGGCTGGTGCGCCCGGCCGGAATGTCGGGTTGCGCGCGGCGCGCAGTCGCGCGCTCGGCCGGCTTCGCCGGCCGCCGGTGCCCTCCGAAGGCGGGCGCCGCCTCCGGCGGCACCCCTTCGCGCGGGCAGCTGGTGCGCCCGGCCGGAATGTCGGGTTGCGCGCGGCGCGCAGTCGCGCGCTCGGCCGGCTTCGCCGGCCGCCGGTGCCCTCCGAAGGCGGGCGCCGCCTCCGGCGGCACCCCTTCGCGCGGGCAGCTGGTGCGCCCGGCCGGAATGTCGGGTTGCGCGCGGCGCGCATTCGCGCGCTCGGCCCGCCTGGAGTGCGGCGGGCCGCCATCGCCGGGAGCCGGCGTCACAGCCCTGCCTCTTCCATGTGGCACGCCAGGTCCACCATGCGGCAGGCGTAGCCCATCTCGTTGTCGTACCAGGCATAGACCTTCAGCAGCGTGCCGTCGGTGACGAGGGTGGAGGGGCCGTCGACGATCGCGCTGCGCGTGTCGCGCGCGTAGTCGGCGCTGACGAGGGGCCGCGGCTCGAAGCCGAGGATGCCGGCGAGGGGGCCGGCGGCGGCGGCGCGGAACAGGGCGTTCACCTCCTCGGCGGTCGTCCCGCGCCGCAACTCGAACACGCAGTCGGTGAGGGAGGCGTTGAGCACCGGCGCGCGCACGGCGTGGCCGTCCAGCCGGCCGGCGAGTTCGGGGTAGATCAGGCCGATCGCGGTGGCGCTGCCGGTGGTGGTGGGCTGCAGGCTGAGCATCGCGCTGCGGGCGCGCCGCAGGTCCTTGTGCGGCGCGTCCACCACGACGTTCGTGTTGGTCGGGTCGTGGATGGTGGTGATCTGGCCGTGGCGGATGCCGATCGCCTCCTGCACCACCTTCACCACGGGGGCGAGGCAGTTCGTGGTGCAGGAGGCGGCGGTGACGACCCGGTGGCGCGCGGGATCATAGAGGCCGTGGTTCACGCCGAGGACGATGTTCAGCACCTCGCCGGTCTTCACCGGGGCGGCGACGATGACGCGCTTCGCGCCGCGCTCCAGGTGACCGCGCAGCGTCTCGGGCGCGAGGAACTTGCCGGTGCATTCCAGCACAAGGTCGACGCCGAGATCGCCCCAGGGGATGTCGGCGGGGCGCGCATGCCCCGAGAAGGTCAGGCGGCGGTCGGCGATGCGGATGGCGCCGGCGCCATCCGCGGCGATGGGGGCGCGCCAGCGGCCCTGCACGCTGTCGAATTCGAGCAGGTGGGCGATGGCGGCCGCGCCGCCGCCGATCTCGTTCAGGTGGACGATGTCGAGGCGGTTGGCGCGGCGCGGATCGTCCGCCGGCCGTTCGGCGGCGCCGAGGGCGGCGCGGAGCGCGAGGCGGCCGATGCGGCCCGTGCCGTTGATGCCGACGCGCATGCGTGGGTTTTCCTCCTGAGCAGAAGGATGGGCGGCGAAGGCCCCCACCCCGGCCCTGCCCCGCGAAAGCGGGGGAGGGAGAAGACGTCAGCGCGCGGCGACATGGGGGTCGGCGAGCTCGTCGAGGCGGGACTGCAGCGCGATGCGGTCGAGCGCGGCGACGGGGAGGCTGACGAGAAGCGAGAGGCGGCGGTGCAGCGCGGCATACAGCTCGTTCAGCAGCGTCGCGCGCTCCGGCGCGCTGCCCGAGAACTTGGCGGGGTCGGGCAGCGGCCAGGCGGCGGTGATCACCGTCTCGCCGAAATCGGGGCAGGCCTGGCCGGCGAGCGTGTCGCAGAGCGCGATGACGAAGTCGATCCGCGGTGCGCCGGCGCCGGCGAAGGCATCCCAGGATTTCGAACGGAGCGGCGAGACGTCGTGGCCGAGCGCCTTGAGCTGGGACAGCACCTCGGGCAGCGGGCCGGCCGGCGAGGGCTCGGACCCGGCGGAGAGGGCGCGGAAGCGGCCGCCGCCGATGCGGTTCAGGATCGCCTCCGCCATGATCGAGCGGGCGGAGTTGCGGGTGCAGAGGAACAGCACCGTGAAGACGCGGTCCGGCATGCGCGGGGTCTCCGGGTCGAAGAGGCGGGCGAGGTCGCCGCAGCGCGCGGGGTCCCCGCCGCAGCAGGCCTCGGCAAGGAAGGCGAGGAGGGCGCGCAGGCGGGCGAGCTGGACGGCGTAGATGAGGTGGCGGCCCTGGCGCGTGGCGGCGACGAGGCCGGCGCCTTCGAGCGCGCGAAGGTGGAAGGAGAGGGTGGAAGCAGGGATGGCGAGCTGCGCCGCGATCGCGCCGGCCGGCAGGCCGGAGGGGCCGGCGGCGAGCAGGGTGCGCATCAGCTCCAGCCGCGTGGCCTGGCCAAGGGCGGTGAAGGCGGCGGCGGCGTGGCTCGCATCCATTCTTCCAGCATGACCGAAACGCGGGGCGCGGTGCGTGAAGCCTGAGTGACGGCGGCGCGGCGTCGTTGCGCGCGGTGATCACAACGGCCTGCAAGGTGTTGTTCCGCGGGCGGTTTTGGGCTGGTTTTTCGCAGCGGGCTTCCCCACCTCGTGCGTCATGCGGAACGGCGTGCTCACATCCCTGCTCGCGGCGCGGCGGGCCCTGCTGATGGCGCTCGTCTGGTTCATCCTGGCGGGACCCGATCCCGAGGCGCTGCTGCCGGGCGTGCTCGCCGTGGGCGCCGCCACCTGGCTCAGCCTGAGGCTGCTGCCGCCGGTCGGCTGGGTGCGGCTGGCGCGCCTCCTCCTGCTGCTGCCGGGGTTCCTGTGGCGCTCCCTCGTTGGCGGGGCGGACGTGGCGGCGCGGGCCTTCCATCCGCGCATGCCGCTCTCGCCCGGCTGGGTGGAGGTGCCGAGCCGCCTGCCGGGCGGCGGGCGGGCCGTGCTCGGCGGTACGTTCAGCCTCATGCCGGGGACGCTGGTGGCCGGCACGCGCCGGGGCCGCCTGCTGGTGCATTGCCTGGACCGGCGGCAGCCGGTGGAGCGCGCGGTGGAGGCCGAGGAAGCGGCCTTCGGCTCGGCCCTCGCCCGTCCGGCGGAGACTGCGGGCGGATGAGCGACGTGTTCCTGGCCGCGGCGGTGCTGATCCTGCTCAGCGTCGCCGCGGGGCTCTGGCGCGTCTGGCGCGGGCCGACCGCGGCCGACCGCATGATGGCGGCGCAGCTCGTCGGCACGGGCGGGGTGGGCGTGATCCTGCTGCTGGCCGCGGCGGGGCCGCATTGGAGGATGCTCGACGCAGCGGTGGTGCTGGCGCTGCTCGCGGCCTTCGCGGCGGTGGCCTTCGTCAAGGCGCGCACGCCCGAGGGGTCGGGCGACCCGGAGGACGAGCCGGACGGGGCGGGGGAGGCGCGGCGTGGCTGACCACCTCTCCACGCTGTTGGTGGGGCTGGGCGTGCTGGGGTTCCTGGCCGGCACGGTCGGGCTGCTGCGCTTCCCCGACACGCACAGCCGGCTGCATGCGCTGACCAAGGCGGACAATCTCGGCCTCGGCCTCATCGCGCTCGGCGTCATGCTGCAGGCCGAGGGGGTGGCGGAGGTGCTGAAGCTCGCCCTCGTCTGGGCGCTCGCTATCCTCGCGGCCGGCACGGCGACACAGCTCATCGCGCGCAGCGCGCTGGAGGACGTATCGCGCAGCGCGCTGGAGGAGGACGTATCGCGCAGCGCGCTGGAGGAGGTGTCGCGCGGCGCGGCGGGGGATGACGGGGGCGCGGGGCGGCGATGACGGGCATGGTGCTCGACCTGCTGCTGGCGGCGCTCCTCCTCGGCACGGCGGTCGCCGCGGTGGGGGCGCACGGCCTGTTCGTTGGGGTGGTGTTTTTCGTGGTCTACGGGGTCTTCGTCGCGGTCGCGTGGCTGCGCCTGCAGGCGGTCGACGTGGCGCTGGCGGAGGCGGCGATCGGGGCGGGGCTGACGGGTGTGCTGCTGCTGTCGGCGGTGGGGAAGCTCGGCCGCGCGGGGGCGGACGAGCCGCCGCGGCGGCCCGGCATCCTCCTGGCGCTCGCGTGCGGCGGGATCACGCTCCTGCTCGGCTGGGCGTTCCTGTCGCTGCCGGACGCGCCGGGGCTGCAGGCGGAGGTGGCGGCGGCGGTGCCGATCTCGGGCGCCGAGAATCCGGTCACCTCGGTGCTACTGAACTTCCGCGCCTTCGACACGCTGCTCGAGAGCATCGTGCTGCTCGGCGTGCTCGTCGGCGTGTGGGCGCTGGCGCCGGACGGCGCCTGGGGCGGGCGGCCGGGCCTGCGGCAGCGGGTGCGGCGCGACGGCGTGCTGGCGGGCTTCGGGCGGGTGCTGCCGCCGGTGGGGCTGCTGGTCGGCGCCTATCTCGTGTGGGCGGGCACGAAGCAGCCGGGCGGCGCGTTCCAGGGCGGCGCGGTGCTCGCCGCGGTGTGGCTGCTGGCCGCGATGGCGGCGGCGGCGGCGGCGCCGCGGGTGACGAGCCTGCTGCTGCGCGTCGCGCTGGCGGCGGGGCCGCTCGTCTTCCTTGCCGTCGGCATCGCCGGCGCGCTCGGCGGCAGCTTCCTCGGCCTGCGGCCCGAATGGGCGGGCGCGCTGGTGATCACCATCGAGGTGGCGCTGACGCTGTCGATCGCAAGCACGCTGGCGCTGCTGGTGCTGGGCCCGCCGGAGCGCCCCGGATGACCGGCTCGGCGACGATCTTCGGGCTGTGCGGGGCGGCGCTCGTCGGGATCGGCCTGTACGGCTTCCTCGCGCATGCGCAGCTGCTGCGGCGGCTCCTGTCGTTCAACGTGGTGGGCTCGGGCGTGTTCCTGATGTTCGGCGCGGCGGCCTGGCGCGACCCGGCGCTCGGTGCGGATGCGGTGCCGCACGCGATCATCATCACCGGCATCGTCGTGAAGCTGGCGGGATCGGCCCTGGCGGTGGCGCTGCTGGTGCAGCTTGCCCGGGCCGCGCGCCGCACCGCCCTGCCCGAGGACGAGGGGTCCGACGCGCGGTGAGGACGCTGCTGCTCTCCCTGCCGGTGGCGCTGCCGCTGCTGGCGGCGCTGCTCGGCGTCGCCGCGGCGCGGCAGGCGGCCGCCCTCGCGGTGTCCACCGGGCTGCTCGTGCTGGGCCTGGCGCTGTGGCTCGCACTCGAGGTCGCGGCCTCGGGCCCGGTGCGCATCGCGCTCGGCGGGTGGGAGGCGCCTCTCGGCATCGTGCTGCGCGCGGACGGTCTCGGCGCGGGGTTCCTGCTGGCGACCGCGGTGGTGATGGCGGTGGTGCTGCTGGCGGCGCAGCCCGCCTTCGAGGACCGCGGGGCCGAGAGCCGCGCGGGCTTCGCCTTCTGGCCGCTGGCGATGCTGCTGTTCGCGGGCATCAACACGGCCTTCCTGTCGAACGACCTGTTCAACCTGTTCGTCGCGCTGGAGCTGCTGACGCTCTCGGCCGTGGCGCTGGTCGCCATCGAGGGCAAGGCCGCGACGATCGTGGCGGCGCTGCGCTACCTCGTCTTCGCGCTGCTCGGCTCGGTGCTGTTCCTGCTCGGCGCGGTGCTGGCCTACTCGGCGCATGCCACGCTCGACATGACGCAGCTCGGCCGGGTGGCGGATGGTGGCTGGCCGATGGCGGCGGCGCTGGCGCTGATGACGGTCGGGCTCGCGGTGAAGACGGCGCTGTTCCCGTTCCATGCCTGGCTGCCGGCCGCCCATTCGGGGGCGCCGGCGCCGGCGAGCGCGATGCTGTCCGCGCTGGTGCCGAAGGCGTCGTTCTTCATCATCCTCCGGCTGTGGTTCGACATGGCGCCGGGCCTGGCGCCGCCGGCGCTGGTGCTGGTGCTCGGCGGGCTCGGCGCGGCGGCGGTGGTGCATGGCTCGCTGCTGGCGATCGGGCAGGAGAGGCTGAAGCTGATCGTCGCCTATTCCACGGTGGCGCAGCTCGGCTACCTGTTCCTGCTGTTCCCGCTGGCGGGCGGGCCGGGCGCGGCGCAGCCCTGGGCGGCGGCGGCCTGGACGGGGACGGCGTTCCACGCCTTCTCCCACATGCTGGCGAAGGCGGCGATGTTCCTCGCGGCCGGGCTGTTCGCCCGGGCGGTGGGGCATGACCGGCTGGACGGGCTGCGCGGGATGGTACGCGCCATGCCGATCGCCTGCTTCGCCTTCGGGCTGTCCGCCGTGGCGCTGATGGGGCTGCCGCTGTCGGGCGGCTTCACGGCGAAATACCTGCTGCTCAGCGCCGCCTTCGCCTCGGGGCAGTGGGTCTGGGCGCTGGTGCTGGTGGGCGGCGGGCTGATGGCGGCGGTCTACCTGTTCCGGCCGCTGAACCTGATGTTCAGCAAGGAGGGCGCCGACGTCGCGGCGCTGCGCCCGGTGCCGCGCGGGGAGCAGGCGCTGCCGCTGGTGCTGGCTCTCGGGGCGGTGCTGCTCGGCGTCGCCTCGGCGGGGCCCTATGCGCTGCTCCAGGCGGGCCGGCCGGTGGCGGAGGGCTTCGCGCCATGAACGCCGCGCTGCCCGTGCTGATCCTCGCCACCTCGCTCGTGCCGGCGCTCGTCATCTTCTGGCTGCCGGACGGGGCGGCGCGGCTGCGCGGCTGGCTGAACCTCGGCGGGGCGTCGGTGAAGCTCGCTCTCGTGGTGTTCCTGATGGTCGAGGTGGCGGGCGGGGCGATGCACGAGGCGCGCTTCGACCTCGGGCCGGGCCTGTACCTGCTGCTGCGTGTGGACGCGCTGGCGCTGCTGTTCGTCAGCCTCTCGGCCGTCCTCTGGCTGCTGACCACGATCTACGCCATCGCCTATCTCGGCGACGGTCCCAACCTGTCGCGCTTCTTCGGCTTCTTCAGCCTCTGCGTCGCGGCCACCACGGGGCTCGCCCTCGCGGGGACGCTGTTCACCTTCTTCATCTTCTTCGAGCTGCTGACGCTCTCGACATGGCCGCTGGTGGTGCACAAGGAGGACGGCAAGTCGGTGAAGGCGGGGCGGCTCTACCTCGCCTACTCGCTGCCGGGCAGCGCCGCGCTGCTGACGGCCATCGTCTGGCTGGAGAGCGCGACAGGCCCGGTGATCTTCGCCGAGCCCGCCGACCTGCGCGTGCTGGGCGATGCCAGCCTGATCGCCATCTTCGCGCTGTTCGCGGGCGGGGTCGGGGTGAAGGCCGCGCTGGTCCCGCTGCACGGCTGGCTGCCGGCGGCGATGGCGGCGCCCGCGCCGGTGAGCGCGCTGCTGCACGCGGTGGCGGTGGTGAAGGCCGGCGCCTTCGGCGTGGTGCGGCTGATCTACGACGTGTTCGGCGTCGGGCTGACCGCCGAGCTCGGCGTCGGGCTGCCGCTCGCGATCCTCGCGTCGCTCACGATCCTCTGGGGCTCGCTGCGCGCGCTGCAGCAGACCGAGATCAAGAAGCGGCTCGCCTTCTCCACGGTGAGCCAGGTCTCCTACATCGTGCTCGGCGCGGCGCTGGCCGGTCCCCTCGCGGCGATCGGCGGGCTGGTGCACCTGGTGCACCAGGGGCTGATGAAGATCACGCTGTTCTTCTGCGCCGGGATCTACGACGAGCGGGCGGGGATCACGCGCGTCGCCGACCTCGACGGCATCGGGCGGCGGATGCCGCTCACCTCGATCTGCTTCACGATCGGCGCGATGGGGATGATCGGCATCCCGCCGGTGGCCGGGTTCGTCTCGAAGTTCTATCTCGGGCTCGGCGCGCTGCAGGCGGGCGAGCCCTGGGTGGTCGGCGTGCTCGCGGCCTCGGCGCTGCTCAACGCCGGCTACTTCCTGCCGCTGCTCTACCGCATCTGGTTCGGCGAGGCGCCGGCCGGCGCGCCCCCGGCCGACGAGCGGAGCCCGGGCATGGTGGTGCCCGCGCTGGTCACGGCGGCGGCCTCGCTCGCTGCCGGGCTGCTTGCGGGGAGCGCCATCAGCCCGCTCGGCTGGGCGAGGCTGGTGGCGGGGGTCTACCTGCCATGAACCCGGTCCTCGGCCCCGCGCTGCCGGTCCTCGCGCTCGCCTGGCCGCTGCTGCTCGGGCTCCTCGCGGCGTGGCCGGGCTGGCGGGCGCGCGCGCTGTGGGTGCTGCCGGTCGCGCCGCTGCCGGCGCTGCTGCTGGCGCTGCTCGGCGCCGAGGGCACGACCGTCGTGCCGGACCTGCTGCTCGGGACGCGGCTGGTGGCCGATGCGCCGGGGCGGCTGCTGCTCGGCGTCGTCGCGCTGATCTGGGCGGCGGCGGGGGTGTTCGCGCTCGGCTATTTCCGCGCGGCGCGGAAGCCGGCCGTCCTCGCGGGGTTCTGGTGCCTGACGCTGTCGGGCAACCTCGGCGTCATGCTCGCGGCGGACGTGGCGAGCTTCTACGTGGCCTTCGCGGCCGTCTCGCTCGCCGCCTACTGGCTGGTGGTGCATGACGGCACGCCGCGCGCGCTCTCGGCGGGTCGGGTCTACCTCGTGCTCGCGCTGCTCGGCGAGGCGCTGCTGCTGGCCGGGCTGCTGCTGGGCGCGGCGGCGGCCGGCAGCCTCGAGGTGGCGGCGGTCGGGGCGGCGATGGCGGAGGCGCCGGTCGCGCTCGGCTGCCTCATCCTCGGCTTCGGGCTGAAGGCGGGGATGGTGCCGCTGCACATGTGGCTGCCGCTGGCGCACCCCGCCGCGCCTACCCCGGCCTCGGCGGCGCTGAGCGGCGCGATCGTCAAGGCCGGGGTGATCGGCCTGCTGCGCTTCCTGCCCGGTGATCCGGCGCCCTGGGCCGAGGCGATGGTCTGGCTTGGCCTGGCCGGCGCCTATGGCGGGGTGCTGGCCGGCCTGACGCAGCGCAACCCGAAGGCGGTGCTGGCCTATTCCACGATCAGCCAGATGGGGCTGGTGATCGCGGCGCTCGGCGTCGGGCTGCGGGCGGAGGCGGCGCTGTATGCGGCGCATCACGGGCTGGCCAAGGCCGCGCTGTTCCTGGGCGTCGGCGTGCTGGCGGCGACGGGGCGGCGGCACCTCGGCTGGGTGCTGCCGCTGGCCGCGCTGCCGGCGCTGTCGGTGGCCGGGGCACCGCTGCTGGGCGGCGCGCTGGCGAAGGCGGCGATCAAGCCGGGCTTCGCGGGCTGGCAGGACTGGGCGGTGGTGCTCTCGGCGGTCGGCACGGCGCTGCTGCTCGGCCGCGCGCTCTGGCTTTCGGCGCGCGGCGGGGCCGAGGCGGCGGAAGCGCGGCCGGGGCCGCTGCTCTGGGCGCCCTGGCTGCTGCTCACCGCATCGGCGCTGCTGCTGCCCTGGGGGCTGCTGGCCGGCTTCTCCGCGCTGACGACCGGCTACGCGACCGGCGCGGCGGCGCTGTGGGACGGCGCGTGGCCGCTGCTCGCCGCGGCGGGGCTGGCGGCGCTGGCGCTGCTGGCGCGGCTGCGCGCGCCGGCCCTGCCGGAGGGCGACCTCGCCGAGCCGCTCGGCAGGCTGGCGCGCGGCGCGGTGGCGGCGCTGCGCCGCATCCCGGAGCCGGCAGCGCCATCCCTTCCACCGGCCGAGGCCGGCCGGGGACGGGCGGCGGTGGAGCGCCTGGAGGGCGGGCTGCTGCCCTGGCGGCGGGGCGGCCTCGTCGCCGCGCTGCTCGCGCTCGCTCTCGCACTGTCGCTCGCGGGGTGGCCGGGGCTCGAGGCGCTGCCCAGCCCCGGCGCCGGGCCGCCCCTGGCACGGTGAGGGGGCGCCCCGCAGGCGCCCGAAGGACCGCCCGCGTCAGGCGCCCCCCTGCCCCGCCACCTCTGCCATCAGCGCGGGGATGCCGGGCAGGATCTCGCGGGCGAGGAACCCGACGGGGCCGCGGCTGCGCGACAGGCGCTCCCCGGCCTCGCCGTGCAGGAACACCGCCCAGAGCGTCGCGGCGATCGGGGTGGCGCCGCGGGCCAGGAGGCCGCCGAGGATGCCCGCCAGCGTGTCCCCGGAGCCGGAGGTGGCGAGACCGACGCAGCCGCGGGCGCTGAACCAGGCCTGGCCGCCGGGGGCGACGACGTAGGTGCCGGCGCCCTTCATCGCGACGACGACCTGCAGCATCGACGCGGCGCGGCGCGCGGCGCCGAGGCGGTCGGCCAGCACCTCCTCCCGCTCCACGCCGAGCAGCGTCGCCATCTCGCCGGCATGCGGCGTCACCACCACGCGGCCGGCGAGGTCGCCCTGGCGCAGCGCGTCGCGCATTTCGCGCAGGCGGTGCAGGGCGGCGGCGTCGAGGACGAAGCGCGTGCCGGTGCCGGCGGCGTCGCGCAGCAGCGCCGCGGTCAGCGCCGCCGCCGCCTCGCCGTCGAGCATGCCGGGGCCGATCACGGCGGCGTCGCAGGAGGCGGTGCGGCGGATGAGCGCGGCGGCGGCGGAGGGCGCGATCTCGCCCTCCTCCGTCTCGTCCAGGCCGGCGACCAGCGCCTCGGGCAGGGCGAGCGCGAGGTGGGGGGCGATGCCGGCCACGGTCGCGACCTGGAGCTTGCCGGCGCCGGCGCGGAGCGCACCGATGCCGGCGAGCAGCGCGGCGCCGGGCACCTGCCGGCCGCCGCCGATGATCAGGGCGCGGCCGCGCGAATCCTTGTCCTCGCCCTCATGGTGGGTGGGGAGAGGGAGGGCGCGGAGGGTGGCTTCGGTGACGTCGGTGGCGGTGGTCATCTTGCGCCCGCGGGGGCGTCGGGGGCGTGGGTGACGGGGGTGGATTGCGCCTCCAGCGGCGCCACGAAGTTGTAGTCGCGGAGGATGAGGGCGCCGCGGCCGCCGGCGGCGCGGGGGTCCAGCGCGTATTCGGTGACGCCGCAATTCGCGACGTCGGCTTCGCGGTCGATCGCCAGGATCCCCTCCTCCGTCATGTTCTCGATGAGGTAGCGGAGGCAGAGGACGACGACCTGGTGCGCGACGATCAGCACGCGCGCGCCCTCATGGTGCAGGGCGACGCTGTCGAGCGCGCTGCGCAGTCGGAGGATGACGTCGCACCAGCTCTCGCCGCCCGGCGGGCGGTGGTAGAACTTGCCGAGGGCGCGGCGGAACTCGGCCTGGTCGGGGTGCAGCTCCTCGATGCCCCAGCGGGTCATGCGGTCGAGGATGCCGAACTCCTTCTCGCGCAGGCGTTCGTCGGCGACGATCGGGCAGGCGTCGGGGGCGAAGCCGCCCTCCTCGCCGATCAGGGACGCGGTCTGGCAGGCGCGGCGATAGGGGGAGGAGAGGATCACCTCCGGCCGCTCGCGCGCCGGCATGGCGGCGAACCAGCGGCCGAGGGCGCGGGACTGCTCGGCGCCGAGCGGGCTCAGCGGCACGTCCACGTCGCGGGCGGCGCCGGTGTCGATGTGGGTGAGGCGGGCGGCGTGGGCGGCGTCGCGCGCGACGTTGCCGCTGCTCTCGCCGTGCCGGACGATCCAGAGCCGCGCGGGCCAGTGCTTCGGGGTCATGCGGGCGCAACGCGCGAAGCGGCGGCGGGCTGCGCCCCTCCGATGCCGATGGCCACCTGCGCCGGCGCCGCCCGCCGCAGGGATGGCGCGCCTACAGAACCGGGGGTGTCAGACGCGGATGCCGGATTCCAGGCGGGCCGCCTCGTCCTCGTAGCCGCGCGCGCGGTCGAGCAGCGTCTCGCGGTCGATGCGGAGGCTCATCTGCCGCGCGAGGGCGCGGCAGTCGGCGGCCTTCTGGCGCAGCTCGGCGATGGCGGCGCGCGCAGCATCCTCGGGAGACATCGGCGGGGCGATTCGCAGAAGTGTCTGATACCCGACACTACGTAGGCGAAAGGGGCGCGAAAAGCAGGATGTGGACTTCGCGCGATTGCGTGATCGACCCGATCCGATGCGGGCGCGGTCAGCGCGGCGGCAGGGGCGGCGTGGGCTGCGGCGCGGAGGCCGGGGCGCCGGGCGCGCCTTCCAGCACGGCGCCTCCGCCGCGATGGGCGGCGTTCGCCTCCGGCGTGTGCGGGCCTCGATCGAGCGGCGCGCCGGGGGAGCGGCCGGGCGCAGGGTCGGCCGAAGGCGGCGTCGGCGCGCCGGGGCGGGCGGGGTCGGGGCGGGCAGGGCCGGTTCCCTGGGCCAGCGCGGGGACGCTCAGGACGAGGGCGGCGAGGGCGAGGGACAGCGGGCGCATCTCTGCCTCCGGAACGGAATGTCCCGCGCGCAACGCCGGCGGCTCGGGCAAGGTTGCGGGAGCGCGGGGGCGAGAGGGCAGCCGGCGCGCTCCGAGACGGGAGGATGGATGGTGCGACCGGTGGCGCTGGTGACGGGGGCGGCGCGCGGGATCGGGCTGGCGACGGCGCGGCGTTTCCTGGCGGAGGGCCACGCGGTCGCGCTGCTCGACATCGACGAGCCGGCGCTGCGGGCTGCGGTGGCGGGGCTGGGCACGGCCGACGCGGTGCTCGGCCTGCCCTGCGACGTGGCGGAGGCCGCGGCGGTGGAGGCGGCGGTGGCGCAGGCGGCGGCGCATTTCGGGCGGCTCGACGCGGTGGTGAACAATGCGGGCGTCGCGGTGTTCCGGCCGATCCTCGAGACGACGCCGGAGGATTGGGCGCGGGTGCTGGCGGTGAACCTGACCGGGCCGTTCCTGGTGACACGGGCGGCGGCGCCACTGATGGCGGCGGGGGGCGGCGGGGCGGTGGTGAACGTCACCTCGATCTCTGGGCTTCGCGCCTCGACGCTGCGGGTGGCGTACGGGACGAGCAAGGCGGGGCTGGCGCATCTGACGAAGCAGCAGGCGGTGGAGTTGGCGGCGCTCGGCATCCGGGTGAACGCGGTGGCGCCCGGGCCGGTGGAGACGGCGATGGCCCGGGCGGTGCACACGCCGGCGATCCGGCGTGACTACCACGACCACATCCCGCTCGGCCGCTACGGGACGGAGGAGGAGATCGCGGAGGCGATCCTGTTCCTGTGCGGCCGCGGGGCGCGCTACGTGACGGGCCAGGTGCTGGCGGCGGATGGCGGGTTCGACGCGACCGGGATCGGGCTGCCGACGCTGCGGGGCGGGGGCGCGGCGGTGTGATCACCCTGCGCCCCCGGCGACATGATACGGACGTGACTTGGAATGGGTGGCACCCGGGCGACCTTCGCGCGATGGGATCACGAGAGCGTCTGACCGGGGGGTTCACGCGATGGAGAGCGTCGTCCGCGAGATCCTGCACGACTGCGCCGTCCTTGCGGTGCCCGTGGAAGGCCTCTCGCCGCTGGCCGAGCTGGCGGCGGCGGGGCTGACCGCGGAAGGGCGGCGCGCGGTGCTGGGCGGGCTGGAGCAGCGGCTGCGGCTCAGCGTGCCGCGCGGCGCGCTGGCGCGGAAGGATTTCCGCAGCATCGCCAGCCTTGCCGCGGCGGCCGAGGCGCTACGCGGCCACAGGCTGGCGGCCTGAGCGGGGGCGATGACGGCGATGGGTCCAGCTTCGCGCCCGGCGATGGTGCGCGACCGCGCGGCGGAAGGCGCCGCCCACCTCGTGCAGGCCGTTCCCCGGCGGGAGGTGAACCGCCCGTCGCACGGGGCGGTGCTGCCGGACGGGCTGGCGCCGGTGGGCGCGGCGCCGGCGCCGCGCCCCGGAGACGTCGTGGCGGTGCTGGTGGTGCGGAACGAGGCGCTGCGCCTGCCGGCGGCGCTGCGGCACGTCCGCGCGCAGGGCGTGCAGCGGGCGATCGTCATCGACAACGGCTCGACCGACGGGACGCGGGAGATCGCGCAGGGGCACGGCGCGGACCTGATCCATGCGCCCGGCTCCTACGCCGCCTCGGGCTTCGGGATCGCCTGGACGAACGCGGTGCTGGACCACTATGCGCGCGGCCACTGGGCGCTGGTGGTGGATGCGGATGAGCTGCTGATCTACCCCGGCTGCGACCGGGCGGGCGTGCCGGAGCTCTGCGCGCATCTCGACACGCTGGGGTCGGAGGCGCTGCGGACGGTGATGCTGGATTGCTACCCGGCGGGGCCGCTCTCGGCCTGCGAGTACCGGCCGGAGCAGGACCTGATCGCGGCGGCGCCGCATTTCGAGCCGCCGGAACTGCGCGAGGAGGCAACGGAGGATTTCCCCTACACCCTAGCCTATGGCGGCGTGCGGGAGAGGCTGTTCTTCCCCGAGGCGGATCCGCGGCGGCCATCGCGCTGGATCTGGCAGCGGGCGTACAACCTGGCCTGGCGGGTGCCTGCGGTGCGGCGGCAGGCCTGGTTCGAGAGGCTGGCGCCGGCACGCTCCCCCACCCTGTCGAAGCTGCCGCTGCTGCGCTGGCGCGAGGGGGCGGCGTTGCGCGGCTCGACGCACCGGATCGCGCCGATGCGGCTGGCCGCGGAGCAGCCGAACGGCGTGCTGCTGCACTACAAGTTCCTGCAGGATTTCCATGCCCGCGCGGTGGATGCGGTGGCGCGCTGCGCGCACCATGACGGCTCGCGCGAGTACCGGCGCTACCTGGCGAAGCTGGAGGCCGACCCGGCCTTCACCCTCGCCGGGCCGGGCAGCCTGACCTATGAGGGGCCGGATCAGCTTGTCGCGCTTGGCCTGATGGCGGACACGCCGGGATGGCGGCGCGCGCGGGGAGCCTGACCGCCCACGGGTCGCCGGGGCGGGGCGCCGCCGTCAGCCGGCGGGGACGCGGGTGGCGTTGTCGAGCGCGGCGAGGAGCTGGGCCTCGGTCCAGGGCTTCTTGAGCACGACCCCCCTGCCCTGCGCCGGGTCGAGCGCCGCGCGCTCGGCGCCGTCCAGCGCGTAGCCGGTGGAGATCACCACGGGCAGGCCGGGCCAGCGGCCGCGCAGCGCCCGCAGCACCTCGGCGCCGGACCCGTCGGGGAGCTGGAGGTCGAGGATGACGGCGTCGAGCACCGGCAGGCGCGCCAGCGTGGCGATCGCCTCCTCCGCTCCGAAGGCGACGGCCACCTGATGGCCGGCCCCGGCGAGCACATCCTCCACCGCGGTGGCCACGAGGATCTCGTCATCGACGACGAGGATGTTGAGCCGGCGGCGCGACATGGGCGAATTCCTCCTGCGCAATTCATGCGTCAGGGCATCTCGGGGCGTCCAATGACGTGTACGCGGGGGGGGGGGCGCCGCCCCGGATGACCGCGCTGCCCATCGCGTCGGCGTCGGGCACGTCGCGCGCCTGGGCCGCGCGCCGCACTCGCCGATCGCCCTGCGCACGCGGTCGGGCAGGGGGGCGTCAAGGTAGTCCTCCCGCGCCGAGGCGAAGGGCCGGCGCGGCTCGCCCGTCTCGGAGTTTAGGTTCCGCTCGGCTCGGGCTCGGCCTGCCGCTGCCGGGCCGGCGCCGCCGGCGTCTCCGTCATCTGCCGCCGCTGCCGGGCGGCCACCTGGACCTGCACCTCCTCCTGCCGGTGGCGCAGCTCCTCCATCACCCGGGGATGGCGGCGGCTGATCGCCTCCTGCTCGATCCGCTCGTGATCCTCCCAGCCGTAGGACATCCGTTCCTTCGACGAAGCGGGGGGCCTCTCCTTCGGCAACGTCCGTGCTGTATCGGGCATGGGTGGCAACCTCCCCTTTCAGGGTCTCGAAATATGTCGCTGGCCGATCTCCGACCGCATTGATCAGGTAGCCGAGCGGCACGAAGCGGCCATCCCGGCGGAACCTCTGGATGGCCCGGTTGGCCGCCTTCTCCACCGGAAGGTCGGCCAGCAGCAGATGCACCTCATAGCTGGCCTCTCTCAACCCATCGATCAAGCGCCGCAGCCCGGCCTCCTCGGACCCCACCCGCGGCAGCGCCAGGTTGTCACCCCGCACCACAGCCCGGCTCAGCAGCTCAGCCGCCAGATCGGCGCTCTCCGCATGCACCGCATTGGCGCCGATCCCGCCCCGGTACTCCGGGATCTTCGCCTTCACGTCGTCGGAATCGACCACCAGCGCCCCCACTTGGCGCGCCAGCGGCTCGACGATGGTGGACTTCCCCGCCGCCGGCGGCCCGATCACGATCCAGGCCTGCCGCTCCTGCCGCACCTCCACCCCGGCGCGGCGCTCCGCCTCCACCTCGGCCAGCCATCGCGCCTGGTCGGCCTGGCGCTCCGGCGCATCGGGATCGGTGGGCGGGTGCCGCGCCGGGTCCAGCGCCTCCGCCTCGGCGGCGCGCACATCCTCCGGGAAGGGGTCTCCCAGCCGCCATTCCATCGCCTGGGACTCCGCCGCCGCGGCCCAATCCTCGCCCCGGCCCGCCGCATCGTGGAACTCGGCCAACTCGGACAGAAGCGGCTCCACCTCCTCCAGCCATTCCCGGATCAGGTCAACCTTCCGGCCCGCCCCTCCGCCCGTGCCGCTCTGAGGCCTGGGAAGGACGGATCAGCCGAGGGGCAGCGCGGTCTCGTATTTCACCTCGCGCAGGGCGAAGTGGCTGCGGACATGCTGGACGACGGGGCGGGCGAAGACGGCCTGCTGGAGGAAGCGCTCGAAGGCGGCGGCGTCGGGGACCATCACGCGCAGCAGGTAGTCGGCATCGCCGGTGGTGGCGAAGCATTCCAGCACCTCCGGCCGGTCGCGGACCGAGGCCTCGAAGGCGGCGATCGCCTCGCGGTCGTGCTTCATCAGGGTGACGTTGACGAAGACGCATTGCGGAACGCCGGCGGCCGCGGGATCGAGCAGCGCGACGTAGCGGCGGATGACGCCGCGCGCCTCCAGCGCGCGCAGACGCCGCCAGGTGGGCGAGGCCGAGAGGCCGATGCGCTCGGCCAGTTCGTTCACCGCCAGCCGTCCGTCGCGCTGCAGCGCCTCCAGGATCCGCCGCTCGAAGGGATCGAGGGGCGGGTTCATGCGCGGCACACCGGGTCTGCAGGTGGATTCATCCCAGCAAGGCAGCATGAGGGCCTGAAATGGGCAAATCCTTCCCGCAGCCGGGCGGCATCCTTCGCGGTGAACAAGACCGGCGTGGAGGCGTCCATGAGCGTGGTGGACCGGCGCTACCGGCTGGAGGATCGCACCCTGACCGGCGCGGCGGCGCCGGCGCGGGTGCACCTGACCGGCACCCAGGCGATCATCCGCATGCTGCTGGCGCAGGCCGAGGCGGACCGCGCGGCGGGGCTGGACACCGCCGGCTTCGTCTCGGGCTACCGCGGTTCCCCGCTCGGCGCGGTGGATCAGGAGATGTGGAAGGCGGCGGAGCGGCTGGACGCCGCGCGCATCCGCTTCCTGCCGGCGATCAACGAGGATCTGGCGGCGACGGCGGTGCTCGGCACGCAGAAGGTGGAGAGCGATCCGCAGCGGACGGCCGCGGGCGTCTTCGCGCTTTGGTACGGCAAGGGGCCGGGGGTGGACCGCTCGGGCGACGCGCTGCGGCACGGGCATGCCTATGGCGCCTCGCCCCATGGCGGGGTGCTGGTGGTGGCGGGGGACGACCATGGCTGCGTCTCCTCCTCCATGTCGCATCAGTCGGATCTCGCGATGCAGGCCTGGGGGATGCCGGTGATCCACCCGGCCTCGATCGCGGAGTATGTCCGGTTCGGGCTGTGGGGCTGGGCCGCCTCCCGCGCCTCGGGCGCCTGGGTCGGGTTCAAGGCGATCAGCGAGGTGGTGGAGAGCGCGGCCTCGGTGCCGGTGGCGCCGCTGCCCGTCTTCCGGCCGGCGGAGATCGATGCCGGGCCGGACGGGCTGCACTGGCGCTGGCCGGACCTGCCGGGGCCGCAGATCGAGGCGCGGCTGTCGCGCAAGCTGGCGGCGGTCGCCGCCTTCGCCCGCGCGAATCCGCTGGACCGGCTGACCGTGGCGGCGGCGCGGCCGCGCCTGCTGGTGGCGGCGGTCGGCAAGGCGCATGGCGACGTGATGGAAGCGCTGCGCGTGGGCGGCGCGACGGAGGCGGCGCTGGCGGAGGCGGGCGTGGCGGTGCTGAAGGTGGGGCTGGTGCATCCGTTGTCGCCGATCCTGACCGAGCTGGCCGCGACGGCGGAGGAGGTGCTCGTCGTCGAGGAGAAGGCGCCGGTGGTGGAGACGGCGCTGCGCGCGGCGCTGTACGGCGCGGCACGGCGGCCGCGCATCCTCGGCAAGGCGGACGGGGCGGGCGCGGCGCTGCTGCCCTCCGCCGTGGAACTGCGGCCGCACCGGGTGGCGGCGGCGCTGGCAGCGCGGCTGGCGCCGCTCGGCGTGGCGCTGCGCGTCCCCCCTGCATGGCAGGCGGACGAGGAGGCCAGGCCGGCGGGCCTGCCGGTGCGGAGCCCGTATTTCTGCTCCGGCTGCCCGCACAGCACCTCCACGAAGGTGCCGGAGGGCAGCCGCGCCGGCGCGGGCATCGGCTGCCATTTCATGGCCAACTGGATGGACCGCAGCACCACGGGCCTCGTGCCGATGGGGGCGGAGGGCGTGGACTGGGTGGGCCAGGCACCCTTCACGCGCGAGGCGCACATCTTCCAGAACCTCGGCGACGGGACCTTCTTCCATTCGGGGCTGCTGGCGATCCGCCAGGCGGTCGCGGCGGGGACGCGCATCACCTACAAGCTGCTGTTCAACGACGCGGTGGCGATGACCGGCGGGCAGAAGCCGGACGGGGTGCTGACCGTGGCGGGCATCACGCGCATGGCAGCGGCGGAAGGCGTGCGGCGGATCGTGGTGGTGGCGGACGACCCGGCGAAGCACGGCGCCGACGCGGGCTTCGCGCCCGGCACCGCGCTGCACGGCCGCGACGAGTTGGACGCGGTGCAGCGGCGCCTGCGCGAGGAGCCGGGCGTCACGCTGCTGATCCACGACCAGGTCTGCGCGACGGAGGCGCGGCGACGCCGCAAGCGGGAGGGGGCGCCGCCGCCGGCGCGGCACGTCGTCATCAACGACCTCGTCTGCGAGGGGTGCGGCGACTGCCAGAAGAAAAGCAACTGCCTCTCCGTCGTGCCGGTGGAGACGGAGTTCGGACGCAAGCGGGCGATCGACGCGGCGTCCTGCAACACGGACCTGTCCTGCCTGAAGGGCTTCTGCCCGAGCTTCGTCACGGTGGAGGGCGGCGTGAAGAAGCGGCGCACGGCGGCGGCGGTGCCGGCGGAGGAGGTGTTTCAGCGCGCCGCCGCACTGCCGGAGCGGGCGGGCGCGCCGGGCGAGGCGCCGTGGGAATTGCTCGTGGCCGGCATCGGGGGCACCGGCATCGTCACGGTCGGCGCGCTGGTGACGATGGCGGCGCATCTCTCGGGCCTCGGCGCGAGCGTGCTGGACTTCACCGGCTTCGCGCAGAAGGGCGGGCAGGTGCTGAGCCACCTGCGCATCGCGCACACCCCTGCCCTGCTGCATGGGGTACGGCTCGACCGCGGCCGGGCGGATGCGGTGATCGCGGCGGACCTCGTCGTCGCGACCGGGGCGGAGGCGCTCGGCGTGCTCGATGCCGCGCGGACGCGGGTGCTGGCGAACACGGAGGAGAGCCAGACGGGCGCGATGCTGCGCGACCCGGAGGGGCGGATCGACGGCGGGGCGCTGACCGGCCTGCTGCGGCGGCGCGCGGCCTCGGTGGAGACGCTGGAAGCGCGGAAGCTTGCGGAGGCGCTGACGGGCGAGCCGATCGCGGCGAATGTGCTGCTGCTCGGCTTCGCGTGGCAGCGCGGGCTGGTGCCGGTGCCGCTGGCGGCGCTGGACCGCGCCATCGAGCTGAACGGAGCCGCGGTGGCGGCGAACCGGCTCGCCCTCGCCTGGGGGCGGCTGGCGGCGGCGGAACCCGACTTCGTCGCGGCGCAGATGCCGCAGACGGCGGCGCCGGCGACGGCGGTGGAGGAGGTGGTGGCGCGGCGCGCCGCGTTCCTCGCGGAGTACCAGGACGAGGCCTATGCGGCACGCTACCGGGCGCGCGTCGCGGCGGCGCGGCGGGCGGAGGCGGCGCTGGGCGAGGGCACGCGGCTGACCGAGGCGGTGGCGCGCAACCTGTTCCGGCTGATGGCGGTGAAGGACGAATACGAGGTGGCGCGGCTGCACGCCGAGACCGGGTTCGTCGCGCGCACGCTGGCCGGCTTCGAAGGGCGGCCGCGGCTGCGGTTCCACCTGGCCCCGCCGCTGCTGGCGCGGCCGGGACCGGATGGCGAGAAGCGGAAGATCGCCTTCGGACCCTGGGTGGTGCCGGTGTTCCGCGTGCTGGCGCGGCTGCGGCGGCTGCGCGGCACGCGGCTCGACCCCTTCGGGCACACGGCGGAGCGGCGGATGGAGCGGCGGATGCTCGCCGAGTACGAGGCGACGCTGGACCGGATGCTGCCGACGCTGACGCGGGAACGGCTGCCGGCGATGGTGGAACTCGCCTCGCTGCCCGCCACGGTGCGGGGCTTCGGCCACGTGAAGGCGAAAGCGGCCGAGGCGGCAGAGACGCGCCGCGCCGCGCTGCTGGCGCGCCTTGTCCCGGCGGCGCCCGCGCGGGCGGAGGCGCGGGCGGCCTAGACCGGCTTCGCTGCCGCCGTGGGCGGCGGAACCGGCCTGGGTGTTTGCCTTGACGCATCTGCCAGGTCGCCAAGCGAATCCGTCTGGCTGGAAGATGCGTCAGCCCCCGCGCCCCGCCAGCCCGCGCAGCACGGCGTCGAGGGTGGTGTCGGCCTCGGCGAGGAGGTGGCGGGCCTCGGCGGGGTCCCCGGCCGCGGCGCGGGCGATGGCAAGGTTGGTGGCGACGCGGGGCGGTGCGCCGGGGCGGCGCGAGAGAGGCTCGAGGAGGGCGAGCGCCTCGGCGGGCCGGCCGGAGAGCAGAAGCGACATGGCGAGGTTGTTGGCCGGCGTGACGGCGTTGGGCGCGGCGGCGAGGGCGGCGCGGTAGCTGGCCTGCGCCTCGGCGTGGCGGCCGAGCAGGTCGAGCGCGACGCCGCGCCCGTCCAGCGCGGCGGAGTCGGCGGGGGCCGCGGCGAGCACGCGGTCGAAGAGGGCGAGCGCCTGCGGCGCGTCGCCGGCACGCAGCCGCAGCCGGCCGAGCGCCACGAGCAGCGGCGGCGAGGACGGGTTGCGCGCGAGGGCGCGGTTCAGCACCTCCTCCGCCCCCGCGGCGTTGCCGGAACGGGACAGCGCGCCGGCAAAGCGCGCCTGCGCCTCGGGCCGGTTCGGCTCGGCGGCCGCGGCGGCGGCGTACATCGACAGCGCGATGTCGAGCTGGCCGGACGCCTCGGCCGCCGCCGCCACGCGCAGGCGGGAGGCGGCGTCGGGTTCGCGCGTCGCGGGGCCCTCGGCACCGGCGCAGGCGGCGAGGAGGAGCGCGGCGGAGAGGGCAAGGCTGCGGGCGTTCATGGCGTGCCTCCGAAGGTGCGGCCGATCTCCAGCACGGAGGGGCCGACGAGCGCGATGAACAGCGCCGGCAGGATGAAGAGGATCAGCGGGCCGACCAGCAGCGCGGGAAGGCGGATGGCCTTCTCCTCCAGCCGGAGCATGCGTTCGGTGCGCAGCTCTCCGGCGAGGATGCGGAGCGCCTGGGCGAGCGGGGTGCCGTAGCGGAGCGTCTGCGAGAGGGTGGCGCCGAGACGCTTGAAGCCCTCGATGTCCGTGCGCTCGGCCATGCGTTCGAGCGCGAGGCGGCGGTCGGGCAGCATGCGCAGTTCCTGCAGCAGGATGTTCAGCTCCAGCGCGATGGCGCGGTTCGAGCCCTCCATCTCGCGCGCCACGCGGTCGATCGCGGTCTCGAGGCCGAGGCCCGCCTCGGCGGCGACGACGAGCAGGTCGAGCGCGTCGGGCAGCCCCTTGCGCAGCCGGTTCTGGAAGGGGCGGCGGAGGAAGGTCAGGACGTAGTTGGGCCCGAGCACGGCGAGGACCAGCGCGCCGGCGACCACCATGGCGGCGGTCATCATCGAGACCGGAGCGAGCGAGACGTAGGCGAAGGCGCCAAGCGGCAGCACGACCAGCAGCGCGGCCTTGCAGCCGACGAAGGCGTGGACGCCCCGCGCCGCGTCGAAGCCGGCGGCGGCGAGCGCCTTCTGGAACTCGCCGATGTCCTTCTCCGAGACGATCGCGGTGCGGCGCGCGACCTCGCCGAGCGCAAGGACCGGGCGGAGCAGGGCGGAGCCGACGCGACGGGTGCCGCGTGCGGCGGCGCCGCGGCGCTCCGACGGGTGGACGACGCCGCGCATGCGCTGCGCCAGGTCCCGCGATTCGGCGAGGCGGGCGATGATCATCGCCGCGACCACCGCGAGCAGCAGCGCGAGGGAGGCGAGCGCGGTGGCGAGCACGGGCGTGCCCAGGCCGGGAGGCAGCGCCATCTCAGTCCCTCCCCGCCTGCCTGATGAGCCAGCGGATGGTGAGGAGGCCGAACAGCATCAGAACGAGGCCGACCATCGCCATGCTCTGGCCGGTCGGGTTGGTGGTGAAGGTCTCGAGGTAGAAGGGCTGGAGGAAGGACATGGCGAGCGCGGCGACGAAGGGCAGGATGACGAGAAGGCCGGCCTGCATGCGCGCCTCCGCGGCCAGCGCCTTGGCGCGGTTGGCCATGGCGACGCGCTTGCGGACGATGTCGGCGAGGTTCTCCAGCGTCTCGGCCAGGCTGCCGCCGGTCTGCGCCTGGAGGCCGAGGGTGACGGCGAGGAAGGCGTATTCCGTGAGGCCCGTGCGCTCGTGCAGGCGGGCGAGGGCGAGGTCCACGCCGCGGCCGACGGCGATGTCGCCGGAGACGCGGAGGAACTCGGCGCTGGTCGGGGCCGGCATCTCGCGCGCCACGCCGCGCAGCGCCTCGTTCAGCGGAAGGCCGGCACGGATGGCGCGGACGACGAGGCCGAGGGCGTCGGGGATCTGGCGGAACAGCGCCTCGCAATAGCGGTTGTGCTGCCAGGTGAAGACCTGGCGGGCGGCGAGCACGCCCGAGAGCGTGCCGGCGGCGAGGCCGAGCGGGACGCCGACCCAGGCGGAGAGTCGGTAGGCGGCGAAGGCGCCGACGGCGGCGCCGAACAGCGCGACGACGGGCCAGGGGAAGACCTGCTCGGCCGGGATGTCGGGGTTGAAGCGGAGGAAGCGCAGCAGGCGACCGACGAGCGGACTGCGTTCCCGCCCCGTCATGCGGATGCTCGGCAGCGCGGCGGAGGGGCCGGCGGCGCGGCGATCGCCGGCGGCGCGCGCGCGGTCGCGCAGCAGGCGGCCGGAGCCGGAGCGGGCGAGCGCGAGGAGCGCGAGCAGCAGCGCGACGGCGAGCGGCGCGGCGATGGCGAGGGCCATGGCAGGCGCCACTGTCAGGCCTCCTGCAGGGCGCGCATCCAGGCCTCGCCCAGGCCGAAATAGGTGAGGCGGTCCATGAAGCCGGGGCGGGTCGCGGGCGTCACCCAGCGGCCGCGGATCCGGCCGGCGGGGTCGTCGCCGTCGTATTCGAAGGCGAAGACGTCGTTCATGGTGATGACGTCGCCTTCCAGGCCGCAGACCTCGGAGATGGCGAGCAGGCGGCGGCCGCCGTCGCGCATGCGGCCGATCTGGATGATGAGGTCCACGGCGCTGGCGATCTGGGTGCGGATGGCGCGCAGCGGCAGGCTGCCGAAGCCCATCTGGACCATGTTCTCGATGCGGGTCAGCGCGTCGCGCGTGTTGTTGGCGTGGATGGTGCAGAAGGACCCGTCGTGGCCGGTGTTCATCGCCTGGAGCATGTCGAAGGCTTCGGCGCCGCGGACCTCGCCGACGATGATGCGGTCGGGGCGCATGCGGAGCGCGTTCCTGATCAGGTCGCGCGCGGTGATCTCGCCCCTGCCTTCGAGGTTGGGGGGCCGCGTCTCCAGCCGGACGACGTGGGGCTGCTGGAGCTGGAGCTCGGCCGCGTCCTCCACCGTGACGATGCGCTCGGCATTGTCGATCATCCGGCTCATCGCGTTCATCAGCGTCGTCTTGCCGGAGCCGGTGCCGCCGGAGACGACGAAGTTGAGGCGGGAGCGGGCGGCGATCTCCAGGATGCGGGCGACGGCGGGGGACATGCTGCCGAATTCGATCATCCGCGCGAAGTCGATGCGCTTCTTGGCGAACTTCCGGATGGAGATGCTGCACCCGTCGAGGGCGATGGGCGGGAAGACGGCGTTGACGCGGCTGCCGTCGGCGAGGCGGCAATCGGCGAGGGGGCTGGATTCGTCGACGCGGCGGCCGACGGTGGCGGCCATGCGCTGCGCGATGGCGGCGACCTGCGCGCCGTCGCGGAAGCGGATGTCGACCTTCTGGACGATGCCGGCGCGCTCGACGAAGACGTTGTCGGGGCCGTTGACCATGATGTCGTTGACCGTCTCGTCCTGCAGCAGCGGCTCGAGCGGGCCGTAGCCCACCATGTCGTGGGCCATCTCCTCGGCGATGCGCGATTCCTCGTGCGCCGAGATCTCGATGCGCTCGCGGTCGGCCAGCTCGTGCACCAGGGCGCGGAGCTGGGCCTGGAGCGCGGGGCCGGACAGCTCGGAGGCGACGACGGGGTCCACGCGCTCCATCACCATCCGGCGCAGCCGGCCGATGGCGGCGCGGGCGTCGACCGGCGGCGGGAGGCGCGGCGGCTCGGCCGGCGCGACCGGCGAGAGCATCGGCTCGGGCGCGGCCTCGACGCGGCGGCCGAAGGGCTTCACCGGCGGCCTCCGAGGAGCCAGCCGAGGGGGCCGCGGCGGCGGTCCGCATCCGGGCGGACGGCGCCGACCTCCTCGGTGAGCGGGGCGAGGGCGCGGCGCAGGGCCGCGCTCTCGCGCAGGGCGGGGCGGCCGAGGTTGGCGGCGCGCGGCAGGACCTTCGGCAGGTCGGGGATGACGACGTCCGCGGGGGCGCCGAGACCCTCGGTGACGAGGGCGGTCTTCAGCGTACCGGGCAGGCCGGCGCGGTTCAGCACCGTCATGATCCGCGGCGTGCCGCCCTTGGCGGCGATCTTGCGCGCGGCGACCGCGTCGCGGATGCCGGCGACGTCGGGACCGAGGACGTTGACGCGCAGCCGCGTCTCGGCGAGGGCGGCGTGCTCGGCCGGGCCGGGCGGCATCGGCATGTCCACGACGATGTGGTTGAAGCGCTGGCCGAGCAGGGCGAGCAGGCGCCGCAGGCCCTCCTCCGACGGCTTGGGCAGGCTTTCCAGCGGTTCTTCCGCGGCGATCAGACGCAGGCGCTCATTGATCGGGATGGCGGCTCGGTCGAGGAACAGGGCGTCGACGCGGTCCGGCTCCTCCAGCGCGATGCGCAGGCCGGCGCCGGGCCGGACGCCGAGCATCATCGCGGTGGTGCCGCCGCGCAGGTGCAGGTCGAGCAGCGCGACATGGGCGCGGCTCACCTCGGCGAGCTGGATGGCGAGGTTCACCGCGACGGTCGTCGCGCCGACGCCGCCGCGCACGCCGCAGATCGCGGTGACGCGGCCGCCGCGGCTGCCGGCCTCGTCGGCGGCGCCGCCGATCGCGTGCGGGCCGAAGATGCGGGCGACGGCGTCGCGCGTCACCGGCTTGTGGATGTAGTCGTCCACGCTCAGCTCGCGCGTGAGCTGGCGGTAGAAGCCGATGCGGTCGTCCTCCCCCACCACGAGGACGCGGACGTCGGGGGTGCAGACCTGCGCCAGCCGCTCGAGCGCGGCGAAGGGATCCTCGACGCCGGAGAGGTCGGCGAGGAGGACGCGCGGCGTCGGCTCCTCGGCAAGGGCGCGGATGGCGGCACGGATGCCGCCGCGGCGCAGCTGGAGCAGCGGGCCGAGTTCAGCGAGGCCGCTGCGGACGGCCGTCTCGGTCGCCTCGTCCTCGACGAAGCCGAGGAAGGCGGGGCGGTCGCCGAGGGTGGCGGGGGCGCCGCGGGCGGTGTCCGGCGCCTCGCGCGGGAGGGGACGTTCAGCGCGCATCGGCGCCCCCCGCCGCGGGCGGCGTGCCGGCGGCCGCGCCGGAGCCGCCGACGCGGGAGAGCTGCGTCTCCGGCAGCGGCGGGCGACGGCCGCGGTCGAGCGCGCGGATGGCGCGGCCGGCGGTGGCGCCGCGCTCGGTCTCCGCCGCGACGCCGCGGGCCGCATGGGCGGGGTCGGCGAGCATGGCGCGGAGATTGGCCTCGTTGGCGCCGGCGGGCTGCCAGGTGCCGGGACGGGCGAAATCGTCGCCCGCGCAGGCGGAGAGCGCCAGCGCGGCGAGGGCGGCGAGGGCGGGACGGCGCATCGGCGTCACTCCAGGAGGAAGCCGGAATCGAGCGGCGTGCGCAGGCGGATCGGCGCCTCGCCCCGGCTGACCTGGCGGCGGTAGAGGATGCGTTCGAGATCGGTGGCCGGCCGGACGCCGTCGGTCGGGGCGCGCAGCGCCCGCGGGTCGGAGACGGGGCGGACGAGGTAGGGGGTGACGATGATGACCAGCTCCGTCTCGTTGCGGCGGAAGCGGTCGGAGCGGAACAGCGCGCCGAGGACGGGAATGTCGGTGAGGCCGTTGACGCCGGAATCGAACAGCGTGCTGTTGCGCTGGAGCAGGCCGGCGATGGCGAAGCTCTGGCCGCTGCCGAGCTCGACAGTGGTTTCCGCGCGGCGGACGGTGAGCGCCGGGATTCTCACGACGCCGCTGGCGAGGGGCAGGGAGATCGCGCCGTTCTCCGACAGCTCGCTCACCTCGGGGCGGATGCGGAGGTTCAGCCGGTCCGCGCCGAGCACGGTGGGGACGAAGGCGAGGCTGACGCCGAACTGCTTGAACTCGATGCTGATGGCGTTGTTCTGCGCGCTGGCGGCGACGGGGACGGGGAACTCGCCGCCGGCGAGGAAGCTCGCCACCTCGCCGGACTGGGCGGTGAGGTTCGGCTCGGCGAGGATGGTGATGAGCTGGTCGGCGGCGAGCGCATCCACCACGCCGTTGATGTCGAAGCGGGAGGAGCCGTAGCCGACGCCGATGCGGCCGGGCGCGCCGGCGGTGTTGGTGACGTTGCTGGTGATGGCGTTGAGCACGCTGCCGGCGGCGCCGGTGCGCAGGCCGACGAGCCAGTTGGAGCCGTCATTCGCCAGCGCCTGCCAGTTGAAGCCGAGCTCGCGCGTCACCTGGCGGGAGATCTCGGCAACGCGGACGCGGACATTGACCTGGATGGAGGAGAGGAGGGAGAGCTCGTTCAGCACCTCCATCCCCTCGCCCATATGGGCGCGGGCGATCGCCTCGGCGCGGCCGGCATCGGCGGCGTGGGCGACGGTGCCGGACAGGACGAGGGCGCCGCGGCCGGCGGATGATACGGTGACGCCGGCGGCGCCGGGGACGAGGCGGCGGATCAGCGCCTGCACGGCGGCGGGGCTGGGCGGCGGGGCGGCGGGCGCGGCGCCGCCCATCGCCTGGGCGACGCGGGCGGCCTGCGCATCGGCGGCGGCGGCGGCGCGGCCCTGCTGCACCGTCACGTCGTATTCGGCGACCGGCGTGCCGTCCTCGGCGGTGGCGATGATCGTCGTGCGGCCGGCGCCGGCGGCCATGATGAAGATGCTGGTGGGCGAGGCCGGCTGAACGCGGGCGATGCGCGGATCGGCCGCCATGACGGTGAGCGCCGGGGCGGGCAGCGTGACGAGCCGGCCGACGCCGGCTTCCATCACCACCGAGATCGGCGCGGCGGGCGCGCGGGTGGGCATGGGAAGAAGCTGCGGGCCCGAGGGGCGGAAGGGCGGCGCGCCGGCGCCCGGCAGCGGCGGGCGGGACGGCTCCGCCTGCTGGGCGAAGGCGGCGGGCGAGACGAGAAGCAGAAGCGCAAGCAGGCCGGCCGGGCGGCAAGAGGTCATCGGAAGGTGAATTCCTGCTGGGCCTCGCCCTGGATGACGCGCATGCGCACCCCCTGGCTGATGGCGGAGCGCGCCAGGGCGGGCGAGACATCGCCGCCGAACACGGAGCCGGCGATCTGCGGCTCCTCGGCCGGCTTGTGCTCGATGGCGCGGACGGTCAGCGCGATGCGGCCGAGCCGGCTGCCGACGGCGACGCGCTCCGCCTGGTCGGGCGTGGCCTCGAGGGTGACGGTGCGGGCGATGCGGTTGGGCATGGCGTCGGCGGCGGTGGCGCCCTGGGTGAACTGCTGGTCCACCGCGATGACGCGGATGCCGGCGAGCAGCGTCTCGCCCACCACGCGCCGGGCGAGCGGCGCGTCGCTGGCGGCGAGCTCCTGCGTCAGGATCAGGTCGACGAGGTCGCCGGGCCAGATCAGGCCGGCGGTGCCGGTGACGACGTCGACGCCGACCGAGATGGCGCGGGTGCCGGGGCGCAGCACGGCGGCGAGGAAGCCGCGGTCGCGCGGGCGGAGCATGTCGGCGCGGTGGAGCGGCGCGCCGGCATCGAGGTAGCGGCGGAGCAGGGCGCCGCGAAGCTCGGCGCGCGCCTCCTCGGTGGGGGCGACGGCGCCGTCGGGCACGGCGTCGGGCGCGACCTCGCGCGTCGCGAAGTCCTCGTCCTTCAGGAGGGTGCCGGCGGGCAGGGCGCGGGCGGCGACGAGGATGCGGGCGAGCACGGGCGGCGGCGGGGCCGGCGCGGCTTCGGGGGCGGCGACCTGCACCGGCGGCGGGGCGGGGGCGAGGAGCTGGAAGCCGAGCGCGCCGAGGCCGACGGCGCTGAACAGCAGCGAGAGGACGAGGAGGAGGCGCAGGACCATCGGTCAGCGGCCCTCCGGGCCGAGGAGGACGAGGAGCGCGCCGGCGGCGATGGCGACAGCGTAGGGCACCGGGCCGCGGCGGCGGAGACGCCAGGCCTCGACGGCGGCGATCCGGCGGAGCGGGGCGGCGCCGGGCGAGAGGGCGGGGCGGGGTGCGAGGCGCGGGCCGGCGAGGTAGGCGAGGCCGAGCAGGCCGCCGACGAGCACGGTGGCGGTGACGAAGTCCCAGGTGGCGGCGGGGGGCAGGCCGAGCGCGACGGCGGCGGCGAGCTTCACGTCGCCGCCGCCGAGGACGCCGGCGATCGCGGGAATGAGCAGGACGGCGAAGAGAAGGAGGGCGACCGCGGCGGAGAGGGCGATGGCGGTCCAGCCTTCGGTGGCGCGGGTGGCGAGGCCGGCGAGGGCGAGGGCGAGGGCGAGGAGGTCCGGGACCGTGCGCGTGGCGAGGTCACGCCAGGCCGCGAAGCCGAGCAGGAGGGCGGCGGCGAGAAGGTAGGGCCAGGGGGTCACGGAGGATCACGGTGCGCTGGTGTCTTGGAGAGAGACCGGCTCCGCCCGGCGAGGAAGGGCCGGGCGGAGGCTGGTGATGAGGAGATCAGGTGCCGCCCGTGCCGCCCGTGCCGCCGGTGGAGCCCGCGCTGTTCTGCGAGGACGTGATCTTCGAACCGATGTTCGTGAAGGCAGTCTGGAGCTGCGGCCCGAACGCCGTGGCTGCGCCGGCGACGACGATGACGATGCCGACGGCGAGGATGGCGTATTCGGCGGCTGAGACGGCCTTGGTGCTGCGGATCGCGGCGACGGCGCGGCGCAGGGTGGTCGTGATCATGGGAAGGCTCTCCTGGCACGCATGCGGCGTGCGCCGGTTGACGAACAAAATCGGTTGCATATCTCGCCCGGCGTGAGTGCATCCGGGCTGCCGCCACTCTCCCTGGTTGAGAAAATTGCGGCTGGCGCAACGGTAGATTCGTCGAGGGACGTGCGTCAACGCGCGGCTGAAGCGCGACTTTCCTACTGTTTTCGGCAGATTTCCAACTGAATCAGCACACAGCGGCACGCTGTGCGCGTATCCTCTTATGGTTGTGAGACAAAAAGTAGCCCTGCAACCGCTGGTTTTGCGACCGTGGCATGGCAGGATGGCGCCGCCGGCATCCTGTCCCACCACGCTCCCATGTCCTCGCCCCCCACCTCCCCCGCCCCATTCCGCCGGCGCACCCGGCGCCTGCGCCAGCGGCTGCTGCGCGGCTCGCGCGGCGCCAGCTCCGCCGTGCTCGCCGTCTCGGCGACCGCGCTGCTCGGCTTCGCCGGGCTGGCGGTGGAGGCGGGCGGCTGGTACCTCGTGCAGCGCCAGGCCGCGACGGCGGCGGATCTTGCCGCGCTGGCCGGCGCGGCGGCGCGGGAACGGGGCGACGACTGGCACGCGGTGGCGACCGACGCGGCGGCGCTGAACGGCTTCGCCACGGGCGTCGCGGTCGGGGCGCCGGCCGCGGGCGCATTCTCCGGCCATCCCTCCGCGGTGGAGGTCGTGGTCACCCGCACGCAGACGCCGATCCTCGCCGCGCTGGTCGGTGCGGGCGCGCCGACCATCCGGGCGCGCGCCGTGGCGGCGGTGAACACGGACGAGGAGGTGTGCATGCTCGCCCTCGGCGGCGGGCTGGAACTCGGCGGCAACAGCACCACGCAGGGGCGGCGCTGCGTGCTGGCGGCGAACGCGGCGGCGCCGAACGGCATCAGCGTGGTCGGCAGCGCGCGGGTGCGCACGGTCGGGCTCATCACCACCGGCACCTGCTCGGGCTGCGCCACCGGCGATGTCTGGACGGACGACACGCGCACCACGCGGCCGTACATCACCGCGTCGCGCCCCGAGCCGATCATCGACCCGTTCCGGCGGCTGCAGGACTGGACTCCGTCGCCGCCGCCCTGCCGCAGCGGCGGAGTCACGATGCAGAACCGCACGGCCACGATCTCCCCGGGCCAGTCGATCTGCCAGAGCCTGCGCGTGGGCCCGCAGGAGACGCTGAACCTCAACCCCGGCATCTACTACTTCAACAACGCCGATCTCGACCTGCAGGGCACGATCAACGGGGATGGCGTGACGCTCGTCTTCACCGGCGACCCGGACCGGGTCGGGACGATCCGCATCAACGCGCAGACCAGCGGGACGCTGCGGGGGCCGTCCAGCTCGCTCATCCCCGGCCGGCCGGAGGGGGCGGGGCTGGTGCTGTACCGCGATGCGCGCGCCACCAACAACGGGACGGCGAAGGAGGTGCAGCTCAACGGCGGCGCGACGATGACGCTGTTCGGCGGCACCTACTTCCCGAGCTCGGACGTGGTGGTGAACGGCAAGGCGGATCTCGGCTCCACCTGCTTCTCGCTGATCGGGTGGCGGCTGTCCTTCTCCGGCACCTCGGACACGGAGGTGAACGTCGCCGGGTGCCCCGGCTTCACGCCCTATGCGACGCTGCGCGTGGCGCGGCTGGTGGAGTGACGGCGGTGCCGCGACGCCTGCTTCGGCTGAACCGGCGCGGCGCCTCGGCCGCGGAGTTCGCGCTGGCCGCGCCGGTGCTGATCCTCGTGCTGCTGGCAACCTTCGACATCGCGAACCACGTCCAGCTCTCGATACGGCTGGAGCGGGTTGCGCGGGCCGGCGCGCAGTACGCGGCGGCCAACCCGGCGGACGGCGCGGCGATCCGGGCCGCGGCGATCAGCGCCTGGCCCGCGCTGACGGCAGCCGATGTGGCGGTGAGCTGCGCCTGCGCGAGCGTGGCGATGACGAGCTGCGCGGCGGCCTGCCCGATGACCTCCTCGCGCACGGTCAGCGTCACGGCGCGGCGCAGCACCTCGCCCATGCTGCTGCAGGCCATGGCACAGGGGAACGGGCATGCCGTGGTCCGGCTTCGCTAGCGCGCTCCGCTGCCGCCGCGGGGCCGCGGCCTCGGAGTTCGCACTGGTGGGGACGCTGCTGCTCACGCTGCTGCTCGGCACGATGGAGCTCAGCCGCTACCTGTTCACGCTGGAGGCGCTGCGCTCGGCTGCGGCGGAGGCGGCGCGGGCGGTGACGATCCGCGGCTCGGCCAACATGAATGCGGGACGCACGCCGTGCGCGGGGCTTTCGGGCGCGCTGACGGGCGTGCGGACCGAGGCCTCCTTCCTCAACCCCGGCAGCCTGACGATGACGATGAGCGGCTGCGCGACGACAGGCGCGGTGACGACGGTGCAGGTGGCGGTGGCGCATCCCTTCGCCTTCGCCGTGAGGATCCCCGGCCTGGCGGTGCCCGCTCTGGAGGAGACAGCGCTGGCCGTCTTCAACTGAGCCGGCCTGCAACGCGGCGCCTTCGCGCGCGGCAAGCCGACGCCGCTGGCATTGCGAGACATGCCTTCCCATATGCGCCGCGCGGCCGCGAGGCCGGGGAAGGAGAGGGATGAGCAGCACGATGGCATATGCCGCGCCCTTCGCGCGCGGCGAGAGCGAAGCGGCGGCGCGTGCACGGCTGGAGGCGATCGCGCGGCTGCTGGACAGCCGGTGGCGCGTGCCCGGCACGGGCATCCGCTTCGGCGCGGATGCGGCGCTGAACCTGCTGCCGGGCCTCGGCGCGCTCGTCTCGAAGGGCGTGTCGGCCTATCTCATCCTCGAGGCGCGGCGCCTCGGCGTTCCGGCGGGCACGCTGCTGCGCATGATCGGCAATGTCGGGCTGGACGCGCTGATCGGCGCGGTGCCGCTGGCGGGCTGGGTCGGCGACGTGTTCTTCCGCGCCAACAACCGCAACATGGCGCTGCTGCGGGCGCATCTCGACCGGCGGCGCTGAGCGCCGGGGCTCCTCAGCGCGAACAGGCGGCGCCGCCGAGGACGCAGAAGCGGGCGCAGTGCGGGTGGTTGAGCGCCACCGGCCGCGACGCCTCGGCCAGGGTGGCGCCGAGCTCGAACTGGGGATCGTAGGGCAGCAGGGTGCAGGCGACCACCGCAGGCGCCGCGGCGCCGCGGCGCTTCACCACCATGCGGGAGGAGGCGCACATCATCTCCTCCGGCCGCCGGCCGAGGATGCCCCAGCAGGCTGTCGAGATCTCCGGCACGTCCTGAGCCGCCTCCATCTCGGGGAAGAGCATCAGAGCGACGGGATCGGCGGCGTCCACCGGGATGCCGCGCGCGGCGAAGAGGCGGGCGTAGCCGGTGCGCATCGCCGCCTCGTCCTCGGCGCCGAAGGCGGCGCGGCCGGCGACATGCACCGCGAAGCCGTGGCGGGCGAGCCAGGCAAGCCCGTCCATCGCCGTCTCGAACGCGCCCTCGCCGCGTTCCAGGTCGTGCAGCGCGGCCCCGTGGTGGTCGAGGCTGACGCGCAGGACGAGGCGGGCGCCGTAGTCGCCGCGGAGCGCCAGGAGCGCCGCCTGGTGGTTGCGCATCGGCTTCATCGCATTGGTGAGGACGAGCGCCTCCATCCCGGCATCGAGGGTGGCGCGGAGCATCGCGGGGAGATGACGGTTGAGAAAGGGTTCGCCGCCGGTGAACCCGACCTGCGCCGCGCCCATCGCGCGCGCCTCGGCAATGAAGGGCGCGATCTCGTCCGCGCCGGGATAGACGAGCGCGTCGTTGCGCGGGCTGCTCTCGATGTAGCAGTTGACGCAGGTGATGTTGCAGAGCGTGCCGGTGTTGACCCACAGCGTGCGCAGCGGACCGGGCGCGACCGTCGCGCGCGGCTCGCCCTTCGCCGTCACGGCCGGGTCGCGGAACTTGCCGGGCGCGAGTGGCGGCGGCACAAAGGGGCGGGCAGGCAGGCTCGTCATGCAGCAACTCCGGCTTGGCTGCCGCGCCCGTGCGGGCACCGCTTGCGGCGACGGCGCGCCATGGGTGCCGCGCGTCCTCTCCCACATCTGGCACCCTGGCTGGCGGCAGCCAAGGGCCGCCGGTCGCGCCGGCTTCAGTTCCTCCGGCGCAGCGGCAGGGCGCGGGCGTGACGCGGCTGCGCGTAGAGAGTGGCGGCTTCCGTCCCCGCCGGCCAGCCGCCGCTCGGCAGGCCGACGTTCCGCTGCGAGGGGTGCGCGGCGACGAAGTCCTCGTCGATGTCGACGCCCAGGCCGGGCGTGTCCGGCACCATCAGGTGGCCTTCGCGCAGTTCCGGCTCCGCCGTCACCACGCGGGACCGGCCGGGCCAGTCGGGGTCCATCTTCTCGAGGATCAGCGCGTTGGGGATGGCGGCCATCAGGTGCAGCGCGGCGAATTCGGCGACGGGACCGAGCGAGCCGGCATGCGGCGCGACGGTCGCGAAGCGCGCCTCGGCCAGGGCGGCGATCTTGCGCAGGCCGGTGAGGCCGGCGGCACGGCCGCTGTCGGGCTGCGCCACGTCAATCAGACCATCGAGCAGCAGCGGCGCAAGGCCGTGCAGCCCGCCGTGCCGCTCCCCGGCGGCGAGAGGCACGCGGCTGGCGCCCCGCAGGCGGCGGTAGCCGGCGATGTCCTCGGGGGCCAGCGGCTCCTCGACGAAGAGGGGCGCGAGCGGCTCCAGCGCTTCGCAGATGCCGATGGCGTCGGGGGCGGTGAGCCAGGGCGGGCCGTGCAGGTCGAGCATCAGGTCCACCTCGTCGCCGACCGCGGCGCGGATCGCGGCGGCCTTGCCGACGGGATCGACGACGCCGCCGGTCTTCAGCGCGGTGTAGCCGCGGGCGATCGCGGCGCGCGCGTGATCCGGCGTGCTGGCGTGGGCATAGGCGCGCACGCGGTCGCGCACGCGGCCGCCGAGCAGCTGCCAGACCGGCACGCCGAGCGCCTTGCCCTTGATGTCCCACAGAGCCATGTCGATCGCGCCGATCGCGCCCCCCGCGACCACCCCGCTCATCCCGTGGCCCATGACCGCGACATGCATGCGCTGCCACAGGCGCTCCGTGTCGAAGGCGTCCTCGCCGACCACCACGGCGGCGAGGTCGCGCACCGCGGCCTCCACCACGCGCGGCCAGCCGCTGCCCTCGCCGATGCCGGTGATGCCGCAATCCGTGTCCACCTTGACGAACAGCCAATTGCGCGTGGCGGAGGTGATGGAGGCCTTCACGTCGGCGGCCCAGCCGGAGACGCCGAGCGGGCCCGCCTGCATGAGGAAGGTGCGGATGCCGGTGATCCGCGGCGTGCTGCCGGTCATTGCGCGGTGATTCCCCCTTCGCGGATGACGCGCGTCCAGCGCTGCGTCTCGGCGGCGACGAATTCGGTGAAGGCGGCGGGCGAGGCGCTGGTGCGCGGCTCGATGGCGGCGCGGGCAAGGCCGTCCCGCAGGGCGGGCCGGGCCATCGCCTCGACGACGGCGGTGAACAGGCGGTCCTTCACCGGCTGCGGCGTGCCGGCGCGCAGCATGATCCCGTGCCAGGAGCTGATGAAGACATCCGGCCCGTAGCCGGCTTCCGCGATGGAAGGGATGTCGGGCGCAGCCGCCAGGCGTCCGGCCTGCATCACGGCGAGGCCGCGGATGCGACCGGCGGCGACGTTGCCGGGGATCGCGGCCTCGGCCACGGTGAAGGAGGCGTCGACCTCTCCGGCGAGCAGCGCATTCATCGACGGCCCGCCGCCGCGGAACGGGACATGGGTGAAGGTGAAGCCGGCGCGTCGCGCGAAGAGCTCCGCCGCGAGATGCGAGGAGGTGCCCACGCCGCCGGAGGCGAAGGTCGTGTCGCCGCGGCGCGCGCGCGCCGCGGCGACGACCGCCGCGACATCCGTGAGGCCGCTCCTCGCGCTGGCGAGGAACAGCACGGGCACGTGGCCGATCTGGGTCAGCATCTCGATGTCGCGGGCCGGATCGTAGCCGAGCGGCATCAGCGCCGGGTTGGTCGCCAGGTGGATCGCGGCGAAGCCGATGGCATGGCCATCGGCGGGCATGCGGACCAGCGCCTGGGTGGCGAGGTTGCCGGACGCGCCGGTACGATTCTCGACGACCACGTTCTGGCCGAGGATCGCGGCCAGCTCGCGCGCCAGGAGACGCGCGACATAGTCGATGTTGCCACCCGGCGGGAAGCCGACCTGGAAGGCGACCGGGCGGTCGGGCGCCCAGGCGGGCTGCGCCAGCGCCGGCGCGGCGAGGAGCGGTGCGGCGAGCAGCGCGCGCCGCCGTATACCGCTCATTGCGCGCGGATCCCGGCGTCGCGGATCAGGCGGGTCCAGCGGGCCAGCTCGGCGCGGTAGAAGGCGTGGAAGGCCTCGGGCGAGCCGCTCGCGACTGGGTCCATGGAGATGCCGCGCAGACGCTCGGCCACCGATGGGCTGCGCACCGCCTCGACGGTGGCGCGGTGCAGCGCGGCGAGGGCCGGGGCGGGCGTGCCGGCGCGCACGAAGAGGCCCTGCCAGGAGCGCATCTGCGCCTCGGCCGGCAGGCCCAGCTCGGCGAAGGAGGGCACGTCCGGCAGGCCGGGGGCGCGCTCCGCCTGCATCACGCCGAGCATCCGCACCGTGCCCTCGGCGACCGCGGGCGCCTGGTAGGCGGCGACGAGGTCGAACATCATCTCGGCATCGCCGGCCAGCAGCGCCTGGAAGGCGGGACCGCCGCCGCGGAACTGCACCGGAGTGAAGCGGCCGCCGACATGGCGGAACAGCAGCTCCGCCCCGAGATGGGAGGAGGTGCCGACGCCGGCGGTGCCGATGATCACCTCCCGTTCCTTCGCGCGGGCGATCGCCTCGGCGAGCGTGCGGAGGCCGGAGCGGGCCGAGGCCATGACGACGACGGGAAGGGCGGTGAACTGGCCGACCATCTGGAGGTCGGTCTCAGGGTCATAGCCGGGTTGCGCGATCAGCGCCGGGTTGGTGGCGAGCTGGAGGCCGGCGAAGCCAAGGGTCAGGCCATCGGCGGGCGCGGCGGTGACGGCCTGGGTGGCCAGGTTGCCGACCGCGCCGGTGCGGTTCTCGACGACGACCGGCTGGCCGAGCACGCGCGACATCTCCGGCGCGACGACCCGGGCGACGAAGTCGGTGGCGCCGCCGGCGGCGAAGCCGACGACGAAGCGCAGCGGGCGCGCGGGCGCCCAGACGGCCTGCGCCGCGGCGGGCCGTGCAAGCAGCAGCGCCGGCAAGGCGAGCGCGGCGCGGCGGGTGAGATGGCTCATTGCTCAGCTTCCTCCCGTTCCACCGGCCGCCAGGCGTTCGAGCGCCGCGGCCTTGGATTCCATCACATGGTCGAAGGCGGCGGCGGCGGCGGCGGCGGGGTCGCGCCGGCGCAGCGCCGCGAGCAGCCGCTCATGCTCGGCCACGCTGCGGCGCAGGCGCGCCGGGCCGTAGCCGAGCTGCCGCCGCGCAGCGGAGACGAAAGCGGCGCGGGCCTCCAGCAGGCGGACGGCCTGCGGGTTCGCGGCGGCCTCATGGATCGTGGCGTGGAAGGCGCCGTCATGGTCGCGCGCCGTCGTCTCGTCCCCGGCGGCGACCGACGCGGCGAAGGCGGACTGATGGGCGGCGAGGCGGGCGAGATGGCCTTCCGTCGCTCGCTCCGCGGCGCGGCGTGCGAGCAGCTCCTGCAAGGCGCCGCGCACGTCGTAGAGGTCGCCGAGCATCGCGGCGTCGAGGATCGGCACCACGGCGCCGCGGTGCTGGCGAAGATCGACCAGCCCCTCCCCTTCCAGGGCGAGCAGCGCCTCCCTCACGGGGCTCTGCGAGACGCCATGAGTCGCGGCGAGCCCGGCGAGGGTGCGGTGCTCGCCCGGCAGCCAGGCGCCGGCGAGGATGTCCTGGCGGAGACGTTCGCGCAGCCGGGCATAGGTCGGGGTGGACAGGCTGTCGAAGGAAGGCTGGGGCGCCGCAACCATGGCCGATGGTGGACACACGATTTTATAAAATGCAAGATCGAAGCATGCAGATAGATATGTTGGACGCCGCGCCACGCGCGACGGTGGGCGAGAGCCCCGTATGGGATGCCGAAACGGGGCTGTTGTGGTGGGTGGACATCCGTGCGCCTGCGCTGCACCGCACCCATCCGGGAACCGGACGGACCGAGAGCTGGCCGATGCCGGAGGCGGTGGGCTCGCTCGGGCTCTGCCGGTCGGGCGCGGTGCTGCTGGCGCTGCGCAGCGGCATCCACCGCTTCGACCCCGGCGATGGCGGGCTTCGACGCCTTGCCGTGCCCGAGCCGGAGCTGCCGGGCAACCGGCTGAACGACGGCAAGGTCTCGCCGGAGGGGCGTTTCCTCGTCGGCTCCATGGACGACCGGCCGGAGAAGGCGCCAACGGGCGCGCTGTGGCGCTTCGATCCCGGCGCCGCGTCCTGCGTGCGGCTTTGCGGCGGGCTGGTCGTGTCGAACGGATTGGCGTGGAGTCCAGATGGGCGGACGCTCTGGCATTCGGACAGCCGCGCCTCGGCGATATGGACCTGGCGGTACGATCCGGTGACGGGAGAGATGTCGGACCGACGGCTGGTGGCGCGGCCGACGGAGGCGCAGGGGCGGCCGGACGGCGCGGCGATGGACGCGGAAGGCGGCTACTGGAGCGCGGGCGTCTCGGCCGGGCGGCTGAACCGCTGGCTGCCGGACGGCACCCTCGATCGGTTCGTGGAGCTGCCGGTCGGGGCACCGACGATGCCGTGCTTCGGCGGAGAGGGGCTCCGACGCCTGTTCGTCACGAGCCTGCGGCCGGCGGGTGCCGGGCCGGCGGATGGGCGCGTGATCGCGCTCGACCCCGGCGTGTCGGGCGTGCCGGTGGGAAGGTTCGCGGACTGAGAGCCAACCCCCACCCCTGCCCTCCCCCGCCGCAGCGGAGGAGGGAGAGGCGGAAGGATCAGGCCACGTCGCCGGGGCGGCGACGGGTGGGGTCGTTCACCGGCGTCACGTCGTCCCGCATGCCGGTGCCCAGCGTGCCGCTGGCGGTGCTGGTGCCAGCGGTAGTCCCGGAAAGGCCGGTCCCCGCGCCGCCCATGCCGGCGGCGTTCCCGCCTGTCCAGCCTTCGTTCCGCCACTCGGTGGTGCGGCTCTCCATGTCCACCGGATTGTGGCGGTCGAGGATGCGCTCGGCGTCGGTGGTCCGCGTCTCGGCCGCGCGGACCACGACGAGGTGGCCGCCGCGCCGCACGCCCTCGGCGTAGGTGGTGGCGTGCTCCTCGCCGAGGCCAGCGCCGGTCAGCGCGCCGAGCAGCCCGCCGGCGGCGGCGCCGACCCCCGCGCCGGTGAGCGCGGCAACGAGCCAGCCCGCGGCGACGACCGGGCCGATGCCCGGGATCGCCAGGGCGCCGATGCCGGCCAGCAGGCCGGCGCCGCCGCCGAGCACGGTGCCGAGCGTCGCACCGGTGGCGGCGCCGGTGTCGGCGCCGGTCTCACCGGTGCGGGCCTCGGTGCCCTCCTCGAGCGTGCCGCCGGTGCGGTTGCCCATGTAGCTGACGTCGTCGGACGAGAAGCCTGCGGCCTCAAGGTCACGGATGGCGGCCTGGGCGTGTTCGTAGCTGTCGAACATCCGGGCGATGCTGCGGGTGGTCATGCGTGTCTCCTGTGATCCTGTGGGTCTGGCCGTGTCACTGCGTGGCGACGACGTTGCCCTGGTAGTCGAGCGCGACGCCGGTCATCTGGCCGTTGCGCATGGCGCGACCGCGCCAGACGCCCTGGTCGTCGAGGCGGAGCTCCTGCACGTCGTTGAAGCCGGCATCGCCCATGCGCGCGCGGGCCTGGCCTTCGGTGAAGGAATTCGCCCCGGGGACCGGGGCGGCCGCGGTGCGCGGCGCTGTATGCTGGGTGGTAGCGGCGGGGGGTGCGGTGCTTTCGGTCCGACCGCCGCCGGTGGTGGCACCGCCGGGCGTGGTGGTGCCGGTGGCCGCGCCGCCGGGCGCCATGCCGCGGTCCTGCGTCATCGCGCCGCCGCCGCCCGGAGTGGCCGGCGAGGGCGCCTGCGTGCCTTGCACAGTGCTGGTGCCGGGGGTGGGATTGGGCTGCGCGCTGGGCACGCCCAAGCCGGTGCCGGTGCCCCCGGGCACGCTGCCGGGTGCGACGCGGGACGGATCGCCCTGGGTCGTCGTCTGGGCGGAGGCAAGGCCAAGGCCGAGCGAAGCCGCGACCGCAGCGGCGGCCGCCATGTGCCGGATCGTCATGCGTGTTTCCTTCCGTCGTGCCGGGCGATCGCCGCCCGTTCAGGGCCTCAACGGCGCGCGAGGGCATGCGTTCGTCGCGCCCGCGTGACGGCGCCTCACGGGGCGGCGAGCGGGGGCGGCGGCGGACCTTCGGCGGCGGCGAGGGCGGCGTTGCTCCAGCGGGGATCGTCGGTGACCTCCCGCCCGAGCCAATCGGGCAGGGGCGGCGCGGCGTGCTCCTCCGGCAATTCGATCTCGGCGAGGACGAGACCGGCCAGGCGGGCGGGCGCGTGGAACTCGTCCACCGTCCAGAGCCATGGGCCGAGCGGCACCTCCCACCGCGTCTTGGCCAGGGGCGGGCGGAGGCAGAGGGCGAGCATCGCCTCCGCGTCCTCCGCCGGGACGGGGTATTCGAACTCGGCGCGCGAGAGGGCGCCGGGGCCCTTCACGGTCAGGAATCCCTGCGGACCGGCAAGGCGGACGCGCACGACCGGCGCGCCGGCGCCGGCGGCGGAGAGATAGCCCTGGCGCAACAGCAGGCCGGGGCCGCGCACGCCGGCGCGCCAGCCCTCCCCCGTCACCAGGAACTTGCGTTCGATCTCGACCGGCATGGACGCGGAGGTAGCGTGCGAGCGGGTGCCGGGGCCAGCCCCGCCTGCGGCTTGGCGTGCGTGCTACAGGACGAAGTCTGCCTCGACGGGCGCATCGCCGCGAAGGAAGACGACGAGATCGGGCACCACGCCATCATCCGAGCTGTCGAGCTCCACCCGGTAGAGCCGTGGCGTGCCGGTGGCGATGATGCGGAGCTGCGCGTCGGCCTCGACACCGCTGAAGGCAGCGGTGCCGATGAAGTCGAAGGGGTCGTCTTGGTTGGTCCTGTCGTCCGCATCCAGCCCGCCCAGGTCGGTCCGGTCGACGCCGCTCTCGACGTCGGTGATCAGCACGCCGTCGGCCTCGATGCCGGATCCTGCTTCTCGGCCCGGGGAGGTCCAGGTGAAGACGTCCGCGCGCGATCCGCCGGACAGGGTGGTTTCCCCGCCCTCCGCAACTCGACACCGAGGCTGCGCAGGCCCAAGTTCCGGCGATGAACGTGCTGGCTGCCCCCCCGCCCGTCCTGTTCCACCCTCAGAAGCGGCAGGCGGCGCCGCCGGCGACGCCCCTGCGCGTGGTCTCTCCCTTCGAGCCGAATGGCGACCAGCCTGCGGCGATCCGCGAGCTGATCGGCGGGCTGCAACGGGGCGAGCGGGATCAGGTGCTGCTCGGCGTCACCGGCTCGGGCAAGACCTTCACCATGGCGAAGGTGATCGAGGCGGTGGGGCGGCCGACGCTCGTGCTGGCGCCGAACAAGACGCTTGCGGCGCAGCTCTACGGCGAGATGAAGAGCTTCTTTCCGGACAACTCGGTCGAGTATTTCGTCAGCTACTACGACTACTACCAGCCGGAAGCCTACGTGCCGCGCACGGACACGTACATCGAGAAGGACGCGCAGATCAACGAGCAGATCGACCGCATGCGCCATTCCGCGACCCAGGCGCTGCTGGAGCGGTCGGACGTGGTGATCGTGGCGTCGGTGAGCTGCATCTACGGCATCGGCTCCGTCGAGAACTACAGCCGGATGGTGGTGAAGCTGGAGCGCGGCGGGCGCATCGAGCGCGACGTGCTCATCAAGGGTCTCGTTGAGCAGCAGTACCGCCGCAACGATGCGGCGTTCGGCCGCGGCACCTTCCGCATCCGGGGCGAGACGGTGGACATATGGCCGAGCCACCTGGAGGACCGGGCCTGGCGCGTCAGCCTGTTCGGCGACGAGGTGGACGGGCTGCGGGAGTTCGACCCGCTGACCGGCGAGGTGACGGCGGAGCTCGAGCGCGTCTCCATCTATGCGAACAGCCACTACATCACGCCGCGGCCGACGCTGCAGCAGGCGGTCCGCGACATCAAGGTGGAGCTGAAGCAGCGGCTGGGCGAGCTGATTGCCGAGGGCAAGCTGCTGGAGGCGCAGCGGCTGGAGCAGCGCACGACCTTCGACATCGAGATGCTGGAAACGACGGGGAGCTGCAAGGGCATCGAGAACTACAGCCGCTACCTGACGGGCCGGAAGCCGGGCGAGCCGCCACCGACGCTGTTCGAGTACCTGCCGGAGAACGCGCTGCTGATCGTGGACGAGAGCCATGTGACGGTGCCGCAGATCGGCGGCATGTACCGGGGTGACTTCGCGCGGAAGTCCATCCTCTCGGAATTCGGGTTCCGGCTGCCGTCCTGCACCGACAACCGGCCGTTGAAGTTCGAGGAATGGGACGCCTTCCGGCCGGAGACGGTGTTCGTCAGCGCGACGCCGGGATCGTGGGAGATGGAGCGCACCGGCGGCACCTTCGCCGAGCAGGTGATCCGGCCGACGGGGCTGGTCGACCCGGTGACGGAGATCCGCCCGGTGGAGGGGCAGGTGGACGACCTGCTGGCCGAGTGCCGCGAGTCGGTGAAGGCGGGCGGACGCGTCCTCGTCACCACGCTGACGAAGCGCATGGCCGAGGACCTGACCGATTACATGACCGAGGCGGGGATCCGCGTGCGCTACCTGCACTCCGACGTGGACACGCTGGAGCGCATCGAGATCATCCGCGACCTGCGCAAGGGCGTGTTCGACGTGCTGGTCGGCATCAACCTGCTGCGCGAGGGTCTCGACATTCCCGAATGCGCGCTCGTCGCCATCCTGGACGCGGACAAGGAAGGGTTCCTGCGGTCCACCACCAGCCTCATCCAGACGATCGGCCGGGCGGCGAGGAATGCCGAAGGACGGGTGATCCTCTATGCCGACCACATGACCGAGAGCCTGCGGCGCGCGACGGAGGAGACGGCACGGCGGCGGGCGAAGCAGATCGCCTGGAACGAGGAGCACGGCATCACGCCGCAGACGATCCGGCGCGACATCTCCGACGTGCTGCAATCCGTCTACGAGCAGGACTACGTCACCGTGGAGGCGGTGGAGGGCGACGAGACCGCGCAGTTCGTCGGCAAGGACCTGGCGACCGCGATCGCGGAGCTGGAGAAGCGGATGCGCGCCGCCGCGGCGGACCTGGAATTCGAGGAGGCGGCGCGCCTGCGCGACGAGATCAAGCGCCTGGAGGCGCTGGACCTCGGGCTGCAGCCGAACCTTGCCGGCCGGCCGCTGCAGGCCAGCGCACCGCGCCGGAAGGAGGAGTGGGCGCCGAAGCCGCTCGGCCCCGGCGGCGGCGGCTACGATCCCAAGAAGGGCAAGGGTGGACGCGGCCGTCGGCGGTGAGTGCCATCGTTGTGACCGTAGAATGGCGCGGTCCGCCCTTGCGCTGCCACAACCCTGCGCTGTGAATCGCTCCAGGCACACACCTCAGAGGAGATTCGCATGCAGAACGCCCTGTCGCGATATGGCCGGCTGGCCGTCATTGCCCTCGTGGCGGTGCCGCTCGCCGCGTGCGAGGGGATGAGCCGGACGCAGCAGCGCGCGCTGTCCGGCGGCGCGATCGGCGCGGCGGGCGGCGCCGCCGTCGGCGCGATCACCGGCGGCTCCGCCGTAACCGGGGCGCTGATCGGCGGCGCGGGCGGCGCGGCGGTGGGTGCGCTGACAGGCGGCCGGCGGTAGGCGCACGGCCGGCAGCACGTCGGCCGGCCGGCGGAACAGGCGCCGCCGGCCGGCGGAACAGGCGCCGCCGGCCGGCGTTCGGCCCCGGACCACCCAGGGGGACCGGACGACATGGCCGAACATCGCGCGCGCATCTTCGTGGCCGCGCCGGCGGAGCGCATCTTCGCCTTCGTCGCAAACCCGACCTCCCTGCCCCGGTGGCAGCCGAGCTTCCGCGAGGCGTTCCGCGAGGGGCCGGACCGCATCCGCGCCATCGGCGGCGGCGTGGGCGCGGCCGGCGTGGCGGCGCATGTGCGGTTCGAGGTGGACGGGGCAGGGCGGCAGGTTTCCTGGGCGGCCGCATCGGGGGCCGGCTGTGCGGGGGACGTGGTCGTCCGCCCGGCCGAAGCGGGCGCCGAGGTGGAGCTGGTGCTGCGTCTGGCGCAGCGGGCGGAGCGGCCGGAGGCCCTCGCCACCTGGACGGGCGATCCCGCGATGCACCTGGCGGCCGCGCTGCGGGCGTCGCTGGAAGCGATCCGGCTGATCTGCGAGGACCGGACGGAAAGCGTGCCGCTGGTCTCGGGGGGGACGGACGCGCATCCGGAGCAGGCGGCGCTGCGCGACAGCCGCGCCTATGGCAGCAGCGCGACGCAGAATCCGGACATCACGCGGTAGCGGCCGTTCCGCTTGCGCGCCGCGGCAGGCCGGATAGGCTTGCCGGGGGCTTGCAAGGGAGACACCCGATGGACCGCCGCACCTTCCTGGCCGCCTCGGCCGGGGCACTCGCCACGCCCGCGGTGTCGCGCGGGCAGGGTTTCCCGAAGATCACCATCGGCATGTCGGGCTGGACCGGCTTCGCGCCGCTGACGCTGGCGGAGAATGCCGGCCTGTTCCGCGCCAACGGGCTGGATGTCGAGACGCGCTTCGTCCCGCAGCGGGAGCGCAACCTGGCGCTGCTCTCCGGCGCGCTGAACTGCGTGGTGACGACCGTCGACACGATGATCCAGTGGGCGAGCGCGGCGCCGCTGACGCAGGTGCTGGTGCTGGACCGGTCGCGCGGCGGCGACGGGATCGCGGTGCGGCCGGCGATCCGGCAATGGTCCGACCTGCGCGGGAGGACGGTGGCGGTGGATGGCGCCGGGACCACCCCGTATTTCGTGCTGGCCTACATGCTGCGCGAGAACGGGATGAGCATCCGGGACGTGCAGACGGCGACCCTGGCGCCGCAGCCGGCGGCGCAGGCCTTCGTCGCGGGACAGTTCGACGCGGCCTCGACATACGAGCCGTACCTTTCGCAGGTGCGGGGGATGGGCGAGGATCGGGGGCGGATCCTGGCCACCACGCTGGACCATCCCTGCGTGGTGGACACGCTGGCCTTCCAGCCGGCCTTCATCGAGCGGAACGCCGAGGCGGTGCAGCGGGTGGTGAAGAGCTGGTTCGACGCGGTGGCGATGATCGCGCGGGAGCCGGACCGCAGCCACGAGATCATGGGCCAGCGGACGCGGCAGACCGGCCCGCAATTCGCCGCCAGCGCGCAGTACATCGAGTGGCTGGATCTCGCGAAGAACCGCGAATACGTCGCCAGCGGGCTGCCCGAGTTCACCCGCAAGGCGCATACGGTGCAGCGGGAGAGCGGCGTGCTGCGGCAGGATGTGGACCTCTCCCGCCTGTTCGACGACCGCTTCCTGCGCGCGATGGGCTAGGCCGGCTTGCGCCCGCTGGCTCCCGTCTCGGCCGGCGCCCGGATCGTGCTGGGCGCCGGCTTCTTCCTGCTGTTCATCGCCTTCTGGGCGCTGCTGACCTATGGCGGGCTGGTGCCGCCGCTGTTCCTGGCCTCGCCGCGGCAGACGCTGCTCTCCGGCGTGGCGCTGTTCACGGAGTACGGCTTCCTCGGCGACGTCGGCATCACGATCTTCCGCGTGGTGGGCGGCTTCCTCATCGCCGCGGCGATCGGCGTGCCGCTCGGCCTGGCGATGGGGGCGTTCAAGCCGGTGGAGGCGTTCTTCGAGCCGTTCATCTCCTTCGCGCGCTACCTGCCGGCCTCGGCCTTCATCCCGCTTCTGATCCTGTGGGCGGGCGTGGGCGAGGCGCAGAAGCTCTCGGTCATCTTCATCGGCAGCTTCTTCCAGATCGTCATCATGGTGGCGGTGACGGCAGGCGCGACACGGATGGACCTGGTGGAGGCGGCGACGACGCTCGGCGCGCGGCGGCGCGGCGTGGTGGGACGCGTGATCGTGCCCGCCGCGGCGCCGCAGATCGCCGAGACGCTGCGCCTCGTGCTGGGATGGGCGTGGACCTACGTGATCGTCGCGGAGCTGATCGGCGCGACGAGCGGCATCGGACACATGATCATGGACAGCCAGAGGCTGCTCGACACGGGTCAGATGATCTTCGGCATCGTCACGATCGGGGTGATCGGGCTGGTGACCGACTTCCTGTTCAAGGCGCTGAACCGGCGGCTGTTTCCCTGGGCGGCGCTGTGACGTCGCTACCCGGCGCGGCGGTAGATCCCGTTGAAGCGGACATTGGCGCCGCCGCAGCCGCCATTGTCGGACACCGCCAGGGCGCGGCGGCCGGCGCCGTCCGCCAGCAGCCGGAGGGTGACGACGCAGCCCGCCGTCCCGGTCTCCCGCAGCACGAGGCGGTCAACCGCCGGCGTCGCCTCGGCGTCGAAGCCGCCGGCGTTGGCCGGCGGGGTGTTGCGGCCAGGCCAGAAGGCCTGTCCGTCAGCACGCAATGCGGCACCGGCGCCGGGGCGCAGGCGGATGCGCGCATCGCCCATGCGCCAGGTGCCGAGCCAGTCCTCGCGCCGCAGCGGCGGCGCGCGGCGCGCGGGCAGTACGGCGGCGGCGGGGAGCCAACCGGCGGCCGGGCCTGGGGCTCCCACCGAGGCAGCGCAGCGGAAATCCGGCAGGTCGCGTTGCAGCAGGGCGAGCGGCGCGCCGGGCGGCAGGGCGCGGCCGGTGGCGCAGCGCGCAACCTCGCCCGGGCAGCGGTCGAAATCCCTTTGCAGCCGCACCGGCGCGCCGCCGACGCGGCCGAGCGAGAGGCGATCGAGGGCGGCGGCGTCGGAGCCGAACATGCCGCCGCGGCACCAGCCAGGGTCGAACGCGTCCTGCGCGCGGGCCGCCGAGGCGAGGAGGACGAGGCAGGCCAGGACGGCGATCGGCAGGCGCATGGCGGCAGGCTACTGCGGCGCAACGGCCCGCGTCAGCAACGGATGCGACGATGAGCGGCAAGACGCTCCGCATCCGCGGCGTCACGCGGACCTTCCCGGCGACCCGGCAGGCCGGGCCGACGCTCGCACTGCAGCCGACCGACCTGACCGTCGCGCCTGGCGAGTTCGTGGCGATCCTCGGGCCCTCGGGGTGCGGCAAGTCGACGCTGCTGCGCATCGTCGCGGGGCTCGATACGCCCACCTCGGGCGAGGTGACCCTGGACGACGTGGCGGTGGCGGGACCAGGTCCGGACCGCGGCATGGTGTTCCAGTCCTACACGCTGTTCCCGTGGCTGACGGTGGAGCGGAACATCCGCTTCGGCCTGCGCGAGCGCGGCGTGAATGAGGCAGAGCAGCGCGAGATCGCGGCGCGCTTCGTCGCGCGCACGGGGCTGCGCGGCTTCGAGAACCACTGGCCGCGGCAGCTCTCGGGCGGGATGCAGCAGCGCACGGCGCTGGCGCGCGCCTTGGCGAACGATCCGGAAATCCTGCTGCTGGACGAGCCGTTCGGCGCGCTCGACCACCAGACGCGGGAGCTGATGCAGGAGCTGCTGCTGGAAATCTGGGAGGCGGATCGCAAGACGGTGCTGTTCGTCACGCACGACATCGATGAGGCGGTGTTCCTGGCGAACCGCGTGCTGGTGATGTCGGCGCGGCCCGGGCGGATCAAGGCGGAGGTGCCGGTCCCCCTGCCCTATCCGCGCGAATGGACGGTGAAGACCTCGCCGGACTTCGCGGCGCTGAAGGCGCGGCTGATGGGCGAAATCCGGGAGGAGGTGCGGAAGGCGGCGGCGGGATAGCCAGGGCGTGCGGCGCGGGCTATCCCGCGGGCGCATGACCATCCCCGCCACCATCCCGCGGGCGGCGCTCGTCACGGGCGGCGCGAAGCGGCTCGGCCGCGCCATGGCGCTCGCGCTCGGCGGCGCCGGCTTCGACGTTGCGGTGCACTACGCGGGTTCGGGCGAGGAGGCGGAGGCGACGGCAGCGGCGATCCGGGCGCTCGGCCAGCGCGCCGCGACGGTCAGGGCCGACCTGGCGGAGGAGGCGGAGGCGGCCGTGCTGGCAGGACGGGCGGCGGCGGCGGTGGGTCCTCTCGGCGTGCTGGTGAACAATGCCTCGACCTTCGAGCGCGACGAGTGGCACGACGTGACGCGGGAGAGCTGGGACGCGCATCTGGAGCCGAACCTGCGGGCGCCCCTCATCCTGTCGCAGGCGATGGCGAAGGCGTTGCCGGAAGGGGCGGAGGGGATCGTGGTCAACATGCTGGACCAGCGCGTGTGGTCGCTGACGCCGCACTTCGTCTCCTACACCGTCTCGAAATCCGCGCTCTGGACGCTGACGAGGACGCTCGCCCTCGCGCTCGCGCCGCGCATCCGCGTCAACGGCATCGGGCCGGGGCCAGCCCTGCCATCGCCGCGGCAGACGGAGGAACAGTTCGCGCGGCAGTGCCGCTCGGTGCCGCTGCGGCGCGGGACCTCGCCGGAGGAGGTGGCGGCGGCCCTCCTCGCCATCCTGTCGCTGCCCTCGATGACGGGGCAGATGATCGCGCTCGATGGCGGGCAGCACCTGCAATGGGCGCCGGCGGGCGGCGGAGCGGAGATCGCCGAGTGAGCTACCTGGCGGATGCGGAACGCAAGCAGCGGCTGGTCTTCGTGCGCGGGCTGGAGCTCATGGCGCGGCTCGGCATCCATCCGCATGAAAAGGCCGCGCCCCAGCGCATCCGGCTGGACGTGGAGCTGGTGGTGCAGGACGATGCGGCGCCAGCGGAGGTCGGGCCCGACGACATCCGGCGCGTCGTGGACTACTCGCGCCTCGTCGAGGTGGCGCGGGCAACGGTCGCCGGTGGACATGTGCTGCTGGTGGAGACGCTGGCGGAGCGCGTGGCTCTGGCGGCGCTGGAGGACGGGCGGGTGCATCGCGCGCGGGTGAGGGTGGAGAAACCCGAGGCTTTCCCGGATGTTGCCGCGGTGGGCGTGGTGGTGGAGCGGCGGCGGCCGTGAAACCGTTCCACGCTGTTTTTTGTCCACCGCGCTCACGACCGCGCGAGAAAGCCTGTCAAGTCAACGGCTAAGGAAGAAGTCTGACATTCTGGTAACGCATAATCATAGCAAAATCAACGCGTTGACAGAACGCCTAATTTATGGGCAATGGCGTGTGAATGGCAGATGACGGCCATTCCGGGGGCTCCGCAGGGCTGTTCCCCACAGAGTTTTCCACAGCTTCCGTGGACAACGCCCGCGGCTGCTGAGACTTCGTCCATTCAGATCCGGCGCCATATCCGGCAGAGATGACCAGCGACCTCGACATGCCGACCGAAGCACCGCCGGTTGATGCGGCCGCCCAGCCCATGGCAGGGCTGCAGGTGATCGATTCCGTCCTGGCGACCCTGCCGCTGGCGCCCGGTGTCTATCGCATGCTCGATGCGAAGGGCGAGGCTCTCTACGTCGGCAAGGCGCGCAGCCTGCGCAAGCGCGTCGCCGCCTATCTGCAGGTCGCACGCCTGCCGGAGCGGCTGCGGCGGATGGTGCACGAGACCCGGCGGATGGAGATCGTCACCACGGGGAGCGAGGCCGAGGCCCTGCTGCTCGAGGCCAATCTCATCAAGCGCCTGCGGCCGCGCTACAACATCGTGCTGCGCGACGACAAGTCGTATCCGTGGCTGGTGCTGACCGAGGACCATCCCTACCCGCAGATCACCAAGCACCGCGGGGAGCGGCGGAAGGGGGCGAGCTACTGGGGCCCCTTCGCTTCGGCCTGGGCGGTCAACCAGACGCTGACCGCGCTGCAGCGCGTCTTCCTGCTGCGGTCCTGCCGCGACACGGTGTTCGAAAGCCGTACCCGCCCCTGCCTGCTGCATCAGATCAAGCGATGCTCGGCGCCCTGCGTGGAGCGCATCGCGCGCGAGGAGTACGCCGAGCTGGTGCGCGAGGCGAAGGAGTTCCTCTCGGGTGGCACGCCCTCCATCCAGCGGCGGCTGTCGCGGGAGATGGAGGAGGCAGCGGAGCGGCTGGAGTTCGAGCGCGCGGCCGCGATCCGCGACCGCATCCGCGGCCTGACGCATGTGCAGGGACGTGACCGGATCAACATGGACGGCGTGGGCGATGCCGACGTGGTGGCGCTGCACCAGATGGCCGGGCAGTCCTGCGTGCAGGTCTTCTTCTTCCGCGGCGGGCGGAACAACGGCAACCGTCCCTTCTTCCTGAGCCACGCCACCTCCGGCCAGGCGGCGGAGGAGGTGCTCTCGGCCTTCCTCGCGCAGCTCTATGACGACCTGCCGCCGCCGCCGCTGGTGCTGGTGAGCCACCAGCCGGCAGAATGCGAGGTGCTGGCCGAGGCGCTGGCGCTGAAGGCCGGGCGGCGGGTGGAGATCCACCGGCCGCAGCGCGGCGACAAGCGCGCCATCCTGGACCATGCGCTGATCAACGCGCGCGAGGCCATCGAGCGCCGCATGGCGGAGGGCTCGGCCCAGGCCGAGCTGCTCGCCGGCGTGGCGCGGGTCTTCGACCTGCCCGATATCCCCGAGCGCATCGAGATCTACGACAACAGCCACATCATGGGCACGGCGCCCTACGGTGTGATGGTGGTGGCGGGCGCTGCCGGCTTCCTCAAGCAGCACTACCGGAAGTATGGAATCCGGGAAGCGAAGCCGGGCGACGACTTCGCGATGATGCGGGAGGTGTTCGAGCGGCGCTTCGGCCGCGCGCTGAAGGAGGACCCGGAGCGCGAGAGCGGGACCTGGCCGGATCTGGTGCTGATCGACGGCGGACAGGGCCAGCTCTCGGCCGCGCGGGAGATGCTGAACGAGATGGGCCTGCACGACATTCCGCTGGTCGCGATCGCCAAGGGACCGGACCGCGATGCGGGGCGGGAGTGGTTCCACCAGCCGGGGCGCGAGCCGTTCCAGATGCCGGCGCGGGACGCCGTGCTGTACTACGTTCAGCGGCTGCGGGACGAGGCGCACCGCTTCGCCATCACCACGCACCGGGCGGGCAGGTCGAAGCAGCTCGTCCGCTCGGAGCTGGACGAGATTCCGGGGGTGGGCAGCGCACTGAAGCGGCGATTGCTGAATCATTTCGGCTCGGCGCGCGGGGTGCGGAACGCGGCGCTCGAGGATCTGGAGAATGCCCCGGGAATCGGGCCCGCCATGGCGCGGCGGATACATGGCCATTTCCACCCCGGGGCCGAGGCGGCTAGAACGGCCGAGAGCTGACCCGAGAGCCGCTGCGGACCCGCTTGTGCCCACCGACCTCCCCAACCTGCTGACCCTGTCGCGGATCGCGGCCATCCCCCTCCTCGTGGTGCTGGCCGCGCTGCGCGACCCGTGGGCGGATTTCGCGGCCTGCGTGGTGTTCTCGGCCGCCGCCGTGACCGACTACTTCGACGGCAAGCTGGCGCGGGAGCGCCAGCAGACGAGCGATTTCGGCCGCATGCTCGATCCGATCGCCGACAAGCTGCTGGTGGGGGCGGCCCTCATGCTGCTGGCGGGCATGGGCCGGCTGACCGACTTCGGCCTGTTCCCCGCCATCGTCATCCTGCTGCGGGAGATCCTCGTCTCCGGTCTGCGGGAATATCTCGCCGGCCTGTCGGTCGGGCTGCCCGTGACGCGGCTGGCCAAGTGGAAGACGGGCTTCCAGATGGGCGCGCTCGGAACGCTGCTGGCCGGGGACAGCGCCGCCCGGGCGCTCGGCCTCTCCTTCCTGCCGGTGTCGCTGATCGGGGAGCTGATGCTGTGGACGGCAGCGGTGCTGACGCTCGTGACGGGGTGGGACTACCTGCAGGCCGGGCTGCGCCATGCGGGCGACGCCCCGGCCGAGAAGCGCGCCCGCCATCCGGCCCGGCCTTGAGGCAGGCGGCGGCGCGGCGCATCTTCCACCCCTACAACGCCGCTGCGGGAGCCGTCATGGCCGCCTTTCTCCATCCGAATCGCCACGTTGGCCGGGCGTTGCCCGCGCGCGGCGCCGTGCTGGCGCTGGCGCTGCTGGCCACGGGCTGCTCCTCGCTGGAAGGCGTGTTCCCGCGCTTCTCCGGGCCAACCAACGTGGTCGCCACGGACAGCCTGACGGTGCAGCGCATCCGCGGCGGCAACCCGTCGGTGGAGCCGCTGATGCCGGAAGGCGGCAATGTCTGGCCCGCCGCGGAGGCGCCGCGCGCGACGATGATGAGCGGACCCGAGGAGGCCATGCGCAACATCCCGGACTATCGTCCCTCGCTGATCGAGCCCGTGCCGCCGGCATCCTCCCCGATCGGGCCGCGGGCTCGGCGCGGCACGGCGGGCGCGCCCACCCCTCCCCTGCCGCTGACCGAGCCGCCGCGCAGCCCGGTGGCGGAGCCGGCGCAGCCCGCCACGCGCCCGCCGCCCCGCACCGAGGGCCGCGCGCTGACCGACCCGTCGGGCCGCCCCGCGATCGGCACGGGTGGTTCGGGCCGCGTGCAGGGCTTCACCCAGCCGGGCGTGGGCGGCGGCGCGGTGATCCGCGACGGCAACGTCGAGACCTGGGTCGGGCCGGACGGGCAGACGCGCACCCGCGTGGTGCCGAACTGACGCGGGCAGTCGCGTGAAGATCCTCTACTTCGCCTGGGTGCGCCAGCGCGTCGGCACCGCGGAGGAGGAGGTCTCGCCGCCCGCCGAGGTGCGCGACGTCGCCGGATTGATGGCCTGGCTGCGCACGCGCGGGCCGGGCTTCGACGCCGCCTTCGCCGATCCGCGGCAGGTGCGTGCGGCGGTGAACCAGGACTTCGCCGCCGCGGACCACTCCGTCGCGCCGGACGACGAGGTGGCGTTCTTCCCGCCGGTGACGGGCGGCTAGGCCGATGCAGGCGACGCCCCGAATCCGAGTCGGCGAAGCGCCGTTCGACCTGGAGGTGGAGGCCGGGCGGCTCTCCGCGGGCCGGGAGGATGTCGGCGGGCTGGCGAGCTTCGTCGGCATCTGCCGCGGCGATGGCGGCCTGTCCGCCATGGTCCTGGAGCACTATCCCGGCATGACGGAGCGTGCGATCCGCCGCATCGCGGAGGAGGCCTGCGCGCGCTGGCCGCTGACCGGCTGCACGGTGGTGCACCGCGTCGGCCGGTTGGTGCCGGGCGAGCCGATCGTTCTGGTGATGACGGCGAGCGCGCACCGAGCGGCGGCGCTGGAGAGCTGCGCCTTCCTGATCGACTGGCTGAAGACGAGCGCGCCCTTCTGGAAGCGGGAGGAGTTCGCCGACGGGCGGGAACGCTGGGTGGAGGCCAGGGCGGAGGACGACACGGCCGCCGCGCGCTGGGTGCGGTGAGGGCCCGGGCTGCCGCGCTGCTCGCGGTGCTGGCCGGCGCGCCCGTGCTGGTCTGGCCGGCCTTCCTCAACGGCTATCCGCTGGTGTTCAGCGACAGCGGCGCCTTCCTGCACCAGACGCTCGGGCCGCTGTTCATCTGGGACAAGCCGCATGTCTACGGGCCGCTGCTGCACCTGTTCCACTGGCGCGTCTCGCTGTGGGGGTCGGTCCTGGCGCAGGGCGCGATGCTGTCCTGGCTGCTCTGGCTGCTGCAACGGGCGGTCCGCGGGGGCGCCGGGGCAGCGATGCACCTGGCCGTCTGCCTCGGCACCGCGGCGCTGACCACGGCGCCCTTCACCATCGCGCTGATCATGCCGGACGTCTTCGCTCCGGTCGTGCTGGTTTCGCTGCTGCTGCTCGGCTTTGCCCGGGACAAGCTTTCCTCGCCCGAGGTGGCGGCGCTGACGTGCCTCGCGGCGCTCGGCGCGGCGGCGCACCTCTCGCACCTGCCGGTGGCCGCCGCGGCCGTCGTCTTCGTCCTGCTGGTCCGGCGGCGCCTGATGCCGGTGCTGCGCACGGCGGCGCCCGTCGGCCTCGCGGTGCTGATCCTGCTCGGCACCAACCTCGCAGGGCATGGCAGGGCGACGCTGTCGCCGCACGGCGCCACCTTCCTGCTGGCACGCCTGCAGGCGGACGGGCCAGCCGCCGCGGTGATCCGGGCGCGCTGCCCGGCGGCGGGCTGGTACCTCTGCGCCTTCACCGACCGGCTGCCGATGGACAGCGACGACTTCCTCTGGCTGCCCGACAGCCCGATGAATCGCGCCCCGGACGGCACGCAGCGCTTCCTTGGCGGCGCGCTGCTGTCGGCCGAGGCGCGGGAGATCGTGGCGGAGACGCTGCGCACCCATCCGCTGGAGGTTGCCGCGGCGATGCTGCGCAACGGCGTGGCGCAGCTGTTCAAGGCAACGGCCGGCGACACGCTGACCGGCGACCACCTGCAGACGGCGCTGCGGCCGCGGATCGCGGAGGGTTTCCCGCCGCGCGAGCTTGCCGCCTTCGAGGCCGGGCTGCAGTGGCAGGGGCGGCTGGAGGGGGCCGCCACGCCCTTCCTGCTGCCGCACGCGCCGGTGCTGGTGCTCGGCGCCGGGCTGGCGCTGCTGGCCTGGTGGCGGGCGGCACGGGCGGGCGAGACGCGGCGGCTGGGACTGGTGGTGGGCGTCCTCGTCGGCGTCAGCGCCAATGCCTTCGCGACCGGCGCGCTTTCGAAGCCGCACCTGCGCTACGAGGCGCGGATCCTTTGGCTGATGCCGGTCGTCGCGACGCTCGCGCTGCTGCCGCGCCGGCGGTGAGACCGCTCGCCGCGATCCTCGGCGGTGCGGCGCTGCTGGCCTGGCCAGCGGCGCTGAACCTCTACCCGCTCGTTTTCATCGACACCGCCTCCTACCTGATGCACACGACGGAAGGCACCACGCCCTGGGACAAGACCCCGGCCTATGGTCCCTTCCTCCACCTGTTCCACTGGGAACGCACGCTGTGGCCCGCCGTGGCGGCGCAGGTCCTGGTCGCATCCCACCTGATCTGGCTGCTGCTGCGGACCGTCCGCGTGGCGACGGCAGCATCGCATCTGCTGACCTGCGGCGCGCTGACGGCGCTGAGCTCGGCACCCTGGGCGCTGGCGACGCTCATGCCGGATGCGTTGACGGCGCTCGGGCCGCTCTGCCTGCTGCTGCTGGGATTCGGCCGGCTGTCGCGCGCGGAGACGGCCTGGGTGGGCGCGATCGGCACGGTGGCCATCGCATCCCACCTGTCGCACCTGCCGGTGGCGGTCGGGCTCGTGCTGCTGACGGCGCTGCTGGCACGACGGGTGGCGCCCGTGCTGCGCGCCGCAGCACCGGCGGCGCTGGCGATCGGCTTGCTGCTCGGCAGCAATGCCGTTTCCTTCGGGCGGGTGACGCTGTCCCCGCACGGTTCGGTGTTCCTGCTGGCGCGGCTGCAGGAGGACGGGCCGGCGGCGGCGGTGATCCGCGCGCGCTGCCCTGAGGCGGGCTGGCACCTCTGCGCCTTTGCGGACCGGCTGCCGATGGACAGCGACGCCTTCCTCTGGGACGGGAACAGCCCGCTGAACCGCGAAGCTGATGGCGGTTACCGCGCGATGGGCGGGATGCGGGGCGCGGCCGAGGCGCGGGAGATCGTCGCGGCAACGCTGCGCGAGCGGCCCTGGGAGGTGGCGGGCACGATGCTGCGCAACGCGGCGACGCAGCTGATCACGACGCGGGTGGGCGACACGCTCGGCAACCAGCACCTGGCCGCCTCGGCCCGACGCTACGTGGCGGCGCATTTCCCGCCGCGGGAACTCGCCGCCTTCGACGCCGGGGCGCAGATGCGCGGCGAATTGCCGGCGCGCGCGGCGCCCTTGCTCGTGCCGCACCTTCCGGTGCTGGTGCTGTCGGCGGCGGCGGCGCTGGCGCTGCTGTGGCGCGCGGCACGGCAGCGGGACATTCTCCGCGCGGCGGTGATCCTCTTCGCGCTGGCGGCGCTTGCAGGGAACGCGGCGGCGACCGGGGCGGGCTCCAAGCCGCACCACCGCTACCAGGCGCGGATCGCCTGGCTGCTGCCGCTGGCCGTGCTGGCCGCCGCGCTGCCCGCCGCGGCGACGCAGCGGGACAGGGTTCAGTAGAAGAAGCGCTCCTCCACCACCTTGCCGTCCCGGACTGTGTAGAGGCCGACCTCGCTCATCCGGATCCGTTCGCCGGTCTCCTTCCGGGTGACGTCGATGCGGAAGGTGAGGGCGAACTGGTCGCCGTGGACGAACGGGCCTTCGGTGACCACCGAATGGATCTCGTGGTTGGCGTACCACCAGGCACCCTTGGCCTCGACAGCGGCGCGGCCGCACTGGACGGCCATGGGACCGTCCATCGCCTCGAGGCTCACCACCTCGTCGGACCAGAAGCGGGCGCCGGCCTCGTCATGCCGGCCTTCCTTGCACAGCCCGGCAAAGGCTTCGGCGACATCGCGGACCGTCATGGCAGGCTCCCCCTTTCCGGAGCGGAGAGCCTGTCACTCCTGCGGCCGCGGCGCCACCACGGCGTCACGCGGCGTGGCGCGCCACCTCCTCGGGCGGCAGGCGGACCAGCGCCTCGTAGTCCTGCAGCAGCGTCTCCGTCACCGCGCCCGGGGTGAAGGACAGGTCGCCCACCTGCCGCACAGGCGTGACCTCGGCCGCGGTGCCGGCAAGGAAGACCTCGGCGGCGCGGGCCAGGTCCGCCTGAGGGATGGTACGCTCCACCACCTTGATCTGGCGCTTGCGCGCGAGGCCGATGACGGTGCGGCGGGTGATGCCGTCGAGGAAGTTGACCGGCGTCGGCGTGTGCAGCTCCCCGTCGATCACCAGGAAGACGTTGGCGCCTGTCGCCTCGCTGATGTCGCCTTTCCAGTCGAGCATCAGCGCGTCGTCGTAGCCCTCGGCCTCCGCATGGTGCTTGGAGAGCGTGCCGATCATGTAGAGGCCCGCGGCCTTGGAAGCGGTCGGCGCCGTCTCGGGGTGCGGGCGCTTCCACTTCGCCCAGCCGAGGCGCACGCCCTTCATGCGGTTGTCGCCGAACAGGTTGGGCCAGGCCCAGGTGGCGATCGCCAGGTGGATGCGCGTGGCCTGCGCCGAGACGGAGAGCTGCTCCGCGCCGCGCCAGGCGATCGGCCGCACATAGGCGTCGGACTGCCCGTTGCGTGCGAGCGTCGCGCGGCACGCCTCGTCGATCTGGTCCGCCGTCCAGGGGATCTCGAAGCCGAGGATGCGGCCGGACGCGATCAGCCGCTCGGTGTGCTCGCGCAGCTTGAAGATGTGGCCGGAATAGGCGCGCTCGCCCTCGAACACGCCGGAGGCGTAGTGCAGCCCGTGGCTGAGGACATGCAGCCTCGCGTCGCGCCAGGGGACGAACTGCCCATCGTACCAGATCCAGCCGTCGCGGTCGTCGAAGGGCACCAGGGCCATCGGGCTTTCCTCCTCGTCGCGGGCCGGCCGCGCGGCGTCGGGCGGCCCGTGCTACGCATCCGTTCGCCACCGTCCTATATCCGGTGGCGAGGCGCCGCGCGATGCCGAGTGAAGCCGCGCCGGGGGTAAAGCGTCAACAATGCTGACCTACTCATGAGCAGCCGCGACCGCATCCCAGCCATGCAGCCAGCGCCGGAGCGCGCCGGCCTTCCCGCCGGGCGCAACCTGCTCTTCCTGCGCGAGGAGGAGCTGCGGCTGGCGCAGGACCTGCTGTTCTTCGGCTACCGCGACTTCACGGCGGGGGCTGACCAGCTCCTGGACGAGCTGGGGATGGGGCGGGCGCATCACCGCGTGCTGCACTTCGTCGGACGGCGACCGGGTATCACGGTGGGCGAGCTTCTCGGCATCCTCGGCATCACCAAGCAGTCGCTCGGGCGCGTGCTGACGCCGCTGGTGGAAGGGGGCTACATCGTCCAGCATCCGGGCAAGGCGGACCGGCGCCAGCGTCTGCTGTCTCTCACCGACAAGGGTGTGACGTTCGAGCGCCAGCTGTTCGAGCGGCAGCGTGACACGGTGATGCGCGCGTACCGCGAAGCCGGGCCCGAGGCGGTGGAGGGGTTCCGGCGCGTGATGCGCGGGTTGATGGGACCCGAGGCGCGGGCCGCGCTGGAACGACTGGAGGGTCGCGCGGCGGCGGAGGGGACGCGATGAGCGCGCCCGCAGAGGCGCCGCACCTTCTGGTCGTGGACGACGATGCGCGGCTGCGCGCGCTGCTGCAGCGGTTCCTGGCGGAGCAGGGCTTCCGCGTCACCGCCGCCGCCGATGCCGCGGCTGCGCGGCATGCGCTGTCCTCCTTCGCCTTCGACCTGCTGGTGCTGGACGTGATGATGCCCGGCGAGAGCGGCCTGGAGCTGACCGAGAGCCTGCGGCGCGAGGGTCTGGAGGTGCCGATCCTGATGCTGACGGCGCGCGGCGCGCCGGATGACCGCGTAGCGGGGTTCGAGTCCGGCGTGGACGACTACCTCGGCAAGCCCTTCGACCCGCGGGAGCTCGCGCTGCGCATCCGCACCATCCTGCGCCGCGCGGCGCCGCCGGCGGAACAGCCGGTCGGGCCGGTGCAGATCGGTGCGCGCTGGTTCGACCCGCAGCGGGCCGAGCTGCGCGGGCCCGAGGGCTTGGTGCGGCTGACGGGGGGCGAGACGGCGCTGCTGATGGCGCTCGCCGCGCGGCCGGGCGAGGTGCTGAGCCGCGAGGAGATCGCGGTCGCCCTCGGCACGCCGGAGGCGGGAGAGCGGGCGATCGACGTGCAGGTGACGCGGCTGCGCCGGAAGGTTGAGCCCGACCCGCGGGAGCCACGCTTCATCCAGACGGTGCGTCACCGCGGCTACGTGCTGCGGCCGGGGAGCTGAGCGGTGGCGGTGCTCGCCCGCGCCCTGCGCTCGCTGCTGCCGCGCGGCCTGCTCGGCCGCTCGCTGCTGATCATCCTTCTGCCGCTGGTGATCCTGCAGGGCATCGCGCTGCAGTTCTTCTACGGCGGGCACCTCGATGTCATCTCGCGCCGGCTGGCGGGCGGCGTGGCCGGGGAACTCGGCCTGATCGTGGAGATCCTGGCGCGCGACAACTCGCCCGAGACGCGGGCCTGGGTGTTCCGCGAGGCGGCGTGGCGGCTCGACATGGCCATGGCGTTCGAGCCGGGCGCGCTGCTCGGCCGCACGCCCGACCGCGGCGCGTCGCTGCCGCTGCTGCCGCTGGAGGAGGACCTGGCGCGGGCGATGGTGGAGCGCGTGCGACTGCCCTTCGACGCCGACTGGCAGTCCGACCCGCGCAGCGTGATCATCCGGGTGCAGCTTCCCGACGGCGTGCTGCACGCCGAGGCGCCACGCAAGCGGCTGTTCACCAGCACGCTGTACCTCTTCGTCATCTGGCTCGTCGGCTCGGCGCTGCTGCTGTTCGGCGTGGCCGCGCTGTTCATGAAGAACCAGGTGCGCGCGATCCGGCGGCTGGCCGGCGCGGCGGAGGCGTTCGGACTGGGCCGCGACATCGGGCCGATGAAGCCGGAAGGCGCCTCCGAGGTGCGGCAGGCCGCGATCGCCTTCAACCGGATGCAGGAGCGCATCCGCCGCTTCGTCGGCCAGCGCACGGAGATGCTGGCGGGCATCAGCCACGACCTGCGCACGCCGCTGACGCGCATGCGGCTTGGCCTCGCCGTGCTGCCGCAGACTGAGGAGGAGGAGGCCGACATCGCCGCGCTGACCGCCGACGTCGAGGAAATGGAGCGGATGGTCGCGGCCTATCTCGCCTTCGCGCGCGGCGAGGGCGGCGAGCAGCCGCGGCCCGCCGACCTCGCCGGCCTGGTGCGGGACGTGGCGCGCGGCGCGCGGCGCGACGGCGCGGAGGTGGCGGTGGAGGCGCCGGATGCCCTCGTCATGCCGCTGCGGCCGGACGCGCTCCGCCGTTGCCTCGCCAACCTCATCGACAATGCGCGCAAGCATGCGCGCCGCATCGCGGTGCGCGTGGCCGAGGTGCCGCGCGCCGAGGCGCCGGCCGGTGCGGCAGCCTGGGCGCAGGTGACGGTGGATGATGACGGGCCCGGCATTCCCGCGCCGCAGCGCGAGGAGGCGTTCCGGCCCTTCGCCACCCTCTCGGCAGGGGGCACGGGCCTCGGCCTGGCGATTGCCCGCGACATCGCCCGGGCGCATGGCGGCGACATCGTGCTGGAGGACAGCCCGCTCGGCGGCCTGCGCGCAAGGGTCCGGCTGCCGGTCTGACCGGTTCGGGGCGGCCGCTTCACCGTCATGGAGCAGCGCTTCGGCGGCGTGGAGGCGCGGCTGGCCGAAATGGCGCTGGTGCAGGAACGGCAGCGCGAGGGCCTCGCCCGGCTCGAGCGGCAGGTCGAGATCGGCTTCGGCGACGTGAACGGGCGGCTCGGCCGATTGGAATCCGGCCGCCCCGCGCCAGCACGGCGTCAGCGGCCCGCCTTCTCCGCCATGGTCTTCACCTCATCCATCGCCTCCGTGAAGCGCCGGTTCAGCAGCGCCAGCGCTTCCGCGTTCGACTTCTGGATGAGGTCTGCGATCTCCTTCATGTTCGACACGGCCCGCTCATAGCCGGCCTTCAGCAGCTCGGCCTGGCGCGCCGCGCGCTCCTGCGGGCTGTCCACCCCGCTCATCGAGCGGATCGCGTCGGTCATCTCGCCCATGGCGGACTGCACGATCTCCATGTGCCGCCGCGCCACCGCCTGCGCACCCTCCAGCGCCACCTGGTTGGCGGCGGAGAGCGCCTCGAGGTTGCGGCGCTGCGCCTGGGCCAGCCCCTCCAGGTCCGGCATGGCCGGGAGCCGGAACTCGGCGAGCATCTTCATCATGTCTTCCGGCTTCATCATGCCGAAGCGGTCTGACATCGCGGGAGCCTCCGTGCCTTGTCTCGGCGATGCTAACCACGCAGCCGTCGCCGGCCCAAGCGCCAAGCGCCCTCACGGAGGCGTGGGACCGTCTCCTTCCGCGGGCGGCGCAAGGTCGCCGGGGCCGATGCCGAGGCTGCGCGCCGTCGCCTCCGCCCGGTCCAGCGCGCGGTCCAGCGCCGCCATGGTGGGGCCGAGATCGACGGTCCCATCGCCTTCCCAGGCACGCAAGGTCATCAACCAGACCCCGACGAGCCCGACCGCCCGGGCCGAGCCGGCGGGGCCGGCCGCATCGAGCTCCGCCGCTTCCAGCATCCGCGCCATGCTGGCGCGCAGCACCGGGGCGAGCGCCAGGCCGAGCAGCGGGTCCGTCCGCGCCTCTCCCATGAAGCGCAGCAGGCCGGGGCGGTGGTTCTGCAAGGCGTCGATCCGCCGCATCATGACATCGAACAGCCGGTCGCGCGGGCTGCCGCCCTGGCCCGGCACGGTACCCGCCATCACCTCGGCGTCCATCGCCTCGGTGTGCAGGCGCAGCAGGTCGAGGCGGGAGGGGAAGCGCGCGACGAGCTCGCCGGCGGGCACGCCGGAGACCTCGGCCAGTCGGGTCGCGGTCAAGCCCCGCCAGCCCCGCGCGGCGACAGTGGACCAGAGGGCCTCGATGAGCCTGGCGTCGGTGTCCATGCGTCGAAGGGTGGGGGCGAAGCCGGCGCGCGCCAAGCCTCAGCCTGCCAGTTCGCGCGAGCGCGCGGTGGCGGCCGCGATGGCGCGGGACATCAGCCTGGGCCAGGCCTCCTCCGCCATCAGCACGGCGAGTGCGCGCTCCGTCGTGCCCTTCGGGCTGGTGACGTTGCGGCGGAGCTGGCCTGCCTCCTCGGCGCTTGCGGCCAGCAGCGCGCCGGAGCCGGCGACGGTCACCCGGGCCATGCGCCGGGCGAGGTCGGGCGGGATGCCCTGCTCCCGCGCCGCCACCTCCAGCAGCTCGGCAAGCAGGAACACATAGGCAGGGCCGCCGCCGGACACGGCCGTCACGGGGTCCAGCAGCGCTTCCTCCTCCACCCAGGCGACCTCGCCGGTGGCGGCGAGAAGCGTGTCGGCCAGGGCGCGCTGCGCCGGCGTCACCTCCGAGCCGGCGAAGGCGACCGTGAAGCCCTGGCGGATCGCGGCCGGGGTGTTGGGCATGGCGCGCACCACCGCCGCGCGGTCGTCCAGCGCCGCCTGCATCCCGGCAACGGTCCGGCCGGCCATGACCGAGACGAACACCGCCGAGCCAGCGAAGCGGGCGTATTGCGGCAGGCTCGCCGGCGCCTCCTGCGGCTTGATCGCCAGCACCACCGCCGCCGGCCGGAAGCCGTCCGGGATCGCGCCGGGTCCCGCCAGAAGGGTGGCGCCTTGCGGGGGGGTGGGGAGGTGGGGGTCGATGATGACGGTTGTCGACAAACCCCTGTCCCGCCACCCGGCGAGCATCGCGCCGCCCATCTTGCCGCAGCCGACGAGGAGGAGGGGGGGAAGGGGGTCGCTCATGGCAGGGAGACTCGCCGCCTCCTCCGCCCGGCGCAAGCCGCGGTCAGCGCGGGCAGGGCTGGAACAGGCCCATCAGGCGCCGGGCCTCGGCGTGCCGGCCGATGCGGACCTGGGCGGCCACTGCCTCGGTGAGCGCCCGGTTGAAGCCCTCGCAACCGCCGGGGCCGGAGGCGAGCGCGGCGCCGGTGCCGGCGGGCTGGCGGGCGGTGCCTGCGTTCCCGGCCAGGGCGGGCGTGGCGCCCAGGGCGGCGGCGGCGATCAGCAGGGCGAAGCGTGTCATCTCTCGGGTCCCCTCGGCTGGCGTGCTCCGGTGGAGGCACCATGCCGGGGCGCGGCCCCGAGCGATAATCCGCGCTTCCTCTGGCGGGGCGAGGCCCTGCCTATCGCCCTCTACGCCTCTCCCACGCAGTCGAGCATCGCGGCCTGCAGCGCCTCGGACGGCGCCTTGCCGCCCCAGAGGACGAACTGGAAGGCCGGGAAGAAGCGCTCGCACTCGGTCAGGGCGATGTCCACCATGTCCTCGAGGCTTTCGGCCGAGGCTCCCGGGGCGCCGCGCAGCAGGACGGAGTGGCGGAAGACCGGCACGCCGTCATCGCTGTCGATACCGAAATGGCCGATCCACAGCCGCTCATTGGCCAGGGCCAGCAGCTCGAACAGCTTGTCGCGGCGGCCGGGCGGCACCTTCAGGTCGAAGGCGCAGGAGAAGTGCATGGCGCTGATCTCGTGCGACCAGGAGAAGTAGAGGCCGTAGTCGCACCACTTGCCCGGCGCCTCGGCGGCCATCTCGGCGTCGGAGCGCCGGTCGAAGACCCACTCATTGGCGGCGACGATCTGTTCGAGCACGTCCAGCGGGTTGGCGGACCGGTCGCGTTCGTCATGGCCAAGGTAGGCGGACATCGCGGCACCTCCTCTGCGGCGGCGGCGCCCGAGGTATTGGGGTTCAACACCCCGAATCGCCACCATAGGTAGACTACGCACCCGCAAAACGTGACCGCAAGCCAAGGGTTTGCGGGGTGCCGCAATTGCTTGTGGATGAACGCTCCCGCGGCGCCTCACCGATCCGTCAGGACGGCTTGTCCCCAGGCGCGATTGAGGGGGAGGCCGCGAGCCGCGCCTCCAGCGCGGCGACCCGGGCGGAGAGGGCCTCGGCCTCCTCCCGGGCGCGGCGGGCGACCTCGAGCGCGGCGTCCAGCTCCTCGCGCCGGACCAGCTCCAGGCGCTGGACCATCGCCTCCATCTGGGCGCGGGCCATCGCCTCCAGCTCGGCGCGGGCGCCAGCCATGACGGAGAAGGCGCCGCCCGCCACCCCGGCCAGGTCGTCGAACAGGCCGCGCTTGCCGCCGCGCCCACCCTCGCCGCTGCCACCTGCTTCGCCGGTCATCGCTCCAAACTCCTCTTCCGGTCCCCTGCCCCGCGGCTTGTCCGGCCGCGACGGCGCGGCCTATACCCCGGCCGCACCAGACGCGGCAGCCGGCCGGGAGAGGACCACCGCCGATGTATCTCGTGACCGGCGGCGCCGGTTTCATCGGGTCGAATCTCGTCGCCGCGCTCTGCGCGCGGGGCGCGGAGGTGATGGTGGTGGACCGGTTGCGGGAGGGGATGCCTGGGCGCGAGAAGTGGCGCAACCTGGCGAAGCACCCGATCGCCGGCATCCTGCCGCCGGAGGAGATGGAGGATTACTGGGCCGCCGCCGGCGAGGGCGACATCGAGGGGGTGTTCCACCTCGGCGCCATCAGCGCGACCACGGCGACGGATGGCGACCTCGTTGCGGCGACGAACCTCACGCTGCCGCTGTGGCTCTGGGCGGCCTGCGCCGAGCGGAACGTGCCGTTCATCTACGCGTCCTCCGCCGCGACCTATGGCGACGGGTCGCGCGGGTTCGACGACGATCCCACGCCGGAGGCGCTGGCCGCGCTGCGGCCGCTGAACCTCTACGGCTGGTCCAAGCTGGCCTTCGACCGCCGCGTGGCGGACATGCTGGCGCGCGGCGTGCCGGCGCCGCCGCAATGGGCGGGGCTGCGCTTCTTCAACGTCTATGGCCCAAACGAATACCACAAGGGCCGGATGGCGAGCGTGGTGTTCCACAAGTTCCACGAGGTCGCGGCGGGCGGACCGGCGCGGCTGTTCCGCTCCGACCGGCCGGGCATCGCCGATGGGGAGCAGAAGCGCGACTTCGTGCATGTCGACGACTGCGTCGCGGTGATGCTGTGGCTGCTCGACAATCCGGGCGTGAACGGCCTGTTCAACCTCGGCTCCGGGCGGGCGCGCAGCTTCCTCGACCTGGTGCGGGCAATGTTCGCGGGGATGGGGCGGCCGGAAGCGGTCGCCTTCGTGGACATGCCGGAGGACCTGCGCGGCAAGTACCAGTATTTCACCGAGGCGCCGATCGACCGGCTGCGGACGGCTGGCTACGACGGGCGCATGACGACGCTGGAGGACGGGGTGGCGCGCTACGTGCGCGACTTCCTGATGCAGCCGGACCCGCATCGCTAGATGGTGCCCGTCATCGCCTTCCCCAACATCGACCCGGTGCTCATCGAGGTCGGGCCCTTTGCCCTGCGGTGGTACGCGCTCGCCTACATCGGCGGCATCATCCTCGGCTGGTGGATGGGGCGGCGGCTGATCGCGCTTCCGCCCGTGGCCGCGACGCGCGAGCAGGCGGACGATTTCGTCACCTGGGTGACGCTCGGGATCATCCTGGGCGGCCGGCTGGGCTACGTCCTGTTCTACCGGCCGGGCTACTACGTGGCGCAGCCCTGGGAGGCGCTGTACGTCTGGCAGGGCGGCATGTCCTTCCATGGCGGCATGCTCGGCGTGATCCTCGCCGCGCTGATCTTCTGCCGCCGCCAGGGCATCGACCCGCTTCTGTTCGGCGACCGGGTGGCGCCGGTCGTGCCGATCGGCCTGTTCCTCGGACGCCTGGCGAATTTCGTGAACGGAGAGCTCTGGGGGCGCGTGAGCGACGTGCCCTGGGCGATGGTGTTCCCGACCGGCGGGCCGCTGCCCCGGCACCCGAGCCAGCTCTATCAGGCCTTCCTGGAAGGGGTGTGCCTGTTCGTGCTGCTGCAGGTGCTGGTGCGCATGCCGGCGGTGCGGGCACGGCCGGGGCTGCTGACCGGTACCTTCCTGGCTGGCTACGGGCTGGCCCGCTTCATCGGCGAATTCTTCCGCGAGCCGGACGCGCATCTCGGCTTCCTGTTGGCCGGCGCAACGATGGGGCAGCTCCTGTCGCTGCCGATGATCGCGGCGGGGCTCTGGCTGATCCTGCGGGCGCGGCCTGCGGCCGCCGCCTGACTACGGCATGAACGCTTCGCGTTCCTGCGCCTCATGCGCCGGCGCGCGCATCCGCGCGCTCGGCCCGCCTGGAGTGCGGCGGGCCGCAGGTCACGACGGTCGACGGACGCGATGAAGCCGGTGGCGGAGCGCCTGGACCGGTTCATGGCGCGGGCGGTCGCGGCGTACTATGCACGGCCGGCCTCGCCCTTCGGCCGGGCCGGGGACTTCACCACGGCGCCCGAGATTTCCCAGGCCTTCGGCGAGGTGATCGGGCTGTGGTGCGCCGTGATGTGGGAGAGGATGGGGCGGCCCGACCCGGTGCTGCTGGCGGAATGCGGGCCGGGGCGCGGCACGCTGATGGCCGATGCATTGCGCGCTGCGGCGGAGGTGGCGGCACCGTTCCGCGCGGCCCTGCGGGTGCATCTCGTCGAGGGCTCCGCGGCGCTGCGCGCCGCGCAGGCGCGGGTGGTGCCGGAGGCCACCTGGCACGACTCGACCGACACGCTCCCCGAAGGGCCGCTGCTGCTGGTGGCGAACGAGTTCCTGGACGCGCTGCCGGTGCGGCAGTTCGTCCGGCGCGGCGGCGCCTGGCACGAACGCCATGTCGAGGGTGGCGGCTTCGTCGAGCGTGCGGCGGAGGATGCCCCTGCCCTGCCCGCCGAGGCGCCGGAGGGCGCGGTGAAGGAGGTGTCGGAGGCGGCGCTCGGCTGGGCGGCGGCGCTCGGTGCGCGGCTGGCGCGCGGGGGCGGGGCGGCGCTGGTGATCGATTACGGGCCGGCGGAGCCAGGCTTCGGCGATACGCTTCAGGCGGTGGCCGGGCATCGGCGCGGCCTCGATCCGCTGGCGGAGCCGGGGGAGCGCGACCTGACGGCGCATGTGGATTTCACGGCGGTCGCCGCTGTGGCACGCGGCGCGGGCGCGGCAACGCATGGGCCGCTGCCGCAGGGGCTGTTCCTGCACAGGCTGGGGCTGATGACGCGCGCCGCGATGCTGGCAGGGGCCCGGCCGCGCCTGGCGGGCGAAATCCTCTCGGGCGCGGAGCGGCTGGTGGCGGCGGAGGGCATGGGGCGGCTGTTCAAGGCGCTCGCCCTCTGCGATCACCGCCTGGGCATCCCGCCCGGTTTCGAGCCCGCATGACGCCCGACTTCCTCGCCGATGCCGCGCTGCCGGTGCCGCACGCCTTCTTCACGCGTCTCGGCGGCGTGTCGGAGGGGCCATATGCGAGCCTCAACTGCTCGCTCTCCGGAAGCGACGACCCGGCGGCGGTGCGGGAGAACCGGGCCCGCGCGGCGCGGGCGATCGGGGCGGAGCCGGGGGCGCTGCTCGGGCTGGTGCAGGTGCATGGGGCGGCGGTGGCCGATGCGCGGCCGGGCTGGGCCGAGGCGGCGCGGCCCGAGGCGGATGCGCTGGTGACCGACCGGCCAGGGCAGGCGCTGGGCGTCGTCACGGCCGATTGCGCGCCGGTGCTGTTCGCCGATGCGGTGGCCGGCGTGATCGGCGCGGCGCATGCCGGATGGCGCGGCGCGGCGGGCGGCGTGCTGGAGGCGACGGTCGCGGCGATGGAGCGGCTGGGCGCGGCGCGGGCGCGGATCGCCGCCGCCGTCGGACCCTGCATCGGCCAGGCGAGCTACGAGGTGGGGCCGGATCTGCGCGACGCGGTGCTGGCGGGGGATGCTGCGCATGCGCGGTTCTTCGCGGCGGGAGACCGGCAGGACCGGTGGCGGTTCGACCTGGCGGGCTATTGCCTCGCGCGGCTGGACGCGGCAGGGGTGGGGCGCGCCGCCGCGCTTCGCGTGGACACGCTGGCGGAGGAGGCGCGGTTCTTCAGCCACCGGCGGCGGACGCTGGCTGGCGGCGGGCCGATCGGCCACCAGCTCTCCGCCATCGTGCTGCCGGAAGGCTAGTTCCATGCCCTATCTCGTCATGTTCATCGTGATGATCCTGATCGCGCTGATGGCCTCCTGTGTCCTGGCCTAGGCGAAGCGCGCTGCTGGCGGGGCTGGCGCTGGCGGCCTGCGGGCCCTTGCCGCAGCCCTATCGCGGCCAGCCGGGCGGCGTGGCGCGGCGCCTGGCGCTGCCGCCGAGCTACCGGGTGGCGGTGGCGCCCGGGCCGGGCACGCTGCTGACCGACGCGCAGGCCGAGACGCTGTCGCGCAGCCTGGCCGAGGCGCTCGTCGCGCAGGAGGTGCCGGCGGTGAGCGGCGAGGCGCTGCCGCTGGACTGGCGGCTGCTGGTGGCGGCGGAGCGCGACGGCGCGAGTGTCGTGCCGCGCTATGCGCTGAGCGATGCGGATGGACGCGCCCTCGGCATGCTGGTCGGCCGGCCCGTGCCGGCGCGCGACTGGGCGGAAGGCGGCGAGCCGGTGTTCCGCCGCGCGGCGGCCGAGGCGGCGCCGAACCTCGCGACGCTGCTGGCCCGCATCGACGCGCAGCGACGCACGGGCGACGAGCGGGCGGCGGGGCGCGGGCCGCCGGTGCTGCGGCTGATCCCGGTGCGCGGCGCGCCGGGCGACGGCAATCGCAGCCTGACCGCGCGGATGCGCGACCGGCTGGCGGGGTTCGGCTTCGCGGTGCAGGACCAGGCGGAGGGGGCGGGGTTCGCCGTTTCGGGCGAGGTGACGGTGGCGCCGGCGGCGACGCGCGGATTGCAGCGCGTGGAGATCGTCTGGACGGTGTCGCGGCGCGACGGCTACGACCTTGGCCGCGTGCTGCAGCTCAACGAGGTGCCGGCGGGCAGCCTGAACGGGCTTTGGGGCGATGTCGCCTTCGTGGTGGCGGAGGAGGCCTCGGGCGGCATCCGCGACGTGGTGGTGAATGCCGGCGGGTTCGGGGAGGACGGGCCGCCGGCTCCGGCGCCGGCGGCAGCGCCTTCGGCACAGGCGGCGCCCGCCGTGCGGCGGCGCTGAGGATTGAGGCCCGGTCATGCCACCCGCGACCGGTGCCTGATGGACTCCGTTCCGACACGTTGCTATCCCCCCGGCCGCCGGCGGCGGGACCAGCCCGCGGCGGCTTCCCACCTGCTTCCCGGGGTCCGCGCCGCATGAAGATCATCGCCTGCAACAGCAACCGCCCGCTTGCCGAGGCGGTGGCCTCGGCGCTGGGCATCGCGCTGACCCAGGCCTCGGTCCGACGCTTCGCGGACATGGAGATCTTCTGCGAGATCCACGAGAACGTGCGCGGGCAGGACGTGTTCGTGGTGCAGAGCACGAGCTACCCGGCGAACGACAACCTGATGGAGCTGCTGATCATGCTGGACGCGCTGCGGCGGTCCAGCGCGCGGCGCATCACGGCGGTGATCCCGTATTTCGGCTACGCGCGGCAGGACCGCAAGAGCGGCAGCCGCACGCCGATCAGCGCAAAGCTGGTGGCGAACCTCATTACCGCGGCGGGCGCCAACCGGGTGCTGACGATGGATCTCCACGCGGCGCAGATCCAGGGCTTCTTCGACATCCCGGTGGACAACCTGTTCGCCGCGCCGTTCTTCGCGCGCGACATCCAGGAGCGCTTCGCCGGGCGCGACCTGATGGTGGTGAGCCCCGACGTAGGCGGGGTGGTGCGGGCACGGGCGATCGCGGCGCGGATCCACACCGACCTCGCCATCATCGACAAGCGGCGGCCGCGGGCCGGCGTCTCCGAGGTGATGAACGTGATCGGCGAAGTTGAGGGACGGCACTGCATCCTGGTCGACGACATCGTCGATTCGGGCGGCACGCTGTGCAACGCGGCGGAGGCGCTGCTGAAGCACGGCGCGAAGTCGGCGAGCGTCTACGTGACGCATGGCGTGTTCTCGGGCGGCGCGGTGGCGCGCGTCGGCGCGGCGTCCATCGAGACGATGGTGGTGACGGACAGCATCGCGGCGACCGAGGCGGTGCGCATCTCCCGCAACATCAAACAGCTCACCATCGCCCCGCTGATCGCCGAGGCGATGAAGCGGATCAGCGAGGAGAGCAGCGTGAGCTCGCTGTTCTGCTGAGGCCGATCAGGCCGGCGTGAACGTCGGGAGCGGCGGGCCCCCGCCCTCGGTCGGCGTCCAGACCAGGCGCACCGCCATACCGATGCGGAGCGCGGCGAAGTCCGCGCCGACGATGTTGGTGAAGACCCGCGGCCCCTCCTCTAGCTCCACCATCGCGGGCGCGTAGGGCTGCGCGACGCGCATCACGCTGAAGCTGTAGATCGTGCCACGGCCGGAGGACGGAACGAGCTCGACCTCCGTTGAGAGGGTGAACGGCGAGACGCCGCGCGGGGGGAAGAAGTGGCGGCCGGTATCGCGGCAGCGGCCGATGAGGAAGCGGCCCTCGCGCGCCGCGTCCCAGAAGGGCCTGGTGGTCGGATCGGGGATCGGGGCGGGGATGCTGCGATCGGCCATGGGGGTCACTCCCGCTCCAGGATCAGCGTGGCGCTGCCGTGCCGGTGCCCGAGCAGGCCGCCGGTGCCGTGGGCGAGAGCGAGGTGGCAGTCCTTCACCTGCACGGCGGGGTGGGCCTCTCCGCGGAGCTGGCGCACGGCCTCGATCACCTTCGTCATGCCGCCGCGGTTGGCGGGGTGGTTGCTGCACAGGCCGCCGCCATCGGTGTTGAAGGGCAGCCGGCCGACGCCGCTGATGAGGTTGCCGTCGGCGACGAAGCGCCCGCCCCCGCCCTTCGGGCAGAAGCCCAGATCCTCGATCTGGATGAGCACGGTGATGGTGAAGCTGTCGTAGATGCTGGCGTAGCGGATGTCGGCCGGCGTCACGCCCGCTTCCTCGAAGGCGCGGGCGCCGGACCAGCGGCCGGCGGAGAAGGTGAGGTCGTTCCAGCCGCCGGCATGGTGCTTCACCGCCTCTCCGGTGCCGCGGACCGCGACGACGGGGCGCTTCAGGCCGCGCGCGATCTCGGGGCGGGTGACGACGAGGGCGCCGCCACCATCGCTGATGACGCAGCAATCGAGGCGGTGCAACGGATCGGCGACCATCGGGGAGGCGAGCACCTCCTCCACCGTCACGACCTTGCGCAGCATGGCGTGCGGATTGTGCTGCGCATGGTGGCTCGCGGCGACCTTGATCCAGGCGAGCTGGTCGGACGTGGTGCCGAACTCGTGCATGTGGCGCATGGCGCACATGGCGTAGGCGCCGGCGACGGTGCGGCCCATCGGGATCTCGAACTGGTCATCGGGGATGGCGGCGTTCTGCGCGCGGGCGCCGGTGCCGGTGGCCTGGCCCTCGGACCGCGGACGGCCGGCGAGGGTGATCAACGCGACGTCGCATCGGCCGAGCGCGATGGCGGCGGCGGCATGCGCGACATGCGCAAGATAGGAGGAGCCGCCGATATCCGTGCTGTCGACGTGACGCAGCCGATCGAGCCCGAGATACTCGGCCATGGAGAGCGGGCCCATGCCGGGCGCGTCGCCGGCGCAGAAATAGCCGTCCACATCATCCTTCGTCAGCCCCGCGTCGCGCAGCGCGCCGAGCGCGACCTCGGCATGGAGCTGGGCGACGGACCGGTCCTCGGCCTTGCGGGTGGGGTGTTCGTAGGCGCCGACGATGCAGGCGCTGCCACGCAGGCTCATCTGTCCGTGATCCGACCGGGTTCAGCGGGCAGGGTGGCAAGCGGCGCGGCATGTCGCAAGCCGGGCGGGTGCGCTATAGGCATGGTTCGGAGGAGGACACCCCGATGGACGTGACCCCGCAGGAAAGCCTGAGCATCGCCGGCGCGGCCGGCTACATGTCGGGCTTCGGCAATTCCTTCGAGACGGAGGCGCTGCCCGGCGCGCTGCCGGTGGGGCGCAACAGCCCGCAGCGCTGCGCCTATGGGCTGTATGCGGAACAGCTCTCCGGCTCGCCCTTCACGGCGCCGCGCGGCGCGAACCAGCGGAGCTGGCTGTACCGCATCCGGCCGACGGTCGCGCATATCGGGCGGTTCCGGAAGGCCGATGCGGGGCTGTGGCGCACGGCGCCGGCGGCGGAGGAGAGCGAGCTGCCGATCCAGCCGCTGCGCTGGGACCCGATCCCGCTGCCGGAGGAAGGGCTGACCTTCCTGTCGGGCATGCGGACGATCACGACGGCGGGCGACGCAGCGGCGCAGACCGGGATGGCGGCGCACATCGTGCTGGCGACGCGCAGCATGACGGACGAAACCTTCTGGAACGCCGATGGCGAGCTGCTGGTGGTGCCGCAGCAGGGCCGCTTCCGCTTCCGCACGGAGTTCGGCGTGATCGACGCGGCGCCGGGCGAGATCGCGGTGATTCCCCGGGGCGTGAAGTTCCGGGTGGATGTGGACGGGCCGAGCCGCGGCTATGTCTGCGAAAATTACGGGGGTGCCTTCACGCTGCCGGAACGAGGCCCGATCGGCGCGAACTGCCTGGCGAACCAGCGCGACTTCCTGGCGCCCGTGGCGGCGTACGAGGATGTCGACGGTGCGCATCGGGTGACGGTGAAGTGGGGCGGCGCGCTCTGGACCGCCGAGATCGGGCACTCGCCGCTCGACGTGGTGGCGTGGCATGGGAACTACGCGCCGTACAAGTATGACCTGCGGCGCTACTCGCCGGTCGGCCCGATCCTGTTCGATCATGCGGACCCTTCGATCTTTACCTGCCTGACGGCGCCGAGCGAGACGCCGGGCACGGCGAACATCGACTTCGTGCTGTTCCCGGAGCGCTGGATGGTGGCGGAGGACACCTTCCGGCCGCCCTGGTACCACATGAACATCATGAGCGAGTTCATGGGCCTGATCTACGGCCAGTACGACGCGAAGCCGCAGGGGTTCGTCCCGGGCGGGTTCAGCCTGCACAACTGCATGCTGCCGCATGGGCCCGACGCCGACGCCTTCGAGAAGGCGAGCACGGCGGAGCTGAAGCCGCACAAGCTGGAAGGGACGATGGCCTTCATGTTCGAGACACGCCACCCGCAGCGCGTCACGCGCTACGCGGCGTCGCTGCCGGGGCGCCAGGCGGGCTACCTCGATTGCTGGTCGGGGCTGCGCAAGACCTTCGACCCGACGCGGCGGTGAGGATGACGGACGAGACGCACGATCCGGGGCGGCGGAGCTTCGTCGCCTCGGCGAACGGGCATGCCGAGTTCCCGATCCAGAACCTGCCCCTCGGCATCTTCTCTCCGGGTGAGGGCACGCCGCGGGCGGGGGTGGCGATCGGGGACATGATCCTCGACCTCGACGCGGTGCTCGCGGCCGGCCTGCTGGACGGGGCGGCGGAGGAGGCCGCCGCGGGGGCGGAAGGCGGCGTGCTGAACGAGATGCTGGCGCTCGGCGCGGGGCCGCGCGCGGCGCTGCGGAAGCGGCTCTTCGCGCTGCTGGCGGAAGGGTCGGCGGAGCGCGCGCGGCTGGAGGGGATGCTGCACGACGCATCCTCCTGCACGCTCCACCTACCGGCGCGGATCGGCGACTACACCGACTTCTACGCGGGCATCCACCACGCGACGAATGTCGGGCGGCTGTTCCGGCCGGACAATCCGCTGCTGCCGAACTACAGGCATGTGCCGATCGGCTATCACGGCCGCGCCAGCTCCGTGGTGTCGAGCGGCCACCCGGTGCGGCGGCCGAACGGACAGCGCAAGCCGGCCACCGAGGCCGAACCCTCCTTCGGGCCGAGCCGCAACCTGGACTACGAGCTGGAGCTCGGCCTGTGGATCGGGCCGGGCAACGCGTTGGGCGAGCCGATCCCGATCGGCGAGGCGGAGGCGCGGATCGCCGGCTACTGCCTGCTGAACGACTGGTCGGCGCGGGACATCCAGGGCTGGGAGTACCAGCCGCTGGGCCCCTTCCTGGCGAAGAACTTCTGCTCGACGGTCAGCGCCTGGGTGGTGACGCCGGAGGCGATGGCGCCGTTCCGGGCGCCGCAGGCGCCGCGGCCGGAAGGCGAGCCGCGGCCAATGAACTATCTGTGGGACGAGCGGGACCAGCACGAGGGCGCGCTCGACCTCGTGCTGGAGGTGTTCCTGACGACGGCGGCGATGCGGGCCAAGCGGATGGCGCCGCACCGGCTTTCGCTCGGCCATGCGCGGGCGCTGTACTGGACGCCGGCGCAGCTCGTCGCGCATCACGCCAGCGGCGGATGCAATTTGCAGCCGGGCGACCTGCTGGGCACCGGCACGATCTCGACGGAGGAGGAGGGCGGCTTCGGCTCGCTGCTCGAGATCACGCGCGGCGGCAAGCAGCCGGTGACGCTCGCCTCCGGCGAGACGCGGCGCTTCCTGGAGGATGGCGACGAGGTGATGCTGCGCGCCACGGCGCGACGCGACGGGTTTGCCTCGATCGGCTTCGGGCCCTGCCGCGGCACGGTGGCGCCGGCGCTCCCGGGCACATGAGGGGAGGCTGAAGGCCATGAGCCTGCCACTGGCCGGCGTGCGGGTGGTGGAGATCGGGCAGGTGCTGGCCGGCCCCTTCGCGGGCGCGATCCTGGCCGATCTCGGCGCGGACGTGATCAAGGTGGAGAAGCCGGAAGGCGGCGACGATGCGCGGCAGATGGGCCCGGCCTTCCGCCACGGGGATGCGCTGAACTTCCACGAGTTCAACCGCGGCAAGCGGAGCGTCGCGCTCGACCTGAAATCGCCCGAAGGAATCGCGGCGCTGCATGCGCTGCTCGCGCAGGCGGACATCCTGGTGCACAACATGCGGCCGGGCGTGCCGGAGGCGCTGGGGCTCGGCCCCGCCGAGGTGACGGCGCGGCACACGCGGCTGATCTACTGCGCGATGGGCGCCTTCGGCCATGTCGGGCCGATGAAGGATCGGCCGGGGTATGAGCCGCTGTTGCAGGCCTTCGGAGGCCTCTCCTCCATCACCGGGGAGCCGGGGGGCAGGCCGGTGCGCATGGGTGCCTCGGTGGTGGACCAGGGCACGGGGATGTGGACGGTGATCGGCGCGCTGGCTGCGCTGCAGCAGCGCGCGCGAACCGGGCGCGGCTGCATCGTCAACACCTCGCTGCTCGAGACGGCGATGCTGTGGGCGGGGCAGAAGATCGGCGCCTACGTGAACGAGGGCAGGCTGCCGGAGCGGCATGCGAGCGGACACCCGGGCTTCGTGCCGTACGAGGCCTTCGATGCGGCGGATGCGCCGCTGCTGGTGTGCTGCGGCAATGACCGGCTGTTCCGCAAGTTCGCGGCGGAGCTGGGGCGGCCGGATTGGCCGGAGGATCCGCGCTTCGCCACCAACCGTCAGCGCCTGGCACACAAGGATGCGCTGCTGCCGATGGTGCGGGAGGAGATGGCGAAGCGGCCGCGCGCCGCATGGCTGGAACACCTGGTGGCGGCGGGCGTGCCCTGCGCGCCGATCAACACCATCCCCGAATTGCTGGAAGAGCCGCAGGCGCAGGCGGTGGGTATGCTGGTGACGCCGCCCGGCGAGGATTTCCGGGTGACCGCCATGCCGGTGAGCTTCGACGGGACGCGGCCGGCGCCGCGGGCGGGCGCGCCGCGGCTGGACGCGCATCGCGGCGCGGACTTCGAGGGCAACGCGGCGCCGGATCAGCCGAGTGCCCGCGGCGCGCTGACCTCGGCACGCAGGCGGGCATAGGCGCGCAGCCAGTCGCGGGTCGCGGCGTGGGTCGGCGTGCCGGGGTCGTGCCGGCCTTCCCGGATTTCGCGGGCGAGGGCGGCAAGGTCCCGCGGCGGCAGGGCGGAGGCGTCGGCTGCCCGCTCCCGCAGCGCGAGCGCAAGGGCGGCGGCGACCATGCGGGCGTGGAACGCCTTCTCGGGCGGCAGGGCGGGCAGCAGCTCGTTCAGCACCACGTCGCGTGCGGTGGAGAGCAGGTCGGCGCCGTCGGGCTTCTCCAGCATCACAGCGCCTCCGCCATCGTCAGGATGTCCCACTCAAGCTCCGGCACGATGTGGCCGGTCAGCGCAAGCTCCAGGCTGCGCTCCTCGCCCGAGATGTGGCGCATCGCCTGGTCGGCCGCGATCACCGCCCAGCGGAGATGGGCCATCAGCTCCCACCAGGCGACCCGGGCGGGGTCGATGCGGGTGCCGGACGCGGCCTCGTAGCCCGCTTGGAAGGCGGCGCGGGAGCCGATGCCGCCGGCCTCCTGCGCGACGTTGCCGAAACGCCAGCACTTGGCGCAGAGCCAGGCGAGGTCGCAATGCGCGTCGCCCCAGGCGGCGAACTCCCAGTCCAGCACCGCGACGATGCCCGACGCATCGAGCATGACGTTGCCGGTGCGGTAGTCGTTGTGCACCAGCACGGGCGGCACGGGGCGGGGCGCGGCGCGTTCCAGCGCGCGCAGGCCCCATTCCAGCACGGGGCGCGGCGTGCCGGCGGCATCCAGCCGCGCCCGCATGGCGGCGATGGCCGCGCGGGCGTGGTCGGGCGGCGGGTCGCCGAGGAAGCCGAGATCGGGACGCGGCGGGCGGATCGCATGGATGCGCGCGAGTTCGTGGCCGAGCGCCTCGGCCAAGGCCTCACGCCCGCCGCCGAGCGTGCCGTCGCGCACCACGCGGTGCCCGGCGGCAACGCCCTCCACGCGCTGCATGACGAAGAACGGGCGGCCGGTGACGGAGCGATCCTCGCAGAGGAAGAGCGGCGCCGCGACCCGCACGCCTGCGGCGTGCGCCGCCCGCAGCAGCGCGTATTCCTGCGGCCGGGTCAGGCTGACGTCGAGCGTCGCGTCGCTGTCCGTGCGCAGCACCCAGCGCGCCGGGGCACCGCGCAGCGTGACGTCGAGGGCGAGGTTCTGCTGGATGGCGCCGCCGGAAAGGCGCGAGACGCCGTCGATCCGCAGGCCGGGGTCGCCCCCGGCGTCGGCCAGCCAGGCGCGCAGCCTCTCGCGCGCCGCGCTATCCATGCGCGCCCCAGGCGAAGAAGTCCTTCCCCTCGCGCCGCAGGAAGTTGGCCAGCACCATGCGGTGCACCTCGCTGGCGCCATCCACGAGGCGGGCCTGGCGGGCGTAGCGGTACATCCACTCCACCGGCGTGTCCTTGGAGTAGCCGCGCGCCCCGAGGAGCTGGAGCGCCGTGTCCACCGCCTTGTGCAGCGCGTCGGCGACGACGACCTTGGCCATCGATACCTCCTTCCGCGCGAAGCCGCCCCGATCGAGCACCCAGGCGGCCTTCATGGTCAGCAGACGGCCGATCTCCAGCTCCATCGCGGCCTGGCCAACGAGGCCCTGCACGCTTTCGCGGTCGATCAGCTTCATCCCGAAGCTGTCCCGCACCGCGATCCGCTCCATCGCGATCTCGAGCGCGCGGCGGCCCATGCCGAGCCAGCGCATGCAATGCGTCAGCCGCGCGGTGCCGAGGCGGATCTGCGTCAGCTTCAGGCCGTCGCCGATGCCCATCAGCACGTCCTCATCCGGGATCTCCAGCCCGTCGAACTCCAGCTCGCAGTGTCCGCCATGCTCCTCCGGGCCCATGATCGGGATGCGGCGGAGGATCTTCCAGCCGGGCTGATCGGCGTGGAACAGGAAGCAGGTCAGGCCACGACGCTCGTCGGGCGAGGTGCGGGCGATCAGCAGGAAGTGCTTCGCCTCGCCGGCGCCGGTGATGTAGTGCTTGCGGCCGGTGATGCGCCAGCGGTCGTTCCCCGCGCGCTCGGCGCGCGTGTAGGTCAAGCCGGGGTCGCTGCCGCAGCCGTCGGGCTCGGTCATCGCGAAGGCGGATTGCACGGCGCCGTCCACGATTGGCTGCAGCCAGCGCGCCTTCTGCGCCTCGGTCGCCACTTTCTCCAGCACGATCATGTTGCCGTCATCGGGCGCCGCGCTGTTGAAGACGACAGGGCCGAAGATGGAGCGGTTCATCTCCTCGTAGCAGGCGGCCATGCCGGTGACGGGCAGGCCGCCGCCGCCGCGGTGCTTCGGCATCTGCAGGGCCCACAGGCCCTCGACCTTCGCCTCGGCACGCAGGCGACGAAGCACGTCCGGGTGGATGTTCTCGTGGGCGTCGTAGTTGGTGCGGTCGGCCTCAAGAGGGATCAGGCGATCCTCGACGAAGGCGCGCACCTTGCGGCGGATCGCGTCGGTCTCGGGCGGGAGGGAGAAGTCCATGTCAGGTGCCGGGGCCAGGGTTCGGGGTTCAGAGGGAATTGACGGAGTGGCCGCCATCCACGGTGACAACCGTGCCGGTCATGTGGGCGCCGGCGTCGGAGCAGAGGAGGAGGAGCGGGCCGGTGAGGTCCTCCGGCGTGCCCAGGCGGCGCTGCGGGATGCGCCTGACCACGGCCTGCCCCGCCTCGGTGGCGAAGAAGTCGCGGTTGATGTCGGTGGCGACGTAGCCGGGCGCGAGGGCGTTCACGCGGATGCGGTGCCGCGCGAGCTCCACCGCCATCTGCCGCGTGAGGTGGACGAGGCCGGCCTTGGCGGCGCTGTATCCGGCGACACCGGGGATGACGCGCGCGGCGAGGATGGAGGCGACGTTGACAACAGCGCCGCCCCTGCCGGCGGCCACCATGCGCCGCGCCGCGGCCTGGGCGGTGAGGAAGGCGCCGCGGAGATCGACATCCATCACGCGGTCCCATTCCTCCGCCGTGTGGTCCAGGAAGGGGCGCGTCGCTGCGATGCCGGCGTTGTTCACCAGGATGTCGGGCGTGCCGAACGCCGCCTCGACGCTGCTGAGAGCGGCGGCGATCGAGGCTTCGTCCGTAACATCCAGCGCGACGGCGAGGGCGCGATCGCCCAGCGCCTCGACATCGGCTGCGACGGCTTCGGTCCGGCGTGCGCCGAGGGCCACCTTCGCGCCGGCGCCGTGCAGCACGTGGGCGAAGTGGCGCCCGAGGGCGCCGGACGCCCCCGTGACGAGGGCGACGCGACCGTCCAGGGAGAAGGGACCGCTCATGGCACGCGGAACAGCGCTGCGGGGTTGGCTGCGGTCATCCGCCGGATCTCCGTCTCGGTGAAGCCGGCGCTCTCGACGAGCAGGAGATACTCGCGGAACGCCTCAACGGGGGGCGGCAACAGGTAGACACCGGCATCGGAGGAGAGGATGCAGCGCTCGCCGGCGGCACGGATGCGGGGGGCGAAGTCGTGGATGGTGGCGCCGCCGGAGATGCGGTGCTTCTCCTCGTCCACATGGGTCAGGCCGACCTGCGTCGCGTGGGTGAGGATGAAGAAGGACAGTTCGACATGGCCGCCGAGCGCGACGATGGCGCGGATCTCGTCCTCGGCGTAGCGGGAGCCGTGGGTACGCAGGCGGGTGACGCCGCGGCGCCGCGCCTCCTCCGCCAGCGCCATGGCTTCCGGTCCCGAGACGTGGCCGCAATCGAACACCACGTCCTTCTCGGCGCAGAGCTCCATGATGGCCGGCACGGGGTCCGGCACGCGGCCATCGGCGGGCACGGAGAAGGTGGTCTCCAGGAAGGCGGCGCTGCGGCCCTCGCGCTCGGCGATGTAGCGGGTGTGGTGCGTCGGCAGGCTGACGAAGCGGGCGCCGGTGCCGGGACCGTAGCCGTAGCCGATGGCCGCCCTTGCGACCTCCAGCGTCACGCCGCCGGCGGTGGGCTGCATGATGACGCCGCCGAAGGCATGGCAGCCGAGATGGCCCAGCTCGTCATTCGCCAGCGCAGCGAAACCGGAGGTGTTCTGGAAGTTGCACATGATGCCGATGGCGCGCATGCCGGCGGCGGCGGCCTGGCGCACCGCCTCGAACACGTTGACGGAGCGGCCGTTGAGATGCGGGGCGCAATGGACGTGGCAGTCCACGGCGCCGCGCAGCATGTGCATCCCCGGCGGCTGGAAGGGCAAGGGCTTGGCTCCTAGTGGCGCAGGATCTTGGCGGCGAAGTCGCGCAGCCGCGGGTTGTCGGGGGCGTCCAGCAGCTTGGCGGGCGGCCCGGTCTCCAGCACGCGGCCGGCATCCATGAAGACGACGGCGCTCGCGACCTCGCGGACGAAGGCCATCTCGTGGCTCACGACGAGCATCGTCATGCCATCGGCGCGAAGGGCGCGGATGGTGTCCAGCACTTCAGTCACCAGCTCGGGGTCCAGCGCGCTCGTCACCTCGTCGAGCAGCAGGATGTCGGGCTTCAGCGCAAGGGCGCGGGCAATGGCGACGCGCTGCTGCTGGCCGCCCGAGAGCTCGTCGGGATAGGCGTGCAGCTTCTCCGCCAGGCCGACCTTGGCGAGGAGGGCGCGCGCCTCGGCCTCCACCTCTCCGGCGGGGCGGCGCTTCACGAGGGTCGGCGCGATCGCCACGTTGCGCAGCGCCGTCATGTTCTGGAAGAGGTTGTACTGCTGGAAGACGATGGCAAAGCGGTCGCGCGCGGCGCGCAGGCTGGCGCGGCTGCGGTAATCGACCGGCACGCCGCCGATCGTCACGCGGCCGGCGCGCGGCGGCAGCAGGCCGACCAGCGCGCGGAGCAGCGAGGACTTGCCGGAACCCGAAGGGCCGATCAGGCCCACCACCTCGCCCCTGCCGACCCGGAGCGTGACGTCGGAGAGCACGTCGCCGCGGCCGCCATAGGAGGCGGTCAACCCCTCGAGCGCGAGGAACGCCACGCGCCATCTCTCCCGTTGGTGCCTGCGGGAGTGTTCGGGCAGCGGGTGGCGGCGTCAAGCCGGCGCGGATAGGCTCTCATCATGGAGAGCGGATTGCGCATCGCGGGCATCGTGCGGCCGCCGGAGGTCGCGTTCCGCTTCGCGGGGCGGGAGATCCGCGCGCCGGCGGGCGAGACGCTGGCGACGGCGCTGCTGGCCGCGGGCGTGCGGCGGCTCGGCGAAGGGCCGGGATCGCCGCGCGCAGCCTTCTGCCTGATGGGCACCTGCCAGCAATGCCTGGTGCGCGTGGACGGCGCGCTGGCGCAGGCGTGCCTCGTGCCGGTGCGGGCGGGGCTCGTGGTCACGCCGGCATGAGCGCGGCTTACGACATCGCCGTGCTCGGCGGCGGGCCGAGCGGGATGGCGGCGGCGGCCGAGGCAGCGCGGCGCGGCGCGCGGGTCGTACTGCTGGAGGAGAGCCCGGCTCCCGGTGGGCAGGTGTACCGCGCGCCGCCGCCGGGCTTCGCCGTGCCGCGCGACGCCGACGGGCGGACAGGCGATGCGCTGCGCGCCGCGCTCGCCGGGAGCGGCGCGGAAGTGCGCACGGGCCTGCGCGTCTGGGGCCTGGGGGGCGGGCCGCTGGTGGCGGAGGGCGCGAAGCCCGCGCCGTTCCGGCTGGACGGGCTGCACGGGTCGGAGATGCCGGGTTTCGAGGCGCGGGCACTGATCCTCTGCCCCGGCACGCATGAACGGGTGATCCCCTTTCCCGGCTGGACGATCCCGGGTGTGATCGGACTGGCAGCGGCGACGATCCTTCTGAAGGCGTCCGGCGTGCTGCCAGGACGGCGGGTGGTGGTGGCCGGCGCCGGGCCGCTGCTCTACGCGGTTGCGGCGAAGCTGCGGAAGGCGGGGGCGGAGGTCGCGGCGGTGGCCGACCTCGCGACACGGGCGGAATGGGCGGCGGCGCTGCCGGCGCTGCTGGCGCGGCCGGACCTGCTGGCGCGTGGCGTGGCGTGGCGGGCGCGGCTGCTGCGCGACGGCGTGCGGGTGCTCGCCGCGCACCGCGTGGTCGCGGCGGAGGGAGGGGAGGCGGTGGCGCGCGTGCGCGTCGCGCCGATCGCTGGCGGGGCGGACATGGAGCTGGAGTGCGATGCGCTCTGCGTCGGCCATGGGCTGGTGCCGGCCACGGAGGCGACGCGGACCTACCGCGCCGCGCACCGGTATGCGCCGGAGGCGGGCGGGTGGAGTCCGGTGACGGACGAGGACGGGCGGACGAGCGTGCCGCGGCTCTACGTGGCCGGCGACGGCGCGGGCGTGCGCGGCGCGGCCGCTGCGCCGGAGGCGGGCCGGCTGGCGGCGCTGGCGGCGCTGCACGACCTCGGCATGCCTGGCGCGGCGCCGCCCGACGCGGCGGCGATCCGACGGCGGCTGGCGCGCGCCGGCCGGGCCGGCGCGGCGATGGCGCGGATGATGCGGCTGCGGCCGGAGCTGGTCGCGGCGATCCCGCCCGAGACGACCGTATGTCGTTGCGAGGGCGTGACGCGCGCCGACATCGAGGCTGCGCTGGATGCCGGGGCGGCGGAGATGAACCAGCTCAAGCAGTTCACCCGCTGCGGCATGGGGCCGTGCCAGGGCCGTGTCTGCGGCGAGGCGGCAGCCGAGCTGGTGGCGGCCCGCGTCGGCGGCCGCGAGAAGGCCGGCTTCGCCACGGGGCGGCTGCCGCTGCGGCCGGTGCCGATGGCGGCGCTGCTGGGGGAGTTCGACTACGCCGACATTCCCGTGCCGGCGCCGGCGCCGCCCTAGCCGTGCACGACGTCGCGGTGATCGGCGCGGGGGTGATGGGGTGCAGCACGGCGCTGCACCTGGCGCGCGGCGGCATGCGCGTTGCGCTGCTGGATCGTGGCGCGATCTGCCGCGAAGCTTCGGGCGTCAATGCCGGGACGCTGACGATGCAGATGACCCGCGCGGCGCTGGTCCCCTACGCGCTGCGTGCCCATGCGATGTGGCTGCGCATGCCGGAATGGTGCGATGGCGGCGAGGTGCGGGCGGTGTCCTGCCCCGGCCTCTCGGTCGCCTTCACCGAGGCCGAGGCGGCAATGCTCGAGGAACGCGCGGCGGCGCGGCGCGCAGCCGGCGCGCCGATCGAGCTCGTCTCGCCGGCGCGGGCGCGGGAGATCGAGCCGGGGCTGAACGGCCGCGTCCTCGTCGCCGGGCATTGCCCGATCGACGGCTTCACCAGCGCCTATCTCACCGGCCGCGCCTTCCGCCCGGCGCTCCTCGCGGCCGGCGTCGCGGTGCTGGAGAACCGCGCGGTGCGTGGGGTGGAGCGGCAGCAGGCGGGCTTCTCGCTCGACACGGCGGGCGGCGTGCTGAGGGCGCGGCGCGTGGTGCTGGCGGGCGGCGTGTGGCTGGAGGAGATGGCGGCCTGGCTCGGGCTGCGCCTGCCGATCAGGGTGCTGGTCAACCAGCTCGTCGTCACGGAGCGGATCGCGCCGGTGATGCGCACGGTGCTCGGCGTCGCCTCCGGGCTGCTGTCTCTGAAGCAGTTCGGGAACGGGTCGGTGCTGATCGGCGGCGGCTGGCAGGGCATCGGTGACCGGGTGCGGGGCGGGCTGGCGGTGCGTGCCGAGAATTTCCTCGGCAACGTCCGCCTTGCCGCCTTCACCGTGCCCGCGCTGCGCGAGGCGCGGGTCGTGCGATCCTGGCTGGGGCTGGAAGCGGAGACGGCGGATGCGTTGCCGGTGATCGGCCCGGTGCCGGGCGTGGAAGGCGCCTGGATCATTGGCAGCGTCCATTCGGGCTACACGAGCGGACCCTACATGGGGAAGCTGCTGGCCCAGGCGATACTCGGCAGGCCGCCGGACTTGCCGCTGTTCCCGGTGGACCGATTGCTGATGAGGGAGACGGCATGATCCCGACCGGGCCGCGGCGCTTCCACGGCATCTATCCCTCGACCGTGCTGCCGATGCGGCCCGACTTCTCGCCGGACTGGGAGGCCTATGCGCGGCACACCGCGCATTGCGTGCTGCGCGACGACATCGCCGGCGTGCTGATGAACGGCCATGCGGGCGAGAACTTCGTGCTCTCCCGCGCCGAGAAGCGGCGCGCGGTGGAGGTGGCGGTGGCGACCGTGGGTGCCACGCGCATCGTCGTGGCGGGGATCAACGCCGAATCGAGCCTTGACGCCGCGGAGGAGGCGCGCGAGGCGCGCGAGGCCGGGGCCGATGCGGTGATGGTCTTCCTGCCCAACGCCTTCGCCCTGTCGCACACGACCGCGATGGCGGTGCTGCACCACCGCACGATCGCTGCCGCGGTGCCAAGCATGCCGGTCTTCCTGTTCCAGGCGCACCACGCCGCCGGCCGCATGGCCTTCACGCCCGAGACGCTCGATGAGCTACTGGAGCTGCCCGAGGTGGTCGGCATCAAGGAAGGCGGGTGGGAGGTGGACAGCTACGATGCGCTGCGCCGACGGGTGAAGGCGGTGCGCCCGGATGTCGCGGTCTGCGCCAGCGGGGACGAGCACCTGTTCGCCTGCTACGTGCACGGATCCGACGGGTCGCTGGTATCGCTGGCGGTGCTGCTGCCGGATGCGATCGTGCGGCTGGACCGCGCGGTGCGAGAAGGCGACCTGCCGTTGGCGCGCAGCCTGCATGAACGGCTGGAGCCGCTGGCCGAGGCGGTGTACGGCATGCTGCCGGGCGGGCGGGCCACGGCACGGCTGAAGTTCTGCCTGGCCGAGATGGGCGTGATCCCCTGCCCCGCCCTGCGGCCGCCTCAGCCGCCCGTGCTGGGCGCCGAGGCGGCGATGCTGCGGGAAGCGATGAGGGCGTGCGGGCTGTAAGGCACGCCGGGACGTCCTGCGAGGAGAGGAAGCGATGCGCCGTCTGCTTGCCCTGATGCTGCTGCTCGCCCCGCCGGCCGCGGCGCAGGAACCTGCGCGCGGGATGGTGGCGACCGCCAGCCCGCACGCGACCGAAGCCGCGCTGATCACGCTGCGCGCCGGCGGCAGCGCGGTGGATGCCGCGGTGGCCGCGGCAGCCGCGCTTTCGGTGGTGGAGCCGCATGCAAGCGGCATCTTCGGTGGCGCCTTCCTGCTCGTCTGGGACGAGGCGCGGCGCGAGCTGCGCTTCTACGACGGCATCGCGAGCGCGCCGGCCGCCAGCCCGGACCGGCTGACGTCGGGCGGCGTGGGCGTCGCCACCGCCGCGCGCTCAGGCCGCAGCGTGGCGGTGCCGGGTGCGGTGGCGGCGCTGGCGTTGGCGCATGAGCGGCACGGAAGCCTGCCCTGGGCGGAGCTGTTCGTCCCGGCGGTGGATTTCGCGGAGGGCGGCATCTTCGTGCCGCCGTATCTGAACGCCGCGATCCGCGCCCGCGCGGCGGAGCTGCGCGCCGTGCCGGCGCTGCGCACGCTGCTGTTCGACGCGGCGGGAGAGCCTCTGGCCACCGGCGCGCCCTTCCGCAACGCCGAGCAGGGCGCCGCGCTGCGGCGGCTGGCGGCGGACGGGCCGGCAGCGATCGGCGGCGGCGCCCTCGGCGCGGCGCTGGTGGAAGCGGCGGGCGCACATGCGGTGCCCGGCTGGGCGACGCTGGAGGATCTGCGCGCCTACCGCGCGGCGGAGCGCGCGCCGCTCTGCGCCGAGGCGCTGGGGCGGCGCATCTGCACCGCGGCGCCGCCCTCCTCCGGCGGTGTTGCCGTGCTGCAGACGCTGCTGCTGGCGGAGCGGCTGGGCCAGCCGCGCGCGCCGCGCGACAGCGCCGAGGCAGCGCACCTGTTCATCGAGGCAAGCCGGCTGGCGGGGGCCGACCGCCGGCGCTGGATCGGCGATCCGGACCATGTGGCGGTGCCCACCGCGGGGCTGCTCGATCCGCGCTACATCGAGGAGCGGGCGGCGCTCGCCATGCCAGGGCGCGCGATGGCGGAGGTGGCGGCCGGCACGCCGCCGCAGCGGCACGGCGCGCTGCCCGCGATGGCCGAGCCGGTGGCGGAGGCGGCGACGACGCAGGTCGTCGTTGCCGACCGGCGGGGCAACGTCGTCTCGCTCACCACCACCAACAACCTCAACTTCGGCGCCGAGCTGCTGGCGGCAGGCGTGGCGCTGAACAACGGCATGACGAACTTCGCGGCGACGCCGGGTCCTGCCGAGGCGCCGGCGCTGAACCGGATGGCGCCCGGCAAGCGGCCGGCGACGACGATGGCGCCCACGGTCGTCTTCGGCACGGATGGGCGCCCCGAAATGGTGCTCGGCGCCGGCGGGGGCGCGCGCATTCCGGATGCGGTGGCGGCCGCGATCCTGGAGGTGCTGGCGCACGGCGCGGGCGCGGCGCGCGCCACCGGCCGGCCGCGCATGGGCGCGCAGAACGGCGCGGTGGAGCTGGAGCGCGGCACGCCGGCCGAGACCCTCGCCCCGGCGCTGGCGGCGATGGGCCATGCGCCGCAGGTCGTCGTAATGAACACCGGCCTGCAGATCCTGCGTCGCCTTCCGGACGGAAGCTGGGAAGGCGCGGCCGACCCACGTCGGGACGGCGTGACAGCGGACGAGTAGTCCTGGCCGCTACTCGATGCGGATGTTGGCGCGGCGGATCAGCTCGGCATAGCGGGCAGCGTCGCGGCGCAGCAGGGCGGCGGCTTCGGCGCTGGTGCCGCCGCCGGGGACGAAGCCGGCGTCGCGCACCTTGGCGCGCAGACCGGGCTCGGCCAGCACCTTGTTGACGGCGGCGACCCAGCGGCTGCTCACCGCCTCCGGCAGGCCGGGCGGGCCCATGACCATGTACCAGACGCTGGCATCGAAGTCCGGGAAGCCGGCTTCGGCCACCGCCGGCAGGTCCGGCAGCCACTCGGTACGCTCGGGCAGCGTGGTTGCCAGCGCGCGCACGCGTCCGCCGCGGATGTGCGGCAGGTAGGTAGGCAGCGTGTCGATCGCGATGTCGATGCGCCCGGCCAGCACCTCATTCACCGCCTGGCCGGTCCCGCGGAAGGGGATGTGCTGCATCTGCAGCCCGGCGGCGTGCGACAGCGCCTCGGCCGCCAGGTGCTGCTGCGTCGCGACGCCAGAGGAGGAGTAGTTGAGCCGGCCCGGATTGGCACGCGCATGAGCGATGAAGCCGGCGAAGTCCCGGGCCGGCGAGGAGAGCGGGACCACCGCCACCAGCGGCACGGTGCCGGCCAGCACCACGGCGGTCTGGTCGCGCAGGATGTCGAAGGGCGGCGGGGTCATCACCGGCGGCACGACGGCGGAGGCGCTGACCGTCGTCATGAGCATCTGGTAGCCGTCGGGCCGGCCGCGCGCGTTCTGCGCGGCGGCGATGGTGCCGGACCCGCCGGCGCGGTTCTCGATGGCGATGGGCTGGCCCAGCTCCTCCTGCAACTGCGGCTGGAGCAGGCGGGCGATGATGTCGGTGCCGCCGCCGGGCGCGAAGCCGACCAGCAGGCTGATCGGCCGCGTGGGATAGGACTGGGCGCGGGCCGCAAGCGGGGCGAGGGCGGCCGTGGCCAGCACGGCGCGGCGGGAGATGCTCATGGGCGCTTCCTCGGTGCGTCTTGCGGGAAGCTTGCCGCCTGTCTAGCGGCCCGTCCAGTTGGGCGGGCGCTTCTCCAGGAAGGCCGCGACACCCTCCCGGAAATCCTCGCTGGTAAAGCACATCGTGACCAGGTCGTCGCCCTGGATCGTGCCGGCGGCAAGGCGCAGGCGCTTCAGCGCGAACTTCGTCGCCGTCAGCGTCCGCGGTGCCATCCCGGCAACCGCCTCGGCCAGTTCCATGGCGCGGCCCTCCAGCTCCTCCGGCGTGCTGTAGACTTCGGAGAGGAAGCCGGCGGACAACGCCTCGGAGGCGTCCATCAGGCGGGCCCGGAAGACGAGATCCTTCAGCCGCGCCGGGCCGAGCAGCGCGGCGAAGCGCGAGATGTTCATGGTGGACAGCGTGTTGCCGAGCGTGCGCGCCACCGGCACCCCGAAGCGGGCGTTGGCGCTGGCGATGCGCAGGTCGCACACGCCCGCGATGCCGAGGCCGCCGCCCGTGCAGGCGCCGGCGATCGCGGCGATCACCGGCTTCGGGCAATCCTCAATGGCGGAGAGCACGCGGTCGATCCGCTTCTCGTACTCCAGCGCGTCCTCGCCCGTACGGAATTCGCGGAACTGGGAGATGTCGGTGCCGGCGGCGAAGGCCTTGCCGCCCGCGCCGGTGATCACCCAGGCGCGCACCGTCTCATCCCCCGCGAGGTGGTTGGCCTCCTCGTACAGCCCCTCGTACATGGGGAAGGTCAGCGCGTTGCGCGCCTGGGGGCGGTTCAGCACCGTCCAGGCGATGCGGCCGCGGCGCTCATGGGTGATGTCGGGCATGCCGTTTCCTCCTGCCACCCCCTTGTGCCGCCCATCGGGGCGGGGCGACAAGGGCGGCGGGAAGGGGAACTGGCCGCATGCGCATCGTCAGCGTCAGGCAGGGGGTGGCGCCGATCAGCAGCGCGATCGCCAATGCCTACATCGACTTCTCCAAGATGACGGCCTCGATCGTCGCGGTCACAGTGGAAGGCGGGGGCGGGCGCCGCGCGACGGGCTACGGCTTCAACTCCAACGGGCGCTACGCGCAGCCGGGGCTGCTGGCGGAGCGGTTCATCCCGCGGCTGGAGGAGGCGACCGAGGCGCAGGTGACGGCGGAGGACGGTTCGCTGGATCCTGCCGGCGCCTGGGCCGCGATGATGCGGAACGAGAAGCCGGGCGGACACGGCGAGCGCAGCGTGGCGGTCGGTGTGCTGGACATGGCGCTCTGGGACGCGGCGGCGAAGCTCGCAGGCGTGCCGCTGTGGCGCCTGCTGGCGGACCGCTTCAATGGCGGGCAGGCGGATGAAGCCGCCTGGGTCTATGCGGCCGGCGGCTACTACTACCCGGGCAAGGACGTGGATGCGCTGGTCGAGGAGATGCGGCGCTACCTCGGGCTCGGCTACACCACCGTGAAGATGAAGATCGGCGGCGCACCGGGCACCCCGATCAAGGCGGCGCTGGCGGAGGATTTGCGGCGCATCGAGGCGGTGCTGAAGCTGCTCGGCGGCGACGCCTCGCGCCTCGCGGTGGACGTGAACGGCCGCTTCGGGCTGCACGCCGCGCTGGCCTATGGCGCCGCCCTGGCGCCCATGAGGCTGCGCTGGTACGAGGAGCCGCTGGATCCGCTGGACTACGCGACGCATGCCACGCTGGCGGAGCACTACGCCCCGCCGATCGCGACGGGCGAGAACCTTTTTTCCATGCAGGATGCGCGCAACCTGATCCGCCATGGCGGGCTGCGGCCGGACCGCGACGTGCTGCAATTCGATCCCGCGCTGTCCTATGGGCTCGTCGAGTATCTCCGCACTCTGGAGATGCTGGTGGCGCATGGGTGGAGCCCGCGGCGTTGCGTGCCGCATGGCGGGCACCAGTTCGCGCTGAACATCGCGGTGGGCCTCGGCCTCGGCGGCAATGAGAGCTATCCGGAGGTCTTCGCCCCCTTCGGTGGCTTTGCCGACGACGTGCCGGTGGTGGAGGGGCGGGTGCGCATGCCGGAAATCCCCGGCATCGGGTTCGAAGCGAAGAACGAGCTGCACGCGGTGTTCCGCGGCCTCAGCGGTTGATCCAGGCCTGGGTGTTCGCCTCGGCGCCGGAGGGCAGCGGCGCGGCCGGGTTGGCGAGGAAGGCCAGGATGTCGAGCACCACTTCCTCCCGGTTCCGGCCGGAAAGCAGCAGGTGGTAGCCCTCGTCATACACGCCCATGCGCAGCCGCGTCCCGGGACGCAGGCTGAGCACCGCGGCGCGGGTCATGCGGCCCGGCACGATCATGTCGCGCGCGCCATAGAGCAGCAGCGCCGGCACCTCGGCGCCGCCGGCACCGGGGCAGCAGCGCGGCAGCGCGGCGACGGCGTCCTCCATCAGCTCTATCAGGCCGATCGCAGCATCGACGCGGGTGTTGCGGATCACCAGCGGGTCGCGGCCCAGGCGGCGCAGCGCCGCCTCGTTGTCGCTCGCGACGATGCCGCCGACGCCGCCCTGGAAGGGCACCGCCGGGATGAAGCGCCGCGCCGCCCAGAGGCTGCCGCGCATGAGCGGGTTCATCAGGCTGCGCTGCCACAGGGCAGGCGCGAGCAGCACGTAGCTGTCGGCGGGCGGCGGGTCCGGCCCCGTCGCAGCGAGGATCGCGACGGCCGCCCCCATGCTCTCGCCCATCACGTGGAACGGCAGGCCGGGGTGCCGGGCCCGCAGCAGGCGCGCCGCCGCGGCGGCGTCGGCGGCGAGGGTCTCGGCCCCCGCCCAGTAGCCGCGGTTCGGGGCACGCCCGAAGCCGCGCTGGTCGTAGGCGTAGACGAGCATGCCGCCCTGTCGGAACGCCTCGATGCTGTCGGAAAGGAAGTTGCCGGAATGGTCGTTGAAGCCGTGCAGCGCGAGCACCACGGCGCGCGGCTCCCCTTCCGGCGCGAAGCGGCGCAGCGGCAGCCGCGCGCCGTCGGCGGCGATGATCGCGTCATCCTGGAGGACGGGCATCGTCGTGGCCGGCCCGGCGGGGATGATGACGGGCGCGCAACCCGCCGCGAGCAGCGCGATGACGAGCGCCGCCGCGCGGATCACGCGGGCGCCTCCTCCCGCGTCAGGCGCAGGAAGATGGCGTTCAGGTCCGCTTCCTTCGTGGAGAGGTCGAGGATATGGAGCCTCGCCTCGCGCAGCGCGGCGAGCAGCTGCTCGACCGCCACGTCCCGCGCGCGGTAGCGGATGGAGAGGCGCCGCGGGCTTTCGAGCGCGGCATCGAAGCGGGCCAGGGCGGCGGGCACCTCGGCCAGATCCTGGCCCAGCGTGACGGTGAGCGCCTTGTCGTCCATTCTGGCGATCAGCTCGCGCGTCGGCTGGTCCGCGATGAGCCGCCCCTGGCCGATGATGGCGATGCGGTCGCAGAGGGCCTCGGCCTCCTCGAGGTAATGGGTGGTGAGGACGATTGTGGTGCCGGCGGCGTTGAGCCCCTTCACCATGCGCCAGAGCTGCTCGCGCAGGTCGATGTCGACGCCGGCGGTCGGCTCGTCCAGGACGAGGACGGGCGGCGCATGGACCATGGCCTTCGCGACGAGCAGCCGGCGCCGCATGCCGCCGGACAGGCTGCGGGCATAGGCGTCGGCCTTGTCGGCGAGGCCTACCGCGTCGAGGATCTCCATCGTGCGGCGGCGGGCGCGCGGAACGCCGTAGAGGCCGGCCTGCATCTCCATCGCCTCGCGCGGGGTGAAGAAGGGATCGAGGTTCAGCTCCTGCGGTACCACGCCGATGCGGCGGCGCAGGCCGATCGGGTCGTCGTCCAGGTCCACGCCGAACACCCGGGCGGTGCCCGCCGTCTTTCGCACAAGGCCGGCGAGGATGCCGATGAGCGTGGACTTGCCCGCGCCGTTGGGGCCGAGCAGGCCGAAGAAGGATCCAGCCGGAACGGCGAGGTCGACGCCGCGCAGCGCCTCCTTCGCGGGGGCGCCGCCCGTGGCGGGGTAGGTCTTCCGGAGGCCGGTGGTCTCGATCGCTTGCGCTGACGCCATGTGCGCGGGAGGTAGCCTGCCGCCGCGGGCTGGTCCACTCCGCCCACCCCCCCTATGTTCCCGTCGGACCCGCCCCGAGGATCGTCCCATGCGCGATGCGCGCCAGACCGGCTACACCCCTGCCTTCACGCCCGGCGTCACCGCGGAGGAGACGATCACCGTCGCCTCGCGCAGCGTGGGCTGCGACGGCGGCGGGGGCGCGCTGGGCCACCCGATGATCTGGATGCGCATCGAGGATCGGCAGGTGACCTGCCCGTACTGCTCCCGCACCTACGTCCTGGCCGAGGGCGCCGGCGAGGATCACGGGCATTGAGCGGGAACGGCGCGGAGGGCAATGGCGGGGAGGGCAACGGCGTCCAGCCGGTCGCCCCGGGTGAGCGGAAGCTCATCCTGGTGGACGGGTCGGGCTACATCTTCCGGGCCTTCCACGCGCTGCCACCGATGACGCGGCAGGACGGCACGCATGTGAACGCGGTCTTCGGCTTCACGCAGATGCTGTCGCTGTTCCTGTCGAAGCATGCGGCGAGCCACATCGCGGTGGTGTTCGATTCCAGCCGCACCACCTTCCGCAACGAGCTGTTCCCCGAGTACAAGGCACATCGGCCGCCGCCGCCGCCCGAGCTCGAGCCGCAGTTCCGCCTGGTGCGCGACGCGACCGAGGCGCTCGGCGTCTGCAAGATCGAGCAGCAGGGCTACGAGGCGGACGACATGATCGCCGCCTACGCAAAGGCGTTCCGGCAGACCGGCGGCACGGTCTCCATCGTCTCGTCGGACAAGGACCTGATGCAGCTGGTCCGCGACGGCATCGAGATGCTGGACCCGATCAAGCAGAAGCCGATCCGGGAAGCGGAGGTCATCGAGAAGTTCGGCGTGCCCCCGGAGAAGGTGATCGAGGTCCAGGCGCTGGCGGGCGACAGCACCGACAACGTGCCGGGCGTGCCGGGCATTGGTATCAAGACCGCGGCGCAGCTCATCACCGAGTACGGCGACCTGGAGACGCTGCTGGCCAGCACGGCGAGGATCAAGCAGCCGAAGCGGCGTGAGGCGCTGGAGCAGAACGCCGAGCGGGCGCGGATCAGCCGCCGTCTGGTGACGCTGGACGATTCCGCGCCGCTGCCCGTGCCGATCGAGGCGCTGGAGGCGAGGCCGCCGCAACCGGCCTCGCTGGAGGGCTTCCTGAAGGAGAACGGCTTCCGCAGCCTGCTCGCGCGCCTCGGCTTCGGCGACGGTGCGGCCACCGCGCGCGGCAACCGGCCGGCGATGGTCACGGAGGCGATGCCGGCGCCGGCGCCGCAGGAAGCGCCGTTCGGCCCGTATGAGACGGTCACCACCATGGATGCGCTGCGCGGCTGGATCGGCGCCGCGCGCGAAGCGGGGGTGATCGGCTTCGACACGGAGACCGACAACCTGGATGCGCTGGCGGCGCGGCTGGTGGGTCTTTCGATCGCGACCGCGCCGGGACGCGCCTGCTACGTGCCGCTGAGGCATGAGGGCAGCGGCGACCTCATGGGCTCGGGCACGCCTGAGCAACTTGATCCCGAGTTAGCTCTGGCCGAGTTGAGGCCGCTGCTGGAGGACCCATCGGTCCTGAAGGTGCTGCACAACGCGAAATACGACCTCGAGGTGCTGTGCCGCGGACCCAATGGCGGCATCAAGGTCGCACCGGTCGACGACACGATGCTGATCTCGTACAGCATGGATGCGGGCCGGCACGGGCACGGCATGGACGAGCTGTCGCAGCGTCATCTCGGGCATGTGCCGGTCAGCTACGACAGCGTCACCGGCACCGGGCGGGGCCGCATTCCCTTCAGCAAGGTCGCGCTCGACAAGGCGACGGCCTATGCGGCCGAGGATGCGGACGTGACGCTGCGGCTCTGGCAGGTGCTGCGGCCGCGCCTGCGCGGGGAAAGGGCGCTGGCGCTGTATGAGGGCGTGGAGCGCCGCATGGTCGGCGTGCTGCGCGACATGGAGCTGGCCGGCATCAAGGTGGACGCGGCCGAGCTGGCGCGCATCGGCGAGGATTTCTCCCGCAAGCTCGCGGAGTACGAGGCGGAGCTGCACCGGCTGGCCGGGCGCGCCTTCAATGTCGGCTCCCCCAAGCAGCTCGGCGAGATCCTGTTCGACGAGATGAAGCTGCCGGGCGGCAAGCGCAGCAAGCTCACCGGCGCGTGGTCCACCGATGCTACGGTGCTGGAGGAGCTGGCCGCCAAGGGCGTGCCGATCGCGACGGTCGCGACCCAGCACCGGCAGATCCAGAAGCTGAAATCCACCTACGTGGACGCGCTGTCCCAGAAGGCCGACGGCAACGGCCGCGTGCACACCGATTTCGCGGTCGCCGTCACCTCGACCGGGCGCCTTTCCTCGACCGAGCCGAACCTGCAGAACATCCCGATCCGGACTGAGGAGGGGGCGCGCATCCGCAAGGCCTTCGTGGCGGAGCCGGGCAACATCCTGATTTCGGCCGACTACAGCCAGATCGAGCTGCGCATCCTGGCGCACGTGGCTGACGTGCCGAGCCTGAAGGAAGCCTTTGCCAGGGGCGAGGACATCCACAGCCGCACCGCGGCCGACATCTTCCGCCTCGATCCGAAGGCGGTGGACAAGGAGGCGCGGCGCCGCGCCAAGACGATCAATTTCGGCCTCATCTACGGCATGTCGGCCTTCGGCCTCGCCGCCCGGCTCGGCATCCCGCCGGGCGAGGCGCGCGGCATCATCGATGCCTACTTCGCGCAATATCCCGGCGTGCGCGATGCGATGGAGCGGTTCAAGGAGGATGCGCGCACCCGCGGCTACGTGCAGACGCCGTTCGGACGGAAGCTCTGGATCGCGGAGATCGGCGCGAAGGATCCGGCCCGCCGCGCCGGGGCGGAGCGTGCCGCGATCAACGCGCCGTTCCAGGGCGGGGCCGCGGAGGTGATCAAGCGCGCCATGGTCCGGCTGCCCGGCGCGCTGCGCGACGCCGGCCTCTCGGCCCGCATGCTGCTGCAGGTGCATGACGAGCTGGTGTTCGAGCTGCCGGAGGCGGAGGCGGAGGCGACCGGCGCGCTGGTGCGCCGCGTCATGGAAGGGGTCGCCGACCTGACCGTGCCCCTCGCAGTCGAGGTCGGGCAGGGCCGGAGCTGGGCGGAAGCGCATTGAGCGCAGCGGCCGGCGCACCCTTCGCAGCGGGGTTCACGCCGACGGAGCGGCGCACCCTCGGCGCCGTCGGGCTGGCGCATGCGGTCAGCCACTTCCACATGCTCGTCTTCCCGCCGCTGTTCCCGCTGCTGACCGCGGCGCTTGGCGTCGGCTTCGTGGAGCTCGGCCTCGCCATCACCGTGTTCAGCGTCGTCTCGGCGGTGACGCAGGCGCCGATGGGCTTCGTGGTGGACCGGATCGGGCCGCGCCGCGTGCTGATCGCGGGCCTCGTCCTCGGCGGCGCGGCCCATGCGGGCTTCGCGGCGTTCGGCGGCTATCCCTGGCTGCTGATCGCCAGCGCGCTCGCCGGCCTCGCCAACGCCGTCTATCACCCGGCCGACTACTCGATCCTGAATGGCGGGGTCGGCGGGTCGCGGATGGGCCGCGCCTTCTCGCTGCACACTTTCGCGGGCTATGCCGGCGGCGCGGTGGCGCCGGCGGCGATGCTCGGCCTCGCCGCGGCCTTCGGGGTGGCAGGCGCGGTGCTGGCGGCCGGGATCCTCGCCTGGGCCGCGGCGGCAGCCGTGTGGGCCTTCTGCCCGGCCGACGGCACGGCACCCAAGCCGCGGCCCGCGGCGGATGCGCCGAAGCGGGTGCTGAGCCCCGCGGTGGCGGAGCTGACCTTCTTCTTCGTCCTCATTGCCATGTCGCTCGGCGGCTTGCAGGCCTTCGCGGTGGCGGCGCTGGTCGGCGGCCTGGCGATGCCGCTGGCGACCGCGAGCGCCGCCCTCACGGCCTTCCTTGCCGGTTCCGCCGCCGGCGTGCTGGTTGGGGGAGCGGTGGCGGACCGGGTGCGGCGGCACGGGCTGCTCGCCGCCGGGGGCTTCGCCGGGGCGGCGGCGCTGACGCTCGCGGTCGCCGTGCTGCCGATGCCGCCCGCGCCCGTTGTCATGCTGCTCCGGCTGGCGGGGATGCTCGCCGGGCTCTGCATGCCGTCGCGCGACCTGCTGGTGCGCGCCGCGGCGCCGCCCGGGCAGGCGGGCGCGGTGTTCGGCGTGGTCTCCACCGGCTTCAACATCGGCGGGATGATCTCGCCGCCGCTGTTCGGCTGGTTGATGGATGCGGGACTCCCCGTCTCCGTCTTCCTGCTCAGCGCCGGCTTCATGGCGATGACGGCGTTGGCTGCAGCGGCGCAGGAGCGGCGGGGGCGATAGCACCCGCCTTCGCCCTGCCTCCCTCACCGCTATTCCGCCCGGATCCCCGCCCGCCGGATGATCTCTCCAAGGTCGCGCACCTGCGCGACCAGGAAGTCGCGGAACTCGGCTGGCCCGGCGGCGACGGTCTCGATCGCCTGCTCCTCCAGCCGGGCGGCGACGGCAGGCGTGCGGATGGCGCGGATCAGCGCCTCCGACAGGCGGTCGCGCTGGTCGGGCGGCGTCGAGGCAGGGCCGACGATGCCGATCCACTCCACCACCTCGAAGCCGGGGAAACCCTGCTCGGCGACGGTCGGAACCTCGGGCAGCGTCCGGTGCCGCGCGGCGCCGGTGATGGCAAGGCCGCGGAGCCGGCCCGCCAGGACATGCGGCGCCGTGGAGGCGAGCGCGGTGATGCTGATGCCGACATGCCCTGCCACCGCGTCGCTGAGCGCCGGCCCGGCGCCACGGTACGGCACATGCGTGATGTCCACGCCAGCGCGCAGCTTCAGCAACTCCCCCGCCAGGTGCTGCGAGAGGCCGATGCCCGGCGTGGCGTAGGACAGCCCGCCCGGGCGCGTGCGGGCGCTGTCCAGCAGTTCGGCGAGGGTCCGGAAGGGCTGCGACGGATGCACGGAGATCACGTTCGGCCAGCGGGCCAGAAGCGTGACCGGCGCGACGCCCGCGACGGGGTCGAAGGGCAGGCCGGGGATCAGCGTCGCGTTGGCGGCGTGGCTGCTGCCGATGAGAGCGAAGCTGTGGCCGTCATTGGCGCGGAGCACGGCCTCCATTGCCGGCACGCCATTGCCACCGCTGCGGTTCTCCACCACCACCGGCTGCCCGATGATCTCCGCTAGAGGCGCCTGGAGGAGGCGGGCGGTGCTGTCGAAGGCGCCGCCGGGCGGCGTGGGGAGAATGAGGCGCAGCGGCCGCGCCGGCCAGGCCTGGGCGCGGACCAGGCGAGGCGCAGCCGGGACGGACGCGAGCGCGAGCAGGACGGCACGCCGGTTCATCGTTTCCTCCGCATCCTTGGACATTCCACGCGAGTTCCAGCAAGGCGTGTGCCAGCTCGCGAAACCGCGGCGATCGGTGCCGAACCGACGGAACGCATCGCCGTCCGGCTCGAGGCGCACGGGATCGCCGTGGTGGATGCGCCGGTGTCATGCGGCGTGCCGGACGCGGAGAGCGGCGCCCCGGCGGCGGCGCAGGGCCTTGCGGCGCCAATCGGAGGAGCCGCGCTCGGCCGCTGGCGGGAGGCGGAGGCGACGCTCGGCGGTGCGGCGGACGTGGCGCTGATCGCCGCGGCTCACTCCACGCCCATCGACTCCAGCCGCCGGTAGAGGTGCGAGCGGGAGATGCCGAGGTGCTCGGCGGCGCGCTTCTTGTTCCCGCCCGCACGCTCGAGCGCGGCGAGGATCAGGTTCTCCTCCAGTCGCGCCGTCGCCTCGCCCAGGCGTTGCGAGCCGGACGGCAGCGGACCGAGCGGCGACACGGCCGGAGCCGCCGGCGCGGCATCGCCGAAATCGGCGGGATGGAGCACCGGGCCCTCGGCGAAGATCAGCGCACGCTCGAGCGCCTGGCGGAGCTGGCGGACATTGCCAGGCCAGGCCTGGGCCAGCAGCCAGGCATCGGCCTCGGGCGAGAGGTCCGGCGCACGGCGGCCATGCAGCTCGGACAGCTCGGAGAGGAAGTGGCGCACCAGAAGGGGGATGTCGGCACCGCGTTCGCGCAGCGGCGGCACCTCCAGCGACACCGTCGAGATGCGGTAGAACAGGTCGAGGCGGAACCGGCCATCGTCCACCAGCGCGCGGAGGTCGCGGTTGGTAGCGGCGATCAGCCGGAAGTCGACCGGCACCGGGCGGTCGCCACCGACCGGCTCCACCACCCGCTCCTGCAGCACGCGCAGCAGCTTGGCCTGGGTGTCGAGCGGCATGTCGCCGATCTCGTCGAGAAAGACGGTGCCGCCATCGGCCTGCTCGAACCGGCCCTTGCGGCCGCGGCGCTCCGCGCCGGTGAAGGCGCCCGGGGCGTAGCCGAACAGCTCACTTTCGACGAGGCTGGCAGGCAGCGCTGCGGCGTTGACCGCGACGAGCGGCCCGGCGCGGCGTGGCCCCTCCCGGTGCAGGGCGCGGGCGACGAGTTCCTTGCCGGTGCCGCTCTCGCCCTGGACGAGCACGGCCACGTCGAGGGGCGCGACCTTCGCGATGCGGGCGCGAAGGCGCTGCACCGGCGCGCTCTCGCCGACGATGGCGCTGGCCGCCGGAGCGGCCGAGCGGCCGCGCAGCGCGTCGGCCTCCCGCCGGTAGAATGCCACCTCGCGCTCGAGGGCGTTGACACGGCGGGACAGGGCCTCGACCTGCTCGGGGCCGCGGAACATGACGCGGCCGATAGCCCCGACGACCGCCCCGCCGCGGCGGATGGGCACGCGGGAGACCACCCGGTCCATGCCCTTCATGCGCTGGATCTGCCCGACCTCGGCGCGTCCGCTGCGCAGCACCTGGGGCAGGCGGGTGTTCTCGATAACCTCAGTGACCGGCCGGCCGACCGCCTCGCCCGGCCTCAGGCCGAAGAACTGCTCGTGGACGGGGGAGAGATAGGCGACCCGCGCCTCGGCATCGACGACAGTCATCGCGTCGAAACGGTCGGTCAGCAGATGGGTCAGCACGTCCCAGGCGAAGTCGACCGAACCGAGGAAGGTCACCAGCGCCTCGCCGGGTGGATCGAGCAGCAGCACCACTTCGCCGGCGGGGCTTGGCAGCAGGACAGTGAGCAGGCGACAGCCTCGCTCGGCCTCGAGCGGCACCATGCGCCGGCGGCGCAGCTCGGTGCGCCACTCCGGATCGGCGAGCACGCGGCGGATGCGGGCCTCGGCGGCCGTGCCCTCGGCATGACGCAGAGCGCCGGACCGGTCGAAGACGGCAAGCCCCTGCAGGGCGACGGCGTCCATGTCCCTCCCTCGGGACAGTCGTGAAGCCTGCTGTCCCCTGTTGGGACATTGCCAGCAACCCATCGGCGGTCCAAGTGCCCACCGTGGGCTGGCACAAGGCTTGATACGGGTCCGGGCGGGAGGACCCGCCATGAAGACCAGCCGGCGCGCGCTGCTCGCCCTGTTTCCCGCCCTCATCGCGTGCCCCGCCTCCGCCTTCCCGGAGCGGTCGGTGACCCTGGTCGTGCCGGCGCCACCCGGCGGAGCGCTGGATTTCGGCGCCCGGCTGCTTGCCGGCCCGCTGGGGCAGGAACTCGGCACCTCCGTCGTGGTGGAGAACCGCTCAGGCGGCAACGGCTCCCTTGCCACGCAGGCGGTGCGGGGGCGGGTGGACGGGCACACGCTGCTGTTCGGCTATTCCGGCTTCGTCTCCGCCCTGCCGGCGCTGACCGACACCCCTGCCCTCGACGCGACGCTGGAGCCGGTGGGCCTGGTGATGGAGGCGCCGCACCTCATCGTCGTGCCCCAGGACGGGCCGGCGGACCTCGGCGGTCTGCTGGCGGCGGCGCGGGCACGGCCTGGCGGGCTGAACTACGGCAGCTCCGGCATCGGCTCGGTGCCGCATCTGGCGACGGAGCTGATCTGCGCGCGGGCGGGCATCAGGATGGAACACGTCGCCTATCGCGGATCGGGACCGCTGGTGCAGGACCTTCTGGCGGGGCGGGTGCAGGTCACGGTTATCAGCCCGGTTTCGGTGCTCGGCCACATCCAGGCAGGCCGGTTGCGGGCGATCGCCGTCGCCTCGCCGCGGCGGCTGGAGATCCTGCCCGCGGTGCCGACAGCGGCGGAAGGCGGGCTGCCGAGCCTCGATGTGGATGCGTGGTACGGGGTGTACGCGGCGGCGGGAGTGCCGGGACCGGTGAAGGCGCGGCTGGCGGCCGCGCTCGAACGGAGCGTGGCGAACGAGGGCTTCGCGCGCGCCGTCCGGGGCCAGGGCGCCGTGCCGCGCTGGCAGGAGGGGCCGGCGCTGGCCAGCCGTGCGGCGGAGGAGTTGCGGATGTGGACCGCCCTTGCCCGCGCCAACAACATTCGCGCCGAGTGACGGGGATGACGGAGTTCGAGGGGCGCGCGGCGCTGGTCACGGGGGCCAGCCGGGGCATCGGCCGCGCGGTGGCGATCCGGCTGGCGGCAGGCGGCGCACGCGTCGCGGCCGCGGCGCGCGATGCGGCGGCGCTGGAGGCGCTGAGCGCCGCGGCTCCGGCGGGCGCAGTGCTGCCCCTTCCCCTCGACCTGTCGCGGCCGGAAGGGCCGGGCGATGCGGTGGCGCGCGCGGTCGCGGCCTTCGGCGGGCTCGACATCCTCGTGAACAATGCCGGTGCGACCAGGCGCGGCGACTTCCTGACACTCAGCGAGGCGGACTGGGCGCTGGGCTGGGACCTGAAGTTCTTCGGCGCGGTGCGCGCCACGCGTGCGGCCTGGCCGCACCTCGTCGCACGCCGCGGCGCGGTGGTGACGATAGGCGGCGTTGGCGGGCGCGTCGCCTCGGCGGAGTTCACGGTCGGCGGGCCGGTGAACGCGGCGCTGATGAACCTGACAAAGGCGCTGGCCGACCGCGGCGTGGCCGATGGGGTGCGGGTGAACCTTGTGAACCCGGGCAGCGTGGCGACGGACCGGCTGGCGGGGCGGATCAACGCCAAGGCGCAGGAGGCGGGTGTGGATGCGGCGAAGGCGGCGCACCTTCTGGCGAAGGAGACGGGCGTCAGCCGCTTCGGCACGCCGGAGGAGATCGCCGAGGCGGTTGCCTTCCTGGCGGGTCCGCGCGCCGCCTATGTGCAGGGCGCGCTGCTCGACGTCGATGGCGGGTGGGTGAGGGCGGTATGATCTTCGACGTGCTGGTCGCCGGCGCAACGCCGGCCGGATGCGCGGCGGCCATCATGGCGGCGCGGGCTGGACACTCGGTTCTCCTGCTGGAACCAACGGCGACGCCGGGCGGCATGAATGCGAACGGGGTGCATACCTTCGACTCGGCGACGCCGGAGGCGCTGAGCGGCATCGCCGAGGAGTTCGCGGCGCGCGTGGCCGCGCACTACGCGCGGAGCGGCCGGCGCGACACGCTGACCGACGATGGGAAGGGGCTGTACTGGGAGGCTGGCGTCGCGGCCCGGCTGTGGGAAGCCTGGCTGGCCGAGCATCCTTCCATCACGCTCCGCACCGGTGCGGTGCCCTGCGCCGTGGAGATCGAAGGCGGGCGCATCGCCGCCGTCCTGTGGCGGCAGGCGGCGGACGCGATGGGCGACCTTGATCCGGCGGCGCCGGGGGACCTCCGGCGCGAAGCGTCACGGGTGGTGGTGGACGCGACCTACGAGGGCGACATCGCGGCGTGGTCCGGCGCCCCCTGGCGCCTGGGCCGGGAGCCGCGCAGCGACGCGGAGCCGCATGCCGGGCACATCCGCACCGTGCCGCTCGCCCTCTCGCCGGCGGATGGCTGGCCGCCGCACACGATCCTTCCCGGCAGCACGGGCGAGGGCGACGGCCGCATCATGGCCTTCAACATCCGCCTGCACCTGCGCTTCTTCGAGGATGCAGGCCCGGGCGCCGCGCACCGGATCCCGCCGCCGCCAGGGTATGACCCGAAGGCCTACAAATGGGACCCTTCGCTGGTGTCGCGCGGGCGGCCCACCGGCCCGCTGACCGGCGTGAACCGGGCGGTGGGCGGCAAGTTCCTGCTGAACCGGGGGCGCTTCGGCAACGACCTGGTGGGGCCGAACCGCGACTTCATCCTGGCGCGGCCGGAAGAGCGGCGCGCGCTGCGCCGCCGGTTCGTGCACCATGCGCTGGGCTACCTGCACTTCATCCAGCAGAACGGCACCCCGGAGCTCGGCCTGGCGACCGACGAGTTCCCGCTCAACAGCCACATACCTTATCGGATCTATGCGCGGGAGGGCCGGCGGATCGAGGGGCTGGCTCAGCTCACGGAGCGCGACCTGCATCCCTGGCTGCACGGCATCGCCCCGCGTCCGCCGCTGCAGCCCGATTCCGTCGCGATCGGCGACTGGCCCATCGAGGCGAAGCATGTGCGCGACGATGCGGATGAGGGCTACACCTATCCCGAGGGCGCGCTGTTCCTGAGGCTGGCGCGCGCCCCATTCCAGGTGCCGCTGGGCTGCCTTGTCCCGCGCGGCGTGGAGAACCTGATCGTCGCGTGCGCCCTCTCGGCCACGCATGTGGCATACAGCGCCATGCGCTGCGAGGCGCTTTGGCTGGCCACCGGCACGGCTGCAGGCGCGCTCGCCGCGCTTGCGCTGGCTGAAGGCGGAATGGTGCCGCGCGTCCCGGCGGCAAGGGTGCAGGAAGCCTTGCTGGCGGTGCGCGGCAAGACGACCTACCTCGCCGATCTGCCCGGCACCCATCCGCATTTCGCGGCGGTGCAATGGGCGGCGCTGCGCGGTCTCGTGCCGCACGACGCCGGCTTCCGCGCCTTTCCCGACGTGGCGGCGAGCTGGGGCGACCTGGCCGAGGCGACGGTCCGTTGTCTCGGCCTTCCCATCAGCGTGACCGGCGCGCATGTCGAGGGCATCGACCCGACGCATCCTGCCTTCCGCTTCATCGAGACGCTGTACGACCTGGGCAGCCGCGCCGGTGAGGAGGTCTACCCGCACACGCACGAGCCGATCGCCGACCCGCAGACTGAGCACTACCGGCCGGAGCCGCGAGGGCGCTGGCTGCGCTTCCGCGCCGATGACCTTCCGGGCAGCGCGCGCGCGGCCTCGGTGCTGGCGGCGGTCGCGCGGGCGGCGGGGCTGACACCGCCACCGCCGCTCCCCGAGCCGCTGACGCGCGGTGCGCTGCTGTCGGCACTGCGCCAGATGGCGTAGCCCCGCCCCGCCGCGCCGGTCCGAGCCACGCGGCTACTCCGCCCGGAGCCCGAGTTCGCGGATCAGGGGTCCGTACTTTGCAATCTCGGCACCGATCAGGGCGCCGAACTCGGCTGGCGTGCCGACTGCGACCTCGACGCCGAGGGAGGCGAGACGCTCGGCGACGCTGGGCTCCGCGGCGGAGCGGGCAATGCCGTCCCGCCACGCGGTGACGATTGCGGACGGCAGGCCGGCAGGCCCGACGAAGCCGTACCACTCGAACGCCTCGAAACCCGGGAAGATCTCGGCCATCGCCGGCACGCCGGGCAGCGCTTCGGCGGGCTGCGGCGCAGTGTGCGCGAGGGCACGGAGCTGCCCGCCGCGCACCAGCGGCAGGACGGTGGGCCAGGTGCCGAACAGCATCGCCGTCTCGCCGGCCACCACGGCTGCGTTGGACGGCCCGCCGCCGCGATAGGGAACGTGCAGCAGGTCCACCCCCGCGCGCCGCTTCAGCAGCTCGCCCGCCAGATGATTCGACCCGCCGAGCCCCGTGCTGCCGAAGGCGAGCTGCCCCGGCTTCGCGCGTGCGTCGGAGAGCAGGTCCTGCAGGGTACGATAGGGCGAGCTGGCCGGCACGACGAGAATGAAGTTCAGCCGCGCGAGGAAGGCGATGGGGGTGATGTCGCGCACCGGGTCGAATGCCATGCGCGGCATCAGCGCGGGCGCCGTGGCATGGGTGGAGATGATCATCGCGACCGTGTGGCCATCGGCCGGTGCGCGGATGGCGGCTTCCGTGGCCAGAAGGCCTGATGCGCCGGCGCGGTTCTCCACCACCACCGGCTGGTTCCACAGCCCGGAGAGCTGCGGCTGCAGCAGCCGCGCCATGATGTCGGTGGAGCCGCCCGGCTGGAATCCGACAAGGATCCGGATGGGGCGCGAGGGAAAAGCGGCCTGGGCTACGGCCGGAGCGGGTGCCAAGGGCACCGCAAACGGCAGCAGCAGTGCAGAGCGGCGTGGCAATCCCGTCATCGGTGGCGCCTCCTTGCCAGGTCAGTTCACCGCAATCCGCGCCTCACGCAGCAGGCCCGCCCATTTCGCGGCCTCCCGCTGCATGAAGGCCGCCGTCTCCGGTGGCGAGAGGCTCAGCGGTTCCAGCCCGACCGATGCCATCCGCTCGCGGTAGACCGGCGTGGCGGCAACCGCGGCCACCGCCTCCGCGACCGCGCGCCGCGCAGAGGCGGGCGCCGCCGCGTTGCCCGAGATCGCGAACCAGGATTCGGACAGCACGCCGGGCAGGCCCGCCTCGGCGAAGGTCGGCACCTCGGGCAATTGGGGAGCACGGCTCTCGCTCGCCACCGCCAGGGCATGCAAGCGCCCGGCGCGGACCTGCGGCAAGGCGACCGAGAAGTCGTTGACCATCATGTCGACCTCGTCCGCGAGCAGCGCCGTGATCGCGGGGCCGCCGCCGCGGTAGGGCACGTGCAGCAGCCGGATGCCGGCGCGGTGCGCGAACAGCTCCCCGGCCAGGTGGATGATCGTGCCGCTGCCGGAGGAGGCGAGGGTGAGGCGCTCGGGCTGCGCGCGGGCGCGGGCGATCAGATCGCCCAGCGTCCGGTCGGGCAGGCCGTTGCGAACGACGAGGATCTGGGGCCCGCGCGCGAGCATGCCGAGCGGGTCGAGATCCCGCCCGACCTCGTACGGCAGGTTCGGCAGGATGGCCGGGTTCACCGCGTAGATCGTGTTGGAGCCGACGCAGAGCGCGTGGCCATCCGGTGGCGCCTGCAGCACCGCCTGCACGCCGAGCACGCCTGCCGCGCCCGGACGGTTCTCCACCACCACCGGCTTGCCGCCCCAGTGCTCGGAGAGTTGCTGGGCGACGATGCGCGCCACGACGTCGGCAGGCCCGCCCGGCGCGAAGCCGACGATGATGCGTACCGGGCGATCGGGGAAGGCCTGCGCCTGGGCAGCGAGCGCCGGCAGCAAGGCGGGCGCCGCCAGCAGGATGCGCCGCGTGATCCGGTTCGTCATGTGTCCTCCCTCGTCGCATCGAGTTCCTCGGCGCCCGTGACCTCCGCCCAGACCGTCAGCGCGGCGTCGAAGCAGGGCAGGCCGGCGGGGGTGATGATCAGCTCCAGCGCTTCCAGCAGGTCCTTCGGGGTGGCGCCGGCGGCGAGCGCCTCGCGCAGCCGCGTCTCGAGCATCGGGCGAGGGGCACGGAGGCAGGCCAGGGCGACGACGCCGACCAGCCCGCGGGTACGCGCATCGAGGCTGCGGGCATCGCCCTCTAGCACCTGTCGCAAGCCGTCCACCGCCGCGGCAACTTCGGGGCTGGCACGGCGCGTCGCCGGCTCGGGCTGCTGCATCGCGGTGATCTCCTCGGTTGGTCCTCGGGCGGCGTGAAGATCCGACCAGGCCTCCAGCGCGCCGGCGCACGCGACCGCGCCGGCATCGGGCTGCACGAGCCGGATGCATTCCAGCGCCTGCGCCGGCGTGGCGCCAAGGGCGACCGCCTTGCGGATGTGCGCGGCAACGATGTAGGGCGGCGCGCGGACACAGGCGAAGGCGGCGATCAGCACCGCCTCCTTCGCCGCGTCATCGAGACGCCGCGACGCGACGTAGTTCGCGAGCGGGATGCGATCGAGCGCGCGGAGCACCGGCAGGTCGTGTGTCGCCAGCAGCCGGTGCGACCGATGCGCGTAGCCGCGGCTGGCGATGATCGACCGCAGGTAGGCCAGGCGCTCGTCCGGCGCGGTCACGGGATGACGCGCTCCTCGCGCAGGCGGTCGAAGAGCCGGAGGAACATGCCCTCGGTGTCCATGCATTCATGGAAGCCGTGCAGGCGGGCCTTCAGCGTGTCGGACATGATGTCCCAGTCGTAGCGGAAGGCGTAGTTGCCGTAGTTCCAGTCGGCCACCCGTTCGAAACGGTTGGGCGCTAGGCCGTGCGTGGCGACCAGATGATCCCAGACCGGCCCCTTGTCCGACATGAAGAGCTTCAGGTCGATCTGGTGGACCGGGCCGGGCTTCATGCCGAAGTAGCCGGCGAAGACCGGCCAGAGGTTCTCGAAGCGGACGAAGTCGCCGTTCGTGATGTTGAATGGCTCGTTGGCGCAGCGGGGATCCGTCGCCATCCAGATCATCGCCCGCGCCAGCAGTCCCGCGTCGGTGACCTGGTAGATCCTTCCGAAGCCGCGCGGATTGCCCGGGTAGCGCAGCGGCAGGCCGAAGTGACGACTGATGGTGGCGAAAACGCCGAGGACGGAGATGAGGTTCAGCGGGTTGCCGAGGGCGAATCCGCAGATCGTATGCGGGCGCGCGCAGGACCAGCTCCAACCCTTGCCTTTCTGCCGCTCGGTCAGGAAGTCCTGCTGCAGGTAGTAGAAATTCGGCGGAAAGGCCCGGTCGTGGTGCTCCTTGGCTGGGGTGCGGAAGGGTCCCAGATGGGCGCCATAGTATTTCGTGCCTTGCAGCAGGCAGACGTGCTGCAGGCCGGGGGCCGCCGGCTCGAGGGCGTCCATTGCGTTGCGCAGCAGCGCCACGTTCGGTTCTGCCTGCTCGATCCAGGTCGGGCGATCGATGTAGGCGCAGTAGAAGACGTGCGTGACATCGGACAGCCCGGCGAACGCCTGGCGCGTCTGCGCCGGATCCGACAGGTCGACCGCGACGTGGCGTGCGCGTGTCTTCCAGTCCGGGGTGCTGCGGGAGACGGCGTACATGTTCCAGTCGTCCCGCCTCTCCAGTTCGGCCAGGAGGGCGCGTCCCGAAACTCCGGTTGCACCGATGACAAGCGCCGTCTTCTTCATGATCCGCCTTCCATGTCCCCTTCAGACGATCCGCCGCTCGGCAAGCCGCAGCGGTTCGATCCGGCCGGCATGCGGCGCGAGCATGCGCAGCAGCGCAGACCACTCCGCCGATCCCGCAGCGCCGCGGAGCGCCGCGGCGTCGGCGAACCAGGCGACCAGCAGCGCGTCGAACACGCCTTCCTGGCGCAGCGCGTCGAGCTGGCCCTCGGTGCCGGAGTTCAAGACCTCCTGCCCGTCATCGGTATCCAGTCCGGCAGCGAGGAGGCCTGGCAGCCGCAGCAGCCCCGGCGCCGCACTGCTGTCGAGGAAGGCGAAGAACCCCTGGCGGTCCGTGCCGTCGTGTCGCTTCAGCGCGAGGACGAGCTTCCAGCGCTGCTCGGGTGGCCGTGCGCCGCGCAGCATGCGCTCTTGCGCGTAGATGTGCTCGCGCCGCGAGGTATGGGAACGGGAATGGGCGGAGCCCTGACGCCCGATCTCGCTGGCATAGGCGGTCTGGACGGCGTTCCTGTCGTCGAACCACAGCTCGGCGAGCGCATCGGCCGGCGCATCCTCGCCCTCGGCGAGGTTGACGACGTAGCCACGCAGGCCGGGAAAGATCGCGGCGCGGGGTGCGTGCTCGGCAATCCACATGGACTGGAAGTCGGCGCGCGACTCGCCGTCGCGGCGCTTCAGGAACGTCACCAGCTTTATCACCGCATCCTCCCTCGACGCCGCGGCACGCGGCGCGGCCAGGACGGGCACGGCACCTCGTCCTGGCGCGGGAGGCACAGCAACCCGCGTGCCACGATCCCGGCACCGCAATTGCTGCGCGGCGCGACATCCTGGCGGGAGGACGGCATGGCATTGACCGGCGAGGCAGCACTGCTGGTGACGAACGACGTGGCGGCCGAAGCCGAGGCGGCGTTCGACCAGTGGTACATCGACGAGCACCTGCCGGAGCGTGCGGCAGTGCCAGGCTTCCGGCGCGGGCGCCGCTGGAGGGCGCTCGGCCACGGTCAGCGCGACCTGACCCTCTACGAGCTTGCGACGTTGGAGACGATGCGCTCGGCCGCCTATCTCGCCCGCACCGCCGCACCAACACCCGCGACCCGCGCCATGATGGGCAACTTCCTCGGCATGAGCCGGTCGGTCTGCCGGATCAGGGATGCGACCGGGGCTGGCGACGGCGGAGCCGCGGCCTTCCTGCCGCTGCCGCGGGCGCACGGCGCCGGGCTGGCCACGGCGCTGGCAGATGCGCGCGGAGCGGCGGGCGTGCTCTCCGTGGCGTGGCTTGACTGCGACGAGGCGGCAAGCGCGGGCGACAGCGTGGAGAGCCGGCTTCGCCGCGTGCCGGACTCGACAATCGAACTCGCCGCCTGGATCGAAGCGACAGGGCCGGAGGAGGCGGGCGTGGCGGCGCGGCGCGTGGCGGCGGCGCTGGGCTTCGACAAACCGGCAGGCCTATATCGGCTGGTCGCTGCGATGGCGCTTCGCTGAGGGGCCGCGTGTCCTCACCTGTCCCATTCGCGGACATATGTGGCGCCGGCTGTCGCCAGATGGGACAGACACACGCAGCGACGTAATACCTCCTGCCTCTGGCACGCGGCTTGAAGGGCCGGCGGCGAGAGGAACCGCATGACGCTGGCCGCCGGCCGAGAGCCGCCACCCGCCCCTGCCCCGCGGGATATACCGCTGCACGGCCTGCCCCAGGTGGCGCCAGGCAGGGGCTTCGACCTGCTCGAAGGCGTGCGCGTGCTGGACATGACGGGGTCGATCGCAGGCCCCTACGCAGCGATGCTGCTCGGCGACCTCGGCGCGGACGTGGTCAAGCTGGAGCGTCCAGGCGCGCCGGACGATGCGCGCGCATGGGGACCGCCATTCCTCGACGGCGAGGGGCTCTGGTTCCTCGCGGTGAACCGCAACAAGCGCGGCGTCGCGCTGGACGGCGACGCGGCGCGGCTGGAGGGGCTGATCGCCGCGGCCGATGTGCTGCTCGTCTCGCAGCCGCCGCGGGTGCTGCGGAAACTCGGCCTGCATCCCGAGACGCTGCGGGCGCGTCATCCGGGGCTGGTCCAGGTCTGCGTCAGCGGGTTCGGTCTGACCGGCGAACGCGCAGACCACACGTGCTACGACCTGATCGCGGAGGGCTATTCCGGCGTCATGGACCTGACCGGCGCGTCGGAAGGCGCGCCGCAGAAGGTCGGCGCGCCGGCCGCCGACCTGCTCGCGGGGCAGGACGCCGCAGCGGCCGCGATGGCGGCGCTGATCCGCCGTGCCCGCACGGGAGAGGGCGCAACAGTCGATGTCTCGCTCGTCGAGAGCATGACGCGCTTCCTCGCCTGTCGCATCGTGCCCTATCTCGGCTCCGGCGAGGTACCGCGGCGGTCCGGCGGGACCGACAGCGTCATCGCCGTCTACCAGGCGTTCGAGACGGCCGATCTGCCGATGACGCTCGGCCTGGGCAATGACGCGATCTGGCAGCGCTTCTGGGCCGCCCTGGGCGGCGATGCTGGGGGCGATCCGCGCCACGCCAGCAATGCGGGACGACGTGCGGATCGCGCCGCGATCGTCGCACGCATCCAGGCGATCCTCCGCACCAGGCCAAGGGCGCACTGGCTTCGCCTGCTGGGCGAGGCGCGGGTGCCGGCCGGCCCGATCAACAGGGTGGACGAGGTGGCGGAAGACGCCGCGCTGCGCGCGCGCGGCATGTTCTATGCTCTGCGGGACGGGTCGCGGCTGGTGCCCCAGGTCGGCACGGGGCTGCACCTGGACGGGGCGGCGAACGTGCCGCGCCGGCCGCCGCCCCGCCTCGGCGAACACACGGAGGAAGTCCTCCGCGACTGGCTAGGAGGGAAGGGTTGAGCTTCGAGACGATCACATACGCCGAGGAAGGGCCGGTCGGCATCATCACGCTGAACCGCCCTGATGACGGCAACATGTTCACCGCTGCCACATGCCACGAGCTGCGCGACTGCATCGAAGCGGCACGGCGCGAGACGCGGACACGCGTGCTGGTGCTGACCGGCGCCGGCGACCGCTTCTTCTGCATCGGCGGGCGCAAGGACGGCATGGAGGACACGACGCTCTATGCCGGCACGCTGCCGACGCTCGAGATGTATGAAGCCATCGAGAAGTGCCAGAAGCCGGTGATCGCCAGCGTCAACGGCTTCGCGGTGGGCGGCGGCAACGTGCTGCAGATGGTCTGCGACGTGACCATCGCGAAGGAAAGCGCGGTGTTCCGGCAGGTCGGCCCGATGATGGGTAGCTTCGATGCCGGCTACGGCACCTGGTACCTCGAAGACCTCGTCGGCAAGAAGCGGGCGAAGGAGATCTGGTTCCACAACCCGAAGATCGCGGCGCGCGACGCGCTGGCAATGGGGCTGATCAACCGGGTCGTGCCGGATGCCGAGCTGCGGCCGGCCACAATGCAGTGGGCACGGGAGATTGCGGAGCGCGGCGCCTTCGCCCTGGCTTCGGTGAAGGCGGCGTTCCATGCGCGGCACGGCGGCGTGGCGGGGCTGTCCCGCATGGCGCATGACCTGCTGCTGCGGGCCTACCTGGAGAGCGAGGAGAGCGCGGAGCTGCGCGAGTCCTTCGCGGCGAAGCGCGCCGCCGATCCAAGCAAGTTCGGGCACTGAGACATGCCGTCGCGCTTCCTCACCCTGCACCACCCGGCTGAGGCACGGCGCTTCCATGATGCCGGGCTGTGGCGGTCCGAGACGCTCTTCGCCCGGCTGCTCGCCCAGGCCATGGCGCGGCCCGGCGCACCGGCAGCCCGAGACGGCCGGCGTGCACTGTCCTGGGCGGAGCTGCTCGGCTGGGTGGAAGGCGCGGCGGCGGCGATGCGGCGGCTGGGCCTCGTGCCGGGGGACCGCGTCTCGCTGTGGATGCCGAACCGGCTGGAGGCGATCGTCGCCTTTCTCGCCTGCTCGCGCGAAGGCCTGGCGTGCAATCCCTCGCTGCACCGGACCTACACCGCGGGCGAGGTGGAAGGGCTGCTGCGGACGCTCGACGCCAAGCTGCTGGTGACCGAAGCCGGCTGGGGCGCGGACCGGGTGGCCGATCCCGGCGCGCGGTTCGGCGGGCTGCCCGCGCTGCGCGCGGTCTGGACGCCCGAACGCTTCCCCGGCCCCGGCGAGGCGCCCGAAGCTCCTCCGGGCGATGCGGACGGCGTGTCCTACCTCGCCTTCACCTCGGGCACGACGGGCGCGCCGAAATGCGTGATGCATTCGGACAACACGCTGCTGGCCAATGCACGCGACCTGGTGAGGGATTGGGGACACGGCGCGGGAACGGTGCTGCTGACGCTCTCCCCCGTATCGCACCACATCGCCTGGGTGGCCGTGGCGCAGTGGCTGGTGGCGGGCTGCACTCTCGCGCTGGACGATCCTCCACCCGGACAGACGCGCCTCGGCTGGCTGGAGGCGACGGGCGCAACCTACGTCATGGGCGTCCCCACCCACGCCATGGACATCCTTTCGGAGCAGCGCTCGTGCGGCATGCCGAGGCTCGGCGCGGTCAGGTGCTTCTACATGGCGGGCAGCCCGATTCCGCCGGCGGTGGCCGAGGGCTTCCTGCGTCAGGGCGTGCAGCCGCAGAACGTGTACGGCATGACCGAGAACTCCTCGCACCAGTACACCCATCCGGGCGACCCGCCGGAGGTGGTGGTGAGCACCTGCGGCCGCGGCGGGCGTGCCTATGAGGCCGCGGTGTTCGATCCGGCGGACCGCGACCGCCGGCTTGGACCAGGAGAGATCGGCGAGATCGGCGGCCGCGGGGCGGCACTGATGCTCGGCTATCTCGGCAACCAGGCGGCAACGGAAGCCTCTTTCAACCGGGAAGGATGGTTCATGTCCGGCGATCTCGGCGTGCTGGACGCGGCGGGGAACCTCTCGATCGTCGGCCGGCTGAAGGACCTGATCATCCGCGGCGGGCACAACATCCATCCGGCGCGGATCGAGGCGCTGGCAATGCGTCATCCGCTGGTGGCGCGCGCCGCAGCGTTCGCGGTGGCGGATGAGCGCCTGGGCGAGCGCGTCTGCCTTGCCATCATCGGCGAGGCAGATGCGGACGCACTGCTCGACCACCTCGCGGCCGAGGGGCTCTCCGTCTACGACATGCCGGAGCGCTTCCTGCGGCTGGACGCCTTTCCGCTGACAGCGAGCGGCAAGGTGCTGAAGCGGGAGCTTTCGGCGATGGTGGCGCGGGGCGAGGCGGCGCCGCAGCCGGTCCGCTTCCGCGCGAAGGAGGCCGCGCGATGATGCCGCGGCTGGAGCGGCGCGGCGACTGTGCCCTCGTCACGCTCGACCGGCCCGAGGCGATGAACGCGCTGTCCTTCGCCATCCTGGGACGGCTGGGCGAGCTGTTCGACGAGGTGGCCGCCTCGGACGCACGGGCGCTGGTGGTGACCGGCGCAGGCCCGAAGGCGTTCTGCGCCGGCGCGGACATCCCCGAGCTGCGCGGACGCGACCTGATGGCGCAGAAGCGCGGGGCGGAGCTCGGGCAGACGGTGTTCGCGAAGCTGGACACGCTGCCGATGCCCAGCATCGCGGCGATCAACGGCCACGCGCTGGGCGGCGGGCTCGAGCTCGCGCTGGCCTGCACCATCCGGCTCTGCACGCCGAATGCGCGAATGGGGCTGCCGGAGGTGAAGCTCGGCCTCATTCCCGGGTACGGGGGCACGCAGCGCCTGCCGCGTGTCGTGGGTCCGGCGCGGGCGGCCGAGATGATCCTGAGCGGGCGGGCGGTGACGGCGGAGGAGGCACTGCGCATCGGCCTGGTCACCGAGATCGCCGAAGGCGACGCGGTGGGGGCGGCGCTCACCCTCGCGGCGCGCCTCACCGCGCACAGCCTGCCGGTGATGGCGCTGGCGCGCGCGGCGGTTGCGCGCGCAGTGACGACGCCGCTGGCGGAGGGGCTGGCTGCGGAGGCAGAGCTCTCCACGCTTGCCTACCGGCTGCACGACGCGGAGGAGGGCATGGCCGCCTTCGTTGAGAAGCGGAAGCCGCGCTTCCGCGACGGCTGAGGGAGGAAGGCATGAAGCGGGTCGCAGCGATGGCGCTTGCCCTGTCGCTCGCCGGGGCTCCGGCGGCAGCGCAGGTGTCAGACAACGTGGTGCGGATCGGCGTGCTGGCGGACATGTCCGGCGTCTTCGCCGACATCCAGGGACCGGGAGACGCGATTGCCGCGCGCATGGCGATCGAGGACCACGGCGGCCGGGCGGCTGGGGCACCGGTCGAGCTCGTATCGGGTGACGGCCAGAACCGACCCGATGTCGGCACGGGGCTGGCACGGCGCTGGTTCGACGTGGACCGGGTGGACGCGATCTTCGGGCTGGGCACCTCCGCCATCGCGCTCGGCGTGCAGGCACTGGCCGCGGAGCGCGGGCGCATCACCGTGGCGACTTCGGTCGGCACCACGGACCTGACAGGCCGCGCCTGCACGGCCTATGGGCTGCATTGGGTCTATGACAACTACGCGCTGGCAGCAGGCACGGCGGCGACGATCGTGGCCGATGGTGGCCGCGACTGGTTCTTCATCACCTCGGACTATGCATTCGGCCACTCGCTGGAAGCGAATGCGGCGGCCGTGGTGCGCGCCAATGGCGGCCGGGTGCTGGGCACGGCGCGGGTGCCGCTGGGCGCGACGGATTTTTCCGGAGCGGTGTCCCAGGCGGCCGCCTCACGCGCGCAGGTCATCGGCGTTGCCGCGGCGGGGGTCGACTTCCAGAACATCGTCAAGCAGATCGCGGAGTTCCGGCTGGAGCGGCGGGGCATCCGGCCGGCAGCGCTGCTCGCGCTGCTGACCGACGTGAAGGCACTGGGGCCGCAGGCCGCGCAAGGCATGGTGTTCACCGAGGCGTACTACTGGGACCAGGACGAGGCGACGCGAGCCTTCGCCGCGCGGTTCCGTGCCCTGCACGGACGGCCACCGACGATGTTCCAGGCAGGAACCTACTCTGCCGTCACGCACTACCTGCGCGCGGTCGATGCGGCAGGCACGGATGCCGGCGCGGCGGTGATGGAGCGGATGCGTGCCACGCCGATCAGCGATTTCATGACACGCAACGGCAGCATCCGCGAGGACGGGCGCGTGATGCGCGACATGTTCCTGATGCGCGCCCTGCCGCCCGAGCGGGTGCAGGGCGAATGGGGTCTGCTTGAGGTGGTGGCACGCATTCCGGCGGAGCGGGCCTTCCGTCCGCTCTCGGAAAGCGAGTGCCCGCGGGTGCGACGTTGAGCGGCGGAACCGTCCTTGTCACCGGCGCGTCCCGCGGTATCGGCGCGGCCGTCGCGCAGGCCCTGCAGGCGAGGGGATATGCGGTGGTGGGGCTGTCGCGGACCGGCGCCTCGGCGGCCGGGCGCGGCATCGCCTGCGACGTCACGGACGAGGCCGCGCTGAAGGCCGCCATTGCCGAGGCGGTCGCGGGCGGCCGCCTGGTCGGGCTGGTGAACAATGCCGGCGCGCACCGCGCCTGCCCGAGCGAGGGGCTGCCCACCGCGGAGCTGGAAGCGGTGATGCGCCTTGACGCGACCTCCGTCTTCGTCGCGTGCCGCGAAGCCTATCCGTTCCTGAAGGCGGCGGGCGGCGGGACCATCATCAACATGGGCAGCTTCTTCGAACGGCTCGGCGTGCCGGGAAGCCTCGCCTACTGCGCCGCAAAGGCCGCGGTCGGCGCGATAACACGGGTTCTGGCGGCGGAATGGGCGCGCGACGGCATAAGAGTGCTTGCGGTCGCCCCGGGCTACATCGAGACCGACCTGAACCGGGACTTCCTGGCGCAGCCGAAGGTGCAGGAATGGCTGCGCCGCCGCGTGCCCCTGGCCCGACCCGGCACGCCGGAGGAAGTGGGGCGGCTGGTTGCTCTCATGTTCGATCCTGGCCTGGGCTTCCTCACAGGTGAGACGATCACCATCGATGGCGGACAGGGGATGAATCACTGATGCGGCTTTTCGAGCGGCTCGCGGCGCGCCGGCGCTTCACGGATGACGAGAGGCTCGTGCTGGACCAGGTGCGCCGGCTTTGCGCCGGGGAGATCGCGCCACGCGCCGCGGCGCTGGATGCCTCCGGCGAATTCCCGTGGCAGAACATGCACGCGCTGAACGCGCTGGGATTGAACGGCCTTTTCGTGCCGGAGGCGTTCGGCGGGGCGCCGATGTCGTATCGGCTGTACCTCCAGGCCGTCGAGGAGATCTCTGCCGCCTGTGCCTCCACCGGCATCGTCTATGCCACGACGTTCCATGGCATGAAGCCCCTGATCGACCTCGGGACGGAAGAGCAGAAGGCGCGGCTCCTGCCGCGCATCGCCGAGGGCGGGCTCGGCGCCCTCGCCATCACCGAGCCGTCTGCCGGGTCGGACGCGACGGGGATGAAGACCCGCTTCGCCCCGGACGGCGACGACATCGTCGTCGACGGAGGCAAGATCTTCATCTCCAACGGAGACGTCGCGGATCTGCTGCTGGTCTTCGGCAAGTGGTCGGAGATCGCCGATCCGAAGGCGGCGATCTCCGTGCTGGTCATAGAGAAGGGTGCACCCGGCCTGTCCGTGATTCGGCTCGAGGACAAGATGGGGCACCGGGCGGCGTCCACGGCGACGCTTGCCTTCGACGGTGTGCGCGTGCCGCGTGCCAACATGATCGGCGCGCCGGGCGAAGGGTTGGGAATCCTGCTCGCCTCGCTCAACAAGTCCCGCCCCTCGGTCGCGGCGCATGCGCTGGGCATCGCACGCGCCGCCTTTGCCGACATGGTCGGCTACATGAACGAGCGGAAGCAGTCGGGCCGGCGGATCATCGACTTCCAGGGCAACCAGTTCACGCTCGCCGACCTCGCGACGGAACTGGCGCTGGTCGAGACCTGGCTGGACCACGTGGCGGCGATGGTGGATGGCGGCGAGCCCGAGTTCGGCATCGAGGCGAGCATGCTGAAGCTCCGCGCCTCCGACCTCGCAATGCGGATGACGACCGAGGCGGTGCAGATGTTCGGCGGCTACGGCTACTGCCGCGACCACCGGGTGGAGCGGCTGATGCGCGACGCCAAGATCACGCAGATCTGGGAAGGGACGAACCAGGTGCATCGTGGGCTGATCGGTCGGAGTTTCGCGGCGCGATGAGCACGATCCGCAAGGTCGGCGTCTGCGGCGCCGGCGGCACCATGGGCGCGGGGATCGCCATCGTCGCGGCACGCGCGGGCTTCGAGGTGGTGCGCCACGACGTCAGCGAGGCTGCGCTGGAGCGCGCGCTGCGGGATACGGCCGGTTTCTTCGGCAAGTCCGTGGAGCGCGGCAAGATGACGGCGGAGGCGCGCGACGCGGTCATGGCCCACATCTCGGCCACGACCAAGCTGGAACAGCTGGGGGACTGCGATCTCGTCATCGAGGCGGTGTTCGAGGAGCTGTCGGTCAAGCAGGCGCTGCTGCGCGCGCTGCACCCGCTGCTGCCGCCGCATGCCATGATCGCGTCGAACACATCGACCCTCTCGATCACCGAGATCGCCTCCGGCTGTGGGCGGGAGGATCGGGTGGTCGGGATGCATTTCTGCCTGCCCGCACAGCTCATGCGGCTGATCGAAATGTCTCCGGGCCTGAACACCTCGCCCGAGACGTTTCAGGCGGCCTGGGATTGGACGGTGGCGGCGGGCCAGCAGCCGGTGCGCACGCAGGATAGGCCGGGCTTCATCCTCAATGCGCTGCTCGTGCCGTTCAACAACGACGCGATCCGGCTGGTGGAGGCGGGTGTGGCGGAACCGGCGGAGATCGATCGCGCGGTGAAGACGGGGCTTGGCTACAAGATGGGTCCGCTGGAGCTGATCGACCTCATCGGGCTGGACACGCAGATACGGCTGTCGGAGGCGTTCTATCCCGTCACCCTCGACCCGCGCGCCGCGGCGCCTCCGCTGTTGCGGCGGATGGTGGCGGCCGGAAGGCTCGGCCGCAAGTCCGGCCGCGGCTTCTTCGATTACGGCAAGCCCGGGATGTTCGGCGCATGACAAGCTACGCGATGATCGGCGGGCCCTCGCGGTCCTTTCCGGAAGGCGATCCGTTCCTGGCCGGCGCGACTCCGGACGGTGAGGTGCTGGTGGTCCTGCGGGGCGGCATCCCGCCGGTCCGGCATCGGAAGGCGGCCGTGCTGATCGAGCTTGGTCACGAGAGCCTTGGCGAGCATACGGGCGAGACAGATGGCGAGGAGGGTATCGACCTTCTCGGCTTCGCGCGCTGGCGGAACGGCGATGACCCGCCCTCCCCGCTCGTCGAGCTGGTGGTGCGGCGGGCCACGTCGCCGTCCGCCATCGCGGCGGCGCGCGCGGTGTTCGAATCGGCAGGCCTCGCCGTCGCGCTCTGCGGCGACCAGCCGGGACGCATCCTCGATCGGCTGCTGCGGCCCAAGTACAACGCGGCCTTGCGCTTCCTGGACGAAGGCCTGGCGACGCAGGCGGACATGGACCTGACCTGCCGCCTCGGACTCGGCTACCCCGACGGGCCGATCGAGCGGCTGTTGCGAGGCGGACTGCACCATCATCACGCAGCTTCGACGGCGCTGTTCGAGGCCTTTGGCACACCGGGCTACGCGCCGGCACGCCGCGCGACGGTCGCTGCGCGACGGAAGGCGCGCGGCGCATGACCGGAGCGCTGGACGGCCTGCTGGTCCTCGACTTCTCCACCCTGCTGCCGGGACCGCTGGCGACGCTGATCCTCGCCGAGGCGGGGGCAGAAGTGGTGAAGATCGAACGGCCGGCACGGGGCGATGAGATGCGGAGCTACCGGCCACGCTGGGGAACGGACAGCGTGAACTTCGCGCTGCTGAACCGCGGCAAGCGGAGCCTGGCCATCGACCTGAAGGATCCTGCCGGCCGCGCCACGCTGGATCCGCTGATCGAGCGGGCGGACGTGGTCGTGGAGCAGTTCCGGCCCGGCGTGATGGCGAGGCTCGGGTTGGGGCATGACACGCTGGCCGCGCGCAACCCGCGGCTCATCACCTGCTCCATCACCGGCTACGGTCAGCACGGGCCGAAGCGCGACGCGGCTGGGCACGACCTGAACTACCTGGGCGATGCGGGCATGCTCTCGCTCTCGCATGGCGATCCGGCACGGCCGGTCGTGCCGCCGGCTCTGGTGGCCGACATCGCAGGCGGCGCCTACCCGGCGGTCATGAACATCCTGCTGGCCCTGATCCGCCGCGGGGTGACGGGGCGGGGCATGCACCTCGACATCGCGATGGCGGACAACGTGTTCCCGTTCCTCTACTGGGCCATCGGCAACGGGCTGGCGGCCGGCCATTGGCCCGGCAACGGGACCGACCTCGTTACCGGCGGAACGCCGCGCTACCGGCTCTATGCTGCGGCCGACGGACGGCTGATCGCCGCCGCGCCGCTGGAGCAGAAGTTCTGGGAGGCATTCTGCGACGCGGTCGGCCTCGATCCGGAATGGCGGGACGACGCGCGCGATCCGGCGGGCACCGCGGCGCAGGTCGCGACGCGCATCGCGGCCCGACCCTCCGCGCACTGGCGCACGGCCTTCGCCGAGGCCGATTGCTGTTGCAGCGTCGTCGCGACGGTGGAGGAGGCGCTGGCCGATCCGCATTTCCGTGCCCGCGGCCTGTTCGAGCGGGTGCTGCGCAACGCCGACGGCGCCACGCTGCCGGCGCTGCCCACCCCGCTCGCTGCGGGCTTGCGGGCGGATCCGTGCGAGGGCGCCGCGCCGGCCCTGGGGGCCGGGACATGAGGGCCGCAACCGTGGAGGCCTTCGGCGGGCCGGACTCGGTCGTGCTGCGGGACTGGCCGGATCCGCAGCCAGGACCCGGCCAAGCGACGATCGCGGTGGAGTTCGCTGAGGTGAACTATCCCGACCTGCTCGTGGTCGCCGGCAAGTACCAGGTGGTGCCGCCGCTGCCCTTCATTCCGGGGAAGACGGCGGTGGGGCGCGTGTTGGCGCTCGGCCCCGGAACGACGGGTCCTGCGCCGGGGACACGCGTGGTCGCGGCGATGGAACGTGGCGCCTTCGCCGAACGCACCCTAGCCAGCGCCGCCGTCCTGGCGCCAGTGCCGGAGGGCGTGCCGGCCAGCACCGCGGCGGCGCTCGGCCTGGCCGCGCAGACGGCGTGGTTCGCGCTGGCGGAACGCGCGGCGCTTCGGAGAGGAGAGAGCGTCCTTGTGCTTGGCGCCTCCGGCGCCGTGGGGCTGGCGGCACTCGGCGTCGCCCGGGGCCTTGGTGCATCCCGCGTCATCGCGGCGGTGCGTAACGATGCGGGCGCCGCGCTGGCACGGGCCGCGGGAGCGCATGCGGTGCTGCGCCTGGACCGGGAGGCGCTGCGCGACTCCCTGCGGACCCAGCTCGCCGAAGCCGGCGGAGCCGTGGACGTGGTTGTGGACCCGGTGGGCGGCGATGCGACGGAAGGCGCGCTCCGCTGCCTGGAGTGGTGCGGACGGCTGGTCGTGGTGGGCTTCGTCGCCGGCAGCATCCCGACGGTCCGCGCGAACTACCTTCTGGTGAAGAACATCTCCGTCCTCGGCCTGCAATGGTCCGACTACCGCGAGCGGCAACCAGCCAAGGTGGTGGCGGCGTGGCAGTCGCTGTTCCGCTTCCAGGCGGACGGGCTGCTGCGGCCGGAGATCGGCCGAGTGCTGCCGCTGGAGGCGGCGGCGGAGGCGCTGCGTACTCTCTCGGCCGGTGGGGGCGGTGCGCGGACGCTGCTCCAGATGGGCGGCTGACGTCCTTCCCGCAGCTCGGCCGCGCGCCGGGCACGGCGGACCTCCGGCTGCTGAGCCGCTTCCTGCCCTCGGCGAACCCGCGCATGTCGCCGCCGGTACATGGCCTGGACGCGGGCCGGCCGCTCGTACCTATTGCCCGGGTCTGCGCGCGGTGGTGCCATGGGGTGGGGGTCTGGGTCAGGGGGAGTTCAGGGCATGAAGCTGCCGGCCGTGCCCCATGGCGGCCGGGAGGCGGAGTACGAGGAGCCTGCGCCGCCACGCCCGCGTCCGGCTGCTGCCCCGCCTCCACCGACCGAGCGCTCCGCCCATCCCTGGGCGGCGCACGCAGCGGAGCCGCCATCGCGCCGCCGCCTGCCCTGGTTGCGGCGCCAGGCGCCCGCGGCGGCGGCCGCCGATCGACTGCGCGCCCTGTCCGACGCCGAGCCCGAGCCGCCGGCGGCGCCGGGCGCACCCGCCCCGGCCACGCTGCTCGCGCCGGTCCGTCCGTTGCTCGAGGGTTTCGCGCTGCTGGCAGCGCTTGCCCTGTTCGATCTCGCGCTGGGTGGGCGCGCCTTCCTGCACTGGCCGCTACATCCCTTCCTGCTGCCGGTGCTCTACGTGGCGACGCGCCACGGGCTCTGGCCGGGCCTGGCCGTCGCGGTCGCGGCCATCGTGCTGCGGCTGGGTCTGGCGCTCGTCGCCGATCTGTGGACGGAGCGCGCCTGGGCGGAGCCGCTCGCCTGGCCGCTCGCCGCCGCGCTGGTGGGCGGACTGGCCGAGGTGAAGCGCCACCGGCTCGACGCTGCGCGCCGCACGACGGAGGCAGCGGTTGCCGAACGCGCGGCGATGGCGGAGTCGAACGACCGGCTCGCCGCCCGTGCGGTCGAGCTCGAGGCAAGGCTCGGCGGCCGCCTTGCCGCGGCAGGAGCCGTGTTCGAGGCAGCCCGCGCCATGCGTGGCGGCACCGAAGGCGTGGTGCGTGGCGCCTGCCGGCTGGTGCGCGCCGCCACGGGCTGCAATGCCTGCTCCTTCTGGGTGCTGGAGGGCGGCGCGCTGCGCCTTGTGGCGCAGGAAGGCTGGCCGGACGACGCGCCGCTCTCCCGCATCTTTGCTCGGGGCCCGCTGCTCGAAACGATGTCATCCGGCGGCGGCGTTCTGATCGTCACGCGCCCGGCCGACCGCCTGGCGCTCGGTGAGGAGGGCATCCTTGCCGCGCCCGTCCTGGCGCCGTGGGATCAGGCAGCGCTCGGCATGGTCAAGGTGGAGGATATCGGCTTCGCCGAACTGACGGCGGACACCCTCGCCGGGCTGCAGGCGGCAGCCGGGTGGCTCGGCACGGCGCTGGCGGAGGCGCGCGCGGCCGAGGCAACGGCGGAGGGCGGCGCCGCGCCGAGCCTCGTGGCCGGAGGGGATGCGGGCCGTGCGATCGCGGCGATGAGCGCCCTGGCGCGGCGCGTGGGCTTCGACCTTGCGCTGCTCTCGGCCGAAGTGCCGCGTGGGCCGCGTGCGGCCGGGGCGATGGAGGTGACCCGTGCGGCGATGGCCGAGGCCTTCCGCGGCTCCGACCTGCTGATCGAGGCACGCGGGGAGGAGCGGCGCGTTTCGGTGCTGCTGCCGGGCGCGACCGAGGCGGGTGCCGAGGCGGCGGCGGCGCGGCTGCGCACACTGCTGGCGGAGCGGTCACCAGCCGCAGCGGCTGGCGTGGCCATCGGCTTGGCGTGGCTGCATGCGCGGGGGTGAGGCGCGCATGCTCGTGCCGTCGCTTCTCGGCCTTGGTGCTGCCGAGGCGCTTGCGTTGCTGGCGGCCAGCCAAGCGTGGTGGGCGGCCGCAGCGCTGCTGCATCTCGCCGCCTGCGGGGCCGCCGTCGCGCTGCCGCAGGGCGCCGCCGGGACGCGCGCTGCCGGCCTGATCCGCCTCGTCCGGCTATGGCTTCCGGCCTTGGGTCCCGCAGCGGTGGGAGGCGCGCTGCTGGCGCTGCTGCTCCGGCTTCGCCCGCGCGACGACGAGCCGCGCGATCTGCCCGACGACCCGATCGAAGCCCGACTCGCCGCCGTCGCCGCCGCACGGGCGCTGCCGGCCGGCCTGCTGCTGGAAGCACTGCTGGACGCGCTGCGCTGGGGGACGCCGCGACAGCGCGCCTGGGCCCTCGATCTGGCCATGCGCGATCTCCGCACCGGCAGCGAGGCGCTGCTCCGCCTCGCTGCCGCCGATCCCGACCCGGGATTGCGCGCCCGCATCGAGGCAGCGCGGCCGGCGGCGGAGCGTCGCCTCCTCCGCCGTGCCGAGGCGCTGCGCCGCCGGGGAGAGGCGCGAGAGCTGGCGCGGCATCTCGACTTCGCCGCCGCTGCGGGGCTGCTCGATGCAGCACAGGAGAAGGCGTTGCGCGCCGAGGCTGCGGCGATCTGGCGCCGGATTGGCGCCGCGGCGCCGGGGGACGCGGAGGCGCAGGCGGCGCTTGGGCGAGATCTGGCGCAGCTCGACCAGGAGGACGCGGCGCGGTACGTGCTTGAGGATGCGCTCGCCCGCGGCATCGCGACGCCCGCCTTGCTGGGCTGGCTGGCCGAATGCCACTTCCGGGCGCGCGACTTCGCGGCGCTCGACGCGCTCGTCGCGCGCTGGCACGGCCTGCTGGAGCATGAGGCGGCCTCCGGTACGCTGCTCGCTCCTGCCTGGCGCCTGTGGCTGCAAGGGGCGGCAAGGTGACTCACACGCTGATCGCCGGCCTCTGGCTCGCGCCTCTGGCGGCGCTGCTGCTCGGCCTCCTGGTCCTGCCGGTCTCGGCAGGCACTGCGCCGCTGCTGGTTGCCAGCGTGGGCGCCGCGCTCCTCGCCGGCGCGCCGGCGGCCGCGGTCGCGGCCCGATGCGGCGCCGTCGTGCTGCCGGCCGCGTTGGCTGCGCCGGTCGCGCTGCTTCTCGCCGGCGTTGCGGCATCGGCATGGCTCGCCACGCCCTTGGCTGTGGCCTTGCCTGCCGCGGCATGCGCCGGCGCGCTCGCGGCGCTATGGACGGCCCTCGCGGCGGGTGGCGCACTTCATCTTCCGGTCCTTGCCGGCGCGGCGGCCGCCTTTTCTCTGGCATGGATGCTGGAAGGCGCCGCCGGCGCCTTCGCCGGGTTTGCGCTGGGCGCGGGGCTGGCCGCGGTCCTCTCGGCGGCGCCACTTGCCACCGCCGAAGAGCGCGTGCGCCCAACGGCCGGGCCGGCGGCTCTGGGCCTGCTTGCGGCGGTCGCGGTGCTCGCTGCGCCGGCGGCCTGGATTGCCGGCGGCGGCGCCACGGTGCTGCCGCTCCTCGCGCATCTCGCGGCATTGCCGGGCTTCGTCGTGCTGGCCGCATCGCACGCGCGGCCGACGCTGCGGTTCGCCACGGCGCTGCTGGCGCTCGGCGCCGCCTGCGCGCTTCTCCTGCTGACGGTCGAGGCGGCGCCCGCGGCAGTCGGACTTATCCCGCCCGAAGCGAACCGGGCCTATCGCCTCGCCGTGCTCGGTGCCGCCTTCCTGCCGACCCTCGCAGCCCTGCTGGCGATGCTCGGGCCTGGCTCCTCCATGGCATTGCCGCTGCTGTTGCTCGGGCTGCCGGCCCCGCTGCTGGCACCGCTGTTCGCCGGGACGGCGTGGGGCGGGCTCGAGGCGCTTGCCGGGCCGCTGCTGGCCACCGGCGCCGCGGTCGCCCTCAGCGCGCCGGGTGCGACATTCGCCGCACCTGACCCCGCGCATCGGGGGACGCCATGACCGGATACCTGCTCGCGATCGATCAGGGCACCACCTCGAGCCGCGCCATCCTGCACGGTCCTGACCTGACGCCCGTCGCCGTCGAGCAGCTGCCCCTGCCGCAGCACTACCCGGCGCCAGGATGGGTGGAGCATGAGCCGGAGGAGATCTGGTCCACGACCCTGGCCGCGCTGCGCGGCGCGCTGACACGGGGACGGCTGGCCGCGCGCATGCTGGCCGGCATCGGCATCACCAACCAGCGCGAGACGACGCTGCTCTGGGACCGTGCGTCAGGCCGCGCGCTTCACCGCGCGATCGTCTGGCAGGACCGCCGCACGGCCGATCGCTGCGCGCGCCTGGTCGCCGATGGCGTCGGGCCGCTGATCGCGGAACGCAGCGGGCTGCTGCCCGATCCCTACTTCTCGGCCACCAAGCTTGCCTGGCTGCTCGACGAAGTGCCGGGCGCCCGCGCCGCAGCCGACCGCGGCACGCTCGCCTTCGGTACGGTCGACAGCTTCCTGCTTTGGCGCCTGACAGGCGGCCGGGTCCATGCGACGGATGCGACGAACGCGGCACGCACGATGCTGTTCGACATCCGCCGAGGCGAGTGGGACGAGGAGATGCTGCGGCTGTTCCGCGTACCGCGCGGCATCCTGCCGGAGGTGCGGGACTGCGCTGCCGAGTTCGGCTCGACCGATTCCACGCTGCTTGGCGTTGCCGTCCCGATCCGCGGCATGGCCGGCGACCAGCACGCTGCGACCCTTGGTCAGGCCTGCTTCGCCCCCGGCATGGTGAAGTCGACATACGGCACCGGCTGCTTCGCGCTGCTCAATACCGGCGCGGTGATGGTGCCCTCCCGCAATCGGCTGCTGACCACCTTGGCCTGGCAGCTTGGCGGGCGGCGCACCTATGCGCTGGAAGGGGCGATATTCGTTGCCGGCGCAGCGGTGCAGTGGCTGCGCGACGGACTTCGCCTGTTCGATGACGCCGCCGAGAGCGGCGCTCTCGCCGCCCGCGCCGACCCGGCGCAGAATGTCGTCTTCGTTCCGGCTTTCGTCGGGCTCGGCGCGCCGTACTGGGATGCGGAGGCGCGCGGCGCCATCCTCGGACTGACGCGCGGAACCGGCCCTGCCGAGATCGCACGCGCGGCCCTCGAATCCGTTGCCTTCCAGACCCGCGACCTCATCGAGGCGATGGAGGCTGACTGGACGGCGGCCGGCGGCGGGCGCGTGCTGCGCGTGGATGGCGGCATGGCGGTCTCGGACTGGACGATGACGTTCCTGGCCGACATCCTCGGCGCGCCGGTCGACCGGCCCGTGGTGCGGGAGACGACGGCGCTCGGCGCCGCCTACCTTGCCGGGCTTCAGGCGGGCCTGCTGCCATCGCCGGGGCCAGAGGTGGCGCATTGGCGGCTCGACCGCCGCTTCATGCCGACCATGTCGCGCGAGGAGGCGGATCGGCGCCATGCCGCCTGGCAGGACGCGGTGCGGAGAGTGCTGAGCCGGTGACGGTCACTCCGACAGCACGAGGTCGAACACGCTGAGGCGGGCATCGGGGGCGCCGGCGAGCCTGACCACCGCACCCTGCGGACGGGTGAGGCAGCTCGATGATGGTCAGGTCTTGCCAGGTCGGCAGGCGCGCCCGGCGGAGCCAGCCAAGGCCGTAGGACAGGAAGGGGGCACCGCCGTCCGTGGCGACCGCCGAGGCTGAGCAGCCCGCGGTCTGCGTTGGCGGCAGGATCAGTCGGCCGGCGTCGCGGGTCAGAACCGCCTCGGCGAGGGTCCGGCCACGTTCGCGCCGGCTCCGACTCCCCTCGTGCATCTCAGACAGCGGCAGCCGGCGCGCGCGCCGGCCGATGGGCACGAGCGACTTGCCGAAGATCGCGGAGAGGTAGTGCTTGGCGAAGAGCCAATGCGTCGCCGTGCCAGTCTCCACGGCTGTCATCGCGCCGGTGTCGCCGACAACGCGGCGGACGAGCGGCGCGAGGCAGTAGGCCGCCGTCGAGAACCGGATCAGCTCTCTCGGCGGCAGGCCACCGGCCGCGAGTGGCAGGTAGCAGCGGTGCATCGCCTCGCGGAACCGGTCGTCCAGTTCGTTGTCCACCATCCCGAGCGGGAAGAAGCCGAAAGGCCGCGATCTGCGCCGGCTCGACGATAGGGAACACCATGGGCCTGCTTGCGGGGTCATGTCGCCAATCCATACTGCCGATTGCGCAAAGCCGGACAGGACCCATGGGCGGCATCTACTCAAGCCTCGGCGTTGCCCGCGTGATCAACGCGGCAGGCACCAGCACCCGCCTCTCCGGCGGCGTGCTGCACCCGGAAGTGGCGGCGGCGATGGCGGAGGCGTCCGCGGCCTGCGTCGAGATGCCGGACCTGCAGGCCGCGGCGTCCCGTCAGCTGGCTGATGCCACCGGGGCGGAAGCCGGTATCGTCACCAGCGGCGCTGCCGCGGCGCTGCTGCTCGGCGCCGCCGCCTGCCGGGCGCGTCTCGACCCCGCTGCGATGGACGCGCTTCCCGGCGGCGCGGCACCGGACGAGTTCCTGGTCGCGCGCAGTCAGCGCAACATGTATGACCGCGCCCTGACGATTGCCGGCGGGCGCATCATCGAGGTCGGCATGCCGGACCGCTTTGCCGGTGCGGGCGTGCGCGACGCCACCGCCGCGGAGTTCGGCGCCGCGATAGGTCCGCGCACCGCCGGCATTCTCTGGGTTGCCCAGCCTTGGAGTGAGCCACCCTTGTCCGACCTCGTGATGGTGGCGAGGGCGGCAGGCGTGCCCGTGCTGGTGGACGCCGCGGCACAGCTTCCGCCGGCCGCCAACCTGCGCCGCTTCGTGGAGGGCGGCGCCGACCTGGTCGCCTTCTCCGGCGGCAAGCTGCTGGGCGGGCCGCAGGCCAGCGGCATCCTCGCCGGGCGACGCGACCTCGTGGCATCCGCCCTGCTTCAGATGCTCGACCTCGACATACCGGAGACGCAGTTCCGGCTCCCACCGGAGTTTGCGGGCAACGCCTCCCTGCCCTGTCTTCCGCGGCATGGGATCGGGCGCGCCTGCAAGGCCGGCAAGGAGGAAATCGTTGGCCTGCTGGTCGCGCTGCGCCGCTTCCTGGCTGAGGGCGATATAGTGCGGGCGGCCCGGTTGAGGGCGCTGCTCGAGGAGGTGCGCGAACGTCTCGGCGAGGCGGCGGCGGCGGAGATGGTCGACGGCCCGCTGCCCCTGCTGCTGCTCCGCCTGCCGGAGCCTGCTGCGGCGCGCGCGGCCGAGGCGCGGCTGCGTGCCTGGCGCCCTGCCATCCACGTGAATCTGAGCCGGCTCCGCGAAGGAGTGCTCGTGGTCAGCCCCGCCGCCCTGACCGGTGATGACCTGCCGGTGTTGGCCACAGCCCTGCGCGACGTCCTGCCGCAGACCCGTTCTTGAACCGTCCGGATAGCGCAGGCGGCGTGCTAACCCTGGCGGGCCGTGACGACGAACTGTAGGTGTAGGGTGAGATGCGCGCGACCGCTGCCCGAGCCGATCTCCGCCTCCTTGCAGCCACCTTCGCGGCAGCGGCGGCCAGCGCGCTGGCGGTCGGCCTCCTGCTGCCGCCGTCTGCTCCGCCGGCTACGACGCGCCTCGGCGGCTCGTGGCGTACGCCCGAGCCCAACGCCATCGACCGTGGCCTGGAGCGGGCGCTGTCCGGCCGCATGGACGACCCTGCGGCCCTGGAGCGGCTGGCCGGCGAGCTGCGGGCCGGACACCGGCCTTTCGAGCTGGCGATCCTGCTGGAAAGGCTGCACACGCTGACGGGCGGGGCCGCGCCTCTGCGCGAGGCGATGGCCTTGCGCCAGGGCCTTGGCGACGCCGCTGCCGCGCGCCGCGCGCTGCTCCGCCTGTCTGAGATCGGCGCGACGACGGAGGCAGAGGAGATCGAGATCGCCGCGGCGCGACAGGAGGCCGGCGACGAGGCGGGCGCCATTGCAGGGCTGATCGAGGCGCTGACCCGTCTGCCCGGATCCGATCTGGCACTCGCGGCAGTCGGCGCGCTTGCGCGGCTGCCCGATCCCGCGCCGCCGCTCCGTCTGCTCTCCGCCCGCCTCGCCGAGGCAGCGCCGGAGTTGCTGGAGCCGCTGCGCCGGCTCCTGATGGAGGCGGCGCGGCCGGACCTCGCGCTCGCCCTGATCGAGGGGTTGCCCCCCGCGGAACTCGCCAACCCCGCCACCGTGCTCCGCCAGGCCGAAGCGGAGGCACGGTTCGGCCATCCCGGCACGGCGTTGGCGCGCCTGCTCGCGCTACGCAGCACGGAGGGCCTGCCGCCTGGCGGGGGTGCGCTGCTCACCGACCTGGCCCTGCGGGAAGGCCGGCCGGAGGAGGCCTTCGCCGTGGCGGCGCAGCTTCCGGCGGAGAGCTGGCCGCCGGATCTTGCGCTCCGCCTGCACGGCGCGGCGCGGCTGGCGGGACGGCCAGAGCTGTTCCGTGGCCTTGATCCGGGGCGGCTGACGGCCCGCCCGGAGGTGGCGGCGCTGGTCGCGCTGGCGCGCGGCGACCGGACGGCGGCCGGGCGCTTCGCCCGCGCCGCCCTCGACAGGCCGCCCGCGACCATGGAGGGCGCGCGGACCCTCGTGGCGGTGCTGCGCGAGCTCGGCCTCGACACCGCAGCATGGGAGAGGCTGCGGGCCGAGGCGGCGCGCCCCACGGCGGATCCTGGGTCGGTGCGCCTGTTCGGCGAGTTGTCGACCCTTCCCGGGCGCGCCGCCGCAGGCCTTGCGGTGCTCGAGCCGCTGCGCAGCACGGCCGCGGGGGGCGAGGCTTGGCTGCGACTCGTCCTGCAGGAAGGACGCGCCGAGGAGGCCGCGGCCTTCCTGCGACGCGGCACTGCGCTGCCGGCCCCGGTCTTGGCCGAGGCGCTGTCTGGCGCGGCGGCACGGCGCGAGGCAGCGCTGGCCGAGGTCGCCGCCGCGGCGCTGCGGGCCCGGCCGGATCTGCCAGAGGGCTGGACCGCGGAAGAGGCATCCGTCACGGCACAGCTCGCGCGGCCGCTGACCCAGGCCAGCCTTTCGGCCGCCCTCGACTTCCTGGCTGCCTCGGCCGAGGCGGAAGCGCGCCGGCGGGTGACCCTGCTGCTGGCCGCAGCGCCCGAGATCGCGGCCGCCGCTGCAGGAGGCGAGGCGGCGCGCCACCCCGCCATGGCGCGACTGCGGCGCGAGGCCGAAGCTGGCGAGAGCGAGGCGGCGATGGCGCGGCTTGCGCTGCTGGCGGTGATCGCACCGGCAGAGGCGCTGCCGCTGCTGGACCGGCGGGCGGAGACGGAGCCGGGGCGCTTCGGGGGCGCAGCCATCCTCGCCCGGCTGCGGGCGGGGGGCCCGGCCGCGGGCGAGGCGGCGCTGCGAACGCTGCTGCCCCGGCTGGCGCGGCCGCAGCAGGAGGCGGTGCTGCATCTCGGCCTTGCCGCCGCGCCGCCGGAAGCGCAGCCGATGCTGCGGCGGACGGCGGAGGAGACGCTTGGCCCCGCCTGGCGGCGCGGCTACGAGGCGGCAATGACGCGCCAGGGGCGGCGGTCGGACCTGATCGCGACGCTGCGCGCCCGTGGCGCCGCCGAGCAAGGCGCCGAGGAGCGGCGGGCGATCGCGGAGCGGCTGATCGACCTCGGCGATGCGGAAGGCGCGGAGGCGATGCTGCGGTGAGACTGTTCGAACTGGCGGGAGCCGACCCGGCACGCCTGTTCAGCCCCTATTGCTGGCGCGCGCGCTTCGCGCTGGCTCACAAGGAGCTGCGCGCCGAAACGGTGCCCTGGCGCTTCGCCGAGAGGTCCGCAATCGCGCCGCATGGCGCCGAGAAGGTGCCGGTGCTGATCGACGGCGATCGTGCCGTGCCCGATTCCTGGGCGATCGCCGAATACCTGGAAGACGCATACCCGGACCGGCCGAGCCTGTTCGGCGGCCCGCCGGGCCGCGAGCTGGCCCGGTTCATCAACGCCTGGTCCGACGCCGTGCTGGTGCCCGGCATCGCGCGGCTGATCGTGGCCGACATCGTCAACGTCCTGCATCCCGGCGACATCGCCTACTTCCGCGCGACGCGGGAGAAGCGCTTCGGCATGCCGCTGGCGCAAGTGCAGGCGGACCGCGATCGCGTGGTGGAGAGCTTCCGGCGCGACTTGCAGCCGCTCCGGATGGTGCTGCGGACGCAACCCTTCCTCTGCGGCGCGGCGCCGATGCAGGCGGATGCGATCGCTTTCAGCGCCTTCCAGTGGGCGCGGTGCACCAGCCCCTTCCCGTTGCTGGCGGAGGATGACCCGGTGGTCGCCTGGCGCACGCGCATGCTGGACTCGCATGGCGGGATGGCGCGCGAGGTGCCCGCCTTCGACTGAAGGCGCTTTGCGCCGCTGTGGCGTCGTGGCTTGATGCCGTGCCGGGCCTTCGTATCGAGGAGGTGGGACATGCGGGGGATGGTGCTGACCGGGCTCGCGCTGCTCGGGCCTGCCGTGCTGGCGGCGGCGCAGACGCGGCAGGCCTACACGCCGGGGCCGCACAACATCGAGCTGCCGGCAGGCTGGGAAACGCGCTTCATCCGCTATGCCACGGTGGACAAGCCGGACAGGCGGATCATCCGCCACCTCTACGTGAACCCCGAAAGCTTCGCCGAGCGGCGGCCGGGGCAGCCGGCCCCGCACGGCACCGTCCTCATCATGGCCGATACGCGGGCGCGCCAGGACGCGACGGGCGCGCCGTTGCTGGACGCCGCCGGCCGCTTCATCCCGGAGCCGGGATGGATCGCGATTGCCGTGCAGCGCAAAGAGGCGGGATGGGGCGAAGGCTACGGGCCGGAGATCCGCAACGGCGAGTGGGAATATGCCGCTTTCGACGGCGCCGGGCAGCGGCGAAATATCGCGCTCAATGCCTGCTTCGCCTGCCACATCGGCGCGCGGGCAGGGCAGGATTTCAACTTCACCTGGTGGGACTACACGCAGGCAAGATGACCTTCTCCCTGATTGGACGCTGTGCGCGGACGGGCCAGTTCGGCGCAGCCGCGACCACCTCCTCGCTGGCCGTCGGCTCGCGGGTGCAATTCGTGGCGCCGGGGGTCGGCGCAGTGCTGACGCAGCATCGCACCGACCCGCGGCTCGGGCCCCGCGGCCTTTCGCTCCTGCGCTCGGGCTGCACGGCCGAGCAGACGGTGGCGGCGCTCGTCGCCTCCACGCCGGACCACGGCTGGCGCCAGCTCGCGGTGATCGATGCGGCGGGCCGCACCGCGCATTTCCACGGCGCACGGGTGAAGCCGGAATCAGGTGCCGCGCACCGGGTTGACGTGGTTGCCGTCGGCAACATTCTGTCCAGCGCGCGCGTGCCGGATGCGATGGCCGACGCCTTCGCCGCCACTCCGGACCTGCCACTGGCCGAGCGGCTGCTGCGCGGGCTCGAGGCCGGCGAAGCCGCAGGCGGCGAGCACGGATCCGTGCGGTCCGCGAGCCTCCTGGTCCATGGCGAACATGACTTTGCGCTGGTCGACCTGCGGGTGGACGGGCACGCGACGCCGATCCCCGCGCTGCGCGCGCTGTGGGAAGAGTATGCGCCACTGGTCGATGCGTATGTGGTGCGGGTGCTCAACCCCGACGGCGCGATCGTGCTATAGGCCCCGGCAGGACAACGCCGGACCCATTCCATGCCCGTTCTCAACCGGATCGCCGCCCTGCAGCCCGAGATGCAGGAGTGGCGACGCGACCTCCACCAGTATCCCGAGTTGCGCTTCGAGGAGCACCGCACCTCAGAGCAGGTTGCCAAGCTGCTGGAGTCCTGGGGCGTCGAGGTGCATCGCGGCATCGCGAAGACGGGCGTGGTTGGCGTGCTTCGCAACGGCGGCTCCGGCCGTGCCATCGGGCTGCGTGCCGACATGGATGCCTTGCCGATGGAGGAGGCGACGGGCCTGCCCTATGCATCCAAGAACCCCGGGCGGATGCATGCCTGCGGCCATGACGGCCACACCACCATGCTGCTGGGTGCTGCGAGGTACCTGGCGGAGACCCGCAACTTCGACGGCACGGTTCACTTCATCTTCCAACCCGGCGAGGAGGGCGGCGCCGGCGCGCGCGTGATGATGGAGGAAGGCCTTTTCGCCCGCTTTCCCTGCGATGCCGTCTACGGCCTGCACAACGACCCGACGCTGCCGCTGGGCGAGGCCGACATCCGCGACGACGTGATGATGGCGGCGTCCGACCGCTTCTTCGTCACGGTGAAGGGTCAGGGCGGCCATGCCTCGGCGCCGCATGTCTGCCTCGATCCTATCGTCGTGGGCTCTGCGATCGTCATGGCCCTGCAGACGATCGTCGCGCGACGCGTCGATCCGCTGGAAAGCGCGGTGATCAGCGTGACGCAGTTCCACTCGGGAACGGCCGAGAACGTGATCCCGGACGAGGCGAAGCTGCTCGGCACCGTACGCACCCTGGTGCCAGGCGTGCAGGATCTCGTGGAGGCCGCGATGCGCCGGGTGGTGGAGACCACGGCGGCGGCGCATGACGCCACGGCCGAGTTCACCTATCGGCGCGGCTATCCGCCGACGGTGAATCACGCCGAGCAGGCCCGCCGGGCCGCGCGCGCGGCGGAAACGGTGCTGGGGTCGGGCCGTGTCCGGCGCGACATGCCGCCGGTGATGGGCGGCGAGGACTTCGCCTTCATGCTGCTCGATCGTCCCGGCGCCTATGTGAAGCTCGGCCAGGCGCAGGGAGAGAAGGGCGCCGCGCGCGTCCACACCGTGCAGTACGACTTCAATGACGACCTGCTGCCGGTGGGCGCAAGCTTCTTCGCCCAGTTGGTGGAACAGGAGATGCCGCGGGGATGAGGCAGGTCAAAGGCAGCTGACCCGCACGGCACTGGCCAGTTGCTCGTGGCTGAGCGGCCGCCTTCCGGGGAGGTTCGGGGAGCAGCCGAGCCGGACGGTGGTGCCGCTGCCGACCGGCAGGGTGGAGGGCTGGCTTCAACTGCCTGGGCAGACCCGGTCTATGCTTCCAGGTTGCGTGCGCGGAAGACGTCCACGGTAGCCTGGGCCGTTGTTGCCGCCACGCCGAGCCGGCGCATCGCGTAATCGGCCATGCCGAGCGCCACCTCGCGCTCACCCATCATCACCAGGCCGACGCCCTCCTCGGCCTCCAGCCAGGCGGCCTCCTCCTCGCTGTGCGTGCGCACCACCGCCTCGATGCCCGGATTGGCGGCGCGAGCAAGGTCCAGCACGGCGCGCGCCTCCCCGGCGCCAGGCAAGGCCACCACCAGCAGCCTCGCGCGCTCCGGCGCAGCGGCGTGCAGCACCTCGGGCCGCCCCGCGTCGCCCCAGACGGTTGGCACGCCGTCAGCGAGAAGCCGCTCGGCCCTGCCCCGATCCTCCTCGACGACGATAAGCGGCAGGTGGTGGCGGCGCAGCGCGCGGATCACCGTACTCCCGACGCGCCCGGCGCCGACGACCACGGCGTGGCCCTGGAGCACCGGCCAGGGCAGCGGCACCGGTGCCGCCGTGCGACGCTCGGCACACCATGCGGCGAGGCGCGACTGCCGCTCCAGCCGCGGTCCCAGCGCTTCGAAGAGATGGAGCAGGAGAGGCGTGAGGAGGATGCTGGCGACGGCCGCGGCCAGCACGGGGCCGCGCACCTGCTCGGGCAGGATGCCCTGGCCGATCGCCACCTCCACCAGCAGGAAGGAGAATTCGCCGATCTGGCCGAGCGCGCCCGCCACCGTCACGGCCACGCGCGGGGGCACCCGCAGCGCCAGCAGCAGCACGAGCGTTCCGCCGCCGATCGCCAGCAGCACCGAGAGCGTGGCGAAGAGCGCGGCCAGCGGATGCTGCGCCAGCGCGGCCGGGTCGATCAGCATGCCGACCGAGATGAAGAAGATGGCGGAGAAGATGCGCTGCAGCGGCGTCGCCTCGGCCGCCGCCTGATGGCCCACATCGCTCTCCCCGAGCACCACACCGGCGAAGAAGGCGCCGAGCGCGAAGGAGACGCCGAAGATGGCCGAGGCGAGAAAGGCGATGCCGAGAGCGGCCGCCAGCACGGCGAGGGTGAAGAGTTCGCGCGAGCCGCCGCGGGCGACCCGTATCAGCGCCCAGGGCAGAGCCCTGCGGCCGACCAGCCACATCAGCGCCGCAAATCCGGCCAGGGACAGCGCGGCAGCACCGACCTGCCAGAGAAGCCCGGCTTCGCCCGCGGCGCCCCCGCCCGCCACCGCGGGCAGCAACACAAGGCCGAACACCACCACCAGATCCTGCATCACGAGCCAGCCGAGCGCGATGCGGCCCGCAGGCCCGCCGAGCCGCCCCCGCTCCTCCAGCGCCTTCGTGGCGACGGCGGTGGAGGAGATGGCAAGTGCCAGGCCGAAGGCCAGCGCGGCGCCGGGCTCAAGGTCGAGCAGGGAGCGGCCGACTGCGGCGCCCAGCGTCGTCGCGACGGCGATCTGCGCCACCGCGCCGGGGACGGCGACGCGCCAGACCGCCAGCAGGTCGGCCGCGCGGAAGTGCAGCCCTACGCCGAACAGCAGCAGCGCGACACCGACCTCGGCCATCGCGGAGACCATCTCCCGCCCGGTGCCGAAGGCCGGCACCAGCCCGCCGAGGATGACGCCTGCGGCGATGTAGCCGATCAGCGCGGGCAGGCGCAGCGCGCGCGCGGCGGCGCCGAGCGCGAAAGCGAGCAAGATGCAGGCGACCAGGGTCGCCAACATGAGGTTGGGGCCGTGCGGCATGCGGCCGAGGATACCGGCGCCGCGCTGTTCCGACCATGCCGGTTGCCGCGCGGACGTCGCCGTTCCACCATTCGCCGTGATGCGATCGCCGGACGCGCCAACGCTGCGCTACAGCCCCGGGGTGGCTGCTCGCCTGGGACTTGTCGGCGCGGCAGCCCGGCGCGCCGGCGGTGCGACGCGCGGCCGCCGGAGCCAGGCCGGCAGGCCTCGTCCTGCCGCTTCCGCGCTTCCGGACGGGTTTCTTATAGGTGGGAGGGTTTCTGAAGGTGACAGACAGCCTGTTGCTCACGGGCGGGTCCGGCGGCATCGGCCGTGCCATCGCACGCCGCGCGGCCGAAACCGGCTGGCGCGTGCTGAACCTTGATCTTCGGCCCCCGGAGGAGAGGCTGTCGGGCGAGGTGTTCCAGGCCTGCGACGTCGCTGACCTTGCCATGCTCCGCAGCACGCTGGCGGAACTGGCGGATCGACACGCACCGACGCGCCTTGTGAACAATGTCGGCATCGTCCGACCCGCGCCACTTGAGGAGACGACGTCCGAGGACCTGACGGCTGTCATGGAGGTGAACCTCCGCAGCGCGGTCGTCGCGGCGCAGGCGGTGCTGCCGGCGATGCGCGCGGCGCGCTTCGGCCGTATCGTCAACATCGCCTCGCGCGCCGCGTTGGGCAAGGAGCTCCGCACCGCCTACGCGGCCAGCAAGGCCGGGCTGCTCGGTCTGACCCGGACCTGGGCGCTGGAAGTGGCGGCAGACGGCATCACCGTGAACGCAATCGGCCCCGGGCCGATCGCGACCGAGCTGTTCCGGCGGGCCAACCCCGACAACAGCCCGCGGACCCGGGCCATCATCGAGGGCGTGCCAGCCAGGCGCCTCGGCACGCCGGAGGACGTGGCGCACGCCGCAGCCTTCTTCCTGGATTCACGCGCGGGCTTCGTGACGGGCCAGACGATCTATGTGTGCGGCGGCCTCACGGTGGGGCTGGCCGGGGCATAGCGCGCCGCGACCGGAGGAAGTTGAGCAGCAGGATCGGTGAGGCAATCAGCACGCCAACCGCCGTCAGCGGGCCGTTGGGCGAGATCATGAGAAGCGCCGCCAGCACCAGACCGACCTGCGCGGCGCCGCTCATATGCGTGAAGGCGTACCCGGTCAGCCCCAGGCCGAGCACCAGAACGCCGACCGCACAGGTGAAGGTGACGAAGAGGAAGGCGCCGAGCGAGAAGTCGTCCACCATGATGAGCATGACGGGCGCATAGGCAAAGACGAAGGGCACTGTCGCCTTCGCCGCGCCAAGCCGGAACGCGGTCAGCCCCGTTCGGAACGGGTTCGACCCGGCGATGCCCGCGGCCGCGTAGGCGGCGACGCAGACCGGCGGCGTCAGATCCGCGAGGATGCCGTAGTACAGGATGAAGAGGTGTGCCGCGAGCGGCGGCACCCCGAGCTGCACCACCGCCGGCGCCGCGATGGCCGCGAGCACGATGTAGAGCGCCGTGGTCGGGATGCCGCAGCCCATCGCGATGCAGACCAGCGCGACGAAAACTAGCGTGAGAAACAGCGTGAGGCCCTGCACGCTGGCCCAGCCTGCCGGCAGAATGCCGATGACAGGCTCGAACAGCGCCGCGGTCTGGCCCGCCGCCTGCGTGACGATGAAGCCGATCCGGAAGCCCGCGCCGGTCAGCGTGACGACGCCCACCACCATGCCAACCGCCGCCGCCGCCGCGCCGACCGCCAGCGCGTACCGCGCCCCCATGTCGAAGGCATCCCACAGGTCCCGCAGCGTCAACCGGTTCCGCGGGTTGAGAAAACCAACCAGGACGCAAAGCGTGATGCCGACAAAGGCGGCGAGGTAAGGCGTGTAGCCATCGACGATCACCCAGACGAGCGCAACCAGCGGAATGATGGTGGGCCAGCCATCGCGCAGCGTCGGCCAGAGTTTCGGCAGTTCTGACGCCGGCAGCCCCTGAAGCCCGAGGCGCTTCGCCTCGAAATGCACCTGCACGAAGATACCCCAGAAATGCATGATCGCCGGCACCGCGGCGGCGACCAGCAGCGTGGTCAGCGGGATCTCCAGGAACTCGATCATCACGAAAGCGGCCGCCCCCATGATCGGCGGCGTGATCTGCCCGCCCGCGCTTGCCGCGGCCTCCACCGCGCCTGCGAAATGCGGCCGGTAGCCGATGCGCTTCATCGCGGGGATGGTGAGCGAGCCGGTGGTGACCGTATTGGCGATGGAACTGCCGCTGATCGAGCCGAACATGGCGGAGGAGAGAACGGCGACCTTCGCCGGCCCGCCCGGATAGCGCCCGGCGACGATGCTGGCGAGGTCGATGAAGAACTGGCCAAGCCCCATCTTGGTCGCGATCACGCCGAACAGCACGAAATGAAAGACGAAAGTCGCGACGACCTTGGCCGGGATGCCGAAGATGCCTTCCTGTGTCAGGTAGACGTGGTTGACGAAGCCCGCCCAGTCGGCGCCCGGGTGGGACAGCACGCCGGACAGGTTGTTGCCGTAGAGCGCGTAGAGGATGAAGACGATCACGATCGCCGGCAGCACCCAGCCCATCGAACGGCGCGTCGCCTCCAGCGTCAGCACGACCATGATCGTGCCCATCGCGACGTCGGCGGCGTCCGGCATGCCGATGCGGAAGGTCAGGTCGTCGAACACCACCGGCAGGTAGATCGCCGCTGCGACGACGGCGCCGGCCAGCAGCCAGTCGAGCGCGGGCACGCCGCCGATCCGCGGGCCGAGCGAAAGCCGCCCGCCCGGGAACATGAGGAAGATCAGGCCGAGCACGGCCGCAAGATGGATGGCCTTGTGCCAGTGCTCCGTCAGGATGCCGAAGCCCGCCGTGTAGTAGTGGAACACCGACAGCGCCACGAGCAGCACGGAGACGAGTTTCGCCGTGAACCCCGAGAGGGCACGGAAACGGAGCTCGGAATCCGCTTCCTTCTCGAGGCGCGCGGTCGCTTCGAGGTCGAGCTTCGTGCTGCTCACCGGCGGAGTCTCAGGTCAGGATGCCCACTTCCCTGTAGTAGCGCTCGGCTCCGGGATGGAAGGGCACCACACCGCGGCCGGTCAGCGCCGACGCCCGCACGATCTCCCGCCCCTTCGCATGGCCGCGGTCAAGCAGGCCGCGGGTCGTCTCCGACCACAGCGCCTTGGTCACGGCGTAGACGAGCTCGGCCGGCACGCTGTCGCGCACGGCCCAGAGCGCACCGACCGTGAGAGTGGGCACATCCGCCTCCAGCCCCTCGTACGCCGTGCGGGGGATCGTGCCGGTGCCGTAGAAGGGCGCGCGCTCGATCACCCGCTGCGCCTCCGCGCCCTGGATCGGCAGGATGCGGCAGCCCGTGCGGCTGCAGAACTCGGTGAAGGCCGCGGCCGGGTAGCCGACCACGGTGAAGGTCGCGTCCAGGCCGCGGTCCTGCATCCGCTCCGTGCCCTGAGCCTGGTTGAGGTACTCCGCGTTGTACTCCCGGCCGGCGCGCAGCCCGTTCGCCTCCAGGATCAGCTCACTTCCGATCCGCGCGCCGGAGGCCTGCAGGCCGATTGCGATCCGTCTGCCGCGCAGGTCGCCGAAGCTGCGAATCGGGCTGTCCCGGCGGACCACGGCATGGATGTGCTCGGGGAAGAGATGCGCGATGAACCGCAGCCGGTCGAGCTTGGGCCGGCCCTCGAACAGGCCGGTGCCGGTGTAGGCCCAGTGCGTCACGTCGGATTGCGTGAAGCCCGACTCGGCGTTGCCGGACTGGATCAGGTTGACGTTCTGCACGCTGCCCTGCGTCGCCTGCGCTACCGCGACAAGGCCGGGCACGCCGTCCGTCGCTCCGGCGGTGTTGCAGGGCGCACCGGGCGGGCAGGAGATGGCGTTCGCGATGATGCCGCCGATGGGGTAGTACGTGCCACCCGCGCTGCCCGTGCCGATGCGGAAGAACTGCGGCGCCTGCGCGGCCCCGGGCCGCGGCGCCAGCGCGGCGCCTGCCGCCGCCGCACCCAACGCGCGACGGCCGATGCGATGCTCCTTCATGATGGACCTCCCCGTCCCTGTCGGCGGAAGCCTAGGCAGGGTTCCTGCCGGCGGGCAAGGCAGGCTCAGGCAGTGCGGGCGACCCGGAGCAGCCGCGCCGCCGCGGGCCACAACAGCCCTGCCGCGGTAACCGCGAAGAGGCCGAGCGCGATCGGGCGCGCGAGGAAGCCGGAGAGGTCGTCGCCGAAGATGATGAGCGACTGCTTCAACGTCTCCTCTACCAATCCGCCGAGCACGAGCCCCATGATGAGGGGCGCGGGCGAGAAGCCCGCCCGGCGGAACAGGAAACCGACCACGCCAGCCGCCAGCATGACGTACACGTCGCCCAGCGACTGGTTCGGCCCGTAGGCGCCGATCACCGACAGCACGAAGACCGCCGGCCACAGGAACGCCGGCGGGATCAAGCTGATGCGTGCGAAGAGCCGCGCCATCGAGAGCCCCATCGCCAGGTAGAAGAGGTTGGCCGCAAGCATCGAGGCAAAGACGGCGTAGAGCAGCGTCGGCTGTTCCGTGAAGAGGTGCGGTCCCGGCCGCACGCCCTGCACGATCAGCCCCGCCAAGATGATCGCCGTCGTCGCGCTGCCCGGGATGCCGAGCGCGAGAGTCGGTACCATGGAGCCGCCGACAGCGGCGTTGTTCGCGGCCTCCGGCCCCGCGACGCCCTCGATGCTGCCCTTGCCGAACTCCTCCTTGTGGCGCGACCAGCGGCGCGTTTCGTTGTAGCCGATCAGCGCGGCGGTGGTGGCGCCCAGCGCCGGCAAGGCGCCGATGAAGGTGCCCACCCCGCTGCCGATCCAGATGGCGCGCCAGCACTTCCGCATCTCGGCCCAGCCCGGCACGCGCGCTGCGTCGAGATGCGCCAGCACCGGCTTGCCATGCCGCCGTGCTGCCTGATCCAGCATCTCGCCCACAGCGAACAGGCCAATGAGCACGGGCACGAAGCCGATCCCGTCCGAAAGCTCGGTGACGCCGAAGGCGAAGCGCTCCACCCCCGTGGTCAGGTCCATTCCGACGGTCGCCAGCAGCAGGCCGAGGGCCGCCGCGATGAGGTTCTTGACGGCGCTGTCGCCGCCCACCGCGGCGCACATGGACAGCCCGAACAGCGCGAGCGCGAAATACTCCGGCGGACCGAAGGAATAGGCGGCCCTCGCCAGCAGCGGGGCCGCGACGATCAGTACCGCGACACTGACGATGCCCCCGATCGCGCTGCTGATCGCCGAGATCCCGAGTGCCAGGCCCGCCTGCCCCTTCTCGGCCATCCTGTAGCCCTCCAGCGCCGTTGCGCTGGCCGAGGGATCCCCCGGTGCGTTGACCAGGATGGCGGTGATGGAGCCGCCGAAATTGGCAGCGCAGTAGATCGCGCCAAGGAAGCAGATCGCCGGCACGGGACCCATCGCGATGGTCATCGGCAGCAGTAGCGCGATGGTGGTTGAGCCGCTGATGCCCGGCAGCGCGCCCACGAAGATGCCAAGCACGGTGCCCAGCAGCACCATCGCCATGATGTAGGGGTCGCCGAGCACCGCGAGCCCACCCAGGAATGCTTCCATGTCGCGTCAGCCGCCGAGCAAGCCCGCCGGCATCGTCAGCCGGAAGACCCTTGCGAACACCAGCCAGAGGAACAGCGTCACACCAGCCGACACCGCGAGCAGCAGCGCGATCCGCCGCTCGCCCCAAAGCCATCCCGCGGCGGTGAGGAACAGGAACGCGGCGCCGAGCATGCCAACCAGCGCCATCGACGGCACGAACAGGAGGCAGGCCAGGTAGATCGGCAGCCCGGGCCGCAGCGGCGCCGGATCCTCCTCCTCTGGCGGGGTGTCCGGCTGCACGAAGAGCAGCGCCGCCAGCCCGGCCAGCACCAGGCACACCAGCCGCGGGAACTCGACGGCGCCGAGGCCGGGCAGGCCCGGGGGCACGGGATCGAAGGCGAAGGTGCCGGCGAAGGCCAGCCCCGCCGCCAGCGCGACCACCGCCGCGCTGACGCGGTTCACCTGCATCACCGGAGCAGGCCGAGCGCGGTCAGCGCCTCCCTGCCCTCGCCCATGAAGGCGTCGAGCTGCGCGGCCCAGACCTGGCGGCCCGCCACGCTGTCGGGCGACTGCCCGGTGTTCTCCAGGTAGCCCTTGTAGATCGGGCCGGCCATCGCGCGCATAAGCCCTTGTTCCAGCCGCGCCACGCGGTCTTCCGGCGTGCCCTTCAGCACGCAGTAACCGCGGACCGTCGAGAAGGCGACGTCGATGCCCAGCTCCTTCGCGGTCGGCACATCCGGGGAGGAGGTGAGGCGCCGTTCCGAGAGGACCATCAGCGGCCGCACCTCGCCCGAGCGGAGCTGCGCCTCCGCCTCGGCCGGGTTGACGATGCCCACGTCGATGTTGCCGCCGACGAGGTTGATGACGATCTCTCCGCCGCCGCGGAAGGGCACCAGCGTCGGCTGCTGCAGCCGCGCCGCGCGCCCGAAGGCGAAGATCGCAACGTGGTCGACGCCGCCCACATGCGTGCCGCCGAAGCGGAGCGAGCGTGCACGCCCTGCCGAGAGCAGCTCTTCCGGGCTTCGCAACGGGCTGTCGCGCCGCACCAGGACGAACTGCGGGTCTTCCGTCGCACGCGCGACCGGCACCAGATCCGGCAGCTGGGGCAGGCTGCGGTTGCGCAGCATGGTCAACAGGTGCGTCTGAGTGACCAGGATCAGCGTGTGTCCATCCGCCGGCTTGGAGGCGAGGTACTGCAGCGCCTGCGCGCCGCTGCCGGCGGTGCGGTTCACCACGGTGAACTCCTGACCGAACTCGGCCGGCGCCTGCACCATCATCATGCGGACCGTGATGTCGGTGCCGCCGCCGACACCGGCGTGCGTCACCACCTCCACCGTTCGCGACGGGAAGCGCTCCTGCGCGCTAGCCGAAACGGGCGCCAGCAGTGCGGCGCCGGCCGCGATCAGGCCGCGGCGGGTGGGGGTGGGGCTGGTCGTCATCGTTCACTCCCTTGGTCGCGGACGTTCCGTCCGTCTTCTGGAACCGGCGCTTGCCGTTGGTTATGTGCCGCTCGCCCGCCGCGCGCGCGGCGTCCGGGTCACGCGCCGCGATCGCGCGCAGGATGGCGGCGTGTTCGCCGTTGCTCTCGCGCATGTTCTCGGGCTCCACCAGCGCGCGGCGGCGGAACAGGTGCAGCTCGTTGCCCAGCTCCTCGTATAGCCGCCGGGCCCGCGGGCCGGCGCCGCCCAGCAGCGCCGCGTGGAACTCGAGGTTGGCGGCATAGTAGGCAGGCGGATCGTCCGCGCGGCGGGCCTCCTCCATCCGTCGTACCAGCCCGCGCAGCGCCGCCGTCTCGGCCGTCGTCGCCCTGGCAGCAAGCTGTGCGCAGGCCAGACCGGTGAGGGCGGCGCGCAGGTCATAGATCTCCAGCGCCTCCTCGGCGCTGACCTGCCGCACGTAGCTGCCCTGGTTGCGGACGGAGACGACCAGCCCCGCCTTCTCGAGCCCGCGCACCGCTTCCCGCACCGGCCCGCGCGAGACGCCGAGTTGCGCGGCGAGCTGCTGCTCGTTCAGCCGCTCCCCCGCCGGCAGCGCGCCGGAGAGGATCATCCGCTCGATCTCCTGCGCAGCCAGGGAGGCGAGCGAGCGGGTGCGCACGATCTCGAGCGCGCTCGGCGCCTGTGCATCCCCGGCCGTGGCGGCTCCCTCCATGTCCCGAGGCTGCCGGGGCAAGCTGCCATCTGTCAACAGTTTGCACCACGCTCCGCCGGTGCTACCAAGGCCGTCGCACAGGAGGAACGCCGAACATGGCCCAGGCCTCGACCGCGCTGTCGCGCTTCACAGTCCTCGACCTCACCCGCGTCCGCTCCGGCCCGACCTGCGTGCGCCAGCTCGCCGACTGGGGCGCGAAGGTGATAAAGATCGAGATGCCGCCCACGCTCGACGAAGGCGACCCGATGGGTGGCCCGCGCGAGGGCTCGGACTTCCAGAACCTGCACCGCAACAAGCGCGGCATGACGCTGAACCTGAAGTCACCGGAAGGCGTCGCCCTGTTCAAGCGCATGGCGGAGACCGCCGACGTGATCGTCGAGAACTTCCGGCCCGACGTGAAGCAGCGCCTCGGCATCGACTACGAGAGCATGGCGAAGGTGAACCCGCGCCTCGTCTACGCTTCCATTTCCGGCTTCGGCCAGGACGGGCCCTATGCGAAGCGGCCCGGCTTCGACCAGATCGCGCAGGGCATGGGCGGGCTGATGTCGATCACCGGTCTGCCCGGGCAGGGCCCGGTGCGCGTCGGCATCCCCATCGCCGATCTGTGCGCCGGCCTCTTCGCGGCGCAGGGCATCATGGTCGCGCTGCTGGAGCGCGAGGTCTCGGGCAAGGGCCAGTGGGTGCAGACAAGCCTGCTGCAGGCGCAGATCTTCATGCTCGACTTTCAGGCCAGCCGCTGGCTGATGGCCGGCGAGGTGCCGAAGCAGGCCGGCAACAACCACCCGACCTCCATCCCGACCGGCGTCTTCAGGACGACCGACGGCTACATGAACATCGCCGCGACCGGCCAGAAGATCTGGGAGCGTTGCTGCCAGGTGTTCGGCAAGCCTGATTGGGTGAAGGACCCGCGCTACGCCACCTCCGCCGCCCGCAGCCAGAACCGGGACACGCTGAACGCCGCGATCGAGGCGGTGACGCAGACCGACACCACCGCGAACTGGGTGGCGCGGCTGAACGAGGCCGGCGTGCCCTGTGGCCCGATCTACAACGTGGACCAGGTTTTCGCGGACCCGCAGGTGCAGCACCTCGGCGTCGCGCAGACGCTGAACGGCGGCAACCGCGGCGAAGTCGCCTATGTCGGCCAGCCCTTCGGCCTCTCCCGCACGCCGTCCCACATCGTCGCGCATCCGCCGGCGCTCGGCGAACACACGGAGGAGATCCTGGCCGAGATGGGCTACGACAAGACGGCGATCGCCGATCTTCGCGCGCGGCAGGTGGTCTGAGGAGACGATGCCAATGGATGGCATGGTGATTACGGGGTCCGAGAAGATGCTCGCCCGCAAGGCGGACGGCATCGGCTGGATGACCTTCAACAACCCGGAGCGCCACAACGCCGTCTCCATGGAAATGTGGCAGGCCGCGGAGCGCATCCTGACGGATTTTGCGGCCGACCCGTCGGTGCGCGTCGTCGTTGTCACCGGGGCGGGCGGCCGCGCCTTCGTCTCCGGCGCCGACATCTCGAAGTTCGAGAGCGAGCGCGCGAGCGAGAAGGCGGTGACCGCCTACCAGGCCCAGACGGCCAAGGTGTATGAGCTGCTGGCCGACTGCCCCAAGCCGACCATCGCCATGATCCAGGGCCACTGCATCGGCGGCGGCACCGCACTCGCGGTCTGCTGCGACATGCGGATCTGCGGCGAGACGGCAAGCTTCGGCGTTCCCGCGGCGAAGCTCGGCCTCGGCTATCCGCTGTCCGGCATCCGCCGCCTGGTCGACCTGGTCGGCCCCTCCTTCGCGAAGGAGATCTTCTTCACCGCGAAGCGCTGGGGCGCCGAGGATGCGCGGATCATGGGCCTGGTAAACCGCGTGGTGCCGAACGAGAACCTGGAGGAGTTCGTCACCGAGTATGCCCGCACCATCGCCGGCAACGCCCCGCTGACGGTCGCGAGCGTCAAGGTCATCGTGCGGGAGGCGCTGAAGGACCGCGGCGCGGCGGACGAGGCGCTGTGCGACCGCCTGGTGCGTAAGTGCTTCGCCAGCCAGGACTACGTCGAGGGCCGCCGTGCCTTCATGGAGAAGCGGCCGCCGGCCTTCACCGGGCGCTAGGGTTTCGCCCCGGGTGTCGCGGCGCGGGGCCATGCATGGTACCGTGCAGGCCATGAGACGACGCCACCTCCTTCTCGCCGCCCTCGTCGCGCCGGCCGTTGCGCGCGCCAACACCTGGGTGCCCACGCGTGCGGTGCGGCTGGTCCTGCCCTTCGCCCCGGGCGGCCTCACCGACATCCTCGCCCGCGCCGTGGCCGAGCAGCTCCAGCCCCGCTTCGGCCAGCCCGTGGTGGTGGAGAACCGCGCCGGCGCGGGCGGAAATCTCGCGGCCGAGGCCGTGGCCCGAGCCGTGCCGGACGGGCACACGCTGCTTGTCGCCACCCAGGGCATCATCGCCATCAACAAGGCCCTTTATCGGCGGCTTTCCTACGATCCGGACCAGGATTTCGCGCCGATTGCGATGCTGGCGCAGCAACCGAACCTGATGGTCGTCTCGCCGTCCGCGCTGCCCGGCGTGCGCACCGTGCCCGACCTCATCGAAGCAATCCGCGGCGCCCCGGGCGGCCTGCCCTACGGGTCGAACGGCGCCGGCTCCTTCACGCACCTGTCGATGGAGCTGTTCCGCGCCGTCGCCGGACTCAACATGACGCATGTGCCCTACCGCGGCAGTGCACCGCTGCTCACCGACATGATTGCGGGTACCATCCCGGTCGCCTTCGACGGGCTCGCCACCTCCGCCCCGCAGGTGCGCGGCGGCGCGCTGCGCGCCCTGGCCGTCACCTCCGGCGCTCGCTTCCGCGCGATGCCGGAGGTGCCGGCCATCGCCGAGACGCTGCCGGGCTTCGACGCCAGCCCCTGGTACGGCGTCTTCGCCCAGACCGCAGCCCCGGAGGCCGTGCTGATCTCGCTGGAGGCGGCCTTCCGGGGCGTTCTCGAGAGCCCTGCCTGGGCCGCCGTCCTGGCGGCACGGGAGGCCGACGCCATGCCGCAGGGCCGGGTTGCCCTTGCTGCGCTCATGCAGCGCGAGCGGCAGGTGTGGCGCGATGCCGTGCGGCGGTCCGGCGCCAGCGCCGATTGAGCTTCGGCGAGGTCATCGCCTGGGCTGCGGACGGCCCGCCGGAGCGCGGCGCCGCCGCCGCCAAGGCGCGGCTGATGCTGCTCGACAGCCTGGGCTGCGCCGTCGCCGGGCTTCGCCATCCCCGCGTTGCCGCCCTTGCCGGCGCAATCGCCGTCGCCTTCCCCGGCACGGTGCGCCTTGCCGGACATGGGCTCGCGCCCGCCGGGGCCGCCGCCGTGCTGGCCGCGGCGACGTGTTGGGACGAAGCCAATGAAGGGCTCGCACGCGCGCATGGCCGCCCGGCACTGCCCGTCGCCCCCATCGCCCTGGTGGCACGCGCCGCCGGCGCCACGCCGCGCGACACGGTCGCTGCCTTTGCGCTGGGCTACGAGGTCGGGGCGCGCGCGGGCGAAGCCTGGCGCATCCGTCCGGGCATGCATGTGGACGGCTCTTGGCACTCCCTCGGCGCCGCGACCTGCGCCGCCCGCCTCGCGGGGCTGGATGCCGGAGGCATCGCACGCGCGGCACGCCTGGTCGCGTGCCAAGTGCCCTTCTCGCTCTACGCGCCGATCGCCGCCGGAATGGAGGGGCGCAACAGCTACCCCGCCCATGCCGTGCTGCTCGGCCATCTTGCCGCTGCGGCCGCCGCGGCCGGGATGGATGCGCCGGAGGACGGCTTCGCCCAGGCCCGCCATCTCGCTCTCGGCCTCGACACTTCGCTCGAGGTCGCGCGCCCAGGCGCCTGGCTGCTGGAAGAGGCGTACCTGAAGCCCTTCGCCAGTGTCCGCCACGCCCACTATGCCGCCGCCGCGGCGCTGGCAGTGCGCGGGCGCGTGCCCGCCTCGCCGCGCCGCATCCTGCTTTCGACCTATGCCGAGGCGTTGCGCTATGCCGGCAATCGCGCGCCGCGCGCCGCCATCGCCGCGCAGTTCAGCCTGAGCTGGGCGGTCGCCTGCGCCTTGCACCACGGCGACCTTGGACCCGAGGCCTACAGCGATGCTTCCCTCGCCGATCCGCATCTGCGCGCGCTGGAGGCCCGCGTCGAACTGGCGGAAGACGCGGCGCTCACCGCTGCGGGCCGCCGGGGCGCAACGCTGACGGTGGATGGCGAGAGCGCCTCCGTCACCGGCGTCGTTGGCGACCCGGACCGCCCGATGACGGAGCGCGAGGCCGTTCGCAAGTTCACCCGCCTCGCCACGCCCACGCTCGGCGAGGCCGGCGCGGCACGGGCCGTCGCCGCGCTACTTCACGATGCGCCGGCCGAAGGGCTGTTCGGATGACCGCGGTGCTGGTCGCCGGTGCCGGTCCGGTGGGGCTGACGCTCGCCCTCGCGTTGCACCGGCGCGGCATCGCCGCCACGGTGCTGGAGAAGCGGGAAGGCCTTTCCACCGCCTCCCGCGCCTCCACCTTCCATCCGCCGACGCTCGACATGCTCGATGCGCTCGGCGTGCTGCGCCCGCTGCTGCCTGGTGGCGTGCAGGTGGACCGCATTCTCTGGCGGCGTGTGGACACAGGCGCCGTCGCAACGCTGGACCTTGGGCTTGTCGCGGGCGAGGCCCTCTTCCCGCATCGCTGGCATCGGGAGCAGCAGGACCTCACCCCTGCCCTGCTCGCCGCGCTGCCGCCCGGCACCGTCCGCTTCGGCGCGGAGGTCGCGGCACTGGCGCAGGACCGGGCCGGCATCACGGTCCGCGCCGCGGACGGCACCACGCACCGCGGGCGCTTCCTCGTGGGGTGCGACGGCGCCTCCGGCGCCACCCGCGCGCTGGCCGGCATCGGCACCGAGACGAACGACTATGCGCACCGCGTGCTCCGCCTGTTGACGCCGCTGGACCTGCGGAACCACGTGCCCGGCCTGGACGGGCTCGGCTACCTCTCGGACGCCGCGGGCTCGCTCTCGCTGCTCCGCATGCCCTCGGTATGGCGGCTGATCTTCCGCATCCCGCCCGGCATGGACGATGCCGCCGCGATGGAGGAGGCGTATGCGCGCGGCCGTGTGGCCCGCTTCCTGCCTGCGCTGCGCGACCTGCCGATAATCGGCCGCGATGTGTATGGCGTGCGCCGAGCGATGGCGGTCGCGTACCGGGCCGGCTGCGTGCTGCTGGCGGGCGACGCGGCACACCTGACCAACACGCGCGGCGGCATGAACATGAATGCCGGCATCCATGACGCCGTGACCCTCGCCGCCACGCTTGATGCGGTGTTCCACGGCGGCGACGACCGCCTGCTGGATGCTTGGGCCGCGGCGCGGCTAGGCGTGGTGCGGGATGCGCTGCTGCCCCGCACCGATGCCCGCCTGGGTGCGCCCGGCGACGAGGTCGCCCGCATGGCGGCGCTGACGCCGGAGGCGGCGCGCGCCTGGGCGCGCGAGGCCTCCATGCTCGACATCGCGACCCGTGGAGCACCGCAGTGACCCACCCGCCCCGCCGCTTCCATCCTGCGCGGCGCATCGGCCTCCTCGCTCCGTCCGCGAACCCGGCCGTGGAGCCCGAGCTGCGCCACCTGCTGCCGGAGGAGGCGGCGCTGCACGCCACGCGCCTGCCGGTGATGCCCGGCACCACGCTGGAACAGCGCAATGCCGTCTACCTCGAGGCGGCGGAGGCTGCCCTCGGCGCCTTCGGCACCCTGCCGCTGGATGCGGTGCTGGTCGGCGTCACCGGCCCGAGTTACGCGCTTCCGCCGGAAGAGGATGCGGCCATGGGGGCGCGCCTGTCAGCCCGCGCCGGTCGGCCGGTGCTGCTGCCGACGCGCGCGATCGCCGCCGCCCTCGTGGCTCTCCGCCGACGGCGGCTGGTGCTGTTCTCGCCCTATCCCGGGTGGCTGACGGAGCGCGCCGAGAGCTACTGGCGCGCCGCAGGCCTCGACCTGTCGGAGTCCTTCAAGGTGTCCGACACCTTCCGTGCCTACGAGCTCTCGCCGGAGGAGGTGGCGGATGGCCTGTCGCGCCTCTCGCCACCGGACGATGCGGCGGTACTGCTCTCCGGCACCGGCATGCCGACGCTCGACGCGATGGCGTGGATGCGGGAGAGGATCGGGGTGCCGATGCTGTCCTCGAACCTCGCCCTCGGCTTTGCCGTCTGCCGGCTGCTCGGCCTCCCGCCCTCGCCGGTGCTGCAGGCGTGCTGCCCCGCCCTGGCGGATCGCCTGATCGGCGGCTGAGCGCCCGCCGGGCCTACTTGCCACGCGCCTTCTTCGCCGCGGCGCGCGACTCGAGCATGGTGCGCTGGGCGGCCGCCAGCGCCAGGGCGCGCTGCTTGACCTCGGCCTCACGCAGCCGGGCGCGGTTGCGGGCGTCAATCTCGGCGGCGCGGGCCAGGGCCGCCTCCTCGGCCGCCTTGCGCTCCGCCTCCCGCCGCTCGGCGGCCAGGCGTGCCTCCTCCGCGGCGCGCTCCGCGGCGATCCGTGCCTCCTCGGCCGCCTTCGCCGCCGCGCGCTCAGCCTGCCGCTGCGCCCGCGCATCCGCCACGGCCTTCTGCTCGGCAAGCCTGCGCTGGAACTCGGGGTCTTCCATCCGGGCCTTCATGGCCTGGAACTTGTCGGCGGTGGCCTTCCGGGCCTCGGCGGCCGCGTTGCGGCGCTCGTTGAAGTCGAACAGCTTCTTTGCCTGCATACCGGCGATGTAGCGGTCGCGCCGCCGCAGGCCAAGGGGGCCAGACCCGCGTCCGGCGCAACCCGATCCACTAATTCGAGAGCGTGACGCCGCTTTCCCGTACCAGACCGGCCCAGCGCGCGATCTCGGCCCGGTGAAAGGAACCGAACTGCTCCGGCGCCATGGTCTCGACCCGGAAGCCTGCGGCTTCCAGCCGCCCGCGGAGCGCCACATCTCCCAGCGCCGCCTCGGTGGCCGCATGCACCGCGGCCAGCACGGGCGCCGGCGTGCTGCCGGGGGCGAACAGCCCGAACCAGGCATCCCCCGACACGTAATCGTAACCGAGCTCCTTCAGCGTCGGCACCTCGGGCGCGTCGTGGAAGCGGCGTTCGCCACCGACGCCGAGCGCCCGGATCCGGCCGTCCGCGGCCAATGTCGAAACGCTGGCCCAGGTTGCCATCATGAAGTCCACCACCCCTGCCACCAGGTCCTGCGCCGCGGGCGCCGCGCCGCGGTAAGGCACGTGGGTCGCATCCATCCCGTTCCGCCGGGCGAAGGTCTCGCTCATCAGGTGGGAGGAAGACCCCGCCGAGGGCGAGGCGTAGGAGAGGCCGCGCCCCGGCCGCCGCCCCAGCGCGACCAGCTCCGCCACGGTCCGCGCAGGGGACGAGGCGGGCACCACCAGCGCGTGTGGCGCCCGGGCGACGAGGGTAATGGGGGCGAAGCCTGCGGGGTCGTACGGCAGGCCGGGCATCAGGGCGCCGTTGGTGGCGTGGGTCTGGTTGTTCCCCAGCACCAGGACATGCCCGTCCGGCAGGGCGCGGAAGGCGGCTTCCGTACCGATCACGCCGCCACCGCCGCCGCGGTTGTCCACGACCACCTGCTGGCCCCAGGTCTCGGCCCATTTTGCGGCAAGGGCGCGGGCCAGCACGTCCGTGGTGCCGCCCGGCGGAAAGGGCACGATCAGCCGCACCGGCCGCGCCGGGAAGCCCGCCTGCGCCCAGCTTCCGGGGGGCATGGCCAGCAGGACCGGAAGGGCGATCACGTGGCGGCGGCGCATCTCCGGTCTCCTTTGCGGTTCAGTACCCATGTTGCCGCATCGGCGGGATTGCGGCAGAGGCCTTCCATGCCGCTCCACGTCTTCCTTCATGTCCCGAAGACCGCCGGCAGCTCGCTGCGCACCGTCCTCTCCCGCGAATACGGCGCGCGGAAGGTGTTCTACTACGACCTGCCGGCGGGCGACCGCCGCGGCTTCGATGCCATCGGCGCCGAGATGCGCGAGAGGCTGCGGGGCCGCACGGCCGGCCTCGTCACCGGCCACCAGTTCCTCGGTATACACCAGGCCCTGCGCGTGCCCTGCACCTACTTTACCCTGCTGCGGGACCCGATCGAGCGCGTGCTGTCCGAATACTTCTACGCCTTCACCTACCCGCATCACCGCCTGCGTGAGGAGATCACCTCCGGCCGGCTCTCCCCCATGGAGTTCCTCGCCGGCCCCCGCCACGCCCAGCCGACCGCGCAGGCCTCCCAGCTCGCGGGCCGCACCACGCGCCCGGCGGCCGAGGCAGCGATCGCCAATATCAGGCACGCCATCGCCGCAGTCGGCATTGCGGAGGAGTTCGACCGGTCGCTGCTGCTTTTCGCCCGGCGACTCGGCTGGGCGCCGCCGCTCTACGTCGCCCGCAACGTCACGCGGCTCGCTGCCGCCCAGTCCGAGGCGCGCGCCCGCGCGCGGGTGGAAGCCGAGGCTCACCGCGCGCTCTACGCGCCCGACGCCGCGGTGCACGAAGCCGCCCGCGCCCGCTTCGAAGCCGACATCGCCGAGGAAGGCCCGGCTTTCGACGCCGCCTTCACGGACTACGCCGCGCTCCAGGCCGAGATCACGGCGCGGGCCGGAGAGGAAGTCTACGACCGCTACGAGTTCCGCGACGACGACCGCCTGCCGCCCTTTGCCGAGGCACTGCGGAGGAGCAGCGAACATCGCCGTATCGCCGCGTGGATCGGCTCGCCACCCGTCCCACGGCGCCGAATCCACGGCTTCGTCGGGGTGGTGGAGGCGGTGGACGGCGGCACGGCCCGCGGCTTCGCGCTCGACCTCGCCGAAACGGAGCCTGTGGTGGTGCAGCTGCTCTCTGGCGGGGAAGTGGTGGCCGCGACGCGCGCCCAGCTCCGCCACGGGGAGGGGATGTGCGGCTTCCGCCTCCGCCTGCCTCGCGGCCTGCGGGACCCGCGCCTTGTCTTCGGCGACACGGTGGTCGCGCTGCCCGATCCCGGAGGAGTGCTGGCCGCATGCGCGTGACGGTCCTCGGTCTCGGCGCCATCGGCGGCCTGCTCGCAGCCGGGTTCCAGGTGGGCGGGGCGGAGGTCTCGGCCCTCGCCCGCGGCGCCACGCTCGAGGCGCTCCGTCGGGACGGCCTGGTGCTGCGCGATGGGACGGCGGAGCGCCGATTCCGCCTGGAAGCGTCGGACGACCCGGCTGCGCTGCCGGTGCCGGACCTGCTGGTGCTTGCGCTCAAGGGTCAGGATCTGCCGGCGGCGCTGCCGCTGATCCGCGCGGGAATGGGTCCGGACACATGGCTGCTCTCGGCGCAGAACGGCGTGCCATGGTTCTTCACCGCCGGCCTCGAGGGACCGCTTCGCGGCGCCGTGCTGGACAGCGTGGACCCGGGCGGCACGCTCGCCGCCGGCCTGCCCGCCCATCGCGTACTGCCGATGGTGGTGCATGCCGCGGCGCTCACTGAGGCGCCGGGCGTCGTCCGGCTGGCGAAGGCCGACCGGCTGCCTCTCGGCGGCCCGGCGGCGGCGCGCGATGCGACGGCAGCCATCCTGCGCGCCGGAGGCCTGCCAGCGGAGCCGAGCGACGACATCCGCGGCGAGATCTGGCGCAAGCTCTGGGGCAATTCCAACATGAACCCCCTGAGCGTGCTGTCGCGCGCCACGCTCTCCGCCATGCTCGACGAGCCGGGCGTGCGCGGCCTGGCCGAGACGATGATGCGGGAGATGGACGCAATCGGGCAGCGCATCGGCCTGGCCCCCCTCGGCGATCCTGCGGCGCGCATTGCCGTCACGCGGCGCATCGGTGCCTTCCGCACCTCCATGCTGCAGGATTACGAGGCCGGGCGCCGGCTCGAGCTCGGTCCGATCCTCGGCGCCCTGGCCGAGATGGCGGAGCGCGCCGGGCAGGAGGCACCAGTCACGCGCGGCGTGCTCGGTCTCGTCCGGCTCCTCGATGCGGCCCACCGAGCCGGCTGATCTGCCACCGCCGCAACCCTGGCCGTTGCGGCCCCGCTGGTGATTTGCCGGGGCCGAGCGGCTATATGGCCGGCATGAGCGACACCACCGTCCTTCCGGACGTCGCGCAGGAAGCGGCGCGGCGCCGCACCTTCGCGATCATCGCCCACCCGGACGCGGGCAAGACCACCCTGACGGAGAAGCTGCTGCTAAAGGGCGGCGCCATCCAGCTTGCCGGCGCGGTGCGCGCCAAGGGCAATGCCCGCCGCACCCGCTCGGACTGGATGAAGATCGAGCAGGACCGCGGCATCAGCGTCGCCACCTCCGTCATGACGTTCGAGCGCTCGGGCGTGGTGTTCAACCTGCTCGACACGCCGGGCCACGAGGACTTCTCCGAGGATACCTACCGCACGCTGACCGCGGTGGATGCCGCCGTCATGGTGCTGGATGCCGCCAAGGGCATCGAGAGCCAGACGCGCAAGCTGTTCGAGGTGTGCCGGCTGCGCGACATCCCGATCGTCACCTTCGTCAACAAGATGGACCGCGAGGCCCGCGACCCGTTCGAGCTGATCGACGAGATCGAGAAGACCCTCGCGCTCGACGCCGCGCCGGTCGCCTGGCCGGTCGGCCGTGCCGCGACCTTCTGGGGCACGTACGACATGCTGGCGCGCCGGCTGATGCCGGTGGATGCGACCGAGGAGGAGGGGATCCCCGTCTCCGGCGCGGACGATCCGCGCATCGCCGATCTGGTCGGCGAGGAGCGCGCCACCGCGCTTGCGGAGGAGGCGATGCTGGCCGAGGCCGGGCTGAACGCCTTCGACCTGGACGCCTTCCGCCAGGGCACGCTGACCCCTGTCTTCTTCGGCTCGGCGCTGCGCGACTTCGGCGTGGGCCACCTTCTGGAAGGGCTGGCCCGCTTCGCCCCGCCTCCCGGCGCACGCGCCGCCGACCCGCGTCCCGTCGCCCCCGAGGAGCCTCGGCTGACCGGCTTCGTTTTCAAGGTCCAGGCCAACATGGACCCGAACCACCGCGACCGCGTCGCCTTCGTGCGCCTGTGCAGCGGGCGGCTGACCAAGGGCATGCGCCTGCGCCAGGTGCGCACCGGCAAGCAGGTGCCGGTGAACGCGCCGCTGTTCTTCTTCGCCAAGGAACGCCAGGTGGCGGAGGAGGCGTGGCCCGGCGACGTGGTGGGCATCGCCAACCACGGCACGCTGCGCATCGGCGACACGCTGACCGAGGGAGAGGAGATCAACTTCCGCGGCGTGCCGAGCTTCGCGCCCGAGATCCTGCGCCACGTGCGCCTGGAGGATCCGATGCTGGCGAAGAAGCTGCGGACGGCGCTCGACCAGTTGGCCGAGGAGGGGGTGGTGCAGGTCTTCCGGCCGCTCGACGGCTCGCCGCCGGTGGTGGGCGTGGTGGGGCAGCTTCAGCTCGACGTGCTGCAGTCGCGGCTCAAGGTGGAATACGGCGTCCCCGCCGGCTTCGACGCCACGCGCTGGACGGCGCTGCGCTGGCTGGCCGGGGACCGCAGCGCCATCGAGCGCTGGGCCGCCACCAACCGCGGCGACACCGCCGAGGACCATGACGGCGAATACGTCGCGCTGTTCTCCTCGGACTGGCGCCGGAAGCGCGCGGAGGAGGACTTCCCCGAGCTGCGCTTCCACGCGGTCCGGGAACAGCACGGGCTGGTGCAGATGGCCCGCTGATCCGGGCCCGAGCCCTCAGCCCGCCGGAAGCTGCACGATGAACCGCGCGCCGGTCACCTTCCCCTCCGCGTCGCGCCGGTTCTCCGCGCTGATCCGCCCGCGCAGCCCCTGCACGATCTGCCGCGAGATGGACAGGCCCAGCCCGGAATGCTGGCCGAAGCGCTCGCCCGTCGGACGCTCGCTGTAGAAGCGGTCGAAGATGCTCTCGAGCTTCGCCTCGGGAATGCCCGGCCCCTCATCCTCGACGGTGAACTCCATCATCGCGCCCGCCGGCCGCGCCCGCACCACCACCCGCCCGCGCGGCGGCGAGAAGGATACGGCGTTGCCGATCAGGTTGCGGAACACCTGCACCAGCCGGCCCTCCACCCCGCGCACGATGAGCGCTCCCGATGGCGTCTCGATCTCCACCATCGGATCCTCCTCGTCCCGCGTGGCCGCATGCAGCTCGGCCAGCGCGGTCAGGATCGGTGCCACGTCCACCGGTTGGGCGATCGTCCGCGACAGCTCGGCGTCCACCTTCGAGCTGTCGGAGATGTCGGCGATCAGCCGGTCCATCCGCACCGCGTCTTCCGAGATGATGCCAAGCAGCCGCCGCTGCTTCGCCGGATCCTCGATGCGGCGCAGCGTCTCGATGGCGCTGCGGACGGAGGTGAGCGGGTTGCGCAACTCATGCGCCACGTCGGCCGCGAAGCGCTCGTTGGCATCAATGCGCGCCCAAAGGGCACGCGCCGCCGTCTGCAGGTCCCGCGCCAGCACGCCGATCTCGTCGTCTCGGCGCAGCAGCGCCGCCGGCACGCTGCCCCCCCGCCCCTCGCCTTCGCGCATCGCCGCCGCAGCCTTGGCCAGGCTCAGGATCGGCGTCGCCAGCGTCCGCGCGAGATAGAGCGAGAGCAGCACCGTCAGCACCAGCGCCAGCCCGAACAGCGCCAGCACCGAGACGCGGATCTCCAGCAGCCGCGCATCCACCTCCCGCGCCTCGCGCGTCAGCAGCACGATGCCGACCGGCTGCGCCCCGCGCCGCGCCGGCTCGGCCACCGACACCAGCAGCCGCCCATCCGCCGTCCGGCGGATATAGGGCCGCACGCCGCCTTCCAGGGCCAGCCGCAATTCCTCCCGCCGGTCGCTGCCCTGCTGGCCGCCGAACTCCGGTTGCCAGTCGAATGAGGGCGCGTCCGGATTCACGTCCACCACCACTTCGGTCCGCAACTGGCGTGGAAGCACGGCGAGGATGCGGTCGTACACCCCGGAAACGGTGCCGAGCAGGGCGCCCCGCGGCTCGGGGGGGGGCAGCGGCTCCGTGACGATCGCGCCTCCCGGCCCTTCCCTTACCCGGCTGTCCGCGACGAGCAGGCCGGTGTTGTCGAACAGCCTCGCCTGCGTGTTGGGCGACGGCTCCACCAGCCGGCGCAGCAGGGGCCTCGCCGCCTCGGGCACCAGGATGGTCCGGTCGTCGCGCGGGCGGGTCGCCGCCTCCGCGATCGCGCCCGCGTATATCCGTGCCTGGGTCCGCAGCGCCTCCACCTCCGCCGCCAGAAGGCCGTTCTGGTACTGGTCGAGATACAGCAGCGCCGCCGCCAGCAGCGCCGGCGGCAGGGCGTTCAGCAGCAGGATCCGCCGAAGCAGGGGCGACAGCCACCGCCGCCGTGCCGTCTCGGCCGTGGTGAGGGAGGGTGGCGGCCGGCCGCCGGCATCGGGCATGCCGCAGCCTACCCTGCCCGGCGGCGCCGCGCACCAGTTGCGCACCCGGGGCGTCAGGGCAAGATGCCCTCCGCATCCGGGCCGCGACGCCCCGCGTAGGGTCCGCAGGATGTCAGGGGAGGAACGATGCTCGGGCTGATGCAGGACTGGCCGCTGCGCATCCATCGGCTGATCGACCATGCCGCGCGCCACCATGGCGGGCGCCGCATCGCAAGCCGAAGCGTCGAAGGACCATTCCACGCCACCGACTACCGCACCCTGCGGGGCCGCGCGCTGAGGCTGGCCCAGCGCCTTGCGCGGGAAGGCGTGCGGCCCGGCGACCGCATCGCCACCATGGCCTGGAACACCTGGCGCCACATCGAGGCTTGGTACGGCATCACCGGCGCCGGGGCGGTGTACCACACGCTCAATCCGCGCCTCTTCCCGGACCAGATCGCCTGGATCCTCAATCATGCCGAGAGCCGCATGATGATGGCGGATCTCACCTTCGTCCCGCTCCTCGAGAAGCTGGTGCCGCAACTCCCGCACGTCACGCGCTACGTTATCCTGACCGACGCCGCGCACATGCCCCCGACCTCGCTGCCAGGGGCGGTCGACTATGAGAGCTGGCTTGCCGAGGCCGATGGCGACTTCGAATGGGTGGAGGTGGAGGAGAACGCGGCGGCCGGCCTCTGCTACACCTCGGGCACGACGGGCGAGCCGAAGGGCGTGCTCTACTCCCACCGCTCGAACGTGCTGCACGCCCTTGCAAGCTCCACGCCCGACATGTTCGGTCTTCGCGCGGTCGACCGGGTGATGCCGGTGGTGCCGATGTTCCACGCCAACGGCTGGTGCTTGCCCTATTCCTCTGCCCTGAACGGCACCGGCCTCGTTCTGCCGGGCCCGAAGCTCGATGGCGCGTCCCTGCACGAGCTGATGGAGCGGGAGGGCGTGACGTTCACCGCGGCGGTCCCCACCGTCTGGCTGGCCCTGCTGCATCATCTCGAAGCGACCGGCGCTTCGCTTTCGACGCTGAAGCGGGTGGTGATCGGCGGCAGCGCCTGCCCGCGCGCGATGACAGACTCCTTCGCCAGGCGCGGTGTGCAGGTGATGCACGCCTGGGGGATGACGGAAACGTCCCCGATCGGCACGATATGCGGCCTCAAGCCCGAAGTTGCCGAGCGTGATGCGGAAGGCATGCTGGACCTGCAGGAGACGCAGGGCTTCCCGCCCTTCACGGTCGACATGCGCATCGTCGGCGACGACGGCGCCGAGCAGCCATGGGATGGCAGGACCTTCGGCAATCTTCAGGTTCAGGGCCCGACCGTGGCGCGGCGCTACTTCCGGCAGGAGAAGGACGCGCTGACCCCGGATGGCTGGTTCGAGACCGGCGACGTCGCCACCATCGACCCCAACGGCTACATGCACATCACCGATCGCACGAAGGATGTCATCAAGTCTGGCGGCGAGTGGATCAGCTCCATTGAGCTGGAGAACCTCGCCGTCGGCCATCCCGACGTGGCAGAGGCTGCCGTGGTGGCGGCGCGGCATCCGAAGTGGGACGAGCGGCCGCTGCTGATCGTCGTTCCCAAGCAGGGTCGCACGGTGGAGAAGCAGAGCCTGCTGGACCACATCGCACCGCACGTGGCGAAGTGGTGGATGCCGGACGACGTGGTGGTGGTGGATGAGATCCCCCACACGGCCACGGGCAAGATCCAGAAGACCAGGCTGCGGGAGCGCTTCGCCGGCCACTTCGGCGCCGGCTGAGAGACAGGCGCTACGCCTCGAACCGCGCCAGCCGTACCGCCGTGTGGCCGCGCATCACGCGCGGCGAAGGCATCACCAGCAGGCAGTCGTCGTGCGGCGTCCGGATCTCCGCCTCGCCATCCAGCGCGATCGGCGTGTTGCGGCGGGCGATCACCTCGCCGCCCCGGAAGGGGCGGAGGAAGACGAAGCTGCCGCTCTGCGCGGTCACGGTGCGCGTCACGCGGGCCAGCCGGCCGGGCGGCAGGGCCGAATCGGGGGGCAGCGGTGCACCTTCCTCTGCCATGCCGAGAAGGCGCAGCAGCCGGGCGCCGCTTGTCTCCATGCCCGCCAGCGTCTCCGGCTGCCAGTGCGGTCCCGCCTCCAGCAGCACGGCCGCGCCGCCGGCGCTGAAACGCGGGTGGTCTATCATGCGCAACCCCGCCGCATGCCCGTCATCCGAGACGACGAGCGGCGGCGTGCCCAGCGCGCAGCCGAGACTACGCGCGCCCTCGCCGGCCCCCGCGATCAGCAGCGGGTCCGAAGGCCAGAGCATCGAATGCAGATCGAGCAGCACATCCGCGCTGTCCAGCACGGGCAGCAGCGCCCGGGCACGCTCCAGCTCCACCGTGCGCCGCGGCCCGCCCAGAAGCTCAGGCGCCCAGCACCGGTTCAGGTCTTCGTCCACGAAGCGGCTCGCCGTCGGGTCCGCCGGATCGAAGCGGTCGAAGGCCGCGAGGTTAGCGAACACCAGCGTCAACATGCCGCGGCGCGGACGCAGCCCGTCGCGCAGCCATCTCGTCAGCAGCAGCGCGCCCGAGATCTCGTTGCCATGCACCAGCGAGGCGACGACGACATGCGGACCGGGCTCCGGGCCCTCCAGGCGCCAGACCCCCGGTATGCCGATGTTGCCCACGCGCCAGGGCGCGATGTCCGGCCGCGGCAGGCGCACCTCCAGCCGCGGCATCGCGGCGAGCTGCGCGGCGAGATCCTCGGCCACCGTCATCTCAGGCCGCGAGCCGTTCGCCCAGCGCGTCGAGGAAGCGGTCGCAGGCAGCCAGCTCGGCCTCGGCAATCCACTCCTCCGGCTGGTGTGCCTGCGCGACATGACCAGGTCCGCAGACGATCGAAGCGACGCCCGCGCGCTCGAACACGCCCGCCTCGGTGCCGTAGGACACCCGCGCCGGCGCGCCGCGCGCCCCGCACTCCTGCACGAGGCGGAGCAGCGGGCTCGTCTCCGGCAGGTTGCAGGCGGGCGCGGTGCAGCGCGGGGTGAAGGCGAAGCCCGCACCCGGCGCAATGCCGCGCAGCTCGGGCAGCACCTCGCGCGCGAGCGCCTCCTGCAGCTCCGACACGACGTCCTCGGCTTCGTCTCCCGGCACGCTGCGCACCTCGAAAACGAAGTCGGCGCGGTCCGGCACGATGTTGAGGATCGTGCCGGACCGGAAGGTTCCCGTGTGCACGGTGCTCCACGGCGGGTCGAAGCCCTCGGCGCGGCGCCCCTCCGTCGCGAAACGACGGGCGCGGCGCTTGAGCATCGCCACGGCGACCGCCGCTGCCTCAAGCGCGTTCGCGGTGCGATGGGTCAGCGAGGAATGACCGGTCAGCCCGGTCACCGTCACCTCCCAGGATGCGTAGCCCTTGTGTGCAATCACCGGCGCCATGCCCGTCGGCTCGCCCACGACACATTGCACCGGCGGCGGTCCCGCCTCGGCGAGGCTGGCCGCGAGCAGCGGCGCGCCGGCGAAGGTTGTCTCCTCGTCGAAGGAGAGCAGCAGGTGCATCGGCCGTGTCAGCCGTCGGGCCATCAGGCGCGGCACGACGGCCATCGCGCAGGCCCAGAAGCCCTTCATGTCGACAGCGCCGCGCGCGATCAGCCGCCCATCGTCCCTCCGCAGCGCAAAGGGATCGGCACGCCAGCTCTGGCCATCGACCGGCACGCAATCGCTGTGCGCCGACAGCGCGACGCCACCCTCGACGCGGGGCCCGACGATGGCGTGCAGCGCCGCCTTCGATCCGGCATGGTCGAAGACCAGGCGGCTTTCCACGCCATGCGCCGCCAGGTGATCGCGCACGAAGGCGACGAGGTCGAGGTTCGACCGTGCGCTCGTCGTGTCGAAGGCAACCAGCCGTGCCAGCAGGCCGACGGTGTCGGTTTTCTCCCCCATACGGATCCACATCCCTCGGCGTGACAGTCTAGCCGGGCGGTGGTGGCCTGCAATCCGGGTGGAATTGGGGCATCTCTCGCCCTGTCTCCTGCCCGACAACAGCGTTGCCGCGGGTGAGCCTTGCGAACGCGATTGCTACGCCCGGGCCCGGACCAGGCGGCGCGGCTGCGCGCATTCGGCGCACGGACCAACCTCGGCAGGCGGATCCTGGACGAGGGCCGCAGCCGCGCGGCGTGGCCCGCCCGGCGGCCCTATCGCCGCCTCGCGGCGCGCGCCTCGGCCACCAGACGCTCGAGCGTCGGCAGGTCAACCGCACCCGGCACCAGCGTCTCGCCGATGACGAGCGCGGGCGTGCCCTCGATGCCGAGCGTGCGAGCGAGGCGCAGATTGGCCTGCAGCCGGCGCTCGATGGACGGGTCGTCCATCTCCCGCCGCAGCCGTGCCCAATCCAGGCCCACGCGTTCCGCCTGCTGCCGAAGTACGGCCTCGGTCGGCTCGGTCCGCAGCGTCAGCAGCGCGTCGTAGAGCGGCTGATAGCGCCCCTGACGCTGGGCGGCGAGCAGCGCGCGCGACGCCAGCACGCTGTTCGGGCCCAGGATCGGCAGGTCCTTCATCACCACCCGCAGGTTCCCGTCCCGCCGCAGCAACGCCTCCATCGTCGGGTGGAGCTGCTTGCAGTAGCCGCAGCGCGCGTCGAAGAACTCCACGATGGTGACGTCGCCGCGCGGGTTGCCCTTCACGGGATCGGCGGCATCGCGAAACAGGGCGTCGCCCGCAGCGGTGATGGCGGCGCGGCGCGCCTCCGTGCGCTCGCGCTGGTCCGCCTCCTCGAGGCCCGCCAGCGCGTCGCGCAGGATGGCGGGATCGTTCCGCAGCGCTTCGCGCAAGATGGTCACGATCTCGGCCCGCTGCTCGGCAGTGAAGCCCTGCGCGACCGTTGGCCCCCCGAGGGCGAACATCACGGCGCAGGCCATCATCAGGCGCATCTTCGTCATCCTCGTCATCCTCAGTTCCGCGGCCGCCGCGGCAGGTTCCCGGGCGCCGCGGCCTTCGCAGTGTCGGCGGGGCGCAGGCGCTGCGGGTTGGGTGGCAATGCGGCCTCCGCGCGGTCGGCGAGCATCCGCATCATCGGCCCACCGCCGAGCAGCAGCACCTCCTCCGCCAGCGCCGGGTCGACGCCCGGATTGTCGCCCCTCCAGTCGCGGGACAGCGGATGGGTGCGGAAATACGGATCCTGCCAGCCGGCGGGCAGCAGCTCCTGATCCAGCAGCCGCTCGATGCCATGCGGCGACCAGCCGAGGCGCTCGAGGCAGCTCACCGCCGCCTGGCCGCCGAGGATCGCCGAGGCGCCGGCGCCCGCCGGCCCGGACGCCGCGGCAGCCGCGCCGCCCAGCGGCATCGCCACCCCGCTACGCAGCATGCGGCCCGTCTGGTGCGCCGGCACCCCGGCCAGCTCCGCCGCAGACTCCGCCCGTTGGATCAGTCCGGTATGGATGAACAGCCGGTTGCCGGTGCTGACGAAGGCGTTTATGGCCCGGTCCTGGATCAGCGTGGTGCGCACCAGGGCGGGATCGACCCCGGCCGTACGCATCAGCGGGTGGGAAAGGCGACGGATCAGGTTCCCCGTCTCTGCGTCCCGCACGGTGACGATCCGCTGGGGGGCGGCCTGCGCCACCGCCAGCCCGGGCACGAACGCGGCGAGGACGGCGAACGAGATGGCGAGCAGCGTGGCGGGGGAGGGCCGGAAGACGGATGCCCAGCGGAAGCGGCGCGGCATGATCGGCAGGCTAGAGTTTTTCCCCCGCCGGGCGAACCCCGAACCGGCACGCCCGGGCCGCGCGCCGCGTCTCGCCCTCGCCGCAACGCTGCTGCTGCTGCCAGGCTGCGGCGCCCTCCGCTCGGTCGGCGACACGGTCGGCGGTCAGGGCCCGCAGGCAGGCGAGCAGGGCTTCGTCCGGGGTTTCCTCGGCGGCGTCGCCGCCGAGGAGCCGCGCGCGGCGCTGGTTGCCCGCAACGTCCTCTCCGCTGGCGGCTCGGCGGCGGATGCGGCGGTTGCGGCCGGCTTCACCATGGCGGTGACGCTGCCCTCGCGCGCCGGGCTCGGCGGTGGCGGCGCCTGTCTCGTGCTGAACCCGCGGCGCGGCGACGTGGAGGCGGTGGTCTTCCCGCCCGGCAACCGCGTGGCGGTGCCTGGCACCGCGGATCGTCCGGCCGCGGTCCCGATGCTCGCGCGCGGCCTCTTCGCGCTGCACGCCCGCTCCGGCCGCCGTCCCTTCGAGGAACTGATCTCCCCCGCCGAGCAGGCGGCCCGCCTCGGCACCGAGGTCAGCCGCGCGCTGGCCACCGACCTTGCCGCCGTCGCCGCGCCGCTTCTGGCGGACCCCTGGGCGGCCGCGGTCTTCGCCGGCCCCTCCGGCGCCCCGCTCGCGACCGGGGAGAGGCTGGTGCAGGCCGACCTCGGGGCGACCCTCGGCACGCTCCGCACCGCGGGGGTGGGCGATCTCTACCAGGGCGCACTGGCGCGACGGCTGGAGGAGGCCTCGGCCCCCGCCGGCGGCGGGCTGGCGGCCGGCGAGATGCGCACCGGGCTGCCGCGAGTGGTCGCGCCGATCCAGCTCCGCGCCGGGTCGGACCTCATCTCCTTCCTGCCGCCGCCGGCCGATGGCGGGCTCGCGGCGGCAGCTTCCTTTGCCGCGCTTCAGGCCGGCGCCGCACCCGCCGCCGCCGCGGCGCGCGGCGTCGCCGTGGCGCGGGCCTGGCGGGAACGAGGCGGAGATCCGGCGACGCTCGTCGCCGCCGACGTGCCGGCGGACGGCGTCTGGCCGACGCTGCCGGCCTCCGCCGGGCTGGCGGTGATCGACCGCGAGGGGATGGCCGTATCCTGCGCCTTCACCATGAACAACCTGTTCGGCACGGGGCGCGTGGCGCCCGGCACGGGCATCCTGCTGGCGGCGGCGCCCGGGATCGGCGCGGTGCAGCCGCCGCTGCTCTCGGCGGCGATCGCGCACAACGCCAACATTCGCGCCTTCCGCGCGGCGGTTGCCGGAAGCGGGCAGCACATGGCGGCGATGGCCGTCGCGCTGCCGCTGGCCCAGGCGCTGCGCGGCGCCGATGCGCCGGCCGCCGCGGCCTCCGCCCCCGAACCGGGGCGGGCGCAGGTCCTCACCTGCCTCAACTACCTGCCCGGCCGCCCGGAAACCTGCACCGGCGCCACCGACCCGCGAGGCGCCGGCCTCGCGCTCGGCGCCGTGGATCGCTGATGGCCCTGAAGGTCGGGAAGGGCGCCGAGGCACCGCCCTTCCTGGTGATGGACGTGATCGCGGCCGCCAATGCGCGCGCCGCCGCCCTGCCGCCCGGCGCCCCCGGCGTCATCCGCATGGAGGTCGGGCAGCCCGGCACCGGCGCACCGCGCGGGGCGGCAGAGGCCGCGATCCGCGCCCTCTCGGCCGGCACCCCGATGGGCTACACCGAGGCGCTCGGCCTTCCCTCGCTGCGCGCGCGCATCGCGCGGCACTATGTCGACAAACACCGCCTTGCCGTCCCCCCCGCCCGCATTGCCGTGACGGTCGGTGCCTCCGGCGCGTTTCCGCTTGCCTTCCTTGCCGCCTTCGATCCGGGCGACCGCGTGGCCATGGCGGCGCCCTTCTACCCGCCCTATGCCAACATCCTCACGGCGCTCGGGATGGTCCCGCTGCTGCTTCCCTGCGACGCGACCACCCGCTTCCAGCCGACGGTCGCAATGCTGGAGCGTCTGGACCCGCCGCCCGCCGGGCTGATCGTTGCCAGCCCCTGCAACCCCGCCGGCACGATGCTCTCGCCGGCGGAGCTCTCGTCCATCGCGGCATGGTGCCACGGGAACGGCGTCCGGCTGATCTCGGACGAGATCTACCACGGCCTGTCCTACGGCACGGTGGCGGAGAGCACGGCCGCAGCCTTCGAGAGCGCGGTCGTGGTGAACAGCTTCAGCAAGTATTTCTCGATGACGGGTTGGCGGATCGGCTGGCTGGTGCTGCCCGAGGACCTAACGCGGCCGGTCGAGCGCCTTGCGCAGAACCTGTTCATCTCCGCCCCGCACGTCGCCCAGATCGCGGCCGAGGCAGCCTTCGGCTGCACCGAGGAGCTGGAGGCGAACAAGGAACGCTACGCGCGCGCCCGCGCCGCCCTGCTGGAAGGGCTGCCGCGCGCCGGGCTGGACCGCATCGCGGCGGCGGACGGCGCCTTCTATCTCTGGTGCGACATCGGCCACCTGACGAATGACAGCCCGGCCTTCTGCGCCCGCATGCTGGAAGGGGCTGCCATCGCGGCCACCCCGGGCATCGACTTCGACCGCGGCCGCGGCGCCCGGTTCCTGCGCCTCAGCTATTGTGGGCCGGAAGCCGAGATGGCGGAGGCGCCAGACCGGCTGGCCAGTTGGCTACGGCGGTAGGCCGCCTTACCAGACCCGCCAGCCGAGCCGGTTGATGTGGTCCTCGGCCATCGTCCCGGTGTTGCGCATCAGCAACGCGGGCTCCAGCTCGCGCCGCAACTCGGCCGCATCCTCCGGCCTCCCGCGCAGCTCGGCCACCAGAGAAGCCGCCTCCGCTTCCGTGCAGCTCCACGGCTCCGCCCCGTCCTCCGTCCCGCCGTTCCGGGCCACGCGGACGAAGGGCATGCCGACCAGCGCGGAAGCGAGTTCCTGCGCGAAGGCACGGCTCTGCCGCACGCCCAGGATGACGTTGATATCGCTCCGAAGCGCCTCGGCAAGGCTCTCCGCCTTGCGGGGAAGGGCGGTGCGGGGACCGATCGGCTTCGTCATGGGGGCACTTCCATGTTGTGAAGTCGCCACACTATGTCGACCGATCACGGGTCTGTGAAGAAAAATCGTATATCGAATGCCCGAGCCGCCGTGGAGTCGTGCGTGTTACGGCGGGTCGGCAACACCCCGTTGTGGCCGGTGTCCGCGGGGCGCGGACCAGCAATCGACGGCCCCGAGAGACCGGGTGCAAAAGGGCTGTCCTGGCGCCGGTACGGGCGGTGCCGCGCACCAGGGCTCCCGCCGCTCCAGCCGCACCGCCGAGCAGTCGGCACCGCTCGCGACGCTGGCCAGATGGTCCACAGGCGTCCGGCCGGTGAGCACGAGGGAAGCGCCGCCGACCACCGCCGCGGGCCCGAGCGCCGGCTCCAACGCGCATGCGGCGGTGACGAGGAGCGAGAGCACGGCAGCGCGCATGGCCCCAGCCTTGCCGGGCCGGGCTTAACGCGTCCTCAACGCGCCTGTATGGTCCGCGCCCCGCCACGCACGACGAGGCCACCTTGCCCGACATCTTCGACGAGGTCGAAGAGGATCTCCGCGCGGAACGCGCGAAGCGCCTCGCGAAGCGATGGGGCGGCGTCGCCCTGGCCGCCGCCCTCATCGTGGTCGCCGCGGCCGCCGGCTGGCAGGGGTGGCGCTGGAACGAGGCCCGCCAGGCCGCCTCCGCTGCCGAGACCTATCTGACCCTTCACCGCAATGCCGAGCGCGAGGGCGCAGACCTCGCCGCGGCGGCAGGCGGCTTCGCCGCGCTCGCGCGCGAGGCGCCCGCCGGCTACGCCACCCTGGCCCGTCTGCGCGCCGCGGCGCTCCGCGCCGAGACGGGCGATCTTCCCGGGGCGATGACGCTTTGGGAGGACGTGGCGGCCGATGGGAATGCCGACCGGCTCTACCGTGACCTTGCCACGCTGCTCGCGGTGTCGCATTCGCTCGATGCGGGCGACCCCGCGCAGCTCGCCGCCCGCATCGGCCCGCTGACGGCGCCCGACAATCCCTGGCGCGCCTCCGCGCGCGAGGTGCAGGCGCTGCTCGCCATCCGCCGCGGCGCAGAAGAGGAGGCCCGCCGCATGTTCGAAGCCCTGGTTGCCGATCCCGCTGTGCCGAGCGGCCTGCGGGAGCGGGCGCAGCGCGTTGCCGCCGGACTTCGCGGCTGATGCCGGAACGCCGCCTGCCCCGCCGCGCCGCCCTGCTTGGCGCGGCCGCCCTGCTTCCGGCCTGCGAGACGATCGACGGCATCTTCGGCACGCGGAAGACCCCGCTGCCCGGAGAGCGGCGGAGCGTGCTCCGTTCCGACCCGGCGCTGACGCCGGACGCCGGACTCGACGGCGGGCCCGTCAACCTGCCCGGCCCCCAATCGCTGCCCGAATGGCCGCAGGTCGGCGGCCCCGCGAGCCATGCGCCCGGCCATGCGACGCTGTCGGCACAGCCGGCACAGGCCTGGCGCGCTTCGGTCGGCAGCGGCTCGGGCTATCGCCAGCGCATCACCGCGGGTCCGGTCATCGCCGGCGGGCGGGTCTTCGCGGTGGACGCCTTCGGCAGCGTCTCTGCCCACGCGCTGGAGAACGGCGCCCGCCTCTGGCGCGCCGACACGAGCCGCGAGGATGAGAGCGCGGGTGCCATGGGCGGCGGCTGCGCGGCGGAAGGCGGCGTGCTCTACGTCGCGACGGGCCTCGCCGATGTCCTCGCGCTGACTCCGGAGGATGGCAGCATCCGCTGGCGCGCCCGCATTCCCGCCCCGGCCCGCGGCGCCCCGACCGTGGCCGGCGGCCGCATTTTCGTCCCGACCGTCGAGAACCACCTCCTTGCCCTTTCCGTCGAGGATGGCCGGCGGCTCTGGACGCATCGCGCCCAGCCCATCGTCACCCTGCCGCTCGGGCTACCCGCCCCAGCCGTCGAGGGCGACACCGTCGTGGCCGGCTTCGCCACCGGCGAGCTCACGGCGCTGCGGGCCGCCGATGGACGCGTACTCTGGGGCGAGACGCTCGGCGGCGTCGCCAATACCAGCCTGGCTGACATCGTCGGCATCACCGGCCAGCCGGTGATCGACCGCGGGCGCGTCTTCGCCGTCGGCCTGGGCAACACGACCATCGCCGTGGATCTGCGCAGTGGGCGGCGGCTGTGGGAGCGTGCCTTCGGCGGCAGCGCCGGCCCCGCTGCCGCCGGCGACTGGGTGTTCGCCGTCACCCGCGGCGGGGACGCCGTCGCGCTGGGCCGGGAGGATGGGCGGATCCGCTGGGTCACGGAACTCGACCCGACGCCGGAGACAGGCCGACGCCGCGGTGCGCCGGCGCGCTTCGGCCCGCCGGTCGTGGCGGGCGGGCGCATCCTCGTGCCTTCCAGCCGGTCGGAGGTGCTGATGCTCGACCCGGGCACCGGGGCGGTTGCCGGCCGCGTGCCTCTCTCCTCCGGCGTGACCCTCCCCGCCGCCCTGGCACAGGACACCCTCGTCCTGCTGGGCGACGACGGAACGCTGATGGCCCTGCGCTAGCCCCCCGCCCCTCTCCGCAGGGCGGGGAGGGGCGGGCCGGGGTCTTGGCGCAGCGACAGGACATGCCATGCACACCGTCGCCATCCTCGGCCGCCCGAACGTCGGCAAGTCCACCCTCTTCAACCGCCTGGCCGGTCGTCGCCTGGCGATCGTGGACAATACGCCGGGCGTCACGAGGGACCGGAAGGAGGCGGAGGCCGAGATCGGCGGCGTGCCCGTGCGCCTGGTCGACACTGCCGGGCTGGAGGAGGCGCCGCCAGACACCATTCCCGGCCGCATGCGGGCGAGCTCCGAGGCCGCGCTGCGCGCAGCCGACCTCGTCCTCTTCGTGGTCGATGTCCGCGCCGGGCTGACGCCTGCCGACCGGGCCTTTGCCAACTGGCTACGGCGCGCCGAGGTGCCGGTGCTGCTCATCGCCAACAAGGCCGAGGGCCGCCTCGGCGCCGCCGCGGCAATGGAGACCTATGAACTCGGCCTCGGCGATCCCGTGGCGATCAGCGCCGAGCATGGCGAGGGCATCGGCACGCTGCACGACGAGGTGCGGGAGCGGCTTGGCGCCGGAGGCCGCGTGCCGCGCGGCGAGCGGGAGCGGCCGCTGCGCCTTGCCATCGTCGGCCGGCCCAACGCCGGCAAGTCCACCCTGCTCAATGCGCTGCTCGGCGAGGAGCGGATGATCACAGGCCCCGAGCCAGGGCTGACGCGCGACGCCGTGGCCGTCGCCTTCCACGACGCCGAGGGTCCGGTCCGGCTGGTGGACACCGCCGGCCTGCGCCGGAAGGCGCGCATCGAGGCGGCGCTCGAGAAGATGTCCACCGCCGCCACCATCGCCGCGCTCAAGGAGGCGGAGGTGGTGGTGCTGGTGCTCGATGCCCTGCTCGGCATGGAGGAGCAGGACCTTCGCATCGCCCGTCTAGCCGAGCGCGAGGGCCGCGCCGTCGTGATCGCGCTGAACAAGTGGGACGCCGTGGAGGATCGAGCCGCCGCGCGCCGGCGGCTCGACGACGTGCTGACCGCGAGCCTCGCGCAGCTTCGCGGCATCCCGGTCGTGCCGATGTCGGCTGCCAACGGACAGGGCGTAGAGCGGCTGATGCCGGCGGTGCGGGAAGCCTACGCGCTCTGGAACCGCCGCGTGCCGACCGGCGAGCTGAACCGCTGGTTCGAGGCCGCGAAGGAGCGCCACCAGCCGCCGCTGATCGAGGGCAAGCGCATCAAGCTGCGCTATGCCACGATGCCGAAGGCGCGCCCGCCGACCCTCGCCATCTTCGGCACACGCGCCGAGCTGCTGCCCGAGGAGTATCGACGCTACCTCGTGAACGCCTTCCGCGAGGCCTTCGGGATGCCCGGCGTCCCTATCCGCCTGAACACCCGCGGGACGGACAACCCCTATGCGGAAGGAGCGGAGGAGGGCTGAGGCCGTAGATCGCCGTTCGCGCCCTCGCTTCGCGCCAGTTGCGCAAGCCGCTTTTCGACCCTGCCGAGGGGAAGGCCGCCGCGCAGCGCCAGGGCAACGTAGAAACAGTCGTAAACCGGATGGGCACGCACAGAAGCGGTGCGGAGCGACTGGCCGGCGAGTTGCGCAAGGGGTTCAAGCCGGTCGAAGACGCCGGGCAGCAGACAGGCCGTGTGGATGCAGGGTCATCCCACCTCGTGCCGCACCTCCTCCAGCACCCGCGCCATGTTGCGCCCCACGCGCGTCAGCGCCTCGTCCCAGCGCGGAGTCGCGAAAGCGTCGAGCTCCGGCCGCGATCGGCCGGCGCGGTCGCGGAACATCGACCGGCAGACCAGGCCCGCCGGATCGGGCATCGCCTCTACGCGCCAGCGGAACAGCGCCAGGTCCTTCCCCGGCCGATAGCGGTGCAGGCCAAGCGGACGCAGCGCAGCCGGCGGCACGCAGAGACCTGTCTCCTCCTCGAGCTCCCGCACGGCCGCCGCCTCATGCGCCTCGCCCGGTTCGGCGAGGCCTTTCGGGATGTCCCAAAGCGTCAGACCGGTGAATCGGCCGAGCAGCAACCGCACGCCATCCGTCACCAGCACGCCGCAGCTCACCGGTCGCACCCGGGTCCCGCCACGCCGTGCCACCGCGCCCGGCACGGCGCGGGCCCGGCGCTAGCCCGACTGTCCGCGCGCCGCCTGCGTCACGCCGATGACAAAGGGCACCGGGTCGACGGCGCGGACGGGCCGCGCCGGCGAGGTCACCTGCACCTTCATGAAGCGTCCCGAGGCGGCACCAAGGCAGACAAGCGTGCGGACTTCCTGCCGCCCGTAGGTGCCGTCGAGCCGGGCGCAGTTCAGGGCGGCACCGCCAGGAACAGGCAGGATGGTCGTCTCGCGATCGGTCAGCTGGGCGCTGGTCCGCCGGCCCGCGCTCGCCACCGCGTCGGCGACCGCACTCTCGAACTCCGCGCGCATCCGCGGTGCGGTTGGGTCGTCGGCAATCGGCCCGCCGCCACGGTCATAGAGGCTGACGGTCGCCACCGCCGCACGCCCCGGCCCGGCATAGTCTGCTGCCACGCCGAGGCCCGGCCGCTCCCGCTCATGCCAGGTCACCTCGCCGCGGGTGAACTCCGCGACGCTTGCCGGGAGCCTGGCGACCGCCGCTTCCAGGGACGTCGGTGCGGCGGCAGGCGAGGCGGCCCGCTGCGCTGCGTCGCCTGCGCAACCGCCCAGGGCCATCAGCGACAGGATGAGGGCCGCCCGCATTCCTCAGCGCTCCTTCCGCACCAGCCGCAGCGTCAGGTCCACCGTCACCGCCGCGATCGCCGCGATGATGATGACGTGGAACAGGGTCGCAAACGCCCAGAGCCCCACCGGGAACACGCCGGGTAGCGCCATCCAGCCGAGCGGCAGCAGCAGGTAGCCATAGGCCTGCGGCACCTCGGTCGTGATCTGGTGCGTGCCCTCGTAGATCATGCTGAGCGCGACGTAGAAGATGACGAGCAGACCCACCCAGGCGATCCAGCGATGCCGGTCGAGCAGCCGCGCGATCAGCGTCGCCGCCACGCCCATCAGGATCACCGAGAAGGCCAGGCCGATGATCAGGATGTAGGGATGGTCCTTGGCCGCGCCGGCCACGGCCAGCACGTTGTCCAGGCTCATCGACACGTCTGCCACCAGGATCTGGGTGATCGCCTGCCGCAGCGTCTTGCGCGGCGCGCCGGGCGTTGCCTCGCCCTCGATGGCGTCCACACCCTCGCCCTGCTCCGTCTCATGCACGCTGTGGCTGCCGCCGTCACGCAGCTCGCGATACATTTTCCAGCATACCCATAGCAGCAGCACGCCGCCGGCCAGCACGATGCCAACGATGGAAAGGAGCTGGACGGTGATGGAGGCGAAGGCGATGCGCATGACCGTCGCCGCAGCGATGCCCCAGATGATCGCCTTGCGCCGCTGGTCCGGCGGCAGCCCGGCTGCCGCCATGCCGACCACGATCGCGTTGTCGCCAGCCAGGACGATGTCGATGAACAGCACCTGGCCAAGCGCGACGAGTTCGGCTGACCCAAATGAAAAAAAGTCCATGTTGTGGCGTTCCAGCTCCCGCTGCGGTGGCGCTAATGCGCTACGCCGCCCCCGGGTTGTCAACCGGCGGCGCAACGGGCGAAGACCCGGCCACGCACAGTCTCGCGAACGGAACCCCGCCATGGTCCCCCGCTACAGCCGCCCCGAGATGACGGCCATCTGGTCACCCGAGACCCGGTTCCGGATCTGGTTCGAGATAGAGGCGCTGGCGGCCGAGGCCATGGCCGAGCTCGGCACCATCCCCGCCTCCGCCGCGCGCACGATCCGCGAGCGCGGCGCCGCGCGCGCCGCGCGCATCACCCCGGCCGACCTGGACCGCATCGATGCCATCGAACGGGAGACGCGCCACGACGTGATCGCCTTCCTGACCTGGCTCGGCGAGGGGATCGGGGAGGAGGCGCGCTTCATGCACCAGGGGCTCACCAGCTCCGATGTGCTGGACACCTGCCTTGCGGTGCAGCTCACCCGCGCTGCCGACCTGCTGGCGGCCGACCTGACCGCCCTGGTCGCGGCGCTGCGGGCGCGGGCGCTGGAGCACAGGCTCACCCCGACGATCGGCCGGAGCCACGGCATCCATGCCGAGCCGACCACCTTCGGTCTCAAGCTGCTCGGCCACCTCGCCGAGTTCGCGCGCGCCAAGATACGGCTGGCGCAGGTTCGCGCGGAGGTGGCGACCTGCGCGGTCTCCGGCCCGGTCGGCACCTTCGCCAGCGTCGATCCACGGGTCGAGGCGCATGTGGCGCGGCATCTTGGCCTCGTCGTGGAGCCGGTCTCGACGCAGGTGATCCCGCGCGACCGGCACGCCGCGTTCTTCTGCACGCTCGCCGTCATCGCCAGCTCGATCGAGCGGCTTGCCGTCGAGGTGCGGCACCTGCAGCGCAGCGAGGTGCGCGAGGCGGAGGAGTATTTCTCGCCTGGCCAGAAGGGCAGCTCCGCGATGCCCCACAAGCGCAACCCGGTGCTGTCGGAGAACCTGACAGGCCTTGCGAGGCTCGTTCGCGGCTACGCGCAGCCCGCGCTGGAGAACGTGGCCCTCTGGCACGAGAGGGACATCAGCCATTCGAGCGTCGAACGCGTGATCGCGCCGGACGCCACCATCGCGCTCGACTTCGCGCTGGGGCGCGCGACGGGGATGATGGAGCGCCTCGTCATCCACCCGGACCGGATGCGGCGGAACCTGGAGGCACTGGGCGGGGTGGTGCACAGCCAGAAGGTGCTGCTGGCGCTGACCCAGGCCGGGTTGTCACGGGAAGCGGCTTATGCGGCGGTGCAGCGTGCGGCCATGGCAACCTGGACGGCGCTCGACACGCCCGGAGGGCGGAGCTTCCGCGACAACCTGCTGGCCGATCCCAAGGTGACATCGCACCTTGGCGCGGCGGCGCTCGACGCGGCGATGGACCCCGCGCGAGATTTCCGGGCGGTGGAGGAGGTGTTCGACCGCGTGCTGGCGACGTTGGAAGGTTCGTGACCAGGTTGCCCAGGTTCGGCCACAGACGATGCGTATATGATCTTATGAATGAGGAGGTCAGGCCGATGAGAGTGTTCTCGAAGCTGCTGCCCCTCGCCGCCGCCGGTGCCCTCGCGCTCGGCGCGGTCGGGGCCGAGGCGAAGATGGCTCCGGTGGCGACACCGGAGTTCGTGACGCCGGTCCAGGGCTACTGGGTGGACCCGCCGCCGCGCTGGGTGCCGGCGCCGCGCTACCATTACGCCCCGCCGCCGCGCCGCCACTGGGGCCCGCCCCCCGGGCACTGGCGCCGGCATTACGGCCCGCCGCCGGTCTACTACGCGCCGCCGCCGCGGTACTACTATCGTCCGGCGCCGCCCCCTCCCGGCGTGGGGCTCTACTTCCGGTTCTGAGCTTGCCAGGATGGTGGGGTGTGCACCGTCATCCTGCTTCGCCGGCCAGGGCATCCCTGGCCGCTGGTCCTTGCCGCGAACCGCGACGAGCGTCTGGACCGGACCTGGGACGGTCCGGCGCGGCATTGGCCGGATCACCCCGGGATCGTCGGCGGGCGCGACCGGGACGCTGGCGGAACCTGGATGGCCATGGGCCCGCGCCTAGTTGCCGCGGTGCTGAACCGCCCCGGCAGCCTTGGCCCGGTGCCTGGCAAGCGCTCCCGCGGGGCGCTGCCGCTGATGGCGGCGGCGGCAGAGTCGGCGGCCGGGGCAGCGGCGGCGCTCGCCGCACTCGATGCCGGAGCATGGCGGCCATTCAATCTGGTGGTGGCCGACGAGGCCGATGCTTTTTTCCTTCGCGGCCTGGGGACGGGACACCCGGAGGCGGTGCCGCTGCCGGCCGGCATCAGCATGGTCACCGCGCATGACCCGAACGACCCTGACAGCCCGCGCATCCGCCGCCATCTGCCGCGCTTCCGCATTGCACCGCCGCCCGACCCCGGGGCCGGGGCGTGGGAGGCTTGGGAAAGGCTGCTCGCCGACCGGCGCTTCGGCGCAGCCGGCATCGGTGAGGCGCTGAACGTGCCGCCGGTGGAGGGCTTCGGCACGGTCTGTGCCAGCCTGGCGGCGCTGGGTGCCGGGGGGCAGCGGCTGTGGCGCTTCTGCGCCGGGCCGCCGGGCAGTGCCCCCTTCACGGAGGTGGAGCTGGGCTGAGCCGCCCGCCGTGGCGGCACCCGGCAAGCCCTGCTATAGCCGCCCCTCGCCACGGAGGGCCCTGCCTTCGGCGGCCCCGCGCGTCCGCTTTCCCGGGCCGCGGCAGACAGGAGTTCCCGCATCATGGCGCGCCGCCGTCAGCTCTACGAGGGCAAGGCCAAGATCCTGTTCGAGGGGCCGGAGCCCGGCACCCTCGTTCAGTACTTCAAGGATGACGCCACGGCCTTCAACGCCCAGAAGAAGGGCACCATCACCGGCAAGGGCGTGCTGAACAACCGGATCAGCGAGTACCTGATGATGCGGCTGGCCGAGATCGGCGTGCCCACTCACTTCATCCGCCGGCTCAACATGCGCGAGCAGTTGATCCGCGAGGTCGAGATCATTCCGCTTGAAGTGGTGATCCGCAACGTTGCGGCCGGCAGCCTTTCCACCCGCCTTGGCATCCAGGAGGGGACGCGCCTGCCCCGTTCGATCCTCGAGTACTATTACAAGAACGATCAGCTCGGCGACCCCATGGTGTCGGAAGAGCACATCACCTGTTTCGGCTGGGCTTCAACCCAGGACCTGGACGACATGGTTGCGCTGGCGCTGCGGGTGAACGACTTCCTCACCGGCCTGTTCCTCGGCGTCGGCATCACGCTCGTCGACTTCAAGCTGGAGTTCGGGCGGCTTTACGAAAATGACGAGATGCGCATCGTCCTGGCCGACGAGATCAGCCCCGACAATTGCCGCCTGTGGGACGTGAAGACCGGCGAGAAGATGGACAAGGACCGCTTCCGCCGTGACCTCGGCAAGGTCGAGGAGGGCTACCAGGAAGTGGCGCGGCGCCTCGGCATCCTGCCAGAGGCGGGAGTGCGCGACCTGAAGGGGCCGGAGATGGTGCAATGAGCAACATGGTCGAGGTTATTGTCGCGATCTGCGCCATTGTCGGCGCCTATGCGCTGCTGGCGGTGATCGGCCTGTTCCCCTCGACCACGCTGCCGCTCGTCCTCGCCATCGGCGGGGCGGTCGGCGCCTTCCTGTACGGCCGCTACGGCCGGCGCCGCCTCTGATGCGCGCGCGCGTGACGGTGATGCCGAAGGCCGGCGTGCTGGACCCGCAGGGCAAGGCGATCGGCCATGCCCTGGAAGGGATGGGCTTCTCCGGCCTGGGCGAGGTACGCGCCGGCAAGGTGATCGAACTGGAGCTCGCCGAGACCGACCCGGCGCGGGCGAAGCTGCAGGCCGAGGAGATGGCCCGCCGCCTGCTTGCCAACACCGTCATCGAGAGCTTCCGCGTGGAGATCGGTTGAGCCGTGATCAAGGCGTCCATCCTGGTCATGGCGGTGCTGACGGTGCTGATCGCCATGGGCCTGCGCTGGCGCGAGGGGCGTCTGCCCGGCGGGGCGCCGCAGCGCCTCGGCGCGCTGGCGAGGGGCAAGAAGGGGCTGGACCGCTGGGTCACGGCGGCGGCGCTGGCCGTCGTGCTGACACTGCTGGTCGTCGGCGGGCTGCACTGGCTGCGCGTCTGGGTGGACGGATAGGGCATCCATCGTGAAGGCTGTCATCCTCGTCTTCCCCGGCACCAACCGCGAGCGCGACATGGCGATCGCGCTGGAGCGCGCGACCGGACGGAAACCCGTCATGCTGTTCCACCGCGAGGCCACCCTGCCCCCCGGCACCGACCTTGTCGTGCTGCCCGGCGGCTTCAGCTACGGCGACTACCTGCGCTGCGGCGCGATGGCGGCGCAGTCGCCCGCAATGCGCGCGGTGCGGGACTTCGCGGCCGGGGGCGGCCATGTCCTCGGCGTGTGCAACGGCTTCCAGATCCTCTGCGAGGCGGGCCTGCTGCCCGGCGCGCTGCTGCGCAACGCCACGCTGCGCTTCCTCTCGATGGATTGCCACATGCGGGTGGAGCGGGCCGGCACGCCCTTCACGGCGCATTGGCAGACAGGGGCGGTGTTCCGCGCGCCGATGGCGCATGGTGACGGCAACTACTTCTGCGACGACGCGACGCTGGCGCGCCTGCGGGACGACGGCCTGGTCGCCTTCCGCTACTGCACCCCGTCCGGCGAGGTGATCGAGGCGGCGAACCGAAACGGCGCGCGCGACAACATCGCCGGCGTGCTGTCGCCCAACCTGCGGGTGCTCGGGCTGATGCCCCACCCGGAGGATCTGGTGGACGACCTCATGGGCGGGACGGACGGGCTGCCGCTGTTCACCGCCCTGGTGGACCATCTGCACGCGGCCTGAGCGCGCCAGAGCGGATCAGTCCAGCCGCACCGCCTCCACGCGCCGGTTCAGGGAACGGCCGACGTCGGTGCCGTTGTCGGCGACCGGCTCGGTCTGGCCGCGGCCCTCCGCCATCAGGCGGTCGCCGGCGATGCCGTTCTGCACCAGCCAGTCCCGCACCGCCTGCGCACGGCGCTGGCTCAGGGGCAGGTTGATGCTCGGGCCGCCCTGGTTGTCCGTGTGGCCGACCAGGCGCAGCCGCAGCGCGGGATCGGCGTTCAGCGCGTCGCGCACCTGGATCAGGACCGGCGCCGCGCCGATGTCGAGGTCGGCCGAGTTCGTGCGGAAGGTGACATAGAGCGAGACGCGGCCGGTCCGCCGCAGCGAATCCGCCACCGGCGCCTGCGCCGGGGCAGCCGCGGCCAGGTTCTGCGCGCCCTCGAACCGGAAGCTCGACCCGTAGTCGCCGAAGCTCATGGACTGCACGCCGTTGCGCGCGCTGCCGGCGTAGCGCGCCTCGCCCGGCAGCATCCGTACCGTCACGCTGCCGCCGGTCAGCGGCACCACGCCGGCATGGCGTGCGGCGCGGCAGACGCGGGAATCGGCCGTGTAGGGACCGCTGCCCCAGATCGCCGCGCTGCGCACCACGGCCTCTCCGGCGCAGACGCAGGTCAGGGTCTCGTCGGTGTTGGCGTATGCCATCATCGTATCGGGGCAGATCTGCGGTCCAGCCGAAACGCCGATGAAGGCGTAGCTCGCGCCATAGTCCGGGAAGTCGATGCTCTGCAGGCCGTTGCGCGTGGTGCCCGGATAGCGCGGCCGGCCAGGCAGCATCCGCAGCGTCACCTCGCCCCCGCGGCGCGTGACGGCGCCGGCATGGAGGGCGGCCGCGCAGACGGCGCTGTCGGCCGTGTAGGTGTCGGTACCCCAAACGGCGCCACGTGGGTTCGACACGGCGGGGCAGGCGCAGGTGAGCTGCTCGTCCGTGCCGGCATAGGCCCTCATGTCATCGGGGCATTGCTGCAGGCCGGAAGCCGCCTGCACGCCCTCGAACTGGAAGCTTGCGCCGTAGTCGCCGAAGCTCATGGACTGGATGCCGTTGCGGGTGCGGCCGACATAGCGCGGCTCGCCCGGGCCCATGCGCAGCGTGACCGTTCCGCCGCGGCGCGTGACGGCGCCGGCATGCAGCGCCGCCGTGCAGATCGCGCTGTCTGCGGTGTACGGCCCGCTGCCCCAGACGGCGGCACCGGCGACGCCGGTCTCCGGACAGAGGCAGGTGAGCGTCTCGGTGGTGCCGGCCAGGGCGCTGGCATCGCCCGGGCAGGGCTGGGGCGCCGCGGCCTGGGCGAAGGCGAGCCCGGGAAGCAGGAACAGCGTGGCGATGAGCTGACGCATCCGGGTCCCGCCCTTCCGGTCCAGGCCGAGCCTAGAGCCGCGCGGGGCGCCCGCTCAACGGCGGCGTCGCGAAACACTGTGCCGCGCCCGTCGCTCAGGGCAGGTCCGACCGGGCTTCCCTTCTCCCGCCAGCCGCGTCATGAGCCTGCCCGATGACCGCCCCGACCCCGCTCGACCCCGCCCGCGCCAGGCAGCTCTCCGCCGAGTTCGGGCTGAAGCCGGACGAGTACGACCGCGTCCTCGCCATCCTCGGCCGCACGCCCTCGCTCACCGAGCTCGGCATCTTCTCCGTGATGTGGAGCGAGCACTGCTCCTACAAATCCTCCCGCGTCTGGCTGCGCCAGCTCCCGACAAAGGCGCCCTGGGTGATCCACGGCCCGGGTGAGAATGCCGGCGTCATCGATATCGGCGACGGGCTCGCGGCGGTGTTCAAGATGGAGAGCCACAACCACCCGAGCTTCATCGAGCCCTACCAGGGCGCCGCGACCGGCGTCGGCGGCATCCTCCGCGACGTCTTCACGATGGGCGCGCGGCCGATCGCCAACCTCAACGCGCTGCGCTTCGGCCGGCCGGATGCGCCGCGGATGAAACGGATCATCGATGGGGTGGTGCGCGGCATTGGCGGCTACGGCAACTGCGTCGGCGTGCCGACCGTGGGCGGGGAGGTGAACTTTCACCCTGCCTACGACGGCAATCCGCTCGTCAACGCCATGACCGTCGGCATCGCACCCGCCGACCGCATCTTCCTCTCCGCCGCGGCGGGCATCGGCAACCCGGTGGTGTATGTCGGCTCGAAGACGGGGCGGGACGGCATCCACGGCGCGACGATGGCCTCGGCCGAGTTCAGCGCGGACTCCGAGGAGAAGCGCCCGACCGTGCAGATCGGCGACCCCTTCGTCGAGAAGTTGCTGATCGAGGCATGCCTCGAGCTGATGGCGACCGATGCGATCGTCGCCATCCAGGACATGGGCGCGGCAGGCCTGACGAGCAGCAGCGTCGAGATGGCCGGCAAGGGCGGCGTCGGCATCGCGCTGGAGCTGGACCGCGTGCCGCAGCGCGAGAGCGGCATGACGGCCTACGAGATGATGCTCTCCGAGAGTCAGGAGCGCATGCTGATGGTCCTGAAGCCCGGCGCCGAGGCCGCGGCGGAGGCGATCTTCCGCAAGTGGGAGCTGGACTTCGCGGTGATCGGCCACCTCACCGACACCGGCCGCATCGTCATCCGCCACCGCGATGCCGTCGAGGCGGACATCCCCCTGGCGCCGCTGGAATCCGAGGCGCCGCTCTACAGGCGTCCGGTGGCGGAGACGCCGAAGCAACCGGTGCTGGACCCGGCCGAGATCCCGGCGCGGATGGGTACGGCGGAGGCGCTGGAACGGCTGGTCGGCAGCCTCGACCTCTGCTCGCGGCGCTGGATCTGGGACCAGTACGACAGCACCGTCGGCGGGCAGACCGTGCAGCGGCCCGGCGCGGCGGATGCGGCGGTGGTGAAGCTGGACGGTCTTTCCCGAGCGCTGGCTATGACGGCGGATTGCACCCCGCGCTACTGCGCTGCCGATCCGGAGGAAGGCGGCAGGCAGGCGGTGGCGGAGGCGTGGCGGAACCTCACCGCCGTCGGCGCGACCCCGCTCGCGATCACCGACAACATGAATTTCGGCAATCCGGAGAAGCCCGAGATCATGGGCCAGTTCGCCGGCGCCGTCCGCGGCATGGCGGAGGCCTGCAGCGCCCTCGACTTCCCGGTCGTGAGCGGGAACGTCTCGCTCTACAACGAGACGGAGGGGCGGGCGATCCTTCCGACGCCGGCGATCGGCGGGGTCGGGGTGCTGGAGGATGCGCGCTCGGCGGTGGGGCTCGCGCCGGCGCCGGGTCTCGAGCTGGTGGTGGTGGGGGAGACGCGGGGCTGGCTCGGCCAGTCCCTCTGGCTGCGCGAGATCGCGGGGCGGGAGGACGGTGCGCCGCCGCCCGTCGATCTGGCGGCGGAGCGGCGCAACGGCGATTTCGTGCGGGCGCGCATCCTGGCGGGAGAGGTCGCGGCTTGCCACGACGCCGCCGATGGCGGGCTGCTCGTCGCGGTGGCGGAGATGGCGATGGCCGGCGGCGTCGGCGTGGTCCTCGAAAGGGTGCCGGAGGCGCTGCCGGAGCACGCCTTCTGGTTCGGCGAGGACCAGGCCCGCTACGTGCTGGCGGTGCGGAACGGGGCGGCGATCCTGGCCGCCGCCGCCTCGGCCGGGGTGCCGGCCAGGCGGCTCGGCGCCACCGGCGGGGACCACTTGGTTCTGCCGGGCGGTTCCTCCATATCCGTGGCGCGGCTGGCGGCGGCGCATGAGGCGACGCTTCCGGCACTCATGGAGGGCACTGGCTGATGGCGATGAACGCGGCGGAGATCGAGGCGCTGATCAAGGCTGCCCTGCCCGATGCCCGCGTCACCATCGAGGATCTGGCCGGCGACGGCGACCACTACGCCGCCACGGTCGTCTCCTCTGCCTTCAAGGGGCTCTCGCGCGTCAAGCAGCACCAGATCGTCTACGCCGCGCTGCAGGGCCGGATGGGCGGCGCGCTGCACGCGCTGGCGCTGCAGACCTCGGCACCCGATTGACCCACCCGCAAGGAACCAGCCCGATGACCGATCCGGTCCACACCCGCATCCAGAGCGAGATCAGCGAGAACCCCGTGGTGCTCTACATGAAGGGCACGCCGGTCTTCCCGCAATGCGGCTTCTCCGCACGCGTCGTGCAGATCCTCAGCCATGTGGGCGTGCCCTTCAAGGGCGTGAACGTGCTGGAGGACATGGCCCTGCGCGACGGCATCAAGACCTTCACCAACTGGCCGACCATCCCGCAGCTCTACGTGAAGGGCGAGTTCGTCGGCGGCTGCGACATCATCACCGAGATGTTCCAGTCCGGCGAGCTCCAGACGATCCTGGAGGAGAAGGGCGTCGCGCCGAAGGCGCCTGCCTGATCCTTTCGGTCTGTTGATTTCCGGGTTGGCACGCGCCGGCGCAATTTCCGGCGCGTGCCTGACACCCTCGTCTCGATCATAACGCCGGCCTACGATGTCGCCGCCTATGTCGGCGATGCCGTGTCGTCCGCGCGCGCCCAGTCCCACCCGCATTGGGAGATGCTGGTGGTGGATGACGGATCGCGTGACGACAGCGGCGGGGCGGCGGAGCGTGCCGCGCTCGACGATCCGCGGGTGCGGGTCATCCGTCAGCCGAATGGCGGCGTCTCGAAGGCGCGAATGACCGGCATCGCGGCCGCGCAGGGCGAGACCCTGCTGTTCCTCGATGCCGATGACTGGCTGGCGCCGGACGCCCTGGCTCGACTCGTTGAGACGCTGGCGGCGGCGCCGGCGGCGGTGGCGGCCTATGGCGCCTGGGCGGCGGTGGCCGAAGCGGCCCGGCCGGGTGCCGCACCGCTGCGCGTGAAGGACGGCCCCTACCCCTCCGGCGACGTGCTGGAGCACCTGCTGGTGCAGAACCTGCTGGCCAATGGCGGGCACCTCCTGGCACGACGCGACGCCTTCGCGGCGACCGGCGGCTTCCTTCCGGGCCTGCGCTACGGCGAGGATTGGGAGTGCTGGATCCGGCTGGCGCTGCGCGGCCCATTCGCCGCCGTGCCGGGCGCGGCGCCGCTGCTCTACGTGCGGGAGAGGACGGGCAGCGCCTATCGCCGTATGGCGAGCGCGGCCGAAAGCTTCGGTCCGGCGATGGCCGCGATCTGGGGCAACCCGGATCTTGCGGGGCGCCTCGGCCCGCGCTTCGCACGGCTGAAGGCCCGGGCCGAGGCGGAAAATGCCTGGGTGGTCGGCAAGGAGTTGATCCGCCATGGACGCCCCGTCGAGGGGCTCAGCCGCCTCCGTGCCTCGGTCGCCGCCGCACCCGGGCCGAAGCGCCTGGCGCTGCTCGCGGCGGCGCACCTGCTGCCGCTCATTCCGCCGCGGCTGCACGGACCCTTCGCGAGGTACCCGGGTGGCCAGCCCTAACAGCCGCTGACGTCCGACGGGGGCCGTGCCCCTCCCGCTCCCGCTGGCCCCATGCCAGGATCGATGCATGAACGGGCAAGGCGACCGGCGGCCGATCGCAGCACGGGATCTGGCGCTGACGGGCCGAGTCGCGGGGTGGCTGGTCGCCCGCGGCGCCTCGGCGGACGCGATCTCGCTGGCGGGAATGGCGGCGGGGCTGATCGCCGGTCTCGCCTTCGCCGGCACGGCATGGTGGACGGAGGCGGCGCGGCCGCTCTGGCTGGCCGGCGCGGTCCTGGTCCAGCTCCGGCTGCTTGCGAACATGCTCGACGGGATGGTGGCGGTCGGGCGGGGCATCGCCTCGGCGGCGGGCGAGCTGTTCAACGAGGTGCCGGACCGGATTTCCGACACAGCAATCCTCGCCGGCCTTGGCGTGGCGGCCGGGGATGTCGCGCTGGGGCTGGGCGCGGCGCTGGCGGCCATGGCGACGGCCTATGTGCGCGCGGTCGGTCGCGCCGCGGGAGGCCCGAGCGACTTCCGGGGCCCGATGGCGAAGCAGCACCGCATGGCGCTCGTGACGGTGGTGGCGGTGTTCTGCGCGGTGGCGCCGGCGGGGTGGTCGGCCGGGCTGCCGGCGGCGGCACTCTGGGTCGTGCTGGCGCTGTCCCTCGTCACGGCGTGGCGGCGGCTGGCCGGGGCGTGGCGGCACCTGAAAGGCCGGGCGTGACCGCCTTCGCACATCCCGTCACCGTCTGGATCCTGGGTGCGACGGTGGCGGCGGTCGCCGGGGCGGCGGCCGTGATCGGCGCGCTGTCGCTCAGCGGCCGGGCGGCGCCGACCCTGCGGCGGGAGCTCTGGCTGCGGCTCGGCTCCTGGTGCGTCCTGCTGCCGCTGATGCTCGGGCCGGTGCTGCTGGGCCGGGAGTGGACGATCGGAGCGGTGACGCTTCTCGGCCTGCTCTGCTACCGCGAATACGCCCGCGCCACGGGACTGTTCCGCGAGAGGGCGCTCTCCGCCGTCGTGGTTCTCGGCATCCTGCTGGTGAACTTCGCGGCGCTGGATCACTGGTATGGCTTCTTCGTCGCGCTCTGGCCGCTGACCGTGAGCCTCATCGCCGTCGCCTCCATCCCGCTTGACCGGCCGGAGGGGTATGTCCAACGCGTCGGGCTGGCGGTGCTCGGCTTCATGCTGTTCGGCGCGGGGCTCGCGCATCTCGGCTACATGGCGAACGACCCGGGCTATCGGCCGATCGTGCTGCTGCTGCTGACCGCGGTGGCGCTGAACGACGTTGCGGCCTTCACGGTAGGCAAGGTGCTCGGCGGCCCGAACCTGCTGCCGGCGACGAGCCCGAACAAGACGCTCTCCGGCGCACTCGGCGCCGTGGCGGTCACGGGCGGCGTGGTGGCGCTGGTCGGCTCCTCCATCTTCGGCGGCACGGCGATGGGCTCCGCCCTCTGGCTGATCCTGTTCGGCGTGCTGGTGAGCGTGGCCGGCCAGGCGGGCGACCTGATGCTGTCCTCGATCAAGCGGGACATCGGCATCAAGGACATGGGCGTGGTGCTGCCTGGGCATGGCGGCATCCTCGATCGCTTCAACAGCCTGCTGCTCGTGGCGCCGGCCGCGTTCCACTTCATCGGGTACTTTGTCGGATTCGGGCTGTCCGGACCGACCCGCCTGATCACCGGTAGCCCGTGAAGGCGTGGAAGCTGCGCCCGGCGCGCGACCTCGGCCTGCCGGAGCGGGAGCGGTGGCAGAGCCTGGCGCGGGAGCGTGGGCTCGTGGGCCTGGCCGTGAACGCCATGTGGCGCCGCGTGCTGCGCGGCTATCTCGCGCTGTTCCACAGGCTGGAGGTGGAGGGGCGGGAGAGGATCCCCTCGCCGCCCTTCGTGCTGATAGCCAACCATGCGAGCCACCTGGATGCCCTCGTCCTCGCCGCCGCGCTGCGTGGCGAGGCCGGGCGACGTGCGCATGCGCTCGCGGCGGGCGAGGTGTTCTTCGGCAGCGGCGCGGGGGCGCTGTTCTCGGCCTATGCCGTCAACGCGCTGCCGGTGTGGCGCGGGCGGACACGTCGGGGCGACATCGCGACGCTGCGGGACCGCCTGGTCGAGGACGGGCTGGTGTTCATCCTGTTCCCCGAGGGCACGCGCAGCCGGACCGGCGGGATGGGCCTGTTCCAGCCGGGGCTGGCGACGCTGGTGGCGGGGACGGAGGTGCCGGTGGTGCCGTGCTGGATCGAAGGGGCGTTCGCGTGCTGGCCCGCACAGCGGCGCCTGCCGCGCCCGGGGAAGCTGCTGCTGCGGATCGGCGAGCCGCTGCATTTCACGGAACGAGCGACGCGGGCGGAAGTGTCGGAGACATGCCGGCTCGCGGTGGAGCGGCTGGCCGGATGAGGCGCGAGGCGCCGGCCCCTTGCGGGACCGGCGCCTCGGCAAGGCCGAGGATCAGCGCGAGTAGAACTCGACGACGAGGTTCGGCTCCATCTGCACCGGATACGGCACGTCCGTGAGCTTCGGTGCGCGGAGGATGCGGCCGCGCATGGCGCGGTGGTCGATCTCGACATACTCCGGCACGTCGCGCTCCGCGCTCTGGGCGCTGTCGAGCACGGCGGTGAGCTGCTTCGACTTCTCCTTCAGCTCGATCACGTCCGAGTCCTTGACGGAGTAGGATGGAATGTTCAGCCGCTTGCCGTTCACCAGCACGTGCCCGTGGTTCACCAGCTGCCGCGCGGCGAACGGGGTGATGGCGAGCTTCATGCGGTAGATGAGGGTGTCCAGCCGGCGCTCCAGCAGCTCGATCAGGTTCTCCGAGGTGTCGCCCTTCCGGCGCACGGCTTCCTCGTAGTACTTGCGGAACTGCTTCTCGCCGATGTTGCCGTAATACCCCTTCAGCTTCTGCTTCGCCATGAGCTGGATGCCGAAGTCGGTCGGCTTGTTCTTCCGCCGCTGGCCGTGCTGGCCCGGGCCATACTCGCGCTTGGCGATCGGGGACTTGGCGCGCCCCCAAAGGTTCACGCCGAGGCGGCGGTTGATCTTGTACTTGGATTCGACGCGCTTCGTCATGCGGCGCCCCGGCCCTCTCGGGTCCGGTCCTTCTTGTTCGCGGCCGGGCGGTGCCGGCACGCCGGTTGTCCCGGTAGGCCCGAGGCCAGGGCGGCCAAGGGCGGGCGCGGCGCACGGGGCGCCGTCCACGTTCCCGGAAGTGGCGGGCTTCTAGGGGCTCGGCCCGCGCCTTGTCAAACCGGGCGGCCCCGCCCTACTGCCGCGCCATGGTGACCCGCGAAGAGATCCTCATCCTCGGCCTCACGGCCGGCGTGCTCGGCAGCCTGGTGGGCGGGCTGATGCTGGGCGTCGGTCTCGGGCTGGCGGTGGGGGGGCAGCACCTGGGCTGGCTGCTGGTGCTGCCTGCGGCACCAGTGGCGGGCCTGCTGGGTTACCTGCTGGCGCGGCGGCTGGCCCGGAAGCTGTAGCGCAACCGGACCGCTACTCCGGCCGGATGCCGGCGAGTTCGACCAAGCGGCGCTTGTAGGCGAAGTCGTCGCGAAGAAAGGCCGCGGTGGCCTCAGGTGTCGCGGCGTGCACCGTGTAGCCGTTCGGCGTCAGGTGGCGGTCGCGCACCGCGGGGTCGGCCAGCGCGGCCGCGATGTCGCGCTGAAGGCGCGTCACCAGCGGCGCGGGCGTGCCGGCGGGGACGAAGGCGCCGAACCAGGTGCGCGGGTCCATCTCGGCGTAGCCGGCCTCGGCCAGCGTCGGCACCTCCGGCAACTGCTCGAACCGCGCCGGCCGGCCGACGGCCAGCGCCCGCAGCGTCCCGGCGCGCAGATGCTCGAGCGAGGAGGCGATGCCAGCCAGCGTCATCTGCACCTCTCCCGAGAGGGTCGCGAGGATCGCGGGCGGCACGCCGCGATACGGCACATGCGTCATCTCGATGCGCTCCTTCGCCATCAGCGCGGCGAAGGCGAGGTGCGGCTGCGAGGCGTTGCCATAGCTGCCGAAGTTCAGGCGCCCCGGTGCGGCCCGCGCCGCGGCCACCAGCTCCGCCATCGTGCCGGCGCGGACCGAGGGGTGCACCAGCACCATCTGGTGGACCTCGACCAGCAGCGAGACGGGCAGCAGGTCGCGCATCGGATCGTGCGGCAGGCCGCGGATCAGGTGCGGGTTGGCGGTGATCGAATTGTCCGCGGTGACCAGCACCGTGTGCCCGTCGGGCGGCGCCTTCGCCACCAGGTCGGTGCCCGGCACGGTCGAGCCGCCGGGGCGGTTGTCCACCACCACGGGCTGGCGCCAGACGGGAGAGAGACGGTCGGCGATCGCGCGGGCCAGCACGTCGAGCCCGCCGCCCGGTGGGAAGGGCACCACCAGCCGCACCTGGCGGGAGGGGAACTCCGCCCCCTGCGCCCGGGCGAGGCCCGGCAGGGCAATAGCGGCGAGGAGCACGCGGCGGCTGGGGCGCATCGTCAATTCCCGAACAGGTGTGCCCGCAAGGTTTCCGCCGTCCAGGCCGGCGCTTCAAGCTCCGGCAGATGGCCGATGCCCTTGGGCGAGAGGAAGCGGGCGCCGGGGATCGCCGCGGCGACGGCCCGGCCTACCGGGGGCGGGTTCACGCCATCGGCGGCGCCGGTGACGCAGAGCGTCGGGCAGGAGATCCGCGGTGCGTAGTCCTCCGCCACATCCACCGCATCCGTGCAGCGCGCCGCCGCAAGGTAGCCGGCGCGGTCCGTCGCCGCGACGACGCCCCGCACGAGGTCTAGCACCGGCGCTGGCGTGCCCGGCGCGACGAGGGCGGCGGCACGCTCGCGCGCCATGGCGAGGCCGCCCCGCGCCATCGAGGTCTCGCGCATCGCGAGCATCGCCGCCCGCTCCGTCGGGCCCTTCCAGCGCTGCCCGCGGGAAGTGCCGAGCAGGACGAGCCGCGCCACGCGAGCCGGCGCCGTCGCGGCCAGGCAGGCGGCCAGCATCGAGCCGAAAGAGGAGCCGACCAGCAGCACCGGACCGGCCACGCCAAGCGCCGCGAGCAGCGCGAGCGCCGCGGCGGCGTAGTCCTCGGGTCGCGGCGCCGCGGCACGGAAGGTGTCGGAGAGGAAGTAGCCGGGTGCGTTCCACGCGATGACCCGCGCCTCCCGCGACAGCGCCGCGAGGCTGAAGCGCCAGCCGGTGGCGTTGGCGCCGATCCCGTGCAGCAACAGCACGGTGCGCGGCCCCTGCCCGGCCTCCATGAAGGAGAGGCGCGGGCCTGCAAGGCCGAGCGTCGCCGCATCGACCTCCGCGAAGCGGAGATCAGGCAGTGGTGGAACCGGCGTGCCGTCAGGATGGATCATCGTCCCCCCAGGGCAGAGGTGGCGGGTCCCCGGCGAAGCGGCCGCGCACCATGCGGCCGCGCGCAAGTTCCGTGACGACGCCGTGCAGGGTGCGCAGCTCCTGCTCCGTCACCTCACCGCGCTGGAACCAGTGGCGGAGGTTGCGGACCATGCCGGGCCGCTTCGGCGCGTTGTGCAGGAAGCCCGAGGCATCCAGCTCGGCGATCAGGCGGTCGAGGAAATGCTCGAGCTCGCCCTTCGTGGCGGGCCGGGTCGCGTGCGTCTGCATAAGGCGCGGCGGCATCGTCTCGGCCGCCATCCACCATTCGTAGGCAAGGATCATCACGGCCTGGGCGAGGTTGAGCGAGTTGTGGCGCGGGTTCAGCGGATAGCGGACGAGCGTGTCGCAATGCGCGAGGTCATCGGCCTCCAGCCCGGCGCGCTCCGGCCCGAAGAGCACGGCGGCACGCAGGGGCCGGGCATTGACCGCCCGCAGCTCCGCGGCGGCGGCGCGGGCGTCGAGCACGGGGATGACGACGTGGCGCGGACGCGGGCAGGTGCCGAGCACGCGATGGCAATCCGCAACCGCGTCGCGCAGGTCGGCGAAGACCTCCGCGGCGTCGAGGATGGCGTCGGCGCCGGACGCGGCGGGATAGGCGTCCGGTTGCGGCCAACCGTCGCGCGGCGCGACGAGCCGCAGGTGGAACAGGCCGCCATTGGCCATGGCACGGGCGGTAGTGCCGATGTTGCGCGCCATCTGCGGCCGGACGAGGATGACGATCGGGCTTTCGCCGGGGGGCGCTTCCAGGGCCGCGCCACCATCGCCGCGGCCGCCGGTCACGTCAGCCCTCCCTCTCCGCTTGCGGGGGAAGGAGGCGTTCTCCGTCCTACGCTCGCCGCCATGTCGTCCCGGCGGGGCCGTCCTCCAGCAGGATGCCCTGCTCGGCCAGCTCCTTGCGGATCCGGTCCGCCTCGGCCCAGTTCTTCGCCTGGCGCGCGGCCAGCCGGGCGGCGATGGCGGAGTCGATCGCGGCGTCGCCCTCCCCGTCCCCTCCACGGAACCACGCGGCCGGCGACTGGCCGAGCAGCCCGAGCAGCGCGCCGGCCGACAGCATGCGCGCCTTCAGCGGGGGCAGCGCCGCGTCGTCGTCCGCCGCCAGCGCCTCGTTCGCCGCGGAGGCGAGGTGGTGCAGCGACGCCAGAGCCAGGGGCGTGTTGAGGTCGTCGGCCAGCGCCGCCTCCACGGGCGGCTGCTCGGCCGGGTGAGGCGCCTCACCGCCCTCCGCGACGACCTCCTCCATCTTCGACAGCACGCGGTAGAAGCGATCGAGCTCGCGCCGCGCCTCGATCAGCCCTGCCTCGGTGTAGTCGAGCGCCGCGCGGTAATGCGTCTTCAGCAGCAGCAGCCGGAAGGCCTCTCCCGCCCAGGGGCCGAGCTGCAGGATGTCCTGCACCGTGCGGAAGTTGCCGAGCGACTTCGACATCTTCTCGCCGTCCACCAGCAGCATGCCGTTGTGCATCCAGTAGCGGGCGAAGTGGCTGCCGGGGAAGGCGCAGAGCGATTGCGCCACCTCGTTCTCGTGGTGCGGGAAGAGCAGGTCGGCGCCGCCGCCATGGATGTCGAAATCCGGCCCGAGGTGCTTCCACGACATGGCGGAGCATTCGATGTGCCAGCCCGGGCGTCCACGGCCCCAGGGGCTGTCCCAGCCCGGCTGGTCAGGCGTGCTCGGCTTCCAGAGCACGAAGTCGCCCGGATCGCGCTTGTAGGGCGCGACCTCGACGCGCGCGCCCGCCAGCATCTCCTCCGTCGATCGGCCGGAGAGCGCGCCGTAGCGCGGGAAGCTGGCGACGGCGAACAGCACGTGGCCCTCCGCCGCATAGGCGTGTCCGTTGGCCACCAGGCGTTCGATCAGCGCCACCATCTCGGGGATGGTGCCGGTGGCGCGGGGCTCCACATCCGGCGGCAGCACGCCGAGGGCGGCCATGTCGCGGTGGAACTCCGCCGTGGTGCGGCGCGTGACGCTCTCGATGCTCTCGCCGCTCTCGCGCGCGCGGTCGATGATCTTGTCCTCGACGTCGGTGATGTTCCGCGCGTAGGTGACCTGCGGATAGAGCCGGCGCAGCAGGCGGGAGAGCACGTCGAACACGACGTTCGGCCGCGCATTGCCGAGATGCGCGAGGTCGTAGACCGTCGGGCCGCAGACGTACAGGCGCACATGGCCGGGGTCGAGCGGCGCGAACCGCTCCTTGCGGCGGGTCGCGCTGTTATGCAGGAACAGGTCCATCAGGCGTTGCTCGCGGCGGAGAGCAGGCGCTTCAGCGCGCGCTCCCGGCCGATCAGGGGAAGGAAGGTCTTGAGGTCGGGGCCGTGCTCCTCGCCCGTCAGGGCGCGGCGCAGCGGCAGGTACAGCGCGCGGCCCTTGCGGCCGCTGCGTTCGGCAAGCGCGGATGTCCAGCTCGGCCAGGTGGCCTCATCCCACGGCTCCTCGGGCAGGGTCGCGGCGGCGTCGTGCAGCAGCGCGGCGTCGGCCGGATCGCCCGCGGGCAGGATATCCCCGGACGCGACCTCCCACCAGTCGCGCGCCTCGCGGAACAGGTCGAGGTTGCCGCGCACGGCGTTCCAGAACGCCTCCGTCGCGCCGTCCGGCAGCCGGTCCTGCACCGCGGCGAAGGGCAGGGCGTGCAGGTGCCGGCGGTTCAGCGCCAGGAGCTGCTTCGGATCGAACCGCGCCGCCGAATGCGAGACCCGGGCCAGGTCGAAGTCCCGCGCCAGTTCGGCCGGCATGCCCGGCCGCGGATCGGTGGAGGTGCCGAGGGCGAGGAGGTAGCCTGCCAGCGCCGCCGGCTCCACACCGTCACGACGGAGCTGGCGCAGTCCAACCGCGCCGCTGCGCTTGGACAGCGGGCCGCCATCGGCGTCGGTCAGCAGCGGCAGGTGGGCGAAACGCAGCGTGCGCGGATACTCGCCGGCCAGGGCCTTCAGGATGTCGATCTGGATGCCGGTGTTGGTGACGTGGTCCTCGCCGCGGATCACGTCGGTGATGCCCATCTCCAGGTCGTCCACCACGGAGGTGAAGGTGTAGAGGAAGCTGCCATCGGCGCGCACCAGCACGGGATCGGAGAGGGAGGGCAGCTTCACCGCCCGCTCCCCCAGCACGCCGTCGCGCCACGTCACCGTTCCGCCCGACAGAAGGAAGCGCCAATGCGGCCGCTTGCCGTTGGCGATGGCGCGGTCCAGCCCCTCCTTCGTCATGCGGAGCGCGGCGCGGTCATAGACCGGTGGCCTGCCCTGGCGGATCCGCTGCTCCCGCTTGTAGGCGAGCTCCTCCTCGGTCTCGAGGCAGGGGTAGAGGCGGCCGGCGGCCCTGAGGCGCTCGGCCGCGGCCTCGTAGGCCGGCAGCCGGTCGGACTGGCGGGCGAAAGCATCCCAGTCAAGGCCGAGCCAGCGCAGGTCCTCCTCTATGGCGGCGGCGAATTCCGCTCGGGACCGTTCCGTGTCGGTGTCGTCCAGCCGCAGCAGCACGCGCCCACCGCTCCGGCGGGCGAGGCACCAGTTGGCGAGCGCGATGCGGGCATTGCCGACATGCAGCAGGCCGGTGGGGGAGGGCGCGAAACGGACTTTCATCGGGGGCGCAGAGGGACCCCAGGCCGCGGCGGAAGGCAAGGGCGGCGCCATGATCCCGGCGCAATCGAGATGGTATAATGGTCGATCGGAAGGAGACTTCCCATGCGGACGAAGACCGCCGCCCTGTTCGGAGCGGCCCTGATCGCCGGGAGCCTCGCGGCCCCGGCCGCACAGGCGGATTGGCGCTGGCGCGGCCATGGCTGGGGCGGCCACCACCATCACCACCGGCACTACCACCAGCGGCACTGGAACGGCGCGCCGGTGCTCGGCGCGATCATCGGGCTCGGGGCTGGGCTGGCCATCGGTTCGGCCCTGGCGCAACCGCCCCCGCCACCGGTCTACTATGCGCCGCCACCCCCGCCGCCGGTCTACTACGCGCCGCCCCCGCCTGTGGTGTACCAGCCGCCGCCCCAGGTCTGGCAGCCGGCGCCGCGCGTCTGGCAGCCGGGGATCGGCTGGGTCGACATGAAGCCGGGGTGGTGAGGGCGACGCCGCGCCCTCATTCCTCCTCGTCCTCCTCGCCGTCGCGGCGTGGGTCGAGGACACGCCAGTTGCGCTCCTCCGGGTCCTCGGCGCGGGTCTCGGCGAAAGCGTGCAGCTCGGTCGCGCTGCGCCAGGCATCGTCGCCGGCGCCTGCCACCTCGGCGTCCTCGCCATAGGCGAACCATGCCTCCAGCACCTCGGCCGCCGCCATGCCGGGGGCGCGGCAGCGGTCGAGGCTGTCACGCACGTAGCGGCGGGCGAAGGCGTTGGCATGCGCGACCGTCGTGAAGCCGCGCACCACCTCCACCGGGTCCGAGCCATTGGCGCCCGAGAGGTCGAGGATGCGAACGGCGAGTCCCGGCACCTGGCCGAAGCCGCCGTCGAAGATCGGATCGCGTTCGGTGTCGCTCATGCAATCAGCGCCGAGAAGCCGTTGGTAAGGGGGTAGCGCCGATCGCGGCCGAAGGCGCGGGGTGTGATCTTCACGCCGGGCGGAGCCTGGCGGCGCTTGTACTCGGCACGGTCGAGCATGCGCCAGACGCGGAGCACCGTCGCGCGGTCATGGCCGCGGGCGACCAGCGCCTCGACCCCCTCCTCCCGCTCCACCAGCCCTTCCAGGATGTCGTCCAGCACGTCGTACGGCGGCAGCGTGTCTTGGTCGGTCTGGCCGGGCTTCAGCTCGGCGCTTGGCGGCTTGGTGATGACGCGCTCGGGCATCACCTGGCCACGCGGCCCGCGCGCCCCGGGCGGAAGGTTCGCGTTGCGCCAGCGGCTGAGCGCGAAGACGGTGGTCTTCCACACGTCCTTCAGCACGGAATAGCCGCCGCACATGTCGCCGTAGAGCGTGGCATAGCCGGTGCTCATCTCGCTCTTGTTGCCGGTGGTCAGCAGCATGTCGCCGAACTTGTTCGACAGCGCCATCAGCGTCACGCCGCGGATGCGGGACTGGATGTTCTCCTCGGTGATGTCTGGGGCGCGGTTGCCGAAGGCAGGGGCGAGCATCGTGTGGAAGGCGTCCATCGCCGGGGCGATCCCGATCGTCTCGTAGCGGATGCCGAGCAGCCGCGCGCATTCCTCGGCATCCTCCAGGCTTTCCCGAGAGGTGTAGGGCGAGGGCATCATGACCGCGCGCACGCGCTCCGGCCCCAGCGCATCGGCGGCGACGGCGGCGCTGATCGCGCTGTCGATGCCGCCCGAAAGGCCGAGCACCACGCCGGGGAAGCGGTTCTTGTCCACGTAGTCGCGCAGGCCGAGCATCATGGCGCGGTAGATCTGCTCCAGCCGCGGCACGGCGGCCGGCACGGGCTGCGGCGCGCAGCGCCAGCCTCCGGCGCCCCGCGCCCACTCCGTTACGGCAACGCGCTCCTCAAACATAGGGAGCTGCACGGCGAGGTCGCGATCCGCGTTCAGGACGAAGGACGCGCCTTCGAACACCAGCTCGTCCTGGCCGCAGACCTGGTTGAGGAAGACGAAGGGCAGCCCGGTCTCGACCACGCGGGCGACGGCGAGGTTGACGCGGTAATCCTGCTTCTCCGCCTCGAAGGGGGAGCCGTTTATCGAGATCAGGATCTCCGCGCCGCTTTCCTGCAGCGTCTCGGAGACGTGGGGGAACCACCAATCCTCGCAGATCATCAGGCCGAGCCGGACGCCGCGGAAGGCGACCGGGCCGGGCGCGGGGCCGGCGGTGAACACGCGCTTGTCGTCGAACACGCCATAGTTCGGCAGCTCGTGCTTGGCGCGGCGCGCGGCGACGGCGCCACCCTCCAGCAGGAACAGCGCGTTGTGCAGGCGCCCGCCCTCCTCCCAGGGGCCGCCGACGACGAGGCCGGGGCCGCCATCCGCGGTCTCGCGCGCCAGCGCCTCGATGCGGGCGGTGCAGGCCTCGACGAAAGCAGGCTTGAGGACGAGGTCCTCGGGCGGGTAGCCGGCTATCGAGAATTCCGGCGTGACGACGAGGTCGGCGCCGGCGGATGCGGCCTCGGCCCGGGCAACGCGGATGCGGTCCGCGTTGACGTCGAGCGCGCCTTCGTGCGGGTTGATCTGCGCGAGCGCAATGCGGAGGCGGTCGGTCATGGCAGGCCGAAGCTAGGGACGCGCCCCGGGGGGGTCAACGCGCGAGGGCCCGAGCACGCCGAGGATCATGCCGGCACAGACGAGGCCGACGCCGAGCAGCCCGGCGGACCCGAGCGGCTCATCCAGCAGCGGCCAGGCGGCGAGCGCGGCCATGCCGGGAACGAGCGCGGTGATAGCGGTCGTGCGGGGGGCGCCGATGGCGGTCACGGCGCGGGTGAACAGGAAACCGGCCACGAGTACCGCGAAGACGCCCTGGAAGACGAGCTGGTAGAGCACGGCACCGGCCGGCACCGCGCCGATGTTGGAGGGCAGCAGCAGCCACCAGACCGGCAGGTAGAGCGGCGCGGCCCAGAAGGCGGCGGAGAGCGTGGCGTGCAGCGCCGAGACACCCCAGAGCCGGATCACGGTGGTGTAGACCGCCCAGGAGAAGGAGCCGGCAAGGAACAGCAGGTCGCCGCGCCAGGCGCCGGGGTGCGCGCCAAAGGTGTCGAAGGCCAGCAGCGCGATGCCGAGCGCGACCACGGCCAACGAGAGCACGCGCCGGCGCGTCCACGCCTCGTGCAGCAGCGCCGCACCCAGGGCTGCGGTGAGGAAGGGCAGCGTGCCCGGCAGCATCACCCCGCCATGCGCGGCAGGCGCGAAGGCGAAGCCGTGATAGGCGAGCAGCGGGAAGGCGAAAGCGGCCGTGCCGACGATGACAAGAAGCCGGCGTGGCGGCAGGCGGGGAAAACCGAACACCGCCAGCAGCGGCAGCACCGCAAGGAAGGCGCCGGCGTAGCGCAGTGCCGCCACGTCCCACGCCGTGAAGTCCTGCTTCGCGCCAAGGCGCGAGGACAGCAGGAACGCCGCCCAGACGAACAGCACCGCGACCGCGCAGGCATAGCCGATGCGCCGTTCGGCGGCGGGGGAGGTGGGCATGGCCGCGATGCTAGGGCGCCGTTCCCGCGCTGCCCATCCCGGTGGCAGGATGGCCAGGATGAGCCCGCCCGAACCGTACCGCCCCGGCGACCTGCTGCCGGCGCTGAGCCTGCCCCTGGCCGACGGCACGCCTTTCGACCTCGGCGGGCAGGCGATCGCGGGCCGCCCGCGGCTTCTCGTGCTGGGCGGCGTGCCCGACGCGGCGGTGCTGGCGTCGGCGGAGGCGCAGGGCGCGACCGTGCTGCTGGTGATCGCCGGCCGGCCGGGCGAGGCGGCTGCGCCGGCCGACGGAAGGACGCGGCTGTTCGACGCTGACCGCCGGCTGTTCACCGGGCTCGGCCTGCCGGACGGCGGCGCGGCGGTGATCTCGGCGCGGGGGCAGCTTGCCTTCGCGGCGGCCGGGCCGGGTGCGCCCGCAGCCGCCCTGGCGGCGCTGCCCGCCGCCGCGCCCCTGCCCCCGGTCCGCCGCGGTGGCGCACCGGTGCTGCTGATCCCCGACGTGCTGGAGCCGGCGCTGGTGGCGCGGCTGCTGGCGCATTGGGAGGCGGGGGAGAAGGTGGCGGACCGCGTCGCATCCGCCCGCGACCGGAGCGGCGCCGGCCTCGCCACCGGGCTGAAGCGGCGGTCCGACGTGTTCCTGGACGACCGGCTGCTCTATGCTGAGTTCCAGCGGCGCATCGAGCGGCGCGTGCTGCCCGAGATGTGGCGCGCCTTCCGCTTCCGCGCCGCGCGGTTCGAGGCGCCGCGCATCGGCTGCTACGAGGCGGCGAACGCCGGTGCCTTCGGCCCGCACCGCGACAACCGCACGCCGTACACCGCCCACCGGCGCTTCGCCATGAGCCTGAACCTGAACACGGGCGAGTACGAGGGCGGCCGGCTGCGCTTCGCGGAGTTCGGGCCGGAGGAGTACGAGCCGGAGGCCGGCGGCGCCTGCATCTTCTGCTGCGACCTGCTGCACGAGGCGACGCCCGTGACCGGGGGACGGCGCTTCGCCGTATTCACCTTCTTCACCGACGCCGAAGGCGCGCAGCAGGAGCAGCGGCTGATCGCCGAAGCCGCCGCGCGCGGCCAGACAGGGGTCGCTATGCGCTGACGCCGTTGCCCCTCTTGCGGCTGCCGTTGCGGCGCAGGAGGAACTCGCGCCCCACCTTCACGCGCGGCACGCCGTCATACGCCACGATGTCGGCGGTGGCGTAGGTCTCGGACCACGCCTCGGGGATGAAGCTGCCGGTGCCGACCACGTCGATCGGCGCCTTTGCCTCCGCCATCACGCGGCACTTGCCGACTCCGAAGCCGGAGGAGGCGACGATGCGCACCTTCGGGAAACCGGCCTCATCCAGCGCCTCCCGCATACGCCAGATGGCCGCGGCGGACACGCCGGTGCCGACCAAGTGGCGCAGCTCCGTCTCGGAGCGGTAGCGGCGGACGGCCTGCGGCGCGTGGCGTTCCAGCACCGCGTAGCTCTCCCCCGGATCGAGCCCTTCCAGGAAGCGGCCACCATGCGTGTCGAGCCGCACGGCCATGCGACCGGCAGCGGCGAGATCGGGGAAGCGGCGGCAGACCTCCAGCCCGTCCGTCACCTCGCGGCCGAAATAGTCGGTGAGGACCGTCAGATCGGCGTCCGGAAACGCCTCGTGGAACATCTCGGCGGCGCGCAGGGTGGAGCCGGCGTAGCCGATCAGAGCATGGGGCATGGTGCCGCGGCCGGCGGGCATGCCGAACCAGTGGGCGGTACCGTCACTGGCGTTGCCGGCGAAGCCCTTCGCGCCCTCGCGTCGCGCGGCGGCGCTGCCGACGGAGGCGGCGTAGGCCATCATCTCCTGCATCTCGGCGCCGGCGCAGTGCCGCGCGTCCATCGCAAGGAAGGCAACCTCCGGCAGCTCGACGCACATCTGGTAGGCGTTGTGCGCGGCGACGCAGGCGGCGCCGAGCTTCTGGAGCATCACCGTCTCCAGGTCGACCAGCCCGTGGAAGGAGCCGGAGACATAGAAGATCGGGTCGCCGGCGCCGACCCACTGCCCCTCCGCGTGCATCACCTCGATGTCGAAGGAGAGCCTGCGGGCGGTGGCGACGCCGTTCAGCCAATCCGTCGCCAGCCGGTGGGCGGAGATCACCGGCCTGCGGAGGAAGACGGCGTAGGTGACGCGGCAGTCGCCGAACCGCCCGACGATCGCCTTCGTCCTGTTGAAGTAGCTGTCCGTCCGCGCCGCGATGTCGTCGGGCATGCCGGCCTACTGCGCCGCCTGCGGCATCGCCGTGCCGGGCCGGCGGGCCTTCAGCTCCTCGGCGATGAGGAAGGCCAGCTCGAGCGACTGCTCGGCGTTCAGCCGCGGGTCGCAGAAGGTGGCGTAGTTGCCCGACAGGTCGGCCTCCGTCAGCCGGTGCGCGCCGCCGAGGCATTCGGTGACGTTCTGGCCCGTCATCTCGACATGGACGCCGCCCGGCACCGTGCCCTCGGCCGCGTGGCAGTCGAAGAAGCGGCGCACCTCCATCAGGATCGCGTCGAAGCTGCGGGTCTTGTAGGCGCCCGCCTTCACGCCGTTGCCATGCATCGGGTCGCACAGCCAGACGACGTTGCGGCCGGCGCGGCGGATGGCGCGCAGCAGCACGGGAAGTTTCGCCTCCACCTTGTCGGCACCCATGCGGGAAATGAGGGTGAGGCGACCCTTCTCGTTCGCCGGGTTCAGGATCTCGGTCAGGCGCACCAGCTCATCCGGCTCCATCGTCGGGCCGACCTTCATGCCGATCGGGTTCTCGACACCGCGCATGAACTCGACATGCGCGCCGTCCGGCTGCCGCGTACGGTCGCCGATCCAGAGGAAATGGGCCGAACACGCCCACCAGCGGCCGGGATGCACCGAGCTCTCACGCGTCAGCGCCTCTTCGAACGGAAGCAGCAGCGCCTCGTGGCTGGTGTAGAACTCCGTCTCCCGCACCTGGGGCAGCTCGGCCATGCCGCAGGCCGACATGAAGCTCAGCGTCTCGTCGATGCGGTGCGCCAGATCCTCGTAGCGGCCCGCGAGCGGTGAGCGGCGCGCGAAATCCAGGTTCCAGCGGTGGACCTGGTGAAGGTCGGCATAGCCGCCCGTGGCGAAGGCGCGCAGCAGGTTCAGCGTCGAAGCCGATTGCAGATAGGCGAACTCCATCCGCGTCGGGTCGGGCAGCCGTGCCTCGGCCGTGAAGTCGGGGCCGTTGATAATGTCACCCCGGTAGGAGGGCAGCGTAACCCCCTCCATCGTCTCCGTGTCGCTGCTGCGCGGTTTCGCGAACTGGCCGGCCATGCGGCCGAGCTTCACCACGGGCAGCGAGGCCCCGAAGGTGAGTACCACGGCCATCTGCAGCAGCACCCGGAAGGTGTCCCGGATGGTGTTGGTGTTGAACTCCGCGAAGCTTTCGGCGCAATCGCCACCCTGAAGGACGAACGCCGCCCCGTCGCCTGCACGCGCCAGCTGGGCCTTCAGCCGCTCCGCCTCGCCTGCAAACACCAGCGGAGGAAATCGGCGGAGCTTCGCCTCCATCGCCTGAAGGCGGATCTGGTCCGGGTACTCAGGCACCTGCCGGATCGGCATGCCCCGCCAGCTCTCCGGGCTCCACGCGCGCGCAGCCATCGTCCTCTGCTCCTGGTCCGAGGGGGCAGACTAGCCGGGCCGGGCGGGGCGGGGGAACCCCGGCCGAGACCGCCCGAGAATGCCGGCGCCGACGATCCGCAGGCGTTCCCGACCGTGTCCTACTCTGCCGCGGCCTTCACCCCCGCTTCCCGGGTTCGGGTGCGGAGCGTCACGAACTCCTCCGCTGCCGTAGGATGGATGCCGATGGTGCGGTCGAAGTCCGCCTTGGTCACGCCGGCAACCACGGCGATGCCGATGCCCTGCATAATCTCGGCCGCATCCTCGCCCAGCATGTGGGCGCCGAGCACGCGGTCCGTCTGCTGGCAGACGACGAGCTTCATCAGCGTGCGGCGCCCGGGCCGGCCCGTGATGGCGTGGCGCATCGGGGTGAAGCGCGTGACGTAGATGTCCACCGGCCCGCGCGCCGCCGCCTCGGCCTCCGTCAGTCCGACCGTGCCCATGGGCGGAGAGGTGAAGACGGCCGTGGGCACATTCTCGTAACTGGCGCGGCGGGGCTTGTTGCCGAACAGCGTGTCCGCCAGGGCGTGGCCGACGGCCGTGGCCATGGGCGTCAGGTTCACGCGGTGGATCACGTCGCCGATGGCGTAGATGTGGGGCTGGCTGGTCGCGTGCTCCTCATCCACCGTCACGGCGCCGTTGGCGGCGCAGCGCACGCCGGCAGCCTCCAGGTTCAGCCCCTTCGTGTTCGGTTCCCGCCCCGTGGTGAAGAAGACGGCGTCGACCTCTCGCATGAAGTTGGTGGACAGCGAGAGCATCAGGTGGTCCTCCACCTTGGCGATGCGCGTGACCTTGGCATCGGGGTTCAGGCGGAGGCCATTGGCCGTCAGCGCCTCCACCATCGTGCTGCGAAGGTCGTCGTCGAAGCCGCGAAGCGGGAGGGAGGAGCGGTAGACCAGCTCCACCTCCGCGCCGAGGCCGTTCAGGATGCAGGCGAACTCCAGCCCGATGTAGCCGGCGCCGACCACCGCCACGCGCCTGGGCAGCGCCTTGCGGGTGAACAGGTCGTCCGAGATGAGCCCGTGCTCCGCGCCCGGGATGTCCGGGACCACGGGATGGCCGCCGGTGGCAATGACGATGCGCTCCGCCGTGACGCGCCGTTCGCCGACGAGAAGAGTGTGCGGATCGACGAAGCGGGCATGCGCCTCGAAGGTGGTCGCGCCGGCCGCCTTCAGCAGCCGGTCGTAAATCGCGGAGAGGCGCGAGACCTCGGCATCCCGCGTGGCGGCGAACCTGCCCCAGTCATGCCCATTCTTCGTCACGTCCCAGCCGAAGGCGGCGGCATCCTCCGCCCACATGCCGTACTCGGCGGCGTTGACCATCAGCTTCTTCGGCACGCAGCCGACATTGACGCAGGTGCCGCCCCAGAAGCGTTCCTCGGCGATGCCGACGCGGGCGCCATGCCCGGCCGCGATGCGCGCGCAGCGCACGCCGGCCGAGCCGCCGCCGATGACGAAGAGGTCGAAATCATAACCCATGGAAGGCGGCCCTCACGAACCTGCGGGGACGGAATGTGGCGCCGCGCCGCCGCGCTGCCAACCACGCGGCGGGCGGGAGGATCGTCGGCCGGCTATCCGCGCTTCACGTTCCAGAACACATGCACCGAGCCATGCAGCGCGCCGGTCAGGTCGCTGCGGATCGCCCCGTCGGAGAAAGTGCGGCCAAGCGGGATGGTCGGCACCGTCTCCAACGCCCTGCGCTGCGCAGCCAGGAACAGCGCATTGGCCTCTGCCGGCGTACCCGCGGCAAGCCAGCGCGTGACCAGGCCCTCGGTCTCGGCATCCTCAAACCAGCCCCACCAGCCGGTGTCGCCGAGGCCGCGCGTCGTCGCGTTGGTCGCGGGATTGTCGATCGAGATTGCCGGCCAGTTCGTGCAGGCAATGCTCCAGCCGCCTCGATCGAGCGGGTTCTTCGAGACGCGGCGCTGCACGACCGTGCCCCAATCCAGGTCTTGCAGGTCCACGTTCATGCCGATGCGCCGCAGCAGATCCGCCAGCAGCACGCCATGCGCGTTGATGGAGGCGACGTCGGTCGGGTTGAGGATCACCACCCTCTCCCCCGCGTAACCCGCCTCGGCCAGCGCGCGCCGCGCGCCGGCGGCATCGAGGGTGCCCATCACGCCGCGGCCGACTTCGGCCACACCCGGCATGCCGCAGGGGAACATCGAGAGGCAGGCCTCGCCATCACCCGGCCTTGCGGTGATCACCTGGACGAAGGGCGTCTGGTCGATGGCCCTGAGCAGCGCTTGGCGTACCGCAACCTTGTCGAAGGGCGGCTGCAGGTGATTGAAGCGCAGCACCGCCATGACGCCGAAAGGATCCACGCGGAAGAGCCGCACGTTGCGGTTCCGCGCCACCGCAGCGGCGAGTTCCGGCAGCACCGTGGCGACCCAGTCCACCTCGCCCGCCTGAATCGCGGCCGCGGCGGTGGCGGGATCCGGGATCACCTGCCATTCCATCCGCTCGAAATTCACGACCTTGCCGCCGGACGTCCAGGCCGGCGCCTCGGCGCGCGGCACGTAGTCCGCGAACTTTTCATACACCATGCGTGCACCGGAGACGTATTCGTCGCGCTTGAAGCGGAAGGGGCCGGAACCGATCATCTCCGTCACCTGCGCGGTCGGACTCGTCATCGCCAGGCGTTCCGGCATGATCATGGCCGGCGAGGAGTGCGGCTTGCCGATGGCATCAAGCAGCCGGCCGAAGGGGCGCTGCAGCCTGATGACGATGGTCCTGTCGTCCTTGAAGCCGAAGCTCTCCGTCGCCGCCCCCAGCGCCTGGCCGAAGCTGTCGCGCTTCGACCAGCGCTCCAGGCTCGCCGCGCAGTCGCGGGCGCGCACGGGCTCGCCATCGTGGAACCTCAGGCCATCCCGCAGCGTGATCTCCCAGGTCAGGCCGTCGGCCGATACGGTATGGCCCGCGGCCATCTGCGGCACCGGCTTGAGATCGGCATCCATGCCATAGAGCGTGTCGAACACGCAGTAGCCATGCGTGATCGAGACCGCGGCGGGCGTGAAGACCGGGTCCAGCACTGTCAGGTTGGAACTCGGCACGTAGCGCAGCACCCGCGCGCGCTGCGCCACGGAGGGCGTGGCCAGCAGCGGCGACGCGGCCGTGGCGGCCATGAGGGTCCTGCGGCGGATCATGTGGATGTCCTTCACTTCTGGCGGCTTGTTCCGGATCACACGGTGTGCGGCAGCCGGGCCGGCATCGCCATGTCATCGGCCGGCCACCAGGGCCGCCGGCGATTCTCCCACGCGACGTCCTGAAGACGCAGCGGCGTGCCGCCCTGGCCATGCACCGCGATGAAGTCCACGCCCGGCCGGAGCAGCTTGCGGAAATTCATCAGCTGCTTGAAGGACGCTAGCTTGCAGGTGGCGATGTCTATGCCGCAGGTCGCGTAGTGCTCGTCCAGGTGCTCGTAGACGGCGTGGCTCGTCACGAGCAGCCGCAGGCCGCCGGCGCGCAGCACCGCACTCGGGCCAAGCCGACCGGTGGCACCGGCGACCGGCCCGCCGCGATAGATGAAATCGCCGTCGCAGAGCCGCTCGACCCGCGCGGTCACGCGCACCGGCTTGAACCAGCGTGTGTCCTGCCAGGCGCCGATGTCGAACTCGGCCTCGGCGCCGACCCCAAGATCGCGGGCGCGCCGCGCCGCCGCCGGGTCCACGATGCTGAGGGCGGAGGGCGCATCAGGCGCGTGTGCCAGGATCGCGGCGAGCAGCGCGGGGGCATCGCCGGAGGCGCCGCCGCCGATGGAATCGGGCGTGTCCACCAACAGCACGCGGCCATCCATGCGCAGCGCGGCCCGCACCGCTTCCACCGGCGTCATTGCAGGCAGCTCGAACTCGCGGCGCCGCGTCCACATCGCGTCCAGGATCTCCTGCGCGACGGCGCCCGCCGCTGCGGGATCACCATCGGTCACGGCGAGGCCGGTGATGCCGACATCCGCCATGTCGAGCCAGGGCTGCACGGGGAAGTAGCTGACCGAGAGCGCGCGCCCCGCTCTCTCCAGCGCCCGCGCCTCGGCCGCCACAGCTGCCATCGGCGCATCGCCGAGCGTGGCGCCGCCGAGCACCGGCACGATCGCGTTGTACTTGCGCATGCCCGTGACCGGCCGCAGCTCCTTCCGCATGGCGCGCACCAGCAAGCCCGCGGCTTTCGCGCCGGTGCGGTAGGCATCCACATGCGGATAGGTCTCGTAGCCCACCACCACATCCGCCGCCGCCACCATGCGCGGCGTGACATGTGCATGCAGGTCGAGGCTGATGGCGACGGGAACATCCAGGCCGATGCGGGCGCGCAGCGCGGCGAGCACCGCGCCTTCCGGGTCCTTCTCCGCCGCACAGATCATCGCGCCATGCAGGGCGAGGTAGACCCCGTCCAGCGGCAGCGCGGCGGCGACGCCTTCCACGATGCGCGCCATGGCCTCGGCAAGGAAGGCATCCTCGACATGTCCGCCGGCGCCACCCTTCGCGGCAAAGACCGGCACGACCTCCACGCCGGCCTCGCGCAACGCATGGATGCCGCCGGTCAGCGCGAGGTCCTTGCCCTCGGCCGCCTGCAGAACGGCCGCGCCTTCGAACAGGCCCATGCGCGCGAAATCTCCGCGCCGCGTGACGCGGAGCGAGAGCGAATTGCCTTCGAACTCGAAGCTCGCAACGGCAGCACGCATCTCAACGGGCCATCGATGCGTGATGCGCGAACGGACCCGCGGCATGGGACTGATCCATGCCGCGGACTGTGCCAGCGCCTCAGCCGCACATCAATGCACGCTCAGGCGCCGATCCCGCCGAGCGCCAGGTACTTGATCTCGAGATAATCCTCGATGCCGTACTTGCTGCCTTCGCGTCCGAGCCCGCTCTCCTTCACGCCGCCGAACGGCGCGACCTCGGTGCTGATGATCCCCTCGTTGATGCCGATGATCCCGCTTTCCAGCGCCTCCGCCACGCGGAAGATGCGGCCGACGTCGCGGGCGTAGAAATAGGCGGCGAGGCCGAACTCGCTGTCATTCGCCAGCTTCACCGCCTCCTCCTCCGTCCGGAAGCGGAACAGCGGCGCGACGGGGCCGAAGGTCTCTTCGCGAAAGATCACGGCCTCGGGCGGCACGTCGGTCAGCACCGTGGGCTGGAAGAAGTTGCCGCCGCTGCCGTGGCGCGTGCCGCCGGTCAGCACCTTGGCGCCCTTGGCGGTGGCGTCGGCGATGTGCTCCTCGACCTTCTTCACCGCGTCCGCGTTGATCAGGGGTCCTTGCGTGACGCCCGGCTCCATGCCGTTGCCGACCTTCAGCGCCTCCACCGCTGCCTTCAGCTTCGCCGCGAAGGCGTCGTACACGCCGTCCTGCACGAGGATGCGGTTGGCGCAGACGCAGGTCTGGCCGGTGTTGCGGTATTTGCTCGCCATCGCGCCCTGCACCGCGGCATCCAGATCGGCATCGTCGAAGACGATGAAGGGCGCGTTGCCGCCGAGTTCCATCGACGTCTTCTTGACCGTCGTCGCGCATTGCGCGAGCAGCTTGCGCCCGACCTCGGTGGAGCCGGTGAAGCTGAACTTGCGGACCAGCGGGTGGGAGGTGAGCTCCGCGCCCGTCTCGCCGGACGCGCCGGTGATGATGTTGCAGACGCCCGCCGGCATGCCCGCACGCTCCGCCAGCACGCCGAGCGCGAGGGCGCTGAACGGCGTCTGGCTCGCCGGGCGGATCACGCCGGTGCAGCCGGCGGCCCAGCCGGGGCCGGCCTTGCGGGTGATCATCGCGGCGGGGAAGTTCCAGGGGGTGATCGCGGCGAAGACGCCGATCGGCTCCTTCAGCACGAGGATGCGGCGTCCCTTGGCGTTCTGCGGGATGGTGTCGCCGTAGATGCGCTTGCCTTCCTCGGCGAACCACTCGATGAAGCTCGCGGCATAGGCGATCTCGCCCTTGCTCTCGGCCAGCGGCTTGCCCTGCTCGGCCGTCATGATGGCGGCGAGGTCGTCGGCGTTCGCCAGCATCAGATCGTTCAGGCGGCGCAGGATCGCCGCGCGCTCCTTCGCCAGCATCTCGCGCCAGCCGACGAAGGCGGCGTGCGCAGCCTCGATGGCGCGACGCGTCTCCCCGGCCGAGAGCGAGGGCACGCGGCCCACCACCTCGCCGGTGGCAGGGTTGCGCACCTCGATCGTCTTGCCGGAGGCGGCCTGCACCCATTCGCCGTTGACGAGGTTCGCCTGGCGAAACAGGTCGGGGTCCTTCAATGGCAGCCTTGCAGCGGCGTCGAGCATGGCGGGCTTCCTCTCCTCGGTTCCGGTGAAGATAGGGACCGCGGGGTGGCCTGTCAGCCTTGCGCCCGGAGCACAGCAACGAGGCGGGCGAGATCGCTTTCGAGATCGGCGTGCTCGGCGAAGCCGACCTCGCGCCGCAGGCGACTGATATCGGCCACCATGTATGGCACCTCGTCCGGCGGGTCCGGGCGGGCGCCGAGGCGCAGCAGGTCGGGGCGGCCGATGAGGCGGGCGACAGCGGTCACGACCTCGCGCATCGGGCGCGCCTCGCCTGCCGCGACGTTCACCGGGCCGGCGACGCGCGAGAGGGCGAGAGCCGCGAGGGCGCGGCCGATGATCCGCGTGCTGGCATAGTCGCGCACCGCGTGGCCGGCGCCGGTCTCGGCGGGGCGTCCTGCGATGAGCGCGCGCGCGACATGCGGCACCAGTCGCGCCGGATGCTCGCCTTCGCCGAACAGGTGGAACAGGCGCGCCCAGGCGGTGGAGGCCGGGAGCATCGACAGGCGGGCCGCGAGCGCGGCTTTCGCCGCACCGTAGGGTGTGGCAGGTGCGGCCGGCCGCGTCTCCGGCCAGGGCGCGCCGTCGCCCGCTGCGGTGGGCGCGTATTCGGCGCAGGTGCCGAGGCCGAGGATGCGCCGCCCGCCGCCTTCGACGAAGTGCCGCGCGAGCGCGGTGGAGGCATCGAGCCACGCCGCGTTTTCCGGCGCCGTCCAGAAGCGGCCGTGCTCCACGGTCCACGCCGAGTGGATCAGCAGCGCCGGACGCACGTCACGCAGCAGCGCCCGCGCCGCCGTTTCGTCCAGCAGGTCTGCCACATGCTGGACGACGCCGTCGGGCGGCGGAGGGGCTGCACGGCTGACGATATGCAGGTCGACGCCGGCTTCCAGCAGCGGCGGAACGATCGCGCGGCCGACGAAGCCGGTGCCGCCGGTGAGCAGCACGCGCGGCCGTTCAGCCATGATCGGGCCAGGCCGCGTCCCGTCCGCCGATCACCGCGGGCGGCGCGGGCCAGGGAATGGCGAAGGCCGGATCGTTCCAGCGCGCGCCGCGGTCGTGCCCGGGGGCGTACGGAATGTCGATGAGGTATTCGATCGTCGTGTCGTCGCGCAGCGTGAGGAAGCCATGGGCGCAGCCGCGGGGGATGAGCAGCGCGTTGCCTTCCTCGGCGCCGAGCTGCACGGCCACGTGCCGCAGCCGCGTCGGGCTGCCGGGCCGCAGGTCCAGCGCCACGTCGAAGGCGGCGCCGCGCACGCAGCGGACGAGCTTCGTCTCCTGGAACGGCGCGGCGCGCCAGTGCAGGCCGCGGAGCGTGTGGCAGCGCGGGTTCTCGGACAGGCTGATCTGCGACGGCACGAAGCCGAAGGGGCGGAAGGCATCGGCGCAGAAGGTGCGAAGGAAGGCGCCGCGATCGTCCGAATGGCGCTGGGGCAGCACCTCGACCACGCCGGCGATCGCGGTCGGGCGAAATATCACGGGGCGAGGTCCCGCATCTCCGGTACCGCGGTGACGATCCGGCCGCGGAAGCCGGCGCCGCGGAGATAGGCCGAGATCTCCGCGCCGATATTCCACGGCAGGACAAGGATCTCGTCCAGCGGCATCGCCAGGAGCGCCTCCGGCGTCACCACCGGGATGCGGCTGCCGGGCAGCAGACGGCCCTGCTTGGCCGGGCTGCGGTCGGCGACGGCGAGGATGTCGGCGGCGGTGACGCCGGCGGCGTTGAGCAGCGTGTTGCCCTTCGCCGCCGCCCCGTATGCGCCGATGCGCCGGCCGGCGCCGCGTGTCTCGGCGAGCCAGGCGCGGAAGCCGGCCAGGGTGCGGCGCACGCGCGCGTCGAAGCCGCCGTAGAAGGCGTCGCGCTCCAGACTGCGGGCCGCCTCCTCCGCGCGGATCTCGCGCAGGCCGGGCGAGTCGCGACGCGCCGACGCGGCGGCAAAGACGCGGATCGATCCGCCATGCGTCGCCAGCCGCTCCACATCGAAGGCATGGAGTCCGTGGCGGGCGAGCAGGCGCTCCATCGCCAGCAGCGACCAGTAGGCATAGTGCTCGTGGTAGATCGTGTCGAACTGCACGCCATCGACCAGGCGCAGCAGGTGCGGTGCTTCGACCGTGAGGGTGCCGTGCGGGCCGGCGAGGTGGGCGAGGCCGGCGGCGAAGTCGTTCACCTCCGGCACGTGGGCGAGCACGTTGTTCGCGATGACAAGGTCCGCATGGCCTCGCGCCGCCACGATGTCCTGCGCGGCGCCGAGGCCGAAGAAGCGGTTCTCGGTCGGCACGCCGCTGGCGCGCGCCGCCGCGGCGACATTCGCCGCGGGCTCGACGCCAAGGCAGGGAATGCCGGCGGCGACGAAGTTGCGCAGCAGGTAGCCGTCGTTGCTCGCCACCTCCGCGACGAAGGATCGCGGGCCCAGACCGAGGCGCCCGGTCACTGTCCGGGCATAGTCCGCGGCGTGGGCGAGCCAGGATGCGGAGGCGGAGGAGAAGTAGGCGTAGTCGGTGAAGATGCCGGCCTCATCCACCACCGTGTCGAGCTGCACAAGCCGGCAGTCCCGGCAGACGACGCAGCGCAGCGGGAAGGCCGGTTCCGGCTCCTCCGCACGGTCCGCAGGCACGTAGGAATTGGCCACCGGCATGGTGCCGAGGTCACAGAAGACCGGCCCGAAGCCGCCGCCGCAGGCGCGGCAGGCGGTGATGGTGCGGGCGCCGCTCACGCCGCCGCACCCCGCCTCGCGAAGGCCTCGGCGATCGCAGCATCGGCGAGGGCGGCGGTATCCTCGCCGCGCCGCCAGGCGGCGTACCACGCCGCGGTGGCGGCGATGGCGGCGCCGGTGTCGAGACGCGGGTGCCAGCCCAGGGCCCGGCTGGCCCGGGTGCTGTCCAGCGCGAGGCGCCGCGCTTCCTCCATCGGCGGCTCCTCGAGCGCCGTCCAGGCGACGCCGCCCCACCGCGCCAGCAGGTCACGGACGCGGATTTCCGCATCGCGCGGGCCGAAGTTCAGCGCGGGTGGCGCATCGCCCGCCGCCAGGCGCTCCACATACAGCAGGTACCCGCGCAGCACGTCGAGAACTTGCTGGAAGGGCCGCGTCGCGTCAGGGCGGCGCACGAGCAGCGGCCGCCCGGCTATTCCTGCGCGAACGAGATCGGGCACCAGCCGATCCTCGCCGAAGTCGCCACCGCCGAGCACGTTGCCGGCGCGCGCGGTGCCGAGCGGCGGGAGATCACCGAAGGAGGCGCGCCACGCGCCGACCGCAACCTCGCACGCCGCCTTCGACGCGCTGTAGGGATCGGCGCCGCCGAGCGGGTCGGATTCGAGGAAGGGCCGACCGCTGCCGTCGTTGCGGTACACCTTGTCGGAGGTGACGATCAACGCAGCGGAGAGGCCGGGCAGGCCGCGCATCGCCTGCAGCAGGTTCACCGTGCCCGTGACGTTCACCGCGAAGGTCTCCGCCGGCGCGCGATGGCCGAGGCCGACCAGCGCCTGCGCGGCGAGGTGCAGCACCACCCCGGGCTGCGCCCCGCGCAGCGCCGCGGTCAGCGCCGCCGCGTCCCGGATGTCCACACGGCGGTCCGAGGCCAGCACCTCCGCCACGCGCAGCGCCGCGAAGGTGGAAGGCTCGTCCGGCGGATCAAGCGAGAGGCCGGTGACCTCCGCGCCCAACAGGCGCAGTGCGCGGCAGAGCCAGCCGCCCTTGAAGCCCGTGTGCCCGGTGACGAGTACGCGTCGGCCGCGCCAGAAGCGCGGGTCGGGCACCGTCACGCCCAAACCTTCCAAGGTGCCGATCCGCCGGCCCAGAGCCGTTCCAGCGTGTCGCGGTCGCGCAGCGTGTCCATCGGCTGCCAGAATCCGCGATGGTCGAAGGCCCGCAGCTCGCCCTCGCCGGCGAGGGATTGCAGCGGCTCGTTCTCCCAGGTCGTCGCGTCGTCCTCGATGCGGTCGAGGGCGCGGGGCGACAGCACGAAGAAACCGCCATTGATCGTGCCGCCGTCGCCGGGCGGCTTCTCGACGAAGGCTGCCACGCGCTCGCCCTCGCGCGCCAGCGCGCCGAAGCGGCCGGGCGGCAGGACGGCCGTGACGGTGGCGAGCCGCCCATGCGCGCGGTGGAAGGCAACCAGCGCCGAGACATCGACATCGGCGACGCCGTCGCCATAGGTCATGCAGAAGGCGTCCTCACCGGCCAGGTGTGGCGCCACACGCCGCAGCCGGCCGCCGGTCATCGTCTCCTCGCCCGTGTCCACCAGCGTCACGCGCCAGCTCTCCCGCGCGCCGTTCAGCACCTCGACCATGCCGGTCCCGAGATCGACGGTGATGTCGGCGGCATGGCGCCGGTAGTTCAGGAAATACTCCTTGATCATCCAGCCCTTGTGGCCGAGGCAGATGATGAAGTCGGCGATGCCGTGTGCCTCGTAGATCTTCATGATGTGCCAGAGGATCGGCCGGCCGCCGATCTCCACCATCGGCTTCGGCCGCAGCGCCGTCTCCTCCGCCAGGCGCGTGCCGCGGCCGCCTGCGAGGATCACCGCCTTCATTCGCGAACCACCTCCGCCACCTTGCCGTAGAAGGTACGGACGAAGCGCGCCACGTCGCCCAGCGGCCGCGCGCGGATCATGCCGCGCAGGTTGCGGCGCAGGTCGCGACGTCGCGCGCGGTCGGCGGCCAGCCCGGCCGCGATGCGCACGAACGCCTCCACCGAGACGGCGCAGAGATCGCCGAGGCCGGCATTGGAGAGGTTCGAATAGGAGAGCCGCTCGGGAAAGCCCGGCCCCACCAGCGTCACCGTTGGCACGCCCATCCACAGCGTTTCGCAGGTGGTGGTGCCGCCGACATGGGGGAAGCTGTCCAGCGCGATGTCGATGCTGTTGTAGTGCGGCAGGTGTTTGCCGCGGACACCGACGAAGGCGATGCGGTCCGGGTCCACGTCGCGCGCGGCGAAGACCGCACGTGCATTGGCGCGGAAGCTTTCCGCGTCACCTTCCGGCCGGACGAAGAGGAAGCGGCTCCCCGGCACGGCGCGCAGCACAGCGGCCCAGGCGTCGAGGCAGGGCACCGTGTACTTGTAGGGGTTGTTCATCGTGCCGAAGGTCAGCGCGCCGTGCCGCTCCTCCGGCAATCCGTCCAGGATTTCCGCGTCGTCGTGGAAGCCGAGGCGGCCGAGCGTCACCCAGCTTTCCGGCAGTTCGAAGGGCCGTTCGATCAGCAGGCGCGGATCGGCCGGGCGGATGTAGGGATCGGTAAGGATGAGATCGATCCGCTCCAGCCCCGCCGAGTGCGGGTAGCCGAGCCAGCTCGCGCCGATCCGTGCCGGGCGGTGGGCCATCACCTCAAGCCGGTTCATTGCCGTGCTGCCGCCGAGCTCGAAGAGGATGTCGAGCCCGTCCGCTGCGATGCCGGCCGCGATCTCCGCATCCGGCCGGCGCGGCCACCAGCGGAAGGCGTCCACCTTCCGCTCGATGTGGGACTGCACATTGTCCTTCTGCCCCTCGTAGAAGGAGTAGCAGAACACCTGCACCTCGTCCCGGTCGTACTCCTCCAGCAGCGGCAGCGCGAAGTAGCTGACCGGATGGTTCCGCAGGTCGGAGGACATGAAGCCGATGCGCATCTTGCGCCCGGTCTCGATCGCCGGCATCGCCGGGCGCTCCACCGGCGGGCGCGCGGCCTCCTGCCGCCGGCCCCATTGCCGGTGCCACTCGACGACCCGCATCCGATCCGCGATGCTCTCGACCTGACCGAGCTCGTAATGCAGCGCGGCGAGGCGGCCTTCCGCCAGCCAGCGCGGCGCCAGTTCCGCCAGCGTGCCGGTGGCGGCCAGGCGCGGCAGGTCCAGCACGCGCTGGAACACCGTTCGCAGGCTGCGCGCGTACCGCGCCACCCGGTCGGGGTGGCGCTCCATCAGCCGGCAGGCGAGGACATAGGCCGCCTCGATATGCGCGGTCTCGCTACCGTAGCGGCTGCGTGACAGGCTGTCGACCAGCGCGTCGATGATCTCCGGGTCGTCGGGATGCGCGGCGAGGGCGCGGCGGAACGCCTCGTTCGCGGCCTCGCGGTTGCCGTCGCCGTGCAGCCGCGCGAGCAGCAGGTTCGCCTGGCGCTCCCCTGGGTGCCGCGCCACCACGGCGTCGAGGATCGCCTGTGCCTCCGGCAGCCGGCCCTGGCGCAGCGCGATCCGCGCGGCCGCAACCTCCGCCGCCGGATCGCCCGGGCGTGCGGCGCGCAGCCGCGCGGCCACCGCCTCGGCCCGCGGCCAGTCGCGCCGGTCGGCCAGGGTCCCGATCAGCAGCCCTGCCGCCTCGACGTTGCGCGGATCGAGGGCGAAGGCCTTCTCGAAGCTCGCCGTCGCGGCCGCGTCGTCGCCCAGAGCCCGGATGACGCGGCCGTGCAGGCGCCACAGTTCGGCATTGCGCGGATCGAGGCGCAGGCCGCCGGCGAAGGCCGCCGCGGCCGAGGCGTAGTCGCCCCGCGCCTCCTGGACGTTGCCGAGGTTCTGCCAGGGCGAGACGTTGCGCGGCTCCAGCCGCCGCGCGTGCTCCAGCATCTGCACAGCCTCGTCCAGCAGCCCGGCCCGCTTCAGCATCACGCCGAGCGTGTTGGCCAGCGCGAAATCCTTCGGCCGGCGCGCCTGCACCGGCCGCAACACCTCGGCGGCGCGCCGGTGATCGCCGGCGGCGCTCAACGCCAGGGCTTGGGGGATCGCCAACGGCGCGGCGGGCACGCCGGCCGCCACCGCACGGTCGAAGGCGGTTGCGGCCTCGATGTGTCGGTCCGTGCTGGCGAGCAGCGCCGCCAACTGCGCCCAGTGCTGGCCGCTGCCCGGCTCCTCCGCCAGGCGGGCGCGCAAGGCGGCCTCCTGCCGCATGAGGTCATCCGAGGCAGGTCGTGCGGCAGGGCGGTTGGCGCGTGGCGGCGGCATCGGCTCCTTTCCAGTCGGCGCCCCTGATGCCGGCGCGCAGCGGGAGGTCGCGGTATCACACCGCCGCGAGGCACCACAAGCCAGGCCCCCGGTTGATGCCCGGACGACGCCACGGGAGAGTGCGCCCGCATGACGAAACCCGACACCGAGGTGCCGCCGGCGCAGGCGGGAACCGCCGCGGGCGCCGCGCTGCTGCGCCGCGTGCCGCTTGGCGTCGGCACGGTCGTGGTTGCGGGGACGGGGCTCGCGGCCCTTGGCGCGGCGATCCGGCGGCGCGATCCGGCGGTGAGGCTGATCGCGATGGGACCGGAAGCGGACAGCGCCGGCTCGTCCTGTGACGAACGGCACGCCGACGCCGCATCCGTGCCGCCTGGAAGCGCCGACGCGCTGATCTGGCCGGACGTGCTGGCCCGCCTGCCCGATCCCGACACGGCGTTGCGGCACGCTGCCGCGACTCTGTCGCCCGATGGCGTGCTGGTGCTCGGCGTACCGAATGCCGAGCACTGGTCGATTGCTTCCGGCCTGCTGCGCGGCGGTTGGCGCGCCGGCGGCGCGGGCCCTTTCGGGCCTGCGCATCTCCGCCTGCTGACGCCCGAAGCGGTGAAGGCGATGCTGGAAGCGGCGGGCCTCGTGCCGCTCGACGCCGCCGCGGACGGGGTGGAGGAGGCGGAGGCGGTGGAAATGGCGCGTCGGATCGCGCCGGCCCTGCAGGCGCTGGGCGTGGCGCCGGATGCCTGGGCACGCCGCGCCGCGCCGCGGCGCTGGATCTGGCGCGCCGCGCGCCGGCGACCGGCGCCGCTGGTGGTGGTCGCGCATGTGCTGAAGCCGGTCGGCGGCGTGAACGAGGTGCGGATCGACGCGCCGCTCGGCGCGCTTGCCACCCGGCCGGGCGTGGCCGTGCGGATCGCGCAGCAGCCCGAGACTCCGGGCCTGCCGGAGGAGACGCCGCGGGTCATGCTGCTGCACCGCCGCTTGCTGAACAGCCCGTCGGCGCCGGCCTGGATCGACGGGTTCCGCCGGGGCGGCTGGGTGGTGGTGCAGGAATTCGACGACGACCCCGCGCATTGGCCCGTGATCGCGGAGACCGGCCATTTCGCCTTCCGCGGCGTGCACGCGGTGCAGACCACCACCGAACCCCTCGCCACGCTGCTCCGCACCTTCAACGAGGAGGTGGAGGTCTTCCCGAACACGGTGGCGGAGCTGCCCGAGCCCGCGAACTTCGCCGATCCGCGCAGGCTGACGCTGTTCCTCGGCGCGCTGCGCCGCGAAGAGGACACGGCGCCCTTCCTCCCGGCGCTGAACGCGGCGCTGGCGGAAGCAAACGGAAAACTGGCCGTCGAAGTGCTCTTCGACCGAGCAACCTACGACGCGCTGGAAACGCCCTACAGGCGCTTCCATCCGCTGCTGCCCTACGCCGAATACCGTGCGACCATGGCGCGGTGCGACATCGCCTTCCTGCCGCTGTCCGACACGCGTTTCAACCGCTTCAAGTCGGACCTGAAGTTCGTCGAGGCCGCGTCGCACCGGCTGCTCGTGCTGGCGAGCCCGACGGTGTACGGCGCGACGATCCGAGAAGGCGAGACAGGGCGGATGATCCGCACCCCGGACGAGCTGCAGCACGCGCTGCGCGACGCGCTGGCGCGGCCCGAGGCGGCGCGCGCGACAGCCGATGCGGCGCGCGACTGGGTGCGGCGGAACCGCATGCTGGCGGGGCAGGTGGAGGCGCGGCTCGGCTGGTACCGCAGCCTCTGGGGCCGCCGCGCGGCACTGGATGCCGCGCTGCTGCGGCGCGCGCCGGAATGTGCGAGCCTCGGCGCATGACCGCCCGCGACCGTGCCCGCCGCTTCTGCGACCGCTTCGGGCTGCGCGTGCCGATCCTGCTGGCGCCGATGGCCGGCGCCTCGCCGCCCGGCCTCGCGGCGGCGGTGGCGAATGCGGGCGGCATGGGTGCGGTGGGCGCGCTGCTGATGGACGGGGCCGGGCTCGCGGCCTGGATGGCGGCGTTCCGCGGCGCCTCCAACGGCGCGGTGCAGGCGAACCTCTGGGTGCCCGACCCGCCACCGCCGCGCGACGCCGCGTGGGAGGCAGCGGTGCTGGACTCGCTCGCCGCCTGGGGTCCGCCGCCGCCGCCGCTCGGCGACGGACCGTGGACGGAAGCCTTCGACGCGCAGTGCGAGGCGCTGCTGGCCGTGGCGCCGCCCGTGGTCTCCACCATCATGGGCTTGTTCCCGCCGGGCTTCGTCGCGCGGCTGAAGGCGCGCGGCATCGCGTGGTTCGCCTGCGCGACCACCGTCGCGGAGGCGCGCGCGGCGGAAGACGCCGGGGCCGACGCGGTGGTCGCGCAGGGACTCGAGGCCGGCGGCCACCGCGGCAGCTTCGACGGATCGAAGGCCGAGGCGCAGTCGGTCGGGCTGGTGGCGCTGCTGCCGCGGGTGGCCGATGCCGTGCGCGTGCCGGTGATCGCGGCGGGCGGGATCATGGATGGCCGCGGCGTGGCGGCGGCACTGACACTCGGCGCCAGCGCGGTGCAGATGGGCACCGCCTTCCTGCGCTGCCCGGAAGCGGCCATCGCGCCGGCCTGGGCGGAGGCGATCGGCCGCACCGAGCCTCAGGACACGGTGACCACCCGCGCCTTCAGCGGCCGCCTGGGCCGCGCGATCGCGAACGACTACACCCGCGGCGCGCCGCCGCCCCTTCCCTACCCGCTCCAGCGCGCGGCAACCGGCCCGATGCGCGCCGCCGCGGCGAAGGCGGACGACCCGTCGCGCATGCAGATGTGGGCCGGCCAGGGCGCCGCGTTGGCGCGCGCCGAGCCGGCGGGCGGGGTGGTGCGGCGCGTCTGGTCCGAAGCGGAGGCGCTGCTGCCGTAGCCGGAACGGCTCCCTCCCCCGTCTTTGCGGGGGAGGGGCGGGGTGAGGGGTGTTCCCGCTCAGCGCGGCGTCGCAGGTGCGCCGGGCTGCGCAGGCTGGGCGGGCTGGCCCGGCTGGGCGGGGCCGCCCGAGCCGCGGTAGCGGCGGGGCATCACCTCCTCGCGCGACAGGGCGCCATCGCTGTTGGCATCGCGGGCGCGGAACATCGCCTCGGCGAAGGGACGCAGCTCCTCCAGCGTCACGCGGCCATCTGCATTGGCGTCGAGCGCGCGGAACATGCCCTGGCCGCGCTGCTCGGCGCGCTGCTGCCGCTCGGGCGAGGGCGTGCGGCCGCCCATGCGGGACTGGGCGTAGGCGCGCAGCTCCTCGAAGGTCACGCCGCCGTCGCGGTTCGCATCCACCTCGGCGAAGCGCGCCTGCAGCCAGGCCCAGCCCTCGTCACGGGTGACGCGGCCGTCATTGTTCGCGTCGGCGCGGGCGAAGGCCTCGCCGGCGGCAAAGCCGCCTGCGCCGCGGCCGCCGTGATGGCCGTGGTGGGGGCCGCCCGGGCCCTGCCCCGGCTGCGCCAGGGCCGGCGCCACGGCAACCGCCGCGGCCGTCAGCGCTGCGCCGGCGAGCAGCGCGATCCTCATCGTCTTCATCTGTGGTCTCCTGGTGCCGGGGAGATCCCGGCGACAGGGCTGAACATGGCCCGGCCTTGCAACGCCCGCGTTGCCGCGGGGGTGACGCCGCGTGAGGAAAGGTAACGGCCTTCAGGCGCGCGGCGGCGTTCCCGCTTCTCCCAGATCCCACCACATCCCGGCGAAGGCCGCGATGCCCTCGCGCGCCGCGGGGATCAGCAGGTGCTCGTCCGGCCCGTGCTGCTTGCAGCCATTGTAGCTGTGAGGCACCCAGACCAGCGGCACACCGAGATGGTCCACGAAGACGTCGCCGGGCAGCCCGCCGGAGCTGTTCGGGATCACCTGCACCCGCTTGCCGAGCGAGCGTTCCATCGAGGCCTGCGCCCAGCGCACCCAGGGATGGTCGGGCGCGGTGCGGCTGGCCGGCATGCGGACGGCGGCGTTCTCGATGGCCACCGCATCCAGGTGGTGCAGGTCGAGGTGGCGGCGCAGCGCGGCCTCGAACCCGCCCGGGTCGGCGTCCACCGTGTAGCGGATCTGGCAATGCGCGCGCGCATCCGGTGCCACGGCATTCACCGGGTTCTCCGGCCGGCCCGATATCATGGCGAGGATGATGAAGCTGCACCAGCCATAGATCTTCTCGGCCGGCGTCAGGCCGGGCTCGCCCCAGCCTTCATCCACCGTCGCCGCACCCTCGCCGCCGCCGACCGGGCAGCCGTCCAGCACGGCCTTCACCGCCGCCGGCACGCCGCCCGGCGGCAGCCAGCCGCGCACCAGCACCTTGCCGTCGCGGTCCATGATCGTGGAGAGCGCATGGGCGAGGATCACCGCCGGGTCGCGCGTCAGCCCGCCCCAATGGCCGGAATGCACGCCACCACCCCGCAGCCGCACGGCGAGATCGAAGTGGAAGGTGCCGCGCGTACCGGTGGCGATGGTCGGCACCGTTTGCTCCACCCGCGGCCCGTCGGAAGCGATCAGCGCATCGGCGGCAAGCCGCTCGCGATTCGCCGCCACGAAATCGCGCAACCCGCGGGAACCGCGCTCCTCCGCCGTCTCGACGACGAGCTTGACGTTGGCGCCGAGCCGCCCGCCGCGCTCGGCCAGCACTGCTTCCAGCGCGGCGAGGTTCAGCGCATGCTGGCCCTTGTTGTCGGCGGTGCCGCGCCCGTACCAGCGCTCGCCCTCCCGCGTCAGCGCCCAGGGCGAGAGGCCGGCGCGCCACTGGTCTTCCAGCCCCCGCACCGTGTCGCCATGGCCATAGAGCAGCACCGTCGGCCGGAATGGGTCCTCGATGCGTGCCGCGGTCAGGATGGGCCCGAAGCCCTCGGCGGGGTTGGGGTGGACCGCGACGTCGAAGCCCAGACGCTCCAGCCAGGGGCGCAGGCCGGTGTCGAGATAGGCGTTGAGCGCCGGCGCGGCCGCTTCCTCCTGCGAGGTGGAGGGGATGGCGACGAGCCGCGCGAGCAGCCCCTCGTACCCGTCGCCGTCGAAGAACCTTTCCGCACGCGCGATGGCGCCGTCCCGCGTGGCCATGCCCCGCCCCCTGCCATGAGGCCCGCACCATGCGGGCCAGGGCGCGGACGGTCCATCCCTGCCCTCAGGCCTTCCGCGCCCCCCAGAAGACCGGGAAGGAGGCGGGCACGATGTCCTGCACGCTCGTGCGATAGGCGGTCGGGTTGAAGTGCTGGCCGGTCGGCACGTACGGCACCTCCTCCAGCGCGATGCGCTGCATCCGGCGGGCGATGCCTTGCCGGGCCGCGAGGTCCGGCGCATCCAGCCACTCCTCGCGCAGCGCCTCCAGCCGCGGCGAGGTCGGCCAGCCGAACCAGGCGGCGGGGCCGTTGCCGCGCAGCGGGATGTGCGTGGCGGGATCGGCGACGGTCAGGCCTTCATAGGTGGTGCAGAAGGCGCTCCAGCCGCCGCGGTCCACCGGCTCCTTGCTCGCGCGGCGCTGCACGAGCGTGCCCCAGTCCATCACCGCGAACTCGACGTTCAGGCCGAGCCGCTTGAACAGGTCGTTCGCCACCTGGGCGATCGCCATCGTCGCAGGGTAGTCCGTCGGCGCCATCAGCACCACGCGTTCGCCCGAATAGCCGCTCTCCGCCACCATCCGTCGCGCGCGGGCAAGGTCGCGCGGGCCGGTCAGCACCTCCATCGCCTCGTCATTCGCCATCGGCAGGCCGGGCGTGAAGGTGCCGACGGGGACGCGGTACAGCTCCGGCTCGCTGCCGAGCGCCGCGGTGACGAAGTCGCGCTGCTCCAGTGCGGGCAGCAGCGCCTGGCGCAGCTTCTGATTGCTGAAGGGTGGCTGCACATGGTTCAGCGCGATGATGCCGGTGACGCCGATGCGGTCGTTCACCGCGACGCGGATCGCCCGGTTGCGCCGCATCAGCGGCAGCAGGTCCACCTGCGGCTGCTGGATCCAGTCCACCTCGTTGTTGCCGAGCGCGGAGACCGCCGTGGCGGGATCCGGCATGATGCGCCACTCGACACGGTCGAAATGCACCACCTTGCCACCCGCCATGAAGCCCGGCGCCTCGGCGCGCGGACGATAGGCCTCGTTCCGCACGTAGATCGCCTGCGAGCCCGAGACCCACTGGTCCCGCACGAAGCGGAACGGGCCGGAGCCGACGTATTCCCCGATCTGGGTGAAGGCGTCGGTGCGCGCGATGCGCTCCGGCATGACGAAGCAGGAATCGCTCAACGCGTCGACCATGAGGCCAAAGGGGCGCTTCAGCCTGACGACGAAGGTCCGGTCTCCCGTCGCACGCATCTCCTCCGCGCGGTCGAGCAGCGTCTGGCCGAGCGGGCGGCGCTGCGCCCAACGGCGGATGCTCGCCACGCAGTCGGTGCCGCGCACCGGCTCCCCGTCGTGGAACATCAGCCCATCGCGCAGCCGGAACCTCCAGGTGAGGCCGTCGGCCGAACTCTCCCAGGCATCGACCATCTGCGGCCGCGGCGCGAACTCGGCGTCGCGGGCGAAGAGCATGTCCCAGATCATCAGGCCGTGGTTGCGGGCGACGGTCGTCGTCGTCCAGACCGGATCGGGGTTGTTGAGGTTGCCTTCCGGCACGAAGCGCAGGACGCGGCGCGGATCCTGGGCCAGGGCCGGGCGGGCCAGCGCCGGCGCGGCGGCGGCGGCAGCAAGAAGGGTCCTGCGGTGCATCAGCCTGTCTCCCTCGGTCCCTCGCCCAGCAGATGCCGCGCAAGGAAGGACATCACGGCACGATACGCCGCCCGGCGGTTCGCGCGCTTCAGGAATCCATGGCCCTCGTCCGGAAAGGTGAGGTACTCCACGGGAACGCCCCGCCGCCGCAGCGCGGCGACGATCTGCTCGCTCTCATGCGGCGGCACGCGCGGGTCGGTCAGGCCCTGCGCGACGAACATCGGGCAGCGTATCGCGCCGGCCTTGTGCAGGGGCGACAGCGTTTCGAGCAGCGCCGCGTCGCGCACCGGGTCGCCGTATTCGGCGGCGCGGTGGCCGACGCGCCAGGGGCCCGTGCGCTCGAAGAAGGTCTTCCAGCGCGCGATGCCGTAGAACTCCACCGCAGCCGCCCAGAGATCAGGGTAGTGGCTCGTCGCCATCAGCGTCATCCAGCCGCCATAGCTCTGCCCCATCACGGCGATGCGCCGCGCATCCACCTCGGCGCGGCCGGCAAGCCAGGCCTGCGCCGCGGCGACGTCGCGCACCGCATCCATCCGCAGCTCGCGGTCGTCGAGCGCGGCATAGGCACGGCCGTAGCCGGTGGAGCCGCGGATGTTCGGCACCATCACCGCGATGCCGAGGGCACGGATCGCCTGCAGGTCCGGCCGCCAGATCGGCAGCGCCTGCATCTCCGGCCCGCCATGCACCCAGATCAGCGCCGGCCAGCCGCCGGGCGGCGGCGCGCCATCCGGCCGAAGGAGGAAGGTCGGGATGTCGCGCCCGTCCTGCGCCGGGAAGGCTGCCTCCTCCCACATCCCGGCGCCCTCCGGCGCCTCCGCCGCCGCGAACAGCAGGCGCGCCGTGCCGGCGTCTCTTTCCGCCATCCAGATCGTGCCGGGGCGCGTCGGCTGCAGCAGATCGAAGGCGACCGCACCGCCATCCGGCCGCCAGCTGATCTTCTGGATGACGCCAGGCGGGTGCGCCGGGCGCGCCAGCACCGCCCCGGTCGCGGCGTCGAGCAGCCGCAGCTCCGACCAGCCGCGCAGGTTCACCGTGACGGCAAGGCACCGCCCGTCCGGCGAGGGTTCCAGCCGCTCCACATCCGCCTCGGGCGCATGCAGGAAGCGGGGCTCGCCGCCCGGCTCCATCCAGGCGATGCCGAGGAAGTCCCGCCCCCGGTCGGTCAGCACCCAGAAGCCAGCGCCGTCGCCGCGCCAGCGCGGGGCCGCATGCCGCCAGCCGGCGCCGCCGGGCGTGGCCGGCACCGCCTCGCCGGTCGCGACCGAGACGCGCGAAAGCGTGCTCTCGAAGGCGCGCGGCGCGGCGGCGAGGAGGACGGAGCCGCCATCCGGATGCCAGGCGGCGAGGTCATGAGGGCCTTCCACCTCCCGCATCCGGCGTATGGAGCCGCCGGACAGCGGCACGAGGCAGGGATCGGCGTGCGCGGGATCGCGCGCATTGGCCGTCACGGCCACCGCGCCCCCGTCCGGCGCGAAGGCGCCCCAGCCATGCATCACGGCCGGGTTCGCCGTCAGCGCCCGCGCCTCGCCCTCGGGCGGCAGGTGATGGAGCTGCACGCGCTCGTCGCCTGCCGCGTCGCGGCCGAAGACGGCGCCGCCATCCACCGGACTGCCCGCGACGAAGGCCACCGCGTCGCGATGCGCGCTTCGCGACCGCGCAGTGCCATCCGGCGCAAGCTCCCAGACCTGCGCCGACCCGGCCGCGTCGTTGAGGAAGTACAACCTTCCGTCGGCCGCGAAGCCCGGCAGCGTCGCGGCCGCGGCCCCAAGCAGGCGATCGAGGATCGCCGCATGATCGTGCATCGCCTCAGCGCCCCAACAGGCTTCGCGCCACGATCAGCCGCATGATCTCGTTCGTGCCTTCCAGGATGCGATGCACGCGCAGGTCGCGCACGATCTTCTCGACGCCGTATTCCGCCAGGTAGCCATACCCGCCAAGAAGCTGCAGCGCCTCGTCCGCCACCCGGAAGCCCGTGTCGGTGGCGAAGCGCTTGGCCATGGCGCAGAAGGCCGTCGCGTCCGGCGCCTTCGCATCGAGCTTGGCGCAGGCGCGCCACAGCAGCGTGCGCGCGGCTTCCAGCTCCGTCGCCATGTCGGCAAGGCGGAACTGCGTGGCCTGGAATTTCGCGACCTCCTGCCCGAAGGCCCGGCGTTCCTGCACATAGGCCAGCGCGATGTCGAGGGCGCGCCCCGCGCCGCCCAGCGAGCACGCGCCGATGTTCAGCCGCCCGCCATCCAGCCCCGCCATGGCGAAGCGGAAGCCCTGCCCTTCGTCGCCCAGCAGCGCCTCGGCCGGCACGGGCGCCTCCTCGAAGATCACCTGCCGCGTCGGCTGCGCGTTCCAGCCCATCTTCCGTTCATTCGCGCCGAAGGACAGGCCGGGCGTGTCCTTCGGGACGAGCAGCGCGGAGATGCCGTTCGCACCGGGCCCGCCGGTGCGCACCATGGTGAGGTAGAGGTCTGCGGCGCCGGCACCCGAGATGAACTGCTTGGTGCCGTTCAGCACATATCCCCTGTTGTCGCGCACCGCCCTCGTCGCGAGGGCGGCGGCGTCGCTGCCCGCACCGGGCTCGGTCAGGCAGTAGCTCGCGATCCGCTGCATCCCGACCAGCCGCGGCAGCCATTCGGCGCGCTGCGCGTCGTCCCCGAAGCGGTCGATCATCCAGGCGACCATGTTGTGGATCGACAGGAAGGCCGAGACGGTGGGGCAGCCCGTCGCCAGCGCCTCGAACACCACTGCGGCGTCAAGGCGGGTGAGGCCGGCGCCGCCGCTTTGCTCGCGGACGTACAGCGCCGCCATGCCGAGCGCTGCGGCCTCCCGCAGCACCTCGACCGGGAAGTGCTTCGTCTCGTCCCACTCCAGCGCATGCGGCGCCAGCCTGTCGCGCGCGAAGGCGAGCGCGGTGTCGCGCAGCTCGCGCGTCGCGTCCGGAAGCTCGAAGACGGCGGCCTCGTCGAGGGGCATGGGCAGTGTCCTTGCGATGCGCCGGATACTCGGCGCCGGCGGCGGATGCGTCCAGCTTGCGGCGGCGTCTCGCGGGACGCATCATGACGGGCAGGCAATGCGTTGCGGGATTGTCACGATGCAGGTTCAGCCCTTGCGTGTCACCCTGCTCGCCGCGCTGCTCGCCGTCGGCGCCTGCGCGGCACCGGGCCAACGCGGCGAGGCGAAGGACGGCCCGGCGGGGGACGCCGCGGCGCTGGTCTCCGCCTTCGGGCAGATCTGCGGCCGGCTGGAGCGCGCCGAGGTGGCGCGCAACGCCGCGCGCTTCGGTTTCTTCTCGCTTCGCCGGAACGCGCTCTCGGGCACCGAAATGGCCCCGCGTCCGCCGGAAACGGCCGTGTTCGTCCGGCCAAATCCCGGCCGGAACGAGATGCTGTTCCACACCGAGGCGCAGAACTGCACGCTCATGGCCGGCGGGATCGACCCTGCCGCAGTGGAGACAGAGTTCGGCCGGTACCTCGCGGCCCTCGGCTCCTCGCGCGAACACAGCGTCGCGGCGGCCGCGCCGGAACAGGTGGCCTCCATCCAGGTCAGCGGCATGGTGCGGCCGAGGCAGCTCGCGCTGGTGACGCCGCGGGCGGTCGTCGCGGGCGGAACGCGCATCGTCATGTTCAGCATCGCCGAGAGCCGCACGGGCGAGAGGGCGGTGGCGCTGGAGATGGGCGTCCCACGCGCCCCCGCCGCTACGCCGCAGCAGGAACCGAAGGACCCTCTTCCCGCCCGCCACTGACCGCCCCGATCCGCGCCTCGATCTCCGCCCACCTCTCCCGCGTTGCGGCGAGGTTGCGGGCCTTGATCGGCCCGAACCCCTTGATGCCCGAGGCCGCCTCGGCCCACTCGCAGATCGCGGCATGCGTCGCCGGCGTCAGCCGGGCCAGAAGGCACTCGACCGCCGCGCGGTACTCGTCGATCAGCGCCCGCTCCATCCGCCGCTCCTCGGTGTGGCCGAAGGGGTCAAGGGGGGTGAAGCGCAGCGCCTTGCCGTGGCGCAGCAGCGCCATGGCCGAGAGCATCCACGGCCCGAAGCGGCGCTTGCGCGGCAGGCCGGTGTTCGGATCGACCGTCGAGATGATCGGCGGCGCCAGGTTCATTTCCAGCCGCGGCTTGCCGACGAAGTCGTGCGCGAGCTGCGCCCGCCATTCCGGCAGGCTGTGCAGCCGCGCCACCTCGTACTCGTCCTTGAACGCCATCAGCCGGTGCAGCTGCACCGCGACGGCGCGCGCCAGCCGCTCCTCGCCTGGCACGGCGGCCGCCTCCGCCGCGCGCACCCTCGCGACAAAGTCGGCGTAACGCCGCGCGTAGCGGGCATTCTGGTACGCCGTCAGGTCGCCCACGCGGCGGGCAACCAGCGCGTCGAGCGTCTCCGGCACGGCGATCCCCGCCTCCCGCCCCTCCAGCGCAGCGCGGCGGCCGAGCGCGAAGGCGGCCAGGTTGCGGTCCACCTGCGCCCCGTTGAGCCGGATCGCCTGCTCCAGGGCGGCGGATCGGACGAGAACCAGCCCGCGCTGGAAGGCGAAACCGAGCAGCCAGATATTGAGGTAGATCGCATCGCCCAGCGCGTCCGTCACCTCCGACGCGGCGTTCACCGCCCCCACCTCGCGACAGGTGGCGCGCAGGCTTTCGAGCATCGCCGCCGGGTCGTGGCGCGTCGAGGTGTCACGCACGAAGGCGGCGGTCGAGGCGATGTCCGCATTCACCACCGCCGCCGTGCGGCCGGGCCCGAGCAGCGGGCGCGCGCTGCGTCCATGCGCCACGATCATGTCAGAGGCGAGAAGCAGATCCGCCTGCCCTTGCCCGATGCGTGGCGCCGGGATGCTCTCCTCCGGCGCGCCCTCGCGCCCGATGCGCATCTGCACGTACACGCCGCCGCCCTTCTGCGCGAAGCCGAGCGTGTCCACGCTTCGCGTCGCGCGCCCGTCGACATGCGCGGCCATGGCAAGGATCGCCCCGAGCGCCGTGACGCCCTGCCCGCCCACGCCGGCGACCAGCACGTTCCACGCCGCGCCGTCCACCGGATCCGGCAGCGCGGGCTCGGGCAGCGCGCCGTCCGGCACCGCCACCGGCTTCGGCCGCGCCGGCTCCGCGCCGGTCAGGGTGATGAAGGACGGGCAGAATCCCCCCACGCAGGACAGGTCCTGGTTGCAGGCAGACTGGTCGATGCGCCGCTTGCGGCCGAATGCCGTCTCCAGCGGCTCCACCGCGATGCAGTTGGAGACGCGGGAACACTCGCCGCAATCCTCGCAGACGCGCGGGTTGATCACCGCGCGGCGCTCCGCCGCCGCGGCCTTGCCCCGCTTGCGCTTGCGGCGGCGCTCCGTCGCGCATTCCTGGTCGTAGATGAGGGCGGTGACGCCCGGGGTCTCGCGCAGCGCCCGCTGCACCGCATCCAGCTCGGCGCGATCATGGAAGGTAGCTCCGGCCGGCATCTCCGCCGCGTCCCGGTGCCGGTCCGGATCGTCCGAGACGATGGCGATGCGCTCCACCCCTTCGGCGCGGATCTGCGCGGCGATGCGGGGCACGGTGAACTCGCCTTCCAGCTTCTGCCCGCCGGTCATCGCCACGGCGGAATTGACCAGCACCTTGAACGTCATCGTCGTCTTCGCCGCCACCGCCGCGCGCAGCGCGAGGGAGCCGCTATGCGCCCAGGTGCCATCGCCGACATTGGCGAAGATGTGTCCCTCCTCCGTGAAGGGCGCCATGCCGATCCAGGGCACGCCTTCGCCGCCCATCTGCGTGAACAGCAGGCTCTCCCGCTCCGGCATCTTCGTCACCAGCCAGTGGCAACCGATGCCCGCGAGTCCGCGCGAACCCTCCGGCACGCGCGTCGAGGTGTTGTGCGGGCAGCCGGGGCAGTAGAAGGGGTCGCGCGTCGCAACCGGTTCTGCGGCCAGCCGTTCCTGCGCCTCGATTTCCCGCAGCCGCGCGCCGAGCGCCTCTGTCCGCAGCGCCTCCGGCAGGCGCATCGCCAGCGCCCGCGTGACGGCGGCCGTATCGAGTTCCGTCAGCTCCGACAGCAGCGGCGCGCCGCGCTCGTCGCGCTTGCCTGTCACGCGGGGGCGCGAAGGCAGCGCGTACAGCGCCTCCTTGAGCTGACTCTCCAGGAAGGCGCGCCGATCCTCGATGACGAGGATCTCCTCCAGCCCCTGCGCGAAGGCGCGCGCCGCCTCCGCGTCCAGCGGCCAGGCGAGGCCGACCTTCCAGATGCGCAGCCCCTCGCGCCGCGCCATCTCCGGCGTGATGCCGGCTTCGGCCAGCGCCTGCCGCAGGCTGGCGAAGGCCTTGCCGCGCACCGCGATGCCGAACCGCGCATTCGGCGGATCGATCACCATCCGATCGATGCCGTTGGCGCGCGCGAAGGCGATGGCCGCCGGGAGCTTGTAGAGGCGCAACCGCCGCTCCTGCGCCTGCGCCGTGTCCGGCACGCGCAGATGCATCCCGTCCGGCGACAGATCGACCCCGTCGGGCAGCGTCGTCGCGTAGCGCGCCGCGTCCACGCGGATTGTGGCGGAGGCGTCCATCGTCTCCGCCACGCATTTCAGCCCGACCCAGGTGCCGGCGTAGCGCGACAGCGCGATGCCCTTCAGGCCGAACTCCAGCACCTCCGCCACCTCGGCGGGATCGAGCATCGGCATCTCGAGGTCGGCGAAGGTGTGCTCGCACCCCGAGGTGACAGTCGAGGATTTCGCCGCCGGGTCGTCGCCCGACAGGGCAAGCACGCCGCCCCGCGGTGCCGTGCCCGCCGAATTGGCATGACGGATCACGTCGCCGCTGCGGTCCAGCCCTGGCCCCTTGCCGTACCAGAGCGCGAAGACCCCGTCGAACCGCGCGCCCGGCGAGGTATGGAGCTGCTGCGTGCCCCAGACCGCGGTCGCGGCGAGATCCTCGTTCAGTCCCGGCTCGAAGTGGATGTCGGCTGCCTTCAGCCGGGCAGCCTGCTTCTCCAGTTCCTTGTCATAGCCGCCGAGCGGCGAGCCACGGTAGCCGCTGACGAACCCCGCCGTCTTCCAGCCCAGCGCGGCATCCAGCTGCCGTTGCAGGAGAGGCAGGCGCACGAGCGACTGGATGCCGGTGAGCACCACCGGCTCACCCGCCGCGTTCCAGCGGTCTTCGAGGCTGGCTTCCGGCCGCTGCAGGCTGCCCATTGCACTCTCCACCATTCCCGGACGATGGGAAGGATGCCCCGAGTATGCAAGGATAGGCTTCCGTATTCTGTTGTGCGACGCCGAAAGAACGGAAGGACCTTCCGCGCATGGACGCGATCGACCGTAAGATCCTCCGCGCCCTCGCGGGCAATGGCAGGCTGACGAACGCCGAGCTGGCGGAAGCCGTCGGCCTCTCCCCCTCGCCATGCTGGACGCGCGTGCGCCGGCTGGAAGCGGCGGGCGTCATCAAGGGCTATGCCGCGCTGCTCGATCAGGCCGCGCTCGGCCTTCCCGACACGGTGTTCATCGAGGTCATGATGGAGCGCCACGACGAGGAAAGCCTGCGGCGCTTCGAGAGCACGGTGCTAGCGATCCCCGAGGTGCTCGAATGCCACCTCGTCACCGGCGAATACGACTACGTCATCAAGGCCGCGGTCGGCGGCACGGCAGGCTACGAGCGCCTGCTGCGGGACCGGCTGTACCGCCTGCCCGGCGTCCGCCACACCCGCACCAGCTTCGCGCTGCGCTGCCTCAAGCGGGAGCTCTCGCCGGTGCCGGAGTGAGCGGGGCGACCCGCCCCGCCCGCAGCGCGTTGCCGATGACGATGAGAGAGCTGCTCGCCATCACCAGCGCGGCGGCCAGCGGCGTGACGAACCCCAGCACCGCCATCGGCACGGCGACGACGTTGTAGGCGAGGCTGAAGGCGATGTTCCCCGCCGCCAGGCGCTGTGCCCGCCGCGCCACGCCGACCGCCAGCGGCAGCGTCGACAGCCCCTCTCCCCGCAGCACGATGTCGGAGGCGGCCTGCGCGATGTCGGTTCCCGTCGCGGGGCTGACCGAGACATGCGCCAGCGCCAGCGCCGCCGCGTCGTTGATGCCGTCGCCGACCATCAGCGGCTTCGCGCCCGCGGCGCGCAGCGCCTCGATCCGCGCGGCCTTGTCGGCCGGCGTCGCCCGCGCCTGCCAAGCCCCGGCGCCGGTCGCCGCGGCCGCCGCTTCCACCGCGCCGGCCCCGTCCCCCGAGAGGAGTTCCGTTTCCAGCCCGAGGCCTTGCAGCGCCGCGACCGACGCGGCGGCATCGCCGCGCAGCCGGTCCGCGAAACGGAACACCTCCGGCGTCCCACCCGCCTCCACCAGGCACAGCGTCATGCCGGAGTGCTCGGTCTCCGCCACGCCGCAGAAGGCGGCTGCCGAGGCGCAGGCTGCCGCGCACCAGCCCGCGCCCGGGGATCTCGCGCACCCCGTCCAGCGCCGGCGCGTCGGGGCAGGCGCGGACCAGCGCCTCCGCCAGCGGATGCCGGCTCGCCCGCGCAAGGCCGGCAGCGAGGCGCAGCGCCCCAGGATCGATCCTCTCCGCGTCTAGCAGCTCCGGCCGGCCTTCCGACAGCGTGCCGGTCTTGTCGAGCACGGCGTGGTCGGCGCCCGCCAGTCGCTCCAGCGCGGTGGGCGAGGCGACGAGCACGCCGTGGCGGAACAGCGCGCCCACCGCCGCGACCTGCACCGCCGGCACCGCGATGGCGAGACCGCAGGGACAGGTGACGATCAGCGCCGCCACCGCCGGCACCAGCGCCGCCTGCCAGCCCACGCCCATGCCGAGCCACCAGCCGAGGAAGGTTGCGGCCGCGATGACATGCACCACCGGCACGTAGAGCCGCGCCGCCTTGTCGGCGATGGAGACGAAGTGCCCCCGGCTGCCCTCCGCCCGTTCCAGCACCCGCGCGAGCTGCGCCAGCGAGCCGTCGCGCGCCGCCGCGGTGACGTGCAGCACGAAAGGCGCGCCCATGTTCACGGCGCCGGCCGGCAGCGCGGCGCCGACGGATATCTCGCGCGGGAGGCTCTCGCCCGTGGTGGCCGAGGTATCGAGCACGACAGGCTCCGCCGCCGTGCCGTCAAGCCGCAGCCTCTCGCCCGCGGTGACCAGCAGGCGGTCGCCCGGCTTCACGTTGCCGGCCGGCACGCCACGCGTGCTGCCGTCCGGCAGCAGCAGCGCGACGCCGCCCTCCTGCAAGGCCAGCAGCTCCGCCACGGCCTGCCGCGCGCGGCGGCGCATCGCGCGGTCCAGCACGCGCCCCGCCAGCAGCAGCGCGAGCAGCGAGGTGGCGCTGTCGAACCAGGTGTACTCGCCGTTGCGCAGCGTCTCGCTCAGCGACATGGCGGTGGCGGCGAGCACGCCGATGCTCACCGCAAGGTCCATGTTCACCCGCCCCGCGCGCACCGCCTCCCACGCCGAACGGTAGAAGGGGGCGCCAGCGACCAGCACCGTCGGCAGCGCGACGAGCGCGGCGAGCCAGTGCAGCAGGTGTCGCGTCTCCGGCCCCATGTCCACGCCGACCCAGACCGCAAGCGACAGCAGCATGACATTTGCCGCCCCGAAGGCGGCGATGCCGAGCGCGCGGACCAGCGCGCGCCCCTCCGCATCCTCGGTCGCGCGGAGGCAGGCCGGCGACCAGGGCGCGACGCGGAAGCCGAGGCGGGCGATCAGCGCAGCAAGGTCCCGCGCCCGCTCCGCCCCGCCGCGCCACGCGACGCTGAGGCGCCGGGTGGACAGCGCGGCGCGGGCGCGCGTCACATCCGGCTCCGCCGCCAGCGCCTGCTCGACCAGCCAGACGCAGGCGCCGCAGGACAGGCCGGAGACGATGAGATCGAGGCCGTGCGTCCCGCCCGGCCCGGGCTGCGCCAGCGCGGCGAAATCGGTTGCGGGCGGCGCCTCTGGCGGGCGCAGCGTGCCGGCCGCCGTTTCCTGCCGCCGGTAGAAGGCATCGAGGCCGAGGCCGCGCACCAGCGCATGCGCCCCGGAACAGCCGGTGCAGCAGAACTCGCCGTCCCCCGGCGCCAGCGGCGCGCCGCAATGTGCGCAGGCGGTGCGCGAGAAGCCGACGGCGGCGGAAACGGGGCGGGGCTGGACGACCGTCACCGGCCCGCCCCCCGCCGGGGATCGCGTGGCAGCATCGGCGCAGGAAACCCCGGCCGCGCCCTACCCGTCCTTGATGCGCGTCAACCGATGAGGATGTCGCCCGGACGCAGCGCGGCGGCCGAAACGCCCTCGAACAGCACGAAGCCACCGCCGGGCAGCGGCAGCGCCGCCCCGGTGAAGGTGGCCTGGAGCGCCGCCAGTGCCTCCGCGCCGTTCCGGAACCCGGCCTCGGCGGAGAGCAGCAGCCGGTCCTCGCCCGGGGTGAAGTCGCGGAGGTGGTCGCGGTCCGGCCCGGCGGCGGCGAGGAACAGGTCCGCCCCTGCGCCGCCCATCAGCGTGTCGTCGCCCGAGGAGCCGTCCAACGTGTCCGCGCCCCCGCCGCCGCGCAGCAGGTTCGCCCCGCCACTGCCGAGAAGGCGGTTCGCCGCGTCGTTGCCGGCGCCCCAGGCCGTGGCGCCGAGCAGGACCAACACCTCGACATCCGGCGGCAGCACGTAGCCGCCGCCAGCAAGGGTCGCCCGCACCGTGTCGGCGCCGCCGCCCGCGAACTCCAGCACCGCATCGGTCGCGGCGTCGAGCAGATAGAGGTCGTCGCCCGCGCCGCCGAGCAGGATCGCGTCGCCGGCCTCTCCCGCGGTCGCGTCCAGCGTGTCGGCGCCGGCGCCGCCGCGCAGCTCCGCCCCCGTCTCCTCCGCGACGAGCAGGTCCGCGCCTTCGCCGCCCTCCAGCCGATCGCCGACGCCGCCGAGCAGCGTGTCGTCCCCCGCGCCGCCCAGCAACGTGTCCTCGCCGGCGCCGCCGTCTAGCAGGTCCGCCCCCTCTCCTCCCGCCAGCCGGTCGCCGCCGACGCCGCCCAGCAGCGTATCGGCGCCGATCTCGCCGAACAGCAGGTCCGCCCCGGCGCCGCCCTCCATCCAGTCGGCCTCCGCCCCGCCCGCCAACCGGTCCGCGCCCTCCCCGCCGAGCAGCGTGTCGGCGCCGCCCATGCCGTCCAGCGTGTCCTCGCCGGCCTCGCCGCGCAGCGCGTTGCGGCCGTCATTGCCAAGCAGCCGGTCGGCACGCGCCGAGCCCGTGGCCGAGAGGTCGCCCGCGCCGTCGCGCAGCCGCAGTCGCTCCACCGCGCCGGGAATGATGAGCGAGACGCCGGCCACCACCTCGTCCAGGCCGCCTCCCTCGGCTTCGAGGATCAGGTCCTCCTCGCCTTCCCAGAGGTAGCTGTCGTCGCCCGGGCCGCCCGCCAGCGTGTCGGCGCCCACCCCACCGCCGAGCGTGTCCGCCCCGTCCTCCCCCCGCAGGCTGTCCGCCCCGTCCCCGCCCGAGAGGCTGTCCGCGCCTTCGCCGCCGTTCAGCACGTCGTGGTCCGGCCCGCCATCGAGCGTGTCGGCGCCCTCCCCGCCGGCCAGCGTGTCCTGCGCCCAGGCCCCCAGCAGCCGGTCATCCCCCGCCCCGCCCGCGAGGCTGTCCGCCGCGCTGCCGCCATCCAGCAGGTCGTCCCCGCCCTCGCCCGCCAGCGTGTCGCCATCCGAGCCGCCCCGCAGCGTGTCGTTGCCCTCCCCGCCGAGCAGTTGGTCGCCGCCGAGATCGCCCCAGAGGCTGTCGCCCCCCTCGCCGCCGAGCGCCGTGTCGGCGCCCGCCCCGCCGTCGAGCGTGTCGGCCTCCGCGCCGCCCTCCAGGCTGTCCTCCCCCTCCAGCCCCGCGAGGCTGTCCGCGCCGCCATGGCCGAGCAGCCAGTCCGCCGCGGTTCCGCCGGGCAGCGTGTCGGCGCCCGCCGTGCCGTCCACCGGGACGATGTCGGGCGGGCGCGGCGGCAGCACCGTCACGGGCAGGAGGAAGGCGGCGTGGTTGCGCCCGTCGCTCGCCTCGATCAGCACCTCCCGCACGCCGGCCTGGACGCCGAGCAGGTCCACCCCCGGCCGCAGCCGCAGCGTGGCGCCGACGACCTCGAAATATGCGCTGTCCGGCCAGGCGACGCTGAACTCCAGCGGCGCGGCGGTGTCGGGGTCTTCGGCCGCGAGGGTGCCAATGGCCGCGCCGAGGTCGTTGGCATGCACCGACCCGCCGGTGGCGAAGCGCAGCGCCTGCGGCGGCGTGTCGTCCACGCCGATCAGTGCCACCTCCCACGCCGCCGGCACGGCCTGCCAGCCGGCGGCAGTGCGCGCCGAGACGCCGAAACGGAACACGGCGGGGCCGAGCGCCTCCGCATCGAAGGCCATGGCCGGGGTGACGATGAGGGTGCACGCCGCCGCATCCCAGGCCGCGTCGAAGCGGCCGGCATCCGGGCCGGTCAGCACGGCCTCCAGCACGCCGGCGGACAGGCGAAGCACCGCCGACCAGTCGCCCGGCCGCGCATTCTCGAACAGCGTGGTCGGCACGGTGCCGCTGACCGTGACGGACATCCTCGGCCCCCCTGCGGGTGCCCGGGCGGTCTACCCGCCGCCGGTTGCCCGGGCGTGAACGGTCAGGCGACCAGCCGCCACGCCATGGCGCCGAGCACCAGGCCGTTCAGCAGGAACAGCCCGGCCGCGAGGGGCTGCAGCGCCGGCCCGGTGCGGCGCACGAAGAGCCGGCCAAGCGCCGCGACGCCGACCAGCGCCGGTACCGTGCCGAGCACGAAGGCCGCCATGGCGATCGCGCCGCCAAGCGCGCTGCCCGTAGCCGCCGCGCCCGCCAGCGCCGCGTAGAGCAGCCCGCAGGGCAGCGCCGAGAGCGCAAGGCCGAGCGCGACGCCGCGGACCCCCTCCGGCCGCGCCAGCAGCGGCCCGACCACGCGCATCACCGGACCGAAGGACGGCAGCGGCAGGTGCGGCAGCCGCCCGCGCCAGCGCGGCGGCAGCCGGGCCGAGGCCTGGGCGAGCATCAGCACCGCCGCCAGCGCCAGCAGCCCGGCCAGGGGAATGCGCAACCCGGACAGCGCCGTCACCAGCCCCGCCGCCCCGCCGGCCACCGCGCCGAGCCCCGCATAGCCGATCATCCGGCCGAGATGGTACGGCAGCAGCGCCGCTCCGGAGAGCCGCGCCAGCGTGCCGCCGCCCCGCGCCGCCGCCGCGCCGGCCTGCGCGAGCACGAAGGGGGCGCACATGCCGGCGCAATGCGTCGCGCCGCCGACGAGGCCGGCAAGGAACAGGGCGCCCGCCACCGCCGGCAGCCCGCCGGGGCCGAGCGCCGCGAGGTCGCGAAGGCAGTCCGCCAGCATTCCTGTTTCCTATCCTGGCTGGCCCGTCGCCGCCTTGCGCTGGATCAAGCGGGGTTGCCCCGCGCCGCGTGCCGGGCTTCAAGGCGCGCCCACTCCCGGACCCCGGCCATGCCTCCCGCCATCGGCATCGATTTCGGCACGACCAACAGCGTCGTCGCGGCCCTCGGGCCGGATGGCGGCGCGCGGACGCTGCGCCATGCGGGCGGGGAGGTGTTCCGCTCCGTGCTCTGCTTCTGGCTCGCCGATGGCAGGCGGGTTGCCCATGCCGCCGGGCCTGCGGCCATCGAAGCCTATCTCGACGAGCCCGCGGACAGCCGGCTGATCATGTCGATGAAGAGCTACCTGGCCCAGCGCAGCTTCGGCGAGACGCGGATCTTCGGCCGCGCCTTCGACCTGGAGGGCCTGGTCGCCCTGTTCCTGCGCGAGCTGCTCTCCCCCTTCGCCGCGGAGCTGGCGGGGGCGCGCATCACCGTCGGGCGGCCCGTGCGCTTCGTGGGCGAGACGGCGGAGGACGCGCTCGGCGAGGCGCGGCTGCGGGCCGCCTTCGCCCGCGCCGGCTTTCCGGACGTGCAGGTGGCGCTGGAGCCAGCGGCGGCGGGCCACCGCTTCGCCCGGACCCTCGGCCGGCCGGCAACCGCGCTGGTCGCCGATTTCGGCGGCGGCACGAGCGACTTCTCCGTCCTCCGCTTCAGCCCCGGGCCGCCGCGGCGCGTGCAGCCCCTCGGCCACTCCGGCATCGGCATCGCCGGCGACGCGCTCGATTACCGGATCATCGACCACGTCGTCTCGCCGCTGCTCGGCAAGGGCGGGAGCTACACGGTGATGGGCAAGGCGCTGCCGATCCCGCCGGGCTGGTTCATCCGCTTCGCACGCTGGCACCAGCTTTCCATGATGCGCGCCCCCCGCACGCTGCGCGACATCGCCGAGGTGGCGCGCACGGCGGAGCATCCGGAACGCCTGCACGCCCTCATCCGCCTGATCGAGGAGGAAGCCGGCTACGCGCTGTACCGCGCCGTCTCCCGCGCCAAGGCGGCGCTCTCCACCGCCGAAGGGGCAGTGCTGGAGTTCCGGGGCGGCGGCCTGGCGCTCTCCGCGCCGATCGCGCGCGCCGACTTCGAGGCCTGGATCGCGCCCGAGCTCTCCGCCATCGGCCGGGCCGTGGATGCGGCGCTGGCCGATGCGGCGCTGCCGGCCGGGGCAGTCGACCACGTCTTCCTGACCGGCGGCACCTCGCTGGTGCCGGCCGTGCGGCGCGTGTTCGAGGAGCGCTTCGGCGCAGGGCGTGTGACCGCGGGCGGCGAGTTCGTCTCGGTGGCGGAGGGCCTGGCGCTGATCGGCGCCGAGGCGTGACCGGCGGTCGTTAGAGCTTCCCGCGCACGCTCCACAGCTCCGGGAAGAAGCGGTGCTCCAGCACCGTCCGCAGATACGCCACGCCCGCGCTGCCGCCGGTTCCCGGACGCCCGCCGATGATCCGCTCCACCGTCGACAGGTGCCGGAACCGCCAGGTCTGGAAGGCGTCCTCCAGATCCACCAGCTCCTCCGCCAGCTCATACAGGTCGAAATGGCGCTCCGCGTCGCGGTACACCTCGGCCCAGGCCGCCTCCACGCCGGAATCGGGCGCGTGCTTGGTGCCGAGGTCGCGCGCCAGCACCGCCGCCGGCACCGGCAGCCCGCGCCGGGCGAGCAGGCGCAGCGCCTCGTCGTACAGGCTCGGCGCCCGGAACGCCGCCTCCAGCACGCCGTGGATCTCGGGCCTGTGTCGGTGCGGCTTCAGCATGAACGCGTCCCGCGCGCCCATCCGGATTTCGATCAGCCGGTACTGCCAGGACTGGAAGCCGGAGGAGGAGCCGAGGCTGTCGCGGAAGGCGAGGTAGTCGTGCGGCGTCATCGTCGTCAGCACGTCCCACGCCTCGACAAGCTGGCGCTGGATGCGGCTGACCCGCGCCGTGGCCTTGAATGCCGGCCGCAGCTCGTCCCGCCGGATGCAGGCCATGGCGAGCTCGAGCTCATGCGCCATCAGCTTCATCCACAGCTCCTGCACCTGGTGGATGGTGATGAACAGCAGCTCGTCATGCTGGCCCGAGAGCGGCTTCGCCGCGCCCAGCAGCGTGTCCAGGCCAAGATAGTCGCCGTAGCTCATCCTGCGCGAGAAGTCGGTCTCCACACCCTGGACCATCGCCGCCTCCTGTGCCGTCCGGCCCGGTGTGCCACATATGGCGTGCCATGCACGACCTGCGTCCCCACTTCTCCCGCTTCCTCGGTGCCGAGCCGGGCCGGCTGCACTTCGCCGCGCACAGCCACCACCCCTGGCCCGACGCGACGCGGGAGGCGCAGGGGGAAGCCTGGGACACCGCCGCCCGCCTGCAGGACGGCAAGTGGGAGGAGGTGCTCGGCCCCGTGCTGCGCGAGACGCAGGCGCTCGTCGCCGCCGGGCTCGGCCTGCCCGATCCCGCCACCCTCGCCTTCGCGCCGAACACGCATGAGTTCGTGGTGCGGATCCTCTCCTCGCTGCCCGCCGGCCGGCCGGCCCGCGTCCTGACCACGGATGCCGAGTTCCACAGCCTCACCCGCCAGCTCGCCCGGTTGGAGGAGGAGGGGCTGGTCGCCGTGACCCGCGTCGCGGCCGAGCCGCATGACACCTGCGCGGAGCGCCTCGCCGCGGCCGCGCGCGCCGGCTTCGACCTGGTCTGGGTGTCGGAGGTGTTCTTCTCCTCCGGCTTTGCGCTGGACGGATGGGTGCGACTGGCCGAGGCGTCGGGCGAGGCAGTGCTGGTGATCGACGGCTATCACGCCTTCATGGCGCGGCCGGTCGATCTTTCCCGGATCGCAGGCCGCGTCTTCTACACCGCGGGCGGATACAAATACGCGATGGCCGGAGAGGGGTGCTGCTTTCTCCACTGCCCGCCCGGCTGGCTGCCCCGTCCGCGCGCCACCGGCTGGTATGCCGCCTTCGGCGCGCTGGCGGGCCCGCAAGGCGGGGTGGGCTACGCGGCGGATGGCTGGCGCTTCATGGGCGCCACCTTCGATCCTTCCGGCCTGTACCGACTGCGCGCCGCGCTGCGCTGGTTCGCCGCGCAGGGGCTGACCGCCGCGGCCGTGCGCGACCACGCGCATGGGTTGCAGCGCCGCTTCGTGGAGGGCCTCGGCGGCACCGGACTCGACGCCGCGCGGCTGGTGGTGCCGCTGTCGGAGCCGCGACGTGGCAACTTCCTCACCTTCGACCTGCCGGACGCCGAACGCTGGCAGGCGCGGCTGGATGCGGCACGCATCGTCACCGACCGCCGCAGCACGCGGCTGCGTTTCGGCTTCGGCCTCTACCAGACGGAGACGGAGGTGGACGCGCTGCTGGCCCGCCTGCGCGGCCTATAGGAGGCGCAGGATGCACCTCTCCCCGCTCGCGCTGACCATGGGCGAGCCCGCCGGCATCGGCGCCGAGATCGCCGCCGGCGCCTGGGCCGCGACGCGCCGCGGCGGCACGCCCTTCTTCCTGATCGGCGATCCCGCCCTGCCGCGCGGCGTGCCCGTCCGCCCCATCGCGGGGCCTGAGGATGCCGCCGCCGTCTTTGAGCAGGCACTGCCGGTCCTGCCCGTGCCGCTCGCCGCGCCGGCCGCGCCGGGCCGCCCCGATCCGCGCAACGCCCCCGCCGTCATCGCCGCCATCGAGCGTGCGGTCGCGCTCGCCCTGGCAGGACGCGCCGCCGCGGTCGTCACGAACCCCATCCAGAAATCCGTGCTCACCGCCGCCGGCTTCCCGCATCCCGGCCACACCGAGTTCCTCGGCGCGCTCGCCGGCCGCGGCCGGCCGCCGGTGATGATGCTCGCCTGCCCCGGCTTGCGCGTCGTCCCCGTCACCGTCCACCTGCCGCTGCGCGACGCCATCGCACGCCTCACCACCGCCACCATCGTCGAGCACGGGACGATCGTGGCGGAGGCGCTGCGCGAGGATTTCGGCATTCCCCGACCGCGCCTTGTCCTCGCTGGCCTCAACCCGCATGCGGGCGAGGACGGCACGATGGGAACCGAGGATATCGAGGTCGTCGCCCCCGCGGTCGCCGCGCTGCGCGCCGCGGGGATCGACGCGCGCGGGCCGCTGCCCGCCGACACGCTGTTCACGCCGCGCGCCCGCGCGGGCTATGACTGCGCCCTCGGCATGTACCACGACCAGGCGCTGATCCCCATCAAGACGCTCGACATGGATGGCGGCGTGAACATCACGCTCGGCCTCTCGGTCGTGCGCACCAGCCCGGACCACGGCACCGCGCTCGACATCGCCGGCACCGGCCGCGCCGATCCCGGCAGCCTCATCGCCGCGCTGCGCATGGCCGGAGAGATCGCCCGCGCCAGGAGGGAGAACCGGTGAAGCTCTCGGTCAACATCGACCACGTCGCCACCCTCCGCAACGCCCGCGGCGGCATCCACCCCGACCCGCTGGACGCCGCTCTCGCCGCGCTCGAGGCCGGCGCCGACGGCATCACCGTCCACCTGCGCGAGGACCGGCGCCACATCCGCGATCGCGACGTGGAACGCCTGCGCGCCGCCTTCGCCGCGCCGCTGAACCTCGAGATGGCCGCCACCGAGGAGATGGTCACGATCGCCGAGCGCCTGCGCCCCGCCGATTGCTGCCTCGTGCCCGAGAAGCGGGCCGAACTGACGACCGAAGGCGGCCTCGACGTAACCCGCGCCGGCCCTTTCCTGGCCGAGGCGCTCCGCCGCCTCAACGCCGCCGGCATCCGAACCTCCATCTTCGTCGAGGCCGATGCCGGCCAGATCGAGGCCGCCGCGCGCCTCGGCGCGCACGCCATCGAGCTTCACACCGGCACCTACGCCGATGCCGCGCCGGAGGCCCGCCCGCCCCATCTCGCACGGCTCCGCGCCGGCGCCGCGGCCGCGGCTTCCGCCGGCCTCGCCGTGCATGCGGGCCACGGCCTGACCTACGAGACGGTCACAGGCATCGCCCGCATCCCCGAGGTCAGCGAGGTCTCGATCGGCCACTTCCTCGTTGGCCAGGCGGTGTTCGAGGGCCTGCCCGCCGCCGTGCGGCGGATGAAGGCGGCCATCGCCGTGGCGCGGGGCTGACTCAGCCCGCCTTCCCCGCCTGCCACTTCGCCTCCTCGGCATACTGGCGGTGGAAGATGCCGCCCTTGCGCCCGAGGAGCTGCTCGAAACTCCCCATCTCCGCGATCCGCCCGCCCTCCAGCACGATGATGCGGTCGGCGTGGCGGATGGTGGAGAGGCGATGCGCGATGACGATCCGCGTCGCCGGCAGTTCCCGCACCGCGCGCATCGTCGCCCGCTGCGTCAGGTTGTCGAGCGCGCTCGTCGCCTCGTCCATGATCAGCACCGCGGGCTTCTGCACGAAAGCCCGCGCCAGCAGCAGCCGCTGCACCTGCCCGCCCGACAGAACCCGCCCCGCATCCGTCAGCATCGTCTCCAGCCCCATCGGCATGGCGCGCACATCCGCCGCCAGCGCCGCTCGCTCCAGCGCCTTCCACACCTCGGCGTCGTCCGCCTCCGTCAGCCCGCGCACCGCGTCGCGTATCGAGCCGGGCGGCACCCGCCCCGCCTGCAGCACCGTCGCCACCTGACGCCGGAGCACCGCGAGATCGAGGCCCCGCAGATCCTGCCCGTCGAAGTAGATCGCACCGGAGGCCGGCTCCTCCAGGCCCAGCAGCAGCCGCACCAGCGTCGACTTGCCGGCACCGGACCGCCCGACGATCGCGACGAACTCCCCCGCCTCGATCCGCAGCGTCAGCCCGGAGAAGACCGGTGCATCCGCCGTCGGATAACGGAAGGACAGGTTCGCCAGCTCCACCATGCCCGACAGCCGCCCGGGATCGACGCGCCCGTCCTCCTTCTCCGGCACCGCCTCCATCAGCGGCCGGGCGAACTTCACGCTCGGGATCAGGAACCACAGGCCGAACATCGCCTTGGCGAGCTGCACGCTCGCCGCCACCATCAGCCCGTAGGCCGCGATGAAGGTCATCACCGAGGCGAGCGAGGGCGGCGCCTGCCCCGGCCCCACCCGTTGCAGCAAGGCGATGACGAGGAACGCCGCGGCGACCGACAGCACCGCGAAGCCGGCGGCGAAGGCGTCATACGCGTTGCCGATGCGCCGCGCCGCCGTGGCGCGCCGCCGCATCTCGGCAAAGCGGTGCGCCCAGACGCCCTGCGCCCGCGCCTCGGCGCCCGCCAGGCGCAGCTTCACCAGTCCGGCGACGATCTGGAACACCATGGCATCCGCCAGCCCGCCGAGCGCCTCGCCGGTCGCGAAGGCGCGTGCCTGCATCCACCCGGCGAGGTTCGCCGCCGCCACCTGCACCAGCAGCATCCCCAGGGCGATCAGCGCCGCCACCGGCTGGCTCACCATCATGACGAGGAGGGAGGAGAGGATCATCGCCGCGGCCGTCGCCAGGATGGCGCCGAAGGCGCGGAGCTGCACCGCGATCATCACCGCGGAGGCCGCGCGCGCCGAGGTCTCGCCCACCGTCTGCTTCGCGAAGGTCGCCATCGGCAGGCGCAGCACGCGGTCCCAGACCGCGGCGTGCAGCGCCGGCCCGGCGCGCGCCTCGACACGCGCGCGCGCGATCTCCCCGCCGATCCTCGCCACCCATCCCAGCGCCGCCACCAGCCCGAGCGCGAGGCCGAGCTGCGCCAGCTCCGGCAGGTGCCCGCCGGGGATGAGCAGGGAGAAGGCGACGCCGGTCGCCAGCGGCACCGCCTGCCCCAGCGCCGCGCCGAGGAGCAGCAGCGCGCCGAGCGTCGCGACATCCCCGCCGGCCCCGCGCATGCCGGCGGTCAGCAGATCCATCAGCGTCAGCTTCTTCGGCGGCAGCGGCAGCAGCGGGGCCTGCGCCATTGGCGCCAGCCGTGCCGCCAGCGCGGCATCCACGGCGCGCGGCGGGGCGCCGGCGGCGTGCAGCAGGGTGCGGCCCCGCCGGCGCAGCAGCGCCACCGGCGTGCCGTCCGCCATGCGCGCCAGCAGCGGGCCCGCATCCTCCGTCCACCAGCCCGGCTCCAGACGCACCGGGCGCAGCCGCAGCCCGGTGGCGCGCGCCAGCTCCTCCAGCGTCGGCATCGAATCCACGTCGGCGCGGCGCACCCGCACCGGGCGCTTCGCCCGCAGGCCGAACTCCGCCGCCACCAGCCGGAACACCGGCATCAGCGGGTCGCCATCCGCGGCGGGCGGCTCCTCCGGCGCCGTGCCGAGAATGGCGCCGAAGCCCGCCGCCTGCTCGGCCGCCGCCTCCGCGTCGCGGCCGTCGCGCAGGCGCAGCCGGTTGATCTCGTCCGCCGCGTCCAGCGCCAGCGCGGCGGGCAGCGCGCCAAGGCAGGCCTCGTTGAAGGCGGCCAGCCCCGCCTCCCACGCCGGATCCGTCACCGCCTCCGCCGCCGGCACCGGCTGCACCGTGCCGCCGCCGCCCGTCAGCCACGCGTCCGGCGGCAGCGGCACAAGGCCGGAGACGCGTTCGAGCCCGAACAGCAGGAAGCTGCCGCCGCCGATCCGCGCCCAGACCGGCCGGCCGCGCGCCGCGAGGGTGGCGCCGCCGGACGGGCGCAGCACGGCGCCGCCCTCGGCCAGCGCCAGCTCGGCGCGCGGCCGCGGCGCCATCGGCCGGGCGATCCCCTCCGCCAGCGCGCGCGTCCAGGCCAGCACCGCGTCGGAGAGGCGCCGCGCCCCACCCTCCTCCGCCAGCAGCGCCGGCACGTCGAGCGGCAGCAGCCGCGTCTCCGCCGTTCCGACCGCGATCGGCGTCGCGCCCAGCTCATCCGTGCCGAGGCCGCACAGCAGGCCGCCCGCCGGCACGGTGCCGAGATAGCGGCGCGCCCCCTCCCCAGCCGGCCCGGCGGCCGGGCGCAGCACGAACAGCGTCACCTCGCCCGAGGCGACGATCCAGCGCCGCTCCGGCTCGTGCAGCATCAGCGGCGCATGGGCCGGCAGCGGCAGCGTCCCGGCCGGAGCCGGCATCGCGGCCGGCATTCCGGGCAGCAGCTCAGCCATGCGCGAGCATGGCGCGGAACGGGCCCTCGGCGGCCGCCAGCTCCTCCGGCCGGCCGCGCTGCACGATCCGGCCGCGCTCCATCACGATCACCTCGTCGCAATCGCGCACGAGGTTCAGCCGATGCGCGATGATCAGCATCGTGCAGCCGCGGCGCCGCAGGTTGCGCATCAGCGCCGCCTCGGTGCGGTTGTCGAGCGCGGCCGTCGCCTCGTCCAGCACCAGCACGGCCGGGTCAGTCGCCAGCGCGCGCGCCAGCTCGATGCGCGCGCGCTGGCCGCCCGACCAGTTCCGCCCCTCTTCCGCCACCGTCCCCGCATAGCCGCCGCGGCGGCCGAGGATCTCGGCATGGATCACCGCATCGCCGGCGCATTCCACCAGCCGCTCATCGGCCAGCGTCGTGTCCCACATCGCGATGTTGTCGCGCACCGTGCCGTCGAACAGGAATCCCGCCTGGTCGACCACCGAGACCTCGCGCCGCAGCGCCTCGCGCGGGATCTCGCCGACCGGCCGCCCGTCGATCAGCACCTCGCCCGACCAGGGGCGGTACAGCCCGGCGACGAGCAGCGCGAGGGTGGACTTGCCCGAGCCGGAGCCGCCGACGATGCCGAGCCGCCGCCCCGGCTCCACCGTCAGCGACACGCCCTCGAGCAGCGGCTTCTCGAGCCGCGAATGCCCGAAGGTGAGGTCCCGCAGCTCGATGTGGCCGGCAAGTCGCGCCGCGATGGCGCGCGCCGGGGGTGCCGCCTCGAACTCCGGGGCCAGCGGATGGTGCAGCGTGTCCTCGAGCAGGGCGAGGTTGGCGCGCGCGTCCCCCATCTGCGTCGCCACGCCGACCAGCAGCGCCACCGGCCCCATGAAGGCGGTGGCCAGCGCCTGGAAGGCGACGAGCTGCCCCACCGTCATCTCCGCCGCCATGATGCGCGCGCCGCCGATCACCAGCACGGCGGCGGCGGCCAGCACCGCGATGGAGGCCGGCAGTCCCTCCAGCAGCGCACGGCGCAGCGCCAGCGCCTGGGTGATGTTCGCGACCCCCGCCCGCGCCCCGGCGAGCTGCGCCAGCAGCAACCCCTCCGTGCCGGCGGAGCGGTAGCCCTCGATCATCTGCAACCCGCCCTTGGCCAGGCCCTCGGTCCGCAGCGTGCGCGACAGCAGCCGCGCATTGTCGTCGCGCAGGGAGCGCCCGAGCAGTGCGAGCACCAGGAGGTTGACGGCCGCCGCCAGCACCACGACGCCGGTCAGCAGCAGGTCGTACGCCGCCATCACCAGCGCGTAGACCACGGCCTGAATCAGGCCGAGCAGTCCCCGCCCGGCATCGCCCGAGACGAGGCGCGCGACACGGTCATTGAGGATGACGCGCCCCGCCACGTCGCCCGGATGGCGCTGCGCGAAGAAGCCGACCGGCAGCCGCGTCAGCCTGTCGAGGAACCGCGCCGAGCCGCCGACCGAAAGCCGCGTCTCCAGCCGCAGCAGCGTGTCGAGCTGCAGCCAGGTCAGCAGCCCCATCACCGCCGCGGTGCCCGCCATGGCGTACAGCAACGGTTCCAGCCCGCTCTCGAACCGGCCGACCAGCACGTCGTCCACGAAGACCTGGGAAAAGGCCGGCACCAGCAGCGACGGCACCATCAGCAGCAGGCTGACCCCGAGGGCGAAACCGAAGCCCGCCCCGTTGCCGCGCAGCCGGCGGCGAATGCCGGCGATGGCGCGCGGCTGCTCGCCGCCCGGCCGAAAGCCCTCGCCGGGCGTGGCGGTGATCACCACGCCTGTCAGGTTGCGGTTCAGCTCCTCCAGCGGGATGCGCCGCGGGCCCGTGCCCGGGTCGTTGATCCAGGCATGCCGCCTGCCGACGCCCTCGATCACCACGAAGTGGTTCATGCCCCAGTGCGCGATCAGCGGCAGCGACATCTCGCCCAGGTGTACCGGCTCGATGCGGAACGCCGCCACCTCCAGCCCGTACTGCCGCGCCGCCTTGGCGACATGGCTCGCCCGGCTGCCATCGCGCGAGACGCCGCAGGCCAGCCGCAGCTCCTCCAGCGGCACCCAGCGCCCGTGATGCGCGAGCAGGATGCCCAGCGCCGCGGCGCCGCACTCCACCGCCTCCATCTGGAGCACGGTCGGGGTTCTGACGCGCCGTCGGCGCATCCGATTCAGGCCTCCGGTCCTCGCCTGCTGCGCAGGCTCCGCGCTCCGGTCGGCGGATGCGTGGCTCACGGCGCCGCCGCTTCGGCGTTGCGCGTCAGCCAGGACCGCAGCGCGGGGAAGGCGAGGCCGATCAGCCGCACGGAGCGCGTGGTGAACTCGCCATCCGCCAGCGTGCCGCTCTCGATGGCGAAGTCGGGGCCGGCGGCGGTGGACCAGCGCAAGCCGCTGCGCGTCGCCGGGTCGGCCTCCAGCGCCACCTCGACCTCGAAGGGCGTGCCGCCGAATGCCTCGGTGAAGCTGCGCACCAGCCCGTCATTCTGCAGCGTGCGCAGCAGCCCGGCCGAGGAGGCCGGCGTCTCCGCCACCCGCACCACGCGCCCGTGGATGAAGCCGTGCTCCTCCCGCCGGGTGGAAGAGGGCGAGACTTCCACGCGCATCCCGCCGGCCAGCCGCTTGCCGTCCCCTGCCCCGACGTAGAGGATCGCCACCGGCGCGCCGTGCCCGCCCTCCGGGTCGCGCTCAAGCGTCAGCAGCGGCGTGCCGCGGCCGACCACCTGGCCGGGATTGACCTTCGCCTCCACCACGCGGCCGGCGAAGGGCGCGAGCACGGCGCCGAGCCGCGTCAGCCTCTCCCGCAGCGCCTCCACCTGCCGCGCCGTCTCGTCTCCGCGGCGCTCCGCCTCCAGCACCTCGCGCTCCCGCTGCGTGCGCTTCAGCTGCTGATCGAGGACGAGCTGCTGTCGCTCGTTCTGCGCCGCGGCGATCTGTTCCCGCACCTGGAACACCTCGACGCGGGAGAACAGGAAGCGGTCGCGGTTGACGAGGTTCTGCTGCGACAGGCCGCGCAGCACCTCCTCCCGCTCCCGCATCATGCCGAGGCGCTCCTCCAGCAGCCGCAGGTTCCCCACCAGCGCCGCGTCGCGCGCGACGCGGAAGGCATCCGCCGCCGCCTCCTCCCGCGCGTGGAAAGCGCGCAGCTCGCGCAGTTGCCGCGCCGCATCCGCCGCCTGGCCCTCGGCCAGCGACAGCTGCAGCCGCACCTCGGACTGGTCCACCACCGCCACCGGCCGCCCCGCCTCCACCCGCTCGCCCGGGCGGGCCAGCAGCGCGTCGATGCGGCCATCCGTGTCGGAGACCACATCCACCACGCCACCGGGTGGCAGCAGGATGCCGCGCCCCTGCACCTTCACCGGCACGTCCACCAGGCACGCCCAGACGAGGCCGATCAGCGCAGTCGCCAGCAGCGCCGCGCCGACGAACCAGGTCCAGGGGCGCATCACGCGCAGCGCATCGTCGTAGCGGTCCGGCGCGGCGGCCTCGGCCACCGCTTCGCGGCGGAACAGCGGGGTGGCGTCGCTCATCGGCCGGCTGGAACGGCGCAGGCGGGGCCTAAGCGGGGCTGGAAGATCACGGCTGTCTAAAATTTCGTTATGACTCAAATATATCGCCCAGGTTGGGCGGAATCAAGAAAAAGCGCGTGCTGCGCTGGATCGCAGCGCCTTCGCAGCGATGCGCGATGTCACCGGCTCGGGCTCCGCCTGCCATCGCTCGATCAGCCCGCGCACCCAGGCGGGGTTGTCCTTCGCCGCGTCGTTCAGCCAGTTGCCGACCGAATCCTGCACGTAGCGCGCGGCATCGCGCCGCAGCGGAGCCAGGATCGGCAGGCCGAGCGCCGGCTCGCGCCTCAGCGCGGCGATGTGCGTGCTCCAGACGCCCCGCGGCCTCGTCGCTTCCGAGGCGAAGCGGCGGAGATTGGCGGAGGGCTCGGCCGTCCAGTGCGCAAGCAGCGCCACCGCCTCGGGCAGCGCCGCCGCGATCCGCGGCCGCAGCGCGAGCCACGCCCATTCCCGCACGCCGGAATGCGCGTCATCCGCCAGAGGCCGCGCCGCCGCCAGCGCCTCCTCCAGCGTCACCTCCCGCCGCGCCGCCAGCGCGAAGCACGCGATGCCGCGCACGACGTCCGAAGGATGGGCCGCCAGCCGCGCCACCTCCGGCCCGAACGCCTCGAGGCAGAGCGCGCCGGCCAGCGCCATGCGGCGGGTGATCCCCTCGGCCTTCGCGGCCGCCAGCCGGCCCAGGGCCGCCTCGCCCAGCCCGGGCACCGCCTGCCGCGCCAGCGCGGCGAGGTCGATCGCCAGCACCTCCGCCAGGGTCCGCGTCTCCGCCATGCCGGCCTCGAGCGCCGCGAGGTGCTCCGGCGCGACCTCCGCGATCCGCCGCGCCCCCGGCACCGGCGCTACCGGGCGACGAGCGCGGCCAGCCGCATCAGCCGCAGGAAGTTGCCGCTCCAGAGCAGGCCGATCTCCCGCGCGCCATAGCCGCGCCGATGCAGCTCCGCCGTCACCGCCGCCGTCTCCGACGCGTCGCGCCAGCCCTCGAAGCCGCCGCCGCCGTCGAAGTCGGAGGACAGGCCGACATGCTCGATGCCGATCCGCCGCACCGCATGATCCACGTGATCGGCATAGTCGGCCACGGTCGCGTGCGTCTTGCCGTTCGGCGCCGGGTCCCGCAGGAAGGCCCCCACTGCGGTGATCTGCACCAGCCCCGCGCAGGCCTTCAGCGCATCGAGCTGGCCGTCATCGAGGTTGCGCGGATGGTCGCGCAGCGCCCGGCAGCCGGTATGCGTCGCCACCACCGGCGTGCGCGAGGCCTCGGCCGCCCCCAGCATCGCCTCGCGCGAGGCGTGGCTGACATCCACCAGCAGCCCCACCCGGTTCATCTCGGCGATCGCCTGCCGCCCGAGCGCCGAGAGGCCGCCATGCAGCGCCAGCCCGTCGCCGAGGTCGGGGCGCGGGATCGCGCTGTCGGCCAGCAGGTTGTGCCCGTTGTGCGTGAGCGTCAGGTACACCGCCCCCAGCCGCTTCCACCGCCCCAGGCGAGACAGGTCGTCGCCCATCGCATAGCCGTTCTCCACGGCCGAGAGCACGCCGAGCAGCCCGGCCGCATGCGCCGCCTCCAGCTCCGCCGCGTCGCGGCAGAAGCGCGCCCGCGCGGCGGGCGTGGCCGAGGCCGCGATGCCCCGCAGCATCGCCTCTGCCCGCGCACCCGCCTCCGCATGGCCTTCCGGCGTCCGCGGGCCCTGCGGCAGGTAGGCGATGAAGATCGCCGCCGACATCCCGCCGCGCCGCATCTTGGGAAAATCCACGCAGCGCCGCGTCTCGCCCGCGGGGTCGGGCGTGTCGGGCCAGGGAATGTCGACATGGGCATCGAGCGACAGAGTGGCCGCATGCACCCGCATGGCAGCATCGACGACAGGCGTATCGGGCACCGCGGCTACACCCCTTCGGCAGGCGATGACGGAGGCTTGCGCCCCCGACCCTGGCCCGTCAACGGCGCGGCGTTGCATGGCCGCGGCGCGCCGACGCATGCTGCCGGGCGGGAGAGGAACGACAAGGAGGGCATCTTGCAGAACCGCCCGCTCGCCGAGCTGGTCCGCCATCGGGACCCGGTGACCCTGCCGCCTGACGCGACCGTCCAGGACGCCTGCACCCGCATGCGGGACCGCCGCGTCGGCTGCGTCCTCGTGGTGGACGGCGACGGCAGGCTCCTTGGCATCTTCACCGGCCGCGACGCGGTCTGCCGCATCGGCGCCGAGTGCCGCGACCCGCGGGCGACGCCGCTGCACACGGCGATGACGGCCGGCCCCGCCTGCCTTCCCCCGGGTGCCGACGCCATGGACGCGCTGCGGCTGATGGGAGATGGCGGCTTCCGCCACGTGCCGCTGGTGGAGGGCGGCAAGTTGGTCGGCGTTGTCTCCCGCGGTGATTTCCGCGCCGTGGAGCACCGCCGGCTGGACACCGAAACAGGCCTTTGGGAGCGGATCTGAGAGCGGCCGGACGCAGGATTTCTGACATATTTTCGCGTGCATGGACCTTGCACCCGCTTTCGCGCGTCACCATTCCCACGCCCGCCGCGGGGTGCGGCGGTGCTGGCCGGGAGAGGCATGGCGATGCCGGATATCGGGAATGGCGTGCCGCACGATGCGGTGCGGGCGGTGCAGGCGGCGGCGGAGCTGGCCGATGGCGGGCTGGCCGAGCGCATGCGCGTCGATGCCGGCGTGCGCCTGCTGGTCACCGCCCGTCGGCTCGCCTCCGCCCTGCCCCGCGCCGCCCGGCCGAGCGCCGCCGAAGCGGTGGTGATGCGGGTCGCCCGCGGCTGGGACACCTCTGCGACGACGGCCGCCGAGTATGTCGAAACCCTGCCGGTCGCCGACCTCGATGCCTTCCTCACCGCCGGTCCTGCCTGGGCGGCGGAGCAGCGGGACCGCGTGGCGACGGCGCCGGAGCTGATCCGCCGAGCCGCCTGACCCTGACCGCGGGATTGCCGGCAGGGGCGCGGCCTCAGAGCAGCAGCAGCGCCCCTGCCAGCGCCACCATCGCGGCGCCGAGCGCCAGCCGCGCGTCGGTGAGGCAGGCGGGCAGCAGCCCCTCGGTGCGCCGGGCGGGCAGCAGGAGCGAGGCCGGATAGGTCACCACCGGACCCCTGCGGGACGCCCGGCCAGGGAACGGAATGACCTTTGCGCCACGGACCGGGCCGGGAAGCTCGGCGTCCGTCCGGGCCACCTGCCAGCGCGGAAGGCTCTGTCGCCGGGACGGGCTGGCTGGCATGACGGGCCTCGCAGATTGCAACGTGGTCGGACGACCGCAACCGACGGCAGACCCGGCGCGGCAAGCCACGTGCCAATTCGCGAAGAGCTCCCGGCCGCAGCATTGTCGCAAAATGTCTACCGCACGTTTGGGTTCCTACACGAATCCGCGCTGGCGCGCTGCAGGAATCGTCTGTTTTTCCCTCTCTAGTCCCCCGCATCCGCCCGTGGGCGCAGCAAGACGACGCGGCGCTCGGTCCGCGCCACCTCGGCCACCTTCGCCGCCAGCTCCGCCGCCTTGAACGGCTTGGCCAGCCGCGGCAGCCCGCCATCGGCGCCAGGCGCCAGGTTGGCGTAGCCCGTCATCAGCAACACCGGCAGCCCGGGCCGCAGGCGCGCCACCTCCCGCGACAGGTCCACCCCGGTCATCCCCGGCATCAGGTAGTCCGTCAGCACCAGCTCGATCTCCGGCCGGTCGCGCAGCACGGCGAGCGCCCGCGCGGCGGAGCCGACCTCCACCACCTCGTGGCCCATTTCCTCGAGCATCGCGGCGGTCAGCCCGCGGACCAGCTCCTCGTCATCCACGACGAGGATCGTCATCCGCCGCTCGGCCGGCGCCACCGTCTCTTCCGGCAGGAACTCGCCGCGCGGCATCGCCTCGGTCACCGGCAGCCAGATGTCGATGCGCGTGCCCCGGCCCGGCTCGCTCTCGATGCTCAGCATCCCGCCCGACTGCGCCGCCAGCCCATGCACCATGGACAGGCCGAGGCCGGTGCCCTGCCCCACGCCCTTCGTCGTGAAGAACGGCTCCACCGCCTTGCGCGCCGTCTCGGCATCCATGCCGATGCCGGTGTCGGCGACCCGCAGCCGCACGTAGCGCCCCGGCGTCAGCTCGCCGGGCCCGTCCTCCTCCACCACCTTCACGCGCGCCGAAATGGTCAGCCGCCCTCCATCCGGCATCGCGTCCCGCGCATTCACCGCCAGGTTGAGGATGGCGAGCTCGAGCTGGTTCGGATCCACGCGCACGAAGTCGAGGCTCTTCGGCGTCTCGATGACGGTCTCCACCCGCGGGCCGATCGAGCGCCTGATCAGCTCGCGCATCCCCTGCACCAGCGCGGCCACGTCCACCGCCTGCGGCTCCAGGTGCTGGCGCCGGGCGAAGGCGAGCAGCCGGGCGACGAGGATCTTCGCCCGCTCGGCCGCCTCCTGCGCGGCGGTCACCAGCCGCGCGCCGCGGTCGCCCTCCGGCAGCCGCCGGCGCAGCAGGTCGAGCGCGCCCATGATCGGCGTCAGCAGGTTGTTCACGTCGTGCGCCACGCCGCCGGTGAGCTGGCCGATGCTCTCGAGCTTCTGGAGCTGCATCAGCTGTTCCTGCGTCTCGCGCAGGCGGTCCGCCGCCGCGCGCTGCTCGGTCACGTCACGGCCAAGGCCGTAGATCAGGCCTTCCTCCGCCACCGCTGTCCACGACACCTCGCGCCAGCTTCCGTCGCGGTGGCGGTAGCGGTTGAGGAAGCCTTCGGTCCGTCCGCCGCGGCCGAGCCGCCGCACCTCCGCGCCCGTCGCGGCGAGGTCTTCGGGATGGACGAGCTCGGCAAGGGTGCGGCCCACCAGCTCCTCCGGCCGCCAGCCAAGAACGCGGGTGAACGCCGGATTGGCGCGAAGGAAGCGCCCGGTGCCTTCCTCCATCACCAGGATCAGATCGCTGCTGGTGGCGAAGATGCGGTCGAGCTCGCCCATGGCGCGCGCCACCTCCCGCGCCAGCTCCGCCTCCCGGTTGGCCAGCAGTTCCCGCGCCTCGACAAGTTCCTGGATGTCGGTGCAGGTGCCCATCCAGCGGGTGATGCGCCCCTCCTCGTCGCGGACCGGCAGGGCGCGGCCAAGCGTCCAGCGGTACGCGCCGTCATGCCGGCGCAGCCTGTACTCGATCTCGTAGGGCTCGCCCGTCTGCAGGGAGTGGCGCCACTTCTGCCAGGCCCGCGGCTGGTCCTCCGGATGGAACATGTCGTTCCACCCCTCGCCGTCGGTGCTGCCGTACGGCACGCCGGTGAACTCGTACCAGCGGTCGTTGTAGTAGTCGTGGAAGCCGTCCGGCAGCGTGGACCAGACCATCTGCGGCATGGCGTTGGCGATCGCGCGGAACCGCGCCTCGCTCGCCAGCAGCGCCGCGGCACCGGCGCGCTCGGCCGTGATGTCGCGGAACAGGCCGGTCATGCGGGGCCGCCCATCCGCGCCTGCGTCGGACTGCGCCGTCGCGCTCAGCACCCGCCGCCGACCGTCCGCGCCGGTCAGCCCGAACTCGGCGCGCCAGGACCCGCCGGGACCGGCGGCCATCGCCGCCACGATGCCCGCCCGCGCCGCCGCGCGGTCACCGGCATCGAGCATGCCGAGCCATTCGGCGAAGCCGACGACGAGGTCACGGAAGCCGCACAGGCCGCGGCACGTCTCCGTCACCTCCATGCGGTCCGCATCGGGATCAAGCCACCAGAGGCCAAGCCCGGCAGCATCGAGGAGAGGAGTGAGGCCGCCCTGCGTCACGGCGGAAGCGGACGACGCCTTCGACATAGTACGGGAAACTGGACCCTGCCGTTCAGCCGGGTACTCTACCATCCGCGGCAGCACGCGTACCCGGCATGGCCGCGACCAGCCTTCACATTCGCGTCACACGCGAAGCCGACGCGCGTCTTTCAATCGCGCACACCCCTGAAGCTTGTGCGCCGAGCCGGATTGCGCGCAGGGCGCGCACCCCAGCGCCGGCTACGCGCGCTTCCCCTCCGCCGCCTGGATCGCCCTCCAGATCACCTCGGGCGTCGCCGGCATGTCGATGTGCCGGATGCCGAACGGCCGCAGCGCGTCCACCAGCGCGTTCATCACCGCCGGCAGCGATCCGGCGCAGCCCGCCTCGCCACACCCCTTCGCACCAAGCGGATTCGTCGTGCAGGGCACCGAGTGGTCGCCCGTCTCGATCGGCGGCACGTCCACCGCGCGCGGCAGCGCGTAGTCCATGTAGCTGCCCGACAGAAGCTGCCCGTCCTCGTCGAAGGCCACTCGCTCCATCAGCGCCTGGCCGATGCCCTGCGCGATGCCGCCATGGGCCTGACCCGCCACCAGCAGCGGGTTCACCTGCACGCCGAAATCGTTCACCGCCACATACCTGTCGATCCGCGCCACCCCTGTCTCCGGATCGACCTCGACCTCGCAGACATGACATCCATTCGGATAGGCCTGCGGCGCCTGGTCGAAGACATGCGTGACAGCGAGGCTCTCGGGCACCTCCGCCGGCCGCGACGGCGCCTCCCGCAGCCGCGCGGCGAGGTCCATGATGCCGATGCCGCGATCGGTGCCGGCAATGGTGAAGCGGCCCTGGCCGCCCTCATGGGCCGGCTCGAACTCGATGTCCCCGGCCGCGGCCTCGAGCGCCCAGGCGGCGGCGGCCCGCCCCTTCTCCACGACCTTCGCCGCGGCCTCCACCACCGCGGCGCCCGAGGCCATGAGCGACTTCGACCCGCCGGTGCCGCCGCCCGCCACCAGCTCATCCGAATCGCCCTGCAGCAGCCGCACCGCGTGGAACGGCACGCCCAGCTCCCCGTGCAGCACCTGCGCGAAGGGCGACCAGTGGCCCTGGCCATAGTCCAGCGTGCCGGTGATGATCGTCACCGTGCCGTCCTTCTCGAACCGGATGCCGCCCTGCTCCTTCTGCGGCGGCGCCGTGCATTCCAGGAAGTTGCCGACGCCGCGCCCGCGCAGCCGTTTCCGCGCGCGGCTTTCCTCCAGCCGCTGCGCGTAGCCGGCGGCGTCGGAGGCCGCGAGCGCCTTCTCCAGCAGCGCGGTGAAATCCCCGCCGTCGTAGACGCTGCCGGAGGCCGCGTCGTACGGGAACTGGTCGGGACGGATGTGGTTGCGCCGGCGCAGCTCCAGGGGGTCCACCCCGGTTTCCGCGGCCGCGGCCTCGATCAGCCGCTCCATGAAGTAGTTGCCCTCCGGCCGGCCGGCGCCGCGATAGGCCGAAACGGGCGTGGTGTTCGTCAGCAGGCAGCGCGTCACCACCTCGATGGCCGGGGTCGCGTAGTTGGACTGCACGTTCTTGAAGAAGTTGCCGGTGCCCATCAGGGGCGCGACCGGGCTGAGCCACGCGCCCATATTGGCGAAGGCGGTCAGCCGCACCGCGAGGAACCGGCCCTCCGCGTCCAGCGCCAGCTCGGCCTCCACCTCGTGGTCGCGGCCATGCTGGTCCGACAGGAAGGAGCCGCTGCGCTCATCCGTCCACTTCACCGGCCGTCCGAGCTCCGCCGCTGCATGCAGGAGGCAGACGTATTCGGGGTAGACGTTCGCCTTCATCCCGAAGCTGCCCCCGACATTGCCGGTCAGCACGCGCACCTCCTCCGGCTTGCGGCCGAGGATGCCGGCGAGCTGCGCACGCAGGCCGAACACGCCCTGGCAGCCGACGCGCAGCACCGGCCGCCCGTCCTCGATGCTGCCGATCGCGCTGCGCGGCTCCATCGCCGCCACGACGACGCGGTTGTTGCGCAGGCTCAGGCGCGTGACGTGGTGCGCGCGGGAGAAGGCCTCGGCCACCTTCGCGCCGTCGCCCGCCGCGTAGTCCAGCACGAGGTTGCCGGGGATGTCGTCGTAGAGCGCGGGCGCGCCGGGCGCGGCGGCGGCGGAGGCTTCGGTCACGGCGTCCAGCGGCTCGATGTCGGGCTCCACCGCCTCGGCCGCGTCCTTCGCCGCCGCCCGCGTCTCCGCCACCACGAAGGCGACCGGGTCGCCGACATGGCGCACGCGGTCCTCCGCAAGCGGGGTGCGCCGCGTGCTCCGCAGCGGGGAGCCGTCGCGGTTCTTCAGCGGCATGGCGCAGACCATCGGCTTGTATCCCGCCGCCGCGAGGTCGGCGGCCGTCCAGACGCCGAGCACGCCGGGCATTGCCCGCGCCGCCTCCGTGCGGATGCCCCGGATCACGCCATGGGCGTAGGGGCTGCGCACCATCACCGCCCAGACCTGTCCGGGCAGGGCGATGTCGTCGGTGTAGCGGCCGCGGCCGGTGAGCAGAGCCGGGTCCTCGGCCCGCGGGACCGGCTGGCCGATGCCGAACTTCAGGCGGGTCGGGTCGAAGACATGGGTGTCGGGCATCTCGGTCCTCAGCCTGTGGTGGCGTGCAGCCAGGCGGCATGGTCGGCATAGGCGGCCGGTGGCGTGTAGCTGGGGCGCCAGCCGAACTCCGCCACCCGTCCGGTCGCCATGACGCCGCGCGGCCGGCTCTCGTTCCAGCGCGGGGTCGGGGCTTCGCCGGGTGCGGCATGGCGCCACCGGAACCCCGGGAAGGCATCACGCAGCGCCTCCATGCAGGCGGCCGCGTGCGGCGCCCAGTCGGCGCCGGAGGCGAGGTTCACCACCCGGTGCGGCGGCGCCGGCGCATCGAGCAGCGCCAGCAGCCCGGCGGCGAGGTCGCGCACGTAGATCCAGTCATAGGCCGGCAGCGGCGCCGGCGGCAGCACCACCTCCTCCCCCGCCTGAGCCGCCTGCAGGACGGCGAGGTGGACCGAAAGCGTGTCGCGCAGGCCTGTATCCCTCTCCCACGGGCCGTACGTCGCTCCGATGCGCGCCGCCACCGCATCCAGCCCCCAATGCGCGCAAAGCCGCAGGCCGGCCCGCTCCACCGCGTATTTCGTCACCCCATACACCGTGATCGGCACTGGCGGCGTCGCCGCCTCGTCCAGCAGGCCGTGCGCATAGGCGCTCTCGCCGTACACGGCCGCCGAGGAGGGCAGCACCACGCGCCGCACCCCGCCGGCGTCGCGCGCCGCCTCCAGCGTGCGGATCAGTCCGAGCAGGTTGACCTCGATCACGCCATGCGGGTCCGCCGCCTCGCGCTCCGGCCCGGCGGTAACGGCGGCGAAGGGGAAGACGCGGTCGATCCTGTGCGCGGCGAACACCTCGCGCAGCGCCACGGCATCGCGGACGTCGCCCTCCACCACTGCGATACGGCCGCGCAGCCGCGCGAAGCAGGCCGCGGCCGGCGCGGGCAGCGCCGCCTCGCGCCCGAACACCACCACGTGTTCGCCGCGGGCCAGCAGCGCCTCAACGAGGTTGAGCCCGACGAAGCCGGCGCCGCCGGTGACGAGGACCGATCCCATGCGGGCTGGATATCCCGCCTCGCCGCGTCCAGAAAGCCGGCATGACAGGCGAAGGGATGCGTGTCGCGGTGGTCGGCGCCGGGCCGGCCGGGCTCATGGCGGCAGAGACGCTGGCCGCGGCCGGCTGCGCGGTGACGGTGTTCGACGGCATGCCCTCGGTCGCCCGCAAGTTCCTGATGGCGGGCCGCGGCGGGCTGAACCTGACGCATTCCGAGCCGATCGACGCGCTCCTCTCCCGCTACCGCCCGGCCGAACCGCGCCTGCCGGAGGCGGTGCGCGCCTTTCCGCCCGCCGCCCTCATCGCCTGGTGCGAGGGGCTGGGCATCGAGACCTTCGTCGGCACGTCCGGCCGCGTCTTCCCGAAGACGCTGAAGGCCTCCCCCCTGCTGCGCGCCTGGCTCGCGCGGCTCGGCGCGCAAGGGGTGGCAATCCGCACGCGGCACCGGCTGGTCGCACTCCCCCCGCCCCGTGGTGGGGAAGGGTCGGGGTGGGGGCAGTCCCCCCGCTTCGCGACACCGGCGGGCGAGGCCACGCACGGGGCCGAGGCCGTGATCCTCGCGCTCGGCGGTGCGTCCTGGCCGCGGCTCGGCTCGGATGGCGGCTGGACGGCGCTGCTGCCCGATGTGGCGCTGCGACCCTTCAGGCCCGCCAACATGGGCTTCGTGCTGGACTGGTCGGACCGGCTGCGCGCCGCCCATGCCGGCGCGCCGCTCAAGCGCATCGCGCTCTCCTTCGCCGGGACGACGGTGCGCGGCGAGGCGGTGCTGACCGCGCACGGGATCGAGGGCGGCGCGGTCTATGCCCTCGCCGCCCCGATCCGCGAGGCGATCGCGCGCGACGGCGCCGCGACCTTCGCGCTCGACCTCCGCCCCGACCTGCCGATGGAGGAGGTGCGGCGCCGCCTCGCCGCGCGCGGCCGTGGCGAGACGGTCTCGGCCACCCTGCGCAAGGCGCTCGGCCTCCCACCCGTCGCCATCGCGCTCGTTCAGGAAGGGCGGCACCGCGGCGCGGCGGAGGAGCTTGCGACGCTCGTCAAGGCTCTGCCGCTGACCACCCGCGCCGCGCAGGGCCTCGACCGCGCCATATCCTCCGCCGGCGGGATCGACTGGGCGGAGCTGGATGCGCATTTGATGCTCCGCCGCCGCCCCGGGATCTTCGCCTGCGGCGAGATGCTCGACTGGGAGGCACCGACCGGCGGCTACCTGCTGCAGGCCTGCTTCGCGACGGGCGTGGCGGCGGCGCGTGGGGTGGTGGCCGGCCTGGCGGAACCTAGACCGGCACCGCACCCGGCGGCTTCAGCGCGGTGAGGACGAAGGAACTCCGCGTCTCCTTCACCCCCGGCATGCGCAGCAGCGCCTTCAGCGCGAACTCGGCATAGGCGTCGAAATCCGCGGCGACGACGTGCAGCATGTAGTCCATGGCGCCGCTCATCGCCCAGGCGGCGAGCACCTCCTCCCGTGCCGCGAGCGCCTTGTGGAAGGCCGCCGCCACCTCCTCGGCGTGGGAGGAGAGCGCCACCTGCACGAAGGCCTGGATCGGCAGCCCGACGCGGGCGGGATCGACCACCGCGGCGTAGCGGGCGATCACGCCCGCCTCCTCCATCCGCCGGATGCGGCGGAGACAGGGCGTGGCGGAGAGGCCGACGTCCTCGGCAAGGGTCGTCACCGGCAGCCGCCCGTCCCGTTGCAGGACACGCAGGATGCGCCGGTCGGTCGCATCCAGCTCGATAGTGGATTTCGCCATGAAACGCCTTATCCTAGATGAATCGCTGCACGAAATCCTCGATACACCACCTGATCCGCTGCTTTCCACCCGCCACGCTGCGCTATCCAGGCGCCACGCAAGCCGGAGAGGAACACGCCATGGACATCCCGCCCGACCGCACGGCCTTCGCGGGCCAGGTCAGCGACGCCAACCCGATGGGCACCGACGGCTTCGAATTCGTCGAGTTCACAGGCCCCGACATCGCCGCGCTGGAAGCCACCTTCCGCGCCATGGGCTTCGCGCCCGTCGCGCATCACCGCTCGAAGCAGGTGACGCTGTGGCGGCAGGGCGACATCAACTTCATCCTCAACGCCGAGCCCGAGAGCTTCGCCCAGGCCTTCCAGAAGGTGCACGGCGCCTCCGCCTGCGCCATGGCGTTCCGGGTCGCCGACGCTGCCGCGGCCTATGACCGCGCCATCCGCCTCGGCGCCCGCCCGGTCACCGGCAAGGTCGGGCCGATGGAGCTGAACATCCCCGCCATCGAGGGCATCGGCGGCTCGCTGCTCTACTTCGTCGACCGCTACGGCGGGTCCGGCTCGATCTACGACGTGGATTTCCGCTGGACGGGGGAGCGCGATCCGCGACCGCACGGCAGCGGCCTCACGGTCATCGACCACCTCACCCACAACGTGCATCGCGGACGGATGGACGTGTGGTGGCAGTTCTACGAGAAGCTCTTCAACTTCCGCGAGATCCGCTACTTCGACATCGAGGGCAAGCTGACCGGTCTCCGCTCCCGCGCCCTCACCTCGCCCTGCGGCCAGATCCGCATCCCGATCAACGAGAGCGCCGACGACAGGTCGCAGATCGAGGAGTACCTCCGCGCCTACAATGGCGAGGGCATCCAGCACATCGCCCTCGGCACCGACGACATCTTCGCCAGCGTCGAAGGCCTGCGCGGCAGCGGCATGGCGTTCATGGACACGCCGGACACCTATTACGAGCTGCTGCCGAAGCGCATGCCCGACCTCGCGAAGGAGGAGATTGCGCGCCTTGCCCGCAACCGCATCCTCACCGACGGCGCGCCAACGCCGGAAGGCGGGCGGCTGCTGCAGATCTTCACCGGCACCGTCATCGGCCCGATCTTCTTCGAGCTGATCCAGCGGAAAGGCGACCAGGGCTTCGGCGAGGGCAATTTCCGCGCCCTCTTCGAATCCATCGAGCTCGACCAGATCCGGCGGGGCGTGCTCAAGCCTGCGGCGGAGTAGCGTCGGGTTCTCATTGGGCGGCGCCGAGGCGGCGGCCGGGCCGGGCTGCCGCAACCGGACGCCTGGGACCGTTGCCGTGCGCCGGTGACCGCGCGAAGCTGCCGGGGATGCAGCCAACGCTGACCGTCCTGTCCGCGGGCATCGTCGAGCACCGTTTCGAGCGGATCGCCGACGCCTTCCGGCAGGCGACGCAACACGACATCGCGGTCCGCTTCAGCCCCGGCCGCCGCATTGTCGAATGGATCGAAGCCGGCGAGGCCGCGGACGTTGTCCTGGTGAGTACCGGGCCCCAGATGGCCCGGCTGCTCGCCAACGGTCATGTCCGGCGCGAGACGCTGCTGGTTCTGGGACGAGCCGTGATCGGCATTGCGGTGCCGGTTGATGCGCCCGGTCCCGACATCGGCACGCCGGCCGCCTTGCGCGCCGCGCTGCTCGCCGCGGCGCGCATCGCCCGCGGCAACCCCGGCGGCGGTTCGTCCAGCGGGATCCATGCCGAGGAGGTGCTGCGGCGCCTCGACATCTTTGCGGAGGTGGTACCGCGCCTCGTCGGCCGCGATCGCGGGCAGGCGACGATCCGCCTTGTCGCCGAGGGCCTGGCCGATCTGGCGATCGGCCAGGCGACCGAGATAGCTGCCGTCGAGGGCGTGCGCTTCCTCGGCCCGCTGCCGGAAACGCTCCAGGCGGCAAACGAGGTGGCGGCGGCCGCCACGGCCGCCGCGTCCCGCCCCGACCTCGCCGCCGCGTTCCTGCGCGTGCTGGACTCCGAGGAGGTGCGCACCCACCTCCGCGGCATCGGCCTCGCGCCCGCATGAGGGGCGCGCTATTTCGGCGGCGGCGGCCACCCGGCCATCATGCGCAGTTCCGCCCGCAGCCAGGCAAGGAACGCCTCGGTCGGAGCGCGCCGGACCGCGTCGTCCGTGGTCGCCACCACGTAGCTGTCGCCCCACGTCAGCACGTGCGGGAACGGCGCGGCCAGCCTGCCCTCTTCGAGCAGCGCCCGCAGGACCGTGACCGAGCCGATCAGCACACCCTCGCCGTTCAGGGCCGCCTCGAGCGCGGTGTAGTAGCGCGGGTAGGTGCGCAGCCCCGCCAGTTGCGTCCGGCGCAGCCCGACCCGCCGTAGCCAGGCATCGAGCATCCCGGGGCGCGTGGCGCTGTCGATCCATGGCAGTTCCGTCAGGGCGCGCCCAGCGGCTGGCCGAAGACGCTCCAGCAAGGCGGGCGCGCCCATAAGCGTGCACCGTTCGCGATGCAGGGCGTGCAGCCGGAGCCCTTGCGCACCGGCGGCGTCGCGCCGCACCGCCAGGTCGAAAGGCAGCCTCCGCCAGTCATCGCCTACATTCGTGTTCTGTATCGCGACGCCGAGACCGGGGTGCACCGCATGGTAGCGCGGCAGCCGCGGCAGGAGCCACCGGACACCGAAACTCACCGGCGAGAGCACGCGGAGAGCCGGGCTCGGTGCTGGATCGGCGAGCGCCGCCCACGCACGCTCGGCAGCCAGCAGCGCCTGATGCATCTCCGCCCTGGCGCGTAGCGCAGCCTCCGTCGGCACAAGGCGGCGCTGCACCCGCAGGAAAAGTGCGCACCCCAGCCGGCGCTCCAGCGCAGCCATCTGCTTCGCCACTGCGCCGGGACTGACCCCCAACTCACCCGCCGCGGCCGGGATGGAGCCGGTCCGCACCACCGCTTCCAGGTGGGCCAGCGCGTGGAGGTGGGGCCGGGGGTCGCTGCCGGGCATGGAGACATCCTAGCCGCCAATGCGAAATTTCTTCCATTGGTCGGCGTCTGGCGCGAGCCCGACAGTGGCCGCCACAAGGCGCGCGGCCCGGATGCAGGCGCCTCGCGAACACGGGGGAAGACTTGATCCATGCCAGGCGCGGGCAAGTGTTGCGGTCATGTGGGCCGTCGAAATCTCCTGGCGGCCGCGATGCTCGGCATCGCCAGGCCTGCCCTTGCGCAGGCCGGCTGGCCCGGCCAGCCGATCCGCCTGGTGGTGCCCTTCGCGGCGGCCGGTGGCACGGACCTCGCCGCGCGGGTGATCGCCGACCACCTCTCGCGCATCCTGCCGCAGCGTGTCGTGGTCGAGAACCGGACCGGGGGCGGCGTCACGGTGGGCACCGATCTGGTGGCTCGTGCGGCGCCCGACGGTCACACCCTGCTCTACACCACGATCGCGCATTCCGTACTGCGGGCGACGGTTCGCCGGCTTCCGTTCATGCCGGAGGCGCTGGTGCCGGTCATCCTCGTCGGTGCCGTACCCATGGTCCTGGTCACGAGCCGCACGGTGCCCGCCGAGACCCTGCAGGGCTTCGTCGCCTGGGCCAGGCGCCGGCCCGACGGCATCGACGCCGCAACCTCCGGGCCCGGCAGTTCGCCGCACCTTGCCCTGGTCCTGCTGCAACGTCTGACGGGCATGCCGATGACCTTCATCGTCTACCGCGGCAGCGCGACGACATTCTCGGACCTGGCATCGGAGCGCATCCAGCTCGCCGCGCCTGTCGGCTTCGCGATGGCGCAGGATCCGCGCTTCCGTCCGCTTGCCGTGACGACGCGAACCCGCGCGGCGCTGATGCCGGACCTGCCAACAGCGGAGGAGGCCGGCTTGCCCGGCTACGAGGCCTACACCTGGCACATGCTGATGGCGCCGCCCGGCACCGATCCCGCGCTTGTCGCCACCATCAACACCGCGTTCCGTTCGGCGGTGGCCAATCCTGAAGTCTCGGCGCGGCTGGCGGCGCAGGAGATGACGCCCATGGCCGGATCGCCGGCTGAAGCCGCTGCCTTCCTGGCCACCGAGACGGCCCGCTGGTCGCGCATGCTCGCGGACGCCGGCGTCGCGCCGGAGTAGAGCGCCATGCGGGTCATATCCGCGGCAACGCTGAAGGCATGGCTCGGCGACCGGCGGGAGCTCGCGATCCTCGATGCGCGGGAGGAGGGGGAGTTCGGTCGCAGTCACCTGTTCTGGGCGGTTCCCTGCCCCCTGTCGCAGGCGGAGATCCGGGCGCCGTCGCTGGTGCCGCGGCTGGGCGTGCGCATCGTCTGCACGGATGGCGGCGAGGGATCGGCGCCCCGCCTTGCTGCCGTTCTCCACAGGCTTGGCTGTTCGGACGTCGCCGTGCTGGAGGGCGGCATCTCCGCCTGGCAGGAGGCGGGCCATGTCCTCTTCAGCGGCGTCAACGTTCCATCCAAGGCGTTCGGCGAGTGGGTGGAGCACCATTACGGAACGCCGAGCCTGGCCCCCGAGGAGCTCGAAGCGATGCGGTCTTCCGGCAGGAGCGTCGTGCTGCTCGACAGCCGGCCCCATGACGAGTTCCGGCGCATGACGATCCCTGGCGCCATCAACGTGCCGGGGGGCGAACTCGTCTACCGCATCGGCGATCTCGCTCCGGATCCCGCGACGACGATCGTGGTGAACTGCGCCGGCCGCACGCGGTCGATCCTGGGCGCGGAGAGCCTCCGCCGCGCAGGCGTTCCCAACCGGGTGCTTGCGCTGCGGAACGGGACCATGGGATGGGAGCTCGCCGGTTTCCGCTGTGCGCATGGCTGCAGGGAAAGCTTCGCCAGCGGCACGCCTGCGGGTGCGGACCTGGCACGCCAGCGGGCGATGCGCTTCGCGCTCGATGCGGGGGTGAACATGTTGCCGGCATCCGGCTTCGGCGCGCTCACCTGCGATCCTGGCCGCACGACCTACACCCTGGACGTGCGCGGCGCCGACGAGTTCGCGACAGGCCACCTGCCCGGCTTCCGGCATGCGCCGGGTGGACAGCTGATGCAGGCCACCGACCGGTGGATTGCGGTACGCGGCGCCCGTGTGGTGCTGACGGACATGGGGAACGGCGCCCGCGCGCTGATGACCGGTGCGTGGCTGAGGCTGATGGCGGAACTCGAGGTCCATGTCCTGGAGGGCGACCCTGTGGAGCCGGGAACCGACGTGCCGGGGCCACCGCGGCGCGCCATGCCGCTGGTCTCGCCCGCTGCGCTGGCGTCCATGAACGGACCCGTGATTCTCGATCTTTCGCGCAGCATCGACTTCCGCGCGGGACACATCCCCGGGGCCCGGTGGGCCTTGCGCGGCCGCATCACCGGCGTGCCCTCCGGCGTGCCCGCGATCGTGACAGCCCCGGACGCGCGCCTTGCCCACCTGGCGGCCGGCGAGTTGCGCGATGCCGGCGTGGACGCCCGCGTGCTGGAGGGTGGAACGGCGGCCTGGTCCGCCGCCGGCTACCCCCTGGTCGGGGATCGCCGCGTGCCTCCCGATGAGGCCTGCGTGGACGTCCATCTGCGCCCCTTCGACCGGAACGAGGACGTCGCCGACGCCATGCGCGAGTACCTTTCCTGGGAAGTGGATCTGCTCCGCGACGTGGCGCGCGACGGTGACGCGCGCTTCGGCGCGGCCCTCGCGGCCGGGCGCGTCGCCTGCGGGAGCGCGTGGCGCTGAGCGTCCTGCCCGGCCTGTCGCTCTGCGGTGCGCTGGCCGCCCTCGCGATCGGCATCGGGCACGTGCTTGACGTCGCCGTCCTCAACCCTGTCGTCGTCGCCCTGGCGGCAGGCCTGGCAGCCCGTGGCGTTTTCGCGCAGCGCGTGCTGCTTCCCGGCATCGCCTTCGCTGTCCGCCCGCTGCTGCGGGCCGCTATCGTACTGCTTGGCCTCCAGGTGACGGCCGGCGAGATGCTGGAACTCGGCGGGGGCGCGATCGCCGCGGCGGTCCTCGCCGTGGCGCTGACGCCGCCAGCCGCGGTCTGGCTCGGGTCGCGGCTGGGTGTTCCGTACAGGATGTCCGCATTGCTCGGCGCCGGCACCGGCATCTGCGGCGCTTCGGCCATCGTCGCCGCGAACGAGGCAGTCCGGGGACGCGCCGAGGACGTGGCCTATGCCCTCGCCGTCATAACCCTGTGCGGCACCGCCGCCCTCGTCGCGCTGCCGCTGTTCGCAGTGGCATTCGGCCTGTCCCCCGTGCAGCATGGCGTGTGGGCCGGGGCGTCGCTGCACGAGGTCGTGCAGGCCGTGGGCGCGGCGGGCGCGGGTGGCGCGGAGGCCACGCAGGCAGGCACCGTGACCAAGCTCATGCGCGTCATGCTGCTGGCGCCGGTCGTCCTGGCCCTGGGCTGGTGGACGTCACGCCGCGGCGGAGGCGGCAGGGGTTCCGGAGCGCCGGCCCCGGTGCCGTGGTTCGCTCTCGGCTTCCTTGGGATGTCGGCGCTTGCCTCGACCGGGCATGCGCCGGCAGCAGCGACCGAGGCCTCACGCGCGATCGTGCCGTTCCTGCTCGCGACGAGCGTAGCCGCGCTCGGTCTCTCCACCGACCTCGCTGCCTTGCGGGCGCGCGGTCCCGCGCCGCTGGTCCTCGGCGCTCTCCTGACCTGCTTCGTCGCCGCCGTCACCCTGCTTGTGGTCGCAACCCTGGTGTCGCCCTAGAGCATGCTGCGTTCACATGCGTTCACGCAGCCCGCTCTAGCCGTTGATTTCAGAGCATCTTGACGCGTTCAGATGATTCCATCTGAACGCGATCTGCTCCAGCGGCGCCCGACATCATCCAGGGCTGCCGCCTCGCGCCGCAGCGCCGCGCAGCGCGCCTCGGTCCGCCGCTCGGCCCGCACCCGTTCGACGAGGCGCGCCGCGGCACGGGCCGTGGTGAGCGCGCCCCGCGCGATGGCGGAACCGGCTTCGGCGGTGCGCACCTCCCCGGCCAGCGCCCCCCGGCGCGCCTCGGCGCCCGGCCGCCACGCGGCATAGTCGGCGGGCGAGGCGCCGGCGGCTTCCGCGCGCCGCGCCGCGTCCTGCGCCTCCGCCGCGCCCTCCGCCTCGGCCAGGCGCGCCGCCGCAAGGGCCGCGCCGCGCCGCGCCGTCCTCAGCTCCAGCGCGCGGAGCCGCGCCAGGACCGCAACCGGGTCACGCCGGGGCATCCAGCGCCTCCGTCAGCCGGGCGAAGGCCTCGTCCAGCCCGCTCGCCTCTCCCTTCTCCTGGCGCAGCAGCGCCTCGATGCCGGGCGCGATCCGCAGCGCCGCGTCCGTCTCCGCATCCGTCCCCGCGCGGTAGGCGCCGAGCCGCACGAGATCCGCCATCTCCGCCGCCAGGGCCAGCACGCGCCGCGCGCGGCGGACCAGTACCGCCTGCTCCGCCGTCAGGCAGCCCGGCGCCGTGCGCGAGAGGCTGCGCGCCACGTCCACCGCCGGATACCGCCCGCCCTCCGCGATCGCGCGATCCAGCACGACATGCCCATCGAGGATGCCGCGCACCGCATCCGCGACCGGCTCGTCATGGTCGTCGCCCTCCACCAGCACGGTGGCGAGCAGCGTGATGGTGCCGCCGCGTCCCTCCTCGCCGGGTCCCGCGCGCTCCAGCAGCCGCGGCAGCTCGGCGAAGACGCTCGGCGGGTGGCCGCGCGTCGCCGGCGGCTCGCCCGCCGCCAGCCCGATCTCCCGGCAGGCGAGGGCGAAGCGCGTCACGCTGTCGAGCAGCAGCAGCACGCGGCGGCCGGCGTCGCGGTGGTGCTCGGCCACCGCCATGGCCGCGAAGGCGGCCTCCCGCCGCATCGGCGCGGCGGCGTCGGAGGTGGCGCAGACCACCACCGCGCGGGCCAGCCGCTCCGCCCCCAGATCGTCCTCCAGGAATTCGCGCAGCTCCCGCCCGCGCTCTCCGACCAGGCCGATCACCACAACGTCGAAGCCCGGCGCGCCGGCGAGCATGCCGAGGAGCGAGGACTTGCCGATGCCCGAAGCGGCGAACAGGCCGAGCCGCTGCCCCTCCCGCAGCGTGCAGAACAGGTCGAGCGCCCGCACGCCGAGCCCGACCGGCGGGCCGAGCCGGGCGCGCGAAGCCGCCGATGGCGCCGCCGCCCTCGGGTCCCGCCCGACGGGGCCGGGCGGCAGCGGCCCCCGCCCGTCCAGGGGCGCCCCGAGCGGGTCGATCACCCGGCCGAGCCAGCCATCGCCGACCCTCAGCCGCGGCTCCGGCAGGCGATGGACGGCGTCGCCCGGCCGGGCGCCCCGTGGCGACCCGAAGGGGAGCGCCCGGGCCATGTCACGTTCCACGGCGACCACCTCGGCCAAGGTGTCACCCAGCAGCAGGCGCTCGCCGAGCGCCGGCAGCGGCCGCAACCCTCCAACGGCGACGCTGCCGGGGCTGGTGGCGAGCAGGCGGCCCTCTGCTCGGAGCGCCGCAACCGATGCGAGCAGCGCTCCTGCGCGCCGAACGCGATGGGAGCTCACACCATCGTCCTGAATTCTACTTTAGGTCTCATTATATAAGCAATCCCTGCGCCATTGTGAGTTTTTGCAGGAAAACCCCTTCACTTCCGCCTGCATGCTGTGTATGTCTGCACGCATCGGCTGTATGGAGCGGTCAGATGCGTATCCTTTTGGTTGAAGACGACGCAATTGTGGCCCGCGGCATCACCCTCGCCCTGAAGGGCGCGGCCATGATCGTCGACACCGCGGATACGGGGGAGGAGGCGCTCGAACTCGCCCGCCTCTACGACTACGACATCGTCGTGCTCGACCTCATGCTCCCGGACATGGAAGGGTATGAGGTCGTCCGGAAACTCCGCGCCTCCCGCATCGAGACGCCGGTCCTCATCCTCTCCGGCCTCACCCGCCCTCAGGCGAAGGTCCGCGGCTTCGGCATGGGCGCCGACGACTACATCACCAAGCCCTTCGATCCGGGCGAGCTGGTGGCCCGCATCCAGGCGATCGTCCGCCGTGCCAAGGGCTTCTCCCAGCCCACCCTCTCGGTCGGCCCCCTCACCCTCAACCTCGGCTCGCGGGAGGTGCTGGTCGAAGGCCGCGCCGTCCACCTGACCGGCAAGGAATATGCGGTGCTGGAGCTGCTGACCCTCCGCAAGGGCATCGTGCTGACGAAGGAGGCCTTCCTGAACCACCTCTACGGCGGCATGGACGAGCCCGAGGTGAAGATCATCGACGTCTTCATCTGCAAGCTGCGCAAGAAGCTCGCCCAGGCCGGCGCGACAGAGCTGATCGGCACCGTCTGGGGCCGCGGCTACGTGCTGCGCGACCCCGCCACCGGCCTCCGCCTCGGCCAGACGGAGCATCACGCGGCCGCCTGACGCCGCGCCCTCACGCCGCCGCACGGCGCTCGGCGGGGACGTAGACACCGCGCTCCCCGCCATGCGGCGTCAGGCTCTCGGTCAGCCCGATCACCGTCTCCGCGCCGCCCAGGTACAGCATCCCGTCGGGGGCGAGCTGACGCGCCAGCGCCTCCAGCACCCGCGTCTTCGTCGGCGCGTCGAAGTAGATCAGCACGTTGCGGCAGAAGATGACCTCGAACCGGCCGAGGCCGCCCAGCTCGCCGAGCAGGTTCCGTTCCTCGAACCGCACGCAGGCGCGCAGCTCCGGCGCGATCCGCCAGCCCGCCCCTTCCTGCCGGAAGTGGCGCAGCAGGCTCCGGATCGGCAGGCCGCGCTGCACCTCGAACTGGCTGTACAGCCCCTCCCGCGCCCGGGCCAGCACCTCGCGCGAGATGTCTGTCGCCAGGATGTCGACGCGCCGCCCGGGCACCGCCTCCGCCGCGACCATCGCGATGGAATAGGGCTCCTGCCCCGCCGCGCAGGCGGCCGACCAGATCCGCAGCGCCTGCCCGGCGGGCCGCGCCGCCGAGAGGCGCGGCAGCGTCGCCGCCAGATGCTCGAACGGACGGCCGTCGCGGAAGAAGCTCGTCTCGTGCGTGGTCAGCGCCTCCACCACCGCGCGTTCCATCGCCTCCTCCGGACGGGCGCGCAGCCGGGCGGCCAGCGCATCGATCGTCGGCAGGCCGAAGCGCGCCAGAACGGGGCCCAGCCGCGTCTCCGGCAGGTACGCCTTGTCCGGCGTCAGCACGATGCCGGCCCGCCGCCGCAGCAGGGCGGCGATCTCCGCGAAGGCGTTGCCCCCCATCAGCGCCCCTCCGCCGCCGCCTCGAGCCGGGCCGCGATCTCCTCCACCGGCAGCACCGCCGCGGCGATCCCGGCCTTCGCCACCGCTCCCGGCATCCCCCACACCACGGAACTCGCCTCGTCCTGCGCCAGCACGAGGCCGCCGGCCGCCACGAGGTCGCGGCAAGCCGCCAGCCCGTCCTGCCCCATGCCGGTCAGGATCGCCGCGGCCACGCGCCCGCCGCAGGCGGCGAGGAGGCTGCGCAGCGTCGGGTCCACCGCCGGCCGGCAGAAATTCTCGGGCGGGCCGTCGGCGAGCCGCGCCACCAGCCCGCCCTCGCCCTCGCGCACCAGCAGGTGCCGGTCGCCCGGCGCCAGGTAGAGCCGCCCGGGGCGCAGCGCCTCGCCGTCCCGCGCCTCGGCGCAGCGCGTCGCGCCATGCCGGTCGAGATGCGCGGCGAGCAGCGCGGTGAACCCCGCCGGCATGTGCTGCACCGCCACCACGGGCACCGGCAGCGGCCGCCGCCAGGCCGCGACCAGCGCTGTCAGCGCCTGCGGCCCGCCGGTGGAGCTGCCGATGAGCAGCGCCCGCGGCCGTCCTGCCGCGGCGCGGGGCGCGGGCGCCGGCCTCGCCGCCAGCCGGGCCGCGACGGCCGGGCGACGCCGCATCCGCCCCCAGCCCCGCACCTTCGCCACCAGCTCCTCGCGGAAGCGCGGGTCGCGCAGCCCGCCGGCCGAGGCCGCGGGCTTCGGCACGTAGTCCACCGCCCCGGCGGCGAGCGAGGCCATCGTCGCCGCCGCGCCCCGCTGGCTGAGCGCGCTGGCGACGATCACCGCCGCCCCCGGCGCCGCGCGCAGGATCAGCGGAAGCGCCGCCAGCCCATCCATCACCGGCATCTCGAGATCGAGCAGCACCACCTGCGGCCGCTCCGCGGCGGGCATCGCGCCGATCGCCTCCACCGCCTGCCGCCCATCCGCCGCCTGCGCCACCACGCGCAGCCCCGGCTCCGCGCCCAGCAGCCGCGCCAGCGCCCCCCGCGCCACCGCGCTGTCGTCGCACAGCATGACGCGAAGCGGCGCGGCGTCCGCCGCACCGGCCGATGCGCCGCTCACCGCCCCGCGCCCAGGCCGAGCTGCGCGAGCCTGCCGCCGAGGATCTCCGCGTCGAAGGGCTTCATCACGTATTCCTGCGCCCCCGCCTCCAGCGCCTCGGCGATGCGCGCCACGCTGTTCTCCGTCGTGCAGAGCACCACGACCGGCCGGTCCGGTCCGTAGGCGGCGCGCGCCGCACGCAGGAACCCCATGCCGTCCAGCACCGGCATGTTCCAGTCGAGCAGCACGAGGTCGGGCAGCGCCTCGCGGCAGGCGGCCAGCGCCGCGGCGCCGTCCGCCGCCTCGCGCACCGCGAAGCCCAGCTCCTCCATGACGCGCCGCGCCGCCCGCCGCGTCACGCGGCTGTCGTCCACCACGAGGCAGCCCGGCATCAGCCCTTCCCCAGCGCCAGCACGCGCTCGACATCCAGCACCACCAGCAGCCCGCCCTCGCGCCGGTGCACGCCGCGCGACACATCCCGCCACACCGGGTCGAGCGTCGGCGGGTTCGGCGCGCGCTCGGCCTCCGCCAGCGGCGCCACCTCCCCCACGCTGTCGGCGAGCATCGCGTAGAGCTCGCCCGCCTGCTCGACGACGATGCTCATCGGCTGCGCGTCCCGGCCGCGCGGCGGCAGCCCGAGCCGAAGGCGCAGATCCACCGCCGTGACGATGCGCCCCCGCAGGTTCATCGCCCCCGCCACCTCCGCCGGCGCCAGCGGGATGCGCGTGATGCTCTGCGGCCCGAGCACGTCCCGCACCGCGAGCACCGGCACGCCGCAGGGCTGCCCCGCAACGGCAAGGGTGAGGAACAGCTCGGCCTCGGCGACCGCGGCCTGGAGGGACTGGGTGCGCATCTGCGTGCTCCGATGGGGTGCGTGGGACGGCGGTCAGGCGGTGATCGCCACCTCGAAGCAGGCGCGCAGGCTGTCGCGCAGCGCGTCCCGGTCGTATTTCGCGACGTAGTCGGTGAAGCCCGCGGCGCGGCCCCGCGCCACCGCCTCCGGCTCGGCCCGCGCGCTCAGCGCCACCAGCGGCAGCGCCGCCCAGGCGCCGCCCTCCCGGATCGCGCGGGCGAAGGCGTAGCCATCCATGCCCGGCATCTCGATGTCCGACACCACGGCGTCGAACGCCGCCCCGCCCTCGCGCAGGCGCAGCGCCTGCGCCGCATCCTCCACCGCCACCACCTCGTAGCCCTCCGCGGCCAGCGCCGGGACGACGAGGTCCCGGAAGAAGCCGCTGTCCTCCACCAGCAGCAGCCGCCGGCTGCGCGCCGCGCCGGCTGGCCGGAACCAGTCGCCGCCCGCCTGCCGCAGCCACCAGCCCGTGTCGATCACCTCCGTCACCCGCCCCGCAAGCACCGCCGTGCCGAGGAAGCCCGGCCGGTCCGCCACCGGCGTCAGTGCCAGCCCCTCCTCCACCACGTCGAGGATGGCATCCACCGCCAGGCCGAGGCTGCGCCCCCCCTCGCTGAACACCAGCACCGTCTGGCGCCCGTTGGCGCGCCCGGCCGGCGGCGCGCCGTCGAGCGTCAGCAACGGCATCAGCCCGCCGCGGTACTGCACGACCGGCCGCCCCCCGCTGCTCTCGATGCTCTCGGCCGCGATGTCGTCCAGCCGCGCGACGAGGCCGAGCGGCACCGCCTTCGGCGTCGCGTCGCCGGCGCGGAACAGCAGCAGCGCCGTCCGGTCGCCGGAACGCCGCGCCCCCGAGGCCGCCGCCTCCGACGCCCGCGCCCCCGCCTCCTGCGCCACCCCCGTCGCGCGCGCGATCCCGTTCGGGTCGAGGATCATGATGACGCTGCCGTCGCCGAGGATCGTGTTGCCCGAGAAGACGCCGATATGCCGCAGGATCGGCGGCACCGGCTTCACCACGATCTCCTCCGTGTCGAACAGCCGGTCGACGATGAGGCCGAACACGTTCGGCCCGACCTGGGTCACCACGACGAAGCCGGCCTCCGCCGCCGCCTCGGCCGGCGCGCGTTCCAGCCCCAGCACCTCGGCCAGCGTCACCAGCGGCAGCAGCCGGTCGCGCAGCCGCAGCACCGGCGCGTCCTTGATCCGCTCCACCGCCGCGCCCGACCCGCCGCCGACGCGCACCAGCTCCAGCACGCCGATCTGCGGGATGGCGAAGCGCTCCCCCGCCGCCTCCACCACCAGCGCGGAGACGATGGCAAGCGTCAGCGGAATCTTGATGGTGAACGCCGTGCCGCGGCCGGGCGTCGAGGCGACGTCGATCGTCCCGCCGATCCGCTCCACATTGGTCTTCACCACATCCATCCCGACCCCGCGGCCCGAGACCGAGGTCACCGCCTGCGCGGTGGAGAAGCCGGCGCGGAAGATGAAGCGGTGGATCTCCCGCTCCGACATGCCGGCCAGCTCCGCCTCGCCCACAAGGCCCTGCGCCAGCGCCTTCTGCCGGATGCGCCCGGTGTCGAGGCCCCTTCCGTCATCCGCCACCTCGATGAGGATGTGCCCGCCCTCGTGGTAGGCGTTGAGGGCGATGCGCCCCGCCTCCGGCTTGCCGGCACGCCGCCGCGCCTCGCCCCCTTCCAGGCCGTGGTCGGCGCTGTTGCGCACCATGTGCGTCAGCGGGTCGCGGATCAGCTCCAGCACCTGCCGGTCCAGCTCGGTCTCCGCGCCGCGCATCTCCAGCTCGATGCGCTTGCCCAGCTCATGCGACAGGTCGCGCACCAGCCGCGGCAGCTTCTGCCACGCATTGCCGATCGGCTGCATGCGCGTCTTCATCACCCCGTCCTGCAGGTCCGAGGTGAGGTGCGACAGCCGCTGCAGCGGCACGGCGAAGGCGCCCCCGTCCTGCGCGCGGGCGAGCTGCAGGAGCTGGTTGCGCGTCAGCACCAGCTCGCTCACCAGCGTCATCAGGTCCTCAAGCACCTCGACCGAGACGCGGATGCTCTGCGGCGCCGCGCCGCCGCCCGCCTCCGCCACGCCCTCCGCCGTCTCGGCCGCCGCCACCGGCGCCGGCGCCGCGGCCTCGGGCGGCGTGCCGCAGGCCGCGGCATCCAGCGCCGCGATCAGCGCGGCGTCGTCCCCCGGCGGCTCGGCGCCACCCGCTTCCAGCCCCGCCACGATCTCCTTCACCCGGTCGAGCGCGCGCAGCACGAGCGTGACGCCCGCCGGCGTCACCGCCATCGCGCCGTCGCGGTAGCGGCCGAGGATGTTCTCCGCCGCATGCGCCACCGCCTCCAGCCGCGACAGGCCGAGGAAGCCGCAGGTGCCCTTGATCGTGTGGACCAGCCGGAAGATCTCGGACAGCGTCGATGCGTCATCCGGCGCCTTCTCCAGCCGCACCAGCGCCGAATCCAGCGCGGTCAGCCCCTCATGCGCCTCGGCGAGGAAATCGGCGATGAGGTCGTCCATGGCGGCTCCCGCGGCGTGCTGCCGGCGCAAGCTGCGCCATCCCGAAGAAGATTCGGTGAATCAGCTCCCCTCCGCCGTCAGCGTCAGCGGCGTGGCCGCCCCGTCCCCGACCGTCATGCCGAGCCGCACGCGTCCCGCCGCCGCGACGGTGCCGAGCAGCACCGGCGCGATGCCGCGCGGCGAGGCCGCCGGCACCTCTCCCGCCAGCACCGCCGGCAGCCCCGCCGGCCACGCCGCCCCCGCGCCGTCCGGCTTCACGCAGATCCCGCCCGCCGCGCGGCCCGTCACCCGCACTGTCCCTCCGCGCGGCAGCGCCTCGGTGCCGACCCAGACGGCGAGCAGCAGCGCCTGGGCCAGCGGCGCCGGCAGGTGCAGCCCCGCCGGCAGGGCCGAGAGGTCCACCGCCACGCGCCGCCCGAGCGTCAGCCCCTCCGACAGCGTCGCGATCCCGTCCGGCCCCATGTCGCCGCAGCCGCCGATCGCGGCGCGGAGGAAGCGCAGCCGCCGGTCCACCACCCGCACGGCGTCGCGCGCCACCTCCAGCGCGTCGTCGCTGCCCCGCGGCGCCTCCAGCAGCTCGATGGCGGCGCCGAGCGCGCCCACCGGCCCGCCGAGGTCATGGCAGAGCCGCGTGCAGACCGCCTGGGCCAGGGTGAGCTTCTCGGGCAGCATCCGGATCCTCCGATGCCGGCGGCGCCCGCCGGGGCCCGGCATGTTGCCGGCGCGCCGCAGCCTAGCCGGCGGCTGGTGAAGAAAGGTTAGCGGCTTCCGTGGCGAGCGACGTTCTTCCAGGATCACGCGTCCGGCTGCCCGAACGGCCGGACTGGGGCGTCGGCCAGGTCCAGTCCGTCATCGGCGACCGCATCACCGTGAACTTCGAGCACGCCGGCAAGGTCACCCTCCGCGGCGCCGAACGCCTCGTCCCCGCGGAGGAGGAGCGGTGAACGGCGTCCTCGCCGAGGCCGCCGCCCTGCTCGGCGACTGGCGGATCTGGGCCGCCGCCGGCGCCACCGCGATCGCCGGCGTGATGCGCGGCTACTCCGGCTTCGGCACCGCCGTCCTCCTCGCGCCCATCTACTCGGTTCTCTGGGGGCCGCGCACCGGCATCCCGATCATGCTGCTGATGGAGCTGCTGGTCTCCGTCCAGCTCCTGCCGAAGGCGTTCGGCGAGGCCGACCGCCGGGTCATCCTGCCGATCGGCGGCGCCGCCGCGCTGTTCACCCCGGTCGGCGCCCTCATCCTTCTGACCGCGGACCAGGACCTGCTGCGCCGCTTCATCGGCGGCCTCGTCCTCGTGTTCGGCCTGCTCCTGCTCTCCGGCTGGCGCTACCACGGCTCCCGCCCGATCGGCCTCAACCTCGCGGTCGGCACCGCCGCCGGCCTGCTGAAGGGCGCCACGGGGATGAGCGGCCCGCCCGTCATCCTCTACCTCCTGGCGGGGCCCGAGGCGGCGAAGCGCCACCGCGCCAACCTCATCCTGTTCTTCGCCACCATCGGCGTGATCTCGGTGATCCCGCCGGCGCTCGGCGGGCTGATCGGCGCCGCGGTCCTGCTGAAGACGGTCCTGCTGCTGCCCGTGCTGCTGCTCGCCGTGCCGGTCGGCGCCCGGCTGTTCCACGTGGTGCCGGAGCGGATGTACCGCCGCCTCGCCCTCGTCTTCCTTGTCACCGCGGGCACCGTCACCCTGCTGGCGTGACAGGGGACACGGCTTCGGGCCGGGCCGCGCCCCTCTTGCGCGGGGGGGTCCCGGCGGACCAAATGCCCCGGATGCAAGACCGGGGGACCCCCTCAGCCATGATCGATCCGTTCGGCCGGCGGGTCAGCTACCTGCGCGTCTCGGTCACCGACCGCTGCGACCTGCGCTGCGTCTACTGCATGGCCGAGGACATGACCTTCCTGCCGAAGGCCGAGGTGCTGACGCTGGAGGAGCTGGATCGCCTGTGCGGCGCCTTCATCGGCCTCGGCGTCGAGAAGATCCGCCTGACCGGCGGCGAGCCGCTGGTGCGGAAGAACGTCATCTCCCTGTTCCGCAGCCTCGGCGCGCGGATCGGCGCCGGCGGGCTGCGGGAGCTGACCTGCACCACCAACGGCACCCAGCTGGTGAAGCTGGCCGACGACCTCTTCGCCGCAGGCGTGCGGCGCATCAACGTCTCGCTCGACACGCTGGACCCCGCGACCTTCACCGCCGTCACCCGCTGGGGGAAGATCGAGCCGACGCTCGACGGCATCTTCGCCGCCAAGGCCGCCGGCCTCGCCGTGAAGATCAACGCCGTCGCCCTCAAGGGCGTCAACGAGTTCGAGTACGACCGCATGCTCGCCTGGTGCGGCGAGCACGGCTTCGACCTCTGCCTCATCGAGACGATGCCCCTCGGCGAGATCGGCGGCGACCGCACCGACCAGTACCTGCCGCTCTCCACCGTGCGCGCCCGGCTCCGCGAACGCTGGACGCTGGAGGAGACGGGGTACAGCACCGGCGGCCCCGCCCGCTACTGGACGGTGAAGGAGACGGGGCGGCGCATCGGCTTCATCACGCCGCTCACCCACAATTTCTGCGAATCCTGCAACCGCGTGCGGCTGACCTGCACCGGAACGCTCTACATGTGCCTCGGCCAGGACGACGCCGCAGACCTCCGCCGCCCGCTGCGCGACCCCGCGGTGGACGAGGACGGGCTGCGGGAGGCGATCCTGGAGGCGATCTCCCGCAAGCCGAAGGGACATGACTTCGTGATCGACCGCACCCGCCAGGCCCCTGCCGTGGCCCGGCACATGAGCGTCACCGGCGGCTGATGCTGCAGGAGCTGGCGGCGTCCCTCACGCTTCCCGGCCTGCCCGACTGGGCGGGGCTGGTGATCCTCGTTCTCCTCGCGCTCGTCGCGCTGGCCTACCTGCTGATGCCCTTCAGCGTCTTCGGCGTGAAGGGCCGCCTCGATTCCATCGAGGCGCAGCTCGACGAGATCCAGACCGAGCTGCGCACCATGGCGCTGCGCACGCCCGAGCCCGGGCGCCGCCGCCCGCCGGTGGAGGAGGATTGGGTGGAGCCGCCCCCCCGCCGCGCCGAGCCGGAGCCTCCGCCGCCCCGCGCCACGCCGCCCGTGCCACCCCCCGCCGCCTGGCCGGAGAGCCGCGGCGCCCGCGCCGAGCCGCGCATCGAGTGGCCTAAGCGCTGAGATCGACCCCCATGAATGCTGACGCATTCATGCCCTCATGCTCGACGGCATGACGGCGGCCGACGGCTTTACGCACCCCTCCAGGGCAGGCTTGATGCCTCTCGTCAGCGCGGAGCAGCCGATGCGCGTCGCCGTCGTGCAGATGAACCAGGGATCCGACAAGGCCGCCAACATCGACCAGGCGCGCCGCCTGATCGGCGCCGCGGTGGCCGCCGACCGGCCTGACATGGTCAGCCTGCCGGAGACCTGGACGAATCTCGGCGGCGGCCGCGACGCGCGCTTCGCCGCGGCCGAGACGCTGCCCGAACCCGGCGGCGCCGGCGGCCCTGCCTACGAATTCCTGCGCGAGACCGCCCGCGCCCACCGCATCCACCTCCATGGCGGCAGCCTCATCGAGGCGGGCGAGGGCAAGCTGTTCAACACCTCCCTCCTGTTCGACCCGGAGGGGCGCGAGGTCGCGCGCTACCGCAAGATCCACCTCTTCGACATCACCGCCCCCGACGGCACCGGCTACCGCGAGAGCACGCTCTACGGCGCCGGCGCGGCGCTGGTGGTGGCGGAGGCCGCGGGCCTCCGCCTCGGCCTCACCGTCTGCTACGACATGCGCTTCGCCGAACAGTTCGTCGCGTTGCGCCGCCTCGGCGCGGAGGTGATCCTCGTCCCCTCCAACTTCACCCTGCAGACCGGCAAGGACCACTGGGAGGTGCTGCTGCGCGCCCGCGCGATCGAGACGCAGTGCTGGATCGTCGCCGCCGCCTCCTGGGGCGCGTACGAGGAGCGCGGCGCGACGCGGCAGGTCTACGGCCACTCCATGGTGGTCGATCCCTGGGGCCACGTCGTCGCGCGGTGCAGCGACGGCACCGGCTGGGCCACCGCGCGGATCGACCCCGCGGTGACGGCGCGCGTGCGGCGCGACATGCCGGTGCTGGAGCACCGCGGGGCGCGACGGGTGGAGGGGTTGTGACCGCTTCTATCGCGTTCCTCGCCGCGCCCACCGAGGTGGCGCGCGACGCGCAGGCGCGCCTTGCCGCGCGGCACGGCGACGCGCCGCTCGACAGCGCGGAGGTGGTGGTCGCGCTCGGTGGCGATGGCCTGATGCTCGAGACGCAGCACCGCCTGCTCGGCCGCAACCTGCCGGTCTACGGCATGAATTGCGGCAGCGTCGGCTTCCTGATGAACGACTACCGCGAGGAGAACCTGCCCGAGCGCCTGGCCGCCGCGCAGGCGGCGACGCTGCACCCCTTGCGCATGCGCGCCCACACCGATGCCGGGGTGGAGGAGGCGCTGGCGATCAACGAGGTGTCGCTGCTGCGGGAGGTGCGGCAGGCCGCGAAGATCCGCATCCTGGTGGATGGCAAGGAACGCCTGCCGGAGCTGATCTGCGACGGCGTGCTGGTCAGCACGCCGGCCGGCAGCACCGCCTACAACCTCTCGGCGCATGGCCCGATCGTGCCGCTCGGCGCCAATCTGCTGCCGCTGACGCCGATCAGCGCCTTCCGCCCCCGCCGCTGGCGCGGCGCGCTGCTTCCCTCGGAGGCCGAGGTGGTGTTCGAGGTGCTGGAACACGAGAAGCGCCCGGTCGCCGCCGTCGCCGACTACACCGAGGTGCGCGACGTCCGCCGCGTTGAGGTGCGGGAGGACCGGGGCGTCGCGCTGACCCTGCTGTTCGATCCCGACCACGGGCTGAGCGAGCGGATCATCGCCGAGCAGTTCACGGCGTAGGGAGGCGCAGGCCCCGCTCCGCTCCCTCCCCCGCAGTTGCGGGGGAGGGTCGGGGTGGGGGTGCCATGCGCCCTACTTCAACAGGACAGATCCGTGGTGCTCGCCGAGGCGGGCGAGCGGAAGGCCCAGCGCCTTTTTGCGCTGCTTTCCATCCTTGGAGCCTGAACATCCAATCATATGAGGAGAATCCGTGCGGCGTGATCTTTCCCATTGTTGTAGGATTATTTTGATTGACGAGCGGGCCGCTTCCGCCTACGCTTCGCGCTGAAGATAAGGAGTGTGCTCCCATGTCGATGATGCCGATGACCGAAGCGACCCTCCAGGAAGCCATGCGGGACCGCCGCTACTGGCAGCCCGGCCATCCTGACCGGGAGGACTATGCCGGATGGGTCACCGCGGGCTGGCGCGCCCTGGGTACGTCGCCGCACCGCACCGCGGACGGCACCGCCGTCGTCTTCGTCAAGGCGTACGACCGCGAGCGCGACGGACACGTCCAGCACGTCGCCGCCCACCAGCGCTCCGCGCCCCCGCGCACCGACCGCCCGCCTGCCCCCGCCGGGCCAGGGCAGGGCACCGCCGAAGATCCTCCGCTGAATCCCTCGCCTCAGCCCACGCGACTGTCGCCAAGCGGCGCAAGCTTCATGCATCAATGGGAGTACCAGGCAGGCCGCAGTGATCGGCCTCACTGGGGCGGAGGCAACAGTGGCGTCACCCTCGGACCGGGCTACGACATGAGTGGCCGGACACGGGAAGGCGTGCAGGCCGACCTGCTGCGCATCGGCCTTCCTCACGACCCTGCCATGACCCTCGCGGCAGGTGCAGGCCGGCGCGGATCGGACGCACGGGAATTTGCCGCCGAGCACCGCGATGCGGTGCGGCTGACGGAGACGCAACAGCGCGCCTTGATGGGCATTGGCGTGGAGGAAGCACAGTCGGTTGTGCGACAGGTAGTCACGGTGCCGCTGAATCAGAACCAGTTCGATGCACTCACATCGCTCACCTACAACATCGGACAGGGCAATTTTCGTCGCAGCACTCTGCTGCGGCGCTTGAATACCGGAGACTACACGGGAGCCGCGGAACAGTTCGGCGCCTGGACCGGGCCGGACAGCGCTGTGTTTCGGGGCTTGGCAGCACGACGTGCCGCAGAGCGAAGGTTGTTCGAGCACCCCTTCGGCACGGAGGGAGCCGTTCCGTGACGCGCCTCTCCCTGCTCGGCTTGTTGGCCGCCTGCCTCAGCCCGACCGCCCAGGCGCAGCCTTCATTTGAACCTCGCCTCGACCTGCTGCAGGCGTGCGTCGAGGGCGAAGCGGTCCAAGCACCGGTCGGCATGGCCATCTGCGCCTACGAGGGTGTGGAGGAGGCGGAGCGCCGCATCGAAGCGCTGCTTCGCGAGGCGAGGGCTCCGGCTCTCGGCCTTCGACCTCGCGACCTCTCCGCCGCGCAGTCCCATTGGCGGCAGTACCGCGACCTGCATTGCGGCCAGTACGGTCGTCGGGACCGGCTGCCTGGCAGCCAGGCCCCTGCCAATATCGAGCTGTGCCGCTTTCATCGCACCCTCCTGCGCGAAGCGGAGCTCCGCACCCTGATCTACGAGATGGGCCCGCGATGACGAAGCGCGATCCTCCCACGCAGGCCCGCCGCCTTGACGCGGCGCCCCCGCTCTGCGATCCGCCCCGCCCGGCCTCCCGACAGGTGACGCCCCCCCGCCCCCGGTGCTACTTCGCCCCATGGAACACCCCGCCGCCGACCTCATCCCCGCGGACCCCTCGACGCCCGCCGAAGCCGGCGGCGCGCTCGTCCTCGCGTTGCCGAAGGGCCGCATCCTGGCGGAGCTGGGCCCCCTGCTGCACCGCGCCGGCATCGCGCCCGCGCCCGACTACGCCGACGAAGACAGCCGCCGCCTCCGCTTCGAGACGAACCACCCGACGCTCGACGTGGTGCGCGTCCGCCCCTTCGACGTCGCGACCTTCGTCGCGCATGGCGCGGCGCAGATCGGCGTCTGCGGCGCCGACGTGCTGATGGAGTTCGACGACGACGAGGTCTACGCGCCGCTCGACCTCGGCATCGGCCGCTGCCGCGTCAGCGTGGCCGAGCCCGCCGCGGACGCCGGCGCCGAGGACGTCGCCGCCCTCTCGCGCGTCACCGTCGCCACGAAATACCCGAACATCGCCCGCCGCCACTTCGCCCGGAAGGGCGTGCAGGCCGAGGTGGTGCACCTCAACGGTGCGATGGAACTCGCCCCCTCCCTCGGCCTCTCGCGCGTCATCGTCGACCTCGTGCAGACCGGCTCGACGCTCCGCGCCAACGGGCTCGTGGAGACGGAGGTGATCGCCAACGTCACCTCCCGCCTCATCGTCAACCGCACCGCGCTGAAGACGCGGCCCGAGGCGATCGGCGCCTGGATCGCCCGCTTCCGCGCCGCCCTGGCCGAGCGCGACGCGCGATGAGGACGCTGGATACGCGCGACCCGGGCTTCAAGCCCGCCTTCCGCGCCCTGCTGGACGAGGCGCGAGAGACGACCTCGCGGGTCGATGCCGCGGTGGCCGCGATCATCGCCGATGTGCGCGCTCGCGGCGACGCCGCGCTGGTCGATCTCACCGCCCGCCTCGACCGCTGGAGCCCCGCCTCCCCCGCCGCGCTCCGCGTGACGGAGGCCGAGATCGACGCCGCGGTCGCGACCGTGCCCGCGGCGCAGCGCGCCGCGCTCGATCTCGCGGCCGCGCGCATCGAGGCCTTCCACCGCGCCCAGCTCCCGCAGGACCTGGAGCGGGAGGAGGAGGGCATCCGCACCGGCATGCGCTGGGGGCCGCTCGACGCCGTCGGCCTCTACGTGCCGGGCGGCAAGGCGGCCTATCCCTCCTCCGTGCTGATGAACGCGCTGCCGGCGCGCGCCGCCGGCGTGGCGCGCATCGCGGTCTGCGTGCCGACGCCGGACGGCGCGCTGAACCCGCTGGTCCTCGCCGCCGCGCGGCTCTGCGGCGTGGCGGAGGTCTGGCGCCTCGGCGGCGCGCAGGCGGTGGCCGCGCTCGCCTGGGGCACCGCATCGGTCGCGCCGGTGGACCGCGTCGTCGGCCCCGGCAACGCCTATGTCGCGGAGGCGAAGCGCCAGGTCTTCGGGCGCGTCGGCATCGATTCCATCGCCGGCCCGTCCGAGGTGCTGGTGATCGCCGACGGCGCGAACGACCCCCGCCACGTCGCGCTCGACCTGCTCGCCCAGGCCGAGCATGACGAGGCGGCGCAATCCATCCTCGTCACCGACGATCCGGGCTTCGTCGCCCGCGTCACCGCGGCGGTGGAGGAGGAGCTGCGCCACCTGCCCCGCGCCGCCATCGCCGGCGCCTCCTGGTCCGCGCATGGCGCCGCCATCCTCGTGCGGGACTGGGAGGAGGCGGCCGAGATCGCCAACCGCCTGGCGCCGGAGCACCTGCAGATCATGGTGCCGCAGCCGCGCGCGCTGCTCGCGAAAATCCGCCACGCCGGCGCCGCCTTCCTCGGTCGCTGGTGCCCCGAGGCAGTGGGCGACTATGTGGCCGGCCCGAACCACGTGCTGCCCACCGGCCGCACCGCGCGCTTCGCCTCCGGCCTCTCGGTCTTCGACTTCCTCAAGCGCACCACCTGGGTGGAGTGCGACGAGGCCGGCCTGCGCGCGGTCGGCCCCGCCGCGGTGGAGCTGGCGCGCGCCGAGGGGCTCGACGCCCACGCGCGCAGCATGGCGGCCCGGCTGGCTTGACAAATGCCCGCGCCTTGACCCCGGCGGCGCGGGCGCTCATGTTCCGCGGCGAGTCCAAATGTTGCGCACCCCTTCGGCACGCCCCGATCCGGCGTCGCCGCGGCTTCGCGCGTCACCGACAAGGAGCCTCATGTCGAAAGAGGATATGATCGAGTTCAGCGGGCAGGTGGTGGAGCTTCTGCCCAATGCGATGTTCCGCGTGAAGCTCGACAACGACCACATGGTGCTGGCGCACACCAGCGGGAAGATGCGCAAGAACCGCATCCGCGTCCTCGCGGGGGACCGCGTGAACGTGGAGATGACGCCCTACGACCTCACCAAGGGCCGCATCACCTTCCGCTTCAAGTAGCGGGGCCGCTCACGCCATCAGGTGCTGGCCGCCATCCACGGGGATCACCGTTCCCGTGATCCGCCGCGCCCCGTCGGAGACGAGGAACGCCGCCAGCGCGCCGACATCGCCGATCTCCGCCAGCTGGTGCGAGGGCGTCTCGGCCGCCGCGCGTTCCAGCAGCTCGTCGAAGCGGCCGATGCCGCTCGCCGCCCGCGTCCTGATCGGGCCCGGCGAGAGGGCATGCACGCGGATGCCCTTCGGCGCCAGCTCGGCCGCCACGTAGCGCACCGCGCTTTCCAGCGCCGCCTTCACCGGCCCCATCAGGTTGTAGTGCGGCACCACCCGCGCGGCGCCGTAGAAGGTGACGGTGAGCAGCGTGCCGCCCCGGCGCATGAGGGGCTCCGCCAGCCGCGCCATGCGCAGGAAGGAATGGCAGGACACGTCCATCGCGGTCGCGAAGCCGGCGGCGGAGCTGTCCACCACCCGCCCGTGCAGATCCTCCCGCGGCGCGAAGGCGACCGAGTGCAGCAGGAAGTCGAGCCCGCCCCAGCGCGCAGCCACCGCGCCGAACACCGCCTCGAGCTGCCCCGCCTCCCGCAGGTCGAGCGGCAGGACCAGCGGCGCGCCCAGCGCCTCCGCCAGCGGCCGCACATGCGGTTCGGCCTTCGCGTTGAGGTAGGTGACGGCAAGCTCCGCCCCCGCCTCGCGGAAGGCAAGGGCGCAGCCATGCGCGATGGACTGGGCGTTGGCGATCCCGACCACCAGGCCGCGCTTGCCGGCCAGCGGCGCGGTCATGGCAGCGCCTCCGCGCGCATCAGCCGGTGCGCCGCCTCCGCAATCACGCCGTTTTCGTCATCCGCCACCACGAAGGCCGCGACGCGGCTGCCCGGCGCGCTGATCCGCGATGCCCCCGCGGCGTTCGCCGCCGCGTCGAGATCGAGCCCGAGCCAGCCGAGCCCGCGGCAGACCGCCGCCCGCACCGGCGCCTGATGCACGCCGACGCCGCCGGTGAACACCACGGCGTCCAGCCCCTCCAGCACCGCGGTCATCTCGGCGATGCCGCGGCGGATGCGATGCACGTAGAGATCGAGCGCCAGCCGCGCCGCGGGCGCCTCGCTCGCCAGCAGGTCCCGCACGTCGGAGGACAGGCCCGAGACACCCTTCAGCCCGCTCCCGGTGTAGAGCAGCCGCTCCACCGCGTCGGGCGTCATCCCGCGCTCCCGGATCAGGTGGATCACCACCCCGGGGTCGAGCGCGCCGCAGCGCGTGCCCATCATCAGCCCGTCCAGCGCGGTGAAGCCCATGCTCGTGGCCACGCTGCGCCCGCCCCGCATCGCGCAGAGGCTGGCCCCGTTGCCGAGATGCGCGGCGACCACCCGGCCCGCCGCATGGCCCGCGCCGGCGACGCCCGGCAGCGCCCGCGCGAGGCTCTCGTAGGACAGGCCGTGGAAGCCGTAGCGCCTGATCCCGCCCTCGTGCAGCGCGGCCGGGATGGCGAAGCGCTCGGCGAGCGGATCCTGCGTGCGGTGGAAGGCGGTGTCGAAGCACAGCACCTGCGGCAGGCCGGGCTGCTCCGCCATCAGGGCGCGAACCGGCGCCAGGTTGTGCGGCTGGTGCAGCGGCGCGAGCGGCGACAGCGCCGACAGCTCCTCGACCAGCGCCGGGGTCGCGCGCTCCGGCGCCGCGCGCCGCGCGCCGCCATGCACCACGCGATGGCCGACCGCGGCGGGCGGGCCGCCGAGCGCCCCGGCGAGCCAGGGCAGCAGGCGAAGCGCCGCGGCACCGGGATCGGCCGGCGGGTCGCGGGCGAGGTCCGGCCCCGGCACCGCCCGCCCCGCCGCGTCGGTCGCGGAGAACACCGGCGCGAGGCCGATGCGGTCCAGCTCCCCGCGCAGCCGCGGCGCGCCGCCCTCGTACGCCGCGAACTTGACCGAGGAGGAGCCGGCATTCAGCACGAGGATCGGGGCCATCCGCGTCAGCCCCCGCCATGCCGCGTCAGGCGCATCCCGGCGGCCAGGCGCGCCACCGCGGCGGAGGCGGTGCGGGCCGCCGATCCATCGGCGCGGCTGGTGAGCACGATCGGCACGCGCGCGCCCACCACGACGCCGGCCATCGCCGCGCCGCCGAGGTACTGGAGCTGCTTCGCCACCATGTTGCCGGCCTCGAGATCCGGCACGAGGAGCACGTCGGCATTGCCCGCCACGGCGCCGCCGATCCGCTTGGCGCGCGCGGCGCCGGGATCGACCGCGTTGTCGAAGGCGAGCGGCCCGTCGACCTCGCCGCCCTCGATCTGCCCGCGCTCGGCCATCTTGGCGAGGGCCGCGGCCTCCACGGTCGCCGGCAGCTTCGGCGTGACGGTCTCCAGCGCCGAGAGCACCGCGACCTTCGGCCGATCGAGCCCGAGGGCGCGGCAGAGGTCGATCGCGTTGCGCGCGATGTCGGCCTTGGTCTCGAGATCGGGGAAGATGTTCACCGCCGCGTCCGTCACGAAGAGCAGCTTCGCGTAGGCGGGCACCGCGAGCACGAAGACGTGGCTGGCGCGCCGCTCGGTCCGCAGCCCCGTCTCCCGCGCCACCACCTCGGCCATCAGCTCGTCGGTGTGCAGCGAGCCCTTCATGAGCATCGCCGCCCCGCCCTCGCGGCAGAGCGCCACGGCGCGGGCCGCCGCGGCGTGGCTGTGCGGCGCCGGCTCCACCGGCAGGTCACCGATGTCGAGGCCGGCAGCCTCCGCCGTGGCGCGGATGCGGGCCGGCGGGCCGACGAGGATCGGCCGGATCAGGCCGGCAGCGGCAGCCTCCAGCGCGCCGCGCAGGCTGTCGGCGCTGCACGGATGGGCGACGGCGCAGCCGAGCGGCGGGCCGGCCGCGCGGGCCTGCTGGACGAGCCTTGCGAAGGCGGGCGGGGTGTCGGCGGGGGCGTCGGTCATGGCGATCCGGCGGGCGTGCGGCGGGGCCGACTACCAGTTCCCCCCCGTCCGGAAGGTGACGGTTGCGCGACACCGGCCGGCCCTTTCCCGCATGGTCCCGTCACCGAACCCCTCCTCCGGATCCCCGGCCCACCTACAGCCCGCGGCCGATCCCGGCTAGGAGGCCCGCCATGAACCCGCAGACATCCCGGCCGCCGCTCCTGCTGGCCTCGGCCAGCCCGCGGCGGCTGGAGCTGCTGGCGCGCCTCGGCGTCGCGCCGGACCGCATCGCCCCCGCCGAGGTGGACGAGACTCCCCTGAAGGGCGAGCTGCCCCGGCGCCTGGCCGAGCGCCTGTCCCGCGCCAAGGCCGATGCCGCCGCCGCCGCGGCGCCGGAGGCGCTGGTGCTCGCCGCCGACACCGTGGTCGGCGTCGGCCGCCGCATCCTCGGCAAGCCGGGGGACGAGGCGGAGGCGCGGCGCTTCCTCTCCCTGCTGTCGGGCCGCCGGCACCGCGTGACCACGGGCGTCTGCCTCCTCCGTCCCGACGGGCGGCGGTCGGAGCGGCTGGTCACCACCATCCTCGCCTTCCAGCGCCTGACGGAGGCGCAGATCGACGCCTACATCGCCACGGGCGAGTGGCGCGGCGCCGCCGGCGGCTACCGCATCCAGGAGCGGGCGGAGGGGTTTGTCCGATTCCTCTCCGGCAGCCACTCCAACGTCATCGGCCTGCCATTGTTCGAGACGGCGCAGCTGCTGCGGGGCGTGGGGTGGCTGAGACCCTGATCCGCGTCTCCGTCTCGCCCGGGGAGCGCCGGGCGGCGGTGCTGCGCGACGGGCGCCTGCACCTCGCGGCGCTCTGGCGGCCGGCGCGGCCCGACGGCGTCGGCGACCTGCACCGCGCGCGGGTCACCGCCGTCTCCCGCGCGATGAGCGGCGCCTTCCTGCTGATGGGCGACGGCTCCACCGGCTTCCTGCCGGAGGGTGAGGCGGCCGAGGCGCGGCGGCCGGTCGGGGCGGCGGTGAGCGAGGGCGTGATCCTGCCCGTGCGCATCACCCGCGCCCCGCAGGGCGGCAAGGGCCCCCGCGTCACGGCCCGGCTGAGCGAGGCCGAGCACGCCGCCGCGGCCGGCGAGGGCGTGGCGCTCGTCCGCCGCGGCCCCGACCCGGCGCTGCGGCTGGCCGCGCTGTTCCGCGGCGCGCCGGTGGTGGTGGATGGGGCGGCGGAGGCGGCGCGGCTGCGCGGGGCGCTCGGCGCCGGGCGCGTCGCGCTGGAGCGCGGCGGCGCCTTCAACGACGCGCTGGAGGCGGAGTTCGAGGCGCTGCTGGGGCCCGAGGCGCCGCTGCCGGGCGGTGGCCGGCTGCTGGTGCACCCCACCCCGGCCCTGACGGCGATCGACGTCGATGCCGGCGCGGGCGCCGCCGGCGATGCCGCCGCGCCCGCCCGGCTGAACGAGGCGGCGGTGGCCGAGGCGGCGCGGCAGATCCGGCTGCGCGAGCTGGCCGGCGCGATCCTGCTGGATCTCGCCGGGCTGTCGCCGCGGCGCCGGGCGGCGCTGGCCGAGCCGCTTGCCGCGGCGCTGGCGGAGGACCCGCTGCGGCCGCGGCTGCTCGGCCTGACGCGGCTCGGCCTGTTCGAGATCCAGCGCCGGAGGGTGCACCCGCCGCTGCACGAGGTGGCGGGGCTGCCGCCCTCCCCCCTCACCCACGGCCTGGCCGCGCTGCGCCGCGCGATGCGCGAGGCGGCGGCCCGGCCCGGCCGGCCGCTCGCGCTGCGCGCCGCGCCGGCGGTGATCGCGGCGATCGCGGCGCTGCCCGGCGCGTTGGAGGAGTACGCCGCCGGCGCCGGAAGCGCGCTGGCCACCCTCCCGGACCGCGATCTCGTCCCCGGGCGGGAGATTGTCGAGGAGGCGCGATGACGACGCCCGAACCCCGCAAGCCGCGCCCGCGGCGATGCCCGATCTGCGGCCGCGCGCCGCTGCCGCAGGGCGCGCGCTTCTGCTCGGACCGCTGCGCGAAGGTCGATCTCGGCCGCTGGCTCGGCGGGACCTACGCGGTCCCCGCGGTCGAGGACGAGCCGGAGGAACCTGGCGAAACGGCGTGACGGCGGGTGGACAGGCCGGGGGCCATCCGCTATCACCCGCGGCCTCTACCAGGGCCGGCCCTGCCGGCCCGCATGCGATGGGCCCAGGTAGCTCAGTTGGTAGAGCATGCGACTGAAAATCGCAGTGTCGGTGGTTCGATTCCGCCCCTGGGCACCATTCCCTCCTTCGCCAGCGTTTCTCTCCGCCGCCGATTTCGCGCCACGGCACGCCTGGAACGCGGGAAGGTTGTGCGTTCTCAGTAGCTTCTTCTTGCTCCGGCGCAGCCTTCGATGCCCTGTCGCGCGGCCGCCATCGGGCTGACTGCGACGGCACTTCCGATGGTGCCGATCCCCCTGTTGGCATCGTGGCCGCCGCACGGAGGTGGGTTCGATGCCGCTGACCGAGCGCCGCCGCACGGGGTGGCGCTCGCCCCATCTCGGGCACCATGTGGGGCAGGTTTCAGGCGGCGTTGGCAGCGGATGCACGTGGCACTTCCTGGCCAACTCAGACGCGGCATGGCCTGGTCCGGCGTCGGCCTGCGGCGCTCCGCTTCGTCGTTACGGCCGCTCCGCGGAATTGCGCCAGAAGGCCTGCTTCGCCGCATGCGCCGCGTCGTAGCGGCTGATCCCCATGTCCCGCAGTTCGCGATCCGACAGCGCTGCCAGTTCGTGGGACTCCGCCGCGCGGCGACGCCACAGGCGCAGTCGGCACATGACCCGTCGGAACACGTCACGCAGGACAAGGCGCAGGAACTTTCCGCGCAGTCGACGAGCGGCAGCGCGCTCCGCTGACGGTAGTATCAGGGCACCGTCGTCCTGCGCCTCGCCTCGCACGACCGGTGTGTGGCGGAGGCCGGTAAGCACACGCTCGTTCGGCATGAACACTCCCTACTCACGCCTGGGGGGTCATGGCGCTTCATGCAGCGCATCGCAGCGGCGGATGGCCGTCGAAGGCGATCACCGTCCGGCAAAGCGCGGCGGACGCCGCTCCCGGAACGCGGCGATGCCTTCACGCAGGTCATCGGTGTGCAGCACGCTCGCGAAGGCTGCGGCCTCGACGGCAAGGCCCTCGGCGATGGAGTGGTTCAGCCCTCGTGTCACGGCCGCCAGGCTGGCTGCGACGGCGAGGGGCGAGTGCGCCATGATGCCGGCGGCCATCTCCGCCGCCGCATCGAGCAGCCGGTCCGGTGGAACCACGCGGTTGACGAGCCCGATCGCGAGCGCCTCCTCCGCCGGGATCGGGGCGCCCGAGAGAATCATGGCGAGCGCCCGCTTCCGGCCGATCAGGCGCGCAAGGCGCTGCGTGCCGCCGAATGGCGGCGGGAAGCCAAGCTTGATCTCCGGCTTCGCGAAGGTCGCGTGTGTGGCAGCCACCGCGAGCGGCGCGGCCTCCACCACCTCGCAGCCGCCGCCGAAGGCAAGACCGTTCACGGCGCAGATGATCGGCTTCGAAAAAGCCTCGATGCGCGCCGTCAGCGCCTGGCCGGGTCGCACGAAGCTCCGCATCGCGTCGCCGCGCGCGATCACCGGCGCGAAGGCGTGGATGTCGGCGCCGGCCGAGAAGGCGCGGTCGCCGGCCCCGGTCAGGATGACCGCGTGCACTCCGGGGTCGGCTTCGATCGCATCCAGCGCCGCCTGCAGCGCCGCGATCAGCGCCGGGTCGAGCGCGTTGAGGCGCGCCGGGCGGTCCATGGTAAGCAGCGCCGTGGCGCCATGACGGGCGCCGTGCAGGCCGTCGGTGGGAGCGGATGGGACGATCGTATCCATGCCGGCAGCCTGCGGTGGCCTTCCGCGCCGCGCGAACGCGAACTCCTCACGCACTGTGAGACGCGATCATCGCCGGAGCGCAGGAACGCTCCGCATCCACCGGGGGGACGCGCCCGCGAACGCTGCGGCGACATGTCAGCCATGCTTACCGGTGCATGGAAGCGCGGGCCGATCCGTCCTGGGATGGTGCAGGAGGTCACAGGGTCATGGCGCACAGGCTGCCCCCTCTGTCCGCGCTGCGCGTGTTCGAAGCGGCCGGCCGCCGCGGCGGCTTCACCGCCGCCGCCACGGAACTGGGCGTGACGCCGAGCGCCGTCAGCCACGGCGTCCGCACGCTGGAGGACGCGCTCGGCGTGCCGCTCTTCCACCGCGATCAGCGCGGCATGCGCCTCACGCCCGCCGGCGAGAAGCTTCTGCGCGAGGCAAGCCGGGCCTTCGAGGGCCTGTCCCGCTGCATGGAGGCCCTCACGGAACCGGGCGCCGGACACCGCCTGACCGGCAGCGTGGCACCGACCTTCGCCACGCGATGGCTGTTGCCGCGCCTGCCCCTTCTGCGGCGGCGGCACCCTTCGATCGACCTGGCGATCTCGACGGAGCGTGAACACGTCGAGATCGGCGACGGACGCTTCGACTTCGCGATCCGGATGGCCGGCGAGCCGGTCGGGCCGGCGGAGTGGCACCGGCTGGCGCCGGTCGGCCTGGTGCCGGTGGCGGCGGCGGATTGCCGCATGCCGCTTTCGGAGGCGCTGGCGCGCATGCCGGCCATCCACGTCACCGCTGCGGGGGAGGACTGGGCTTCGTGGGCCGCGCTGCGCGGTCTTCCTCCGCCTGACCCTTCGCGGGGGCTGCGGTTCGACACGATCGGCATGGCCCTGGATGCGGCCGCCCAGGGTCTGGGCCTTGCCCTGGCACGCCTGCCGGTCTGCGCAGATGACATCGCGGCCGGCCGCGTGCGTGCCCTCGACGCGCCCGTCGAAAGCAGCACCGCGTACTGGCTCGTGACCCGCCCGGGCCTGCTGCGCCAGCGCGATGGCAGGCTGGTCGCCGCTTGGCTGCGGGAGCAGCTCGACGGCGAAACCCTGCACGCGTGAACGTCTCGGCTCGCAGCTGTCGCGACATCATCCAGCCTTTCGGATCGAGCCGCGCCTCAGCACTTCGCGCCTGCCGCCCGTCCTGCCTCGCACCGCGGGCTTCGGGTTGATCCCGTCAAGGACAGGAGACTGCCCCCGGCCAGCAGAACGACCGCGATGGCGAGGGTGGCCGTCGGACGCTCCGACAGGAGTGGCATCGCTGCAAGTGCCGTTGCGGAAGGCACCAGCGCCGTGCACACGGCCGCACCAGCCGCCCCCAGCCGCATCACCACCCAGCTGTACACGAAGACAGAGATCGTGCCGACCAGCACCCCCTGGACCGCCACCTGGGCGAGCACCGCCGCAAGCTCCGCCCGGTGCAACTGCGGTTCCGCGAATAGCAGGTAGGGCGGCAAGTAGAGCACCGCCGACCAGACACCCACCGTCGCGGCCGTGCTGACCGCATCCAACCTCAGGCGTGCCGCCAGCAGCCCGAAGCCCGACCAGGTGGCGGAGGCCGACAGGATGAGAGCCGCGCCGGCAAACTGTCTTCCACCCCCGGCGACCGCATTGTCCCAGACGATGATGGCAAGGGCAGCGGCCACCAGGCAGATCCCCGCCACACGACGGGGGTCGGCCACGGTCCTGCCCAGTGCGTATCCGATTGCGAAGGTGAAGAGCGGCAATGCGCCATGAAGCAGCGCGCCCGCATGGGATGCCGGCACGATCGCCAGGCCGATGAAGGCCTGTGCCGCGAAGCCGATCCCGCCCGCTGCAGCCAGCTTCAGCGAAGCGAGGCTGAGCAGCGCCCATCCCCGCCGTGCGATCGCGAAAGGCAGCAGGAGCAGACCACTCGTGGCGAACCGGATGGCCATGAGGTCCTGCGGCGCGAGCGCGTCGCCGTAGGCATGGCGCGATGCGAGCGTGAAGCTTGTCAGGATGACGATCAGCACCGCGCCTCCAGCGATACTGGCGAACCTGGTCACCTCTCACCGCCCGACACCAAGCCCATCCCAGTGCCGCCCCTTGCGGGCGGATGGAGCTCCACCCTGATCCTGGCGAAGGCGTGGTCATGTTGCTGGAGCATTGTCCCTCGATGCGCCGCTCGGCCCGAACAACCTGCTCCCACCGGTGCCCCCAGATGCGCGAGACCTCCTCATCGCCGGTGATCTCTGCTCATCCGCGTTGCGCTGCGGGCGCGTTGACGTTCCGCGTCAGCCACCAGAACGTCGTCGCGGCCGCGCTGACCGTGCAGCCGGCGAGGCACACGCCCGGCCAGCCCACGCGCGCATAGATGAGGGTCGAGGCGGCGGCGCCAAGCGCGCTCCCGATCGAGTAGAAGATCATGTAGCCCGCCACGAGGCGGCTGCGGGCGTCCGGACGCGTCGCGTAGATCAGGCTCTGGCTCGAGACGTGCACGGCCTGCAGCCCGAACGAGATCGCCAAGGCGCCGAGGGCCAGCAAGCCCAGGCTCCTGTGCATGAGGAGGATGGGGAGCCAGGCCGCGATCATGAGCAGCAGCCCGGCCATGGTGGTCTGCTGCACGTGGCCGCGGTCGGCGAGCCGGCCGGCGATCGCCGCGCCGACCGCGCCGGCGGCGCCTGCCAGGCCGAAGAGGCCGACCTCCATGCGGCTGAGCGAGAAGGGCTCCCTCGTCAGCGGCAGGACGAGGGGCGTCCAGAGGATCGTGTTGGCTGCGAAGACGAGGCACGCGAGCACAGCTCGGACGCGCAGGACCGGCACCTCGACGAAGAGGGTGCCGAGCGAGCGGAGGAGCTGCGCGTAGCTCAGCGCCGCCGGCCGCGGGCCTGCGGGCATGGAGGCGAAGAGCAGCATCGCGACGACGGACATCGCCCCGCTCGCAACGAGGTAGACGGCGCGCCAGCCGAGCAGGTCGGCCAAGGTCCCTGAAATGGCCCGCGCGAGAAGAATGCCCGTGATGACCCCGCTCGTGACGAGCCCGACCACCCGGCCCCGCTCGGCCGGGCCAGCGACAAGGGCCGCATGCGCCACAAGGATCTGGGTGACGACGGCGAGCAGTCCGACCGCGGCGAAGGCCGCGAAGGCGACGAGGACGTTCGGGGCCCCTGCGATGGCGAGGAGCGCCGCCGAGGCGAGGACCGTATGGATGACGACGAGCCGCCGACGGTCCACCACGTCACCGAGCGGCACAAGGAAAAGCAGACCCAGGCCGTAGCCCACCTGCGTCACGGTCGTGATGATCCCGGCTGCGGCGTGGCCGATCCCGAAATCGTCGGCGATGCTGTCGAGGAGCGGCTCGGCGAGGGTGATGCAGGCGACGGAAAGGCCGCAGGCGGTCGCTAAAAGTGCGACGATCGCGCGGCCGAGGCGTGGCGGGTGGATCGTGGGATCGGGCGTCGCATCGCCGGACCTGCCAGGAGATCCGGCCTTGCCGGGTGTCAGCCGCACGATGGCGCTCACGCCAGGCCGGATCGCCGTGGCGGGGCGAAGGGCTGCACGGCGGAGGCGAAGGCCGGCATCGCCTCACAAGCGGCAGCGTGGGCAGCGAGGTGCGGGCGCCGGGCCGGTGCGTGCAGCCGGGGATGCGCCTCTGCAAGGAAGCGCAGAGCGCAGGCGACCGCGATGTCGGGGTGACCGGGCGTCGCGCCGAACCAGAAGCGCGTCGTCGTGGCTGCGCGCGCCGCCTCCAGCGCCGCCAGCGTGCCCTCGATCTGGGCGGTGCAGCGCTCCACCCATGCCACAGGGACATCCTCGTGCAGCAGCTGCTCGTAGATCAGGCTCACCATCTTGTCGCAGAGCCCGCCTGCCAGGGCGCAGACGCGCAGCATCGCCCGGCGCGCCGGGCCGGAGGGCGCGATGAGCCGCGCCGCGCCCGCCGCCTCGTCCAGGTGGTCCAGGATCGCCGCGGTCTCGATCAGCACCTCGCCATCGTCCAGCAGCAGCGCCGGCACGCGCCGCAGCGGGTTGAGCGTCGCCAGCCCTTCGGAATCGCCGAAGGCGGACCAGGGGCGGTGCTCGTAGCTCCTGCCGAGGATGTTGAGTGCGACGGCGACGCGCCGCACGAAAGGCGAGTCGTATTGGCCGACCAGAATCATCGCATTCCCGCATGATGAGCCGCAGTGGGAAGCTAACGTCCGGCCCGGCCACCGGCGAGTTGCGGCAGATGGCCGCGCGGGTGATGGTGGATTGCCCGCAGACCGTTGAGAACATGATGGGCTTCGCGGGCAGGGCCACCCTCGGCATGAATGCCGCTCATCAGCGGTGAGGAGAAACCGTCGTCCTGGCCGCCCATGAGCGCGCCAGGGCGGCCGGCCCGTCGGGCGTCTGCCGGCGGACGCACGAGATGAACGCGACGGCCCGCCGGCTCCATGACGGCGTCGCCCATCGCTCGGACTTCATCGTGTACGGCCAGGATCTCCCGCGCATCCCCGGCTGACGGCGCCCGGCAGCGCGCAGCGCGGCTACCACGGCCCCTCGCGCAGCCAAGCTTCCAGCATCGGCAGCCGGTCCTGCCCCCAGAAGGCTTCGCCTTCCACCACGAAGAAGGGCGCGCCGAAGACCCCCTCGGCCAGCGCCTCCTCCGTCGCGCTGCGCAGCGCGGCGCGCGCAGCGGGCAAGAGCGCCTCGGCCGCCGCGCTCTCCGCCGCCGGCCCAAGCCGCGCCGCGAAGGCCCGCGCCGCGTCGGAACCGTCCAGCGCCTCGCCATGCGCGAACACCGCCATGAAGGCGTCCTCCGCGAAGCGCGCGGCCAGGGCGCCGTCCCGCAGGGCGATGGCGTGGAACACCCGCGCGAGAGCGAGGGAGGTGCCGGCCGGCGGCGTCGCCGTCGCGAAGGGCAGCCCCAAGCGCCGCGCGAGCCGGGCGAGGTCGCGGCGCGCATAGTCGCCGCGCAGCCGCTGCGCGCCGAGCGGGGCCGCGCCGGTGGTGCGGAAGATCACGCCGAGCAGGATCGCCCGCCAGCGCACCGTGCGGCCGCAGCGCCGCGCCACCGCCTCGACCTGCGTCGAGGCGAGCCAGGCGTAGGGCGAGGCGAAGTCGAACCAGAAGGTGATCGGTGCCGGAGCGGCTCCGGTCATGGTGCAATCCCCCGCGTGAGCGTGTCTCCGCGCCGATGACCAGAACTCATGCCCCTCGGCAACAGCGGGGTGCCAGGATACGCGACGTGGCGGCGACGGAGGCGTGACGCGTGACAGGGACGGCCACCCCTTCCCGCCTGAGGGTCATCATCTACGTGTCGGCTTGCGTGATGGCCGTGTCCATGGGGCTGCGGCAATGCTTTGGCCTCTTCCTCGAACCGGTGGTGGCCGATCTCGGCACCTCCGCCGCATCCTTCGGCTTCGCGGTGGCGCTGCACAACCTCGTCTGGGGCCTCTCGCAGCCGGTCGTCGGCGCGCTCGGTGACCGCTACGGCCCGCGGCCTGTGCTGCTCGGCTGCGGCACGCTCTATGCGCTCGGGCTGCTGCTCTTCGCGACCTCCCGCACCGCCTGGATCGGCCTGGACCTCGGCATCGGCGTGCTGACCGGGCTCGGCATCGCCGGCACGGGGTTCGGCGTGCTGCTCGGCGCCGTGTCGCGCGCCGCGCCGCCGGAGCGGCGGAGCGTGCTGGTCGGCCTGGTCTCGGGCGCCGGCTCGGCCGGCGTGCTGATGATCGCCCCGCTTGGCGAGGCCCTGACGGCGGCCTTCGGCTGGCGCGCGGCAGCGCTCGCCTTCGTTGCGCTCTGCGGAGCCGTGGTCGCGATGTCGGTCGCAATCGGCGGCGCGCCGCCGCAGGCGGAGGTGCCGGTCGCCCGGTCCGGTACGTCCGGGCTGCGCGCGACGCTCGGCGCAGCCCTGGCCCATCCCGGTTTCGTCGCGATGTCCGTCGCCTTCTTCGCCTGCGGCTTCCAGCTCATGTTCGTCACCACGCACCTGCCGCGCTTCCTCGGCCTGTGCGGGCTGCCGCCCGCACTCGGCGCGCAGGCGCTGGCGGTGATCGGGGTCTGCAACGCCTTCGGCTCCTACGCCTTCGGGCGGCTCGGGCAGAGCTACAGCCCGAAGCGCCTGCTCGCCGGCATCTACGCGATCCGCACGCTGGCCATCCTGATCTATCTGGCGGCGCCGGTCTCGGCAGCGAGCACGCTCGCCTTCGCGGCGGTCATGGGGGCCACCTGGCTCGGCGTGGTGCCGCTGGTCTCCGCGCTGATCGGACGGCTGTTCGGCCTGACGCATTTCAACACGCTGTTCGGTGTCGCCTTCCTGGTTCACCAGCTCGGCGGCTTCGCGGGCGCCTGGATGGGCGGGATCGTGCTCGACGCAACGGGCGCCTACGACGCGGCCTGGTGGGCGCTCATCTGCATCGGCGCGATCGCGGCGCTGCTGCAGTGGCCGATGGACGACCGGCCGCGGCCGCCCGCGCGCGTCGCCGCCGCGTCGCGCAGGGCGCCGAGCCAGGGCTGATGGAGGGGGAACCCGATCTCCTTGTCCGGGCGGCAGGCCCTGCGGAACTCCGCCTCGTCGGAGAAGTCGGCGAGGGCAGCGTCGAGGTCGCGACGGTTCCAGGCCGCGATCCGCGCCGCCGCGTGCCGCAGCATCTCTCCGCGTCCAGGCCTTCATTCACTTTGTCTCCCATGGTGCGGCATCGGCGATCCGGTTGAGCTCGGCGCCATGCGGGTCGCACCACGCGGTGGGCCGGCCGTTCACCGCGAGCAGGAACGCGCTCGGGTCGCAGGGTGGGGCGAGGCCGTGCTGGAGCCCCGGCACGACCTGCGGCGCCTCCATGCTGATCCATACGTCGCATAGGCCGGCCACTCGCGCGGCGAATTCTGCCCGCGCCCCTGCATCCGGGACGTAGGCCAGGGTGGCGATGTTGAAGACCACGAGCGTTGCGGCCTTTCCACCTGTTGCCGCCTCGCGGCAGAGGGCAGGCAGCGCGTTGCCGAGCAGGTCGCCCCTGACGATGCGGGGGCGCGTGGTCGCCGCAATGCGGAGTGCTGCCCGCAGCCGCGCGAGCCGTTCCGGCTGCTCGGGCCAGACCAGGTTCTCCAGCCAGGCAGCATCGGCAGGCCGGGCGGCATCAAGCGGTGCGAGATCCAGGCCGACCCGCCACGCGATGCGGGGCAGCGACGCCGGCATGGCCTCGCCGCTGTAGCGGCAGGGAAGGATCGGGACGTCGCCCGTCGCGTCCCGCGGCAGCAAACACCGGGTGCCGTCGTCATACCCGTAGCAATCGGGCAACAAGCAGAGCCCGGCGGCGGCGCCGATTTCGACCAGCGCAAGCGGCTGGGGCAGGCGCGCGAGGACGGGGAGCAGCACGGCGCACCGGCCCGGCTCGTTGGTCTGCGTCGAGTACGAGAGCATCACCGCCCGCACCGCATCGGCCCGCGCCAGCAGCGTGTTCCGGAAGTGAAGGGGAGTGTCGGGCGTGCCGAAGAGATGCCGAAAGGCGGCCAGCAACAGGTTCGGCTGGCGCTTGTGCTCCGGCAGAGTGAGCAGGAATCCAAGCACCTGCTCGTCCTGCGCCACGGCCCTGGCGAGCACCTGGTAGAGGGGCGATTTGCCGGCCACCTCCACTTCCGCGAAGCCGTGGTAGCGCGCGGCAAGCGCCGAGTGGCTCCCGCCGGTCATCCGGCGCTGTAGGGCGTTCCGTCCTTGTGGAGGTATCGCCACCCGCCGTCGGCGGCCATGATCGCGAGCAGGTCGTCGTCCGGATAGCGCCCTTCGTCGCCAGCCGTCCGATCTCCGATCTCCAGGATGACGCAGTCGCGGTCCGTCAGGTTCTCAAGGTGGTGCGCGGTGCCGCCCGCCGGGAAGCCGGCGACCATGCCGGGCCGCAGGCGCGTCGGCCCCGCGTCGGTGAACAGGGTGGGCTCGCCCTCCAGGACGTAGATGAATTCGTCCTGCCGGGAGTGGACGTGGTGAAGCGCCGAGGCGGCCCCTGGGCGGAGCCGGGTGAGGTTCACCCCGAAGTTCCTCAGGCCGAAGATGTCGCCGAGAGGGTGCTTCACACGGCCGGCCACGCGCGCGGCGAAGGGCTCGGGATAGCTGCTCTGCTTCGCGCGAGGCGGCGCGTCCGCGGCGACGACCGCAATGGTGAGGGGCTCTGGCGCGGCGGTATTCATTGCGGGGCTCCTGGCCGGACGGGACGTGATCGGCTGGACGCACGATACCGCCCTGGCTGCGAAGGGGGTGCGCGGCGGCGCAAAGCCGCGGCGATTTCTCCTCATGCAGGCGAAGGTCCGCTCACCTGAAGCGCCACCCCGCCTGCACGGCGTCAGCGCCTCTGCATGGAGACGGACGCTGCGGGGAAGCCGGCGGTCGGCTCGCCGGTGCGGCGACGATGCGAGCGCGCTATTCCGGGTCCGCGAGCACGGAGGGTGGCAGACGGGCGGCGATCCGGCGGGCGGCGTCCTGGACGGCTGGCGCCAGGGCGAGCAGCCCGGCGCGATCGCGCCGGAAGGTGGGCACCGTCAGGCTGATCGCGCCATGCGGATGGCCACGGCGATCCAGGATCGGGACACCGAGGCTCCTGACCTCGGCCGCCTGCTCCCCGTCGTCGAACGAGTATCCTCTCGCGCGCGTGGCCTCCAGATCCGCATCCAATGCCGCGCGCGTCGTGAGCGTGCGGGGCGTATGCCGCTCGACGGCGATGCCGGCCAGCACGGCCTCGCGCCGCGCCGGCGGGAGGAAAGCAAGCACCGCCTTCCCCGTGCCGCTGCAATAGGCCGGGCCACGTGCGCCGACGCGGAGGCGAAAGCTGATCGGCTCCCGGCTGTCCACCTGGGCGATGTAGAGCATCTCCCGCCCGTCGAGCACGGCCAGCCGAACCGTCTCCCCCGTCCGGTCGCGCAGCGCCGTCATGTCCTCCTCGGCTGCGGCACGCAGGTCGAACCCCACCCAGGCGAGATTGGCGAACTCGATCAGCCGCAGGCCGAGCCGCCATCCGCCGCCCGGATCGGCACGCAGGAGGCCTTCGTCCTGCAGGGCGGCCAGGATGCGGTGCAGCGTCGCCTTCGAGTGGCCGGTCGCGGCCATCAACTCGGTGAAGCGGGGCGGCGCCTCGGACCGCGCCACGAGGGCGAGCACCTCGACATGCCGCGCGAAGACGCTCTTCGGCGGCTCGGGACCGGAGGCTGCCTGGCGAGATGTCCTCATGACGGTCACGCGTGAAACACAGTTCCGGCGGGAGGGACAAGGTGCCCCGTCGGGAGGCCGCATGGCGAGCCCATCCGCGCCCTGCCGCCCTTCGGCCCACCCGCGGCGGTTTTCGCCGTCCCTCGGCGCCGCGCCCGACGCGGGCAAGGCACGCAACGCTTGACGCGCGCCACCGTATGCGACGATCGTGGAGTCAGACGAAACATGGTTCCGTTCAACGGAACTACGGCACCGGGTGGTGCCGGACAGGAGGAGCGTTGCGTGTCGTCACTGTCCCGCCTGTCGGGCGTCCATCCCATCCTCTACGCCTTCTTCGGACCTGACGGCCGGCTCGACCGGCCCGCGCTGGAACGGCAGGTGGATGTCTGCCTCGCCGCAGGCTGCCACGGCATCGCGCTGCTCGGGCTGGTGACGGAGGTGTTCCGCCTCTCGACAGAGGAGCGCCTCGACCTTGTCGGCTGGGCGGGGGAGCGCATCGCCGGACGCGTCCCGCTGATGGCCACGGTTGCCGAGCCGACGGTGCACGGGCAGCTCGACTTCATCGCGGAGGCGAAGCGGCGCGGCGCAGACTGGGTGGTGCTGCAGCCGCCCCCGGTGAAGGGCGTCAGCGAGCGCGAGGTGCTGCGCTTCCTCGGCGCGGTTGCCGATCGTTCCCCGCTGCCCGTCGGCGTGCAGAACAACCCGCTGAACATGGAGGTCTCCGTCTCCAACGAGGCGCTGCTCGCGTTGCATCGGGCGCATCCGAACATCCGTTTCATGAAGGCGGAGGGACCGGCGGTCTCGGTCGGCGCCTTCGCGCGCGAGGCGTCGAAGACCTGCGACGTCTTCGCCGGCCATGGCGGCATCGAGTGGCCTACCAACCTGCGCAGCGGCTGCCAGGGCCTGATCCCGGCGCCGGAACTCGTGGATGCGCAGGTCGCGGTCTGGGAGCTGTGGTCGAAGGGCGAGACGGCGCGGGCCGAGGCGCTGCACCGCGCCATCCTGCCCGTCGTCGTCTTCATGTCGCGCTCGCTGCCGCTGCTGATCGCCTATGGCAAGCGGCTGATGGCCGCGCGCATGGGCTGGCCGGAGGTTCATCCCCGCCTGCCGGAGGCCGCGGTGACGCCCTTCGGCACGGAGGAGCTGGCGCGATTCGCGGAACTGCTAGGCCCGCTCGGCACCATGCCGGGCGCGCCGCTCTCGCCGGCGCTGCGCCGCATCGCCGGGCTCGACTGACGCAGGACAGGGAGGACACTGCCATGAGGACCACCCGACGCGCGCTGCTCGTCGCCGGCGCGGGGCTGCTCCCCACGCCCGCGCCCGCCCAGGCGCCCTGGCCGGAGCGCGCGCTGCGCATCATCGTCCCGCTCTCGCCTGGCGGCATCGCCGACACGATGGCGCGGCTGGCGGCGGAGACGCTGCAGCAGCGCCTCGGCCGCCCGGTCGCGGTGGAGAACCGCAGCGGCGCCGGCGGTGCGATCGGGATGGAGGCGCTCGCCCGCGCCGCGCCCGATGGCCACACGCTCGGCATGGGCAACATCGCGGCCAACGCGATCCTGCCCGCCCTGACGCGCGGCCGGCTGCCCTATGACCCGGTCGCGGACTTCACCCCGATCTGCCTCGTCGCGCGCACGCCGAGCGTGCTGGTGGTGAACCCGCACAAGGTGCCGGTGCAGACGCTGCCCGAGTTCCTGGCCTTCCTGCGCGCCAACCCCGACCGGCTGAGCTTCGGCTCTTCCGGCATCGGCACCAGCCTCCATCTCGCGATGGAGATGCTGATGCTGGAGACCGGCACGCGCATGACGCACGTGCCGTTCCGTGGCTCCTCCGACATGATCACGGCGATGGTCGGGGGCCAGGTGGACCTGGCGGTGGACAGCTTCGCGACCGCCTGGCCGCATGTGCAGGCGGGGAGGCTTCGCGCCATCGCCGTGCCCACGGCCGAGCGCCTGCCCTTCGCGCCGGAGCTGCCGACCATCGCCTCGCTGGTGCCGGGCGTGCAGCTCAATCCGTGGCATGGCATCATGGGACCGGCGGGCCTGCCGGCGCCGATCGTGCAGCGCCTCAATGCCGAGCTGACCGGCTGGCTGCGCGAGCCTGCGGTGGTGGAGCGGTTCGCGGGCTTCGGCGGCGTGGCCGCGCCGACCACGCCCGAGGCGTTCCGCGCGCTCATGGCGTCCGAGCTCGAGAGGTTCCGCGAGCTGATCGCGCGCACCGGCATCGCCGCGGGCTGACGGCCATGTCGGCTGCCGGCGCCCCCGAGCGGATCGCCTCCGTCGAGGCCTTCGTGGTCGTGATCCCCCGCGATGTTCCCTATCTCGGCCCGCTGCGGGCGGGAGAGGAGATCAACAGCCGCGGCTACTTCGTCCGCCGCGGCAACCGCAGCGCCTATCCTGCCAGCGACACCTCCGTGCTGGTGAAGGTCACCACCGCGTCGGGCTGCATCGGCTGGGGCGAGAGCTACGCCATCGTCGCGCCCGGCGCGGTGGCGGAGATCGTCACCGACCTGCTCGGCCCGCTCTGCGTCGGGCGCGACGCACGCGATCCCGTGCCGCTGCACGAGGACCTCTACGACACGATGCGGGTGCGCGGCTTCGTGAGCGGCTACTTCGTGGACGCGCTGGCCGGGCTGGACATCGCGGTATGGGACGCGGCGGCGCGGCTGGCCGGCCTGCCGCTCTGCCGCCTGCTGGGCGGACAGCGGCACGGGCGCCTCGCGGCGTATGTCTCCGGCCTGCCCAAGCCGACGCTGGCCGAGCGCGTGCAGCTCGCCCGGGACTGGCAGGCGAAGGGCTTCGGAGCGGTGAAGTTCGCTGCGGCGGTGGCAGACGAGGGCGAGGAGGCGGAGATGGCGGCGCTGCGCAGCGCCCTTGGCCCCGGCATGCGGATCGCCTGCGACATGCACTGGAAGCACACCGCGCTCGCCGCCACCCGGCTGATCGACCGGCTGCACGCGCACGACCTCTGGTTCGCCGAGGCCCCCGTCGCGCCGGAGGACATCGAGGGCCAGAAGGAGGTGGCGGCCAAGGCCCGCACCTCGATCGCGCTGGGCGAGGAATGGCGCACCGCCTTCGAATATCGCCCTCGACTGATCGGCCGCTGCATGGACATCATCCAGCCGGAGATGGCGCATACGGGCGTGACGGAGTTCATGAAGATCGGCCGCATGGCGGAGGCCTTCCACTGCCGGGTCATCCCGCACGCCTCCATCGGCATCGGCATCTTCCAGGCGGCCAGCCTGCACGCCTCGGTCGCGCTCCAGGCGTGCGACGGGCACGAGTACCAGCACTCCATCTTCGACCGGAACCTGCGCTTCGTCACGGGCGACATGGCCTGCGCCGAGGGCTTCTACCGGCTGCCTTCGGGCCCCGGCCTCGGCGTCGCGCCGGACGAGGAGGTCTGGCGCCACGCCCGGCGGCACGAGCCCGGCTGATGGCCACCATCCTGCTCGACGGGGTCCGCAAATCCTTCGGCCGCACCGCCGTGCTGCACGGGATCGACCTGGCCGTCGGCGAAGGCGAGTTCGTCGCCTTCGTCGGTCCGTCGGGCTGCGGCAAGTCCACGCTGCTGCGGCTGATCTGCGGGCTCGACGAGGTGTCGGGGGGCACCATCGCCATCGGCGGCGAGGTGGTGAACGACGTGCCGCCGGCGCGGCGCGGGATCGCCATGGTGTTCCAGTCCTATGCGCTCTACCCGCACATGACCGTGGCGCAGAACATGGGCTATGCGCTGCGCATGGCCGGCCGCCCGAAGGCGGAGATCGCCAGCCGCGTGCGGGAGGCCGCCGCCGTGCTGCGGCTCGAGCCGCTGCTGGACCGCCGCCCGCGCGAGCTCTCCGGCGGGCAGCGGCAGCGCGTGGCGATCGGCCGTGCCATCGTGCGCGAACCGCAGGCCTTCCTGTTCGACGAACCGCTGTCCAACCTCGACGCGGCGCTGCGCGTGGACATGCGGACCGAGATCGCGCGGCTGAAGGCGCGGCTGGGCACGACGATGGTCTACGTCACCCACGACCAGACGGAAGCGATGACGCTCGCCGACCGGATCGTGGTGCTGAATGCGGGGCGCGTGGAGCAGGTGGGCGCGCCGCTCGAGCTCTACCGGCGGCCGGAAAGCCTCTTTGTCGCCCGCTTCATCGGATCGCCGCGCATGAACCTGCTGCCGCGGCCGGCCCTGGCCGGCGCATGCCCCGGCCTTCCCGAAGCCGCGGCGACGATCGGCCTGCGCGCCGAGGACCTCTCGCCCGCGCCCGCCGGCACGCCGGGCGCGCTGCCCGGCGAGGTGGTGCTGGCGGAGCATCTCGGCGCCGACCTCTTCGCCCACGTCACCGTGCCGGGCGTGCCGGAGCCGGTGGTCGTCCGGCTCGGCGCGGAGAGGGAGATGCGGCCGGGCGAAGCGATCGCGCTGCGTCCGGACCCGGGCAGGGTGCACCTCTTCGACGCGAACGGACGGAGGATGGCGTGACCGGCGCGACCTATCCCGACCTGCGCGGCCGCCCGGTCCTCGTGACCGGCGGGGGCGGCGGCATCGGCGCCGCCATCGTGGCGGCCCTCTGCGCGCAGGGCGCGCGTGTCGCGGCACTGGAGGTGAACGCGGAGGCGGCACGGCGCACCGAGACGGAGGTCGCGGCAGCCACCGGCAACCGACCTCGCTTCGCGATCTGCGACCTGAAGGACATCCCGGCCGCGCAGGCCGCGATCGCGGAGCTGGCGACCGCCACGGGCCCTTTCCGCGGCCTGGTCAACAACGCGGGCGACGACGACCGCCATGCCTGGCAGGACGTGACGCCGGCGCTCTGGGACGAGCGCTTCGCGGTGAACATCCGCCACCAGTTCTTCTGCGCCCAGGCGGTGGCCGGCCCGATGGCGGACGCCGGCGGCGGAGCGATCGTCAACCTTGGCTCCGTCTCGTGGATGTTCGGCGCGGCGGGCCTGATCGCCTATACCAGCGCGAAGTCCGCGGTGGCGGGGCTCACCAGGTCGCTTGCCCGCGAACTCGGACCGCAGCGCATCCGCGTGAGCTGCATCGCACCCGGCTGGGTGCTGACGGAAAAGCAGGTTGCCCGCGCCCGCGCGACGGATCCCGGCAAGTTCGATGCCTATCTCCAGCGGCAATGCCTGAAGGAGCACATCGAGCCGGCCGACGTCGCGCGCCTGGCGCTCTGGCTGATCTCCGACGAGTCGCGCCGCTGCACGGGGCAGACCTTCATCCTGGATGCGGGCGTCGTCTGAGGCGCGTTCCCGGCTTCATCTCGTGACGTCCAAGGGAGAAGAACCATGAGCACCATCACCCGCCGCGGCTTCGGAGCCGGCGGACTCGGCGCAACGCTCGGGCTGCTCGGCGCGCCCCGCGGCGGCGGTGCGCAGTCCGGCGCGCCGGGCTTCATGAGCTTCACCTTCGCCGAAGATGCGGGCCGGCCGCATGTCCAGGCCGTGCTGGACAGCTTCCGCAGTGCGAGCGGCATCGCGGTGGAGCCGATCGGCTCGGCCTGGGGTGACATGCAGCGCAATATCCTGCTGCGCAGCCGCAGCCGCACCCTGCCGGCCTCCGCCCAGGTGCAGGAGCGCTGGCTGCCCTCCCTCGCCTCCCTGCCCGAGATCCTGGACCTCGACGCCCTGTTCGGGCCCGGCGCGCTCGACAGCGCGATCGAGCCCTCCGTGCTGGCGATGGGACGCCATCGCGGCCGGCTGATCGGCCTGCCGCTGATCACCGGCAGCATCGGCATGATCGCCAACACCGAGGTGCTGGCCCGTGCGGGCGTCACGCGCATGCCCGCGACGGTGGAGGAGTTCCGCGCCGCGCTGGTGGCGGTGCGCGACCGGGTGCCGAACTCGGTGCCGTTCGCCATGGCCACGAAGAACCCGAACTCCATACCGCTCGATGCCCTGATCTGGGTCTGGACGCATGGCGGACGGATCATCGACGACGAGGGTGGCGTCCGCATCAACACGCCCGAGGGCCGTGCGGCGATGGAGCATGTCGTCGGCATGATGCGCGACCGCCTCATCGCCCCGGAGGTCGACAGGCCGGATGCGCGGCGGCTCTTCGCACAGGGGGCCGCGGCCTTCTACATCGACGCGCCCCAGGGCCGGCTGTTCATCCGCACCTTCTCCGGTCGCGGCGAGGCGGCCGACGCCTTCACCCGCCCGGTGCCAACCCCCGTGCTGCGCGTGGGCGATGCGCCGCGCTCCGTCCAGTGGGGGCACCTCGTGGTCTTCTTCCGCGGCGGCCAGACCGCGGGCATGGACAGCGCCGGCGCGCGCTGGGCACGGCACCTGGCGAGCGACGCGGTCCAGACCACCTTCCCCGTCGCGCTCTCGGCGCTTCCGGCGACGCGTGCGGGGCGGGCAGCCCCTGCCGTGCAGGACGACGCCTACTTCAAGGCCTGGAGCGAGGCCGCCGGCAGCCCGTTGCCGCACGAGATCGGGATCTGGTCCAACGCCCCCGAGCTCTCCACCATCCTGAGCGAGGAGCTGCAGGCGGCGATGCTCGGCCAGAAGCCAGCGGCGGCCGCCGCGGCCTCCATGCAGTCCCGCATGGAGGCCTCGATGGCCCGGCGCGCCGGATGAGCGGTGCGGCACTGCCCGGCCGTGAGGTGCGTGCGACGGCAGGGCCCGGTGACGCGGCGCGGCCGGCAGAGTGTGCCGCTCTCCCCATCTCGCCGCATGCGCGGCGGGGCGGCCTGAAGGCCGGGGAGCAGCGGGCCGGCTGGCTCTTTCTCGTGCCGGCTCTCATCGCCTTCGCCCTGGTGATCGCGCTGCCCTTCCTGCGGGCGCTCGGCCTCGCCTTCACGCGCTACGACCTGGTGACACCTGCGCCCGTCTTCATCGGGCTCGCGAACTTCCGGGCCATCCTCGCCTCGCCGGAGGTGATGGGAGCCTTCGTCACCACGCTGGTCTACGTGACGCTCACGACCGCGCTCACGCTGCTGCTCGGACTGGCCTGGGCGATCATGATGCACCAGTCCTTCCGCGGGCGCGCGGCGCTGCGGACCCTGTCGCTGCTGCCCTGGGTTCTTCCCAGCACCGTGAGCGCCTTCGTCTGGGGCTGGATCTTCAACAGCCGCTACGGCGTGCTGAACGCCGTGATGCTGGAACTCGGCCTCATCGAGTTCCCGCAGGCCTGGCTGTCGACCTCGGCGGGGGCCATGGCGGCGATCGTCGCGACGAAGGTGTGGCTCTCCGTGCCGCTCAACATGACCTTCTTCCTGGCCGGCCTGCAGGGGCTCGACCGGGAGCAGATGGAGGCGGCGCGGGTGGATGGCGCGGGGAACTGGTCGCTGCTGCGCGATCACGTCCTGCCGCATCTGCGGCCCGTCCTGCTGGTCGTGCTGGTGCTCGGCATGATCGGCAACCTGCAGCAGTTCGACACCATCTTCGCGCTGACCGGCGGGGGTCCGGTGCGGGCGACGACGGTGCTGTCCATCGAGGTCTACCGGCGCGGCTTCGACCAGTGGGATGTCGGAATGGCCTCCGCGATCGGGCTGCTCTGGCTCGCGGTGATCCTGCCACCGGCCTATGTCTACCTGCGCCACCTGCTGCGGGGGGTGTGATGCTCGACCTTCGCTCCCGCACGGCGCGGATCGTGTTCGGGGGGTTGCTGCTGCTGCTCGGATTCTTCCTGTTCTTCCCGCTCTACTGGACGGCGATCTCCGCGCTGAAACCGAATGCGGAGCTCTATCGCGTCGTGCCGACGCTGATCCCGGAAGCGCCGACCCTGACGCACTTCGCCACCGCCTTCACGCGAGGCAACCTGCTGCTCCACATGCAGAACAGCCTGCTCGTCTCGACCGCTGCGGCCCTGATCAACACGGGGCTCGCGCTGCATGCGGGCTACGCCTTCGCGAAGTTCCGCTTCGCCGGCAGGCGGACGGTGATGCTGGTGCTCCTCTCGGCGCAGGTCTTCCCCTTCGGCCTGCTGCTGATCTCGATCCACCCGCTGCTGACGGACATAGGGCTGCTCGACACGCGCATCGGGCTTGTCCTGTCCTACATCGTCTTCGCGCTGCCGGTCTCCACCTACATGTTCTTCTCGTACTTCGCGCAGGTGCCCGGCGAGCTGATCGAGGCGGCACGCGCCGACGGCGCGAGCGAGCCGAGGGTTCTCTACGGCGTGGTGCTGCCCGTTTCGGTGCCCGCGGTCGTCACGGTGTTCCTCTACGCGTTCATGTGGGCCTGGAACGACCTGCTCTACGCGCTGACCCTGGTGGTGTCCGAGGAGAAGCGGACAGTCGGACCGGGCCTGCTGCTCTCGTACCTGAACGAGACGAGCTCGGACTGGGGCGGGGCGATGGCGGCCTCCCTCGTCGCCTCCGCGCCGATCATCCTTGCCTTCGCGGCGCTGCAGCGCTGGTTCGTGCAAGGCATCACGGCAGGAGCGGTGAAGTAGCCCGCCGCACCCCGGCGCAGCTTCCCGCTCAGGCAAGCCGGTGCTGGAGGAAGAAGCGGAGCATCTCGCGGGACGCGTCCGGCCCGCGCGGATCGGTGTAGGAGCCGGCGGGGCTGCCGCCCGACCAGGCGTGCCCCGCACCGCGCACCAGCCAATGCTCGAGCAGGACGCGGCCCCCGGCGTCGCGATGCGTCGTGCGGCGCCATGGATGCCCGCCGGGCACCGCACCCTCCTCCACCGCCCGGCGCAGGCCGGCGGCGCCGGCCTGCGCGATCACCTGGTCGCCGTTGACGGGATGAACCGTGGTGTCGCGGTCGGCGTGGAAGACGATCGTCGGCATGATCCGTTCCGAGGCGGCCGAAGCCGACGGGGCGCCCTGACGCATGGCGGCGAAGGCCGATGGCACGTCGCGCGCCGCGCCGCACGCCAGCCCGGAATGGACGCCGATGGCCGCGTAGAGGTCCGGATAGGCCAGGCCCATGATGGCCGCCTGCGCGCCGCCGGCCGAGAGCCCGGCGACATAGACCCGCCGCGGATCCGCCCCGTGCTCGCCCAGGATGCGCTGCGTGATCCCGGCGATGATCGCCGGCTCGCCCGCAGCACGCCGCTGGTCGGCCGGGCTGAACCAGTTCCAGCAGCGCTGCGCATTGGCCGATTGCGACTGGGCAGGATAGGCGACGAGCAGGCCGTGTTCCTCGGCCAGCATGTTCATCCGCGTGCCCGCGGCAAAGTCGTCGGGGGACTGCGTGCAGCCATGCAGCATGAGGAGGAGCGGCGGCACCGCACCCGCCTTCAGGCCCGCGGGGACGTAAAGCTTGTAGGCGCGGCTGCCCGCCTCGCCGACGAAGGTCCTCGCCAGGAACTGTGCGCCAGCCGGCATCGGATCCGGCGCGGGCCTGGGCTGGCGCGGCGGCCGGCTTCCCGCGGCGTGTCGCAGCGCCTTCGCCCCGAGCTGGCCCAGCAGCCCGCGCAGCGCCCCGCCGGGCTCGTCGCGCGGGTGACCGGCTGCCGCGCCGCTCCCACGCGCAGCCTGCGGGGGAATCGGTGCGCCGGTCTCGGGATCGATGTCGACGATGTGCGCATCCTGTCCGGGGGGAGCGGACGGCGGCGGCGTCCCGCCCCTCAGCGCGCGCTGGATCAGGGCGGAAGCCTCGGCAAGGCGGCCATCGCGGGTCAGGCGCGCGGCTTCCGCCATGGCGGCGGTCGGGAACGGGGTCATGAGGGGTCTTTCGTGGTGCGGAGGTGCCGCGCTGGGGCAGGCGGGCGGCAGGCTTGTCGAATGCGGCGGCGAAGGCGCGGCGGCCGCGTCAACGCGTCCGGTCGGCGAGCGCGGCCTTCACCGCGGCGCTGGCCTGGAGAGCCCCGAGCACCGTGATCGAGGCGATCGTCGCGCGGGCGAGGTCCGGGGTGACGTCGGGCGCGATGACGGCGAGGCCAAGCACGCGGATGTCGAGCGTCCGGCAGGCGTCGCGCACGGCCTCCAGCTCGGCGCGGCCGTAGTGCCGCATGCCGACGTCGAGGCTCTTGCGCGCGGTGGACTGCCGCGCCGCTTCGGCGTGGCGCTCGACCTGATTGCGGATCGCCGTGCGGATGAAGTCGGTCCGGTTGCCGTAGAAGCCCTCCTGCACGAGGAGATCGATATGGCCGAGGTCGACGTAGCCGAGGTTGATCGTGATCTTCTCGCTGTCGGGTCCCCGCGGCCGGAGATCCTGCACGCCGCCCATCTGCCGAGCCTCCGTCTACCATCTGTTTGGATGGTATATGGATGGCGCGGAGCCCGCAAGAGAGGGGCGGCTCCGCGCCGGAGCCGCACGCGCCGTCCGCTTCCCGCCCGGTCGGGCACCCTCGCGGCCGTCAGGTCAGCTTCGGGTCCATCGCATCGCGGAGCGCGTCGCCGCACAGGTTCAGCGCGAGCACGGCGAGGAAGATCGCGGCGCCCGGAAAGATGCTCATCCACCATGCGGCGCCGTACTGCATGCCGGTCGCGAGCATGTAGCCCCAGCTCGGGGTCGGCGGCTGCACCCCCAGCCCGAGGAAGGACAGGGCGGATTCGGTGATGAGCGATGCAGAGGCCTTCAGCGAGGCGAAGACCAGCATGTTGCCGGCGACCGAGGGCCAGATATGGCGCGCCAGGACCCGCACCGGGCCTGCGCCCATCGTACGGGCGGCCTGGACGAAATCCATCTCGCGGACGACGAGCGTCTCCCCCCGCGCCAGCCGGGCAAAGCCTGGAATGTTGACGATGGCGATCGCCACCATCGCATTGAGCAGGTCGGGACCGAGGACGGCCACGATGGCGAGCGCGAGGACGAGCGCGGGAAAGGCCATCAGCCCGTCCATGATCCGCATGAGCACGTCGTCCACCCGGCCCCCGACATAGCCGGAGACGAGGCCGATCGCGGTGCCGGCCGCGAGCGAGACGAGCACGGCGGCGCCGACGACCTGCAGCGACACGCGCGACCCGACGAGAATCCTGCTGAGGATGTCGCGGCCCAGCTCATCCGTGCCGAACCAGAATTGCAGGCCGGGCGGCGACAGGACATGGTCGTAGAAGATCTCGTTGGGGTCGTACGGCGCCAGGATGTCGGCCAGAAGCGCGAGCGCGATCAGCACGACGAGCAGCGACAGCCCGACACGGCCGAGGGCATGCCCGCGGAAGGCCCGCCAGCGTCTTGCCCAGAGGCTGACGGGGGCGGCGGGGACGGGGATCGTGGCGTCGGACATGGCGGGATTCAGGCCAGCCGCACGCGGCGGTCGAGCGCCGCATAGGCGAGATCCGTGAGAAGGTTCACGACGACCACCGCCAGCACCACCGTCAGCAGCGCACCCTGGATCACCGCGAAGTCGCGCTGGAAGATCCCGTCCACGATCATCGTCCCGAGGCCGGGAAGCGAGAACACCGTCTCCGTCACCACCGCGCCGCCCACCAGCGCGCCGGATTGCAGGCCGACGACGGTGACCACGGGCAGCAGCGCGCTGCGCAGGGCGTGGCGGAGGATCACCTGGCCCTCCGGCAGGCCTTTCGCCCGCGCAGTCCGGACGAAGTCGGCCCCGAGGGCGCCGAGCATGGCGCTGCGGGTCTGCCGCATGACGAGGCCGGCCATGGCCGCGCCGACGGTGATCGAGGGCAGGATCATGCGCTCCAGATTGGCCAGCGGGTCGGTCCAGAAGGGGACGTAGCCGGATGGCGGCAGCCAACCGAGGTGCACGGCGAAGAGCCGGATGAGGAGGATGCCGCTCCAGAAGAAGGGCAGCGCCATGCCGGCAAGCGCGAGCACGCTCACCATCAGGTCGAGCGGCGTGTTCCGCCGCACGGCCGCCATCACGCCGGCCGGCACGCCGATCGCGACGGCAAGCAGCATGGACATGGCCATGAGCTGCACGGTCACCGGCAGGCGCGCGGCGAGCATGCCGAGAACCGGTTCCCGGGTGCGGAGCGAGCGGCCGAGATCCCCTGAAAGGGTGCGGCCCATCCACTGCACGAAGCGGACCGGCGCCGGCTGGTCGAGCCCCATCTCGCGCCGCAACTGCTCGCGCTGCGCGGGGGTGGCGTTCTCGCCGAGCACCGTGACCGTCGGATCGCCGGGCAGCAGGTCGGTCAGCGCGAAGACCGCCACGCTCATGACGAGGAGGACCGGCAGCACCTGGAGCAGCCGTCGGCGGAGCAGGCGCAGCACCGGGTCAGCCGCCCGCGCCGGAAAGGATGGCGAACACCACGGGCTCCGTCGCGTCGAAATGCGCGTCCATCGTGGCCCGGGCGGCGGCGCGGTCGCCGCGGACCACGGCCGCGACGATCGCCGCGTGGCGGCGGACCGTTGCCTCCGGGTCCCGGAGCGGGCGCTGCGCGTTCAGGACGCGGATCGTCTCCTCCATCGTGCCGCGCAGCGCCTCGATGAGGAAGAGGATCAGCCCATTGCCTGCCGCCTCGGCGAGGGTGAGGTGGAAGCGCAGATCCGCCTGCACCCATCGCTCCGGCTCCTCCTTCGCCTCGTCCATCTCCGACAGCGCGCTCTCCAGCGCGGCGGCCTGGGACGGGGAGATCCGGCCGGCCGCCATGGCCGCGATCTGCGTCTCGAGGGCGCGGCGCAGCTCGACCGCCTCGCGCAGCCCCTGCCGGCTGGCGCGGAGCGCGAAGCGGAAGAACAGCTCGAGCGGGTCCGAACTCATCGCCCGGATGATGGCGGGCTTGCCGTGCCGCACCTCGATGACGCCCATCATGAGGAGGCGGTGCATCGCCTCGCGCACCACGGGCTTGGAGACGCCGAAATGGCGGCAGAGCTCCCCCTCGCTCGGCAGGGCGTCGCCCGGCTTGAGACCGCTCTCGATCAGCAGGTCCACCAGCCCCTTCAGCACCACGTCCGACAGCTTCTCCCTTCGCGTCTCCGGCGCGGGCGCGACGATGCGGAGCGCGGCATCCCCACGCGTCACGGCGAAACCTCCAGCAGGTGGCGCTGCGCGATCGCCGGCGGGTCCAGGATGCAGGCGCTCGCGCGTCCGGCGCCGAGGCGCCGCAGGGGCGGGATCTCGGCGCGGCAGGCTTCGGCCGCCAGGGCGCAGCGAGAGGCGAAGGGGCAGCCGGCGGCCGGCTCGAGGGGACTCGGAGGATCGCCGGCAAGCACGACGCGCCCGCGCCGTGCCGCCGGGTCCAGGCTCGGCGCGGCGGAGACGAGCGCGCGCGTGTAGGGGTGGGCGGGCGCGGCGATGACCGCGGCCGCGGGGCCGGTCTCGACCAGGCGGCCCGCGTACATCACCCCGATCCGGTCCGCGATGTGGCCGACCACGCCGAGGTCGTGGCTGATGAAGAGCATCGTCAATGCAAGCCGTTCCCGCAGGTCGGCGAGAAGGTTGAGGATCTGCGCCTGGATCGAGACGTCCAGTGCGGAGACGGCCTCGTCCGCCACCAGGAAGTCGGGCTTGGCGGCGATGGCGCGGGCGATCGCGATCCGTTGCCGCTGGCCGCCCGAGAACTGGTGGGGGTAGCGGCCCGCAGCGGCCGCGGGCAGGCCGACGACGTCGAGCAGGGCGGCAACCCGGCGCGAGCGCTCCTCGCCGCGCGCCAGGCGGTGGATCGCCAGCGGCTCCGCGATCGCCTCGCCCGCCGTCATGAAGGGATTGAGCGAGGAGAAGGGATCCTGGAAGACCATCTGCATCCGTCGCCGCAGCGGGCGCAGGGCCCGTTCCGGGGCGGCGGCGATGTCCATGCCGTCGAAGCGGATGCGGCCCTCGCTCGGCGCGAGGAGGCGGAGCACGAGCCGGCCGACCGTCGTCTTGCCGGAGCCGGATTCGCCCACCAGCGCGAAGGTCTCGCCGCGCGCCACCTCGAAGGAGACGTCGCTCACCGCGCGCACGACCGAGTTCGAGCCGCGCACCGAAAAGCGCATCGAGAGACCCGCCACTTCGACGAGCGGCGGGCTCACGCGGCCTCGGCGCCGACGCGCAGGCAGCGCACCATGCCCGCGTCATGCCGCTCCAGCACGGGCGCGCGGGCATCGCACAGCCCGGGCAGCGCGCGGGCGCAGCGCGGGTGGAAGGCGCAGCCGGAGGGGTGTCGCGCCGGCTCCGGCACCGCGCCCGGGATGGCGGGCAGCCGTCCGCCGCGGTGGCGGGCGTCCGGGCGGCTGGCGAGCAGCGCGGCGGTGTAGGGGTGGCGCGGCGCGGCAAGCACCTGCGCCACCGGGCCCGTCTCCACCACCTCGCCGGCGTACATGATCGCGATCCGGTCGGCGATCTCCGACACCACGGCAAGGTCGTGGCTGATGAACAGCATCGCCATGCCGCGCGCGTCGCGCAGCCGGCGCAGCAGGTCCATGATCTGCGCCTGGACCGTCACGTCGAGCGCGGTCGTCGGCTCGTCCGCGATCAGCAGGTCCGGGCCGCAGGCCAGCGCCATCGCGATCATCACGCGCTGGCGCATGCCGCCGGACAGCTCGTGCGGCAGGGCCGCCGCGCGGCGGGCCGGGTCGGGGATGCCCATCTCCCGCAGCATCTCCACCGCGCGCGCCGCCGCTTCGCGGCGCGTCGCCAGGCCATGCGTAACCAGCGGTTCCGCGATCTGCCGGCCCACGGGGTGCATCGGGTTGAGGGAGGTCATGGGCTCCTGGAAGATCATGCCGATCCGCCGGCCGCAGAGGCGCCGCCGGGCCGCGGGCTCCAGCGCCAGCAGATCGGCCGCGCCGTCCGCCGCCCCGAGCAGGATGCGACCCGAGACGCGCGCGGCGGCCGGCAGCAGCCCCATGACGGCCAGGCTCGTCACGGACTTGCCGCAGCCCGACTCCCCGACGAGCGCCAGCGTCTCCCCTGCCGCGATGCGCAGCGAGACGTCGCGCACGACGCGGGCGTCACCCGGACCGAAGCCGACGGACAGCCGCTCGACAGCCAGCGTGCCGAGGCCTGGCACCGGGTCAGAACCGGCCATGCCGGCCGGCCACGACCATACCGCGGTCCGGAGCAGGCGCGCCCGCCATGCGTGTCCCGCTGCAATCAGGCGGTGAAGCGGGCACGGGCAAGGCGCCAGGGCCCATGCACCTCGGTCTCGAGCCCGTCCAGGTTGCGCCGCACGATGTCGGCGATCGGCCGGGTGAAGAGGAAGCCGTACCAGTCCTGCGCCAGGATGCGGCGCTGGATGTCGACATAGATCGCGCGGCGCCTTGCGCGGTCCGTCTCCGCCCGCGCCGCGTCCACCATGTCGAACAGCTCGGGGTCCTCAACGCCCGACCAGTTGAAGGCGGCGTTGCGCCCGAAGCTCGGCGCGAAGGTCGCATCCGGGTCGGGACGGGGCTGATGGATCTGCAGCAGGCCGATCTGGTGGTTCCGGCGCAGCACCCGGTCGAGCCAGGCCTGGCGCTCCATCACCTCGACCCGCGCGCGGAGACCGGCCTGGCCGAGTTGCGCCTGGAGGATCTGCGCGATCTGCGTGTCCGGGTCGCGCTGGATGGAGGAGATCACGACCTCGCCGGAGAAGCCGCTGCGCGACAGCGCGGCGCGCGCCGCGCCGAGATCGGACGGCGGAGGGCGCAGCGAGGGCTCGTGGATCCAGTCCTCGGGCGAGATCATCGTGGGCGTCACCCGCCCGAAGCGCCCGGTGACGACCCGCGCCAGCGCCTCCCGGTTGATCGCGGACAGAACGGCGCGGCGGAGGTGGGGATTGTCGAAGGGCGGGCGCGAGACGTTGAAGCTCATCCACTGGTGGATGCCCTGCGAGTTCGGCGGCAGGACGAGGTTGGGATCGGCCGAGACCGCCTCGAAGTCGCGGGTCTGGATCGCGTCGGCAAGCTGGATCGAGCCGGCGCGGGCCTCGGTGATCTTCACCGTCGTGTTGCGGATGAAGCGGAAGGTGACCCCGTCCAGGTAGGGCAGCTTCCGCCCGTCCTCGCCGTCCTGCCAGTAGCGGTCGTTCCGCACGGCGGTCAGCGCGCTGCCGCCCACCCAGGAGGCGAAGCGGAACGGGCCAGTGCCGACCGGATTGCGCTTGAGGTCGAGCCCGGGCGCGACGCGCGCGATCATGCCCGGCTCCGTCGCGAGAGAGGTCATCAGCACGCCGGATGGCCGCCGGAGCCGGACCCGCACGGCGAGCGGGCCGATCACGTCCACGCCGGCCATGTCGGCCAGCGCGGTCGCATAGGCGGCGTTCAGCGCCGGGTCGACGACGCGCTCGAGCGCTGCCTTCACCGCCCCGGCATCGAGCGGCGCGCCGTCATGGAACACCACGTCGGGGCGCAGCGCGAAGGTGACCGACAGCCCGTCTTCCGCCACCTGCCAGCCGGTCGCCAGGGCCGGGGTGAACTCGCCGGACGCCGAGAGGTGGAAGAGATTGTCGTAGAACAGGTTGTAGATGCTGCGGTCGAGCGACGGCGCATCGCCGAAGGCCGGGTCGAGCCCGGCCGGCTCGATCGAGAAGCCAACGGCAAGCTGGCCGCCGCGGCGGATGCCCTGCGCGGCGCCGAGGCGCCATGTCGCCGGTGCGGTGGCGAGACCAAGGACGCCTGCGATCACGGAACGACGGCGCAGCTCCATTTCAGCTCTCCTCCCTCGGGCCGCGTCGACAAGGCGGGCTTGATCGGACCGTCCTTTAAGTTATCAGATATGTCAAGTTGTGCGTCAGGTGCTCCCCTGCCCCCAGACCCGTTGGTCCCCTTGCGCTTGTCGCGGCGCCGCGCCCTCGTGACCGGCGCGGAGTGGACGCGGATCTCGGAGACGCGCAGACGCTATGGCGTCTGATCGACGTGATGGAAGCGCGGTTCAGCGGGCTCGACATGCGGGCGCCTGCGTGACCGGGGCAACCCTGCCGGTGGATGGCGGCGTGAGCTGTTGAAGGAGACGGGACCGATGCGCCTTTGCATGCTGCTGCCGCCACGGCGGGACCGGCGATGGACCGTGGCGCGCCAGATGGGCGTGGGGGCGGCGATTGCGAAGCTCGCGCCCGACCTCACCGGACGGCCGCCGCCCTGGGACGGCGAGAGCCTCGCCGCGGCCGTGCGCGACTACCGCGACGGGGGCTTCGAGCTGATCGGGCTCGAGGGCGACCAGTTCGACATGCGCCGGATCAAGCTGGGCCTGCCCGGGCGGGACGAGGACATCGCGCGCTACTGCGCGATGCTGGCGAACATGGGCCGCCTCGGCATCCGGCTGCTCTGCCTGAACTTCATGGTGCTGGGCTGGCAGAGGAGCGGCACGGCGGTTCCCGCCCGCGGCGGGGCCCTCGTCACGGGGTTCCGGGCCGAGGAGGCGGAGGCGCTCGGGCCGACCGAGGCGGGCGAGGTCTCCGCCGAGCGGATGTGGGAGAATTGGCGTCATTTCATCCGTGCCGTCGCCCCGGCCGCGGAAGCCGCCGGCGTGCGCATGGGGCTGCATCCCGACGACCCGCCGGTGCCGCGCCTGCGCGGGATCGCGCGCATCCTCACGAGCACGGCGGCGCTGGAGCGCGCCGTGGCGGAGGCGGCCAGCCCCGCGGTCGGCATCACCTTCTGCCAGGGAAGCATCGCGACGATGGGCGAGGACGTGCCCGCCGCGGCGCGGCGCCTCGGCCGGGCCGGGCTGATCGCGTTCCTGCATGTGCGCGACGTGCGCGGCCGGGCCGACGACTTCGTCGAAACCTTCCCCGAGGAGGGCGACACCGACATGGCCGCGGTCTTCCGCGCCTATGCCGAACTCGGTCTCGACGTGCCGATCCGCCCGGACCACGCGCCCGCCATGGACGGCGACCCCCGTCACGACGGGCCGGTGCAAGGCACCAATGTCGGCTACGAGGCGAACGGGATGATCTTCACCGTCGGCTACATGAAGGGGCTGATGCAGGCGAGCGGCATCCCCGCGGGGTGAAACGCCGCCGAGGCGAGCTGCCGCGTGCCCTGATGAGCCGCCGGGCTGTCCGCAACCGGGCGCGCACCCTCAGGCGGCGGCACGGCTTGAGGGTTCCTCAGGACCGGTCCGCACAGCTCCTCGCCGAAGGGATCAGCCCCCAGCCGAACACCGGATCGCGTCCCGGCGGCCCGAGGTCCAGCGCGGTGCGCGCGAGGTGCAGGACCGCGGCGTCGCGATCCAGCCTCGCCATCGCCTGGGCGAAAGCCGCGGTGACAAAGGGCACCGCGTAGGAGGTGCCGCTGAGCGGTGCTCCGCGTCCCGGCGCGGGCAGGCCGACGCCGGGAGCCGCGAAGGCGAGGTGGTTGCCGCGCACCGCGCGGACGAAGCTGCGTCCCGCCGTGTCCACGGCCGTCACGGCGATCACCCAGGGATGCGCGGCCGGGTAGCGCGGCGAGCTCTGCGGACCGTCATTCCCGGCGGCGGCCGCCAGGAGCATGCCGCGCGCTGCGGCGCGTTCCGTCGCCAGCGCCACCACCTCGTTCGCCGGGCCGGAGAAGGAGAGGTTCACCACGGCGACCTCGCGCTCCGCGAGCAGGGCGAGGGCGCCGGCAAGGTCGAAGGCGTCGGCCGCGTCGCCATCGGGACGGCGGTGAAAAGCGTCCACCATGACGATGCGCGCCGGGCCGAGCGCGCCGAGCAGCAGTGCCGCGATGGCCGTGCCATGCGCGGTGCCGGACGGCGCGCGCCCGGCGCCGCGGCGCGTCAGACGCTCGATCGCACGGCCCGTCAGGCTTGGGTGATCCGGGTCGACAGCGGTGTCCACCACGCCGACGCGCGCCGCCGCGCAGCCGCCCGCCGGGCCGGCAACGGGTGCCGCTGCAGCGTCGGCCCCGGGGCGGTAGAGATGGTTGAGGTCGAAGCGCGCCGCCGGAGCAAGGTTCCGCGCCAGGTCACGCGCGGCCGACGCCGAGAGGCCGCGCGGCGGACCGAGGCGAAGGATCGCGCCGGGCAGGAAGACCGCGGGCGCTTCCTCGAGAACGGCGAAGCCTGCCGCGAGGAGCCTTGCACGAGGCGCGGCATCGACGCCGATCGCGACGATCTCGTTGGCCACCGCCGTCGCAGGACGGTTCTGGGGTGGCGGCGTACGTCGCGCCGGCGCCGCTGGAGGGGGAGGAGCCGCCCCGGGCACGAAGCTGCCGAGAAAGCCGCGCAGGTCGCGGCCGAAATTGCCGGTGCCCTGCGCACCGCCCCGGTAGCGATCGGCGGAGGCGCCATCGCCGCCCGCGGTGCCAGCGCCCGTGCCGCCCGCCGCGCCGGCGCTTCCGCCGCCGCCGCTGCCGCCGTCATCGTCGTCATCGGCGACGGCCGGCCCGGCCGCGAGCAACAGGACGAGGGCGCAGGCAGCAAGCAGCGGCCGGCGCCGGACCATGCTGCCCCCCCTCATGGGGCGAAGTTCCGCCCGCGAGGCGAGACGGTGCAACTGCCGAGACCCATGCTGTCTCCTTCCTGCCTTGCGGCAGGCACCCACCGTAGGCGAAACATGGGTGGGTACAGCCGGGAATATTCACGAGTCCACGGCGATATGGCGGATGCATGATCGATGGCAGCGCGGGATGAGCCCATGCCGAGCGACTTCGCCCGGCAGATCGTTGCGCTGCTGCCGCGTCTGCGCCGCTTCGGCGCGGCTCTCAGCGGATCCATGGAGGCGGCCGACGATCTCGTGCAGGCTGCCTGCGAACGGGCGCTGCGGGCACCGGAGCGGTTCACGCCGGGCACGCGTCTCGATTCCTGGATGTTCCGCATCATGCAGAACATCTGGATCGATCAGCGGCGGGCAGGCGGCCGGAGCGGGCGGACGACGAGCGAGCCGGAGGCGCTGGACGCGCTGATCGGCGAGGATGGCCGCCGCGTGACGGAGGCGAACCTGACGCTCGACCGCGTCTGGGCGGCGATGGACCGGCTGCCGGACGACCAGCGCGCCGTGCTCGTGGCGGTGTGCGTCGACGGGCTTTCCTACGCGGAAGCGGCGGAGATGCTCGGCGTGCCGCAGGGCACGGTGATGAGCCGGCTGTTCCGCGCGCGGCGGGGGCTCGGCGTGCTGCTCGGCCTGGCCGACGCGGCCGCTGGCCAGGGGAGCGACTGAGGCGATGGCTGTCGAAAGGCCGAGCGACGAGATGCTGATGCGGTTGGCGGATGGGGAACTGCCCGAAGGCGAAGCGGCGGCGCTGCGCGCGCGGATCGCGGCCGAGCCGGCGCTGGCGCGCCGTTTCGCGGAGTTCGAAGCCACGCGACGGGCCGTCTCGGACGCCTTCGGCGGCATCGGGCGGCAACCCGTGCCGGAACGCCTCCTCGCGGCCGTGCTTGCCGCCGACGCGGCGCGGGAACGGGGTTCGGGAGGCGTGAAGGTCGTGCCCCTTGCAGGGCGTGAGCCGCCGGCCGCGCGGCGCTGGCTGCCGGTGGCGCTCGCGGCGTCGCTTGCCGCGATCCTGGCGGCGCCAGCGGGCTACCTGCTGGGCCGCGACGCGGCGCGTGAGGCCGGGCTGCGCGATCCCCTCGCCGGCGCGCATGCTCTCGTCGCGGCGGCGCTGGAGGGCGAGCCCTCGGGCGGGCAGCGCGCGGCCGGTGGCGCGGTGGTGCGGCCCCTCGCCTCGCACGCAGTGGGCGGAGGAATCTGCCGCGACTTCCGGCTGGAAGCCGGCGGGAGTGCGCTTCTCGGCATCGCCTGCCGCAAGTCGGAGTCGTGGCGGCTTCGCGCAAGCGTCGTGCTGGAGGGCGGCGACGCGACGCGGCCGGCGAGTGCCGACCATCCGGTCATTTCCGCGATGCTGGAGCGGCTGGGCGCCGCACCGCCGATGGATGCCGAGAGCGAGGCGGCGCTGCTGCGGCGCGGCTGGAGGTAGCCACTGCCCCCTTCCGGATGCGGAAGGGGGCAGGCACCGGCAGGTCAGCGGCTGCTGTTCGAGCTGGAGTTGCTCGAGGAGTTGGACGAGCTGTTGGAGCTCGAGTTGCTCGACGAGTTGGAGCTGCTGTTGGAGCTGGAGTTCGAGCTTGAATTGGAGCTCGAGTTGCTCGCGAAGTGCAGCAGCCCGCCGGCCGCCTTGGCTTCCGCGACGGGCGTCGGCGCGGCGGGGCGTGCCTCGGCGTTCGTGGCGATGAGCGCGAGGCCGGCGGCGATGGCGGCCAGTGGGGCGGTGGTGCGGGTCATCCCGGAGTTCCTTCTCTGTCGCCGGGCCCATTCCCGGCACGAAGACAACGAACCGCCGCGCGCGCTATTCCGCCGGCCCTGCCTATCGCGGCGCGCGCGCCTCGCGCCGGTACCAGCCGTCGGATGCCATGGTCTGGCGCAGGATGCGCTCGCGCGTTGCGGCCTCGTCCGGCGTCTCCGCTCTCACCAGGCCGTCGAGTGCCGCGTCGGCGCGGCGGAACGGGATGACCTGCACGATCGGCGTGCCGCGCTCGATCACGTGCAGCCCGTCCGCGCCGGTGGCGAAGAACGGCAGGTGCACCGGCGAGGCATAGCTGTCGGTGTCCACGATGCCTGCGACGCACTCGAAGACCCGGCTCGGCCGGTTGAGCGGCGGCAGGAACAGGCAGGACCAGCCCGGCGCCGTGCGGATGGTCCAGTGGTTGTGGAACTTCACCGGCGGGCGCGGCTGCGCGGGATGGCCGGCGACCTGCGGTGCGGAGTGGTTGCTTACCATCACGCGGTCGAATTCCCAGCCGGCATGCACCGTGCGGCCGCCATCGGCGATCTGCAGCCGCACCGTCGCTGCCAGCGGCAGGATCCAGCCGGTTGCGAGCGCATCGAAGAACGGCATGCAGCGCTTGGCGGTAAGGCCGTTGTTGGTGTGCGAAAGATGCGCCGGGTCCACCGCGGGCAGGCGGCGGAACCAGTCGGGAAGCATGCTCCGCGCCGGCACCGGCGGGGCGATCACGCCCTCGTCCTCCGGACGGCAGAGGAACTCGATGATGGGTGCCGCCGCAGCATCGCGGACCGCGTCGGCGTCGGCCGGGGTCATCAGCATCGTCGTCCTCCTGGGTCGTACGCGGAAGGGGCGCGGGCGCCTTCCGGCGCCCGCGCCGTTCCGCTGGGCTAGAAGAGCTCGAAATCGCTGTTCGACAGCGTGCCGACGCCCTGCAGGGTCGCGATCGTCACGGGCGCGGCGCCGCCGCGGCCGTCCGCATCGAAGCGCAGGACGCCGGTGTCGGTGTCGAACAGGAAGGTGCCGAGGCCGGACACGGCCGCGACCGGGGCCGCATTCGACACCACCTGCCAGGGCTCGAGCGAGCTGCCGCCGAGCCCGAAGAGCTCCGCCTCGATCCAGAGCTTGTCGGTGCCGGACTGGAAGTCGGTGATGACATCCCGGTCGGCGGCAAGGCGTGCGAGGACGAAGAAGTCGCCATCGGCGCCGCCCGTCAGCCGGTCCACGCCCGCACCGCCGCGCAGAATGTCGCTGTCGATGCCGCCCTGCAGGTTGTCGGCGCCGTCGCCGCCGCGGAGGTCGTCGCTGCCGAGACCGCCCAGGAGGAGGTCGTTGCCGGCATCGCCGAAGATCAGGTCGCCGTCCTCGCCACCGTCGACCGTGTCGTTGCCGAAGCCGCCCCCGACGAAGTCGGCGCCCTTGCCGCCGAGGACGCGGTCGGCGCCGTCGCCGGCAAAGATCTCGTCGCTGTCCTCGCCGCCGTCCAGCAGGTCGTTGCCGAGCCCGCCGAAGAGCGTGTCCTCGCCCTTCTCGCCGAGGACGCGGTCATCGCCGTCCCCACCCTCGACGAGATCCTTGCCCTCGCCGCCGGCCACGGTGTCGTTGCCGAAGCCGCCGAAGACACGGTCGTCGCCGAAGCCGCCGGTGGCATTGTCGGCGCCGTCGCCGGCAAAGATCTCGTCGTCGTCCTCGCCGCCATCGAGCAGGTCGTTGCCGATCCCGCCGTAGAGCGTGTCGAGACCCTGGCCGCCGAGCACGCGGTCGTCGCCGTCGCCGCCTTCGACGAGGTCGGCGTCCTCGCCGCCGTCGACGGTGTCGTTGCCGGCGTCGCCGAAGATGCGGTCGTTGCCCTTATTGCCGAGCAGGCGGTCATTGCCGCCGAAGCCCTCGATCTGGTCGTTGCCCTCTCGACCGTCGAAGACGTCGGCGAGGTCGGTGCCGAGCAGCGTGTCGTCACCGTCGGTGGGGAAGGGTGGCATGTGTTCTCTCCGCCTGGTTGCACCGGCTTGCCCGGCCGCGGCGACAACGACGGGGAGGGCGGGCTATTCCCGTGCGGGGCGAGCGGGCGTCGCCAGGTCCTCATGGCCGCGGCAATGGTCGGAAGGCGGAACGCTGCGTGCGGCTGGGCACCCGGTCACCACATGGCGCGGAGCCGCCCAACCGGCGACATCCCAGCCAGGAGAACGCCCATGCTTCCCGCCCGTCTTGTCCGGCATGCCGCCGGAGCCATGCTCGGCGCGCTTCTCCTCACGCAGCCGGTCGGGGCAACGCGGGCGGCCGAGCCGGTCTTCCCGGGGGCCGCCGCGGTCGGCCTCGCGCCACCGGCCGGCATGACGGCCGCTCAGGGATTTGCCGGCTTCGAGCACCCTTCCGGCGCCTCCATCCTCGTCGCGGAGATGCCGGCGGCGGCGTGGCCGCAGCTCCTGGCCGGCTTCACGCCGGAACGGCTCCGCGCCACCGGCCTGCAGGTGAGCGGCGAGCCCGAGACGCTGGAGCTGGCGGGGGGCGAGGCCCGCATCTGGCGTGGCACGCAGCGGGCACATGGGCAGAGCTTCGCTAGGTGGGTCGCGCTGGCCCGATCCGAAACGCTGACGGCGCTGGTCACGGTGCAGGTGCCGGAGAGCGCTGCGGCCGATCTTCCGCCTTCGTCCGTCGAGGCGGCGCTGCGCAGCATCGTCTTCCGCGCGCCGCGCGGCGTGGCCGAGCAGATGGCGGAACTGCCCTACCAGGTTGGTGACCTGGCGGGCTTCCGTCCGGTACGCGTCGTCGCGGGGCACGGCACGCTGCTGACGGATGGGCCGCTCGACGTGGACCCGGCGGGGGACCAGCCGACGGTGATCATCGCGCCCTCCGTCGGCCCCGCGCCCGTGCCGGAAGCCGAGCAGGCCGCCTTCGCCCGCCGGGCCCTCGGCCAGTTCGCCGGCCTCCAGGATCTCTCCATCGTCGAGGAGCAGCAGCAGCAGCGCGGCGCGGCAAACGTGGTCCGCATCCGCGCAGACGCGGTGGACAGCCGGACCGGGCGCAGGATGCACGTGATGCAGACGGTGCTGTTCGACGGCGGCCGCTACCTACGCGTGGTCGGCGTTGCGCCGGAGGCGCGTGCCGAGGCGATGACGCGCGCGGAGCGGGTGGCGGCGTCGGTCGCGTTCCGATAGGCCGGCGGGGGCGCGCCCTCAGCCCTCCGCCGAGCGCAGGGGCGGGCGGAAGGTACGGAGCCGGAGGGCGTTGGTCAGCACGAAGACGCTGGACAGCGCCATCGCCGCCGCCGCGAGCACGGGGGAGAGGGTGAGGCCGAAGGCGGGCCACAGCACGCCCGCCGCCACCGGGATCAGCGCCGTGTTGTAGGCGAAGGCCCAGAACAGGTTCTGCCGGATGTTGCGGATCGTCGCGGCGCTGAGCGCAATGGCGTTCGGCACGCCGCGCAGGTCCCCCGACATCAGCACGACATCGGCGCTTTCGATGGCGATGTCCGTGCCGGTGCCGATTGCCAGCCCGACATCGGCGGCAGCGAGCGCCGGCGCGTCGTTGATGCCGTCACCGACGAAGGCGACCTTCCGCGTCCCACCCGCGTTCAGCCGCTCCACCACGGTCACCTTGCCCTCGGGCAGCACCTCGGCCTCCACCTCGTCGATGCCGAGCTGACGGGCGATGGCAGCGGCGGTGCGGCGATTGTCGCCGGTCACCATCGCGACCTTCAGGCCGAGCCGGTGGAGGGCCTCGATGGCGGCGGGCGTCGTCTCCCGGATCGGGTCGGCGACGGCGAGGATCGCGGCGAGCCGTCCGTCCACGGCGGCGTAGAGCGGCGTGCGGCCGGCATCGCCGAGGCGCGCCGCCTCCTCGGCGAACGGGAAGGCCGGGACATTGAGCCGTGCCATGAAGCGGTCGGCGCCTACCGCCACGCGCCGGCCGCCCACCGTCGCGGCGACCCCGTGGCCGGCCACTGCCTCGAACCCCTCCGGCTCCGCCACCGTCAGGCCACGGGTGACCGCGGCGTCCACGATCGCCCTCGCGACCGGGTGCTCGGACCGGGCTTCCGCGGCGGCGACGAGGGCAAGCACCTCGGGCTCCTCGAAGCCGGGGGCGACGACCAGGTCTGTCAACTCCGGCCGCCCCTTGGTGAGCGTGCCGGTCTTGTCCACCGCCACCACCGCGGCCTCGCGCAGGGTCTGCAGCGCCTCGCCCCGGCGGAACAGCACGCCCATCTCGGCCGCGCGGCCGGTGCCGACCATGATCGAGGTGGGCGTCGCCAGGCCCATCGCGCAGGGGCAGGCGATGATCAGCACCGCCACCGCATTGGCCAGCGCGAAGGTCAGCACCGGATCCGGACCGAACAGCAGCCAGGCCGCGAAGGTCAGTGCCGCCGCAGCCATCACTGCCGGCACGAACCACAGCGTGACGCGGTCCACCAGCGCCTGGATGGGCAGCTTGGAGCCCTGCGCCGCCTCCACCATGCGCACGATCTGCGCCAGCACCGTGGCGGCGCCCACGGCGGTGGCGCGGAAGCGGAAGGCGCCCGCGCCGTTCACCGTGCCGCCGACGACGCGCGCGCCCGGCGCCTTCGCCACCGGCACGGGCTCTCCGGTCACCATGCTCTCGTCGACGTAGGACGCGCCGTCGGTCACCTCGCCATCCACCGGCACGCGCTCGCCGGGCCGGACCAGCACGATGTCGCCGGCGCGCAGTTCGGCGACCGGCAGTTCCACCGCCTCCCCGTCCCGTTCCACGCGGGCGGTGCGGGCCTGCAGGCGCATCAGACGCCGGATCGCCTCCGAGGTACGGCCCTTGCTGCGCGCCTCCAGGTAGCGGCCGACGAGGACGAGAGCGATGATCACCGCCGCCGCCTCGTAGTACACGGCCACTGCCTGCGCCGGCAGCAGGCCGGGCGCGAAGGTGGCGACGACGGAATAGGCCCAGGCCGCGCCGGTGCCGAGCGCGACGAGCGAGTTCATGTCCGGCGCGCCGCGGAACAGCTTCGGCCAGCCGAGGCGGTGGAAGCGCAGGCCGGGACCGAACATCGCCGCCGTGGCCAGCACGAACTGCATCATCCAGAAGGTCTGCGTGCCGATGGCCCCGGCGATCCAGTGGTGCAGCCCTGGCAGCAGGAGATGGCCGCCCATCTCGACCACCGCGAGCGGCAGCGCCAGAAGCACGGCGAGGATGGTGGTGCGGCGCAGGGCCGCCAGCTCCTCGGCGCGGCGCGCGCTCTCCCGCTCCTCGCGCGCCGCGGCCTCGTCGGCTCTGGCGTCGCGTGCCGCGTAGCCGGCGCGGCGCACCGCCGCGGCCAGCGCCTCGACATCGAGCCCGGTGACGTGGCGGACGGTGGCGCGATCCGTGGCGAGATTCACCGACGCGGCGGTCACGCCCGGCACGGCGGCCAGGGCGCGCTCCACTCGCCCGACGCAGGAGGCGCAGGTCATGCCCTCGACGGCGAGTTCGGTCGTCTCCTCCCGCACGGCATAGCCGGCGCGGGTCACGGCCGCGACGGCGGCGGGGAGGTCCGGCGCGCCGGCGAAGCGCAGTTCCGCCCGTTCGGTGGCGAGGTTCACGGCAGCGCCGGTCACCCCTGGCACGTCGGCCAGCGCACGTTCCACGCGCCCAACGCAGGAGGCGCAGCTCATTCCAGCGACGGGCAGCGTCAGCGTCTGCGGCAGGGCGACCCGACCGACGGTGGGCGCCGCGAGATGCGAGTCGGGAGCCATGGGTCACCTCCTGGCAGTCGCGCCGGAGATGGGGCTTCCCATCGTAGCAAGCTCAAGGGGAGGTCGGCCTTACCCCCGCCCGTGGCAGTGCTTGTATTTCTTCCCGCTGCCGCAGGGGCAGGGCGCGTTGCGGGGCGTGCGGTCCCAGGTGGTGGGGTCGTTCGGGTCCACGCCGGGCGCCACCACCGGCGCCCGCGCGGCCTGCGCCGCGGTGCCGTAGCTCGGCGGCGGCGGCGCATCCGCGTATTCCAGCTCGCCCGCCGGGTCGGGGTGGCGCATGTCGGTGACGCGCACCGGCTCCGGCATCGGCGGCGGCGCATCCTGGCGCAGCTCGATGCGCATCAGCACGCTCGTCACCCTCTCCCGCAGCTCGGCGAGCATGGCGTTGAACAGGCCGAAGGCCTCGCTCTTGTACTCGTTCAGCGGGTCGCGCTGTCCGTAGGCGCGGAGGCCGATGCCCTGGCGCAGGTGGTCGAGCGCCAGCAGGTGCTCCTTCCACTGCCCGTCGAAGATCTGCAGCAGCAGGCTCTTCTCCACCATCCGCATCATCTCGGGCCCGACATTGGCCACACGCGCGGCATAGGCCTCGTCGGCCGCCTTCTCCAGGCGTTCCCGCACCTGCGTCTCGTCGATCCCCTCCTCGCGCGCCCACTCCGCCACGGGCAGATCGAGGCCCAGGATGCTGCCGACCTTGGCCTGCAGGCCCTCGAGGTCCCACTGTTCGGGGTAGGCATTCTCCGGGATCGCCCGGTCCACCATGTCGGCGATCGTCTCGCGCCGCATCGTGGCCACGGTTTCGGCGACGTCGTCCGCGGTCATGAAGGCGCGGCGCTGCGCGTAGACCTCGCGCCGCTGGTTGTTCATGACGTCGTCGTATTTCAGCAGGTTCTTGCGCGTGTCGAAGTTGCGCGCCTCGACCTTCTTCTGCGCCTTCTCCAGCGCCTTGTTGATCCAGGGATGGACGATCGCCTCGCCTTCCTTCAAGCCGAGCTTCTGCAGCATCCCTCCCATTCGGTCGCTGCCGAAGATGCGCATCAGATCGTCTTCGAGGGACAGGAAGAAGCGGCTGGCCCCCGGGTCGCCCTGGCGCCCGGAGCGGCCGCGAAGCTGGTTGTCGATGCGGCGGCTCTCGTGCCGCTCCGTGCCGATGACGAGGAGGCCGCCGGCCTCCTTCACCTTCGGGCGCAGCGTTTCGACCTCCGCCCGGTGGCGGGCAAGGGCGGCGTCGTATTCCGGGCTGTCGCCGTTGCCGACCTCGGCACGGGCGAGCATCTCGGCGTTGCCGCCGAGCTGGATGTCGGTGCCGCGGCCGGCCATGTTGGTGGCGATCGTGACGGCGCCGGGCCGGCCGGCCTGGGCGATGATGCCGGCCTCCTGCTCGTGGTAGCGGGCGTTCAGCACCTGGTGCGGGATGCGCTTCTTCTGCAGCAGGCCGGAGATCAGCTCCGACTTCTCGATGCTGGTGGTGCCGACGAGGATCGGCTGGCCCTTGCCGCGCGCCTCGTCGATCAGCGTGATCACCGCATCGTACTTCTCGCGCGCGCTCTTGTACACCTCGTCGTCGGAATCGGCCCGCGCCACCGGAACGTTGGTCGGGATCTCGACGACCTCGAGCTTGTAGATCTCGGCGAACTCGTCGGCCTCGGTCGCGGCCGTTCCGGTCATGCCGGCAAGCTTCGGGTAGAGGCGGAAGTAGTTCTGGAAGGTGATGGAGGCGAGCGTCTGGTTCTCCGGCTGGACGGGCACGCCCTCCTTCGCCTCGAGCGCCTGGTGCAACCCGTCGGAGTAGCGGCGGCCCTCCATCATGCGGCCGGTGAACTCGTCGATGATGACGACCTTATCCTGCGTCATGCCGTATTCGGTGACGGCCTTCACGATGTAGTCCACGTCCCGCGTGAACAGCGCGTGGGCGCGAAGCGATTGGTTGGCGTGATGGACAAGGGTGACGTTGCCGATGTCGTACAGCCCGCCCTCGGTCAGCAGCCCGGCCTCGCGCAGCATCTCCTCCAGCCGCTCGGTCCCGGCCTCCACCAGGTGGACGGTCTTGAACTTCTCGTCCTTCTCGTAGAGCGACTTGTCCTTCACCAGCTCGGCCATCACCGCGTTGACGCGGTTGTAGAGGTCGGAGGTGTCGTCCGTAGGGCCGGAGATGATGAGCGGCGTCCGGGCCTCATCCACCAGGATGCTGTCCACCTCGTCGACGATGGCGTAGTTGAAGTCGCGCTGCACCATCTCGGCTAGCGAGTACTTCATGTTGTCGCGCAGGTAGTCGAAGCCGAACTCGTTGTTCGTGCCGTAGGTCACGTCGGCGGCGTAGGCCTGGCGACGCTCCTCATCGGTCAGCCCGTGCACGATGACGCCGACCGAAAGGCCGAGGAAACGGTAGATGCGCCCCATCCACTCGGCGTCGCGCTTCGCCAGGTAGTCGTTCACCGTCACCACATGCACGCCCTTGCCGGCCAGGGCGTTGAGATAGACCGGCAGCGTCGCGACGAGGGTCTTGCCCTCGCCCGTCTTCATCTCGGCGATGCGTCCGTCGTGCAGCACCATGCCGCCGATCATCTGCACGTCGAAATGGCGCATGCCGAGAGCGCGGCGCGCCGCCTCCCGCACCGTCGCGAAGGCCTCGGGCAGTATGTCGTCGAGGGTCTTTCCTGCCGCGAGCTGCGCACGGAAGGCCTCCGTCCGCGCGCGCAGCGCCTCGTCCGACAGGGCGGCCATCGCAGGCTCCAGCGCGTTGATCGCGGGCACGCGCGCGCGATAGCGCTTCAGCGAGCGGTCATTGGAGGTGCCGAAGACGGCGCTGACAAGGCGTTGCAACATGGAACGTGGCATTCTCCGGCCAGCGCGGCGTCCGCCGAAGCCGCCCGGCGGAACGGGCAGCGCGGTCCCGCGGAGCGCGGGCGGGCAGCCGGCCAGGGGCCCGTGCCGGCGGCGGCGCGGCGTGCCGGTAGATAGGCGGGGGGCCCCGGCCAGTCAACGCGAAGGGGGATTTCCGCCGGCCTTCCGGCGCCTTGTGGCCCCCGGCGCGTTCCGCCATCTTCCGCCCCCTTCGACGAGGATGCCCCCATGCGCCGATCCATGTGCCGACCGGCCCTGATGCTCTGCGCCCTGCTGCTGCCCGCCGTGCCCCCCGCCGCGGCGCAGTCGCCCGCCGCGCCGCTGCCCGAGAATCCCGTGGTGGCGCGGGTGGAGGGCAGCGAAATCCGCCTGAACGACGTGCAGGAGGAGGCGCGGCGCCTGCCGGAGGAGCTGCGCGGCATGCCGCCCGGCATGCTCTATCCGCTGCTGCTCGACCAGATGATCACGCAGCGCGCGATCGTGGCGGCGGCACGCGCCGCGGGCCTCGACCGCGATGCGGAGGTGCAGGCCCGCCTGCGCCGCGCCGAGGAGGAGACGCTGCAGCAGGCGATCCTGACGCGGGAGGTGGCGCCGCAGCTCACCGAGGAGGCGCTGCGCGCGCGCTGGCAGCGCGAGGTGGCGAACCGCCCGGCGGAGGAGGAGGTGCGCGCCCGCCACATCCTCGTCCCCACGGAGGGGGAGGCGCGCGCGGCGCTGGCCGAGGCGCGGCGCTCGGGCGCGGACTTCGCCGAGATCGCGCGCCGGCGCTCCTCCGGTCCCGGCTCGCGTGAGGGCGGCGACCTCGGCTTCTTCAAGCGTGCCGACATGATCCCGGAATTCGCCGAGGCCGCCTTCGCGCTGCGCCCCGGCGAGATCAGCCCGAACCCGGTGCGGACAAGCTTCGGCTGGCACGTCATCCGCGTGGAGGAACGGCGGAGCGCCCAGCCGCCCTCCTTCGAGGAAGCGCGCGAAAGCCTGCGCAGCCAGGCATTCGAGGAGGGGGTCAACGCCGCGGTGGAGCGCATCCGCGGCGCCGCGCGGGTGGAGCGCTTCAACCTGGACGGCAGCGCGCCGCGCGCGCCCTCGCTGCTCGACAATGCGGCACCGCCGGCGCCGGCCGCCCCTGCCCAGCCGCGGCGCTGACCCTCTCTCCCCGACCCGGACGGACCGACCATGGCCGGCAAGGACCTGCCCCCCTCCCCGCTCGCGTTGCCGCTGCCCGACATGCCGCCCGTAGCGGGCGTGCGCCTCGGCTCCGGCCGCGCCGGGATCCGCTACAAGGGGCGGGAGGACGTCACGATGATGACCTTCCCGGCGGGCACGACCGTCGCCGGCGTCTTCACGCGCAACCGCTGCCCGGGGGCGCCGGTCGACTGGTGCCGCGTGGCGCTGCGGGGCGGCAAGGCGCGCGCGCTGGTGGTCACCGCCGGCAACTCTAACGTCTTCACCGGCAAGGCCGGACGGGAGACCTGCGCCGCCACTGCGCGCGCCACCGCGGAGCTCGCCGGCTGCAAGCCGGGCGAGGTCTTCCTCGCCTCGACCGGCGTGATCGGCGAGAGGCTGCCGACCGAAAAGCTCGTGGCGGCGCTGCCGCCGCTGTTCGGCGCCCTGGGCGAGGATGGCTGGCCGGCGGCGGCGCGCGCCATCATGACCACGGACACCTTCCCGAAGGGCGCGACGCGCACGGCGCGGATCGGCGGAGCAGAGGTGCGGGTCAGCGGCATCGCCAAGGGCAGCGGCATGATCGCCCCCGACATGGCGACGATGCTGTGCTTCCTGGCGACCGACGCGAAGGTGTCGGCAGCGGCGCTGCAGCGCATCCTGGCGAAGGGGTCTGACCGGTCCTTCAACTGCGTCACGGTGGATTCCGATACCTCCACCAGCGACACGGTTCTGCTCTTCGCCACCGGCAGCGCCAAGCACCCGCGCGTGCCGGCGGAAGGCGGGGCGGCGCTGCGCGACTTCGCGCGCGCGGTGGACGAGGTGCTGATGGACCTCGCGCTGATGGTGGCGCGGGATGGCGAGGGCGCGCAGAAGCTGATCCGCATCGACGTGACTGGCGCCGTCAGCGCCCGCTCGGCGCACCGGATCGCGATGAGCATCGCCAATTCGCCGCTCGTGAAGACCGCGGTGGCGGGCGAGGACGCGAATTGGGGCCGCATCGTCATGGCGGTCGGCAAGGCGGGGGAGCCGGCGGACCGTGACCGCCTCTCGGTCGCGGTGGGCGGCGTGTGGATGGCGCGCGAGGGAGGCGTGGTCGAGGGCTACGACGAGGCGCCGGTGGTCGCGCACATGAAGGGACGCGAGGTGACCATCGCCGTGGATCTCGGCCTCGGCCGCGGCAAGGCGACGGCGTGGACCTGCGATCTCACGCACGGCTACATCGACATCAACGGCTCATACCGGAGCTGAAGTTGGGGGGAGTCAAGGCCGGGCAGAACCGCGCGCGAGCGGTCGCGTTGCCCCGCCCATGACCCTCTGGAGGATCGCCAGGATGCGACCCGTCGCCCTTGCCGCCGCCCTGTCCCTGGCTTTCGGCACGCCAGCCCTTGCGCAGACCGGGGCCACCACCGCGCAGCCAGGCATCGGCGGCGCCGGCGTGCCGAACCGCCTGCAGGAGGGGCAGATCCGCGCCAATGACCTGATCGACCGCGACGTCCGCAGCAGCGACGATGCCGATATCGGCGAGGTGGAGGACCTGATCCTCGATCCCGCGGGCGGGCGCATCGTCGCCGCCATCATCGAGGTGGAGGGCACGCTCGGCTTCGGCGGGCGCTACGTGGCCGTGCCGCTCGGCAACCTGAGGCTCGATGGGAACCGCCGCGTGACTGTCGCCATGACCCGGGACGAGCTGCGGGCCATGCCGGCCTTCGAGTACCGCGACTGACTGCGCGGCGCGCCGGCAACAGCGGCGCGCCATCCTCGCCCCGCCGGCTTACGACGGCTGGGCGTTTGCCCTAGACAGCGGCGGCATGGCGGAAGATGTCGCGACTCCAGCCCCGGGGACGGGCCCGGATTCAGCCCTGGACGGCGTCGATCCGCTGGCGCCGCCGCCGTTCCGGTCGTTGCGCACCGAGAGGCTGAGCATCCGCCCGCTGCGGGCCGAGGACGCCGCCGACCTGCATCGGCTGGTGAATGACTGGGAGGTGGCGAAGACGCTTGCCCGCGTGCCCTTTCCCTATCCGCGCGACCTGGCCGACGAGTGGATCGCCTCCACCCGCACCCAGCTCGCCGAGGGGCGGGCCTGGCACCTTGCCGTCACCGGCGTGGAGCATGCGGGCGAGGCGGAGGAGCGCGAGGTGCTGGTCGGTTGCGTCGGGCTGACGCTGGATGCGGCGCGGCGCGAGGCGGAACTCGGCTACTGGGTAGGCCGGCGCTACTGGGGGCACGGCGTGGCGCCGGAGGCCGCCGGGCGGATCGCGCGATGGGCGCTCGCGAATCTCGGCGTCGAGCGTCTGGTGGCCTCCGCACTCGAGGAGAATGCGCGCAGCGGTGCGGTGCTGCGCCGGATCGGCTTCCGCGAGACCGGGACGGGTGAGCGCGACTTCCTCTCGCGCGGCGGCGCCATGCCGGTGCGTCTGTTCGAGATGACGCGCGCCGATCTCGGCGCCGAGGAGTCGCGGGCGGAGGAAGCGGCGCCGGCCGGGCCGGGCGGGCGGCGCATCCTGCTGGTCGCGGCCTGCGCGCTGATCGATCCGGACGGGCGCGTGCTTCTCGCGCGGCGGCCGGAAGGCAAGCCGCTGGCGGGACTCTGGGAGTTCCCGGGCGGCAAGGTGCATCCGGGCGAAACGCCGGAGGCGGCGCTGATCCGCGAACTGAAGGAGGAGCTGGCGATCGACGTGGCGGAGAGCTGCCTTGCCCCCTTCGCCTTCGCCAGCCATGGCTACGAGGCGTTCCACCTGCTGATGCCGCTATACCTCTGCCGGCGCTGGTCCGGGCAGGTGATGGCGGTGGAGGGGCAGGCGCTGGCGTGGGTGCGGCCGCAGCGTCTGGCCGAGTACCCGATGCCCCCCGCCGACCGGCCGCTGGTGGCGCTGCTGCGGGACTTCCTCTAGCGGTCCGCCATCTGCCGCTGGCGACCCTGGGCGTCGGCAGGCGGCAGCGCACGGGGCATCTTGCAATCCCTCCCTGGGCAGCGAACGATCCGGCATGACCGCCTCCCCCACCGCCTGCCTCCTGGTCATCGGCAACGAGGTGCTCTCAGGCCGGACGCAGGATGCGAACATCCGCTACCTCGCGACCCGCCTCGGCGAGATCGGCATCCCGCTGCGCGAGGTGCGGGTGATCCCCGACGTGCGGGAGACGATCGTCGCGACGGTGAACGAGGTGCGGAGCCGGTTCGACCACGTCTTCACCACCGGCGGGATCGGCCCGACGCATGACGACATCACCAGCGAATGCGTCGCGGAGGCCTTTGGCCTGCCCTGGGAGCCGCACCCGGAAGCCTGGGCGCGGCTGGAGCGGCACTACCGGCCTGGCGAGTTCAACGCCGCGCGGCAGCGCATGGCGACGATGCCGCGCGACGCGGTGCTGATCGACAACGCCATCTCGGTCGCGCCCGGCTTCACGGTGGGCAACGTGCACGTCCTGGCGGGGGTGCCGCGCATCATGCAGGCGATGTTCGAATCGCTGGCGCCGCGGCTGCGGGGCGGCCCGCCCATCGCGTCGCGCACCATACATTCGGACGGCGTGATGGAGGGGCGGATCGCCGAAGGCCTGGCCGCGATCCAGGGACGCTGGCCGGCGCTCGACATCGGCAGCTACCCCTATTACCGCATGGGCGGCGGCGGCGTGGCGCTGGTGGCCAAGGGCACCGACGCCGAGGCGGTGGAGGAGGCGTCGCGCGTCATCGCGACGCTGCTGCGCGCGGTGGGCGGCAAGCCCGTGGAGGGCGAGCCGCCCCAATAGGACGCGGTCGTCGTGAGAGGCCTGACGTCCCGCGTCGCGGCCGGAGGGTCAGGCGGCGCGGCGGAAGATGATGCTCGCGTTGGTGCCGCCGAAGCCGAAGCTGTTGGACAGCGCGACCTCGATCGGCCGTTCCTGCGCCGTCCTCGCCACGCGGTCGATCGGGCTCTCGCGGCTCGGCTGCTCCAGGTTCAGGGTCGGCGGCGCCACGCCGTCGCGGATCGCGAGGACGGAGAAGATGCCTTCGACGGCGCCCGCCGCGCCGAGCAGGTGGCCGATGGCGCTCTTGGTGGAGGACATGGCGAGGCGCTTCGCGTCATCGCCCCACAGCCGCTCCACCGCCTGCAGCTCGAGGTCGTCGCCCATCGGCGTGGAGGTGCCGTGCGCGTTGACATACTGAATGTCGCCCGGCCCGACGCCGGCGCTCTTCAGCGAGGCCTTCATGGCGCGATAGGCGCCGTCGCCATCCTCGGTCGGCGCGGTGATGTGGTAGGCATCCCCGGACATGCCGTAGCCGATCACCTCGGCATAGATCTTCGCCCCGCGCGCCTTCGCGTGCTCCAGCTCCTCCAGCACGAGGACGCCGGCGCCCTCCCCCATGACGAAGCCGTCGCGCTGCCGGTCCCAGGGGCGGGACGCCTCGGCCGGGCGGTCGTTGAAGGCGGTGGACAGCGCGCGGGAGGCGCAGAAGCCGGCCATGCCGATCTCGGATACCGCGGCCTCGGCGCCGCCGGCCACCATGACATCCGCATCATTCAGCGCGATCAGGCGCGCCGCATCGCCCAGCGCATGGACGCCGGTGGCGCAGGCGGTCACCACGGAGTGGTTCGGCCCCTTGAAGCCGTAGCGTATCGAGACGTGCCCGGACGCGAGGTTGATGAGGGCCGAAGGAATGAAGAAGGGCGACAGGCGGCGGCCCTTCCCCTCCCGGATGAGGATCGAGGCCTCGTAGATGGTGGGCAGGCCGCCGATGCCGGAGCCGATCATCACCCCGGTGCGGCAGCGCCTTTCCTCGTCCTCCGGTGCCCAGCCGGAGTCCTCGACCGCCTCCGCCGCCGCCACGAGGGCGAGCTGGATGAAGCGGTCCATCTTCTTCTGGTCCTTGACCGGGATCCACTCGTTCACGTCGAGACCCCCGGCGGCGCGGGTGCCGGTGGGCACCTGGCCCGCGACCTTGGCGGGAAGGTGGGTGGTGTCGAAGGACTGGATGGAGCCGATGCCGGACTCGCCAGCGGTCAGGCGCTTCCAGACATGCTCGACCCCGAGTCCAAGCGGGCAGGCGATGCCCATGCCCGTGACGACGACGCGCCGAGGCGCGGTGAGATGACCGAACACGCCTGCCTTCCCCTGAACTAAGCCGTCATCCTGCGGAGCAGCCCGCCGGGCCCGCTGGGCGGACCGGGCAGCCGGATGCGGTCACCGCGCGGCCGAACCGGAGGCTCAAGCCGCCTTCTGCTTCTCGATGTAGTCGATGGCGTCCTTGACGGTGGTGATCTTCTCGGCCGCGTCGTCCGGGATCTCCACGCCGAAGGCCTCCTCGAAGGCCATGACCAGCTCGACCGTGTCGAGGCTGTCCGCGCCGAGGTCGTCGATGAAGGACGCCTCCGGGGTCACCTTCGCCTCCTCGACGCCGAGGTGCTCCACGACGATCTTCTTCACCTTGTCGGCGGTGTCGCTCATGCCGCGATCTCTCCTGCTGGTCCTGCCGTGCCCACGGGCGCGCGTGGCCGCCCGGGGTCGGGCCGGGGCGGCGGGGCTTAACATGGTTGTGTCACTTGGCCTAGGGCGCCCGCCGACGCAAGCCGGACAGGGCGCGAAAGCGTGCGGCAGGGCCACATGAACGCCCATGATACCTCAGGCTTCGGCGGCTCAGGGCTCGACGGCGCCGCTCATCCTCACGCTCGCCCTGGATCCGGTGAGCTTCGCGCGGCTGGACGCGGCACGGCGGGCGCATTTCCCCCCCGAGCGCAACCTCATCCCGGCCCATGTGACGCTGTTCCACGCCTTGCCGGGCGAGGCGCTGGCCGAGGTGGCGGGGCGCCTGGCCGAGGTGGCCGCCGCCACCCCGCCGCTGCCGCTCCGGATTGCCAGGCTGCGCTTCCTCGGCCGCGGCGTGGCCTATGAGGTGGAGGGGCCGGCGCTACTTCGGCTCCGCGCCGAGCTGGCCGCCGGATGGGCTGCCTGGCTGGCGGCCCAGGACCGCCAAGGCTGGCGTCCGCACGTTACGGTGCAGAACAAGGTCTCGGCGGAGGAGGCACGCGCGACGCTTGCCAAGCTGCGCGTCGGCTTCGCACCGTGGCAGGCACGGGGCGAGGGCTTGCTGCTCTGGCATTATCGCGGTGGCCCCTGGGAGATGGCGTGCGAGGTGCCCTTCCGGGCCGAACAGGGGCCCGACGCGCCGCTCACGCCGCGGTGATGGAATAGAACGGCGGGCCGGCGCGTAACTCCCGCCGTGCGACGCCACTCCCCGCCATTCGATGTCCTCGCGGAGCTGCCCGCGCTGCGTCGCTACGCACGTTCTCTCGCCCGCGAGTCGGGCGAGGCCGACGACCTCGTGCAGGAGGTGCTGCTGCGCGCCTGTGAACAGCGGCACGGCTTCCGGCCGGATGGCAGCCTCCGCGGATGGCTCTTCGCCATGCTGCACAACGTCTTCGTCAGCGCCTGGCGCAGCCGCACCGCAGCCCGCAGGCGGGAGATCCGCGTCGCCGAGGCCACCGGTGACCGCTCCGCGCCGAACCAGGAAGGGGCCGTGCGGCTCCAGCAGTTGTGGAGCGCGTTCCTCGCGCTGCCGGCGGAGCAAAGGGCCGCCTTCCACCTCGTCGCCATCGAGGGCTTCTCCTACGCGGAGACGGCCGCCGCACTCGGCGTGCCGGTCGGCACGGTGATGTCGCGCCTTGCGCGCGCGCGGGCGGCGCTGCGTGCCTTCGAGGCGGAACCGCCGCGCGCCGCGGCGCCCGCGCCGGCAACCCGGCCGCCGGGTCTCAGGATCGTCGGAGGTCGCGATGGATGAGCCGCGGGAGTCCGTGTCCGATCTCGATCTCCACGCCTATGTGGACGATCAGCTCGATCTCGCCCGCCGCGTGGAGGTGGAGGCGTACCTGGCCCGTCATCCTGGCGCGGCGGCGCAGGTGATGTCGGATCTGCGCACCAGGGACGCGCTGCGCCTGGTGCTGGAGGCGGAAACCCGCAGCGGCGCGCCGGGCGCCACCCAGGCAGCAGCGCACCGCCTCTCGCGACACCTGCGCACGGTCCCGCTGGTCTCGCGGTTGCGGCGTCTTGCCGCCGCCGCGGCGCTCATCGCGCTCGGCTGGCTGGCGCATTCGGAGTTCGGTCCGCTGGCGATCGGGGAAAGCGAGGCGGCCGCGCAGCCGCCCCCCGTCGCCGAGGATGCGGTACGCGCCCATCACACCGCGCTGCTGCGCGCGCGCCTTCGCTCGCAGCCGGAGGCCCCGGACTTCGACCCGGAGGAGATCCTGTCGGAGACCCGCATTGCCGTGCCGGCGCTGCCGAGCGGCTGGCGCATCCTCGATGCCCAGCTCTTCCCCTCCCGGCAGGGACCGAGCATCGCGATGGCGATCGAGGCGGAGGAGTTCGGCCTGCTGTCGTTGTTCGCGGCGCGCACACGGCCCGGACCGGCCGCCGCCCCGAGCGTGACCTGGGTCGGCACCGATCGCGTGGCATTCTGGCAGCGAGGCGAGATGGCCTTCGCGCTGACGGGGGATGCAGGACCGCGCCAGCTGGAGAACGCCGCAAAGGACCTCGCTGCGCGGTGAGCGGGATCGTGGCCACGGTGGAAGGCTGGCTGACCGCGGGCGCCGGCTGGGCGCCGCTCGTGGTCTTCATCATCACCTTCCTTGAGTCGCTTCCGGGCATCAGCCTCCTCGTGCCCGCCACCGCCCTGCTGCTCGCGACGGGCGCCCTGCTCGGCACCGGCACGCTGGAGCCAGGGCCGATCCTGCTGGCCGCGATCGCGGGCGCCATCGCCGGCGACGCGGTCGGCTTCTGGGCCTCCCGCGCGGTCGGGCCGCGCATCGTGCGCCGCTGGCTGCCACGTGGGCAGCGGCGCGCCTATGCGCGCGCGCTGCTGCTGTTCCGTCGCTGGGGATGGGCGGCTGTGTTCTTCGGCCGCTTCCTCGGGCCCGTCAGAGCCGTTGCGCCCCTGATGGCCGGCATTGCCCGCATGCGCGAGCGGCATTTCCAGGCAGCCAACATCGCCTCGGCGGTGATCTGGGCGCCCGCTGTCCTGCTGCCCGGCTACGCCGCGGCACGAGGCATCGAGCAGGTTGCAGCGACGGACCATCCGCTGCTGCTCGGCGGAACGCTCCTCCTTCTCTGCGCGACGGGATGGTTCGTCGGGCGCCGGCTGCTCCGCCGCCGCGCCGCGCGCGTCAACAACGGGTAACGCATGTTCGATTTCGCCTGGATCGCCGACCCTACGGCCTGGCTCGGCCTGGGCACGCTCATCCTGCTCGAGCTGGTCCTCGGCATCGACAACCTCGTCTTCATCGCGATCCTCGCCGACAAGCTGCCGCCGGAGCAGCGCGCCCGGGCGCGGCTGATCGGCCTGTCGCTCGCCCTGCTCATGCGGCTGCTTCTGCTGTTCACCGTCTCCTGGATTGCGGGGCTGACGCAGCCGCTCTTCCACGTGGTCGGGCTCGCCATCTCGGGGCGCGACCTCATCCTGATCGGCGGAGGCATCTTCCTGCTGTTCAAGGCGACGATGGAGCTGCACGAGAGGCTGGAAGGGGCGCACGCCACACGCGGCCCGGCCGAATACGCTGCCTTCTGGCAGGTCGTGGCGCAGATCATCGTGCTCGACGCGGTCTTCTCGCTGGATGCGGTGATCACGGCGGTCGGCATGGTGGACGAGCTCTCGATCATGATGATCGCGGTCGTCATCGCCATCGTCGTCATGATCGCAGCCGCCCGGCCGCTGATGGACTTCGTCAGCCGCCATCCGACGGTCGTGATCCTCTGCCTCGGCTTCCTGCTGATGATCGGCCTGACACTCATCCTGGAAGGCGTCGACGTCGACGTGCCCAAGGGCTATCTCTACGCCGCGATCGGCTTCTCGGTGTTGATCGAGGCGTTCAACCAGATCGCCCGCCGCAACCGCCGCCGGCTTGCCACCGCCGGCGACCTGCGTGACCGCACCGCGCAGGCGGTGCTGCGCATGCTCGGCGGCGGCCGCGGCAGCGCCGCGCCCGACACCGCCTCCGACGACGCGGGCAGCCCGGCCCACGCGGTCTTCGCGCCGGAGGAGCAGGCGATGGTCCAGGGCGTCATGACGCTGGGCGAGCGAACGGTGCGCACGATCATGACGCCGCGCACGCAGGTCGCCTGGATCGATCTCGACGCGCCCCCGGAAGAGACGCGCCGGCTGGTGGCCGAGGCCGGGCGGTCCCGCTTTCCGGTGGCGCGCGGCAGCCTGGACGAAATGGTCGGCGTGGCGCTGACACGCGACCTGCTGCGCGACCTGCTCGAAGGGGGCGAGATCGACCCGGCGCGCTCGGTCCACCCTCCCGTGGCGGTGCCGGAGAACCTGCCGGTGCTCACGGCCATGGAGCGCATGCGCCGCTCCGCAGTGCAGATGGTGGTGGTGGTGGACGAGTACGGCTCGGTGCAGGGCGTCGCGACGCCGACCGACGTGCTAGAGGCGATCGCCGGCGAGTTCCCGGAGGGCGCGGACGCCGCGCTGCGCCTGGAGCAGGAGGCGGATGGAAGCTGGCTGGCGGATGCGCAGCTCGACATCCATCGGCTCGGTCATCGCCTGTCGGTGGAGCTGGCGGACGAGGAAGGACTCTACGCCACGCTGGCCGGCTACCTCATGTTCCGTCTGGGCCGCCTGCCGAGTGTCGGCGATCGGGTCGTGGCGGACGGCCTGGAATTCGAGGTCGTGTCCCTTGCTGGGCTGCGGCCCGGCCTCGTCCGGGTGCGCGGCAGGTCGGCCGCGGGGGCGGATGGGCCGGAGCAGGCGTGACCGCCGGCCCGTGCCGCCTTCAGATCATCGCCATGCCGCCGTTGACGTGAAGCGTCTGCCCGGTGACCCAGGCGGCCTCGTTGCTCGCCAGGTAGACCACGGCGGCCGCGATATCCTCCGGCGTGCCCATCCGGCCGGAGGGGATGCGGGACAGCAGCGCGGTACGCGCCGCCTCGGGCAGCGCGTCCGTCATCGCCGTCTTCACGAAGCCGGGCGCCACCACGTTCACGGTCACGCCGCGCGTCGCCACCTCCTGCGCGAGCGACTTGCTCATCCCGATGAGCCCCGCCTTTGCCGCGGCATAATTCGCCTGGCCGGCATTCCCCGTCACGCCGACGATCGAGGCGATGGAGACGATGCGCCCGGCGCGCCGCTTCATCATCCCGCGCAGCGCCGCGCGCGCCAGGCGGAACGGCGCGGTGAGGTCGACCTCGATCACCGCGTTCCAGTCCGCATCGCCCATGCGCAGCGCCAGCATGTCCCGCGTGAAGCCGGCGTTGTTCACCAGGATGTCGAGCGCGCCGAACGCGCCCTCCACCTGCTCCACCAGCGCGGCCGGCGCGGCAGGATCGGCAAGGTCGGCGGGCGCCACGAGGACGCGGTCGCCGCCAAGCGCCTCGGCAAGGCGGGCAAGCTCGGCCTCACGCCGGCCGGTCAGTGCGACCTTCGCGCCGCGCGCGTGCAGCGCGCGGGCGATGGCCTCCCCGATGCCGCCCGTGGCACCGGTCACGAGGGAAGCTTTGCCCGAGAGGTCGAACATGGCGGAACTCCATCAGTCTCTGCGCCGCTCCTCTCCCGCCCGAGGGGGCGAGGTGAATCGCTTCATGAGGAAATGCCGGGCGTGGCCCGGTGGGAAATCTTCGATCGTGCCGAAGACACGGTAGCCCTGCCGTTCGTAGAAGGGCCGCGCCTGGAAGCTGAAGGTGTCGAGCCACACGCCGACGCATTGCCGCGCCCTGGCCTCCGCCTCCGCCCGCCGAAGCAGCGCGGCGCCAAGGCCGTCGCGACGCAGATCCTCCGGCAGGTAGAACAGGCGGATGAACAGCCACTGATACAGCGTGTGCGCGACGAGCCCACCGCAGGGCGCCGCCTCGCCCGGGCGGCGGACCGCGAGGTTCACGACCGTGTGGCCATGCGGGCCGGAATGCGGCGTGTTGAAGCGGTCAAGTCCAGCGAGCAGCACACCCGCGAGCGGGTCGGTTTCCGCCCCCGTCAGCGTCAGCATCGCGCGGGGGGCAGCGCAATCCGGCCAGGCCTCGGCCGGCGTGCCGCCATCCAGCCGCTTCGTCATGGTGAAGCGAGTAGCGCCCGGCGGGCAGCCTTCGATGGCGCCGATCGTGCGCCAGCCCTGGCTCTCGTAGAACTCCTGCGCCTGGAAGGAATAGGTGTCGAGCCGCGCGCCGACGCAGCCGCGCACCCGCGCCTCCTCCTCCGCCGCCGCGAGCAGGCGCCTGCCCCAACCGCTGCCGCGCAGTACCGGCGGCACGGCGAGGGCCTCGACGTAGAGCCAGGACCAGGCGGTGCGGCCGAGCAGGCCGCCGACCACCGTCCCGCCCGCGTCGCGCAGCGGGAGGATCAACGGCCGGACGTCGTGCGGATGGCCGGCCGCGGCGTTCGCCTCGCTCAGCGTGGCGCGGATCGCCGCCTCCTCGGCAGGCGACGGCGCATCGGTGATGGCGAAGGACGCCGTCAAAGCGACCTGAGGAAAGCTTCGATGTCGGCCGGCGCGCCGACTGCCTCAGCCCGTGCCTGAGGCGCCAGGCGCTTCATCAGCCCCGTCAGCACCTTGCCCGAACCGACCTCGACGAAGCGGTCGCAGCCCATGTCCGACATGGCGAGGATGCATTCGCGCCAGCGCACCGTGCCGGTGACCTGCTTCACCAGCAAGTCCCGGATCGTCGCCGGGTCGGTCGCCTTGGCGGCCGTGACGTTGGCGACGACAGGGACGCCGGGCGCAGCCATCGGTGCACGGGACAGCGCCTCCTCCATCGCCTCCGCGGCGGGCGCCATCAGCGCGCAGTGGAACGGCGCCGACACGGGCAGCTTCATCGCCCGCTTCACGCCGGCGGCCTTCGCGCCTTCGACCGCGCGCTCCACCGCGGCGACGTGGCCGGAGATGACGATCTGACCGCCGCCATTGTCGTTCGCGACCTCCACCACCTCCTCGGCCCCCGTCTCGGGGTCGGCTGCGGCGGCGGCGCAGATCTCCCGCGCCGCGTCGAGTTCGGCGCCCAGCAGCGCGGCCATCGTGCCGGTGCCGGGCGGTGTCGCCTTCTGCATCGCCTCGCCGCGCAGCCGAAGCAGACGCGCCGCCGTCGGCACGTCGAAGGTGCCGGCGGCGGCGAGCGCGCTGTACTCGCCAAGCGAGTGGCCCGCGACGAGCGCGACGCGTGTGCCGAGGTCGAACCCGCCCTCCCGCTCCAGCACGCGCAGCACGGCGAGGGAGACCGTCATCAGCGCCGGCTGGGCGTTGGCCGTCAGCGTCAGCTCCTCCGCCGGTCCCTCGAACATCAGGCGGGAAAGCTTCTGCTTCAGCGTCTCGTCCACCTCCTCGAAGACCTCGCGGGCGACGGGGAAGGCGGCCGCGAGGTCGCGGCCCATGCCGGGCGCCTGGCTGCCCTGGCCAGGGAAGGTGAAGGCGAGCGCCATGATGGTTTGGTGGCCCTGGTGTGACGGGCGGGGCGGTACGGCGCTCGGCCAGGGGCGTCAAGGGGCACGGGCGCCCGCCTCTTCCGCGCCGCGTCGGGCGGTGCCAAACATCCTGCTGCGGATGACGCGTCTCCACGGCTCGGCGGGCGTGGCGGAATTGGCAGACGCGCGGACTGAAAAAGCGTTTCCTTTATCCACCCGCCACGCCTCCCGAGAGATTGAAGCGTTGCTGCTCACGAGCTTAGGTCGGCGCGTATGGAGGCACCGGGAGCGGCCGTCAGCCTAGGTGCGGCATAAGTGCAGCGACGAAGCGTCGCGACGCGCGCGCTGGCGTAGCGTGCTTCACGGTTAGCCTTGTTGGGCGAGCGTCCGGCCCCGCACGTCGGCTTCGCGCCCAACTCGGTAGCAAGCGATCGACTGAGCGGTGCGCCTTCACAGCGGAACGGTCGATCAGCGTGACCTGAGGCGGGTCGGCGCAGGCGACGAGGGCGGCAAAGATGCGAGGCCAGATGCCGCGCTGGGTCCGGCGGTTCCGGCGATTGAAGACCGTCGTGTACGGCCCGTAGTCCGGCGGCAGGGCGCGCCACCGGCAGCCTTCGCGGAAGCGGTGCACGATGCCGCTGATCACCCGCCGGTTGTCCACGCGCCGTGGTTGAGGTCGTCCGCCGGTCGCGTTGGGTGTCCGCTTTTCTTGTGCAGCGCCCGAAAGCCGTCAGGTCGCTTCCGGCCCGCTGCGACACCTCAGCAGCCACTCCCCGACCTCTGCGATCCTCCCGCCACCGGTCCCGCCGGGGATCTCCTCCGCTCGTCAAGTGGCGCGCCCACTTAGCGCGGGCTCAGCGCGGCCCGGATCCCGGCAGCAAGCGCCTCCAGGTCGAACGGCTTGGTGATCACCTCGGCATCGTCCGGCAGGACCACGCGGGCGTAGCCGGTCATGAACAGCACCGGTAGGCCGGGCAGCCGACCGCGCGCGGCCTCGGCCACCAGTCGGCCGTCCATGCCGTTGGGCAGCCCGACATCGGTCACGAGCAGGTCCGGCCGCAGCCCCTCGTCGAGGAGCCGCAGCGCGGCCGGCCCGTCCGGCGCCTCGACGACGCGGTAGCCGAGGTCGCGCAACCGCTCGACAGCCGGCACGCGGACTGCCGCCTCGTCGTCCACAATCAGCACCGTGCCGCCTGCGACGTTGTCCGCCTCTCCGGTCGCTCCTTCCGTTTCCTCCATGCGCGCCAGATCCGGCTCACCCCGGGGCAGCAGGATGTGCACGGCCGTGCCCCGCCCCGGCGTGCTCTCGATGCGCAGCAGCCCGCCCGACTGCCGGGCGAAGCCGTAGACCTGGCTCAACCCAAGCCCGGTGCCCTGACCCAACGGCTTCGTCGTGAAGAACGGCTCCAGTACGCGGTCGAGGATCTCTGGCGGTATGCCGGTGCCGGTGTCCTCGATGCGGATCCTGACGTAGTCGCCCGGCGAGGGGTCGTCCACGCGGCGCAGCTCCGCCGCCGACAGCTGGACCTCGTCGGTCACGATCGTCAGTCTGCCGCCCTCCGGCATCGCGTCGCGAGCGTTGATGCAAAGGTTCAGCAGCGCGCCCTCGAGCTCGCTCGGGTCGCAGAGCACGGGCCATTTGCCGTCACAAAGGGCGAGGTCGAGGCTGATCGCGGGGCCGATGGTCCGGCGGATCAGCTCGGCCATCCCGGACACCAGCGCGTCGGCGTCCACCGGCCGCGGATCCAACCGCTGCCGTCGGGCGAAGGCGAGCAGCCGGCGTGTGAGGCCCGCGGCACGTCCGGCCGCGTCGCGCGCGGCGGTCATGTAGCGGGTGGCGTCCTCGCCGCGTCCCTCCGCCATCCGGCGCCGGGCCATGTCGAGACCACCAACCACGCCCTGGAGCATGTTGTTGAAGTCGTGCGCGATGCCGCCGGTGAGTTGGCCGATCGCCTCCAACTTCTGCGACTGGCGCAGGCTCTCCTCGGCCGCCATCAGCTCGGCGGTGCGCTCGCGCACGCGTGCCTCCAGCTCCTCCGCCATGCGCGCCAGCACCCCGCGCGCGCGCATCTGGTCCTCAATGTCGGTGGACGTGCCGAGCCATTCGATCGCGGGGCCCTCGCCCGCGCTCCGCACCGGCTGGCCGCGGGTCTGGAACCAGCGCCAGTCGCTGCCGGCCACCTGGCGGAGGCGGTAGTCCGCCTCGAACACGCCGTCCTCGCCGGCCCGGTTCCAGGCCGCCATTGCATCGGCATGGTCATCCGGATGTACGGCGTCGAGCCAGCCGAGGCCGACGCTCGCCGCCTCCGGCTGCCCCGTGAAGGCGGTCCATTGCGGGCTGGACCACGTCCACTGCCCCCCCGCGGCGGAGCGCCAAACGAGCTGCGGGATGCCCTCGGCGAGGGTGCGGAAGCGCTCCCCCTCCGCC